>Ga0315314_1000002_pt1 | contig 1381678 bp, 1298 predicted proteins | sample TDP9_MG_FD_203631 | JGI IMG/M metagenome (GOLD analysis project Ga0315314, IMG submission 203631) | Freshwater sediment microbial communities from Lake Towuti, South Sulawesi, Indonesia - TDP9 | ecosystem: Environmental > Aquatic > Freshwater > Lake > Sediment | place: Indonesia: South...
CGAGCCTCACGATCACCGCAGGGATCAGGAAGGTCCAGACAGATGCCAAGAACTTGCATATCCCGCCTACCCACCCACCGGCGCCGAAGGGCTCCAAGAAGCCCACGACAGGTACGCTCAGAAGGGCTGACATGAGCGCTGGGAACGTCCCAATGGTCATCCAACATAGGACCCACGGAAGCGCAACGAGGTCGATCTTCATCATCCAGGGCACCTGAAAGAACGGCGGGAAGAACCCGATTACAGCTGACAGCCCAGTGCAGAACGAGGCTATCGCGATCTCGTTCGCCGAGAGGGGCCTGACCACTGGCGCTGACGCAAGAAGGTAGACCCCGATCGCTGCTACCGCCACAGACCCCCAAACCACAACCGAGGAGGGGGGCCAGCCCGAGAGAAACAGAAAAACAAGCGCGGAAGCTATCAGAAGAGCGCCCAGCGTTTTCGCTTTTCCCATAGCGCGACCCGGTCCGGCTTGCGATATAAGTTATTGGTTGCTACCACTTTCGTGGTCCGGCACCGTGGTTCTCTTAACCTGCCCGCGCATGAACCGAGCCACAGGCCTATAGGCCATCGAGTTATGACATCCTCGGCGCATCATCATTCGGTGCGGTGTTGCTCTTCACGAAGGAGGCCAAGCCGATCTGCTGGCTCAACCTAGGGCGATCCTTCCAGTAGCCGCAACGACGACAACCATGAATCTTGTGAACGCCCTCGATGAGCCGTCGCGTCCGACCGAAGAGGACAACTGAAGTCGCGGTCACGTGCCTCCATGACAGGGCCTGCGTTCGCTCGGAGCTGTGGACAAAGAGATCATGGAGACCCTGAAAGACCGAATTTGCGAAACAATACTTTTAAGTGCGTGTGTCTGGCCCGCGGTTCGAAGGGAGATCAACACGATGGAGGTCAAAGACGAAGAGGCCGGGGTTGAGCTGAAAGCTCTTCCGACGCAGGAGAAAGTTGTGCCCGTTCAGAAACTTCATGAGGAGTGGAGGAGGTCCCTAGACAAACCGGAGGAGTTCTGGGCTGAAGAGGCGAGACAACTCGACTGGTTCAGGACATGGGACAAGGTCCTCGACTGGAAACCACCATTCGCCAGATGGTTCGTGGGCGGGCTCTTGAACGCCTCCTATAACTGCGTCGACAGGCACGTCAAGACTTTGAGGAAGAACAAGGCGGCGATACTGTGGGAGGGAGAACCTGGCGACACGAGAATCCTCACTTACAACACTCTCTACCGAGAAGTAAACATGCTGGCGAGCGCGTTGAAGGGCCTCGGGGTCCGCAAGAATGAGTTCGTTGCCATGTACATGCCGATGTTGCCCGAGCTTCCGATCGCAATGTTGGCTTGCGCGAGGATAGGAGCGCCGTTCACACAAGTCTACTCCGGCTTCAGCGCTGGGGCTCTTGCGGAGAGAGTGCGCGACACAGAATCGAAGGTTCTGATAACCGCCGACGGCGTGTGGAGGAGAGGCAAAGTCGTAGAACTGAAAAGAATAGCAGACGAGGCCGTCAAGGATTGTCCCTCGATTGAGAAGATCATAACGGTCAAGAGGATCGGACATGACGTACCAATGAAAGAGGGGCGAGACTTCTGGTATCATGATATCATACGCGAAGCTCACGAGAAGTACATACCCCCGGAGCCCTTGGAAGCAAACCATACTCTATACGTGCTGTACACCTCCGGAACCACGGCGAAGCCCAAAGGTGCTCAAGTCAGCACGGGTGGTTACATCACATATGTTTGCTCGACCTTGAGATGGTCCTTTGATGTACGGGATGACGATGTGTGGTGGTGTTTTGCCGATATAGGCTGGGTAACGGGACACAGTTACATAGTTTTCGCGCCTCTGGCCCTCGGGCTCACAGAGGTCATGTATGAGGGAGCCCCTGACCATCCGGACCTCGGCAGACCTTGGAACATGATTGAGAAATACGGCGTCACGAGGCTGTACACCACGCCGACCCTGATTAGGCTACTGATGAAGTACGGAGACGAGTGGCCCAAGAAGTACGACTTGAGCAGCTTGAAGATGCTTGGGACCGTTGGTGAGCCGATAAACCCGGAGGCATGGAGGTGGTACTTCGATGTCATAGGAGGGAAGCGCTGCCCGATCTCAGACACCTGGTGGCAGACCGAGACTGGCGGGTTCCTGATAGCGCCAGCGCCTGGGATCGAGCTAGTGCCTCTAAAGCCTGGATCCGCTACGTTCCCACTCCCAAGCATAGATCCTGAGATAGTGGATGAGGACGGGAATCCGCTTCCGAGAGGGGCGAAGGGCCATCTCGTCTTAAAGAAACCATGGCCCGGTCTGCTCATGACATTGTTCAAGGAGGACGAGAGGTACAAGAAGTACTACTGGGAGAGGTACCCGAAGGCTAAGGCACCTCTTTACTACACAGGCGACTACGCGGTCCAAGATTCGGATGGATACTACTGGCTACTCGGGAGGTCGGACGACGTGATCAAGGTGGCAGGTCACAGGCTGGGAACCATTGAGCTAGAGGACGCCCTCGTCAGCCACCCAGCCGTATCAGAGGCCGCTGTGGCTGGCAAGCCCGACGAGGTAAAGGGAGAAGTGCCAGTGTGCTTCGTGGTGCTTAAGGTGAACCACAAGCCTTCGTCTCAACTGGCCGAGGAGCTGAGGCAACACGTGAGGAAGGTCATAGGCCCCGTAGCTACGCCCTCCGAGGTTCACTTCGTGCCTATGGTGCCCAAGACCAGAAGCGGGAAGATCATGAGAAGGGTCATCAGGGCCGTCGCGACCGACGCTCCGATCGGTGACGTAACGACTCTTGAGGACGAAGCTGCTGTAGAAGAAGTTACGAAGGCGGTCGAAGAATTCCGAAGGGCCTTAGCCCAAGAGTAGACGGGTTGCCAAGCCCCACTCGCCCGCGAAATGAATGAAGAGAGGGGAAAGACCGTGGAGGCAAAGGTACCGAATCGATGGATGTTCGTGATCGCCGGGTTCGTCATCAACCTGTGTCTTGGTACGATCTACGCGTGGAGCGTCTTCAGACCTCCACTGCACCAAGCTCCGTACAGCTTGACGCCCGCTGAGTCCATCATTCCATTCAGCGTCTTCTTGCTAGTCTTCGGGGTGACCTTCGCTTTCTCAGGCAGAATGGTCGGGAAGGTCGGGCCAAGACGCCCCGCAATGATAGGCGCCTTTTGTCTTGGGTTGGGCTATCTCCTTTCCTACGCCATAGCATTTGCGCCCTCGGCGGCACTTAACATCACGATAGTCACTTTTGGTTTGATCGCGGGCACCGGTTGCGGCTTCGCGTACAACCCGCCTATCGCAACCGTCAGCAGGTGGTTCTCGGACAAGCCCGGGCTAGCCCTAGGTCTCACTGTGATGGGCTTCGGCCTGTCAGCGTTGATCACGGCTCCCATCGTTGTCTTCCTCAGGGACGCCTATGGGATCGCGAACGCATTTCTCATCCTAGGAGTCGTATTCTCGATACTGTTGTTCCTGCTCGGCTCGATTCTCACGTTCCCACCGGTAGGATGGAAGGCCCCAACCGTCCCTACCTCCTCAGCTAAGAAGGCATGGGTCGCTGCCTCCGTTGACTATACCACGAGCCAGATGATCAGGACAACTACGTTCTACACGACGTGGCTCATATACTTGGTAGGCGCTGGGGCTGGCCTCATGGTGATAGGCAACGTGACCCAGATAGCGACAGACGTGGCAGGACTAAGAGGTGACCTCGCTTGGATGGCGACCCTTGCGGTACAAGTCCTAGCGATGGCAAACGCTTGCGGAAGGCCGATCATGGGCAAGGTATGCGATATGATAGGTCCAAGGATGACGTTGCTCAGCATGCTCGTCTTGCAGCTCGCATGCCTGCTCCTTCTGTTTCCTTACGCGACATCCCCAGCCGTACTGTACTTGGCCGTCATCATCTTCGCTGCGATGTTCGGAGGGTATCTGGCGGTCATGCCGACCGTGGTCTCGTACTTCTTCGGGGCCAAGAACGTTGGGCCAAACTACGGGCTGTATCTCAGCGCTTACGGCGTGGGCGGCGTGATCTTGCCGCTGATAATGTCATCCGTGCTGGGCACTAGCCCGACATATGGCGAGTACGTTCAAGGATTCTACCTTAGCGCGGGACTCATCATGGTTGGGCTGGTGCTAGCATTGGTTATGCGGCCACCTTCGGCACAGGATACGAGCAGGGCTGTCGATTAGACAACAAGATGCCAAGTCCAGCGCATCGCGTCAAACCCACGTTCTCCACTATGTGAAAGAAAACGCTTGCACCAAAGACATATGTCATGCGGTCGCTGAGTCCCTTCGTTGTCCGCCTGCCCCTCTCTCGAGATCGATCCCGTCGAGAATCCGGATTGGGACCACGCCAGGGCCATGAAGGTCTTGATCAGGTCTCCGACGATGGAGTGGTCATCGAGCGTTCGCTCCGTTGAAGTCGAAGCTCCTAGACAGGGTCGGTTCTTGCTTCCGAACCGAAACATGCCAGTGGAAGGACTGACGGTCTTGATGCGAGGGGAACCTTGGAAGGCGATAGACGGGGTAGGGATCTCTGCATCAGGCGCGAAGCTCACTCCATCCAAGGTCCGATACTCGATATGTGCGGCCAGATACAGCTATGCGTTTGAAGACAGAGGTTCCGTCTCAGTCGAGTACGCGCCGGCTGACTCCGGGGTGGCCCAAGTTGGGGGGCTCAAGCTCACCTTAGGATTTCCCGAGAAGATGATCGGAACCGACTTGGATCTCTTTCTTCTCGTCGACCTCAGGCCTCTCAAGGGCCCGGAACCGGCCGTAAGCATCTTCCCTGCGCTTGACGGGGGGCTGCTTGCTTCAAGTTCTGTCACGAAGCTGGGAGTGTTGTTCGACTCTGTCGTTGACCGCTCTAGAGCTACCCGTTCAAGCCTGAACTGGTTCTACAAAAACGGCTACGGCTTCAGGAGGAGCACCGAAAGGGGAATCGTCTTCGTTCCGGAGGAACGGCTTATCACAGTAGCAGGTCCATACGGATTACGAGTTTCATCCGTCTCCCACAGTCTGATGGTAATTCTGTCCGATACCTGGCCCGTGGTCGGAGAACTCAGTGATTACATGATGGCCTACTCATCACTTCACTCAACGCGTCTGGGCGCCGCACTTTCGTCGTTCCCAAGGCCCAACTACGTAAGCGAGGGGGTCAGAGATGCGCTTTTCGGAAGGATCGCCGCCCTTCTATCTTTCGGGATGAGGGTTAGCGAGGGGAGCGGAAGGATCGTGGGGGAGGCGGGAGCCTACTGGTTCAGGGAGACATGGTTCAGAGATGTGTTCGAAGGGCTCCTGTGGAACACGAAGACCCTCTCCGTCCTCGGGCTCTCAAGGTTTGTCAGAGATCAGCTTGATCTCGCCATGGAGTTCGCCGATGTCAACGGCTTGATCCCAAGCTACTTGGCTTGGTCGTCCGGAGTCGCAGAGGCCCACTATGAGTCGGTAGATTCCACGCTTCTTTTCCACCAGCTGTTGATGGAACACGCCGAGGTGCTCGTAGACAGGGAGCTGAAGGCGAGGGGCCTTTCGTTGCTCCACAAGTTCGTGAAGGCAGCTGAGCAAGGATCCTTCCGCGGCGCGAGGATCCGAGACGGCCTGCTCCTTTGCCCCCCTCATTACAGCTGGATCGACAGCAGAGTGGATATCTCCTTGGACGGCGTCCGCCTCAGGCGGATCCCCAGCAGAGTTCCGATCGAGTGGCTCCGCTCCATGGTCGCCGAAGGTCTCTCGGCCGCAGACATTGAGGAGACGGCAACGAGAGCCACGTTCCTGATGCCTGAAGTTCAAGCTCGGTTCGTCCTGATTCTGTGCGGAGCGAAGGCAGTTGCTGAGGAGCTGGGCGTAGATGCAGATTGGCTGGTCGAACTCGGTGAGGCATCAGCTCGCGCGCTTGAGGTTCAACTGATGAGTCGCAGCGAAGGGCTCCCCCCTAACCTAGTCATGTTCGAACAAGAGGGCACGAGAGCTGACATGACGCCTTCGTCTGCCTCATTCTTGGCTCTGTCGATTCTGAGGCGCCATCTGACTCGGGCCCGGCTCACGGAAGGGTACTCACAGGCTCGGTCCCAACTCCTTGTCCACAGGAGAATGTCCACCCTGGGTTCTGATGTCGCCCCTTTCGGCTTAATCGTCCAGAGGAGAGAGTGCGAGCCTTACTTTGACGACAGGCAGTACCATGGGTGCGTTACTTGGCCCAGGGACTCGCCGTACTTGGTCTGCGTGATGGACGAGCTGGGATACAGCGAGGAGGCCCACAGCCTGTTGCTCAACCACTTGGACTGCTCGGTGTCCGAAGGCGTTCCATTCTTTGTCCACGAGCTCTACGGATTGCCCTTGGGTAGGAACCCAAGTCCGGTGACGGAATCTTCCGATCAACCCATTCCACTGAAGAACCCAGCCCAGTTTTGGTCCATTTGGTTCGATCCCTACCTGAGGTGGTTCGCGTCCTGATCCTCTACTCAGCCTTCACCATCTTAAGGCCGCCCGTCCTCACTTTCTTGACGATCCTGTAACCACAGTAAGGGCATTTTACCTCCCTCGCCGAGATCATGTCGGGCGCGAAGACCTCTCCGCACGACAGGCATTGGTACAAAGTCTTTGACGCGCTCACATCAGCGGGCTCCACGGTTAGTCGGACGGTCCGAGCCAGGCCTATAAATATCTTGGTCGAACCCGATCCATTATCGGTAATGGGCGTGCTCGTTGTAACCTCTGAGTCAGGCACTGGCAGGGCCGGTCAGATCGAGGTGATGGACGCCCTATTACCCGAAGACATGATGTTGGACGCAAAGGTCACACCGTATAGGGGTGTGCTGCTCGTAAGGACCAGACTGGACGCTCTCAAGGCGCACAGCCTGATCTTGTCCTCATTGCCGAAACACATCTCCAGGGTGATTCCCATAGAGACGGAGTGTGGGCCGAACGTCGACTCGATCACGAACGCAGCACTGGCCGCGATGAGAGGGAAGGGCGGAGGCCCCTTCATGGTACGGTGCAAGGCTAGGGGCTCTGAGCTGAGCGAAACCCACGTGGAGCGCGTCGTCGGAGCGTACGTGAAGGACAGAACGGGGTTGGGCGTTAACCTCAAAGACCCCGATTTCGTCATCCATGTGGAGATCGTCGGGAATTTCGCTGGGGTGTCGGTGCTCCCCGCTGGATTTCCAATTTCGATGAAGTCAGTGCGGGAGGACATAGTCTCTTCGATGAGATATATACTACGCGAAAGAAGTTGACCAGAAGGACAGCGCGAGATGCCCCACCAGATCGTGGTCGACGGGAGGCACTTCGACCCAGCGTTCCTCCCAGATCAGATCGTCCATCGAGAGTCCCAGCTCACGGAGTTGGATAGCTACGTCTCACCCATCTTGAGGGAGCCCCCCACAGCTGCTAGGGCCCTGATAGTTGGCCCGAGAGGCAGCGGAAAGACCACGATATCAAGGCGCCTTGTTGAGAGGTACCTGTCAGCCAGGCCGGGTGCCACCGGCTTCGTTGTCAACTGCAGGGTCGAGGGATCGGAGTACAATGTGGCGATGAGAATGTTGATACAATCCCGGCTGGCGAGCGGGTTCATACGAGGGGTTTCAAAAGAGGAGGTTTTGATCTCATTCATAGAGTCGTTATCGAGCTTGAGGGATCCCGCGCTCGTTGTCTTGGACGACGCGGACTCCCTGCTAGTCAAGGGGAAGTCGTATTTGATCTCATCCCTACTCAGATCTCATGAAGGATTCGAGGCCGCTGCGTCAAAGCTTGGGCTCGTGCTGACCATGAGGTCCGTAGCGGTTGACCCCTCACTGGATGTGACTATTCTCCCGACCGTCAGGCTACCTCCGTACACCACGCGTGAGCTGAGAGACATATTAGCCGCTAGGGCCTGCCGCGCGCTCAGCCCCGACTCGTATGACGACGAGATGCTTTCAATGATAGCGGAAGCTGCGTGTACGACTGGTGATGCTAGATATGCGATAGAGGTTCTAGCACGAGCTTGTCGAATGGCCGAGGTGGCAGGGTCCAGCAGGGTTGTCCCGGAACACGTAAGGAGAGGTCTTTCCATCCTCCCGAACTTCCCGTCCCCAACTGATATGTCGCTCTTAAGCGACCTCCAAAGGGATGTCCTGATGTCGATAGTCAACTGCCTCCAAGGGAAGGACGCGCCCTTCGTGACCATGGGGGACTTGGAGTCCAGCTACAGGAGATATTGCGAGGAGGTCAAGAAGGAACCGGTCGCGCACACGCGTCTATGGGAGACCCTCGAGAGCTTGGAGACCCTAGGCTTCATAAAGAAATCCATCAAGAGCTTCGGAAGGAGAGGCAGAACCTCGGTGGTTTCCCTGATGGCGCCAGCGTCCGCCCTCGGCCGAATGCTGAGAAGGGAGGTAATGTGGTGACCCATCAGCGCCGTCATGACTGCGAGTCACTTCTATCCTCGCCCACCCTCAGGGTCCTTCGGGTCTTGAGCCAGTCCGATGGTTTCGTCACGATATCTTCAATATGCAGGGAATCCAACCTGAACCATCCAACTGCCTCCAAGATATTGTCACGTCTTACATCGAAGGGCGTGGTCCGTGAGAAGAAGGTCGGCAGGACAAGGGTGTTCAAGGTGAACTATGAGGATGAAAGGGTCTCGTTGTTCAGGAGGTTAGCGGCCTCTGACTTTTGATCGGGCTGAGCCAGCCCTTCTCCGCTTCTTGGGCCTCGCTCTGAGTTTGCTTCGAACCGAGCCGCCTCCGGTGATGCGTTCAAGCAACTCAATGGTCTGTGACTTGACGACCGACCTTCTCTCGTGAAGCTGGCTCCCCACCTCCATCGCCTCTGCGTCTCTCTGCCTGGTCCTTGCCAAGCGGGCCCATCTCTGAGAGATCCTACTGGGCATGTTCAGCTTCACCCAAGTCCTCGCTCTTGAGCCACATGCCATCAACCCGGTCGAGAGTATGTCGTACACGTACGGAATGAACATCCAGCTCCTCTTGGCTCTCATGAGCGCGGAGAAGAAGTCAGAGTCAGCGGTAGCTCCTGCAAGTATCTCCCTCGACGTCGGGTCGCTCGCGATGTTACTGATGTTCCCGAAGATCCAGTCAATCAGCTCGTCAACCCTCAAGCCCGTGCTGTCAAGATGATTTCGGGCCTCCCAGACGCTCCGAGAATACATCGCACCCCTTATGGCTTCAAAGATGCTCTCCTCCTTGATCCTGTTCTGCAAGACCTGCGACACGGTCTGCTCCCTCAGGACGGATCCCTCGGACGCGAGCGCCTCGAGGTCCGCGATGGCGCTCCTCATGTCCCCGTGACACATTTCGGCGATCCTCTCGATCGCCCCATCTTCAGCGAGGATGCCCTGCGACCGGACGATCTCCCTCAACATCTTCGCTACTGACTCCCTTCTCAGCCTCTTGAGCTCAAAGGTTTCACTCCTGAGCCGTATCTCTCGCAGTGATGGCTTCCAAGGGTCATTTGCCGTCATCACGATCGGAGCGGAGGTTTCCTCCATCAGCTTCAGAATCGAGCTCGTGCTACCGATGTCCTGCCTCAGATGAAGCCCATCGATCTCGTCCAGCAAAATCACATTCCTCTGGTTGTAGAGCGACATCGAACGCGAGGCTGGGTAGATCTTTTCAGCAAACACATCCCTAGTCCTCTCGTCGCTTGCGCTGAGTTCAATGAGGTTGTATCCCAGCTTCTTAGCCGCCAGCTCAACTATGATCGTTTTGCCCGTTCCGGGCGGGCCGAACAGAAGTGCGGCCCTCTTCTTCTGCTTGGGCTTCCACCCGCTGAGCCAGCGTAGAAACCTCTGCCGAGCTTCATCGTTTCCAACTATCTGCGACCAATCGTCCGGCTTGAACCTACTCGACCAGCTCATTCTCTAGAGGAAACCTTCGCACGTGGAAGCTTCGCCAGCATTAGAGTCAGCTGAATCTCGGGATCTGCGCCAACCATCAATCTGTATTCGATCTCCGCCAAGAGGGAGAGCAAAGATATCTTGGCCTCGGGAGACACGTCCATGTTCGATATTCTCCTGTGGAGTTTCCTCACTATGTCCTTTGGCTGAACGCCAGACTCGTACAGGATCTTGCCTAGCGTGTCTAGGGCCTTTGCGAAATCTCCGGATAACCCGAGGTCGATCAGCTCGTCCACCTTGTCCACCCCATAGAGCCCCAGGAAATCCTTGGTCGTCTTCACATCGATGCGCTTGTGCGAGGCCGCGATCCCCTGTGCTAAGTTGATTGCCATTCTCATGTCCCCGGCTGATCTATCGACTATCATCCTCAACGCTTCCTCGTCGCAGCGAACGCCCTCCTTCTCAGCTATCTGTTTCAACCTGAGAACGATGATCTCGTCCTCCAATGGGCCAAAGCGGAAAACGGAGCACCGCGACTGGATGGGCTCAATGATCTTGTACAATTCGTTGGCGATGAGAATGAACCTCGTCGTCTCGGAGTATCTCTCCATGGTCCTTCTCAGGGCTTGTTGGGCATCATTCGTTGTGGAGTCGCTCTCATCCAGTATGATCACTTTGAAAGGCACCTCGGCCATCGGCATCGACTTCGCGAATTCCTTGACTCGGTTTCTCACAACGTCGATCCCGCGATCATCCGACGCGTTCAGTTCTATATAATTCCCAGCTGGGTTTCCCCCATAGAGATCATTGACCAGCGCGAGCGCGGCGGTCGTCTTGGATGTACCCGGAGGGCCAATGAAGAGTAGGTGAGGCATATTTCTACTGGAAACGAAAGTCTTCAACCTAGAAACTACCTCCTCCCTGTTCAGGATCTCGTCGATGCTTCTTGGCCTGTACTTCTCAGTCCACACGAGGTCGCGCAGAGTCGCTGAAGTCAACTGAACTGGCATGTGACTTCCATTGCGGTTTTAACCGTTGCGGACTCAGGACCGCCGCTCGTGTTCGCGACGTACTTGCACCTTGTGTCAGCCCCCCATCTGGGACACCGGACCGTAAGTGAATAGAGGTCTCGACGGTGAGATACCGCGAACCGTTCTCAATGGTCTAGGGCAGATCCTTCTCGGGAGTTCAATCAAGCCTTGAGAACCGGAGAAATGAGCCCGCCCATCAGGCAGACATCAGACTAGTCGTTAGATTGGAGAGTTCTGCAGGTATAAGGTTAAATCACGTTCCACCTTCTTAACCAAGGAATGCTCAAGGCAGAGGCTACGCTCATAGAGCAAATCGTTGAGAGGGGACTCAAGCGCTTGGAGGTTGATCAGCAGTTGCAGCAAGTCAGGATAGTTCCGAGGGAGGATTTCAGATACTCGCCGATAGTTGGAGTGGAAATGAAGCTCGATGATTCAGTGGAAGCAGAGGCTCCTCTGTATGTCGCAGAACAGCTTTTTGAGGAGGTCATGGCTGACCCCTCGGACAAGGTCTTGGATAGAAAGACCCTCGCCATGGTGACTTGGGACGAAAGACACAAGCCGAGCCGAATATCGGAAGTCCCCGATCTCTTCTACAGCCAACTCAGAATGCTCATCTCGTCCAATACTGTTCACGAGAAAGAAAGACGGTTGTTAGAGGCATCCGCAATAGAGCTTCTGGACGCTAGGCTGAAGAAGATAATGACCTACGCGATCGTGCCCTCCCTGCCACAAGAGGTGTTGAGGAACCTGACTCCCGAAGAATCATACCTCTTGGAGCTCCTGAGACTGACGATATCGTCCTGGCGGAAGGAGGTGCTCCGGATTGGAGGTAGATAAGGCGCACATTCAGGAAGCGTTCACAGCCTTCGTGCGAGGCTTCAGGGACGAACAGGGGCAGTTCAAGTACTTAGACGACCTGAGATCGCTTCCTATCAGGGGGGGTCGCTCCATTGCAGTAGACTTCAATGATGTGTTGCAGTACGATGCGGAATTGGCAAGCGCGCTTGAGGACGATCCGCGGGGGGCAATCAGAGCTTCTGCAGAATCAGCCCTCCTGCTCCTGACGGAAATCGACACCGACTATGCCAAGAAGGTCCAGAGGCTGAACGTCAGAGTAGGTAGCTTCCCAAGGAAGGTCACGCTCAGAGACCTGAACTCCTCCTTCATAGGAAAGATGGTGTCGATCGGGGGGGTCATCGTTAGACAGTCTGAAGTGATGACTCAGTTGAAAACAGGAGCGTTCAGATGCACCAGTTGTCAAACGATCACCCCAGCCGATCAGGTGGGGCCACTCTTCACGGCTCCCAAGACCTGTCCCGTCTGCAACAGGTCAGGTCCAGGCGCGTTCGAGCTTGACCCGTCCCTATCCACCTTCGAGGACTTTCAGTCCATATCCCTACAGGAAAGGCCTGAGGATCTGCCAGCGGGACAGATGCCTCAGACCCTAGACCTAGGATTGACCGATGACTTGGTGAACGCGGCAAGGCCGGGCGACAGGGTTCTTGTTACAGGCCTGGTCAATGTCAGGCAGAGGGCTTACGGATTCGGCAGGTTGAGGTCCAAGGTATTCGAGTTGTCCTTGGACACCAACCACATCGCTGTCGAGACCGAGGAGCAGCTTGAGGCTGAGCTGGACGACGAATCGATAAGGAACTTCAAGGCGGACGCATCTCAGCCTTGGCATTTCAAGAAGCTGATATCTTCCGTAGCTCCGTCAATTCACGGACTAGAACACGTCAAGGAGGCAGTGCTCCTCCAACTTTCCGGGGGGAATCCGAAGGTATTCAAGGACGGCGTCAGGGTCAGGGGTGATGTCAATGTTCTACTAGTTGGCGATCCTGGATGCTATTCGGGCGACACGAGACTAGTGCTGGGAGATGGTTCAATGCCCACATTCAAGGAGCTTGCTGAAATGCTGGGGATAAGAGGCCCAGGCGTATACCCAGTCTCACTCAAGGTGAAGAACAGGACAGAGGAGGAGGCTACAGCGTTCCATGTCTATGAGAATCAGCCAGTCGTCGAGATCACCCTTGCCAGTGGACGGAGGATCAAGGCCACCCCCAACAACCCCTTCTTCACCAGCAAGGGCTGGAGGCGCGCCGATCACCTGAAGGTCGGGACACGCATCCGAATTCGGAGAAGGGTCAGTTCTGGTATTGCCAAGTACGTCCGGACCGGCTGGAAACTAGTCTCACAGGATTGCTCACGCAACAACGTTGTCTCCGTTCCCGAAGTTGTGGATAAGAGGCTGGCTACCCTTATGGGCATACTTACCGCAGAAGGGTATGTTGATGGTCCATATAGCATCGCTCTAGCTGTGAATCAGCATGAACGGCAACTTGCTGTATCCACAGGGAAGACGATTGAGAGCCTGTTTGGCTATAGGGCAGGCACATCCGTGTTGAAGAGAAGGGGGAAGAATGGCCGTACTCTTGATCTCATCAGACTGAAGGTCACCAACCCACATATCGTTGCCTGGCTTGGTCCAGTTGTGAGAGAGAAGAGAGTACCCAGTAGCATCTTCATGTCTTCCAATACGGTCGTGGCTGCCTATCTCAGGTGGTTGTTCGAAGGTGACGGGAACGTAAGAGCCCAAGCTGAGACTCGTGATCGCTATGTTGCTCTGTCTTCCAAGAGCACTGGACTCCTGAGGGACGTACAATTACTTCTGTTGCGTTTTGGGGTTGAGAGTCACATCTACGCTAAGTCGAGGGATGAGGAGGTCTTCGTATTGAGGGTCAGAGATGAGAGAAGCCTGAAGCTCTTTGCTCGTCGGATTGGCTTTGTATCAAGAAGGAAAAATGGACTGCTCGATGGACTTCTCCGAGGCTATGTGAACAGCAAGAGAGTGCCCAAGAGACCGCTCATGGACAAGGTAGTCACGATAGAGAGGAAGGCACCTGAGGTGGTCTATGACTTGGAGGTGCCAAAGACGAACTCTCTGATAGTGAACGGGGTCATAGGTCATAACACGGCCAAGTCCCAACTCTTGAAGTACGTTCAGAAGATCGCTCCACGAGGGCTGTACACCTCTGGAAGGGGCGCAACGGCGGCCGGACTTTGCGTAGCCAGCGATACGCTGGTTTACACCGGACGCGGAATCCTGCCAATCAAGGAGCTAGTTGAGCCGGAGCTTGAGAGGGGAACCCAAAAAGTCCGGGACGGCGTCGAGGTGGCGAGATATCCTACAGTGGTTGGGATAGCAGCACCATCTGTCTCCTCATGCACCATAGAGAAACATAAGGTCCTTCAATATTATCGACTGGCTGCGGAAAGAGTACTGCGAGTTGAGACGCGTCTCGGCAAGGTCATCGGCGTTACACACGAAACGCCATTGTTGTATTCTAAAGACGGTCAAGAGATCGTTTGGAAACAGGCCAAGGATCTCGAAGTAGGCGGATATCTTGTTTACGCCCGCTCTCTTAGGGGAGACGATTTCACCAATAGGGTCTACCCATTGATCTCACACGTAGATGACAGTTCCTTGGTTGAGTGCCCTTCAACCCTGCTTGAACTGATGAAAAATGGACTCAAGGCCAGGTTCGGTTCCATAAGGCGCGCGGCCAGGGCGCTAGGGGTTCAAGAGGACGACATTTACTACAACTGGAAGTCGGGGAGAATGTATCCCACTCTCGGTGAGCTAAGAGCTATCTTCAAGGCGATTGGCAGGGATGAAGAGGAGCTCGCTGAGCACTGCCCAGTACTCCTGTATAGGAGCTATCGCGGAACCGAAAGAACAACGTTGCCGAAGTATCCGACCACCCAGTTCATGGAGTTTGTCGGAGACATCTACTCTAATGGTGAATTAACACGTGACAAGAGAAAGAAAGAAGGATATGCCATTGGTTACTTTAAAGGAGACCTCGGATACGTCCGCGCGTTTTGCCGACGTGTCAGAGCCCTCTTCGGCATCTCCTTACAACCCAAGAAGGACCCAAGGGAGAAGTGCTACTATGCGAAATTCCAGAACAGAATCGTCGCACGTCTATTGATGGCCTATGGAGTAACCCCGGGCAGGAAAGCTAGGACGATCAGAATACCGCCGATAGTCTCAACTCATCCGAGCGAATTGGTGGCGCCGTTCTTAAAACAGATATTCACCAATGATGGTTGTGTCCTCAGGAACAAGTGTATCGAGTTCGATACCTCGAGCACCGATTTTTGCAGGCAGGTGGAACTGCTGCTCGGGAGATTCGGCATCGTATCGTCCGTAACCGCAAAACAAGCACGAGACATCCCATACGGAGGGAAGCTCATACGGCAGGGTCCGAAATATCAAATCGGCATATACGACAAGGAGTCTCTGCTCAATTACCAGCAATTCATCGGCTTCAGCGATGCTGCCAAGGAACGGAAATTGACGAGGCTGATCAGCAAGAGAAAGGGAACTCACAGAAACTACAGAGTAAGAGGGAACTACCTCCTCCTTAAGATCAAGCGGATCAAGGAGGAGGAGACCGACAGGGTTTACGACCTAACCATAAATGACTCTCATTCCTTCCTTGCCAACGGCTTCTTGGTTCACAACACGGCTGCCGCAATCAGGGATGAAACCGGCGCATTTGCACTTGAGGCCGGTGCCCTAGTTCTCGCGGACAAGGGCTTGGCAGCAATAGACGAGTTTGAGAAGATGAGAGAGGAGGACAGGATAGCCATACATGAGGCCATGGAACAGCAAACATGTTCGATAGCTAAGGGGGGCATAGTGGCGACTCTTAACGCCAGGACTTCCATACTCGCTGCAGCGAACCCTCAGTTCGGGAGGTACGACCTGAACAGGAACTTTGCCGAGAACGTTAACCTGTCTCCAGTGGTCCTCTCCAGGTTTGACCTCTACTTCGTTCTGCGCGATGTGCCGGATGAGACGAGGGATACCATGCTTACCGAGCACATACTGGCACAGCACCGCAAGATGGAGAGGTATGCTGAGGCGACCTACGACACGAGCTATCTGAGAAGGTACATCGCCTACTCTAAGATCCTAACTCCAAGGCTCTCAGACGAGGCCTCTCAGGCGATAGCCAAGTTCTTCTTGGAACTCAGGAAGGCCGGCGCGGAATCGGCAGTCCAGATCACCCCGAGACAGCTGGAATCACTGATACGACTCGGCGAGTCGAGGGCGAAGCTCATGCTGAGGGACATCGTGACCAAGGAGGACGTGGAAGTCGTGATCGCTTTGTTCAGGTCCTCTCTATCTCAAGCAGGCCTTGACGTTGAGACCGGAAAGACGGACATAGACATCCTGATGACCGGACGGCCGAGGTCATCTTGGGAGAAAATGAACGTCATAATCAAGATCACTGAGGATCTGGAGAAGGAGTTCGGTTCCGCGAACATAGAGGAGGTCATGAGGAGGGCGGAGGAGAAGGGGATAGACAAGTCGGACGCAAGACGCATGATAAACGATCTACTGAGAAACGGGTACTTCTACACCCCGGATGACGTTTCGCTGAGGAAGACCCGGTGACAAAGTCGCGGTGAGGGTCCAAGACCTTCCTCTCAGTGAGTCCTCAAGGACGCTCCTGACGCAAGCCTTCGATCTGGACTCGCTCTACCCCATTCAAGAGCTCGCCGTAGAGGCAGGGGCGCTCGAAGGGGCCAACGTGCTTCTGTCAGCGCCTACGGCGTCAGGCAAGACGCTCGTGCCCTTGGTCGTTATGCTTCAGGAGATGGAGAAGCGCCTGGGCAAGGTCCTCTACATGGTGCCCCTCAGGGCACTGGCCTACGAGAAATACTTGGAGTTCAAGTTCGCCTCAAAGGTGATCAGGCCCAACGGGAAAAGGTGCAGAGTCGGGATAAGCACCGGGGACTACGACTCCACAGCTGAGAGCCTCAAGTACAACGACGTGATCATTTGCACCTTCGAGAAGACTGATTCGATAATCCGTCACAAGCCGAGTTGGCTGAGGGACGTCTCAACTGTAGTCTTCGACGAGATACACCTGCTCTATTCGTCCGACAGGGGTCCAGTGGTGGAGATGCTAGTGGCCTCAACGGGCAAGCTCCTCCCCGGCGCTCAGAAGATCGCACTGAGTGCAACTGTGTCGAACGACGAAGAGATAGCATCTTGGGTGGGGTGCAAACTGGTCAAGAGCGATTGGCGGCCCGTTCCCCTCCACGAGGGGGTCTACTTCAACGGCCGTATGGTTCTTGCCGGTCAAGAAGAGCGCGTGGAGAGCAGGTTCGGAGACGAACTAATGGACCTGACGGATCACGCAACGTCCCAGGGTGGTCAGATCCTCTTCTTCACCCCAACGAGAAGACAAGCCGTCTCATTGGCTACGAAGGTCGCTCCGGTTGCCTCGTTGTCCAGACATCCCCCACAGGTCAAGGAGCTTGAGAAGATAGCTGATTCGATCGTCCGCGTTGAGGACAACAGCGCGCTGGGAACTCAGCTGTCCTCGCTGGTTCGGCGTGGAGTCGCGTTTCATCATGCTGGCCTTCCATCCTCACAAAGAAGGCTGGTCGAGGACGGCTTTAGGAGAGGGTTCATAGTCGCCCTCACCGCCACCCCGACCTTGGCAGCCGGGGTCAATCTCCCTGCGAGGTACGTATGCGTGACCTCTGTTCACAGGTATAGTGCTGGCTTCGGCCCGCGGGAGATCTCCGTTATGGAGTACAAGCAGATGGCCGGCAGAGCTGGACGCCCACAATTCGACGATTTCGGCGTGGCTCTCATAAGGACCGGGAGCGAGGGTGACGCGGATTACCTGCAGGAGAACTACATCAGGTCCTCCGCTGAGCCCATCAGGTCAATGCTCGGGCAAAGTGACTTCTTCTCCTCAGCGGTCCTATCCTCCGTGACTTCCGGCATCGCAACCAGCTTGGAACAGGTGCACGACCTGTTCTCGACGACCCTCCTGTCCAGACAGAGGGGAACCAAGTACGTCGACTGGAGGGTGAGGCAATCGATCAGGTACCTGACCGACATCGGGGCCCTGGAGCCCGCAACGGACGGGGTGAGGGCGACGCGACTCGGAAGAAGAATCTCAGAGCTCTACGTGCTTCCCGAGACCGCTGCGACGATCATTGAGAGGATCTCCAAGCTCTCCGGTGAACCCACAGATATCACTCTGTTGCATCTCGTGGTCGGCACTCAAGACATGAACCCGATCTTGGTCTCGTCCCAGAGGGACTACGTCACTGTGGGGGATTTCTTGGAGGCTCATTCCCACGAGCTCTTCCCGTCGGACTCGGAGTCATCTGCGTTTGACCAGGCCAAGACCGTGATGGCGTTGAAGATGTGGGTTGAGGAGAGCCCGTTCGACGCGATACACGACAAACTGGGAGTTGAGCCAGGAGATCTGCATGCCATAGTTGAGAAGGCGACTTGGTTGCTCTACGCAGCGTCCGAGCTGGCCATCTTCGCCGGACGTAGGGGCTTTTCCGCACCTTTGACTAGGATGACTAGGAGGAGTAAGCAAGGCGTCAAGTCGGAGCTGCTTGATCTGGTGTCCCTGCCGGGTATCGGCAGGGTCAGGGCGAGGAGCCTGTTCAAGGCTGGGGTGAAGAGCAGATCTGACGTAGCTAGGGCGTCCGTGGAGCGACTTTCTAAGGTCCCCGGGATCGGGCCAAAGATCGCCCTATCCATCAAGAAGCAGACTGGCGGCATGATCAAGAAGAAGGATTTGAGTCCCGGCGGCGTGGAACAGCAGAAGCTATTCGAGTAGGTCTAGCCGGAGTCTGAGGACCTAGAGTGTTCAATACAGCTCGTTTTAGGGTTCCTCTTTTAACCGGGTTGCCCGAATTTGGGCTGCACAAAACTGGTGTATCAAGAGATTGAGTGAGTATGATGCCCTAGGCAGGTTGATAGGACTGCAAACCAGAGATTACTTCGGCAGGGAACTTGGAAAGGTGATCTGCTGCTCTCACGATGGAACTGGTGAGGTGAGGAAGGTCATAATCTCCAAGACGGACGGGTCAATCGAGGAGTACGATAGAACAGATCTGGAGATAAGCTCCTCGAATGTGGTCGTGAAGGACAAGCTCATCTTCTCGGCAAGATCCCTCCGGAAAGAAATGGAGGTCAACTTCAGAAGGATTCAGGCCCTGGAGGAACTAAGCAAGAACACCAAGATGCACCAGAGAGTTTACTTTGAGCTCAAGAACGAGTTCGAGAAGGAGCTGGCCTCCTTGAATGAGGAAAAGGCAAAGATGAGGGTTATCGCCAATCTAAGGAGAGACGAAGTTGCCCGAAGGCTCATGGCATTTGAGAAGGTAAGGGCTACGGTGGAAGTGCAAGCCATGTCAGGCGAGATCGACGAAAACGTGTACAGACTAGCGCTGAGCGAGATAAAGTCAGCCATAGACAGGTCCACCAAGGAGATGGAGGACCTTGAGCGAGAACTGAGTTTCCTAGATGTAGATTTCGAACCTAGCCGCATGGAGCCCCAGGCCGCCCCCATCCAAGCGGAAGCACTCCCTCGAAGAGAGGAAAGCTCAGGAGCGATCCCAGGGTTCTCCTCCGAGGCGTCCACGGGCTTGGCGGAGGGCATAACCGGCCCCCTGCATGTCAGGCGCGTGTGACGCGACCTAGGCAGCTCCCTTCAACCTGCATGTAAACGCCTCCTCAAGCACTACGTCCCTCTGGGTACAAAGCACTCCGATATCGCTGTCCATAGCTTTGGTTCAGGTCGGCAGGCTGGCGGCCAGTCGCCACCTATCTTTAAGTCATCCAGCAGTCAGAGAACTTGAAGGCTCTCAGATGATCGAAGTTCGGGATCCAGATAGAGTTGAAAGACAGATAGTCGAGGGCATTAAGAGCTACTTCCGATCCGCCGGGTTTCACAAGGCGGTAGTTGGCCTCAGCGGCGGCCTGGACTCGTCCGTGACCCTGTCTTTGACCGTCAAGGCGCTCTCGCCCAACAACACGTTCGCAGTCATGCTCCCGAGCCGGGACACGCCCAGAACAGACTTGAAAGATGCTCGCAACCTGCTCTCCGTCTTGAAAGTCCCGCCGAGGAACGTCGTCCTGATCAGGATGGGTCGCATTCTCAGATCGATCCGCTCTTCGCTTGGCGAAATGAAAAGGATGGAGATGGCGAACGCCATTGCCAGGGCCCGCATGATCGTGCTTCATGCGCTGGCCTACAGGAAAGGGGCCTTAGTTGTGGGAACGGGGGACAGGTCGGAGATCGCGATCGGATACTTCACGAAGTACGGGGACGGCGGAGTAGACGTACTGCCCCTAGGATGTCTACTTAAGACGCAGGTCAGGCATATGGCGAGGCATCTGGGCTTACCTAAGTCAATATGTGAAAAACCCTCCTCTCCGAGGCTATGGGCGTACCATCTTGCCGAGCGAGAGCTTGGGGTCGGCTATGAAGTTATCGACGAATTCATCCACCTTCACCTCGACCAAGGAAAGAGCGCGGAGGAGGCAAGTGCTGCGACCGGCGTCTCGTTGTCCACGCTCAAGAAGTTGGAGAACAGGATGCTCTCAACGGCCCACAAGAGGCTCCCTCCGGCGCGCATAGAATGCGATCCTTGGTGATATCCCCCCATGGTCACGGCGCACCCCACTTACGTTGGGACTTGCGGATTCTCAGGGTCGATGCATTCGTACTTCCATAGCTTCTGTGCCGTCGAGATACAACAGACCTTCTACTCTCTGCCCAAGGTCCAAACCGCGTCCAAGTGGAAGAGACTGGCTCCCGAGGGATTCACCTTCACGATGAAGGCTTGGCAAGGGATAACGCACTGCCGATCTAGTCCGACATGGAAAAGGGCGAGGCTTCCGCCCGGCCCTAGTCTCGACAGGTACGGGGATTTCAAGCCAACCGAGGAGGTCTTCGGAGCGTGGGAGGCCACTAGACGGTTCGCTAGGGAACTGGGGGTCTCATTTATCGTAATGCAGTCTCCCCCAAGTTTCAAGATGAGCGCTCAGCATGAAGCCAATCTTGACAGCTTCTTCACCTCAATCAACAGGGGCGGGCTGACGATCGGTTGGGAACCGAGGGGGGACTGGCTGAGGGATCCACCCAGACTGAGTAGGCTCTTTTCAAGACTCAATCTAGTGCATGTCGTTGACCCGTTCTGGGATAAGCCCATGTCCGATCTGCCGATATCATACTTCAGGCTTCACGGCAAGGGGCGGAGGTACAATTACAAGTACGAGTACACGGGTGACGATCTACATGACTTGGCCAGGTTGACCTCGAAGAGCTCTGTAGCCGGACCCGTGTACGCGATGTTCAACGTGATCGAGATGAGAGAAGTCGCGCGCAGGTTCCTTGACACACTTGGTCAAGAGCCGCTTCGCTGATCCCAACCCACAGAGCGCCTTGCTTAGATCCAGGGCTCCCTGCCCGCGATGAAGTCCAGGACCTTCTCCCTCCCTTCCTGCGATAACGCATCTTGCGACAGCTGTTCCGTGGTCATCACCTTAGCTTGACTGAAGCTCCCAATCACGTCCGGCGACAGGCCAGCGCTGAATTTCTCTGAGGTCAGAAAGACCCGCAAGAGGTCGTCCGCCCTTGTGATGTTTCGCCTGAGCACGACCGTCCATCTCCCTCCGTCAATGAACGGACCCGAGAGAACTTCGGCGCTGGATCGATGTTTCGCCAGAAACGCTTCTGAGCTGGCGTAGTCGAAGGCGCTCGGCCCCTCGCGGAGAAGCGAGGTCGGAAGGACATCATCCTCAAGCATGAAGAAGATCAAGGCTTCCCTTGATTCGTCAGTCCAGTCACCTGACCTGATCACCTTGAATCCCCCCCTCGATATCTCCGTGCGAATCTTCCGCCTGACCCGGTGGAGCTGCCCCCATACGACATCGGGAGGCGCGTCCCATGGCTTCACACCGACGCAGATCACCCTAGAGCCCGCCCCCAACAGCGCCTCGGGCTCCTTGGCCTCCGGCCCTTCACCTTCGCTCCATGGGTAGAAGAATGATTCCGATGGCCTCCCCAAGAAGGCTCTAGATGCCCACACGAAATCGGCCAAGTTGTCGATGGACACGGACGAAGCGACATTCCGCTCCTTGTCTATGGGATCAATCACCACAAACTGGGACTTGAACGCGTTGGCGACTTCGACCGGGTCCAGCCTGGACGTGAGTCCTTTCACGTCCACCACGAGAGGAAGCTTGACCTCCGAGATGCTCCTGAGCAGGTTAATGAAACCCTTGGACCAGAGAGTCAGCAGCTCGCTCAAGAAGCCACTGAACCCTTCCACGCTTATCTCCGCCCCGTATGCACCTATCCCCTTGAGAAACGACTTGAGAATCCTAACCTGATCCTTTGCTGAGTCGTCAAGGTTCTCGTTGACGAACTTGGTGTGGTAGATGGTCCTATCTGTCGCTGAGAGCCAGTGGGGAGGGATCGACTTGAAGCATGGTACGACATCTATGTTGATGCCATCCAACCTGACAGTAGCGTACGGATGCTCTGCGTATCGGAGCGTAACCTTTTCCGGTCCGTAGTGCTTCCGCACCTCCGTTATCACGATGTTGCCCATGCTCTGCTTGCCATACCTCTGAGGGAAGAGTACGAACACATCAGCGTCCACATCTGACACGATCCAGGTGTCCTTGGCCAAGGATCCCTCCAGTCGAACCTCCAGATCACGATCTATCTTCCCGAAAGCCTTGCTCATAGCCTGCATCTCTCGGTTGACAGTCGCTATGACTTCCCGTTGTTGACTCGCGCTTGGTTTGATCCTCAACAAGACGCTCTTCAGGACCGCTTCGTGATCAGCCATTTGGGGACCACCAGCTTAGGATGCCGATTCGCAGAGGGTCTCGTACAGCGGTCCCCTTGGGGTCAACGTGCTTCTCTTGAGCCTGACTGGGCTGGTCTGCGTCTCTCCGATGTCGATCTTCGGGAGCGATTCAAGTTTCGTGGTGAGATTCTCCTTTCCAAAAAGGGACCGAGCTCGACATATCGTCAGGTGGGGCCTGAACACTTCCCTCTCGTCCACCGCGACCCCCGATTCGACTGCCATCCTAACCGCCGTACTGGCATACCTCTCTAAGTCCTCGGCTCCCCTTGTGACTCCCACCCATATCACCCTCGGCTTCCTAGGACCTGGGAACGCGCCGACTTCCTTGAGGTGAATGGTCAAAGGGGGCAACCTCGTTGAAGACAACCTACGACACAGGAAACTCCTCTGAGTCTCCGTGATGTCCCCAAGAAAGGTCAACGTGAAGTGAAGTATCTCGGTCCCAACCGGCTTGAGATCAGCGCCTGAACTCATCAACATATCTTGGATCTCCTTGATCTTACGCTTCACCGCCTCGTCCGTCACATCCAACGAAATGAACGCTCTCAAGGGAAGTCCTAGGTTCTGTTCGCCTCGCCTCCTTAAATCATTTCATGGGTCCCGCTCTCCCAACAAGCTTATTTCGAACCGATGCAGTCCGAGGCCGCCCTGCCCTTGCCGAGTACTTCTGGACGAGATGCTAGAAGGGACATGCGCTTGGTTCTGATCGCGGGTCTGCCTGGAGCCGGCAAGACCACGGTCGCCAAGGCCTTTGGAGAGATGGGAACACCCGTCATTTCCATGGGGGATGCAATGAGGGAAGAAGCGAGGCGCTTGGGCAGGCCAGATAACATCAGCTCAATGCGCGAATTCATGGTCAGCCTTCGCAGGGAGCGTGGCGAAGCAGTAGTCGCTCAACTCGTCCTGAGGAAGCTGCGGAACATAGACGCGACCGCTGTTGTCATAGACGGGCTGAGGTCAGAGGAGGAGCTGGACGCATTCCGGAACTACGCCAAGGAGGTTATCTTGGTCCTGGTCGAAGCCGGGCTTGAGAAGAGATTCCAAAGGCTTTCAATAAGGGGCCGGCCGGACGACCCCAAGGGGGTGGACGAACTAAAGACGAGGGACGAAACTGAACTAACAGTGGGGCTTGAAAGACTCCTCTCCAAGAGGGGAGTTCGGATTGTGAACGACGGTGACTTATCCTCACTGAGGAGGAAAGTAAGGGCATTGACTCAAGAGTTAGGCCTCAGTCTATGACATGTTCCATCAGATCACGCGCCACCTTGACGTTCCTGAACGTTCTCTTTGCCTCCTCAAGAAGGAACCTTGAGTCTTGGTACCTTGCGCTCACATGCGTCAGTATCAGCTGTTTCACTTGAGCCATTGCAGCAACTCTGGCCGCGTCAGCTGCAACAGAGTGCATCACTTTCTCTGCGGACTCTAACTTGGACGAATCGAACGTGGCCTCATGTATGAGAACGTCTGCTCCTTTCGAGAACTCGGCGAGTTCTTCGGAGAAGGCAGTGTCGCCAGTGTATACCATCTTGAATCCGGGTCGCGGCGGGCCGACGACCTCTTCTGGCCTTATCACCCTTCCTCCGATCGTGATCGCAGTCCCCCTTGTGAGTGCGGTCCTTAGGGGTCCCGGGGGGATCTTGAGCTTCTTGGCCGACTTCTCGTCGAACTTGCCGGGCCTCTCCTTCTCCTCGAACTTGAAGGCCCAAGATTCGATCGTGTGACGGGAAGGCGAAGCCATTATCCTGTACTCTCGTTCCTCAAGAACAAGCCCGGACCGTTCCATCTCATGGGACTTCACTAGGAAGCCTGCAGGGTCCTCGTATATTGCCGGCATCAGGCAACCGAGAAACTCGTCGATTCCCTTGGGCCCGTAGATTGACAACGGCGACTCCCTTCCCATCAAGGCCATTGTCATCATAAGGCCGGGCAGGCCCAGAACGTGGTCTCCATGCAGGTGCGTGATCAGAACCTTGCTCACCTTCAGGGGACTGATGCTAGCCCTGACCATTCTGTGTTGAGTTCCCTCACCTGCGTCAAACAGAATGACTTCTCCCTTCCAGATCAAAGCGATCGATGCTAAACTCCTGTCGGTTGTTGGCACGCCCGCTGAAGTTCCCAAGAAGACCAGTCTTCCTCTCATCCCGATCACTTCCTCACAGCCATGAATGTCCTAGTGAGCTGGTCGTGAACCTTCACATCGTCCCTAGAAATCATAATGAGGCCAGCCTCGCGCATGGACCGGCTTACCTCTTCCCCAAGAGGACAGACTAACGACACATATTCTCCAGGTGACAAGAGGCGGTCAGACAGGTCCACCAAGTCTTGATATGTCTCACTGACGGACCGGCCCCTCACCTGCGGTGAGAGCCTGCCATAGGGGGGATCGGTTGCGAGCGCATTTGCCCTGGTGAGAGGAGGCATCCTTGCATCCCCAACTGCCAAATGGAAAGCATGGAAACCGAACTGGATCATGTTAGACCTCGCCCCGAGGACCATCGCGCGCTTGAAATCGAGGCCGAGGGCTATGGCTCCCAGTGAGGTCGCCTCCATCAGGATGCCTCCCGCACCACAAAACGGGTCCAACACCAAGTGGCCGCTCCTGACCCTAGCCAAGTTCACCAAGACCCTACAGAACTCCGGTTGCAGCGTCGAATGGTGAGAGAAAGGCTTGAACTCATTCCGGCGAATGGACAGCAGCTTGCGGGCGGACGTACCGATCCGTAGACCAAGCACATATTGGTCAGAAGACAGTATCATGTGAAAAGTCCCTTCAGGTTGGGTCAAGTCGACCCTTGCGCGTATGGCCTTTGCAAGGGCCGCACCGATCTCCCTTTCGAGACAGGCCACGGTCTGAGCCGCAACGGAGGGGTCGACCCGCTTCACCCTGAGTCGAAACGATTTGAGCCTTGGCAGAGTGATTCCCCTCGCAATTCCGTTCGCCAGGTCCGATGGATCTCCCCTTGAGAAGTGAAGCTCTCTGCAAATGAAGTGGGACAGCGATGACCTAGAGACTGCGCGGGCCGCTGAAGCTTCATCTGACCTGAACCTGACGAGACCTTGGGTCTCCCCCTCGAGGAAGATCGGGGCGGCCTCGGCCTCCATGGCTCCCATGATCTCACTGATGGGCAGTCTTCCGTAGCCTCTCGCGTAGGCCACGAAAAGTGGATTGATCATGGAACGTCTTTCTCGATTGACTTCGCTATCGAATCGGCTACGGAATACTTGGTGTGCTCTCCCTCTATCGTATCCGATGAGAAGATGGAGGTCACCCCGCAACTTCTCATTCTCTCCTCAGCTCTTGACGCAAACAGGCCGTGCACGCAACCCGCCTCTATCCTATCGAATCCTCTCTCCCTAAGCAGCCTTGATGCCTCAGCGATGGTTCCTCCTGAGCTTATGATATCGTCGAAAATCAGGGCCGCCTTCTTTGACCTGGGAACCATCCCGATCTTGGACTGTATCTGCCCTGAGATCCTATCCCTCTTCTTCACTATCCAGCCGAAGTCCGTGGACAGCGAGGACGCCAACCGCTCGGCATCGAGCTTCCTCTTTTCGTCCGGAGCCACAACGACGTAGTCATCCCTTTTCTTGACGAACTCGGTGACGTCAGCGAATGGAGAGATGGACACGAATGGGACTCTGAAGAATGATGTGGACTCCGCGCTGTGAGGCTCGACCACGTATACTCCTTCAAGCCCTGACGCCTCCAGCGTCTTAGCAACCGCCTCCGAGGAAAGAGCCTCGCCTGGCAAGAACCTCTTATCTTGCCTTGAATAGGCCAGGTAAGGCACGACTGCCAATGTTCGCCTGACCCCCAACCCGGAAGCAGCCGAGGCCATCTGTATCAGGATCACTAGATTGCTCGCCTGAGGGGGAGACAGGGATTGAACTAAGATCAAGGTGTCGCCAGGTCCCGCCCCCTCAAGCCTGACGTAGGTCTCCCCATCCGGAAATTCCCTATGTTGAACTTGGACCTCTTCAAGCCCAAGCCTTCGCGCGAGTGCACCACCTAGCCGGCCCGAAGCTGGACCTATCGCGAGCTTTGTGACCATCTGCCCCTCGCGATCAAGCTCATCATATTAACCCTATTGCCGCCCCTGTCAGTACATCATCGAAACCGGTGATCTGACAGAGGCGCCGACGATCGGTATGCTAGTTCCGCAGTTGGGGCACTTGTTATCACTGGCTAGGTTGACCGAGTCGACGAAGAACCCATGCCTAGAGATGAGCAGCTCTCCACAGCCGTGACAGAAGGTGCTCTCGGTCCTGTGACCGGGGATGTTTCCGGCGTACACGTATCTGAGGCCACCGCGCTTGGCGATGTCTATCGCGCTCTCGATCAGCTTGAGTTCGGTGGGCGGCACATCGTTCATGCGGTGAGAAGGGAAGAATCTAAGGACATGAAACGGCACAAGTGGGCCGAGCTCGTCACGTATCCATTGGACGAGCTTCCCCAGATCCGCCACCGACTCCCCATACCTCGGAATGATCAAGTCCGTGATCTCTATGTGGACGCCCTTCTTCTTCATCCCCGCCAGAGCCTCAAACACGTGGTCCGTGCTCGGAACTCCCATCTTCTTCAGGTAGAGATCTTTGTTCCCATGGCCCTTGAAGTCAACCGTCGCAGCATCCAAGTAGGGGGACATCAAGTCCAAGGCCTCCATGGTCATTGACCCGTTCGTCACGAAGGTGTTCTTGATGCCCTTCTGGTGCGCCAGCTTGCTCGTATCTCGCGCGAACTCGATGTTGATCGTGGGCTCCGTGTACGTGTAGCTTATCGATCTGGCTCCTAGCTTGAGCGCATCGTCAACGACCTGTTCAGGAGTTCTGTCCCTACCGGAGATCTCCTCCCTCTGCGATATGTCAAAATTGCAGCAGAATGCACATCTGTAGTTACATCCCACGGTCGCTACGGAGTACGCGGTCGACCCAGGATGGAAGTGGAACAGCGGCTTCTTCTCTATGGGATCTAAGTTCTCAGCTATTAGCTTGCCGTAGTTCAGGCTGTACAGCTTACCCTCTATGTTCTTCCTCACCATGCAAACGCCGAGCGCGCCTGCCCTTATCCGACACCTTCTGAAGCACACCTGACATTGAACGTCTCCGTTCAGGCGATCGTAAAGGGCTGCCTCAATCAACTTCGAATCAGATAGTGTGAGGGGGATTTAAAGGAGACCGTCCGGTCCTTTGAGCAAAGGTTAATCACGCCGGACCTCATGACCAATTCGCCTTGTGGAGGCTGGCCCGTCCCGACGCTCACGCGGTGATGTATGACGAGAAGGCCAGATCCGCCTTGGGGAGGTACTTCAGGGCGGTGGAGGGTGAGCTTCCGGCAAAGTTCATGATCTCAAGAACCGTAGGCGTTGACCTCGATCCTGACCGGCCGATCGACGAGCTTTGGTCCGCACACAGAAAAGGCATGACGGAGTTCGAGAGGCAGGAAAAGGTCACGAAAGGGATGCGCGACCTAGGAACAGGGGCTCGACCCAACCTCATCGACCTGAAGGCCTCGATAGCTGATAGGCTGATGGAGAGATGTGTGCTGTGCGAGAGAAGGTGCGGAGTCAACAGGAAGGCGGGGGACAAGGGAACGTGCGGCGCTGGGAGGGAATTAGTTGTTTCCTCAATGTTCAATCACTACGGAGAGGAGCCAGAGCTGGTACCGAGCTTCACCGTGTTCACGATGGGTTGCTCCTTCAGGTGCTTGCACTGCCAGAACTATACAATCTCCCGGTGGCTTGAGGAGGGCGATGTCATGCTACCCAAGGCAGTGGCGGACCGGGTCGACGAAGCGAGGAGGTCAGGCTCCAGGAACCTGAACTGCGTGGGCGGAAACCCGGACCAGTACCTTTGGTCTTGGCTTAGGGTGTTCCTCTTGTTGGAAGAGAGCATCCCGGTCGTTTGGAACTCAAACGCATACTACTCCGAAGAACAGGCAGAGCTCTTGGCCGGGGTGGCCGACGTCTACCTTCTGGATTTCAAGTACGGCAACGACCGCTGCGCCAAGGAGATATCCGGGGTGGACCGATACATGAGCGTGGTAACCAGAAATCACCTCAAGGCGAAGGAATGTGGCGAGCTGATAGTGAGGATACTTGTTCTTCCAGATCACTTGGATTGCTGCCTCAGACCGACCGTCGAGTGGATATCGAAGAACTTGAGCAGATCTACTAGGGTCAATCTGATGTGGCAGTACAGGCCCGAATACAAGGCCTTCGAACGACCTGAGCTGAGTCGAAGGCTAACTAGGTCGGAGATGATAAGGTCGCTTCAAATGACTAAGGAGGCCGGGCTCGATAACGTCATAACGTGAGTGCCCTTCAATCATGACGAGGTTAGTAGGTTATCCCTTCCCTGCTATACATCTCCTTCGGGGCCTTGACTTCTGATACCAGGTTCACGAAGTCCGCTCTGTTGATCAGCTCCGGAGGCGCGTATCGCCCCGTGAGGACTATGTCAGTCGTGTCAGGGGCTTCATCCAGCACGGAAATGACCTCGTCCGCGTCCAAGAGACCAGTTGCGACTGCTAAGTTGACCTCGTCCAGCACCAAGAGGTGAGGCCGCTCGCTCATCTTTGCTCTAGCGAAGGACAATCCTTCCCTGGCCCTCCTCTTGTCCTCCTCACTGGGATGCTTAAGGTCTACCCAGTCTTGAGATCCGAAGAGATGTGGTTCATAGAGTGGCGAGAGCTTGTCCGCTATCATGTACTCGCCGATTTGGTTCCATCCCTTCATGAAGAACACGACCACGGCCTTCTTGCCATGTCCCACCACCCTCATCGCTAGCCCGACTGCATTGGTCGTCTTGCCTGCGCCGGAACCGGTGTAAAGGAAGACCTTTCCCAAGGCCTATCACGCTACAGGACAGTAACTCCAACCGCAATCCATGCAGATCCCGCATCCCCCCTCCATGGAGATTCTGTTGCCCCCACACGATGGACATTTCTCGCCGTTGACCTCGACGAGAGATCCGGCTGAAGTGGCGCCGACTGGAGACTGCCCACCCGCGCTGTCGCCCGATGCCGGGCTTATGCCCTCTGTCGCCGTAGGGCTCTCAAGTTCGATCCCGCACTTCTTCATCTGGTCTAGGGTTGTGTTCTTCACCGTGGCAACATATCCTCCCCTCTTCGAGGAGGGCGCGACGAGAACCTGCCCGGCCCTGGATCCGTCACGGTAAACGGTCACACCCTTGATGCCGAGTCTGTGAGCGAACAGATACGCCTTGAGAACGTCCGACACGCTCACCCAAGAGGGCATGTTAATGGTCTTGCTGACGGCAGCCGCGATCCACTTAGCGAAGGCCGCTTGAGCCCTGACGTGATCCCACCACGGGATATCAAGCGCAGTCTGGAATGTTGAGCTGAACTCACCCGGCACTCCGTCCAACCCCTGAAGGGATCCGCCATTGTCACTGATATCCTTCAACAGCTTCTCGGAGTAGATCTGATTTCTCTTCAGTCTTTTCTCAAACTCCTCGTCGACGTAGTAGAAGGTGCCCACAGTGACGCGCTTCTCAAAGGCCAAAGCGTACGCCGGCTCGATCCCCGATGACGTGTCCGCAAGCATAGATATCGAGCCAGTCGGAGCTATAGTCGAGCATTCTGCATTTCTCACGCCGTCCTCTTCGAGCTTCTTAACCAGCGCCTCCCAGTCAGCTTTCCACTCCTCCCTGTGATAGTAACCTTCTACGGGAAGCTCGCAATCACGATACGCAGAGCTGGAATAAAGGGGAAACGCTCCTCTCCTCTTAGATATCTCGGTTGACTCCCACATTGCCCAGTACGACAGAAACTCGGCCGTCTGCTCCATGAAGCTGAAGCCCTCCTCGCTGTTGTAGGGAGTGTCAAGAGCGAAGAGCGCGTCAGCTAGACCCATCACGCCCAGTCCCACCTTGCGGGTGCGCTTCGTCCCCCGCTCTATGGCTGGGAACGGGAACCTGTTAACATCTATCACGTTATCAAGGAACCTGAGTGCAATCCTTATGCTGGCCCTGAATGAATCCCAGTTGAAGCTCCTCCTTCCGTCCTCATCTTCATCCACGAAAGAATACATGTTCAGCGAACCGAGGTTGCAGGACTCGTACGGGTACAGGGGCTCCTCACCGCAGTTGTGGACCACCAAGCCATTGGCGATGAAACTGTGGGTCGTTGGTTCCCTCAGATCATAGACCCACTCGTAACCGGCAAACCGAACTCTCTTCACATTCGAGACATACCTCTCCCTATTGGACCTCCTCTTCTTGTTCGCGATCCAACGCTTGAGCTTAGCTTGCTTTCGACTGGATAGGAAGCCGACCTCCCTTGCGAAGATGTCCCTGCTCTGGCCATCAATTGAAAGCTCATGATACGCCTTACAGGTGTACATCTTGTGACCGTCTCTGCCGTCTGGCAACAGACACACTTGCCTGGCGCGTCTGTTGAAGTAGATTCTCGAAACGATACCGAAGTTCAGAAGGAGCAATTGAACTTGACGCAGCAGGGATCTTGAAACGCTCACCAAACGAATGGAGCAACTGCCGTTCCTCGTCATGTTCACGGACGAGTCCGCCGTGAATAATCCCTGCAAGAATCCCTTCTGCAAGTCCCGAGAACCCATGAAGACAATCTCAGGAACCTGCAGTCTGTTTCCTCTCGGGAAGCAAGCTTTGAGCTCCCTGTACAGAACCCTAGATATGATGTACTTGCAGTCCTGTTTCACATTTCGGCACATCTTTGGGGACTTTCCAGTGAGGGCAGCTACTCCTTGGGCTATGATAGGAGCCACTTCCGTGTCCTCTCCGTAGAACCTTAGGTAAGCCCTTCGGCCGCTGAGATCACCGTCTCCGGTGGTCCAACCAATCACTCTTCCAACGTCCAATGTGCCAAAGTCACCAAAGCCTCCCGGCCCAGATTGGAGGTGAAGCATATCGCCCCGCCTTATGTCGGAGACCGGTTTCCAGCCATCCTGTGTATAGAACTTATGATCTGCCGTTGCCCTTACGCTGTACCCGTGATGAGTTTGAATCTCATACACCGATTTTCTTCCAGTCATCACCACGCAATCGGTATCTTCCAAGCTCGTTCCGGGAGCTGGGTAAGCCTTGGACTTGTGATCAAGGCCGTATGGATAGATCACCATCGGAGTTCTCGTGACCCTCATGTCCGTAACAACTTTCGTCTGCGCCTGACCTGCAAAAAGATCGGATATCCTGACCATCCCTCTTTCCGTCGACACTCTTGTGTCGCCGCTCACGCAGGGATTGGTCGATGCTATGGGCCCAAGAACTGCCTTCATCGCGTTCCTCTTGTTGATGTTACCGAAGAACACCACCCCGGGGTCGCCGTTCTTCCAAGCTTGCTTCGCTATTGTCTCGAACAGTCGCGTGGGGTCCACTCTCTCCATGACCTTTCCGTTCCTTGGGTTCACGAGAGGATACGGCTCGTTCCTCTCTAGGTGTTCCCAGAAGTTATCCTTCACCATGACCGAGATGTTGAAGTTCTCGAACTTTCCCTGTTCGTTCTTGCACGTGATGAACTTCTCTATGTCTGGATGGTCTATGTCAAGGATCCCCATGTTAGCGCCCCTCCTGCGCCCGCCCTGTCTCACGACATCAGTGACGGTGTCGATTATCCTCATGAAGGATACCGGACCACTCGCCACGCCGGAAGTCGTAAACACGAGGTCGCCTGCGGGTCTCAGGCTGGAGTAGTTCACGCCGATTCCCCCTCCCGTCTTGAAGATCACAGCTGAGTCCGCGGCCGCTGTCATTATCGACTCTATGTCATCGTCGATTGACAACACGAAACACGCAGACAGCTGGCCAAGCAGGGTGCCTGCGTTGAAAATGGTGGGCGAGTTTGGGAGGAACCGCTTGGCGACCATGATGTCGTAGTATTCGTGGAACTCGCGGATGTGCACATCATATTCACTCCTGAGCACCCCGTCCCAAAACTCAGCCCAACTCTTCCTCATCTTGCCCTGCTCATTCAGCTCATCGTAGAGCGCCTTCACGCGTTCTAGGTGGTACCTGTTCCAGGTGAACTCGTAAGCACCGTTAGATCCCTTCAGGCCAACCTTCCCTCCCCATTCTGAGGCGTTCCACGATTCAGGCTCTCGGATCTTCTGGCCGCCGTCCTTGCAGAAGACCCTCTCGTCATATAGCACGTCCGGAATAACCACGAGCGCCGCAATCCTCTTGAACATCTCCTTCGGCCCTTCGGCGAGGTTCCCCTCGCTGTCCTTCAGCAGGTACCTCGCTCCTAGGAGCCTCAGGGCGTTCACGCTGAAGTTTTTGTCAACCTCATCAAGTGTCTCCTTCTTCAGTATCGCCTTCTTCTCCTCCCTTATCCTCTCCCTCTCCTTTCTGTAGATTATGTAGGACTTGGCCACTGCGAACAAGTCCTGCTTGACGAGCTCCATCTCGACAATGTCCTGTATTTCCTCCACCGAGGGAGTCCTACCGGAGGAGTATAGCCCGTCAATTACTCTGAGCACGCCATCAAGGACTGACTTCAGCTTCCTCTCATCATACTGCCTTTCCTCGAGCATAGCCCTCTTGATTGCGCGCTCAATCCTCGACGGATCAAAACTCACAACCCTGCCATCGCGCTTAACCACCTTCCTTTCGCTCATGCGATCAGGCGACGACTCCCCCCAGTCCTTTCGTTCTTAACGGTTTCCTCCTCGGCGCGTTTGGAACCGCGCTAGAAGTACGTGCTTTGACCGACGAGGAACCAAGCTGAGCGATTGAGACATGCTTGGTCGGATGGGACAGAATCTCGGATATCTTGCCCAGATTACCGAAATACCGGACCAGCTCGCTGAGCCCTCGGACTACAGAAATGTAGTGTGAGTCAATGATGAGTGGCTCTGTCGACGTGATCGCCATAGTGCGACGAATCCACTTGACCATCGCGCGCTCAAATCCCGCCCCTGTTCGTACAAAGGATTAAAACGACTCGATGCTCGACTTCGTTAGGGGTCGTCGTCTAGAGATCACATCGGACAACTTGGTCAAGGACACCAGCCTGGGGCGCTGGAGCTCTCGGGTTCAAATCCCGACGGCCCCACCATGATGCTATCTCAAAGTTTGTGATGGTGAGTTCTGAGGGGCCCTGCCCCTCAAGCCTAGACATAAGGTTATTATAACCGCACTGCCCAGATCAACCACTGAGGTTGTCGTCAGGTAAGTTTTGTCCCGAGTGCGGTGGGCAGCTTACCTACGATCCTGCCGTGAAGGTCTACATCTGTACGGACTGTGGCAGAACGTACACGCAGAGTCAACTCATCGAAGCAAAGGAGCGCCTCTACTCGTCGCTCACAGATGAAGACGAAAAGAGGAGAAAGAGAAGGAAGGATGTGCTGAACTGGTGGCTATCGGGGAAGGAGGAAAACCGCTAGCCGCTGTGCGCCAGTCCGACCAGTTCCTTTGCTGAGAGTCCTAGTGAGTCTAGGTAGACGTTCATCCCCGCCACTATTCTGCTGATCACATCCAGGTCTTGAGACAGCGCCGTACCGATCTGTACAGCTGTAGCGCCAGCCAACATGAGTTCAACAGCTCCCTCCCAATCGGCGACCCCACCCGCACCGATCAGGGGTTTGCTCGTCTTCTCATACAACTCGTACACGAGTCCCACGACCACCGGGTGAAGAGGAGGACCGGACATTCCGCCAAACTTGTTTGAGAGCACAGGCCTCTTGGCCGAGACATCTATGGCCATCGCTCGTATCGTGTTGGAGACGACGAATCCATCTGCATGTGCAAGCTCCTTCACGAATGCCAGGCAATCAGCCCTGACCGGCGGGAGCTTGACAAATGCTGGCTTCCCGCAGCCCTTCTTCACCACTCGCACGATCCTCTTGACTAGGTCTGGATCGGAGCTGACATCGTGCCCTAAGTTCTTTACGTGTGGACACGATAGGTTGACCTCGATGGCGTCAGCCACCTCTCCCAACTTCTCAGACATCATCTTGGCCTCCCTCTCGGTGGATGGGGCCATGCTCGCTATGACTGGAACCTGCAAGTCACTCAATGTCCTCAGTTCGTCCGCCATGGCCTCGTAACCAGGGTTAGGAAGCCCCATGGAGTTGATCACGCCGCAATTCAACTTCACGTAGGTCGGGTTATCGTGTCCGGCCCTCGGCTCAAGGGTTGCTGACTTTGACACAACCGCCCCAGCACCAGAGTTGGCTACCCTTCTCAATAGCGAAGCAGTATTTCCCAGTACTCCGGATGCGTTCATCAGCGGATTCACAAGCCTTAGACCAGCGAGTTCGACCCTCAGGTCCGACATCTTCTCAACGCCCTCCCGTTTGGGGTTCTTGCCACATAGCCGTCCTCATACGCTATCCTGCCCCTGACCATGGTCATCCTAACCCTGCCCAAGAGCTCCTTCCCTTCAAAAAGGGAGTATTTCGCCTTACTGAAGAATCTTTCTGGGTCTACGATGTAGCTCTGCTTGGGATCAACCACGGTGAAGTCGGCCAAGAATCCCCCACCTATCCTCCCAACATCGTTAAGCCCGAACCTGCGGGCGGGGTTCTCTGTCATGCACATCAAGGCCTCGACGAGTTCAAGCTGTCCGTCGTGCGCCAGCTTCAGCATCGCTGACAGGGCCGTCTCAAGGCCCGGACCGCCTGGCGGTATCCGATCATAGTCCCTCTCGCGCTTCTCTGCGAGCGCATGTGGAGCGTGGTCGCTGACTATCACTGAGATCAGCCCGCGGTTGACAGCCTTCCTGATGGCTTCCACATCACCGGCGCTCCTCAGTGGCGGGTTCACTTTGGCTAGGCCCCCACTTGAACTGACATCCGCATCCGACAGAACAAGGTGGTGCGCAGTCGCTTCTGCGCTCGTCTTCTTCGATTCGAGCCTTGGCCCGAGGAGGTCGACCCCTTCACGAGTCGTGAGGTGCGCAAAATGAATGTCGCACCCCTCAAGTTCGCTTAGGGTCTTCTTGATTGCCATGGCCTCACACCTTGGCGGCCTAACTCGGCCATGGACCGAGGCCCCGATAGGACTCGCGCCGACCGACGCCCTGCCCTCTCTTATGCAGTCCTCGTCTTCAGCGTGCACGTACAGAGTGGGTCCGAGTCGCCTAAGGAGCCTAGCATCGCAGCTGGTCTCGCCCTCGCGAATTTCCGACAGGTTCTCGGGATAGAGCTTGACGGAGAACGCGCCGTCTCGCATCATCCTCAGGGCGTCGTCCTCGCTGATCGGCAATGCGCAGTGGAATCCAACGTCGCAAAATATGCGACCAACAGTGGAGCGCACCGCTTCGGACAGTCTGTGTGCGGAGTCCAACCTGGGATTTGTGTTGGGCATGGCGAGCACCGTTGAGAACCCCCCCGCTACGGCAGCCTTAGTTCCACTCTCGAAGTCCTCCTTATGCACCTCCTTGAAGTCTCTCAGGTGAACGTGGACATCTATCAGTCCCGGCAGAACCCAAAGATCTCCGAAGTCCACCTGATCTACGCTGGATGGAACCTCACTTGTTGGCAGGATGTCCACGATCTTCTCTCCTGCGACTATGGCCGAGTTCGGACGGAACTCCCCTCCTACGAACAGCCTACCCGATACTGCGAGGTCGGGCTTACTCAACGAACTTCGACCCTTCTTCCGGAACTGTCCCTCATCTTGGATCCGAAGTCGCTGTTCAAGAGATCGGCGCCGGCGATGACGGGACCATCTTTGCAGACCAGCTGGCCGCCCGGGTCCAAGACGCAGGCGCCACACGCTCCGTCGGCACACTTTATGATCCTAACAAGCGACGCTTCCGAATACGCGCCCAAGCGCTCCGATATGGCAACAACTTCCTTCATCATCAGCTCAGGACCTGCCGTGAGCACGACGCTTGTATGGTCGTCCTTGATCATGCTTTCGACGTAGTCCGAGACCCTCCCCCGAACCCCGAAGGACCCGTCCTCCGTCGCGAAAGTCGCAATGGTTGCGAGCTCGGTGAATTCCCGCACGTAGCACAGCCTGTCAGCGCTTCTTGCGCCGATCAACGCGTGCCCGGTTTTGTTTGTTTCCGCGAGCTCACGTGCTGCCATCAGGAGCGGGGCGGCTCCCGTTCCGCCTCCTGCGAGCAAGAAAGGGCCGACCCTGTCGAGCGAGAACGACCTACCAAAAGGCCCCCTGAGGAAGCACTCCTCCCCTAACTCTTGTGACAGTATGGCTGAACTCGTCGGTCCCACGGCCTCGATCACGAACTGCGCCCGCCTTCCGTCACAAACGGATGGGCTTAGAGGGATTTCCCCGCTCCCGGGCAGCCACAACATGAAATACTGTCCCGGCCTACACGTGAAGGGCTCGTCAAGTTCGTAATCCATCACCCTAACGTCCGTTGCCATCGGCTCGCTACCGACGAGCCTCGCTCTAGCGTAGTACTTACCCATCTACCCCTCGACCAGGTGTGCGGATACGTCATGAGAGGGCAGAGTCGCTCCGCAGTAGGTGCAGCTTAGCACGACAGGCTCCCTCGATTCAACTCTTAGCTTAGCCACTATGGGTTCGTCTCTCTTGTTTGAGACGCACCTAGCATTGGGACACTTGACGAGCCCTTCGACTATGTCCGGCAATTTGGGTGTGTGCTTCTCCCTTACCTCATACTCAGAGATTATGTTGAGCGTAGCGTTGGGAGCTACCAAGGATATCAACTGGGCCTCGTCCGGTTCAACCGCCCTGTCCTCTATCTTCACGAGGTCCTTCTTTCCGAGCTTATGGCTCGGAACGCTCATCAACACGGCAACCGTGTGTCCCTCGGTTCCTTTGATGCCAAGGATCCTCAGCACTTGAAGTGCCATGCCTGCTGGGATGTGGTCAATCACTGTTCCGTTCCTTATCTTCGATACCCTCAGTTCCTCCGGCAAAGCCCATCACCCTAAAACCGTGTTCAAGAGAGCCATCCTAACGAACACCCCCCTTCTGGCCTGCTCGAAGTATCTGGCCTGCGGATACCTGTCCACCGTCGGAGCCAGCTCGTCGACCCTAGGCAACGCGTGAAGGACGATGCTTCCCCTCTTCATCTTTTTCACCGCCTCCTCGCCGAACGAGTACGACCCCTTGACTCGCTCGTACTCGACTATATCTGCGAAGCGTTCCCTCTGAATCCTGGTTAGATAGAGGACATCCACTCCTTCCAAGACCTTGTCGAGCGAGCCCAGCTCCTCGAAGGGTATCTTGGCCGCGACCAACGATCGCTTAGTTTCCTCCCTAGCCCTCAACTGATCTGGTGAAACTAGATAAACGAACGCTGGGCGAAACATCGCCAGCCCCCTGAGTAAGGAGGCGGTCACCCTAGCATGTCTGATGTCACCAACGAGCGCGTACCTCAGCCCGTCAACCGAGCCGAAAGTCTTCCACACCTCGTAGAGGTCGATCATCGTCTGCGTTGGGTGATACGTCACGCCCTCACCTGCGTTGATCACCGGGCTGGAACATACGTCGGAGGCGAACTTTGAGGCCCCTTCGAAGGTATGTCTGATCACGACCACATCTGAGTAGTAGTCCAACATCCTTACCGTGTCAGCGAAGTTCTCTCCCTTGGAAGCGGACGTCATCGCCTGTTCCAGAAAGGATATCGCCCTTCCGCCCATCCTGTACATCGCTGACTCAAAGCTGAGCCTCGTCCTTGTGCTAGGCTCAAAGAACGCCAGCGCCATTATCCTACCGTCTAGGGCGCGTGAGAGATCAGCCTCGCCGCTTTCTATTTCGCTTGCGCTCTTGAAGAGGGACTCTAGCTCGCTTCTGGTCAGATCCGTGATATCTATGATGTCCTTCTCCCCCGACATCCTCCCCAGTACCGAGTCCAGTGAATTAAACGCTTGCGCTCTCAGAGCGCAGGTAGTCGATAACTATCGCATGCTGTTCGGCTGGCATTAGACCTCTGTTCTTCAGCTCGTCCATGGCTGCCCGGACATCCGAGGTTGTTCTCACCGCTATCCCGCTTCGCCCAAGCAGGTCCGCTCCACCCTGGAGCCTATCTATTAGCACGTATGCCGATCTGACCTCCACTCCTTCCCCTCTGAGCGCCGTCGCTACGTGCAAGATGCTTCCGCCAGTTGTGAGTACATCGTCCACTACAACGAAACGGTCCGCCCCGCTGGTGTCACCTTCAACTAGGCCTCCTGTGCCGTGCATCTTCATCTCCTTCCTAACGTAGACGAAGGGCTTTCCCATCTTGAATGCCAAGGTCGCGCCAAGCGGAATGCCGGAGAGTTCGACCGATGAGACGCCTATCCGTTCAGTTTCGTTCTCTCGAACCATAAGCTCGATCTCCTCGATCGCCATCGCGAAGAGTCGAACGTGCGAAGGGAGAGTCCGGAGGTCAATGTAGTACGGACTCTTCTTTCCAGAGGTAAGCGTGAAATCTCCGAGCCTGATCATGCCGGCCTCCCAGATCCCCTTGAGGAGTTCCCACCTCATGCCCCCATCACCCTCTTTTGTTCCTCGACTGCTGCGCGCGCAGCAGCGAGGGGGTCGGGGCTAGCGTATATCCCTCTGCCAACGATCTCAAGGTCCGCGCCAGCCCGTAGGGCAGAACCGACCGGTGCACCCTGAGCTCCCACGCCAGGGGATAGAATCAACATCCCTTCGGGGACCATTGCCCTCACCTTTCTTATCACATCAGGTCTGGTCGCCGGCGCGATTAGCCCGTCCGGCTCAGCCAGTAGCGCCTCCCGAACTATTTCAGGCAGGAACCTGTCGATCATTCTGTCTGATGCCTTGTGAGACATGCTAACCAGAACTAGGATGCCTCCATCCAGCCTTCTCGCGACTTCCACAGCTCCGTCAAGGCCACCCTCATATCCGATGAACCCGTGTGAGATGATGGCGTCGAAGCCAGCTCCAAAAAGCATGTCCGATATCATGGCGTTCACGTGAGAGACGTCCGCCAGCTTCGCATCAACGATGAAGGCAAAGTCTTCCTCATAATCACTCATCACCGGCTTCAGCAGGTCCAAGGGTGTGCTCAATACAAATGGGATGCCCAATTTGATCCCGACTAAGTACTCCCCCAGCGTCTGTGCAGCCCCCTTGAGAGTCCTGATACCGTTCCCCTTGCTCACATCCAAGGCAAGCACTAGATGGGATTCCTTTCGACTCGATAGGGATCTGACCTTGTCCACAAATCTTCCCATACTTGGGCCCTGGTACAGCCGGATGCTTGTCGTAATAACGTTTGGGCTAAGGTCCTCTATGTGACAGGTCACCCCTTCCAGGCGCCTGAAAATCTCTGAGGGAATAATCGCGCGATAGAGAATCAGAACTGCTTAAATAGGCCGCGTTTCTCGGCGGACGAGTCGCTCATCATGAGCAAAACTCGCGCCACCCAGCCAGCCACCCAACAGGTGACCGCGCTTGAAGAAGTATTGCGCCTTATCCTAGACGGTGAAACCAAGGGGGCAGAGGCCAAGCTTGATCAGGTGCCGATCTCGGACGACGAGTTCACGAACGGTTACAAGGACGCTCTGCGAGGGATCCTGAACTCACTGAAATCAGGAGACCACAGAAGCTTTGTCCTTCGTCTCAAGAAGGACAGGAAGTTCTTGAGGAATGAAATCGCAAGATTGAAGGAGACCGAGGCATCGCACCTCTGCACAGAGTGGGACCTCGGATACTTCAAGTGCTGGACCTCATACCTGCAAGGATTCCTGAATAGGCCTTCAGCTGACGTAGAAGAAAAAGCTGTACAGGAACGCCCAGAAGAATAGCGCCGAAAGGAAGAATATCCCAACCCCGATCATGTTCAGCTTGGATCCTCCACCCAACAACTGCACCCTGTGCTCGCCAAGCATGAATCTCAGAAGGTAGGACAATGCCACGTACGCGATTATCGCGACCGAGGCGGCGGTCAGCAGCCCGCCCAGATTCGCCCTCCAGAAGGCCGCAAGGATTGCGCCGACCACAGCCCCCATCACACACCTGCCCCAGTACACCAACGTCTCAAGCTTTTTTTCCTCGGACTCCCCCATCTTTGAGTCACCACCTCGCTATGAACAGAAGGCCCCCGTCTAGGATCGAGGTCATGTTTCTCGCGTCCGAACTAGACCGATTCCTGAGCGGGGGCCGAGTCTCTAACATCTACTGCAACGCCGAGCCAGGATTCACGCTTTTAAAGGTGAATACCGCCGACGGTACCCGCAGGCTGATCTACGAGAGAGGCCTCCGAGCGTGTCTTACGGACTTCCTGTATCCCTTTCCGAGGGTGCCTTCTCCTCAGATTAAGGCAGCCAAAAAGGCCGTCAGAGGCTCAAGGGTTGTGAAGGTCAATCAAGAGCGCTTCGACCGCGTCATATCGATCGACCTCAGCTCGAGGGAAGGAGAAGCCCAGCGCATCATGTTGGAGACTTTACCCGGAGGAGTGCTTGCGATATTGAACGAGGACGAGATAGTGACTTACACAACTGAGAGGAAAGTCATGAGAGATAGGTCGATAGTCTTGGGCGAGAAGTATCAGCTTCCCCCTAGATTCTTTCCCTCGCCGATGCACATCAGTGAAGATGAGCTGCTTAGGATACTAGAAGGAGGAAGGGAGCTCAGGTCAGCATTGGAAGCGGACCTTGGGCTTGGCAACCTATCTGAGGTGGTCTGGCACGCTGCAGGCTTGGATGCTACCGATGTTCCTGGGTCGTTGTCGCGCGAAGGTGCGAGTAGAATCTTGGAGGAGGTCAGAAAAACCATAGGCTCCCTTGTCCCGCGTCCGGTGGTGTACTCGGGCGATTCAGGGCCTGAGGAGTACTCGTTGGTCCCACTTCCCCATCCTCCTGCTCCAACTTGGAACCAATTCGAAACCATATCAGAGGCAATGGACTGGTACTACTCCGGCGGTGGGAAGCTCACGCTGGCTACCGCGCCAGCGCCCGACAGAAAGTCGGCCTCCAAGAAAAGAGCAGCGGAGAGACTTCTTTTACAGTCTGTGAAGCTCAGGGGGGACGCAAACTTGGTCATGGCCGATCTCGCAAGGTTCGAACGCATCTTGTCGCTGGTCAAGGAGGGGAGGAGGGGCCGGGTCGAAGAGGGAGTCGATCTTAAGGGCGTCGACTACGAGGAGGGAACGGCCCGGCTCGCGGTGAACGGACACGAACTTCAATTGGATCTCTCTAGGTCCGTCGCCGCGAATGCCTCCATGATGTTCGAGAGATCCAAGGCACTGAGGGCGAGGGCAGAGAGGCTGAGCGCTGAGTCGGAGAAGGCAAAGCCTGAGACGAAAACCGCCGTGATCAAGCTGAAAAGGGTCAGGCGGAGGCTGTGGTACGAGAAGTTCAAATGGGCGCTGCTGTCGAGCTCTAGGAAGCTTCTCTTGGGCAGGGACGCAACAACCAACGAGATCTTGGTCACAAGACACGCGGACGAGAAAGCGCAAGTCTTCCACTCAGACTTCAGCGGTTCTCCCTTTGCAATAGCATGGCCACCGGGGGAGATGACCGAGAAGGAGATCCGAGAGGCCGCCGACCTGACGGCATGCTACACCTCGAAGGCTTGGGAGATGGGCTTCTCATCATTGGATGTCTACTGGGTAAGGGGGACTCAGCTAAGCAAGTCCCCCCCGTCAGGCACGTATCTCAGAAAGGGCTCCTTCTTCGTGTCAGGAAGCAAGAACTTCATCAGAGGCGCTAAGCTCTCCCTGGGAATAGGCGTCAGCGTATCAGAGCTGGGCATCAACGTGTACGCTGGGCATCCCAGCGCCATAGCGGGAGGTCTTGGCATAGTCTTGGCACCCGGCAGGCACGACAACTCCATCATCTCGAAAAGGATCTCAAAGGCGATTTCCACCAAATACTCGAGGCGCCTTGTGGGCGAGATGATCGAGGCCATTCGTGAGAGATTGCCGAACAAGAGGAGCGAGATCGTTTCCATCAAAGGCTTATGAGGGGCAGCAAATCCTCACGCCTCAGATGAGGTTCGACCTTAGCAGGGCCTTAGTGCTTCTGCCCACATTCTACTTCGCTGACCTGGCTTCCGCGTTGCTCTCCCTGACCTTAGGAATACCGCATCCGCTGACTTCAAATTGGGCTTTCGTGTTGCTGTTGGCATCATCGCACTTCATATCGTCAATTGTCTGCACATATGGCATGGGGGACAGGAAGGCGGCGACGATCTCCGCGATATCGTTCGCGGCCCTCGCATACGTCCTTTTCTGCGGGGTTTCGATCGGTTTGGAATCGCTGGCTAGCTCACTGGCTCCCCTAGCCTCACTAGAGCTAGGAGCGCTGGCCGGCGCGATGGTTCTTCGTTCTGCTGGCCCCCGCGCAACCAGCCAAGTGGCGAGCGACGCGAGCCCTTCACGATAATCCCCAGCCAGTGGACTCCGGAGGAATAAGATTTAACCCAAGCCCAAGCTGTCTCACCATAATGGCCATAGTCGCCTCAGTGTCCGACGTTCACTCCCCTCTCTACTTGAAGGAGTTCCTGTCGAAGCTCGGGCTCAGGATCAGGGACTCGGATTGCTTCCTTATGGCAGGCGACATGATCCTGCATTCTAGGGTCTCCCAATTCGATCCAGTCCTTCGCGCGGTTCGCAAACTGTTCTCTGGAAAGCTGATCTCGATCTTTGGAAACGAAGAGCACGATGGGGTAAAGAGCGCTCTCAAGGAGAGGTACCGCGATGTCACCTGGCTGGACGATTCCGAGGTCAACTTGGGCTTGGAAGGAAGGAAGGTCAGAATAGTGGGAACCCGAGGCACACTGGCTCAGCCGACCAGCTGGCAGAAGGCTCATGTCCCAGATATAGAGGAGACGTACGCCAAGAGAGTCCCAAGGGTTCGACAGATGCTGACTCGCAGGAAGGACGACGACTTGGTGATATTGCTGTGTCACTATGCTCCGGTCCGAGCCACGATAGAGGGAGAGGATGGCCGCATACGGCCCTTCCTCACGGACGAAAGAATGGAGAAGGTCATTGAGGAGACCTCGCCCGACATTGTGATTCATGGACACGGGCACAATGCTACGGTCCTCTCAGCCGAGATGGGGAACACCAAGGTCTTCAACGTCGCCTTTCCCGCGCGTCGTGCTGTGACGATCATAGAGCTCGGGTGACTCAGGAGGAAGACTCATTTACTCACGCCTCGCGTCATCTCCTAGAATGAGCGAGAGGATATCCCCTGGCCAGTACGTGAGGGTGATGTTCGAAGGAGGCAAGTCCTCGATTCAGAGGGCAGGAAAGGACTCCATTCACACCCACCACGGTTACGTCAGACTGGATGAGGGCCTCAGTTTCGGAGATATCGCCGCCACTAACGTTGGCAGGAAAATCGCACTGCTGAAGCCAGTCCTTTCCGATCTGCTTCGGGTCATGTCCAGAAGGACGCAGATCCTCTACCCGAAGGAGTTGGGCTACATCGTGCTCTCGTTGGGTCTAGAGCCGGGCCTGAAGGTACTCGACGCCGGAACGGGAAGCGGCGCTTCGGCGGCACTCATGGCAAACTTCGTCAGGCCCGGTGGACGCGTCCTCTCATTGGACATCAAACGAGAGTCCTTGGACATATGCGCCGAGAATCTAAGATGGCTCGGGCTCGGCGATGTGGTCGAGCTGAGGCTGGCCGATGTGAGCGCGGGCATAGAAGAGAAAGAGGTTTTCGACGCCGCAGTCATGGACCTTCCCTCACCTTGGGAAGCTGTCCAGTCCTACTATGATGCTCTGAAGCCCTCCGCGAGGGTAGTGGCCGTCGTGCCGACCTACAATCAGCTTGAGAAGGTGGTCGACAGCTTCGAGAACTCCGGGTTCGTGGTGATGGAGACCTTGGACATCATGACTCAAGGAATAAGGGTCAAGAGGGGAGCCGTCAGACCCATGCAGTTCGCAAGAAGTCACAACGCGTTTCTTGTAGTCGCAGCAAAAACGGTGGCAAAAAGCCATAATAGATAGCAGTCATTCCGCAGGAACATGAAGACGATTATCCTGTACAAGTCTTTCCTAGGGACAACTCGTACCTACGCCGAGTGGCTTAGAGATGAATTGAAGTACGACCTCAAGGAATTCGGAGAAGTGAGAGACGAAGAGTTGAAGGAATATGACTCAGTGATCGTTGCTTCTGGGACATATGCGAACCATATGCCCTTGGTTAATTTCCTCAAGAGCAAATGGGAGGTCATCAAGGATAAGAATGTGGTGGTCATAGCCGTTGGCATTGCCCCCGAAGATGTGGAATACAGCCGGAAATCCTACGAAGGAATTCCCGCCAATATCAGAGAGAAGATCAAATACTTCAAAATCCCTGGCAGAATAGGACTCATAAGAACAGCAGGGGAAGTGAAGAAAGAGAATCTAGACAGAATAATCAGGTACATCAGAAGTAGCGGATCCTAGCTGCCCGTGCGCGGGAGCCCGTTCTCAGGCAACATGTCTGCCCCACCGCCATCTGCCCAATCCTCTGCATAATCATGCGATCTTGATCCGCTGAGCAGAACGGAAACTGCGCCAATATGGACCCTGAAAAGGTTAAAACAGACGAGGGCCGGGGGGCTGTCATGACCGCCCAGAAGGATAGCCCTTCCGGCCTGGACCTGATCGGGAACGCTTTCCTTTACCTATTCCTGATCGCCCTAGTGGGCGGGCTGATCGTCTTGGGAGCAGATGGGTTCTTCGGGAACCCACTTCTGACGTACGGATCCCAAGTGTCATTGCTGATCGCAGTTGTTCTCCCTTGTTTTCCCTTCGCATCAGACGAGTCATACCAGAGGTTCCTGAGCAGGGGGGCCGGGGGACTTCTTCTGGCTAGCGCGGTTGCGGCGGTTGAGTTCCTATTTCTCTTAAGGTTGGAGTTGTCTACCCTCCTGACGATAGCAGCGCTTGCAGTGGTGTTCGCGATCGGCTGGATCAAGACAGTGCCTACTGAAGGGGGGGTGAGCTTCGGGCTGAGGCTCTTGGAACTCACGGGAGCAGGCCTGACCGCGTTCGGCGCATTGCTCCAGCCAGTCCTAGTCAGACTGGGCTTCGCGACCGAGGAGGGCTTGGGGCTCTATGGCCTCCCGCCCTTTGTGATCGGCCTGCTGATCCTGTTCTACGCAAGGATAGCGAGGAAGCGAAAGGAGACCTGAGACCGGGATATGGCGCCCGGCACCTCGTGACATCTCCTTAGGACGTCCCCCTTAACTCAAGTGTCGTTATAGAGCTAGTTCCGTTTCCTGCAAGCTTAATTACTGATTCAGAACCCAAGGTCTCCCCGTCCCGCGAGGGTAAGTCGGGCACAGGCCTTTCGCACGGAGGAAAATGAACCGTCCGGGCGTCAGGTCTGCATGAATGAGAACGTCTACCTGAGAACACCTAGGCCTCACGGGACTGGGCGCAGGAACCGTTGGGGAGGTGGACGCTCGGAGGGAGCCGTTCTCAAGAGTGCTCGGGCACCGCTCCTCGGTGTGATCTGAAACCGAGCGATCGAGGTCGGGACAACCCGGGAACCTGAACCCAGATCGCGGGGCGCCCTTTTTCTAATCGTTCCTTCAGCCGCGGCCAGAAACCGTTTTATCTCCAGTGAGATTTTCGGCTCCCATTGGTCAAGATCTACGCTGATCTGCATCTTCACTCGAAGTACAGTGCAGCCACCAGCATGAGCATGGATCTTGAGAACGTTGCCTACTACTCCAAGAGTAAGGGCCTCGGCATCGTAGCCACCGGGGATGCTCTTCACCCCAGATGGCGGGCTGAGTTGCGACAGAAGCTCGTGGATGTCGGGGGGCTGTTCGTTCTCTCAAATCGTCCCGAGGGGCCGCTGTTCGTGCTGTCCGGAGAGGTGAGCACGATCTATAGGGACAAGGATCGCATCAGAAGGCTGCACCACGTGGTGCTCTATCCTTCCTTGGAAGACGTGGATTCAACCGCGGAGGAGATGTCCGAGTTCGGTGACCTGAAGTCAGACGGCCGCCCGATGTTGTCGCTCAGTTCCGAGGCCCTCATGTCTGAGGCCAAGAGAATAGATGATCGAATAGAGATCTTTCCAGCACACATATGGACCCCCCACTATAGCTTGTTTGGGGTTCACGGCCATGACTCCGTGGAGGACGCCTTCGGCCGAATGGCCAGTAAGGTCCACGTCTTGGAGACCGGTCTGTCATCTGATCCTGAGATGAACTGGACGCTGTCATCCTTGGACAAGTACCTTCTCGTGTCCAACTCGGATTCCCATTCCCCGTACCCTTGGCGACTGGGGAGGGAAGCAAACCTCTTCGACCTTGCCTCCCTTGAATATGACTCTGTTCTCCAGGCTTTGAGGCGCGAAGGTCCCTCTCAGCTGCTCTTGACGGTAGAGACGTATCCAGAGTACGGCAAGTATCACTGGCCTGGGCACAGGAACTGCAACGTGAGCGTCTCTCCCCAGGACTTCGAGCGACTCGGAGGAATATGCCCGAAATGCCGGAAGAGGCTGACCCAGGGTGTGGACTTGGAAGTGCTAAGAAAGGCAGATAGGCCGAGAGGCTTCAAGCCTGATGGCGCCGCGGAGTTCCTGAGGGCAATTCCTCTTTCGGAGATACTGGCGCAATCCATAGGTTCCCAGCCAAACTCAGGGAAGGTATGGAACCTGTTCAAGGCTCTGACGGACAGATTCGGCAACGAGTATTCGGTTCTCTTCGAAGCGCCCCTCTCAGATGTTGAGGCCGTTGCCGGAAGCGAGGCTGCAAGGGCAATAAGGAAGATGAGGGAAGGAACGCTCACCGTCAGGCCTGGCTACGACGGGGTGTACGGCGAGCTTCTGCTTGACGGCGCCAAGTCGTCTCTGGGTCGCTTCATCTGAGCTTCGATGTATCTAGCGGAGTCAAGTCCTCGGGCAGGTAGGCGAGAAGTCTCGGGGACGGCCTCGTGCCCAGCTCGACTGTTCTCTCCATCGAGTCCAGCACTATCTGCATGACAGACGAACCCTCTATCCTGCCTAGAGAGCCGACTGCAGCCTCCCTCTCAGAGAATCTTCTCGTGTTGTCTGTCCTTATGCTCGGTCCGCTGAGAAGGACGGGGACAGGCTCTCCAGTGTGCATACCCCTGTCGCAGGGGGTAGAGTGATCCCCAGTCATCATGACGGTCGTCGCACTCAGCAAGTCCTTAGGAAGAAGCGACAGGTGTGAGTCGAACAAGGAGATGAAGTTCGCCTTTCCGTTTGGGTCTCGCCTGTGCGAAAAATAGTCCGTAGCCTTGACGTGCAAGAACACAAATTCATAGGACTTGAGCGCTTTGAGGGAGGCCTCGATTTTTCCCCTCAAGTTTGTGTCGGGCATGCCGTTGGCGCCGGGCACATCCACCAGATCCATCCCGACCGCCCTAGCCACTCCCTTATACAGAGCGCCGCCTGCGATCGCGCATGCCTTCATACCATGTTTGTCCTCGAACTTCATCAACCTCTTCGCTAGGCCAGCTCCTCTGACTAGAATCGCGTTGGCCTCAGGAAGTGATGAACCCCTCCTCCTTTGGTTGATGCCTGCTTTGGTGAGAACATTGATGGCCCTCAGTTCATATTCGTTCACGAGTCCGGCCAGCCGAGTCGCACCACGGATGTCCGTGGCCTCTTCCAAGGGCTGGCACCTCAATAGAGGCTTGCCCTCCGCGTGCGGGTCGTTATCGGTTATCTGATGAGACAGCTCCTCGCCGGACACGACTAGCACCAGCCTGTGCTCAGTGATGGGGACAAGCTTGAACGCACTGCCATCTATCTCGGGTATCTCACTGTTGAGCAGGTTCGCGAGCTCACTGGTTTCGGAGGAGGATATCCTTCCTGCCCTTCTGTCTGTCACCACCGCTCGGTTCCCGACCAGCTCCACCGTAGCCATGTTGGCTCTGAACGCTATCTCGCCCTCATCGAGTTCCAACCCTTCCCCCAGTGCCTCTATCGGTCCTCTGCCGAAGTACTCCGTCCTCAGATCATAGCCCAAAATGGACAGGTGCGAGGTATCGCTGCTGGGCGGAACGCCAGGAGAGATCGGATCCATCAGGCCTTGAGATCCTTTCCTCTTCAGCTTCAAGATGTTTTTCTGTTTGGCTGCCTCCAAGGGAGTCCTGCCCTTCAACTTCTGAAACGAGTGATCGCCCAGCCCATCGAGTATCACTAACAAGAATGACATTCCCCTGTTCACGTCTACCTCAGGGGTGCACCCTGTTCAATAGATAAGAGTAATCGGGCTCGGCTGACGATCTCCGGTGGCGAGTACCTTGCGACTGTTCGTCTATGACTTCTCCGCTAGATCCTTTAGCCCCTTGAACCTGTTCCTGACCGTGACTTCGGTCACGTTGGCTGCTTCCGCTATCTGCTTCTGGGTTACGGACGTGATCCCCAAGTTCAAGGTCGCCATATACATGGACGCAGCGACGAGTCCCATCGGATCCTTGCCGGAGGTCGTCTTGTGCCTCTTGGCCTCGTCGAGTATTCTCTCGGTCTCGCGCTCGACCTCGGGGCTGAGCTTGAGCTTGGAGGCGACCTTTGATATGTAGAGTGTGGGGTCGCTTATCGGCATCTTTTCATTCACCATCGCCCTCAGTATGTTTCTATAAGACCTGGCCACTTCCTTCTTCTTCAGTCCGGCCTTGGTCGCCACTTCCTTCAGCGTCCTCGGGACCTCGCTGCTTCTGCACGCAGCGTAGACCACGGCCGCTGCCATGGAGCTGATGGGCCTTCCCTTGACCAGGCCCATCTCAAGCGCCTCCCTGTATATGCTTGCCGCTCTTGTCACTATCGGCTTTCCTAGATTGAGCTGGTCCGCGAGATGGCTGATGTGCCTCATGGCTGCCATCAAGTTCCGTTCATTGGCGGTCATGGCCCGACCCCTTTCTTGCCAGACTCTCATCCTCTGAGCTCTGCTAAGTTCCTCGCTTGTCATGCCCCTGCCGGAGGCGCTCTTCGTGCCAAACTCGAGCGCTGTGGTGAAGCCCATGTCGTGAATGAGCGGCGTCAAGGGGCTACCGGCTCTGTCCCTTTGCTCACTCTCCTCGTCACCGAACTCCCTCCACTCCTGTCCCATGTCGTAGACCTTTGATAGGACGAAGCCGCACTTGCTGCAGTAGACCTCGCCGCTTCTGTCGTCTGTGATCAGCTCACCCGAACCACAATTCGGGCATGCGTTTCTTTGAAGCGCATGCTCCCATTTGCTCTCCATCTCAGATCACTTGGGATATCTTAATAATTCCCGATATCAATGGGTCGGCGACCCTTATTTAAGCCTTCCCCTTCTTTTCTCTTATAAATCTTTGGCGGTTTCAGGACTGTCCGTCCCACATTCTGCATACTGTTCACAGTGCCGGGGTCTGTCTCATGGTTGTTCCGAAGCCGGTGGCTTTCAGCAGAGCATCACGAGCCATGGCATCCAGATAGGAGTTGGCGGATAGCCCGGGAGAGATTCGAACTCTCGTCGACGGGTTTCTTTTCCCCTTGGAGGGAGATCCAGAGCCCGTAATCCTTGGCCGATTACCTTTGACCGCTAGACTCGGCGGCTGAAGCCTCGACCGGGCTATTTCCGGGCCATCCGCCAGGATTCAGTTGCCGGAAGTATATCTTCCTTTTGGAGCGACTCCTCGGCCTTACGCATCCCGTTGTCGCAGTCGGTTGCATGAAGCTCTGTGCCGCATCAGAGCCCCTTGACATCATGCCAGAACCATGGATCTCCGCGGTGCAGACGGTTGAGTCCCCTGAGGGGCCGCCATCACGTGCAGAAAACCCGACCCGGCCTAGAACTCGCCTCCGATCTTAACTGGCGCGCGGATGCGTTGTGGACCAGTGGGGCCTTGTGGCCGCCGTTGAGAGGCAATGTCAGATAGCCACTCTAGGGCGATAGAGTACAGACGAATGATCTCGCATCAGGCGATGATCTTGCCTCGAAGCAAAGTGAGATTCGAGCCCACGATGATCTTTCACGTTCAGGAGCTGGCAGAGCTCGGGCCAGCACGGTTGATGGCGCCCCGGCCATAGGGACACGTTTCAATTGCGAGGACTCAGCCCAGAGCAGAGGTCGAGTTCCAAGACTTATCTCCCCTTTCGGAATCCATTTCGGATATGTCAGAGCAACCCTTCCCACCTAGAGCGACCAAAACGATGACCCGCGTCGAAGAGATGAGGTTAACCGAGTCCAATGCGATCAGCACGGGTATGACGAGCAGTTCATTGATGGAGAATGCTGGATCAGCTGTCGCAGACACGATCATACGATTGAAAGGCAAGACCGGGAGAGTCTTGGTCACCTGCGGCCCGGGGAAGAACGGGGGCGACGGGCTTGTCGTCGCGAGGAAGCTCCTGCACCACGGGTACAAGGTCACGACATTGCTGCTTGTGCCGCCTGAGTCGCTCAAGCCCGAAGAGACCAAGTCGAAGTGGAAAGAATACGAGAGCCTAGGTGGCACCTACTTCGTGGCCGATCGCGACGATTGGGAAAGAAGGTTGGAGACCGAGATTCGAGCGTGCGACCTGATCGTCGATGCGATATTCGGCACCGGAATAGAGGGCGAGATCTCAGGCACCCCGGCCATGGTCATCGATGCGGTGAACTCGTCCGGAAAGCTCGTGTTCGCAGTGGACACGCCCTCAGGCCTCGATCCATTCACTGGTCGCGTCGCTGGCAAGGCCGTGAGGGCAGGCGTCACGGTTTCATTTCACGCGCCAAAGCAAGGATTGATCTCAAGGTCGGATTTGACAGGTGAAGTGGTGGTGGCCGACATCGGCATACCAAAGTCCGCGTCAGCCTTCATTGAGGTTGATAACGTTCTCTCAGCGCTCCTGCCTAGGCATAGATTCACCCACAAGGGCGACTATGGAACTGTGATGGTCGTAGGGGGAAGCGAGCTCTACTCTGGCGCCCCAGCACTGGCTGGCTTGGCTGCGCTCAGAGCCGGTGCGGGCCTGGTCTTCATTGAGGCTCCCGAAGCGGTTGCCGCGTCGATAAGGTCAATGTCCCCGGACTTGATCGTCAGGAGTCTGCCAGGCGACCGCCTCAGGCCGAGCCACTGGAAGTCGATGCGCTTGGAATTCGAGAGAGCCAACGTGATCTCCATCGGGCCTGGCTTGGGGAGGTCCAAGGGATCAGTTGGCGTCGCGCTGGAGATCGCCAAACGGGCCCTTTCCAACGGGAAGAAGCTGGTGATCGACGCGGACGCACTTGACATAGCTGAAAGAATTGCGTCGACCTCATCGCCCACGCACGCAGCGCTCACTCCGCACGCCGGGGAATTCAGAAGGCTGACTGGACAGGACGTAGGCGACCAGTGGACCGAGAGGATCGCTGTAGCGAGGGAATTCGCTCGATCGCACAACTCTACTGTCCTGCTGAAGGGATATCATACTGTCATCTCCGATGGATCAAGGGTCAAGGTCCATGAGGGCGGAAATCCCGGGATGTCGAAGGGGGGTATGGGCGATGTCCTGACGGGTGTGTTGTCGGGCATCATGGCTCAGGGATCAAATGCGTTTGAGGCTTCTTGTGCAGCAGCGTTCATCTGCGCAGAAACTGCAGATCTCCTCTTCGCCTCCAAGGGGTTCCACTACGTTGCCTCGGATCTAGTCAGCGCCTTGCCCGAGGTCCTTAGGAAATATGACAGGTACGCGGACTGAAGCCCCGGGAATCCCGCCCATCGAGGAAAGATATGACCTGCGGCACTTGACCACTTTCATCCCCAACAAAAAGCTCCCGGTGCACAATTGGTTCTACTTCAAGGAGGGGTTTGCTCGTGACTTCGTGACGACAAGCTTGAGTTGGATGGGCATTGAGAGTGGCGTAGTGCTTGATCCATTCATGGGCGTCGGGACCACGCCCCTGACCGCGAGAGAGATCGGTATGAGTTCCATCGGAGTGGACGTTTCACCGCTGATGGTTCTCGTGAGCAGGGCGAAGTGTGAGGACCATGATATTGGGCTACTCGAAAGCATAAGCTCCGAGATCTTATCCGCGAAGTTCGTCAGGCCGAGCCTCTCGTCGGTCCCTAACTGGATCAGGAGGTACTTCAACAAGTACCTCCTCGAGGACATCGTCTTCTTCAAGCACTTGATAGACGAAGTCGATGTGAGGTCAGCCAAGGACTTCCTGCTCGTGCTTCTTATGTCCTCTGCCATGAAAGCGTCCTATGCCTACAAGGACGGCGCGGTGCTGAAAGTGGTGAGAAGGTCGACTCCCCCCTTCCGGAAGTTCTTCAAGTCCAGGGTGAGGAAGGCGATCAAGGACTTGAGACGCTCAAACCTGGTCGGCCCGGAGCCGACACTGCAGGTCGGAGACGCCAGGAGGATGGATTTCTTGGAAGATTCTTCGGTTGACTGCGTAGTCACCTCTCCTCCGTACCTGAACAAGATAGAGTACACAAGGATGTATTCCATCGAGTACGAGCTGTTCCTACCCCATGTCCGCCCGGCTTCCATAAGGTCCTACCTAGGGGTCGATTCCGAGGTCGAGGAAACCCTGTTCCCTCAGCTTCCGACGGTGGCCAACGCGTACTTCTCAGATCTCAGACGTTCACTTTCCGAGATGCACAGGGTGTTGAGGGATGGATCCAAGGCAGCCGTGTTGGTCGCGGGAGGGGTCTTCCCCACAGGAGTAGTTGACTCCGACATCTACTTGAGCAATCTTGCGATCGAATCCGGATTCCAAGTCGATAGGATAATCGCTCTCAACAAGAGAGTCGCGACGAGGGACAGGGTAATCAAGATAGGCTGGGCAAGGGAAAGCGCCATAATCATGTCGAAGTAGCGTCTTCCCCTTCGATCTGTGCGCCCAGCCAACCCAGCAACGTCTTGACCTCTACCGGGAGCGCTCCCTGGTCGAGCCTGTAGGTCCGGATCTCTCCCAGTCGTTCCTCCACGACGATTCCCCTGCCCGTCAGCGCTCTCAATCGGGCGCGCAGTGTTCTCGGGTATATTCCCGTCTCCCTAGATATGGAGTAAAGCGTCCTGGGAGATCCGCCCCTCAAAGCTACCATTATCCTGAGGTTATGCTGGTCACCTATTATCTCAAGCCAAGGTGCCTTCAACTTCCGATCCCCAGGTGATCTCTAAGCACGCTCAGTGGAGGGGAAACGAGCGCTATCTTCATGTCGTCGCCCTCCATCATCAGGTCCAAAATCCCCTCGAAGTCAAGCCTTCTCGCGAGTGAAAGCTCTGGCTCGTCCTTCACACCGACCTCAGAGGCAGAGAAATAGGCCCTCTCCTCATCCGACGAGAGTGCGGCGACCTTGGCAACCAACTCTATCACCTCTTTGGGCCAGCTCGCCATCGTGTCTGGTCTCAAAAGGGGCTCTATTCTCGTCTGTGCAACTCTCACGTTCTCGGGAGCCACGCGTCCGGATCCGCTCCAGTCCGCCTCCCGGCCCGAGGCTAACAAGAGTTCAAGCCCGTACCTGGCGGACCCATATCCAAACTTTACAGCCATCCTACTTGCGAGAGTTATCTCCTCTTGGCCTATGGTTCCGGGCCTGAAGGCCTCCTCAGTCCTGCTGGAAAGGACTTGCTTCATCTCCCCATGCCCGTACGGCAGGTAAGACAGCCTCGTCCTCCATACGTAGTTCCTTATCCACGCCTCGAGGAAGCTCGAGGAGAAGTCCTCTGTTCCCACCATAACAAAGAAGGTCCTTCCCTTCCCTTGCTCATGATACTTCAACATGTCGTACACGATGCGCGTCTTACCCTTTGACATTCTGATGAACGCGTCAAAATCATCCAATGCGATCAGGGTGGTCTGATCCCTGTGTTCCAAGTACTCCTGTATTGCCGTCACTAGTTCCCCTGACCCGTATCCCCGTGTCGACATCCCGGGGATTATCTTCATGGAGATCATCTGAGCCAAAGAATAGTCTGATGTGGCGAACCTGCAGTTCACATATTCGACTAGGACTCCCGATCGCCTTTGAGCGACCTCTTGCTTGGTTCTTTCCAAGGCGCTACGAACTGCCGCTGTCTTTCCTGTGCCACTCGGGCCGAGCACCATCACAGCCCAAGGAACCTGATCCTCCCGCGCTATGAGGGGCCTGAACAGCTGGACGATCTCCTCCACGTGCTCCTCGCGGTGTGGCAAGCTAGGCGGAACGTAGGACAGACTCAGCTTGTAGACCCCATCTTGGGAGAATACGCTCTTCACGCCGTCACACCCGCCACCTGTTGTCCCTAGCTCTCAAGAGCTCTCGCCTCCTCGACTATGGTTCTCGCGTTGCTGGTTCCTATGAGATGGGCGCCAGCCTCGAACATCGATGCCGCTTCCTCTAGACTTCGTATGCCTCCAGCCGCCTTCACAGGAGTTCTGCCCGACGTGGCTTCTACCATAAGCTTGACATCTTCAGGAGAGGTGGGCCTTGGGCCATACCCAGTTGATGTCTTCAGGTAGTTCACCCCCGACGAGGAGCATGCGACGCATATCTCCCTCACCTGCTCTCTAGTGAGGTGCCCCACCTCGACTATCGCCTTTACCACATCTATGCCAACGTCCTTGGCCTCAGTGACCATGGTGGATGACTCGATCTCTACCGACTCAAGGCCAGCGGACAGATAGCCTCCAAGGCCGACGACGTAATCGATCTCCTCTGCGCCCATTTGTCTCGCGGTTCTGGTCTCATGTATCTTTGAAGAGAGAGTGTTGAAGCCGAATGGAAAGCCGACCACGGTGCCCACCCTGACCTGCGTGTTCTCCAGAAGCTGAGCTGCAAGTTGGACCAAGTAAGGCGGTACACATACAGATCTGAGGCTGAGCTGGGCAGCCTCCTTGCACAAGACAATTAGGTCTGACTTGGAGGATGTGACCTTCAAGAGCGCGGAATCTATCCTGCTGGCCACCTCCTTCCAGTTCCTCGCTATTGTCATCTTCTTGCCTTTATTCGATGCCCGCTAATAAAGTTCTTGAGGGCAAGAGAGACTAGATATCGATCGTCATCGTCTGCCACCCAGTCAGGAAAGCTGGCAGTTGGCCAACCCTCCATGACGCATCCCAGGCGAACCCACCTTCTTCGGTGAACATGTAGTTCGTGGTTTCTGCCACGTAGTAGCGGACCCCATCGCGCTCGGTGAACGATGCCCCCTGAAACGGCTCTGAATCGAGAAGAACTCCTATGTTCATGTGTCCAGCTTGCCCTGGCTCGGGATTGTAGTATATGATCAGAACGGCATCGATCCCGCCCGCTTCCATCAACGATGCAGCGAGCGCTGAGAGGTGAGCGCACAAACCGCTACCTTCGACTAGGGTTTCGACTGGATACTTCATGTACCAGTTGCCCTGGCTAGGCGAATAGTAGAACATCTGATGCACGATGTCCATGACGGCCTCTGCGTAGCTGAGGTCATCAGGGAATGAGCGGCGGAGAGCACTGCTGATCTGGACTATGACGCGGTCGCCCTTTGTTACGAACTGCCTGTAGTCCAATAGATCATATCTAGCGGTCAGGTTCTGTTTCACCCTATCCCTCAGACCCATGTACTCCATCCCATCAACTGATACTGGCAGATAGGCAAGCCGACCTCCCACCCTCGCAAAGAGCAATCTGAAGTACACGGTGTCCAAGCTGTGCAAGGATGTCAGCCTCGCCCCGTATTCGGAGGCTGAGAGAACTATTGAATCGAGCTTCGCCTGATTGTCGATCAGAACGACCAATGCGATAGACTCGACCACGAGAGCTGTGACTAGGGCTGAAGACAGCAGGTCGGGCTTCATGGTTCAACAAGGATTAATAACTCTCGATTAAAAACTTTGGACAATGGGTGAGGAATCGCAGGAACAGCCAAAGCAACCTTCTGGACTAGAGAAAATGGTCGAGAAGGCAAAGATGATATCCAAGTCCTCTAGGATTACCAGGATCGATCACAGCACGTTCCAAGTCGTTGGCGACCATGGGATATACATTGTGATTAGAGGGGTAGACGGCTTGTTTCACTGCGGATGCCAAGGTTTCTTGACAAGAGGCTTCTGCTCCCACGCACTAGCGGTCAACCTCCTTGAGGAGAGAAGGCGATCGAGACAACGTGATGTCGGTAGACCTCGAGTTGAGGAAGAGAGCCAGGAGGAAACTAAGACCGAAGGATAGCCGTGCCTGCGGGAAATACCCAACCCAGCTGGGAATATTTTCGACATGATGTTATTCTCGCGTAGCAGAATAGGTTTTTAAGAGGAGTGAAGCCCGAAGACGTCGCATGTCGGGCTTGGAGCTCTCCGAGCCAGTCAATTCAGAGAACGATGTCGAAACTCGTCATCTCATGCTTGATGGGGCCCGGGTCGGGGTTGTCAAGGCGTACAGGGCCACTGGGGAGGAGGCCAAGCTGATAGGAAGCAAGATGAAGAAGAGGGTCAAGCCCGGGCAAACCTTCTCGGTCAAGGTCTTCTTGGACAAGGAGGCTGACGACAAGACCATCGAAGAGATGGCGGCGAGGGTCAGGGCGCTTTACTCTGACCTGGTCGGCAGGGTGTACTTTGTGATGAGCACACGGGATGGCATCATCCCCTTGGGAATGAGGTGAGAGCTTTGGACAGGGGAACTGCCTTCTTGGCAATGGCGGCGCTTGGGGCTCTCACGTTCATATTTTGTTCTCCCTCGCTTTTCGGGGTGCTTTCGGCAGGTGTCGCGTATGACACGTCAGTTCGGGTGGTGTACAAGCCAAGGGTAGACATCCTAATACCGTTTCAGACTCAATATCTGTACCCCGCCATCCGCTACTGGGCCCTTAGCGACTTCGCCTCATTGCCGAGGACGAACTACACAGTAAGGGGATCCGCGTCCGGCAACTCCTCGTTCACCATACTGATACTGGATTCCGCTGGCTACACCAACCTCGTGGGAGGAGTGCCCTACACCCCGGTGTTGTCTGTGATATCAGCCTCGGGGGAGAACAGGACCTTCCGGCTGCACTTGGACCAATCCAGGACTCTGCATCTGGTGATAGTAAAGCCTGCGGGCCAGTCCACCGCGGTGATAAGCTTGGTCATCTATTTTGAGTACTATCAGGAGACGATCGAGACCACGTCCACTATGAGTGTCACCAAGACGATCATACTCCCGGCTGCATCTCTAATTGGGCTGGTCGTGTTGATATTCTCTTTTGTCAATCTCAGGCGCCTGGCAAGGCAGACCCGGGAGGAAGCGGAGAGAAGGGAGCTGTACATGTACGTCCCGGGCGAAGCCGGGAGGTCAGGCCCTGGGCGGTCGCGAAGCGCGACATGAACCCAAAGAGCGCAATAGGTAGGCGAATTCTGCTATTCCTCTACGAGGTTGTCCTTCCCACGGTCGGCCTTCTCGTGTTAGCAACGGTCACTTACTTGGTGACTGGTCTAGCCATGCGCACAGACACCCCGATCAGGGTCGTCCAGATCGACATGAGCCCACCTTGGGTGACAAGCATGTATCCAGCGCTCATGGCTGGTGACATCATACTCGTAGAAGGGGTGAGGCCTGAGGAGGTGAAAGTGGGAGACGTCATCGTGTTCCCTAGATCTTATTCCACCACTCCCATCATACACAGGGTGATAGAGATCATTCACTTGGCGAGCGGCAACAGGCTCTTCAGGACGAAGGGGGACTACAACGCCATACCCGACAGTACTCCCGTAAGTGGTGAAGACCTGCTTGGTAGGTGGACAGGGTTGAAGGTGCAACTGTTGGGCTTTCCGATAATATTCGCGATGGATCCTGCGGGCAGAGCGGTTGTCATCGCGCTGATAGTCGCCTTATCGGTCCACTCCATTCTGACCTCCGATGTCGAGACGAGCGAGCCACTCGGTTCGTCAGAAAGCGCGCGTGTCAGCTGATGGAACACTTATAAGGGGAGAATATAAACCCCCTTGGTTCAAGTTGTTCTCTATGTTTATAAAGGATTCGAAAAAACCCGTTGTAAACATAGAAAACGTCGTTGCTTCGGCTGTTCTTAACCAGAGGATCCAACTCTTTGACATCGTCAACTCCTTTGACGAGAATACCGTTGAATACAACCCCGAGCAGTTCCCGGGACTAGTCTTCAGGCTCAAGAAGCCGAAGACCGCCACTCTCATATTCAGCTCCGGCAAGATGGTTTGCACTGGCGCCAAGTCCGAGAAGCAAGCCATCAAGGCGGTCCATAGGGTCGTGGAGGAACTCAAGGCGAAGGGAATCAACATAGTCACCAAACCCGAGATAACCATACAGAACATAGTGTCTTCGGGTTCGTTGCCTGGAAAGATCGATCTTGAGAAGTGCGCCTATGTCCTCGAAAGGACGATGTATGAGCCGGAGCAGTTCCCCGGGCTCATATACAGGATGGGATCTCCCAAGGTTGTGTTGCTTCTGTTTGCGAGCGGCAAGTTCGTGTGCACGGGCGCTCGAAAGGAGGAACAGGTTCATGAAGCCGTTGACAACCTCCACAAGAGATTGAGCGAGCTAAAACTACTTTACTGAATCAAACTTGTTGTTGTATGCATCGGCAAAGCTTTTCTATGAACCTCCGACCACGTGGAGCATGGTTTCAGCTCGGGCCCTAGTAGCGCTTGTCTTGATCGGGCTTCTAGCTCCACTGGCGGGTCTGACATCGGCCTCACCGGACGAGGCCGTGAACGTCAAATACTACGGCACGCCATCGCTGAATGGCGCGATTACTGAGGGTGAATATCCCCCGGCCGTCTTCATGACATCAAATGTCAAGGTCTACATGAGCTACGACGCCACGTTTCTGTACATTGCGATATCGGTGACGGATGCGACGGCCGACGGAGTGAACGACATGTTCCAATTATACATGGACCCATACTACGCGAAGGGGCCCTTCCCAAGAACTACCGACTCCATGATCCAGATTGCTAGGGATGGGTCTCGCAAGTACTGTTGGTACTCCGCTGGTTGGACGGATGCCCCGGGGGGATGGCCGACCTACATCGACGCCCGCGTCATGTACACCGCCAACTCATGGGTGACGGAGATGAAGATACCACTGAACTCGCCGGTTCTAGACATACCGGCCGGGATGAACAGAACATTGGGCTATCTTTTGATGGTCTACGACAAGACGACCCTCTTGTTCAAGAGCCCCGCCGAAGCTGACACGATTGTGCCCGCGACATGGGGGATGATGTTCTCAACCTCTTGGTGGGGTCCAATTGACATGGCAGCAGTTGGAATCTCTTACGACGCTCATGAAGTCATCGTGGGCCGAAACGTGACACTCACGGTCGTGTTCCGGAACGCGGGGCCTTCGCCTATGTCAAACATACAAGTCGAACTCACCGTGAACGGCGCGCCCCTCGGAACGAAACAGTTCGTCGGGACAGTCGGCCCTGGCCAGACCGGCAGCTTGACATTCCGTTGGCCGGCGGGGGAGGGAGCCTTCAGGTTCATCGCAACCGTCAGCATAGTTGGTGGGGCCTACGAGAGGGACACTAGAAACAATGTAGCCGAGATAACCCTGACCCCCAGCCTGTTGAGTCTGTCCGTCGTGGCGCCGGCTGGAGTCTCGGTCACCGTGAGCGGTCGCACAGTCGAGTCCCCCGGCTATGCCGTTTTATTCGAGTTGCCTTGGGGCCCGGTCTCTGTTTCGGTGCCTAGGATCGTCGACTTCCCAGGGGTGAGGCTGATGTTCAAGAGGTGGACCCCGACCGGCGTCACAAGCCCCAGCACATCGTACAACCTGACGAGTTCGAGCACCTTGACCGCACAGTACGAATCCTACTTCCTTTGTCACTTCGCGTTCAAGGACAAGGCCAACAGGGAATTGCGGGGGCCGACCTTCAAGCTCCGGTTCCCAAATGGCACCACGCAAGAGTTTGTCGCCCCCAGTTACGTCTGGATGCCAACCGGCATCTCAAGGCTCGTTGGGGTGTTCGTAGGGAACGTGAACGTGCTAGAGGCTAACCAGACGGTGGTCATAGAATCTCCATTGGAGCTTACCTATTACGTCAACCTTCGCGACATAAGGCTGAGGGTAGCAGACATATTTGGCCTGCCGGTATCAGGGGCAGCCCTTTCAGTGACCTTCCTCAACGGAACGACGATCTCAACGACCACCCCGTCGGATGGCATAGTGACAATCACGATGGTGCCTCAAGGTAGGCTCAACGTGACAGCTTCGTTCCTTTCGTTCGATACCCAAGTTCAGATCGATGCCAGTGGCGCCCCTTCTCTGGCGGAATGGCGCGTAACGCTCACTTTGTCATACGCTGTACTTGCCGTCCTGGTGGGGATCCCCGCCGCGGTCATCGTAGTGGTGGCAGCCGTCTTGATAAGAACGAAGCTCAAGGCTTGACCGACGATCGAAGTCCGGAGATCGTGGGGATCGTCGTGGCGACGGAGCCGTACCTGCTATCGCGAAGGGCCTCGGTCATGGCGGCCAAGCTACTGTCGATGAAGCTTGGGGTTCAGCTGAAGCTTGTGGATTCTGATTGGCTTGTCCGCGCCGGCTTCGAACCATATGTCCCGTCCTTCTTGGCGGAACTTGAGGGAGGTGCGCTTGTCAGGATGAGAACCGAGGAGAGCTTGGACCACAAGGAGATGGCCAGCTTACTCGAGTCCGACCTGAACGCTGTTTTCACCTCAAAGCATCAGGATCACGGCAGCTAGGGCTACCCCGTATGCTCTCCTGACTTGTACCTCACACACTTCGTGCCTCATCCTTTCGATCTTCCAGCCGCGAGCGCTCGCCATGTCGTCTAGGAGGCCAGACAGGTTCCTCCTCATCCACCTAGCTGTGCTCTTGCCAGCTAGCTCAGCGATCATGTGATTCTCTCCCTCTCTGACGTACCCGATCGATACCCCTGCCGTCAGTCGATCTCGTCGCTTGCCCGCTGATTTCGCCATTACGGCGAAGGTGATCACTCCAGGTTCTACCTTCGTGGGTTTCACTTCTTTCGCTCCCTTTGGAAGGATCGAGGATACTGCTACCAAGTTGCATTGAGATATTCCCGCGGCGACTAGGGCTTCGTCGAAGGCGTTCAGAACAGACGTATCGCTCTCCCCACTGCCGCTGGCCAGGAAGTACTTCCTTGGGACTAAGCGAGGTCGCATCGTCTTACCCGAAGTCGGTTCTCCTCTAACCCTCGTTTAACTTTTCCCTCACAGCAGACATGAACTGACGGACCCCCTCCGCCAGCAATTCAAGGTCCAGATCCTCAGCGTCTCTCATAGCCTCGTACTTCCTGAGAAGACTTGTTGCCTCCGATATCATTTCGTCGGTCTCAGATAGGAAGCCCGTGACGGATTGGGAACTCGATTGGCCGCCAGCCAAGCCAAGGTAGCCCTGAGAGCTGGTTGACGACGATCCTGGCGCGAGCTGGTCTCTCGATGAAGGAGCTTCGCTCAAAAGGGCGAGCGCGTCTTGGCATAGCTTTAGGACTTCCTTGTATCCCAACGCCTATCCTGCGTCGGTATGCCTCCTACTTAACCTCTTCTCGAAGATCCTCTTCATCCTTAACGCATCTTGGTCCAGGAGTGGGGATTCGCATATCACGATCATCTTGTATCCAAGTTCGGCCATTGCGTCGGCGAGGCCCTCGAACCTCGGCCCGAAGCCGCTGCCGATCGTGCGGTGCCTCCTCTCACCGAAGCCCTTTGCCAGAGTCTCGACTTCCGAGAAGTGCAACACCAACGAATCCATCCTAGCCCCTCCCAAGATCCGCTCGACTCTCATGAGTATCTCAAGGAAATCGCTCGGGCTCCTGAGTTTGCTGTCCGGAGATCTAGCGTGAATGTGGGCGAAATCTATAGTCGGTCTCAAGTTGCGTAGTTTCGTCGAGAGCTCCAGCAACTCGTCCAACGATCCGAACTGACTCTCCTTGCCGGTGGTCTCTGGTCCGAGTTCTATCCCGACTCGGCAAGATGTCAACTCGCTTGCCACTCGGCTCAGTCCTTCAAGTTGCATCTTGAAGGTCTCATCCTTGGTTCGTCGGCCGTAGAAGCCAGGGTGGAAGGTGACGTGCGACGCCCCCATGATCTGGCCCACGACAGCAGCCTTGATCAACCTCTTCTCTGATTCTCTGACAATCTTCCTGTCAATGGAAGAGAGGTTGATCGCAAAGGGAGCATGGATAGAGAGGTTGATTCCGTTCTCCGAGGCTGCGCTTCCGAGCTTCCGCGCCAGCTCCTCGCCCAGCGCCACTCTCCTGACAGTCTGATACTCCATCGCGAACAATCCCCTCTTTGCCAAGTAGGCCATGGCGTCAGGTCCAGATGGTCCGCTGATGGGATACCCCGCTGGGCCGAACACGGTTTCAGTCAGCATGACCCAATACGTCGAGCCCCTCGTCGACTTATCAATTAGATGCTTTGGGTTGGGCTGAGTCCAAGACCTTCAGCACGTAGTCCTTGTCCAAAGTCACGAGGAAGTTGCCGAGCTTGGGGCCGAACTCCTGGCCCAAGAATAGCACGTAGCCCTCCCTGAAAAGCAGGCTGGGGGGAATCCCAACTTCCTTGGCGGACTGATAGATTAGTTCCTGAAGTTCGTCTCCGCTCAGGTCGGCTGAGGCATACTTATGACGTATCTTCCGGAAAGCCTCCAGTACCTTGGGATCCTCCACTTCGCGCTTCGCCTCAGGCTTGCCTATGCTCGGGAACATGATGTTCCAACTCCTCGCCCTCCGCAGTCTATCGGTGATCCCCTCGTTTTCCTCCTCGGACAGCTGCGCAGGCAGTAGGCCTGATCCTCGAAGTCTGGCCAACGCGACCTCAGGCGAGTAGAATCTGGTCACGTAGGCTGCGAGGTCATAGGGGATCCTGTACGGAGAGGGCCCCTCGGCCTCCCCGGCAACGTACCAGTAATATACCCTGGCGTCCTCAGCCCTCTCGCCCCTACCGGAGTGTGCTAGACTCTCGACCTCGTCGAACTCCGAGACGAGCGCTGATATCTTCTTGACCGCTATGTCCCTTTGAACCAACGGTTTCTTCACGTAGAGGAACCTGACCACCCTCGGTTCTGCGATCCTCAACAAGTCTCGTATAAGATACACGTTCCCTCTCCTGCTTGACATCTTCTCACCATCGATGAGGAAGAACTCGTAGACCAAGGGAACGGGGGGCTCGAACCCGTACACCTCACGCGCTAGGGCGACGCCTGACTTCCAAGATCCCTCATAGTGCTCCTTTCCGAACGGCTCGACGTCTGTCTCAAAGATCTTCCAGTCCGCCACCCACTCCAGCCTCCAAGGCAACTTCACCCCTCTGATATCCGCAGATCCCTTGTGTCCACAACCTTTCAGCCTGTACTTTCCGTGGAGCACCCTGCCCGCGCACCGATAGGTTATCGAGTCTCCCTCCTTATCGGTCGAAGTCACGACCGTCGTCAGCTTGCCGCAGTTGCCGCAGATCGGATTGACAGGCACCCAGTTCTTTGACACCCTCGATTGGAACCGGCTCATGACTTCCCTCGCCTTGTCCGCATGTGCAATTGTTTCCTTTATGAAGGAGTCAAATGCGCCCTGCTTGTACAGCTCGCTGACGTAGTACAAGGACAAGTCTACGTTGATTGCCCTCAGATCCTCCATCATAAGTGCTGTGAAATGACCAGCATATGATTGATGGCACCCGAATGGGTCTGACACGTTGCAGGCAGGGGTCCCGAGACCCTTGCTCAGCGCGGACCTAAGCCTATCATCAGTTTGTCGCCAGACGCCCTCCCCGTCGGGCATCCTGTTCGGTACGGTCCTGAGCGGATCCATGTCATCGCTCGTGAGAACATGTCTGGATTCTCTCCTGAGATCATCAACGCTCTTCCTGATGAAATGCCCTCTGACTTGGTCATTCATGGTTCCTATGTGCTTGGGGCCCGACGGAGATGCCCCAGCTCTCACGGTGACGAGCTTGTGACCGCACCTGTCAGCGTGAGCGATGGCCTCGCTTGCGGCCAGCTTGGCCCAGAACCGTTCCTGCTTGCTCGGCAAACCTGAGTCCTCGGTCATCGCTTATATTTAACCGAGACCTCAGAACCGCCGGGCCCGTAGCCCAATCGGATAGGGCGCAGAAGGGGCAAGACCCGCGCATGCCTTCGGAGGCTCAACGAAGAGAGCCTGAGATTGGGGGTTCGAGTGTCCTGTTCCGGAATTCCCCTCGGGCCCGTCCATCTCTGACCGATGCCTTGCTCACGTCCTAATGGCCTGAGACAAGTTCCTCAGTACAGCCAAGGCGGAGTCGACGCCGGTCCCCCTTAGGCCGCAATCGGGATGGGCGCAGGCCACCAGGTTCTCACCTGCTGAACTCTCGACCCTGCTCAAGACCGAGTTGATCTGCGCAGGGCTGTCCGCCTGATCGGGCGTGTCGATGTCGACGCGCGCACAACCGACTGCTAGTCTCTTCCCCTCTTCGGCCAGCTTTGACGGGTTCAGCACCCTTAGGTTCTCCGGGCTGCTCGCAAAGGCGTGACTTAACGTGCCCACATTCTCAATCCCTAGGAGCTGATCGTGAAGAAGACTCGAGATCTTGCCGCATGCGTGGAGGATCGTCCTATCTGGATCAAGTTCGGAGGTCATTACTCGAAGATACTTCGCCCCCATGACTGGATCGATGAATCCTCCTGAAAGCCCTGGCTCATCGATTTGCACGAATGCGCCTTTCGATTGGAGGTATTTGGCTAGAGACCCCAGTGAAGACGAAAGATCGAGATAGAGATTAGGATCCGCGAGACCGCCATATGGTCCGCTGCTTCCGAGAGCACATGTGAAGCCCAGAGTCACCGGTCCCGTCACCGCGATCTTCATTGGCTTGCCTGCTCTCACCGACTTCAGATGGTCAGTGAGCAGACCCAGATCTTGGGCCTTCAGGCTGTCGGCCGGTCTGCCGGGCTCTCTGACCTTGTCCAGTATTGCTGGCTTCCCTCTTGAAACACCAAGGCCTGGTATGTCGGCTAGAAAGTACGCAATCATGTCGTTCCTAGGCTCCCCGTCCGTTATCAGATCGAACCCCAACTCAAGCTGGAGGTCCGCAAACCGACGGATTGACTCCTCTGGCGTCTCACCGATCCTTGGGAAGCTCCCAACGCCGGTCAGCAAGGGCTTGCCCATCGAGACGGCAATGATCTCGTCGACTATATGATGTTGCTACCGGGTTATTACGCTCGTGAATCAGCGCGACCTCTTCATCGACCTCCTCGCAAACGCTGCGGAAATGCAGAAAGCAAGCAATGATGAGACGACGTATGGCCCCTCCAACATGAGCCCGCCTACAATTCCCCCGGTCGCTGGCCCAAGTAAGTAGCCAAGCCCAATGCTTCCTTCAAACAGGCCCGCGTACTTTCCTCTTCTCAACGGATCCGCCATGAGCGCACTTCCTATCGCCGCGATGTATGTGAGCCCGACACCCACGCCGACCATGAGAGCGCTAAGCAACAATATCGGTGGGTCGAACGAAACAGCGAACAAGAGAATAGAGACCGAAGAGGTCGCTGCGCCGAGCGTAGCCAATGAGTCGAAGCTCGCACGCATATGCCTGTACGTGAAGAATATCAGCGTCCTGCCCGCCAGTATCGAAGCGATGGCGAGTCCGATCACCATCCCGGACACTCCTCTGATCTCAGCATACGGCGCATACAACGCAAAGATCGTCCCTTGACAGAACGAGTACAGCATGGCTACGGCCCATGTGTCTATCATCCGCAACGGCGATGGGGAAGCTCCGGAAGAACCCTCTCTTGAGTCGGGCTCGACCTTCCTGTGGAAGTCAGAGATCATCAGGATCGATGCCGCGCACAGTACAAGAGCCACGCCGGCACATGGCAGGAAGACGATCCAGTACTGCCTCATATCTAAGACAAAGCTTGAGACGATCCCCCCAGTGACGCTGCCCGAACTCCAGAGGACGCCGAAGTTCGAAACTAACCTGTCGCCGCTGATGCTCGCGTTGTCTGCGAGGAGGGCCTCCACCGCGGGCCACAGGAGCGACATCGATATGCCCTCTAGCATTTTTCCCAATGCTAGGTGGGTCAAGCTTGAGGATGCCAGATAGACCAAACATGATACGATGAACACTAGCGAACTAGCGATGATCAGTCGCTTTCTTCCAATGCGATCTGAGAGAGCTCCGGAGATCATTGATATCGGGATATACGTCAGAAGACTTGAGCTACCGACCAGGCCCAGCTCAAGCTGGCTTGCGCCCATCTCGAAAGCTATCAGAGGTACGATGGGCACCAACAACGCCACCAGAGCTGAGAACGCAAAGCTCAAGATGTAGGAAACGGTCGTGTTTCTTGCTCGCGTCATGGGCGAAACGATCCTGAGGTCCGGTCCTCGTGGCTCCACGCGTCATTCACCTGCGCGACGGACTGCCCTGAGTACCCTCTCCTCGACCTGAACTGGCAGCATGGACCTGTTAGAGGTGGTGAGGTCGAACACGTTCTGAGCGGCCTCTCTCCTGATCCTTTCGATCAAAGGGTGCCTCGCTCTCCAGTGAACCGTCAGCACCAATGGTTTCTCTGAACTCAGGGCACTCTCGACCGCGTTAACGAATGCGGTGCTCGTCAGTTCCATGGGACCTATCTCGTCGATCACTATGATCTCTGACGCCTCCAGAGCGTACTCTATGGCTCCTACCCCGATATCTTCCAGATCCTGCCTGTTGACCACGTACTTCCCAACCCTGGGCCCGGGCCCACCTCCGACGGAAGCGAGGGTGCCGACGATCCCTCTCGAGACATCCGTGATCTCAAACCCGATCCTTGTGCCCGACCGAATGGCCTCAGAGGTGGTCATTCCTCCTACCGCCATCCCCCTTGCGCGCAGCAGTTCCACGAGCCTGTTCACGGCTGTGGTCTTCCCTGACCGAGGGGGGCCGGTCAGGACGAAGGTCACTCCCAATCCGCCCTCTTGCGACTTCCTGAGGTAGATAAGCGTCCCGTCACCTCTCGGACCTTGTTGGCTCAGACCCCATGCTCAGCCCTCACTTTTATTCTCGACCGGACAATGTCGACGCGATGCGAGCGGTTGTGGGTTTCGACGGTGGAGCGACCAAGACGGTTGCAGTCATAGCGACCCTTGAGGGAGAAGTGATATCCAGCGGTGTAGGAGGTCCGTCCAACTATCACGTGGTGGGCATCGAAGGTGCGAAACGGTCAATATTGGAATCCTTCAACGCAGCCCTGGGCTCGATAGGCGAGGAGGTTTCGGTCGATGTCGCCGTCGCTGGCCTAGCTGGCCTAGACTGCAAGCACGACGAGATGGTGCTCAGCGAGGAGTTGCCCAAGATCAACATCGCGAGAAGATTCCTCGTGGTACACGACTCCAAGAACGCACTGTACGGCGCGGCTGGCGGAGGGGCAGGGGTGATAGTGGTCGCTGGCACCGGGTCGGTCGCGGCCGGGACCGATGGCGCAGGCAATTCAGTCAGAGTTGGAGGTTGGGGAAACGTGCTCGACGATGTAGGCAGCGCATATGAGATCGGGAGGAAGGCTCTCACGGCTGCGCTATACGCGTTTGACGGAAGAGGTCCGAAGACTGTTCTTGAGGACAAGATCAAGCGATCGCTAGGGCTAGAATCCACAGACGACATCATAAGGAAGGTATATGGAGAGAGGATGACCGTCACAGAGGTGGCGGCACTAGCGCCCATAGTAACAGAATCCGCTAAGGAGGGAGACCTTGTCTCTGCGCAGATCGTCAGCGAGGCTGCTCAGGGGCTTTTCGGTCTCGCTAAGACGGTGATACTGCGGTTGAACATGCAACATAGATCATTCCCCGTCGCCACAATCGGCGGCGTGTTCAAAGCCGGCGACATAATCAATGCCCCCTTCGCGAAAGCCGTGAACTCCGTGGCCCCGAAAGCGAAAATTGGCAAGCCGATGATGGGCCCATGGCTGGGATCGGTGCTGGTGGCCCTAGAGCAGCACCTTGGACGCCTAACTCCAGAACTCGTCGACAGGGTGATGCGAACCGCCTCGAGGGTCCAGTAGCTCAGAGATTGGCACCTTGATCGATTAGAACCTCCCTGAGCCTGCGACCGTCAAGGGCCCTCGGAAGGATGCCCTCTCGAGAGCAGATCGCGGCGGCCGTGCCCGCTGCCTGTCCCGTCGCCCTCATGTTCGGCTGCACTCTGACGGCTGCCTGAGCTTCGAACGTGGCTGACAGGCACCTCCCTGCAACCAGCAGGTTTTCCACCTTGAGCGGGACGAGACATCTGTACGGGATCTCATGGTACTCCCCTTTCTCAAAGGGCTTGGCCAACTCCGTGCCACCTTGAGGCAGATGTATGTCAATGGGGTATCTGTTCCTGGCAACCGCATCTTCGAACTTCCGGCGATGGAAGTAGTCTTCAGCGGTCAGCACGTACTCCCCTACTACCCTCCTTGATTCCCTGACTCCGACCATTGCGCTCGTTTGAGACAGGTAGGCGTTCTCGAACCCCCCAAAATATCGCTTCAGGAATTTCACGTACCTAGAGATCCTCTTCCTGCCCTGAACCTCAGCCTCAGTCAAGTCAACGTGATCGTGCCCCTTCAAGTTGCCGACTATCCTGGGGCAGTTGAATCCCATCTCGTTGGGCCTGCCCGGAACGGAGAACGCTTGAAAATAGACTGAGTCCTCTCTCTCGAGGACACCCTCGTCGATCGCCTCGTCGAAGACCTTCTCAAGCGGAGAGCCGCGACCTGGGACCATCCAGCACTCGAGCCACGGGAGTCTGTACTCCCTACTGGAGTCAATCTTGGATAGGAATTTCGTGAATCGGTCCAGATCGATGTTCCCGACTAGGAATCTTAGCGACATCGGCTGGCAAGTGCCGTCCGGCCTTCTCCCCGATTCGTAAGGAGCACCAGCCTTTACAGCGATGTCCGCATCTCCTGTCGCGTCCACCGTGACCTTTGAGAGTACAGACCTCCTGCCTCCCTTCGTCTCCAGCATCACCCCACTGACCTTCCTCCCGTGGACTATCGGAAGCGAGGCGAACGTGTGGTAGAGTAGCTCGCAGCCGCTCTCTGTTGCCATGTCTTCTAGAACGAACTTGAGCGCCTCCGGGTCGAACCAGCCATCGTTACCCCAGAAGTCCCTGCCTCCCTCGCCGATGTTTGCTAGGCGCTCTTGTATCTCCGCCGATATCCCAGCACAGAGGGGCTTCCCCTCAACGTGATTCGGCATCATTGGGAACACCAAGCCTCCGGTTGCCGTTCCTCCCAGAAATCCCATCTGCTCGACGATCATGGTTTTCGCCCCGTTTCTAGAAGACGCTATACCGGCCACCGAACCCGCCGTGCCGCCGCCAACTATCAGCACATCAACCTGCGCCAGAACCCGAGCAAGTTTCCTCGCTTCTTTCAAGCTGACGGATTCCTTGTTCCTCACGACGACCCAATCCAGCCTTGTCCATATAACCCTACGACAGATGGCGGGCGTCGCGAGCTGCTCTCAGAGGTTCAAGCTTGGTCCCACGCAACACAATGGCCATTGTGCGTTGACGGGGCCTCTCCAAGATGCGACAGACAACCCGCCGGCTTCGATCTAGTCTACCCTGCGGTCATTCCCCCATAACAGTTGTCATTATTCTCCTTGATCTCGACCTCACGTCGAGCTCCAAGAAGACGATCTGCTGCCACGTTCCTAGGGTCAGTTGGCCATCCGCGATCGGAACGGTCAGGCTTGGGCCTATCACGGAAGCTCTCACATGAGAGTGGCCGTTCCCGTCGTGCCACATCCTCTCGTGCTCATAGTCGATCCCCTTGGGCGCCAACCTTTCCAAGGCTGCCGGAAGATCCCTGAGAAGACCCGGTTCATATTCAATTGTCGTCACGGCTCCGGTTGACCCTGGGACGAAGATGGTCACAGTTCCGTTCTTGACGCCGCTCTCGTCCACCCTGACCTGAACTGGTCGCGTTATGTCTTGAATCTCCCCCTCTTCCCTTGTGGTGAGTCTGATTTCCGCTGTCCTTACCCTCAACTCTGGATATCTGGCTCCCAGGCGCCTAATTGGTTTTTCTTTTGCCCTTTGGATCCGTGGCCATCGTATCTTTTCAGTTTCACTCAGCGGTCACGCAGATGTTGCGAGGACTCCAATGTTAATCTGAGGGCTTGCGCTCCGAGGTAAGGTCGCGCTATGCTAAGTGTGGTGATAGCCCCACCTGAGTCCAGTCAGCTGGAGAAAAGGATAGTAGATTACAGGGAACGAAGAGGCAGGGTCGTGATAATCAGCTCCGAGAGATCCCTTAGGGTGACGGATATGTCGTTGATTGCGGCCTCCAGAGGCATGAATCCGCGGGAGACCTTGAAGGGCATATACGTCTCTAGGGCATTTAACATGTTCCAGGCCGAGAACTTAATGTCAGAAGCGGGCGCAAGGGCCGCGATGGACTTAAGGGCCGATATCCTCCTAGCCATCGACTTACACGAGCTCTTCTTGAGCGAGGAGAACTTCGCGGATAGCGCGAGGAGATTTTCTCAATCAGTTTGGCGGATGAAACAAAGCGCTCGTGACCTCACTTGTGAGCTGATCTTCAGGTCAATGGTGGCCAGAGGATCAAAGGGGCTCTTGGGGTCGGCCGTTTCAGCAGCGGATGAGTTTGAGGAGCTATCGTCCGCAGATGTGCATGAACTTTCCCCAGTTCCACTTTCTTCAGCCCCTCCCTCACTGAATCTTAGGGTTCTCATGCAATAATACTCGATTTCTACCCCAGCAGTTATTCGCATGGGCAGGACTATTCCCACCTTCAGGGACTTCACTAAGGAGTGGTCGAATGAGTGTCTTAAGATGATCAGGGCGCTACCAGAGCGAGAAAGGTTTGCCCTGAAAGCCCTCTTGGACGTCGTATCCTCTAGGTCAGACGCGGGATCGCTCGCACCCAGTCCACTGCCAAGCGAAACTGCCATGATGTTAATGATCATTCATCTGAAAGCAGAGTTGAACGACCTGAAGGATAGCAAGTGAGGGATCGAGGATGCTCAGCGCGCTTCCACGATCCGGCCGCACGTCGGAGGTGCGGCACACATGAGGGGGTGGATACTAGATGTACATCAAGAGGAGCCCGGCCTAGTAGCGGTTTGGATTAGGTCAGAGAGCGGCCCGACAATAAAGTTGTTTGTCAAGTATGAACCATACATACTGCTCCTAGCTTCCTCTTGGAAGCTTGATGAGGCGCGCTCGTGCGCCCTGAGGATGGGCGCAACGAGTTCCGAGTTCGTGCGCAAGAGCCTGCCGTCAGGGGAAGCCAAGAGAATGTTGCTGGTTAGGGCGAGAGATGATCCGCTGAGAAGATCCCTCTTGAAGCACCTGCTTAGAATTCCCGGTGTAACCACATTTGATGCGGATATACCAGTCGAGCGACAATTCTTGATGGAGAGAAGGCTCTTCCCATTAGCCAAGGTGGAAGCTAGGCGCAAATCCAGTGGTTTCACGTTTGACCTCAGGGACGATCTGGAATCATTGCAATACGAACTGCCGGAGTTCAAGCGCGCACTATTGAGCGCCAGGACATCACGACCGCTCAGGCTCGGTGAACTTGAGGCGCTGAGCCTCTCCTTTGAGGGGGGAGAAACGCTAACCTTCGACCCCAAGGATGGCGGAGAGCTCATCGCCCTCTCTCGCGAGGTGCTGAGGAGCGGCGTAGATATACTGCTCACCAGAGGTGGCGACGGGTTCCTGCTACCGTCCATAAGGAATAACGCCGAGAGGCTAGGGGTTTCTGAGGAGTTCTCGCTCAACAGAGATCTATCGAGGATGGTTCTTGATCGCGGAGGCTTCTCGTTCACGAGCTATGGTACGATTAGATGGAAGTATAGGCCCGCTTTGCTCAGGGGGAGGCTTCACATAGACTTGGATAACTTCATGGCGCCACCTGAGGCTGGGCTAGAAGGTTTGTTCGACCTATCGCGATCTTGCTGCTTGCCGATCCAGAGCGCCGCTAGGACGGGCATAGGAGGAATGATGTCGTCCTTGGAGGCCCTAGTGGCGTTCAGGCGGAACATAGTGGTTCCGGTCAAGGGAGCTCAGCCGGAGTATTTCAAGAGCGCACTTTCGCTGCTTGAGTCGGACAGGGGCGGGTTCGTCATGAACCCGATTCCTGGAGTTCACGAGGACATCGTCGAGATCGACTTCACGTCGCTGTATCCTTCCTTGATAGCTATCAGAAACATATCCTCGGAAACCGTCAGCCCTGTGGCGCTCGAGGGTGACATAGAAGTCCCAGAGCTGGGCTTCGGCATCTCCTCAAATAGATACGGCATAGTCTCGGACGCCACAGCATTCCTATTGAGGAGGAGGCTCGCGTGTTCCCTTCTCTCGTCAAAGGAGGACGATGTATACGACAGGAGACAGAAGGCCATGAAGCTGGTGCTATGTTCCGCCTTTGGCTACCTCGGATTTAGGAACGCCAAGTTCGGGAGGGTGGAGGCTCACATGGCCACCACGGCGTTTGCTAGGGAGGCCATCCTGAAAGCGATCGGAGTGGCAGAGTCGATGGGATTCAAGGTCATTCACGCCATAGTGGACGCGATGTGGATAAGGGGCAAAGACATCGATCACAAGCCGCTAGTTAGGCAGATATCCGAGGTCGTTGGGGTTCCCGCAAAGCTGAAGGCGGAATACAGATGGACGGCCTTTCTGAAATCTAGAGTCAACCCCAACGTGCCCGTCCCAACTAGGTACTTCGGCGTCACCAAGGACGGGAGAATAAAGGTGAGGGGCATAGAGGCTAGGAGAAACGACACCCCTCCATTCGTAGCTATCTCTCAACTCTCAATGCTGGAGTCCATGGCCAAGGTTAGCCTCAGGGATGCCCCCGAAGTTGCTTTGGGAGTATTGAGATCAGGTTTGAGAACCTTACGAGATGAAAGAGTTCAGCTTGACCTTCTAACGATAAGGAAGAGGTTATCGCGTTCCCCTAGCGAATATAGGCACAAGGTCGCACACGCTCTAGCCTCTTGGTCCATAGAGCAGGAAGGCGGAAAGGTGATGCCCGGCATGGAAATATCGTTTATCATGACCAAACTTGGCCCCCAGCCCCTCGATCTAGTCAACTCAGAGCCAGATCTCGAATTCTACGAGAGGCTACTGATAAGGGCGGGTCAGTCAATCCTAGAGCCCTTCGGATTCAACCAAGAGGAGGTTGAGTGCAGAGCCCGAGGCCAGTCAGGGCTGTCGCCCTTTCTGTCACAGAGATAGAGCGCCAAGGCTAATATCCAATTGGCAGAGTCAGTCCCCATGCAAAGACCACCGATAGAAACCGAGTTCGATCCATCCGAGTTGGCTGAGAAATATGGGACTCCACTCTACATATTGAACCTCGGCGCATTGGAGCGGAACTTCCAAAGGCTGAGCCAGGCTCTGTCGAGCGTGGCGAGGGATCACAAGATACTCTATGCTGTGAAGGCCAACCCCCTCTTGACAGTTTTGCAGAAGGTGATGGAACTTGGAGGGGGCGCTGAGGTGGTTTCCTTGGGGGAGATGGAGGCTGCGCGCAGGGCGAGGTTCAACCCCACAAACGTCGTTTTCAACGGACCAGGTAAGACGGGACGAGAGATTGAAGAGGCGATCAGGTGGGGCGTCGCCTCGATCAACGTTGAGTCCGTAGGGGAGCTGGAAGCTGTGATCAAGACCTCACAAGACATCTCAAAGGGGGTCAACGTCGGATTCCGAATCAACCCCGGCGTCAGACCACGAACCCATGCCTGTCTCGGAACCGGACAGAAAGGGAGCAAGTTCGGCCTTGACCTCAGATCCTTCAGGCGTGCTCTCAGGATCGTTGACAAGAGTTCGTTCCTGCACCCGGCCTGCATCCACATGCACATCGGTTCCCAGGTGCGGTACGTGAAGGATTTCAGGGTCGCATACAGAGAACTACTGAGATTCGTCAGGCTGTTCAAGAGAGCCCTGGGCACCCATCCGGACATGATCGACTTGGGCGGAGGGCTTGGCTTGGACTATTCCAGCGGAGAGTTGCGCCCCCAACCCGATGACTACGCGAGAAGCGCGATCAAGCCGCTATTGTCCTCGGGCGATTGGCCAAGCGTTGCGAAGCTCGTCGTAGAGCCCGGCAGGTCCCTGATCGCTCAAGCGGGCATGTTGGCCACAAGGGTCCTGTACGAGAAGAGATCATACGGATCGCGCTGGTTGATCGTCGACGCCGCAATGAATGACTTCATGAGGACCGCGCTCTACTCCGAGAGGCACAGGGTTGTGAACGTATCCAGAACCTCCGGCAGGAGGGAAAGGTTCCTCGTGGGCGGCCCGGTATGTGAGTCCGGGGATTCCTTCGGGGCTCATCTTCTGCCGGCCACGCACGAGGGAGATCTTCTGCTTCTGCTTGATGCCGGGGCGTACGGATCCTGCATGAGCAGTAACTATAACGGGAGGACGAGGCCAGCAACGGTCGCAGTGAGCCGAGGAAGGGCTTGGCTCTGCGAGAGAGGGGAAGCCCTTGATGATCTGTTCGCTAGACAGCTTCCCGATCTTGACAGGACCGTCACAGCCTGCTGACGAAGATCTCCCTGATGAGCAACGATTTGTCGACCTCTACTGTCCCTATGCCTGGCGAGGGTTCCACCCCCCTTTTTCCCTTCCTTATCCATGCTCCGCCCCTCTTAGCCAAAGCCCGAGGCGTCATGAGGTCCGAGTCCAAATCAGCTAGATGCACCGCCCCGTTACCGAGCGCGAAGTGCACTCCCGCAGCTATGCCTATGCTGCTCTCCGAGTAACAACCGACCATGCACTTCAAACCTGCGGCCTCACACACCCCAGCTATCCTCAGGGCTTCCGATATACCGCCGCACTTCATCAACTTGATGTTCACGTAGTCACACGCATCAAGCCGTATCGCCTCTAGAGCTCCGCCTGCGTCCCTCACACCTTCGTCCAGCATTATCTTGATGCCCGTCCTCCTCCTCAGTTCGGCGGTCTCCTTCAGCATCCTCTTAGGCAGTGGTTGTTCGAAGAACTCAACGTTTTCAAACTTCGATAGGAAACTGCAGAACCGAACGGCCTTCTCCAGCGAGTAGGCTTGGTTGGCGTCAACGCTCAGCCTCGCGCGCCCGCTGAGCACAGACTCAACTGCGTCGACCCGCTCCATGTCTTCTTGCAGTCCTGTCCCTACCTTGATCTTGATCCTCCTGAAGCCTTCGGACACTTTGCGCTTTGCTTCAGCGGCCATCTCCTTTGGCGCCTCTATCCCTATCGTGTAGCTCGTTTCGATCGCGGTCTTCGGTCGTCCCAAGAATGCGCACAATGATACTTTGATCTTTCTCGCGAAGAGGTCGTGGAGCGCGATGTCAGCCGCTGACAGAGCAGACCTAGATATCTTCTTCGTGCGAGCTAGCTTCTCTATGTTTCGCCCGAGCTCAAAGGGATCGCCACCAATAGTGACCTTTGATAGAGACCGAAGGGATGGGATCAGGTGCTCCAAAGTTTCTCCCTCGAAATAGGGATGGGTGGGAACCCCCTCTCCCCAGCCCACATCACCCTCGTCATCCTTCAGGCATAGAACGAGGTTCCTCGAGGACTGACTCGACCGCACAGCTGTCCTGAACTCCTTCTCAAACGGGATCTCGAAAAGCAGGCCGCTGGCTTCTACTATTCTCGCCACGGTGGCACATTCCCCCCGGGGCTTAAAACGATTCAAAGTCTGGCGCATTTAGAACGGAATCGAGCGAGAAACCCTACGCGCTTCAGCTGTGGAATGAATCGGGTGTCGAAGGCCTATCCCGAGGTGGCTATGTGATGGTGTCGTGTAATGTCATACGAGAGGGGGTCATCCAACGGTGCGAGGACGCAACCGCTCGATAACTTCCGTACACCGAATGTATCACCGCTTTGTCTTGTACCCGAGGTATTGGCGGAAGCCATTGAACGGAAGCCCCCCCTTCAGGGTGGTGAGCAAGTCACACTTAAATCAGCTTCATCTCCGGCCTTCCTCTCATGAGGAAGTCGCTCTCCTCCATTCTTCCGCTCGCCCTCGGAGCGACGATTCTCTTCCTGTCAATTAGCATTCCGGTTGTCCAACCTTGGTACGCGGAAGGGCACACGATAGTGGCCTGGCGGGCGATTAGGCTGCTCCCAGCGGGTTGGCGAGATTTCTTCACGTACTATGGGTACGTCATCAACGCGACGGCAAACTACCCTGACCAATCTTGGCAGGACTTCGACCCAAACGAGGGGCCAAAACACTACATAGACTTGGAGATTGCAGGCCCGAACTTGGAGAACGAGGAGGCGGGCGTCCTTCCCTACGCAATCAACGAGACGTACCACATGATGGTCGAGTTCTTGAGATCGGGAAGGATCGGAATGGCCATGATATACGCGGGAGCGCTCTGTCACTACGTAGGGGACGCAGGCCAGCCTTACCACACAACGGTCAACTACAATCCCAAGGGGAAGCACGGCCTCGCAGACAGCTTGCTGGAAACACACCTAGGCGAGCTCACTTTGATCGAGTCCTATGACCTCGTGCGAGTTACAGACGTGTTCGGGGAGGCAGTTCGGCTGATCCGGGAGAGCCACAGTTGTTTGCCCGTTCTCAACGCCACACTGATCGGAGACCCTGACGACCCCAACGATGACAGAGAATGGAGCGACGAACTGAGGGATATGGTGGAGGAAAGGGCTAACCGGGTCATCCTCTTCACAGCCAACCTCTGGATTTCGGCGACGATGGATGCGGGAGTGACTGTGCCAGAGGTCCCACCCGACAATGCGTTGAGGCTCACCGTGTCAGCACCCCGGGAAGTCTTCGACAACAGGTCTGCCAGGGTTTTCATTACGGTTGAGGATTCTCTTGGGGTGCCGGTTCTTGCTTACGTGTCGGTCAAGTTCGGTGGGGATGATGTCTTGGTCGTCGCCAGCCCGGATAAGAACCCGATGGGCAAGCACGAGGCCCTCATACCCCTAGCTACTTTGGTCGCGAACTCCGGAAAGACCGTTGAGGTCAGCGTGTCGGCATCCTTCCTAGATCGCACGCCGGCTTCATGGAGGGGTTCGATCGTCGTCAAAGCTTCAAAGCCAGAGTCCGCCCTAGATCAGATGCTCCCCGTCGGGGCCGTAGCCTTGGCGGCCATAGTGGCTGCCGTCATTGTATTCATTGTCCGACGAAGGAAAAGATGACCATCCCAAGGCACGCAGCAAAGTTGCAGAGTTCCCGGTGGACGAGAGAGCTTGAGAGGTCCACCATAGATGGTTGGCACTCAAACCGCGCGTTCAAGTTCGATCTCAGCAAGAAGGAGGAAGTGTACTCAATTGACACGCCGCCTCCGTACCTGACAGATAAGTGGCATGTCGGAGGTGCCGCACACTACGCTCAGATCGACATGGTGGCAAGGTACAAGCGGCTGAGAGGATATAACGTGCTGTTCCCGTTCGGAGCGGACAGAAACGGTCTTCCCATCGAGGTGGTCGTAGAAAAAACCAAGGGAGTTAGAGCCAGAGATGTCTCCAGGGCAGAGTTCCTTGAGATGTGCAAGGAGTACCTCGACTCGGTGGAGGGAGATGTCCTGGCCCAGGTCAAGATGCTCGGCATTGGAATGGATCTTGAGCACTACTATAGGACGGATTCACCGGAGTATAGGGCAGTTACCCAAGCCACCTTCATTGACATGTGGAACAAAGGCCTGATCTACGAAGACTTCAGGCCGACCTCTTGGTGCCCGCGCTGCGGCACACCTATCGCAGAAGCAGAGATCGAATACGTGGACGAGCCATCTTCGCTGACGTACGTAAAGTTCAAGATCAAGGAAACCGAGAAGGATGTGTATGTCGCTACGACTAGGCCTGAGCTTTTGCCAGCCTGCGCTGTCCTAATCTACAACCCTGACGATGAGCGCTACAGAAGCCTCGAGGGATCAACGGCCATCGTCCCCTTGTTCGGAATAGAGGTCAAGGTCATCGCACATCCTGTCGCAAGAATGGAGTTCGGAACAGGCATGGCCATGATGTGCAGCTACGGTGACCTCACTGACGTGAGGTTGTTCAGGGAGCTGGGGCTCCAAGCTAGAACATCAGTTGATCAGGAGGGCAAGCTGACCGAGATCGCGGGAGAGTTCGCGGGTCAGCCGGTCGAGGAAGCGAGGAAACATGTTGCTGAGAAACTAAGAAGGGAAGGGCTCGTGCTGAAGGAGGAGAGCATAGCTCATCGCACTCCGACCTGCTGGAGATGCCATTCGGCGGTCGAGATAATCGAGACGAAGGAGTACTACGTGAAGCAGCTGGACTATAAGGACGATGTACGGCGCATGGCGCAAGAGATGGAGTTCTATCCTCCTTGGTCGAGGCAGGTGCTGTACGATTGGGTAGACAGTATAGTCCAAGACTGGCCTATCTCAAGGAGGAGGTACTACGCCACTGAGATACCGATATGGTACTGCAACAACTGCGGAACCCCGCTCTTGCCTCCAAAAGGGGGGTACTACCAGCCTTGGAGGGAAGACCCTCCTAGGGGGTCCAAGTGCAACAAGTGCGGCTTCGACAAGTTCACGGGTGAGACTAGAGTTTTGGACACTTGGATGGACTCAAGCATATCCCAGCTCTACATCAGGGGTTATGGCTGGGACGACGAGCTGTTCAGCAGAACCAAGCCCACCTCGATGAGGCCACAGGGGATAGACATAGTGAGGGTCTGGTTGTACTACTCGATCCTGAGGACGTTTCTTCTGATCGCCGACAAGGCGTTCAAACAGGTCAGGATAAGCGGGATGGGACTAGATGAGAAAGGAGAGGCCATGCACAAGTCAAGGGGCAACGCTGTCTACCCCGAAGAGATGATCGAGAAATACGGAGTTGATGCCTTCAGGCTCTGGTCTGCTTCTGAGGGAAAGCTGGGCTACAACTACAGGTTCTCGGAGGAGAGAGTCAGAGGGGACTCACTCTTCATCACGAAGCTATGGAACGTGTGCAGGTTCGCCTCTCAGTTCCAGCCGAGACAGAGATCAGACATCAGTCATCCGTTGGACAAGCTGTTCCTTCGCGCAGCTCACGATGCCTTGTTCGATGCCCAAAGAGAATATGATGCCTTGGACCCCTTTGGGGCCGCGTACGTCATGCGAGACTACGTGTGGAACTTCCTCGCTGACCACTACCTTGAGATGATCAAGCCTAGACTTTATTCGGAGAGTGACGATGCCACCGTAAGGTCTGCTAGGGCGACCCTACACGAAATCATGAGGCTAGTGTTGGTGGCTCTGCATCCAATCATACCAGTCGTGACCGACTATGTCCACAGGCAACTCTACGGGGAGCCAGCCCTGGATCAGCACTTCCCCAGTGATGTCCGCAAGATGGACGAGGGTGAAAAGCAAGTGCTCTCGTTGCTGCTTAAGGCCAACTCGACCATATGGAAACGGAAGAAGGAATCTGGCATTAGCCTGAATTCGCCTTTGAGGGACAATGTCTATCTCAACCCCAGGCTATCGCCTTTCTTGGAGGACTTCAAGGCTGCGCATAGATTGGAGTCGGCGAAGATAGGACAGGAACGAACGGAGAATGAGGAACCCGTTGCGGCATACTTCGAGCCATGAGGGGTCCAGTATAGCTCGCATCTTGACTGCGAAGGAAAGCCCACGTTCACTCTTGGCTGCGACAGATACTGTTGTGATATGATGTCCAACGCCGCAAACCAAGTCAGGGATTTTCGGACATGGTCGATTCCTGAGGCTCTCAGATTCACAGGTACTCCGTAATCTTTCTCCTCGTCGTCAGGTGGCGGATGATCTTAGATGCTCCGACGACAGGATCGATGGACGCCCCCAATATCTCGGATAGCTCGGAAATAGCATCTTTCAGCGTTCCGAACTTGACTGGACTTCGACTCAGCGCGTCTCGGACTCCTTGTCTTACCGTCCAGACGCCCACCGGCAACATATAGGCTGGTAGCGCCTCCCTTATCACTATCGCGGTGGCCAGCCTTCTCTCTGATCTCAAGTGCTCGAGCACAGCCAGCCTTCCTGCGTAGTAGCATCCCCCGATCATAGCATAGGTCTTTCTTCCCTCCGGACCTTCGAAGTCTCCGCCGATCGCCAGCTCATCCCCCCACGTGTTCCAAACGGATCCTCTGTGAAACACCTCAATGAGCTCGAAACTCCACTTGCCCGGGATCAGGAGTACGACGTAGTTGTTGCCCATGCTTCTTGAGCAGTAAAGCCTGTATTCAGCCAGCTCGGGGAAGCTCGTGATCGCGCTTATCATCCTCTTTGCCAAGATATCGTCGACAGCGGTGATGCTCCAGCGCGTCGGGACCAGCCTTCTTTTCTTCTCCAGTCCAAGCATTCCCGCACTTAGCGCTCTCTGGATGCTCTGAACTCGCTCTCCTGAGGCATACAAGTCCCAAACCGCGTCGGCGGCCTTGAGGTCTCCGTCCTCGAAAGCTCCCTCGATTCTCAGGTTCGTGCCCGCGGGGGCGACAGCGAAGCCGGACAGTTGCCCACTAGGACCAAAGGGTTGGACATCCGGGACGAACGTCACACTGCCTCGGACGGGCTTCGAGAACAATGCCTCAGTGTAGGCGGACGAGGAAGACAACACAAGGTCATGCATGCCGTCTACGAACCGCCCGGCCTCTTCGATCTTATCGACTCTGACTCTGTACATCCCCCTGACTAACGATGACATCATCTCTACGAATTCCATCATCGTCATGTCATACCAAGATTCGGGCGAGGCCATGACTGAAGTGTCCCCAACCTTTGGAGGCACCAATGGTCCGACGTAGACCTTTGGGTACCCGTATCTCCCTACGAAGAGGCTCGGAGGAGAAGAACCATGCAGTTCAGATCTGTTGATGACCTCAGAGACCTTAGCGAATCCACTCGCCCTCATTAGAACCGGGCAAGATGGCTTTCCACATAGGAGCCTCGGGCCCCTACATAGAAGGCATGGGGACGGTGAGGCGCGGCCACCCAGACCTCTAGAGCTGGTCTCTGCGATCAGCCTTCCAAGAGAGGCCAACGGGTTCACCAAATGGCGAGGATTCCCGCTGAAAAGCCTTCTGGTCGGTCAAGGAGGGGTCCCGGTTGTGCGAAAGAGCACACAGTACGTTTGGGCCAAGGATTACATCCGTCAACTCCCCGTTGCCCAAGGTATATTACCTGCCAGGCCCCAACTCCTCACATCTTGGTCTCGATCACCCCGTTTGGGGGCGTGGGGGAGGTAGGTGGGAACAAGTTCCTGATTGAGGCCGAAGGAACTTCCATCATGCTTGACTTCGGGCTATCCTACAAGAGCCGCGGCAAGTTCTTTGCTGATCCCTACATCACTCCGAGGGATCTTGCATCTATGATTGAACTCGGCGTCGTTCCGGACATCCCGGGGGCCTACTCGGAAGAAGGTGACCGACCCTTCGAAGCAATAATCCTGTCCCATGCACATCGAGACCACTCAGGCCACGTTAGCCTGACACGAAAAGATATCGACTTCTACGCCGGGGAGGCTACGTCCAAGATCCTCTGGGCTCTCAGGGATACGTCGAGGGAGAGGTTTGAGTTCTGCCTCGGCGACAGGGAAATCAGGTCGTTTCATACGAGGGATCGCCTGATATTCGACCAGATAGAGGTGGAACCGATCCACGTCGACCACTCAATTCCTGGCGCATACGGTTTCGTAATCAGGACTCCATCCGGCATAATCGGATACACCGGTGACTTCCGAACTCACGGCCCGATGCGTCAAATGTCGATGGACTTCATAGATGGGCTTAGGACCAACAGGCCAGACATTCTTCTCATGGAACACACCAACATGCTTGAGGGCGAAGCTTCCTCTGAGGCCGAAGTGGAGACCAAGCTCTCCTCAGCTGCTAGATCGAGCCCGGCCCTGGTCGTCGGCGATTTCGCCCTCGCGGATCTCGACAGGTACAAGTCCTTCCACGCGGCCTCGAAGCGAAGCGGAAGACAGCTTGTGATCACTCCCAAGAGGGCCTACATCATGGATTTCCTCGCGACCGATCCCAAGGTATCCATTCCTGATCACAAGGATGGGGTCCGGGTGCTAGGGAGAGATCTGACGAGAGAGCAACCGTGGGAATCTTCCATCTGTGACAAGTGGGGATCAATATCGGCGGCTGACATAGCTCTACAGCAAGAAAAGTACATCTTGGTCGTCCCGCCGGCCGAGATCCAGAATATCCTGAAGATCTCGCCAAGGCCGGGCAGCGTCTTCCTGTTCTCAAGCTCAGAACCCTTCAACGAGGAAATGGAGTTAGACTATGAGCGACTGATGAACTGGCTCGATGCGCTCGGCATGCCAGCTTACAAGATCCATGCATCGGGTCATGCAATGCCGATGGACTTGAGGGATCTAGTCTCAGAGGTGAGACCTCAGATAGTTGTTCCGATTCATGGGGAACATCCGGAAATGGTGATGCGATACTTCCGTGACCTTGAGGCCAAGGTGCTCCTGCCGGTTCAGGGGGAGCCGATTCCGCTTTGACCACGTCTACTTCCTCCAAACGGACTGGCTCAACGCTAGATATCCTACACAGCCGGCGGGCAATGATGCTAGCCGGAGATTTCATGCACGACAGCGCAGCGCTCGTCTTGGGCGGGGGCTGATCTGAGGTCATGACAGACACACCGTTGATAATCACGCACAGCGACGCAGACGGCATATGCTCGGGCGCCATATGTCTGGCGGCGTTTCCAAGCTCGAAGGTTTTCTTCTCTCATCCGGCGGGCTTTCTCGATGACCTGAAAGCAACTAAGGGCCGCAGGACCGTGATGATATCTGATGTGGCTTTGGTCGAACAACAGGCGAGGCAGCTGCTGAAAGAGTTCAGGAGGTTATCACGAGGGGCAACCGTGTACTACATCGACCATCATCCGATGAGTAGCGAACTAAAACGACAACTCAAATCGTTCAAAGTCAATGTCAAGCATTCGACCCGTTCGACAAGCTCGGAATTGGCCTACGAGACGTTCAGGGACAGGATCTCATCAGATATGATCAGGATAGGGGCGATCGGTGCTCTCGCGGACATGTCGTTCGACTGTAAGTTGCTGAGATCAGCATACAAGGTCTTTGAGCCTCGCTCTCTCATGCTTGCGTCCGGATCCCTAGTGGCCGTGCTTGAGGGAACGCCGAGGAGGGACTACGACTTCAAGAGGTTCATCCTGACATCCCTCTCAAGGGGAAGCGTGCCATACGATTCGGATAGGTACGCCTCCGCTTGGGCGGAGTCGACTAGGAAAGAAGAACGTTTCCTCGCGGAACTTCCAGCCATGCTCGAACTGAAGGGAGAGGTCGCCTATGTTGTGGATCCAAAGTTCAGCTTGGGGAAGGCGGCGTTCTACGCGCAGGGGATATCGGGAAAGCTCGTTGGGATGGCAGTCCAGAGACAAAATGACACGTTCGAGGTCAGCCTAAGAACGGTTGCAGATCGGATCGATCTGAACAAGTCGGTCAGCAAGGTTCTGAAGAGGACTGGAGGGACTGGCGGGGGGCATTCGAAGGCATGCGGAGCTAGGTTCCCTGTCACTTCGTTGGACCTTTTCATAGACACTCTTAGCGCGGTTCTCAGGAGGGCCAGGGCCGCCAGAAGGAGACGGGGTACCTAGCCGCGAACGACCAGCAGGAGCAGTGATATCAGCGGTCCCGAGTCCGTTGGCCCGGCCGTTTGCCGCACATGCGCTCGGAAAGTCTAGTTGCCGCGTCATGTCGCGCAACCATTCTGGGGCTGACGACACAAACTGAGGTCCTCTTCCTGACCACGACGGTCTCTATGTCCGACCCCGCTTCTCCATTGCCGTAGAGCGTTAGCTCCCAAGGTTTCATGGCAAAGCTGTCCCCAAGCCTTTGGTGTATGTTTCTCATCGCCCTAGAACTGACGCTGGCTGGGGCAATGCCTAGGCAGTCAGGGTATGGGATGTTCACGGATGCGATCTCGCCTGGGCTCAGCAGGGTTTCATCTGAGTGGATTGCATCAAGTAGGCTGAGCAGTATCGATTTCGCTTGACCGAAACCGTACTTCCCTTTCAACTTGGCCTCCTTAGATATCGCCAGCGAAGCCGTGATCGCACGGATGTCGTGTATCGCCGCCTCAATCGCAGCCCCCAATGTGCCGGAGTCCAAGTGATCCTCAATGCCCAAGTTAGGTCCGAGGTTTATGCCGGAGAGTACGATGTCCGGCTCATCGGGCAAGAGCTGATCGATGCCAAGCAGGACAGCATCAGCAGGGGTTCCATCTATCGCGTACGCTCGGACGGCTCGCGGGAGGTCTGTCTCCTCTACCCTTATGGGTCCTAAGGATATCGCCTTGCCCACTCCGCTGCACTCCTCTCTAGGAGCTACTACGAATGCGTCCCAGAACTCACTTGCTAGCTCAGCCATGACGCTCAATCCTTCCGATCGAATTCCGTCGTCGTTAACCACGAGCGCAGTTTCCTTGGCCATTGCTCAAGACCGCGGAAATGCTTTTTTAAGGCATGTTGGCCGGACCTGCAACGTTCGATGATACCGCTTGGGGACGAGAACAGACCCCGTTCTAAGTCGTTCGTCAACTATGCCTTGTTGGCTCTGAACATCTTTGTCTTTTTCTATCAGATGCTCTTATCCCCGAGGGCGGAGGAGCAGTTCATATACAGGTTCGGACTTGTTCCAGCGAGGTTCACCAACGTTTCCTCCCCAGATATCCTCGTGTTCTTGACGATCTTCACGTCGATGTTCATTCACGCTGATGCCCTACATCTTCTGGGCAACATGCTATACCTGTGGGTGTTCGGTGACAACATCGAGGATGCGGTTGGCCACCTCCAGTATGTCCTGTTCTACTTGATGTGTGGAGTGGCTGCAACGGCTGCTCACTTCTTCTCAGACCCCTTCTCGGAGATAGTTGCTATCGGCGCTTCCGGCGCCATCTCCGGCGTCCTAGGCGCGTACCTCATCCTGTACCCATATGCGAGGATACGAACGATAGTCACCTTAGGTTTCACCTGGACCCTCGCCAGGGTGCCAGCTCTTGCGTTCCTTGGATTCTGGTTCATCTACCAGATACTGTACGTTTCATCTCCGTATGTCTCCGGCGTAGCCTACTGGGCTCACATAGGAGGCTTCCTTGCAGGCATGATCCTAATCAAGCTGTTTCCCAAGAGGCCCAGGCCGCTCCCTCCTCCGCCGATCCCACAGCCTTACCGGATTCCTCCCTATAGTGCCTGACCGCGCCCGATGCGCCCCCTATCGCTATGAAGCAGACCAGAGCCAAGACCAACGTGAACGTTGTATCAAGTCAGAGAGAAACGAGCGAGGGAATCCTTGACATCCCCCCTACTGAACAGAAGCTCTATCACGAGGGAATCGAGAAAGACCTCAATGAAGGCCTTCGCGTTCACGGTCACTATGATCGGCACCAGCGCTTCAATCGGCGCACCTAACACAACCCCTGACCATAGGACCATAGATGCCCAAAGAAACGGGCTCTCCACTATCTCGCCAAGTAAGCAGGAAACCGTCGGGCGCCATCTTCTAGCGAAGTAACCAACCGCATAGCCCAGGATGAAGTTGCCGACAGGTACGAGAGGGTTTTTGATGGACAGCACAGTGACCGCTATGGTCGAAAGGAATCCAACCAAGCCTCCCTCAACCGGACCGACGCCGGCCGCGGTTAGTAACGCGGGAAGCTGAGAGAAGGTTACGACCACGTTGACCGGAATTCCCCCCGTAGGGATAGTTATCGGAAAGAAACCGAACACGTTTCCAAGCGACCCCATAAGGGCTATGAACGCGATTGACCTCGCTCTCATGTGATTGACCTTTTGCTCCCTGATTTAACGTTGCCGCCCAGCTACGATCTCCTTGACAGCTCTTTCCCGAACTTTATGATCTCCTTCGCCAACCTCCTTCCTGACCGAATGTCCGCGATCAGTATGTCCGTGATCAGAGGCACCATTCCCATTCGCCTCAACCTGTCGGCGAGATGCGCGTCGGATCGATCAATAACGAACCCGTCAAGCAGGCCCCGATATAGCATGGCAACCGAGGCGCTTGAGACCTTGAGTCCCATCGACGCCATCATCCTCGCGAGCGGACCCTTCACGACCTTGCCTCCGATGATCGGCGAGATCCCTACCGTCGGGCCCTCTCTCGCCCTCAAGGCCTTCTTCACCCCGCGCACGGAAAGCACCGTGCCGATGCTCACGAAGGGATTGCTCGGGCCGAAGACGACAAGCTCCGACCTAGAGATGGAATCTAAGACCCCTGGGGCCGGTCGAGCCCTCGATCCTCCAACGAACTCGATTCTAAGGACCCTGTCTCGCATTTCGCCCTTGACCAAGTACTCCTGAAAGTGCAACAGGCCTCTCGGGGTCCTGATGTGCGTCTCGAACCTGTCGTCAGTCATCGGGATCACCCTGATCTTCACTCCGAGCGACTTGGCGATCCTTCGGGTAACTTCCGACAAACTCAGCCCTCGGTTGAGTAGGTCCGTTCTGTAGACGTGAGTAGCCAAGTCAAGGTCTCCGAGTTTGAACCAAGTTTCCATCCCGAGACGTTCCATGGCCTTCAGGCATCTGAAGCTGTCCCCGCTTATCCCCCAGCCCTTCTTCTTGTCGACTATCCCCGCCATCGAATAGAGCACGATGTCAACGTCAGGCGATATGTGGAGCCCGTGAAGGACTATGTCGTCTCCTGTGTTAACCACCGCTGTGATCCTATTGGCTTTCAAGACGCCAGCAAGGCCTCTGACGAATCGGGATCCTCCTACCCCGCCGCAAAGGACCGTAACCCGCCCCGGCCATGTCATAACCAGACGCTCACCTCTTCGATCGGCTTTCTGAATGGGGGTTGTGGGGTCTCTGCTGGATGCCCGACTCCTATCAGCGCCACCGGTTCCCACTCGGCGTCCAGATTCAAGGCGCGCTTCGCTTCCTCGGGGGCGAAGAGCGGCGCGCAACGCCAACAAGCACCCAGCCCCAACGCATGTGCCATGAGTAGCATGTTCTGTATGCACGCGGATGCACTTTGTATTGCCATGATCCTTTCAAGCTCCGCCCTTCTTTCGTCTGGATACGAGTCCATCTCCTGCATCACGATGCACACTACTATCAACGCTGGTGTGCCAAGAATGCTGTTCCGAGACCCTCTCACCATCGCCTCGATGACGTCGCTCCTGATTCCATCTTTCCTGAGATCCTCACCCCACCTCCTTCCCATCATGTCAGCCAACTCGGTCTTCTTGGAATATCCTAGTACCACAGCAAATCTCCAAGGCTGTGCGTTGTGCGCGGAGGGCGCCCAGGTTCCTGCTTCTATGATCATCCGCATCACCGTCACGTCCACAGGCTTGTCCTCAAACCGCCTAGTCGTTCTTCGGCCCCTAAGGAGGCCCATCACGTCGGGAAGCATGCTTGACCAGCCTTAAGCAGGAATTTTATCTATTCATCTAGGTAGGTGCTATGGCATGTTCGTCGCAGTCGGGTCCCTCTCAAGGGTCAAGTTCAACGCCACCTTGGCAGCGGTTCGCCGACTTGGAATGAAACACCGAGTGAAGGCAGTCAAGGTCAGCTCGGGCGTCGGTGACCAGCCTGTTGGCATGCAGTCCTTGATGGGCGCTAGGAACCGGGCCAGGAGGGCCATGGAGATAGCGAATGCAGACCTGGGCGTGGGGATGGAGGGCGGGCTCCTCAACCTACTCGGCTCCTACTACATCGGCGCGGTGTGTTGCGCGACGAATCAAGAGGGCATCGAGGGCCTAGCCACCACCTGCCTATTCCTAGCTCCCAAGGGGCTTGAGAGGAGAATGAGGTCCGGACGTGAGCTGGGGGACATAATGGATGAGGTGACCCAAACCCGGGGCGTGAAGCACTCGATAGGCGCAATAGGGATCTTGACCGGCGGAGTTGTCACGCGAACCCGTGCATACCAAGACGCAGCGGTGCTGGCGCTCTCGCGCTTTGCGAAACCAAGGTTCTACGAGAAGCTCGGTTCGCTCTAGTCGCGTAGGGGCTTGCAAGCTAGTCGCGCCCTGTTTTTCACGTAGGCGTCAATGGCTGCGCTCACAGGGGTGCCCTCAGACACCAGCCTGACTTCAATTCCCTTCGCTGACAACGCTACGAGTGAATATGGATCAATGGCCGAGGTGATCACGACGTCGGGCCGTTCGGTCCTCAGCACCTCAGCCCTTCCCACCGGCCTTCTGCTCGACGCGGGTGCGGTCAGGACGCGGAGTTCCGAGTTGTCCGGAATCGAGACCAAGACAAAGATATCGCTGTTCTCAAAGCTTGAGATCTCACGGTCGGAATCGACTTCCTGACAGCAAAGTGCCAGGATCTTCCGCACCATCAAACGTTATCACATTGCAGACACGGACTTAACGAAGGGCAGGTTCAGTATTTCTTCAATGACTTTCCCAGGGACTTTCCTCTCGGTGATCACGTAGAGTCTCGGTTCCGGGACAAGATCAGGATCCTCAGCTATTACTTGCCTGATGTTTATGCCCTCCTTGGAAATGGCCCCAGAGACACCGGCCACGATTCCAGGCTTGTTCGGATCGGCCCTGATCTCCAGCACGCCCATGCCGAGGATCCCGGCAACGCCGACCAGCGAGGGACCAATCGGCCTGATCTTCCCGAATATCGGGCCGAGCTCTGGGTCATCTTTCATGAACTGAGCGGTTTCCTTGACTACCCTCCTGTCAACCCCCGCTGCCTCGGCCACCTTCGAGTACGAAACCTCCACGGGTCCTAGGAACAGCTCCCCCCTTTCATTCACGGACATGCCCAGCTCTACCATCAACCTGGCCACCTTTTCCCTGCTGGGGTATTTCTCGAGCTTTGCCTTGATGTTGCTCCACAAGATGCTTCCTTGTCAGCAGGAAACCGAGGGGCCTTATAAGACCTAGTCTTCCAACGCCTTAGGAAGATGGACCCCGAGCCATTAGCTTTGGATGTCTCGCTATCGTGGATCTGTTGTGCCACCTTCCATTCGAGCGGCGTACGACATCGCGAGCATGAAGAGTGAGGTTCAGAGAGGTGAGCGCGTGCGACCTGAGGCCTGCCCAACCATGGCCCTCTCAGGGATACGCATCCTCAGAATGAGTTTGAAAGGTTAGACAGACACGCAGGAAGTTCTGTGCGAGATGCAGCTGGCAAGTGATAAATCGACAGGTTTGCTTGAGACGGATAGCTAGGTCATGAAGGTTCTCTTCGTTTGCACGGGCAACATGGATCGTAGCCCAACGGCTGAGGATCTTCTGAAACGAGTGGAGGGCTTTGAGGTGAAGTCTGCTGGCACATCAATACTCGCCCGCAGGCGGATTTCGAAGGAGTTCATAGACTGGGCGGACGTGATTTTCGCTATGGAAGATTGTCACCAGAAAGCAATACTCTCCTTAAGCCCCTCAGCTGCGTACAAGGTGGTTGTACTAGGTGTGCCAGACAGGTATCGAAGGGGGGACCCAGAACTGATAGCGATTCTCCATGGGAAACTCGTGGGACACTTGGGAACGATGTTGCGAGGAGCACCGTCGCAAAATGGACCCCTGTGACCAGCAGCGCTGGCGCTTTGGGGTCGGAAATGCCAAGGCTTATATTGTATCATTTGGTGCGCCGGCGCGTAGGTGCGTGCAAGAATGCCACGAAATGTACACCCGAGGAAAATCACCTTGGACGAGGACGAAATCCCCGACAAATGGTACAACATCCTGCCGGACCTTCCGAGAAAGCTGCCACCCGTCATAGACCCGACCACCAAGAGCCCAGGCCCTGGCGTAGTCCCCAAGCTCTTTCCTAGGGCCATTCTTCAACAGGAGTTCGCGGAGGAACGCTGGATCGACATCCCGGATGAGGTCAGAGAAGCCTACAAGATCTGGAGGCCAACACCTCTCTACAGAGCAACTGGACTAGAGAAGGCTTTGAAGACGCCGGCTAGGATATACTACAAGTATGAGGGCGTAAGTCCACCGGGCAGCCACAAGCCGAACACGGCTGTAGCGCAAGCTTACTACAACATGAAGGAGGGCGCTTCTAGGATGACCACAGAGACCGGAGCCGGCCAGTGGGGCTCCGCGCTGGCGTTCGGCTGCTCAATGTTCGACGTAGATTGCACGGTATACATGGTGAGGGCCAGCTACGACCAGAAGCCCTACAGAAGGGTGATGATGGAGCTTTGGGGGGCAGAGGTCGTGTCCAGCCCAAGCCTGAGGACCGAGGCCGGCAAGCAGATACTCAAGCAGGATCCGGACTGCCCAGGAAGCCTAGGCATAGCCATTAGCGAGGCGGTCGAGGATACCCTTACGCATGACGGCGTGAAGTACGGAATAGGAAGCGTGTTCAACCACGTACTGATGCACCAAACGGTCGTGGGGTTGGAGACTCAGAAGCAACTCAAGATGGCAGGCGACTACCCTGATGTCATGTTCGGTTGCATAGGAGGAGGAAGCAGCTTCTCAGGCCTGTTCTGGCCGTTCTACCACGATAAGGTCTCAGGAAAGGCTCCGAAGGAAACAAAGTTCATAGCCGTCGAGCCCACAGCTTGTCCCTCCATCACCAAGGGAGACTACACCTATGACCACGGGGACACCGCCCGACTAACCCCTCTGGTTAAGATGCATACGCTCGGCCATGACTTCATTCCACCGCCTATCCACGCCGGAGGATTGAGGTATCATGGCAAAGCTCCGACCCTGTGCCTGCTCGCTACTGAGAATAGGATCGAAACCAAGGCTTACAACCAGGTTGATGTATTCGAGGCCGCGAGCCTTTTCACCAAGACGGAGGGAATAGTTCCCGCTCCGGAGCCAGCTCACGCGATAAAGGGAGTGATCGAGGAAGCACTCAGATGCAAGCAGACAGGAGAGGAAAAGACGATCATGTTCCTGCTGTGCGGTCACGGCCACTTCGATATGCAAGCCTACGACGACTATCTCAGGGGCAAGCTGCCTGCATATGAGTACCCTCGAGAGGAAGTCCAGAAGTCAATCGAGAGATTGAGAGAACTCTATCCGTGGGTATCTTCGCTACCGTACTAAGCTGGAAGCCGACGCGGTGGGTGTCACAGGATCGTACCGTGAGAGACGAAGCAGACTTCAAAGGATGCCGAAGAGCGGGGTACATTTTTAAGTGCCCTCAAAGAGGGCTCGACAGTCCTGATGGCGGACGAATACGAGGAACACATCCGCAGGTTCTTCAGATCAAACGCGGACTTGAAGAGCCTCCTGAACAAGATAGAAGATCGAAAGATCACAGGGGACTACTATGCCAACAAAGCAATCAAGGAGGGGATGGCCGGATACATACTAAGGATAAAGCTGTTCGTGCCGGCTGCGCCCAAGGCCGACAAGAAGCGGCGTAGCCTCGTGAAACTAGAAGAGGTGTGGGTCGTAGACGGAACCGTCAGGCTTCTCTTGACAACACCGCCGGATTACGTGCCACTAAGCAGCCTCAGGTACGACGGGAACTGGTTGAAGGTCACCACCGCAAGGGGCAGACAGCTCAACTTCTTCTTGGGCATTCCGCTACTATGGTCTAGAAGAACGACGACATACTCCAACGGAGTACTTCAGATACTGGCTCCCCTTCGGCTACCTAGGAAGAGCGGCCGACTCAAGGAAGCCAGTGTACTAAGAGGCATTTAGTTCACTCTCGAATGAAGTTGTCGAGCGCCGTTACGAGAGCCTCGAATGTCTGGTCGAAGATCATCTTTCCGATCTCGGGCGTGGCTTTCTTTGGATCTCCAGAGACACCGAAGGATGAGTCAGCGTACTTCATCATATCAAGCTTGACCATCTCGGGCCCGATATCCATCAACTGAGCTGTGAGGTAAGCGTTTCCTGGGCCCTTCCGGTCCTCCCCTTCGAGCTGAGGCACCCTGGGATATAGCTCCCAGAGGGCGAGCACCTTCACCTTCACCTTGGCGCCCTCGGTCGAGGACTTGGCTGCCTCGAACTCGGGTTCGGACGCACAAATCAACGCGACCCTAGGAACGCCGAGCTCAGCGATCTTGGCAGTGATCTCTGATAGGGAGGCTTTGAGTGCTTCGACGCTGGTCGGTATGAGCGCTCTTTCGCCAGCAGACTGCACCACGGGTTGCGCTCGCAGCACGTAGGGATGCAACCGTTGAACCGCCTTCGAGACGTATGCTTCCAGAAGCTCCCACTCTGCCCCTGACGACAAGTGTGGTCCATGATCCCTCAGCCCTCCTACTTGGATCACTCCAACTGAGGCTTGTCTCAGTCGATATCTGAACTCGGGTCCTGTCATCATCGCGGTCGAGTGTTCCATGCGAGGCGCCAGCGCGCTTACGGATATAAACGATGCGTGAACTCTACCGCGTGGATTGCGCTCGAAACGAAGACTGGCTGTCGCATACGGCAAGGAACTCCTCGCGTACGACTTCGGCCCTGGTCATCCCATGAGGTCCGCGCGAGTATCGAAGTTCTTCGAGTTGTGCAAGAGGACAAGAATCCTCAAAGATCCTCGAGTGAAAGTGATCAAACCGAGGATGGCCACTGAGGACGAGCTCCTGCTGTTCCACACCACCAGCCACATTAGGACGGTAAGGACACTGTCAGAGAGGGGAGCAGGGCTGTTGGATGCCGGGGACACACCCGCCTTCAAGGGAGTGTTTGAGGCTGCCAGCTATGTAGTTGGCACAACTCTGGAATGCCTGATGGCTACCATGGAAGGTGGCTGCTACGCGTTCAATCCTATGGGTGGGCTCCATCACGCCAGGAGGGATCGGTCCGCAGGATTCTGTGTGTTCAACGATGTAGGCGTGGCGATAGAGCGCGCGCGAAATCACCACAATATCAGGAGAATACTCTACATTGACATCGATGCGCATCATGGCGATGGGGTGATGTACGAATACTATGACGACAAGGATCTCTTGGTGGCCGATTTCCATGAGGATGCTCGATACCTCTATCCAGGGACCGGCTTCGAGTACGAGACGGGGGGCACAAATGCCTTGGGCTCAAAGAGGAACGTGATGCTACCGCCCGGCGCTGTGGATGAGGAGTTCGAGAGGGAACTCGAAGCCATGTCTGACTTCCTTAGGGGCTCCAAGGCAGAGCTTGTGATATTGCAGGCGGGTGCCGATTGTCTTGAGGGGGACCCGATAGCGGGCCTGTCTCTCTCCAAGAACGCCCACAGAATGGTATCCGAGGTCGCGAGGGAGGTCGCGGACGATAGCGCTTCCGGAAGGTTGTTGGCGCTCGGGGGGGGAGGCTATGCCCCAACTAACGTTGCTGAGGCCTGGGTTTCCGTGCTGAAGGCCCTTTTGGCGCGCTAGTGCAGCCAACCTCAGGGTCATCGGTATGAACCGAACACTCAAATAAGAGGGCGCCCGTGCGTACTGCTAGATGAACAAGGCGGCCTTCGTGCTGGCCTTCATGTTGCTTTCGACTCCACTGAATGCTCGAGCGGGATCAGCTCGCAGTCCCATTTCTCCTCAGGCCATCCATGAGGGCTGCGGCCCATCGCTGAACTCGACGGCCATAGCTGAGAGTACCGATCTCCTCTTCGAGAGAACAGGGCAGATTCTCAGTTCATGGGGTGATGAGGCCACATTGTCGATATATTCCGGCTCTTGGTCAAGTTCAACTGCATCGTTCGGCGAACCAACTTGGCTGGATACGCGTTGGGTGACTCGTGACCACTCCAGCGAGATGGAGGAGGGATTCACGCTGTTCTCCAGCAAGACTGTGAAGGTGAGATACTCCCAGAACTCGGTCTCCAGGTACGTCCTATTGAACAGCTCCTACTCGACCTTAAAGCAAAACTTCTCCGTTCCTCCTTCCTTGGATGGATTCCAAGCCAGATACATCTGGGTGGTCGCGAGGGCGAGTTCGGGCACTGCTAGGCTCCACTGTGAGATCGAAGATCTCGTTCCTCCGACAACGATGACCAACACTCAGGTGGTGAACGTAACGGGGCCATATGACTGGTGGATCGTTCTGAAGCTTGACTCCCAGAGAGATCTGTCCTCAACTGAGCAGTATCAAGTAAGGGTCGCTTGGAATTCTGGCGCAAGCGTCTCCGTAAGACTGCTGAGCAACCAGACCGGCACCGACGAATGTGCGCTGGGCGATGTCGAACTCCTGAACTGCTCCTCGTCCGCTTGGATCCGCCAAGACGGCTGGATGTTGATGTCCGTCCTTACAGGATCCCCAGAGGTCCATGACTTCGAGCTCACGATGCCGCAGTGGTCGCCGCAGGTGCTCCTTGGCACATACAGGTTGTATCTGCACGGGAGAAACCTACCTCAAGGGAGGATCTCAGCGACGCTCAACGCCGCACCTTTCGGATTTGCACACACGCCAGCGGTGTTCCTTTGGGACCCGCTTTCGGAGATCGAATTCTCGGTTGATGTGCTAGGACGAGGATACTTCTCAGGAGGTAGCTTGAAGCTCACAACGGACTTGGGGACCATTGAGCAGAGCAGGGCATCATACGACACCGACCATTTTCCGCCGTTCTTCAGGCCCTTCTCGAAGCTCTCGCTCTACACCGACGCACATGATCGCCCCTGGGGAGAGTGGGTCGTCTCAAGTTCTGGATGGTCCGCTCGAGTGAGGGATAGCAAGGGGGTCTGGCACGCACTGCCAGCCGAGGGTATCATGGAGAGCATCCATGAGGAACGAGCGAACTACAGATTATGGGTTATCCCGCCCTTCCTTCCAAGCATCGGCTTTCTCAGCTATGGTCTGAGATTCCCATGGAACTGCACGCTGACCGGCCCAGGTCCCATTCTTCAAAGTCGATATTCCGTCCAACCCTCTCACACTGAGTGGTTCATCTGGAGCGAAATAGCCAGGCTTACCGCCCCTCGCTCATCATCGCTGAGATTCATCGTTGATCGCGTTCCCGAAGATTGGTCGGTTTCAAGCTTTCGCATTGGAGCAGGCCCAGGAGGCGGAACTCCTTTCGCAAGGATAGTCGATTCAGACTTGGAGATTGGAGGCATACTCATGGGCCCATCATCGACGTATCTGGGAAACATCTCAGTAGCGGTCCGGTCATCAAACTATCTCTCGGGTCCTTTTTCATACCTGCGCATGCGGCTGGGAAATGCAACCGGTTCGTTCTTTCTCGCCAATGACAGCACCACGCTGGAGGCCAAGGCCGCGTCGACCTCCAACCTGATCCCTGCAGGCGAGGTCTCGGCGGCACTGCTCGGCCCTGCCGGAGAAGTTTTCAATGTCGTGATGCCCCAAGCGGAGGGTGGAGCGGCATCGGCGGGTCCCTTCGTCCTCCGCCAAGTTGGATTTCATCGACTGATCGCATCCTTCCTTTCTTCTGATGGACTGAGGGCAGGAGCGAGGTTGGTCGAAATCTGGGTGGTGAAGTTCCACACAAGCGTCAGCGGGCCAATAGTCAGATTGAGCTCTCCTCAGGTTGAACTACGACTGATACCCTCGGAACCGAATTCGGTGGGATTAGCCTGGGCCGTCTTGGCCGGCCCGTCAGGTGACATTCAGAGGATCGGGCTCGCTTCGTCCAATGGGTCCCTCTCAGGTTCGCGGTCGTTCTCCACGGACGATCCATCCGAGGTAGGGGATTGGTTCGCTTCCTTCTGGGTCAACTTCCCAGATGGGTCCGACAGGCTTGTAGGTCGAGAGGCATTCAAGGTTGTGGACGACCTTCCGCCAGTGATCGGAAATGTGACGATCCTGCCATCCGAGCCCTCCATCTTCGATGATGTCAAGGTCGTCTTCAATGTGCTTGAGAGGGGAAGCGGTTTGAACCGAACTTGGGTGAGCTACATCGCTTGGCAAGGTCAAGAGGAGGCGATCGTCGAGGCGGAGCCGATGGCCGGAGGCGCGTTCCAGGCCGTCATTCCAAGGCAACTTCCATTCGCGCAGGTGGTCTTATGGGTGAGAGGATCTGACTTGAGCGGGAACGTTTCGTCTCACGGACCGGTAGCGTACAAAGTTGGGATTCCGATGTGGTTGCTTGCGTCCCTGGTCCTGCTAATCATTGGGGGCGTGTTGATCCTACATAGGATGAAAAAGCTGCCTACTTTCTTGCAGCTTCGTCGATGACCCTCTGGTATATGCTCACGGTCTGATTTGCTGCCCTCTCCCATGTGAAATAGAGCTGAGCTCTTCTCCTACCGTTCCTGCCCCAATTCTTCATGGCATTGGGGTCGTTGAGCGCAGCTTCGATCCCCCATGCTATATCGTGAGGGTCGTTAGCGTTGACGTGCACGCCGTTCTGATCCGGTCCGGAGGCGACCACCTGTTCTCTGAATCCAACCGTGCCCGAGGCGCCCACGACGACAGGCTTCTCCATGGCCATCGCCTCCAGACATACTATGCCAAAGGGCTCGTAGGTGCTCGGGAAAACGGCCAGGTCCGCTGCGGCGTAGTGTAAGATCCTCTCCTCCTCAGGCACGAATTCGAACTTGGCTATCACATTCTTCTGGATGCCAAGCCTCTCTGCGGTTTCCAATATGAAGTTCTGTTGCTCCCCCTTACCCAAGACTATCAGTTTGGTCTTTGGGAGTTTCGACAGGACCTCCGGTAGAGCTTGGAGAAGGTTCGCCACGCCCTTTACCCATGTCAGCCTGCCAATAAACAGTAGCATATTCTCATCGTCAGTGATGTCGTAGGACCTGCGAAGCTCTTTGACCTTCTCAGGGTCGACGGATCTAGGGTCGTACTTCTCGACGTCGATGCCGTTCCAAACAACCGAGATCTTTTCCCCAGGCCAACCGTGCCTCTCGAGGTCCTCCTTCATGGCATAGCTAACCGTGATTAATCTGTCTGCCGACTTTGCGGCCTCAAGCTCAAGGTGCCCGATGATCCTTGATCCGTCTCCGGTCCTTCCGAATTCGGTCGAGTGAACGTGAAACACCGTTGGCATCTTGCGTATCTCATTCTTTATGCTGATGCCGGCTATCGTGCTAAGCCAGTCGTGAAACGCTATGATCTCGTGTCCGACCTTCTCTATCTGCTCTATCTGATTGACCAGCTTTGATGTCGAGAGGACGTTGTACATCAATATGTCGTTGAAGAACTTCGTAGCCGGCCCCCAGCCCACGATGTCCTGTGTGATGAATATCGGGAAAACGTTCGTGATGTCGATTATCTCAGGCCTGTGAACCTCGACGCCTTGCACCACCTGCCTGGTGGGAAGCCCACCAGGATTCATGGAAAGAACAGTAACATCATGCCCTTCTTTGACCATCTCTCTAGTGATGTAAGTAGCATACGTTCCCAGCCCCCCAACCACCATCGGAGGATACTCCCACACGAAGAAGGCTATGCGCAAGAGGACCAGCAACCCCGCCCTCACGGTCAATATAACTGTTGAAACCCGCGCACGAATCAGTCGAATTCGAATGCTCATGTCCGCTCTACGCTGTATGGATCAAGGGTGTCACGTGTCTAGTGCGTGGTCGCCGTATCGGGTCGACGCGGAGCCCTACAGAACCCTCGCTCCGGCCGGAGCATCCCCGTCTGTCGTCAGGAGGTACACCTTGCCCCCCTCTTCAGCCGCCAAGACCATCCCCTCAGATATCATGCCCATTATCTTCCTCGGGGCGAGGTTCGTCAGGAATACGAGATTCTTACCGAGAAGGTCCTTAGCCTCGTGAGTCTCTGCTATTCCCGCGACCACAGTGCGCTTGGTGGGCCCGAGGTCGGCCACAATCTTCAGCAGCTTGTTCGATCCCTTGACGGGCTCGGCACTGATCACCTTTCCGACCCTGATGTCAAGCCTTGAGAACTCCTCTATGCCTATCACGCTCATGCTCTTTCGCGACTCCGCTGGCGCGACACGATTCTAAACCCTTTCGCAGGAACACCTTGAGACGACCGGGCAGTCTTTCATCCCCTGTCCTGCGGAAATCACGGTCAAGTTTCCTCGCTGCCAAGGGGTGGTCAGATACGGGCCAACATCATCACTTACCTGCGTGAGATAATTCGACGCGCTGACAGCAAGAAGGCAAGCGTTGATGTCACCTCGCGGACGATCTTGAGCTTACTACGTCCCAACTCTCTGTCACGAAACCGAATCGGAACCTCCTTGACCTCAATGTTCGCTCTCTCGATCAACCATGTTGCCTCGACCTGGAACTGAAATCCATCGTTGACAGAGCAGGAAACCACGAGGTCCGCCGCCCTTCTGCTGTACATACGATATCCTGAGGTCGCATCTTTCGTCTGGATACCCAAGCATATCCTTGAGAGCCTATTGGCAACCGCGGAAGTCAGGCGCCTAAACAACGACCATCCGACGATCTCCCCTCCGCTAACATATCTGGAGCCGATTACCAAGTCCACGTGCTCGCTCAGGAGCTTGTGCAGGTCAGAGGGGTCATGACTGAGATCTGCGTCCATGGTGACGAAGGCTTCGTTGCTTCGGTCTGACAGCGCCTTCCCTAGGCCGAACCTGAGGGCGTCTCCCAAGCCTCTCCTCTCTGGTCTCTCAAGAAGCACGACTGAGTCCCATTCCCTAGCCAACCCCTTGACTATCTGGGCAGTCCCGTCGGTCGACGCGTCATCAACTACATAGATGCGGACTTTTGGAACGATCGACAGGAGTTCAGCTATCAGTTTGCCAATGGTTCCTGCCTCGTTCACGGTCGGGACGACGATCGCCACGCCAGAGCCCGATGGCGAACTAGGATATCTCAAAGCTGAGACCCTTCGCAGAAAGGCACTCTCCGACCTTTCGGAGGCATTCCTCCTCCATGGCCACGATCATTAGCTCAACCCTTGTCATCAAAGGGGGAACATCAGGCTCCTGCCTTGCGTGAGCTAGGTCAACTACGTTGGCGCCTGCTGAAGTTATGCACCCCAGCACCGTTCCCAGCGCGCCCGGTCTGTCCGGAACTGTGACGGAAAGCCTCGAGAGCCTTCGGGATTCCCTGAGGCCTTGGGTTACTACGCGCGCCAACAAAAGCGGATTGACGTTTCCTCCGGTGATCACTACCCCGACCCTCTTGCCGGGGCAACTTAGTTGGTCCGACAACAACGCGGCGACCCCTGCGGCGCCAGCTGGCTCAGTCACGACCTTGTCCATCTCCAATAGTGCGAACATTGCCCTCACAATATCAATGTCGGACACTGTCACCATGTCATCCACAGCATGAAGAGCTAGCTCAAGGGTAATCCTGCCCGGCTTCTTCACTGATATGCCATCCGCGATCGTGACGCCCCTTCGAACATCTACCAGCCTCCCTTGCTTGAAGGATTCGCAAAAGGCCGGGTATTCCTTGGACTGCACTCCAACAACCTTGGTCTCAGGGCTGGCCTTCTTGAACACACTCGCCATCCCAGAAATCAATCCCCCGCCCCCGACCGGCACCAACAGCACATCAAGGTTCGGAGCCTGCTCCAGCATCTCCAATGCTACCGTCCCCTGACCTGCTATCACATGCAAGTCATCAAATGAGTGTATGAAGGTGGCACCCTCTTTCTTGGCATGCTCGGTGGCTTCTTCGAAACAATCGTCGTACGTTTCGCCGACCTGGCGTACTGATGCGCCGTAGGACATCGTAGCTTCGACTTTGTTTGGGTGAGCGGACTTGGGCATGAATATGTGCGAGGCTAACCCCAGTTCCCTGCAGGAATATGCGACTCCCTGGGCATGGTTACCTGAGGACGCGGTGACTATCAACTTGGCTCCGGCTTGCTTAGCAATCCAGCAAGCATTTAGCGCACCTCTGATCTTGAAGGCGCCGGTCCTCTGGAGGTTCTCGAGCTTCAGGTGGACTTCGCAGCCCAGCGCCTTGCTCAGCTGGTCGCTCTTAGAAGTCGGGGTTTTGCGCGCATAACGCGACACGACGGACAAGGCCTCTTGCGCGGCATCAAAGACCTCCTTGGCGCCCATTCACCCGAGAGGGGAGAACATCGGATTTAACGGTTTGATGTCGGTTGAATCAAGCCGATCCTACCCCCCTTAGCGAGCACAGCAGTCGACGATGCTGACCTCAGTATATGGCTGTGGAAGGACCCACAGTTGGCAACTCTCAGCTCTTGGTCAACCAGGGGTACATGTGTATGGCCCATCAGGACCCAGCACCCCGCGTCACCAACCATCTTGTACCTCAAGAATCTCTCGACCGCTCCGCGCACGCCGAACGCGGAGAGCACGATCTCGACTGCTGCTGTGGCCAGCCCGTCTGTAGAGAAGAAGTCGCCGTGTGTCGCTAGGATCTTCATGCCTGATGTTTCGATGAGGAGAGGACGATTGGTCAGGAGGATCTCCATGCTTCCGACCTCGAACGTCGCCTCCCCAATCAGCGGGGGGTCGTGATTCTCGCTGAATGTTGCTACTACCCTCTTCAGACTTCCAGCTCTGTCCACTTTCTCCACGAAAGCGGACATGCGCTCCAACGCCCCGGATGACGGGCCTGATATGATGGGGCCGTGGAAGAGGTCTCCGACTATTACCAGGCACTCGGGCCGAGCTTGCTCAAGCATCTCAAGAAGAGCCTCAGGCACTTCGCTTGGGTCGTCTAGGTGAAGATCAGACGCAAACAGGACCGTGTCATCACCAACATACACGCATCTTGGCTGGGCCGGTGACTTCCAAAGCCAAGGCAGTGAGACGAGCATGTAGGATATTCCGAACACGATCACGAGCACAAAGATCGTCAAGAACATAGTGGACGAACCTCGCGAAATCCTGACCTCGATGTCCTAGACATCAGGGATTCTATACAACTCTCTTCACGCCGATCAGAAGCTTTCCTAGGGTTGAGATCGGCTCAACGGTCACAAAGCCACGACTTCCGCTCGCGTGAACCATCGTTCTCTTGTCAAGGCTGATTGCCACATGTGACACCTTTGAGCTATCCCTTCCTCTGAAGAAAAGGAGATCGCCTCTAATCATCTCTTGCCTTGGCACCGGCTTGCCGTTTCCCATGAACTGCATGTCAGCATCCCTCAGCAGTTGATATCCTCCCATCCTGAACACCAGCTGTACGAACCCAGAACAATCGAACCCCCATGGGGTAGTTCCACCCCATAGATAAGGAGTGCCGACAAGACCAAGCGCTCTTCTGACTATCGCCTCGGCATCCTCTTTCGGGAAGGGTCTGCGCGCGGGCCTGACCGTCCCAGTTCTCAGGAACCCAACTCTTCGGTCTGGGAGCAGTACCTTCAGCCCATTCTTGCGTTTGCCGACAACCTGGAGCACGCTTCCCATTGGAGCGGTCTCGATCACGTCTAGTTCTTTTGGCTCGGACGATATTGGCTCGAAGGGCGCTTCGACGGCGACCACATCGCCCCTCTTGGCATACCCACAACTCTTCGATCGCCTCGTCTTGGTCCTCTCCACCCATCCTTCATATCCGTCTTCAGAAATCACCAACACGTATCCGGCCGCCCGGTCTTTCATGGCCAAGTTATCACCGAGTCTCACTTGGCTTACCCTCTGAGAGCTCTTGTCAGGCTTTGCCAACATATCGAGGACCGGGCATACCACAGCAACTCTGATCAATCGTCGTCTCTCCTCCGTGGAGCCGGACAGCACCTTCCAGAGCCCAACCGGTCACTCGAGGTCATCCTAGCTAGGTCTCCGCTCAACTTACCACAGCGCGATCATCTTGAGAGCAGATAAGGCCTTTCCATTAGAAGGGGAATGATTAGATGTCCAGAATCGTCGATGCTCCCTTGAAGAGTGCTATGTCCTGCCGTGGCTGTGACTTCGCGTACATGGGCTGCAACGGTGATCCGAAGGCAGGCAAGATGTGCCCTGATGATTCCTCCAAAAAAAAGGGATAAGTCCCATTCCCTGCCCAAACGTAGGCATGGTCGGCAGTGGATCTAGGGCCAGAGCAGTCACCACGTTCACTAAGTCTGCTATGTCGAAAGCAGACATATCGCACAGATACGACCACGCATGTTGCGTTGTGAAGCTCTGCAAGAAGATCGGAGTGAGGGAGGGAGCTGACATTGAGCTGGTCACGTTGGCTGGGTACTTGCACGATGTCATTCCCAGAGGGCTTCGAGGGGATCCTCACCACATCGCCTCGGCAAGGAAAGCCGAGAGGCTCCTACTCTCTGTGGGTCTTTCCAGGGAGAGGTCAAGAAGAGTCCGTGAGATCATTGAGGAGTCCTCCTATGAGGCGGCGCTGGAAGGTCGAAGGCCCTCATCTCTTGAGGCGGAGGTTCTGATGGACTCCGACTTCTTGGAGGCTATGGGCGCCAGAGGGATAGCTCGGGCTTTCGCCTTCGCCGGCTGGCACAGGAGTAGGTCACTGGGCGAGTTGAACTGGGACCCCAAGAAGCCACCGAGCCTCAGGATGAGTACCACCGGACCCGACCCATCGCCAGTTTGGCACTTCGCGTCGAAGCTTCTGAGGCTGAGAGACATGATGTGCACCAAGACCGGGAAGCGAATGGCCAAGAGGAGACATGACTTCATGGTGCAGTTTCTGCAGAGATACAAGATGGAATTCGAGGCAAGGCAATAGGTAGGCTTCCTGAGCACAAACCGTTGCGTGAACCCCTGAACTCCGGCATGGCTTGTGCCGCTTTGGAACGTGAATCGCTGGCGCGGTCTGAGGCTCATTGTGGGCTGGCGAGCGGGGTCACCAGTCCCGGGCGCCCAACAACAGTTCCAGCAGAGCTGCAGCCCCGGCGGATGCTGCGACAGCTTTCGAAGGGGCATACGTGATGAGGATTGCGTCTCCATCTGAGGGTTTCAACTTCCTCAATGCGATCGCGTCAGCCTGCGACTTATCTCCCAGGTTCTCAGTCACGCCAGGCACGGAAATCGTTTTTCCTTTCACCAAGCACGTCGTGCCCCCAGTCCCTCCATACCTAACCACGGCATCCCTTAATTTCACAGCCTCCGCCTTGGATAGCGCAAGTCGTTTCACCACCCACGCAGCGCTTACGGCATCGATACGCAGATAGTTCAATGTGACATCCACAGGTCCAGTGATGCGGGATGAGACAGCCTCCTTTATCTCGCTCCCAAGTCCTTTCAGCCTCATCCCGCTCGGGGACGCAACGACTAGGTGATTCAGTGTCAACCTGGTGATGAGGCTCCTGATGGATCCGCCTCCGAGCCCCAGGCGGCTTTGGAGGTCACCTCTTGAGATGCTTGTGAGGGGGTCCATCGTCAGCATGCTCAATAACACGTGTCCTGCATGAAAGGCCCTAGGCCTTTCCGGATCCTGGCGCACGATTCCTCTCAATATCTTCAGGGCCTCTGCTAGATCCAACCCTTCCTTCTGGTTGCAAGTTCAAGGAAAAAGACTTTCGTGATGCGTCTCATGGTTCTGGAAGCGAGGGCCAACTCGATGTGTCCACGAATGCCCAGGCCACCGACTCGCCTGGGGAAAGCTTGTACTGGTCCGCCGAGGTCTCCCCTAGAACCCACTTGTTCATCTCAGAGTCCCATCTATACCACATCCAATAGTGAGCAGGGCGGTCCGACGAAGGGCCGACCCCAGCTATCTCATCGACCGAGACACCGTACGGGCTGAACGTAGCGATAACCTCGGCTCCGAACACCTTCCTCGTGGCGTTGAACAAGGATGAACCGGCGGGCACCATGGTGCCGTTATACCACTTCCTAGTTCCGTTGCCAAAGTTGAAAAGTAGGTTCACGCTGGCCGTGTTCTCCCTGAGCAGGCCGCTGAGCTTCGCGTTTTCCTCTTGGAGAGAGAAGTAGCTCGGTATGAAAAAGGCGTTCATCAAGATGGACAGAGAGGCCAAGACGATCAATCCGTGTTCCAAGTGAGGCAGACTCAATGGTTTCCTCTCCGGTCTCTTCCCCAACAGGTCAGTCAGCCTCCCCTCGATCGGCAAGGCTATCAGCGGGAATATCAGGAAGTTCGAGGCCTCGTGAATCAAGGCCAAGGGAAGCGGGAAGTTCATCGTGATCAGTCCCATCAGCGCGGATCCATAGAAAACCAGACCAACCAGTGCATTCGTGAATAGATCATAGGAGAGAGTGGACAACAATCCCGCGACGGCGTAGAGAGTGGGGCCTCTACCGCCTGCGGAGTTCCATGAGGCTCTCAGGTTAGCCAGAGCCCATCCTGCTATGGCATAGAACGATTCGCCGATGATAACCACAGCAGTCGTGAATGGGGAGATCCCGTAGGGGTTCAGCAAGCCGTAGAACAACCACGTCGAGGCTCCCACGACCAGGCCCCATGACAATCCAAGGTGCATACCAGCGATGAAGACGCAGACATCCATCAGCTTGACATTTGGCAAACTCAAGAGAGCGTAGTTCGTCGCAAGCGAGACTGCCACAAGAAGCGATGCCAAGACCAGTGCTTTGGTTTGGGTCAAGCCCTGGATACTTTATCCAGCACTATTTAAGTAAATCGGTGCATCGACATGCCAGTTCTATGACTCTCAGCTGGTTCGAGGGATCTTGGCCTGCTCCTCTGCTATTGCTACTTCTGTCTTTCGAGCGCTCTGTTGATTATCCTCTCTTGCTCGGTCGGCGGAAGGGCCCTCCACATCAGGATCTGTTTTCTCAGGTCGTCTAGGAAATAATAGTTCGAGTTGACCCACACATCTCTGTCGCCTCCCGTTCTGGTTAGGCTCACGCCTGACTGATACCTTTCCTCCTCCTTGGAGAACGCGAACACCACGGTCTGTTCCACACCCGCCTCAAAAGGCGCGAGCGCGACCGTGTACGTCAATGACAAGTTGCTTGGATCCCAGCGCGAAACGTTCCTTATGACATGGGCTGGCCTGACTGCGCCAGACCCGTTCAGGTATTCCTCCAAGTACTCGAGGAAACCGCAGCTCTCTTGAAATGAGGGGAGAGCCATTGGGAGCGGCATCTCCCATTCGTCCCGTCCTGGCTTAGTCGGGGGTTTCCACCTTCTCTCAAGGGATGGCGTGATTATCCTGGAGGCTATCCAGGAAGGATAGATCGATGCCAGCAGCGCTGCTCCAGCGACCGCGGCCATGGCCAAAGCCACGAACACGGAACCGTAGTTGAAGGAGCTGACCGGCGGGGCGATTCCGACCGACATCAACAGGACATTCATCCCAAAACCAACTATGTATCCCAGCAACGTCCCTATCACTGCGTACACTGTGCTCTCAACTATGAACAACATCGACGTTCCGAGAGGCGAAAGCCCCAACGCGCTTATCACACCTATCTCCCGCGTTCTCTCCTTCACGCTCCCGAGCACCGTGAGGCCAACGTTCAGCACCCCGATCAGTATCAGCACTTGGACGGTGTCCCATCCTACGAGGGAATACGCAACCTTCCTAGAAAGTTGGTTGCTGTCCCCAGGCCCTCTCGACCAGAACGTGGTCAGGTCCGTGTTGATTGCTATCTCCTTCAGTGCGGCCAACTGTTGAGACTCGGACACTCCTTGGTTGAACGATATGTATATCGAGGACACGAATCCCCCCAATTCTTTTGCCACTTCATACGGGATAACGACCACTTCCGAGTCAGGCGCCGGTATAGGTTGTTGCCCAGCCTGTCCCGCGACCGTCGTGCTGAAGCTCAGCGGTTGTACGAACAGCGGGTTGGTCGGCGTGATGGGCCTCCCGTCACAGTCTACCACATTGCTGAGTGTGCCAGGTTCGAATATGCCAACGACATTGAATCTCAGGCCGTACATCATCACCTCGTCCCCGACCGCGACGCTCAGGTTCTTGGCCAAGCCACTGGGCAACACGATTGACCTGCTTTCATCAAACTGCATTTCCTCAAGTATCAGACTCGGCAAGATCGTCTTCAGCTCCTCTTCTGTAATGCCCAGTGCCGCTCTGGCGGTCCGATTGGTCTTACCCGACCATATCTCCAAGGCGGACCCTAAGGTTGGCATGGCCCTGCCGTACAGCCAAGCCCTCGGAAACACTTGCGCGACATCGCCTGCCACTGCTCTAACATAATCGACCGCGTATTCCTGCAGGACATCCGGAGGAGTGCCGAAACCTCGTCGTATGAGGCCTCCTGCTAAGGTGGGCCTGGACAAATAGCGAGCTGGGCGCGCGGTGTCGACCTCGGTATATGTGGAGGTGACCGTTAGGCTTGTTAGGGCTGCGGCCAGGGTCACGATGGTCACCAAGGTGAGCATTGTTCTGAACTTCCGCTTCCTCATGTTCTCCACAGCTACCGAGAATGACGACAGCATCACGTCGACGGTGCTCATCTCTGATCTGTGGATTCCCAAGAACTTGACCTCAAGGGCCTGCCTGATCCTTTCCCCTTCCCCAAGCAGGACGAACACGGTCAGGAGTAGCGCGAGCAACGAGAGCGAGCCGAGCAGACCCATGAACGAATTACTCATGATGGGGATCACAGGATGTATCATCGCGATGGTGCCAAGTACGACGGCCCCTGTCCCGGCGATGGCGAAAATCCTGTTTAGCCCCTCACTATGCAACACGAGTTTCTCAAGGAACAGTATGGCAGGGATCGCGAGCGCGAAGAAGAGCAACACCGACTTTGACCCATCGTTTATCATCCCCATGACTTCTTGATATGCTCGACGTGAATAGAGCCAAGCCCTCAGGCTCAAAGCGTACTCCTCACTGTAGGCTCCGGGTGGCAGTCCGGACAGCTCTTCAAGTATTTCCTCGACGGCAACGTAGTATCTGTCGACGCTGATGCTCCTCGAGTAGCGTGAAGTCAGCTCGTCGTATCTCGCTTGGCCGATGACATAGAAGTCAAGAGCCGATTGCCGGGCCGTCTCGTTTATGCGGGAGACGGAGTCAGCCGATATCCCCTGCCCATCCGGCCTTTCAGATGTGGAGTTCGAGAATATCATCGAAGCCGCACCCGAGGTGTAGAGAATCATCACGTGTTTCGATTGTTCTGGAACCCACGCCATCGTGACCGACTCATATGGTATAGGGATGAGCCCATAGAAAGTGTATGGCCCCTTCGTGTAGACATCCAACGGCAATGCGTAGCCGCTCCCGTAACCAAACCATCCAGCCCAGTTGGTGCCGTCCTGGAAGTATCCAGATATCCTAGGGTCTACCACCATCGGGGTTCTCAGGAGGCTCGCATCTATGGCGTCGAAGACCGTCACTGAGCTGGCCCTCATCACGACGGTCGAGATCTGTTCCACATCATGAAACGGCACAATGAGGAATGGGAACGATGTAAAGGTCTGCTCCCTCTGGAAGGCTGCGCTTGATTGAACTCCTATGTCAGGTGCGTATATCAGTTGCCCTGTGTCTGGATCGAAGCCCCAAGCAGTCACCGCCCACTGGAATATCGGAAAGTCGACCCCATGAACCTTGTAGGCGGGAGGCAAGCCCAGCACCTCAAACGACCCGTCCTCCTCGGGCGTGATGATGATTGTGTGCAACTTGTAGTTGCTCATCGTGTTACTGACAAAGACGATCGCGTCACTGAACGACTCGTACCACCCCTTGCTGAGGTTGTAAAGGAGCACCGTCCCGAGCGCCTTTGTGTACCCAGGTCTCCCCTTGGTTGCCGAAAGAGAAAGCCTTTCAGGTTTCACGTCAGCATATGGTTGCCCCCAAGGCTTCTCCAATGACAGCTTCGTCAGGGCATACGCCAGAACGTTGGCCATCACTTCGACTTTGCCGAAGTCCAAAGTGTCTAGGTCGTCCAGAGGGGATCCGCGATACTGCCTGTAGCTGAAGCTCGTGCTGACGGTAAGGGCAGATAACCCCGCGGATGATGGAGCCTCCGCATCTATCATGTATGGCCAAGGTTCGGTGTTCCAGAACATCGGTCTCGTTGAAGCATCTCTGAAGTATACTGCCGCGTCCGAGTATCCCTTCTCCCCCAATAGCTTGGAGACGGGTTCCTCGCTCACGTAATTGAGGATCTGCCTTCTCACGTACGAGGTCCGCAGTAGGGCCCCACCTCCATGGATCTCCGAGCCTCCGTAGAAGTTGAAGTGGCCTGCGAAGAGGAACTGTAGGCCGTAGCCGTCGGTCGACAGTTCTTCCAAGCTGACAAATGATAGGTACTTCCTCTTCCCTTGGACGGACTCGGACGAGAAAATGTAGTCTTCCGTGAATTCCCTGGGTCCAGCGAGGCCTTGCCAGTGCCCTGAGAAGAACACGAACATGATGTTTCTCGCGGGCCTGATCTTGGACATCGCCCCTGCAATCTCCAATAGTACTCCAACCGACACTGCCTCGTTGGCCGACGGCGAGATCGCAGGCACCACCGACCATGAGTCATAGTGAGTGGCGTAAATCAGAACCTCGTCGCTTGCCTCGCCCTCTATCTCAGCAATTATGTTCCATGCGACTTTCTCTTCATACCTGATGTTCGAGAAAATCCTGACCTCAGTAGCGTTCCTAAGCTCCTCTGCGTCTTCCGTCCTCACGAGAAGCCGAGGAAATAACACTGGTGTACTCAAGAACTTCGAGTACGCTTGGGGATAGGTCGTAGATTCAGGCTCAATGTATATCGCTGCAACAGCACCGAACTTCGCAGCGTTGAGCCAATTGTCCATGCTGTTGAAATCCATGAGCACTATCGCTCCGCTAACGTCCTTGCCATCGAAGTCCTCGATCTCTCCCTTCCCAACTGTAATCAGCTTGCCGACCAAGCCAGCCCTCGGGGTCGGCGATGCCTGAGGTCCGTTGGGCCAAAGGGCAAAAGCCTCCAAACGCTTCTCGGCAGGGGACAGTATCTCTACGTAAGACCCGTGATCCAAGGGCACTGTGACGCTGAAGTTGTGTCGGACAGGAGAGAGCCCAAACTCGCGCAACTTCGCGAAAATGTAGTCGGCTGCCATCTCATTGCCTGGATAGCCCGTCACCCTACTCCCCAGAAAGTTCAGGAACTCGACATGATCCCTAATCGATTGCACATCAATATCAGCAAGTTGGAGCGACTGAGGGCACGATGTTCTTACCGCGCTGATCCCCAAGGTTGAAAGGGCAACCGACGCCGCCAAGAGGACGAGCACTATCCTTGAGTTGCGCATCGCCATCTGACCCACCCGTACCGATTTATCCCTTTTTGTGCCGAAGTTTTCGGGACGCCTTCAAGCTGTGAGCTGACAGTCTCGACGATTCTGTTAACGCTTAAGAATCTTGGAGGCAAGAGTCGCGCGCATGAGTTCGCGCGACCCGGACGCCCGCCCCCGTTTCAAGGTCGGTCTGACGTGGAGGGCCATGCTCGCGATGATCACCGCCGCAATTCTCTTCGTGCCTGCCTCAATCTACCTGTACTTGGCCTCAGGGGGAGGCCTCGCCCTCGCAGCCGCCTACGTAATTGTCATCTTGGCCAGCGCGTTCTCCAGGATGTACGGCTCTCCACTCTCCAAGCAGGAACTCTTCATCATGTATACGTTGGTCGGGGCGATCGGGGGAAACTTGCCGATATACTACTGGCTGGTGTTCAGAGGGTACTACGTCCAGAACCCGATAAGTCTCGCCTTCTCACTGCGCGGCATGCCCTTGAGGGATCTGGTCCCGATATGGATGGCCCCTCCCGAGACGTCTGCGAGCTACGCGTTCAGATCACTGCTCAACTTCGACTGGCTTCCGGCCATAGCGACAATCACGACCTTCTCCGTGCTCGGCTTCATTACCGAGATCGCACTCGGGATCCTATTGTCCCTGCTCTACATCGAGGAGGAGCCGCTTGCCTTCCCCATCGCAACCGTAGACGCTTCGATGATAGAGACGCTCTCCGAGAGAAAAGGGAGCGACATGCTGTTCTTCTTGGTGGCCCTTTCGGTCGGGGTCATCTATGGAACAGCGCTGTATGCGACACCTCTGACGGGAGGGAGGCCACTCATCCCGTATCCGTGGGTTGACCTAACTTGGCTCACGCAGAACTACCTACCAGGTGCCGTGATCGGCATAGCTACTGACCCGGCCACCTTCTTGTACGGGGCGATTCTGCCGCTTCCGGTTACTGGGATGATGTTCCTCGGCTCTCTACTGACCTACGTTGGTGCTCACGTCTTGACGCTGACAACTTTCAAAGGAGTATCGCCACCTTGGGTTGCCGACTTTTACACAGGCATGAACATCGCCGCCATCCTTCAAAGGTCCTACTTGGACCTATGGCTCTCGCCCTTCATAGGCCTCTCATTGGGTATGGCCTCTTTCCTCGTCCTCTTCAACTGGAGGAAAGTGGTGGCTGCCTTCCGTTCGTTGACCCGGTTGGGCAGGATCCGAGTCGCTTCCGGCTACCCGGAAGTCAAGATCCTAGTTGGAGCGTACCTCCTCGGCACCGTCGTGAGCGTAGTGCTCTACATCTTCTTGATACCTGAGGTGCCTTGGTGGATACCCTTCTTCATGTCAGTCGTGGTGAGCTTCTTCATGGCGGTCGTCGGGACAAGGATATTTGGCGAGCTGGGGATCTCACCGATGTCGACCGCACCTTATGATGTGTGGAAAGCGCTGCTCTACGCTACTCCTTACACGGGTTACCCGGGGTGGATATTCTATCCGGTCATAGCAGGAACGGGGACTCCATGGTTGGTCAACACGACGAAGGTCGCATACCTTACAGAGACCAATCCCATTGACTACTACAAGGGCTTGGCGATCGCGTTCGTGATAAACATCATCGGAGGGCTGCTGTTCATGGACTTCTTCTGGAGGATATCGCCGATACCTGCCATCACCTATCCATACACGATGATACAGTGGCCGATCTATGCTCTCAGCGACTGCCTATTCGCCACGAGGAGAATAATGATTCACTATGACCACATCGCTGTCGGGTTCGGAACCTCTTGGCTCCTCGGGGCCGTTGGGGCCTTGGCGTTGAAGACAGGCATACCATTCAACAGCGTAGCCCTGATAGGAGGGATGTTTACCCCGCCGCCATATACCGTGATGGTGTTCCTAATGTCCCTGCTTTCACATCTCGTCTTCAAGAGGTACCTGGGGGCGGACAGGTGGAACGCCGTGAAGGGCATAGTGGTAGCCGGAGTGATAGCTGGCCTGGGCCTAGTTGTGGGCTTAGGTGTGTCGCTAGTCCTGATAAGCAAGGCCTCCTGGCTCTGGCCTTGGTGAAGTCCGCGGCCTAAGTCAAGGCCTATTTAAACCTTGCCGAGAGCCTTTGCGCTCGAACTCCTCGATTCGAAGACTTGGACCAGCGTCCGCTAAGTCTTATATTCAAAAACATACGAGGAATCCCGTATGTCCACAACAGAGGTAAGATTCGAGAAAGCACTTACGCTGAAGACCTTCATCATCCTCGCCGTTCTTCTCGTGCCTCTGCTGTTCCTAGCATCAATCCAGTACATGTACACGGACAAGATCGACACAGTGGCTACGTTCGTGATCCCGATGATTTACATCATAGTCGTCGGAGAACTCCTGGCAAGGGCAAATCCAAAGCTCCGTCTGAACCCAGCTCAGCTCGTCCTGATATTCTTCACGATTAGCTTCGTCGCAGCCCACTCCTATCTCCTGATGCATACGCCAGGCCACCGGAACATGATGAGTTTGTTCAGCTGGACTTTGTTCATGGAGGCCGAGGGCAATGCGCAGGACGCCTGGTTCAAAGATCCTTGGACTCAGATCACTCCATGGTTCATGTTCCCGCCCGAGCCTGACAGGACCATCTTGGCAAAGGCAATAGTGGACGGAAGGACCGCTGGCCAAGTCGTCAGCATGATGCCCCTCTTAGTTCCGATCCTGTACTGGGCTGCAATACTCTCCCTCTATACCTTCCTTAACCTGTTCGTCGTGTTTGGAATAGTCGGGAGACCTTGGGTTGAAACTGAGAGGCTGGTGTTTCCGATGGCCGTGCCTACGATCTTCTTATTCAATGAGGCAGGGAATGTTGACAGGGCATCGAACAAGTCACTCCTGTTTAACCTGAAGGATCCCAAGTACAAGGCGTTCTGGGCCGCGTTCGTGATCGGTTTGCTCGGCGCCCTTACGACTGGTCCCATGATAAGTGAGGTAGCACCATACTTGGCTTGGTCGTCTTGGTGGGGCGAAACAAAGGTCGATCTTCCGTTCTTGGCCGACATGTGGAGGGGCACCTACGCGTCGAGCATATTCTTCTGGAGCCAGATCGCTGTCTTCCTGCTCCTGCCAAACGACATCCTCATCACCGGCATCCTCGGGTGGCTGCTCTTCGGAGTCCTGTACCAGGGCATAGCGGTTTCCATGGGGTGGATAGCGTACGAGCCGGGCATGGAGTTCAGGTGGCCTTGGGAGGCGGTTCCGGGATACTGGCAGCCTTTCGCCTACTCAGAGTGGGGTGCACTCGGCCTCGGAGTGGGAATCGCACTCTGGCAGCTGTGGTCCCTAAGAGACAGGATAAAGAAGGTATTCGGAACGCTCACAGGAGCAGATGAAGAGGAACATGGTCTGTCGCTAAAGCAGGTTGCGTGGTTCGGCGTGCTGTCGTTCTTTGGGTACTGGGCCATACTGATATTGTCCGGCGGCAACTTCCTGGTGTCCCTCGTCTACCTCGTCGTTGTCATTCTGTGGGCCGTGTTGAACGCAAGGGTCTGGGCTGAGGTATTCTGGCACACAAATCACTTCGCAGACGCGGCAAAGACCTTCAACCTGATGTACTATACCGGCTCCTCACTGGGGATGTTCCCCGCTCCAGAGACGGTCACTTGGGACGGATACTACACCGGTATGGGCTGGCAGGCTGTGAACAAGGCAACCTTCGCCACTGGGCAATGGGAGATAATGTTCTCGCCGCCAACCTCCGGCTGGTCAGTCAACGCCTACAAGATCGCCCATGCAACCAGGCTGAATCTCAAGGACGCGCTCGTTGCTCTGATCAGCTTCACCGTGATATTCGCCATAGTAGGTCAGTTCATCCAAGCTTGGATGGCAATCAACGCTGGGGGGTTAGCGCGCTCTAACGTATTCACTTGGACAATGTGGTTGCCGACGGGCACGTACTTTAGGGGCTTCTGGATGCACCACCCAGGCGGCAGCATCAATACGGACTTGATCTACCTGGTGTCCGGAGTCATCGTCACCTTCATCATCTACATCCTCAGGGCAAGGTACGCCATGTTCCCGATCAACCCCGTAGCCCTCTACATCACAACCTTCATTCCGATATACCTGTGGCTTGACTGTCTAATTGCCCTGATCATCAAGACAGTCGCTATCAGAACCGTCGGAGTCAGGAAGTTCGAAACCTACGTCGTGCCAATAGCCGCCGGGCTCGTGCTGGGCTTCGGAGCTCCCTCATTCCTAGCGCTTCTGTGGAACTTCTTCACTGTCGCACTGCCGAAATTCCAGGGTCAGCTCGTTCCATAAGTCGGGAGGGGGTTCACCCCCCTTTCCCCATCTTTTTGATGTTCCCATGTTTGACTCCCGCCTCGTAGGCCATAGGGGCGATCCTGCTCACTTCCTAGAGAACACGATCTCCTCAATCCTAGGAGCGATCAAGTGCGGCGTGACCGCCGTCGAGGTCGACGTTAGGTCCACGTCAGATGGGATCCTCATCGCCTGTCATGACCAGAACTTGAAGAGAGTCTGGGGACGCTCCATGGATGTGAACAGGATCACCTTCAGAGAGTTGAGGGGAGTCGAGCTCAGAGGCGATCGGATTCCAACGCTCTCGGAGGTCGCCGGAGCGGTCAAAAAGAAGGCTTCTCTCGACCTTGACATTAAGGTCAGCGGTTACGAGGAGGCGATCCTGAAGGTCATTGAAGCGGACGGCAACCCTTCGAGAACGTTGCTGACATCCTTCGACTCCGCCGTTCTGTCTCACCTGAGGTCTCTCTCTTCAAACTGCAGGACAGGCCTGATCGAGGCGGGAGCTTTTGATGATGCCATTGAGGTAGCATTAAGCTTAGGGGCGGAATCGATCCTGCCGCACGCGCCTGACGTTCGTCCTGAACCGCTCTCTGTTGCGAAGGATAATGGGCTCCTTGTGGTACCTTGGACTGTCAACGAAACCCTCCTAGCAAAGCACCTCTTGGGTCTAGGAGTCGACGGAATAGTGACCGATGACCCGTGCGCGCTTGCCCCTCTAGTGCTGAACCGTGACGAATCTTGGCCTCACTGCACTAAGGACTCATAGAGGTCTTCGATCTTCCCCCCGACGATCTGCCAGTCATAGTCATCGAGCGCCTTCTTCCGCCCTGCCCTTCCCATCCTCTTCCTCTTGTCCTCATCGCCGAGCAAGTCTACTATGGCATTTGAGAGTTCCTCCTCGTCCCCCGGTGTCACCAATAAGCCCTGTTCGCCGTCGTCGAACACCTCGGGGATCCCGCCGGTCCTTGACGCGATGACTGGCACCTCACTCGCCATAGCCTCCAACAGCACCATGCCGAAAGACTCAGCGTGAAGGGACGGAAGCACGAATATGTCAGATGAAGAGTAGGCCATCGCCAGCTTCTCGTTCGAGACATCCCCGGGGAAGGTGACTGAGTCTCCGATTCCCAAGTCGTAGGCCATCATCTGAAGGGCTGGCCTCAGATATCCCTTGCCGACAAGAGTGAGTTCAGCAGCAGGCTCCCTATCCAAAACCTTCTTGAACGCCCTGAGTAGAACGTGAGGTCCCTTCCTGTTGACCAGCCTGCTGACGTACAGTACTCGTTTTCCTGTCTTCTTGATTTCAGGACGGGGCTTGAAGAACTCGCAGTCCACGCCGTTTGGGATCACGCTTACTGGAACATAGTCGACAAGTAGACTGATGAAGTCGGCTGCCGCTTGGCTCACTGCCACTATGTGGTCAGCCATGTTGAGGTACTGCCTGAGTGGATAGAGAGCCGAACTCAGGGTGTCCCACAACAAGCTGTCGTGACCTCGCGAAGGTATGGAATGATTGGTCAACACGGACGGGACACTGGCATTCTGCGCTTGCCACAGCGCCAGCAGGGGAGTGGGAGTAAAGGCATGGTGAGCGTGCACCACGTCGAAATCGCCCCCCTCGAAGGCTTCGGACAACTGGTTTGTGGACGGAGGCACTGCCGGGAAGTTGATGGGTATGAGAGGTGACAGATTCCTGACGCTCACGCCTTCCAGCACGGAGGCCTGCTTTGATCCTTCACTCGCCCTCCTCTTTGTGTACACGATGACATCGTGTCCCCTCCTCTTCAGCTCCCTTGACAGCCCGAAAACGTGGGAGCTGACGCCACCTCTGACGGGAAGGAACCACTCAGTGAATAGGGCTATTCTCAACCTTTGGTCCCTGAAGCCCCGGACCTATTAAGGTAGCAGACTCTTTGTTGTCTCCTCGGAAAATGAAGAAAAAGGAAGAGGGGCTGGTTAGACAGTCGACGATTTCCTAGAGATTCGCTACCGGAACCATCGGGTGTTCCTGATCCTTGACCGAGTTCATGAAATCGAAGAATTCACCGAACTTGGAAGCGAACTCGGACATCGCCTTCAGTCCACTTTCCTTTATGTAGTACCTTCTCCTTGTCCTATTGCCGGTACCCCTCACAATTTCGCTAAAAACGAGGCCAAGCCTCTCCATCTTGTATAGCATCGGATAGAGGGCTCCAGAGGTGACCCTCCGGCCAAAGAGTTGCGAGAACTTTGTCAGTATCTCGTAGCCATGAGCCGGAGCTCGCGCGAGCATCCAAAGTATGAGAAGATAGTTTATGTTCAGGAGAGGATTGCCCGCTCTCTTCGACATCTGTCTTCCTGGCCCAAGTTCCAACTTTCGCTATTTAAGGTTTGTTTCAAATTGAAAATATATTCTGCTCCAAAATAGATGCAGATTCTGAAAGTCTCAAGAGGGTCAGGCACCCCTTGAACTTGGTTCAACTTCCCTCAGTCTTTTCCTCCGACGATGCCAGCTTTTTCGCGGCAATAAGTACAACCAAGGAAAGCAAGACACCCCCGACTAGCCATCCGACCGGTGCCTCCGGAGTCGTGACGAACTTCACCAACGCGGTCAGCGCTATCACGGCGGCCACGAAGGGCCCAGCTAGCCCGAGCAACGTCACGAGCGGCATCTTGCGCGCCATCTCAGGTTCGGTTGCACGGCCAAACACCCGGCGCGATATGTCCTCACCCACTTTCGTCAACGCGTACAGCTTCACCGACCCCACGAATCTCTCCTCGATCAACCCTGATGAAGTCAGCGCGACAAGATGGTGTGATGCCAACTGCCTGGACAGGCCAGTTCTCCTCGCAAGTGTCCCCAAATTGGCCGGGCCGCTCTGAAGCTCCTTCAGCAACATGGATCGGGACTTGTTTGAGGCGAGCCTGACGAGATCGATGTCATCGCTTTCCGCAGTGTACAAACTCGCTACGGCACCGTGCCGCATACGGGACAGAAGTACGCTTGCTGATCGCGTGACCAAGAGAGCTCCGACCCACACATCGGGCAAGGTATTGGGCGCCATACTGCCCCAGGCTCCCTCTCGACTCTCGTCGAGATCCGCTCCAGTGGCTCCTCGAGCGTCCTGAACAGCTCCTTGGCTGTTCTTCGCCTCTCGAGTCGCCCGTATGGCTCCCTCCTGGCTGGCGGGGGTTGGGCAGGCTTCGGTCCGACCATCGTCTCCTCGATCTGAGACGGAGGTGGTTCTTCGACACCTGCTCCTTCTATCCTTTCGGCCTCAACTGCCGTCTCAGGGCCCTTTGCAATCTCGGAGGCGCTTATCGGCCTCACCTCCTCTCGTGCGGCAGCCTGTGGCTCCTCCGGCTTGGCCAGCTCAGCCGCAGCTTTGGGGGGTCCTGCCTCCTTGATCTCGGCCTCCGGGACAGCGACGGCCTGTGGGATCTTTGCGGGTTCCTTTCCCTCCTCTGCAGGTTTCGCGGCCTTGGGTGCCTCAACCGGTTCAGCTACAGTTGGCGCCCTCCCAAAAACGAGTCTGCCGAGCACGAGCGATACTAGGCCGGACAGTAATGCGCCCGCTCCATAGGATACTACAACGATCAGATTGACCGCATTCGATATTCCGATTGCTGCGAAATTCTCCAGCCCAGATATCCCTCGCACAAAACCTTCGGTGAATAGCACGCCGATCAGCATGGCGAACACCCCAACTGCCAAGGGCACGACCCCGCGCTCGAGATCAGTCTTCAGAACGAACGCCGCAATGCCCCCCGTGGCAATAAAGGCGGCAAAGGAAAGTATCATCCAGTCAGTGTTGATGACGTCAAACATAGGTGATAGCACCCCGGCGATCCCAAGCTGTGTCGAGAGGAGGCCGAACCAAGCGTTAGACATTCCCAGCAGTGAGATGAAGTACGTGTGGCCGAGGTCTCCGCTGGTGACGTTCAGCGTCACGCCTTCCGCGACTGGGATTGTTGTCACAGGGAAAATGACGGTTGAGATCGCATACGGTGCGACTACGATAAGCAGTAGGCCTGCTGCTAGGCCTGCTATGTCTCTGGCGGGCGAAACGGGCATCTAATACCTCCTTCGGTATCGAGGGACTATTGCCTATTAAACACTTTTGCGGGCCCATATCCGAGCCTAGAGCTACTCACGCTTGACCCTATACTGTCCCGTGGTTTCCTCTTTCTCAACGAGGTCGTCCATCCACAGTTCATACAGAAGCGAGTCCACCTCTGCGTCCCCTAGCCTCAATTCCTCCATCAAGTCCTCGAGGGTCGCTTCTCCCTTGCCCTCAATCGCCTCAAGCACGCGCTTCCTCTTTATCCCCCTCTCTCTGTCCGCCCTATAGATGCCGTACGACACTACAGCGAAGACCGATGATCCTGCCAGAGACATCGCGAACGAGAATAGTGCCGGAAGCGCGTAGATCGCGCCCAGGAAGGTCGTTATGGAGAGTAGCGCATAGTTAACAGCCAGCTTCCTGCTTCTCAGGTCACCTACGAACGTTGGATAGGCCCAGAGGACGTTCAAGGCGCTCATCACGAGAGGCGGGGCCTGAGAAAACAGATCAAACTTGATGTCAAACCACACGAAGCGTCCTGGCTGAAACAGGGCCATGATATACAGAAAGGGAAAGACAAAGCCTACCAGGCTTATTGCGGCTGCCCAGTCATAGAGCTTGGATCTATCCAGCAAGAACATCCCTGCTCCTGCTCCCGAAATGACTAGGCTTCCGATCACGAAATAGTCTTGGAACAGCACGAGGGACTGGCATCGGCGTAGTGATTTATTTCTTTCTGGCTCACATCGCCCGATCTGGCCGCCACATTGACAGCCTAATGCTATTCGACGAGGAAGCGACCTAGGGCGGAACGCTTTTCTACGGCCGAAGATGAATCGCAGAATCACCTTGAGCCGCCTCGACGCTTACTCCGTCAGGAAGGACTTCCCGATTTTCGAGAGGATGATAGCAGGAAAGCCGCTAATCTACCTTGACAGTGCCGCAACTTCGCAAAAGCCCAGACAGGTTGTCAGTGCGATCGAGGACTTCTACCTTAGGCACAACTCCAACGTTCTTCGCAGCGTCAACACGCTCTCGTCAGAAGCTACTGATCTCTACCTGAGTTCGAGGAAGAAGATAGCCTCCTTCATAGGTGCGGAGCAGGACGAGGTTGTTTTCACGAGAGGCACCACGGATTCGCTGAACATCTTGGCCAGGTCCCTTTCTGAAAAACGAGTAGGCCCAGGCGATAGGGTGGTGACGAGCATACTCGAGCATCACAGCAACCTCCTGCCATGGAAAAGGGAGGCGGAGAGGAGAGGAGGAGAGCTTGTTGTTGTCAGGGCGGACAGGACTTGGAGAGTTGATTTCGAGAAGCTCGAGGACGAGCTGGAGAGGGGGGCAAAGATAGTCACCTTGGTTCACGTGTCCAACGTGTTAGGAACGGTAAACGACATGAAGAAGATCGCGAAGATAGCCCATCAGCACGGTGCTCTTCTTGTTGTCGACTGCGCCCAGGGAGTTCCGCACATGCCGGTCGACGTCGGGGACATGGATGCTGACTTCCTTGCGTTCTCAGGCCACAAGATGCTCGGCCCCACAGGGATAGGGGTGCTCTTCGGGAAGAGGGAACTGCTACACTCTCTCGAGCCTTGGCAACTCGGAGGAGGAATGGTAAGATCGGTCACCCTCGAGGGCGAGACGTACGATGATCCCCCGTATCGATATGAGGCCGGAACACCTCACGTGTCAGGCGTCGTAGGCCTAGCAGCGGCTGTGGACTACCTGAAGTCCATCGGGATGAACTCTGTCAAAAGACATGAGGAAGAGCTCACGAAGCATGCCTTCGATCTGCTCAACACCGACGGAATCGAGGTCTACGGGCATCGCGAGCCAACAGAAGTGTGTGGAATAGTCTCATTCAACGTGAGCGAGGTTCATCCCCACGATTTGTCCCACTTCTTGGATCGCGACGGCATAATGATAAGGGCCGGTCATCACTGCGCCCAGCCCTTGGTCAATTCGCTGGGGGTCTCAGCTGTTGCGAGGGCCAGCTTCTACGTGTACAACACTCCAGAGGATGTGGACGCGCTGGCCAAATCCGTCCACGCGGCCAAGGAGGCCTTGTCATGAGCCCGCGTGACCCTTATCAGGAACAGGTGATGAACCACTACAGGAACCCAAGGAATTACGGTGAACTGAAAGAGGCGGATGCCATCTCCAAGATGGAGAACCTGTCATGTGGCGACGAGGTCACATTCTATCTGAAGCTCGATGGACAACGGGTTTCGCGAGCTCAGTTTACGTCAAGAAGCTGTGCGATATGCAAAGCATCAGCATCGATGCTCACCGAGCTGGCGACAGGCAAAGAATTGGGCGAGGTCGCTAAGCTGGGCCGCGATGATGTGCTTAGGTTCTTCGGTGGCTCGATTGATCCATCAAGGGAAAGCTGTGCCCTGCTCCCTCTCGTGACGCTCAAGTCAGCCTTGTCAAAGGCTGGCAACAGCGCGTGCGACCGATAGCAGCGGGACATCAAGTACTACATAGTGGGACGGGGCGAGCTGGTCCAGCTCAGTTGGTTCCACTTTATGATACGAAGAAACGATTATCACCGGTTGCAAACGCTCGCAGCTCATGAAGACAATCACTCCGTGGATTCTAACGCCCATACTGCTGACAGGAGCCCTCATGCTCGCTGGGATCGCATATCCTGCCTCGGTGCCAAGGCAGTGGACCGACCATCTAAGAGGGGCCGACATCACCATCTATCAGACCAACATCGCCCATGTCGCGATGAACTTCACCGCGACATTCGAAGGCGGAAAGGCGGAGGTTCAGATACCCGGTTCCGCGATACCTTACTCGCTCAGGGTCACGGACAGCAGAATCGTCTCGTGGCGACTCTCCTCTCAGGTATCGCTTCCTCCGGTCCTGCAAGAAGGTGACTCCGTAACGGTCAGGACTCAATCCGTTTCTTACATCGGAACTTACATCGGAACACACGATGGCTACGTTGCCCTGAACGTCGACAGCAAGACTGCGCTGGTGGACCTAGACGCTGTGGTGAGCATCGAGGTGAATCGCTTGGTCTCGATCCCTGATGTGTCGTCTCGCCTTCTTCTGGTCCTAGAAGGAAACCTAACTGGAACCCACGAGATACCCATCAGCTTCCTTGCGAGAGGGGTGGGATGGTTGGCGGGATCCGAGCTGGACCTGTCAAGCCGCATCATTACCACAAGGGCATTCGTTCAAAGCTCCGATAACTGGACGGATTCATCTGTCCGACTTGTCGTTGGCGAGCCAAAGGTGGTCTTCGCGCCTATGCTTCTAGCCCTCTATCCGAGTGAACGCTCCTTCGAGATGGCTCGCGCCTCTCTGGCAGTCGAATTTGTAGGCCCGTACTACACGTTCGTTCTTCCGAGCAGGATTGACCTGAGGTCAGGGGAGCAGCTCTCGATCCGGTTGTTGACAGGTGAGTTGGCCGTGGTTCAGTTCCATCTGTGGCGGTCTTCGGATCCAAGGTATCAGCCGAGCTCAGAGCAGTCCGCCGAGCTGAGCCTCAACGTGTCCAACCTCCTCAATACGCCCATCCCCTGGGGTTTCTCCAACTTCTACGAGGGCAGCGACTGGATAGGCTCCGACTCCAACCCGTACATACCTATCGGAGCGACGAGAACCCTCTCACCCGGACCGTCCAGGGACATCGGGGTCGTGTCTGAGATAGTCTCCACCGAGAGGCTATCCGAAGCGATGAGATACAGCGTACAGATCACTGTAAGAAACTACGGAAGGACGACCGCCTTGGTTGTGCTCAAACAGGGGCTACCCTCCCCCTCAACCATTACCTACAAGTCAGACCTACCGGTCGAGACGGGAACCACACTAACTTGGACACTGACGTTAGAACCAGGCAGCACGAAGACGGTCTGCTTCACCTTTGAGGTGCCTCTGAGGTGGTGACACCTCGGGGCACATTTCTTGATATGCATGGCCCCCGGCCGCCCAAGATGCCTGTCAAACGGTTATAGCCTAGTGACAGATTTCCGCGAAAGCGGTTGATGAAGGCCCTCAGGGTCCAAGTGGAAGGCGTGGTCCAAGGGGTGGGCTTTAGGCCCCATGTTTACAGACTGGCCACTTCTATAGGCCTGACAGGGGTTGTGAAGAACAGCGGAAAGGGAGTTGAGATCCTGATCGAGGGCCACGAGAAGCTCTTGCTGAAATTCGTGCGAAGGTTGCGATCACGCCCTCCTCCCTTGGCTGTGATCGAGCGGGTAGTAACACAGGAGGCGAGAGCAACTGGCCTGCGTTCCTTCAGGGTGGTCTCGAGCAGAAGCACAGAGATTGAAACCTTGCCCCCGCCTGACTTGGCCATCTGTCCAAATTGCAAGGCCGAACTCCTTGACCCAACCGACAGGCGTTTCGGCTACCCGCTGATAAACTGCACGAATTGCGGGCCTAGGTTTTCAATCATCCATTCGCTTCCCTATGACCGACACAGGACGACCATGTCCAAGTTCGACCTATGCCGCAGGTGCAACTCCGAGTACCATGACCCCTCGAACAGGAGGTTCAGGGCTGAGCCGATATCCTGCCCTACTTGTGGGCCTAGAGTCTGGTACGTCAAGGACGGCAAGCCGCTCAAAACGAGTGACCCAATAGGCGAGGCGGCAGGGGACATAGACAGGGGAAAGATTGTGGCAGTCAAGGGAATAGGGGGGTTCCATCTTGCTGCCGACGCCACGAACGAGGATGCGATTCGATCGCTGAGGAACTTGAAGCGCAGGCACCTCAAGCCGTTCGCAATAATGGCCAAGAACCTGAGCTGGGTCGAAAAGGTAACCTACGTCACTGAGTCTGAGAGGACGTGGCTCAGTTCGAGGTCATCACCTATAGTACTCCTGAGGAAGAGACCCTCAAATCCGCTGGCTCCGTCAGTGGCTCCAAATCTGGACACCTTCGGGATGATGCTGCCATATACCGGGATTCATGCGATGTTGTTGAGGAGAACCTCGTCGCCCTTCTTGGTAATGACAAGCGGTAACCCCAAGGACGAGGTGATAGCCCACAGGGACAGGGAGGCAAAACAAAAGCTTTCTGACATGACAAGTTCCTTCCTCGTGCACAATAGAGAGATCCTGAACTTCGAGGATGATTCCGTGATGAGGCTGGCCGACGACAGAGTCATGATGATCAGGAGGTCACGCGGGTTCGCTCCTCTTCCTATTCCATCACCCGTAGATGTCGACGGGATCATGGGGATCGGAGCGGACCTGAAGAACACCTTCGCCATAGGAAAGGGTAACAGGGTATTCATCAGTCAGCACATCGGGGACCTAGAGTCAGCCCGCACTCTTACGATGATGGCCCCCGCGATAAGAAACCTAGGAAAGCTGATAGGCGCAAGTTGGCGGGTCATCGCGCACGATATGCATCCAAGTTACAGGTCCAGCGAGCTGGCCCAATCCGTAAGGGCGACGAAAATGCCTGTTCAACACCACCACGCCCATCTCGTTACGTCGGCGGCCTCGAATGGAATAGCAGAAGAGGCCTTGGGCTTGGCCTGTGATGGAACAGGCTATGGAGAGGATGGCCAGGTCTGGGGATTCGAGATGATGGCGTTCACCCCGACGAGTTACAGAAGGATAGGCGCGATCCTGCCCTTCAGGCTTCCCGGCTCGGACTCGGCGATCTTGGATCCCAGGAGGGCCGCCCTCTCATTGCTCATATGTGCGTTGGGCGAAGACGGAGCCAAGGTCGACGTAGGTCTCACGCCTAGGGAGCTTAACGTCCTTGTCAGGATGGTCGAAACCGGATTCAACTCACCCATGGCGTCCAGTTGCGGGCGGCTATTCGACGCTGTATCAGCAATGATCGGAGTCTGCAGGTCCACTACATATGAGGGTCAGCCTGCAATAGAGCTTGAGTCAGCTTCGAGTCCTGCGGAGGAAGGTAGCTATCCATATGAACTGACGTCTTCGGGCCTCATCACATTGGACCACAGGCCAATGGTCCGTGCGATAGTCGAAGATGTCGTAGCAAAAACGCCGAAAGGGGTAATAGCTGCGAGGTTTCACAACACCCTCGTCAAGGCAATGGCCGAGATGATCCGCACGGGAGCTGAGACGCAAGACTCAAGGAGAGTGGCAGTGGGCGGTGGCTCATTCTGCAACTCAATACTAGTCAAGGGGCTGTCAGACGAGTTGAAGGAGGATGGATATGAGCTCGTGATGCCGAACTTGCTTCCTCCCAACGACGGCGGCATTTCGTACGGCCAAGTCGTGATAGCCGGAGCGAGGTGCAACTAGTGTGTGCTTGGCGATCCCATGTACGATAGAGGAGATCAACGGACTGGATGCGACAGCGGCGGTGGCGGGGGTGAGGAGGAGGATCCGCCTCGATCTCCTGGAAGATGTGCGCGTCGGCGACGCGGTGCTCGTTCACTCCGGCTTCGCGATACAGAAGTTAAGGGCAGAGGACGCAGCCGAAGTCGTGCGCGTGATAACTGAGTTGGGTGAAAGGGCAGGATGGTAGTCCGTGGATTCAGTGACCCGAAGCTCGTCGCTAATCTCGCGGCCGAGATCTCAGCGATCGGCCAGATGGACGTGCAGCTAATGGAGGTGTGCGGCACTCACACCGTATCGTTCGCCATGCACGGCATAAGATCCCTCCTGCCGAAGGGCGTGCGAATCACATCAGGCCCTGGCTGTCCCGTGTGCGTCACCTCGGATTCAGACCTGAGCCTTGCGCTTCAAGCTGCGGGGATGAAGGGTGTAACGCTCGCGACCTTCGGCGACATGATGAGGGTCCCAGTAGATGGGATGTCCCTCTTGGATTTGAAGGCCCGCGGAGCCGACATCAAGACATTGTACTCCCCTTTGGATGCACTTTCCATGGCTGAGGAGAGACAGGTCGTATTCTTCGGAGTGGGATTCGAGACCACTTCACCGGGAGTGGCTGCACTCCTGAGGGAAGCGGAAAGGAAAGGGGTGAGAAACCTATCGGTCATCTCTTGTTTCAAACTGATTCCGCCTGCGATGAGGGCGCTCCTGCAAGAAGGAGGCGCGAGGATAGATGGCCTCATACTGCCAGGGCACGTCAGCACGATAATCGGCTCTCAGCCCTACAGATTCTTGGTGGACGAGCTTCGTGTTCCATGCGTGATCGCAGGGTTTGAGCCGGTGGATCTGATGATGGCAATACTAGTCCTACTGAGAATGCTGAGCAAGGGGAAGGTGGAGCTGGTCAACGCATACCCTCGAAGCGTCAGGCACGAAGGGAACTCCCAAGCGCTGAGTCTGCTACGCGAGTACTTCGAGCCCGCGGATACTGAGTGGAGAGGTCTGGGGCGTATCCCGGACAGCGGTCTGGCGGTTCGCGCTGAGCACTCTGATATGGATGCGAGACTGAGGTTTGACCTGAAACCTTCGCAAGTCCAGAAGCCTTCCGGATGCAGGTGCGCGGATGTCTTGAGGGGACTGATCGCGCCGAGCGACTGCCCCCTTTTCTCCGTCAGGTGCACTCCAGAATCCCCGATGGGGCCTTGCATGGTCAGTTCGGAGGGGGCCTGCGTTGCCTGGTACAACTATGGCTGACCCAACTCGGGAGATCAGCCTAGAGCACGGCGCGGGCGGCAAGCTCTCCCACGATCTGCTCAACGAGGTCTTCAGAGCGAAGTACGACAACACGTACCTAAGGAAGGCCTCAGACAAGGCCGTGCTGAAGATCGGCGGGCGCAAAGTTGCGTTTACTACTGATGCTTTCGTGATGGCTCCGGCGCGGGTTCCGGGCTGCTCACTCGGCGAGCTGTCGGTCTTCGGTACCGTGAACGACATCCTGACATGTGGGGCGAAGCCGCTCTACTTGTCGTCGTCCTTTGTGATCGAGGAAGGCTTTCGGTTGCAGGAGCTTGAGGAGATAGCTGCGGACATGGCATCGGCCGCGAGGAGATGTAACGTGAAGATCGTGACCGGCGACACCAAGGTAGTTGAGAGGGGAAAGGCTGACGGGGCGTTTGTTGTCACGTCAGGAATAGGGGAGGTCATGCGCGGGGTCAGCGTTTCGGGATCAAACGCCAAGGTAGGAGACAAGGTCATAGTGTCTGGGAGCGTGGGCCGCCACGGTGCAGCAGTACTGATAGCCCGAGGCGAATACGGCTTGTCCGCGAATATCAGGAGCGACTGCGCGCCGCTTTCTTCGCTCGTCGTCCCGATGCTGAAGAAGCTTGGCAACAGGGTGCATGTTCTCCGTGATCCAACTAGGGGCGGGCTGGCCACGACTCTGAACGAAATAGCGACGGAGTCAAGGGTTTGTGTCGAAATCGATGAAAGGAGCATCCCAATAGACGAATCAGTGAGAGCGACCTGTGAGCTCCTAGGCATTGATCCACTGTACATGGCCTGTGAGGGCGTGATGGCCTTGCTCGTCGACCCCGCGGTTGAGCAGTCAGCATTGATCGGGCTGCGACGGAGGGGTGCGCGCGAATCCGCCTCGATAGGCACGGTGACTTCGTCGCCGAAGGGAAAGGTGTTAATGACTACCTCGGTAGGAGGAAAGCGCTACGTTGGGATGCTGAGGGGGATGTCGCTTCCGAGGATCTGCTGAGAAGGTCTCTCAGATCCCCCTCGCGGCCTCCTTGGGGCTTGCGCCTTGGTGAACGACCTTGAGTATCGCCTTCATGACGGCGGTTGGCTTCTCATGCTGAAACACATTGCGGCCGACAACCACGCCCGCAGCACCGGCGTCCATTACGTTCTTGACGACATTCAGGAAGTCAACAGGCGTTTCGGCCTTGGCCCCTCCAGACATTAGCACTGGGACCGGACATGCCTTCACGACTTCTGCGAAAGTCTCCCTCGATCCAGTATAGTAAGTCTTTATCAGATCTGCACCTACCTCCGCGGCCGCCCTCGCTGCATATCTAACTATCTCCACGTCCTCCTTTTTCTGCATGTGAGGCCCCCTAGGATATGCGAGGTTCAGTAGGGGCATGCCATATAGCTCGCACTCAGCCCCTATCGACGTAAACTGAGCTAGCATTCTGTCCTCTTCCGGGGCTCCCCAATACACAGTAGCGGCCACCCCGTCCGCTCCCAAGGCTAAAGCGTCCCTCACCGTGCCTATCGGATCCTGAGTGAACTCCCTCTCTGAGGGCCTAAGAGTGGTCTTTCCAGTCAACTTGATGACTACGGCTGTTCTGTTTGCCCAGACATCCCATGTCAGCCTAGCCAATCCCTTGGGCAGCATGATCGCATCTACTCCCGCTTCGACTATCTTTCCCAGTATGACCCTTGGGTCCATGTGGGCCGGGGGGAAGTCCTTCGGGCCGTGTTCTATGCCGTGGTCCATCGCCAAGATGACCGCCTTGCCGGTCCCTCTTCCTAGTATCCTGTTGAGCCTGATGCTCTTCCCAACCGAGGAAACGGTGCTGAACGTTTTCATCGCCTCGTCACGCCCACAACTTCGAGCTGGCTGATATTTAAGGAGACCATGCAGCTGCGACCAACGAGCCCTTTCAAGCCGCGCCTCAAGCGGTCGGCACCGCTGGCCAGTTCTCGAACTCTATCTTGGGCAACATGCTATGGTACGACAGGTATAGGTTTTGATCCATTGCGCGCTCAGTCACGGTCCCCTTGTACACCTGAGCGGTTGTCGTGACATATCTAGCATAGGTTCTTCCTATGTCCACATCCACCAGCGCGAAGAAGGGCGCGTACTCCAATCCTCCCCATTCCCAACCGTGGAGGAATGGCCACCAGAAATATCCATTCACATTGACTCCGTCCACCAGAATCGAGTCGTGGATCGTCTTGAGACTTTCAAGCATACAGGTTGTCCTCTGTCTGTCGTCTCTGTTCGGAAAGCCGTTGGCGGTGACAATCAAGGGCTTACCGTATCTTCTGTGCAGGGCCTTCAGCGCCTGGCCTAGACCTCCTTGATGCAGGAAGGGTGCATACCTCCTGCCCTCCGATGATACAACAAACTTGGCAAAGTAGTTCACTCCGATGAAGTCAAGTCTACCCTCTAGCTGATCCAGCAGTTCAAAGCTCCTATCGGGAGAGCTGACATCTGAGAGAGACCTATCTGACAAGTTCCACCAGCTTTTGGCCTGAACTTGGTTGAACGCGCAAGCGATGCCGACCTCGGTGCGTGACCCTCGACCATTCTATGGCTGTTCTCACTGAGTTCATCCCCAAGCTTGCCAACAGCTCCATATCGCTCTCATACATCCAATAGTGTCGCGACGCATCTATCCGAGGCAGGTCACAGCAAGAGCCTCCAAAATGCTGATAGTAACAGACGCCCGCCCGAACATGAAGTCAGGAGGAAAGCGGAGGAACCGCTCGCTCATTGAACGCTTGGGCACCCGCTCGGATAGATTGATTTCCACTGAGCGCTCGGGAGAAGACAGATTAATCCCGGAGGGGATAAAGGCGCAGATGGAGGGCTTCGACGAGGAGCACGCAAAGGCCATGATCCGAGCGGCGAGGCTCGCGATCAAGCGCTACATGCAGACAGGAAGGATCATGAGGGCGGATCTGCCAGAGGAAATCGACAAGCAGGCTGGGGTTTTCGTTACCCTCAGGAAGCAGGGCAAGAGCGTCGACAAGCTGAGGGGATGCATAGGTTTCCCTGAGCCGATCTACGAGCTATCTCGAGGCTTGACCAAGGCCGCTGTGTCAGCAGCCTTCTCGGATCCGAGGTTTCCACCCTTAGATGAGGAGGAGCTTCCGGAGATCACAATCGAGGTAAGCCTTCTGTCTCAGCCCATGCTTCTCACAGTCCCCAAGACAGATCTTGCGGCATCCGTGGCGATAGGTAAGCACGGCATAATCGTGGAAAGGGGAATCAACAAGGGGCTGCTTCTGCCTCAGGTGGCGGTCGAGGAAGGCTGGGATCCCGAGTCATTCCTCTCATTCGCCTGTCTGAAGGCAGGGCTTCCTCCGGATTCTTGGCTCGATGACAAGACCGAGGTCTACGTGTTCACAGCGACCGTGTTCAAGGAGATGGAGCCGGAGGGCGATGTCGTCGAACTGAGACCAGGGTCGTAGCGGGCCGCCTAACTCACGACCTTCACGCGATCCGTTCGCCCATGCAAGATCAAACTCAGCAACGTGACAGACCCCATTGAACCCACAAGGGTGGCAATGAGGTATCCGAAAGCCGAAACTCATCAGTTCTTACGTTCGCGATACCATCGGCCATCTTGCTGGCCGTCAGTCAATGAGTTCATCCTTGCGCTCCCCTCCCTTCTCTTCTGTCTAGAACGATGCGAGTCTCCGTGGACTGCACGTAGTGCAGCTTTCTGATGGATCCCAAAATCTCCCTCAAGTCAGCAACATCCGGAAACGAGACCCTCACCATCGCACCTCCGTCCTCGAGAAATAAGATCCCGTCCACTCCACGAATCTTGGAAATGTTGGTCCATACCTGTTCCTCGTCCGAACCCGCTACCTTCAGAAGTATCAGTGCCTGCAATCATGACCCACCCGAGTAGTCATTTACTCCTTTCGGACACCACGTTCTTGAGATCGTAAGAACTGATCGAGGGCTCGCGATCCAGCTCCTTCGTCAACCACTTCAGTTCCTCTTCTGATACTAGATCGGCTATGGCGATTACGTCGTCCCTTCCTGTTGCTTCAAACACCTCGGATATCCCCTCGAGCTTCACCAGACTCTGTGTGGCCGAGCCGGATGCGCCCCTTTCCTTGACGAATATCACAACCCTCAATCCTATCCTCCTTGCCTCAATCCCCTTAAAAGGGTGACGCAAAGCCCAGAGCGGATCGTGCGAATCAAAGCTGACGTGCAACCGATCAGCTAGCTCGAGAGTTGATCTGCGTCTCGCCTTCGTGGTATGCCTTAGTATCTTCTGCGGTAGACACCCCTCGGCCTGTAAGCTCTCTCCCCGAAGTCCTTCTCTGACATGTTGTTCTCGGTATTCACAGTGGGGATCTCAGTCTCTGCCTTCGATATCGACCCATACCTGCCTACGTTCAATCTCATGCTTCCCTTGAAGAAAGAAACGTATCCGTTCTTGATCTCCAACGCATCGTCCGGCTTTGCGAGGTCGATGTTCTCGTTCCAAAGCGTCAACAACACTGTCCCTGTGTCGTCGCCGACTGTCAGCTCAGCAACTCTGTTCGTTCTGCCGCTGAATCGATCGGTGACTTCTCTCGTTTCTCCTGCGCTCACGACCTTGACCGTAATGTCGACATTGCGGGAACCGGGATTGAGCTCCGCGACCTTCAGTCGAGTCGTCTTCAAACAGTCTTACCTCTTGGCCTTCGATTCCGGCGGTCATTATAAATCTTATCGAACGATGTTTGAGCTGAGCATGAGGAGGAACCGAGTCGACGTTCCTCTATAAGGAGACGCCCAACTTCTGCTCAGTCTTCTCCCTGATGTATCTCACGTATACTTCCTCGAGGTCGCGAGCGTGCTTCGTCAAAGCATTGAACGCCTCCAGCTCTGTCTTCTTCTGGTTGTCGATGAACCACTCGTTCTCGGAGAGCCAGTACCCAGCGTCCCCCTGCATATAGGGCAGCGAGACATTGTCGTTCGCAGCCTTGAGGTCTTCCTCTGTCAGAGGTTCCAATACGATCCTTCTGACCTTCGGGAAGAGCTTCTCGACATCCTGAGTCTCAAGCCCAATGAACTTTGCGTTCGGCGCCGACAAACTCGATATGTGCGCTGACTGAATGGATCCATAGATTATGTTGGCAGCGATCCTGAGGCTGTAAGGGTTCAGGTCAGTGAGGATTCCTATCGGGCATCCCCGATCGCTGAACTTCCTGAGCATCCTTCTCATCCCTCTGGAGGGTTGTCCGCCAAGCATCGCGATCCCTATGCGCAACTTCTCAGGAGTGCCTAGCTCCATCAGGTTCCTGTAGATGCCCTCCTTCTCTATGGCTATCAATGCTTTGATGTCCAGTTCCTGTATATCGATGTACTCGACGTTGCCGGGAACGGAGTAACCATCCCCCCCGGTCTGCGTGCAGTTGATCGTCATCTTGGGCTCCCTTAGTGTGATGTCACCATAGAGGTATCCCTTTGACTGGGCAACTACCCCGATAGTTTCTCTGCTGAACTCGTGCACAACCTCCGCGACCCTGATGACGTCATCCGACTCAGCCTGGTTTGACGGCATGAGAAGAGGATGCCTTGATTTCTGGAGATAGTAGTAGTCCCTCTTCGTAGTTGACAGACCGATCTCAAGTCTTTCTAGCGATACCCTAGTCAAGAACGCCAACGCCGTCAGCTTCTTGAGGCTGCTCTTCCTATCTCCGCTGATCTCCGCCTGGGAATCGCCGAGCTCATACGTATGGAGGTCCAAGTCAAACTTCACGTTTGACTTGCTGAGTCTTCTGTGAGCCACGGACGGAATCTCTCCTTTGGACAGCGCGTCGTTGATCCGAGACCCGAGCTGTCGGAGTCTCTTCAGGACTTCCTGCACTGTCAAGGTTTCCTGCGGCATCAGCCCTCCAACCTCCCGAAGAGCCTCCTCAAGGTCTCCTCATATCGCACGCTCTCCGCCCTCGTGATGGTGGCGATCTCCTCGGCCAGCACCTGGTAGTATCCCCTGAAGTACTCCAGCCTTTTCGCTTCACTCTCTTCCCTTCGCTTCCTTTGGATGTGAATCCTCATCCGTCTGCCGAGCTCCTGCAACGCGAGCGTCAGTTCATCATGTATCTCCGGAACCCTTGCCACCGCGAACTTCCCGGGGCTCGTAAAGGGCACCTTGCTTGCAACGATCGACGCGACGAAGACCGCGTCCTCGTCGGGGGTTCCTTTCTCGCTGACATTCAGCCCGTAGTTTCTCCACTCGATTTCGGAGACGGCCCTGTATAGCTCACAATCCGAAAGGTCGTACGGCAGTGGCACGCGATTCGCGATCCGGATGACAGCTGTTCTCTTCTGCTGCGCGCAGTAGGTCGCCACGGCCTGACCGCTCATGGCGACCGCCACCTCCATTTTGAAGGGGATTCCCTGATAGCTCCAAGGCGGCCTTGAGACTGCCTCGATGAACTCCGCGTCCGCGAAGAGGTTCTTCAGCGCCGCCTTCAGCTCCTCTTCGCCGATGAAGCTGAGCACGTCAAGCTTAGGCCTCCTCAACTTCATGTTCCTCGCAGCCTCCAACACTCTGCCGGCCTTGATGCTCTGAGGCTTGAGGTTGGGTGGCAGCTTTGCCGAGCGCAGTATCTTTCTTGCGGTTTTTCCGGATATCGTCGCGAAGTGCTTCGAGAGGAAGCTCGCCAAGGTCCTGCAATCGTCGTCCACCTCAGCCATCCTGTGAAGGACCCCGGCATCAATTGACGACAGGTGTGGCTTGATCTCCTTCGCTCTTGGGGGCAGGTGCTCGGTCGCTCTCTCAAGTACCATCTCGTTTGCTTCGCCCCCAACTCTCTTCGACAACGCAAGTCGCATGTGGGGGTTTCCGATGGACAACTCCTTCAAGTGCCACTCAATTCTTTCGGAGTATCTGCCAGGCAATAACAGTTCTATCGCTGTTCCATGGTCATTGTTCCAAAAGACATCCTCCTGTTCCATCACAACGGGCTCGTTCCTGTCCACATCTATCCTGAGAGTGACCCGCCTTCCCCTCTCGTTTCCGGCAACCTTGCTTATGACGGTGGTCGGTCTCAGCGTCGTAAGCTGCGAGTACAGCACGACAGCAGAGATGCCTATTCCTTGCTGTCCTCGAGCTTGCTTCAGGACTGTCAACTTAGATCCAAAAAGGAGCTTACCGATCGAGTTGGGCACCTTCTCCGGCACGATTCCAACCCCGTTGTCGGCTAGCTTGACCCTGTATATGGAGGCCTTTCTTCCCTTTCCGGTCTGAGAGGGGAGGGTTATCTCATCCCTTGTTTCCTCTATCTCTAGGTGCAAGTCTGGAAGAATCGAACCGAGCTCTGTGGCGTCGAGCGAGTTGTCGATCATTTCCTTGAGCGCTTGGAGCAGGGCGTGCTCAGGTTCGCTGAACCCAAGTTGATGCAGATTCCTCTCGAAGTACTGAGCTGGGTTGGACTCCTTCATCCTCTGGGCTTCAAGCTCAGCGGCCTGCCTAAGTTGTGCAATGTCCATCGGGTAGACCAGGGGGCAGATTCGGACCCGCGTTAATTAAGGATTTCCGGGTTTCTGCCGCTTGACACCCTCGAAAACGCGATTTTCGCTCCTCCGCCTTGGCCCGATGAACTTGGCACGATGACCTGCTTCCTTCAGCTCAGAGCCGGTCAGGAGTGTACACGTGAGCGAGGTGCTTCGGGGACGGAGTGTCCGTCAAGCTACCTTTGCATGTGGCTTCTCAAGCTTCATGTAGAAATCGTGGACTTACCTGCGCTCAGGGTCCATCGCCACCCGGCCCATCCTCCCATCCAAACGTGTGCGCTCCCAATCCTTACGAGCTTCGGGGAAATCTGGACGTGGATCACTATCTTGCCACGATGTTTCGCGACGAACAGGTTCTTTCGGTCGAAGAGGTCCAGCGTCCTGAAGTGGTCTGATTCGAGCTCAATACCCTCCTTTGTTGTTCGAGGGCCCCATTGAACTGCTCCTCGGACAGGGTTGCTATCTCGAAGCTCTTCCTGGGTCACCAAGTCATCATGCCTTTCGTCCAACTTAAAAGCTCGGCAAACTCGCCACCCGCTCCGGATTGAGCCAGTCCCAACAAGCGCTCTACGCGAAGGCCGTGCTCTTCGATGTTGACGGCACTCTGTTTGACTCGAGGGGCGCCTTCTACAGGATGATCAAGGCCATCTTCCGCGAAGCAGGATGGGTTCTTCCGGACAAGGATTACGTCGTGGGTCTGATCGGCAAGACCAACGACGAGATCGCCGCCAGCTTGGTTCCAAAGGAAAGACAAAGCCCGACCAAGTTGAAAAGGTGGGCCTCCAGAGTTGAGCGGCTGTGGATCAGGGAGTATCTGCCGAAATATGTCAGGCTCTACCCTGGAGTTCGTAAGGCCCTAGGGAGACTGAAGCGCCAGGGACTCAAGCTGGGAATAGTGACGAACGGCAGCTCTAGGGAGATACCCAAGTATGTGGAACAGGGCCGCGTGGCACAATTCATGGACGTTGTCGTTACTGCGGATGACGTGACCCATCCCAAACCTCATGCTGAGCCTCTGAGGTTGGCTTGCAGGATCTTGAGGATCGACCCTTCGGACTGCGTCTACGTGGGCGACACTTGGATGGATGCAGAATCGGCTCGCCGGGCAAAGACCGCTTGCGTGCTGGTCACCTGGGGGATTGGCAAAGCTTCCGAGTTGAGGATCAAAAAGCACTGCGCACTTGTGAATTCCTTGGACGAGTTCATAGGTTTGCTCAAACCCAAGGTTTCCAAGGCCAAAGGTCCCTGAGCCTCGTCAAACGTTAATACGACTAATATAAGGCAGGAGGCAGAGGAAGAACGTCATGCCACTCGTTGACGAAGATGCGGTGACCAGAGCAGTGGAGGCGATGATGCCGTCCGTTGTCAGCATAACGACGGTTCAGCTGGGGGTCGAGTGGCTTTTCGGGGTCACTCCAATGAGGGGCATCGGCTCAGGACTAGTTGCTGACGAGGGGGGGCTGATTGCCACGAACTACCATGTCGTTGGATCAGCGGAGCGGATCTCGATCACTATGTCCGACGGCCAGCTGCTACAGGGCGAGCTAGTGGGCAGCGCGAGGACCATGGACCTCGCTGTTCTCAAGGTCCGCCGCGACAGACTGGCCGCAGCAAGGTTGGGAGATTCGGACTCTCTCAAGATAGGACAAGTGGTTCTAGCAGTGGGGAATCCCTTGGGTCTGGCTGGTGGCCCGACGGTTACCTGCGGGGTCGTGTCAGCCCTCAGAAGAAACTTGTACAGTGAGGAGGTCAGGTTGGAGGATCTGATCCAGACTGACGCAGCCATCAATCCCGGAAACAGTGGGGGTCCCCTAGTGAACCTCAAGGGGGAGACCGTGGGCATCAGCACCGCTGTGGTTCCCTTCGCTCAAGGCATAGGGTTCGCGATTCCCGTGAACGCGGCCAAGCGAGTGATCGGCGACGTCAAGGTGCACGGCCGCCCCATGCTACCTTGGATGGGCATCTTCGGTATCGATGTCACTCCGGCCTACGCTCACCAGTACAGGCTTCCGGTTGGCGAGGGTGTGTTGGTCACATCCGTGATCAGAGGTGGCCCCGCGGAAGAGCAGGGGATGAGGGAGTGGGATCTGATAGTCGGCATAGACGGCCACAAGATCAAGGGTTTTGTTGACATAAGGAGAGCCCTCAGGACGAGATACCCGGGAGACGCGATTGAGCTAGACATCCTCAGGGGCGGACACTGGATGAAGGCAAATCTCATCTTGGGCGAGGAGCGACAGACTGATTAGTTGAGTCAAGGGCGAGGAGTTCCACGGTGCCATCTGGCTAATTCGCCCTCAGCATGCTGGTCTGTCCTGAGGACAGCCTACGAAACATGGGAATTCGCCGGCGGATTCCGCCGATTTTGCCTCTAAGACATATTAAGGAGTTATACAGCGATGTAACAGGAACGATGACGATTGTGTCGGGGGCCCTGCCCGTCACCGAGGTTGAGAAGCTCACGAAGGGCGTAGTTCCCACCGCCAAGGGGAGGATCCCGGGCCCAGACGAGGGCGACATGGTCACGGTCTCTCACTCCATCATGACGGACCCTCCCGAGCTTCTGGGCTACCTGGCCGCTAACCTCCCGGTGGCCATAGCTTGGTCGAGATGGGCCAAGCCAATGTCGATCGCAGTCAGCCTGCTTTTCCCCTTGGGGACGGAGGAGTTCTTGGTAAAGAGAATTCTTACGTCCCTTGGCAAGGAAATGAAGAGGATAGGGGTGACAGCATCCAGCGTGTCAATATCGTGCCTGGCTGGGATATCGACGTCAATCGCAGATGTGACGGTCCTTGGACTAAAGCAAGATAGACAGTCGACGAGACTCTCCAAGGGAGACATCATCGCGATAACTGGGAGGCCCCTCACGGAGCTTGCCCTCAGATGTTCGCACGATAGGCCGGAACTTGTCGAGGCCGTGGGAGGAAACCCGAAGTATCTGAGGAGCGCCTACACGAAGATATCCGCCGTCGAGGCCGCGATGAGCCTCAACAGACACGAGAGCAAATCCATCGTTCTGCTGGGCGACGGGGGGATAGTCAAAGCAGCCAAGAGGATCTCCAAAGAGGCGAAGGTTGGCCTGATGTTCGATGTGGACAAGATACAGTGGGACGAGATGGGACTCAAGATCGTGCAGTCGCTTGACGGCGACCCGTCATCGGCGACGTCGTACGGTTCACTTCTCGCTGTTCTGGACAAGGAGGAAGCCGATGAGAAGATCAGATCGCTGATAGAAGAGAAGATCTTGGTCTCAGTCGTGGGGAGGGTAACCGGTGGCGTAGGTGTATGGAAATCCTCGGGAGGACCAATGACTCAGCACAAGGATGTCTATTCGATGATAAGCCCAACGAGGTCATCGCTCCTGCTGTGAGCGAAAGTTCCTCTCCCAAGATTGGCGCGAGCGTTTCCTTGGGACGGCCGGGGGGGTTGAACTGGCGGATGCCTGTGGAGGTTGTCCTCCTTGACATGGATGGCACGGTAATAGAGTTCACCTTCGATGTCCTTGGCGCAAGGAGGTCCATCATCCGCGTCCTGAGGGGTAACGGGGTTCCGATCCACATGTTGTCCGAGGACATCAGCACTCATCAGATGCTAGATCTGGGTTGTCGTTACCTCGAACAGCTGGGCGTAGACTGCTCCGCAGTTCTGAGCCAAGCATATGATGAGCTGGAGCTTCTTGAGCTTCGCTCGACGAGCAATCCCAGTCTGACCCAAGGAACCGCAGAGCTTCTCACCTTTCTCAGAGACAAGTCGGTGCCCACGGTTCTAGTCACGAACAGCAGCGAAAAGGCAGCGATGTCCGTGCTGAGCCAACTCGGCATCGACCGATCCTTCACTGAGGTCGTGGCTCGGCAGCAAGGGCTCAGGCTCAAGCCGCACCCGGACATGATACTGGAGGGGCTATCACGACTCTCCATGAAGCCCTCACGTGACGCGTACTTGGTCGGAGACAGCTGGATGGACATGAGGGCTGCCACGTTGGCCGGAATCAGCGGAGTAGGATACAACCGGAATCCAGCAGCCTTGCCCAGACTCTCGGCAGCCGGGGCGGTCGCGACCTTCTCAAGTATGCGTGAGGTAGAGAACTTCTTCGTCCGGCTTCTGTCTTAGTTCACTTCGGCTGAGCTTCGCTCTTTCTCTCAATGTTCTGAACCATGGTGTTGAAGGCCCATCCAGCGGCGTTGACTATTTCTCTAAACCTTTCCCTGCTCCCCACGTTCCTGATTATTATCCTCCTGATAAAAGGCCCCTCAACCTCCAAGTCATAGGACAGGATCTGGTCTGGCCTCAAAGTCTTGTTGGCAACGGCTGCCGTGTCAGACTCCCTCATTCCCTCCATTATCTTTCTTATGAAGAATGCCTCGAAGGGCCTTGTGGCCGTTGTAAGTTCTAGGGATGGATCAGGTTCGATCATCATCGTGTCACCTAACGACTGAATCTTACCTAGAGTCCTGCCCTTGTAGGTCAAGGGCATGGTCTCCTCCTTGACTTCGGTCGCTGCCTGTGGGACACGCGGCGTCACCATCTCGCTGGCTCTCTTGAAGCTGATCCCGGTCAGCTTCTCATCTATGACCAATATCGCTTCGTCAAGGATTTCGGCTTCCGACCTCAGCTGCTCTACCCTCTCCTCAAGCCTCTTTTTGAGGTCAGCTAGGGCCTTCTTCTCCTCTTCACTCATCGGTGAAATTGCTCAAACGCTACGAATAAGCTTTAATCCGCGTTCGCATGAACCCCGGACAGCGCCGCGGCGATCTGGCTCAGCGCAACTTAGGTGATGGCATGCGTGGAGGAAAGAATAACAGGGTAACGCTGAACCCGGGTGAGTACGCTCTAATCTCGGGCACCGGTCAGTTGTACGTCGACAGGGGACTCATTGAGATCTTCGGCGCAGTTTTCCCTGGCGGCTCAAAGGTAGGAATCCGTCCAGGAAAGCAGTTCCCGGTTCACGCGCCCGACGAGGTGACGTCGGTGAGCTCCAAGGGCCCGCTGCTGGCGTCACTCGTCAAGGGGGATCCGATCCCGAGGTCTTGGAGACTTTTGCCTGAGTTGTTCCTAGGCCGGACCATGCCCAAGCTGATGATCGTCGGCCCGACGGATTCAGGGAAGAGTTCGCTCACGACTTATTTGGTCAACATTTCCCTCACCATGTCCAACAGAATAGCGGTGATAGACAGTGACCCAGGTCAGGGCGACATAGGTCCCCCGACGTGCGTGTCAGGAGCGATGACGAGATCTAGGTTGATCGACCTGAGGGAACTAAGGCCAGCCGTCGTCGAATTCGTGGGCGTCACATCGCCCTCCGCGCTTCCAGAGGGGTGCATCTCGGCTGTCTCCAGAGTGGCCGATAGCTTGTTCGACTTCGGAGTCGACTACATGTTCATCAACACGGACGGATGGGTAGATGATGGCGGAGTCGAGTACAAGCGCAGGCTGATGGAGGTCACAGGGCCAGACATCGTGGTGCTCCTAGGGCTGAAGGACCGCGCGCGCGAGTTCGAGGAGAGGACAAACGCAAGGGTGGTATGCGTGGACGTACCGGATCACGTGTTCGTGAGAAGCGCATCAGTGCGATATCGGGCCCGAGTCTTCAACGTGTTGCGTTGCATCGGGCGCCCCAAGAAGATCCTCGTGGACGAGGGAACCGCACGCAGTCTGGACGCCACAGCCGAGCCGGGACTGATCGTCGCTCTGTACGAGGGCGGGAAGTTCAAATCCCTTGGGGTTTTCGTTTCACGTGACAGCTCAGGAGGAGCGTGGATGTACTCCGGCGCTGATTCGTTCGACGAGATCGCTGTCAGTAGAGTGTCCGTTCCGGAGCTGCTCGCTATTCTCAAGGAACGAGAGCAGGGCGAGGTTAGCCGATGAGCTTCTTCTCCCTCAAGAACTCGACATCCACGTCTCTCGTTCCTGTGAGACAGTCCTTGAGGTCAAGATCCACGATTCTCGTGCCCTGAAGCGCGACCATCCTGCCGAACTTGCCTTGATGAACGAGTTCGGCCGCTCTGAGTCCGAATCTGGTCGCAAGAACTCGATCGAACCCTATCGGTCGCCTACCCCTGACTATGTGGCTCGGGGCTACGGCTCTAGTCTCGAACCCTGTGGCCTGCTCTATCTGCTCTGCAAGGAACGCGCCTATTCCGCCCAACGTGACGTTCCCGAACTGATCCCTCTTGAGGTTCTTCGTCACCGGTCCGGCGTAGTCCTTGATCTGCGCTCCCTCCGCCACAACGATGAGCAACGACTCCTTTCCTTCCCGCTTTCTCTTCTTCACGAACTCAATGACGTCAGATAGGCCAAAGGGTTCCTCTGGCAGCAATATCAGGTCCGCACCCGCAGCCATTCCAGAATAGAGTGTTATCCATCCGCCATGCCTTCCCATCATCTCAACCACCATGACTCGCTCATGAGCGGCTGAGGTAACCTTGAGGTAATCCAAGGCTTCTGTGGCCTCCTCCACAGCGGTGAGAAATCCGAAGGTGAAGTCCGTTCCCGGAACATCGTTGTCTATAGTTTTCGGCACTCCCACTATCTTGACCCCTTGCTCCGAAAGTGCCTTTGCTACGCTCAGGGTGTCATCTCCACCAATGGCGACCACCGCATCAATGCCCAGCTTCTGAAGGTTCTCCTTGACCTTCTGAACGCCGCCCGTGCTCTTGAGAGGGTTCGTCCTCGAGGTCAGCAGGATCGTGCCGGCCTCCCCGACGATCCCAGATACTTGCTCCCAAGACAGTGGAACTGTTTCAACCCTTTCAAGGAGGCCTGACCAGCCACGCCTGATTCCTACCACATCATGTCCAAGGTCCGTTGCCCTCTTTGTGAGCGCTCTTATCGCGGCGTTGAGTCCCGGAGCATCTCCTCCTCCCGTCAGGACAGCTATTCTCATCTCGATCTGGCGACGAAACTCGCTTCCCCACCATAAATGCGTTGTTCTGAGGCCCATCTCAAGCGGTTCAGAACACCGTCCTCCCCTTTTTCATGGCGTCGAGAACCCTCTCCCTTGCGATCGACATGGCCGCGTCCCTCGGCATCGAACCCGAAGAGGCGGACCTCTCCAAGACCGTTCTGGTCGAGTTCCTCACCTTCTGTTCTACCAAAGCCAAGGCCTCTTCGATGCTGATCCCCTTGAGTTCGCCGTAGGACGATATTACCCCCCCTGCACTTGCGACTATGTCAGGAACGAGCAGAACGCCCCTCTGGTGGAGGATGGCTTCAGCACCCGCGGTGGAAGGAATGTTTGAGCCCTCGGATATCACCTTTGCTCTTATCTTTGGCGCGTTCTCCTCTGTTATTACGTCAGGCATGGCTGCGGTTATCAGCATGTCTACGGGAAGCTCGAAAAGCTCGCTGTGCTGTATGCGCTTGCCGGCCCCGATGTCCACGACGCTCTTGCCCTGCTGCTTGATCCTCACCAAGACCTCAGTCCTGATGCCTTTTGGCTCGTAGATTCCCCCCCTACTATCGCTGGCCGCCACGATCTTAGCTCCCATAGCTTCCAACTTGACCGCCGCGAACGACCCGACAACGCCGAAGCCCTCGACAGCGACCGTAGCTCCGCTTAGACTCAAGCCAGCGAATGAGGCTGCCACGGATGCCGCGTGAGCTACCCCTATTCCAGTGCTGCCGACCTCATGAGGTATGCCCGTCTTCTTTCCTTTGCCGGTCACGAAGTTGATGGGCTTCCCAGTGCAGGCCTTCCAAGAACCAGCGGCTTCGGCAAACGCTCTCATCTCCTCCTGACCAGTTGAAATGTCAGGCGCTGCGATGTACTTCTTCGGCACATATGGTTTCAAGGCCTTCGCGAATTCCCTCACTAGCCCGAGTTTCTGTTCCCTGTTCAACGCCTTTGGATTAGCTCGTATCCCCGACTTCGCCCCACCTAGCGGCAGGTCAGCTATCGCGGTCTTCCAGGTCATCGCCCTCGCGAGTCTCGCTACCTCCAGGGGCGTGACGGTCGGTGTCATCCTGATCCCTCCCTTTCCGACGCCCCTGGCTGTGTTGTCGATCACCAAGAATCCCTGCAATCCAGTGAAGCGGTCGTGGACCTCAAGAACGATCTCTGGCCCGAACTCATCAGCTATCGATTCGACGACCATGCCGCCACGGTGATGAGATAAGCCTAAAAGATTTCGGTTTCGGGAGCGGTCGAATGCCAATCGAATTCGTCGTCGCTGATCTGGACGGAGTAGTATACAGAGGCAGGACTCCAATATCCGGATCGGCCGAGGCGATAGACATCATGAGGCAATCTGGAAAGAAGGTCAGGTTCGTGACAAACAATGCTACGAGCACCGCAGAGGAATACTCAAAGAAGCTCAAGGAAATGGGAATTGAGGTTGGGCCCGAGGAGATCCTGACCTCAGGGATCGCCGCTGCAATCTACATCCGCAGATTCATGAAGAAGGACAGGGCATACGTAGTCGGGAGCAGGTCACTTGCGAAGGAGATGAAAAAGTGTGAAGTGGACTTAGTCAACTGGGATGTGGCGGAGGTCGTAGTTGTTTCGCTAGATCAGGAATTCACCTACGACAAGTTACACAATGCCGCGAGATCCGTGACGCAAGGCTGCCCCTTGATAGCTACCAACAGAGATCCGACCGTCCCGACCGAAGATGGTTTTGTCCCGGGCGCTGGCTCGATTGTGGCGGCCGTTGAGGTAGCGTCAAGCGTGAGCGCGATGACGGTGGGCAAACCCTCGGCTTACTCGCTGCAGATAGCTGAGGAGATCTGGAGCCTCAACAGGGGTTCAACATGCATCGTCGGCGACAGGCTTGACACAGACATCGCTGCGGGCAACTCCTTCGGCTGGAGATCCGTTTTAGTGTTTTCTGGGTCGACGAAACCTTCCGAGCTCAATCGAGATCTACCGAGGCTCAACCAACCTTCGGCCGCCTACCGCGACCTTCGAGATTTCGTGGCAAAAGAGATTGAGGCCCATTAGGCTAAAAAGTCTGCTCCTCATGCGCATGGCGATGGACGCTAGGGCCCGCATCAGGGTCTTCGGAAGGGTACAAGGGGTCTTCTTCAGGCACAACGCAAGCGTAGTCGCAAGCAGGCTCGGATTGGTTGGCTATGTTGAGAATCGCGAGGATGGATCAGTCGAGATCGTATGCGAAGGCGACAGGAAAGCTGTCGAGGATATGATAGAATGGGCGAAAAAGGGGCCCGCTCATGCGGTTGTCACGAGCTATCGAGTAACGTGGGAGATCCCGACCGGCGAGTTCGACGGGTTTGACGTTTCACATTGAACCGGACCGTGCCGTCCTTGCGGGGGCAGGACTTCCGCAGCGGAGTTCCACTACAGACTCAGGCTCACTATCTCATTTCCATCTACGAGCAGAGCCCCAGGCTTGATGCCGTAGTACCTGCAACTGAAGACGACATAGACCTTCCCCTGCATCTCGACGGACACGCCCTCTGACCTAGGTTCATGGGATCTGATCAAGGCCCTGAGGCCGTTGGTCTCGAGAAAATCGGAAACCACTTGACGCCCGTAGCGGAATGTACCTGGGCCCCTCAGGTTCGGAGCAAAGCCATCTATGCTATCGTCAGGGTCGTTCCAGAGAATCTCAGCCAGCATGCCAGTCGGACTCGCCACGCCCTTTGGCAGAGCTGCAAGTTGGCGCATCGTCCGTAGGGAGCGCGCGATCCCTCCGTGGATTGCAATGAACTGCTCGTTGACTATTGCCGAGAAAGGAAGCTGGGCAAAAAAGGAAAGAAAGTGGTCATAGATCTGAGGGCCATAACGCCTGCTCACGACGTCATAGAATCCATACCACTTGTTCATCTCCGGCGTCTCGTGATTGCCTCTAAGTAGTATCAGGCGGCCGGGAAGCTCGTTGAGCTTGCGGATGAGAAAGATGAGGTTCTCCAGCTGATAGGGGCCCCTGTCCACGTAGTCGCCAAGGAAGAGAAATGTGCATTCATCATCTAGGTATCTCTCTATCGCGGAGGACGACGAGTAGATGTCGCCGTGAGTATCCCCAACTACAATGACCCTGCCATGGACCCTTACGAGAGAAGGTTGTCGCGCCAGTTTCACGGTGGTCTGCGAAACCATGGCCGTTAGGGCATTCGGCTGCAATTCGTCCAGGTCGACGAGTTCAGTTTTGTCTTTGTCGCTTCCCATCGGCAAGGAGTTCGTCTCGTTTCTTATAAGCCAGACGACCAAACGTTTAAGCCATGAGTTCAGAGGTGCGCGAGCAAGCCTTGTCGTCCCTCATCGCTGAAACTCGGAAGTACTTGCCCATTGTACTCAGGGGGATACTCCTGACCCTGTTCTTCAGCCTATTTTCAAGGTACGAGCAAGGAGCTCCCTATCATCTCCTTCACAACGGACTGCCGCTGCCAACCCTGACGCAGGTGATAGACCCCGTCGCGGGGAGGTTGGTATCTCTTAACCCGAACCCCTTCGGTATCATCTTCGATATTCTGTTCTTCGCAGCCGTCTGGTTGCTCGTCTCAAGGATGTTGTCGGCGATCTTGCAGAGAACTCCGAAGGGATAGGCTTTTTTATACGAACCTCTCGCAGGGAGACGGGATGGAGTTTCTGGGGGGAGTTCCGGTTGAGCTCGATGTCCTGAAGCCATACATTACGTCACAGGAGAAGACCTCCGTCGGACTTCTGCTCAGCTTCAACTGGGACAAGCGGTTCGAGAAGATGTTGATGACAAGCAAGAGGATGTCAATTTCCCTTGAATCGACTCGGCAGTACGTCGCGACCCACACAGTGGTGAAGCGAGAACACATGGATGAATCATGGAAGGGATGTTACCTGAGGCTGCTTGGAATGGCAGCCTCGCTCGAGTGGACGGGGCTCGTGTCAAGGAGACCGGTTTTCAAGACCTCTCCCTCCGTCCAAAAGATCAAGGAAATTCTTCCGCAGATAACGCCAGATGGTTCGCTGGTGGAAAGCCTAAACGCGGATACTCAACTTACTGATCTGATACACAAGGTCAGGCCTGACACGTTCATGGTGGAGCTCTCGTTAAGCACCGAAGGCCTGCCTCTAGGGATTGGGTTGGATTCAGTCCTAAGCTTGCAGAAGGAAATAACGTGGGCAGTTATCGTAGAGCGCTTCGTGACTAGAGGCATAGGGGCTGCAGGACTTGTCATGTCCATCGTCGACATGATAGATCTTGCTATGGGCAACGTTGTTGAGGCCTCGACGAGAGTAAGGGGAGCGCAGTGAGGACTGAAGGATGGGTTGATCGGAACAATCATCAACTCCGCCTCGATAGTCATCGGTTCGCTGTTGGGTGCAGCATTTCGAGGGGGGGTCTCGCCCAACAAGCTTGATGTGGCCCGGATAGGGGTTGGGCTGGTCTCGATTGCCATTGGTGTTAGCATGTTCTCCCTCGACGCTCCAGTACTAACAGTGCTGCTATCCTTGGTCATCGGCTCGGTTCTCGGGGAAGTCATTGATCTGGACGCTAGGCTAGACTCGCTGGGCGGAAAACTCAGAAAAGCCATCAAGGGCGATTCCAACGTTGCTGAGTCTTTCTACGCCTCGACTCTGTTGTTCGTGGTCGGGCCGATGGCCATTCTTGGGCCGCTTCATGAGGCGATCAGTGGAGATCTTTCCATACTCCTCAGCAAGTCCATGCTGGACGGGATAGCTTCTGTGGCAATGTCAGCTTCGTTAGGTTTCGGTGTCATCTTCTCATCGGTCAGCGTGCTGATCTATCAGGGAACGTTCTTCCTCATCGGCATGAGCCTCGGGAAGCTAATGCCCGACTTCGTCATAGCAGCAATTACCTCAACAGGCGGCGTCCTCATACTGGCGATAGGCCTGAACCTCGTCGGCGTCACAAAGCTCCGCGTCGGAAACATGCTGCCCGCAATGATCGTGGCGGCCGCAGCGGCATCGATTGGCGCCTAGTCTTGCTTATATATATAGTCAACTGCTCGCAGCTGAGCTTGGCAGGGCCGCTCGGACCTAGGCCTCATCCTCTAATCTCACTACTGACATTGATTTTGGTCGGAGGGCTGTCGATTGCCACGTGCAATACGGACGGAAGTCAGTACAGATTCGACAACGTCTGGATAAAAGAGTACGACGCCTTCATGATGGTTATACTTCCCCCGCCTTCTGACCTGCAAGTAGATGTGCAGCAGTTGCGGGGCAGCAGGCATGTCTTAGTTGTCAGGACAAACGACTCAACGCCAATAGCGGATAGGACGCATTACCTTCCTGCCCCTTACTCGATGGTTCAGTTGGGGGCCGATGGCGATATCTACAATGTCACGATGAGGATCTCCTCACGAGATCGCCTTCAACTCTACTACGGTGCCCTGACATTCCACCCGACCGTCAACTACCCAGGTCAAATGTACTACAGGTACGGCGATGCCTATTTCGTAACTTTCTCTCCCGTGATGAACATACCTGCGGGTAACGTCACGCTGGCAATCTTGCTTCGTTTCACAGAGAGGGAAGGCGACATCACTGGTGGCCTTTTTCCATTTCTTCCATCGATCTCGCTCCCTCCGATAGTGAACATAGCTATCTTCGTGGCGATCACCGCTCTCGTTGCGTATGTTGAATCATTCTTTCTGCTCTCCTCCTACTTCCAGCACAAGGCGTCGGGGCTCACCAACACGAGGAAGGCAATCGCCTTGGGATCGGTAGTCGTGGCCGCTGTTGTGGTGTTGTGGGCTTTCGAGGCATTCGTCGCATAGTTCGTCCTCCCATGAACATCGAGGAGGGATCTTCATCGAGGAAAAAAGGCAACGCTTTTAAGTGGGAAGCCCCAATCCCTCTTCAGTTTCCGGTATTCAACTCATGTCCCAGAGCGAGCCAAGGGAAGAAGAGGAGTTCGAGGCTGAGTGGTGGTTCTCTCGCCCACTGCTCAGGACGATTTTCTACCCCGTTCTGTACCTGACATCTTGGAGGTTTAGACTTTGGGATTTCCTAAGGAAGCCGCCTGAGGTCAGGAAGAAGAAGGTCGAATCCGAGGCTCGTAGGATCACGAGCAAGTACGATTTCCCCAGGGCCAAAATCGAGGAAATCGTGGGAAGGGAGAAGGAGCTGAAGCAGGTGATGCTGAGCGTGCGCTACCATGTCCTGCGCGACGGAGAGGTGAGGAAGGTGGCGACAGCTCCCCCTCCGAAACTCATAGTGATAAAGGGAGGCAGCGGAACAGGCAAGACCTTCTTTGCCGAGGGCATCATGAGGTGGGCCTTCGAGGAGGGACTCTCCTACGGGCTGCTCGTTAACTACAGCTCACTGAAACCAGAACAGGTCTACACCATGTGGTATGGCCAGAGCGCTGCCAGGCTCAGCGGCTTCTTTGAATCCTCGTTCATGAGGCCAAGTGTGATCTTGGTCGATGAGTTCCAAGCATTCGGAAGAAAGATCAGCGCTTCGACAGAGGTCGGGATGGAAGAGACTAGGGTGCAGACGGTGTTCCTTGAGAAGATAGACGAGTTGCTCAAGAGGCCGTACCGTACAGTGTTATTCATCTCAACCACCGAGTACGAGACTCTACTTGAGCCCATCAAGAGAAGGGGCGTCATCGGGACGATCGACCTTGATGTCGGTCTCTCAAAGGAAACGCTCGTGAAGATTGCCACAAAGGAGTGCCAGAGACACAGGATCAGCATCGATCCGAGGATGATAGTGGACACCTTAGAGGATGTCTTGAGGTCGATGGGTGGATCTGTTTTGACGCCCGCCGACATAGTCAACGCGTTCAGCATGGTCGTCCAAACAAAGATGCAAGCTCTCGCCGACTCGCTCGCAGAAGGAACAGCATCGGCTTCCCCGCAACAGGTGAGCTCATCCATTTCCTTGGACGACTTTAGGGCAGCCGCGCGTTCGCTGAAGTCCTATGCGGAGCAGGAAAGAACGGAGGCAGCCAAGAGAGCTGCCATGAGGGTTAGGCCGAGAGAGACCTACAAGGACGTCGGAGGGCTTAAGGGTGTGAAGGAGGAGGTGATAAAGGAGCTGTCCATAGCTCTCAATCCCGATCTGGCAATCAAGGCAAGGTACGTCCCGCCCAAGGGTTTTGTCTTCCACGGCCCGCCGGGAACCGGAAAAACCCTGCTTGCCAAGGCAATAGCTCAGGAGAACAAGGGATGGTTCTACGGAATAAACGGACCATCGATAATTCAAGGAATGTACGGCGACCCGGAAAGGACCATCAGAAACATATTTGAGGACGCCAGGAAGAACGCCCCAGCGCTCGTCTTTTTCGACGAGATAGATTCAATCGCACCTAGGAGAGGTTCGGCGGATCCAGTGATTGACAGGGTGACCAGCCAGCTTCTAACTGAGATTGACGGGTTCGTGCCGTTGTCCGGGGTAGTGGTGATAGCAAGCACTAACAGGCTTGAAGCCCTTGACCCCGCCCTACTCGAAAGGTTTACTCACCGCTTCGAGCTGACCTATCCGAAGGACGTTGACGAGAAGATCGACATCATCAAGATACATTTGAGCAAGTACATGGATGTGTCAGCCCCAGAGGTTTCCCCTGGGTCGATCCTCGGCGTGTTCGGCGGGAAGGTGATGAGCCCCAGGCGCATCGCGGATGTCATAAACGAGGCCAATAGGATGCGCGCCAAGGAACTCGACGGGTCTCGAGCGCTGCTCCGCGCGAGGGAAGAGGGCGAAGAGAAGCTGACTGAAGTCAGGTCCATATACTCACAGGAGGAGACCCGGCTCGGAGAAATACTCAACGTTCCCAAGGACTCAAGGGACTTCTTTGAAGCGATATCAGGAATCTCGCCTGAGAATTACCCGTTGAAGCTCTACCACTTCGTTAAGGCCTTGGAGGCATCAGTTGAGGAGTCCGCTGAGGAGGCCAGAAAGATGATCGAGAGCACCGTGAGGCTCGAAGTCCCGGAGGTAGGAAAAGTCTACGGTCTGGTCGCCTTCGGCGAAGGCGGGGCGACAAAGGGCGTCGTGGCTGCGGTCGAGGTTTTGGCCAATAGACGAGGATCAGGAAAGGTGAAGGTTCTCGGAAGCGAGGTTGGCGAAAGCGTCCAAGCGAGCGCTGAAGACGCCTTCGTCTTCTTGAACTCGGTCACGGGCTGGAAGTTCAGGAACTGGGACTTCTACGTTGAGCTGGTTACCCCCGCGAAGGGGCTTGAAAGGATCCCCTCAGGCATAGGGATAACATCTCCTCCCGTCTCAGGTCCGTCGGCTGGCTTGGCGATCTCCATGGCCATGATATCAGCTGTACTCGGACTCAAAACGGACCCCTCAACCGTTGCCACAGGAGCAATAACGGCAAAGGGAGAGGTCTGGCCTGTAGGCGGGCTCGACTACAGGGGCATGGGCAAAGTGGAGGCTGCGCTAACGGACCGCTTCGCCAAGAAGCTGTTGCTTCCGAAGTACAATCTGGATAAGCTGTCTGAGGGCGGCGGGATGGAGCCGCTCTCAAGGGCGGGCGTATCGGTAGTAGGAGTGGAGGACGTATTGAGTGCGGCCGTCCAGGGGCTCATTGGGTTGCGCAACAAGGATCAGCTAGTGCGCCTACTCAACTCCGAAGGCCTGCGGAGTCCGAGGAAGTAGTGTTCCCCACGGCGTTCTGGCCCAGCGGCTGCCAAACTGTTTTCCCCCCTCGCACTTGAACTTGGTACCCAGTGCTCGTTTGATCGACAAACCCCCGGCTCAGGCCCAGTGAAAGGAACCATTATAACTGACCGAACTTGACTCGCGGGAGTGTGGTCTTGACACGCCCAATCTTGGTATCTCCCTCCTATGTTCGACGCCTACTGATTTTTGCCATCCTAGCCGCTCCACTGATGCTTCCGTGCTTCGAGGTCGCGATGAAGCCAGGCATCTCGCATCCCCCTTCATTGAGCTCAGATGCAACGGTCGACGTGTCCATCTTGATGAAGAGCGAGATGGATCTGGTTTCACTTGCGAGCTTGAGAAGGTACGGCAGGATGATGACTGTATTCGGACGCGTCGTGACCATGAGAACGACCTTGTGGGGTCTTCAATTGATCAGGATGGTGGCCAACGTTCAAGTGGTCTCCCAAAGCCAGCCACTGAAACTGTCACTGGACACCACAGTGCTTGAGGTCGGCGCCAGAGATGTGTGGATTGGGCTGAACGATTCGAAAGGAACGCCCGTGACGGGTGCAGGCGTAATAGTGGGCTTTATCGATACTGGGATCGATCCATACCATGAGGACTTCTACCTCGACAACGGCTCGTCCAAGATCTTGTTCATCTGGGACCAGCTTGGGGGTCGTCCGTCGTCTCATCCCTTTGGTTACGGTGTCGAGTTCACAAGACAGGACATAGAGGGGCGCCTGGCCAAGACAAATGATACCGAGGGTCATGGCACACATGTCGCGGCCATCGCAGCCAGCAGTGGAAGGTCGTCGGAGGGCACGTACACCGGGGTCGCGCCTGGAGCTTGGCTGATAATAGTGAAGGCGGGAGGGCGGTCCTGGATATGCCCTGAGCTCTGGATGTTCAACGACACTGATATCATAAGCGGCATCAGCTACTTGATCGACAAGGCTTCCTCATTGAACATGCGCATTGTGATCAACCTCAGCCTTGGGTCCAACATCGGATCCCATGACGGTACGTCTCCCCTTGAAGTAGCGCTGGAAGAGGCCGTAGAGAGGGGGGCCGTCGTAGTGACATCAGCAGGCAACTCTGCGGACGAGAGTATCCACGCTGAGGGGCGATTTTCCCCGGGAAAGCAGATTGCCCTCAAATGGACCGTACCCGATAGAACCGTAGCTTCCATCGTTGACCTGTGGCACGGGCCCCGCGACTCAGCTGAGGTGACGCTGGTCCTGCCCTCCGGCAATACCGTGCGGGGACCCACTGGCGACCAAGGGGTCAATACGCCTGACGGAGCGGTCCAGATAATCTCCCAGGAATCTGAGAAGGGGAAAGGGTATCTGATCCAGGTGATAGCCGAAGGCGGCAGGATTCCCGCAGGACGCTACTCACTCCTCATCAACCCGGTGTACGTTGACTCCACCGGCGAATGGGACGCTTGGGTGGATGATATCTCTCCTGACCCTTACGAAATCTCCGAATTCGAGCGGGGCGATAACTACTCGATAACACAGTCCGAGACAGTGGGAGTACCGGGCACATCTGAGTCGACCATCACCGTGGGCGCATACTCGGGAAGGAGGTCCGCGGTGGGGAACCCGCCCGGTGAGGTCTGTGCCTTCAGCGGGAGAGGCCCAACTAGGGACGGGAGGACAAAACCTGACTTGGTCGCCCCAGGTCTGTTCGTGATCGCTGCCAAGTCCTCCGAGGCCGGGGGCCTAGACCCCTACTCAGTGGACGAGGAGCATGTGCAGCTGTCGGGGACGAGCATGAGCGCGCCGCACGTTGCGGGCGCCGTAGCTCTCTTGCTCCAGTACGATCCCTCAATACCGTCATCGTCGGTACGCGACATTCTGAGATCTTCGGCTCGCCTCGATGCCAACACGGGACAGATAGACAAGGGTGTTGGCGACTTCAGCTGGGGATGGGGGAAGCTCGATGCCAGGCTCGCGCTCTCCATGGTTAAGGTCAATGTAGCAGTTCAGGGAATACCGCGCTACATTCAAGTCCAAGTGAGTGTGGACGGTCGGACCAAAGCGACAATCGCGGGCTCCGGTTCAGTAACCCTCTACTTGGAGGGAGGAATCGAGCACTCAGTGTCAGTACCGAGCGTCACCGGAGGGCCGTGGACAAGATATAGCACACCGATCCACGAGGTGTTGATCGATTTCCATGCCAACCTTTCTTTCCCGTATGTGGCGGAATACTACGTTAGCATCGTGACTCAATATGGGACTAGCAATCAATCCGGTTGGTACATTCAAGGAACGGCCGTGCAGTTGATGGTTCAGCCGACAGAAGTCCGTCTGGCAGAAGGCCATCGCGCGGCCCTCAAGGGCTGGAACGCTTCGGTGCCCGTTATCGTGAACGGGCCGATGGTGATAGGGGCCATCTGGGTCGAGCAATTCATGGTCGAGGTGAGGAGCGTCAGAGGAAACCCGACCGGCCGCGGCTGGTATGACGAGGGAGCGAGCCTTGCCGTCAGTTCAGAGGAGTACATTCCCGCTGAAGGGATCATGGGCTTGCTTGGACTAAGGTACGTCCTACGAGGCTGGGAGGTGGATGGAATGGCCGTGATTGATGCATCGAGCGTTGCTGTTCATTCACCCTTGGTCGTTGTCCCGGTCTATGAGCTGGACTACTCAGTCACGCTCTCCTATGGCTTGATACTGCTCGTGGCGATCGCCACTGCAGTAGTCGTCTTGAAAGGATCGAGCCGTTTCAAAAGGCCGCATGAGTGGCCCCCGCCGCCAGGTAATGAGCGATCGTGATCACAGAATGGCTCAACGTTGCACAGCGAACCCGTCGGTGATGCGTGGCTTCACATCGCGCAGTCTGTAAGAGGACAAACGTTTATATGAAGACAGAGAACCCCGCGAGTCGGCAAGGGGTGCTGGTGCTCCAGCTGAGAGGATGCCGATGAGGTGTCGACCCTCAATACCTGATCCGGACAATGCCGGCGTAGGGATGCCCGACGCGACATTCTCTCTCGTTTGAACACGGTCGCCCCGCGCCATGAGGCGAGATAACGATGAGGATGGGTCGCAGGTCAGCCGCACTCGCTGCGCTCCTATTGCTATTCGCAGGTTCCGTGGTCTACCTCGTGTTCTGGCGACCTCAGCTCGAGAGCACCTTGATCATATACGGGCCAAGGGGGATAAGGGGGCTAGCTACAGCACTTGTCAGGGAGTTCACAAGGAGGTACAACGTCAACGCTACCTTCGTACACTATGACATGGGTTCAATACAGATAGCTGACAAGCTGATCTCAGAGAAGAACGATCCCGTGGCAGATGTGATAATCGGGGTTCCGGAGTTCTACGCTAGGCAACTCATTGACTCCGGCGTCCTTGAGGTTTTCATCCCAGCGAACCTTAGCCTGATCCCCGAAAGCGAGAGATGGGACAACACGAATCATGTGCTTCCAATGGACAAAGGATACGTGCTCCTGACATACAATGAGACCATCATAACCCAAAGGTCCCTGCAGATCCCGAGGACTCTGGACGATTTGACAAGACCTGAGTACAAAGATCTCGTCTTCTATCAAGATCCCACATCCAGCGGAACCGGGCTCTCATTTTTGGTTTGGGTCTTGTCCGTTAAGGGAACAGAGGATGGGTTCTCCTTCCTGAGGCAGGTCGAGAGGAACGTCAGGCTGCACCCCTCTGGGTGGACAACTTCGATCGCCGCCCTGAGAAGGGGCGAGGTCGCAATCGGGTCGATGTTCAACACGGACGTCGAGTACGAGGAGGTGCCCAACCTCAAGTCAACGGCGACCGAGGGGTTCGTCTACAGGGAGGGTGTGGCTCTTGTGAAGGGAGCCAAACATCCGGAGGTTGCAAAGAAGTTCATTGAGTTCACGCTGAGCACCGAGGGACAGAACCTCGTCCCTCCCAACGGCTACATGTACCCGGTCAACCCCAGGGCCTCCGCGTCCTTCTTGGGCGACGCCCCCAAGCCGGAGAGGGAGGTCACGTTCAATCCAGCTATCGCTGGGGATGTCACAGAGTGGCTTGACAGATGGCGCAGAGAGGTAAAGGCTGGCTAGACCTGGGGCTAGGTTGTCTGCCCCTATCAGCCTTCTTCGCCTTCTTCTATGGCATTCCTGTGGCTTACCTCATGCTGTCGCTTGACCTGTCGGAGCTGGTTCAATCAGTTGGCGACCCGTACGTCATCAAGTTGACCGTGGACACAGCGATCCAAGCCCTAGCATCAACGATACCCTCAGTGATCCTTGCCATCCCTCTGGCGTACTTCTTCTCAGAGTTCTCCTTCAAAGGATCCGGGATACTGAGGAACCTGCTCTTGACACCATTCTTCATACCAGCGTTCGCTGTCACGGAAGGGATAATCATCATGCTGGGCGAGAGGGGGTTAGTTAACCAAGTGCTCGCTGCCCTGCTGGGCAAGCCCCCACCCGTCCTCAGTGTCCTGTATTCGATGGAGGCCGTCATCTTGGTGCACATCTTCTACTACTTGCCCCTCGCAGTGGTCATACTTGGGGAGGGTCTGTCGAGCGTGAATCAAGAGCTCCTAGACGCGGCCAAGGTATCTGGGGCCGGCTGGTTCCTGACCTTCAAGACGATCTACTTCAATCACCTGCTTCCGTTTGTGGCTGCCTCGTCATTGCTGATCTTCGCGTTCTCCTTCATAACCTATTCCACTCCGATTCTGATAGGCGGTCGGTTCAGCACGCTTGAGGTCGAGATCTACTCGACGAGGACGAAATCGATCTCCTCCTCTTTGGCCCTCATCCAGCTCCTCATAACGTCGATCGTCTCAGGTACAATAATGCTCCTTAGGGAAAGGCTGTACAAGCGAGGCGCAACGGTAGGGCAAAAGAGAAGACCCAGAAGGCTGTCGTTTTCTACCGCGTGCGAGAAGGCTCTCCTTGTTTTCGCCACAGTGATCATGGCGGTCGAACTCTTTCCTGTGTATCTAGTAATGGCGCAGTCGGTGTCGACCTCAGCGGTCGTCCTCTTCCCAAGCACTTTCTCTCTTGAGAACTTCAGCGCCCTGCTGGCCGCGGAGTTCGGCTTCGGCATGCGCTTCTCAGACGTTCTCCTTCAGAGCCTATCAATAGCCACGGTCGTTTCCCTCGTATCGATCTGCATCTCGATCTTCATAGTTTGGCAGAGCTTCGAGGGCGAATCGTTCAGAAGGGTCACGAGCTGGCTCCTGTCTCTGCCTCTTTCGGTTTCTAGGTCTTCGTTGGCGCTCGGCATAATGCTAGCATACGGGTTCGGCCTCCTTAGGCTCTATGGAAGCTGGCTCCTCATGGTCGTGGGCCATGTCGCCATAATCGTTCCATTGACGGCCAGGATAATAGAGGCTTCGTGGTTCAGGATAAGTTCGGATATCAAAGACGCCGCTGAGCTGTCCGGAGCGAGCAGACTGTTCAGGCTCACCAGGATTGAGCTACCCATCATCGCCCCGGCGGTGGCGGCCTCGTTCCTGCTTGCCTTCTCATCTTCGATAAGTGAGTTCACCTTCTCGAACTTCTTCAGCACGTTCAACCTGATGACCCTCCCAATCTCCGTTGCGGTACTGCTTGACATAAGGAGATTGGATCTCGCCGCGGCGCTAAACGGCGTGATCATTGTGATCGTGATGGCAGCAGAGGCGATCAGTTCGATGGCGTCTGAAGATGCAATGAGGGTGATCTAATGGAGCTGGAATTGCGGGGAGTCAACAAGCGCTACGGCGAGACGAGGGCCATGGACGACGTATCCTTCAAGCTTGCCTCGGGCAGGATATTGGCATTGCTCGGCCCGAGCGGCTGTGGCAAGACCACCACCCTTAAGGTGATCGCAGGCTTGATCCCCCCCGATTCGGGCAAAGTGCTGTTTGATGGGGAGGACGTCACGGAGCTGAGCCCCGCGGATAGGAAGATTGGAATGGTCTTCCAGAACCTCGCGCTGTTCCCCAACCTAACTGCAGAAGAGAACGTGGCCTTCCCGCTGGAAGCAAGAGAAGAGAGCGTCTCGTCGGTTGAGTCAAGAGTCAAAGACGCTATTCGGATGGTTGAACTTGAGGGCCTCCACCGCAGGTATCCGCATCAGCTCAGCGGCGGACAGCAACAACGTGTCGCCATAGCTAGGGCCATATCCGCGGACGCTCATCTACTCCTGCTCGATGAGCCCCTCGCTTCGTTGGACCCCAACCTCAAGACAGAGATATCCGATGTCATAGGGAAGGTGCAGAGAGAGCTTGGCGTGACAACCGTCTATGTCACCCACGACCAGATCGAAGCGGTGCTGATGAGCGACTTCTTGGCAATCATGTTCGAGGGTAAGCTCGATGCGATCGGAAGGACTCAGGACCTTCATGAGTCCCCGCCTACTGAGAGATCTGCAAGTTTCCTGGGGGCAACCAACGTCATGAGGTGTTTCGTCGAGCGGGTCACTGTCAATCGGATCCTCATCTCCGTGGACGGAAAAGAGGCCAAGGTGGTTAGGCCAAAGTGGTGGGACCCGAGGTATGGCAAGGCAAGGCTCCTCTTCAGGCCTGAAGGCGCGAGAGTCGTTAAGCCGAATTCGGGCTTGACTCGGGGGACGTTGGTCAGCACAATGTACGCGGGCCTGAACCTAATCGCCAAGGTCCAGACTGCCCACGGTCAGATAGAATGCAGAGGCAACTCATCAAAGTCTTATCATGCTCTATCAGACAGGGTGGGCAGGGAAGTCGGCGTAAGGGTAGATCTAGGAAGGGCCATTGTTTTCTAGCATCGCTGTCTGCCCGTGACCCTCGTGTCCAAAGGCGACCGGCCCTCAAGAGGATGATGATAGCTTTTTAGGTGCCAGATTCGAGCGATGTAACCACTGGAGCAGGGGTTCTGATGCGGTCTGCCCTGTTAAGAATGGCAGGATACGTCAAGAAATACTGGCCTCACGTACTTGTGTCGGGAGGTTCGATACTGACAATATCAGCTACCGAGGGAGCTTCCCCATACGTAACGAAGATGGTCATAGACGTCGCGACCTCATCGGGTCCCCTGGACTGGATAGTACTCCTCGTCGCAGTCCTTATCGGCTTGGCGCTGCTTCGCGGCATCGCCAGGTTCATAACCATGTACGTTGACAACTACGTCAGCAACAAGGTCGCGTTTGATATCAGGGCGGACCTCTTCAGATGCCTTCAATTCCAGTCGTTTGCCTTCTACGACAAGGCAAGGACGGGTCAGCTGATCTCGCGCCTGACCAGTGACGTGAACGAAATATCGCGCTTCTTGGGTTGGATGGTTCCCTTTTTCTTCATCAACCTGACGACATTCCTCTTCTCCCTCTTCATGATGTTCAGCCTTGACGCCGGATTGTCATCCATCGCCCTTCTGAGCGTACCTGCGATTGTCTTGGTAGCGGTCAAGTTCTCATCAGCGATCGGTCCGGTTCACTTGGATATCAGGAAGGTCGTCGGGCAGTTAACGTCTGTCGTTCAGGAGAACCTGATCGGCGTCAAGACTGTCAGGTCACTGGCCTCGGAGCCCAAGGAGATGTGGAAATTCGATGCGGTTGCCAACGGCCTCTTCGATCTCTCGATCATGGCTGACAGGCTGCGTGGCCTGTTCTTGCCACTCACGTCGTTGATACTTGGCGTCAGCGTAGCTGCGTTCCTTTGGTTCGGCGGACAGGAGGTCATCTCTGGAGCGATAACTATCGGCACTTTGGTGGCGCTCGTGACGTACTTGTCGATGGTCGCTGGCCCCATAAGGATGCTCGGCTTCATGCTTGAGCAGTCGAGGCGAGCTGTGGCAGGAGCAACGAGAATCTTCGAGATAATGGACACGCAAGCTGCGGTGACGGAAAGGCCGAACTCAATAGAACTCAAGAGCTCAAGGGGCGAGGTTGCGTTCGAGAACGTCAGCTTCAGTTACGCTGGTCAGCCCGCGGTCGACGGCCTCAACTTGATCGTGAAGCCTGGAGAGAAGATAGCCATTGTCGGAAGAACGGGATCCGGCAAGACGACGGTCCTCAACCTCATTCCCCGATTCTACGATGTGACATCAGGTAGGGTGACCATCGACGGGACGGACATCAGAGACCTCAAGATAGCATCCTTGAGGAGGCTCATCGGCGTGGTTCCTCAGGAACCTTTCATATTCCCGACCACCATGAGGGACAACATCACGTTGGGTGACGAGTCCCACTCAGACGAACAGGTCGTGGAAGCTTCCAAGGCAGCGATGATATACGACTTCATCTCCTCTCTTCCGAAGGAGTTCGACACACCAGTGGGGGAGATGGGTGTCACCCTCTCGGGGGGCCAGAGGCAAAGGATCTCGATTGCGAGGGCCATAGTGAAGGACCCCCGCATAGTTCTCTTGGACGACTCAACCTCAAGCGTAGATGTCGCAACCGAGAAAGAGATAGAGGTCGCACTGAAAACCCTGTTGAAGGGCAGAACGACCTTCATAATCACGCACAGGCTTGCGACCGCCAGCCGAGCCGACAGAGTGGTGGTGATGGATAAGGGGAAGGTTGCTGCGGTCGGGAGGCACGAGGATCTACTCAGGAACTCTCAGCTCTACAGGGAGCTGTTCTCCGATCAGATGGGGGAGTTGGCGTTCGGCGAGGTGAGTGAGTAGAATTGGGAATGTGGATGATAAGGCCCGGGGAGGATGAGGTCGAAAGGAGGCTTCCCGACCGTCTGCTTGTCCCGAAGATGCTCAGGTTCGCCGCCCCCTACAAGGGGCGGATGGCCCTTGCGGTATTGCTCACTGTGATCGGGGCGATCCTTGGGGCCGCGGGGCCGTTCGTTCTCGGGCAGGCGATCAACGAGTTCATGGCGAATAAGGACGTTCAAGGTCTGGCATTGGCGTCAGCCCTGTTCGCGGGGATTCAGATCGCGGACTGGGCCAGCGGCTCGTTACGGATGTACATCACGGCTTGGCTCGGCGACAGAGTGATCACTGACCTTAGAAGGATGATGTTTGAGAACCTGCAGAGGCTCTCCCTATCGTACTTCAGGAGGCGTCAGGTTGGGTGGCTAATATCGAGAGTGATGTCAGATGTCAACACGGTTAACATGGTCGTGACCTCGGGCCTGTTGACTTCACTTAATGACTTGATGCTGATGACGGCGATGATCCTAGTCATGTTCCTACTCAACTTCTGGCTCGCACTGGTGGCGCTCTCTCTGGTTCCCTTCATTGTTGCGGCGACATGGCTGTTCTCATCAAAGGCGAGGGTCTCATTCAGGGACAGAATAAAGAAGGAAGCTTCCGTCTCGTCTGAAATAGAGCAGTCCATAACCGGCATCAGGGTCATACAGGCGTTCGGGAGGGAGGAGGAGGCCCAGAGATCTTTCGAGAGAGTCAGCGGGGAATACGTGAACGCTTCACTCTCAGCCGCCAGGGTAACTTCGGGTTTCCGTCCGGTCGTCGAGGTGCTGGAGGTGCTGGACACGGCCTTGCTTCTAGTAGTGGGAGGAGCCTGGGTTGCCTCGGGAAGCCTGATGGTAGGGACGTTGGTGACGTTCATGGCGTACGTGACCAGGTTCTTCTGGCCCGTGAGGGAGATAACGATGCTCTACAACAATCTGCAGGAAGCACTGGCAGCCTCGGAGCGGATATTGGAAGTGATAGAGACCAAACCGGAGATCGAGGACTCGCCGGATGCAGTGGACGCCCCCGACCAGATCAAGAGCATAGTATTGGATAACATCAGTTTCGAGTACGAAAAGGGCGTTACAGTCCTCGATGAGGTCAACTTGAGAGTGACAGCCGGTGAGATGGTTGCCATCGTTGGTCCGACGGGCGCCGGGAAGACCACCTTAGCTTCATTGCTTGTCAAGTTCTACTTGCCCACCAAAGGTAGGATTACGGTCAACGATTTGGATGTCTCCAAGATCAGGAAGGAATCCCTGCGCAGAAGGGTGATGATGGTTCCCCAAGAGCCGTTTCTTTTCTCAGGAACCGTGCTGGACAACATGCGCTACGCGAGCCCAACTGCATCAGAGGAAGATATCGTGGCAGCTGCCAAAGCCTTAGGCATGGACGAGAAAATGAGGAGTCTTGAATCTGGGTACAACACTGAGGTCATAGAGGGAGGGCTCGGACTCTCCACTGGAGAGAAACAGCTTATCTCGATAGCGCGGGCGTTCCTCGCGAACCCTTCTGTCCTAGTGCTCGATGAAGCCATGTCGAGCGTCGACCCGAGCTCTGAACATGTAGTAAGATCAGCCATGCGAAGGCTGATGAAAGGAAGAACCGTGATAGTCATCGCTCACAGGCTCTCGACCGTAGCCGCGGCAGATAGGATAGTGGTAATGGACGGAGGCAGAGTAGTGCAGGAAGGTGATCACGAAGAGCTGATGAGGCAGGGCGGCCTTTACAGGGAGCTGCACGAGAAGATGGCAACTGCGGAAAGCCAAGCCGTGCCGGTCTCAGAATCGCAGAGATCTTAGCGCCCGGGAGGATCCACTAGGTCGGGTCTGTCAGGTTAGGTACTGCTCTAGGTTCCCCTAAACGTTTGCGACATCTAGGCACCATCAGCGAAGACCGAGACTTCGGTGACCCATCCTCGTATAGTGTTCCTGACGGCTTCCATTCTGCCGATATGCGCCTCGACCGAAGTTCTTGTGCTTTGGCCGATCCGCCCGCCTTCCGTTCAAGACCGAAGACCTTCAAGGCGTCCGGTGGGCTGATAGTCGTCGATTGATGCATCTGCCGAAGGCGCGTCGCTCACTTGACGGTCAGTTTAAATCGACGGTGAATCGGTAACGGTCCGACGCTGGCCTTGAGCCTCTCATCCGGGCTAAGAGTGCATGCCTCCAGATTCATTGCGAGCGCGGACGCCCTTCCGGTCTTTGTTCTGCTTCTGGCTAACGGCCTTGCTGTCCTCTGGCCGCTTCTGCCCGGAGGATACTTGGTGAACGGAGACCACCCTTGCAGGTTCGCAGAGGCGTGGTACATGGCAGACTTCCTTCTTCTGGGTCAGCACAACCCCTTCGGATGGAATCCATATCTTCAAACGGGCCTGCCGATGTTCACCTTCGGCCCCACGTTCCTCCCAATCCTCATGACCTCCTTGGTCAAGCTCGCTCTGTTCTTGCCCCAGGAGTTGGCATACAACTTGGTCTTCGTGTTCTCCTATCTTCTCTATTCCGTCGCAGCGTATCTCTTTGCTAGGTCACTGGGAATGGGCACATTCAGCTCTTTTTGCTTCTCATTTATGTTGTGCTTCACCTTCACGCCCTTCCCGACCTACATATACTTCAGCTTGCCCAACGCAGCTCTGATAGTTGGGGTTTGGCCATATGCGCTTGGCGTGGCTCTCGCCTTTCTCGCCAACCACAGGTTCATCTCTCTGACGAACGGGTCGGGGGCAAGGTCGCTGCTTGAGTACTCATCCCTGGCCGCGCTGACTGGGCTCTCGAACGTTCTTGCTACGTTCGGGCTCGGGTTCATGTCCTTAGCCTTCGTCGCTTCAGACTTGCTGAAGAAGAGGGACCTGAGACGGAGCGCCCGGCTGCTTGGATACGTGACCTTGGCCGCTGCGTTGGGTCTGACCCTATCGTCGTTCTACTTGGCGTTGCCGTTCATCTACGGCGACCAATACTACAAGTTGTGGTCGGAGCCTCTGGACCCCTCAACGAGATCGGTCGTGCTCATTGCTCCCCTCGTGATGCCATGGTTCGAGACCTACGCAAGCAGGCCGGGCGGATGGTTCTTGGAATCAATGTACTTGCAGTCGTACGTTACCACGTGGGCTTTGGGCCTAGTGGGAGTCGGAGCATCTTTAATCCTTTGGAGGTCGGACGGTCTCTTCTTCATCTTCTTGGCGCTCGCATCTCTGTTCGGCGCGGCTGGCGGTCTGGGATCCTTTGTCCCACAGTATCTCAGGTTCTTTGACTTCACCCGGATCGCTTGGATCGGGCTCGCGTGCGTAGCCATCGACTGCGCAGTTCGACTGATCTCGAAGAAATCCAAGTTGTTGGCGCCTCTCGCGGGAGCAGCTCTCCTCGCGGTGGCGTTCGTCCCGCAGGCAAGCGACTCGGCGACCTACCTCTGGCTCGCAAGGAGCAGGGACTCCGGTGGCCCCTTGGTGGACGCTGGGGCTGCGATCAGATGGCTTGCGGATAGCTCCGATCCCTCGGGGGCAGTCTATATCGAGGATACCACCTTCTGGGACAACCCAGCTGAACCGATGAATCAACTCTGGTTCGGGCATGCCTTCGGCGCAGCCTTCATGGAGCTCGGACCGAGAAGGGTCTTCGGCGGATTCTATGGATTCTGGTTCAAGCCCTACTGGAACAGCTGGTGGGACATAAACTGGGGGGCCTATGCGGGAAATTCTCAGGATCTTAGGGCCCTGTTCGCCAAGTACGATGTAAGGTACGCACTTGCGTTCACTAACGCATTGAAGGAGAAGCTCTCTGACCCCGCGTATTTCTCGAAGGTCTTCGAGTCCGGGGATTTCGCTGTCTATGAGGTAAGGGACTTCTCAGAGGCCTTCGCCTACTCTTTATCTGGGCGCCCAGTAGAAACGATCGAGCTGAAGCCTGACCTGATGAGGTTCAGGATCACAGGTGCCCAGCCACGGGACGCGCTTGTGGTCAAGATGGGGTACATGCCGCACTGGATAGCAAGTGCCGAGGGCTCACCCCTAGATTGCAGCCCCTATGACGCAGCGTTCATGATGGTATCCTTGCCCGAGGGTGACCATGAAGTAACGCTGATCTATCAACCGCTCCTCATGGACCACGCGCTTAGGTTGTTGGCTCTGCTCGGGTGGTGTGTCGTCGCGCTCCTATGTTTATTCAAGCCTCGTGCAACATTGCCGTTCTGAAGATCATGGGGACAGACCGTGACCCAAGCGAGGGACATTCCACCTAGTCGAGTCCAAGCTAAGTGGCGCGTCTTCCGGCTTCGCGTGAAATCTGATAGTCGGTTGCTGATTGTCGACGACGCCACTGGTTGCATCTGAGCGCAGGCTCCCAACGTGAAGACATGCTGCAGGATAAAGGAATATTAGGCAGCATTGACGGCGAAGCCGAAATTCGAGTGTCTGAAGGAGAGAAACTGGCAGACCTTGACGCCGCGACTCTTGACCCTTCCTCGATCTACACGAGCATCGCACTGACGATACTGTCCGAAGCCTCAGGGCTGAAGAGGGTCCTGATCCCCTTACAGGTGGTCGAGGAGTTCGAGGATCGGGCCAAGCACGGTGACGAGCTCGGTTTGAAAGGGCTGAGACGGGTCTCTGACGAATGCGCGGTCAGGGGCATCGAGGTGTCCTTCGAGCCCGGCCAGATCAGAGCGGGTGACGCTCGCGAGGCCGCGCGCGAACTAGCCCGCGTCACGGGAGCTACATTAGTTACATGTGACCCCTTAAGCGCTCGGTCTGCAGAGGCGATGGGCCTAAGAGTCGCCTACAGAAGGCCCGCTGGGGCGCTCAGCTTGGACACATTCTTCACCGGAGATGTCATGTCAGTCCACCTCAAGGAAGGGGTCGTGCCGAGGATCAAGAAGGGGGCTCCTGGCAGGTGGACCTTCGAGGAGGTCGGAGGTGACCCGATCGCCCGGGAGGAACTCGAGTCGCTTGTGCTTGAGATAATGGCAGCCGTTCAGTCATCTCAAGACGGCTCGGCGTTCGTCGAGATCGACAAGCCGGGCTCCACGATCGTTCAACTCGGCGATCGCAGGATAGTGATAGCGAGGCCGCCGTTTTCTGATGGGATGGAGATAACTGCCGTGAGGCCCGTTATCAGAAAGTCGATCGAGGATTACAGGTTGTCAGGTGACGTGCTCTCAAGGATAGGCACGAGGGCGGAGGGAATCCTGATCGCTGGTTCACCAGGAATGGGTAAGTCGACGTTCGCTCAAGCTCTCGCTGAGTTCTACAAGTCAAAGGACAAGGTGGTAAAGACCGTCGAGAGCCCGAGAGATCTTCAGCTGCCTCCCGACATAACCCAGTACTCGAAGACCATGGCAACCCCGAGCGAAATCCACGACGTGTTGCTGCTTGGTCGTCCCGACTACACGATCTTTGACGAGCTCAGGTCCGATTCGGATTTCGAGCTCTTCATCGACCTCAGGCTAGCAGGAATAGGAATGGTTGGCGTGGTACATGCGACATCCGCCATAGATGCCGTCCAGCGTTTCGTTCACAGGGTCGACTTAGGACTCGTTCCGTCCATAATCGACACCATCCTGTTCATCGACGGAGGCGAGATTGTGTCAGCTCACGTCCTAGAGACAGAGGTCAAGATCCCCATCGGACTTGCGAGGCCTGATCTGGCAAGGCCAACCGTAATCATGAGGAACCTCATGACTGGCAGGCCTGAGTACGAACTCTACGTCTTCGGCGAGAAGACATTCGTCGTGCCTGTCGGCAAGAGGAAGAGCCCGAAGGAGCAAGCCGTCAGAGCAGCAGTCGAGGAGGCCTTGGGGGGCAAGTCGAGAAACTACACGATTGACGTGTCCGAGAAGAAGATCAAAGTAGGGGTGCCGGCCCATGACATCAGGGGCTTTACTAGGAAGACTCAAAAGAACCTTTTCAAGGTCGGCAGGAAGTTCGGCTTGGCCATCGAAGTCGAGCCGGTGCGAGAATACGACGAAAGGACATAGCCGACAGATGCTCAACTGACTTTTGCCAAAGCGAGTACCCAAGACATATCTTGCTCCGATTCCAGAGGGCATCGGATAGCGCGAGAGTCTGTTGCGCAATGAGTTGCTTGACCAAAGTCCTCGATGGCACCCCGTGTAACCTTAAATTGGCATTTCTGGGACTCATTTTGGAGCTACGTCATGCTAAAGGAGAAGATCTGGGGGGTCGGCCTCATCGCCATTTCCGTCCTCGGCATCCTTGCCTATTTCGGGATGCTTATGAGCGGCCTGACTCAGATGGCGGTTCTATTGGTATCGACATTAGTCGTCATCTCATTCTTCACTTTGGTCGCGTGGGTCGGCTACACCATATTGACGACCCACTGGCCGGAGTCGTGACCCGATTTGACAAAACCCAAGCTGGTCATACTCGCAGGGGGGCTAGGAAAGAGGCTCAGACCGTTCACTCTCTTTCTCCCCAAGCCGATGCTTCCGATTGGCGACAGACCGATCCTCAGCCACATCATCGATTGGGCCGCAAAGGAAGGCATAACCGATGTCATAATCGCTACGGCCTATCTCGGGAAGATCATCGAGGACTACTTCAACGACGGCTCAGATCAAGGAGTAAAGATAACTTACGCTCGCTCCAAGAGGCCTCTTTCCTCCGGCGGCCAACTAAAGACCGTCGAGGCCTTGGTCAACGACACGTTCGTCCTGACATACTCTGATGTCATAACGAATGCCCCGATAGACCCCATCCTGCGGTTTCACTCCGAGAAGAGGTCGAAGCTGACGATCATTGCTCGCCAAGTGGAAATTCCCTTCAGGTTCGGGGAACTCAGGGTCGACTCAAGCGGGAGAATGCTCGGATGGGAGGAGAAGCCCCTGATAAGGCGCTTGGTGAACGCAGGCATTTTCGTGATGGAGCCCGATGTGTTCAAGTTCGTAAGGGAGAACGAGGTCGTGAGCATGGACGTCGTGGTGCGGCGCATGATGGAGAGGGACCTGCCGACCTACGCCTACGAGTCGGATGCTAACTTCGTGGACGTTGCGGACCAGAAGAGCTACGAGAAAGCGGACGAGGAGTTCAGCAAGGTTCTCGGGAACATATGATCGAGGCCGCCTAGGGGGCCCATGGGGATCTGCGATGGGCATTTCGATAATCCGCGAGCCACCGATATCCGAACGAGGCTTCTCTAGGAGGCACACGGTGGAAGTGGTTTTCGTTGAACCCAGGGCCAAGAGCGTCTACTTTCTCTGCTCGGTGGACGGATTCTCGAGAAGGACTCATCCTATGGACAAACAGGGAGAGATTTGGAGGATCGTGCTGAGGTTGCTGGCGGGAGAATACGAGTACGCGTTCCTGATCGACGGTTTTCGAATCGTGACCGATCCGGAGAACCCCGATGTCAGAAAGAGGTCTGATGGATCCGAGGTCAGCGTGATGAGGTTCGGCGTACCGGACGAGGCGCGCGCACGGCGCGACGGTTCCATTGACCTCGCTTCGGTCTATCACGATCAGCTGCTCCCGTTCCTCGAAGCGTTCAGGGATCAGGCCATATACAGGCTACGAGTTGCGAAGGAGGACATTGAACAGGCGTACCTGCTTTCGAAGGACGGAAGGCAGGTGCCAATGGAATGGATTTCGTTCGACGATCACTTCGACTACTACGAGTGCCGCCTTCCGGTCGCCTTCTCACTTGACTACGCATTCAAGGTGGTCGATGCGGATGCTGAGGCTTTCCTTGGGTCTGAGGGCCCGGCCGAATCACTGTCAGGCTGCAAAGCCTTCCCCTTCCCCCCGCGGCAGATTCCCAAGTTCGATTGCCCAGAATGGGGACTGGGTTGTGCATACTATCAACTACTTCCCGACAGGTTCAGGGACGGCGATCCCCTAAACAACCCCAAGGGGGCTCTGGTGTGGAGTGGCGCGCCAACTGCTCACGGTTACTTCGGCGGCGACTTGGCTGGGCTGTTTCAGGCTGTGACCTACCTAAGGGACTTAGGAGTGTCGGCCGTCCGAGTGATGCCCGTGTTCCTCTCGCCTTCGAACGACAACTTTGACGTCTTCGACTACTATCATGTTGACGTTCATCTTGGCACGGACGAGATGTTCGCTGAGGTGGTTGAGGCGCTGCATAAGGAGGGCATCAGGACAGTCTTGGACGTGGTTTTCAACCACACGGGCCTAGGGTTCTTCGCGTTCAGGGACATTGTCAGGAACCAGGAGTCCTCGCAATACGCAAACTGGTATACCGTGCACGAATTCCCTGTTTCCCGAAGGAGGCCCATAACTGAGAGAATTGTGAAGAGGCTGACAGGAGCCCCCGATCGCACTGCGTACGAGGCGCACATGGACAGGCCCGAGTGGCCTGAGCTAAACTTCCGGAGTCTTGAGGTCAGAAGCTTCGTAAGGGAGATAGTGTCGCACTGGATCAAGAAGGCACGGATTGACGGTGTCTGGCTCTCGGTCGCCGAAGGTATCCCTCACTACTTCGCGGCGGAGATCCGCAGGGCAGCCAAGCGAGCTAACCCCGATGCCGTGGTCATAGGTGATGTGAAGACGGACCCTGTATGGTGGTTGCACACGAACGAGCTCGACTCGGCGACAGATCTCAGCTTCAGAACGGCGGTTTGCGATTACTTCCTCAGAGGCAAGACCCCCCCATCTGAGTTCATCGGCCAGCTCTTGAGGTCGAAAGGGCTCATGCCTTGGGGAGCAGTGCTCGCAAAATGCAATCAGATCGATGATGAGTTCTCTGAACGGGCCATCACGGCCGGAGGCGGGGATAGCTCGAAGGCGGCTCTCGCGATGATCTTTCAGCTCACCTACCCAGGATCCCCCGTCATCCTTTACGGGGATGAGGTCGGACTGGCGGGCGATCGCTACCCGAGCTGCAGGGGGTCAATGATATGGGACCCGGACATGAGGGACGAAGGGATGCTGGAGCTGTACAGGAGGCTGTTGAAAGCCAGAAGGGACTCTGAGGCATTGCGGTTAGGCTGGATCAAATTCCTCGCAGTAGACGACCAGCTGGACTTAGTTGTCTTTCAGAGGTGGACCGAGTCCGACTTGGCGATCACCGTGATCAGGAGAACGGGTGATCCCCAGCCTGTAGCCTTGCCGATTCCGGCGGGGACATACAGGGATCTCATCAGTTGGGAGACCTTCACGTCCTCGGAAGGGTCGCTTCATGTGGAGCTGCGCGGCGGCTCCAGTCTCGTATTGATTCGCGAAAGGCCGACCTACGCGGGCATGCCCGGACCGGGCGAACTCAGCAGGGTGCGCGCGTAGGGACAGCGGGACTCTCTGGGCAGCGGGACCGATTCGAGTGACTGCGCGCTGCCCAGCCTAGACCTTTCGCAGAACGGCGTCCCCGAAGGGCCACGCTTGACGACGATCACGTCGATAAGCTTAAACGTCGCACTTGGCACACAGATCACAAGAGGCCTCCGAGTCAGAGGCCCGACACTCATCAGGTGTTTGAATTGATCATAACTCATGGGTCTTCAGGCAGGGGTCTGGCCAGCAACATGGCCAGCATCTCCAACTCCCGCCTCGTGGAGACAGTGACGAGGCGGTTCCCGGACGGGGAGCTCTACGTGAGGGTGCTCGGAGAGGTCGCGGGGGAGGATGTCGTGTTGGTTCAGTCGCTCGGCTTGGAGCCGGACCCCCTGTTAGTCGAATACTTCCTGATCGTTGACGCCCTCAGAGGTAGCGGATGCAAATCAGTGACGGCAGTTATTCCCTACTTGGCCTATGCGAGGCAGGACTCCAGGTTCAATGACGGTGAGCCTTTGAGCCTAGGGGCCATTGCTAGGTTGATCGAGGACGCGGGCTCGGATCGCATCATAACTGTTGATGCTCACCTACATCGTTTCAGGAAGCTGGGCGATGTTTTCAGAATACCGACGCACAACGTCTCTGCCATGCCTCTTCTGGCACAGTACTATAGAGCCAACTCAGAGCACAGAGATGTAGTGGTGATTGGTCCAGATAGCGAATCAGAACAGTGGGCAATGGTAGTGGCGGAGACCCTCTCGGCCAAGCACTTCTTGCTCAACAAGCAACGGTTGGGAGATCGAGAGGTCAAGACATCCGGTCCCCTTCCCGTACGGGGGAAGTCCGTCGTTGTAGTTGACGATATCGTAAGCACCGGAGGCACCTTGGTCGATGTGGCCGCCAAGCTTAAGGAGCGAGGGGCCAAAAGGATCGACGTGTTGGTGACCCACGCCCTGCTAGTCGGAGACACCCTGGCCAAGCTCAGTGAGGCGGGCATCTCAGACCTAATATCGACGGACACTGTGCCGGGACCAACCTCAAGAGTTTCCGTGGCCCCCGCTATCGTCAACGTACTGCAAGCGGGCGGGTGAGCTGATCCAAATCCGTCGGCGCAAGCGGCTGACTGGAATCTGCTTCCCGGTCAGACCGAATGCTTGGTGAACGTCCCGTTCCCAATCAAACTTAAAGGCGAAGCGCCCCAGGCACTTCTGATGTACCTCATTCATGACCTTGGCACGACTTCCCTGAAGACCGTCCTTTTTGACGAGAACGGCAAGGAGGTTGAAAGGTTCGAGGAACCTTACCCTACATACCATGCAAAGGCGGATTGGGCGGAGCAAGACCCTCTTGATTGGTGGAGGGCAGTTGTCAAGAATACGGAGCGCGCGCATAGGAGAGGTGCCCCCAAGGTCATGTGTTTCTCGTCTCAGAGGGAGACCTTCGTGTCGGTCGACTCGAACTGCGATCCCTTATCCAAGGCAATAGTGTGGCTTGACCGGAGAGCGACGAATCAAGTCGAGGAGATGATTCAGCACTTCGGCAAGGAGCATCTGAGGGAGAAAACCGGGATGATTCCGGACACAACGTTTACCGCGCCGAAGCTGCTGTGGTTGAGGCAGAACAGACCCGAGCTGCTGACGACGGCAAAGCACATTCTCCAAGCCAAGGACTTCATCATAATGAAGCTGACGGGAAGGGCGGTCACTGATCCGTCCCTCGCGTGCAGGACGATGCTCTTTGACCAGGACAGGATGGAGTGGAGCGACGAGCTGAGCCAGTTCGTCGGGGTAAGTAGGTCGCAACTGCCAGAGGTGAGGAGATCCTTTGACATCGTCGGCGAGACCTCGGCTCCTCACTTGCCGTCCGGTGTGCCAGTCGTGGTGGGAGGAGGCGACAGGCAGTGCGAGGCGCTGGGTTCGTCAACGTTGGGGTCCACGGCCATGGAATCGACGGGCACGACCACCAATGTCTCATGCGCTTCGAAGGCGATAGTTGATGACATCAACGTGACCTGCTCTTGTCACGTGGTGGACGACTTGAAGCTAATCGAGCAGGGGATGACCACCTCCGGAGCCATCCTCAAGTGGCTGAGGGACATCACAGGGGTCAGCTACGCAGAAATGGACAGGCTGGCTGAGAAGTCGGAGCCTCGGTCCATGCTTCTGCTGCCGTTCTTCATAGGAGCGAAATCCACCAGGTGGAACCCGAAGGCCAGGGGTGTGATAATGGGCCTCTCCTTGAAACACGGCGTCGGTGATATTACAAGGGCGATCATGGAGGGGGTCGCTTTCGAGATCTTGGCTTGCGTAAAGATACTGGAGAATTTGGGCTTGGCTCCAGAGTCTTTGGTCTCAATGGGGGGCGCTTCGGTCTCGGCTGTCTGGAACCAAATAAAGTGTGACGTGTTGGGCAAGAGGATCGAAGCTCTGCAGGCCTCGGACACCGCGTCCGTAGGCGCTCTACTTCTGGGGATGGTCGGAAACGGCGAAGCGAAGATATCTCATCTGCCGCAACTGGCACGAAGGGTCAATCCGGTGAGATCTATCTTCAGCCCAAGGAGCCAAGAGACTGAGAAGTACTCTAAGACCTTCGAGAGTTACAACGAGCTCTATTCGAGGGTCGAGTCCCTCTTCTAGTCCTCCCATCTCATAGGATGGTTCAACTGTTATATCAACGGGCGCGTACGACAAGGGACCGATGATTGGATTTCCGTTCGAGGTCGGGATAGTTCATGCGATGGCTTTCCCCGAGACCCTGGCCGGCGAGGGTCCAATACTGGAGACCGCACGAACCATCATAGAGGATGAGTTCTTCGACGCCATAGAAGTATCATGGGTCAAAGATAATGACATCAGGCGGCAACTGGCCTCACTGCTCAGAGACTCAGCAGCCCATGTGGTATTCTGTGGCGGCATCCCAATCCTCAGGCTCAACCTAGATCTCAACTCGCTCGACGTTCCGACCCGCAAGGACGCCGTTGCATCGACAAGGCGATTGATTGACGAAGCAAGGTCTATTGGCGCCAAGACATTCGTGCTGTGCAGCGGACCGGACCCCGGAGCGGCCATGAGGGAGAATGCGAAGTTGGCCCTCACAGATTCACTGAGGGAGATAGCAGAGTACGCTGGAGACGAGATGTTAGTTTCACTGGAGGCATTTGACAGGGAAGTTGACAAGAAGCTACTGGTCGGGCCCACAGCGGAAGCGGTTGATCTGGTCGTGAGCGTGAGGAAGGAATTCAAGAACGTCGGGCTGACGCTCGACCTGAGTCACTTTCCGCTGCTAGGCGAGAGGGCATCTGTCTCGCTTGTCCAAGCCAAGGATACGCTAGTGCACGCCCACATCGGCAACTGCCTTCCCAATGCGGACAGCCATCCCAAGTTCGGAGCCCAGAACAGTTGCAATGGCGTCGATGAGGTGAGGGAGTTCGTCCAAACACTGAGGTCAATCGATTACTTCGACAGGCGGCCTGCCATAGTGAGCTTCGAGGTGAGACCTGCGCCCGGAGAGAGTCCGGGTGCGGTGATAGCCGGATCCAAGAGGATACTGATGAAAGCCGTGAGGGGTCTGATATGAACTCAAGAATGAAGGCGTACGTAACCAGGCTCATCCCGGACGAGGGCATTCAACTACTCAAGGGCCAGATCACAGTTGATGTGCATCAGGGTGAACTGCCCCCTTCCAAGGATGTGATCATCAAGCACACTAGGGATAAGGATGGACTTCTCTGCCTGCTCTCGGACAGTATTGACTCTGAAGTGATAGACAACTGCCCGAACCTTAAGGTCATCAGCAACTACGCGGTCGGCTACGACAACATCGATGTGGAGGCCGCCACGAGGAAAGGGATACTCGTGACTAATACCCCGGGCATCTTGACGGAAACGGTCGCGGACTTCACATGGGCCTTGCTCATGGCCGCGGCGAGGAGAGTTGTCGAAGCTGACCGCTTCACAAGGGATGGAAGGTGGAGGACTTGGGGCCCAACCCTCCTGTGTGGCGTGGATGTGTTCGGCAAGACGTTGGGGATAGTCGGAGCTGGAAGGATCGGGTCGGCCGTTGCAAGGCGTGCTGCCGGGTTCAACATGAGGATCCTATACACCAGCAGGACGAGAAAAGTGGACTTTGAGAAGGAGGTCGGGGCGCATTTCGTTGACCTGGATAGGTTGCTTCAGGAATCGGACTTCGTCAGCCTGCACGTTCCTTTGGACGATAGCACGAAGCACATGATAGGTGAGGAGCAGCTGAAGCGGATGAAGCGCACCGCAATTCTCATCAACACATCGCGAGGGCCAATCGTCGACGAAGCGGCCCTCTACCGCGCTCTGAAATCAAGGCAGATAGCTAGGGCAGCCCTCGATGTCTTCCAAGTCGAACCCACGCCAGTTTCCAATCCGCTGCTAAAGCTTGACAACGTAGTCGTTGCTCCTCACATCGGCAGCGCAAGCGTTGAAACAAGGGGGAAGATGGCGATCGTCGCTGCCCAGAACCTTCTTGACGCGCTTTCAGGAAAGGTGCCGCAATTCGTGGTCAACCCTGAGGTATTGTCAGGCATCGCTCGGTGACCACGGGCCACTGCTCGGTTATCTCGTGAGGGCTGACGCTCAAGCCAGGGAGAAGCACGGTCCTCAAAAGATCTCCTCGTTGCGAGAGACGCTTCGGTATTGTGGTAGCGGTCAACCGCCGCCGACTTGAGGAAAGATCGCGAGAGTGTCTCCATCGTTGACCTTGGCGTCCGGATCGACGACTTTCTGGTTCAGTGCGCGGATCGCACTGCTCATGTCCTCTAGGCCGGGGTACTTCGCTACGATCGCCTCGATGACCTCACCGACTGTTGAATCGTCGGGAATCTCGATCACCTCTTCGGAAACACCTGCGGCCTCCCTGTAGGAAGCAAAGAGTTTCACAAGCACTTTCATCGCACGGTTGATCGTGCATCTGAGGCTCACGTTTATATGAGTTGCGACCACGTCCAAGGTCGCGCCTGAACAAGACGCGTTCCAGGCGGAGCTGTAGCACATGGCGGGATGGATGGGGCGAATGGCCGAGGTCAACCTATCCAATCTGAGGGTTCGCTACGTAGATTCGGACGATCAGGTCAAGGAACGCTTCATCGGCGGTAGAGGCCTGGGAGCCAAGGTGCTCTACGATAACATCCAAGCTGGCGTTGACCCATTGGGACCGGATAACGTGCTAGTTTTCGCAGTTGGCCCTCTCACAGGTACGGCCGCGCCGACATCCGGAAGGTATTCGGTCTCCACTAAGTCGCCATTGACCGGAACCATATTCGACGCGAACGCGGGAGGCTTCTTCGGCCCCAAGTTCAAGGGATGCGGAATAGACGCCATGATCATCAAGGGCGCGGCCAAGAGCCCGGTCATATTGCGCATGGACGAGAAGGACATACAAGTGCTCGATGGGGAGAAGTACTGGGGCAAGGGAGTGTTCGAGACAACGGGGGCTCTCAATCAAAAGTACGGCAAAGACTCGAGGGTTGCGTGCATCGGCCCGGCTGGGGAGAACCTAGCCAGGATCGCTGCGATAGTGAGCGACTGTCACAGGGCTGCAGCTAGGGGAGGGGTGGGGGCCGTGATGGGCTCCAAGAAACTCAAAGCAATAGTCGTCTGCGGAAACATGAGGATCCAGGTTTCGGATAAGGGCAACTTTCTATTCGTTGTGAAGGAGTCCAACAGGGTTTTCGACATGCACCCGATAACAAGCAAGGCTCTGCCCAGGTTTGGAACAGCCGTGCTCGTCAACCTCATGAACGAGCTCGGGGTTCTCCCCGCGAGGAACTTCAGGTCGACATTTCACCCGGAGGCCGACAACCTATCGGGCGAGTCGATAACAAAGGAGATACTTGTCAAACCCAAGTCATGCTTCGGGTGCAAGATAGCTTGCGGCAGGCTTACTAGGCTTGATGGGGTTGAGGGCGAGGGCCCGGAATACGAGACGGTCTTTGCCTTGGGCTCATGTTGCTTGGTCTGGGACCTTGGGAAGGTCACGCGTGCGAACTATATGTGCAATGACCTCGGCTTGGATACCATATCGATGGGCGTTACGATCGCTTGCGCCATGGAGCTGAGCGAGATGGGCCTTCTACGCGAAGGAGTGAACTGGGGGGATGGCGACAGGGTGATCGATCTGACAAGGAAGACCGCAAGCAGGGAAGGTCTTGGCGACGAACTGGCTGAGGGCTCCAAGAGGCTAGCTGAGGAGTACGGCACGCCCAGCGTGTCCATGCACTCCAAGGGGCTTGAGCTCCCTGGTTATGATCCCAGAGGTGCGAAGGGACAGGGCTTGGCTTATGCCACCAGCAACAGGGGAGGATGTCACCTGAGGTCGTACATGATCGGCTTGGAGATACTTGGGATACCGCGAAGGGTCGATAGGTTCTCCACAGCGAACAAGGCTGGCCTCGTGATATCTCAGCAGAACCTCTACGCTGGGATGGACACCTTGGTGGCCTGCAGGTTCACGGGGTACGGCCTCGACGAGGAGTACTATTCGAGGATGCTATCGGCTGCGACGGGCACAATGTACACAGCGGAAGACCTGATGCTAGTCGGAAACAGGATATGGAACCTAGAGAGGCTGTTCAACATGAGGGAGGGATTTGGAAGGAAGGACGACACGCTCCCCGATAGGCTTTTGAGCGCACCACTGCTCACAGGCCCTACGAAGGGACAGGTCGTGGAACTGGAACCCATGCTCGATGAGTACTACAGATTCAGGGGCTGGGACCAAGGTGGAAGGCCCACGCGGAGGACGCTTGAGAGGCTTGAACTCAAAGAGTGAGATCTGGCGAGAGATAGGCAAGTACGGTAAGAAGCTGCACGACAAGGGCTACATGGTAAGTCACAGCGGCAACCTCAGCGTGAGGGGGGGCGACAAGATGTACATCAAGAGAAGAGGGGCCGCGGCCGACGAGATAGGACCAGAAGATGTTGTCGAGGTCGATCTGTTTGAGGAGGACAGCTCGATAGTACTAAGCTCGACGGAGACGATGGTCCACAGGGCGGTCTACCTCGAGACTTCGGCCCTGGCGGTCATACATGCCCATCCTCCCTACTCCATCGTGTGTTCGCTGATATTCGACGAGATCATACCGATGGACGCCGAAGGGGACTACGTCTTGAGGAAAATACCAGTGATATCGGTCAAGGAGGTCAGTGGGTCAGAGGCCCTTGAGAAGGAGGTCTCAAGCGCGCTCAAGCAATACAAGGGAGTAGTGGTCAGAGGGCATGGCACGTTCGCCGCTGCGAAGTTGCTCGAGGAAGCCTACCATGTGACCTGCATGATGGAGGCCGCGTCTCAAATTAGGTATCTCGTGCACCTTTCAGGCATAGAGTCCAAGAGGGATAAGACGGCCGAGTTCACCAAGTGGTAGGTTCCCACCGCGACTCCGATCATCAGAGAGGAATGACTGAGGGTCCATCCGGGAGAAGGATGATCCTTCCCTCAGGTTTGATCCTGAGAGCTTCTTCGAGTCCCTCATCCAAGGACCTCGCGTGTATCATGTGCATGGACTCTACTATCTTCCTGTCGACGCCCTTGGAGACGATCACGACCCTGAACTTCTCAAGGACCTTGGCCAAGACCTGAGCCTCCCATTGGGCCTCCTCCCATATCTCCCCGTTCCTCAGCCTCCCCAAGAAATCAGCTGGGCTACCCGACGAGGCCAACATCTTGCGGAAGCCTTCGTGACCTACGCCGTCCTCGCACTCTCCACACGCGACTATGACTCCGCCCTCTCTTGCTGTCAGGGCGCCGTTTGAAATCCCTTTGACAAGTTGATACAGGTTCCTATCGAGCGGGTACCCGCCGTTTGACGTTACCACGATGTCGCCTGGCACGGGCGTGACTCTGCAGCACTTGAGCGAGAAAAGCCTCCCTTCCTCGTGAGCGGCTAAGGGGTCGCCTGCGAAAGCCGATGCAATGCTCTTGCTCTTGTCCAGTACGACATTCAGGATGAATCTCAGGTCAGCTCTTCCTGATGCTTCGCGCATCTCCTCATGTATTGGGTTTCCGTCGACCACTCCGCACCTAGCATTGGGATGGTCGATGTTCTTGGGCGAGTGATTCACCATGATAGTTTCTACCCCCGAGACCCCAGGAAGTATGCTCTTCGGTCCGCCAGTGAAACCTGCGAAGAAGTGCCCTTCGATGAAACCGTCTGCGATGATAAGGTTTGCTTCCTCGAGAAGGCCATTTACCCAGAGTTCATTGCCAGAAGAAAGTCGTCCGGCGTTCACCAGGGAGCGGCCATCCTTTGGACTATGGATCTTGATCTCGTCCACCATGTCGACCGCTGCGCCCATTTTCTCTCTGAGTTCGCTGTCACTTGGCGACCATTCGTGGAGTCCCGTGGCCACCAACACTCTAATCGAGCATGCAGGGGCAGACCGCTTGACTTGATCCATAAGAGCTGGGAGTGAGATACTGCTCGGCACGGGCCTGGTGTTGTCGCTGGTTATGATGAGCACGTTCTCTGCTCCCGAGGCAAGTCTTTCGAGTGGCCGAGACCCGATCGGGCTAGCGAGAGCCTTACGAACGCACAGTTCTTGGTCTGCGTCAGCGCTTGGCCATGATGGTTCAAGATGAGCCCGCACCCTTTCATCATCAACTTGGCATGACTCCCAACCTCGCCCGAAGGGAACTCTGATCAGCATGTCGGTTTGACCAGCCCCGCGGAACTATTTCTTCTCTTAAGGTTCTTACGTCTTGCCTCGCTGGCCTCGGCCAAGAAGTCTCCTTGATCGAAGCGCGACCCATTATCCTTAAATAGAGTTTGGCGAACCGGCTCGCTTCTTGCATCTAGAGGCCTTCGCGGCGTCCTTGGGCGTCACCCTTCTTGCGGAATTCGGTGACAAGACCCAACTTGCCATTGTGGCCTTGGGAACTCGCTACGATCGCCTTGCTGTCATGCTCGGAAGCCTCTCAGCGTTCGCGCTGATCGATGGCCTCACCATCATCTTGGGAGAGGCCCTCGCGGCGCTGGTGCCGATGAGCTTGCTGCTGATTGCATCGGGCTTAGTCTTCATCGCGATCGGGTTCTACATTCTGGTTTCGAAGGGCGATGAAGAGGTGACCGTAAGAGGAGGAAGGTTCGCCGCTGTCTCGTCATTTATGACCATCTCGATGATGGAGCTGGGTGACAAGACCCAGCTGGCACTGGTCGCGCTTGCCGCCAGGTATCAATCCCCAGCGGAGGTATTCACTGGCATGATACTGGGGTTCCTGTTGCTTACGGCCGCGGCACTGTTGGTGGGAAGAGTTCTCAGCGAAAGGATGCCTCTGCGTTACTTGAGAGTCGGCTCCGCTGCCCTCTTCATGGCCTTCGGCTTGCTATCGATTGCGGGTCTGGCCCTTGGCATCGACCTATCGTAGCCCAGAACCACACAAGCTGACTCCTCAGCGCTTCCTGCAACACGGCCCCTCTATGGCTTCAACTCGGATCGGGTCCCCGTCCTTGATCTTCCCGAATACCCTAGCGTCGCCAGAAATCCTGCCGAAGACGTTCACCGGGCTGGCCGGTCTGATCTCCTCCCCTTTGGATGAAGGTGTCCTGCCGAAGAATATGCAGATCGCCTGACCCGGGGGCCAGAATCCGAGGTCGCCCACATCCACCACTTCCTTTGGGTTCTCCTCCTTGACCTTCAGGCCTACCGAGAAGTAGACCTCCTCCCCCCATCTGTTGGCCCTAGACTCAAGCGGCAGGGCTTCCCAGACCACTCGTGCGGTTGAGCTTTCATCAAGTTCTCCCTCAGTTGCGATATCCCTCGCGACTATCCTGATCCTCTTCATCCCGGCCGACCAAGCCTTGATGTCGATATTAAGATACCTCGTCCGAACGGTCTGACAACTTGACATATGTCATGGGTTAGCCATAAGAAGCATGAATGGTCTTTCCTCCGCAATGAATCTCAGGGTCGAGTTTCCGAAGCGAAGGGGATTGGTCGAAGTCGTTTCTCCCGAGACCAGCGAGTTGAGCCTCCTGACTTTCTCAATGATGCTGATGGGCCCGGACGAGACCATTGTCTTGGGAAGCGGAAACGAAGAACGAGCGCTACTGCTCATGGAGGGAATTTGCGATGTGGAGATCTCAGGACGGTGGTTCAAGGGATTGAGGAGGCTGAACGTCTTCGCTGAGAAGGCCACTGCTCTCTATGTGCCTGCCGGCGCAACTTGCACTGTCATTTCCCTCGCTGACACAGAGGTTGCTTCCGTCTCTGCACCAGCAGAAGTCAAGTTCGATTCATACCTGGTGAGGCCCGAGGATGTCGGGGTGAGGAAGATCGGAAGAGACAACTGGTACAGAGAGGTTCACGATATCATTCACGCGGGCACCAAAGCACAGAGGTTGCTTGTGGGGGAAACTCTCAACCCTCCCGGCAATTGGTCTAGCTTCCCCCCACACAGGCACGAACGCGACATGCAACCAGGTGAGTCGAAGTTGGAGGAGCTGTACCACTTCAGGCTTGACCCGCAATCAGGATTCGGCCTGCAAAGGGTGTACACGGATGACGGCGAGGTAGACGAGGTGATCTTGGTCCGCGATAGGGACACGGTATTGATACCTAGGGGATATCACCCCGTTGTCTCGGCGCCCGGCTACACGCTCTACTATCTGTGGGCCCTTGCAGGCGAGAGTCGCGAGCTACTGGTTCACGAAGATCCTTCCCACTCTTGGGTCAGCGAGCGCTGAGTTTCATCGGCAAGGTTAAGGCCCCACGGACGGAGCCCGCGAAGCTCTAAATCCGACCTCGAGGGACGCATGACCGTGAGCGGAGAGATACGCATTACCGATCAGGACAGATCTCACAAGTTCGAGTTGCTCCTTGACGGAAGTCCAGTCAGTTGGATCCACGTGAATGACTTCGAGGTCAAGGTCGGAGGGGGTTACCTCAAGATGGGAGGACTGGGAGGAGTAGGTACGCTTGAGGAACACAGAATGAAGGGACACTCTAGGCAGGTGATCGAGCGCTCGATCTCTTACATGACTGAGAACGGCTATGACATATCGATGCTTTACGGCATACCGGACTATTACAGCAGGTGGGGGTTTGCCTCGACCCTTCCCGACTACAAGATAACAATGCCGCTCAGGAACGCCCGGAGGACCAGGGAGGGGCTCAGGCCGAGACCTATGGCCAAAGAAGACGCGGGCGCGGTGATCGACCTGTACGAGCTGACAAACAGGCACAGGACAGGGCCGGTCAAGAGATACAGAGGTGAGTGGTTCAGGTTCAGAAAGGGATCGGACTGGAGGATCCAAGCTGACGGCACGGTCTTCGAGGATGACTCGGGGGACATAGTTGCTTACTACGCCTCGGATAGGTGGCCTAGGGTGATGAGGATCACAGAGGTCGGAGCCAAGGAGGCGGTTTTCTATGAGTACACGCTCAGCCATGCCTGCAGGGTCGCCGAGGAGAAGCAGGCCAGCGAGCTCGAGATATTCGTCCCGTTCGACCATCAGTTCGCTAGCCTGTGCAAGAGGCTAGGTTGCACCGCGAAAGTTGAGTACAACTATGATGCGATGGGCATGGGCCGGGTAATCAACGTTCGCTCGACCTTGGAGAAGCTGTGCCCAGAGTTGCAGAATAGATTAGCCGGTTCACGCGGGAGTGGACATCTGTCTCGAATCGGGATACGCACCGACATCGGCGCGGCCACGCTGGAGATTTCCGAGACTGGCTTGTCGCTGTCCGATGCGAGCTCTGAGAATGTGGTCGAAATGCCTCAGTGGACTCTGATGCAACTCATCCTTGGGTGCAGGACTGTAACCGACGTACTTGCTGATCCGGCCGTAAGGACCGAAGGCAGAGTTGGGCAGTTTCTTGAGACCCTCTTCCCCAGCGGTCATCCCTACATATGGATGTCAGACTGGTTCTAGGCGCACTGGTCTCAAATCGTTGCCCTATGGAGAACGGGACAACCGCCGGTGTTGCTCCTGCTAGATCCTACTCAAGCTACGCCGATGATTGCACACACTGATGTTGACGCCCGGTAAGAAAGAGGATGAGAGGGCTCTAGTCGCCCTCAGGAAGTGTTTCTGTGCTCCTGACGCCCTCAAGCTGGGCTACTCTTGCAGCCACAGCCTTCATGCCCTGGTAGTCGCTGCCCTCTATGAAGACGACTACATCGTATCTTCCGAATACTGGGTACGCATCCTTGACCCCCGAGATCTTCTTCGCGTCTTGGGCTATCAGCAGGGCCCCTCCGTACGAGCTCTTCACCAACACGAGTCCTCTGAACATCCGCTCTACACCTCCAATCCTATGAGCGTCTCTGTTCCCCTCACATTCGCGAGTGCCTGAATCTGAGATATCAGCGAGGCCAGCTCGCGATGACCGGGCGATTCGACATTGGCGACGACATCCTGTCTGCCGAGGGTGGGGAAGACGACTGAGACCTCCTTGAACTTCTTCACCGCCTCCGCGACTTCCTTATGCTTGCCAGGAGACACCTTCATAAGAACGCACGCCTTCATCTTAGCTCTGAAGGGATATGGATGTGGGGACGTATTTGTCTCTTTCCCTGAAATGGCTATCCTGCCTGTCCGGCTCCTTTCACACCTAAGAATCGATGCGGGGCAGAGGTTCCCATGGGCAGCAAGCGCATAGCGCTGTCTCTCTTGGCGGTTCTCATCGTGGCCTCCTACATCATCGTCCACCCCGCAACTTCAGAGGACATCAGTACAGTTGAAGTCGCGCTGACGGCTGTGGCTGACTCTTGGACGGATCAATCGGCACCGGCGCGTAGCTTCGGCAGAGATGATCTGCTCACCGCCAGATCCTCACAGGGTCAGAATGGTAGGATCTACGTCGCTTTCGACCTGTCGTCGCTGCCGCTTGGAGCCGCGGTGATCTCCGCACGACTGTCTCTTTACGCTGTGACTCCTCCCCCATCGCAAAGGACCTATAGCTGTCTTCGGGTTTCATCTCCTTGGGATGAAGGTTCGGTGTCTTGGGGAGCTAGGCCCCAGACCACCTCGATATATGCGACCTCGACCACGGTCGGCACATCGGCCGGATGGGTTACTTGGGATGTGACCGCGCAGGTCCAGAGAATGCTCAACGGGATATCGGAGCATGCTTGGGACAACTACGGGTGGGAGATCTCCGACAGCAATGAGGACTCAACCACAGCGTATGCCACTGAGTTCCGTTCTCGGGAAACATCTGAAACGAGCAAGCCGACCCTTACTATCAGATTCACTCCCCCCAAGATAGACCTAGAGACGGAGTCGAGCTCAATGATGACCGGCACGTGGATTCAGGTTATCGCTAAGAGGGTCAGCCAAGACGGCGTGATAGTGGTCGTAGGAGATAGGACAGTGAAGCAGAACTGGATAAGCAAAGGGAACCTAGTCATCCATCTCTCATCGACTTCCGCGAGTGGCAAGTTCTCGGCGGCTCCCGGCGGTCAGGTTGTGGATAGGCTGACGATTCTGGATGGCTCCACTCAGATCACATTCTATTACTTTGACGATGTCCCCGGCAGCGTGACGATAAGTGCGGTAGCAGGAGGATATCAACAGGGATACTATATCGAAGACTCAGAGAGTGTCGAGGTTGCTCCGGACACTATCCCTCCGAGAATATCTAACGTGATGAGGTCTCCCGAAGGCCCGGTGATGGGTGACTCAATCCAGATATCCGCCTCGGTAGATGATCCTGAATCCGGAGTAAAGGATGTCACGTTGCGCTACTCCGTGGGCGGGGGCACTTGGACCGAAATCGCGATGACCCTTCATGGTGACCGGTACATCTCCTCGATACCTTCCCAGAATCCGTATACCGAAGTTCGATATCAGATCAGGTCCTCTGACAACACCGGCAACACTTCCGAGACCTCGATCGAAGCCTTCAGCGTGGGCCTGTGCAAAGAGCGGTCGACCTCTACGGATTCTATTATTACGATGACAGAAGTGGGGACAAGATCACGCTCAAGGGCACCTCACGGCCCAGTCCGTACGTCGAAGGGGAACCGATCATCGGTGAGCACGTAGTTGGTTTCTCAAAGGAAATCAAGGATGGCAGGATCACTGTCTTGGGATTCGACCCCACCCTCGAAGCGATCAAGTTCTTGATGGATGCCTTCGGAGTCAAGACCCCCGTAACTGCGAAAACTCCTTGCACGTGCGCCTCGTTGCACGAGGATGTGAGAACAGCTGGGAGATATGTCATATTCCTGATCAACAGCTCTCTACAGAGGCAGATCGCATCTGCTGACGTGAACCTCCCCGATGGATCATATAGGTTCCACGCGCTGAGTTCAAAGCACGAGGGAACGCTCGAAGGAGGCCGAGCCGAGATGACCGTTCCTGTGGACTGGAAGGACGTGGAAGTAATCGAGGTCACTCAGAGGCGCTGAGTGCATGTTGGGCTTCCCGGGTCATCGGCAAGGCATAATATCTCGGTAAACTAGGTGAGCGGGAACTCTCATTGGACAGGAGGATCATCAGTAAGGTAAGGGAAGTGCTTGAGCCATTTGTGAGTGAGGCTCTGCCGGAGGGCGGAGTAGATATGTCACGTAGCAGATGGCAGAAACCCGGCAGAGGCTACGGCTCTATCTTCCCGGGAGGTCCTGACGTGCGCTACCTGCGGTTTCTGGTCGAGGCCCTGTACCGCATCAACCTGCTAACAGGGGAAGAGCGGCTTCGAAACGTCGCCAACGCGCAGGTCCGGTTCATCTCACGAGCTGTGAGCAAGGGTTCACCGACTTGGGCGATGGGAAACGCCTTGGAGATGATCGGGTTGTACGCTCAGTACGATCAACCCAAAGCCGAACTGATCGAAGCTGCCAAGCGCATCTTGAGTTGGGCCCGCGAGAGAAAGATCAAGGTGAGGCTTGACAGCGGGTTCCGAGATCACTTCCCGTGCGGATACGGTTGTCTGAACGCGAAGGACGCCGGCTGGACCAACGATCTGAGCATGGTCGGCTCAGGCTTGGTCTGGGCCTATGAGTTGACGGGCGACGAGAGCATTCTCAATGAGGCGGTCAGCTTCGCTGAGTACTTTGTCCGACCTTGGAGAGATGGCGCCCTGGGAGCAGACGGCTACTGGCAGGCCGGAACTTGGAGCGAAGATATCGGTTCATGGTTGATCGGGCCGCTGCACTACACAGGATTCGAGAGCACGGATGCCTACGGGGACGAGGCCTCTTGGGTTCTCTCAACGCTTACCTGTATTGACTATCTGACCCGCCTCTATGGCCACAGGGCCGATCATAGGTTCGTTGATCGTTGTATCAGCGCCGCGGACTGGACGTTCAGAGAGTGTCAGTTCGAGGACGGCGGAGTTGGCCTATGCGGCAGAGACGACAAGTGGCTCGGTCTCGCGGGTGACGCAGTCCGACAGGTCGTTATGCTGAAGCCCTTGGCTGCTGACAGGCTGGAATTCCCCTCATTGTTGAAGAACGCCAAGCTTTCATATGAGTACTTGCTTGATCGATTTGGGACGGCGGACTTGGAGACCAACGGCGTGGAGTGGGTTGATCACTCCACTATGGCGGATCCCATGGTGAACGTGGCCATGCTGTGGCTCAGCGCAATCCTAGGCGCACTAGATGGAGATAAATTGTGACAACGCTGACCCCCGAATTCGCCTCCGCATGGGCGTTGACCATAAGATGGCTAGCGACCCCTTGACTGGATTGTGTCGGTCACCATCCTGACTCTTTCGATCTCGCCGTCCGGCGGCACCTGGTCAGCCACTCCGACTATGAATCTGGGGTCCTGCGAGTAGTTGTCAATGACCTCGTTCAGTGTTCTCCTGAGCATCTCTTCAGGGTATGCCTTGCTGAACAATACCCCTGGGAGACCCCCCCAAAGAATGATGCCCTCTCCTGCCTTCTTCCTGAAGTCCGCTATCGCCATGTCACCGAACGGCGCGGGAGTCAAGGATTCCGCGCAGTCAACTCCTGTCGGGCCCAGAAGAGGAAGTAATCCCCTGAGTCCTCCGTCGATGTGTACATAGATCCGCTTGCCCGCGGAATGGAGTTGAGCTACCCTCTTGCGATAGTATGGGTCGTGATACGTCCTGAACATCGTCGGGCTTATCAGGTCGCTTGAAAGATTCTCTCCGAAGTAGACGAACTCGGCTGGAGCTTCTTCAATGGCTTCGTATATCGGGTCATCCATCTCGCACATCGCTTGAATGGTCTCGTCGAACTCCTCCTTGGCTCTCCATTGAAGCTTGACCACGTTTGCGAAGCCCATCCACTCAACGATGAGCCTAGACAGCGCGGTTCTAGGAGGCAATGAGCTCACAATGCCCCAGCCTTCCCAGTCTTGCATCGACTTCTCTTGGTGCTCGTACGCTTCCCTGCTCGCCTCGATCCTCTGATCCTTGATAATGTATCTCAGGACCCTCATGTCGCTCTCGCTCTTGACTGGGTGTTCCACTATTGCCCTGCTGTATGAGACCTTAGAAGATCTCTCAACCTTTCTTAATTCGCCGATCGGCGTCTCGAACACCGTGTACCTCGTGTATCCTCCGTCGGGCTCGGGCTTTTCGTGAACTCTGGTCCTCACGTTGACGCCCTCAAAGGTAGTGACAGGACCATAGAGCTCCTCGTGCGCGCCGCAGCCCAAGTCCTTGTAGAGGTTGATCCTTCCCTCATCCTCGTACTTAGAAGGCAGGTCGCCCATAGCCTTGTGAGACGAGTACCAGTAGGTCAGGTCAGCGAACCAAGGCATCAAGTCGGTCGTCTGCGCGTTGAAGGCGGCCAGTAACCTGTCCGAGGGCAGCAACCCCTTCGCTTGGGTCATGGCTTCACGATAGTTAATCTTTTGCCGATGGAAGCCGAATAGGATAAATCTGATGGAGACGAGTCAAAGCGGATGGACGAACTCAGCATAAACAACGACCGCCTTGAGTTCTCAATCGATCCAGATTCAGGGGGGATTCGGCAGATATTCAACAAGCGCACTTCAACTCATTACCTGAAGACACCTTCGATCAGGTCCCTGTACCTATGGTTCCTTCAGACTGGCAAGAAATCCAAGCTATACGCCAATGATGATGAGCCGGTTCGGGTTGTCCATTCTGATGCGGGCACACTGATGGATGCCAGAAGGTCAGAGGAGCCCGACAGGTCAGTACTGGAGACACGCCATGACATCGACTCCGTAGAATGCGTCAGCAGGTATGTCCTACCCCATGAGAGCGACCTCATTCAGTGCGAGATCTCCGTTGCGAATCGAACGAATTCGCCCTTCTCAGGCGTCGTAGTAGGAGTAGGATTCCCCCTGGTCCAGAACGTGCGCATCGGGAGCGAACACATCGATGATGTCCTCGTCCGTCCGAACAGGTTTGGCGAGAAGATCCCCGATCCTGTTGGAAGGGCAGGAACCTACCCGACCTCCATTCTCTATGGAGGCTTCGCGTCGATGATGTGGTTGGGCATCTACGACGGCCGCGGGGGCCTGTACATAGCAAGCCACGACCGGACGCTCCTCCTGACAGCGCTTGAGACGATCCCCAACGTCAAGGCGTGCACGATGTCGATTGGGATGAGGAAGTACCCATACATCCCTTCCGGAGGCACTTGGAGGTCCGAGCCCTTCGTGATCGGCGTCCACGAGGGTGACTGGCACTGGGCTGCCGATCAGTATAGAGCCTGGGCGGAGTCATGGATGGCAAAGCCGAGCGTGCCCGATGATGTCAAAAACACGGACGGCTGGTACGGCGTCCACTTCAAGCCGAAGGGTTTGATCAAGCATAGGTTCAAGGATATTGTGAAGCTCTACGAGGACGCGGAGTATCTGGGGTTAAACCATATTCAGTTCTGGGGTCAGATGGTTGGTGATGGTTGCTGCTACAGGTTCTACTACCCTGATCCCAGACTGGGGAGCCTTCAAGACCTCAGGACATCGATCTCGAAGGTGAAGGAGAAAGGGGGCCGCGTCGGCTTCTACTTCAACATCCAAGCGTTCTCTCCTCACGTCAGGGAGGTTCTCTCCAAGAAAGGCTACTCGCTGCCTGGCGATGTCAAGATCCCGGACTGGCTGAGTGAGTTCCGCGACTATGCTCAAGTGAATTTTGACGGTTCAACCACGGTTCAGTATCCGGGTAGGGAGTCTGACGATGATGGGTTCAGGATAATGTGCACCTACTCGAAGGGTTGGCAGGATTACATGTGTCATTGGATCGTGGAGAAGTACCTCAAGGAATACGGCGCCGACTTCGCCTATGTGGATCAGGTCTTCTCCCCGCATGTCTCATACTGCTTCAACTTTGACCACGGCCATCAGCATCACGGTTGCTCCGCGCAGGGCAGGGTCAGCCTGACGAAGAGGTTACTAAAAGAGGGACGATCGGCTGACCCCAATTTCTCAATATGCATAGAAGGCAATGGTGATTCTGTAGGTCAGTTTTCGGGCCTTCACCTGTATACTTCGTTCTCGAGTCAGACCAGATATCCGGCCCCCGAGGTCTTCGCATATACCTTTCCTGACTACACGATCATTGATGGCTTCGCGAACTCCCCTGTCGACTGGATAGGCAATTGCTACTACCCGGGCATGCAAGGTGAAGTCGGCCTCGACGACCTGATGAACAGGGTATACCTCATGGGGTTCAGGTTCGATGTCAGCCTTCAGAACGATGTTGAGAGAGGGGAGCCTCTGACAGAGCACATCAGGGAGCTGATCAAGTTGAGAAAGAAGGTGAAAAACATCCAATACAGCTCTAGGTTCATGGACGACATTGGGGTCGTGACCTGTCCCGATAGGGTTGTGGTCAAGGTATTCAAAAGCAGGGACGGGGAATCCCTGCTGCTCAACGTAGTTGACTACCGGTCCGACAGGAGAGGGTTTGCTATCGCGCTTGACCTACGTTCATTGGAAATGGACGGTAGATTCATCGGGAAGCTCTTCCCCATCAGCAACAGGGAAGTGAACCTCAAGCCAGAAACCGACGATCGCGGCATGTTGGTTCTGGATTTGCCCGAGTTCGAGGGCAAGGTCGCCAGCGTAGTGCTGAGAAGAGTCAAATAGAATAAGGAAGCACTCGAGGATCAGGACGCAACTAACCTGTTCGAGTTGGCCGCATCCTGCGATGCGTCTCGACCCCAGCGCAAAGATCCTTCAATGCCATCGCTAACGACCTTGCATCATAGCTGTCAAGAGAGCTACCGAGAGACTTTGCTCTTTATCGTGCCACCTGCCTTCTTTATTCCCTCGATCACCAAGCCTATTATGCTGAGAACAACTATCACGCCCAACAGGCCTAGAATGCTCCTGAAGAATCCGACGAGTGCCGCCATGGCAATGACGAAAACGATCCATATTACGGCCAATCCCGCAAAGCTGAAGATAACGTCCCTCCAGCCAGTGAACGGCTTCTTGAGGTCGGGGATGAGGTCTTCAGGTTTCTCAGAGTAACTGACTACCAAGAGTCCTGCGAATCCCAGCAGCGGGAACAGGACGAGCCAACAAAGCTGGCCAAAAGGAGTGAAGAAGCCCGAGCGCTCCACTATGACCTCCGTCTTGCCCGGCGATCCCGTCGCCGGAATCGGGGTCCGACTCTCAACGTCAATGGCATAGATGCCGGGCGAAAGGGTGACGATCTCAGATCCGTACTTGGTCTCCTTCTGGGTTCCCGGGGATTCCAAGCCGAACTCATGGAACCACACCTGACCGGAAGCGTTTTCGATGGTGACCCGGATGGAGGCCGAGTGACCAGCTACGAAGTAATGGGATGCCTCGACCCGCAACTGACATTCGAAGAAGAGACACGGCACAACCTTGAACTCCTCGCTCTGCTCGCGCCCCGAGAACCAGTACGTCGTTGTGTATCTCTCCCAGACGAGAACGCCCAACAGACCCGCCGCAACCAGAAGCAATGATATGCCAATGATCAACCACAGCCTCTTGGTTCCCTTTGAAGGGGGAGGTGGCGGAGGTGGCGGGAGATAGGCCATCGAGGTATGTCGCCTTCTTTCGATTGACCTTTTTCGCTTTCGCTTATAAGAATTCCCGCATGACTGAGCGCTTTCTTCGAGTCTAGATGCAGACAGATTGCGCTACGAGTCCCTCAGTCAGATGCGGACCCTTCTGCGCCAGTTGCAGGCTCAAGGAGGCGGTGGAGGTAGCTCTTGGATGGGGGCTTCCGAAATACTGAGGGCGAGCGCCCCTGCAACTATCCCGGCTATCCCAAGTATCATGAGGATGCCCCATATGCCCGCGGCATAGATCAGTCTCCTGCCAAGCCAAGGGTCCGTTCTCACAATCGTGACAACGCCTGCTATGCTGGTCAAGCCAACCGAAAGCAGCCATAACGGCATCACAATGTACCCCAGACCTTCCGTCAGCACCAAAGGAGCTGCGGTCAAGCCAAGCATAAGCATGATAACGCCATAGACCCCAGCAATGACCAGGCCAATTGTTCTGGGCTTCACGACTCTTTTCTTGATCTCAGAAATCACAGGTTGATTGGACTGCCGGAAGAGCTGAGCGTAACTCTCGTTCTTTATGTTCAATGTGGCCCCAGCCCACGTTCCAGTGAACATCTCTATAGGCGGAGCGGGCGAGAAAACGGAGTAGGCCGTGAGGCCGATGAGGAGCATCACCATACCGCCCATGAATGCGAGCATGATGTCCGTTGAGCCAGACCCAGCTCCGATTAGTGAAAACCCGACGGCTGGGCCCAGCACGGTAAGGATGCCAAGTGTGATTAAACCCCATTTGAGGTATCGACGAAGGCCGAACACCTTGCGATCGCAATCGCGGCAGATTGGTATGTTCAGCGAGGTTGTCCTCCACGTCTCGATCTTGCCCCTCTTGTCTACCATCTCGGAGAATTCCGTCTTGTACGTCTCAGTTGGATAGGGCGAGAGGCATCTCGGACATAGCCTGGGAAAAGCCATCGATGAGGAACTTAGCGTCACAAGCTGACTAGATTCCCCTGCCATGCTGCCCAACCTCTGAGCGAACATATCGGAATTGCCACGATCCAATCAGAGCGCAGTTCGAAGTCAAACTTTCCAACAATATCTGAAGAGCCCACGTATGCATCTCTGTTATAAGACTTGCGGCTCGCATGGGCAACCGAGAAGTGACGCGCGCCATCGCTGAAATCGCACACAACTTGGAGACCGCTCGGCCGATGAGAAGGAATCCTTGCTCAGCCAAACCCATCTGGCATTGATGATAAGTTTGGTGATCGAGCAGGGGCTCTGTTGCGGTCAGAGATCCAAAATCGCAGGCAACCCAAGCTCTCGAAGCTTCTCCACCGTGGGGACGCCATTTGAGTCCCATCCCCTCAGCCTGTAGTACTCCGGGAGCATGTCGCCCAGCCTGGCCGCGTTGCCCTTCGCTGGCCCCTCTCGCAACGGTTCATCAAGCAATCTCTTCGGCAGATCGTCATCCTTTCCCGATAGCCCCTCTCTGATATTGAACATCCTCGTGAGGTTGTACACCCTCTCACCAACTGCCTCAAGGTCTTTAGTCGTGTCGTACCTCAGGCCGGTGGCGGACACGACCATCCTTCTTATCTCCTTCAGCGCGATCGCGAAGAACGAGAAGAAACACAATCCAACTGAATCCACCACGGCCTTCTCGTTCTGTTTGTCTATGACCAGCTGAGCCTTTCCCACGTTGGCCTGAGGGTCGACCCCTCCCCAATACCCCAAGAGCTCCTGACCGGCTGTGTACGCCCTGAGGTGGCAGGCTCCCCTGTCAGATGTAGAGTACCCCAAGCCCATTCCCTGCGCGGCCCTGGGTTCGTACGCCGGCAGCTCCATGCCCTTGACCTCCATCGCATAGAACCTGATCCGGTCCTTGCCCTTCAGCTTGGAGAATTCCTCTGCTGATCTCCTGACCCCGTTCTGAAGCACCTTGCCGATCCCTTCGCCTCTTGCTATCTTCCCGGTAAGTTGCACGACAGCCTTTCCATCCCCGAAGCGCGCTTCGATGCCATCAAGGTCTTCCGCCCCAAGTAGGCCCTTCTCATAGCACTCCATAGCGAAACCTATCGCCCCTCCGGCCGAGATCGTGTCGATTCCGTACTCGTCGCAGATCTCGTTTGCCTTGACTATCGCATCCCTGTCGGTCACTCCGCAGTTGGGTCCAAACGCCCATGTCGTCTCGTAGTCTGGCCCGTCGCACGTCGTGCCCTCGTAATCACCCGACTTCAAGGTAGCTGTCTTGCCGCAACCGATCGGACAGTTGACGCACGCGGTATCCCTTACCCAAACGTTCCTTCTCCAGCTCTCGCCGAAAACGTCCTCAGGTTCGTCAAGTCGGCCGACCTGAAAGTTCCTGACCGGCAGGCCGCCCATCACGTTGATCACCTCAAGGATGTTGTTCGTGCCGTATCTAGGGAGTTGCCTGACCGTGGTCTCGTTCATCCTGATCAGCCTGTGCGCTGACCAAGCTGCCTTCTTGAAGGAGTCCATGTCCTTCACCCTTATCGGCTCATTTCCCAAGACAGCGATCGCCTTCAGGTTCTTTGAACCCATGACCGCTCCGGCCCCTCCCCTTCCTGCTGATCTGAGGCCGCTAACTATCCCTGCTATTGGAGCTGACCTTTCTCCCGCAGGTCCAATGCAGGCAACCGCCACTTCTTCGCCGAGCTCTTGCTTTAGGTCAGACTCCGTCTGACTAGTCGTCTTTCCCCAGAGATCACGGGCTGGCACAACATCCGCCTCTCCATGCTTGATCGTGAGCACGGACGGCGCCTCACACTTTCCGGTCAGAACCACTGCATCGTATCCAGCTCTCTTCAGGCCCATTCCGAAAGGTCCACCGCAGTGAGAGTCGAGGAAGGATCCAGTGAGAGGGCTCTTCGTCACCACAGCAAACCTGTTGCCGGTTGGAGCGATCGTGCCGGTCAAGGGCCCTGTAGCGAAGATGAGCAGGTTGTCCGGTGATAGTGGTCTCACGCCTGGCCTAGTCATCTTGAGAAGCAGTTGCGCGCCAAGCCCTTTTCCGCCCAGGAACGATTGAGCTGTCTCTTCTGAAAGCGTCTCCCTTTTTGGCTTCGCGATGTTGAGATCAAAGTGAAGAATGCTTCCCACATAGCCCCTGCCTTGAAGAGTCATTTCAGCTCCCTCGAGACCACGGAGACTGCCTTGGTCGGACACCAGTCAGCGCATTCAGGCCATCCCTCACACAAGTCACAGACGTACAGCCTCTCCTCGTCCATGAGTGGCAGGCCGTACGGGCATGCCTTCGCGCACTCGCCGCACAACGTGCAAGTCTCCCTGTCATACCTGAGCCCTCCAACTTCATCGTCCATCACGAGAGATCCCGTGGGACATGCTAGAACGCATTGACCGCATTGGTCGCAAACACTGGGTGTAAATGGATCTGGCCAACCTCCCGCCACCTTCAACCTCGCCTTGGAAAGATCGAAGTTGGACTCCCTTGACATGGTGCAAGCGGATAGACAGATCATGCAACCAGTGCAGAGATCTCGGTCAACTCTCAACATGATGGGCCCTCTTTGACTCCCAGCTAAGGCCTCTCTGGCAGTCTTGCCTTCATGGACGACCTTCCTTATCAGCTGAAGTGTATGAGCAGGGTCGGAAGACTGTATCACGTTCCTCCCGAAGACGACGCCTGAGCCACCCACGCTCAGCGCCTCCTCGACAGCTTCGAGCGGCTCCCTTTCCGAAAGTGCCTTGTACCCTCCCAACATCAATACTGGAGTGCCCCTCGCTGCGGTTACGACTTCGCTGAACGTTTCGGGGTCCCCGGTGTAGGGAACCTTCAGCGCATCCGCTCCGGCTTTGACAGCAAGCTCAACGGAGTATCTGACTAGTTCGTGATAGTTGGTCTTCGTGACCCTCGGTCCCATCGGTATCGGTTCGATCACAAGAGGAATCCCAAGCTCATTACAATCCCTTGAGAACTGAACGGCCTGCTCGAAGTGCATCTTCTCCTGCTCCTTGTCTTGGTACCCTACGAAAAGGTAGATCGTGACCGCATCTGCCCCTAGGCGGGCGGCGCGCTTCGCGCTCGTGACGGCGCAGAACTGAGTGCTCCTTGCCGGCAGCGTATACCCCCTGTCCCTGAAGGCATTGGTCCAGTCGCCTCTGATGAGCAGGCCCGGAGCGGACGGTCCCTTGAACAAGTATGAGTGCCTTTCCGCCTGCCCGGGAGACATGAGTATCCCGTCCGGCTTTCCCTCTATCACCCTCTTCAGCGTACGTTCAAGATCAGCCGCTCCCGGAATCGGACCTAGCATCATCCCATGGTCCGCTGCCACTACGATCGCTCTCTTGTCACTGGGATCGATTATCCTTGACAGTTTGGCAGACTTCCCCCCTCTCAAGGCAATTCGCCTTCATGAAGCTCCGCCACGGCCTGCCTGATCTCCGTGAGGTCTCTGCCAGGGGAGAGAACGATGCCGCATAGATCCGCATCCGACACAGCCTTCAGAAGATCAGCAAGTTCGCAGGCTGCCTGCCCACTTGCCACCTTCTGCTCCATGTCCAGCGCAAACGTCGGCACTCCGATCACCTTGGCCAGTCTTCTGATGCCCTCTGTGCTGCCAACATATGGGATCGCGACGGAGGAGCAGCCCGCCTCGGAAACCATTCTCGCGGCCAAGCCCACGCATTCTGCGTAGGTCTGCTTCGTCGCCCTCTCCCCTATAGGGAAGGCCTCTATCAGGATCCGCGCGCCGAGCTCGTGACAGCCGTCAATCAAATTCGAGGTGAATGCAAAGTTGTCCGCCTCGTCCTCATCCCGCTGATGGCCGACGGAGAAGGTCCCCACGAGCCCTGATGCGCCGAGGCGAAGCGCCTTCTCTATGATTGGCAAGCAATCGTGACGGCTTGACCTTCCTTCAGTTCCGCTGAAGGAGTTGGTTGTCCAAACTAGGCTGACGAGAAGCGCTAGAGGTTTCCCAGACTGAGGATTTTTCGAGAACTCCTCTGCCCGCTGTAGATCCACGATCACCCCGTCTATTCCGCTCGCGAGCAAGTCACTAGTCAAGCTCCTGCGTTGGGCGCCGCCCGTGCCCGTTGGCAGCGTCTCCAATTGGGCGATGACGCTTCTTCGCCCCTCGCCCGGAATGAATGACCTTATCCTCTGCTCTCGTTCGGAAGCATTCATGATTCGTCAAGCCGCCGCGATTCTATCGGTCGCTTGAACCAAACATAGTTCACACAAATTCGCGCGACCGTCGCACTCATCTACTCAACTGCTCTGCCTCGCGGCGATATAAATCAAACAGCTTCATCATCACCTCAAGGACTGAGGAGCTAGTATGCGTCCTGCGTGAAGATATGTACGATTGTTCCGTACCCTTCGTACACGTCGCTTATAATGAAGGTACGCTCATACAGCCCAGGTGAAACCACAAGATGATCCAAGTGAAAGAGCTGAGCAGCATCACACTGCCGTTCCTGTTTCTCTCGGCGTTGCTTCTGTTTGGTCTCGTCGTGGCCATCCCGCAGGTGTCCGGCTCCGCCATAACTCCAGAGTCGAACGGTCCGAAGGATAGATACCTAGTGACTGGCTCCGGGTTCGCCTTCAGAAGAACGGCCAATGGAACCGAGAAGCTACCTAGTAGCTTCGAAGTTGAGTTGAAGGTCGAGAAGATAGAAAACGAGACCGTGACGCTAGCCCAGATATGGGACAGGTTGCCAGCCGCGATCCAGAACAGGATAATCGAGATAGCAAAGAGAATATCCAACGTGACAGGGGTTCCTTATGAGGAGGTCCTAGCTAGGATCATGCAGAGGACCATTACGATTGCGCACATCGATCTGAAGGTCAAGTCCGGAACTCTGACTGTGGGAGAATCAGAGTACGATGTCGTCTCGGGTGATGCCACGATGGTTCCGTTCTTCAGGGCGTTCAGGCTCTCCCTTCAGGTGGAATCAGATGAGGGCGAGGGCACTCTAACGATCCAAGGGATCAGAGGCAGGCTGGCTGCAGGAACCTTCACCTTCGGTGACGCAACCTACCGCGTCGTCTACAGGCTGACCGTTCAGGAAGCGTGAAGGCGACAAACGACGGAACGCTCTCAGGTCAGGCGACCTGTCAGGACGACGCCTCTTTTTTTTGAAGGGGTAATTCCATATCGATATTGTCGCTGCGTTTGGCGGCGTGAGAATGCGTGTTAGCCGTGAACAAGAGGGCCGTCACCTTCGCACATCTCAAACAGCAGTCAATCGCTGTCGTCGACCGTTCGCATCACGGCTGCTACTTCACGCCATGCTGCTCCTTGAACTCGTTCCACGTCGTGACGAGAATGAGCTTCTCCACGTCGGTCTTTGCCACCTTTGCGGCTTCCTGAAGGATCTTGAGCCTCCTCTGAGGATCACCGTAGGCCTTCTCGTACTCCGCCATCAGTTCATCGAAAGACTTCCCTCGCAGAAAGTCAAGGAACCCCAATCCGATTCACCCATGTCCCGACCGCTTTTAAGACTATGTACTTTCCTAGGTCCTGCCGTTCGTGGTTACGCATTTCGGCCTCGCGTGCTTCACAAGTCCGACCGTTGACAATGCTTAAAGAAGGTTCCGCGCTCTCATCTGCGATCGTGACAAGACGCGTCGGATTGGAAGTTGAGGCAGGACACACAGGGAGGCGCAACGTATTCGTGGTGGGTCATAGGGGCGCTCCCTCGCTGGCCCCTGAGAACACCATCCCGTCGTTCCTGAAGGCGATAGAGGGCGGAGCAGACTTCGTAGAGTTCGATGTTCGGCGGACCATCGACGACGAACCCGTCGTCATACACGACGGCACGGTAGACAGGACTACTGACTCCAAAGGGGTGGTGTCGGAGTTCACGCTGAGGGAGCTCAAGAAGCTGGACGCCGGAGGGTGGTTCTCTCCTGAGTTCAGGGAGGCCAGGATACCAACCATGGAAGAGACATTAGCGGTCGCCGAACAAAAGGCATGGGTTGTTGTGCACATCAAGGAAGTGGGAGTAGAGGAGGATGTCGTGAAGCTTCTCACGGAGAGGCACATGGTGCACCAATCCGTGATCATAGCGGATCACCCAAACCAAGTGGTGCCTAGGTTAAGGGAACTCGAACCCAGGATCCCCATCGAGGCGGACATCAGGGTTCCTCTGGCCGAGCCGGGCAAAGGGAAGACGATTGCGCTAGGGGACATAGCCGACATGTCCGAAGCCGAGAGGCATGAGATCATACACGAGTCGATAGGTGAGCTCTTGCGCTACCAGGCGAACATAGCATCCCTGCACAAGAGCACTCTCGTGATACCCGATCTCATCAAGCTCTGTCACAAGAGAGGTCTAACCGTCAACGCGTGGCCAGTTAACGAGGTCGATGAGATCAGCGCATGCATAGACGCCGGTGTGGATTTCATAACCTCAGACAATCCTCGGCTCGTTGTTGAGATGCTGGGTGCGAAGGGCTCCACGCGAGGACTCATGCCTCATAGGTGACTAGCGCACTGAAGAGATTAAGAGCTTCGCATGCTTCAACAGACGAAAGAGTGAAATCCCTCCGGCATATTATGGTCGAGCGTCAGCCATGATCAACGCTGAGCTGATAAGCGTCGGCAACGAGTTGCTAATAGGCAAGGTCGTCAACACGAATGCGAACTGGCTTGCTCGCAGGATCACCGAGCTCGGGGCAAACCTGAGGAGGGTACAGACCGTTGGGGATGACCTGGGGGAGATCTCGGATGCCATAGAGCTTTCGCTAAGCAGGGGCCCATTCATTATCATAACGACTGGCGGCCTCGGGCCGACGTACGACGACATGACGCTTGCTGGTGTAGCGAAGGCGCTCGGCGTCGAGCTGAACGTCAATCTGGAAGCCCTCACCATGATCAAGGAGAAGTACGCCTCGATTTCCATGAAGCTGACACCCGCCAGAGCGAAGATGGCGAACCTGCCCAAGGGAGGAGTTGCTATTGTGAATCCCGTCGGAACTGCGCCCGGTTGCTTGGTTGAGTTCAGCGGCGTGAAGGTAGTTTCTCTCCCAGGTGTTCCGTTGGAAATGGAGGCCATGTTCTCTCAGAGCGTCGCACCGATCTTGGCAAAGGCGTCAGGAGGGACTACCTTTGCAGAAGCGAGCATACTCTTCGAGGGGATTCCTGAGTCAGCTCTGGCCCCCATGCTTGATGAGGTAAGGAGGAGAAACGCTCCTGCGTATTTCAAATCTCATCCGAAGATGTCCGAAGGGAAACCTCTCGTTGAGGTTCATATCTCTGCGAGAGGAACAAGCAGGAGGGATGCTGAAGAGGCTGTGAGAAGGGGATTCAAGAATCTCAAGGAGGCCCTCGCTATTCACGGCGCCAAGATAGTCAGGGAGTCCTAGCTCTGCAACGCATGACGGGGAAAGTCGCAGTGGCTATTCCATTCTGAGGACCTCATCCATGGCCTTCTTCTCATCGCCCTTGTAGCGAGCCACTAAGTACCAGTACCTCGTGGTGCTTGTGGAAGATGGCTCGCCGAACTGCCTCAGAACGTTCATGAGGTCTTCGAGTTCTCTTTCGGCCTCTTCGAATCTACCCACCTTGCAGTAGGCCTTCGCCCTCTCTAGCCTTACCATGTATCGGTTGACCAACCAAGGCGGGGCCTCGACAAGCCTGTCGTAAACAGCGATTGCGCCGATGAAGTCACCCTTCTGATACAACTCACCTGCAAGACGAAGCGCTGTCCTGACCTCCTCGACGGTCATCATCCGTCCCTGCTTGTCAAAGGAACTCAATCCCTTACGCGGTTTCCTGGCGAGTTGTTAAGGTTTCATCGGTTCTTTGGGTTCCGTCACGGCACGCTGGCCCCATCTCCCAGCTCATCACATCGAGAAGCCCAGGCCTATGCGTTGCAAAGTTTCCGTTCGAACCATCCCTTCCTTGACTGTGAATAGGCTCCTGTGTTTGTCTTGAATGTCCCGAAACGCGAAGGGCAGATACTGCCTTGAGTTGTACTCGAAGCCCTTAATCGGCTTGGATCTCGCAGCTAGGCTTGCGGAGTGAACAAGGGCTAGGCCCGGGCAAGTCAGATCTTGGATCGAGTACGGGATCCCATCATGCTCCATCCTAGCCACGTAAATCAGGCTCGATGAGTGCCACTTGCAGGTCTTAACCGCTACGCCTGACCAACCCAAGCTAAGGGCCAGGTCAAGGCTTTCAAGGTCCGTCACTCCTTCGTCTGCAAGTACTGTTTTCACCTTGGCGACATTGCCCATGCGAAACATGTGACGGGTCAGGTCCCTCTCGGTCGGTTGCTCCAGATACAGCATGTTTTCGAATGCGATGGGTGAGGCTCTCCTCAGCCTCCTGAGGTACTCGAGGGTGGCATCAGGGTCTGGGTTCATCTCATTGGCGTCGGCTGACAGGTAGAACTTGTCCACCCCCTTCCTCTTGAGGGTCGCCGAGGCCAATTCCGCCACAGCCTTGGTCCTATCCACGTCCCAGTCGACATCCGTTCCCCTCAGCTTCACCTTGAGGCAGAAGACACCGTCCCTGTCGATCCACTCCTCCAAGGTGACAGGTAATCCGTCCTTGGGATCGCTTGCGTCAACCTCATCTCTCGTCAGCTTGTCGAGAGCGCCAACAAGATGGAAGACTGGCAGTTCCTTCGCATAGTCCGACCTGAGGTGGTCAGAGATGTATTTCCCTCGGAATCTGTCCCCTAGGTAGAAGCTGAGGTCATGCTCCATGAAGTCCGTTCCGTAGCCGTCGTATGAGCAGATCCGATTTGCTCGACCGAACGCATCGTGAAGCGCAGCATCAATCGGGGATGTGGAGACAAGAATGCTGAGGATGGGCATCTGAGCACCCAGCTTGACCTCCTCCTCGACCTTCTTGGATATTCTGATGATCTCGTCCTTTGCGCCCAACATCATGTCTATCGGGTGTGCGAATCTTTCGCTGTGTTGTTCCTTCATCATCTCACAGACCTCCTCGCCGATTCGCTCCATCGCCTCCAGCTTCTTCTCGTCGGGGACTGAGGGATCGGGGAATGACCACTTCTCAGCTAGGGGCATGGAACCAAGCCCCTCACCGGTCTCGCCCTTCCTATTCTCAACGGTCGCCCTCATGATGAGGGAAATCAAGTTGGTCACAATCACGTTTCCGAACTTCAAAGGGACACGAAGCCTATCCGCCCTGAAGGTAGGCTTAAGATCTATGATCCGGATGTCCGAATCCAACTGAGATCTCCTCTCATGACGATATTCCCTTCACGACGCGCTTCAGGTACAGAAGGTCTTCTGTCGTTTGCCTGATGAGCTCATCATAACAAAGGTGCTCGTACTCGCTGTGGACAGAGATGTTGCCATCAAAGCCTATGGTCTTCAGATTCCTGAATACCGTCGGCCATGGCACGACCTCCTCGCGCAATGGTAGCATCTCGGTCTTCCATCTCTTCTCCCCTGCTGTTTCACCAGTCTGCCTCAAGTACCAGTAGTTCTTGACTGCCACTAATCTGATGTACTGACTCAACATGTCCATGCCCATCTCCCATCCTCTGGGCCCGCATTGGCCGAGCAGATGTCCCGGGTCAACGTAGGCGCACACGTCCTCCGGATCATATTCCTGAAGGAGAGTCAACATTACCCAGGGATCCGCAGTCACATAGGGTCCAGCATGATTATGAAGCGCCGCCGTTACGCCGTACTTCTTGCTCAATCTCTTGATTCCTGTGAGTTGCTCCCTTGCCCTCTTGATTTGGCTCGCTGCCTTGCCGAACCCCTCGTATCCCCAGTAGCCCAGTTTGACGTATCTCACCTCGCACCTTGAAGCGGCTGAGAATATCTCCTCGGCGTGGCCCTCTTTCGCATCCGTGATGTTAGTTGTGACCATCGGGACCGACAGGCCCTTGGACTCAAGAGTCGCAATTGCCTCGGTCAATCTCGCTGTAGCCTCTTCAGGTAGCACGTAACCGCTGGGCCTAACGGTAAGGTCTGCCCCGTCGAACCCTATCCGAGCTATCTCATCACCTGCTTCCTCAAGCGTGAGGTTCCCGGTATTCTTGAGCATCTTCGTGAACATCAGGAACTTCATGACAAGCTTGACGAGCGGTCTGGGCATTTTAGGTTGAGCTTCTATCCTCGCCATGAGCGGTTGCCCTGTCGTGCGCGCTGATCACGCCCCACCTCCCTGCAGAAGGCGTTCATTGAGCTAGCCATGGACCACGCTTCTCCGCAGGATTGCTAGGGACCAAAGATCGGACTCGCCCAAGAAAGACACAGCCCCGCCCTGAGACAAAGGACGGGGCCGCCATTCTCACACAGGTGGTGGCGGCGGAGGCAGAGGCGCCGCCGGCTTCTGTCTCCTGCTTATGAAGAACACGGCTATTGCCAAGACCAGGATCACTCCCGCCGCGGTCCCTCCGACAGTCACGAGGTTCAATTCGGTCTTCCAGCTGGCGACCAAGTCAACGGGAGCTGTGACGGTGAACGTGTAGGTCGAGGCAGTCGAGACTATCGATCCCAAGACCTTCCATCCCTCAAAGACGTAGTTCGTGAAGAAGTCCTTCGCCACAGTGGTGGGGGACACCGACGCTGTGGTTGACGATCCGGAAGAGATCCATCCTCCTCCAGTCGCCGTTCCTTGTTCGCTCGAGACCTGAACCCTGTGTTCTGTCCTCCACCCGGCCACGAGCGCCATTGGACTTGTTACTTGGAAGGAAGCAGATGGAACTGAGCTGAACAGGGACCCTTCTTTGAACCAACCGGTGAAGATCCTCCGGGTGCCGTTCCCGTGGTCAACGGTCGTTTCTCTTACCGAGATCGATGTCTGGGTTTCGGACTCCACCCATCCCCCTCCTCCAACAGTCGAATAGCTCGAAGAGACCTCGAGTAGCACCTCTGTCCTATAGATGGCCCTAAGAGCGGTGTCCTCAGTCACCATTACCGTTCTTGGGTTGGCGGTCGAACCATCCCCCCACCGGTCAAAGACGTATCTTGTATTGCCGGACCTGAGCCAAGCCATTGCTTCGAGGTTGTGCTGCCCATACGTGACATCGAACGACACCGAGGCTCCATCCCTCCTATTGCCATCGAGACTAGCCCAATAGTCGCTCCCGGGAAGACTCACGGTGAGGGTGTACCATGTCACATACTTCGCGAGTATCCCTTGGCTCCTCGACCAGTCTTGGTTGGGCGTATATCCGACCAGCCAAGTTGTGCCAGCCTCGAAGATTAAGTCGAGAAAGCAGGAGTACTCTCCGGCTGGGCCGACTTCCAAGACGGAATCGTAGACCGGAGTACCGTCCTTGGTGAACTGTAAGTAGGCCGGATACGTCTCATCTTCGGCAGTCTGCACCCTTCCGCAGACGTGCAGCTCATCTCCATCCAAGACCAGGCCATAGCCTATGTCCTCCCACTGTCTTCCGTAGGTCCTGTACCACCTGACGTTCCCGTCGAGGCTCATCTTGAGGACCAACACGTCAAGGTCCCCCGACCCGTATGACCCCGTGCGTCCGACTATGTAGAGATCGCCGCCAGCACTGATGTCGGAGAATCTGTCATATTCATCTCCTCCCCATATGAAGCGATCCAGCTCGTTTCCGTTCGTGTCCATCACCAGCACTACCCCGTCGAAGTCCTCCTTTGGGACAGGGAAGGACATCGTGGCGCCCGCGATGTAGAGCTTTCCATCGTACAAAGTGATGTCGGACGCGTATTCGACCCTTTCCCCTCCCCACCTCCTGGACCAGACGAGGTTCCCTGTTTTGCTCCACTTCTGAACTATGACATCTGCAGAGCCGACCGGCCACGCTCCCCAGCCCGACACATAGATATCGTCACCGGAGACGAGAATGTCCATTCCAAGTTGAACGTACGCGTCTGGGTCTGCCCACGACTTCTCCCACAGGACGTTCCACTGAAGGTCGAACTTCACCACCCACAGCTTCCAAGCGGGTTCGTAAGTGTATCCTGTTGCGTAGAGTGCCGAACCGTCTGTACGGACGGCTATGAGTTCGCCGAACCTTTCCCACGAGCGGGAAGACAGCTGCGTCAGCGCGTTCGCGTCAAGTGTCCGAGCATGCCATCTCTCCTCTCCCCCGGTTTCCAAACCTCCGACCACATAGATCCTGTCGCCGATCTTCGCCATACCGCTAAAGAATACGAGTTCATCAGCAGCACCAAAGAACCGATGCGCCGTTGGTAACGTGTACTCGGCGAGAACCGGGTGTAACACCATTGCAGCGAAGAGGATCATCGCGATGGATGTCTGAGCTACCTTGACAGCTTTCATGAGGTGTCACGCGCCGATGCCTTAATAAGACTTCGACAGTAGTAGAGGCACAAGAGTGCTGTATTCGACAATTCGGCAGAGAGTGTCCCTGATCACGATATGCGGCGAAGTTGCAGGCAACGTAGTTCAACGCGAGCCCCCAATGGGAATTAGCGTTTTATGTCCCGAGGCCTCAAGGATGTGAGTCATGAAGAGAAGGGTTCTCTGCACGCCAACTGATAGTCACATTCGAAGGGTTTTCTCCGATCGGACTCTCAGAAGGCTGAAGCGTCGTTTCGAGGTCACGTTCAACACGAAAGGTAGGGACTACATTACTCGGGAGGTCGCTGAGAATATCAGAGGATATGACGGATTGATCACAGGATGGGGATCACCTCAACTCACCGAGGATGTGTTTGAGAGTGCCGATCGCCTTAGAATAGTAGCCCACTCTGCTGGGTCGGTGAAGTACGTGCTGTCGAAGGGGCTCGTCGATAAGTACATCATCCCTCGAAAGATTTGCGTCTGCAACGCAGTTCAAGCCATAGCCTACAATGTCGCAGAAGCAACTGTCGGACTCTTGATCATGGCAAGCCGAAGGTTTGTGGATCACGTGGAAGGCACGCGTGAGAGGGCCATGTGGCGCGATCCGAGTATACCGTTGGACGTTCAGACCCTGAACGGCAGCACTATAGGAGTGATCTCGGCCAGCAGAGTTGGACGTGAGGTCATTCGGTTGCTGAAATCATTCGACACGAGAATACTGCTCCATGACCCCTATGTCTCAAGGAAAGAGGCGAAGCGTTTGGGCACCGTGAAAACTGGCCTCGAAGAACTCTTCCGCAGGTCAGATTTCGTAACAGTCCATGCTCCGCTAACGCACGAGACCGTTCATATGATTCAACGACGTCACCTCAAGCTGTTGCGCGACGGAGCTGTCTTCGTGAACACATCGCGAGGCAAGGTGATAGATCAAAACGCCCTGCTGGAGGAATGCAGAACTGGGCGCATCACTGCTGTCCTAGATGTCACGCATCCCGAGCCCCTGCCTTCAGACTCGCCCCTCAGGTCGCTCAAGAATGTCCTGATCACACCCCACATAACTGGTGCTGGAATCTATGGTTATCACATGATCGGCGAAATGACGCTCCAGGCCCTTCGGGACTTCTTCGAAGGGAGGAAGGTGAGGAACGAGGTCAATCTTAAGGAGTATGACATGCTTGCCTGAAGTCACTCTGGTCGACCTGATCATAGTGCGCATCGCCTAGCCTGTTGGCGAGCACAATGTCCAAGCTTTTAAGCGAAGAACGGCCGATCGAGCCAACATGGACAGTAACCCGTTCATCTCTCCGGGAGTCTGGCTTAGAGGAAACCTCCATTCACATACTACCGAGTCGGATGGACGCCTGACCCCAAAGGAGGTGGTGGAGTACTATGCTCAAAACGACTACGACTTTCTCGCACTGACGGATCATGAGAAAATAACCAAGGTCGCGTCTTCCAGGCTATTGCTGATATCGGGAACGGAGGTTGCGGTAGGCAAGGGAATCCTCGGAGACAGCTACCATGTCATGGCCATGAACGTCGAAGACAACGACGCCCTTCAGAAGCATAAGGGTGAGTCGATCGACTCCCTCTTGGCCTACGTAGCCCATAACAGAGGACTTGCCTTCATAGCGCATCCCTACTGGTCGAGGCTCACGACCTCAGACCTGTCGAGCATTGTAAACCACATAGGGGTCGAGGTGTACAACACGGGATGTGACGTGTTAGTTGCGAAGGGCTTCTCCAACGTTCAATGGGATGACCTCTTGGTTCAAGGCAAAAGGACGTACGGCTTTGCCGTGGACGACGGCCATTGGTATCCAGTGGATTCCGCGGGCGGCTGGGTGTGGGTCAAGGCGAGGGAGAGAAGTCTGGAGGCCGTACTGGACTCCATCAGAAGTGGCCTGTTCTATTCCACCATGGGCCCCTCCATAGGGCATGTATCGTTTTCTGGTGGCCGATTCGAGGCCAAGTTCTCTCCCGTGAGAAGGGTCGACGTGATCTCTGAAGGCGGAATCGGGTTCAGCGCCTCGTATGACAGCTACGAGAAAGTGAAACGCGTGAGGAACGAGATGATCAAAGTGAAGACCCGAGAGGTCAAGAAGCGCAGCAAGGAAGTAAGTGTTGAAATGGGAGCCCGAAGGGCGCACCTCATCATGAAGGACCGAAACATCACTGCCTTGTCGTTAGAAGGTGTTCCCTTCCGAACGTATCTGAGGCTGGAGATAACGGATACTGAGGGAAAGAAGGCCTGGAGCAATCCCTTCTTCCTCTAGATGAGTGAGGGTCGCCTGAAGACTGCGGAGTGAAAAGGCCAAGGTCATCGCAACACATGTCTCAGCCGCCTGATTGCCTTAGCTTCCGCTGTTCGAGTAGCGAAGGTAACTGATCTCATTGAAGCAGAGGTTTCCACCCTGAACGCAAGGAAAGACAACTTGCTGCTCAAGATTCACCAACGAGGTCAAGACCGTGAAGGTTACAAGGTTCCAGCGCGAAATGGTGAGTCTGTATTGCCTAACTACGGGGGTGGCGGAGGCGGTGGAGCCCGCACACTCCTTCTCCTCCACCACAGTAAGACCCCAATTGCTATCGCAGCGACCACCACAACCCCTGCTGCCGTGACCCAGCTGTAGGAGACACGAAGCAGGACTTGGTCGCTTGCGGATGGGTCTAGGTCGGAATTCCCGGGCCACGAAGCGCGCACGCCCCAAGTCCCGACCATGTCAGGAGCCATCGTGTACGTGAACGCCCCTGATTGGTCCGCCGTCACTTCTTTGGTGAAGGTGGATCCGTCCGGCCTGATGAAGGTAAGAGTGATTGTGGTAGCTATGCCCGGAGCCATCGATCCGGTGACCATGACATCAACGCTTGATCGGCGAAGGATCGGATCGAACCCCGCCTCCTCTGGTGCGACGGAAATCTGAAGTCGAGTCGTTCTGTCCAGTCTCACCTGAGCCCATGTGCTGGGCGATTCGCGTCTGGCATCGGTCGGGAAGGGCTGCGACAATCTCCACGTCCTCGGCGGCAGGCTGACGTCCTGTTGCCACAAGCAGAGCCCAAATGCCCGATCACCCGTCACCTGCAGCGGAACAGAGAAGCCAGCCTCCCAGTATGCAGAGTAATTGGCGGACCAACCTATCCAGTTGTACCGGCCCCCCACCCATCCCCTCGTGCTATCATTGTACCAAAGAGTATGTATACTGCCACCTCGATAGATGAAGAACCACCAACTGTTGGGGCCAAGGTTCTCCCTCCTGGTAAGTTCGAAGTCGAAGCGCGCGTTGAAGGCATCGTCCCGGTCGGGGGTATCGTCACGCCCTCGGAATTTGATGCACACAGAGCGGTTGACCAAGTCATACTTGAGCCAGATTGTAACATTGCTTCCAACGGAAGCGCTGGGTACGGAAACTATTTGAGCGTCTGACCAGAATGATTCGGAAAGACCCGCCACCGGGGTCGTCGAGACCGGGATCAGGAAGTCGGCTGGATGGGACAAACCCGGTCTTGCCACAAGACTCAGGATCACAACTGCGATGCATGCGAAGAGATGGTACACGCGTCGCTCGTGCATTACAGTTTATCCCAAGGTTTTCACTCGCTAGATAAGGCTTGTCCGGATTGAAGATCACCGAGGGCGCGTCATGCAGGCAAGGCATCTGACGACCATGGGAACAATGCGGTATCAGCTACGCTTCCGGTACCCACCTTCGCCCCTAGCCGTTTGACCTCGTTTTTCCAACTCTCGCAATCTCCACGCGCGTTCACCCTAATCGGGATCGATTTGAGCAGATCTGAATCCTTCTGAACGGAAATGAACGATTCTCTCAGGAAAGAGTTGCTGAAAACGCCAGGAATCGATATACCAGGGCTTGGAACCATTTGTGGACATGAACGCGGGCGTGCGGACGGTCGGAAAGTTGACCACGGCCAGCCTCCTCATCTTGATCGCGGTCTCGGGCCTGTCCCTCGGAAGCATAGTTGGTCAGGATGGCGATGGGGGCGACACGGACGAGCAACTGCCGATCGGGCTAGCTCTATCCGCGGAGATAAAGGGCCTAGTCGCAGAACGCATTGAGAGGGTTCACGAACTTACACTCGATCACAGGCTGAGAATGGCGGAACAGCGCGACGAGAGGCTTCAGGTGATCTCAGAACACCAGGAGCAGATGCGGGGAAGAGTCACACGATGGCAACAGGAATTCCAAGATCTGACCCAGCGATTCCAAAGTGGCGAGATAACGCGAACGGAATTCCAGATGGAAAGGCAGAGGCTGAGGACAATGGTGCAAGAGGAAGCCAGGTTGTTCGAGCATCTGGGCCGGCGGCTTCAGGAGACCCTCGGGGAGTCGCAGGGTGGCACAGAAAACTTGGGGCGACGGGTCTCAGCGGCTAACCGGGAGATCGCGAACAGCATAGGGCAAATCCGCTCTGAGCTGCAACAGGAGCGTGAACACGGAAGGGGCTCAGGGCAGGGCCGGGGGAACGGCAACGGAAACTCCGGCGAATAGTGTCGAGTGCTGAGAGAGGCAGACCATAACAAACTAAGCCAGAGCCCTCCTACCACTTCAACGTTATCTACTGCCGAGCCCATGGAAGTCCCACGTGGCAGCCTAGATGAACAGCAAGAGGATTCTGCTCACACTTCTCACGCTAGTGTGTGCGCAGTTTCTTTTCACAGCCATGGCCGAGTTTCAGGAGTTGGGCACAACCATCAGGATCGACCTATATCAGAACGCGACCGCGAGATGGACCTTTGAAACCAGGATAAACCTAACCGACCAGGTGCAACTCGAGGCCTTCACGCTGTTCGTCGAGGAGCAGAATCTGAACAAGTCAAACCTGATTCAACAGTTCTCCGACAGGTTCAGCCCTCTAGTGGACAGAGCGTCCGCCTACACAGGTAGGCAGATGAGGGCTTACGACTTCGACGTATCGTTCAAAGTCATCCCCACCTTGACCGGTGGTAACTTGGGCCTGATCGCCTACAGCTTCATGTGGGAGGGTTTCGCCGTAAGGGATAAGGGCAAACTTGTCTTGGGGGACATATTCGAGGGGGGCCTTTATCTCTACGATGGGGACAAGCTGATCATCAGCATCCCTTCGAACTACACCCTTTCCACCGTAACGCCCGTGCCGGATCAAGTGCTCGGCACTCAGATCATCTGGCTCGGAAGAAGGATGTTTGACCCTGGAAGCCCATTTCTTGAGCTGAGAACCAGGCTGATCCACATAACGATATTCGTCTCCAAGGACAGGCTTGAGGTTGGAGATACGGTGTCCGTCACGGGATTGGTCGATCCACCAGAAAGACTGAACATCGTCTTGACCCACACAAAGCCAGATGGCGCGACTGTCGAGCAGTTCCTCTCTAGTGGATCAGACGGCACTTTCAGTGGGACCGTAAGAGTGGACCAGAGGGGAACGCATGTGGTATTCGTGCGATGGCTCGGAAACGAGTCTCTTGACCCAGCTCAAAGCAATTCCGTCAGTCTCGTCGTCTCCGAGACCCCCTTGAGTCTCTTGATCGACTATTGGCCAGCTGCGGTCTTTGCGGTAGCCGTTGTGTTCACAGCGGCGCTCCTCTACACGAGGCGCAGGGCCAGAATGCGGCCAGCGGAATGGGAAATCCATCCAAGCGTCCAGGAGAGGGACGAGCAACTCATCCTATCCGTCCTGCGGTCGCGCGGAGGAACGTTACCACAGTCGGAGATAAAGGAACTCACCGGCTTCTCCAAGGCCAAGACGTCGTTCCTGCTGAAATCACTGCAGGACAAGGGCTACATTTGGAAGGAGAGATGGGGGCGAGAATTCCTGGTTCACCTGAGCGAGAAACGGACATAGCTTCTTCGTTGGCGCTGGCGCCCTTGGCTATCGCAAGTCTGACTCGATCAGAAGGCCTCTTCTCTTGAGCCTGTTCAGGGAAGCATCGAGTTCCCATAAGTGGCAATTAGTGTCTCTCCACAAGAGAGAAAGACCCATCGGTCCCCTGGCCTTGATTAGGTCGAGCACGATTTCGTCGAGCTCATCCGGGTCCCTCTTGATCGCTAGCATTTCATGAGGGGCGATCACGACCCATGTCTGCCCGCCAGCTTTTTCCTCCATCGGTAGACACCATATTTCCCTCCGCTACCTTATCTGTCTTTCAAGATTCTTTCTTGTAGGTGTGGAAGAGCTCACATTGCTGCTGTTCGGCGGCCGATTCCACCCCTTCTAGATCAATCCACGTTCCATCAACACACTGAGTGCGTTCCTTGCCAGACTAATCTTCCGTTCGATGCCGTTCCTCAATTCATCCTGCGTCGGCCTGTGCCTGGCCACCCCTGTTTCCATCGCAGCGTTCGCCACCGCTATTGCCGTTTCGACGAAGACCCCAGTCTCCTCCATGGTTGGGACGATCCTATCAACACTCAACCTTGGTTCAGCCCAATTGCCTATCGCTTCCGAGGCGGCGATCAGCATCTCGTCGTTCACGCGACGCGCCCTCACTTCCAACATGCCCCTGAACATTGATGGGAAAGCCAATGAGTTGTTGATCTGATTCGGAAAGTCGCTCCTGCCAGTGGCCACCACCTTAGCCCCTCCCTCTACCGCATCTTCTGGCCAGATCTCAGGCGTCGGATTTGCTAAGGCGAAGACGATGGCATCGCCAGCCATCTTCATTATCCATTCCTTCGGGATCCAAGGCCCAGGTCTGGACAGACATATCATCACATCCGCACCTTGGAGGGCTGTCTCGACCGTCCCCTGCAATCGCTCAGGGTTCGTAAGCCTAGCGATGTCGCTCTTGTGCCTGTCCACCTCGCCTCTACCATCATGGATTATGCCCTTGCTATCGCAGACCAACATGTTCTTCCCTGACGCGCCTGCCCTGAGAAGGAGTTTCGTCGATGCAAGTCCTCCGGCACCCGCACCCACGATCGTTATCTTGGCCTCGGGAAGTCTCTTCCCGACAACCTTGAATGAATTGATGAGGCCCGCCAAGACCACGGTGGCCGTGCCATGTTGGTCGTCGTGAAAAACAGGAATATCGAGGGACCTGCTGAGCGAGTCGTTCACCTCAAAGCACTTCGGTGACTCCACATCCTCCAGATTGATTCCCCCGAAGGATGGAGAGATCTTCCTCACGATGTCTACGAGCTCTTCGGCCGTTCGTGTTTGGACGCATAAGGGAAACGCGTCGACCCCTCCCAAGTACTTGAACAGGAGGGACTTGCCCTCCATCACCGGAAGCGCCGCGGCGGGTCCCAAGTTACCAAGGCCGAGAACCCTTGAGCCATCCGTCACTATTGCCACAAGATTTCCCTTGTTCGTCAACTCATAGGCGGACTCTGGACTTGAGGCTATCATCCTGCTCGGCTCTGCAACGCCAGGAGTATAGAGATAGTTGAAGTCGGACAGTGCCGTGACGGGCACTTTTATCCCGGTGTTGACTTTGCCCTTGTAGCGAGCATGGATCTCCATCGCCTTTCCCCCAGTATCCTCATTTCCTACCAAGTGGTTGTCGAGCCGTGGTCTCAAGCTGGACTTAAATCTCTCCCATTGCAAGGACCCTTACGCCTGGCTCTTGATCTGATCTACCCCAATTGAAGAAGCTACGAAAGCCGAGTCGACCTCCTAAGCATTGGCGCATACCTTTGGGCCACATCAGGCTTAATACCGGATTCCGCGGTTTCGACATCGAGCTGAAGCTTTGATCAATCCTGTTGAGGACCAGGTGGTGAATCTGTTGAGGAGGGCCGCCACTCGCATACCGGATGACGTCATTGCTGCTCTCAAAAACGCCTACGAAACCGAGGACAACGAGATCGCGAAGGTAACGCTTGATGCCATCTTGAGGAGCGTGGAGATCTCGGAGAAAGAAGGATTGCCACTTTGCCAAGACACGGGCTCCATCACTTTCTACGTCCGGAGCGAAGGATCTTCCAGATCTATGGAGCAGATGCTGTTCAAAGCGACTGCCAGAGCGACGACCGAAGTGCCCCTCAGGCCAAACATGGTGGAGCCCTTCACGGGTGAGAATAGTGGCAACAACTTAGGCACATTGTCGCCATTCATCGTATGGGAACCGGCGAGCAACCCGGGCTCAGTTCAGCTCACCGTACTGCTGAAGGGTGCTGGATCTGATAACCAAACTGCCCTAGCCATGCTCAACCCCACGGATGGAATCGAAGCCGTCGAGAGATTTGTCCTAAACAGAGTCGTGGAAGCGAGCGGCAAGCCATGTCCCCCCACCATAGTAGGTGTCGGAATAGGAGGTAGCTCAGATGTTGCCACATTTCTGTCAAAGAAAGCCCTGCTCAGGCCCGTAGGTTCCAGAAATCCCAGTGCCGCAGCAGCGAACCTTGAAAGGCGGTTGCTCGACGGAATAAATTCCAGTGGAATTGGGCCGATGGGTCTTGGTGGAAGGTGGACCTCACTGTGGGTCAACGTGGAATATGCGCACAGGCACACGGCGTCCCTTCCCGCGGCGGTGTCGATGGCGTGTTGGGCGATGAGGAGGGCAACGACGGTCATCTCTGAGTCCGATCTTTCTCGAACGGAAATCTCAACAGGAGAAGAGGTGTGACAGACGCGCTTGGCTGACTTCACGTTGAGGACTCCCCTCTCGGAAAAGGATGTCAGGAACCTCAAGGTCCGAAGCATCGTCGATCTCAGCGGGCAAATCATCGCCGCGAGGGACAGAGCGCACCAAAGGTTGTTTGAGTTCGCTACAGCAGGGAGGTCTGCGCCTTTCGAACTGGAAGGCTCAGCGATCTACCATTGTGGTCCTCTCGGCAGGGAAACCGGGGGTAAGTGGGAGGTCCTAGCGGCTGGGCCCACCACGAGCGCTAGGATGGAGAGATTCGAGCCAGAGATAATAAGGAGGTTCAGAGTTAGGATGATTGTCGGGAAGGGCGGAATGGGGCCCTTGACTGCAGAGGCCTTGCGCGAGACCGGTGCGGTCTACTGCGCGATCCCAGGTGGAGCATCCGCTCTGATAGCCAAGTCAATAAGGAAAGTGAAGGCTGTGGAGTGGACAGAACATGGTATCCCCGAAGCTGTTTGGCTCTTGGAAGTTGAGAGAATGGGCCCGTTGATTGTAGCCATGGACTCCCATATGAACAGCCTGTATGACGAAGCTTCCCGCGGAGCAAGGGGCATTGGCGCAGGGAGTTGATGGGAGCTAAGGGCGGCGAAGAATCGACGTTTGTTGAGAAGGGGCTGACGTGGTCAAGATGGGCGGGAAATATGTGAACCAGCGCAACCGCTTGGCCAGAGCGGATGATAGCGCCGGTTGCGCTTATATTGTCCGGAGATGTCCGAGATGTCGCAGGCGATGAGGGAACTAACCGTCTCAAGCCCTGTCTTTCAGAATAACGGATTCATCCCCGCAAAGTACACGTGCGATGGCGACGACATCAATCCCCCTTTGAGGATTGAGGGCATACCGAAGGAGACCGTGAGCCTCGTTCTGATCGTCGACGATCCTGATGCTCCTATGGGAACGTGGGACCATTGGGTCGTATGGAACATTCCACCTACGGAGAGAATAGAGGAGAACAGCGTCCCGGGAACCGAGGGACTCAACGACTCTAGAAAGCATTCGTACGGTGGACCCTGTCCTCCCTCTGGCACGCACAGATACTTCTTCAAGGTCTATGCTCTGGACACAAGACTGGATCTAAGCCCGAACTCGAGAAAGAAGGACATCGAGAGGGCGATGGGAGCGCATATAATCGCAAAGGGAGAAATAGTGGGGCTCTACAGGAGAAGATAACCCGGTCAGCGCGCATATATGGTTCCGTGAGACAGCAATGGATGGGACACCCCGGGCATGGAGAAAGAGTACGTAGTTTGTCCGCATTGCGGAACGGCCTACGACACTGAGAGAGTTGCCATGAGCATAACCGCGAAGTCTCCGTTCATGTCTGACCTGAGCTCCTGGACAACCAGGCTAGTCTGCGCGATGTGCAAGAAGGAGTTCTTGGTCTCGGGCAGTTACAATAAGGTCTTCGGTCAAGCTAAGAGATAGTTGAGTTTGGTCGAGTCGGTGTGGTAGCGCCGCACCCAACCGTTATATTCCGAAGCACTCAAAGCCTGCAAAGGGAGGGTTTACGTTGAAGCCCAAGGGTGATGTAGAGGCCAGGGTCGTCTACTTCGGCAAGAGCGGAGCATCGAATACACAAAGGACTTTGGAGATCGCGAGGGAGAGAGCGAAGATGCTTGGCATCAAGGATATCGTTGTGGCATCGACTCACGGAGGGACTGCGCTCAAAGCAGCCAAGACATTCAAGGAGATGAACGTCAACCTCGTAGCGGTCACGATCAGCGAGGGATTCAGCAAGGAGGGATGGGCGATGACGCCACAGGAAAGGGGGAAACTTGAGGCCGAGGGGGTCAAGGTATTGACTTGCAGCCATGCGCTCGGAGACGGAGTCGCAGCATCCATGGTCGAGGAGGGCGGCGGAATATCCATAGAGCAGGTCGTTGCACGTGCTCTATACAGGTTCAGCCAAGGCATGAAGGTGTGCGTTGAGGTCGTCCTCATGGCGGCCGACGCTGGCCTGATAGGTGTAGATCAGGAGGTCATATCGATTGCGGGCACCGGGGAAGGATGTGACACGGCTATCGTAGTGAAGCCAGCCTACCCAAGGAAGTTCGAAGAGTTGGAGATAAGGGAAGTGCTTGCTAAGCCTAGATATCCGTGACATGATGTTCGTCGCGCTAGAAACTCTCTCTCGGAGTAGCGCTGATAAGCATACTTGCTCACTCCAATTCGCTCTTTCAAAGCTGAAAACCCTGTCCCAGGCGCATCCACGATGTGAGCGTCTGCCCTAGTGGCGGCCCGAGGTAGGCCAGGCGGTCACGGCATCATATGGACCAAGCCTTATATTATCACATGAGTCATATGGCTCATGTCCTATTTGGAGAGCGCTTACGGGAGGCTTCTGAGGAAGTTTGGCGGAAAGCCCTTCAGCTCGGAGGAGGTCGCCGAGGTGCTCGGCCTGAGACCCGGCTACGTGAAGAACCTGCTCAGTGAGCTCAAGAGGAGGAACTGGCTATCCTCCATGCGTGACCCGAGGGAGGCACGGCGGGTCATCTACAGGCTCGACCTAGCTGCGGCAAGCGAGATCAACACAGGTCCTGTCCAATCTATGCTAGGCGACTACATCGGCGGGTACGTGCTTCTAGTCAACGGAAGGATAGTGGATAAGGGCGCTGACGTTCAAAGGTTGCTCAGAAGAGCCCTGAAGAAATACAGGCCCGAGGAGGTGTACATAACCAGCGCCGGGAGGCCGAAGGAAGTTGTCACGGTTGGCTTCTAAGGTCAGATGTTGGTCGCATGTCCCAGACAGACCTCCCTCGCCGTCAATGGTAGTCACCATTTCTCCTCAGAAAGGGACTAGCGGCATAACCAAGGGGGTTCAGGTCGACACGGGTTTCTCAGGTTCCATAGCGATAGACCAAGAGCTCATCGATTCCTTGAGCCCCAACAGGATCGGTGAGATACCCGTCGCAACGGCGACGAGCGCGGGTGTCAGGGTGGCGTTATACCTGGTCTACGTGAGCATTCCGGAGATAAACATCAGGAAGGAACCGTTCGCAGCCCTTGGAGCGACAAGGTGCTTGATCGGGAGGAAACTCATAGACCGACGGAAGTGGCTGCTCGATAATGTCAAAGACGAGTTCTGTTTGTTGAAGTAATGACATTGTCCATTGCGCTAGGTGCCGGAAGACTTCGCCTGCAACGCCTTGATATTCTTCCTGACCTGGCTTAAGCTCTTCATGCCAACAACCAACGTGTCTACGAACCTCAGTCTGGCAACAGCCCTTATCGACGACCAATAGTTTCCAACGAGGGGCGGAGCTGCGTCACCGAGGACTTTCATCGCGATCACCCCTTTACCGTTGTCATGAGCCAGCCTCAGCGCCCGATACATGCCGTCCATCGTGCCGTCCTCAAGCGGAATGCGATCACGGAACTTGCTGAGTGTGGCCTGGTCTGCCCTGCAGCAGATGGCCATGACGACATCCAGCTCATCGAACTTAGCCGCCTCCCTTGCGACGGCCACGCTATGGGTGGAGATGCCAACCGCTCTCACACTGCCAGATTCCTTCAAGTGTTGGAGGCGCCTGAGCAGCTGGCTGCAGCCATCGATCCAATCGCTCCTTACGTAATGCAGCAACAGGATGTCGACGTAACTAGTGCCAAGTTCATGGAGAGAATTCTTGAGGCTCCTCCTTGCGCCCAAGTTGCTCGTGGCGTTGGTCTTCGAGCAAATGACCACGTCCTCCCTTGGCACACTTTCGAGGGCTGAAGCTATGTGAGGATGGCTGCCGTAGTCCTCGGACGCGTCCCAGAAGTTTACCCCGAGCTTGTAGGCACGGGCCAATATCTGGCCGCCCTTCTTGGAACCTATCCTTAGCGATGGAACGCCGAAATCAAACGTACCGAAGCCGAGTTTCGAAACCTTGAGTCCGGTTTTCCCGAGCCTGACAGTGGGAATATCGAGCATTCTTGTTCACTACTGGGGCCAAGCCCAGAAGGGCTAGAACATAAGTGCATTCTCGTCTTTCTGCACCCCTCATGATCTCGGCAGCATCATTGCCCCTCACCACATATCCGACTGGCTTGAGGCCTTCCTTTCTCAGTCTTTTGAGCACACGGCGCGCTCAGTCCTTGCCCAGTGCTTCAGGCAAGCCCGGAACTCCATCGCTGCCTTCAACGACCGAGATAGTTGACCCCTCGAAGGCGTTCCCGATGGCCTCATACCTCCCACTTAGGTGTTTTGCCAAGAACGCTTCGGCCACAGCATTGAACGACATCCTGTTCTCAGGTCTGGCAAAGCCATGTCCCTCGTCGGTGTAGAGAACGTACGTCACGGGGATTCCCTTCTCCTTCATGGCCCCTACGATCTGATCCGATTCCGCCTTCTTGACCCGAGGGTCGTTGGCTCCCTGCCCGATCAGGAGCGGTCTACGGATTCGATCCGCGTAGGTCAGGGGAGATCGCGATTTCAGGAATGCCCTGCCCTCTTCATTCCTATGATCGCCTACCCGCGACGCGAACAGCTCTATCATGGGCTCCCAGTATGGAGGGATTGTCTGCAGCAAGGTGACTACGTTGGACGGCCCCACGATGTCGACGCCACAAGCGAATTTCTCTGGAGTGAAGGTCAACCCCACCAGCGTCGCATAGCCACCATAGCTTCCGCCCATGATCGCCACCAGATGCTCGTCCGCAATTCCCGCCTTAATTGCCCAGTCGACAGCATCCACCAAGTCATCATGCATCCTGCCCGCCCATTCCATGTTCCCTGCGTTCACGAAATCCTTGCCGAATCCCGTAGAAGCTCTGAAGTTCACGCTGAGGACGGCATAGCCGCGATTCGCCAGCCACTGATGTTGGGAGTTGAATCCCCAAGCATCCCGTCCCCAGGGTCCGCCGTGTACCAGCAGGACCATCGGCAGAGGATGATCTGGGCGACCATCGCCATCTCTGTCACTTTCGATTGGCAAAGTGTAGTAGCTGATGAGATCCAGCCCGTCACGTGCCTTGATCACTGCCGAGTGCATCTTCGCGAGGGGCAGACCTTCCAGTTGTTTTCGGTTGGTGAAGAGAAAATCCGCTTTTCTTGCTTGGCGGTCATAGCGATAGTATCGAGTCGGCCCGGCGTCCACCACGTAGGCCACGATCCAGTACCTGTCATCGAGGGTCCGGCTCAGCACCTCCATTTCCCCGTCGGCTACTCCTTGGAGGTAAGCTAGGTCGCCTGCGATGTCCCTGTCCACGGCCTGCCATTTCTTGCGCTCGTACGTGAAGGCGACGGCTTGAACGGTCTTGTCCCTTGGATGGACGATCAGGTCGCCCGCATCTACCTTTGGATCCTCAGCCAGCAACTTCTCCTCACCTGTTTCGAAGTTCAACGCTTTCAGGGCTCCCGTATCGCGGTTGCGGCTGTCGAGCATGTACAGGATCTTCCCCGGTTTGTCGAATCCTATCGGGGCTGTGGTGAGCACGTCCTCCATCGCGATCTTGGCGAATGGCTCCCAACCCTCTTCTCGCGATGGCTTGAGGTACTCATTTCCTCCATCTTTGGTGAACCGATTCGCCAAGCGGACCTTGTAGTGATCGTCAGTGACGAAGCCCTCGAATCCATCGTTCTGTTGAGTGAGCGCCTTCTCACCAGTGATGATGTTGATCTTATGCAGGTCATGGTACTGCTGAACGCGGTTGTTCAGCTCTACGAGGATCTCCTGAGGAGAGTCCTCGCTGATCCTGTTGATACGAGCTTGAACGCCCTCAAACGGTGTTAAGTCCTTCGCTTCACCAGTGGTCAGGTCCACGGCGTACAGCCTCCAATTCTCGTCCCCGTTCTTGTCTTGAAGATAGAGAACGTGATTGTTCGTGAAGGCCCAGTAGAAGATGCGGATGCCCCGGTAGGCGTCCTTGGTCACAGGTTTTGCAGAGGTCGGGTCGTCGGCCGTCCCCACCCATACGTTTAGCACGCCATTGACTGGCGCCAAGTACCCGATCTTTGTTCCGTCTGGGCTCAGAAGAACCCTCGTCTTGTCGGGATTGCCGAACAGGACCTCGCGTGGTATGAGCGGAGTGGGACCTGTCCCGCTCTTCTCCTCTTCCAAATCTCTCTCGGCCCAGAGACACTGAGCTTGGGCGTTTAAGTATTGGGTCGCAGACTAGGCATCGGTAAAGGAGCCAGGTACGAACCTACACTGACCACACATTGCGTGTCTAAGGTCCACCAGGTCTTGGATCATAGTGCTTTTATTGAACCAAGAAGCCAAGGCATAGAGGACGCCGGAGAAGTCGGGGCAGAGGCGGAAACGGAAGCATGGATGACGTGGTCAAGAAGATGGTGAGTGTCATCTCGTGGGTAGCATTGAACGTTCTGTCGTTCTATGTTCTTGCTAGGGAAGTGTACGGTTTTCCTATGTACGTGACCACGATCGCTCTGTTCCTTTTCCTCACGGCCATGGACATAGCCATCAGGCCGATCTCGGCGAAGAGAGATGAGTTCAGGCCTTCCGTTTCGGTTGCTTTGTTCCTGTTAACCCCGTTCGTGCTCGTTCTCCCTTACTACGAAAACAGGCTCTTCGTCTCCGAATGCTTGCCTCAGTTCGATCTCCCCTGGCTTTCCTACGTTGGGATCACCTGTCTTCTTGCGGGCGCCTTCGTGATACTATGCGGTAGGATTCAGCTTGGGAGATATGGGGGTCCGAAGATTGCCGTTGAGGAGGAGCATAAGCTGATCACGAAAGGGATATACGAGCACATCCGGCATCCAATATACTTGGGGTACCTGCTTCTATTCATGGGATTCTCATTGGGGTTTCGCAGCTACTTGGCAACAGTGCTGATCGTGATGGGCTTGTTCGTGGTGTTCAGAAGCAGAATGAACTTGGAAGAGAGACTACTGGAGCATAAGTTCGGTGAGGACTATAGATCTTACCTGAGACGAACCAAGCGTCTCATACCGTTTCTGTATTGAGCGCCGGCAGCGCGCGTCGATCGGCAACTGCAACTAGTACTTTCTGAGGTCTTCCAACAATACGCCCTTTTTGGCTTTGAGTCTTTCTTCTTTGAAGTGCTGATCCAATCCGACTTGCTTGACGCGCTGATAGTGTTTGAGCACAAAGGGGTACCTGTCTCGAACGTAATTGGTGCGGGGACATTCGACGAAGTCGTCACAGAGTAGGCAACTCTTCAATCCCTTCGCCCTGTCACATTTCAAGACCTCGCACCAAGGCTCCTTGACCTTCAGACAAGTGGGGCATCCATGGGAGTGCTGAAAGTATTCCAAGCCCTTCTTGTACTCGGAGAAATCAAACTCCCTGAAATCTGGGAATGTTGCTATGAAATCCGCGGTCAAGCGGTTCAGTTCTCCTGCAAGTTCCTTGACGCGTCCGTTCCCGGTTGCGCATTGTTCACAGAAGACACCGCATACCCCATAGCGGAATTCACTATCTCCCATAGGTCGGGTGGCCACACACCAGGTCTATAAGTCTAGCGCGGGCCCATTTGTCAAGTGCACTGCCTCGCCCGAGAGCTCCGCGTCATTGGATTTTGTTGATGCTGTCCACAATGTCACGAATTCTAACCAGGTTGTTCATTATGAGCCGCATTCGGAAGGTGCTCCTGAGCGACCTAGCCGCTTGCCCCAGCAGGTATGTTGGTCGGAGGACGAAATCGTGGAAGGCCTCATTGGTCATCTGCTTTATTTCCCCGGCGGGTACAGCGCTCGGGCATACTTCAGGCACTAAGACCCCCCGCTCCCAGTGTTCCTCTTCGTCCAAGATCCCCTGCATCCCCAGCTCCTCCCAGATGTCCATCCCAGGATAAACGGTCAGGATGTTGAATTGGGGGAGGTCGATCTGAAGCCGTTTCGCGAACTCAAGCGTGTTGCGAATCTCCTCTCTGGTCTCATCAGGAGCCCCTAGGATGAAGGAACCCACTATTACTTCGATCCCGGACTCCCTTGCCGTCTCGACGGCATCCATGGATTGTTCTGGGGAGATCCTTTTGTCATAGTAGTCTAGTATCCTTTGGTTCGCGCTCTCGATTCCAAAGTAGACCACCTTGCATCCGGCTCTTGATAACTCCTTCAACATCTCGGACGAGCAATTGTCAACTCTCCCTTCACATAGCCATTCCATGTCCAGTCTCTCATCTCTTATCGCCTTGCTGAGCTGTATCACCCTTCTCTGATTCAGTGTGAAGTTGTCGTCTACGAAGATGAACTGTCGGAACCCCTCGCTTGCCAAGTACCGCAGCTCCTCCAGAATGTTCTCAACGGATCTAGGTCTCCAAGACCTGAGGGCGAATTTCTGGCAGGTACAGAACCTGCAGCTGTAGGTACACCCGCGGCTTGAGACGATACTTGTGAACTTCCTCGTTGCGAGCCTCGCCCCGGCGACCACGGAATGGTACTCCATGTCCAGTAGACTGCGGTCCGGGAACGGGATTGAGTCAAGGTCTTCTATCAACGGCCTGTCAGGGGTTGAGACCACTTCATCTCCGTCTCTGAAAGTGATCCCGAGGACATCTTTGAGATTGCCCCCATTCCTCAAGCAGTTCACAAGGTCGACGGCAGTGTCTTCCCCTTCACCTCGTACAGCAATGTCCACAGATGGGTACTTCCTGAGGAGTCTGTCCGCACTGAACGTTGCATGGTGGTTCCCGAAGACTGTGATAACGTTCGGATTCTCCCTCTTGACAAGTTCACTTGTGGACGCTGCTGTCAGGCCAGAACTGGCAAACGTCGAAAATCCAAGAATGTCTGGGTCTTCCTTCTTCACCCATCCGACTGTCTCTTCCATAGTGAGACCATTTGCTGGCTGATCGAGAACTGAAGTCTCCACCCCCCGTTCCCTGAGCACGGTCGCCAGATACAGGATCCCCAAAGGGGGCCACGCTGCGATGCCTCTCCTGCTTTCCCATTCTGGAAGATCCACGTTGGGGCTGGGATTGATGAAAGAGAACTTCACTTTTGCCGCCTTCAGATTGTCGGGGTAGAAGTATTAAAGGCGATCGTCCACAAGGGCGAAGTCCCCTAGCGATCTTGCAGTCAGTCCTACTTCATCCGCGGACAAATCAGGCTAGAGAACTCTGTAAGCCCCTCTCCCGAGGAACTCGATCACACCACAGTCTCGCAAGACTTGCAGTTGTTGGCGGATCTTTGGACGGATATTCCTATTCTCGGGATGAAGTTCACGTAGCCGATCCTCGAACTCATAGACATCATCTAGTCTGAATTCCTTCTTCTCCATTTGCCTAACGCATGCGAGCACATCTGCTGTCCAGCCGCGTGACCTGATCGGCCACTTGAGCATGAACGAAAACCTCTTCCACGAATCCCTCACGGCCTCTCTGGGGACTTCGCTCCCGTAGACAACAAGGTAGATGCGAGCGTCTTCCGGCAGGCGTTTCAGCAGGATCACGGACCCGACCCAGCCATGTCGCCGAGCATATTCTGGAAGCGGCTTGCGTTTCTCGATCATTGATTCGAACATGAAGTGCTTGGGGACTGCGAAGAGGTTCACCACCCTCATTGCTTGGGGATCGTATTGGAGGAATAGATAGCTTGGGTTCGTTCTCCTTCTGATGGCCTCTATCTTGTAGTCATATGCGGAATTCGCTGCTTGGTTGCCGAATCCTTGGCTCTTGCTCTTCAGCTGGTACGCTTCACCGCAGTCGGGACACGAGAAGTCCCTCACTTTTTCGCCCCTGAGGGCTGGAAGTAAAGCGTCAGATGGACACGCAGGACAATAGAGGTTCTCCTCTACCCAGGATTCCGTCAGAACCCTAGCCCGCTGGGACCTGCTCTTGTACGCCTTTGCCAGTTCAGGTCTGAGTTCAAGTTTCAGCATCGGTTCCAAGGGTAGCAAACTATCAATCAGTTATAGGTCTAACGTAGGCGTCGCACCCTGGCCCGGTAGCGTGACGTCGCCCTCACACGGCGGAGGTCGTCGGTTCGAATCCGGCCCGTCCCACTGATTTTCCAAGTGAATCCAAGGTCTCGCGGGGGGATTCGTAGACTCCTCGCTCCTCCCCCTCTCCCTCTTTAGTAGTGCCGACTAAGCAGGGGTTCTTAGTGAATCTACCCCCGTAGTCGGCGTCGTAGATAAAGTTTATTAGGGTCAGTGCGCAATATATCAACGATACCTTGACCCACAAAGCTCTTGGCGGATCGAAAGATCCATCAGGGAGAAATGAAGAGACGGCGCCACTTGACACAAGTCAAGAACTAGGTGGAACTGAGCGTCTATTATCTGAGGTAGTAATGTATCTCCGGATTTCAGCATCTGCCTCAGCGCGGGCAAAGGCCAAGAGCGTCATTGACACATTAGAAAAAGCAGTCGTTTACTCAAAGCTAGATGGCAATACGACCCAGGTTCAGATCGAGGCTGACACAAAGGTTCCTCAATCGACGATTAGCGCTTGGGTGAGAGAGTTTGTTCGAGCCGGTTTGGCCAGCCCACCGACCGTGTTCTACAATTCTCACAAGGCGCTCTTCTCGCTGGACGAGTTGGACATAAGCCTGGAGTCACTCGGTGGCATGAAGAAACGAAGAGGGAGGGCAGTGCCTGGGGAGGGCGCTATCCCGACGCAATCCCAAGAGACGATAGAATCAGTGAAAGAGAAGGTACAAAAGGGAGGGTTAGAGGATGTCAGCAGATGAACAAATCCGATTGCTGAGAGAGATCCTGAAATGGATCAGGTTCGCCGGGGCAAAAGAAGTTGGAGATGTTTTGGTGAGAGCCTTGGACTCCAAGCAAAAACGCCTTGTCTACCATCTGAGTGACGGGGAAAGAGGGGCCGTGCAGATAGGTGAGGCTGCGAACATAAGCGACCGAACTGTAAGAAGGTATTGGGAGTCTTGGGCTCGTCTGGGCATAGTAGACTCAATGAAGGTCCGTGGTGGCGAGAGATACATGAAGTCATTCGAACTGGAAGATTTCGGAATAGAGGTTCCTGATCTAGCAGAGGTTTCAGCAGAAGGAGAGAAGCCGTTTCATGTGGCGACCGACAGGTCCGTCGCTCTCGACGAAACTATAGTCAAGCAGTCTCAACAGGACACAAGTGAGGAGGGAGCAGCCAGTGAGCAGTGAGCCCATGTTAAGGGAGCTACGGAAGATATCGAGAATCCTGATACTTGCACACGCATCTGCAGTAGAGAAGGAGCTTTCAAAGATTGCCACAACAGATGAGAGGAAGAAGATATGGGCTCTGATGGACGGCACGCGCATGCCTAAGGACTTGGCAAAGGAAGCCGGTGTCACTTCCATGGCCGTTTCGATCTTTCTCAACGCCGGAGCAGCCGCAGAGCTAATCGAATACAAGCGAGGTGAGCCGCCGCGACGCGCTCTCGACTATGTGCCCCCTGCGTGGCTCGAATTCGTGAAGATGCCCGCCCCTGAAGAAGGAGAGCCAAAGGGACAAGTCACCCTTGCGACACCTACACAGGGACACGCGCCCGAAGCTGGGAAGAGTACCGGCGAGGTGAAGCCACTGGAGAATGAACCAAGTGCCTGAAGCGTCTGATAGAGAAATCCTATTGGAAATACGCGACGCATTAGATGCAATCAAGGCGATCTTGACCATAGCAAATCAGGAGAAGTTGGAAGAGGCAAAGAAACGGTTGCTGAGAGAGGGCACGGTCAAGAGACAAGTCTACGACCTATGTGACGGAACCAGACCGACACAGGATATCGCTAACGCGTTAGGCAAGGAGCTGGGGTATGCACATGCATATCTAAGTGTGCTGAGGCGGGAAGGCTGGATACGCAGCTACGAGAGAGACGGAAAGACGTTCCATGAACAAAGGTTCTAGGTGAAGCAAATGCCTGAAACACCCGAACTCCATGAGCGAGTGGCAAAGTTACAGAAGGATGTTGAAGAGCTTAGAGCGGCGATGGAGGATAGCTGGCACCACAGGAGGGAGGAATACGAAAGCCGGGTACGAAGAGCTCTTGAGAATGACCCCAACAGTATTACCCTGTACTTGGAGATAGACGACAACCGATCAATCAATGAGATCGAGCAATCGCTCGTTGCTGGCGGTCGCACGATCCCGCATACCTCCCTATGGATGGCGATCCAGCGTCTAAGACGAGCTGGACTGATAAGGAAAGTAGGAATCAAGGGACCTAGCCCCATATACGCAAAGCAACCTTGGGCGAAAGCACTAGACATGGATAGTTATGTCAGGGTCAAGATCCTTAAGGAAGGTAAACCGGTTCAGGGCTGAGGATGCTATAGGGATTCAAGATATCCTGCTTGAGTACATCCTATCAAGCCGATGGAAAGACTACAAACAATTCTCTAGAACTCTAACACGGAAGATTCTTTCCTCCCATCCGAAGACCTCCCAAGAGCTTCTGCATCTGATACAGTCTATCAGACACCCGTTCTTTACTTTCAATGAGGTCCCTCAAAAAGACTTCATTCAAGAGTTCCCTTCAGAAGACATCCTTAGACGGCTTGTTACCCTTTATCCCTCGCGTCGGTTGAAGGAGACTGACAGGCGCGAGAGAAGAAAGACTATATCCAAGCGGCTACGCGTTCTGATTCTTCAAAGGGACGGCTTCAGATGTAAGATGTGCGGTAAGACGTCGAGGGAAACGACCCTGGAAGTCGACCACATAATACCTTTGTCCCGGGGGGGAACGGACAGCCTTGACAACCTTCAAACGTTGTGTGTAGACTGTAACAAAGGAAAATCGGATCTAAGAATATAGGTTTCAATGGCAACTAATAGTGGAGCAAGAGGGTTTCTTCTTCTTAGGGAAAAGGATTCACTTGATTTTCTAGCTGGATACGGCCCGGCCCACTCCCAACCTGAGTTTCTGAGGGAGGCGTTTCCGGGGCGATACTGGATTCGATAGCTCAGCCACTATTGGCTTCAATAGCGCTTCCGAACACAGCACTTGCCCACTCATTGGCTATGATTGCGGGGAGGTCGTGTTCCTCGAGGGCCCTGATCCTCTTGGCTTAAGGGGAAAAGTGATATCGAGGCAGGCGAGTCCGAGCGCGAGGTCGTTCATCAGGTTGTGGAGCTTCTTGGAAGTGCAACTCCGATCAAGCACTGGTTGGCCCGTCTCCTTCGACACAAGCTGGATCTCTGCGAAAAACACTCAGGTCTTGACAGACTGGTCTGCACGAACGGCTAGAATCCTCCACTTCGTTGCGACGCTCCGAGCCCCCCTTGTGTTGAATTGGACCTCTAGAGCCCCGCTAGCTTCAATACGTCCTCAGCTGGAAATGACTCAATCGCCTTGGGCATCCAGTCGAGGTATCTTTTCACAAACTCTCGAGCTCGTTTTTTCCTTCGTTGAGTTCACGAAGGAGACTTTCGTCGTGTGATTGAGAGAACAGCTCAAGTGTAGGCACCCTTCGCCTCCTCGCACTCGCGCGGATGATCTATGATGTCTCGCCTTGGCGAGACTTGCTGAGCGTAGCAGATCAGTTTGGAGTAATCAAGAGCGTTGGCGCGTTTGGGTTTGGTGTTGGAGGCCGACCGCTTGCTGGCAGGCAACTTCTCTATGTTTTGTGGCGAAGGGAAATCGTGAGTTTCAGTGGGCTACTGGGGGTCACGACCATCCTTTCCTCGAACTCGATCTTGAGAATATGGCTTTCAATCGATATCCGTGCGGGTACGTAAGTTCGACCTAACTTAGCGCGACAATCAATTGCCCCAGGCCTCTTGCCACTCGGCCACCGCACGCGAACTTCGGATAGTTGCATCTCGCCATGTTTGACGTTGGCCACGATCTCCACTCCCGGCTTGGTCACATGCTGACCGATCTCGCCCCAGCCGGACCCGCAGGAAAAGAAGCATCTGAAGTTCTTCCTGATCGCTGCAGGCGAGAAGATCAAGGATGCAGACGCCGCGTCATAGAGAAGGCCGCTCATAGCCAGCAGGAGCGAGTAGCTTGACATCGCCCTTGCGTAGTGGTCTCCGCACTCGAACTCGTTCCAAGGGTTCCTCTTCACGCCATTGTGCCTGCTCCTCGCGCCTTCGACGATCATCAGACCCTCCTTCACCATTCCTTCGTAGATCATGTGGCTTGCGACCTGGTACTCGATTCCTGTCCAGACTTCGTCGCAGTAGGGGAACGGAAACTTCGGCCTCCGGCCCCTCGGCCAGGTGCAGAGCAACAGCCCCGGCTCGTTCCCCAAGGCATACACTCGCTGGACATTGTAGTGACTTGAAAGGTCTCTCTTCCAGTCGTACTTGAAGATCGAACGGAGCGCCTTCCTCACTCTCTCCTTGGGGAGGACGTAGCCCAATCCCAACTGCGTTGCCAGCCACTGCCCGATGAGCTGGTCCGAGAGGCATCCCTCGCCGTACTGATACTTGGGGTCATCCTTGTCCTTGAACTTCTGGACGTAGTACTCTCCGTTCCAGAGCAGCTCGTCGTACTTCTTCGAGCCGTTCTCGAAGATCGTGAGGTACTCGTCGGCAGACTTGTCCCCCAAAGTCCTCGCCATCTCGGCAGCAGCCTTCAGCGCCGCCAAGTACAGGGTGCCCGTCAACGTGTTGGGCCCTATGAACTCTATGTCGTACGTGTTGTGCTGAACTCCGTCAATGACGCCGTCGCGGTCTGGATCCCAGCCACCAGGCTTCCAAACGTATTCGAGCGCCCTCTTTGCAGCAGGCCACAGCCTCTTGAGAAACTCGAGGTCTCCGGACAGCTTCCACTCCCTGTACAGCCTGATGATGCAGCCCAGCTGGCCATCTGCAGCGGCATGGAATGCCCAAGGCACCCTGAACGTCGTAGGCAGCTTCGTCCTGAACGCCATCTTGCCGTCTTCCTCTGTGTTGACAAGGAAGTCGGTAGTTCTCATTGACCTCTCGAGCGACGGGAACAGATAGGCCACCGTCTGAGCGTAGTTCCAGACATGGGTGCAGTTCATAGGACAACACCCTTGGCTCTCGCCGCAGCCCTCGAAGCCGAAGAAGTCGCCATCGTCCAACCTGAAGCAGGTGTTCGTCCTAATCGTCGAGATCTGGCTTGAAACAGCGTCGATGGTAGCTGGCGGAACAGTGCTGTTGAACAGGGCGTCGTGGAACTCCTTTGTCTCTCTGTAGAGGCGGTCGAAGTTGTTGATGACATACTTGGCCACATCCCAAGCGTCGGAGAACTGGGTAGCGTAGTAGTTGCGTAGCGGCTTGAAATGGAAGGGCTCTGCCTTGTCCCACTCGTTCAGCCTTGTAGGGAAGTGCCAAGTGATGAAGAAGGGAAGGGTCACCTCCTCGCCGGGTTCGAGCTCGGCCATCAGACCGAGGGAGCAGATGTCAGTCATTCCATCGGGAGTTGGGTCACTCGCTTCTACGTCGTCGAACTTACCGTCCTCGGAGAAATCGTCCCAGAAGCTCTGTATGTCGTCCCACCAAGGACCTCTGGGCCACGCGGCCAGCGTGGTCACTCTCGGCCAGTCAGTCGCGATCGCCATGGTCCCGGATCTCGGGTCTGAAGGGTCGTACTTGGCTGAACTCATCCTGATGCCAGTGATCTTCCCCTCGCGGGCCAGCTCGTTCAAGTTCTGCCCAAACCCGGACCATGATCGACCGACTTTCGACTTGCCGTCATGACCCACAGCGTTGCAGATTGATGCGCAGACGGTTACTCCGACTTTCTTCCGCGATCTGTTCCTGAGCTTGTAGTGGATGATGGCGACGGGTAGACCGGAGTCCTTCTCGTTGAGTGGTATGAGCGGGTTGAACGCCTCGAGTGAGACGCTGACCGAGACGTCATCGGAGAAACGCACCCAGGTGAACGGGTACTCGCCCTTGAACTCGCAGGACCTGAACCTAGGCAGACCTTGGGCTCTGGACCTGTCGTAGCCATGAGAACCGGTGTAGGGAGGAGAAGGGACAGCCTCTAGAACCTTGGCTGTTGGTTGTGACCCGTCCACCCCGCACCAGATGGAGAAGAATGCGTACGGTAGCTGAATTCCCTTGCCCGGCCTGTTGAAGATCTCCCAGTCCTTGAGTTCGCCTGAGTCGCCGACTGAGACGGTTCCAGTTCCGATCCCACCAAGGGGAAAAGCGATTGCCTTCAACGGCTATGCACGAGGCAGAAGGGCAATGGGTGGGCATTTAGGACTACCTAGGCAATCCCTACAATCTCGGGCCCTCGCACGCGTTAGAGGAAAAACAGAGAGTCTCACGGTCCAAGCCGATTAGGGCTTCCCCATGCGTAAGGAATGCCTGGCGCCTAGGCCACTGCAAGAAGAGTAAAATGACCAAGATCTACGTGAAGGGTGACAAGGTCGTCTTCGAATCCTTCGATAAGGAGGTTAGAATCAGCACGAAGGACGTCGAGGACTACATCCTTGAGTTGAGCGAGCAGGTTGAAGCCGCGCGCCACTTGAGCTACAGATAGAATGCGAACTCGCATACCGGCGCTCCGGCCAGTTTCGACTTGAGCAGCTTGGCCTTAACAGGCTTCCGATATAGTTCCTCGTAGAACTTCTTGAGATATCCTTTGCCGCAATGGCAATAGGTGGGTGACAGCCTCATCTTGCCACGGCCTATCCAAGGGCAGAAGCAGAAGGGGGAAGTGTAAGTTACACGTATCGTGTTCCCATTCTTGACGACCTTGCACAGGCCCCTTGCCTCGGCCGCCTTGATATGCCTCTTGGTCGCCATGCCGAACGTGGCGTAGCACATGTAGCCGCAGTTCTCCATGATCTGAATTCTTTTCCTCGCATCAACAAGCCTGTCCAGTCTCTTCATGGCCCCCCTCACCCACTTTGCTCTCTCGCTCTGGCTGATGCCTCGGTCAACGCGCTCGCTGTCCTTCAGAACCTTCTTCCTAGTGGTCTCTCCGACCACTCGGTCCAGACTCGTTTCGAGACGCTTAATGAAAACGGTCCTTGCCAAATATGTGATCGTCGTTGCGCGTCAGGGAACCTTTCTTAAGCTTTCGCGGCAAGCGGTGCCGCACCAACCCTCCTTGGATGGGCTCAGAGGACGTCCCGAAGCCTAAGGGCCCTCACGTGTGTCCTCACATTGTCGATGAGTTGCTCGTCCTCCGTCACAAGTGTTGCTCCCATGTTAACGGCGTGGAAGACGTACGAGGCGTCGTAAAAGGGCAACTTCAGTTTGTTTGATATCTTCACCACTTCTCCCTCGTGACAGTCAGTGCTCAGGACCTCTTTGGTGATCATCATGAGGCTCTCTAGGTCACCCTCGTCGATCCTCCGAAGCAAGGCATGTTGCCTCCAAAGCGCATTTCCCAGCTCATGCCTGGCCAAGTCAAGTGTGTAGTTGCCAGCCAAGACCGCTATGGTATTCCTCCTTATCGCTTCGAACAGTGCTGACGAGTCAAATACATAGCTCCTCCTTGGTCTCTGTCCTCCCTGATAGACCTCGTGACCGCCTCGGAACTCAACCTATCCGGCACGGGCCTCAGGCGCTCTAGCTTCTTCTCTAGGACCTTGGCCTCCTCCTTTCTCACCTCATCCTCTATCGCCTTCCTGAGCACTCGGGCAGGTTTGATTCCCAGCTTCTTCATCCTATTTTTCAGCTCCTCAGGTATCTTAACGGACACAGTTACGGACATGCTCAACGTTTAACAAGCAGGTCTTCGTGCGGTAAGATATCAAGGTTTGCCTTCGGTAAGAGACGACGAGGAGCGACAACGACGCCGACGAAAGAGACATTAATTCAGAGCAGCCACCCTGCGCCCAAGCACGAGAGGATCCAATCATGATTCACTGGTGGGAGAGGGAACCACTGAGGATCATCGAGATCTGCAACGCGCTTGACCTGACATCCGTGACTCTCCAACAGGAAGCGGCAACTGTGAAGAAACTGGGAGGCAACGCGCAGCACTTCCACTGCATGGACACGCGCGGGGGACTTAACGATAGAGGGTTCTTCTTCAAGAGCAGCTTGTCGAAGAAGGACAACCCGGATAGGCTTGGAGAATATCTCCCCCTAGCTCACAGGAAAGGAATCAAGCTGATCGTCTACTTCAACGTACACTGGTACTCACGGGAATTCGGCAAGGAGCACCCGAATTGGCAACAGGTGAAGGAGGACGGCAATCCCATCGATGACGTATACACGACGGGCACATCCTTCTGCGTCAACAGCCCTTACAGGCAATGGGTCTTCCAGATCGTCAGAGACCTGTGCGAGTACGACATCGACGGCATCTTCTACGATGGTCCGATATTCTTCGCTTCTACATGCTACTGCGAGTCGTGCAGGGAGCTATTCGAGAAGAGAACTGGCCAGAGCATACCGCCGAAGTCGAAACGCGACCAGCCACTCTGGAGGGAGCTAATCGACTTCCAGTCCGATTCGATAGCCAAGTTTCTCTCAGAATCCAATTCAATCATAAAGGACGCGGACCCCGAGATTCTCTTCTGCATGAACGCGAATAGCAACTGGCCCTTCTGGCCGACCGGAAGGGACAACCACAAGATAATCATGCACACGGACCTACTGGGCGCGGAGGGCGGTTTCATCTACAATGATCTGAACCAGACCCCGATCTACAAGCCGGGAATCGCTGCCAAGCTGTTGAGGAGTCAGTCCAGAGGAAAGCCAGCTGTGGTGTTCGATTGCGCGGGTCACAAGCCCTGGTCTTGGTACCTTCTGCCTCGTGAGGAGATAGACATGTTGCTGGCGGAGACGTTGGCTGGAGGGGCAAGCTTCTGGATACCGTTCTTCCCGAGCGATCTTTCCCAGCCCGAACTGGGCACCGTGGCCTCCTACTGCAAGTTAGTTGCGAAGAACCCGGAGGCGTTCTCAGGCACCGATTCCATGGCGAGAGTAGCCCTGCTCTGGCCTTCCGCCTCGGTCGAGGTCTACGAGGGCTCGTCCGTCCCTCTGACGGACTTCACGAAGGAAATCCAGGCAAAGGGAGTTGGAGACATAGGTCAGGAGTTCTTGGGTTTCTATGAGGGCTTGGCCAGGGCCCAGGTTCCGTTCGACGTGATAGACGAGGAGAATTTCAGCGACCTGCTGCGGTACGATGTAGTCGCCTTGCCAAACGCAGCCTGCCTTTCGCGGGACTCCTGCTTGAGGCTGAAGGAATTCGTGAGCAAGGGCGGCAGTCTGGTCGCCAGTTTCGAGACGTCGTTGTACGACGAGAGTGACAGGAGGCAGCACGATTTCCAGCTCGCTGATCTATTCGGGGTCAAGTTCTCGCAGAGCGTATTCGGCCCGATGCACTGGGACTACGTCCACATCGACCGGAAGAATGCCTCGCGGTTCCTCAAGGGAATAACGAAGCAACTGGTCCCAGCGCCAACCTATGGGATCAAGGTTGAGGCCACAACTGCGAAGGTCCTTTCCACGTATTATGCCAAGTTGGCGGGCTGTTACGATCACACGCCGCAGGTCTCCGCGATGCCCTTCTTAGTTGTCAACAAGTACCGCAAGGGGCAGGTGGCATATCTTGCTGGCACGTTTGGTATGTCCCTCGCCAGTTTCCGATTCCCTGAATACCTTGCCCTGGTGAGAAACCTTGCTTCTGGACTGAGCCGCAACATTGTTAGGATAAGAGACGCCCCTTGGGTTGAGGTTAACCTGAGACGAAACCATGATGAGGTGTTCGTTCACCTGACGAACCAAACGTCGGGCTTGAAGAGACCCCTTACTCACATACATCCCCTGACCGGGCTGACTATCGACCTCCCAAGAATGCGAGTCAAAAGTGCACGGGCATTGATCTCGGGCAGGAAACTGAATCCGAGGGAATTGCGAGGCGGGACATCAGTTGTGTTGCCTCGTCTGGAGAGTTACGAGGTCATTGCCCTGAAGTCAAGCAAGCCCAGACAGAGATCGGCCCAGCGGGTATAGGGGGGTCGCAGCGAGAGGACTTAGTTGCACAGATTGCGAGCAAGACCTTAAAGCCTGCTCATCACTACGACCCGCGATGAGTCATCAGGAGCTGCTCTACCTCTCGCGCGCTGATGTTGAAGCTGTGGGATTGGATATGCGCACCATCATCGACCTTCTAGAGAGGGCCTTCAAGACCAAGGGAGAAGGTCAAGTCGAAATGCCCCCCAAGCCGGGCATCCATACGCAGCCCGACTCCTTCATACACGCCATGCTCGCCTACATACCCGATCTGGGATCAGCGGGGGTGAAGTGGGTGAGCGGCTATCCTAAGAACTACGAGCGCGACCTTCCCTACATAAGCGGGCTCTTGATCTTGAACGACGTGAACACGGGTTTGCCGTATTCTGTAATGGACTGCACTTGGATCACGGCCTACCGCACTGGGGCGGCAACTGCCCTTTCAGCCAAGTACCTGGCCAGGCCCGAAAGCGAAGTGGTTGGCATCTTGGCGTGCGGCGTGCAGGGGCGAACGAACTTGGAGGCACTGGCCAACCTCTTTCCCATAAAGCGCGCGTACGCGTACGACATCCAGCCGAAGGCTCAGCAGCGCTACGTGGAGGAGATGTCGGAGAAGCTGGGTCTGGAGGTGATCGGAGTTGACGGTCCGAAGGAGGCGGTCGTCGAGAGCGACCTCGTGGTCACCTCAGGGCCGATACTGAAACACCCAAAGCCGACGATCGAGAGGCATTGGCTCAGGGAGGGTGCCTTCGCAAGCGCGGTGGACTTCGATAGCTACTGGAAGCCCGAGGCATTGGCGCAAATCGGCAAGATTAGCACAGATGACCACGCGCAGTTCTATTACTACAGGAGCGTCGGGTACTTCCAAGCGACGCCCGACCCCTACGCAGACCTCGGGGAGCTTGTAGTGGGGCAGAAACCGGGGAGAGAAAGTGACAGCGAACGGACCATGGCCATGAACCTGGGGGTGGCGCTTGAGGACATGGCGGTGGCACCGGAAGTCTATCGTAGAGCCAAGAACCGCGGAATCGGAACCTGGGTGCCTCTATAGCCGGAACCCGTACTATACCGCAATCAGCATCGCACCTTAGGTACAGCCATGCTCACAGATCAGGAACCTACCGACCGTCGCTTGTTGCTCATACCACAATAGGGTCAATGAGTAACAGATCTTCCAGATCGATCGGGTCACATTTTGAGGCGTTGAACCTGAAAGACGACCGAACCGAGTGCAACGTGACGTCCTCAAGGATAGCTCGAAGCCTTATTAGCTATGTAGAAAAGACCAACCCATGAAATATGCGAAATGGTTGGTGAATTCTCTCATTCTCGTTGTCCTGATCGGCAGCGTTATGCCTGTAGCGTTTGCAGAAAGAACCACGTTAGGCATGAGCAAACAGTTCGGATCGGCCGGGGAATACCTCTTCTTCTATAATCTGGTCAGGGAAGGGGATGCCCTGTACGTTGCAGGATCCAAAGGAGCCGACGAAAGTATGCACTGGGCGCTCTGGAAATTCAACGCCGCGGGGGATATGATGTGGATGAGAGAGGGAGACACGAGGGGAGAACTCTCGAGTGTCGCCACGGACGGGTCCAGGCTCTTCGTTGCGGGCTACTTGATAGAGGACGCAGCGCCATGGTACACTATTCTTGTCGCGGCTTTCGACTTACAGGGGAACAACCTCTGGACTCGTGAGTACACTGCGGCGGACAGTCCCCACCTCGCCACGGAGGTCATAGTCGTCGGGAATTATCTCTATGTCGTGGGCTTTGGCTACTACTCAGGTGCTGATTTTGATGTGATCGTCCTGAAGTACGACAAGTCTGGAACGCTAGTCTGGAGTGAAAGGTATGGAGGAGCTATGACTGAATTCGGCTACTCGATAGCTCATCATCAGGGAAAGCTGTACGTCGTCGGGATTACAAAGTCATACCCAGCCCCGCTTGCCGAGTACGACGGTCTCGTCCTCGTCTTAGACGAGAACGGCAACGAGATCACGCACTACACTTGGGGAGGCGACAAGTATGACCTGTTTCGTCGCGTCCATGTCGGAAGTGACCTATACATAGTGGGCACAACGATGTCATACGGGTCCGGAGGGTACGACATACTGGTTTTGAGAATGGACCTCTCGGGCAACGTCGCTTGGTACCGAACTTATGGCGGGACGGGCAGTGACAGGGGCTACGGGTTGGCCGTCGAGGGCGAGAGGGTGCACGTGAGCGGCGGGGCGACCACCACGTCGATGAACCCGATTTACTTACAGTACGCGACCGATGGTGCCCTCAAGGGAACATGGAGAGGCAGCAACTTCGAGGGTTATGCCCTTTGGCCGGACATAGTCTTCGCGGATGGTGTTACTTACCTTGCCGGATATGGAACCGACGCGGAGTGGAGCCGGTCTCAAGGACTCCTAACCAGCTATGTAACTTACTACGACCTGTCAGTGAACCTGCCGAGTGCCGACTATTGGGCGAGCGTTGACGGCACTAGGAGGAACGGCGCAACCGCCAGCTTCGAGGTGACGGGCGCGGAGCATCAGCTTGAGGCGGTTCCTCAGGTGGTGGACGGAAGGACAAGGTATGTGTTCAGCCAATGGAGCGACGGCGTGACCAGCAACCCGCGCACGATAAAGCTGACCGGAGACACAACCCTCAGTGCTATCTACAGAACAGAAGTATACTTGGAAGTACTAACGAGCTATTCCACTGCGAGCGAGTCGCGATGGGTAGGAATAAGAAGTAGGGTGACAATCGGGATCGCGCAGACCACAGTGGATCACGGGAACGGAACTAGACGGATCTTCACAGGATGGTACAGGGACGGTATCTTGCTCAGCCAAGAGCCGAATCCATCTTTCGAGGTCACGGAGCCCATGACCTTGGAGGCAAGGTGGAAGACGGAGTACTTGGTACAAGCTACGAGTGAGAGAGGCACCGCGTCAGGCGGTGGGTGGATAGAACCAGGCTCCTCGACAACTGTGTCGATAACTCCGACCACGATTCAGAAGGACTTCTTCACCAACTACGTGTTCGAGGGATGGAAGAAGGAGGGGACAATAGTGTCAACCTCGGCATCGTACACTTTTGCCGTGACGCTGGCCACAAACTTGGTCGCAAGCTGGAAGGAAGAACTCAACCTAGTGACAGTGGGAGGCGTTGCGGGTGCCCTGCTCCTCATCGCGGTGGCGGTCGCCGTATTCTTGCTGCGAAGGCCAAAGGTAGCGGCTCCTCCCTTGCCACCTCCTCCGCCCGCCTGAGCACGACCTCACCCCACAGGAGGGAGCCGTCCCCCTTCATTTGTCTCATCCCGGGTGTCGCACCCTAGTTGGGCTTGTGGAAGGTAGAGGATCTGTTCTTGCGAACTCATCAAGATCCTCATAGGCCCCTATCTTCTGACTCTTACGTGAAAGACCGAAAGCGGTCACAAGCCTTATTAGCCAACTCCCTCTGTGCTTTACTAGAGTAAAGCATGACGACCCTGAGCCTGCTGGCTCGAGACGGGGCGAGGGAGATCCTCCGCTTCCTATGCGTTAGCGAAGCTAGGTTCAAGGAGTTGAACGAGGTCGTCGTCAACACGCGGACACTTACCAGAAGGCTGAAGGAGCTAAGGGCGAAGGGCCTAGTCCGAAAAGTCGGCAACCAATACGAGACGACGGTTGAGGGTTTCGATACCGCGTTGGGACTGGCCGAGCTCGAAGCGGAAGCCAAGAAGAGGCCGATCAACCAGCCAGAACTCGCTAAGTTGAGACATGGATGGATGAGAGTTTCCATGAGACGCCTCGCTGAACTTTTCCTCTCGGAATTCGGAGACGGGCTGATCTCACTGGTCTTGTACGGCTCTGCAGCGGCAGGCTCGTTCGAGATCGGCGTGAGCGACTTGGATATGTTCTACGTGTTAGCAGACGGCACAAGAGAGGTCTGGCAACGCGAGAGCAGGGTATTCCGAGCATTTCGATCGACATGGGAGTACATATCCTGCGATCGCTACCTTAAGGCCCAGGGCTCATATGGGTACCCTGAGATGACGGCGGCTTGGCTGTCGGAAACCAACTCGAAGGTCTTCCAGCCGATCTACCTCGACATGCTTCGTCAAAGGGTCGTCCTCCACGACAGGAGGGAGTTCTTCGAAGGGCTGATGCGGAAGCTGGAGGTCGCGCTCAGGAATCTCGGCACAGTTCGCATAGAGCACGCGGACGGAACCTACGGCTGGGTTCTGAAGCCTGACCTTGCACCTGGCGAGCTTGTGGAGATAGATCTGGTGTAGGCGAATGGCTGTCAACAAAGACAGAGCTCGAGAAGCGATCAGCAACGCGGAAAGGGAGTTCAGAAATGCGTTGGCAAGTATGAAGGCCGGGGATCACACTGGAGCTTTGAAGTACTTTCAGGAATGCACGGAATACGCGACCAAGGCTGTCCTGATGGCATATGGGTATGACTACCCGAAGATACACGAAGTTGGTCGCTTCCTGCTTGCGATTAGGCAGAAGTTTCCTCCGTGGTTTCTTCGCGAGGTCGAATCTATAGCCGAAGTCACAGACGACCTTGCGAGAGGAAGGCCAAGGTTCAGGTACCCATACGAGCATCCCCCAGAGCAGTACGAGGCAACCGTCAAGGAGGTTCACCCCAAGGCGAAGAGATCTCTTGGAAGTTGTCGCAGACTCATAAGGGATCTGTTCCACTAGGTCCGGGCTCCTGCTCGCGGGCTAAGTACCGCGCTCGCTGGATCGGTCTGAACAAGTTTTGGACGTCCTTGCCAAGGACGGGTGCGTACGCGCTTCTAGATCCAGAACAGGTTGTCTTGACCGTTGCGGTAGCTCTTCCCTCGATAGCACTCGTATGCCAAGCATATCGGCTTTCACCACTCACGTGGTTGCCTCGAAGGCTTTTATGAGAAGGGGCACTTGGCGTAATGATGACTGCGGCCTGTTCTGCCGAACGCAGACAGATTGTCATTTCGGATTTCGGTCGTTGTCTACCCAAGGAGGCTGTTTCATGGGTGGAAAAGGAAGATGCATGGCTCCTCAAACGCTACAAGGCCGGGGCTCTTGATGGGACCATGTTGGCCGCTGAGCCAGGAGTCGTTGTCGCTGAGGTCACTTGTCCCCTAGATCTGAATGGATGGTATGCCATCCATGTTGGAATCTTTCAGCCCGATCAGAAAGCCAGCTCCTTGGAAGTGAGATTGACGAAGGACAAAGTTCGACGTGTCGTAAACGGGTGCGCCTTCCTTCACGAACCGTACGGGTGGATCATGGAAGGCTACTGGAAGAACGCAGACCTCAAGGACCAAAGCCTTCACTTCTTCAAGGCAGCGAGAAACAGAGCTTACCTGGCCTATGTCAGACTGGTGCCTTTAACCGAAGAGCAAGTCGCTGAGGACAGAAGGGAACGTGAGCAGCAGGAGACCAAAATGTGCGGCGGAGTCTTAGACGTTCACGAGATACTGTGCGAAAGCCCCCCTTACACACCGGACACCGTAAGGAAAAACCTGGAGCCCTTCATAGGAACGGATTTCAAGAGGATCTTTTGGGGGACGACCTGCAGCACCTATACTTACCTCTACCATACCAAGGTAGGCGAGATCTTCGGGCACGGCAAGGCTGACTTCATCAACGAGGGCAACGGGTTCTGCGCCGAATTTCTAGCCACAAGCATAAGGGAGGGCTGGGACCCACTGCGCATCGCCGTAGACTACTGTCACAAGAATGGGTTGGAGATCTATGCCCACTATAGAATGGATCACACCTACCCAATAGGAACTTACAATGACGACTTCACGGGTCGATTCCAAAGGGAGAACCAGCGCCTTCGCTGCATCAACAAGGACGGCAGCTATGGTGTCCATTTGTCTCACGCCTATCCTGAGGTGAACGCAGAGAAGATAGCAGCCCTCAAGGAACAAGCCGAGTACGGGGTCGATGGCATCTACTTGGACTTCACGAGATTTCCGCCTTGGGTTCTCTACGAGCCACCTGTGGTGGAGAGCTTCATGAAGCGTTATGGTGACGATCCCAAGACACTGCCGGACAACGATCTCAAGTGGTTGAAACACAGGGCTGGCTACATGACCGAGTTCATGAGGGCTCTGAGGACTGAACTAGGAAACGTCGGGAGGAGGATGAATAGGAAGGTCACTCTCATAGCTCAGGTGGACTGCCAGCCGGCCTTCGTCACGAACCCCAGCGGCAGAGCTGACGTAAACCTAGTCAATGCCCTTGACCTCATGACTTGGGTCGAGGAGGAGCTCATAGATGTGCTGGCCGTTTCAAGGGAAAGAATCTACTCGAACATCAACCTAGATTACTACGCACGCATGACAGAGGGAAAGAAATGCAGGCTGTGGGCAGTCTTGGGACAGACTGACCTGACCCTTCTTCCTGAGGACTATGATTGGCAGGACTACTTCGGAGGATGGCCTAGAAAGATGATACCGCAGTTGGACCCGAGACGCCTACTGAGACACGCGAACGACCTCTACAATCAGGGCGCAGAAGCCATCCTCATCTGGGAAATGGGAGGAGTGCCGTTCCTTCTGCCAAGATGGAACGAACTACGTAGAATGGGACATAGGGAGGAGTTGAGCCGGCAATTCGGGGCCAAGATCGGGCGTTTCGATGGTTATCCGAGGGGCATAGTGGAGAAGAAAGTTGAGTTCCTCGGGGTCTAGATCGCAGTGATGATCGACCAGACTGCTTCCACTTAGGGATTCCCTGAGACAGAGGGCTCTTATCCTCGCGATTATAAACTCAGCGTTCTCGGTAAAGAAGGAACGATCCTGAATGCTCGGCATGAAACTAGAGGATGTGAGCGAAGGCAGGGATGAGGTGAAGGTCACGACCACGGGGGCAATCTATGTCATCACCAAATCGAGCCAAGGCGCGATCCAATGCTATCAACGCATAGGCAAAGAACGACTGGTGGCGACCATCACACTGAACACGTCTACGGAGAAATTGGCCCTGAGCTGGACGGATGGCGAATCCTGCTTTGCGTATGAGCCATTTCCTGATGTTGGGCTTCAGATCAGGGTGAACTCCGACTCAGCCATTTCCGTATACACCGAGAGGGGCATCAAGAAGATCGACTACAACGGGGCATGGGTTCCGGAATACAAGGCGGTCGAACGCGGAAACTTCCTGTTCTTGGATAGGGACGGCGGGTTCGGTGTTTATCCGCTAAGGTTGAGGGGCCGCGCCATACCGAGGGCAAACGCCAAGTTCTCAAGGAAGGGCTGGCATGTGTCCCTATCGCTAATGGGCGAGGACAGATTCATGGCATCGGTCTGCCCCCCTCGACCTTTCGATTGGGAGAAATCATTCGGGGATCGCATTGTCCATCACTTCATCTCCCACCCGCCTTCGAAACCTTGGACCGCATATCCGCGAAACGACGAGGTAGAAGAGTACAGCAAATACGGGAACATCTTGGTTCTGCACTGGTGGGCGCATGGTCTGCTGACGAAGAGGGGGAAGGGAGTCCAGAGCAGAGACGACTGCATCCATAACGCGTGTTGGTCGAGTTTCCGTCATGAGCCCATGAACGAGGCAGAGCTGGTCCGGACTGTCAGAAGGGCGCACGACCTTGGGATGAGGGTCATACCATACATGACGAGCTACTACTTCCCGGGCGAGCCCCATGAGTTTCTGAAGGAGGTCGACTCGGTGGTGGATCGATATCACATGGACGGAGTCTACATCGATGGGGTGTCAAATGACGTCCTGCAGGCATACACGGTCATGCGGGGACTCAGGAACTTGCTCGGGGACAAGATACTCTACGTCCACGTCCCTTCTCCGATAATCGGGAGATACGATGCGGACTACGTGTACTGCCCCTTCATAGAAACCTACGCTGACTACACCCTGAAGGCGGAACACGTGTTCAAGTTCGACTGGAAGCACCTTCGGTACACGATATCCGGCCATAACATCAGCAACTCGATTGGCTTTGTCTGCAACTACGACTACGAGCCGAGGTTCACGCGGTGGCTTGTGAGAAACGCGTTCAAATCGAACACTCGACTGCCCTATTGGGTGGGGTTTGACGCCTACGTAGAGGAGAGACAGAAAGTGTTTGGCAGGAAGCACTATCCTGAGGAGGAATCACACAAGATCATGAGAGAGGAGTACTTCCCTAAGCTGGACACCTTCCAAAAGAGTCAGGCTACTGAAACATGAAGGACAGCACTTTATGGCATTCAGCGCTGAATGCGTTCCCCTCGCTGTTCTGAAGTAAGGTGAGAAGCTAACCGATAAATAGCGCGTTGGCGATGCGGCGGGGAGACCCATGGTCGAGAAGTCCATTCCGAACCTCAAGATGCCCCCTTTCAACACGACTCTTATGGGGGTGCTGAGAGGGGTCTTCGACTACTACGGAATCCCCGTCAGTAATGGTTGGCTGTTTGGGGGATCTGGCCATGCATTCTTGATCGACATTCACAAGGAACTGTGCCCAAGCGGCCCGTATGTTTGGGACTACACGCCCTTCTATCAACTTGTCAGAAACCTTGGGATCGAAGTTAAGGACCTCGGTTTTTTCCATTACGGAAGTTCGCCCGAAGAGAGAAAGCGTGTTGAGTCGGTGCTCAGAAAGAACATCGACGACAAAATACCCTGTTCCATGTTGAACATGGATAATCAACTGATCTCAGGATACGATGACACGCGGTTCTTCCTGCAGCAGCCTTGGCCTAATCTTGATTTCCCTCCCAAGACCCTGACCTTCCAAACATGGGAGGAACTGGGAAAGGAAGTCCACGTAGATTTCTTCGCCTTCTTCAAAACGGAGAAGGATGCTGACACTACCGTCGTGAGGGAAAGCTTGAGCTACGCGGTAGACTTGGCCAGAAATCCTTCGCGCTACAAGGATGGGGAGGACTATCATGTCGGCCTTGATGCCTATGACACGTGGATCAACGCGGTCAGGGGCGGCCACGGTCATACTCATGGAAACTGGTGGAACGGTACTGTGTGGTGCGAGTGCAGAGAAATGGCCTCGCAATACTTCTTGGAGATCGCCGCCAAGTTCCAAGGAGTCTCGGAAGAAGCGAAGCAGTTAAGCAAGCTGTACAAAGGCCTGGCGGCGCTCCTGAATAGGGCAAGGGAGAAGGAGCTTGAAGATGACAGGAAGGTCGAAACACTCCAGGAAGCGCGGAAAGCCGAAGAATCATGTGTAGTCGGAGTAGAGAAGCTACTGCGTTCGGTCTGATCAGACTCGCGGTAGCGATGCGTGATGTCAGCTCATCTCGCAAAGGCTCTCTCATGAAATCAGGTAGAAGGGATTTATAGTGATGAACCACAGAAGTTTCGCATGCGTGCTCGTCGTAGTATTGTGAAGGAATACGACGTGGTTGTCATCGGCGGTGGACTAGCGGGCATCTCTGCAGCTATTTCTGCGGCTAGGCTGGGCTGCAAAACTGCCTTGGTTCAGGACAGACCTGTCCTAGGAGGCAATTCAAGTAGCGAAATCCGCTGTTGCATAGGCGGAGCGGGCTCCACGAGCTGGCCGACCAGATGCGGTCGCGAGACCGGAATAATGGAAGAACTAATGATGGAAAACAGCTTCAGAAATCCCCATTTTTCTCCCTCGATCTGGGATACAATCCTATGGGAGTGGGTGACCAAAGAACCAAACATCAGCTTGTACTTGAACACGAGGGCCAGAGGTGCGGTAATGAAGAACCCTACGCTGATCGAGAGCGTGATAGCTGATCAAGTCTCGACTGAGAAGGAATACGAGTTGAAAGGACGCATATTCATAGACGCGAGCGGAGATGGTCAAGTTGCCCACAGCGCTGGCGCAGCCTTTCGCATGGGCAGAGAAGCCAGATCTGAGCACAACGAATCTCTTGCCCCAACCAATGGCGACAGCTTCACGCTAGGTAGTACCCTGTTCTTCAGCGCCAAGGACGTTGGGCGTCCCGTCTCATTCCAACCTCCCCCTTGGTCAAGGGATTTCCCAACGGATGAAGCTCTGCCGTTTCGCGATCACACGCCCCCTGCTGACTTCCCAGTTCATTCATGCTGGTGGATAGAATATGGTGGGATGCACGATACGATTTCTGACAACGAGGAGATACGGGATGAATTGCTCAAGCTTGTTTTCGGTGTATGGGATCACATCAAGAACCACGGTGAGCATGGGGCGGACAACCTAGTCTTGGACTGGGTCAGCACGCATGTGGCCAAGCGAGAGTCCAGGCGGTTCATGGGAGACCATGTCCTCACCCAAGGCGACCTACAATCGCAGACTCTATTCCCGGATCGAGTGGCATACGGAGGCTGGCCAATCGACCTTCATCCACCGGAGGGCATATACGCGAAGTCCCCTCCGGCGGAGTTCACCGGATTACCAGGTCTGTACAGCATCCCGCTCCGGTCACTGTATTCGAAGAACATACGCAACCTGATGATGGCCGGGCGAAACATCAGCGTCACGCACGTCTCCCTGGGTTCAACACGTGTTCAGGGAACATGCGCCGTCATAGGGCAAGCAGCAGGAACAGCGGCCTATCTGTGCACCAAGTACAATTCTGCTCCGAGAGAGATTTATGAAAATCATGTTCGTGAGCTGCAGCAGCTTTTGCTCAAGAACGACTGCTACATCATAGCTGTGAAAAACGAAGATCCCGAGGATATCGCCTTGCGCGCGTCAGTGGAAGTCACCAGTTCAATGAAACTGGACGTTAGGGAGACCAACGGATCAGAGGAACTGGACATCGGTCGGGCACAGATGTTCTTGGTAACTGAGCCAACCATAGAGAAGGTCGCTCTGCTGCTTGAATGTACCAAAGCCGAAGACACGGAGGTTCGGCTCGGCTTACGCAGTGCATCTTCCATTGGTGATTTTCACTCGTCAGAGGATATTTCATCGACAAGGGCTGTTCTTCCAAGCGGTCAACGATCGTGGGTAGAATTCCCGTTCAAGCAAAAAGCTATGCCGGATAGTTACTATTGGGTTCTGATGCCCGCTTGCCCCGGTGTGCGTTGGTGCCACTCAAATCAGGAACCCTTGGGGACGAGAAGGGGATTTCAAGAACTAGGTCAACTTAGTTGGAAAGCTGAAACCCGAAGGGGTTCCTATTGTTTCGAGCTGAGCCCTCCATCAAAGCCGTATGGTGGCAAGAACGTCATAAATGGCGTATCGCGACCAGAGGACAGGCCCAACATTTGGATATCGGATCCCGACGAATCCTTCCCTCAGTACCTAGACCTAGATTTCGGAACTCGCAAGATGGTAAACGCAGTGCATTTGACTTTTGATACGAACCTCGATAGATCACATTATGAGATCCTGTGCGCCGGAGGCAGGGCGATGCCGGAATGTGTCAAAGACTACGCTCTTCACTACTACGATGGTCAGTCGTGGGTCAGAATCCTAGATGTTGCGGGTAACTACCACAGACGGAGGGTGCACGCTTTCGGTGCAACATCTGCGCTTAAGCTTCGTCTTGAGGTGAAGGCGACAAATGGCGCGCCATCAGCTAGAGTGTTCGAGATGCGAGCCTACTATTCACCTCCTTCTGGCTGACGAAGCTCCTTTGGAGTTCTATCAAGATGGTTCGTTATCCGGCGGCACCGCTAGGCTCTATGCGAGTTCACCTGTGAGCCATCCGAAACGTACTTATGGGTAAGCTGACTTGACTCAACCAGATTGAGGTTCGGACTCGCGAGGAAAGCGAGAGGATGGCTAGCCGCTCGCACTGGCGACGAGGCAGAAGGACTCTCTTGGAGTAAGAATACCTCGGCCTTGATAGTTTCCGCACTGGTCTTGATGAGCCTGGTCGCGATCTACCTTGTTTGGTTCAGGCCCCCTGAGGTCAGCCAGTGGGACGCCTTCGGCGTCATCGAGCTACCGGGTCCGAAGACCGTTGGCACGATGTCTGTGGAGGAGGCCATCTTGAGAAGGCGATCGATAAGGAACTACGCCAACAAGCCCTTAAGCTTGGAGGACATCTCGCAGCTTGTCTGGGCCGCTCAGGGAATCACTGACGCGGGTCAAGGGTTCAGGTCAGCACCTTCAGCGGGCGCATTGTACCCGCTTGAGATCTATGTCGTCGTGGGTGCCAACGGTGTGACCGGATTGGCGGATGGTGTGTATCGCTATGACCCAGAGGGACACAGACTGGAGGGCATTCTGATGGGGGATTTGCGATCGAGATTGGCCGATGCTGCGCTGGGTCAAAGCCCCGTAAGGGAGGCGCCGGTCTGCATCGTCATCGCGGCCGTTTACGAGCGAACAACTACCAAGTACGGGGAGAGGGGCATTCGTTACGTTCACATCGAGGCTGGCCACGTGGGACAGAACCTGTATCTCCAGGCAGTTGCTAGGGGACTCGGGATGGTGGTGATAGGTGCATTCCAAGACGACCTAGTCCAGAGCGTGCTAAGCCTGCCAGCTGAACAGAAGCCCCTCTACATCATTCCGGTCGGCTACCCGGCATAGACGATTGCCTGACTGATGCAACGCGATCGGCCAGATCTGACGTGTAGTCTTCGGCTATGATTGCGATCGTGTTCCTCGTGATAGCTTCGAACAGTGCTCATGGGTCGAACGCGCTCCCAATCTCTGGTCCCAATTCTTCTGTCGAAGCCTTATCTGCCAAGCATGCCGTCAAGCCAACTCGATGAGTGAGCCCATAGCTGAGGTCAAAGACAGACTCTGGATCTGGGGGCATGAGGCAGGGAGCCACAACAATCAATACCTGCTTCAAGGCTTGTCGAGGATGACGCCCGCTGAAGGAGCGTATTACCTCGATGTTCCCAATCTTATCATGGTGCGCTACGAGGGCAAGCCGGCTCCTCCCTTTGACCAACACGCAATGGCCTTGACGCCTTTGAAACGGGTCGTGTGGTCAATCGTCGGGGCGGGAGGTAAAACGGAGGTCAACGAGGTTGAAGCTGTCGTGGATCTGGCGAAGCGCTTTCCCAACATATGTGGTGTTCAGATGGACGACTTCTTTAGGAGGAAACCTGATGAGGCGGGGCGCATAGCCGTCTACTTCCCCGATGAGCTCAATACCATGAGGAAGCAACTGATCCTTGATAACAGAAGGCTGGACATCTGGGTCACCCTTTACACTCATGACCTGGGGTTACCGAACCTCGGCGAATACCTGAAGCAATGCGATGTAGTGACTTACTGGACTTGGAGGGCCGAAGAGCTGAGCACACTTGAGCAGAGCATGGACCGCCTCGAGCAACTGTGCCCGACATGCAGGAAGGTCTTGGGTTGTTACATGTACGACTATGGAGATCAAAGGCCTATGCCTGTTCAACTCATGCGGAACCAGTGTGAGCTCGGCCTCAAGTGGCTTCGTGAAGACCGGATCGAAGGTATGATCTTCTTGGCATCATGCATATGCGATCTAGGGCTGGGAGCAGTGGAGTGGACATGCGAATGGATCAAGGAGGTGGGTAGCCTCCCGATAGACGATATTGAAGGCAGAGAGGTCTTGTGAGTTCAATTTGGAGAGCGGCCGCATGAGGGAGAGGTCGCTCGGAGTGGATCATTGCATCTTCGGGAGCCTATCTGAGACCTGGGGCATCTTGGGAAACTCCGCGTGGGGTTCCAGCTGATACCAGTAGGCTACGCTAGACCAATCGTCTGCTCGATCATTGCCATGGCCGTGCTCACAAGTCACGGCTATCCGTCGCTTGAACGGGATCGGATCTTGGACATGGAAGCGATACACGGACCATTGATTGGTCTTCCCCGAAAGCGTGCCCCACTGACCCTGGTGGGCTGCCCCTGGCAACGATACCCCGTGGTAGAGGCCGTAAGCAGTGTCTCGAACCGGAAACTCATATGAGGAGTTCATGAAATCCTCTGTGCCTGTGCCGTGAATGCTCGGCGGCCATCTGAGAGATCCATCTTCGCCGATCTCATCGTCCACGAAAACCATATCGTCCCCCTCGCCGAACCAGCCTGGCGACAGGGCCTGTATGCTCAGCACGCACCCCACGTATTGACCCCGCCCCGTTGCATCTAGAACGACGTAGTTCTCAGTTCCCGTCGTGTTCTTGATCTCCGCGGTTTCAGAAGCCTTCGCCACGGGCTTCGTCGGGTTCTCCCTGCGCCACTGCGCATGGAAGCGACCAACGTCATCTGGGATCGAGTCATGTTCTTCGTAGTCGACGTAGAAATAGTGCACATAGAGAGACTGGGACTCATTGACAAGTTCGAGCCTAGCGCCGTTGGCGAATGGCATGGGGAACCAGCAGTTCCGCGCAGGACGAGTCGGTGAGTCCGCAACGTACATTGAGAGCGGCAGGGAGAAAAAGCTGCCAACTGCTCCGTGTCCCACTCCGAAGAAGTCACCCAAGGGGGCTTCAACGCTTGGGCTTCTCTCATCGTCCCAGTACATTCTGATCAAGACCTTCCTGTGATAGAAAGGATCGTCCGAACCGCCGCCAAACCAGATGTGCCGTATCACCCCAGCTCCAGACAGTTCGGCAAAACAATTCGTCTCTCCCGGCTGAATGGGCACGTTGTCTCGGTTTCCACCGGACCGATCGTAGCTTGAAGCACGACGGGCCCGAAAGTCTCGGAGCTTAGGCAAGCTTGATAGCGAACCAAACTCAAATGGGAAGCTCATGTCTCTCCCAAGATGCAATAGATGAGTTGGCCTTATTTGTCTATGGATGACCGCGGCTGCTGGAACACCGCCGTGAGTGGCCCACGCTCCCTCTTCTCAATGTAGGCTGTTCTGTCGTGGATTTCCGGAGCCAGCCATCATAACGGGAACCTCACTCCTCAGATCAACTCGCTACCTTCATCAATGCATAGAAGCATAGAGAGCCTTCAGTTCGCACATCTCTGGGGTCACATGATTCTTCTGACGACGCCAAACGCCGGGCAAGGCGGGCCTATACTTCTCTCCAAGACAGGACTTGAGTAAGCTCGGTTGCAGCCTGCCTCAACTTCTCATCCTCAGTTACCAGCGGCTTCTTCAATTTGATGCATGCCTCAACGTAGGAGGCATCATAGAAGCTGATTTTCTTCTGAACAGCCAGGCGAAGCGTGCTGGTGTAGTCCAGATCCCGCCAGCTTACCACGGTGAAAGTGGGCATCGAGAAGATGTTCAAGAGTGCCCTGAGGAGGCGCTCAGCTTCCTCGTGGTTCATTCCCATGGTGGCTGAGATCCACCTCCAGAGGCCGTTTCCTACCTCGTAGACTGTGAGGTCCAGGGTAGCCAAGTCACGGAGCTTGCGAACAAGCTCCTTCTCGTCCGAGTGTTTCACCATGATCAGCAAAGAGCTTGCGTCTACTATCGCCCTCATCTGCTCTCCCTGGAACTTCTGATTGTCTCGACTATCTGCTCGTCATCCACCTTCGACAGGACCTCCCTTGCTTCAGCAAGAGAATTCAGCAAGGCCATTCTCTCCCTCCTCTCAACCTCTTCCCTCAAAGCTTGTCTTACGAACTCGCTCACATTGATCCCCAGCTCCCTCACTCTATCTCTCAATTCCTTACTCAGCCTGACCGTTATCACGGCCGACATACAGGCCGCGTAATACGAAATGTGTATTTAACCATTCTGCGGTCTACTGCGGTCAGGCACCGATGGGACAAGCTAGGGCTCTCGGTAGGTTCCCTCTGCGGACCTCCACGGGCCAACTGGGGCGCAATTCGGCCATGATCACTTGAGGGTTGCAAGTTCGGGGCTTGGATTCAGATAGCGAGAGCGTGCGGACTCCTCGAAGGTGGAGAGCTAGCGGACTGCCTTCAGCAATCTATAGCCCTTCTCCTCCACCTCAGCTATTCGCACCAAGACTTCCGAAGCGTTCCCAGCATCCCGCTTCAAGGCAAATCCGCAAAGCTCAATGACAAGTCTGCCAGATTGCGCGAACAGCTCCGATCCCTCGATCCACTGCCCTATTCTATACTTCTCCCCCAACTCTCTGAGCACATTTGCCTGCCAGAACCGCATCCCGTCGCTATGTTCGAGGCTGACAGGCAGCATCGGTGGGGTCGTGGCATATGTGACAAGGTGCTCGAAGCACTCCTTGTTATCCCATGAGAGTATCTCCTTGGAGAGTCTTCGCATTGCGGGTATCCCAAGCATCCTTATGGGTGGGTCCAACATCTTCTCCGCTTTCAACGAGAAACCCTTCTTGGCCATTTTCAACTCGGATGGTATCTCCTCAGGAAGCTTGAAGACGCGAATCGTGTTCCTCTTGCTCATCCCCGGCACGTTGACATCAAGGGACTTCTCGAACTCGTCGTAAGGTACTGTCTGTGGTTCGCTTCTGCTGCAATCGTGTACGATCACAACCCGCTCGTTGTCGTCATATCCCACGACGAGCACGTAATGGATCGGCACGTGTTGCCTCCCGTACAGGTCCGGATAATAGTGCAGGTAGTACATGTCGAGAGCCCCGGCCATCACAGGACTTCCCTTGTCGATGAACTCCTTGATCTTTGGGAAGACGTTCCTGAAGCTCCTTCCTTCCGTCACGGCCTGCTTGAACTCGATGACCTTTTCCAAGTCCTTCATCAGGTACTTCGGGTTTGCACCCCAGTAAACCATGCACGGAGGCCTTGCCATCTTGAACTTCAGGTAAGTGAAGCTCGCCGTGCCACCCACGACAGGGAGCAGGTAGTCCATGAATTCGCCTCCTTCCCAAGTCAACACGTCCTCCAGTCCGTTGACGTAGCACGTGCTCTCGCATACTCTGTGAGGAAGCGTCAGAAGTCTCCTCATGATTGCTGGCTATCGCCTTTTCCAGATGGCGCAGGTTCGCCTTTTTTGCCTTTCTTATCTCCGGCTTCGCGTTCCGCCCGCCATGTAGGGACTGCACCGGGTCACCTATCTGAAGTGTACTCTCCTAGTTGAGCTCATACCGCGCATGGCTACGTAGAGAGCGACACGGCCACGGAAACCAGGGGAAACTGGGGCATTGCTGACTTGCCATCTCGGTTCAAGATCCGGTTCAGGTCTAGGGTAACATGCGCGCTGATTGTTCCGAGTTGGTTAACCGCACCTGATTGCAACTAATCTAAATAGTGGTCATCCTCGGTGACGGGGGTGAGAAAACATAGTATCCTTCTGACGGGGATAGGTGGGAACACGGCTGAGGGCGTGGCCAGGTCACTTCTGCTTTTTCCGCAGGAGTTCTCCTTGGTCGGATCCGATTCTGACCGGTACAACTACAAGTTTGGCCACAGATATTGTGAGCGCGTCTACTTGGTGCCGAAGGCGCAGGATGAGCACTACATCAGAACCATTGCACGGATCGTCGAGAAGGAGAAGGTTGACCTCGTGATCCCTTCCCCCGACCCGGAGGTCTACGCCCTCTCACGACAAAGGGACCAACTGAAAAATAAGCTATTCCTCCCTGATCATCGGGTCATAGAGACGACGCAAGACAAATGGCTGACCTATCAGGCTCTGAAGGACAAGGTGAGGCAACCCAAGTCATACTTGATAGAGGGTCCAGGAGACATTGCGAGATGCTTCTCCGATCTAAAGCCGCCGTGTTGGGTTCGTATGAGGAGAGGAGCCGGAGGATCTAGATCGTTCATAGCGAATGGTGAGGAGCAGGCTAGGTTTTGGGTGGAGTACTGGAAGGGCTACGGGCAGTTCATCATTTCCGAGTTCCTCGCGGGAAGAAACTTGAGCTGGATAGGCCTCTACAAGGAAGGGGAGCTCATCTCCAGCGGTGGCTACGAGAGGCTGAGGTACTTCATGGAACACGTGTCGCCAACAGGAGTCACAGGTAATAGCAGCGTGGCCATGACAATACGCGACGATCGCCTGAACGATGCGGCCGAGGCCGCTGTCGAATCAGTGGATCCCGAGCCGAACGGCGTGTACACGGTCGACCTCAAGGAGAACGAGGAACCATTGGTGACGGAGTTCAACTCCGGAAGGTTCCACATGTCCTTCTACACCTATACCGCCGCCGGCCTGAACTTGCCCTACTACTACGTGAAGTTGGCGCTCGACGAACCTTTCGATCCGCCACCCAAGAGAAATGGCCTAAAAGAGGGGGTGATAACTATCAGGAACACGGACAACGGACCAGTCTACGTCTTGCGCGAGGAGCTGGGCAGAGACGCGCTGACGATTGAGGGCCAAGCTTGAAGATCGCAATCACGGGTCACACGGGCTTCATCGGCAGTCATCTGGTCAGATTCCTCAGGACCAAAGAGGTTGTGGGGATTTCAAGATCAGCACTCGATGAGTTCTCGGGCGAGCAGATCAAACTAGATTTGGCTAACGTCGAAGAGACGACATTTGATCAATATGCTAAGACACTTAGCGGCTCAGAAGTCCTCGTTCACTTGGCAGGATACAGGCCGATCGTGCGATCGTCAAAACAGAATTCTTTGGAGGAGAACCTGACGGTGAATGTCCGTGGCACCCTTGCCGTTCTCAAGGCGGCCAAGAGATTCGGGATCAAGAAGTTCGTGTTCTCCTCGACCAAGGCCGTTTACGGGAAACGTAAGGGTCTGCAAACAGAAGAGGATCTGACTCTACCTGACACGAACTATGGTAGATCAAAACTCTTGGCCGAGAGGCTGTGCAGACGGTTCGCTTGGCAGTACGGGTTGTCCTGTATTTCACTCAGGTTCTCATCAGTGTTCGGACCAGGTATGCCCTGCAACTTGGTTTTCGCCGATTTCCTGAACAATGCAATCAGGGGCGAACCCCTCGTTGTTCATGAGCATCTCTCAGGGTTCGAGCCCCTGGACCTTGTGTACGTCAAGGACGCGGTGTCAGCAATAGAGGGATCCATACGCTGGGATCCAGAAAGCCCGTTTGAGGTCATCAACATAAGCAAAGAACCACCTGTGAACAGCCTTCAGCTGGCCGAAGAGATAGTGCGGACTTCAGGATCCCGGAGCAAGATCGTCATACGTAAGACTCAAGACAGGAGAGTGCCAAATCTTCTATCTGCGAAGAAGGCATCGAGATGTCTCGGTTGGGTAGCGAAGTATGGTATTGCGGATGCGATCAAGGACTCTATAGACGACTGGCACTGTCACGGCATCTCTTGATTCCGTGGCGCATCCAACTTAGAGGAGACCGGCAACACCTCAACATACCCCTTGGCCTCTTCTCATCACCTCAGAAGGTCCTCATAGATGCCGAAGATCCTCTTTGCCACGCTTTCTGGCAGGTTCTCTTGAGGCAGGCCCTCTAGCGTCCTCTTATCCCAGGTGATGACTTTCAGGCCACAAGCCAACGCCTCAAGCCCGACCTTGCTCAGACCGCCGGTCAGCACGTTGCCAGATTGTCCTCTCTTGACATCCACGTAGTACTCGTATCCGCGTAGAACTTCGGGCATCTCAACGTACGGGATCGCTCCCTGTCTCGCCCGATCGTGAATCGTCAAACTGAGCCCGAGCTTTTCTGCCATCTTAACAGCTAGGTCATCCGCTCCGTACGAGATATGGAACGCGGTTCCCGGCCGAGGCTTCTCCTCCCCTAGATGGAAGATCTCAATGTCGACAGGGTTAGTCACAAGCACAGCATGCGCCGGGGTTTTCTCGTCTATTATGCCGATCGTTGCGCACACTATCGCATTGGCTCTCTCCCAGTACTTCCGCTTCTGGCTCCACATCCCTCGAATGTCGTCCCCGTGGTAGTGCAAGACGATTGGCTTATCGGGGTAGAAGAATCTCAGGTATGGTATGATCTTGTCGATGTAGTGCACGTGGACGATGTCGAATCCCCTTGCCTTGAGAACGGCCCTCAATCCAAATTCCCTTGGCCCACAGTCCCAGAGTTGGCCGTACGTCACGTAGCCGTATGGATCTAGTGCCCTTCTCTTGATCACCAGGCTCTCTGTTCCGAACAGCCTGTCCGTGTACTTCGCTATTATGCTGGCCACCCCTGCGATGTCCCAGATGTGAAGAACCTTCATCCGAAGCTGTGATCACCGTGAGATCCATTTTCGCCTGTTGGTGGTCGTCAGCACGTTTTCTGCCCACTGCGCGAGACCGGAGATCACGATGGCCATGAGGTCGAGAACGGTTGAGCACCTCGTCGCCCTGATAAACGTTAAAGCCGAGTCAGTGCTAGCCACTCCGCAGGTGTTCTTGGTGATCAGAAAGGAGGTTTGGGTGGAGCCATCTCAACACGGCTACGCTGTCTTCGGCGAGGCCGGGTATGTCTCAGCCAAGGAGCCGAGAATGCTCAGATACTGGAACATGGAGAACAAAAGTGACCGCGCCGACTTCGCGTTCATCGAGGTATCGGAGGACAACGGTAGAACGTGGGGCCAGAGAAAGCAGGTCCCTGCGGCTAGGAAGGAAGGCAACTTCACCATCTTGGGCGGAGGAGGAGCCGGCGTGCCCTACCTTGACGCGGATAGTGATGTCAGCATCCTCTTCTGCCTTGAGGTGGTCCTTGAGGGAGATGACATCCTGAGCGGCCTGAAGAGGAGAAAGATCTTCTACTCGATTAGCAGGGACGGCGGCAGAACCTTCGGGCCAAACACGCAGATGATAGAGAGGGGCGAGGGATTTGACGCATTCCACTTCATGAAGGGTGTGTATTGGGGGCTGAACTCCGCGAGCATAGCTGGCAAGCCCATCAAGATCTCGCGAGACCAGATACTGCTGCCCCTGTACGCAGCCCCGATCGACAAGTTCGGCAGGCTCTACAACCCTCTGGGTGGATACACCTTCACATACGCGGCCTTCATGATCGGCAGGGGGAGAGACGACTTCTCTAGCCTGGAATGGGAAAGCAGTCAGCTCGTGAAGATCGCTCCAGAGCTCTCGAATAGAGGCATCTCCGAGACAGCCGTGGCCAAGCTCAACGACGGTCGAATCCTCGCGATAGGCCGGGGCTCTGACTCGCACAAGTGGATCTCTATCTCCCGAGACAACGGCCGGACATGGAGCGGCTTCGAGCCACTAAGGTTCGATGACGGCCGGGAGCTGTTCTCACCGTCAAGCTACTCCATTCTGCACAGGCACTCGAACGGGAGACTTTACTGGATAGCGAACATCGTGCCGACGCGCCCGAAGGGCAATTCGCCCAGGTACCCCCTCTGTCTCGCTGAGGTAGACCAGAGGACGCTGAGCGTGATGAGGAAGGGAGTCATCGCTTTCGACACGAGAGAGGAGGGAGAGGACGAAGCCTTGCAGCTGTCCAACTTCGGCGTCTACGAGGACAGGGAAACCCACGAGATCGTGGTGACCTATCCCCGACTATTCGCCAAGAGCAAGGATGATTGGAACGCACCTTGCATGAAGTACAGCATCTCGGTGTAGCTTGCGGAAGTCAGTTCGGGGGCGTTGCCGAATCGCTCACCCAACCCTCTCTGGTTCTATCTCATACTTCCTCTTGATTAGCCCAGCGATTGGACGCGTGAGCAGGTCACGCGCCAACATTCGAGCCGTCGGCGAGCATTCAATCAACGAGGCGAAGAACGGCGAAACATTGTAGTACACCTTCACCAGAATGTGACCCAAACGACTCTCGAGCAGCACGTCGTCGCGGAAGCGCCGCAGAACCACGACTTCCTCAGAGTTGACTCCGCACGCAGCGGTAGCGATGAAACATCCCGGGAATCCTCCAACCCCATAGTCCACTTGCATGACCGCCAGCTGGCTTGGGGAAAAGAGTTTCTCCAGAATCGACTGCAGTTCTCTCCTCGTTCTGTTGTATTGCGGTTGTTTCTCTTTTTGGATGATCAGCTTGCAGCCATCCATTGTAGCGTTCTCAAACCTTGCGCGAGAAGCCACCTTCTCTTCCTTGAAGAACGAGTGTGCCGTCAGCAGCTTCGCGTTCGTGAAGTTCGCATTCTCGAAGATGCTGGGCTCAAAGGGTTCGAAGTAAAGGATCTCAGCGCCCACGAAGCTACAGCCCGTGCAGTTCGTCCTTATGAAGGGGCTCAGGAGCGTGCGGACGCCCGAGAAATCCGATCCAGCGCAATCCCCATCATATATGAAGGAGAAGACCCAACGGCTCCCGCTGAAGTTGCAGCCCAGAAATTGGTGTTCTCTGAACTTTGCTCCCTTGAAGAGCAACCCTGAGAAATCCGCGTTCACCAATCTGACAGGCCCCTTGACCCGCTCAGCGTATTCCTGCCACATGGACTGATACGGTTCCGTTTCGGGTAGGGCCGCATCGACTCCCACTTCCTTGAGGCGCTTGTCCATAATCTCCTGCGACTTACGACAGGTTTCAATGATGGCCTGATACGGATCGACAGGTGCGGCAGGGCCCTTTTCCACCTCAGGCGGAGGGGGTGGCGGAGGCAGTTCCGTAGACACTTCCCCTCTACCTCACTCTGTCCTCTTCTCTTGTGATTTGCCGCTTGGTTCTCGGCCTCGCCGAGGTGAGGTGGTGACTCGTTTCGTCATTCCTCCCTGAGATAGGGCAGTTGTACTCCATGGTGAAGATCGGATCATCTCTGGGAAACTTATAAGACTTGGAGGATCGTAGCAGGCATTTCGAAGACTGTACAGTCAGGTGGAGTCCGTTCATAGACAGGCGGGGTCTCCATCACTGAGAGGCTGTGTCATGTCTCTAGTGACTCTCCCGCCGCCCGACTCGCATCCTTTCACGCGGGTTCCATCGGCGGCAATCTCTTACTGACAAGAAAGGCAAAGCCGGTTCAGGCCGTTCATGAATCTCCGAATGGCCGCTACGACCTCCTGTAGGAATAAATACTGAATTGACGGGTTCATCAAATATGACTTCATCACAGGGCAAGATCAGAGTAACGATCTGGAACGAATATCTGCACGAGAAGGAGGATCCAAGGGTCGCCAAAGTCTATCCTGACGGAATTCATGAGGCCATCGCTGACTCGTTCAAGGGTCAACCCGATATTCAGGCCCGCACTGCGACCTTCGAGGAACCGGAGCACGGACTAACGGACGAGGTTCTGGGCAGCACCGACGTCCTAACGTGGTGGGGACACGCGGCCCACGACAAGGTGAGCGATTCAGTGGTTGAGAAGATCCAGCGCCGAGTCGTCCTCGAAGGAATGGGCCTGATGGTCCTTCATTCGGGCCACTTCTCCAAGATTTTCAAGCGCCTGATGGGGACAACCTGCAACTTGAAGTGGAGGGAGGTCGGTGAGAAGGAGAGGCTCTGGGTCGTTGCGCACGGCCATCCGATTGCTCAGGGGATAGGGGAGTACTTCGAGCTCGAACATACCGAGATGTACGGGGAGCCCTTCGACATTCCCCCGCCGGACGAACTCGTTTTCATAAGCTGGTTCAAGGGAGGAGAGGTCTTCCGCAGCGGTTGTTGCTTCCAGCGTGGCTTGGGCAAGATCTTCTACTTCCGCCCAGGGCACGAGACCTACCCGATATATCATGACCCGAACGTTCAGAGGGTCATCCTCAATGCGGTTCGCTGGGCTGCTCCTCGTGCTAGACTAACTCGGGAATTCGGCAACGTGAAGCCGCTGGAAAGCCTGTGAGTTGGCTCGCCGCAAAGTCTCTTCGGTGTATGGGTTCGCACTGGTCCTGTCGATACTTTTCGGATTGGCACTTCCAACATGCTCTCCCGAGCCGATCAGAGTTGTAGAGGTAGCGTTCATCTTGTCGACCACTTCGGACTGGACGAGGGTGACGTTCCACAACTTTACCCTGCTGCGACCGAACTGCAGTTTGGTCAGCGGACTTGAGGCTCCGGGACTCCGATTTGGGGCCTCGGCGAATTCGATCTGGATCAGCAAGAGACAGTTCGATGAGACGAACGTGACAGCGAAGGTCGATGCGCTAGTCCAGATAGAATCGGAGAACGTTGCAGTCTTGATCGAGAAAGGCGCAATCGGCGCCGCATCTCTTAGGATCTATCACGAGGGGGAGGAACTGATCTCGCTCACGAACTCGGGCACGGTCTCAGGGCGTGAAGACACTAACCCGAGGGCATTCAAACTTTCTGACATCGTTGGCGAGCTTGAGCGAGAGGCCTTCGAAATCCGCTTAGAAAGAATCCTGAAACAACCAGTCGTGCTCGCCTTCTACTACCCGTGGTATGGTTATCCCATAGGCGCTGCTTTCCATTGGGGCAGGACTACGTACGAGGACATCGAGGCCTCCACTTACTATCCCTTGTGCGGCCCCTACGATTCTACGGACGCGAATCTGGTCGCATCGCATATGAGACTGGCCAAGACCGCTGGGGTAGACGGCTTCATCTGTTCGTGGTGGGGCATCGACAGCTATGAGGACAGGGCCCTCAAGAGAATCTTACAGGTTGCCAAGTCTGAGGGGTTCAACGTCACCATCTACTATGAGTCCGTCCGCGAGATGTCCAAAGACCAGATACTCGGGGAACTGACCTACGTCGTCACGAACTACGCTAGCGACGCATCATTCCTCAAGGTGGGCGGCAAGCCAGTGCTGTTCATCTACGCGCCTTCTGCGTATGACAGAGATCCGAGCTTCTGGTCTGATGTCTCACAGAGGCTCGAGTCAGTATCCAACGTGACGCTCATTGCGGACACATTCGATCTGTCCTACGGAGTCGCATTTGATGGATTCCACACCTACAACCCCATCTGGATAGGCAAGCAGGATTTCAACAGGACCTATGCTAGTCAAGCTGTCGCAACGAGACTAGCCGGCAAGATCTGGGCAGCAACGGTTGCTCCAGGATACGATGATCGGAAGATCAGGCAGCCCAGCACATACGTGGACGCCGAGGGAGGGGAATACTACAACGTCACATGGAAGGCAGCTTTGCTAAGCGACCCTGACATGGTCCTCATCTGCACGTGGAACGAGTGGCACGAGGGAACTAACATCGAACCAAGCAGGGAGTTCGAGTTCAAGTACCTTCTGTTGACTAGGATTTGGACCAGCGTTTACAAGAAAACGCCCCTGTCCGGACCCATATCGGCCAGGCCGCTCGTCGAGCTTCAAGCATCTCTGACCTCAGGAGTGCTGAACCTCACAATCGCCAACGTTCGCGATGACGACGCGTTTGCGGTCAATGTCCTTCTCCTCATGGCAAGGGCGGCTGGCTCTGTTGTTGATGGCTCTGTGTGCCTCCCCGTCAACGACTCTGCGATCTGTCTGTTCATCCCCCTACTGGAAGCTGGCCAGACGAGGATCATGACCGCGAGGTCCGCCTCCATCAGCTCAGACGTTTCCTTGGCCGCGCGTGCTATCTACTGCTCCCGCTTTGGCGACAAGTATGTCTCGATGTATGCCCGCAGTGCGCCAACCGAGCCTGACATCTTGCTACGCGATCTCACTTGGTTCGTGGTGTTTGCCATCGTGGCGATCCTATCTGCCGCCGCGTTCATGGGGGCTCGCAGGTTGAAGTGGGCCCAACGTTCATCTGTCGCCTGATTCAGCCCGTCGGACTTTCCTTCAAGATCGGAAGCATCAACCTCAAGGCCAGTCGTTTCTGGTAGGCCGTCCCTACTAGCCGGAGGAGACCGATCGTCGTCTTCCAGCGAGAGAGACGAATGCGCCAAACAGGCATACTATGGTGAAGACACCGAACGAGATCCTCAGGCTCTCCATGAACAGCATATAGTTCTCAGGAGTCATCTGGACCCTGCCCATCCGAAGGGCTAGTATCGCCGATGCCGTCCCCATGCTAAGCATCTGACCGATCAGCCTCACCGTCCCAATCGCTCCCGAGGCTACGCCGTAGAACCTCCTGTCGACCGAGCTCATGATCGCGTTCGAGTTCGGCGACGTGAACAAGCCCGAACCAAGACCAATCAAGGCTAAGCTGGTGATGACGTACACTAGAGGTGTCCCCTCGCTCAAGACGCTCAGAAGCAGAAGCCCTAAACTCGTCGTCACCATCCCAAATGAGGCAACGAGCTGCGGTTCCACCCTGTCCGAGATCCTACCAGCGAAGGGTGACGCAACTGCCATCACGACAGGCTGTGAAAGCAGTAGCAGGCCCGCGTCTCCGGGGGTCAGTTCCCTCACGTGCTGCAAGTAGAGGCTCACCAAGAAGCCCACGGCGAACATCGCAACGTAGTTCATGACGGCAGCCAAGTTGGAGAGGGCGAACGCCCTGTTCCTCGTGAACAGGCCAACGTTCAAGATGGGGTTCTTCGTTCTCGTTTCCCAGATCGCAAATGCAGCTGCCCCCAGGGCACCGATGAGAAGGAGATATCCTCCGGACGATGCTGGCAAGAGAGACACCCCGTACATCACTGTTGTCAAGGAGAGCATGTAGATCACAGAGCCGACGAGATCCATCTTCTCCCCTTCTGCCTCGACCCACTCGGCCTTCAGCTTCCACAGCGTCAGGAGGACTACTGCGATTCCCACAGGCGCGTTCATCAAGAAGACGCTCCTCCAGCCGAAGTGCTGCGTGAGAAGGCCACCCAAGAATGGTCCCACTGAAAGCCCGACGTAGACCGCAGCAGCGTTCATCCCGAGAACCTTACCCCTCTCCGTAGCTGGGAAGGCCAACGTGAGGATCGCGAGCGCCGTGCCGAAGATCATGGCTCCGCTGAGACCGAGGAGTGCTTGGAAGCAGATGAGAACGATCGCAGAGGTCGATGCTGCAGACAGAAGCGATGCCAGCGTGTACCCCGCCACACCCCATGCAAAGACCCTCTTTCTCCCTTGCATATCGGCGATCCTACTCATGGGTAAGAGGAACGCTGCGGATGTCAGAAGATACGCGGTGCTGACCCAACTCAACATCACTGCGTCCATCGAGAATTCTTTTCCTATCATCGGAAGGGCGATGCCCACGGAGGACACGGTGAAGGGGGTTAGGAAGGAGCTGAGCAGGGCGATTAGGAGAACAACCCCGCTGTCCACGACTTCGCCCATGCTCATCGCTTGACTTTCGTTCTTTTATCTCCTACTCTTCGGCTCGCGAAGTTGAGGACCTGGTTCTAGCCTCTGAGAAACTTCGGATCATCGGGGGTCGAGTGCGCTGCCCCCTGAAGACTTGGTCCTATGTGAGATCATAAGCATCAAGTTCCTGAAGGAGGATCACGTCGGTCACCTTCTCCCCTTTGCGCTTGAGTGACTTGTCCGCGGTGACCAAAGGAGCACCTGTGCGCTTCGAAAGGTGAAGGTACGCTGAATCGTACGCAGTCAGCCCAGTAGCCGAAGCCATACTCAGCATCTCAGCTAGATCGCTCCAAGTCACCGTCGCGATGTTCAGGCCAAGTCGTCCCAATGCGTCAATAGCTCGGATTCCGTCTTCAATTTCTAGAACGCCTACGGAAACTGCCTTCAGAAGAACCGAGGCTACCTCATAGAGCAGCAGTGGTGGTGCGAGGGCCTGAGCTCTTCCTGAAGCTATCCGCTCTCCAAGAGTCGTTGCTTGGATGTCACTTGGCTCTCCCGGGACAACCCACTTGACCGCTACACTAGCGTCGACGACTACCGCAGGCTTCGCTCTCTGTCCTCCCTTATCCATTTGACGAGTTCCTCCGTTGGCACCTTGCGTGCCCTGCGTCGAATTTCGCCGAGTCTCCTCTCAGCCTCTCTTGCCATCTCCATTCTGATCTTAGTCTCTATCGCATCCCTAAGATAGCCACTCCAATCTATGTTCAGGCTTTTCATCATCTTCCTCGTCTCCTCTGATACCTTCACCGAGACGTTGACAAGCCTACCCAACGGGCTCACCGCTTGGTAATCCCTAGCGGGACTACTATATTAACCCTTCTCCCGTCATAGCCTGCCCGAGAAGGTTAAGGTCAGGGCTGGCCAAGGATGCGTATCGCCTCAGCGATTCGGCCTGAAATCCTCTGGGAACCAGCCGCGAAGGAACTCCTCGAGCGAGCCGTCATACCTAGCTTCAGCAAGGAATTCCGTGCCCGTCTGATTCCCCCAACTGTAAGAAATGACCGTCTTGCCCTCAAACTCGCAGAGGTCCACGTCGGAATTGTTGATGTTTGCAGCTCTGGCGATGCGTTCTCTCTGCTCCTTCGTGAGCCTTGGATTTGCGATAGCCCTGTCCCCATCGGAGAAGCGCATGACTGGGTTGAGAGGAGAGCTCTCCCAGCTGATGAGATCCTTCGAACGAACGATATGAGGTTCATAGGTTGGCCCCGGCTTGGTCTCGAGATAGATCATATAGTAGTAGTCAGCCAAGAAACGAAGGGCTGGACACGCAGTGTACCTGTCCTTGGAGAAGACGCATTCCGAGGGGGTGAGTCGCCAGTTGAGAAGGTCGTCCGACTCAGCAAACCTGATCGTGAATCTGACACCTACCTCCTCAGGTGGTTCGCCCAGTTCGACGGCCATGATGTAGCGGTCTCTTCCCTTGCACACCGAGTTGTTGTACATGCCCCACCTGGGGACGTTCAGCGCCACCTGAGAAGACCAACTAGTCAGGTCTCTCGACCAGGACGCTCGCATGATCGATCCGCCCCAAGCATCAACCCCGTACGCGAAGGCGGTCTCTTCGCTGACAATTGCGCTGCCGAGATGATAGCCAATAGCGAAGGCTGGGGTCTCTTCGCCCGACTTCACGTCGACGAAGCGGAAGTACGGAGCGCCCATCTTGTTCTGCCCGTATCTCTCCCGCACGTATTCGAAGCGATAGAGCCTGTCTCCGAAAACGACCGGAGTGGTCTCGACCATGTCACAGTCGATCGTTCCCAGCTTCACGATGCGGGGTCTTTCACTCACTCTCAGGTCGACCTCACGACTCCGGGCTCCTCATACCCTTCTATTGAAGGGAACACCTGCCTTCATCAGTATCCTTCTGAGTTCTTCCTTCTCGTCCTTGGTCAGATCCCTAGCAGGAGGCCTCACGGGGCCCGCGGGCAGTCCGACCATCTCCACCGCTGCCTTCGTGACGTTGGCGTCTACGATGGCGGTCTTTGACGACATCTCACCGATGAAGTCATAGAAGGGATAGTTGATCTTCAGCAGTTCCTTGTTGGCTTCCTCATATCTCCTTTCCTCGAGTAGCCGCCAGACCAGAAGCTCGTGCTCAGGCCAGAACGTGCCGATGTGCGACAGGAAGCCAAGGGCTCCGTGCATATGGCTCCAGGCGTGCAGGTTCATGTTATCAACGAACACGACTCCGCTAGCGTAGGCCCTCAGCATCTCCCTGTACTGCCACTCGGTCGGCGCGGACCACTTGATGCATATCACGTTCTTGATCTCAAGTAACCTTGGCATCACTTTCGTCGTGAGGTTGTAGCCATGCCAGTATGTGTTGTACACGATGAACCCGATGTCCGTGTGCTGGGCCACCGTCCTGTAGAAACGAATCACGTCTTCGTCGGTTTGACCCGTATCGTAGTAGGTCGGCGATATCTGAACGGCATCAATGCCCAGATTCTCCGCATAGCGGCACAGCTCGATGACGACCCTCGAGTCTGTGTGCTGGGCTCCGATTGCCAGCGGGGCCTTTCCTTTTGCTTCGTCAACCAATGCACCAGCGATCGCTTTCCTCTCATCGACGTTCATCGCTGGGAATTCTCCAGCTGCGGCTCCACCCATCAACACCCCCTGTGAATTGCCGATCCCATCCCGCAGAAGGAAACGAACGTTCTTCCTGAAACCTTTCAAGTCCAGCTCCAGATCGTGCCTGAAGGGTGTCATCAAGGGCACAAAGGGGCCTCTCAGTCTCTTCATGGCCTCTTGCCGATCCATCTCGAAGCTTCAGTCCCGAGGATATGCTCGTTCACTAATAAAGGTGCGAAGGACGAACGGACCATCCTCCGTGGTATCGGGCAACAGAGCGACCTAGAGAATTCATTCCCATGCTCCTCACGTGCAGGACTAGCGATACTCAACGATGGGGTAGCTTGCCACTTCACGCCACGCTTCGATCATTGCTTCGATGTTCACGATGGGCGCCTCCGGATAGATCGCACCTACGCTTGAGAGCATGAAACCTCCTCGGGGGCCTAGCGTTGTGATGGCCTCCTTCACCGCTCCTCTCACTTCGTTCGCATCCCCGCATTCGAGGGTCACGTGCGCGTTGACTCCGCCCCACAGGCAGACCTTGTCCCCTATCTCGCGTTTGACGCGCGACATGTCGAACCCCCCTTGAACCGGATCGATCCCGTACAGGACATCTATGCCGTTCTCCTTGAACGTCCCGAGCAAGGGGGCCGCGCCGCTGGCCATGGTATAGCCGAACTTCATCTTGTGCTTGTGGACGAACTCCATCTCCTCCAGCATGCGAGGAAGTATGAAGGCCCGATAAGCTCTAGGAGACCAGAAGTCTGTCGAATCGTACCACCCGTTGTGAATGAACAAGTCCACGCCTCCCACATCAGTAATCAATCGGATGGTCTCCATGTTGTGACTGTGAATCACATCGAGCAGTTCGTTCAGGAAATCGGGCCTCCTGATCGACGCAGAGACGCCACCCACAAACCCGCACAGCAACATCACAGCTGTTCCTAGGTAAGTGAGCTCGATCGCCGCCGTTGCAACCCCGTGAGTAGCTGCGAAACGCCTGGCTAGTTCCAGCCTTTCCTCAAAGGCCTTGACCTCGCTTTCGCTGAGGTCTCTGAAGAGGCAACGAAAGGCCTCCAGATCTTCCGAGTCCTCGATCCAGTTCTTGACCGATCGACCAGGTGAGACGCCATAGTCGTCGAACAATGGAACATCATCGCCGTGCGGCCAGTCCGGCGTCTGGCGGACCGCCTTGCTCAGAGTGCCCTTGGCGGTCTCATACTCCTTGATGAGCAAGGGATATCGCTCGCTCGGCGGATGTTCCTTGCGGATCCTCACCTTCACGCCATGGTGGGTCGGCCTCGGCGGATCGATGCTCACGCACTCGTCAATGCCTAACCTCAGACTCTCCTCGATGCGCTCGAATTGACTCGACCAAGGTGCGTCCTTGATGAGTTTGTGAAAGTATCTGCGGGGGATGCCTCCGCGGTTCAAAAGTGGAACGTGGTCAGGTTCACGACAACCGATGGCGGTCATCACGCGTTCCCTCGAGGAGAGCTCGGTTCTCAAGACCTGCAGTGCCCGGTCCTAGCTTCTAGAAAAGCCTTGTTTCGTGCTGATGGGTCTCACTCATTACGTCCTGCGCGGAGAGGCTGAACGCCAAGATCGAGCACTGGAGCGTCCTCTTGCCATTCCTACCGTCGGCGTCTAGCCTTCTCTGCCCTGTCAACGCACAACCCCCCAACTGGACATGAGCTGCACTTTACCTTCTTGCAGAACTCCAATCCCACTCTCACGAGCTGTGATTCGAAGTCTTCTATCGCCTTCACGCGCAGCCTTCTGCCGACTTCGGACGCGATCTTGGATGGCCTTGGCATCGCTTTTCCCCAGACGCCTCTCAGTTCCCTGAGGAAGATGTTGACTGCAACTGGGCCAACTCCCCTGAACTGCATCAGCATCTCCTCCAGTTGCCTAGGTGACTCAGCTCGCTCGTGCATATTCTCCAATGTGCGATATTTCTCCATCAGAGCGCTGGAAATGTCCAAGAGGTTGGTGGCTGTCGAGAAGTCATATCTGACGTATCCTCCCGAGTCCAAGACCTTAACAAGCTTGTCCCATCCCGCCTTCAAGATCGCGTCGGGTGTTGTCAAGCCCTCTCCGACGAATCGCATGAAGGTTCTCTTCGCGATATCGGAGGATATCCTCTTGGCGAAGAGCACGGATGCGAGGAACCACTTGAACCTGTCCTCGGGCTTCCTCAGGTCCAAGCCAAGCTCCTCGGAGTAGGTCTGAATCGCCCTGAGCTTCCGACGAGCTTGGGACAACGTTGATGCTCAGGTTCCATTCGATTTAAGGATTGGCACTCTATTTTCGCTCTGATGCTTTCTCTTCGCTGGAGAGGACTTTCAACTCATAGTCCCACCCGTCGTAGTAGACATTTCCTCCCCCCCATTCGACCTCTCCCCTTTGATTGTCAACGGTATCAGACCTGAAGTGGCTCTTGGCAGGGCTGAACTCCGAAGAGATGTCGATGTTTGCGATGAGCCTGAAGCGATCGATGTTCCCGAAGTAGAACCTATGGTACTTCTCCAAGGACCTTTCGCGTCCGCCGAAGGAGGGGTCCGCATAGAGCCATCCATGGGGCTCAACGTAGAACTGAGCCCAGTCATGCGGGCCGCACCTGATGGGGTTAACGTACCATCCGGACTGCCATCTTGCGGGGATCCCGCTGATCCTGCACAAGGTTATGAATAGCAGTGCCTGCACCCCGCAGTCCCCTCTGAGATTTCTCGCAGCGTAGTCGCTGATGCACTCGATAGTTGAGTACTCCGGGACCAGCGCGTAACTGACCGTTTCAGTTATCCACCTGTAGATATGCCAAGCCTTCATGTAGGGATTGGTCTCTCTCGGCACGATCTCCTCAGCGAGCCTTATGAGGTAGGGTGTGAAGGCAATGTGAGGAAGCCGCTCACAGAGGTAAGCCTCGCTTGCGCTTGCCGGGCCGACCAGCTCCACGGTGCTTGGCATGATTTCTTGGTAGAAGGCTCGCGACAAGTATCGATACTCCACTTGAAAGAGGACCTCGCCTCCCCCGGTTGCCTCCCTCTCCAAATAGATCGTGCGTTGAGGGCTGTCTTGATCAGCCAGCGCGTGCTCGTCCGGCACCGTCGAAACCAAACTGATCTCAGGTTGTAGCGGGTCCTTGCGAGGAAAAGGAATCCAAGCCCTCACGATTTCCCCGTCCGGAACCGCGCCGGCCTTTGCCTTCACCGTCATGAGGATCCTGTTCTCGGCGACCCCTGAATACGGACATGGAGAATCTCCCTTGTTCGCGACCAGAGCATCGATGTGCTCGTGCAGCAGATTCCTCGCTCGCTCTGTCGTCTCATCGGGCTTCCTCACCCTTCTCTTGGCCTCGGTGCTGTCCCTAAGCAGGTTCGGCAGAAAGCTCTTGAAGATCATGACCCTTCCCTCTATCTCCCTACTCTCCGCCAGTCCATCTTTCACCCATCGATCGAACTCCTCCTGAGTCAGGTCAGGAATAGGAACTCTGACTGAGCCAAAGGCTTCGTCTGGCGTAAGCGCATAGTCCTTGCTGATCCTATCAATCCTCTCAGGCTCCCATCGAAGTCTGGACGCAAGTGCGGTCGGAAGCTCAGCCCTCTCAACAAGGATCCGATTCGCCAACCGCTTTGCTTCGTTGAATAGCCCTCTTTCCTCGAGATTGCGAACTCTGTCGGGTAACGATGCTACCATGAAGTCTAGACCGGGAGAGCCTGTGTGCTTCAAACTCGCTATCTCACTTGAGATGCTTGCACAGAGCCTGGGTCTATTTATGCATCAGCCCAGCTAGGGCAGACAATCTTTCCTGAGGTCTGCTACACTATCGCCCTTCAGGTTTCGGGATCAGGCTCGGGATGACGGTGGTAGCCGTCCCCCCAAGTCACCGCATATGCACTGTCAGGCAGTCAGCTGCCCACGCGAACGAGCGACTGGCCCAAGGATCTACCTTCCGCATCATACAGTGTCACGATGATGTACTCCCCTTCAGTGAGGTCAATCCTGTATCCGAAGACCCAATCCTCTGCGAGCGATATCTCCAATGTGTTGGTCTGGCATGTTCTGACCGATCCAGGTACATCGTAGACCCCCTTGACCTCATAGCACAGTGTTACCGAAGCGTTCGTCGCTTGCACACTGAATACGACGGGCGCGGTCAACTCTATGATGTCGCTCACAGCCGTATATGTCCTCGTCTGATGAACGTGTCTCTCTGATTCTAGGAGTCTTATTATGCCTCGTAGTCCCTCTGGGTTCCATATTTCGTATCTGAGGTCAAGCAGGCATTCATGACAATCCGGGCTGCACTTGCCGAAGACCTCCTCGAGGCCCATCGGGATGGTGTCCGGTATCGACCATGTTGCTGTGGTCGTAGGTCGAGCAGGTGGATAGGTATCGATATCCACCTCGGTGAGGCTGACGCCCCATAGTACATCGAGGGTTTCTGTGCTGATCGAGTTCAGAAATGTGATCGTCGTTGTCCTGACTGCTTGGATCACAGCATTTCGTACGGTCACCTGCTGATCCCAAGGGTTGTGAACGGTGACTCGAACTAGGTTAGCGCTAGCAGAGGCTTGCCCTTGAACGATGAAGAAGGGGGAGGGTTGTGCGGGTTTGAGCACGGTTACCACCAGTCCGCTGACGGCGGCAGAAATCACCAGGGACAAGATTGCAGCGGTTAGAATAATCCTTTTAGTCAGCCACGCGACAATTTGGCCGATCGGAGTCGCCATATCCTATCTCTCACCTCCTTGGCCGTTTTGTTACAAATTCCTTTATAAGTTCCTAAGGACAGTCCTATCCATACAGTCAAGTCGTCGTTTGGACCTAGCAAGTGCCAGTGACGCCGACTGGGTTTGTCACAGCACGTTGATATGCTGGAACATGTCTGCGCACTGTAATGTCTGGGTTCTAGGAACTATTGGATGTTATCCGCGTTGCATGTGATTTCAATTGATACATCCAAGCTTTTATAGTTCGGCAAACCCCTCCGCCTCGTTGAGAACAGGCGATCAAAGAGGTACAGTCATCCCAGGATTTGAGTGTAAGGGACTCTCACCCTCAACGTGGTCGGACTTCGAGGACCTCTTTCAGAGGCACGGCGGGGTCTGGGGAGGTTGTTGGTGCATGTATTTCCATGTGACGGGCCCTTGGGCAAAGAGAAGCTATGAGCAAAACAAACGCGAGAAAAAGGCGCTCGTCAACCAAGGCAAGGCCCACGGGATAATGGTGTATCATGAGGGCAAGCCCGTCGGCTGGTGTCAGTTCGGACCAAGGGAGGAGTTGCCTCGAGTCGAAAAGGTCATGAAGGGATACGAGCCTACGAGCAAGGGGGATTTCTGGAGAATCACATGCTTCTTCGTGGACAGAACCTATAGGAGACGAGGCGTAGCGAGAACGGCTGTTCAAGCGGCCTTGAAGGCGATGAAGTCCAGAGGAGTGAAGATCGTTGAAGCCTATCCGGTCCAAACAAAGAGCAGGAGGTATTCTCCGTCTTGGCTGTTCAGCGGCACCTTAGAACTCTTTGAAAAGGTTGGCTTCAAGAAGGTCGCTGACTTGGGCACATCACGCGTGGTCGTCCAGAAGAGGCTGTGAGGATTCGAAACAGCTTCAGTGCTCTTCTACTTCTCTTGCGACTCCCCTTCGGGCTTCCACTTGCGCAGGAGGTTGACTATCTTGGAAGCCACTATCTCAGGGCCTTCGTAGCTGTCAGGATGTCTCCTGTGGAACTCCTCCTCGGCTTTAGTGTAGTAGTCGTATGCTTCCTGATAGTTCCCCTTGATCTCATGCAACTCGCCCATTATCAGATACCCCTTAACAGTTCCCAAGTCCCTCACGAGGCTTTGGGCTTCGTCATACCTGCCTCGCCTTAGATAGTAACTGGCAAGCTGGGACTTCCTTTCGGGCTTGGTCGCCTCCTCCATTGGCATGTTCTCGGAGAGCAGCTCCACCGTGACCTCGTTGGATTCCACCTTGGTCGTTTTCCGTGAAGCGCCCGTCTTTGCCTTCATCTCGGCCGAGGCTCTGACCCTGTACGTGCCCGCAGGGATCTTACTGACATCTTGTGGGTCGACTCCGAACTCAGCGAGGTAGGTGCGGCCGCCTTCCAGTCCAGCTTCCTCTTCACGAGGGTAGGCCACAAGCAGGTGAATGGGCCATCCCAAAGGCCTAGGGCCATCTGTCATCTGATAGAATCTGACATGAGTCCACCATGGTCCTCGTTTGGTCCCGATACTCATGACCGGGACGGAGATCTCCGTTGCTTTGAGCCGCCTCAACCTTCGATCATACTCGTCCCTGCGTATCTTGCCTGCGTCCAGTGATTCCCTCAAGAGTTCTCGCTGGCGCTCGGCCTCCAGCTTTCGCTCAGTGACAAGATGCGGCTGATATCCTGACATATTCACCGCAAGGATCATCGATTCGTTTCTATAGACTCGACAGCTGGTGGCTCCATTCAGGTCCAGGTGCATCGTAGCGAAGAGCAGTTCATCAGTTTCGGGCGAAGCTCCTTCCTTGCGATTCTTCCTCATCTCTACCAATCCTTCACTCTCATTTGACCCAGGCAGCCGTTGGTGGAAGCGTCGTTCCTGAAATGGGCCACTGGTGAACCGCCTGCTGGCGGAGCGCTTGGCGGAGGAGCGTTGGCATTCGTTCCAGTCGCCGAGTTGCAGAAGGTATCGCCAACCAAAGCAGGGACCTCCGTGAGGTGTCTGCAATGACCTGGAAGATGACACCAAGCCAAGGCGTAGTTCGTGTAGCGCATGACACACCTAGTATCTCCACTCGTCTGCAAGCTGTTCCCTTCGGTGTCGTTGCCGCAGCTGCTGTGCTTCGCTCCCTGTCCATGGTGGAAGATGTTAACGGCATGGCCCAGTTCATGTGCGATCACACGTTCTTGCATGTTCGCAATTCCCTCGGCAGCTATCTCGGCTGTATCGATGGCCACGCGGTCTATCACCCTGGGTGTGCCCGGACCCCCAACAGCCCTGCCCCTCGCCTCTCCCCCCAGTCCCTCTCTGACGAGCCTGATCCCGTGTTGCTCGCCTCCGGTGTGACGCCCTCTGTTGAAGTTTATCACCTTCTGGCCAGTTCCGTCAAGGAGACTCTGGTCAAAGAGGCGATGGATCACCAGACCCGTCCTGCCGAAGTATCCGATATTCAAACTATCCCGGTCTAGGATGAATATGTCCTTGTTCCTTATATCCGTTCTTGCGAACTCCTTCCGTTGAGTTCCACCCCCCTTTATGAAGCCCCTGTATTCTTCGTAGTTAGTCAAGCCGTCGCCGGGGTTTCCGTCTCCGACAGGATTGTTGTCATCGTCTCGATCAGGAGCAGCATCCTGAGTGGCACCGTCCGCTATGTCGTTGCCGTTGTCATCCTTGGGTATCCTGATCTCATTTGAGCCAGTGCAGCAGGACGTTCCTTCGCACGGCCGAGCGCGCTCGTCCTGCCGAGCCGGAATCTGCTCGCAGCAATTGGCCCTTGCCTCGAGGACTCCGACGGCCCCGTAGTCCTCGCATCTGATCACGGGCCTTGCTGTTGCTAGCCTCTTCCTCGACACAGCATAAAGATGGTGGTGATTGTGGGCGGGGTTATCATTTGGCGCTAGGACCTCCGTGCGGCAGTTGGCCGCAACCGTCTTGTCCCTCAACAGCACGTAGTCCCCTGACATCCGCTCCTCGTGGAAGAAAAGGTCCGGGTTTGTGTTGGCCTCAGCCAGCGGCGGATAATTCATGCAGAACCCCCGCTCCCGGCTGATCCGCTTCAGCTTGAGTCTGATGAACTTCCTCCTACCCGGGTAGACCCACCTGTTGTTCCTACAGACGTAGATCTTGGCCGTTGGCCGCGTTGTTTCCGCGATCGCTTTGGGCAACCAGTCGCGAGGTGTCTTGACCAAGTCTACGCCGAGTTTCCTGACCTGAACAGACGTCTTCAGGGTCAGGTCCTCATCGTCGAATTGCCCGCCGACATCCCTCATAGTCAGAACAAGGTCGACCGTCCCCCCTCCCTCAGGAGGTGCTCGCCAGACCACTTTCTTGCCCCTGTTGCCCCTTGGGAACTCACCGCTCGTCGCGGTCCACTCGAATTCCAGGATGTCTCCTAATCTCAGCGCTTCCTTCGAGGACATGTTGCACATCTTGCCACTCGCGATGCACACAAGCTCCAGCTCGTCCATGTCGTTTCCCTCGGCCTCAAGGACAACGTGGTCGCCAGCGCAGACTTCAGGGATCCTTCGGAGTTCCCCTTCGATTCCTGTCCCCGGCCGCCACGCTCTCTCCGGCAAGCACTCGGTTCCCGGTATGTCAGGCGGCGGCGCCGTCCCAAGAGTCTTCTCCTTGAGGATCGTGAACGTGTATACGTACTCATCTATGACTTCTCCAGGGTCCGTAAACTCCCTCTCGCTTTCTTGGCTGGCTCCAGTCTCCGTGATCTGCCTCCTTATGTTGACGTTGTAGGTCAAGGAGACGGGCTCATGGTCCGGGGGCTTGAACGGATCGTCGTGAAATGCCCTGACTCGGATGACGACATCTTCTGATTCATCTGGCGACAGGTCAGGGGGCAGGTAGAGGACTTGCTCACCGGTTTCGGTTCTGGATGTCGGCCCATCATTGATCCCTATGAAGCCTCCTCTTCCGCTTAGTATGCTCCACTCATACCTCACCTTCGCGTCCAAGATGTACGTCTTCCTTGACTCCATCTCTTGGCACATGCATCTGTGAATCAGCATGTGCTTGTCGAAGGCAAGCGCCTTCAGGGGCATCGGGTCATCGCTTGGATATCTGTAGAGCAACGGTGAACCATCAAGCGAGCTGGGCCAGACGTTCAGATCCATAGAATGATGCCTCCACTCGTACTTCAGGGAACAGGGCACGCCCAGCCTCTCCGTGGTGATTGTGGGCGGGAATTCAGGCGGGGGCGGCGGAGCCGCAACCGTGGGCGGAGGTGGTGGAGGGATCCGAATGCGCCTGTACAGCCAATAGCATGAGCTGAGCAACCCTAGGCAGGAGAGCAGAGTTGCAACAAGTCTGTAGTACTCGACATAGAACAGGATCTTCAGGATGATGCTCTCGCGAACGTCAACAATTCCCTGCGTGACGGCCGTCGATCCAGAAACGAAGTATGACACTGCGGTCAGTTGCTTTGAGCCTGGCTCGACGTATTTGGTGAGATGATACTCGATCGTCAGGGATTGGCCTGGGTATAGCAACCCTCCGGTGACCGACATCGTATTGCCCTCCAGCGCTACGTTCCAACCGGGAGTAACGGTCAGCATGGCGATTGACCCGACCATGTCTGGGGGTAGTTCTAGGATGACTGAAGCTATTGGCTCGGTTCCTACTAGATAGGCGTGGGAGATGGTTCCCCTTCCGTCGATGAAGCCAACCCAATACGATGCATGTTCGGTGAACGCGGACAAGGCAACCAGTATGGCGAACAGGACTACGAGGCCGAGAGGGGCTAGAGGATAGGTTCTCCCCATTGGCCGCGTGGTGCGAGTACCCGTTACGGATTTAAGACCTTCGCCCGAAACAGCCTGCGTTCTTGAGTGCAATCGTTACTGCTCGTGTTGCGCTTTAATGAAGTGAACAGCCCATCATCTCGACCCTTTATGATCGCCTCTCCTCATGGGCAAAGGTTGAAATACGTGAGAACCGCAGGCGCCCCGCATGCTACTAAAGCTCCTTCTTCTTCCGTTCTTGTTGCTGATCGCACTGCTTGTCGCAGTGGCGCTCGTGGTCGCTGCAATAGTCGCCATACCTTTCCTGATCGTTGCAGGAGTCCTCATGGTGCCAGTGCTCATATTGGGTGCCTTGGTTGTCTTTGGTGCCCTTTCGTTGAAGGTCTTCCGCTGGCTTGGGCCCTTGGTAGTCATCTTGATAGGTCTAGCGCTCGTGATCGTCGGACTTATGGGCATCCTGTAGGGTTCAGTGCGAGGGGACATACAATCCTCTTTCATCAATCGGTGAGAACACCGTGGAACCTCCTCTTGTATGTGATTGGGCGATCCCTATGCAGATCTCCATTCCATCTCTCGCGACGTGAGGGTTCGCTCTTGTCTCCGACCCCGACTCCATAGCAAGGATCAGATCCTCTATGCACCTGACGGTTGGGCTGACCCTTTCAAACGACGGAAAGGTTGATTGTCTGTGCAGCCTCCACCTGTTCGGTATGTCTTTCATGACCCTGAGCTGCCACTCGATGCCGTTGTCCAACACCCTCACGGCGCCCTCGGTGCAATCAACCTCGAACTCGTACATTGATGGGGAGGGCACGAGGAACGCTTGCTTGTCTCCTGAGAAGGAAACGTGGCCCATCGTGAGCGCAGGGTCCTTATCGTAGGCGTTCTTGGTCCGGTCGTACTCAGAACCCGAAACATCACCCCGGACGCGTTGTAGCTTCGGGTCTCCCAGCAGAAACCGTATCGTGTCAACGCTATGACTGTGAGTGTGCATCAGCGCTCCCACTGAGTATGATATGGCCACCCTTGGCTCTCCTATCTTACCGCCCTCGATTAGCCCCTTCATGGCCTGGTATCCGGGGGAGAATCTCCTCTGCGTACCGAGGTTGAACTTGACGTGGTTCCTTTCGCACGCCTCGACCATCCTGTCTGCCTCCGCTAGGGAACAGCACATGGCCTTCTCGCAGTATATGCCACTCACGCCTTTCTCAGCGGCGAAGATCACGATCTCCGAGTGGTATGGAGCAGGTGTGGTCACGCTTAGGATGTCGAGATTTTCCCTCTCTATCATCTCCCTGTAATCCAAGTATCCCGATGGGACTTTCCACCTCTCGCGGAATGTCCCGAGCTTCCGCTGGTCAATGTCGGCAGCAGCTACCACGCGGGTCCCGCCCAGCTGGGCATATGAGGCGGCATGAGAGTAGGGGAGCACACAGGCTTCGTAGTCCACCACCTCATCGTCTATTGAACCGGCCATCCTGCCGCACCCGACGATCCCCACCCTGTACTCTCGCAAGCTCCTTTCGTCCCGAGCTGCGCCCTCGGAGACTTAAAACGGTTCGAACCCGGCCGCGCCTGATGCCTACTCCAGCGGAGGAGGTGGTGGAGGCAGAGGCATTCCCCGTTGCCTGCGCCTGAACAGATACGCCGCGCCGATCGCCGCAGATCCAATGAGCACTGCTGCGACGACCAATGTTGGTACATCAAAAAAAGCCGTCTTCACCTCAAAGGACCATTCCTTGGAGCCGATATTTCCAATCTTGTCTTTGACCTCTACTTTGACCCTATGGGTTCCGTCCGAGAGTTCGGCAGTCAGGAGCGCTATAGTGTCGCCCAACGTCGATGCGACGACCGGCGATCCATCCAACCACATCCCCGCTGTTGCGAGATCCACCCCGCTGCCTTCATCGCGCAAGCTGACTTCGATCCTAGCCCTCTTCTCCGTGACCGTTGATCCATCGCTGGGAGAGACTATTGAGATGGAGGGCGGCGTGGCGTCCACTACGAACGACCATTCCTTGGTCTTGCTGTTGCCCTCTCGATCCCATACCTCAACTCTTGCCGTGTGAGTTCCATCTTCGAGATCGTCCAGTAGCATAACCTGAAGTCCCTCAGGGTTCAAAGTTGATTGCTGTGTTACGTCGACGCCGTCGAGCTTCACGTTAGTCTTTCCGAGGTCAATGCTACTCCTTTGACTGCCGTACCTTACCTCTATCCTCGGTCTCGCTCCAACCAAGGAGTCCGGAAGGGGACTCACGTCATATATCGTTGGCGGCGAGCTGAGTTCTATCACCACTTCTCCCACCTTTGTCCCGGCTGGCGTCAGCAACATCACGGACATGCTCCAAGCTACCTCCCCGGTTCTCGGCGTGGCTACCGTAAGGAGGAACGTCTCAACCTCTGAGTTGCTGAAGTTGAGATAGTTGACCGAGGACGATACCCTCCACCCGCCGGGTGGATCGGACCAGTTCAACTCCAGGATCTGATGCCCCTTCCCCTCAGCCACCAGCGGGAAGCATATGAACTCGTCTAGCAACACTTCGCACCTCACGAATTCAGTTCTCGTCGGAGTTGAGATCGTTGTCCAGTTGGCCTCATGCAGCTCGCTGAACTCGTTGCTCGAGACACCGAACCCTGACATCGGCGGGGCATCTACGGTGATGTGCTGCGGCATGAGGAATGTTTCCGGGACCAGTCCTCCCGTCGGCATCCAGTACGAGCTCTCATACTCAACCCATCCGGGGTTCGGGTAGAGAACGGCCAGCCAAGCGTGCCCACTGTTGGATTGCGGCCGGTCAGCCACGAATCCGAAGGCGCAAACCGCTGGGATGCCAGCTGCCCTCAACAGAGCCACTGCAAGGTTGGCGAAGTTCACGCAGTTCCCGATCCTGTACTTCAGCGTGTTTGCCGCATCTATGAAGGTGAACTCCCCAACGGTCGGACAGGCGTACTTGATGTTGGCCCTCACCCAGTTCAACACCCTAGCGACCGCGTCCATCTGGCACAGTGCGCCGTGAGTCAAGGTCTGAGCCAGGGCCCTTATCTCGGGATCGTCGGACTGTAATGCGTTCTGTGGCCGGATGAAGGGCGATATGTCCACCGAGAACAACTGCCTGTCGATCGGGAACGGAGCGTTCGTGACAAACGGACAATACTCGACAGTGTGTTTCACCCTGGCGGATCTTCTGGCGAGTGCCCATGGCGGAGCGGTCTCCCATGTGAACTCTACGTAGGGACAGTCAAATCCATCGTACTTGTCGTAGTGGGCGGAGAGAGGCGTGTACGGCGTCGTGCTGATCTCCTGCTGGATGACCTCCTGTTTGTATCCCTGCTCTTGTAGCGAAGGGAGGAACTGCATGTTGACGCTTGCAGTTCCGTCGATTCCCCTCGTCACATTCACAGTGTAAGTGTAGTCTATGATCTGGAGGAGTTGCCCTTCCATGAAGTAGAGAAGAGACGCCTGCGGCGCTGAATGCCCGAACGACAGGGCTGACGAAAGAAGGATGGCCAACGCAATTGTGGTGGCCTTCCCGACCCTCAACCGAAAGAAGGTTCCTCGGTCTGCCACGAAGCATAGTCCCGTCAAATGTATTTAGGCCTTCCCGATGGCCGATGGCTCTCTCAAGAAGGAGAACCGCTCTTCCCTCACTAAAGGTTTGAGAGATTACCGATGAGTGGAGCCCCTTCCCGATCTTGGGAGCCGCTTCCCAAGTTCCTTGAGATCTTCGATGACATCGCCGGGCGTGAGTCGCCTCAGCTCATCGGTTATCCCCTTCTGGTCGAGCACGTCCAACGTAAGAGGAACCGACGTGCCATCAACACTCTTCCTGTCCGCAATATGCAAACAACCAAGCGGCGCCCTCGCGAGCTTTCCCGATGGCGTCTGAGAAGGGTCTATGGTCATCACGCCAGGGCGTTTCTCATGCCCTCCAATGACTTTCCCTGATATCATGCCCTTCAGTTTCTCGACCCATTTCTCGGTCAGAGTCTGCGGACTAGGTCTGTCTCCCGTGTACTGAAAGTACTCGTCATAGAATGTCTTAGGCTGCTTATCCTTGAGAAACAGATAGACATGAAAGGAGGAACCGGTCCACGCGACGAAGGGCTCTCCTGCTACGAGATCCCCAACTATATCATCCGCTCGAATCAACTTGACGGACTGGGCTGCTACTTCCCTTGCCACCTCGTGCTTGATATCGTCAGGCCTGTCAATATCTAGGAAGATCCTGTCGATCTTCTTCCCCTTCCCCTCCCCGTTCGTGGCGTAGAACAGATCTGATAGCTTGGCGGGCAGGAAGTACCGCCAAATCTTCTCTTGAACTGGAGTCAGGCCCTTCGTCTTCTCGACGAGCTCCTTACGTTGTGATCTGGCCCTAAGAAGATCAGGTGTCACATTCTTCGCCAGTTCGTCCACGTAGAGGGGTTCCATATACGATCCTCTCTTGAGGATGTTTCTGTTCGGCAACCAGGTCCTAGCCGCGATCTCCCTTCCCTTGAGGAACCCCCTTAGCTCCTTGGCAACCAGCCCATACAGAAGAAGCACATCGACCTCCCCGAACGGCTTCAATATATCCCCCTTCTTTGCCATCTGCTCAAGACTCACGGGACAATCACCCCTCCTTGTGGACTTCCGTCGCTCTCTTCTGTGCTCCCATCATCTTGCAGCTTATAAGTTGCGCGCCTCACTCTGTCGGATATCTCACATGCGGTGCAGCGACCTGAACTGGCAGAAAATGTGAGCAACGTATTTATCTTCGGGATCTACGATCTCCATCTGTCAAAGATGTGGGGAGACTTCGATGAGGAAGCGAGGAGGATAAAGGACGAGCTTGACAACTTGAGAAGGGAGCTTGCCAGAGTAAGGATTGACCGGTTGAGGAATGAAATCATTCCTTCCTTCAGAGGACCAAGGATTTCTTTCAGAGGACCAATGATAATGTCGCGCGAGTTATTAGAAAAGATCGCTCCGCTTGAGGAGCCACTGTGCGATGTGTACGAGACTGAGGATGAGGTGGTGGTGATCGCCGACGTGCCCGGTTCGAAGAAAGAGGACATCACCGTCACGGCTACAGAAGACACCATCGAGATAAGCGCCCAGTTCAAGAAAGAAGAGGAGGTGAAGAAGCCATCATACTTGAAGCGAGAGAGAAGGTGCGAGAAATTCTACAGGAAGCTTTCCCTCCCAACCAAGGTCAATCCAGAGGGCGCCAAGTCGAAGTACAACAACGGCATACTTGAAGTCAGGCTGCCCAAGGCGGAACGCAAGAAGGGCTTCAAGCTGAAGGTCGACTGATACCTCAACTCTGATGGCAAGCCCGTCCGTGCTTCCTCAGGCAGAATTGGTGGGACGTAGTCCCGTGCCCAGTCGGATATGGAGCTATGGCGTCACCCCTGACACATAGGCGGCAGTCCTCCTATCACTTGGGGACGTGAGGATTTCGCTCGTCCTCCCTCTCTCTATGATCTCACCTTCGAGTAGGAACGCCGCGTGGTCAGCCAAGCGTTTGGCTTGGTAGGGGCTGTGAGTTGCCACCAGAATGGCGGTTCCCATGCGAGAGTTTGCTTCCCTAACGGCTCTCTCGATCATGAGGGCGTTTCTTGGGTCGGCGCTCGACGTTGGCTCGTCGAGCAACAGCAACTTGGGGCGACAGACCAGAGCCCGCGCCATCGCAACTCTCTGAGCCTCGCCGCCCGAGAGAGTCCTCGCGTCCCTCGCCCTGAACTCCGATAGTGAGAGCTGACTGGTCACCTCGTCCACTCTATCTTGGATCTCCCTTTCCTTGACGCCCCTTACCCTGAGTGCGACCGAGATGTTCTCCGCAACTGTCATGTCAAGGAGGACTGGCCGCTGGAAAACGATAGCCATCTGTCTCCTAAGATATCTCTTATGGTTCTCATCCCCGTCACACCGTGCACCCTCAAAGAGGACCTTCCCTTCAGTTGGTCGAGTCAGGAGGGCCACGATCCTCAGAAGCGTCGTCTTCCCGGCTCCATTGGGACCCGTCAGTGCCACGGTTTCGCCGTGGTCCAACGCGAGGTTCACGTTCCTGAGCGCAGTCTTGTCCCCGAAACGCTTTGTAAGTCCGCGAATCTCCAAGAGCATCTTTCCTACACCCTGGGCCCGACGCGCTGCTCCTTCGAAAGCCTCCCCCTGATTGCGGTCAAAAGGATGTTGACGCCGAACGCCAAGCCCAGAAGAACGATCCCCAAGGCGATCGCCTCGGCAAACTCGCCTCGGTTCGTCATGAGGACTATCGCTGTGGTCAGAGCCCTCGTGTAACCGAGCAAGTTGCCACCGACGATCATGATGGCCCCCACCTCGGAGATCGCCGACCCGAAGCCGACGACCAAGGAGGTGACGAGGCCCAGCCGGGCTTCGTTGAGGACCAGCATCAGCTCGTGAGCTGGGCTCGCGCCGAGAGAGGTAATGGCATCCCTGACATCGGGGTCTACGCTTGACACCGAAGATACGGTGATACTTGTGATAACGGGGATCGCTATGATCAGCTGAGCCAAGATCATGGCCTCCGGCGTGTACAGCAATCTTAGGAATCCCATAGGCCCGGAGCTAGAGAGCACCAGGTATAGGAAGAGACCAACCACAACAGGAGGCAGCCCGGTCAGGGCATCGATCACGCTCACCAACAGCGTCTTGCCGCGGAACTGCTTGAGCGATATTGTAGCTCCGAGAGGTATCCCGATGGCTGCAGCAAGAACGGTCGCGGTGCCCGAAACCCTGAGCGAAAGGGCAGTGATCTCTACGACGCGAGGGTCCATCGCAAAGATGAGTTGAAGCGCTCTGATCAGCCCTGAGATGATCTCGTCCCAACCCGACATCCTCATTCTCCTCCTGGCGCCGCATAGGTGTCAAGGTCGATCCAAGGTGGAGGACTCATATCGTTCTCCCTGAGCCTCGCGATCCAATAGGCCACCTCCTGTTCCTCTGAGGGTAAGCCTATGGACTCGGGCCTTCCGAATAGAGGCACGAAGAGCTGCAGGCCACCGATCTCGAACTCCTCTATCAGACTCTGACCCTCATCCGATATCATGAACAGAAAGAACTTCTCGGCCAGTTGCCAGTTCGTTGCAGGATATCTGGTCGCGTTCAGAAGAATGAGCCCGTAAGGGTTGATCAAGTCTGGGTCCCCCTGCAGGACGACGGACAACCGTAGGCTGTCTCCCATCTCCGCCCTCAGCTTAAGCCAGGTGCTCCTGTCCGATATCGTGTAAGCCATCCTCTCATTTGCAATCCTGATGGTGGAAGCCATTCCTTGCCCCGCCTCAAGATACCATTCCTTCCCCCTTGGATCCAATGATGCGTTCGCCCAGATCCTCATCTCCAATGCGTGCGTGCCTGACCCGTCCCCCCGCGAGACGAAGTTTGCCTCGTTTCGCTCTCCCGCAGCTGCGATCATTGAGAAGGCGTCGGCGGCAGCTTGTGCACGAGAAACCCCGGCGGGGTCATTCACGGGCCCCAGTATCATGAAGTCGTTATACATTATGGTGACTCGATGTGTGCCATTTCCCGAGAGTATGAACTCGTCCTCTCGCTGCCTGTCGTGCACCAGAAGGATGTCAGCATCTCCCCTGGAGGCTACGGCCAATGCCTGCCCTGTCCCTAAGTACAGCCAAGTCAGATCGGCTCGAAACTTCGCGTCGAAGTGGGGCTTGATGTAATCGAGCAGCCCCGTGTCGACCGTGCTCGTTGTGGTGGCTATGACAAGCCTCGCCCCAGGGTTTCTGGGGGTTGCGACGAGGCTCGCGCCCAACGCTACCGCGACCCCTATAGCGGCCAGCTTAGCGAGGTTGCTGAGGGCCATCGTTATTCCGTTGACGGTATAGCGGTCTCGACAGGCTTTTAAGCGTAGCCGCCCACTCGGTGATCGATGTCTGACAAGGCCATGTCGCCCGCAGTGGACGTATGGCTCGAAGTCAGGGGAAGATACGCGGTCGGCAAGAGGGAGGCCGAGATACTGGAGGGGGTCCGCAGGTTCGGCTCGCTTATCGCAACAGCGAGGGCGCTTGGCGTTTCATACGCTCATGCCTGGGAGTCCCTGACCCAATTGAGCGAGACTTTAGGCAGCCCCCTCGTGGAGGCTAGGAGGGGCGGCAGATCTGGCGGCGGGGCGAAGCTAACCAACGTCGGTATCGCGACTCTCGCGAGATACAGGGCCCTAGAACGCAGGGCGAAAACGTTGCTGGCAGGCACGCGTCTTGGGAGAGGAACTCCTCCCTCCATCCTACGCCCGCCCTCCTTGCCTGATTTCACCGTGATCGGAAGTGACTGCGACGGGGTCAGGATCCTGCTTAGCCTGATGCTCAAGAAGAAAAGGTTCAGTTGCGAGTACGTGTCTGTGGGGTCCACAGGCGGATTGGCTGCCGTGATGCTAGGAGAGGCCGATGTCGCGGGCGTACACCTGTTCGATCAGGAGACTCAGCAATTCAACCTGCCATTTCTCAAGAGATACTGGTTGGATCGCAGGGCTGTCCTAGTCAGGGGATACGACAGACAGCAGGGTCTCATCGTTGCTCGCGGAAACCCCAAGCAGATCAACGACGTAGAGGACATCCTGAGGGTGCGAGCCAGGTTCGCCAACAGGACCCTTGGCTCCGGAACGCGGACTCTTTTCGACAATCTTCTGGCGGGCATCGCCAAGGATAGAGGCAAGCGGCTCAGCGAGGTCTCGAGACTGATCAAGGGCTATGATGTCGAGTTGAGGACTCACGACGAAGTAGCTAGTGCTGTGTCCAAAGGCAGGGCCGATGTCGGCTTTGGCATAGCCTCGGCAGCTGCGCAGCATGGATTGGACTTCATCCCAGTGCTCAGGGAGAGGTTCGACTTCGTGCTGGAGGAGAGAAGACTCAGGCGGCCCTTGGTGAAGCTCTTCCTCAGCGTCCTCTCGTCAAGGAGGTTCCCTCAGCATCTCAGATCAAAGTCTTCCGGGCTATTCACCTCAAGCGAAACGGGAAAGATCCTTTACAGGCCTGCCCCCTAGCTCAGAGGCGGGTCACTTCTTTCCGGCCAGTCTGGCAGCAAGCTCAGCGACTTGCCTCCCCCTCTCTCTGCACAGCCTGATGTGTTTTCCCTTGGGTTTGTCTTGGATTCCAACGCCGTAGTGCTGGCTGTCAGAATACCCTTGGACTATCATTCCGTGGACGAGCATGGCTTGGATTATTGACATCAAGGTCGTTTCAGCCCCGGAAGAAATACCCCCCGATGACGTGAAGGCAGCTCCGACCTTTCCCTCTAGGCTTCCGTGTATTGCCACGCTCCTGTCGACGAGGCGTTTGAGCTCGGCGGCCATCACTCCGTAGTACGTCGGTGACCCGAACACTATGGCGTCCGCCTCCTTCAGATCCCTGAGCGTGGTCCTCTTTGCTGCCTTCACCTTCACTTTGACTCCCTGAACCCCCCTTGCCCCTCGAGCGATCTCTTGGGCGATCGCCTTAGTGTTTCCGCCCCTTGAGTAGTATGACACGAGTACCCTTACCATCGTCCAACGTCAGCGCGGAGACCGATTTAACGTTGCTTGGAACAACTATCTGACTGGACTGAAGCTCCTGAGAACTGAACCTTTTAAGCGTGCCTTCGGCGTTTCGCGACCCGATGCGAAGGTCTCTGACGTTCCTTGCTTCTCTTCTCTTCCTTGCCCTCACCACCGCGACCGCGAAACCGGATTTCATCAGGGAGCCCATGATCGTCGGGTTCGACACCAACGCGGCCTATGAGTACAGACAGCTCGGCAAGTACTGGAATTCTGAAGGTCGGCCTGTTGACCTGATGAAGTTCATGAGCTTTCACGGACTGTCTTGGGTCAGGCTCTGCATAACGACCAACGCGACTGGCCCGATGAGTCTGGCTCAGGCGTTACAGACCATCCGGTGGGCCAGGGAGGGTGCCCTCATGACTTACATCAGCTTCTACCTCAGCAGCACCTTCGCCGACTTCGGCAAGCAGCCAGCTCCGATCGGGTGGGAGGGGAAGACCCCTCAGGAAAGGGCTGTCCTCGCCGAGGAGCACACGAGGTCGGTGGTAACCTCGCTGTTGCTTGAGAACGCTTCGGATCACCTGTACGAGGTGGGAAACGAGGTTGACTATGGCGTCTGCGGTTCGTTCGTTTCGGACCCTGGGCGATGGGCCGAGACATCAGAGAACATCGAGTTCTTGAAGTCAGGAGTCTGGGAGGAGGAGGCCATAATTCTGAAAGGGGCGATCGAGGGACTCAAGTCAGCAGATCCGCAGGCCAAGATCGTCGTGCACCTTGCTCACTGGTGGAGCTTGGAGTTCTGCGAGGAATTCTTCAAGTTCATGAGGGACAGGGGTGTCATGTTCGATTACGTGGGCCTGTCCTATTATCCGAGCAGCGGCATATACTACATTGACCCAACGATGGGACCGGAGTGGCACAGGGATGCTGACAACTCCTCTCAAGCCTTCAGGAGGACAGTGACGGGACTGGTGTCTCTCGACTACGAGGTCATCATATGTGAGTTCGCCTACCCCTGCACCCCTTACATAACGGGACCGTTCAGCTCATTCAACAAGGAGCTCTCAGGATATCCCCTCACCCCAGAAGGGCAGAGGAAGTTCATCGTCGACACCTTGGACTGGCTCTACGACCAGCAAAGGGTACTTGGTGCCTTCTACTACGCCCCAGCATTCTACAAGACGAGCCTGGCTGATGTCTGGGCTGCCTTCGCCTTGTTCGACGAGAATGGGGACGTAAGGCCTGGCGCTTTCGCTGTTGCGAACTTCACAGACACGAAATCAGAGCTGATCGCCCAAACGGACGCCAGGGTGGCCCTGATGGAGGCCCGGGACGCCATCGACGTTGCTCGGTCAGAAGGAAGGACTGAAGGCCTGTCTGAGGCGAACCAGAAGGTCCAGGAAGCATGGAGCTCGTATCTCTCAGGAATGTTCGGAAAGGCCACCAGACTGTCACTCGAGGCAGAAGCCGACGCCATCGCTGCGAAGAACCCATTGATCAGGGTCCTCTTCACGGTTGGAGCTATCGTCCTAGGCTTGGCTCTTCCGATGGGAATCGGGGCTGTAGTCTTTGTCCTCATCTCAAGGTCGAAGAGATCCCAATCTAGGAACTCCCCAACGGGATCACGGACCTGAGGGCGCTCGCCACTCTGACGGACCGTTACTCGTCGCGGGCATCAAAGCCTCACTTCTGCTTCCTTAGCAGAAGACTCATAGATGGCCAGTACAACCCTGAGGTTTTCCCTTCCCTCCTCGCCGGTCACTGAAGGAGGCCTGCCTTCCAAGATGGCAGCCTGGAACTCCCTGTGCTCTGCCTCAATGCCGCCGATACTTGAATCGTATGTCACGTCCTCCCATTTCTCCTTTCCGAGCTTCAGCCCACGCCACGTCTCCACCATGAGCACGCCTTCGGTTCCGACGATCTTCGCGACGCATTCGCCCACGCCGTGAGTCGACCTCGAAAGCATCACGCTCCCATAAGTTCCATCGGAGAACCTCAACAGGGCTATGCCGTCGTCCTCGACCTCCGACGACATGCCCTTGGAACCAACTCTCGCCGAAACGGATCTCACTTGGCCGTTGCCCCACCACCTGAGCCTGTCGACCGAGTGCACCCCGTTGTCCATGAAGACTCCTCCTCCTGCCTTCTCCTTCACATTCCTCCACCCGGAGGCGGGTTTGCTCAGTATAGAATCGGAGAGCCATATCAGGTCGCCGATCTCGCCGCTGCGTATCATCTGCCATGCCCTCACGTTCTCAGGGTAGAACCTGTGCGTCTGGCCAACCATCAGGGTGACGCTAGCCTTGCGACAGGATGAGATCATGACATCGGCGTCCTTGAGCGTGGTCGCTATCGGCTTCTCACAAAGCACGTGCTTTCCCGCCTCCGCAGCTGTGACGCACTGGTCAGCGTGATCAACATGAGGAGTACATACAACTACTGCCCCCATGTCATCTCTGTCGAGCATGTCACCAAGATCGTGGTATGCCTCGCAACCGAGCCGCTCTCTCATTGATTCGGCCCTGTCGGCTACGATGTCGCAAACCCCGACCACCTTAGATCCAGGAATCTTGGATATCGCGTCAGCGTGCGCCCTAGCTATGTTCCCGCAACCGACTATTCCGTACCTGAACATTCGCGCAAGGCCAGCCCGACCAAGATAAAGGATTGACCCTTTCGAGGTCGTTCTTCGGCTAGCTCCTGACCGACCACGAGACGTGGGGATACATATTCTGACACTGGGATGAAATTGGCAAGGCTGCCTCTGTGCGAGAATTCGGAGCCTAGAATCCACCTTACGTAGGCATTCATCAATATAAGCCTGGGAGAGGTCGACCCGGCATGGCTTCAATAAGGGTGGGAATCATTGGAGTCGGTAACTGCTTTGCTGGCCTATATCAGGGGATAGAGTATTACAGGAAGAACCCGACAAATGTGCCTATTGGAGTTGCGCACGAGTCCATCGGAGGATTCTCTTGGAAGGACTTGGAGTTCGTAAGCGCCTTCGATGTGGGCGCAAACAAAGTCGGCAGGCCTCTGCACGAAGCGACGTACCAGTACCCCAACATGGTGAACTGGTTGCCCGCCATGCCTGAGAGCAAGTGCGTGGTGAGGGAGTCGCCAATACTTGACGGCGTGGGACTCTTCGTGCAGAACAGGATTAAGCCAGTCAAGGGCAGACAGACATCAATCCTGAGAAAGGAGGCCCTGAAGGAACTTGAGGACACTAAGACCGAGATCTTGGTCAACTACATGCCCGTGGGCAGCCAGAGGGCCACGGAGTTCTGGGCTGATGTGGCACTCGAAGCAGGTTGCGCTTTCGTCAACTGCATCCCCGTCTTCATCGCAAGCCATCCCGACTGGGAGGCTAAGTTCAGGGACAAGGTCGTCCCGGTCGTCGGGGACGATGTCAAAGGCTTGGTTGGGGCTACCGTGGTTCACAGGACGCTGGCGAGGTTGTGCGACGAGCGGGGCGCCAAGATCAATAGGACGTATCAGATAAACGTGGGAGGGAACACGGACTTCCTGAACATGAAGGAGCAGGAAAGGCTGACCAGCAAGAGGATAAGCAAGACCGAGAGCGTCCAGAGCCAGCTGAGAGAAAGGCTCCCTGAAGATGACATATACGTTGGCCCCAGCGACTTCATACCGTTCCTCGGCAACACAAAGCTGATGTACATGAGAATCGAAGGGGCCATGTGGGGCGACAGGCCGTACAGCCTGGAGGTCAGGCTTGAGGTAGATGATAAGGCCAACAGCGCGGGCATAGTCGTCGACGCGATCAGGTGCGCGAAACTCGCGATGGACAGAAAGGAAGGGGGCGCACTGTTGGGCCCCAGCGCCTATCTCATGAAGCACCCTCCAAAACAGTTCTCCGATTTCGAAGCTAAGATTCTGTTCGAGAAGTTCGCGAGGGTGGAAAGCTAGGCAACCGTGACGGTTGCACTCTATGGAATTGATATCAGTCCGACTCAGGCCTGAGCAATAGCTGGTTCGGGATTCTACCAACTGTGCTTGTCCAAGGTAGCTCGGATGCGGATTCTAGTATCCACGAGTTGGGGACAGCGGGTGCCTGATGTTCCAGTCACGATCAGCATTGGAACCTCTCGCATCGCAAGCAATACGAACCGCAGGGGGAGGTACTCGTCTATCTTCCTCATGGCAATTGTGAGATATCCGTCTCGTACCAAGGAATTGAACTCCCTAAGTGGGTCACTCTTACGGGGGACTCGGATGTGACGTTCACTTTACCTCTGTCGCTCGGTGAGATCATTCTTGTGGGAGGGGCATCGGCCATTTTTGGAATCGGGGTCTTGGTTCTTATGCTTCGCAAGAGAAGGGAGCAAGAGGCCCCCCTCCATCCCCATAACTGCGTGATAGCTGTCCCTCCTAGTGAGTCAAAGGTGTATGACGATAGCTATGTCACAAGTAGCAGGTGCTACAAGGCTTAAATACTGTAATTGCACAACCACGAGCATTATCACAAAGCGGCAGGCGGCGGAGTGCTTTGCTCCATTTGGGCCGCCTGCGATTTCAAACCTTTCGAATCGTATTGACAATGTCATCTAGATAGATGACACGCAATGCCATCTTGCGCAACTCCTCAGACAGCGTCCCTCTGAAAGCTAGTATCTCCACATTCTTCCCTTTGCTCAGCACTTTGCTCACTGCCCGGACATAGTCCCCATCGCCTGAAACAAGAACAGCCACATCGAACGCATCTTCCCAAGCCATACTCAGAAGATCTGTCGCTAGAGCAACATCAACACCCTTCTCTTTCCTCCTCTTCTGTCCGGTCCGAAGGTCCGTGTATTCCTTGAGCTCTCGCTCATGAACCTGAATGCCTGTTTTTCTTAAGTACTCGGCAAACTTGACTTGGTCAGGGTCGACAGGAGATACTGGCTTGCTCATGTAGAAGCATGCTCTCACCAAGGTCCTCCCCCGAACAGCTTCATTGAGTAGTTGGTGGTAGTCGATGGTCAGGACGGTATTGCTAAGCAATTTGTACCTTTCTTTTCCGCGGTAGATATTGGGGCCGTCCAAGAAGACCATGACTCTATCGTTCAAGGGCAAGTTGCTTATTGCGTTCACAGAGATGTTATTAATTTAAGCCCCAATTTGAGGGCTTAAGCCCCCCCGGATCTCAGAGACGTTCTTCTCGGCGGCGTAGACCTTCCTCGACTTGACCTTGCTCCAGATCTTCTTCACTTCGGCCTTGGCCTCCTCGACCGTCTTGACCTCGTTCGCCTTCGTATGGGCTAGCTCTGTGGATTCTGCATATGCCCCAAGAAGAACATCGAGGTGCACGATGCCATCGAAGAAATGCTCAGGGCGGAGGAATACTTGGTGGACAGGGATCTGCTGAGAAAGCTATCTCAAAGCCACTCAGGTTGGTCGTCGGAACCGCGCATGAAGAGGAGCGCAGGAGCATGCTGAGGACAACCTTCGTAGAGATGTTGAAGGAGGAACTCAGAAGGGACGATCAGAAATGAGTAAGCGCTCTCCTAGGACTGTCGCAACCGTTATAACCACCGCGGCGAGGGAACCGTCCATGAACCCCGAGGTGGAGCTCCTTAAGCAGCTGTGCGAGTCCTTCGGCCCGGCCGGATTCGAGAGGGATGTCGCCCTCAAGGTCAAGGAGTACGTGTCCAAGTTCGCAGACGAGGTCACGACGGACAAACTCGGCAGCGTGGTCTTCAAGAAGAGGGGCACGTCTGATCGGCCCAAGGTCATGCTCGCCGGCCATGTGGACGAGGTGGGGTTCGTAGTAACTAACATCGACAAGGACACCGGGTTCTTGGGCTTCGCTCCTCTCGGCGGCTGGTTCGACCAAGTCCTTCTCGCGCAGAGGGTGATCGTCAGGTCAAAGAAGGGCGACTTCATCGGCGTGATCGCCTCCAAGCCCCCGCATCTCCTGACACCTGAAGAGCAGAAACAAGTTGTGATGAAGGAGAGCATGTACATAGACGTGGGGGCTATGGGCTTGAGCGACGCTGAGAACATGGGCATCAGAATAGGAGACCCCGTTGTTCCGTACTCTCCGTTCTCAGTCACGAACGATGGCAAGGTGGCAGTCGGGAAGGCCTTCGACGATAGGCTTGGAGCCGTGGTCGCGATCGAGACCATGAGGCGCCTAGCTCAAGCTGGATCGAAACATCCCAACACGCTCTACGGCGCAGCCACCGTGATGGAGGAGGTCGGGCTAAGGGGAGCAACAACCTCCGCGCACTTGGTCGACCCCGACGTCGCTGTGGTCTTGGAGGTGGACATAGCTGGGGACATCCCTGGCATCAAGCCCAGGGAAGCAACGACCAAAATGGGCAAGGGGCCCGCGATCTTGACCTACGATTCGTCAATGATACCGAACCAGGCGCTCAAGGAGCTCGTGATCAAGGTCGCTGAGGACGAGAAGGTTCCGTATCAGCTATCCGCGATAGCGAAGGGGGGAACCGATGCCGGAAGGATTCACATTCACAAGGTCGGCTGCCCGTCCGTGGTCATATCCGTTCCAACGAGGCACATACACTCTCACGCGGGTATGCTGAGCCTCTCCGACCTTGACAACTCTATCAAGCTAACCATGAGGCTAGTGGAGCGACTCGATATGAAGACTGTTGAGTCGCTGGTGAGTCTCTAGGACCTGGGTTCGGTCTCGTCGAGGCTGCTAGCGGGCATCGCGTCCGAAGGGTGTCGTTATCCAACGAGTCGAAGGTCTGATATCTTACCGTATGGGCTCGTGCTCGCCTGACTCGGCTGACCGAGCGATCGCATCGATGATCTTCATCACGACTACTCCGTCCTCGGGTCGCCCCAACGGCTCCTTCCCAGTCCTTATGCACCGCACTAAGTCCTCGATCTCCAACATGTAGGGCTTGGCGCTTCTGGTCTTGAGCTTAGTCTCCTTCACCTTTCCCTTCCTTTCGGAGATGAGCTTAGGGGGCCTGAACGACAGCCCTCCCTTGTCTCCCAAGACGTAGACGTTCCAGAACTCATCGATGTAGGTCGCCCAGCTGAGTTCGACCAGCATCGCTATTCCCCGCTCTAACTCGACGAGACCGATGCACAGATCCTCGACGTCGAAAGGTCCGCCCGGTTCCGGGTGACCCCACCCACCAAGCCCCCGTCCCTTCGGTCCTAGCTTTGAGAAGGTCAGGCCCCTAGCCCTGAGAGGTCTGGGAAAATCCATCAGATACATCGCGAAGTCAATAGCGTGAGGACCCAAGTCGTACAGCGGGCCTCCCCCAGCGTACTTCTTCGTCGTGAACCAGCTGCCCATTCCCGGGATGCCCATCGTTCTGTACAGGGTTGCCTTTGCGAAGTATATCTCGCCCAGGTTCCCAGGAGTCGCTGCAGCCTTTGCTACCGCCCCTTCGGCAGTGAACCTTTGGGTCATCCCTATTGCGAGAACCTTGCCCGAGCGCTTCGCCGCGTCAACCATCGCCTGGGCTTCCTCAGCGTTCATTGCCATGGGCTTCTCAGAGAGGACGTTCACCCCCCTATTCAGCGCGTCCATCGCCACACTAGCATGCAGGTAGTTCGGGGTGCAGTTCACTATCGCATCAAGGCGCTCCTTATCAAGCATCTCAAGATAGTCCACATATGTGGTTCTCGTCTTCGTCTTCCTGGCCAGCTTCTTTGCCCTCTCCTCACGGATATCGCATATTGCCGCGAGTTCGGCGTTCTTGTTCTTCTTCACGTTCTCTGCATGATATGCTCCGATGCTTCCAGCCCCAACGATTCCGAACTTAAGCCTGTCCATTCTGGTATTCACACGCCCCCTACTCTAAGGATAAATGGGTTCTCCGAGCGCTGACCGAGCCGGGCCATCGACAAGCCCAAATAGGGTGACCGGGGCATCCTCGGCGAGCCCATGCCCATCGACGTGCTGGGATTCACGCGACGTTGCGTCGATACTTGGTCGCAGATAAACAGCTCGCCCAAGACCCTATGGGTTGAGCCGAGATACGCACAGGAGGACCAATCTACCAGGGAGAGACATCTGGAGACCTTCCTCAAGACCTTGTCAACAATGAGGAAAAGTCCACCCCGCACAGAACAGGAGCGAAGCTCTTCCCAAGAACGCTTGCTCTCGGCCTTCGAATCGTTCGCAGAATCGGCCTTGGGATTTGACAAGCGTCATGTGGAAGCCTTGCACCTTAGGGAAATGTCGCGAGTGGCAACGCAATTCGTTTCAGCGGCCAGGCGATTCGACCCAGCTGTTAGCGATGACGATCTCTTTCAGGCATTGCGGAATGTCTGGACGATGGGTTACCTGCAGCTTCTTATGGGCCTCCCTGTCTGTTTGACGCCAGCGATCTTTGCTTACAGCATGCTCTATCCATATAGCGACAACTTCCTCGACGAGCCCTCTGTCAGCGAGAAAGACAAGAGATCCTTCAACGGTAGGCTAGGGGTGCGATTGGCTGGTGGCGATGTCGAGGCATCTAACCATCGTGAACGCGCCGTCTTCAAGCTCGTGGCGATGATTGAGGCGCAGTACGCGCGACCAAGCTACCCTGAGGTCTTCGAAAGCCTGCTGGCAATCCACAGCGCGCAGCAGAGAAGCACTAAGCTACTCCGACATGATGCCACAGCCTACGGAGTTGACGTTCTGGGGATCAGCTTTGAGAAGGGCGGGTGCTCGGTCTTGGCCGATGGCTACTTGGTAGCCGGCCACTTGACGAGGGCTCAGGCCGAATTACTTTTTAGATTGGGGACGGTCCTACAACTGGTGGACGACCTTCAGGATGTCCGCGACGATATTTGGGACGGGTTGATGACGGTGTTCTCCAAAGCCGCCTCTGGACGCTCGGGCGGAAGTGCACGATCAGTTCTGCACGCAGCAGCGGAATGGCCCGTCGATGATGTAGCGACACACACCTTCCGATATGCCGCCGAGGTCGCTCAGGGAATGGCATATTTCGACTCCTGGGGTTCGGATCCGGTCAGGGAGGTAGCAGTGATAGGCATCACGCTCATGTTCACACTGGCCGCTGGTCGCGTCGGTGAGTTCTTCTCCAAATCATACCTTGAGGAAATTGAAGCTCACTCGCCCTTTAGATTCTCCTTTCTCAACGATTGCAGCAGGAAGTACAGTGAAGAAGGAGTGACGAGGCCTGGTCTTGCCCAGACCTTTGCCTCATTCATTGGCCCTGACGTGACGGTCCCGTTTGATGTAGAGCCCCTCATGGGTTGATGCTGAGATTCGTGTCTCCTTCCCCACGGTTGTCCAGTCAGTCAGCTAGAGCCTCAACGACTTCTTTCCGCGCGAGCTTCATTGAGGCGATAGCGTCCTCGTGGCTCACGCCCGGGATCCTGGTTCTACATATCAGGAGGTCTATGCCGAGCAACTTTCGATACTCCTCTATCTGCTCGATCACCTCACTTGGGGATCCGACTATGCATCTGTCCCTCAGTTCGTCAAAGGTCAAGGGCCGATCCTCGACCAGTCTGTGCCCCCATTCACCGTAGTCGTGCTCGTACATCCTGATGAGGGGGGCCGAGTAGACCCTCTTCGCTTCCTCGGATGTCGGCGCCACATACATGTCCCTCATCAAGGGGTGGTCTACCTTTCTCCAGTCTTTCCCCTTGGCGTCCAGCAGTTCCTTGTACTTCGAAAGAGAGCGCCTGAGAGTCTCAATGCCACCCACTGGGCCTGGGAACCAAGCATCTCCGAGTTCGGCCGCGACCGCCAGGGACGATTCCCCATATCCGCCCACCCAGATATGAGGCCTGCTCAGTCCCCCGAGCCCGGGGCTGAGAGAGAGAGGCTCTGAGATGTCACGACCGAGAACGTCGCGCCCAGACCAAAGCTCCTTGGCCCGCATCACTGTTTCCCGTAGGGCTTTGATCCTCCTCTTTCTGTCTGCCCCAAATGCCCTAAACTCCTCCAACCTGTAGCCGGTGCCCAGCCCCAGTATCAACCTGCCTCCGGAGATAACGTGAACCATGGCGGCCTCCTCGGCCACTTGGACCGGGTTCCTGAACGGCGCCAACAGGACTGCAGTTCCGAGCTTGATCCTGCTCGTCACGGTGGAGATCGCTGCCAATGTCAGCAAGGGCGCCGGATAATAGCCGACCTTCGTGAAGTGGTGCTCAAGGATCCAGACGGAGTCGTATCCCAGCTTCTCGGCCAACTCGCTCTCCCGAAGGGTCTCCTCGAACTTGCCGTCCCATTGATAGGGGGCGATCCCAAATCTCATGGCGAAGCGATGACATCTCGGTACTTATTTGTTCGAGCTTGAGACATCCAAGGAAAGTTTATGTCATGAAACTCCTCACGATACCTGCACTCCGGGAGAAGGAAGGACTTTATGACCATCCAAATCGTCCACTGTAGCGACCTCCACTTAGACAAGAACTTCAATGTCGGTAGTATGGCAAGGAACTACGAGAGGAGGGGAGACCTAGACCGCAACTTCTCTAAGGTGGTAGACTACGCCGTTGAGAACCGGGCTGACCTCTTCTTGATATCGGGCGATGTGTTCGACAAAGTGCTACCTGGCAACTTCTCAAGGGACTTCCTTGCACGTCAGCTAATCGATTTGAGGAAGCACGAGATCCCTGTTTTCATAATAGGCGGCAACCATGACGTTCCTAAGGTGCCGCAGGTTCCCAGTCTGGCCCTCGACATATTGGATACAGCCGGGTTGGCTACAGTGTTTTCCCGCTCCGATGTGATGGGGCAGAGGACTCTGAAGATAGCCGAACAGGACATCTGCGTCTCAGGGAAATCATACTTCTCACAAAGGGAGGGCGAGAATCCCATCGCAGGCCAGAGGATCCCTCTAGATGGAGATGTGAACATACTGATGCTTCACGGGTCGCTGCAGGGGCTTGACGTGATTTCCTCGGTGCCACAACTGAGCTCACAGAACCCGTTCACCCCCAAGGACATCCCACGAAAGTTGGACTTCTTGGCGCTAGGGCATTACCACAACGGGTTCGACAGGAGGGTCGGTCAATGCTTGGTGTGCAACCCCGGCTCCATCGAGAAACTGACCTGGGCCGAAATCAACGACAGCAAAGGATTCTATTGGGTGGAACTGGACAAGGAAGGCTCAGAGTGCGAGTTCGTCGGGCTTGAAACACGACCAATGAGGGACGAGCAGTTCGCCTTCGCGGAAGAAGAGGTGGACGACCCGACATCGGACGTCCTTGAGTTCCTCATGGGCAAGAAGGATAAGGAGGCAATGTTGCGCTTGAAGCTCACCGGCTCGATCCCCCAGAACACTTACTCGAAGCTGAGGCTTAGCGACATCTATCGGGCCGGTCCTGAGGCCTTCTTCTTCCTGACCGTCGACAGAAGTGAGCTTGAGATCAGCAGGATCGGAAAGGTGTTCATCGGAAGGACGGAGACACCGGCGGAAGCCTTCGCGGCGAGGATGGACGCGCTCATTAGTGATTCGGCCGGCGATCCCGAAAGACTGAAACTGCTGCGAGAGGCGAAGGAGGTCGGTCTGAGCTATCTGGGGGGTCAGCCATGATAGTGGACAGGCTCAGTGTTGAGGGCTTCAAGATGATGGGCGAGCGGATCGAACTGACCTTCCCGAGTCAGGGGAGGATTGGCATATTCGGGGGGAACGAGACGGGAAAAACAACGTTGCTGCAGAGCATCGAGTATGCCCTGTACGGTCTGAAGAGGGGCGCGGTCGCCGAGGAGGCTAGGGAGAACATCATATCATGGGGGAAACAGAGCGCAGACCTCTTGATAGAGTTCACTTGTGGGGACACCAAGTATCGACTCACTAGGAGCATATCCGCCGAAGGCCGACACAAGGCCAAGCTCGTTCAGCTGAGGGACGGGGACGAGGATCCGAGGACTGAGGTCACAAGCCTGACGGAGATCGACAAGTTGGTGGAGCAGATCACCGGCATGGACAGGGACTCGTTCACGAAGCTAGTCTTCATCAAGCAGAAGGATCTCGACGCGCTCAGGGATCTTGTCAAGGCCAAGCGTGAAGAACTGCTGAACAAAGTGATGGGAATCGACATCTTTGACATAGCCTCTGAAAGGATGCGCCAAGACATCTCTTTGCTGCAAAGCGAGCTCAAGGAGAAGCGGGCCGAGCTGGAGGTCGTAACAAGAAACAAGGACGCATACGATGAGAAGACGACCCAGAGAAAGGAGCTCGAAGAAAGAAATAGCAAGTTGCGTGGAGAGCTAGATTTGATGGCCCCGAGGCTTGCTGAGGCCAAGGAGACGTTGGACGCCTACGAATGGCTTGCGGGATATGAGGCAACCACGAAGCTACTGGAGGCCAAGGCGGGTGAGCTCAAGAGGATAGAGACCGAGCTGGGATCAAGGCAACAGCGGGAGGCTGAACTGAAGCTTTACGAGGACTTCATAGCCAAGCACGGTAGAGGGATCGAGGAGCTCTCCGCCATTAATGATGAGTTCTCTAGGCTAGAACAGGAGTTGACCAGGGCCCTCGGCGTCTTGGAAGACACTTCGCGTAGGCGTGACGCTGCCCTATCCCAGATCGGATTGCCGCCGGAGATGACCAGGGAGAACTTGGCTGCCAAGAGGAACAGGTCTTTGCTGCTGTTGTTCTTGTCCGCGCTCGCAACCGCGGCCTTGTTCGCAGGGGCGTTTCTATGGAACCTGATGTTGTTGATACCAGCTTGTGTAGCCGCCCTGTCGGCAGGCCTGCTTTTCCGAACCTACGTTCGGGACGATCGGACACTGACCCGCATGGCGAGCGCATCCGCTCTTGAGGGAGAGGTAGAGGCTGCCAGGAGGAGCGCTAACAAGCTTAGAGATGAATTGGACGACTTGACTCATCGGTCTGGGTTCACGGACGGCGCTAAGGCCAAGGCTGCCATGGACGAGATGATTCAACTGCTTTCTCGCGAAACTGGATACAACACTCTTCAAGAACTCAGGGGAGCGCACGCTGGCTTGAAGGCCCAGCTCGAGAAGACAACTCGTGAGGGTCTGGAGCGCTCACAACACGCGCTCTTTGACGAGATACGGACGTTGGAAGAAAAAGGCCGATCCCTGTTGACATCCAAGCCGCCCGCAGCCGAAGAGTTGCGGTTCTCCGAGACTGCCCATGCTGAAGCGAAGACAAGACATGAAGAGCTGAGGGGAGGAGTCGACTCGGCCAATAGTGAACTGAAGGCGAACGACAGACTCGTTGAGCAGGTGGACACGGATCTGTTGAAGCTGAAGGCTGACTTCGAAAGATATCCAACTCTCGAGGCGGAGGTGAACCGACTGGAGAGCAAGGCAAACGTGCTATCGACGGCGAGGCAGGAGATATGGGAGACCGGCAAAGGACTCAGGGAAAAGGTGATACCGCAAGCTAGGCTCGCGATCAACCAAGTTCTGCCCACGCTGACCGACGGCAGATACTCCGACTTCGATGTGACTGAGGACTTGAAGTTCAAGGTTTTCTCGATCGAGGCCGGTGAGTACAAGGAGCGCGAGGTCTTCAGCGGGGGCACTCAGGACCAGTTCCTAATTGCTCTTCGGCTCGCGTTCACCCAAACCATCTTGGACTCAAGAGTAGGGTCGGACAGGTACTCGCTGTTCATGGACGAGTGCATCTCGAGCAGCGACTACGGCAGGAGGCAGGGCATCTTCGAGGTCCTAGATGTTTTGAGGGGTACGTTCACCCAGATATTCGTGGTCGCGCACGAAGACATCTCTGACCTTGTTGACCACCATATTGTCTTAGGAAGGAATGACAGAGGGTTCACTGAGATCAGGTCCGCGAGTTGGTAGTATCTTGCTACATCCAAAGGCGGACGGGTTCCTCAAAAGCGCGGGCCTCAGGCTGAGGTTCTCTGACTGCCGCGAGTTCTACACCAGCCACATGACCAAGCATCTATCTGTCCCCGAAGTGGACTTCGTCCAGGGCAGGATAGCGGCAAGCGTTTTCATGAGGAACTACTTCAACCCGACTTGGATAGCCGACCTAGGGGAGAGGGCGGTCCGAGGGGAGAAGGAGATGTTTGAGATGATCTGCCACCCCCGATGCTCCTGATCGATGCGCTGATGCGTTCAACGGGAGGATCCCCAACTCGATCTTGACAAGGCACTACACGGACTTCTCCCCTGAGAGGCTGAAGGAGATCTATGATCGGGCGGGGCTACGGATCTTCGATGACAGCCCTTGCGGAGCTATGCGGTCTAGCGGCGCTTCCTGAAAGCCCAGTCCCTAATCAAGGAGGCAGCATAGTGACATTCATCGGCATGCTTCAGAGCTAACTCTGCTTCATCCTTCGTGAATAGCTTCTCCGGGCCTATCCCCAGCTTCTCGTTCCCATACTTCGCGATCAAGTAGAGATTCGACCAGAACCTAACAATTAGAAGCAGCCTTGGGAAATTGCGGAACTTCAGTTCTTCAGGGATCTTCTCGAGTATCTTCAGAAAATCCTCGTCCTTGAACTCATGGGTTCTCGGATATTCTTCTTGAAGGAAGAGGAAGATCGCCTTGATCCCAAACTCCATGCTCTCCTGAGAAGCCGAGATGCTCTCAGGATAATGGAGCGTCTCAAGTTGGGCCTTGGCTTGACTGCGCATGTGTTCGGACCTGCTATAGAAGCTCTCTGCGGCGTCAAACGATTGCTGCATAGGGTGTCAGGAAGACGTGTTAGCTCTCTTAAAAGGCTAAGTTACTTGCCCCTCGTCCGGCGTTCCTCCTGTAGCAAGGGAGGGGAGAACGACAATAGCGCGGGCCTAGAAGTGCTCTAGAAATCTTAAGAACATTTACCATACACTCACCACAGATGGCCCTCGACGCGATAGCAGGACTTCTCATTACCATCGTTTCGACAATAGCGTCAGCGATAGTCAGCTATCTGGTGGCGAGGTATTACGGAAGCCGGTGGGTTTACGAGCGGCAGGCTCTTAGGGATCATGCCATGGCTTTAGTTGGCGACATACAAGGATGGGCACATAGCCTCAAGGGCCACACGTGGGTAGGGCTCTCCTACACCGAGTATGGACCAGAGGGGCAAAGTGGCATAAGACGATCCCCAACTGGATTCTATGTCCTTGAGGCATCCGATCCGCCCCTCAGTTATGTCAAACAACTGAAGGAGCATTTCAACACAGGCTATCCAGATATAGCCAAGGTGTGGCAACAGTTGAAGCTAGAAACAACCGAGCACAACCGTGCCGTGGCATCGATCCTGAACTCGGTGATACCTGCTCTGAACGAGACGGCAAAGGAATCAGGTGGTGCTCTTGCCGTCGACGGGCCAGCTCTGGCTGAACACATATACAAGGAATCGGAGGCTCAAATGAAGATTGGATACATGGCCGATCTTGCGCCGGCGTCGATATTTGGAAGCGTGGGTGAGGCATATGTCACCGTAGGACACCGCAAACAGGTTGCCAGGTTCCCCTCCTTGGTGCAAGCGAAGGTTGCAGCAACCAAGATCGATTCGCTTATTGAGAAGATGGCGCGCTCGAACGAGATGAAAGACCTACTGAAGCAGCGGGATGACTTTGTGAAGAGGCGACAAGCACTCGAGGAGGCGATCGAAGACATCGCAAAAGGAATCAGGTTGGGAAAGCTACTGCAGGGGAAGTGCAAGGATTGTCCGGCATAACTCCTTCTCCGCCAACCTTCTATGGCCCTTGCGTCTCAACCTCGCAAGTCTTGGCGAAAGGTTAGTCCCATTGGACCAGAGCGGCCTAAGACGTTCTACAAGCCCTAAGTGGCTGTGGCTCTCCAAGCCTTTTTCGAGCGCCATTCTGAAGGCTCCATCACGCCGCCCTTGGAGGCGAATGACATATATCAAATAGGTGAAACTCAATATGATGCCTACGAAAAGGTGTGCGAGTGTCTCATGTCCTCTCTGCGGGAAGGCATTCAGGGTCAGAAAGGGCAAGCCAAGAACGCGAAGCCAATGGAGAGTAGCCCTGATGGTTCACCTCATCGCTTCTCTCAAGCACGGCATGAAACCGGAAGAAGCAGAACGCGTGGTTGATTCGGTCCTTCCAAAGTGACAATCGCTTGGCTACTACTGTCTACTCGTTCACAGCGAGCCATAGATAATTCAGGAGGCGTTCTCTCTCGCGTCTTGTGTAGCGCTTCGCAGCCGACTCCTTACGTGGTTGGACGAGATATCTCTGCCCAATGTCGGCCGTTATGTGCTTGTTTTTCTTGGCTTGCTTTATCCATTTCTCAGGTTCTAAGCGACGAGGCAGTTTCTTGCCGTTGATGAGCCGCTTGAAAACCTCGTGGAAGTCTTGTTTTGACCTCTCGGCCTCTTTAGCCGCCATGTATCTGAGGATATCTATGGATGGGGGAGGGTTGCGCCAAACATCTTCCCAAGCCCGGCCCTCAGGGACTCTCGCCCAGAGACGGTTCTCCAGCCTGACAATGGATTTGGGCAGTCGACCCATCCTGACCCTTTTCCCATCGTCTATTCGGTCGAGGATTCTCTGGATTGACTTCATGAAACGATCTGACTCGGCGGCCACTCTCTCAATGACCCTGGGGGCTGGTCTTATGATCATTCGCTTGCGGTTTTTTCTAACATCTATGAAGAAGACCTCAACAGGCGGAACAATGGCTTGATTGTATCTGTCTCGGATCGGTTTGAGAATCAGAGAAGCTACCTCAGACGATACCTTCCGTCGGTCGGCGACATACAAGTCTCCATGCTTCACGATGACGCCTTTTTTCCGAAGATCTTGAAGCCGTCGCGTTAGTGTATCCTTCGAGCCGACCCCCGATCTTCTCCAAGCTTCGCCGAATTTCATCCGAGGTTGCCTCCCAAAAGCCTCCAACACGGCCCGGCTTGTCCTTTCAGTGCTACCTCTTCTCCTGCCAACCAACCCGAGAACGAGGTCCGAAGCACGCGCCACCCTATAAATCTAATTTCACCAGAGTAAGCAAGTTCAGAAAATAGGCGGTTTTTGCCATGCTTGCTATCTAGTGGGGTGAACCCCAACAAGGATGATCGATCGATCTGTCGCTATTCGAATCTTGGCCGAGAATAGTGAAGATGTTCAAAGACTCCTGGATCTATTCGGCGGGATCTTAGGAGACTCGGCGCGGGGAACTCCGATCTTCGCCAATACAAGAGAACCAGGTTTTAGGGCCTACCTCAACATTTCGCTCGAAGCGTTCGAGAGGAAGCCAAATGCAGAGATAGCGGAGTCGTTTTTAGGTTTCTTTCTGCCGAGATGTCCCGTCTGCCTCCAACCTCTACAGCAGAAAATCGCCAGCGCATCTATCGTTTGCGAAGGCTGCGATATTGAATACAAGCTCCGTGAGGCGAGACAGAAATGAACCTCAGGCTGCTTGATCTTTCAGGAGCAAAAGTCGTCATTGACGAGCGCAACCGCCATTTGTATTTCTGGCAGTCGGTTCCTCCGTATCTCTCTGCTGGCAAGAAGTTCGGCTGGTCGGGATCGTCAGCGGCCCTCAGCGTAAACAAAGCGATCTTGGATCTCGCGCGCGAGAATAGCCTGGCGATCCGAATTCTCGTCGAAGATAAAACAGATCGGGCATACGAGACAACGCCTGAGGAATGGCTGGATTTCGTGCGGATCCATGGATCGGTCGAGCTGAGAAAAGGTGTCCTGATCTACGTCATGCAGTGGGACCGCGACCACTTTCAAACGATCAAGGGGGACTTTTCCGAGATCCTCGAGCTGTTCGACACCAAGGTGAAACGAAGGTGTCAGAAGATACTGGAGTGACTGCAAGATGAGCGAAGAGGACTTCTCAGGTTGGTTCGTCGAGTTCGCCGAGGGGCTCAGACGATCGATACCGCCCCGGATGGTTCCCCTGAGAGATCTTGAGAAGGCGATGGAAGAAGCTAAGACAAGAGGGGCAGGTGGTGATGTGGACCTCTTTTCCTCACTATACCGATATGAAACCGAAGATCCCAATGTCGGCCCCGTGATCGGAGGGCTCGCCTTCGATCTGGACGATTCGAAGGATCCAGAGAGGGCGCGAAAGGAGGCGATTGAACTCGTCAAGTTCTTGAGGAACGAACTCGGCGTGCGAGAGGACTCGATCGACGTGTGCTTCTCCGGCAGCAAGGGGTTCTCCCTTGTTGTTAATCGCCATGTTTTCGGATTCGAGCCATCAGAGATCTTGCCGCTCGTTCACAGATCCATGGCGAGAGAGAGATCGTCGATAGGCTTAGTTTGAAGACCGTGGATCTGAAGATCTATGAGAGAAGACGTCTCTGGCGCCTGCCGAACTCGCAAAACTCGAAGAGCATGCTTTACAAGGTTAGGCTCACGGCTCAAGAACTTGAGAGCCAGTCCGTAGATCAGATCCGACAAATCGCGCAGCGACCGCGCGCCCTGATCCAGCGCGTCGACCACGAGCTATCCGAACAGGCGCGCGCGTTCTACCTGAGGCACAGGGCAAAAGTTGAGGAAGAACTGTCAAAGAGGCCCGCCGTTTTCACCCAGGTTGAATACAAAGGAGAGGCACCGCCGTGCATTCGAACAATCCTCGAGAAGGGAGTTGATGAAGGGCTACGGAACGAGGCGCTCTTTCGGCTCGCAGTCTTTCTAGCGCGAGGGGGCGAGGGACCTGAGGAGATCAAGGCTCAGCTCTTGGCTTGGAACCAACGGAATCGCCCGCCGCTTGACAAACTTGACGAAATCGAGAGGACCGTTCTATCCGCTTACCAGGGCGCCATGACCGATCTGTATTCAGTCGGGTGCCGCACGCAAATTCTTCATGACCATTGTAGCACTGCCGGATGTCCTTTCTTCGACGAGTCCAAGCCCCAACCCCTCACGCCCGACATCAAGGAGTTCCTCAAGTCGCCGGACCTCCACAAAAATACGGTCCGCATCCTGGGCCACAGGATCGTGGGAGAGGACAGCCTCAAAGCGTTGCTATTCTATAACGGGATAGGGGCTGTCGTCCACGAAACACCCAGCGGAGCCATAGTCTGCGATCGATACGGCCTAGGCAAGAGCTACGTAGAACGGATGGTTGCAGGAGTTTTTCCGAAGAGCCGCGTGGAGCAACCGACATCGATAACAGAGGAGGCGGTAAATTACCTGGCTGAAAGTTACAAGGGCAGGATGGTCAGGATCGACGAGCTTCACGGCATGGAGAAAGGCCTGCCTCGCATCCGATCATGGATGACCGAGGGCAGGATCGAGCACTGGATAGCGCCGTCAAGCGAAGACAAGGTAAAGAAGACACGTAAGATCATCGGTGAAGGTTGCCCGGTCTTCATGACCTCCACGACGCAAACGCCCGAGCCGCAGTTCGCGAGGAGAAACTGGATCCTGTTCTGCGATCCGACGGTGGAGCAAACGAAGAGGATCCATGACTATCAGGACGAGCGATGGAAATTTCCCAAAGTCTATTTCAAGCCCCAAGAGGACGAACTGGGCCTCCTAAGCAAGGCGGTGTGTTTCATCATGGACAACGCGAGACAAGTCAAGGTCCCCTACAAATATTCTTTTCCGTCTGAAGATCCGAGATCAAGGGGGGACAAAGAGAGGTTCAGCCAGCTGATTGCGAACATGGCCAATTGGCACGCGCTTCAGCGGAGGAGGCTTAAGACGAGCGACGGTGAGGAATATATCATAGCCGACGAGCAGGATCTCAACATCGCCTTTGAGGTTGTAACGCCCTTTCTGAAAACCACCCTGACCGGCCTCGACAAGGCCTCGCTCCAGATTCTCGAACACATGCAAAAGAAGCAGAAAGAGGATCCGACGATAGTGTTCACGGTAAAAATCATTTGGGATGGAGTGAGAAAGGAAGACAGGAGCAGATTCTGCGAACAGCATATCAGAAACAGGCTCGATCTCCTCGAAGAAGCAAACTTAGTCAGTATAGACACGGACACGAAACCATACAAGATCATTCTGCTGATGAATCAACCGGCCTCACTCGAAGGTCTCGTCAAGATCACGGATGACGGGAGTGCTACTCTGGAGGAATACCGGAAGATGGGCGAGATCATCGAGCCCGAAGAGCGGGAAGGGCCTGAGCATCAAGAGGAGATTGAGCGTGCCGAGAAGCACGACCATGGCGACATCAAAGACAATCAAACGCCAAAAGAGCCCTCAACGAAACAGGGGGCAGAAGGGTCAGAGGAGTTTCAAGACACGCAAACACCACTCGAGGGCCCCTGCTTCGTCTGCTCGAAGCCCGCAAGCAGGACTCACCTGACGGAGACTGGCGGCCTGATCTATCTTCACGAGGAATGCGAAGAGGACTACGGGGGGCGATTGTGAAATGCTCAGGATCAAGGACCCGGAATTTTGGAGAAAGCTGAGAGAGAAATATGATGAAAGGCTCAGGGAGGTCGAATCCAAGTCGCCACGTTGGGAGACATTTGATTTCCACGGAATGAGGGCTTTGGGACCAAGTGCCTTGGGCAACCTTGAGATCAGTCCCGATATGCAGATGGATAGGCTATGGGATAGCGTCAAAGACTTGGACCTGACTTGGCGGTTTCTCCGCGACCTGATAAGGCACGGGAGAAGAAGGACAGGAGAGTTTGAGCTCGTTGGCAGGCTGGAGGAGTTCGAGGCCCAAGTCGATCGCGCGATCGGTCTGATCTATCCACCTTGGAAGAAGACAAAGCAGCTCAACAACGTGACTGACGACCGCAGAAAGCTGAAGGGCGCTCTGAAAAGCCTCGAGGCAGCGTTTGAAGCGTTCAAGTAAATCTACATTGATGTGAGCCTGAAGCTCGAGGCCAGGAGGGGCGGCAAACTGGGCAACGCGGTCTCTTGTAGTAGCGATCCATCTTTCTTTGGACCATGGAGGTATAGGAGTAGGGCATGTCTAAGTTCGCCGGCAGGGAAACCCGTCTTCTTCGCTCGCACGCCTGACATCCCTGAAACCCACCATCGCATGATACTTTACCATAAACGAGACATCACATCCACAGAGGACAGATAGCTTGGAAGCAACCGCCCTGATGTTGGGCGTGTCTGGCACCACGATGAAGACTTCGTCACATGTCGGGTTTTGGAGCAACTCAAAGTCTTTGTTGGCCTCCGTGCCGGGCGTGAAGTGACCGTATTCAAGCAATCGGGCAAACTTTACGCACCTCTCAGTGCGTCCTAAACGAAGCACGAACTTGCCCTTCTTCACCGCCTTCTCAAGGTATCTATTGAGCTGTTTGGGAGTCATCGGCATGACTCGTTCCACCTTTTCTCTCCCCCTTCGGCGGGCTCCGGACTCAGTTCACCAGGTGGCACCTGGTTCCACCTCTCAGCGACTTTGAACAGTCGGCGTGCGGCTTTTCCACAATATTCGCAGGTCCCCTCGTGTTGTGGGGGTTCATACCACGCGAGCAGTTTCTGCTCCCTCAACACTTCCAAGCACACCTTGCACGCGAGACGAGCGTCGCTCCCTGGTTCATCGCTGAGCACCGTGAACGGCATCCCATTCAAGCCACTTGCGCAGGCCATAGGTTGCATCCCTGAGATGCCTGTAGATGTTGGGGGTTGTCACGATCCAGCCGGCCGACCTGGTTCTGGGCCGCACGCGAAGAAGGTCAAAGGACGTGAATACCTGTATTTCGCTCACTCACTCAAGAATCCACGGACCGGAAGACATTACATCAAGTGGTGCTACACTGGAAGCACGCAGGAGGTCTAAGGGGGCGGGAGCGTGAATGAGTATCTCAAGATCATAGAATCCGAGTGTAGAGAATGAAAATGACTGGGGGTGTCACTAAGATAAACACTATATTGCTTAGACAAGCGGGTTACCGGGACCGATGAGCGAGTTCCATGATTGGGAGAAAGGGCATCTGTCTGATGCGAGGATTTTGAATCAGCCAGAAGCAGTCCGGACGCTACCTGGGAAAGTCAGGATGGTATACGATGAATCATTCTGGGGCGGTTTCGAGAGAATCGAAAAAGCGCTGAACGTCATGGCTGAAAGCGACTGGACGCCGAAGGCAATGGCGATTCATGGCATATTCTTTGGCGTCCTCGGACAGACCGGTTATGTCATCGTGGAGAAGTTGCAAAGATAGGAGCAGGCGTTCTCCATCTGCTCGGTTTCGCTCTTCACGTCTATTCTGACTTCAAAACCTCCAAAAGGATTGCGCTTCTGGCGTTGCTTTCCTTCCTAACGATCTCAAGAGACTCGTCATCGTATGCGTGAAGTCTCGGATCACCGATGAAGCACATCAGGAACTCCTTGAAGAACTGGTCAACGTGCTTGGCATACAACCCCCCGCCGGAACTCAGGCCAACAACGGCGGACGCTGGCACTACCGCAAATCCCCCAACACTGTAGATCATGATAAAACTGTCGGGACTGAGGTTGAGCATCTCCTTTGACTGGTGTTTACACCTCTGCATTTCATTTCCGCCGGACAAGTCCACTGTGGTTAGGGAACCAGGGCCTCTTCTGACCAAGAGTCTTGGGGATTCCAGCTTCGCCTGCACCAGAATGCCCTTCGACTGACTGTAAGGTCCAAGCCGAACATTCAGGACACCACAGAAATCGGCTCCAAACTCCTTCTCTGAGGCCTTTGGGCCTCGATCTCTTAGGGTTCTGGCGCGGAATAGTATGCCACTTTCTTGCACATGTTGCCTCGTAACAAGCTCCAAAGTTCCCAAGAACCGATCGGTCGCTGAGGGCTCCGTTTCTATCGCTCCACCCCGGATGCCTTCGATGACTTGTCCCTCGGCCTCAGACACCAGTTTGCCGAATTCTCTGACAATCCCACTTACATACATTCTCGTTGCCTACCCCGCTCTTGCTTGGACATCATGTGAACGAACACCGTGAGCTAATATGGATACTTTCGCATCCCGCGGTGCAAGCCGCTTGCTACCTCCTGCACCTTTCCGAGTCTTTCGACAACTCCATCGATGAACCGTCAAACAGCCTTAGATGTCTCTCCGTCTTCTACGGACCTCCTGGTCTTCCGCTTCCTCCTGCAGCCTGACCAAGAAGTATCCGGAGCGCTCCTTCTGCCTTTGCATGTCCAAGCCATAGTCGATAGTTCTCATCAAGGACGCGCCGCCGATCAACTTGGCGAGTTCGGATAGGGGAAAGGGAAGGAGGCTTAGGATTAGGCTCAGTGGGGTCAGGACGGCGCTGACTCCGAACTTCAATCGTAAATACTTCCGGTCCTTCTCGACAGACTCCGCTTCCCTGTTCAAATGCTCTTCGACTTGAGATACGACCTGTTGTATCTCCTTCTCATCTCCCAACTTGGCCATCTCCATTTCTTCCACCTTTTCTCCCAGCTCCTCTCGGAACGACCTGAAAGAATACCTCGAATCGTCGCGGACCTTGATTATCTGATCTGGCGGGAGATTCATCAGAGCCCCCAACCTCTCCAATTTAAGCCCCTGCCACACCCTCCCCGCCTTCGTCTCTTCTCTCATCTTCATCCAAGTCCTCTCATCAAGCAAGCCCCTTTGAACCAACAGTCCAGCTCTCTTTTGAGACCAGAGGCCAAATAGCCTGTAAGGTTGCCTCAAGTCCGTAGTGGGCGAGGAATCTGTCAAGGCACTTCCGAAGAACCCTGAACCTATCTCCCGCGATCTATTCTCCAACAATACTCCGAAGGCACTGTTCCTCAGCCCACCCCCCTCATCGATTCGCTTCTGAGACATAGTGTTTTGGACTCTGCGTTCACAATCTTGTATGAGAGCTTCTCCCTCCAATCCTTTGTCCTCATCCTTGAGGGCTCCGTCCGATGAAGCCCATTCCTCATCTTTCAAGTCCTCATCCGCAAGATTATAGACCGTTTGACGCAATGACTTCGTCCATGTAGATACCACTGGAAGGGCCTCAATGAGGCCGGCTTCCGCCCAAGGCCATAAAACAAGAAGAGAAGCCAAGTCTGAAGTGATCGCGATCCTTAAGCCCTCGGTTGCAAAGGCATCTCTAAGAACTGAAGCGGCCTCCAACGAATCTGCGATCACAACTTTGCCATAGTAGAGGGCTGTCTTCCTTACGAACCAGTCGAAGGGAGCTTCCTTCACAGCAGTTTGAATTGGAAAACCTCCAAAATAGAACGCTTTGGGCTGTTCCTCATATCTCCGTAAAGATTCGACGATTTTCACGATATTCCTCTGGTAATGACTTTGAATTCGACTCTGCAGGCCTTCTGCGAAGCTCTTGAGTTCACTCTCGGGCATGTTCCTGATCTCTTCAAGCCGCTCAACTCCTCTTTTCCCAACGCCCGTTACCTCTAGAATCTCCTCAAAGTATCGCTTTGTTGCACTCTCGGCCATGATACAGGTGATGAAGCCGTCAAGCTTGCCGATTTTGCTCTTTTGGTCACGCGACCGAGGGGTTAGCCCTGAGTCTCGAGAGGGTAGGATCCTGAGCCCGGAGCGCTGGAGCTTGTCGAAACGGGACATCAGAACGATTCCGAAGATAACGAGGGATAGGACACCCGCCAAGGCTTAAATGAAATGAGTTCTCACAGGCTGATTGTGGGTGCCTGGTGATGGGCATAACGGAGGCCGAGTTGAAGAACCTCATCAAGAAATGGGAGCGGCCGAAGGTCGACTTCAAACGCGAATTGCGGTTGAGAACGAAGGAAGAGAAGAGGGAATTCGCAAAGGATGCGTGTGCGATTGCAAATTCCGAGGGCGGCGTAGGGTATCTGATCATTGGCTTCGATAAGAAGAAACGCCTCGTGGGCATGCAACAAGGGCAATTGGATGAGGGACAACTACAACAGATCATCTCCCACCGCTGTGACCCCCCAATCGATATCTCGTTACAAGTGCTGCTTTACAGGGGGAAGCGGGTTGGGGTTATTGAGATACCGCCCAACTCGAGGAAACCGCATCAAGTATCGACGCCAGGCGGATTCTACATACGCCATGGCAGCTCAACAAGCGTGATGTCTGTTGACGAGATCATGTGCGCGATGCTCAAAAGACGCGAGATCGAAAGCGGAAGACAGGGCGAATACGACGACCTGAGCATCAGCAGACGCGCGGAAAGATTAGCGAACGACGCGATCGACTGTTTCAGAGAATTCGGCTTCAGATACAGTGAAACGGTGCTGAAAGCGGAGCACTTCACAGTCACGTTGCCAGTGTTCGAGCGTGACAGGGACAAAATCCGCTTCTATTGCATGTTTCTTGGGGATAATCCTTCTCCGAATCATGAAATCCGGTGGCCCCAAGCCATTGATGGCTGGTGGAGTAGCTTGGATCCAAAACAAAGATGGTTCAATGCTTTCTGCCTATTCACGTCAGGGAACGTTCGCCGGGGTATGATACGGGAGCGGTTCATGATGGGCACGATGAATGTCGTCGAAGTCGCGAAGAACACATACTACAGAGGAATCGGCGAGGTCGACGATCCTACAATGAAGCAATTGAACTGGAGACTCGAGAATCACGTTCCGCGATTCTTCGTGCAAAGACTCAGGTCTAAAACCGACATTCGCGACAGGATCGGTGTCCTGATGGACTTCATCAAGAGGAACAAACAGGTATGCAAGGCTGTGAGGCGACTAAAAGAGCTGGAAAAACGTCACCGAGATCGCGAAGAGCGCGCGCGGTCGGCTCGTCGCAAACGAGTTAGGTAAGAAAACAACACCCTCTTGTGAGATCGTTGAGGAGGCCCCGTATCTGGCCGCCCATAAGCATCCAAACTCATCCAAACTCGGGCAGTTGGGATGTTGATTCCTCGGTTTTCGTTAGTTTTGGACTAAACAAGTGATGTTCTGCAACATGTTGTATAACGAAACTCCTCTCCGCTCCTCACTGGATTGGATAGGGTAGGAGGGAGAGGACTCAGAAATCGGTTGCGAGAGTTTGGACGTTCAATTTGCGCGAGAAATAGCGAACCACGCCGCAGAAGCTCCAAACTCGAAAACCCAAACATCGCAACTCCAAGCGCTCTGTCTGCCCTATCCTTGCCTCTTCTCTACTCTTGGAGGAGGCCGTTCTCGAAAAGGTGTTTTGTGAGTATGAAAGAACTATTTGCATGTATGCGATCGATAGAGGAGCCTACTATATGCTCGTAGGACTGGCTATCCCTTTGTTCCTTCCGGTTTCTGTCCAGTATTCGCCGAACAGTTGAGATTGTGGAATCCTTTGTCTTCTCAAGCTTGACGCCGTCCTACTGTTGTTCTATGCAGGTCTCTTCTGCTTGTCCGGCCTCTTTTCCTTCTGAGTCGTCCGATTCTGCCGTATCCATTTGTGAGACAGTTGCCGCTTGCCATGCTCGCACACGAGTTTGAACATAAATCCCGGGTGTGCAACATAGGGATGGTTGGATTCGAGGAACATATCCAAAGACTGTCCAATTGGCGAAGATTGACGGAAGAGGTAGTTGAGGCCACGCCACCGCAACCCGGAGTCTATGTGATACGCACAGCAGGCGGGACGCCATTCGGTCGCTTGCGTGGCCAATCTGACATCCTCTACATAGGACGCTCAAAAAACCTGAAGAATAGGATCAAGAGCTATCTGCTCCCTGGTGATCGAAAGACTGCGTTGCGTGTCGCGCAAATGGCCGAGAGATATGGCATGGAGGTTGCTTGGCGCCTTGATGATTCACCGAGTCACGGCGAACTCCTTCTTCTCCGCCAGTATTGGAGTGACCATGATGAACTTCCTCCGCTCAACCACTCACGCCCGTGGAAGTGTCTCGTCGGGGTGCAGGACAAAATAGCAACAACTGACAGTGTTGATGTGACCTAATCCCTCAGAACCTCAGCGGATCGATGAGCGTTCCTGTCGTCAAGCACAGTTTCCATATCGTTGATCTTGGCCTTTAGATGCACCAGCATCAACATGAACATCGTCTCGCTCGGCAAGGGTCTCGGCACAATCGATCCAGCGTCTGATCTTGTCAAAGCGGCATCCAGTAGCTCCTTGAGCGCCCTCCTCTGATCCTCCGGCAAGAACGGCCTCATCCTCATCCACTCTTGACACTCTGCGTTGAGCCACTCCCTGAAAGTCGGGACCGTCCTGCCCATGTCCGATACTTTCCGGGTTCTTTGTCATAAGGCTCACAGGTCGCCTCTTGAGGAGAGAGACGGCTGCCAGAAAGTGAAATGCGGTGCACTTTTCCGAGCAAGGCACAATAGCGTTATCGCGAAAATGCGAATAGAGCATGAAGAAGGAGACTTGGGCATTGATCATCGCGTCCGTTTTGACTGTCATGATATTGAACGACTTCTCCCTGCACCTAGTCGAACTGTGGAAAATAGAACAGCTACACCCTCTTTACTGGTTCTTTTGGTCGTTCCCCAGCAGGGAGGCCTATTCCATCTTCTGGACGGTCCACTGGGGGCTGGCTCTTCTGCTCGTCGTCATTCTTCTCATCTTCGCCTTCCAGGTGTGGGAACGCGAGAGGTCCATCAGTCGCAAGCGCAGACCTCTGACGCCACGACGGCCTTGACTTTGTCTGACTGCTTTCAGCCGGGACCGATTCGATATTCTGGCTTACAGGAGAGCTGTTCCGAGAGGGAGTTCCAGCGGATTTGGACCACGGGGCAGTAAGACAGGACACGTCGCGCGCGAGGAGGCCCTACAAAAGACCGTACGAGTAGCAAATCATGGCAACGTATGAAGCGAAAGACTTGAACCTACTTGGGCATTGGCCCCGCCGGCTTCTCCGAATTCACTCTCAACGAAATGGTGGTCTCCTCTGGCCCCGCCTCCAGGGCGCACACACGTTGGTCCGATGCTTCCTACGGACCTGGGTAGGGGAAAACCACCGGAACAGGTTCCCCCCAACCTCTGCCCGAGTCCCTCTTCTGCGGACCCTGTTGACTTCTTCTGGGCGGACTCTATGTCGTCTAGATTGTAGCCAAAGCCAACCGCCCTCCATGACTCAGCGAGCGTGGTTCACAGGTTTGTTTTGATCATAAGCTCTCAAAAATATGAAAAAGAAAGGAGAGTTAACCGCGCGTCTCTACGGCGGTTCAGTAGGCAATGCCGGAATTACCTGTTGTGGACGTGCTTCTATCTTTCTTCGGTATTCAGATACTATTCCTCCCGCCAAGCCGCCCAATAGGCCTATGACAGCCCCTTTCAAGCTCATCGCGACCAGGATGATTGCGATGCCAAACTGTAGCAAGCCAATGAATGGCTCAATACCCCGAAAGACCAGTGGTACTTGTCCAAGCAAAACGGACAGAATAATAGCTAGCAATATCCCACCCAACATTCCCGAGAAGAACCCAGCAACGGCACCTCTTCCTGCGCCCCTAGCTATGTATCCGGCTATTAGACCGGCGACGAAATCGCCGATTATCGGCACGAATCCAAGTAGTAGATGAAGGCAGAATCCGACTAAGATCGCCAGAAACAGGTTCCCACCGCTTTGACTCATTGCCGATCCCCTATGGAAGCTCCTTGGACACTCTCCCCTTGGTGGCCTGACTTCTCAAGATCGGTTTTATGAGCACGAAATAGGCAATCAAGATGGCAGCAATCGGAATGAAGTACGGCCCGACCATACCGAGATAATGGACGACCATTTCAATCACAGAAGGTGCTGCCAATTCGTAAGCAAGCTCAGCGTGGTCTAGGGCCCTCTCGTAATCCGCGCTTCTCAGGAAAGCTTCAGCCAGGGTAAGTTCATTTTCGGCCTTGATCCGCTTATCTACAGGCAGTATGGTATAGCTCTCTCTAAGCCTTTGCTTCGTGTCTCTTATTATTCCTGCTATGCTGTCAAATCTCTCACCTTCGTCCTCTAAGGCTTGAAGAGCCTTCTGCGCGAGCTTAGTAGCTTGGTCTCTGTTTCCATCCCTTAGCATTTGAATCGATTCCATGAGGCTTGAAACATATGCGGCCTTCCTATATTCGGGGATATTAGATGACTGGATGAGGTTTTGCAGGCTCACAATTGGGTCTGAGTCAGTTCCTGGTTGGGTGTCACTGGCATCTCCATGAACAACCCTAACTACAAGGAGAGGACAATAGTCAATCGCTTGAACTAGGAGTAAGGTGGCCTCAGTGGCACCGGGGCCTGTTCCATAAACCTGTACCAGTACCCGTGATTCTTTTGCCTCGATCAGGACGTGCTGACGATGCTTTTCGATGATGTTGGCCCCTACGACCATGAACAGAGGCTTTGTGAGCGAACTGAAAATCCTCACCATTTCTCCGGGGTTGCTCTCCATGACCAACACGATCGATACTTCATCACTCGGATCATGTGCATAAACCGTGAGGTGAGAGTCCGAACGCAAAATCTGGAAGGTACTCGACGTGCTACCAATGGTCACGGTCAGAGACTTTAGCGTCGGGGCACCGAGAACGTATTGTAACTGACCAGCAGACAAGAACAACAAAGTTATGATGCAGATCGTTCTCCTCATGATGATTCGCCTCGAAGCAGGCCCTTCGCATCTACTCCCAAGCGACCAGCTATCATTTCTAGACCTTCACTCACCCATGGGGTGCTATCTATCGCCTTCTCTCCGATGTCCCTCGGGATTGCAGCCTCAACGGTTTCGACGACCCTGGTTGAATCATGTAGGTCGAAAATCTCGTCGAGGAGCGGTATGTTCGATTTTCCGGTGTGGATGAATAGAACGTATGCGAGGGCTACGTATCGGTCTCCTCTCTTTTTGATGGGCACATGAGTTGGCAGAACAATTGTTGGTCTCTTGGTGAACGCTCGGCTGTTGTTCTTAATCTCATAGACTTCATCTTCCTCGAATGGACCATGAACCATATACAGTCCTCTGCTGTGTAAGGGTTCTCTACTAGCTAGTGCTGAAAAGGCTCGATTTACGGTGTTGAGCGTAGCTTCGGAGTCGGGTTGTATCTGCTCCTTTCTCTTGAGGATCATTATCGAGCGAAATATCTCAATGCCCGAGGTTACTTCCCTTATTTTTATTGGAGCCTCCTCCGCGTCAACAGTGCATATTCCGTTTCCCTCTTCTCTGAGCTTGTTCAGAATAGTCGTGACATCCCATTGGCCTCCCTGCCCAAGGCATCCTAGGATGTCCGCTTTCGCTCTCGCGTAGGCGTAGTCGCCTATCCTCAGATTTCCATTGAAGGTGGGTTCGTTAAAGCGAAGGAAAACAAGTGAATTCTTTGGCGTCCCTGCAGATATCCTATGAGCAGTTAGGGACTTCAACTGCGAATGCTCACCAAGTATCCATGTCCTTATGTCAAAAATTGTCTTCAGCGCGCGCTTCAGCTTAAAGAGCATGAAAAGATTGACCCCTTCGGTGCCGCCAACACTGTGATTCTGCTCAAGAATCGGGCGAGCGTTCGCTTCTTCGAAATACTCAACTACCGCATCAATGGATGTATCTATTGTCTGTTCCAGCTTAGGAAGGCGTTGCGCCGCTTCGGTCAACAGACCGCCGGTAGGCCAGTCGCCGTAACTGTCGAACCGGAAGTTTACCGATGGCGGAACGGTGACGTAACTTTTCTGTCGAATAATGAAATCCCACGGCCTTCTCTTTGAAGGCAATTCAACCTGGGTGACTTCTCTTTGTACCGAGAAGTTCGCATTTAGCCATTCGATCGTCGCCCTGTTCGTGTCACCAAGGGAACCGCACCGCTCCAGGTTGCGAAATAGGTGCTCGTTCTTTATGACTCCAATCTCTCTTCCAGCAAGGCGAGCGCCTGGTGTGTTTACTGTGCAGACCGCGGCACAACCGAACTTCCTCTGCAATTCTTCCTGCGGCAGGTCAATCTTCATCAACTGATTCGGTCCGAGGTAGTATAGCGTCATCTCATGTATCACCTCCCTTCGTGATCCTACTTGCCCCTCCAACCACCGCACTCGGAGGCGCGGCTTCGACGGGCGTGAAGGCCGTCCTAGAATGACGGGGGGATCCTTCCTTCACCATCTCTCCCTTGCCGGTCGGAGATATTTTCCCAAAGACCTTCACCAAGTGAAGGGTCTTTAATACATGTTGCGCAACCTTGTCTGCGGATTGGGCAGAGAAACCACATCCGCAATCCGCCTTGAATTCAAAATCGAGATCCGAGTAATCTGATGGCCCGTGTTCAAGATTGGCGCCACCTCCTTTCCACGGCGTTACGCTTCCAGATACTGTTACAATGTGGCACTGCTTTTCAGCATGAGCCCTCGCGGCTTCCGAATTCGGCAAGGAGTGCTGACAGCCGCAATGATAACGTAGAAAGAACTTAGGCCTCTTCTGGTGGACCTTGATCTCTCGATTCTTCACGTGATGAACACGTCTCAGAGCTGTTTGCTGAGCAACTTGGATGAATTCGAACCCTGGCTCACTGTTTGATGGAGGAATTCCGACGGATCTCTCGTTCTGACCCCTCTGGGTCTGCATGCCTCTTGTCTCATCCTCAGTCCTTGGAATATGGATAGGATCCTTGATCTTCGCCTCAGGTTCTATGTCGTACACTTCTACCAGGTCTGAAGTTTGAGGCATAATATTACCTGCCTTCGCCACCTGCGACGAGGGCAATGCAGCCTCCTTCCTACGCTTCCGACCTTTGATCGCTTGCATCCATTTCTGCATCAGTAGGTTTCACACCCTTCCCTCGGGCCGTAGGAAGAAGTCTACCCCGAACCCTTCAACCGAGCGCGAGGCGACGGTGACTGCCTCCTTGAGAGCCCTACTTGGACTAAATCCCTGAGCGAGCAACACCGAGAAGACTCCTGCCAATACATCTCCCGAACCGGTCTTGTCGACCACCTTGGCCTTGGGGGCCGGAACAGAGACCTTGAAGCCACCATCCACATACTCCGCCCCGTCCTTGCCTTTCTTTATTACCAAGGCAGCCTTACCCAAATCCTTCGTCGCTCTTATGAGATCATACTCCCTCTTGTCGACAAAGACAAGGTCAACACTTCTGAACAGTTCTTCTATCTTGCTTCGGGATGATCGAATGTAATCTTCCAGCGTGTCAATGCTTATCATAGCATCAGAGTGGTTGCAGACGTGCCGAACGAATGGTTCCTGCTGAACCGGAGGCATCGTAGCGATGTGGATGAAACTAGAGTCTAGGTACTCGTCGGGAAAGTCATTTGGATTCAGATTCTCGCACGCATTCAAGCGACATTGAAATTCTCTGACAGTGCCATCCTTGTCATGATATACATGGTAGAATCTTGCGGTTTTCTCCCCCTTGCAGACTTTTACTCCTGTCAAGTCTATGTGCAGTCTAGATAGGAGCGACCAATCATAGTCTTCGCCAACCCTTGACACCATTCCGACATTTCTTGAATAGATTGAAGCAGGAAGGGAAACTAGGTAAGCTGCTCCTCCGGGGACGAGTCTGGATCCTGCATCAGATCTGTTCTCATCGAATCCTATGTGTCCTACGACCACGAGGTCATATCTTCTCATGTTAGCAGTACCCCCATCCCTCCCTAGAGACCTTGCCACATTTATTACATCTGTATAACTCCAACGGATCCTCGTCACCTTTGGTTGTTCCGCAGTACACCAAGGTAGCTTCTGATGATTCGCACGCCGGGCATCTATGGGAAATTGACTTGGTCACGAGACGGCTTCCGGAACCAAGAACGACAGACACCGCTCCTAGATGCTTGGGCTCCAGCGCCACTCTGACAAGTCGGAGTCCCCTCTTCTCGAAGCCACACCTAGAACACTTGAGGATTTTGCTGCGAATTCCGAGGAGTGTCCCACAGACCGGGCAGAATTCCATTTCTCTCACCCCGGTCTCTCCTTCCTGTAGCGTAGAGCCTGCAAGATGCTATATTTGGGGAACTCAAAGTCAATAGGAATCAGCGTCTCGTCCAACAAGCATGGCTTTAGATACCCAGTACGGGTCACGAACAAGTCGGAGTTCGCAACACAGTCTCTGCACGAAAGCGCGCATGAACAGCGTATGGTCTCGACTCTCAAACCTCTTGGAGTCATCCACGTTGTGGTTCTCCCCTTTCTCTTCCCCAAATACCCACCTAGTCTCCAGAGAGTGGGCTCCAAGTCAGCCAGCGATCTGTAGTACTCGAACGTCTTTGGATTCTCCTTCACCCTGAGAACCTCAATGAATCTTAAAGCGAGCACCTTGTGAAGCTCTGCGAACTCCACTGCGTTTCTGATATCTGTTGGTGAATCATTCAGCCCCCTCAGAACTACATAGTTGATCTTCACTTGGAACTCCAACGATACGGCATCATCGATTCTACCGACTATGCCATCGACATCAACTTGAGTCTGCCTGGTTATGGTTTCGAAGATCCCCTTTTGAAGCGAATGTAAGCTGATGTTCAGCGTCGTGATACCAGCCTCTGCCAGAGCTGCTAGGTACGTTCTGCCTAGCCGCGAACCGTTTGTGACCAAAGTTTGAGGTTTTCCTTTGAGGCACCGAGCGTAGTCCAAGATTACATCGCCTAGAAGGGTGGGCTCTCCCTCACCAGTGTAAGTCACGCCAGCGTATCCGAACGACTCCGCACAGTCGAACAAGCGATTGAGTTCACGTGGACTCATGGCATGGTCCTGATCTTGTGCTAACGTGGTGCCATGACCGCCCTCACGGTGACAGAAGACGCAATCAAAGTTGCACAGCCCCGAAGGTCCGACGATGAACCGAACGTCACCCGCACTTCCGCGTGATTGAACCAGGGCTGGTTCTATTGCTTCCGCCGCAGATTCCATGTGGAATCTAACCCTAGATTCCACAAATACCGTTTTCGAAAATTCCCACCCGATACTGGAATTCGATTAGAGTTGGACTCAATCGAATAGCATAAACCAGAAACCCCAACCTCGGTGAAGTGTAATGAGGTTACACTTCGCTTCGCTTCACTTCGCTTTGTGGAAGTTTGTTCCACAACTCTTTAAAGACCCAATTGAGCAAAGTTATGATCACCTCCGCCTTATCCTTATCGAATTCCAACGCCCAATCAAGTCCTTTCGGACTTCTCTGAAATATGTGTGCTTTTCTGTCCGTGACGACAAACCTCAACGGATGGAACTTCGTTGGCGCGCCGTCTAGATACTCCCGCAGAATCTTGGTCTCTATCGAATTGGCCCTAAGCTCTTCAATTAGCTTCTGGTCTGCATCAGAGGCTATGACCCGGCAGCTTACACCCTGCTTTACCTTGCCCTTCAGAATGGAATAGCCCTCGTCCCTAAAAGTTTCGAGCGTTACCAAGAGGAAGTCTACGTGCTCCCCCTTCCTCAGGTCTTTCAATGTTGCATTGATTCTCTCGCTCAGGCCCTCTATACTTGAAAGAAGAGTACAAGGATTTACTCCTTTCATGAACATCTTGGCACAATACTTCTCGATTAACTGGGATCTAAGCTGGTTGATTTTATCAATTTCTTGTAAAGGACCCGATGTCTTGAAGTCGGTCAAATCTCTTAGAACCCCTTTTGGGTCACTGACCTTATAGAAAAGACTACGGGCACGACTCATGTTTGGCAGCACTTCTACGCTTTCTTTGCATATCTTGCTGAGATCTCTCAAGCTGTTAGCGATATTCGCTTCCGTTGTCTCTTCGAGGCCCAGATTGGATAGCCCGCTTTCTTTCACCAGGGTGTTCCATTTCCGAGCTATCAGTACCTTATTCCCTTTCCCCAGTTTCAAGAGCATAAGAGCGACAATGCCTACCCATCCAAACTGTCTTTTCATGTCTGCGAATAGGTGCTTCTCCTCGTCATCCAGCGAGAGTTTGACCTCGTTCAAGTTTTTCCTCGTTGCCCTATTGTGAATTGTGAATAAAAGCCTTTTTAGGAGCAGTTCCCCGTAATTGAGTTATGGCACAGGTCCGCGTCACGTTTCTAGGCACAGGCTCGGACCAAACAAGAGAGAAGGACGCAGTCAGTGTTGTATTCGAACGAGAGAATACGGGAATCCTGATAGATGCTGGCCCGAACATCATGAAGCAGCTGCAGAATGCCAATCTCCCCCCCAGCAGCATCAGTTGTATCATAGTTTCACATCAACACGGAGATCATATTCTGGGGTTTCCGTATTTCATGTTTATGGACAATGTTGAACGACGGATCCTTAAGAAACTTGGGGAAAGAGATCTTCCGGTGATAGCGTTTAGAGAGGTATACGAGTTCCTCGTCGATGCCACGAAATTCTGCTATCCAGGCATCGATATGGCAAGCAGAATCAAGTTCATTGAGGCTTCAGAGACCGACTTCGCTAAGTTCGAAGTCAGAAATGCTACGATTATCGCCGCTCCCATAAAGCACAGTGTTCCCACACTTGGTGTAAGAATCGAGTTCCCCGAGCGCAGTGTAGCCTATCTGCCGGATTCTATGTATTGCGATAACTCCGTCAGACTGGCAAGGGATTGTGACCTGGTGATTCACCCGGCATTCTGCACTTCTGACATCAAGGAGATAGCGACCAGATTCATGCATGGGACATCCGAAGACGCTGGTAAGGTCGCCGCAGAATCCAGGTCTAAGAGATTGGCCCTTGTTGACATATCTCGTCTAGTCAAGAACGAGCAAGATTTGATAAGCGATACCAAAAGATTCTTCGGTGGCGAGGTGTTCATACCAGAAGAACTCCAGACCGTGACTGTGTGAGAAAAAATTGGATCCAACCCTCAAAGGCGTGCCAGCATCTCCTGGCATGGCGGAAGGCAAGGTGGCTGTAGTCAGGGATCCCCTTAATCCCCCGAATGTGCGAGAGAGATCTGTGATTGTCACACCCTTTTCGGTTCCCCAATTAGCTGTTGTACTATGTCAAGCATCGGCGATAATCACTGAGAAAGGAGGGATCACCTCGCATGCTGCGATAATAGCAAGAGAATGTCTGATACCTTGTATCGTCGGTCTAGACGGCGCGACCAGAATCCTGAGAGACGGGATGATGGTGAGAGTGAATGGGAGTGCGGGAATCGTTGAATTGCTCTGAATTAATAGAAAAGTACAGTGAATTCATGGCCGCTGACCTATTGACCAGATCGAAAGAAGTCGGCCATGATGTGTGGCCCTCGCCCATCTTTCACCCCATTGAAGGGGATGTCTATGTCTCGAAGTACCTGTTTCCGTTCATTCACAAGCTTCTGAGAAAATTGAGAGGGAATCATAGTGATGATCAAATCGCGAGGATGCTGAAGTACCCGTCGAGGCTAGCAGAATTGACGTATCTGTTCGCCACGATTCACTTCTGTGAATTGCCGGCATCGCATAGGATTGAGACTGCGTGTAGCCTCTTGAAGTATGTCTCGTATCTCCGAGGCGGTATGCTTTCGCGAAGATGTGCGAACAGAATACTGGACGACGAAACGCTGAGGAGCTTGCTGGACAGTTGCAGATTCACTAGTTTGGAGAACTTGGACACTAGGGAGGCCGATGAAACGAGATCGTCCATAGGAAAAGCCAATTCCCTGTTGTTCTCCTATTCTGAACTCCTGTATTTCTGCCACAACCGTATAGGTTACGAGAGCCATGGTCCGTACAGCAGAGATAGTGATGTCGTTATCATAACGGATTATCACGATTTGAAGCCCGTATTCTGGGAACCCATTATTCGATCCCCCCTCGACAGAGTAAGTCTAGTCAGGGTCTATAGCAGAGTCGATGTAGAATTTGATTTCGTCGGCCGAGCCTATGCCCCCGGAGGACTAACACAGAAATTGAAAGGATATTCGATCGTAGAACAGAAGAACAACACCTGTAGGGAAATCGAGGATCTTCAAGATCTACGCCGGAGGATTGAGAATGGTCTCAGAGAAGCAGTAGACAGGGTACGCAAGATGAATAGAGTAGAACTCATGAAGAAATATGGAGAGACATTCTTCTATGCAATCAAACCTTTGGCCGACGCTTGCAACGAGGAATGGTACCCGCCCGGGGCATTCTACGCGGATGTTGAGCAACAACTCCTCACAAGTCAGGGGAAAGAATTGGCGGTAAGACTACGGGAATTAGGGGGTTCGTCAGAGAGTGAAAGATTCCCTCTCCTGAAAAACATATTCAGGCCAAGGTGACCCCCGCTTTGTGCTTGGTCTTGTGGGACCACGGACGAAGCTACAGCTCAACAGAAGTTTACTGTAAGGGGCTTTGTTAGTTTCTATACGAGTCTCGGGGGGCATGCCCGGACACCGAGCGCGAGGCCAGTTGCCATCGATGATATCCAACCTGTATACATACATTCGGATCTTGTGAAATCAAGCAGACCGAGGCCACAGAATACAGATTTCGATGGACTCAAACCAATTTCGGTATGGATACCAATGGGCTCGCCCCGACTTGGGTTCGGGTACCGCCACCCTACAGCTCGTGTGAACTCAACGTCCTGAAGAACGCCTCGATCTGGAGCAATATGGGGAGTGGATCCTCCATGATCTTGTCCCTCCTCGAATCCCAATCCTCCAATGTCTTCATCAGGGCGATATGAAGCGGGTTTCCGCCCATCTTCTCCAAGTAGGCCATCGTGTCTCTCCTTGTCTTGGGCAACGCGCCGGTTTCCGCGAAGGTCAGGTATGAGAGGCATAGGTAGACAACCTTCAGCGCCGGCAGGGCGACGCTGGCCAGTTTCTCCCTGGGATGGGGGAGAATCAAGTAATGTCGGATTCTGTCGAGCCACTCCCTCCGCACAATATCCATGTAGTCCGTCACGTCCTCAGCCGACGGTAGCGGAAAGTCGAAGTCACCGTACAGTTTTTCAGAGTGCACGAACTGCAGGAACATCGCCTTCGGCAGAGTCCTCAGATCGTCCTCATCCAATAGGTAGACGGAGAATCCCTTGTGGTCTAGGAATACGTCCCTGAGCGTGTGAAGCATTTCTTCGTCCACTTCTGAAACGACTAGGGCGAGGTCGTAGTCACTTTCCTTTCTTTCCTCTCCTTTGGCCCTGCTACCAGTTAGAAAGAGGCAGACAAGATCCCCACCCAAAGATTCAACGATTCGGTTCTTTACGTCTTCCAAGATGGCGTCCATGTCAACCGCCGACAGAATGACTCAGCTACACTTCTCATTAAGGGTTTCGACGTCTGGCGCTCTGATACCATCAAGAGCATGGCAAGGCTGGCAACTACATTGAATAAGCCAAAGGTTGGATGTGAGATGGAGAAAATGGCACGACTGTCCCTCTCTGGGCGGCTCATCGAGATGCAGTATCGCACCTGTGAGATGAGCGTACCCGAGTTTCTACGCTTCGCGCACAAATGCGGCTATGACGCCGTCGAACTGCGGGCCACACAGATTCCGGCGGAGATCACGCTGGCGGAGGTAACCCAGTTCCGCCAAATGGCCGACGAGCTTGGCCTAGGCATCTCCTGTTGCACCTCACCAAGAGTCACGGCGAACAAAGCGGGCTTGGAACGGTTGAAAGAGTTCATCGGCCTCGCCCAAGCCCTCCGTTGCGCCACCCTGAAGGTCTGGATAGGAGAGGTAGACTGGATGCGGCAGGCGTGCGACCTCCTGCGACCCCAAGAGTTGACCTTGGCTGTTCAGGTTCACACTGGCGGGCCGTTTGAGACCCTTGATTCGTGCCTTGCAACGCTGGCGCAACTGGATCGGAAGAACTTCGGCCTGATATACGACCCAGCCAACCTCTTCGAGGCGCAGCAGGACTATGGGGAGGCGACGGTGAAGCGGCTGGGGCCCCACATCCACCAGCTGTCGGTGCAGAGTGTTCGACCTGCCCGCCCCGATGAACCCGATGTGTGGGAGCATGAGGGGCGATACTATCGCCGTTGTCTGCTGGGGGATTCGGAAGGGCTAGATTATGCGTCTGTGTTCCGCGGCCTGCGGGCCATCGGGTTTGACGGCTATGTGACGGTGAACGAGCCGAAGCCGACATTGATGGAGAGGGAGGCGTTTGCGAAGCGCACGTGTAATGAATTGAGGAAATTGAGGAAGTTGCTATGACTCGGTTAGCCATCCTGAGCGGGAACCCCGTGCGCACGCGCAAACAGGACTGCCACAGAGCACTGACCTAGATTTGGGGGCTCACACGCACGCAACTCGACCTTCACCGGGGAGAAGTCACGCCTGTGTTTGGAAAATGGCGAAAATGAATGATGTAGCCAGATTCGCTAACTTCTACGTGAGTTCCAAACCCATTCCGGTACTGAACCCATCGCTCCCGAACCCGACTTTTGCGTATTCTAGGATCTAATCCCGTCTGGCGAACTTGTCGATACCGTAGAAGAGCAACAGTGTGAAGGCGAGGGACATGATGAATACGGCCAACTCCAATATGTCCCCAATGTCGCCGGTCACGGATAGAACTGCGACGTATAGATTGCCAGCCACTGCCAACACTATCAAGATGCTGATCACGATGTTGAACCTCAAGATGCGCGAGATCACATAGGCGACCTTCCTCAAGAAGGAGATGATGGGGTTCTCTTCCCTTCCTTCCCCCGCGCTCATCGTGCGCCGAAACTCGCTAGGTGAACCCAGCGTCTCCTTATAAGATTGGCAACCTGCGGTTGACCGCCCAACGGCTCGGGGCGCTTCTATGAGCCCAGATGCCGTGACCAGCATCGCCTTTGGGAAAGCTCTATTCGCCTCTAGCTCTAGGAAATCTGAAGTCGCAGGAGGTATGACCTTGACACTCTCCTCGACTGAAGTCGGGGGCCTTCTCGCCGACGGTTTTGTAATGAGTTCGGGCCACATCCGACTGTCTTGGCAATGTTGAGTGGAGCCCCATGGATTCTCCTCCTTGCTAGGGATCCTTGGCGAGCATACAAGGGGCTAGCCGGATAGGTGCTCCTACTGCCCGAGCCTTTCATTGAACTCGTGTCCGAACTACGCACGCGTCACTTCTGAGCTAACACACCCCATGACTGGGAGTCGAGGTAGATGTCGGGCCCGAAAGGCTCTTATTGCGCCGTCGATATACACATCAGAGATGGGAAATGAGTTATGACTACTGGAAGTGCAAGAAGGAGCTTGATGCTTTGAAGGAAAACCTCAAGAAGATGGCAGAAGTATCCGCGAAAATTGGCTCTGTGGAAGTGGATATTGAATGGGTGGCGATCCGTCTGAACAACGTAAGACACATCATGCGAACTCGCATAGAAGCGGAGCCGCCGATTAAGGCTCTACTCGGGGAAATCGTCCTTGACGATATCGACTCTGAATTGGTGGACGCAGAGAAACACGCGACGAAAGCAATCCGCCTCGTAGCCGACATTCATCGTACTCTGGTGTACTTACTGCTGGTTACGTAGGGGTCTGATCAGGGCAAGCCGAAGGCGACTTGAAAACAAAATATCCGTTGAGGTTCTTAGGGTACGAACGAATTCCCCCTGTGGCCCGGGCCTGCGTATGAAAACACCCTCTCCCGCCAGAACCTGAGAAAACCACGAAGATCAATGATATGGCTCAAAATGCTCGCTTCCACGTTAGTTCCAAACCCATTCCGGTATTGAACCCATCGTGGCCCGCATTGACTAGGGTTTGGAACCGTAAGCCCAGGGCACCAGAATGGGCGCTGGGATGCCTCTCGATACAATCGGGCCGAGGCGACGCGCTGGGGCAAAAAGAAGTGAGAGGAGGGATTAAATCATTGCTCCAGAAGTCTCCTTAAATAATAAAGTGAGTTCAAGTAAACAACGTTTTTTCCGAGAGCTCCTTCATCTCCATCTACCGACCATGTTTCTCTTCTATGTCTTGGACTCGCACCTAATTGAGTGCGGATGCCATCGGGCCCACGTAAAGTTGTAGCTGAAAAAAAGGCTATCTTCTTACCAGTATCCTCCTTGAAGGAAGGACAGAAACGAACTGCCACCCTTCTGCCAAGTATTCTTCCAGCTCGTCCTCCCTGATTATCTTCTGCGGATCTGGCTGCTCCCTCAGCTTCTTCATCTCGTCCTCGAACAGCCGGATCTCCTCTTCCTTGGTCAGCTCCCTTCCGAGCTCCTTCTCCTTGGCGATCTTCACGTCGATCAGGTCTATGCCGAGGAGGCTCTTCGCTATGCTCCTCAGGGCCTCTATCTTCGCCTCTCTCACTACGCTTGCTCTCTCCATCGGCTGGGAAAGTGTTGTCAAGAACGGCTCGCATTCCCTGTAGCACTTGCGTATGTCTTCTATCATCTGAGGCGGAAGGACTCCCTTGTTCGTCGAATACCTAGCTTCCATGTCTCCCTTGTGTCCCATCATGAATTGCAGATAGGGGTGCGAAATCTTTCCGTTTGACTCAGCCATTATCATGTTGGTATCAAAGTAGGCCCTTAGAACATAGGGTCTCCAAGAAAAACCAGCCTTCAAGATCGTCTCTTTAACATCTCTAGTCACGAGAGTGGTCCTCAGGAACTTGTTCTTCTTTGGTCCCCGCGCATCAAATCCAAGCAGTGGAGAATTCTTGCTCAGTCTCTCTCCGGCCTTGAGTCTCATTTCAAGGTAGTCGCTTATGTAAGTTGTCGCCTGCTCTGGCACGAAGGTGAAGTATTGGTGCCTCGCCTTGCTCAGGCCTCTCCTGACTAGGACCATCGCTGGCAAACGAGTGAACTTCATGCCATCTTCGCCAATTTCAGCCTCCAGAAGATCACCAAGCCTCATTCCATCAGTGCCAACGTAGTTGCCCAAGCTTTCAGGCCTCAATCCCGAGAAAGCCATCAGTGTTATGGAAACCCTTGCCCTCGGGCCTGCGTTCCTGATTATCTTCTCAAGCTCCTGTTTGCTTGGCACCCTTTCCTCCGCTATCGTGGGCGTCTCATGCTCTCCAGCTATGTTCACCTTCAGCCTGACGTTGATCCCGTTGTAAGAGAGCCAAGAGTGGAGCACCTTCTTGAACCTGGCGATGTAGGATCCGGCTTTCCCTTGCCTCTCAAGCTCCCTGACGAAATCTGTGAAGTCGTTCCTGAACTTCTTCCCTCTAGCTTTAGTCAGAATGTCTTTCGGAGTCGCCTCGTTGAGTTTGCAGTAAAGGCCAAGGGTTCTGAGGTAGACCGTGGCAGTGATTATGGATCTGGCCGCTAGGTTGTCGTACCACCTCTTCACATCCTCATTCTCCAACAGCTCGGTGTGCCTAGCCCTCAATTTCTGACCTAATTATGAGAACAGGCCCGTTTCTTATAAGTATTCATTTAAGAAATTAAGTGGGCCGGGCCGGATTCGAACCGGCGACCTCCGCCGTGTGAGGGCGGCATCCTCCGGACCAGCGGTATTCACTCATACATCACGGAAAGGGGGACATGCTCGACCACATCATAGTGTCTCAGGCCTTGTACCCGTGCTGGGTTGAGACCGATGTGTTCAATGAACTCCCGCCTGACGAAAGCGTTGCATTCGGGACGGAGGAGAAGTACCCTGAGTCGGACCACGCCCCCGTAGTGGCCCGCTTCTCCGTGCCGGGGAGTCGGCTGCAGTGACACTGACATATGATGGGGGATAGTCCAAGAACCGTGGTGTACGCAGTAGTCACCAAGCCTGTTTCCGACCGACCCACACCTAGATAGGCTCAAGGCTCATGACAACACCATGCCCCTCGTGATCCCCTACAGACAATGTCATGATCTTGGCCTGCCCGCTGGACCCCCTAACCGCCATGCAGGAATGCGGATTCCTGGTCTCGCATCAGTTGGCCGGCCGCGCGCAGGTCGATGAAGCGACTTCACAGGAGAAGCATAAGATCAAGAGAACGCGGGTCAGCGTCTCTTCGCGACGATAATTGTCCTCGAAGTGTCGAACGTGACCGGGTTCAAGCCGAGGTCGCCGTACGCCCGTGACGTCACCTCCATGGTATGACCGACTAGTATACCCGAAGGTTTATATTCCAGTCTACCAACAACGTGGCCGTGTCCGTAATAAGCGTCAAGGTACCTGATAAGGTCAAAGAGAAGATGAGCCGCACGAAGGACAAGGTGAACTGGCCTCAGGAGATAAGGGCCTTCATAGAAAGCAAGGTCGAGGAGCTGGAGAGAAGGGAAAGAGTAGAGAGCGTTGAGCGGATGCTGGCCAAGATGCCGACTCAGGCTAAGGGGACTGCCTCGGAGCTCGTGAGACATGACCGCGACAGTCATTGACGCTTCAGCCTTGGTCGCCTACCTGCTACATGAAGAGGGCTCTGAGGTCGTTGGCGAGTTTCTGGTTGAGGGGGTTGACAGCATTGGGCTCGTCTTCAAGGAGGCTGCAAGCGCCTTGCTGGCCGCGGAGAGAACTGGAAGGATCAGTCGCGATCAGGCAGAGGTTTGCACGGAAGCTCTGAAGGTCCTCATGGGACACAACATCCGAGCCGTGGAGGATCAAGAGGCTTTGATGCTGGAGTCCTACGAGCTTGCCCGCGAGCACGAGGCCGCCATATACGACGCCTTCTACGTTGTTCTCACCAAGAGATTGGGTGCAAGGTTGCTGACGAAGGACTTGGAGCAGGCGCGACTCGCGAAACAGGAAGGCCTAGAAGTGATACTATAGTTTGCTAGGCCGGATTTCGTGCTTGGCCTCCGGCACCGAAGCTCCTGTTGCGACAGTATCACAGGTGTTTGCGTCTCAGCTTAGCTCTCGCCGGATGTCCGCTTTTGGGTAGGGATGTATGGTATGAAAAAGTAATATGTCCCATTCCTACACGGAAGTTCGCAATGCGAGTAACTCGACCTGTGGGGGAGAAGGGCCGGGTAGTCATTCCCAAGGACATAAGGAGGCACCTGGGGCTGAAGAAAGGGTCGGAGATTGAATTCGAGGTCAGGGAGGGAGAGGTTGTGCTAAGACCGAAGGAAGACCCAAAGGAATTCGTGAGGGACTTCTGCGATGTGCCCGGGAAGTTGAAGAGAAGGGTGAACGTGAAGCGCATTATCGAAGAACAGGCGGCAAAAGAGCATCGTGTACGTTGACTCCAAAGTCTTCATCTAACCGGTAATCTACGACGATAGGGTCGTGAAGAAGGCCAAGGCAGCCAAGGAAATCCTGAGCGACGATCCGGACTTTGATGTCGTGAAGGGGGTTAGCAGAATACGATTGGGTGCTGGCTGACGTTCGCTTCCTTCGCCAGCAGCCCCTGTGTCAGCCAAGCGACCTCGCAGGAGGAGATCGGACTAGGACGTTCAGGATCAAAGACCCCTTGCGACGGCAATTACCCTCGATGTGTCGAACGTCACCGGGTTTAAGCTGAAGTCCCCGTAGGCCTTCAAGTAGTCCCAACCAGCTGACCCGATCATGGAAGCCAGTTCATGTAAACTGTAGACTCTGTGGTCTAACAGCACTGTCACAGCATGTTTGAGGTCCTCGCCCTCCTTCCTGTAGAAGGTCCACTTGTTGTTCATCCTGGAAGTCTCCAGGTTGAGCTGCCTTTCCTCGGTTAGTACGTACTGGGGTTCTCCCTGAAGGGCGACCATGCCGAAGGGTTGGAAGTGTCTCACGAGGTAGTCCTTGTTAGCCATGTCGACAATCAAGATCGCACCCTCCCTTGAGAGCCGGTGTGCCTGCTTCAGTATCTTCCCGTCAGTCTCGTCCTCCCAATATCCAAGTGAAGTGAACATGCTGATGACGACATCAAACTCCGGACTGGATGGACCCAGCGCTTCCTCCAGCCGCCTGATGTCGCCAACTATGAATCTAGTCTTCTTCTGAACGCCCTTCTCCAGCGCGTCCCTCTGAGCTCGGTCTATGCACGCCTTGGACACGTCGATCCCTGTGACCTGAAACCCCATTTGTGCCAGCGCTATGGAGTGCCTCCCTATCCCACATGACATGTCCAAGATCTGGGCCCCCTCCTTGACCGAGAACTCTGAGAGGATTTTCAGCAGGGCCGCTACCTCGGTCTCCGTCCTTGGGAGGGCTTGCTCGAGGAACCTGATGAAGATGTCCTCGTGGCGAACGAACATCGACTCAGTCCAGTGCTCGGCCATGGCAGATGGCGCAACATCGTCCGCTTGATAATCCTTCCTTGCCACACGCCGGTTACCGCTTCAATGGCTCCAGTCGAACTCTCTCAACCTTCCCCTTAGCATCCAGCTCGAACCTGAGAAGAAACCTATCCGCGAGGGTCTTCCTTGGGTTGAAAGTCCTTCTGCAACTCCCACAGTCGATGTCAGATCCTATCTCGACCGCGTACCAAGAAGCATCAGCGAAGAAGGAGCCGCAGTGAGGGCACCTGAAGGTCGCCACATCCAGCCAAGCGTCTGGCGCCATGAAGAGTGGATAGAGCCGTGGTCTTACAAGCCTTTCGGACGATCATCTGAGCAAGACTTCTGTCCGCTCCGGCCCATGGCTTAAATGGTCGCCGGACTCAGTCAGGGGGCGATGATAGAGCGCGGCTTCCTGTGGGGAGCATCGATGGCTGGCTTTCAATTCGAGATGGGAGATCCGGCTGGGAGGGCCTTGGATCCTAACACTGACTGGTTCAAGTGGGTACATGACCCCACCAACATCCAAAGAAAGGTCGTGAGCGGAGACCTTCCAGAGGACGGAGTCAACTACTGGGAGCTCTACGAGTCGGACCATGACCTAGCCAAGAGGCTTGGCATGAACGCATACAGGATAGGGACAGAGTGGAGCAGGGTCTTCCCTAAGAGCACAAGCGGGGTTGAGGTCGGGGTCGAAACCGCGTCCGACGGCGCAATCTCGAAAGTTGACATTGACCAGAGAGAGCTCAGCGAGCTTGAGGGGTTGGCCAATGCGGAGGCCTTGCGACACTACGAGTCAGTGATCGACGACCTCAGGTCGAAGGGGTTCAAGGTCATCGTATGTCTCAACCACTTCACACTGCCCCTCTGGATCCATGATCCCATAGCGGTTAGGGACTCGAAGCTAAAGAGGGGCCCGAGGGGATGGTACGACAGCGAGAGCGTCGTCGAGTTCGCCAAGTATGCTGCTGTGTTAGCGTCTAGATTTGGGTCAAAGGTCGACATGTGGGCAACCTTCAACGAGCCCATGGTTGTGACAGAGACGGGGTACTTGGTCCCTCAGTCCGGATTCCCTCCAGGATTGGAAAATGAGCTCGGCGCCATGAGAAAGGCCTCCGCCAACATGGCCGCAGCCCACGCCAGGGCCTTCGATCTGATCAAGCAGTTCGACACCTATAGGGCGGACGGGAACAGCGAGAGCGCTGCATGGGTGGGACTGATACACAACATCATTCCGAGCGAGCCGGCCGATCCATCGAACGACAACGACGTTGAGGCTGCAAAGTTCTTGAACCAGATGCACAACAGGTTCTTCATGGAGTCAGCGGCGTCCGGCTGGCTCGACTTGAACTTCAATGGTCGGAAAGACAAAGGAGAGGTTAGGAGTTACCTGAGGAACAGGCTTGACTGGGTAGGGCTGAACTACTACTCGCGGAACGTCATGAGGGGCGAGTCCTCGATTCTGGCCAGGTTGTTCGCAGGGTTGAAGGTGATTCCTGAAATGGTTCCGGGGTACGGGTTCGCTTGCAAGCCCAGCGATGTGTCGCTGGCGGGTAGGCCCACGTCAGATTTCGGTTGGGAACTCTTTCCTGAGGGGTTCGCCGAGGCCATCCTCGAGGTATCTGAGTACGGGCGACCCATATACGTCACCGAGAACGGGATAGCAGATTCCGTGGACGATCTCAGACCTAGGTACCTGGTCGAGCACTTGCGAGAGATGGAGAGACTCATCGACGAAGGGAAGGCCGACATCAGGGGTTACCTTCACTGGGCGCTGACCGACAACTACGAGTGGGCGCAAGGGTTCAGCAAGAGGTTCGGCCTCATCGAGGTAGATCTCAAGACCAAGGCTCGGAAGATCAGGGGGAGCGGGGAGACATTCAGGCAGATAGTGGACAAGGGAACTACCGAGGGAATCCGGTTCTAGCCATCAGACCAGGTCCAGTCCAACGCTTAATTGCCCGGGTGACTCAACAGCTCGGATGTCTGATGAGAGGCTTCCTTACGGCCAGCAGTGGATAGACCATGTAATCGAGTACGCCAAGCTTGGCGTCCCGAAGATTGACGTGAAGAGGTGGAGGCTTCGAGTGCGCGGTGAGGTCGACAACCCGCTGAATCTCAGTCTGGATGAGCTGGAGGGCTTGGGCTCTGTGGAGATCGTTGACGACCTGCACTGCGTTGAGGGCTGGTCCGTCAAGGGCATAAGGTGGAGCGGCGTCCCGGTCATCAGGATAATTGACTTAGCATGCCCCAAGCCCTTGGCCACCCACGCGATGTTCAGGTGCGCCGACGGATATTCGACCGTGGCCCCTCTCGAAGACCTGACTTCAAGGCAGGCCCTGCTCGCCACGAGGATGAACGGCGAGACGCTGACTGTAGAGGCCGGTCACCCAGTCAGGTTGATCATCACGGGACTGTACGCTTGGAAGTACGCGAAGTGGGTTTCCGAGATAGAGCTCCTCGGTCACTACGAGCCGGGCTACTGGGAGTCCAGGGGGTATCATCCGAGAGGGGATGTCCGGAAAGAGGAAAGACGAGGCTAAGGCAGATCCAAGGGAAGCTAGTGTATCTCCAGCCTGTAGCCCGCCTTCGCGGTCTTCATCTCTATCCTGAGCAGGCCGTTCTTCATTGATGAGGCTACGCTTCTCTCGTCTATGCCGGGAGGGAGGGGCAACTCAACGAAGTACTGAGGCTCGCCCCTACAGATTCTTCTCGCAGTCACCGACCGACAAGGAGCCCTTATGACGAGCGAAGCGCCCTTGAAGGTCAATTCCACCTCCTCCTTCTCCACGCCCGGCAAGTCCACCGTTATGAAGTACCCCTCCTTCGTCGGCCTAATCTCATACAACGGGACGACGCAGCTCTCCCTCAGCTCGAACTCCTTCATCGCCCTTATGGCCCTGTCCTCGATCCTCCGCGCCTCTGCCATGAACTTCCTGAACCTGTCCTCGAACTCTTCCGAGAAGTCGATGCTCATTCCCATCACCTCACACCACAAGGGAGGGGAACTCAAGTTCCCTGGACTTCTGCGCCCTTTCCATCTCGCCCATAGTCCTTCTCATCAGATCCCTGAACCTCACTCTCATCTCCTCGCCAGACTTGACCAGCTCGCTCACGTCCACGCTCAGCTGACTCATTCGGCCTAGCACGCTAAGCGCTGAAGCAGCTGCCCCGGGGTCGGGATAGTTCAGGAAGGACTGCGCGAAAAGTCCCAAGGTCGGAATCCGGGATCTGAAACACTCCAGCAAGAACGCCGCCTTCGATCCAACCAGGAACGCCCTGTCCAAAGGCTCAAGACTCTTGAGGTCTATTTCCTTCGAGAACGCCTCGGGCTGATTGGTGATGTAGAGCACCTCCGGCTTCTCCTTCTCGGGTCTGTTCGGGTCAGCGACACCCCCGACCGATATTACGGACTTGAACTTTCTCTTCACGAGCCAAGCTGCGAGTTCCCGCGCGAAGGGCTTGACCGCCTCAGTGGGAATTGGTATCTCGGATGTCAGCACGGAGACACCGTCGGACCCGTAGATGACAAGTGGCTCAAACAGGTCCTTCTCCTTCACGACCGCGACTGGCGGCAATAGCTCAGAATCGATCCTCACCGAAAGCGACATCTTCTTGGAGTTGACGATGCTTTGTGCGGCTATCGTTCCGACCAGACCGGTGTCTGGTAGCCCGTCAAACAACAACTGCCCTTCTCCCACCGTGTCGACCTCATCAAACTTGAACTTGTCCAATCCGGTTCAGAGTGTCACTCCATCGTACAAAAACGTTTCCGCGCCTCGCCCAAGAGCTATATCCTGAGAGAGGCGCGATGTCGGTATGGCGATTGACTTAGAGAAAGCTTTCCGCGACCCACCGAAACAGTACAGGCCCTCTCCCTTCTGGTCTTGGAACGACGCACTGCGGGAAGACGAACTCAGATGGCAGGTCAGGGAGATGAAGGAGAAAGGGTTCGGCGGATACTTCATGCACTCAAGGGTGGGCTTGGTCACAGAGTACCTGTCTGACGAGTGGATGAGGATGGTTCGAGCTTGCTTGGACGAGGGCAAGAAGGTCGACATGGAGTCTTGGCTCTACGACGAGGACAAGTGGCCCAGCGGCTTCGCGGGCGGACTGGTGCCCGAGATGTCGAAGGCACTCAAGTCGAAGGGCATCAGCGTGCGAAAGCTCGGCAACGCAGAGCTAGAATCCGCGAAGGGCGACCCCAAGCTCTTAGCGATCTTCTCGGTCAAGAAGGAGCCCGACGGCAGCATATCCGAGATGACAAAGGTTCATCCTGAAGGAGGCAGTCCGATCGAGGGAGGAGACCTGCTGGCGTTCTTCGTGGCTGAGGCTCAGGACAGCAACTGGTACAATGGCGAAAGCTACGTTGACCTCCTAAACCCCAAGGCGACCGAGACATTTCTTGAGGTAACTCACGACGCATACGCCAAGCGATTCGGGGGACAGTTCGGGGAGTTCATGCCCGGGATATTCACGGATGAACCGAACTACTCCCCGAACGGCAAGCCTCCTTGGACTGACGAGTTCAGGGACTACTTCAAGGATAGGAACGGATACGACATAGTCGATAAACTCCCGCACCTCTACTTCCAGAGCAGGGACGGCACCAAGGCCAGACACGACTACTGGAGAACTGCAACGCAACGTTTCGTTGAGGCCTTCTCGGTGCCGCTGGGAGCCCGATGTGAGAAGCTCGGCTTGCAGCTGACGGGTCACTACTTGGCTGAGGACACGCTGCCTAGTCAGATTCGCGTCATCGGGGCCGCGATGCCCCACTATGAATACATGCACGTCCCTGGCATCGACCATCTGTGCAGAAACATACAGAACCCGCTCACACTCAAGCAAGTCTCGAGCGTCTCCCGTCAGTTTGGCCGGAAGAGAGTGATGTGCGAGATATTCGGTTGTAGTGGCCACACGATGACGTTCGAGGATCAGAAGTGGATTTCGGACTTCCACTTCGCGTTGGGGATTACCTTTCTGGTTCCGCACCTTACGCTATATTCAATGACCGGCGACCGGAAGAGGGACTACCCGCCCACGTTGAGCTACCATCAGTCGTATTGGGGAGAGTACAGACTGATCAATGACTACCTCTCGAGGTGTTCCATGATGATGAGCCGAGGCGAACCGGTGGTTGACATCCTCGTCCTGCACAGCATACCCTCGGCATGGGCCACTTACCTCACGAATATGGAGGGGGAGGACTGGGCAAAGAAGAGCGCCGAGGCCAACCGCTACAGCACTGAGCTCTGCAAGATCTTGGACCACCTCATCTCCATGCACAGGGACTTCGACTTTGGCGACGAGTTCATCATGGAGAAACACGCGAAGGTCGAGGGCAAATCCGTCAGAATAGGTGACATGAGATACAAAGCCGTCGTGGTCCCACCAAGCCTGACCTGGTCGTCAAAGACCCTCAGGCTGATCAAGGAGTACGTGTCTGCGGGCGGAGAGCTGGTACTTGTCGGCGAAGTGCCTTCGATGGTCGATGCCGAGCCCTCTCACGAGTTTGCCAAGATTCTGAACAACCCGAACGTAAGATGGATCCTAAACGAAAGGGATGCGCTCCTCTCAGCGCTGGATTCCTGCGTCGACAGAGACGTCAGCATACGTGACGCGGATGGGAATGAGATAGCTGATCTATACTGCCAGCATCGCAGGGACGGGACCCGACACATACTGTTCGTCAGCAGCAAGAACAGGGACATGACGATCCCAGCCAAGGTTTCCATCAGGGCGAAGGGGCAAGTCACAGAATGGGACGCTGCGACAGGCGATGTGTTTGAAGTCAAGGGCTCTGTCTCAGGCGATTGGACGCACATTGAGACGACGTTCCCCCCGGTTGGCAGTCACATCTACGTTGTGGGAGGCCCCAAAGTGAAGATCAAGCGATTGCCAACCAAGAAGGGGAAGATCCTCGGAGTGATTCCGCTGCACGACGGTTGGGCCCTGAAACCACTGCATCCGAACTCCCTGACCCTTGACTACTGCTCCTACAGCATAGGAGGCTCGCCTTGGCAGGGTCCAGTGCCCGTCTGGAAGGTGAGGCGGGCGGTCGTTGAGGCTGCTGGCATGGAGAAGTACGCAGGAACTCAGCCTTGGGCGCTCATCAGGAAGGGGGTGCAGCCGGAACCCGTGGAAGTGAGAATGAGGTTTAGGTTCGGCATCGAGGAAATGCCGAAGAGGCTGGCTTTCGTTGCTGAGAAGATTCACAGCTTCACAGCAGCCGTCAACGGCAAACAAGTCGAGACAAGGACTGATGAGTGGCGCTGGGACAAGCAGTTCGGCGAGATTGACATAACCCCGAACGTAGTCGTCGGCACAAACGAGATCGAACTCTTTTGCAAGTACAACGCCGATGTCGAGATCGAGGACACGTTCCTAGTCGGAGACTTCGGAGTAAAGCGGATAGACCCACTGACCTACGCCATCACGGGCGAGCCAACTCAGCTACATGACGGCAGCTGGGTGGATCAAGGTTACCCGTTCTATTGCGGAAACATGAGGTACCTGAAGCACATTGAGGTTCCGATCAGGAAAGGAGCGACATACGTCCTGAGGTTGATCAACCCTAGGGGCACGCTCTTCTCGGTATCCCTGAACGGGCGCGTTGCTGGCGTCATCTGGAAGCAGCCTTGGGAACTGAATCTGACGAAATTGCTCGGCAAGAAGGGCAACGTGCTGGAGATCGAAGTGATCAGCTCGCTTCGGAACACCTTCGGTCCGCTCCATCACAGAGGCGGCGACAAGCTCCCTTGGACAGGGCCAGGCGAGTTCGTTGACGAAAGACAATGGACAGATCAGTACCAGTTCGCTCCGTACGGTCTGCTGGGCGGCGCTGAGATAGTCGTGTCCAAGTGAATAGCGCACCCTCACGGGGGCCGGACTTGCGCCGAAGCATCGTCTATGACTGCTCAATTCAAGCCTGCCCAAGAGCATCGTCAAGTCAAGCTGGCGGCCGCGCTGTGTCCGAAGCGAGGCGTCTTCACCGGTGACATAGGCTGAAGCTTGTCGAGCTGGGACGAAGCGGGATCATGATATCACCCATCGGGGTTGGATCTTGGCAATGAGGCACGAGCTACTGGCTACGTCCCGGGCGGTGGAGGCGATGGAAGAATGGCTTGCTCCATCGTTATTCCCTTAACTTTCATGGAATAGTAGAGATATGTCTTTGAAATGGCACTCAATGGACCCACGAGGGCGTTCAGAATGCTGGCGAACAGCGTCGACATCGGTGAGCCCAGTATAGCTTCAGCTCCAAACAAGGACAGAAAAGAGCTGATCACGACAGACAGTATGACCATAATGAGCATTAAACAGAATGTCTTGAGCCACCTTCCTCCGACTAGATCTTTACTTCTCCCAAGGGCACCTACGGCTCCAGCTTGCTCGACGATTATCGCGGGCTCCACCAGGTAGAAGAAGACAACTAATATGATTCCTGGGATGATGAGGCATATGGCGCCCATCATCACGAGGATTCCTACCATAATCCCAGCCACCAGCAATGAGATTAGCCTTGGCACCGAGAACCTCAATGTCTCGGTTAGCGTCGGAGTTCGGCCCTCCAGAATCTCCGATGCGTATCTTATGGCAATACCATTGGCGACCATATAGAACGCTCCTGAAACTATGCCGATAACGATTGAACGGAAGATCGCTTCCCCGAAGTAATAAAGAAGTCTATCTGGGGGCATCGCGGGGGAGACTATAGGAAATGACGGTCGAAAGAGGACAGATAGTGTCGCCAATATTACCCCGGCCACCACAAACGGTAGAACAAAATCCAAGGGGTTGGTCAGATACAGATTAACGGATCTCGAAACTATCTCGCGTGCAGAGAGCTCATATGGAGGTTTTTCGAACCTGGAACTCAACCAAAGTGCGTCGCTCCGCTGCATTCTTATGCCTTGCTCTTACTCACCCAAAGCTCCAAGCCAGTTGCGAGGCTGGAACGTCTTTAGACGTTGGCTTCCTGTCCCGTCTGAACCTTTTGAACCTCGGTTCTCGCAGAGAAGAAATCAGATACCTTGCAGCAGACGGATGAAACGATGTCTCTCAGAGGCTCAGCCCATCTGAGGCTCAGGCCCGTTGGGCCCTTGGAGTCCCTTACACAGGTAGACCTGGCCTTCGTCCTCTCCCGAATATCTCTCGTACCCTGAGATCTTGAATCCACAGTCTAGGTAGAACCGTATGGCCTCTGTCATGTCCGCGCCTGTTTCAACCATGATCTCGCTTACCCCTGCCAGGCGGGCTACCTCTGCGGCCTTCTCGACGAGAGCCCTGCCTATGCCTCTGTGGCGAAACTCCCTTCCGACGATGATTGAGTCTATGACCACCCTGTCGCTGTCCCTCCTGAGGGCCAAGTAGCCCGCCAGATCTTGACCTACCTCAGCAACTAGGACTCGGCCAAACTCAGCTATGCTGTCCCTCTTGATGTCCAGCCTCTCGATGTCCACTGCCTGAGGCCCGAAGTTCTCCGTCTCCTGTGCCAGCTGCAACAACTTGGACAGGTCGTCTCCCTTCATCTCTCTCAGGAGGACCGAGGCTGGCACCACGGTCATGGGCTCAAGCTCGGATGGGGCTGTCTCGCAAGGGGTTTAAGGGTTGCGTGTCGAAGTCGCGTAAGTGAATGGTCGAATCGAGACGGCCGTTCGATCGGAAGATTCCCCCCTCAACCTTATAACGCCGTAATATCCAGCGATGGGACGTGATAGGCCAATTCCTTATAGCGTTCAGAGAGTCGCTCGAGGCAGCGGTCGCAGTTGCGATCGTCAATGCATACTTGGCCAGAACGGGCAGAAGGGCGTTCCTTCGTTCCTCTTGGCTTGGCGCCATCCTTGCAGTAGCGGCCAGCCTTTCCGTCGGAGTCATAGTCTGGCTCACCTATGGTGCGCTCTCTGCTCAAGACAAGGCGCTATTCGAGGGAGCAGCTTCGATCCTTGCCGTGGCCGTTCTCTCCTCCATGATCTACTGGATGGCGTCTCGTGGAAGGGGCATCAGATCAGGGATAGAGAGGGACACCGAAAAGCTTGTCGCCAGCGACCAAGGCATCGGACTGACCATCTTCTCCTTTGTATTGGTCTTCAGGGAGGGTGTCGAGACGGTCCTGTTTCTCCTACCGTTCATCGTCTCAGACGCCCTTGCTTCACTCTCCGGGGGCCTAGGAGGAGTGCTTGCAGGGGTTATCGTCGCATACGGAGTCTTCGTAGCGGGCATGAGACTCAGCCTGAGCAAGTTCTTCTACTTCACAAGTCTTCTGTTGGTGTTGCTGGCAGGCGGGCTTGCGGGATACGGCGTGCATGAGCTCATAGAATATTCTGAAGGCATGGGTGTCGATCTGGGCTGGTTCGCCGAATACGCCTATTCCCTAGACATACCCCCGGACAGCCTGTTCCATCACAAGGGGCTGATTGGATCAGTGTTCGCGGCACTCCTTGGATACACGGTGAGAGCTGAATGGGGTAGGGTCCTCGTTCATCTGGCCTATCTTCTCGTCGCGATACCTTCTGTTCTTGCCGCCTACAGGAATCCGTGAGTCGTGACAGGCGGCTAAGTCGCATGCGCTACCCGCCCTCCCGCTGACTCTGCAAGTCAGGGAAATCCTATCCAAACATGACATCCATTACTAGCATTGTGACGAGCCCCAGTATCAGGCCGTACGATGCGATCCTCTCATGGCCAAGTCTATGAGTCTCAGGTATGATCTCGTCGCTTATGACGAAGATCATCGCTCCTCCGGCGAACCCCATCGCATAGGGAAGGACATGCGATGCTAGACTCGCTCCCAATGCTCCTAGAATGCAAAGCGGTATCTCGACCAATCCTGTGAGCGTGGATATCACGAAAGATCGGAACCTGCTTCGCTCCTGGGGCTCCTCAAGCAGCGAGAAAGCGACGCACAGGCCCTCAGGTATGTTCTGCAGCCCTATGGCTATCATCAGTGCAACAGCAGATGACATGCGACCTGAGCCGAATCCTACGCCAACGGCCAAGCCCTCGGGCGCGTTGTGCAGAGCCACGGCCATGACGAATAGCCAGATGGCTCGAAGTTTCGTTGACACCGGTCCCTCTTCGCCAATGAACTTATGCATGTGCGGCACCACCCTATCTCCGGTCGTGACCACGGCAGCTCCCAGCAACACGCCCATCACGACAGGGGCTATTCCCCCGGCCTCTACCCCAGGTATTATCAAGCTCGTGAAGCTCGCCGCCAGCATCACGCCTGCTGCGAACCCTAGGGAGCCATCACTGAACCTCTTGGGCAGCTCCTTCAGGAAGAAGACCGGAGCAGCTCCAATTGCGTTGAACGCGGCTATCGTGATTCCCCCGAGAAGTCCCAGGATGAGAACGTTCCCTCCTGACAGAGCTGAGAATAGATCTTCCAGTCCACCCATGCGTCGAGCGATCGCTGATGAGCTACATTATATTGGTTGCCTTAAGGAACTGACTTCTCGCTTCGCTATCGAACAAGCCTTGGCTCAGTGTGTCACTGGGCGGGTTGCCTCTGCAACGGGCGGCTCCTACTTGATCAGACGGCCCCCTATCAGCCCCGCTACTGCTCCCAAGACACCGAAGATGAGCGAGTTGATCCCTGACATCACCAGAAATGCTGCGATCCGATCCGGAGCAGCCAGGAGTCCCCCCGCACCAGTCAACAGGACGTACACTAGTTGGAATGCCAAGGAGAGAACGAAGGGGATCGTGAAGCCCCACTTGAGGCTTCCACATATGACTCCGATGATCACCGACGTCGCCCAAAATAGAATTGTGCCAGGCCCCTCCATCCCGGCTACAAAGACGAGAACCTGAGATAGCGCATAGAGGATCACTCCAGCAATGATCCCGTTCCTGACTCTGTTCTTCATGGTCGCCGTCCTCTCGCGCGCCCCGAGCACTTGGTCGTATTAAGCCTTCAGATGTTGCCTCGAATATTCATGCGATAATAATGCCTGACTTCAGGCATCGCCGAATCGGTTCAGTATCATGTGTGCTCGACCTTCGGAAATCGCAGGACAGGCACTTACTTGATCAAGTCTCGGTGCCGCCAATTCTCGGGCGGCGAAGGGATCGAATGCTCAGTCCCGCTCAATCGAGGCCTCTTGCCTGTTGATGCTTCTGATCGTCCTTGGATCGAACTTCGGTCTCCTGTCGTAGGTGTGAAGCCCATTCACCTCCTGCTCGATGTCGTACAGCTGTGTGTACGCGAAGGCTGATATCATCGGATTTCTCAGCAGGGTTTCTGTGAGCGCTCTGTATCTCTCCAGGAACTCATTCTCTGTCAGCGGCCTTGCACCGTACCCCCAGCTCTTCTCGTCCGCGGGTGCGCCTGGGTTCCACCAAGTACCACCGTATTCGCTTATCATTACTGGCTGACCCAGGTAGGGTGAACTCTCATCCTTGAAGTGCCCCCAAAGGTCCCCGTCGGAGCCGGTCCTGCCGAACTTCTCGTAGTGCGACGCGAATTTGCCGGGGTCCTGCTCATAGTCATGCAGATCGTATATGTCCGTGTCAACGTGGACATAGCCGCTGGTGTCTATCACTGGCCTTGACGGATCGATCGTGCGTGTTAGCCTCGTCATCTTTCTGAGGAATTCAATCACGTCAACGTCACCTATCTCGAACCTCCTTTCGTTGAATGGCGTCCAGAATATCAACGCCGGGTGGTTGACATCCCTTCGAACGACCTCGACCCATTCGTGCGCTATTGCCTCTCGAGCACTAGGATCCTTCAAGTTCGCTCCCCAATCCGCGTACTCCCCTGCCACCAAGTATCCAAGAACATCGGACCAGTAGAGGAAGCGAGGCTCGAAGACCTTCTGGTGGAGCCTTGCGCCATCAAAGCCCATCTCCTTTGACAGCAGGATATCCCTCCTCAGCGCGCCGTCATCCGGTGCCGTATAGATGCCATCAGGATAGTACCCCTGGTCCAAGACCATGCGGAGAAAACGCTTTTTCCCGTTCAGTAGGATTTTCTTTCCCCTCACCTTGATGTCCCGGATTCCCAAGTAGGAACGAACCGCGTCAACTTCTTCGTTGGCGAATGCAAGCTCCAAGCTCAGGTCGTAAAGCTGAGGATCCTCAGGTGACCACGCCTGTCGGTTGGGTATGTCCACTGCGACCATGGTAATCGGAAAGACCGCCTCGGCCTTGGATTCAGCCACCTCCGACCCATCCTTCGAGACCGTAGCCCTCAGCGTTCCCTCAGCCACCTTGCCTGCTAGGCCAACGGAGATGCGAACTACGCTAGATCCCAAGCTTGAGTCCACGCGAAGGTGCTCGACGTATGTGTTAGGAACGGCCTCCATCCAAACGGTCTGCCAGATGCCTGTCACGCGCGTGTAGACGCAACCATACGACTCGTATTTGGGACTCTGCTTTCCGCAGGGTTGCCGACCTGTTCTGTTGTCGTCGAGAGCCTGCACCACGATCTCGGCCTCGCCCCGATCGCCTATCGCGCGGGTCGCGTCAAGAGCGAAAGGTGTGTATCCCCCAATATGCCGCCCGACCTCGCGACCGTTCACCCATACTCTCGTTTCATAATCGACTGCGCCAAAGCGGACCAGAGCCCTCTTTCCCTTCCAGGAGGCTGGTATGGCCACCTTCCTTCTGTACCACACGCAATTCATGAAGTCAAGCCCTCGAATGCCCGAGAGTTGGCTCTCGGGCGGAAACGGCACAACTATTCGCTGTGTGAGATCCTTTCCTGATTGATATCCGCGCTCGATTCCGCTGCAACTTCGGTCGATCTCGAATTGCCATGTTCCATTCAAGTTGAGCCAATTGGGTCGCTCAAAGTCCGGGCGTGGATGCTCAGGCCTCGGTATCTCCATCGGGGAACGGAAGGCCACCACTGGTTAAGAGCTTTTTCAGCATACCGGTCCTCAGTTTCGTTGGACGCTTTGGAACGCGAGCGCCCCTTCTGCCTTCAGGGGCTGCGTGTCATGATTCCGGGGACGAGCTGGCAACGCACACCTCGATCTGGTCCTCGTCCATCACCACCTGGTACCCGTATGCCATCAGCTCGTTCATGGTGTTCCCCAGATAGGAGTTTTGAACCTCGAAATCCGAAACGCTGCCCGAGACATACTTCGCCCTCCTGGCGGCCTCAAGCAAGACATGCGTCACGGCCCATGTGTCGAGCGCTATTGGGTCCGTGCTTGCGATCAACAGATTGGTTCTTATCGCTTCCGAATACGAGGTGTCCGGCCCGGCACGCGGACGGGCGTTTATCCAGATCGCATCCACGACGTTCAGGACGGGGTACCTGGTGTTCGCGAGCTCCGTCCCCATGGCGCCCTGCCCGACCAACGCGTGCGCGTTCGTGAGGCTTTGTGAAACCACGCCCATGTAGTGCTTGATGGCGGCGGTGAAACCGTAGACGGAATGGGATTTCAGGACGGGGACGTTTATCACCTTCAGCTTGGTTGAGTTGTAGGATTTCGACTCAGGATCCCATATCCCCTCTTTGAAGCTGACGTACGTGCCGTACTTTGTGCTGAACTTCGGATACGAGACGTTCTGATTTCTGCTCGTCGCTCCTGCAAGCCGGATATCGGTAACGACGTAGCCGTCATCAAGGTCGCCCTCTGAGTATTCGCTCACGGGATTCCCAGCTATGTCGTCCCAGAGGTAAGTTGAGACCCTATAGGGAGAGAAGAGCTGCGCCAGTTTCTCGAAGGACTGACTTTGATCTTCAGCGTTGCTTCGCTGCCAGGAAAGGCTCCCCCTGCCTTGGCCGTTGTCCGCGATCACTATCTCTCCCACGAATCCATCCGGATGCTCCAGCACTGCTCTGATCAAGGCCTTCACGAGATCGGTGTTGGTGCCCCCTCGCTCGCTCCACTGACAATTGACCTTGATCAGCACAACGTCATCCCTAGCGATCAGGCCTGTGGGACCTTGAGCGTTTCCTTCCGTTCGCGACTCATAGAAGCGTAGTCCCTCGGACGCCATCACAGCAATCAGTCGTTGGACATCTGGATAGCAGTCAGCTTCTGTCACATTGCCGACAACGAAGACCTTGGAGGCCGGATGCACCCGCGCCTCCTTCGGCTCTATTCGAAGGGATCCATCCCACTGCTCGTCAGTCCTCAATAGCAAGATGAGAACTGGAGTCGCCACGATGAGAAGCGCAAACGCCACAAGGAGGATCTTCTTCGAGCTGGCCACATGACCTATGATCTTGGGAACCGACGCAACCCACGGCATGACGAAACAAGTCAACAGAACCGTTCCTTGGGCAAGTGCCGCCCTTTGGCAAGGATAGTTGATCCTGCTTGGCTTGGTGCCGGTTCGTAGCGCAAGCCAGACTAAGCTAATAGTTCCGAGAGCGACGGGGTTCCTTCCGACCTCAGCTATCGTCGCCATCAAGAGGTGAACTAGTTGAGTCGGCATGGCCTCAACCCAATGACGAAAACCGGAAGGGTTGCCGCGTTCGCGCAAGGGAGTCGGTCTTCGAGCTGCAAGATATATTGCTTTGTCAGCGTCGGCCCGAGCACGAACTCATCACCGCCACATCGAGCCGACTCGCTGGTGATGCTTGACGGTCAGGTCTAAGTGTTATATTCCCTTCTTGACTTCGAGTTATCGAACCAAGATGAAGATTGGGATATTCTCTGTTCTCTATAATGACAAGCCGCTAGACGACGTGTTGAAGTACGTGTCGGGTCTGGGCTATGAGGCGGTCGAGATCGCAGCTTGGAAGGGAAGCAACCACCTAGACCTCGACAGGGTGTTGAGTGGTGGCGCTGGCGATCTGAAGAAATCCGTTGATAAGCATGGCATGACCATATCTGCCCTCAGCAACCACTTGGAGGGTCAGCTGGTCCTCGGCCCTCACGATGCCTCTACCGACGAGTGGTTCAAGGGAACCCCGCAGGAGAAGGCCAAGTACGGGGCCGATAGGATGAAGAAGACGGCGATGGCCGCTGCTGCCCTCGACGTCCCAGTGGTCAACGGTTTCGTCGGCGTGCCGAACTGGGGTGCTTGGTACATCTTTCCGCCAGCGCATGAGAAGATGTATGAGAGCTATTTCGAGCTCTTCGGTCAGAGGTGGGGCGAGATCCTTGACGTCTTTGAGGAGCAGGGTGTGAAGTTCGCGCTCGAGGTTCATCCTCAGGAGGTGGCCTACAACATCGAGACGGCCGAGATGGCACTGAAGGCGGTGAACAGAAGAAAGGAGTTTGGCTTCAACTTCGACCCTTCGCACTTCATCTGGCAGCTCATAGACCCGGTCGTCTTCATCAAGCGCTTCGGTGACAGGATATACCATGCGCACGCGAAGGATGCCGAGCTTCCGAAGGAGAACCTGCCGACATCAGGGGTGATTCCGACAGGCGCGTGGATGAGACGCGACAGAGGTTTCAGGTTCAGGGTCGTCGGATGGGGCCAGGTCGAGTGGAAGCGCGTGATGACGGCCTTGCTGGAAGTCGGGTATGACTACGTCCTATCCTATGAGCACGAGGATCCTGTGATGAGCAGAGAGGACGGTTGCGAGAAGGCGATAGCTTTCCTCAGACCTCTGGTCATAAAGGCCCCACTGGAGAAAGTCTGGTGGTAGACGGCGAAGCGCCCTTCGTCTCTGAAGCAAGAGCGTCGTGCCAGACATACTCTTAATAAGGGCCGCATTGAACCCTCGTCGCCACCGGAGGTTCACGTTCGGGGTTCCGCTTCGGAAGTGCGCTTTCGCGTGACGACGAAAAGAAAGGAGGTGAGAACAGTATGAGTAGTGAAAGAGAAGGGTTCGGCAGGCCCAGAACGATGTACAAGATAACGTGTTCAGACTGCGGAAAGGAGGCAGAGGTTCCGTTCAAGCCTACGGAGGGCAGGCCGGTATACTGTCAGGAATGCTTCAGGAAGCATAGAAGATTCTAGATAGCTTCCGAGCCGGATGAGTAGTTTTTCTTTCCCCGTTTTTCTTTTTTCAAGCTCATGCCTATGCTAGGGGACCTCTTGCACGAGTCTTGAAGTCTTATCAACTTTGGGCTTGCTCATATCTCAAGATGTCTCGAAGCGAAGGAAAGGTGGGATTCGTTACGATGGGGCAAGCCGCTGAGAAGGTTGGGCCAGAACGGGACATAGGTATCGGAATGCTGGGCTACGCCTTCATGGGCAAGGCTCACACAAACGCGTACCTCAGAATGCCCGTTTTCTTCTATCCACCACCAGCTAGGCCACGCCTCGTTGCGATCTGTGGCAGAAACAAACAAGCGGTCGAGGACGCTGCTAGGAGGTACGGATATGCCAAGGCTGTCACTGACTGGAGGACCCTAGTAAAGGACCCCGAGGTTGATTTGGTCGACAACGGCCTTCCAAACAGCATGCACAAAGATCCGTGCATAGAGGCCGTCGAGAACGGCAAGCACGTGCTTTGCGAGAAGCCCCTGGCCCTAAATCACAACGAAGCGAGGGAGATGCTCGAAGCTGCTGAGAAAGCAGGCGTGAAGCATATGACCGCGTTCAACTATAGGTTCGTCCCAGCAATACAGCTCGCCAGAGAGATCATATCGCGAGGGGAGATAGGGAAGGTACTCCAGTTCAGGGCGGTCTACCTTCAGGAGTGGATCATGGACCCGAGCTTTCCATTGGTCTGGAGGCTGAGGAAGGACGTCGCAGGAGCGGGCGTCTTGGGCGACTTGGGCGCTCACATACTGGATCTAGCTAGGTTCTTGGTGGGGGAGATCTCTCAGGTTTGCGGAATGACCAAGACTTTCATAGACGAGAGGCCCCTTCCAGAAGATCCGAGCAAGAAGGGCAAGGTGGACGTTGACGATGCATTCATCTCGATGCTCAAGTTCTCCAACGGCGCCATCGGAAGCGTCGAAGCGTCAAGGTTCTGCGCTGGCAGGAAGAACTACGAGAGGCTGGAGATACATGGCACTGAGGGCACGATCAATTTCGATCTTGAGAGGTTGAACGAGCTTGAGATCTACAAGGCATCCGATCCGGTTGACGAGAAAGGGTTCAGGACCATTCTTGTCTCGGAGAGCGTGCACCCTTACTACAGCAAATGGTGGCCTCACGGGCACATCATAGGTTGGGAACACGCGATGGTTCACGAGGTCTATCATTTCATCAAGTGCATTGTGGACGATGAGAGCGTGTCTCCGCTAGGCGCGACCTTCCGCGACGGTGCCAGAAACAACCAGATAATGGACGCCATACTGAACTCGTCCGAGCAGGGCCGTTGGATCGCTGTGTAGCAGACCGAATCCGATGTGAAATGCCTTGCGGGTTCTGACTGCGGGTTTCCTAGTCGCGGACATAATCGCTGCGGATCTGCCGAAGGTGTCAGACCCTGGGGAACTTACGTTTGCGCCAAGGGGCATCCGGCTGACGCTCGGTGGACATCCGGCGAACGTCTCAATCGACCTGTTGCAGCTTGGGCTCAGACGAGGGGACGTCGGACTCGTGGGTGCTGTCGGCAGTGACATGTTCGGCGAGTTCGTTCGGAGAACTCTCGCTCAGAAGGGAGTAGTCGCCTATCTGAAAGAGGTTCCCAAAGCTGGCACGACATCGGACATGATACTGGTCACGAAAGGAGAGGACAGGAGGTACCATGTCGACTTGGGGGCAAGCTGGCGTTTCGACCCGAAAGAATTGCTCAAGGTCTTGCGAAGGGAAAGGCCTGACCTGCTCTACGTGGCGACCGGAATCTGTGGGGCACTTGACGATAGGCTGGATCACGTCTTGGCTGGCGGCAAGCGGCTCGGATGCACCACTTTCGTTGACCTGGTTTCCCCATACGGCAAGGGATGGGACTTCATTCACAAGGCCTTGCGTCACACTGATGTGCTTCACTGCAACGACTTCGAGGCGAAGAGCATCACCGGCGTTGAGAATCTGTCAGGTGCTTTGAGGGGCCTCGTTCGGATGGGGGTCGATCACGTGTTCGTGACGCTGGGAAAGGGAGGGGCAACGTCGCTCGATTCGCACGGGATCCTCATGGAGCAACCGTCGTTCGACGTGAAGGTCGTTGATCCTACGGGAGCAGGAGATGCCTTTTGCGCTGGCCTGATCTATCAGTTGCTCAAGGGGAATCTTCTTGCGAGATTGCCAAGGGGGCTTGATGTCAAGATGCTCAGAAGACTGCTGATGGTCGCACAGGCCACGGGCGCAATATGTACAACTGATGTGGGCACGACTACCGCGGTAACAAGAAAGAACCTAGACAGGCTCGTGAAGGATCAAGGCGGAAGGATCGAAGCAGAAACGGTAGTTCGAGGGAGCAGAGGAGGTTAGGCTTTTCTCGGAGATGTTGGCGGGGTGAGCAGGATGGCTTGTCTTCTCGGCCTTGACCTCGGTACGACGGGAGCCAAGGCGATTCTGATCGATGAGGACGGGAAGGTGATCTCTAAGGCGCTCGTTGAGTACCCTCTCATAGTGCCGAAGCCAGGATGGTCTGAACAGGATGCAGCCAGTTGGTGGAAGGCAAGCGCGGAAGCCATCAAAGAGACAATGGACTCCGCGAACGTCGGAGCTGGATCCGTGGCAGGGGTAGGCCTGACAGGTCAGATGCACGGTTTGGTGCCCCTAGATGGCACGGGGAACGTGTTGAGGAATCCCATCCTTTGGAATGACCAGAGGACCGCGGATCAATGCGAATGGATAACGGCCAGGTTGGGCGGCGATGGAGACGCGATACGACTGACAAGCAACCCGATTCTCCCAGGCTTCACAGCACCGAAGCTGATCTGGATCAGGCAGAACGAGCCGCGGATCTTTTCAAAGATCAGAAAGATACTGTTGCCGAAGGATTACATCAGATTCAAGCTGACCGGAGCCTACGCTACGGAGGTATCAGACGCGTCGGGGACTTCCCTGTTTGACGTGCGAAGGAGGAGGTGGTCGGACGAGGTCTTAGAGAAACTGGACATCCCTCGTGACTTGCTGCCAGACGCGCACGAGTCCACGGTCGTGTCCGGGGAGATCAGCACGGAGGTTGCCAACCTGACTGGTCTGAAGGCCGGAACTCCCGTCGTCGGGGGAGGAGGGGACCAAGCTGCCGGAGCGGTCGGCAACGGAATAGTCAGGCCGGGGGTCATATCTGCCACCATAGGTACGTCTGGCGTGGTGTTTGCGCACACCGACGATGTCAAGGTTGACCCTGAGGGCAGGCTCCACACATTCTGTCATGCGGTTCCGGGCAAGTGGCATGTGATGGGCGTCATGCTCTCAGCCGGAGGCTCAATGAGGTGGTTCAGGGACAAGCTCGGATCTCCTGAGACTGAGATGGCCAAGGCTCATGGGATGGACCCGTATGACCTGCTCACTGAAGCAGCATCGAAGGTGCCGTGCGGCTCCGAGGGTCTTCTTTTCCTGCCTTACCTTACTGGGGAGAGAACGCCGCACAAGGACCCCAATGCAAGGGGTGTTTTTTTCGGTCTGAGCCTCAGAACCGGCAAGGCCCACATGGTCAGGGCAGTCATGGAAGGCGTTGCTTTCGGGATGAGGGACTCGCTCGAGATCATGAAGGGCATGGGCCTGTCCATAACTCAGGTCAGAGCGTCCGGAGGAGGGGCCAAGAGTGAACTGTGGCGACAGATCCAGGCGGACATCTACGGAGTCGAGCTCTACAGAATGGAGGCGGAAGAGGGACCAGCCTTCGGCGCAGCCCTAATTGCTGGAGTTGGTGCAGGGGTCTATCCTAGCGTCCAAGAGGCCTGCGACAGGACGGTCAAGACGACTGGCCTAGTTGAGCCCAACACAGAGAATGTCGCAACCTACAACAAGTACTATTCGCTCTATCGCGAGGTATACCGCTCGGTGAAGCCGAGGTTCAAGGATTTGGTGGATCTCACGTGAGGAGACCGGTCAAGATAGCTGCTTCGGTCCTGTCCGCAGACTTCATGAGACTAGGTGACGAGATAGAGAGAGCTCAGTCTGGAGGAGCTGACATCATCCATGTCGATGTGATGGATGGACGTTTCGTTCCTAACATGACTATGGGTCCCATGGTGGTGAAAGCCATGACGGAGGTCACGAAGCTTCCGATTGACGTGCATCTGATGGTCGAGGATCATGGCTGGTTCGTAGGGGAACTCGCAGGGTCCGGCGTCGACATGATATCAGTTCACGCAGAGGTACCTCGCAACCTTCGTGAGTCGCTTCGCGGAATCAGGAGTGCAGGAGCCAAGGCGGGAGTTGCTTTGAACCCCGGAACGTCAATTGATGTGATCAACCCACTGCTTGGTGATGTCGACTACCTGCTTATGATGACAGTCAACCCAGGCTTCGGAGGTCAGCAGTTCCTAGTCGACATGCTGCCAAAGATCGAGGCTGCCAGAAGGAAGATTGATGAAAGAGGCGCCGACATCGACTTGGAGGTTGACGGCGGAATCAACGCCGAAACAGCGTCGATAGTCGTTCAAGCTGGCGCCAGCATCATCGTGGCAGGAGCCGCAATATACGAGTCCCCCGATGTCTCCAAGGCGATAACTAGACTGCGGGCAGCAGCCTCAATTCGTGACCCTTGAGGAGTGGAAGTCTCAAGGGCAACCGCCAGTCTGTTAGCCTCCGTCACTGGGCGAGGTTCTTCCTGAACCACTCAAACGCTTCTCTTTCCATATCCGGGGTGTACTCGTGCCCGATCCCTTGGTAGACCTTCATCCTCAGCCTATCTGGAGCGGCTTGGTAATGGGGCTTCAAAGCCTCGTGCAACGAACTTGCGCACTCAAGTGGTATGAGATCGTCTCGTTCGCCGTTTAGCAACAACACTGGTATGGATCTAAAGAGCTGAACGTTGTTGATCGGGTCGTACCTCCTGATGAGTTCTCCTGCTGATTGCGCAAACTGCTCCAGCACTTTCGTTTCTAGCCCTACCTTGTAGAGGGCAGATTTCCTTATCAGAATCTGGAAATTCGCTCCCCCTATCACTGATACGATTGCCTTCAACCTTTCTTCCATTGTCGCCGCCAATAGGGTTATGATCGCTCCCATGGATACGCCCATCATACCCACTCGTTCGAGGTCGACGCCTAGGTTCTCGGCTACGTGGTCGATTACCTTTCCAACGTCCTCCGCTGTTCCTGCTAGGATATGAAAGAACAGGGTAGGATCTTGGCTAAGGCTAGCGATGATGTCGGGATCCCTTCTCTCCCCATGTTTCACAGCGTCGATGGAGACAGCGACGAACCCCGCGTCTGCCAACACCAGACAGGTCTTGAGCATACTTTCCTTGTTGCCGGTGAAACCGTGCTGGCAGATGACAAGGGGTTTTCTTGTACCGTCCTTGTGGAAAATGAGAGTCGGTATTCTGTCTTTACCGACGTAGGTCCTCTCCACCGTACACGTATACCTGAAAGGGTACATTTGCTTCGGCGCCTGGTTTCGACATGACGTTAAAAGGGTTCATCCTGAAGTCGCGAAATCCTCCACTTCAACCTTGTGACCGAGCGCTTCATGACATGGGCTTTCTGCCAGCTATGATAGTCCAACCGGGTTCAAGGCCAGGCTATTCTTGCCTGAGGTGTTGCTGAGGGTCGAGGGCAGGGCTTATCCTAGTGCGTGCCCCCATGCGTTCCCTTGCTTTGGCTCCCTCTCTTGTCAGCTTCCTCAACGCTCTCCTAGCTACTCGGACCTCCGACCCGAACTCCTTGTCCGTTACGCGGTCGTTGCTCCATTGCGCCTTCATTTCGGAGAGCTTTCTTATGAGCGAAACGCGCTCGCGGTAGTTGCCCCCGATTTCGCGCAGGCCCTCGCTATTCCCTTGTCGCGCGACTCGCAAGAGGGAGATGCCCTCAAACCTACCTGACATGCCCATATGTTTCGCGACGGTCGGCGCAACGTCTACGGTCTCCGCGAACGGCAGGCAAACGCCCTTAGGCGCGCCCCCATAGAAAATCAGAGGGACTCCCATCTCCTCATCTTCAAGCCCACCGTGGTAGCCGCGCGGGACGATGGGAGGCTTCTCTAGGCAGTAGTAGCCCTTCTGGAGGGACACCACGATCTCCGCAGGGGTCACAGTGGTTGCGTTGAGCGCTTCCAATTCGTGCCTCTCAAGCACAAGGTCAACACCGCGAACCCCAGCCATCGATCTCACGATGGCTTCGAGCTGCGTATTGTTCTTAGGAAAGATCTCCGCGAATCTGCCCCAGAGCGCGATTGGCGTCTCTGCGTCAACCCGAGACACACCGTGCGTGATCTCTTCGGCGACGTTATGTTCGACAGGCACGGACCCGTGGTCACTCGTCAGAACAGACAGCATTCCCTTGTGACTTCCTTGAGTTTGAAGGGAGCCAATCAACTCGCTTAGCGCGTCATCCACCCTCTTGATGACCCTATCCACTTTGCGGCTCTGAGGCCCGAAGATGTGCCCTGCATCGTCGACCGCGAAGAAGACCACGAAGACGATGTCGGGTCGCTTGGCCTCTATCGCCGCCTTGGCGAACCTCACAACTTCCTCGACCCTATGCGAAGGAACATGGATGTAGAGGTCGGCACCCCTTGTGAACAACGTGAACTCCTCAATTGAGACGGTGCTGCGTCCCAAATCCTTGGACAACTCAGCCAGGGATCTGCCATTGTAGCTGCTCATCCAAGCGTCTCGGAAAAGGTGGCACCTTCTGTCGAACAACTGGTTGCTGAAGATTCCATGGCTTCTTGGATACAGCCCAGTCACCAACGTAGTATGAGATGTGTGGGTCATGCTCGGATAGACTGTTCTGCAATCATCCACCCGGACTCCCTCCCTCACCATCCTACTGATGGTTCTGGTTTTGGTTCTAGTGAGGTAGTCGATTCGACATCCATCAAGGACGAAAACTGCAGCTCTCGCTCTCAAGACAGCGGGTCAGGATGGCGTGAGTATTTCTGCGTTTGGCGCACACGTAGAGAGATGGTCAGGTGCCCCTATAGACAGGCCCGGCCCTCGTCTCGAATGCCCTCTTCATCAGCTGTCGCTGCTCTTCGCTCATGCCTCCCAAATGGAAGAATACGATTCCGTCCGAGCCAAGTTCCCTCGCGAGACCTATTTGGCTTACCAATTCAGCTGGCGTCGTGAAGGCGGTATCCCAGTGAGCTCCGATTCCAGTATAAACAGGCGTTGAGCATTCATGACCGATCGCAACAGCTTCCTTGACCCTCCCCTCGAAGTTGCCCGCATCCTTTGTGTAGATCATTGGTGCCAAGAATTCGAGATATCCCAACCTGCACCACTCCTTCCAATCAGCTGACATCACCAGCGAGTGTCCCTCGTATGGTGACCTGGCTGCTGCGGAGATCGCGATCTTGGGATTCGCTCTCTTCGCTACGCGCCTGACCTCCCCGAGCATGTTGTTCAGTTGTCTCCTGAGCCACGACTTCCTCTCGACGATGTCCACTGGGGCGTTCTGCTTGCAGTAACTGCAGAAGCACACCTCGGTCTCCACCTTCCAGGTGTGGTACACGAAACAATCCTCGAGCGACAAGCCCTGGACCTCGAATTCATCCAGTATCTCAGTCTCCTTCTCCAAGTTCCGAGTCACCACCTCGGGGCTGGCAGGGCATCCCAGCCTCGCGTCAAGGTTACCATCCTCATGAACCTGCATCAGCGACTCATCATCGTCAATGCTCCCGCTGTCTAGGAAGAAGATCCACGGATGCACCTCAAGACCCAGGTCGCTCGCCTTCCTTGTCATGGGCCTCATGCACGCGTCCCAGTATCTCCTGTTCCTGGTGGGGCCTGACAGCCAAGGTACCTGCGGCAAGATCAGGTTCAGTCCCAACTCGTGACACGAGGTCGCGACCCCCTCCCCTCCCAGCTGTTCGACCGTCACTCTCCTGACCCAGATCGCCCTGCCCTCGGCGCCTTGGCTCACGGCACTGCGAGGTTCCGCGTTCATATTGGGACGAGCCTGCGGGCTCACTTCTTCTCCTTTCTCAGAGGGTCCGTTTCAATGTATTTCGCTATGAGGAAGATACAGGGGATCAGAAGGACTGAGGACACCGGACCCCACAGAAGCATTCCCATCGAGTAGGTCTGACCTTGAACCATGGGCAGGTCCCTTATGAAGCCAGCAATCAGACGCGCCAGAGACTGAAGCACATTGAGGGGGATGGAGATCAGGCCGCCATAGCTCCCTGCCCTAGCCTCGCCGCGGGAGATCTCGTCCTCGTGAGCTATGTCCGCTGTGACTGGATTCGGCAGGAGGTACCAACCGGAAATACCGATACCGATCAACGAGATGAGCAGAACTCCTTGGTAGATGAGGGGGATGAAGCCCAGGAGGGGTTGACCTACAACAATTGTCAGAGACAAGGTGGCCGTCAAGATCAACAGAGACACGACCATGGGCTTCTTCTTGCCAGTTCGATGTGATATCATCGTCCAAATAGGAAAGAGTATGAAAGGCACCAGCAGCATGAGGCTTCCCACCATCATGAACTGGATCTCGCTCAACATGAGGACTTGCTGCATGTAGCTCATGATCAAGCTTGCGAGGATCGCAGTTGGCATTGATATCAGGCCCTGGAGGGCGAGCCAGTATCGATAGTTCTTGTTCCCCAAGGCCATATCTATCTCCCTTCGAACGTTCGGCCTCGGGATGATTCTCTCGGCTTCCCTTATGGTGACGACGGCAGGGAGATACAGAAGTACCTCAAGGCCACCGAGTCCTAGGAGAACCCACAAAACTAGGGATGAACCACCCGCCAGAAACATCGCCGGAAGGGCGAAACCGAGGAGTGTGCCGACCACCTGCGCCAACATGCTGAAGGTATTCTGATATGCTGAAACGACCACCCGTTCTTCGGGGTCGGCGATCTCCGCGAGCCATGCCATGTAGGGGGTGCTTAGAAGTCCGTAGCTCATATTTGCGAGGCCGAGGAAGAAGGTACCATAGAGGAACAAGAGAGTCTGATCCCCTACAGGAATGAAGTAGTCAGGCAGGAAGAGCAAGGCGGTCGACAAGCCCAACAGGATGCTTCCGGCGAACACGTATGGCTTTCGCCTGCCCCATCTTTGAGACTTTGTCACATCGCTGAGGTAGCCGAAGTACCATCCGAAGAACGCTATCACCAGCTTTCCGATAGCGAACGCTATTCCAGTAAGCGTTCCCCCTAGTCCAAAGTAGTCCGCATATAGGAAGAACGTCGCAAGATCAACGAGCGAAAGTAAGACGGATGAGCCAAACCTGCCCATCGCGTAGATCAATTTCCCGGTCCTCGTGAGCATGCCGCTCCACTTACCTCGCGCCTACCACCCTAAGCGAAAGCATATCAGCTTATCTGTCGGTGGCTGGTTCTCGTTCGACGACCACGAAGTCACCCGATAGGTACGCGAGAGCTGGAGTTATTGTTAAGAACTCAACCCACTGCGATATTAGGCGCCATGATCAGAGACCTCAGGAATCAGTCCCTGATGAGAAACAGGGAAAAGATCATTGAGCAGCTTTCGACATTCGACCTGAGACCGAAGTTCTCAGCCGGAGTCTGGTACTTCTTCCCCGGAGGAGGCAGGTTCCATGAGAGGTACGTCGACCAGGGATCAATAGAGGACGTTCTGAACAAGGTGCGCACTATGAAGGAAAACGGCACGGTTGACTCAAGCTTCAAGCTTGAGGCTCATCTGCCAAACGAGGTCAACCAGGAAAACCTAGGTCTCTTCAAGGAGCTTGAGAGGGATACTGGCATCGGACTGATAACGGTGATTCCGAACTTGTTCTACGATAAGAGGTTCGAATTCGGGTCGCTCTCAAACCCAGTCAAAGACGTGCGCTCATTCGCCATCGCCAGAACAATAGAGACGCTCAAGCTCGCCAAGGAACTTGACGTGCCATTTGTCGTGATCTGGCCTGGCATCGACGGGTATGAGAACCCATTCGGAGTGGATTTCTACGGCATGTGGGACAGGTTCGAAACCGGCTTGGCCCAAGCCATGAATGAGGTGCCAGAGGTCAGGATAGCAATTGAGCCGAAGCCTTACGAGCCGCGAGGGAACAACATCTACAGGAACACCGCTAACGGGCTTCTCGTGGCGAAGAGGGTCGAGGCTTTGCTCTGGCGCAATGAGAATAGAAGACTCTTGGAGCAGGGTCACGCAATGGTTTGCCTCAACCCAGAGGTAGGCCATGTCTTGATGGGCCATGAGGAACTAGCTTACGCGTTCGCTTCGGTGATGAGGGAGGGCAGGCTCGCTCACACGCACTGGAACAGTCAACCTCTCGGCAACTACGATCAGGACCTGAACATCGGAGTCTTGGGACTTGACCAGTTGTACGCTGCCCTCTTCGCCATGAAGATGTACGGTTACTCAGAATACACGGGGATAGATATCAATCCCGAAAGGATGTCTGTCGAAAGGGCGCTGGGCCTGTGCATCAACGCCATGAGGGTGGCGTGCGACAGGATCAATCAAATAGATGAGGGCGACTGGACTCTTGTTGTTGACGCCATGCTTGAACCCGATAGATACAGAGGGACGGTTGAAGACGTGTTGACTAGGTCCTTCGCAACCAAGGACAGTCGCTTCGTGCCTTTGTGAATGCCCGGCACCCTCCTAGGTAGGAGTATCCTTAAATAGGATTTCCCCCGGGTAGGATCGATGACAGACGTTGTCGTGACGAGACGAGGGCAAACCACGATACCAATAGAGATCAGGCGCAAGTACGGCATACGTGAAGGAACTAGGCTTGAGTTCATAGACGCGGGGGGCAAAATAGTGGTGAGAAAGAAGACCTCCACGGCGGATCTTATCGGCTCCGGGAAACTAGAGGTTAAGAAGGCTTACGGCCTGATCGATAGGATGAGAGAAGAGGATGACCGCTAGAAGGGCGGTCTACGACACCAAGTTCTTCGCAGCCTTGTATTACTCAAAGGATGCGAGCGAACAGTCAAGAGTCAGACATGAGCTGTCAAGAACCCATGCCAAGGTTATCTCGGCAGTCACCCTGTACGAAGTATACAAGCTGTCAGTTCAGTCTGAGGGCAGAGAAGTTGCAGAGCATAGGGTGAGCCTTCTAGAGAAAGACTTCAAGATAGCGGTGGTTGACGCCAAGGTCGCAAGGGAAGCCGCAGCAATCTGGCACAAGCACCGCGTGCCCATGGCCGACGCAATCATAGCAGCAACATGCAGAACTCCCAATGGCGACTGCGTCACGAACGATCCGCACCTGGTATCAATGAGTGAGATCAGATGCCGTTGGATCTAGGGGCCCTGGCTGCCTCAACACGTTGCAGGGCGCACGCGGGTCCTGCTTGGTAGGAAGAAGCTACGCACACCTCACTCTATGAAGCTCCTGAGGTGCTCGATGTCTTTCTTGAGGACGCTCTTGCCCTCATCATGCCGAAACCCGGCAAGTGACTCGTCTTCAACTGTCAAGTCCCTCTTGTATCCAGCCTTTCTCAGGATTGCCACGACCATACCAAGATCCACCTCGCCTTGATAGATGGGTGTCATCTCTATCTCCCCGATCTTTCGCTTGCTCTCCTTCGCGCCTACCGGAGCCCTGCCGTTCTTCATGTGAGTGTGTTTCACCTTGGGCGCGAACTCGTCAACTATTTGCAGCACTTCTGAGGCAGGATATCCGAACCAGTAGAGGTTCCCCGGATCCAAGGTCAATCCGAGCCTGTCGGACCCGACCTTGTCAAACAGCGTGTTGAGGAACTCAGGCCTGTTCGCGATCGACCCGTGGTTCTCCGCGGCGAGGTCCACGCCCTCAACCTTCCTCAGAACTTCTGCGATGGGCTTGGCGGCCAACTCTGCCTGCTGCCGAGGAGAGAGCTCAGGCCTCTCCCCGATGGCCGGATCGATCCTAGCGACCTTTACGCCAATGGCCTTCCCGGCGGTACATGCCTCCACTACATATCTGACCTCATCCTCAATCGAACTCGAGCCGAAATCGTTCCTAAGGAGAAGAGCGCAAATCGATATCCCGTTCTCTTCAAGCAATCTGCGAAGCTCCCCGACATCCCCCAAGTCCGCTAGGCTGAGTTTTCTAGTCTCGCCTCCTATCCTGAAGGGCAATTTCATGTCTTTCGGCACTTGGAGCTCGAAGCTTGAGATAGTCATCTCCCTGAGTCCTTCGGATATCACGTCAAAGCCCACTTCGACGAGATGATGGTCTCTGCAAGCGACGTACAATGACGTTGCTCACCTGGCCCACAACTTCCGAGGTGCTCGCCATTTAAGGCTTGGCGAAATGCAGACACCTCAAGGGATGTGTCGAGCCGCTCTCATATGTTCATCCTGCATTTCAAGAATCGCTGCGGGGTGTTGACCTTCCTCAGGAACTTGAGATACAGAGCATGAAGCTGCTTCGCTACGTCGATGTTTAGGTCAAAGACGTTCGCGCTCTGCGCAGGATCCGTTGAAATGCGGTAAAGCTCTGGGCCGCTTGGCGCCCATGGCAATTCCTCCGTCCTAGGAACGCTATCGACAACCGAAGTCGTTGGTCGATCCTCCTCACTGGATACCTGACCGGCATAGATGAGGGCCCATTCGTCCACTGTGATCGTGCTCGGCCGCCAAGCCTTAGGCCCGTGAATGATGGACCACGAAGAGATGGCTCCTTCCCTTAGGGATCCAGCTTGTCCTTCGACGAGCGGAACGAGCGAGGTGCCTTGCACGGTGTTCGCAGCCTCTATCCCCGCGAGATCTAGTATCGTTGGCATCAGGTCTGCTGGTTGCACGAATTCATTGACTCTGCGGCCCCCTCTCTCTCCGCCCGGCAGTCTCACAATCAACGGAATTCTGACGAGTTCCTCGTACAGAGGCACTGCCTGACTCGTGCTACCCCTTACGATGGACTTTCCTATGAGGCCGTGCTCACCGAAGTAGAATCCGTGGTCAGAGGTGAAGATGACGGTCGCCTCATCTAGAGCCCCCAACTCATCAGCCCTGTCGAGCAACATGCCGACCCACTTGTCCACCAAGCTCACCTCAGCGGCGTAGAGCGCCTTGATGTGCTTCAGTTCAGGCTGGCTCAAGTAGTCGCAAGGTCCGTATGCTGGGTAGAAGACCTCTTCTCCGTCGTAACCCGGGTCGTACATGTCAACGTATTCCCTGGGGGCGTCCCAAGGCTCGTGAGGGTCAAAAGTGTCAACATAGAGGAGGAACTTCTCCTGATCGCGGTTCCGTTCAAGCCAGTTCGCAGCTTCCCTCATCGTCCTGGAGACAAAGCAGTCACCCTCGCCCCGACGGTCTGACACGTTCCGCAAGTATTGCTTCACTGTACCTTCCGGACTGCGCAACTTGCGCGGGTCGCACGGGAGTTTGATGTCCCTGGGGGCCGTCGAGTACCTGTCGTTCTCTTGTCCTCTTATCCACCGCCACGCGGCGAACCCCCTGTCAAAACGGTATCCGTCCCTCAGTATGTGCGGAGTGTCCACAACCATCATCGAGACATAGCCGGCTTCCCCAAGAACCTGTGCAAGGACGATCTCGTCCTCTGAGAGAGGCGACCAATCTCTGTAGGTGAACGTGAACTTTCCAGTAAGAAGATCGGATCTGTGGGGGACTGTCGGGAACGATCCGCAGTACGCTCTGTCGAAGACGATCGATTCGCGGGCGAGCTTGTCAATGTTGGGTGTGCTTATCCACCCATTGCCGTAGCAGCCCAGGTGATCCCTCCTGAGGGTATCGGACACTACTATGATGAAATTCATGATGGCCGATTATGCCTTTTTCTATATAAGTGTCCGGCGCGGTACCGTCGGCTACCAGTCTGGCATCAGATTTCTCGTGGCCTCAGAACACATTTAACTTCGTCGCGGAAGTGATCACAAGAAGTAACATGGCGGTCCACATAGGGATCGTCGGCGCAGGCTTCATGGGCAAAACCCACTCTAGGGCATACGGCCTCATCCCAAGCTCCGAGGTTGTCGCTGTAGCAGATGTGGAGCCAGGCAGAGCCCAGAGCTTGGCGAGCGAACTGAGTTGCCGCGCATACTCTTCGCTTGAGGGCCTACTCAGGGATCCCGAGGTGGACGTAGTCGACCTCACCTTGCCAACCTACCTGCACGCATGGGCAGCTGTACGCGCGGCGGAAAGCGGAAAGCACGTGATATGCGAGAAGCCCATGGCTCTGACCCTCGCGCAGGCGGACAAGATGATCAGGGCTGTCAAGAAGAACGGCGTCGAGCTCATGGTGGCGCACGTGATCAGGTTCTGGCCTGAGTGGGACTTCCTAGCCAGAAAGGTGAGGAACAAGGAGTTCGGCAAGGTCAGAGCGATTCGTTGCCTAAGGCTGTCCGGTGCGCCGATGTGGGGCTGGAAGGGATGGACCCTCGACCCCAGGAAGAGCGGGGGCGCGACCATAGACCTACACGTACACGACACGGACTTCATATCGTATCTCTTGGGAAGGCCCAGAGCAGTGACGTCCGCAGGCAACATAGATCACATTCATACAATCTACGACTATGGCAAGAACGTCGGTGCCTCGGCCGAAGGTGGCTGGTTTCACCTCAGTCGCTACCCTTTTGTGATGTCGTACGAGTGCACCCTCGATCGTGGCACCTTCAAGTACGCCTCGGATCGAACGCCTACGCTAACGATATTCACTCATGAGAGCGAACCGTACAGCCCAGACCTCATGGCGACCAAGGTGAATTCAGGGGTCAACGCGGGCAATATCTCTGAGTTGGGTGGCTATTACGAGGAGCTCAACTACTTCGTGGGGCAAATTGCTGAAGGAAAGAGGCCGGAGAGGATCAAGCCCGAGGAAGCTAGACAATCCTTGGAGATATGTCTGGCCGAGATCAGAAGTCTGAAGACTGGACGAAGGGTGGCCCTCTGAGGATTCTGCGACGGGGATCCGTGCCCCTGCTGATAGTCCGAAAAGTCTTATTTCACCCAAGCGGTCCGTCGGACCGTGCGGCGTCCATCATGGAGAAAGATAGGCAGAGACGCTTACTGGCTGAGCGTCCCCGACACTGAGAGCGCGCTCTTCGAGAACATTTGGCCCATTCCTAAGGGCGTCAACTACAACGCTTACTTGGTGGGTGATGGGAGCGAGTACATGCTCATCGACTCCTCAAAGAACGTCCTGCACGCGGAGGAGTTACTTGGCCTCATCGCGGAAGTCATCAGCCCGAGCAGGATCAAGGCGGTAGCGGTGCTACACACCGAGCCAGACCACAGTGGACTTGTGGAAGACGTATCACGTTTGATCGGCAAGCCAACAGTGTTCTCGACATCGAGGGCCTCTGCCTTCATGAAGAGCCTCTACGGGCTCAACACCAAGGTGGTGAAGGACGGTGAGACCATTACGGTCGGAAACAGGAATCTGAAGGTCATCGAACTGCCTTGGGTTCACTGGCCCGACACGATGTTCCTACACTTGGAGGATGAAGGATTGCTTTTCAGCTCTGATGCGTTCGGGTCTTTCGGGGCACTTGAGAGGCCCGTTCTTGATGACGAACTGGACTTCGGCGCCTACATGGACCTCGCAAAGGAGTATTTCGCAACCGTGGTCCTATCCTACAGAAGGATGCTCGTTCAGGACTTGGAGAAGGTGAACAGGCTCGGGCTCAACATCAAGATGATCGCCCCTGCGCATGGCGCTGTGTTGAAGAGCAGGATTCATGAGTTCACGCGAGCTCTGACCTCATGGTGCACTCTGCAGAAAAAGAGCAAGGTCACGGTCGTCTATGGTTCGATGTACGGGTTCACAGGGGTGCTAGCTGGGTTCGCCGCTGAATGTCTGAGCGAGAGGGCCAAGGAGGTTGCACTGCGCGATGTGGTAAAGGATCGAATCGGGCTGATTTTGAGCGACATGCTCGACTCAGCAGGGGTAGTATTCTTGACTCCAACATACGAAACCAACGTATTTCCGGCGATCAGCAACTTGGTCAACGTGGCGAGGATCAAGAGGCTCGGCGAAGGAAAACTTGCCGCGGGCATCGTGACGAAGCTATGGGGCGGCACCGCTGCAACGCAGTTGATGTCATCCTTGAAGGAAGCTGGCTATGATGTCCCCAGTCCGGTCGTCGAGTGCACCAACTACCCTGACGAAAAGGAGCGAGAAAGCCTCAGAGGACACCTCTTGGACTTCGCGGGCAAGGCAACTGGCGGTCCGTGATCACTAAGGCTCATCTTTGGCTTCGCACCCATCATGAGCGACGATCAAAACCCTGATCGGCTTGCCTGCATGATCGCTACACACATATTAGGTAGGGTGTTTGGCTCCTGATGAGAGCATGCCGTTCACGCCGTTTCACCTCGGCCCCGCTTTGTTCCTCGGATCGCTGCTGTCGAAGTTCCTGAATTTGCCAGCTCTCGCTGTCGCCAGCGTCGTCGTGGACCTAGAGCCTCTGTTCGTACTGCTTCTGGGGCTAGACAGTCCCCTTCACGGTTTCTTTCATTCATTTCTGGGCGGCTCGATAGCCGCGATTGCGGTAGCGCTCGCGATGCGAAGTATCAGCGGACCAGTAGCGAACTGGACGAAGCTGCCCGACCTTGACCAAGAGACCTCCCTGAGGAAAAATGCGGTAGCTTCCTTCCTTGGGGTTTATTCTCACGTAGTTCTGGACGCTCTGCTGTACAACGAAATGAGACCCTTCTACCCTCTTGACATGAACCCCTTCTTCCTCCAAGGTAGCTCCGCCGACGTGTACGTCTACTCTCTTTGCGTTTTGCTTTTCCTTGCCGGACTTGCGCTGTATTGCATCAGGATGACCTCGCGAGCTGGAAGAAAGGATTACCCAGCTGAGCATCAATGACCAACCCTCGTTTGGGGCGGCAACTGAGGAGAAGGACGCATTGGTTGAAGCAGATCAGCGGATTCAGCCAGGCAGTGGATTTTCCACCTTCACGGGTTTTCCCCTAGGCTTCGTCTTGACTTGAATGCGTCGATCCGAGTAGGTCCGGTCATCCATCCAATTGCCCCCTGAAACTGCTGTCATCATGGGGCCTCCTCTTGGGAAAGAAACGACTGAGCAATTTGCCAACTCACCCCATTCCAATCCTCTCGCTCTTTTCGCAGTTCTCGCACGGCAGCATCTTGGTCATGGTTCCCTGTCTCCAGACCTCGACTTCTCTGACGTGATGGAAGCAGAACACTTCTGGCAGCTCTCACATGCCCTGTAGCAGTAGGCGCATGTCCTCTTTCCGCAAATGTCACAAGCTCCCTCTATCTGATCCCTTCTCACAGTTGATTTACAGACATCGCATTCCCAGAGCTCATCCTATGTCTTCCACATAATATGATATGGAGAGCTTCGCTGAACATGGTCACTCTGGCCACAGCTCTAGAAAGATTGCACCTCATTCGATGTTGAGCGAGCGAAATCCTCTAATATCAAGGGATATTCATCATCAGTGAAAATGGAGATCAAGAAGACCGTCTTCGATTTTCAAGCGGAGGTGGGCCTCACCAAGCATGTGGGAGGCCTAAAGGCCACAGAAGAACTGGCTGAGTTATGCCGTATAGACAAAGGTAAGTACGTCTTGGATGTTGGTTGCGGGGTTGGAGCAACCCCTTGCAGTCTGGCAAAAAAGTATGGCTGCAAAGTGGTAGGCGTGGACATCCTGGAAAAGATGATCGAGAGGTCAAAGGAGAGGGCGAAGAGAGAGGGGGTGGAGGATAAGGTTGAATTCAGAGTAGCAGACGCACAGAACCTCCCCTTCAAGGATGACCTTTTCGATGCAGTTATTGGGGAGTCCATACTCCCATTCCCCAAGGATAAGCAAAGGGCGCTAAACGAGCTTGTGCGGGTGACAAAGCCAGGAGGATATGTTGGGCTTAACGAGTCAACTTGGCTGAAGACACCGGTTCCAACAGAAATAATCGTCGAGTGGCTGTCTCAGGATTTGAGTTCTAACGCAGAGATTCTGACTTCTGATGGTTGGGTGAGGTTGTTAGAAGGTTCCGGATTGAAAAATGTGGCAGTGAGAGTCTACACAACCAACGCTCGAAGCGAATTCAGCAACGTGATTGATCGGTATGGTCTAAGAGGGCTTTTGGGAACCTGGTACAGAACACTCTCTCTGTACATTGGAAGCCCAGAGTACAGGAGGTTCCTAAAAGAAATAAAGGCAAAGGGGGTGATCCCTAAGAACCTGTTTGAATACTTCGGATATGGACTATACGTTGGCAGGAAATAGGAGAGGCGACGAGCGAGCACTCATCAGACAACATCGCGCTTGTGGACATATCTTGTGTGCTGTTCCAGCTTGCGAGGCTCTTCAGTCAAGACGACCGTCGACGCTTCGGTCGGGCTCTCAAGATTTGCACGCTGGGATTTGACACGAATGGCCTGGCTAGGACGTGAACCTGATGGTCTTGCTCATCCCGCTCAAAGGGCAGCCTGCTATCTTTGTCCTGCTATTTCGAACGGATCCAAGCAACCTGTTGGGAGTCCGCGTGCCTTTTCCAATTGAGAATGGATATTAGCTCAGATGTCGGCGGCCGGCCGATGCGACAACCTGACCAACTGCTTGCTACGATGAGGTTGGAAGAGAAAGTCGGGCAGCTCTTCCTAGTGGCCATTCGCGGGACAAGGGTTTCCCTGGAGACGCGAAGGATAGTCAGGGACTTGATGGTCGGCGGGGTCTACACAACCAACTCAAACTTCGTAAGTCCGTGCCAGGCGGCGGAGTTCACCTCTCAGCTCCAGAAGGAGGCAACAGGCACACGCTGCGAGATACCGCTACTCGTGGCAGCAGACCACGAGGGTCACTGGGCGGTGCTGACCCCCTACGCTTGTCCGGGGCCAGGAAACATGGGACTCGGGGCAAATCGATCGCCGCAGGCTACGCGCAGAATGTATGCGATCTTTGCAGCGGAGCTTCTGTCGGTTGGGATCAACACCAATCTGGCGCCAGTAGCCGACGTGAACTCCAATCCCGCAAACCCCATAATCGGCCTGCGGTCGTTCGGGGAGAACCCCAAGAGAGTCGCCTTGTGTGTGAAGCAGGCGGTCAAGGCCTTAGGAGCTGGGGGCATCATATCCACGGTGAAGCACTTCCCTGGCCACGGGAACACTTCTTCGGATTCCCACTCAGGACTCCCTAGAGTGGACAGGTCAAGGGAGGATATCGAGCGAGTTGACATGCTTCCCTTCAAGATCGGGATAGAAGCTGGAGCGGAGATAGTCATGACCTCGCACATAGTGTTCTCAGCCCTTGACCCTGATGTTCCAGCTACATTCTCAGAGCGGATACTGAAGGACTTGCTAAGAAAGTCCATGGGATTCGAAGGCGTGGTGCTCACAGATAGCCTGAACATGGGCGCGATAACAAAGCACAGGGAACCAGCGGATGCGTGCGTCGAATCGCTGAGGGCGGGCGCCGATATGATTCTCCTAGCACAGGAACAATATGACGCTCCCATGGAGGATTTCTTGGGATCGTATAACAGGTTGGTGGAAGCCGTGACAAAGGCGGCGGACTCTGGACTGATTTCGGAAGCGCGTCTCAACGAAAGCGTGAGGAGAATCCTTGACCTCAAGGCAAGGTACAAGCTCTCGGGACTCACTCCTAGCCCCACAAAGGCTCTAAGGATTGTGGGATGCTCATCTCATCGAGAGGTCGAACTTGACGTTTGCAGAGGAGCAATCGCCATCGCTAGGAACAATGGCATCTTGCCGCTTCGACTTCAGGACCGGCAAGCCCTTGCGATAGTGAACCCAGTTGAGCCTGAAAACTACGGCCTCGTCGGTCGGACCAGGGGCATTGGTCCAAACCTGGGTCATGTCTTCCCGTACAGGATACTTGTTGAGGAGGTGAGGCGTCGTCACGCGAACTTGCTCGAGTTCTGGGTCAACTGCAACACTCCTAGGTTACAGGACCATCTGAACAAGATTAAGGAGCTGTCAGATGTTGTCATCGTGGTGACTGAAAAGCTCAACTTGCCCGGTTTCGCGTTTCCCGACGATGGACAGGTAGGAACTGTGAAGCGAGTGAAGGAGCTAGGCAAGCCCGTGATAGTGGCTGCACTCCGCGACCCCTACGATCTTGGGGGATTGGGCGAAGTTGATGCATACGTCTGCGCCTTCAGTTGCAGGCAACCCTCTGTCATTGCATTGGCCGAGGTTCTCTTCGGAGAAAGGAAGGCAAGGGGCCGACTGCCCGTGTCCGTTCCGTCTCCTCCCACATCCTAACCATCAATAGAACCGCAATCTGAGGAGTTCAACGCCCTTGAGGACAGAGCCAGAGCTTACTCGTTCGAAACTTCCTCCCAGGAGGCGGCCCAGCCGTTCCCCTCAATAGTGCTGGAAGCGGAGCTTCGGACGCTTTGCCAAGACATATCCAATTGCGAGAGATACCAAGGCAAGAGATGCGGCTGCATACGGCCAGGCGATCGACCAGATGTCCCTGGGCTTCTTCCCCGAGTACTTAGTGTAGGCTTCCTCAATGGCCCCAAACAGCAGTTTTCTGCCCGACCTGTACCAGTTCAGCGCACCGAACGTGTTGAACGTATGGAACGAATCATAGTCGAATGCCGTCCACCAGACGACGCCGGAGACCAGCTCGTGGTTCGAGTACAGATTCCATGCTCTGGAGAAGTAATTCGCTTGTTCCCTTTCGCTCGACGCGCCACCGGACCAATACCCGAATTCCGATATCAGTATCTGATTGCCCGGCTGCTTGAGCTCGAATATCTTCATGGCAGAATCGAACATATCTAAGGTACCCCCAAACACCCCGAGGTAGACGTTATAGGCGGGAAGGTCCAGCGCGCCCCTTTCCCAAGTATCGTCTAGTACGTTGAAGACCATAGCTTCGGCCATCAGTCTGGAGCTGTCCATCGACCTGACCAACTCTGAGGCCCTCGTCAGATAGGTGATTCTCCAGACATCTCCCTCGCACTCGTTGCAAAGACCCCAGATCACGACCGAAGGTCTGTTGAAATCTCTGAATATCATCTCCGCGAGCATCTGGTAGCTGATCCGCCTTTCCTCTTGGATCCTGAAGCCTGCCTCGCCAAACCAGTACACCGGGATCTCCTCCCAGATCATGATGCCCAACCTATCTGCAAGCACGTAGGTCATGTGATGGTTCGGATAGTGAGCAGTCCTCAGGAAGTCAGCCCCAATCTCCTGTATCATAAGAAGGTCTTGGAGAATGAGCTCATCCGTAACCGTTCTGCCTACGAGTTGGTGCTCCTCATGCCTGGCAACCCCCTTCAGAAACCTCGGCACTCCGTTGAGCTTGAAACCATCGCTGTCGAACTCGACCTTCCTGACGCCGAACTGAGAGAAGAACTCGTCCAATACTTCCGTTCCACCTCGCACGATTACCCTTGCCAAGTACAAGCTCGGACGCTCAGGGGACCAGGGCTCTAGACGGAGGCCATGAATGTTGGCGACGATCGCGGAGGGACGCCCTGCCGGAAGGAAGGCCTGGGAGACGCTGTATCTGGCTAGTTCCCCTCCTGGAACCCTCAGCGATGAAGGGTAAGGGCTGACTAGGTTTGTTGAGTTGACCCCTGCCCTTTCTATGCAGACGACCACTGACACGCTTCTGCTGCTCGCGTCAAAGTTGTTCAGCAAGACCACTATCGAGAGATTCGCGCTACCTCCTTCGAGGCTGTACCTGACGTCCGCTCTGGCTACGTGCACCTTGTTTGCGAACATCACGTAAACATCCCTAAGTATTCCGCCGTAGTTCCACCAATCGACCACCTTGTATGGGACGGTAGCCTCAGTGCTCCCCCAAGGCACGTTGTCCACCCGCACCGCCAATAGATTTTCTTCACCCTCTTTCATGGCCTCAGAGATCTCCAAAGTGAACGGCGTGAAGCCTCCTTCATGATAGCCAAGATATCTTCCGTTCAGCCACACGTCAGTGACATAGTTGGATCCCGTGAAGACTAGGATTGCTGCCTCGTCTTGAAGTTGAACTGGACTGAAGAACTTGGTGCGATACCAAATCACCCCCTCGTGCCTTTCGATGGGGCCTCCCCTTCTGGTCGGCGAAGACGGCACGTCGATTGTTGACCAGTTGGAGTCGTCAAACTCTGCCAAGTGAAAGCCGGATGCCTCTAGCAGCGTGATGACGGATTCGTCTCTCCTTTGTAATGAAACTGACGATGTGTTCGACGAGAGGTACTTCCAGGTACCGTTCAATGACAGGTACGTCTTCCCTTCCTGTAGCTCGAGTGACGGGAGAGGGACACCGTTAGATAACAAGACCTTGACCCCGTCAATCTCAGTCAGTTCGGCGCTCGGACTGAGTGTGGCGGAGAGTTCTTCGGAAGGCCGTCCACCCATCAGCTCTCTCTGATCCCAGGAAGGCATCGTATGGAAATCTGTGAGGATGAGACAACTCACGATCACGGCGGATAAACGGAACGCGACTGAACCTTTGGACAACTCACTAGGGCACCGTCAACTTACCTGGCAACGCATCGAGCCACAAGCCTCACGGTTGCGCTGGGACTCAGGTGAACGACCCACTTGTCGTCTTTCACCTCCTTTCCTATGAAGCCCTCGCCGCTGACCTCAAGCGAGGGAAACCCCGTGACGGACACGGGGAGAGTTACTTCACTCCGTATTCCTGAAGGAAGCCTCGTCGCCAATTCGAATTCATCCTCTCTGATCTCCCATGAAACCTCGATCTCGCCGTGCGGAGTCGGCATGCGCCCCCTTGCCCACCTCAATCCTGCGGGTTGCGGCGCGATCGCCGCCTTCTCGAAACCTGGCGCCGCTGGCCTCACCCCCAGTTGATACGCGCTGAGGAAGTACGCTGGTCCAGCCGACCAAGCATGACAATAGCTCCTAGTGTAGTGTCTGGCCTCCGGCCTCGGGAACGTCTCCCAGCAGGTAGTCGTCCCGGCGTCGAGCATGAAGCCCCAGCGTTCCCTCGTCTGCCTCAGTATCTCCTCGAAATCGCCCATCTTGGCTAGTGCATCGAAGATGAAGAACATGGCGAACGGACTTCCCACCCCCACCCATCCCTCGGGCGGCCGAGCGACGTAGTTCCTGATGATCTTCTCCCTCTCGGGCGTCGCGCAGTCGCACAGGAAGATCATGACGTTTGTCTGTTGGCTGACGACCCTAGACCTCTCTCCGTCCGCGTGAATGCTGTCGATGTAAGCTTGGGCCTCATCCGACCAAAGGTGCTCGTTGATCGCCCTCCTGATGCGCTCTGCGACCTCCAGGTGGTGAGCAGCATCGCTTTCTTTGTTCAGGATCCTTGCGAGTCGAGCAGCTGACCTTAGGGCCTCAACGGCAAGAGCGTTTTGGTGGGTCACCACTCCTGAGGACGGGGTGTCCATTGGCGCCCAGTCGAGCATGTTCCAAGCCTCAATCTCTAGCAAGCCCTTCGAGTTGATGAAGGACTCAATGCCCTTGCAGTTCTTCGCTATGGCCGGGTAGATCTCCCTCAAGAAGGCGTCGTCGCCCGACCACACGTACGATTCTTCGCAAGCTAGCATCCACAGCAAGCTCCAAGCGGTGAGTATGTTCTCCCAGCCGCTCGGAACCTGAGACTCTGTGAGCGGCGACCTGTGAAGGGATTGAGCGACCAGCTTCCAACACCGCCTGGGCATTTCATACTCGCCGTAAGTAACATAGTTGATCAATGCCTCCCCGCGAGCGTCGCCGACCCAAAGCGTCTGCTCGTAAGCAGGGCAGTCCACGAACGTGTCCTCCATACAAAGCCTCGTGGTGTACCTGCACATACTCCAGATCTGATTCAGTAGCGGGTCGGAGCACAAGAAGTCCCCGCGTTCGATGACAGGGAAGGTGTTCAGTAGGCAAACTATCCTGCGTAGCTTGATGGGAACCTTGAAGTTGCGGATGGTCAGAAGCGCGTATCTGAAGCCGCGCCTCACTATGGAATGGAACTTCTGATTCCCCTCACGAGTGATGTAGCGCAGTGTGTTGTTCAGCCCGCCAGTGTGCTGTATGTCACCTCCTCTCATAAACTCGAAGCAGTTCCAGTCCAGCACAACCCCGGCTGGTGCCTCGACCTCGAACTCTAAGAACCCAACTATCTCCCGACCGAAATCCAGCAAGAGCTCTACGTCACCCTTCTTGGACGGGTGGATCGTGGCGGCAGTCTCACTGTTCGAGAATAGGCCATTTGGTTTGTCGATGATGAAAGTTTCACCGGGGATCTCTTTCGTTGTCGTCGTAAGGGCGAAGATGCTCTCAGCTGCCTCGTGTTCCCTCAGGACTGGCTTGACGGACCGCGCGTGTCGCTTGAGCTCACCCAGGGACTTTGATCTCAGAATCTCTGCAAACTCATCGCTCTCATCCGACTCGAACGGACCTATCGTCGCCCAATGGGCGCCCCTTGCCAGAGGAGCTCTGAAGTCGAGGTCGACAGAGGCCTCCACCACGACGGTGGTAAACCAATCGTGATGCCTTCCGGACACGTCCGCGATGAGCAGGTTGTCCCCTCGTCGAAGTTCGAGCTCAGTGCAGCCGTCCTTTGCCTCAACATCCATCCCATCAAGGCGCAGCGGCGTTTGACCTCGGACCCAAGGTCCTTGAACATGTCGAAGGACTGCCTTCGTCGCCCCCGGCGATCGGATGACGGTAGCCGCCGCTCCGATGGTCGTCCCCGGATTTGCTGTCAGGTCTCCCGGCAAGAGGTTGGGTTTCAAGTCAAAGCACCAGTGAACCTTGGGCGGCTTCACCACTCTCTTCCGTACGATGGCTACCGGTGGCACGGACTCCTCTGTGAGGAAAGGAATGGTTCTCTCCGAGAGACTGGTCCAAGGCTTCGTTCCGACAGAACCGATCACCTTCGCCCGTTTCCACTTGCTGTCGTCGAAATCCAGTCCCGTCCAGCCTGCGAACTCCTCCCTAGCGTCGTAGATCTCGGCCCAAGCTTGTTGACAGCTCATCCGAGGAACTCGCCTGTCATATGCTTCGTACTCTAGCACCCTCCAAGAGTAGTCCGTCCCTACTGAGACCTTCTTTTTGTTTTTGGATACGAGATCGACCTGACACAACAGCCCGCCGCGCCCGACGACGTACTGGAAGGTGGAGGTTCCGAAGTGGTGGACCAGCACAGAGACGACGTTCTTGCCTGGCCTCAGGCGGTCGCCAACTTCGTATGTGTCGAAGGACTGCTCGAAGGGCCAGCTCCTCACTGGGCCCTGACCCAACCTTTCGCCGTTCAGGTAGAGAACGTAGCGGCTGTCCGCAGTTATGCGGATGGTTGCAGCTCTGAGCCCTCGGGGTGCGTTGAACACCTTGCGAGCGCATAGGTAGGAGTTCCTCGGCATCGCTTCTCCGTCCTCCCAGATCCACTTGGCCTTCCAATCACCTGAGAAGACCATGTTGCATCCATCGAGGGGCTCGTCTAATATGCCTTGGTTGATCCCTCCTGTTTGCTACATGAATGCGCATGCTCATCGCAGTCGCATCATATGTGCTGATACGACAGTGCATCAAACTCCGTGGGCCTCGGTCAGTGCTTCGCGGCTTCTGCTCATCTACGTGCAATACAACTCAAGGCTAACAGCGCCATCCTCCAGGAACCCTCGCCTCCAGTTGTCCGACCTCAACTGCGTATGTCGTCGAAGCATGGGACAGCATCAAGACAGCGGTAAGTCTTGGTTCCGGTCAAGGCCTCGCGCGCCAAGTCTTATTAGCAAAACTGAAGATGCCCTCACGTGAAGAACGGAAAAGGGCAACGCTTGGGGAATGAACGCGCCTCAGGGGTCGTCTCCCCTCGGCTAGCGGCAGCGACGCTAGCGCTTTTGTCAGTGGCTTTTCTTTGCTTACCCACCGGCGTCGCTCAGGCACCCTCCGAACGAGAAAGACTTTGGGTCCGAACAAACAACCCTAGCTCAGAGTCCGATAGCGCTCTAGCGATCGCCGCCGATGCATCCGGGATCTATGTCGCTGGAGTTGACAGATCATTGGGCGACTCTCAATGGAGGATCGAGAAGAGGCGTCTGACTGATGGGTCGGTTGTTTGGGTTCAAACGAACAACCCGAGCTCTGGGGATGACTCTCCACTCGGGATGGCTATAGATTCCTCTGGCATCTACATCACTGGAGTTGACAGATCACCGGGCGACTCCCAGTGGAGGATCGAGAAGAGGAACCTAGATGATGGGTCGCTCCTCTGGGTCCAGACAAGCAACCCGAGTTCAGGATATGATAGCGCCTACGAGATCGCTGTAGATGCCTCAGGACTGTACGTGGTCGGTTGGGATCATCTGCTAGGCGATGACCGGTGGAGGATGGAGAAAAGGGACCCAAAAGATGGTTCGCTGATCTGGGTTCAAACAAACAACCCGGGGACCTTGTCTGACCACGCCTTGGATGTTGCAGTTGATTCGTCCGGGATCTATGTGGTTGGCGTTGAATACCGAGAGGTCGTCAGCCCCGGGTTGCGAGAGATCTCTCCTCATCTGAGAGTGGAGAAGAGAAGTTCGACTGACGGCTCGCTCGTTTGGGTCGAAACTACCTCCGAGAGCGCTGCAGCATGGGCAGTTGACATCGACTCCTCCGGAATATACTTAGTCGGTGCCAATGTGTTCTTGGAAACGGCGGAGTGGAGGATAGAAAAGAGAAGCCTAACAGACGGATCTCTGACTTGGCTTCAAAGGAGCAATCCGAGTCCGGGATACGACGCTGCGTTCGAGATCGCCGTTCATGCCACTGGAATCTATCTCATCGGACGTGACGAGTCGCCGGGCGACAAGCAATGGAGAATGGAGAAGAGAGGGTTGAAGGACGGCTCGCTAGTCTGGGTCCAGACGAGCAACCCGAGCCATGGGGATGACTGGGTTTGGGACGTTGTCGCTGATGATTCGGGAGTCTACGCCGTCGGCGAGGATCTATCCCAAGGGGACGAGCAGTGGAGGATTGAGAAGAGAACCCTTACGGACGGGTCGCTCGTCGTTGAGATCTACCTTGAGATACTGACCAGCTATTCCTCGGCCAGCGAGTCGCGCTGGGTCGAGAAAGGAACCCAAGTTACAGTCAGCTTGGAGCAGATTATGGTGGATCACGGCAACGGAACGAGGCGCACGTTCAAGGGGTGGTACAGGGAGGGATCGTTGTTCAGCGAGGATCCGAATCCATCATTCGAAGTCGAAGAGCCCATGACCTTGGTCGCTGAATGGGCTACAGAGCAACTCAGGGTAGCTCCGCCTCCAGAGGCCGCCATAGCTGCCGTGGCTGTAGGCACGGGGGCATCCGTAGGACTGACCGCCGCCATGAGCGCGACCGGGTTGAGCCAGCGGCTTGACGCTATCGTATCGAGCTTGAAACTTCCAGATAAGGCAAAGGAGTTCCTGAAGCTCTACAGTGAGGAGGCTTTCAAACAGGTCACACGGGAGGAGATGCTCGTGCGCGGGCAGAGGAGGCAGATTTCCCCGGAGACGCTACTCTCGCTGGCGTTCTCGGCCCTTGTGCTTCTCGTGGTCTTCTCATACGTTGAAGTCAATGGCCTGCCTAGGTTCACCGATCTGGCTTCGCTCCTGACAGTCGTGCCTCACGTGCTAGTGACGGTCGTCCTGTTTTTCGTTGCTAAGGAGGTTATTACCTCCCTCTTGGCGGCCTTCCTCGGTGTCCATTGTGTGTTCAAGGTTTGGCTGTACGGCCTAGTTGCATTGATCGTCTCCGGCTTCGGCCTTCTCTTGCCTTTCGGTTCTCCCGGCAGAACCGATTATGAGGGCGATCTGGACGTCAGAAAAGCTGCGTTGACAGCAACGCTAAAGATACTCTGCGACTTGGTGCTCATGCTCCCCTTCTATGCAATCCTTGCTCTAGGGTACAAGATCGCGGGGGATGCGGGACTTCTGATCGCAACCATGTCCGCGTACTACACTTCCTTCCCCTTCAGGCCCCTTGAGGGATCGGCCATCTACAAGTACAGCAAGCCCATGTGGGCAATCGTCTTCCTCGGTTCCTCTTTCTTCTTCCTGTCCGCAGCCCTCAACCTATTCCCGTCCATAGCCTACCTGCTCGGCGGCATCTTGGCAGCAGTCATTCTCGTCGTGGTCTTGGCCGTTGCCCAACGGATCGAAACTGCGCCCATGGGACCATTGATGCCTCCACCACCGCCGCCTCCGGAGATGTACGCTGGACTCACGCATTCTGCAGTCTCGTCGGAAGCTGATTCTTTCCCATCAGCTCGTCAGGCACTCTCGCTGTAGTGTCTCTTGCTCTGGCGGCAGGACTTAGTGCTGCATCGGGTTTGTGTCTCCCGGCCGTGTTCTCTCTGGCTGGCAGAAGGCACCCATGCTCACAACCTCAGGAATCGTTGTGACATGTCTGTGGCGCTCAGGTTCAGTCTCTGCCTAGCCGAGGCATCGTCTGATCTTCGCAGCCTCTATGAGACAACTCTGAGTCCTCTTGCTGTCCCCCTCTTGGTAGGAGGAGAGGAAATCGCCCAGGATGCTCTCGTACCTTCGATGGGTCATGTTTCTGGGCCCGAGTTTGACACCGAGGTTCTCTTTGGCGAATTCAAGATCCAACAACAGCTCTGAGAGGGCTGATCTTAACATACCCTCCTCGGTGTTAGCTCTCCTTGCCACCAGCTTGTGGGTGTCCATGAGCGCGTTGACGTTCTGCCATGATAGGTAGCCCGCGACCGCGTCGAGGTCCCGCTTCATGTTCGCATAGTACTCTTTCAACAAGTCCCATTCCTCCTCGCCTAGGTCGCTGAGCCCTTGGAGGCCTATGAACTCTGGAGGGATCCCTAGAGAATAGAGAGCTCCTGCAAAGGGTATTGCCCTTGGGAGAAGAACATCTGCTACATTTCTGCTGTAGCCGAAGAGACCTATGTGGAGCTTTCTGGCTCTTCTTTGGGGTATGTGAGAGGCCACACTATTTATCAGGGGGGCCAGACCCTCCACTGTCCGCTGGTATCTCGACTTGAGCTTGGAAAGGACTTTGACCAGAATCTCTTCTTCTTTCGGGTCTATCAGCGCAGGTTCCCCGTGGGGAAGCTCCTCGTTAAGAGTCTTCACAACGCTCTTGACCTCTTCGGGGGGGTGGTCGTACTTCAGGGCTGACTGGATGGTCACAGTGTGTACTCCCTTGTGCTCGTTGAGAAAGCCTCGAATGTTGTCGGGTGAGAGGTGACCTCTGAAAGGCATAGTGCCCACTCCTATGATAGGGTATATTGACACCGCCTTCTTCTTCTCCAAGGCCCTCAGCTTTGACAGGGCAAGTTTCGAAAGGACCATCGCGCATATGAGGCCGTAGTTGAGGGCGGGGTCCGACCTTGCTATGAAGACTCTGATGTGTCTTGGTCGGACGAAGTCCAGATAAGGCTCCACTATCTTATCTATCGCTAGGAGACTCTCCATGTCTTCCACCAACGGAATTACCTCAATCTTGCTTGGTCTGAAGGGGCCTACCCAGTCTTTCACTTTCACCGACTCACCTAGCTCTATGTCCTCGACATCAACAATGGCCTTCCTGTAATAGTTGGATAACCACATGAGTTCCTTGCCGTCAGTCGTGAAAGGGAGTATTACCTCAAAGATCGGGGTCACCTCCTTCCTGTAGAAAGCTGAGGCCACATCGCAACATACCGGTATGTTCTCGAGGGTCTCCGCCACTACTTTCCGCTCAGCAACCTCGACCCTAGGGTTAGGAATTCTGTAGGTTAGGAAGACATCCCTTCCGACAATGTTCTCCTTGAAGTAGTCCCCGTAGCCAGCCAGCAGCTTTCTTATGACGTGTGTATCCACATCCTTTCCCTCCGAATCCCACATGACCTCGTGGCAACCAAGGTTGCTGTAGGCGAGATACACCTCGTGAACTTCATCGTCTCCCTGAATCACCTCACCTTTGCTCCACGGAGGAACACACGCGTTGTCGGGATGCTGGGTAGACATGGTGCGTGGTATCCTCCTCTCTTCCGAAGGGTTCCTTGCCATGCTCTGGTGCCGTTATCGCCGGCCTGAGGAGGATGTCCGCATATAACAGTTGTGACTCATAGGGCTATTGCGTCAGCGCTTGGAGCGAACGGAAGAAATCCGAACGCCCTCAATCCCGTCAACTTTTTGCTCCTTCGTCAAGTTGCCCCAAACTGAGTCGAGGGAGGCTCCGGGATGATGTCACCAACCATCAGATCCATGGCTAGGTTGGGTATGATGCCTCTTTCTGGCTCGGTATTGAAGCCTTGGTTTCGCTTGTGAGCGGCACGGCCGCTAGTCAATCTCCAATCTGATGCTAGCGAGTGAACGCAGTTCCACACAAGGAGGCTATTGTTGTACGAAACTGGCCTTAACCTGACTCGGGAGGCCTTAACTACTCGATTTGGGGTTTGTCATAGACCATGGTGTCCTATCCTCGGTACGTCACGCCGAACCACAAACCATTCGACCCTGTAGAACTGGCTAGGGAGACTGAAAAGGTGGTCTGCAAGGGCAACGAGAAGAAGTACTCCAGCTTCCGCACGGTTGGCGTGTACGGCGGAATAGGCACCGGCTACGCTTGTGGGTGCTGCCTCAGGTGCGTCTTCTGTTGGGTCGATAAAAGCAGGGATTTCCCTGAGCGGTTCGGGAGCTTCCGAGCGCCGGAGGAGGCATTCAACTTGATGGCTGAGGCAGCTCGGAGAAGGGGTGTCAGTCAGCTCAGGATCTCAGGCGGTGAGCCTACCCTAGGCAAGGAGCACCTCCTAGCACTATTGGAATGCTTCGAGAGATCTGAGTTCAAGCTATTCATCTTGGAGACAAACGGCATCCTTCTCGGAGTTGACCCTGACTACGTCAAGAGCATCAGCAAGTTCAAGAGGGTTCACGTTCGGCTTTCTGTCAAGGCCGGAACTCCCGAAGCGTTCTCGAGAAAGACTGGAGCTAAGTCAGATAGTTCCTCCATTCCATTTCGAGCCATCGAGAACCTGCTACGCGAGGGTGTGAGCTTTCACGTTGCTGCGATGAGCGCGGACCCTAGGGTCATGGCCCCTGAAGAGAGGCACAGTCTTCTTCAGCGACTAGCTGGGATCAGTCCTGACATTGCCCTGAACCTTGAGGAAGAGATCGTTGACCCCTATCCTCAAGCATTGGCTCGGCTCAGGCATGCGGGGATCGAGCTGAGTTGGCCCATCCGGAACACGTATCCCGCTCCAAACCTTGGATCTTGAGAAGAAGGGTGTGCTTCGATTACTCTAGGGTCAGCGTGTCTCCCTCTCTGGACTGAAAGCTGCGAAAGCTTTTACCATTTCCACCTGCGAGGGACACAGAGGGGAGTCGGGGAAATGAGGGTTGCCGCATCCAAATCAGAGATCAAGGGCGATGATTCGATGGTTGTGGCCGGAAGCATTCAGCCGAACTTCGTCAGCGGGCAAGAGGGAGGATTGAGGGCGACAGCGCTGGTCGTCGAACATGGCGAGAAGCTCTGCGTGGTCTCGTGCGATGTGCTGATGTTCAGAAGGGACCTGATCGACGACATTTGCGCCAAGGTCGAGGCCCAGTGCGGCATCCCCTCAGAGAACACGCTCATCGCAGCTACGCATACTCACCACGCTCCATCAACCGCCACCGTGCACGGGTACGAGAGGGACGAGACTTTCTGCGAGAGGATGAAGGAGGCGATCCTGTTGTCAGTCCTTGAGGCCGACCGAAAGCTGAAGGATTCGCCCGGCGCCGACCTGTGCTTCTGGCTCGGGAGTGAGTCTTCAGTAGGTCAAAACAGCAGACTCCTCATGAAGGATGGCACGATTCATTGGGTTGGTCCGACAGACGACGCTGTGAGAACCACTGGGCCTTTCGATCCTGACCTGCCGGTTCTGGCGTTCAGGGGCCAAGGGGGAAAACTCGAAGCGATCGCGTTCAATCACTCCACGCACAACATCGGCAGGAGGCGTGACGGCGTCCGTTCGCCCGGGTTCTACGGCCTTGCGGCTCAGGAACTTGAGAGGGAGCTCGACGCCACCGTCCTCTTCCTGCCTGGCGCCTCCGGGTCCACTCACAACCTCAGGCTCACCGCTGACGAGATGGTCCTGAGGATGAAGAGCGCAGTCAAAGAAGCCCTCTTCAAAGCTCAGAGGAGGGATGTCTCCGCGGTCAAATCCCTGAAGACCGAATTCGAGTATCAAGTGAGAGAGTTCGACGAGGAGAAGGAGGAGGAGGCCGTGTCCTACTACTGCAAGAAGAGGCTGAAGGTTCCTCAGCCCACGATAGAGGCGTTCAGGAAGATGAGGGGCGAGCTTTCAGGTCATCAGGGGGAGACCCGAAGGACATGGTTGCAGGCCATGCTCATCGGGGACATTGCCCTCGTCGGAATTCCGGGCGAACTCTTCACGTCGCTCGGGATCCAGATCAAGCGAAGATCACCATATCGGTACACCTTCGTGGTCGAACTCGCCAACGACTACATAGGTTACATCCCCGACGAGGTGGGCTTTGACCTCGGGGGATACCAAGTCTGGACCGGCCTTCACAGCTTCGTGGCAAGGGGGACGGGCGAGGCGATCGTGGACGAGGTCATAAGAATGCTCTCATCCCTGACTCCACTAGGCTGAGAATCATGCGGCCTACTATTCACGTGATCGCTCAATCTCACATCGATGTCGCTTGGCTGTGGAGATACGATCCCGAGACGATCTATGGGTGCTGCGAGCCGACGTTCAACTTGGCAATAGAGAACATGGAGAGGTATTCTGACTACCACTTTTCGCAAAGCCAAGTTCCACTCTATGAAGCGGTCGAGGGCACGTTCCCTGGGCTGTTCGAGAAGATGAAGGAGCACATCAAAGAGGGCAGATGGGAGATAGTTGGGGGCTCCTACGTCGAGTTCGAGGGCGGGGAGCCCTGTGGCGAGTCCATCGTGCGACAATGCATCATGGGCAAGAGGTACTTTCATGAGAAGTTCGGGGTAGATGTCAAGACAGGTTGGCAAGTGGACGCATGGAGCCATCCCTGGCAATTGCCCCAGATACTAAGCAAGTGCGGGATCACATCCTACCTGTTCAGAAGGGGAGAGAAAGGCGAGAAGCTGTTCTGGTGGCAGTCACCCGACGGCTCAAGGGTATTGGCGTACAAGCCGCTCTTCGAGTACATGCCGAGTTCGTGGGAGGATTTCCTGAGCAAAATGAGTAGCCGCTATGGCATAGAAGATGTGGCGGTCATGATAGGAAGGGGAGACCATGGGGGTGGCCCGACCCCAGAGGAGATCAAGGCCATCAGGCTGTTTGCCGAGAGGGTCTCTCCAGACATGGGAGTCAAGTTCGACACCTTCGCGGAGTTCGCGCAGGCCATCTTGGCTCAGGAGAAGGACTTTCCAGTGATCAACGACGAGCTCGGCTTCGAGCTGGTGGGCGACCTCACCAACTGCGGGGAGATAAAGAGGGAGAACCGCTACTGCGAGAACTTGCTCCTGACCAGTGAAAGGTTCTGCTCGGTGGCCTCGATCATGCTCGGGCGCGAATATCCTGATGAGGAGCTCCACGAATCTTGGAGGAAATTGCTCTTCAATCAGTTTCACGACATCATCGGAGGGAGTGGCATTCCCGCCGTCTGCGAAGATGCAATGAGATCGTACGAGATCATCAAAGAATCTTGCCACAGGGAGTTGCGAGACTCGCTCTCGTCTATCTCCTCGAACATAGACACCCGAGGGCAAGGTCAACCGGTCGTGGTCTTCAACCCGCTGGCGTGGGAAAGGACAGACCTAGCCGAGGTGGAGCTGGAGCTCAAGGGCGGGCCACCCGACATTCAGCTCTTCGATGAGAACGGAAACGAGCTTCCCATTCAGATCGTAAAGGATGTGGTAGAAGGCGGGAAGCGCCTGGTAAGGTTCATCCTCGTCGCGGAGAACGTCCCCTCTCTTGGCTACCGCACATATCGGCTTGCAGCTGAGAAAGGAAGGACCGGCTTTCCGAGCACTTTGTCCTCGACCGAACTAAGCATCGAGAACGAATTCTTCAGGGTCGAGATTGACCCTGACACCGGATGCGTGAGCAGAATATCCAACAAGCTAGACGGATATGAAGTGCTGGATGACTCGAAGAGAGGGAACTCGCTGGTGGCGATCGAAGATATGGGGGACTCAGAGGGACGATTCGTCAAGGGGAGCGACACTGTGCTCAAGCCCCCTGGGAGAGCTTTGGACATCTCAGGCAGTCCCGTTGTGGAAGTCTGCGAGGTCGGGCCAGTGAGGGCCAAACTAAGAGTAAAGAAGAGGTTCCACAACTCGACGTTCACCCAAGAGATTATGCTCTATTCCAAGATGAGGCGCGTGGACTTCAACCTAGTCATTGACTGGCGCGATGTTCACTGGATGATCAAGGTCGTCTTTCCACTCAACCTCAAGAACCCCGAGGTCACTTACGACTCAGCCTACGGATCGATCGCTCGTCCAGCGGACGGGCAGGAGTATCCAGCGCAGAAATGGGTAGATCTCTCGTCCTCAGGGAAGGGCGTCGCCCTGCTTAACAACTGCAGGTACGGCCACGACGTCCAAGACAGCACTGTACGGATTAGCCTGCTTAGAAGCCCGACGGAGCCTGCGCGCAACACGGACGAGGGAACCCACAAGATAGGCTACTCCGTATATCCGCACTCTGGCAACTGGAAAGACGCAGACGTAGTGAGAAGAGGGTACGAGTTCAACTGTCCCCTGATCACTTCAGTTGAGAGCCTTCATCAAGGAAGGTTCCCCGCCGTCTTCTCGTTCATGAAGGTGGAACCCCAAAGTGTCATCATGGAGGTCTTGAAGAGGGCCTATGACGCGGACGGCTTCATCATCAGGGCCTACGAAACGCACGGCGAGGAGTGTGACGCCAAGCTAGTGACGCCTTGGACCGTGAAGTGCGCGGATGAGACGGATCTCATGGAAAGAGTCACTAGAGCAATCCGCGTCCGGGGCAATGCGATAGAGTTCGGAATGAGGCCTCATGAGATAAAGACTCTACTGTTCGTCCAGGAGTGATTCCTCCTCTGTGCTCCATCTTGCACATGTGATCAGCTCTCTGAACTACACCTTTCCCTCCGGCCAGCCTATGCGAACGTCCGTGGCTTCATGGTCACACAAACCGACATCGGAGTATTCCTGCTCTTAGAGCACCGGATCTGAAACAGGCCAGCGCTCCGGTATGGCTGGAGAGCCCCCAAGAGGGGTCGGTCCATTCGTGAACGGGAGAACAACGAGAATGCCGTCCTCTGGCTGGTCACCGCTGACTTAAATTGTGAGGCGTGTGAGCCAAGGCAGACAGGCTGAGGATGACGACGAAGGTTTCATCCGGGAAGCGACGTTTCATTCCTCAAAGCGTCGGAAGGAAGGATATCTATCACGACGACTGGATAGACTTCAACAAGAATGGAAAGATGGATCCATTCGAGAACCCGAGGCTGCCCGTTGCGGAAAGAGTGGACGACCTGATCCGCAGAATGGCATTGGAGGAGAAGGTTGCCCAGTTGCAGGCGTCAAGGGAATTGGGGGAGCACGGCGTTGGCAACCTAACCCACGTTACGAGAGACCTCCCCCCAAGAGAGGGAGCGGAGAAGGCTAACGAGTACCAGGTCCGGTCCATTGAGAACACCAGGCTCGGGATTCCAGTCATAATCCACGATGAGTGCCTGCATGGCTGCGTAGCGAAGCTGTCAACGAGCTTCCCTCAGGCGATAGGCTTGGCCGCCACGTTTGACGCGGACTTGATGTACGAAGTCTCTAAGGTGATAGCGAATGAAACGAGGTCCAGGGGGATACGTCAGTGCCTCTCGCCCGTGGTGAACATAGTCAGGGACGTCAGAGCCGGGAGAACCGAAGAGAGCTTTGGCGAAGATCCTTTCCTGACTTCGATCATGGGCAGCATCTTCTGCAAGGCCATGCGAGAGGAGGGAGTCGTGGCAACCCCCAAGCACTATGCGGCCAACTTCGTTGGTGACGGCGGACGGGACAGCAACGAGATACATTTGTCCGAGAGGATCCTGAGGGAGGTGTTCCTGCCAGGCTTTGAGGCGTGCGTTAGGGCAGGGGCGCTTTCGATAATGCCCGCATACAACTCGATCGACGGCGTGCCCTGCTCATGCAACAAGTGGCTCCTGACGGATATCTTGAGGAAGGAGTGGGGCTTCGAGGGCTTCGCGGTCTCAGACTATGGCTCCGTGACCGGGATACTTCAGAATCATCACGTCTGCGGCAGCCCGGAAGAGGCGGCCAAGTTGGCGCTCGAAGCCGGAATGGATGTTGAGCTTCCCTTCACTAACATCTACGGAGAGCCGCTTCTGCAGGCCATCAAGAAGGGACTGATTGCCGAGGAAACTGTCGATGCGGCAGTTCGCAACGTACTGCGGGCGAAGTTCCTGATCGGCCTTTTCGAGGACCCGTTCGTTGACCCGGAGGAGGCTCACAAGACATGCAACTGCGAGAAGCACGCCAAACTTGCGCTTGAGGCTGAGAGGAAGGCGATCGTGTTGCTCAAGAACGAAGGAGGGATGTTGCCACTGGACAAGGGAAAGATGAAGTCGATCGCAGTAATAGGCCCCCTATCGGATGAGGTAAAGCTAGGTGGCTATAGCGGAGTCCCGCCAAGACTAGTCACGGTGTTGGAAGGCATCAAGAGAATCGCCAGGCCCGGTACGAAGGTCCTACACGCGAAGGGATGTCCCATAGTAGTCGGTAAGCACCCAATTCCGTCTGAGTGTCTCGTTCCGCCGAACGCCGAGCCAGGGCAGCATGGCCTCAGGGGTGAGTACTTCAACAACCCGGACCTATCGGGTGAACCAGTGCATGTGAGGACGGACAGTCAGATTGACTTCGACTGGGGCTACGGTTCGCCCGATCCAAGGATTCCCGTTGATCACTTCTCCGTGAGATGGGCCGGGAAGCTCGCGCCGCCCGAGACGCGCCACTATGAGATCTCGCTGTCAACCGATGACGGAGTCAGATTCTGGCTGGACGGACAACTTCTCGTCGATGCTTGGCGAGCCCGATCTCTGACCACCGATGTGTTCAGGGTCAAACTTGAGGCCGGACGGCAATACGACGTCAAGTTGGAGTACTTCGAGCATGTGGCAACCGCCATAGCGCAGCTCAGCTGGGATCTGAAGGGCAAGCCTCCAACCGGTGTGTCCGAGGCTGCCAGGCTAGCATCAGGGTGTGATGTCGCGGTGATCGCCGTGGGTGTGATCGAAGGCGAAGGCATGGACAGAGCTGGTCTAGAACTTCCCGGAGCGCAGGAGGAGCTGATCGAGGCGATCTTGGAGACTGGCATGCCGACCATAGTAGTGCTAATGACGGGAAGTGCTGTCACGGGAGAATGGATAAAGCGAGTTCCTGCCATAGTCCAAGCGTGGTATCCCGGCCAAGAGGGCGGGACTGCAATAGCTGAGGTGCTCTTCGGCGAGCAGAACCCAGGAGGACGGCTGCCATTCACGTGGCCGCGATACGTCGGCCAACTTCCTCTCTACTACAACCACAAACCCACCGGTAGAGGCTACAACTATGTTGACATGTCAGGAGATCCTCTCTTCCCGTTTGGACACGGTTTGAGCTACACTAGGTTCGAGTACAGCAACTTCAGGATATCGGTCAAGGATCTAGAGGGAAAGGTCGACGTGGACTTCGATGTGCGAAACATCGGCGACAGAGATGGTGAGGAGGTTGTCCAGCTCTACATTCATGACCCTGTAGGGAGTGTCGCGAGGCCCGTGAAGGAGCTCAAGCGGTTCAAGAGGCCTAGACTGAGACCGAAGGAAAGTGTGGCGATCAACTTCGCCCTTACGTCAGCGGATCTTTCCCTTCTGGATCAAGCCTTGCGCCGCGACGTGGAGCCTGGTGACTTCGAGGTCATAGTGGGGGCTTCCTCGGCAGACGTTCGACTACGGAAGACGTTCACGCTGACTGAAGGATTCAGGGCCTCCTCGTAGAGCACGACTACGCCGCGAGCCAAACGCTTGTTTGAGATGGGTCCTCAAGGATCCCCTCCGAAGTCGCGGCTCAAGTGACAGAAGAGGCATGCTCATGGCGTGCGTTCACAATTTCCCAATAGCTGTGCGGCGAGTATTGACTGACGGGCTCCAGTTAGTCACGTTCGCTGCCGGTCCCCTCCTCTCCCTGCCAAGCCCCTGGGAAGACGAGAAAGTGGCTCAGTCCCCAGCGAATCTCAGCCCAGCGATCTTGACAGCCGGGGAGAAGTGTCCCTTGCCATAGGTCCGCCCCTCTCTTGAGACAAGCTCAATGCCATTGAGCAGTTCAAGCACGTGTCCGCCAACCATCAGGTTCTTGACCGGGTGCTTCTTCTCGCCGCTTTCTACCAGAAAGCCCTCATCTATCGTTGAGGAATACTCGCCGGAAACCATGTTTGGAAAGAGGGAGGCGCTCGTGACAAGAATTCCTCTGTCGATGTCCTCGGTTATCTCATCCATCGATGCGTCCCCTGGCTTCACTCTGATGTTCGTCGGCCCTGCCGCCACGGTCACTCCGTAGCCTGCTCTGTGCGCATGGCCGGTCGTCTGCACGCCAGCGATTCCGGCGGAGTAAGAGTCGTGGATGAAGGTGAGCAAAGTGCCCTTACTGATGACCTTTGTCGGTCTCGTCGGCACGCCTTCTCCGTCATAGGTCGAGCTTGAGATCGCGCCTGGCAATGTTCCGTCGTCGTCGATCTCAAGGATCTCCGGCGCGATCCTCTTTTCTAGCATGCCGGATAGGTAGGACCTACCCTTTACAGCACGCTCGCCTGACGCCGCGACTAGTAGGCCAGAAAACAGGGTGGTCGATGCATCCGGCATCAGAACCATGGGCAGTTCCCCGCTTTCAACCCTCTTAGTGCCAAACTGCTCCAACGCCTTCTCAGCTGCCTTCCTTCCCACCTCTGGAAAATCAACCTCGGCCAAGGATACACCGTATTCGAACTCGTACGAGCTGCCTATGTCATCTCCCTCCTTGTACGTGGGAACTAAGGCCACGCCGACACCGGTTCGCTCAAACTCCACGGAAACTCCTGTCGACGTAACTAGGCATGTCTTGGAGTGGCTTGCGCTCATTCCTCCCTCGTAACTCGCTCCTTTCCGGACATCGTGAGCTGCCCCTATCAGATCCTCACAGAGCACTCCCAAATCCTCAAGCGTGAGGTTGACCACCTGATCATCGCAAAGGCTTGGGACTTCCGAAGCCGTTGATGGACCTGGCATTTCCTTGAAGTAAGGGTCAGGCTGGGCTGCCTTCGCGAAACCAACGGCCCTTCGGACGATCGTCTCGATATCCTCGTGGTCGAGGCTTTGGGAGAACGCCGTCCCCCTTCCCTTGTTCATGAAGGCCCTGACCCCCATGCCGGCGTCAATGCTGGAGCTAGCTTCCTTGACCCCCTTCCCCAAAATGCTGATCCTCAGTGATCGAGAGTAGTTGGCTGTGACATCGAAGAAGTCCAGGCTCATCGTCGAAAGCAGCTTCGCTGCCCCGGTTGCGGGAGTCAAGAGGTCAACGCTCTCCCCCAACTTTCTCACCTTCTGCCTCCCACCACGATCCTCTCAATCCTGAAGTGAGGTGCCCCATCGTCGACAGGAGCTGCCTGGAGATTCTTTCCGCATGTCCCAGGTGACTCAACCTTGAGGTCGTTTGCTACCGCCGTGACGCTCTGGAGTGCGTCCAAGGTCATTCCACTTATCGCGACATCCCTAAGGTGGTTCGTAAGCTCTCCTCCCTCTATCATCCAAGCCTGCTCGACCTTGCAGGTGAACTGTCCCTTCTGCGTCTCGACATAACCGTGCTCCGATCCCGAGAGGTAGACGCCGAGCTTCACGTCCTCAAGGATTTCATCGAGGGTCATGTCGCCTGCAGCCATGTACGTGTTTGACATGCGGATCAACGGAGGAAACTGATGCGACTGCGCTCTCGCACTACCCTGAGGTCGGCCCCCGAGCTTCGCGGCCGACTCCAGCGAATGAAGCAACCCCACGAGTATGCCTTCCTTTACTACGGTGTGCGGCTCCGCCTTTGTTCCCTCGTGATCGTATACGAAGTGGCCGTTTCTGATCATCGTCGGGTCATCCATTATCGTCACAAGGTCGCTCGCCACTCTCTTTCCCATCTTGTCTGAAATTATGGACTGCCCGCCGAACACGTGATCCGCCTCACAGTTGTGGCCGAATGCCTCATGTATGAACAGCCCGCCTACCTTCTGGTCGACCACCACCGTGTAGGTCCCGCTAGGCGGCGGCTCCGCGCGCAGGAGCTTCACTGTCTTCTCAGCTACCTTCCTCGAGAACTTCCCAGGTTCGATACCTTCTATGATTTCGTACCCGGCCACGCCGCCGACGACCTCAAAGCCAGTCTGCATGTTGTCGCCCTCCTTCGATATCACTCGGCAGGACGCGTAAGTCCTGGGGGTAGTTTCCTCTACGCAAGTTCCGAATGAGTTGCATACCAAGACCTTCGTCAGCGTGTCGTAGTAGTTCACGAACGTGTCCTTGACCCTGTCACTGAAGGACCTCGCAGCACCTTCGAGCTCAAGCATCCTCTTCACCTTGGTCTCGGGGCTGACGTCTTCCGGGCTGGTCTTGACGCTGCGAGTGACGCTGTCGGTTGTTGACTTCTGGTCGACTATCACGGCCTCCTCCCCCTCTGCCGTTGTCGTTGACTTGGCAGCTCCGATGGCATCCTCAAGCGTCCTCTCTAGGCTGATCTTGGTCGGGACGTTGGTCGAAGCGAATCCCCATCGATTATTGACTATCGCCCTTATCCCGACGCCGCGAACGATGCCCGAACTCAGCGCCTTTGCGACTCCATTCTCGACGATCACGCTATTGCTCCTTCCCTCAAAGAATCTCGCCTCGCAATAGGTTGCTCCCTTTCTTGTCCCCGATTGAACGGCTGATTCCAACAGGTCCTTCAGTTTCGGTCCCTCGCCAGAGATACGCCTTGGATATAAGGCTCAGCCAGCAGATCGTAGTCCGAAAAACGCTTGGCCGGTGGTCAACGAGTGAGGTCGGAACTAAGAAAAGGGCACTTCCGAACCTCAGATTCGCCACTTCAGAGGGCTCGCACGCCTCCAGGTTCCCACACATCGGCCAATCCTGTAGGTGTGACTAGCCTACGGCTGTCAGTTCGACTCTAGACCCGATCTTTGCCCCGGATATGTCAGCAGCGTTTCCGAGGTTGACGGCCAACTCGAGAAATAGCTCGGACCCCCTTAGCAGGACCAACTGACCCTCGGGTGCCTTACCATAGGCATCAGTGCACAGAGCCTCTCCGACGTACCTCCCATCGACCCTCACCCCGACCCTCTTGCCGTGAACCAACCCCTTGAGGAAGGGAACATCCCTGATGTTCGTCACAACGTTGCCGAAGTCGTCCACGAAAAGAACTCTTCCTCTGACGTGCTGAACTCCTGTCTCGACTTCGAACAAATCCAGCTCCACCATCGTCTCCGTCTTCTTCGCGATCTCACGGAGGTCCCTTCCCTTGAGCACGTGAGCTGCTGCTCTCGCGAAGATGTCCCTACCGTGGAAGACATCGGAGGCTCTTGGGAACTTGGACTCGTCGAGGGCGAACGCCTCGAAGCTGCCGTCGGCATGGGCGCTCGGGCTTAGCAGGCCATTGTCCGGGCCAATGTAGTGATGCTTCTGAGTCTTGATCACCAAGCCCTTCCGCCCGGTTCCTACGCCCGGGTCAACCACCCCGACGAAGACAGAACCCGCGGGGAACCACCTAGAAGCCGCGAACAGAAGGAAGGCCCCTTCTTCGACATTCTGCCTTCCCACTTTATGTGATATGTCCACCAACTTCACGTCAGGAAGCTCCGAGAGGAGCAGTGCCTTGATCTCAGCAACATACTGAGACCTCGTTCCGAAGTCGGTGAGCAGGCCGACCGTCTTCGGGCCTTTCGAGCGCGCCGAATGTGTCATGGTTAGCTATCCGAGACTTGCTAGAGATAAGAATATCAGGTCGCGGATCGGAATCCGACCCGATCTCGCCCTCTGGCGAACTGCGGCCGTTTCATCGGCCCATTGGGGGGTCTCGACAGAGGTCTTATCAGCTGTCAAAGGCGTGCGATCAAGAACTCGGGACAAGAAAGCTAAAGATGGGGCACGAGGGTGGCAGAGTTGGCGCGCGAACCACAATCTCTCAGAACCCGCCAATGTCCGCCACCGCTCCGGTGTCCTCGATGGCAACCGTTATCTACATTCGCGCTCTAAGCACTGCCGTGAGGCAACTAGGCATATGCGTCATCGGCCTAGGCAGAGCCGGTGCGATCCATGCGGAGATCTTCAGATCCGGTATCGAGCAAGCGCGACTCATGTGCGTCGCGGATCAGAACAAGCAAGTCGCGAAAGAGGCTGGAGCTCGCCTGAGGGTGGATTGGTCCACGGAACCTGAGGATGCATTGCAGAGAGAGGATGTTGACGCGGCAGTCATTGCAGTCCCCACGAACCTTCATGCTCAATTGTTGCTCACGGCCATCAGGACAAGGAAGCACGCGATGGTAGAGAAGCCATTGACAGCGTCCCTCGATGAGGGTAAGAGGATGGCAGCTAAAGCGCGCTCATCAGGCCTCGTCGTCCAAGTCGGCTACATGAGAAGGTTCGACAAGCACTATATGGAGGCTAGAGAGAAGGCAGCTAGCGGATACTTGGGCAAGCTCATACTCTACAGGGCCATAGCTCACGACCCCGGGCCTCCGCCGGGCTGGGCCGCTGACCCAAGACTGAGCGGAGGAATCTTCTACGACATGCTGTCCCACGACTTTGACATGGCGCGACACCTCATGGATTCTGAGGTTTCCGCTGTACATGCCGTGGGTGCGAGCATGCTGTACGAGGAGGTCAGGAGAAGGGGGGACTATGACGTGGTCTCTGCCTTGTTGACCTTCAAATCCGGCGCATACGGATATGTCGAAGGAATTAGAAAGAGCACATATGGCTATGACCTTAGGACTGAGGTTGTTGGCAGCGAGGCCTCCGTTGTCGTGGGCGGCATGGGCGACGCCCTGCTCACCTTGGCAGACAAGGGTGGAGTGAGACGCAAGGGATTGCATTGGTTCACGGAGAGATTCAGAGAGGCTTTCCTCGAGGAGGACAGGAGGTTCGTCAGGTCGATCCTCAACAACTCAGCGTCGGAGGTACCCGCGTTGGATGGCCTGAGGGCAATTGAGATAGCAGAAGCCTGCAAAGTATCAGTTAGAGAAGGAAGGCAGGTCGAACTTCGTGAGCTTCGCTAGTTGCAGACCCCCTCCATCCTCACTCATCGTCTTCGCGAGGTACCTCAGAAGTCCTCTACGGCTTCACTAGGACCTTTGTTTCCTCCTTCCTGATCAGTCTCTCTACGTACTTCGGCGTCTCGTCAAGGTCTATCCGTGCCGTTATCATTTTCCTTAGGTCGATCTTGCCAGCGGCCATCAGCCTTATCACATTCCTGAACGTGCCGTACCCGGAGTGACCTTGGGCTCCATACAATTGTGAAGCATGAGTCTGCAGGAGTTCTATGAAAACGGGTGCCTCAACATTTGCCCTCCCTATCCAGGCAATCTTGGCCCCGATAGCGAGAGCCCTGTTCATCTCTGGCAGGGTATGCGCTGGGGCACCGGCAGCTTCTATCATCAAGTCTGCTCCCGATCCCCCTGTCACATCTAAGATCTTCTCGTGGGGCTTCACGGAATCTTTCGAAAGCTCCAGAGGGTCGAAAACGTAGTCGGCTCCCAACGATTTGGCCATTTCCCTTCTTTTGATGCTGGTTTCGAATACCACAGTCTTTGCAGCACCAGCGGCTCTGCACAGCGATAGGGACGCCAGCCCTATGGGCCCTGCTCCCCAAATGGCCACATGGCCGCCTGGCTTGAATCCGCCAGCCCTGACGAAGATCGCGTTGTATGCGACCGATGCAGGCTCGGTCGTGGCCGCTGCCTCATAGACCTCTTCCTCGTCCCCATACACCTGCAGCAATTCGTTGACCTTCCAACAGTACTTGTGGTTCACAATTAGATGCTCAGCGAAGCCGCCGTCCTTTGTGAACCCCATTTCTTCCAGGCTGTGACACTGGTTCAAGTTGTCTGTCCTACAAGCGTCGCACTCGCCGCACCACCACATCTCCTCGCAGGTCACCATGTCACCTGGTCTTAGTCCGGTGACCTCCGAACCTACTTCGCCGATCTCTCCGGAGACCTCGTGGCCCGGGATCACTGGGAGTTTGGTCAGACCAGGGTAGAGCATGTAACCTTGCTCATCATGTTGTACCATATGCACGTCGCTACCGCAGATCCCTGTGGCCTTCACCCTGAGCATTACATCCTTAGGTCCTATCTTGGCGATGTCTACGTCCTTGACTACTAGTTCGGGCTTGTGCCATACTTGAGACCCTGAATACGTTCGATGGGTCCGTTCTTCAGTGGGTGAGAGCTTGTATCCTGATCTTGGAAGCCAGTCCCCCTTTAGCACGACTGCTCTCATGCTGCTCAAGCGTCGACCACTTCAGGCGTCTTGGCTTACATATATAGCGATTGCAGACCATCTCAATCGTCATGGCCAAGGCGAGCGCGAAGGCGTTCATCAAGCTGTCCGCGTCGATCTGCCCCGTGGCCAAGGTGCCGTTCTCATATTGCGGCAGGCTTCACCGAGTCATTCCCGTTCTCAGTAGTATGGGGTACAAAGGAGTTGAACCTCTGTTGAGTCGACCGGATGACTTGGACGTTCCATCTCTTGAACGACTGCTATCGAAATATGAGATGGAGGTTCCAGCAATAGGTACTGGGCTGGCGGCAACGGAGGGGCTTTCCCTCAGCGCGCAAGACGAGAAGATCAGAATCAAGGCAGTCGGGCGAATCTTGGCATTTTCGAAGTTGGCCGAGCGATTTGACTCTTGGGTAGTCTTAGGCTCAGTAAGGGGAGGCCTATCTCAGCCCTCCAGACTCACGTCGCTAGAGAAATCTGCGAAGGAACTCGCGCAGACGAAGTCACTCATAGAGCCCCTCAACAGGTACGAGGGATCGTACATCAACACCGCCTCCGAAGCGGTGCTGTTCATAGAGAAGAACGATCTGAAACGATTCGGAATACTCTTGGACGCGTTTCACATGAACATAGAGGAGAAATCCCCGGCCGGTGCCATAAGGACAGCTGGCGGCAAGCTCGCGCATTTCCACATCGCCGACAGTAACAGGGAAGTACCTGGCGAGGGACACATCGACTTCAATAGCATATCCAAGGCCCTGAAGGAGGTTGGCTACGTGGGTTATCTTTCGGCGGAGATCCTTCACAAGTCTGACCCGGTGAGCGCCTTGCGAAGGACCCACGAGTTTGTCATAGATCTCATGAGAAAGACATCTGAACACGGTGCTTGACTCAGGTCATGCCTCATGCTGAGGGCCTGCGCAGAACGGAAGCGGGCGATCTTCAGACATTCGCGTCAATCATGCGATGGAGAGGACTGAGCATGAGCAGCTTGCGTCGGCGGTACGCTTAAATCGTCATTAGGCTCTCGCAGAAGAAATGAAGTGGGAATTCCCGAAGAAGGGCCAGATGGAGTCCCCGTCACAAATCTACTTCCAGAACATGACTGGCGACCAGATAGGGGAGAGGCTTGAGAGGAACGACCTGATAATCATCCCCCTGGGCAGCACCGAATGTCACGGACCTCACGCTTGCCCGGGCGAGGACACCTACTTGGTGACAAGGATGGCTGAGCTAGTTGCAGAGAAGACGGGTTGTACTGTGGCAATGCCCGTGTGGTATGGATCCCACCCCTTCCATCACATGGGGATGCCGGGCACGGTTTTCATTGATGACGACGTATTCAAGGCCGTCGTGAGGGGAGTGATGGCAGGTTTTTGGAATGCGGGCTTCAGGAAGCAGATACTGCTCAACGGACACGGGCAAGAGTATGTGATTCCGTCCGCGATGCACCAGTTCGCCAAAAGATATCAAGTCCCCGGTGTCTTCGTCAACGCCAACTGGTATCACGCAATACCCGACAAGGTCAAGGACAAGGCACACGGAGGACCGTTCGAGACACCGTTCGTTCACGCAGATGAGGTAGAGACCTCGTTCGCTCTGGCACTCTTCCCTGAGTTCATCGACATGAGGAGAGCCGTAGATACGAAGCCGAGAGGATACCTTCTTAGTGAGCATGTGGACAAGGCGGGAAACGTCTATCAAAGACCGGTGAGCTGGTACGGGCAAGTTGGCCTCGGACCCATCGAAGTCTTCGCCTACCCAGAGGGGTGCGTAGGAAGCGCGACGTTAGCGGAGGCCAAGAAAGCTGGGGCGGGTTTGGACTCTCTACTTGACTACTTGGTCAGCTTGCACGATGACATCATGAAGAGGTTTCCACCAGGGGTGCTTCCGCCCGCGGATGAGCTGACGCAAAGGTCAAGGGAGGAGATCGATGCCGTGGTAAGAGGCCCTCTGACCCGAGGAGGAAGGCACATCTACACCTTAGCATATCCTCCCTAGCCCACCCGCAGCGACTCCGTTGGACATTGTCCGTACACACGGCGCCCGACCTCTGTCACATCTGGTCAGTATCGGCACAGAGGCTGAACAACATGCCTCGTCTCGTGCGCGCGTGCAGAAGCCAGGTGGAGAATCGACTGACTGAGGAAGCAGAATCGCTCCTTGCTGTGAACCCTAAGAAAGGATCCTCGACATTACTGCGCCTACCACTAGTGCCAACGCGACCTCAGACAAGGTTATGACCGCGACCTTCTTCCATCCCAATTCCTTGCGAAGAGCAGCTATGGTTCCCAGGCAGGGGATATAGAGCATAGTGACGACGGAGAACACGATCATCTGAGGCGCTGTCAGGATCGCGGAGAAATCAACGGTTTCGCTCAGAGCAGCCAACATGACCAGGGTTAGCTCCTTCCTGAGGACTCCGAAGATGAGGACGACTCCCGCAAAGGGAGGCAGACCAAGCCACCCGGCGGAGATAGGGCTCAGGAAATCAGCGATTGGCCAGAGCAAGTCGTACACCTCCAAGGCCTTCAGGATAACGCTCCCGAACACCATGAGGGGGAAGGCTATTGTGACGAAGCTGCTCGTCTCGAACCAGGTCCTCTTGAGGACGGTCAAAAGGTGAGGCAATCTGTAGGGAGGGACCTCCATTATCAGCCCTGACGGCTCGCCGGGCAAGGTCTTGAAAGCTAGCCTTCCCAGGGCGAGGACCAGAAGGAGATCCAACGCGTACAGCCCGAGGGCCCATTCGAGCCCGACGTACCGCCCCACCAGCCCAAGTACTACGACCGTCCGAGCCGCGCACGGAATCAGGGTGGTCAAGAACACTGCCAGAGTTCTTTCCCTCTCGGTCTCCATTATCCTGCAACCCAGGCAAGCGGGAACATTGCAGCCATAGCCGAGGACGAGAGGAATGAACACCTTCCCGTGCAATCCTATCACGTGCATGAAGCTGTCCATCATGAACGCCATCCTCGCCAAGTAGCCTGAGTCCTCGAGAACTCCCATTATCGCGTAGAAGGGGACTATGTACGGCAAAGCTACAGTGATGCCGGCGATAAGCCCCTCGACTCCACCCCACAGCACTTCTCCAACTGGTCCTCCGCCGAAAAACGGCATTACCGTTGGCTCCAGACCGAGCAGGAAACCCTCCAGAGCGGGGGCCACCTGATCTCCCACTTTGAAGACGGTGACGAACATGGACGCTATCACTATCGCCATGATGACGTACCCGAGAACCCCGGCCGTGGTAATTTCGTCCAGCCTGTCTTCAGGCGTCAGACCCCTTGGCACGACATCCTGGCTAGCATTGGCTATCTTGCGAGCTATCTCGTACCTCTCCGATGCTATGACGGTTGCAGCGCTGTGACCGTGCGCTCTTTCAAGCTGCCTCCTGTGCTCTTCGGCAACTGCGATCGCTCCTTCGTTCACCCGAGCCACAAGTTCTCCCACATATTCGTCACCCTCCAAGAGCCTGATCGCGGCGAACCTTGTTGGAAGGCCGATCGGTCTTTCCTCGATTGCCTTGGCTATCGCCTCGATGTGGACCTCCACCTCTGGCCCGTACCTGATGGGAACTGCCCTTCGTTCCATTCTTCCCTCTGTGACGTCCAGAACAGTTCTCATCAGCTCATGAAACCCTATCCCCCTGACTGCTATCATTGGAACCACCGGCGCGCCCACCTGTTGCTCAAGTTTCATCACGTTGGGCGAGATCCCCTTCCTCAGGGCTTGGTCTACTTGGTTGAGTGCTATGATGAGAGGCACCTCCGCCTCAAGAAGCTGAGCGGTAAAGTACAGGTTGCGTTCTAACAAGGACGCATCGACCACGTTGACCACCACGTCTGGTTTCTCGCTCATCACGTACTCCATTGTGATGCGTTCCTCAATCGAATAGGTCGAGAGGGAATAGATACCCGGAAGATCGATTACGTCGACGGCGTGACCCTCGAAGTGCGTAGTTCCTTCAGCTTTCTCAACGGTCTTTCCAGGCCAGTTTCCGACATGTTGATGCAACCCAGTCAGTTGGTTGTATACGACTGATTTGCCGACATTCATATTGCCAGCGAGAGCCACGACTATCCGCTTTGAGGGTGCCTTCTCTTCGTTTGTTGCTCTCGCTGGATGGCAGCTCATTCCGCCAGTTATCCCTCCGGTTCGACAAGCACTTTCATCGCTATGCCCCTCCCTATCGATATGTCCGATCCTCTGACCCTTATCCTGACGGGGCCGCTGAAAGGAGCCGACCGCAGTACCTCGATGTGTTCTCCGGGCGTGATCCCCAGATCCAACAGCCTTCGCGTGGCGCCCCGGCCAGCACTGATAGATCTGACGATTGCCTTCTGACCTGGTCTCAGATTGGACAACGGAATGATGCTCATGCTCCATCGTCTCCAACCGCTTGATTCATCTCGGCGTAGGGAATCGGCTTGCCATCGTCTGGACAGATTCGAGGCTTTCCGAGCACTTTGACCAGCCGCCGCTCTACGTCGTCTGACAATGCGTGCCCCAATCTACGCGCCTCGAGGTGGACCCTGTCCTTGCTCATCCCGAGTTGGCCGTGAAGGAAACACTCGAGAATCCTATGCTTCCTCGTCAGCGCTCTCCCTAGTCTTACTCCCTTCTTCGTCAGGACGACGCCTCGATATTCCTCGTAGATGACGAGCCCCTTCTCGTGCAGTTTCGTGAGCATCGGCGTGACGCTGCCCTGCTTGACTCCGAGGCGACGAGCTATGTCGTTGGTTCTGGCCCTGTGCCGCCCCTCCTCTTGGATCTTGTATATGCACTCAACGTATTCCTCCAGGCCGTGACGGACAGCTCCCATAGAAGCGCAGCGGGAATTTAGATTAACCTAAATTTAAACCTTGGGGCATCCGATGGCGGCCAGCGAGAGGCAGAGATGCACCGTCATCCGCTCTGTTCTTTCTGGATCGAGATGGGCCTTCCTTGAACTAGGGCTTCGGCGAGCTTGTACCTCGCGCTATCGACCAGCCTCCACACAGTGTTCCTTGAGATTCTCATCCTAGAACCTGCTTCCTCGAAGGACAGCTTTTCCTGATCGATGAGCCTCAGAGCTTCGACTTCAGCTAGCTCCAGGAATACGGGAGCAGTGCTCCTTCTCGGCACCGGGTCAAACCTTTCAACGGGGTGGATCGACCCGACTACTACTGATTTTGGAGACCTTCCGACCCTTCCGTGCCTTCGTCTCCTGCGCCAACGCCATCCGTGCATGATTTAGGGACCAGTCACAAAATTTAAATATGTTGCCCTCAGGAGTATTGTGTGATGAGTCACGAAATGGAGGTGGAGTGAATGCGAAGGAATTGGTGGAATTGGCGCATGGGTTGGTGGTGTCCAAGACATCCGTGGCCGCCCGCATGGGCGCGCGGGCCATTCTGTGGCTCCCATCCGTATGTGGTTGGCCCGAGCGATGAACTGAAAGCCTTGGAAGACATGAAGCGCGAAATCGAAGCGCAACTGGCGGACATCACCAAACGGATCGAAGAGCTTAGGAGTTCAGTTGAAGGGAAGTGACGCCCCCAGCCCGAAGGCTGGCTGAAGGTCTTGCGGCCACGATCACGATTGGGGCATATGCCGCCACGAGCATTCGAGAGCCTTGTAAAAGATTTTAAAGGAACGACGAGAACATCGGACCATGCTATCGAAAATACCTGCAGATATTGGGAAGGTACCGAAGAGGGACGTTGATGCAGAGATACTCAGGACGGCGATCATAGCGGAATTGGACGCAGTAAGCCTTTATGAGCAGATGGCAAATATGACCGACGACCAAGATATCAAGAAGGTTCTCCTCGAAGTGGCTAGGGAGGAGAAGACTCACGTGGGCGAATTCCAAGCTCTTCTGTTGGAGCGCGACAAACAACAGGAGAAGGAACTCCAGGAAGGCAAGAGGGAAGTCGAGGAGCTGACGCGATAGCCGTCTCGTAGGGCATCTAAGTGCGATGCGGTGCGAACTCGGGAGTGCTACAGCCGCGTTGTCGGTCACTTCCAGAACGAGGCCGACACGCTCTCTGGCTTTCCGTCCAGCTCCAAGGCTACAACTGTATCCACTGGGTCGCGAGCCTTCGTGGGCAGCGTCACGAACAGACGATCCTGGTGCTGCTCGAACCGGAGATCCTTCTTGTTTGCCAGCATGTACGCTCGTAGGACGCGGTTCTTTATGCCAGCCACACACATCTGTCCGCCGGGCCAGAACATCACATGCACATATGCGGTGTTTCCTTTCGCCGTAACCTGGCCAAGGTGAGCTTGCGGAAAGGGAGCTGAACTTGCCCCATAGATCGAATCTCCATTCCGTCTCAGCCACTTTCCGATCTGCCGCAGTCTGTTGGCCTGTTCTGGAGGTATCGTGCCATCGGCCTTAGGGCCGACGTTCAGCAGGAAGTTTCCGTTGCCTGCGACGCATCGAACCAGATTCCGCACCAACTGCATCGGCGACTTCAGGTTCATGTCCCCTGGATGATACCCCCACCAGAGGTCATCCATCGTCATGCACGACTCCCAGGGCCTACTTGAGGCCTCGATGCGCTGCTCCGGTGTGTCCCAGTCCCCAGGCAAGCCGGAGCGGTTGTTCATGATTATCTCCGGTTGCAGATTGCGGACCATGACATTCAACTGTTCGGACTGCCAAGCCTGAGCATCGTGAGGCCATCCGCCGTCGTACCAAAGTATGTCTATCTTTCCGTAATGCGTCATCAGTTCCCGGACCTGCGCGTGCACATACTCGCGGAACTTCGCCCATCCCCCAGGTTCTTTCTCAGGGCCGTCCCAATACGCTGGCCAACGCCAGTCCAGCAGCGAATAGTAGAAGCCGATTCGCATGCCAGCGCCCCTACAGGCGTCGACGTATTCCGCGACGAAATCTCTCTTGGCCGCTGTCTTAACCGATGTGAAGTCGGAGACGTGGCTGTCCCAGAGGCAGAACCCGTCGTGATGCCTTGTCGTCAGAACCATGTAGCGCATGCCCGCTTCTTTCGCCAAGGAGACCCACTTCCCAGCGTCGAACTTTCTGGGGTTGTACCTGTCGGCAAGTTGAGCATACTGGGCCTTAGGGATGCGCTCGCAATACATCACCCATTCGCCTCGAGACGGTATTGAGTACAAACCCCAGTGAATGAACATGCCAAATCGAGCTTCCGTCCACCACTTCAACCTGTCAGGTACTTCCCTCTCACTCATGGCTCCTCCACCTTCGGATACGCTCCTCACGTCGAGGGTGACTTATTAGTCTCACGACCAGGGTCTCGTTCTTGGCTGAGGCTGACGTCCGGAGTATGACCTCGGCGATCTGAAGGAATGCAGCACCGGGGGAGCCTCTTGTCAGGACTGGCTGGTTTCGCCATGAGCACATTCGTGGCGCCGATGCCTACCATAATATGAGTACTCGATCGACCTAATGCTCAGTTATGACCGAGATCACAGACCCCTTGTCAGAGGCTACTCTGAGCGTCCTGAGCGGATCCTCTAACACTATTCTCCCTGACTTGTCGAGCGAGTGCTCTTGCTCCGCGCAATCGCCTGCGAGATGTTCCGCCAAGCCTGAGGATTCCTCGATCTTGATCCTCACTCTTGTTCCGAGCGGATGCTTGACTCTCAGGATAACCTTCCTCGCATCCATGAGGTCGTAGACGGGAGGATTGGCTGAGGTCTCATCATCGAACACTACCTTGTCGTACATCCTGCCATACGCTCTCGCATCGAAAATGTTGAGGTCAAGTTCCCAAACCCAGATCTCATGTCTCCACTGTTTGCTGTAGTCGGTCACGGGAAATGGTGGAGTGTGAGACAGGAAGAAGCTAAACATTATCTTGGGTTTTCCATCTGGCCCCGAGGTGAACGACGGATGCCCAAAGTTGCTGTGTCCGTCAGTAAAGGGAACAGGCAGGCTCGCGCTCAGGGCCCTCAGGTCGGGAGCCAGATGATCGCCACACATGGCCACCCTTGATCTCCAGTTCTGTCTGTCTGTGAAGTACTCCACGAGTACGCCGAACTTGTCATTGACCCTGAAGGCATCTATCACGTCGTTGGAATTCTCCCAGTGGGAATAGGTCATTTCGCGTCCTGGCTCAACCTTGTCCAAATCATCGATCCTCTTGACGAGTCGCCAGATCACCTTGTCTCCTCTGGGATAGAACAAAGCAGCGTTCGGATTCTGCTCGCTGTAGCCGCCCATCAGGGTCAGTAGGCCAGCTCCTGAGTCCTGCATACTCTCCATCAACTTCGTTGACTTGAGTTCCTTGAAGCCTCTGTCCATGTGCCTTACCTGCAGTGGTCCGGCTTCGGTTGTCAAGAGAATGAACCCGTCAACCCAAGGACTGTAGATGACGTTGACTGCATCCCTGGTGGGGGGCGAACCCAGGATCTTCCGGATTCCGCCACAGGACATGTCTTTGTCAACTTCAGCTACGAATACCTCTCTCAGGTTCGCATTCTTCCAGCCTGTGAAGAAGAGCAACCAGCCTCCGGTCTCCGGGTCGTATATCATCCTGGGCGTACCGACGCCGGAGGCCATCTCTGGCATCTTTTCTTTGTAGTCTGATGGCACTATCAAGGGATACACTCGACCAATGGATCCATCCGAGATATGACCCATGTCTTAGTGAGATGCAGGTTCACGGATAGAGAATATATGTCTCGTACCGGGCATTCTCTTTCAGAAGGCACCACCTTCCTCAGGGTAAGGTATGTACTCAACTACCGGCATGCAAGCCCGTGAACGCGCGCCCACTGAAACTGGGCCGACGAAACCCTCAACCTAGGGATCGGGGAATCACCTTAAAACCGAAGTCCGATACATATGGCCACCTTGGATTGGGATCGGGTCGCATTTGTTATCTCGTCGGATCTGAGAAGGGATGTCTTGAGGATACTTAGGAAGGGCGAGCGAACCCCTGCACAGATATCAAAGGAACTCGTAGTGCCAGCGAGCAAGGTAAGTAGGACATTAAGCCAACTGCAGCGCGCTCGCTTGGCGGTATGCATAACCCCCCACAGAAGGAAGGAAAGGGTGTATTGTCTGACCGAACGAGGCTATGTGATACTTGAGCGTTTGAAGAAGATGCGTGGGAAACCATCGAACAAGTAATAGACGCTACTTGGTTCAAGGCCTCATCCATGGCCCATACCGAGACGCAACTCAAATTCAGATGGGGTTCTCTTGCTGCTTTCTGTACTTCATGCACTCTGTTGTGATCTGTGAGCTCTCAGCTCCCTTTCGTCATCATGCTCCTTCATCGGCGCTGTAGTCGCTGATCGGCTTAGGCCCCTCGTTCCTTCAATTGGGCGATCACTCCTCTTATCATACCTACCAGGCGCTCTGTGTTGTCCTCGATATCCTTCAGTCTCGCGTGGAGGCGCGCCGCATCCTTCTTTCCTCTGACTTGGATGCTGCCAAGCTTCTGCCTTAGCCTCCTGATCTCATCGAGGCTCATCTCGGCACCGGCAACCCACGCCTGCAGTCCTCCAGCGGCCAGATCCTTGAAGTCAACGTTCATACTGTATACGTACCGGTTCGTCGAGAGGTCCTTTCTCTTGCGGATCAGCCCCAGGAGGCCCATGTGATTCAAGGACTTGCTGACCGAACCCGCTGAATAGCCAGTGAGATCAGATATCTCCTTCTGGCTCAGCTCCCTCTCCTCCAGAAAGAAGGTTGCCATGATCCTGCCGAACACCGTGGGAAGGCCCCTTCTGCTCGCGATCGTCTGGTAGATGTGGATGAATTCTTTCCTCGCTTCCTGAAGCGTGCTCAAGCAATGGGATAGGCGCCGGAGAGGTTTTATACTTTTTCCTAACTATCATAGTTTGCAGAAGATGGAAATTCCGGGAGGTTTCACGTTGGTCTGGAGGAGCATCACGAGAAGGAAGGCTAGAAGCCTATTGACGATCTCTGGGACCGCGATGGGCATTGCCGCGATCGTCCTCCTGTCCTCCATCATGGCAGGTTTAGAGACCCAGATGATCTCAGTGCTTGGAAGGGGTAACGCCGATCTGCTGGTCGTTCAGAAGGGCTCTACGGACTTTGCCCTCAGCAAGCTGAGCGAGGGCCAAGCTCAGAGGCTGACACAAATCCCCGGCGTGACCCATGTCTCTCCCGTCTTGGTTGTAGTGACCGAACTCGAAGGCTATCCCTTCTTCATCGTCAATGGGCTGAGGGTCGACGGTTTCACGATAGATCACTTCAAGGTCGTGGAGGGCAACGGGCTCGCAGAACATGACAGGGGGAAGATCCTTCTAGGCAAGAAGATCTCCTTGCTTCTGAAGAAAGGGATACATGACAAGATCACGCTCATTGGGGATGAATACGAGATCGTCGGGATATATGAGACGGGCATCAAGTTCGAGGACTACGGGGCAGTTCTCCCGCTGGATGAGTTACAGGAGACCTTCGACCATGCTGGGCTTGTGAGTGTGATCGAGGTGCGAGTGGAGGACGTGACAAGAATTGACGAGGTCAAGACAATCATTGCAAGGGAGATCCCTGACGTAGATGCTGATGTTCCAACGGAGGTTGCTTCAAGACAGGAAGATGTCCAGATGCTGAAGGGCGTTGTGTCCATAGTTTCATTGGTCGCGATCTTCTTTGGGTCGGTGATAATGATGAACACGATGATCATGTCTGTATACGAACGAACTCGCGAGATAGGCGTGCTGCGCGCATTGGGTTGGAGGAGGAAGAGTGTGCTCCTGTTGATCCTGAAAGAAACCATCTTGCTCGCTCTTATGGGAGGCGCCTTGGGACTTCTGGTCGCGTTGCTGGGCATCCAAGCCATGGAGTCATTCGTCTCGGCCCCCGTCCCCGCCGTGCTCAACCTTGGCAACATCTGTTGGGGGATCGCCTGTGCTGTGTTTCTTGGTCTGTTGGGTGGCATATATCCTGCGGTCAGGGCGACCAAGATGGATCCGGTTGAGGCCTTGGGTCACGAGGTGTAGAACATGAGCACGAAGTTGGTGCTCGAGATAAGAGGCCTGACGAAGCGCTACGGCGCTGTGCTTGCGTTGGACAGGGTCGACTTGAAGGTCAAAGAAGGGGAATTCGTGTCAATCATGGGCCCCTCTGGGTCAGGTAAGACAACCCTCCTCAACCTGATCGGGGCATTGGACAGGCCAACCGAGGGCGATATTCTTGTTGAGGGAAGGCAGTTGAGTCGCATGGAGGATCTAGACTCGTTTAGGAACAGGGAAGTGGGATTCATATTCCAGTTCTGCAATCTCATCCCCACATTGACGGCGAGCGAAAACGTGCAGATACCCATGTATGAGACCCGCATTCCATCTGGCGAAAGGAGAAGGAGGGCTCAGGAGGCCTTGACGTCCGTGGGCCTCGGGAACCGATTGGACCACAAGCCCGCTCAGCTGTCAGGGGGAGAGCGTCAGAGGGTGGCAATCGCCCGGGCCTTAGTTAACGATCCAGCCATCATATTGGCCGACGAGCCCACTGGTGAGCTTGACACCGCGACGGGTGGAGAAATAGTTAGGCTGATGAGGAAGATAGGTCGCGAGAGGAACAAGACAATTGTGATGGTAACTCACAATCCCGAGGTGGCAAACAAGACCGACAGGATCGTTCGGTTGAGAGATGGCAAGATAGAACGAGAGGAGACCGTGAGGGGCGAGCTTCTTGAGGATCTCGTCAACTTTCAGAGCTCAGCACTAGCCCGTAGGATGATCGCTGGCGAAACCATAGAGGACCCAGACTTGGAGAAATTGGGAGTGATAGAGAACGGAGAGCTCGGTAGATACGGAAGGCCGCTGAGAGAACTGCTAGTTGCGCTGAAGGCGCTGCAGGAGCCTCGCTAGTGCCACACGTGAGGGCTCCTTCTCGCCAAGGCAGCCTCGTTGCTTCGAGCTAGGCTGGGCGAGCGTACTGACTCAAGTCCCCGACTGCTTTTCTACGCTCAACCCCGAAAGCGGCGGCCCCGGCCGCCCCGAGAGCTACCAGAATCGATGAAGCAAGGAAGACGGACGAGATCGAATGCACGGTTGCTATCAGGCCTCCCACAATTCCCCCAATGCTCCCTGCGACATCCCACAGGAACGACATGAACGCGGACGCCATCGGTCTGGTCTTGGGAGGAACGCTGCTTTCTGCCACCGTCCATTCGACCACTGCCCTGATCCCCCAGGCCAGTCCGAGAACAACGTTTGCGAGCGCAAGCAGCATCGCCTCGGCCGAGGCTGAAATCGCGAAGTAAGAGACCGACAGAGCGCTGAACGCTATGAATAGGATGCTGCGCGTGCTCATCCTGTCCATCATGTAGCTGGCAGGTATCCTCGATAGCGTGTTTGCCGCTCCCCTTGCTGAGAGGATCAGAGTCACCGCGTAAGCGGGTATCATCAGGTGGTCGACGGCGTACACGGTGAAGAAGGTCGCTAGGAGCGTCGCTGTCATCCCGAAGAGGAAGTGCAGGGCACCAGTTATGGCCACCTGCCTCTGCCTCGCCATCTCGCCCAACTCGCCCAGTGCTCTCCCGACCCATTCATGGAGAGATTCGCCCTGTTTCCTGTCGTTCCCAGCTTCGTTGTATTTGTCAACGCTTGGAAGAACGTAGATGATCCCGAGTGCGAGCAGAGGGAGGGCTGTTGCAAACATCATGATCTGATCATATTTCAAGTCGGTCAACAACAGTGACGTTAGAAGAGGACCGAAGGTCGCCGATACACCAAATGAGGTGAGGTAAGTTGCGACTGCCCTCCCGATCTCTTCCTGGCGGACCATGCTTGTGATGGTGGCCATCGTGGTGATCCCCAAGAACGCGCTTGAGAGAGCTGCGACTGCCCTTGCTGGAGCGAACCAAGAGTAGTCTGGGGCTACGGCATAGGCGATAATAGCTGCGAACTGTCCGAGGAGCGAGATCGAGGCGGCCTGCTTGAACGTTATCCTGGTGCAGATTAGGCCAATGGGCAGGCGCATGACAAGAAGGGCAAGGGACGCGGTTGCGACTATCGATCCCAGGATCAGCTCCGAGGCGCCCAACTCAACGACTCTAAGTGGAAAGACTGGATCAACCACGGCGCTGGCCGTAATCGATATCGTGGCGGCAGCGGTCAGCATGTAAAACTCTTTCGGGAATCGCCTCGAGCTCAAGGCTTGGGTGCCGGGTGCGCGAAAGTGGACACTTAAAGCCTATCCTCTGCCACACTTCATTTCGCTTTCTACTAGTGGTGCTATTTGCCTGCGGACCAGATTCTCATGCGTCTATATCCACTCCAGGCAAAGGTCAAGAAAGGTCGGCAACATTGTGGACCTAAGAGCTGTCATCGCGTGAACGGATATATCCTCTCTGCGAAGGGCGCGAACACATGACGCAAGAGCTAGCACTTCTCGGTGGACCCAAGGCTGTTAGGTCAGACCCAGGTCATATGTTCGACTGGCCCATCATAACGAAAGATGACGAGGATGCCGTGTTGGAGGTGCTGAGAGCCGGCAAGATGTCAGGCGTTGACGTGACCAAGAAGTTCGAGCAGGAGTTCGCTGAGTGGCTAGGCGTCAAGTATGCTCTCGCCCACAACAATGGCACTGCAGCGATTCATGGCGCGCTCTTCGGCATCGGAATAGGGACTGGTGACGAGATTATATGTCCGAGCGTCACGTACTGGGCCTCATGCCTTCCAGTCTACTCATTGGGAGGGACTGTCGTCTTTGCCGACATAGATCCAGAGACCCTCTGCCTAGACCCGCATGATGTCGAGAGAAGAATAACGGAAAGAACCAAGGCCATAATGGTGGTTCACTACCTCGCCTATCCCGCTGACATGGACTCCGTCATGGAAATCGCGAGGAGGCATGGACTGAAGGTGATAGAGGATTGCTCGCATGCCCACGGCTGTGAGTACAAGGGGAAGTTGGTGGGCACGATTGGGGACGTTTCGGCCTTCTCGTTGATGTCCGGGAAATCCTTGGCCACGGGCGAAGGAGGCATCTTGGCCACGAACGACAGGAGGATATACGAGAGAGCCATAGCCTTCGGACATTACGAGCGTCACGATTCCGACATCACGATCGAAGAGCTGAAAGCGGGAGCCGGTCTGCCTTGGGGAGGCTACAAGTACAGGATTCATCAGCTCACCTCTGCCGTCGCCAGGGTTCAGCTGAGGCACTACCCAAAACGAATGGTGGAGATAGACAAGGCCATGAATCACTTCTGGGATCTTCTGGAGGGTACCCTTGGATTGAGGGCGCACAGGCCATCGAAGGATTCGGGGCTCACGAAGGGTGGGTGGTACAACCCCGTCGGACTCTACCGGTCGGGTGAGCTGGGGGGCTTGTCGATAGGACGCTTCTGCGAGGCAGTGAGGGCTGAGGGAGTGGAGTCTTGCTGGCCCGGGTGCAACCTCCCACTTCACCTTCATCCGTTGTTCAGGAAAATCGACGTCTACGATCAGGGGAGGCCCACCAGAATAGCTAGCCTGCCTGCGAAAGTCGATGTGCGTGAGCGCCCCGGAAGCCTACCGGTATCCGAGAGAATCAACCTAGAGGTCTTCAGGGTTCCTTGGTTCAAGCTCCACAAGCCTGAGATAATCGCTGAGTACGCTGAAGCGTTCAGGAAGGTGACAGAACACTATGATGAACTGGTTCTTGGCGACATGAAGGTTGAGTCGCCCGGCAGCTGGAGCACTAGCGGCGTAGTCGGCAGTTAAGAGACATCGCCACAAGCGCCAGCCTAGTCAGATCCGCCTCTTGCCTTCTTCCGCATGCCCTCGATCATGCCGCCGACGACCTCTATCTTCTGGAGGTCCCCCCTGGCCGAGGCCTCCCTCGATGGCTCTGGACGATGGGCATCTTCCTAGAGTTCAAGCTTGGACAGAACTTCCTCTGAACGCTTAAGAGCCGCAGCGGAGGCCGTGGGCGTCGCGAGATGACCGGTGGAACCAAGCTTCGCAAGTCATGGAGAGAGAAGCTGGCTGATGACAAGGGCCTTCCGAAGGTCGAGAAGATCACGGGCAAGATGAGCAAGAGGTGGGGCGCAGGCACCGTTGTCATCCCGGCCCCGAAGGAAGTTGAGGAACTAATGAGAAAGGTCCCCAAGGGTAAGGTGACCACAATCAATGAGATCAGGGGCGCCCTTGCCAAGAAGCATCGGGCAACGATTGGTTGTCCCATAACGACCGGCATATTCGCTTGGATCGCGGCGCATGCAGCTGAAGAGGGTGCAGCGGAAGGGAAGAAGAGGATCACGCCATACTGGAGAACGCTCAGGTCAGGAGGAGAACTGAACGAGAAATACCCTGGAGGGGTTGAGGCGCAAGCGAAGCGCCTGAGAAACGAGGGTCTTGTCATTGCTCCGGGGAAGGGCCAGAAGCCACCAACCGTAAGGGACTACGGGAAGCGTCTGGCGAAGCTTTGAGACAAAGACAGAACTCCTTGGGGCAGCGTCGTGACAGACTGGCGAATCACCAGCCTCTCGTTGCGGCTGACCATTGGCGCAAGGTTAATCTCTGTAACCTATCGCTTCTCGTTTTCTCTTGAGATAGTACACGTAGTTGTCCAGCGAGACTTCCGGTGGAACCCTGTGGTCGGCCATGGGGATGTATCCGCCTTCCTCCATCAGAGGCTTCAGTCTGTCGACCTCTTTATCGATGGCTGCCTTCGAGCCCATGAGGGCAAGTTTGTTCACTCCACCCATGAGCAGAGCATCCTTGCCGAACCTGCGTCTGATCTCAAAAATGTCTGTATGCGCAGCCTCAACGGGAAAGAGGCAGTTTACCCCTGCCCTTAACCATCCGGGTGTCAACTCCGCTATCCTGCCGTCGCAGTCGAGGACGTTGATCTCAACGCCATAGCTCTTCAGCAGATCTGTGACTGTCTTGTACCTGGGGACCATGAACTCCTCGAACAGCCTGACCGAGAGCAGAGGACCCATGTTGTAGCACATGTCCTCCCACCAAGTGGCATAGTCCGCCCTCACGTCTCTCAGTGCCCTCGCCAACACCGCCTTCCACAGGTTCACAAGAGTGTCCATCATATCTTCAACCCACTCGGGATCTCTGTAAAAGGCCAAGGACAAACCCTCCACGCCCATCCAATTCCTCAGCCAGCCGTACAGGCTTCCCACGGTCACGGCTAGGGGATAGTCCCTGTCAGCATACATTTCCACAACTTCCTGCCAATTCACCGGGAATCTTCCCGGCGTATCAGGGTCGAAAAAGGGCCTCAGCTTCTCCCAGTCCTCCCTGCTTCTTATTGGGTGACGGATGTAGCGCGGCAAGGATGAGACCCACCTCTTTCTAATGTACGTGCCACCGATGCCATCGTACACGGTTGCATTCTCAGCGTCCTCGCGCACTATCTTCTCAGGGATCGCGGGCCACATTCCTGTGACCACAGGCAACCATTCTCCACAGTCCCATCCCTCTAGCCCGAAGTACAACTCAATGTCCCTATTGGTCTTCAGTTCGAGAGGCAGACCCTGCTCGTGCCACTTATCTATGGTCTCAGTCCAGTAGCCAAACTCGAAGTCCGGGAGCCTGTCGACATCCCGGAACTTCATCGCATTGAGAAATCTTTCCCTCTTGTTCATAGGAGACGCCTCGGATAACTTCCTGCTCGCTTAAAACGGTTCAGATGAGGTTGCTCGCAAGGATCCAAGCGCATCATATCCGGAGGTATGCTAGGGCCCAGACTCAGTCGAGCTGGCCTGAGAAGGGAAGGAGAGTGGCTGCCCAAAGGACGACCGTCAACAACGCTTGAACCCCGGCTTGGCGATGACGGCTCTCACGAGCGCACCCCGTCGCTCTCGATGAACTGAGGTACTTGCGTTCGCAGCATAGATCTCCTCTCGCCTCAGCCAGGACCGGGACCTAGCGCTCGCTCGGGCGCGTTGCTGTAGATCATATCAACGAGTTCCATGGTCTGGGCGGCGTCCTCAAACGATGTTTCCGGGTTCTTGTCTCGGAGAATGCAATCGACGAAGTGACGATTCTCGTCATAGAATCCGTAGTAGACGTGGAAATCCCTGCTCCCGGCTGCCTCGAACGTCGAGATCACCGTCGCGTCAGACTTGTTATCGGAGAATATCAGTGCCCTGTCGTCTGGGTTCACGAACGCTGAGATTCCCCTGCTGTGCATTTCGAACGTGTGCACTCTGGACCCGGCGGTCCAGTTGCTCATGAGGAAGCCCACACCTCCGCTTTGGAAGGTCACCAAAGCATTGAAGCTGTTCCAGTAATCCGCGAAGAGCTTCCTGACCGAACTCCTCACCTCTCTGACCTCCCCTCCCATCCATCTCAGCACGTCAACGGCATGTATGATATCTGACGTCAGCGCGTCGACAGCACCCCTGTAATACGGGGGCTCCTCCGACTGCACGTTCTTGTAGAAAGCAGAAAGGCATTGGGTTATCGGTCCTCTGCCTTCGACGAGTTCCCTTGCCTTCCTCATCAAAGGTACGAACCTCCTGTTGAAGCCCACCATGGTCTTACAGTTATGTTTCCTCGCATACCAGGCAAGACCCTTCGTCTGAGTCGTCGAAACGCCCGGAGGCTTCTCTATGAAGACGTTGAGCCCGTCCTTCAGGCAATCAACAACTACGTCATAGAGCTGATGCGGAGGTAGTATCACGTACACAGCGTCGAGTTCTTCCTTACCTAGCATGTCCCTATGGTCAGAGTACCTCTTTTCGACCCCGTACTTTTCCGCAGTGGCCCTGAGTCTCTCTTCGTTGATGTCGCAGATTGCCGCGATCTCCGCTTCCTTGATCGAGGCAAGAGAAGGATAGTGAACGTGGTTGGCATGAGACCCTGCCCCGATTACCCCGATCTTGACCTTGGGCATGCCCGTTCGAACAAGTGAGCCTTGTCCAAGGCTTAAATGTCTAAGCAGATTCGCGCGAATCCTCCAAGCATTGGCAAGATACGTTCGCGTGGCTTCAGTCTCATTCGAAGGAGTTGGGAGTTCCCACTCTCCCAAGGAGAAGGTGGATCGGAACATGAGTGAACTCCTGAGGTTGCTCAAGATCGCTGCGATGGACGAACCGGATGTGGCTTGTCTCACCGAAGCTACACCCACTCGCGGCCTATCGCTCAAGGAATCGATAAGCGCAGCCGAGGAGGTCCCGGGACCGATCTTCAATGCAGTTTCGGCTGTAGCTAGGGAACACTCAATGTACGTTGTGTTACCTCTAGTTGAGAAGAAGGGGCTCCGATTCTACAACTCGGTGGTCCTGATAGATAGGAATGGGGAAGCAGTTGGCAGATATCACAAGATTCACCCCACCATTGAAGAGATCGAGGGAGGGATCAGTCCAGGGACTGAACAGAAGGCTTTCGAGACCGACTTCGGGAGAATAGGCTTCGCAATATGCTACGACTTGAACTTCGATGATGTGATCGAGGCCCTAACTCGTGACAGGGTCGACCTTGTCTTTTTTCCCTCAGCTTACCCGGGAGGGCTTCAGCTGAAGATTTGGGCGCACAAGTACGGTGTGTACGTCGTCTCTGCTCGTATGGGAGTCGGGAGCATGATCGTCAACCCTCTCGGCAGAGTACTCGCGAAGTCCGACGAGTATTCGCCCATAATATGCAAGACCCTGAACCTGGACTACGAGATACTGCATCTGGATTACAACCATCCCAAGATAGAGCAGATGAAGAGGAAGTACGGCTCAAAGGTTGAAGTCGACGTGTCCAGGCCCGAGGCAGTCTTCCTGTTGGCTTCAAACATGAGGGACGTTACGGTGAGGGACCTGATCCGTGAGTTTCAGCTTGAGACCAGAAAGGACTATTTCGATCGAGCAACGAAAGCTAGAGAAGCAGCTCTCTCAGACTAGTGGATGAATGCTTCAGCTCAGGTTCGGCGATGACGTGAGGGAGGTAGTTCGCGTGCCTTAGGCCAAAGACAGGCCTTGGGTCTTTGCCTTCTTCTCGACATATGAGACTGAGGCCTTGGCCAGCGCCGTGAACAGCACCAAGAAGAACAGAAGAGCTGCCAGCTCGACCTCAACGGACCAAACGACATTCGAGCCGATGAGGAAATGCCGGGCCAAGTCGATGCCGTGGGTAAGGGGTATCGTGAACGATACCATCTTGAGCTCGTCTGGCATGAACTGAATTGGCACGAACATGCCGCTGCCTATCTGGAACAGGAAGTTCATGACGCCCACGAATGCGAGAGATTGCAGGATCCGTTGTGACCCTTTTTGCTGCGTTCATTGGGATAGCCGTTTCGTTCGCGGCCACAGGAAGCCTAGGCAACTTCCTTGCAGGCATGTTGTTGATGTCGTGGCAACCATTCAAACTTGGTGACAGAATCGAGGTCGGTGGCGGCGTCTACGGGGATCTTATCGAGTACACCCTGACTCACGTCAAAGTCAGGACGATAAAGGATGAGGTGGTGATAGTCCCGAACCTACAGGTGATATCGAACAAGCTGGTCAACTTCAGTAGTCTCCCCCTCGTAATCCTTCATACGAACGTGACGATCGGCTATGATGTGAATAGGGGGGTCGCCGAGGAGGCCCTGCTTGAGGCGGCGAACGAGACGTGGGGCGTAGTCAAGGGCAATAATAAGCCCTTCATCCTTGTCAGGTCACTTGATCAGCACTTCGTGACCTATGAGCTGAACGCATACACAGATCAACCCAACAAGATGGTAGAGATCTACTCTGAACTTCACAAACACGTTCTTGACTCCTGCGGCAGAAGGGGGATCGAGATTGTGTCACCACTTCGGGTCAGGTTCAGTGACCATAAGGAACTGACGTAGCTCATGCGCCTGCAGATCAGGTCGAAAGCTGTTGCAGAGCCTTGCCCAGTTCTTGGACCCCGCCTCGGATGTTTGGTATTGAGTTTGCGTAACTAATCCTAACGTACCCCTCCCCATAGCGTCCCATCGCTGTGCCGTGAAGGAGAGCGACGCCCCTCTCTTCCAGCAGCTTGGAAGCAAACGTTTGGCAGTCCATGTTAGCTTGGTCCAGATAGTGCTTCAAGTTGATGAATCCATAGAACGCGCCACGCGGCCTCACCATCGAGGCTTCGGGTATCCTCGAGACCTCTTCGATCAGCGCGTCCCTCCTTTGGCGGTAGGCCGAAACCATTTCATTGACCGGCTCCGCCGGGCCTTCAAGGGCGGCTATGCCCGCCCTTTGCACGAACGGGCTGACGCAGGATGACATGATGTTTAGGATCTTTGCAGCGGCCTCCTGCAGCCTGCTGGGCAGAATCAGGTAACCAAGTCTCCAACCCGTCATGGCGAACGTCTTGGAGAATCCATCAACCACTATAGTGTTCTCAAGGCCGCTCCCGAACTGAGCTGGCGAGAAATGCCTTGCTCCGTCATAGATTATGCGCCCATACACCTCGTCGGAGAGAATGAATAGATCATTGTCTCGAGCTATCTCCGCAAGGGCCTTGGCGTCATCCTCCTCAACAATGGATCCCGTCGGATTGGAGGGCGAATTGAGAACCACGGCCTTAGTCTTTGCGGAAATCAGACCGGTCACATCGTCGGGCAAGGTCCTGAACCCATTTTCCTCTTTCAATTGCAGGGGCACTGGCCTTCCGCCTAGGAAGGCAACTCCTCCTTCATAGGCCGGGTACCCGGGATCCGGGACTATCACTTCGTCACCGGGTTCGAGTATGGCTGCAAGACCTACGAGGATAGCCTCCTTGCCCCCGACCGTGACGAGCACGTTGTCCCTCCAGCTGACATCGATTTTGAGGTCGCGCTTCACTGTTGAAGCTATTGCCTGCCTTAGTTCCGGGATTCCAGGGGTGGGGGTGTAGTGAGTCTCGCCTCTCAATAGGGCTTCGATGGCAGCCTGTTTGATGTATTCAGGCGTGTCGAAATCGGGCTCTCCCAGCTCAAGGTGTATGACCTTCCTTCCTTGTGCTTCGAGTTCTCTCGCCCTGGCCAAGATCGTGAAAGCTGTTTCAGCGCCTACCAGCAAGGCGCGCGAGCTGGCACTCGGACTCATGCCTCACAGTAGCTCGTCTCAACGTTATATGTCTCTTGGAATTCGGACGAATGACTCTTATATCCGACGTAACATCTCAGCAGCCTCATGTCCGTGCCGAGCATCTTTCTGGGGAGCGCGCGATGCGGGCAGATGAGGGCACGGCCATGATCGTAGTTGACTCTGTCCCAGTCGACTTGGATGAGGCCGAACTCATACCTAGCTTGAAGCTGGAGCGATTGAAGCAAAGGGAGAAGGACGTCCCGCGACTCGTGGAGAAAGCGCTCGCCCTAATCCAGCCGAGGGCAGTATACAGGTACATGAAGGTCACGAGCATAGAAGACGAACTGATCTCTCTGAAGGGGGGCTTTGGGATCAAGAGCACTATCCTGGCGGATGTGCTGAAGGAGGGACAAGAGATCTGTCCTCATGTCGCGACAATAGGGCCGCAACTTGAAGAGGAAGCGTCCAGACTCGCAAGTCGAGATGTCTTCTGTGCTTGGGTTCTGGAAAAGATCGGCGATTACGCAACAACGAAGGTTGCCCTTGGTGTCAAGTCGCGGGCAGCCGAGAGGCTCGGAACTCCTATGTCAAGTTTCGGGCCTGGCACGGGAACCGGGAGGCTGTTCGGCATAGAGCAACAGAGAGTTCTGTTCAGGATGCTCGAACCCGAGAACAACATAGGGGTTCGCCTCATGCCAAGTCTCATGATGATACCGAGGAAATCGGTCTCAGGGGTGCTCGCTGCGACTAGGCGAGAGTACGTCGCTTGTCAGTACTGTCCGAGGAGATGCGACTACAGGAATAGGCCTTTCATAGGCGAATATGCAACCATGTATTGCGAACACAAGGTTCCTTAACAGCGGTTCGCCAGCCATCAAGACCATTTCCCAAGAAGCCGTTGCGTCGGCACCAAGAAGGCACATATATTCAGTCCAGCAGGCGACGACGAGATGAAACTATCCGTCAGTCTTCGTGATGCGAGGGTCGAGGACTTCCCGGGGAGGAGGGTGTGGACTCTTCTGGATCCATCAAACGTTGGGAGCATCGGCTTCATCATGGGTTTGATAACCTACTACTCGGGTTGCGTGGTCCAGCCGCACACTCACCAAGATCAAGAGGGACTATACGTACTGAAGGGGAAAGGTAGAGCGACGGTCGACGGAACGACGGTTGACCTTGAGCCAGGTGTAGCCTTATACATACCGAGGGGCGCCACGCACTCTGTGTCCAACCCGTATGACGAGCCGCTCGAAGCCGTGCTGGCCCATGCTCCAGTGTGCGACTGACATCAGCTAGGGGCCGAGCTGAAAGCTGGGGAGACAACCGACCTCCGGTCAAGGTCCCATCAGTCCCAAGTGGCCCGATGCCGGACGCTCGTGTTCTATCCCAGTCCGCGAGTTGGTGATTCACGAAGGTTCGACAAATCCCTAAAAACTCAGATGGCATTCCTCACGGCCGTCCGCCCTCTCCCATGTCTCTAGATGTTGATCGATGGGTCAGGAAAGTTCGCGACGCCACTCTGCCTGAAAGGGTTGCGGAAGCAAGGGAGAGGATGGCTGCGGCTTGGAACCTGAGGCCAGTGGACCGACCACCCCTATCCATCACTTGCCCCCCTCCTGAGCCTTGGCCCACCTTCGAATACTCCGAGACGTTCAAAGACGCTGACAAGATGCTTGTCTCCCAGCTGGCCTCTGCATACTCACACTGCCTCTTGGAAGATGACGGGATCCTCTGCGTTCGCGCCAACTACGGTGTGGGAGTGATCCCCAGCGGGTTCGGGAGCCAGATAGTCGTACCGGAAGGTGCGAATCAGATGCCTTGGGTCAAGGAGCCAATAATCAGAAGTGACCCGCCTAGTGCTGCTGAGCTGAGAGTTCCCAACCCCTGCGAGGACGGGCTGATGGGCAAAGTGCTGGATACGGAGGAGTACTTTGTGCGCAAGCTCGACGGCACGGGGGTCAGCGTCTACCTGTGCGATACTCAGGGGCCTTTGGACGTGGCTTACCTGATCAGGGGCGCGAAGCTGTTCAAAGACTTCTACCTCTATCCTGACTTCGTACGAGATCTCTTGGGCGAGGTGTCAAGGGGCTACGTGGATTTCTCTGAGATACAGAAGAGGGTCGTCGGAGAGCCGACAGGGCAGGCCGCTCACGGCACTCCAAACGTATGGATGGCCAAGGGAGGCACCAGGCTTTGCGAGGATGTTGCGGTCATGCTCAGACCAGAGCTGTATCGCGAGTTCTGCACCCCTGCAAACGAACTCTGTCTTGGGCAGTTCGACGGCGGCATGGGACACTTCTGCTCAAGCGAGTCATCCACCGGAAAACACATTCTGAACTCGGTGCTTTCGACAACATTTCTAAGAGCCTTCTTCTTCGGCAGCCCGTCGAGATTCTACAATTTGCATGAGACGGTGAAGCTCTTCAGGGAGAAGCAGGTGTGTCTCATATGGACGGATGGGCCTCCGCCCGACCAGAAGCCAGAGGACTGGGTGAGTTCAGTAGTAAGAGGTCTGGACGACAAAACGGGAGTCATATTTTCGATCAGCGTCCAAGACTTCAGCTCAGCTCGGGAGATCTCAAACTTGTGGAGGAAGTCCTTTGACTGAGCCCGACCGAACGGGCCGTGTTAGTCATCAAGGTCGGTTCAACGCTGGCTTTCTCAGCCGATCTCGTGGGCCAAAATAGCAGGACGGTCAGAGTTGCCGTGACCATGAGACCAGCCGATAAGAGGAATATGAATGGAGCCGGAGCGAACATCGCGAGCGCCCCTACGGCCACGGCTCCGATCATGTGGGCGATGTCCCACACGAGGGGAAGAAAGGCAGAAGCCATCGGCCTGCTCTCAGCTGGCAGTTCGTCCTGTGTTGCCGTCCACTCGAGGACAACCCTTGCGCCCCAAGAAGCTCCGAGGATTATCATTGCCAGCGTCAGTACCCACGAGTCCCTACTGAACGCAACAAGCGCGTACGACATCGCAAGAGCCGAGAAGGAAACTAGAAATGGGACCCTCTGTCCAAACCTGTCAGAGACTTTTCCGGCTGGAACCCTGACTAATGAGTTCGCTACGCCTCTGGCGGCCAGCATCAGCGTCGCCAATGACGGGCTCAATCCCAGTTCTGTCACAGCATACACTAAGAAGATGGTGTCAAGGAACGTGATGGACACCGAGAATAGGAAGTGCAGGAAACCGGCGAGGGCTACTCGTCTCCTTCTGGCGATGGACACGAACTGAGAGATCGCATCAGATAGCGAAGCCTTGTCGTTTGGCATCCTCCTCCCAGCGGCCGGGGCTATTCCTGCGTAGGTGTCAGCTATCCTTCTGGAACCCGACCCAAGATTCATCAAGGCCAGACCGAAAAGAGGGAAGAGCGCAGCAAGAATCAGAACTTGAGAGTAGGTGAGCGATGTCAGCAGGATCGAGGATGCCAGGGGGCCGATTACGGTGGCAAGCCCATATGATGTCAAGTAGGTTCCGACCGCCCATCCGATCTTCTCACCCTTCGAGAGGTTCGACGCCGCAGCGATGGTGCTGACCATGAAAACCGCCGCGGCCACTCCCCACAAGAGCCTGGCGGGATAGAGAAGGTGGTGAGACGGGACCAGACCATACATGAGGTACGCCAGCACCTCACCGAGCAAGACCAATGATATCAAATGCCTGAACCGGACGCGAAGGCAGAGGAATCCTGCGGGGATCCTAGACAAGAACGCTGTGACCGAAGCGGCAGCGACAATAGCCCCAAGCTCCAGCGTGGAGGCCCCCAGTTCAACGATCCTGAGAGGTAGGAGGGGCTCAACCACGTTTGCTCCTGTGAAGGACACAGTCGCTATTGCAGTCAGTTGATAGACTTCTTTTGCAGCGTCGTCAACCCGGGCGTTTTTCATGGCGCTGGCCCACTGGGCGATGTCTAGCTCAAATCAACGGGCTGTCCTTGCGCACACGATTTGTCCAATGCCTCAAGAATGCGCACGACACTGAGTCCGTCCTCGCCTGTGACCGGAACTGGCTTGTCGCTCAACACACTGTCAACGAAGGCAGCTATCGATTCCTTGACGAAACCGGCTTGAACCCCATACAGGTCTACAAGCCCCAGCGTATCAGGACGCAGGTGCTGGTCCTCCTCATAGACATCCACGCACCTCTCGGTCGTGTCGACGAAGACGGATCCCTTGCTGCCCACCATCTCCATTTTGAAGTCGTACACGGAAGGGTGCGACGTTGGCAGAACCCAGAGCGACTCTAAGTTGGCGACGACACCGTTCTCAAATTCCAAGGTGGCCGCGTAGAAATCGGGGGTGTCTATGCCCATCCTCGCCAGCACCCTCTTCCTTGATGTGGCGAAGACCCTCTTTGCTTCGCTCTTCGCATACCACCTCGCCAGGTCTGCCGTATGGCTCATCAGGAAGAATGACACGGTACTCTTGCCGGCCCAACTCAGCATCTTTGTGGGGACGAATATTGTGTCATTCAACCTGACGTAGAGATAAAGCAGATCGCCGAGTTCTGAGCCATCAAGCGCCTCCTTCGCCCTGAGGAACGGCGGGTTCCATCTGTTGCTGAAATTCACCATCAGCTTCACGCCCGCCTTGTGACTCGCGTTCAGGATGTCTTCTGCATCATCAACGCTTGTGGATAGCGGCTTCTCCACGATCACGTGCTTGCCAGCCTCCAGAGCAGCGACGGTTGGGTCTCTGTGAGCGAAGTCTGGCGTGCACACAGAAACTGCGTCCACGTTTTCGTCCTTCAGCATGCGGAGGTAGTCTGCGTACGGCTTGGCCCCGTGCTTGCTGGCGAGCACTTTTGCCCTTGACTCGTCTATGTCGGCGACAGCGATCAACTCTGCGTCTGCAATTCCAGCATAGACTGCAGCGTGTGCCGATCCCACGATGCCAGCGCCTATCACTCCGACTCTCAGCGGGTTCAAGGCCCTCGCTCATGAGCAGCGGCTGCTTAAAAATTGCCGAGCTGACATGGAACTTTAGTGACAGACCCGGTCCGAGCCCGAGTTCCAACGCCTGCCGCTCAGGTCAGAAAAATCAGACCTCTGACCTCTCTGTCGGACATCATTGTGTGCTCGGCGCGTCGGACCATGCAGGAGTGCTGTAGAAGAGACCTAGCGTCTGCGGTATTTCCATCCTACCGATCAAAGGATTCTGAGTATTACCGGCGCAAAGACGGTCGAAGTCAAGGACATCACTGTTATCATCGTATTAAGTGAAGGGCCAGCTGTGTCCTTGAAAGGATCGCCCACGGTGTCACCTATCACGGCCGCTTTGTGAGCATCTGAACCCTTCCCGCCAAACGCCCCTTCCTCTATGAACTTCTTCGCGTTGTCCCAGGCACCTCCTGACGTGGCCATGAACTGAGCGAATATTATGCCCGTGAAGATGCTTCCGCCCAAGAACCCGCCGAGGGCCTCCTTTCCAAGCACAAGTCCAACGACTATTGGAGCAACTATCGCCAACAGGCTCGGCAGTATCAGCTCCCTCAGCGCTCCCACGGTCGCCATGTCCACGACTCTAGTGTAATCTGGCTTGGTCTTTCCCTCCAGTATTCCCGGGATCTCCCTGAACTGCCTCCTCACCTCTTCTATCATGACGAAGGCGTTCTTTTCCACGGACAGGACGAGGAGCGCCGCTATGAGGGGAGGCATGAGAGCTCCGACAAATGCGCCAGCGATTACATAGGGGTCGATCAAATCTATGGTCTCTATCCCGACGGTCTGAGAGTAGGCGACGAAAAGCGATAGGACTGTGAGGGCGGCTGCACCGATCGCAAAACCTTTCGTGACGGCCTTGGCCGTGTTGCCCGCTGCGTCAAGTCTGTCCGTTGTCTTGAGAGCCTCCTCGCCCAGATTTGACTGCTCCACTATTCCCCTTGCGTTGTCAACGATCGGCCCATACGCATCTGCAGCTATGGTCATTCCAACTGTCGAGAGCATGCCGACCGCGCTTATCGCCACTCCGATAATCCCAGCGAAATGCCAGGAGGCGATCGTGGCAGCACAGATTCCGATGACTGGAGGGGCCACGCCGACTATGCCGTATGAGAAACCCGAGAGTATGGTGGTCGCCGCGCCAGTCTTAGCTGATTCCGCTATCCTCCTAACTGGTCCCCTGTCGATCGAAGTGAAGTAGTCCGTGGTCAGTCCTATGACGACCCCTGCTAGCAGGCCCGAGGCCATTGAGTAGAATATGCTGATGTCTGCCCCAAGCCAACTTACCAGAGCGAAGGACAAGGCCGCTGCCAAGCCGCACGCGACCAAGCTCCCCCTGTTCAGCGCAGCTCCCGGATCGGTCCCCCTCACGAACACCAGCCCAATGAGGGATGACACCTGGCCCGCCGCTGCCAAGGCCAGAGGCAAGGTCGCCCCAAAGGCCCCAAGGGTGGCGGCGCCGATGATCATGGCAGCAACTATGCTCGCTATGTACGAGTCTATGAGGTCAGCCCCCATCCCTGCGACGTCACCCACATTGTCCCCAACGTTGTCCGCGACCACGGCAGGATTCCTCGGATCATCTTCTGGGATACCTATCTCGACCTTCCCAACGAGATCAGCAGCCATGTCCGCGGTCTTGGTGTAGATCCCCCCTCCTGCCTTTGCGAACAGGGCGAGCGCGCTGGCACCGAAGCTGAAACCGAGCACAATATCAAGGCTTCGGAACAAATAGTAAAGCGCCCCTGTGCCAATGAGAGCGATCCCCACTGTCGAGAGACCCATCACTGCCCCGCCATAGAACGCGATCGGAAAGGCCTTGTCGAGCCCCTTCGTGGCGGCGTTGGCGCTTCTCACGTTTGCCCTCAAAGCCACGCTCATCCCAAAAAAGGATGCAACGCTCGTGCACACTGCCCCCAGGACATATGCCAAGGCAACGCCGAGTCCGCTAAGGAAAAAGAGAATTGCTGACATGAGAACGGTGAACCCAGCTAGCGCCACGTACTGCCTCTTTAGGTACGCGTTAGCGCCCGATTTGATTGCCTCGGATATCTCAACCATTCTTCTTGTTCCTGGAGGTTGCCCGATCACATAGCCCCGGAGAGCGACCGAGGTCGCGATGCTCAAGATCCCAGCGACGATGGCGTAGAGCTCCATGGACGACCCGGGCGAGACTCGGTTACTTATTAAGCGTTGTTTTCGTGAGATGTGTTCATTCGTATTCGATCGTCGCCGGGGGCTTGTCTGTCACATCGTATACGCACCTTGAGACTTCATCAATTTCCGATGTTATCCGATTCGCGATTCTCCTCAAGTCGTTCATTGGTGCGGCCATAGTCTTGGCACTCATGGCATCCTGCGATTCCACAACTCTGATTGCGACGATGTCGCCGTACGTTCTCCTGCCTTCTCTCACCCCTGTCGCCTTGCAAGGTATCAACACGGCGAAGGCCTGGAAAGCGCCCATCTCAGATGTCTCGTCCTCAACTATTCTGGTCGCTCGCCTGACGACTCTCACCCTGTCCGGAGTGACCTCGCCTACGACTCGTATCGCTAGCCCTGGACCCGGGAAGGGCATCCGCTCGGAGACTCGGGACGGAAGGTTGAGCTCACGAGCAAGCTCCCTTACCTGTGGTTTGAACAAATCAACCAATGGTTCCAATACCGTGAACCCATGTTTCGAGCCGTCATAACCTACCTGCTCGAGAACATTGTGCTGTGTTTTCAACCCGCTGACCGTCTCCATGACATCGGCCGCGATTGTACCTTGAATGAGGAACCCGGCGCCCAAGTTTCGTGCCGCCTCAGCGAGCGTCGAATAGAATGTTTCCCTGAAGGCCTTCCGCTTCGACTCAGCGTCATCAACGCCCTTGAGAGATTCGAAGAACCTCTCGCCTGCTCTCGATGCTACCGTGCGAAATCCCATCGATTTGAGAAGGCTCACCACATCCTCTGGTTCCCCCTCCCTCCTCATGCCGTCATCGATGAAAACAGCCGTCAGTCTATCACCGATGGCACGCCTCCCAAGTTCCGCGCAGACAGTGCTGTCCACTCCGCCTGAGCAAGCTGCGATCGCCGATCCTTCTCCGATCTGCTTCCTGATCGACTCGGTCGCACGCTCAACGAATTCTGTTGGGTTGAACGCGTTCATTTGCCTCTCAACTCGGACCAACCCTCTTGGTCGAGCACCACGGGCAACCTTGGCCTGCCCTCTTCTGCCCCCGCTTGGGTGACTGCGATGAACCTCGCCCTTCTTCGCAGTTCTTTCACGTCCCTCGCTCCCACGTAGCCCATTCCCTGTTTGAGCTGCTGCACGATCTCGCCTACGACAGACGCGGCGGGTCCCGTCGCCTTGACCAGGCCCTCAACTCCCTCGGCAGCGCCCTTTGATGAGACCATGTACCTGTCCACATTCGCCATTACGGACTTCGATCCCATTCCCCTGAAGAGTTTGTACATGCCAGTCAGCCCTGGAAGCGGAGAGTCCAACACCTTCCCGGGCGCTTCGTCGCAGCCAGCCAACAACTTCCCCAACATGACGCAGTCAGCGCCCAGCGCAATTGCTTTCACGACATCCCCTCTGGACTCAACGCCACCATCGGAGATCACCGGAATCTTGCGCTTTCTGGCGACCAAGTGGACTTCGTCTACGGCCGAGGCCTGTGGCACCCCAACGCCAGTTGCAGTCCTCGTGGTGCAGACTGAGCCGGAGCCGAGTCCCACACGGAACGCGTCCGGGTTTGCCTCTAGGTAGGCCTCGGCCGCCTTGGCCGTGCCTATGTTCCCGACCACCAGTTCGCACGATACCTGTTTTCTGATCGCCGCCGCTGACCTGACCACGCTTAGATTGTGACCATGCGCCGCGTCGATGACGATGGCGTCAACCCCCGCGGCGTTCAGCGCTTTTGCCCTCTCAACATCGAAGGGGCCCACGGCCGCAGCCACAGCCAAGAAGCCATTGTCGTCGACGGTTCCGCCCTCACTCTTGGCTGACTTGACCTTACGCACCTCTTCGACCTCTCGCTCCAGGCTCGTGTTGCGGTGCAGTACTCCAATGCCCCCCAATCGCGCCATCTCGATGGCCATCCGAGATTCGGTGACGGTGTCCATTGGGGAGCTGACGATGGGGACGCGGAGTCCTATTAGCTTGGTCGCCCTCGAAGACACATCAGCCTGATTCGGCTCTATCGCGGATGCATTCGGAAGGATGAGCAGATCCTTGAAGCAGTAGTAGGTGGGGAGATTCCTGAGCTTCGAGACAACCATTTTGGTTTACTTCTGCCTGAGCTATTAAAGACTAACCTAAGTGTCGCCGGGGCTTAGGGGTAGTCTTATCTCCTGACACGGGCAAGTTGGACGGTTTTTGAGGCGCGACGGCCGAGCCTTCAAGCGGAAGGCTGTGACAAGTAGATCAGTAGCACGCTGACTTGGTCTGAGACATCCTCACACCTATCGGAGGTGTCTTCGACGGCTTCTAGGAATTCCGAGGAGAAGACTATGATCCTGGGGTCCGCTCTTGCGTAGTACTCGTCCATGAGGATTCTTCTGGTGCTCATGTGCAATTCATCTACTTCTTCCTCAAGATCATCTACAGCTTCAGCCGCCGCAGAGGCGCCATCCAGGTCTCCGTCTATCAGCTTTCGAACGCAATCGTCCATGCTGGCCACGCATTGTCGCACTTTGGAGGCCATGGTCCTGACCTCCCTCTTCAGGGATTCGTCTGCGTTCTCCAAGGGGAGAAAGGACAATATGCGACTGGCCCCGTGGGCGTAATCGGCGACGGCGTCGATCCGCCTTGCCAAGCGCATGAGGTAGTCTCTCTCCTCGGGCAGAAGCTCTCCCTTTGCTAGCTCGACCATCACCTTCCTGCGCAACGCGTCTCCTTCCCTTTCCCTAAGACTCTCCCTCTTGAACGCGGCCTGCGTTTCACCCCTCCGCCCTTCCAAAGCTGCGTTGACTCCTGTCAGAAACTCGTCAGCGACCTGCAGCGCCTTAGCCGAATGCTCCCTGATCAGCTCAAACGTTCTTATCTTCTTTCTGGACCCTAACCATGTCCGGAGAGGCTCGGACATGCGAGTTACCATCCCATTTCCGTATTTAAGCCTCCGGAGGGATACTCATAGATCAAGAGGTCTTCCCGACGGAAGGTCGCCCTTGTAATCTCTCCCCTCTCCGGCAGACGATACCCCCGTCGTGCTGGAACCTTTACTTTCAGGAACAGGTCGTTTCCAATCTCGATCAGGTACCTGGCAAAGGGACCTTCGAATGTGCGCGATCTCACCTTGCCAGTGAGGCAATTCTCATCCTGTTCACCATCCAACTCAACGAGTTCAGGTCTGACCACGACGATGGCCCTTTCCCCTTCCCTCACGCTCCCCTCACTCGCCCTCAAAGCGAAGCGCCCAACGGAGACCTCTGTACAGCCTCCCTCGGATCTCAGAACCCTCCCCGGAAGAATGTTCGATTCGCCCAGGAAGTATGCCGTGAACAGTCGCCTAGGTCTGAAGTACAAGTCTGAGGGCCTTCCCGACTCGATGATGATCCCCTTGCGCATCACGAATATCCTGTCAGATATCCCCATCGCCTCCTCCTGATCATGGGTCACGTGAATGGCCGTCAGGCCCAGATCCTTCACGATCCGCCTTAGCTCAAACCTTAGAGCTGACCTGACCTTCGCATCGAGCATTGACAATGGCTCATCAAAAAGCATGAGGCTATGTCCAGGGGCCACCGCCCTTGCAACGGCTGCTTTCTGCTGCATTCCGCCACTGAGCTGATGGGGGAGGTCCCGCTGTCTATCCGACAGCTTCATCATCTCCAGCATCTCGATTGCGATGGCCCTGGTTCGACGGGGTGGTGCGCCCTTGGCTCTCGGGCCATATGAGACGTTGTCCCATAGAGCCATGTGGGGAAAAAGGGCAATATCCTGAAACACGTAACCAACACCTCTTTCCTCAATGGGCTCGTCTTTCATCGACTTCCCGTTGATACGGACCTCTCCTTCGTCTTGGCGAAGAATTCCCGCCACACATCTGAGTAGAGTGGTCTTGCCGCATCCACTGGGGCCGATGATCGAAACGTATTCCTTGTCATCCACGGACATTGTTACGTCTCCGACCGCCACAAATCCGTTGAATCTCTTGGTCATGTTCGAGATCTCAACCCTAGGCATTACAGGGCTTCCACCTCGAGGGCGAGTCCCTTCTCCGGATACCTGTAGGCAGTTGCCTCCTTCGGGCTGAATTCGACCTCAATTTCCGACCCTACGGTGACGGGATTGCGCAGCAACTCGCCCGACGGAACGTGTGAGTAGATCGTCGGACCTCTCGGAACCTCGACTGCACACCTGAAGTACGGCCCAAGAGGCCTGACCTCCTTGACCGTCCCTCTGAGCCTGTTGATCTCTTGGGCGGAGTTGGCGCTGATCCGAAGGCTCTCACACCTTACGGCAACGACTGCCAGTTCCCCCCTGTCTATGCCTTGAGCAGTTGCTACGATAGTCCCTGCTCTTGGGATCTCCACCAGCACGCACTCCGGACGGACTTCAGTCACCACTCCCTCAAACAGCATCCTGTCCCCCACAAAGCTCGCCGCGAAGACGGTCCTTGGCTTGAAGTACATCTGTCGCGGAGTTCCAGCCTGCTCCACCCGGCCATGTCTCAAGAGCAATATCCTGTCACCTAGCGATATGGCCTCCGATTGGTCGTGCGTCACATGGATCACCGTCAGGCCAAACCTCTTGGCAAATCGCTTGAGGTGGCGCCTGAGGTCGAGTCTGAGCCTAGCGTCAAGCGCACCTAATGGCTCGTCCAAGAGGAGCGTTCTGGCGCCACTCGCCAGGCACCTTATCAACGCCACCCTCTGTTGCATGCCTCCGCTAAGCTGATTCGGATAGGCTCCTGTCCAATCTTGAAGCCTCACTCTCTGGAATAGGTCCATAGTGCGCTTGGCTATGACTTCGGAGCTGGCTCCCTTAGATCTCAAGCCGTAGGCCACGTTCTCCCACGCGGTCATGTGAGGAAACAGCGCGTAGTTCTGGGGCATCATGGTCGCGTTTCTTCTCTCAGGGGGAAGATCATTGACTCTGGTTCCATCGATCAGTATCGAACCCTCGTCCGGAGATACCAGACCCGCGATGGATCTCAGCAGGGTGGTCTTTCCGCTGCCTGTCGGCCCGAGCACGCAAAGATATTCACCATCATCGATATGCGTGCTGACGTTGTCCAATGCAATTATCCTGTCAAATCGCTTCGACACTCCCTGCAGCTCTATTCTAGGCAGCGCGCTCACCTCTGGAGATGAACTTGAGAACTATCAGGATGACAACTGATGTGAACAATAGGACCGTTGTTCCGATCCCGATCGCCAGGTCGCTGCCTGGGAAAGGCTGCCTGAACCAATCTACCAACAGCACCGGTACCGTTCGCAGTTGTGACGCGACTGCGAGGGTGGCCCCAGTCTCGTCCACGCTCCTCGTGAACGTGAGTATGGCCCCAGATAACAAGGAATACCTTGCGAGAGGGAGCGTTATTGAGGTAAAGGAGGTGAAGGGGTCAGCACCAAGAGTCCTCGAAGTTTCCTCCAGATAGGATGGGATGTCGTCCAAGGCAGCGACCAGCGTTGCGACTAGGTATGGGTAGGTCATGCTAAGATGAGACAGGACTATCAGCCAGAACTCAGGAACCGCCGAGCCTCTCCAGAATAACCTTATTGAGACCCCAAGCGCTACCGACGGAACGACTATGGGTACATTGACCAAGCTGTCAAGGGCTGCGGAGAGGAGCTTGCCGAAGCGCTTTCTCGAGATCAAGATGGACATCGGAAGGCTAAAGATTACGTTAACCAACGTGACGAGAAGACCGATCGAATAGGATAGGATCACACCTGCCCAAAATCCTCCCCAGATGCCAGTACCGGACAGGAGATCCCATGCAATTCCACCGCTGATGGCGGCTGGACCATACTTGAAGCTCAGAGACAACGCGGGCAGAATCACAAAGCCTACGAAGATACAGACTGTCATCACAATGCCAGCTTTCACCACGATCCCGCTGCTCAGCCTCCGCTCAAGTTGCACGTTCGCCCTTCGAAACGGGATGCCAAGGTTGACCTTCATCGCCTTTATGGCGTAGAAAATGACCAGGGATATCGCGATAAGCACGAGGCTGGTGAAGACGAGCGGGCCGTCCCAACCCGCGTCAAGTGACTTCCTTATGAACACTGGGCCATTCTCAAATGCCCCGGCTACCATGATGGTTGCGCCAGTTTCTGACAGCGACCTTGCGAATGCGAGAAGGAAGGAGGCAACTATACCTGAGCTCAGTAGAGGGACTGTTATGGTTCTGGCTGCGGTGAAGGGCGTGGCTCCACATGTCCTAGCCGCCGTTTCGTAGACTAGGTTGAGTTCAAGCAGTTTGCCGACCAGGACCCTGACGACGACCGGATATGAAAACGAGAAGTGTAGTAGAAGCACCAAGAGACTCCCCTGCGATATGATGGGCAGGCCGAGGAAGCCCAAGGGACTCTCCGACGACCAGAACAGCAGCACCGAGTATCCCAGCGTCACGGTCGGGACGATGAGAGGGAGCTCAACCAGCGCGTCCAAGAGGGAGAGCAGGAGTCCTTTCCTCCTCACGATCAGCCACGCCAAGGGGAGGCCTGCGACCACGTCCAGAACCGAGACAAGCATAGCTAGCGCAAAGGAGCTGAATATGGCGGACACGGCCCGCGACATCAGAGCTTCGTCCTCCATCACTTGACTTATGGATCCCAGATTGACCAGTATGCCCAGCACAGTCGGGAGGAGGATCAGCAGAGCAAAATAGCTCACCGATGCGGCGTAGGAGAAGAGCACAACCGGTTTCTTGGAGGAGAGGCCACCAAGCCAGCCCGCTAGACTCCTCCAAGCATTCATCTCAGCTCATCCCCGGGTCGCCATCAAGATCCAAAGGTCGGATGAGTTAGGTTCGGCAGGTTCGTCCGTCATCCTTCCTTGCCCCCGTTTCCGGTCAAGCCCGCGTATTTGGGCGCTTTTATTCTCATCGCCGCTTCCCTCGCGAGGGCAACGAGAACGTGCAACAACTGTGGTGCTCCCCTGCAACGCAGGGAGCCCAACTATGTCGGTCGCCGTTTGGTCCTTCGCAGCCGCATAGGACGCAACTCTGACGCGGCCGGTGACTGAGCGCTACTGCAGGTCGGAGAAGGAACGAATCACCGAAGGGTCCGCGGTGGAATTGTAGAGCACGTTGACGATGACCAAGGCCAAGTTGGACTCGTGCTGGCGCTGTCTACCCCTTGTAGGGGTGGCCTTAACGCCTACTTGATAACTTGGGAAACAAGATGCCAAGAGCCATAGCACATACGAGATTCTGGGCCGCCCGATCGCCGGGGTTGCCCAAGGTTTATTATGAAGCATCTTGGCAAAGGCGTTGTTAGTGACCTGAGTTGAGGGCCAGAAACGTATTGATAGGTGCTGCCGTACTGGGCGTAGTTCTGCTAGCTTCTGTCGCGATAGCCTTCTCGGTGCTGCTTCAGCCAGCAGTACGAGCAGACATGATAGGTGTGGTGGACATCTATGATGCCATACTCGAATCATCCTTGAGGGACAACGTGACTAGGGTTATCAGGCACGCCATCGAGGACGACTCCATACAAGCAGTTGTGCTAAGAATAGAGTCACCGGGCGGAGCTGCTTCGCTCGTCGAAGAGATCTACATGACCGTGAAGAGCCTTGCTAGCCGGAAGCCGGTCATCGCATCGGTCCAGAGCATTGCCGCATCTGGAGGCTACTACATAGCTGTCGCAGCCGAGTACATCTACACTCAGCCGACAGCCATAGTTGGCAGCGTCGGAGTACTTGCGATAGAACCCGAAATAGCCATTCCAGTCGAGGGGGTGCTCGAGACCGGGCCCTACAAGGATGTCGGGTTTTCCCCCAGGAACTTCTCAAGGACGATATCTCTCGTGTTCGACAAGTTCGTCGAGGCCGTGATGGCGGGAAGAGGAAGCAGGCTAAGGGTCGACAGGAAGACAATCTCAAAGGGCATGGTGTACATCGGAATCGAGGCGGTCGAGCTAGGACTCGTTGATGAGATCGGGTCCCTTGATGATGCCGTGAATCGGGCGGCCTCGAGGGCGGGCATAACAGAGTACACCCTGGTGTATCTCAATTCGCTAGTGCTCGGTGCCTCATCCGGGCCTCAACAGGAGGGCGGATGGTTGAACAAGATGACCCGCGGGGCTATGCTCGCCTCAGGTGAACAGTCGAACCTGTTCTACATGTACGTGCCCCCCAACTTGGTTCAATCGCTGGCTCCGGAGAGGAAGCCTTGGCTAGAACCCAGCCAGGCAAGAGATGTATCTGTGATAACGGTTGGCATCGGCACGAAGAAGGTCGTGCTCGATGTCGCGCACGACAACTGGATCTACATGTTTGAGACAAGCATTCTCCTCAAGGAGCTGACGCTGAGGGGTGCGAGTGTCATCATAGTTTTCACGAGGGATGCGTTCTTGAGTTCGCTCCGGGAAGCGGACGCTGTCATAATTGCGGCGCCGTACTATCCATATGATGATATTGAGCTTTCCGAATTAGCGAACTTCGTGGCCCGCGGCGGAAGACTCCTCCTGATAGGCGAGCCAACAAGGAACGTGGCGTTCATAAACTTCGTCGCGATGAGGTTCGGAGTCTACTTCTCTCACGGTTACATATCTGACCAATACAGAAACTACTTCAACTACAGGTACGTAGAAATCAGCGAATTTGGGACGCACGCCGTGACGCAGAACATAGGCAAGCTGGTTCTTTTCACGGCGACCCATATCTACTCAGGAGATGGCCTAGCGTTTACCAGCGATCGCGCCTACCTCTTCCCGGGAGAGATATCAGGGCAGTTTACTCCCATAGTCAGGGCCAGCGGCGGAGGCGTCATCGCTCTCGGTGACCTGACTCTTCTGACCGAGCCCTTCGTCTACATCGAGGACAACTACAGGCTATTGGTAAACCTAGTGGAATACCTACTCGGGCGGTAGCGGCAGTCCTTGGAACCCAGGGAGCGATGCCTGAGATCGATAGAGCTACGTGAAGTCGATAGGATACCGGTGGTGCTGAGGTGCAGACCTGAGGTATTGGCTTCCCTTGAGAGGAAGCTGAAGGTGACCGGCTTCGACCAAGTCTGCGACGCGCTCGATGTGGATGTTCGGTCAGGGCCATCAATAGGGCTGACCGGGCCGCACCTGCCAGCGACCGGAGAACTGAAGGAAGGCGGTCGCGCCGTTTCGCTACGGGGGAACGTCGAGGTGAGGCGGAATGTATGGGGCATAGAAACAAGTTGGGCACCTGGCCACACATACACATACTCATTCTCCCTGCATCCCTTGCGAGACATTGACCCAGACGACTACACATGGCCCGGGGTTGAGGAATCAGACCTGGAGAGAGTCAAGACGTACCGAATGATGAACCAAGGCTATTGCATGTATGCAGGCGTGGCTCACTTGTTCGAAACTGCTTGGCAACTTGCGGGCTTCAGCGAGTTCCTAGTCATGATGAGAGAGAACCCGGAAAGGGCGAGCAGAGTATTGGACGAGCTGGACAGCATAAGGACACGTCAGGCCGAGCTGCTGATAGAAGCCGGGGTGGACGTCGTAGTGGACGGCGATGACGTGGGCGCGCAGACCTCGATGATAGTCTCTCCAGAACTCTGGAGGAAGTTCCTGAAGCCTAGGTATCGTGAGTTGATACGGGTCGTGCATAGAGGAGGAGTCAAGTTCCTCTTCCACAGCGATGGCTGGATTGAGCCGATCGTACCGGATCTGATTGAGATAGGAGTCGACATCCTCAATCCCATGCAACCTGAGGTCATGGATCCGAGGAAGATGAAGAAACTGTACGGGGACAGGATCTGCTTTGATGGAACGATGTCAATTCAAAGAACCCTGCCATTCGGCACGGAACATGACGTACAGACGGAGGTCGCAGCCAGGATCGACGAGTTGGGGCCGACGGGTCTTATACTAGGACCCTCGCACGACATTCAAACCGATACGAGCGTCGAAAAGGTCCTAGCGCTCTATCGTTCTCCGAGGACGCCTCGGCGTTAGGAAGAAGACGGCACATATTCAACAGCCGTGCGGTCAGCAGATGACCCATGTACCCAAGAGAGCTTCGTGTTGCTATCGGGAATGTGACGATTGTCCGCGCCTCTCAATCGCCCTTATCAAGCTAGCTAGGCCTCCTTTACATCCTCCTATCGTCGGGACTGTTGTATGATGACAAGAGGCTCCAGTTCGGCGATCCGATTCCAGCTCTTCACGTTCAGGCCCAAGGAAGTTAAGCGAACCGGTCAAGCTACCTTGGTTAGCGCGGGAAGCTAGCCGAACAGGTTCCGATAGACCTCCGCGATGTTTCTTCCGGTGAACCTGACCGTCCTCTCGTCGACCTGCTCACACCCTCTCTTTGACAGGAACGACTTGGTGGTTCCAGTATCGAGAAGGTGGATCTTGACCTCCACAGGAGAGGTCGCCCAAACGGGCTTCACCTTGTCCTTGACCGACATCGCCATCTTAGCTCCTTGCCTTATGAGGCTCCTTGCGGCCTTTGGGGGCAGGCACCTTGCGCTAGTCCTCCCTTGTCCGAACTTGACCGGAGCAGTTATCATTTCTTCCCCTATCAGCGCCTTGGCCTCGTTGCAGGCTGCGAGGTCGCCCGACAGGAACGTCATTGGAACGTCGAAGTCCCCTGCGTAGTATGCGACGAACCCTATCTCACCAACCTCGTTGCCATTGATGAAAGCGTTGACCCAACTTTTGGATGACATGGTGTGGTCCAACACTCCCAGCTTCGTTCCGGCCATCGCGTGCTGCCCAACCATGAAAACCATGTCGACGGATTCGTCAAAGGCCGGCATGTACTTGTCCCAAGGGGCTCCCATCACGTACTGAGCGCGGTCGGAAAGCTCCTCCGGAATCAAGTTGTATGCGGAATTGGCCCCGTGTCCGTCGAGGACGACTATCTCCGTCGCTCCACCTTCCTTGGCCCCTTCGGTCGCTGAGTTGACCTCGGCGGTCAGCAGGTGCCTGGCAGCAAGGTACATCGGGTCCTCCAGCCCTTCGAGTCCCACTTGCCTGGGAAGAACCACGCAATCCACGCCCTCCATATCTGTCACGATGTATACCTTCATCTGGCAGGGGTGAGTCTCCAAGGAATTTATTGCTAATCCTAATGGGACCGAGGTCACTCCTTTACGTACGGCTTGCCCACTTCAGCCGGACCTTTGACCCTCTTGCCATAGAGTGCAAGCACTATGACAGTAACGAGGTATGGGATCATCCTAGGCACCTGAGCGGGAAGGATCCCCGCCGCCAGAGAAGCCCCGACCCAGTATTGAAGCGTATCAAAGAACCCGAAAAGGATGCTTCCTCCTATTGCTGTCAGTGGGTTCCATCCAGAGAACACGACGAGAGCGATGGACACCCAGCCCCTTCCTCCGGTCATCTCTCCTATGAAGATATTGTTCCAGTCAATTGCGATGTAGGTGCCCGCCAGGCCGAACAATGCTCCACTGAACAAGGAGGCGAGGTATCTTGTCAGCGGGACGTTTATGCCAGCCGCATCCGCAGCTAGGGCGTTCTCTCCGCAGCTTCTCAATGCCAGGCCATACTTGGTCTTGTTCAGGAAGTAGTAGGACAAGATGGCGAGAGCAATTGAAGCTGGCAGGAAGTACGAGATCTCATAGACGACGAAGTAGCCAAACTCCAACCTAAGGAGCGAAGGCAGGCGTGGAACGCTCTTCCCGTATCCATACGTGGTCCAAACGACAACGGTGAGGATCTCCGTTAGCCCTATCGCGAAAGTGGTGAGCCCGAGCCCTAGCACGACCTGATTCGCTCTCATCTTGACGCATAGGTACCCACACAAGAGGCCAGCTGCTGCTCCAACTACAAACCCGTACGCGAGCCCTACCAACGGGTTACCCGTGGTCCATGATCCATAGGCACTGGCAAATGCGCTGAGCAGCATCACCCCTTCTATTCCGACATTCATCAGCCCTGACTTCTCTAGAACGACCTCTCCGACGCTTCCTAGAAGAAGTGGTATCATCGACCTGATCGCACCGAATGCCAAGGACACGAATATGATGGGATCTACGAGTATCTCACTCACTTTTCTCACCTGCCCTCTTCAAGTAGAGCCTTATGATGTCTATGGCCCCAGGGACGGCGGCCGAGAAGACTATGATGCCCTCTATCAGCATCGAAATCTCCCTTGGCATCCCAGTCACTGGCTGAATGCTCTGAGCTCCGATGTGAAGGGCGCTCATGAACAAACCTGACAGAACAATCCCTAAGACGTCCAAGCGGCCGATCAGCGCCACGGGGATCCCCGATATGCCGTACCCAGGGCTGAACCCTTGGTTGAATCTGTATTCAGTGAACTGGACATCGATGGCGCCTGCAAGTCCTCCCATCGCGCCACCTGCCAGCATCACGAGAAGCACAACCTTCTCGACACCTATGCCGCCATACTTGGCTGCCCTTGGGCTCCCCCCCACGACCCTTATCCAGTATCCGACGACTGATCGGTTCATCGCTAAGAACATGATAAGGACAACCAGGGCAGTTGGCACGAATCCCAAGTTGAAGCTGCCTCCGAGGGCGTCGACTTGCGGCACCCTTGCGGATGGGCTTATTCCCGGAGTGAGTATACCTCCGGGAGGAATTCCGGTAGCGGGCAGGAAAAACTTGACCACAAAGAGTTCTGTGAGATAGGTTGCGACGTAGTTCAGCATTATTGTTGTGACCACCTCGTGCGCGCCTCTTCTGATCTTGAGGTACGCGGGGATGTACATCCACGCAAGGCCGGCGATCATGGCCACGGCTATCGACAGAACAACGTGGACGAAGTTCGTGACCGGGTTCAAGGGAAGTGCGATGAGATAGCTCACCATGAAAGAGACGAAGGCGCCCACGTACATAGCTCCCTCTACGCCGATGTTCAGAACCCCTGCCGAAAAGGCCACCTGAGCTGCCAGTCCGGTGAGGACTATGAACGATGCCTCCCTCAGGGTCGAGGAAATCCCTAACATTCCCCCGAGAGCTCCTTCCATCCCTCTCTCCTTGCTCCCGAAGAACATGGCGGAGTACGCCGCAACGGGATCGTATCCGGCCGCGTGCATTATGAGCCCACCAACGACAAGGCCCACCAGGATTGTGATCACAGACTGAAGGACCTTCAGAAGGCGCTCTTTCTGACGTTCGACCATGCTACTCAATTTTCTCGCCCCCCATCATCAGCCCGATCTTGGTTCGGTCGAGCTCATCCGGTCTCTTGATCCCCATGAACTCCCCTTCGTGCATCACAGCCATCCTGTCGCTGAGCCCGAGCACTTCATCCAGCTCGGATGAAACAAGCAGGACTCCCCTGCCTCCGTCCCTTACCTTGACCAACTGGTTCCTGACGAACTCGGTCGCACTGATGTCGAGTCCGTTGGTTGGCTGGGACGCGACTATGAGCGATGGAGACTTGCTAAACTCCCTGGCCACGATGACCCTTTGGACGTTGCCCCCGGAGAGTGACTTGACAGGGACTTCCTTCGTGGCCATGATAGAGAAATCTCCTATGAGAGTTCGCGCGTTCTCCTCGATAGCTTGAGGTCTCATCATCAAACCTCTGGAGAACCTGTCTGTGGACTGCAGTCCCAGCAGAAGGTTGTCCTGCACAGTCAGGGTTGGCACGACGGCCGTCCCGAACCTGTCCTCAGGGATGTGGGCAAGACCCAGATCGTAGATCCCCTTTGTGTCTCCGTTCGTAATATCAACTCCTCGAAGGATGACCCTGCCGCCTTCCACGTCTCTCAGGCCTGTGATTGCCTCCACAAGCTCTTTCTGACCGTTACCGGCCACTCCTGCTATGCCAAAGATCTCGCCTTCTCTCACCTCAAATGTAACCCCCCTCACGACTTCCTTCCCAGCGTCGTTGCGAACGCTAAGCCCTCGTACCTGAAGCAACACATCGCCCGGCTGAGCGGGTCCCTTCTCGATGTCTAGGAGGACCTCCCTCCCGACCATCAGCCGAGCCAAGGAGTGAATGTCAACATCCCTAGCATCTACCGTATCGACCTTCATTCCTTTTCTCATGACTGTGATCCTATCAGAGATCGAGAGCGCCTCTCTGAGCTTGTGAGTCACGAACACTACAGTTTTTCCCTCGTCCCTAAGCTTTCTCATTGCCCGAAGAAGCTCCTCAGTTTCGAATGGCGTTAACGCGGAAGTGGGCTCATCCAGAATAAGCACGTCTACCTTCCTCAGGAGTAGCTTCAGGATCTCTATGCGCTGTCTTTCGCCCATGGGCATGTCCTCGACGGTGGTGTCGAGATCGACCCTCAGGCCAAGGCGATCTGCTAGCTCCAGAGCTTCTCGCCTTATGCCTTCCTGTCCCTCTGGCCACCTCTGTGGATCGAGGCCCAACATTACATTCTCAAGCCCTGTGAAATTCAGGACCAGCATGAAGTACTGGAACACCATTCCTATGCCTCTGGTGATCGCGTCCCTAGGGCTCTCGAAGTTGACGCGCTCGCCGCCTACGGATATCCGTCCGCTTGATTGCTTGATTTGGCCGAAGAGGATCCTCATAAGTGTCGACTTGCCAGCTCCGTTCTCTCCCAACAGCCCGTGAACTTCTCCTCTCCGGAAATCGACCGTGGCTCCCCTGAGCGCCTCGATTCCATCAGGGTAGACTTTGTGGATATTCTCCATTGTCACGTAGGAGTCCTGCGTCAGCTACGATCACCCCCTCGGCCCACAGCAACCGTGGACTAGCGCGGCGAAGAAAAACCTTGGGAAGGAAGCCTCACTTCCTGACTGGCTTCCTCCCCCTGAAGTAGAAGTAGTACACCCCTCCCGCGAGGATTACTACGACGGCCGCCCCTCCGATGATCCATGTCAAAGGAATGCCAGCACTGAAGGTTCCGATGTATTGCTTCCGCAGGTCCGCTATGGTGGCGCTCGTCGGAACAGGGACGCTGACCTCTCCGCTTATGATCTTGTTCTTCAAATCGTCTAGTTTCGCTTGGTTCCCTGAAAGGTAGGTGTTGTACATCGCTTGGATCTTGGCCTTCGCGTCGGCGATCTGCGCATCAGTGTATCCCGCACCTCTGAGGAATTCAGCCCAAACATCCATGTCTGCAGGTGTTGACATACCAACGCCACCTTCCTCTAGGCCTAACTCTATGATGCCTCCCTGAAACGTTCCCTTGACGGCTGCCTCAACTGTCGTCTGAACGCCGAAGTCGACCTTCTTCCTCGCAGAGCAGAGCACGAAGCCCGGATGGACGTAGTCCTGATCTGCGTCTACACCTATCGAAAATATCGGCCTGTTCGTTGCAACGGCTCGATCGTAGCACGCATCGAGCACTCCGATGCCGGTGGCACCTGCCGCTGCATAGATGACGTCAACACCTTGGTCCAAGAACGTGACCGCCGCCTCCCTGCCTTTTGCCGGGTCGCCGAAGGTGCCTGTGTAGTAGTAGCTGATCGTGATCTCCTTGCCGAGCTTCTGAGCCATCCACTTCGCGCCGAAGGCAAAGCCTATCTCGAACTTCCAAAGAAGAGGTATCTCCATTCCTAGGACGACTGCGACTTTTCCAGTTGTCGTAGCAATCGCTGCAGCTGCCCCGACCATGGCGCTGACTTCATTCTCTCTGAAGATCACCGACGCCACGTTCGGAGTCATAACAACGCCATCGATTATGAGGTATTTCTGGTTCGGGTACTTGGGTGCGGTCGCGTTCAGGGCGTCCATCCAGAGGAAGCCGATGCACGCGATCAGCGTGTACCTCCCTGAGGCTGAGTAGCTCTCCAAGTTCGGGACATAGTCAGCCGGGGATCGGGGCGTGAAGTAGCTGATTTCGACCGTGTATCCCTGAGCGGCCAGCGTCTGTTGTGCCAACTCGGCTCCGTAGACGGCCATGTCGTTGAAGCTGAGATCTCCCCTGCCCCCGACGTCAAACAGAACTGCGACGAGATGGGTTTGCCCGTCTCCTTTCACGGACGGGGCGAGTAGCGGAGTCGATACGAGGACTGCGCAAAGGACGAGGAGAAAAGCTCCCGCGCTCGAGGGTGATTTCCTAGACATCCTGAGCATGTCCGGTTCTCACCAAGGCTGGCGCGAGCTGTGAACACATTTAATGCTTTGGGATTAACGATAAAAGGGCCGTGACGGCTGGCGGCACATATCACGACGACATATGAGAGCCTTCCGGCTGTCAGGTCTGGCGCGACCTCCTTGCGATTGACCGCTTCGCTGACCCCGAAGGAATGGGGACTGTGCCGAACGGTCGCGATACCACAAGCCACCCTTTATATCGAGAGGCCTTTCGATCGTGTCTAGCTTGAGGCGCTGGGTATGGCTCGCGCTCCAAGCGGTGCTGGGAGCCGCAATGCTAGGGGTCCTACTTCACTTCGCTGACCTCGGCAGGGTCACGACCGTGATATCGGGCGCCGATGCCCTAAACCTGCTGGCTGCATCTTTCTTCTTCCTATCTGCATCAGTCGCCGTGGGATACTCCCTGCATGTCCTCTTGGGGAGAATGGGATATGGGCGATCGCCAATACGCACTGTGCTGGTAAGCATCGCTGGTCAGCTTCTGAGTGATTTGACCCCTGCTAGGACGGGGTACTTCGTGACGCCGATACTGCTCAACAGCGAGCTTGGGATAACGCTTGAGGATGGTATGGCCGCCACCGTATTCACGGGTGGCGTTCACGCATTCATGAGCTTTGCGCTCGGGGTGATCGCCGTAGCATACTTCAGTCGATTCATAACCTCCGGGTTGGAAATGGCTGTTCTCAGCGTTCTGGGTCTCCTTCCCCTTGCGGTGATGGGGCTAGCGCTGATCTCCTCGATGCATCACGGATGGCTGGGTAGGATGTTAGATCTGTTCGCAGGGTTGCCGCTCGTGAAACCGAGGCTCGAACAGCTCAAACAGGCGATACGCGATTTTCAGGCGAGCGGGCGCAGGTTATCTGGGGTAACCGCCCAGCTCGCTTCCCTACTCCTTCTCTCGCACATTCTGAACTCGATCGCCTTCTACTTCCTGTCTGCTTCTGTGGGGATTCAGAACATATCCATCATTGACTACGCGATGACGTACAGCATCGCCGGGTTCACCATGTACGCGTTCTTGACGATAGCTGGCCTAGGAATACAGGAGGGAATGTACGCTTTCCTGTTAGGACTATTGAACGTAGCTCTGGACAAAGCAACATCGGTTGCGCTCTTGGCTAGGTTCTTCTTTACGGTTACAGACCTCATAGGAGTTCCCACCTTGTCCAAGGTAGGGCTCGGATCGATATCGAGGGCCTTGGGAAGTGAAGCCGAAAGGAACAAGCGCACGTCGGGCTAGTAAATGTTCTTGCGACCTGTCTTTATGCAGCCGCTTAGCGCTTCCCGAAGTACTCTTCCAAGGTCTCTCGAAGTATACCTCGAGACGGGTCGACCTGTAGAGGGGTTATCGATATCGCTCCCTCAACGAACAGGGCATGGGCATCCGTGCCGGGCTCGAAATCCTCTGGATTCCTCACGTCACCCCATTGCCAGTAGTACGGACGCCCTCGCGGGTCAGACCTCTCCACGACATAGTCCTCGTACTTGCGCAACCCCAGTCTCGTGACCTTCATCGAGGTGTCGGAGCTCACATTGTGTGGGAAGTTCACGTTGAGGAAGTCCACGCCGGTTGGCAGCCCGCGCCTCATCACGGTGTCCACTATTGAAAACGCGCGGTCAGCAGCTGCCTCCAGGCGGATTTCCTCATGTTCGGTTCTCTGACTCGGCTCAACCGTTTCCATTGAGAACGCGACCGACGGTATGCCCAGGATGGCGGCATGTATCGCGGCAGCAACGGTACCACTCGCGAAGACAGTCTGAGCCGTGACGTTGTCGCCCAGGTTGATCCCCGACACAACTACGTCAGGGAACTTGCCTCCCAGCACCCTGCTTATTCCGATTGAGACACAATCGGCGGGGGTTCCGGACACAGCATACGCCTTGGTGTCCCGAACTATGATCTCGTTCATCCGCAGAGGTTTGTGGAATGTCAGACTCATACCCGCGGCGCTTCGGGGGGATTCGGGGGCAACGGGCACCACCTCTCCCAACTCACGCAGGCTCTCATGGAGAATTCGAAGGCCTGGGCTCATAATGCCGTCATCGTTCGTAAGGAGAATCACGGCCATTGCGTCTCCCTGTGCCGGTCAAGCGTGATAAGACTTTTCGATATGTGGGCTCGAAGCTTCCCCACAAATCCTCTCCTACTCGTCTTCGGTCATGCACCAACTCTTATATCGGAAACTGGGCACGAGGCCGCGGATGGCTTCTCGGTCGCTTGTCGCCATTGAAGCTGGAAAAGACCTCACTGAGATGATCTCTGGCGTCCTTGAGCAGATCCGCTTCGCCGAACTTGTCGAGGAGCTAGGGGGAGAGATGGTAGTGGTCAAGCCGAACTTCGCCGATGTCAACAGGATAGCGCCCTTGGAGTACTGCGCTACGAAGCAGGATAGGCGACCGCTTGGCAGCGAAGCTGGCGTTGGGCTCCCGCGTAGGGGAGATCAGACTAGCACCGAAGTCGTGGATGAGGTTGTCGGATGCGTCAGACAGACCAAAGGAGTCCAACAAGTTGTGATCGCCGAGGCCTCGGCAACTCCCACATGGAGGGCTTTCTTCATGTATGGCGTCTTCGAGGTCGCGAGGAAGCATCATGCGAGGCTAGTCGACCTGAACAACGACGATGTGGAGCGAGTTCCCGTACCGAATGCTAGGGTCCTCGAGTGGATATACTCGCCCAAGACGATCCGGAAGGCGAACATCGTAGTCTCTGTGCCTGTTCTCAAAGTCTGGACCGCTTGTGGCATATCCGCGAATATCAAGAACATAGCCGGAGGCACGGTTCCGAGCTACTACTGCCCGACCCTATGTCGTCTTACTGAGTGGAGGACCAACCCGAGGTTCAACCCTGACATGGTTCGAGGGCAGTCCAGAACGCTGGCTGAGGGAATGGTCGACATAGCTTCAGTGAACAGGGCGCACATTGGGATCACGGATGCCCTCACCGTCATGCACAATGCCTCTCCCGGCAAGCCGTTCAACTTCAGATGGGAGGACGCAAGGGTCGAGGAGCTGGGCGCGATAATCGGGAGCAGGGATCTGGTTGCGGCTGACTCAGTGGGAGCCTCGGTCATGGGCTTCTACCCTCACAAGATCATCCACCTGAATTCGGCGAGTGAGAGGGGGCTGGGAATCAACGACCTCGGCGTGATAGACGTTGTCGGCGTCCCAATCGAGAGGATACGCATGAAGTGCGTGCCAATGACAGGAGCGGAAGACATAGCCGCCCCATAGATGACTTTGGTCAACCCGCAAATCACATAAGCTCACTTGAGACCACATCAGGGCAGCTAACTATGAAGCGGGTGGTCGGGGTTTACACTGGGTCTGCAGAGATACTGCAGAAGGGATGGGAGCCAATCGAGCACATGAGGGACGTGATAGGGTTGAACCTGTTGATCCTTGGGATGGGCCCGGCCGGAGACAAGTGGGGGCCAAGTCCGGAGGTGGCAGGTATCGCCCCCTTCAAGGTTCAGCCAGCTGTCGGGAAGGATACGCTGAATGACTTCATTAGACAGGCCCACGAGAGGGACATCGATGTGTGGATATGCCTAGCACTGTACGCGGAGATGGATTCAGGGCCAAACTACCCCGACCTGATGTTCAGGGACTTCGATGGCAATGTCGTCGAGCCCGTCTCAAGACACGGGTCTGGTTGGGCCTGGTCGTGGTGCCCAAGCAAACCTAGGCTTAGAGACTACAATGAGGCGCTGCTCAAGGACTTGACGAGGAAGTATGATGTGGATGGTTTCACCATGACTCACCAGAGGTACTCACCGATAGGTCATAGCATCTTCAACTTCTTTGGTTGCGGTTGCAGCGACTGCGCAAAGGCGGCGTCAGATCTGGGCTATGACTTCGGGAAGATGAGGGCGGGCATGCTCAAGGTCCTCAATCTACTGAAGAACATTGATGCGCGGACCCTCACAAGGTTAAGCGACCTTGAGCTCGGTTTCACAGACCTTCTCTACCATATCGGGGCTGACTCCTCCTTGATAGACTGGCTGAATTTCAGGTGCGACCTGATTGAGAGCGGCATGAGAAGGTACCACGATGCGGTCAAGGGCGTGAGGGGGGAAGTCCTCATAGGATCAGACAGCTTCCCACCAACCTTCTCGACGATCGTAGGTCACCGTTACCGGGGACTCGAGGGATGCTCTGACTTCCTGACCCCGCTTCTGTCTCACATCTTCATTTTCGTCCTGTTCAATTTCATGGAACTCGCTGCTAGGATGGCTGAGTGGAACAAGGGCGTGACGGACGCGCAAGTTCTTCCGATCCTTCTCCGCGCCTTCGGGTACGACAAGATGGGACTCCCCACCAACCTCGCCGGATTCAAGGAGCACGAGCGCCTGCCATCTAGTGACTTCAGCGACACGATGATCCCGCTTGGCAAAGCCGTGAGAACCGAGGCCCTGAGGGCGAGGGCGGCAGCCAAACGGGACAAGCCAATGCATGGGATATTCTCCGCGCACGCGAAGATGGACGCTGCTGGGGTGGAGGCAAGGGCTCGCGCAATGGTTGAGGCCGGAATGGATGGGATCATAGTTCAAGTGGGCGCCCTGCCAGGGCCAGAGGCTAACTTGCAGGCGATCGCCAAAGCCCTCTCATGAGTGACCTAGCCGAGTGGGGAATAGCAGGCGGTGCTACTTCTGGAGCACTTCCCCAAACGCGGAACCCAGCATGTCCCAGACCTTGTCCGGCTCGGGTGCTGAGAGCGTCGTCCACTTCCCTGCCCTGTATGTCCATGAGAAGATGGAGTCCACCCCTTTGTCAGCGTACAGGTGGACAAGGGTTCTGATGAACTCAAGGTCATCTGGTGACCTGTGATAGCTCATCACCCACCTTTGCGATTCCTTGGCGTGCTTCCTGGCGATCGCCACCGTCCGCTCGGCGACGTCAGCGTAGTCCTTGAGCGGCCTGCCGTAGCCCATGATGGACGTAGAGAAGACATCGAACTCCTTCACCCTCGCCACTTTTTCCCAATTGCCGTATCCGTGCCAAGGGTCCGGTGTCGGAAGAACGCACGCTGTAACCTTGAGTTTCGGGTCAACTTCCTTCGCCACAACGGATGCTTCTCTCAACACCTCAACGGCCTTGTCCTCCCTGAAGGTCCTCACCTCCTCAGTTAGCACCTTGGGCATTTCATATCCGTACTCTTGCTTGAAGAGTGATTGACAGATCTCGCATCTGCAGGACCAATCTGGCCCGCCAGAAGCATAGTGGGGCTCGTCCCAGAAGAAACCATCCGACTCGGTATCCTCCGCCAGCCTGCGAACCCATCCGTTGAAGTACTTCCTGAAGGCTGGTGAGTTGAAGCAGGCGGCAATCAGCGGTTCGGCCGAAAGCGCACTGACTTGCCTATTTCTAGTGTGGTTCTGAAGGAACACGCTCGTTTGCTCGCCCCCGAAGAACTTGCCTATCCCCCAAAGGTCAAGGTACACCGTCAGCCCCATTTTCTTGGCTCGCTTCACGATCTCGATGAGGCTTGGGTACCAGAACTCGAGGTCGAACTCCATGATGGCGAGCAAGACGGCATTGCAGTTGTGATTGGTCATCTCTCTGAAATGATCCTCCGCGTGCTCCGGGTAGGTCAATCCGTAGAGACTGACTCCTGTCTCCCTCACAACCATTTCGTGTCGTGGTGCAGAAGGCCGCGGGACTTATAGCACTTTGCGGACTCCAATGAAGCCTAGATGAGCTGATTCCATGCTCGGTTCCTCCATGACCCTCTCGGCGGATAGGTGCTTCGACAGCTTTTTCGACATCGCTGCCCCTATTTCCTTCTGACTTCATGCCTCTTGGCTTCCGAATGCGCGCTGATCAGCTCTCTCCCGCTAGTCTGCCGTCTCTTATCTTGAGGGTTCTGCTTGCAGCTCGAGCCACCTCAGGGTTGTGGGTGACAAGCACTACGGTCCTGCCGGTATCTGAGTTCAGCGCCTTCAGAACCCCCACTATCCCGGCCGCCGTTGCTGAATCGAGATTACCCGTAGGTTCATCAGCCAATATGATGCTCGGATCATTCGCGAGGGCTCGCGCTATGCCCACCCGTTGCTGCTCTCCGACGCTCAACCTGGCAGGAGTGTGATCTGACCTTTCTGAGAGACCCATCTCCGAGACGAGCTCGATGCTGCGCGCCCGTGCCTCATGGTGCGGCAACCCGGCCAACTCCATTGGGAGCATAACGTTCTCCAAGGCCGTTAGCGTGGGTAGGAGGTTGAAAGTCTGGAAGACAAACCCGATCTTCCTCAACCTCAATTCGTCGAGTTCATGTTCCGAAAGGCCCAACGTGTCAACGCCCTCGATCAGGATTCGCCCGCTTGTCTGCCGATCCAAGCAGCCGATGAGGTGCAGCAGAGTGGACTTCCCAGAGCCGGAGGGTCCCATGATCGAGACGAACTCGCCGGGCAGGATGACGAGGTCAACGAGGTCAACAGCGCGTATCTCCCTGCCTCCCACCGAGAACGTCTTGGCAAGCTTCTCCGTTCTCACAGCCGGGTGGTCACTCATGCCTCAACGCCTCCACTATGTCCAGCCTCGATGCCCCCCAGGCGGGGTATAGGCCGGCGATGGTACCTATCGCCAGAGCTACGGTCATTCCTGTGGCTACAAGCCCGGGCGTCACAGCTGTTTGAACGAAAGTGATGCCGACTGAACTCGCTATGAGCCAGTTGATGACCCTTGAAAGAAGATAACCTCCCACACATCCGACCGTTCCTCCTACTGCGCTGATGGCGAGCGACTCGGTCACGATCAGTGCAAAAATGTAGAGCCTTGAGGCTCCAATGGCCCTCATGGTCCCAATCTCCCGAACCCTCTCGCTTACTGAGATCAACATGGTTGCGAACACGAAGAGGACTCCTATCAGCAATGACACAGAGGATATGCTGAGGTGCATCCCCCTGGCTATTCCGAGCAACTGCTTCGTGAACTCTAGGGCTTCGTCCATTGTTGCGGCGGTCAGGTCCTCGTAGATGGCCTCAATGAGCGTGGCCGTTTCCTCTGCTCTCGACGGGTCGTTGACCTTCACCATTACCCAGTTGACCTTGCCTTGCTGACCTGTTGCCTCCTGCAGAGAACCCAGCGGGGCAAAGCCCACCGAGTCGAACATGTCGCCAGCTTTCTCAAGAACACCTACCACGGTGAACCTTTTGCCCATAATGTCGATCGTTGCGCTGACAGAGGAGTTTGTGGCCGTGGCGGCAGCATGTCCCAAGAGAAGCGAATGCGTGTCACTGTCGTTGAGGAACCGACCCGCTTCTAGGGTCGCATACGGCTTGAACTCGCTGAAAGAGCTTGGGGGCATGCCCTCCACGATGAGGGGAAACCCTTCGCCCCTGAGGACGATGGCCTCAAGTCCTGGAACTGCAGTGCGCACATTCTCGACCCTTGAGATGCCGTCCGCTCTGTCTTCTGGGAACGCGTACGTCACCATTCCCGGGAGAAACACGGTCTCCATGCCCTTCTTCCAGATGAAGATGTCGATGCCAAACTTCCTCACCTCCATCTCAATGGTGACCATGAGGCCCTCGCTCAGGCTGAGCAACCCAACCGTGAACGCTATTGCGAGCGTAACGCCCAACGTCGTCAGGGCGGTCCTTGCCTTGCGCTTGGTCAGGTTTCTCACTGCAAGCCGCAAAGGTGCCAGCAATCGACGGTCCCTCTCAAGGGGGACGCGAGTCGTTCTTAAGGGTTGCATCTCGAACTCAGCCCGACGCCAAGTAGGCAACGCATGGATCAGAATGTCCTCCAGAGATTTGTGTCGACTTCGGTATCAAACAGTCGCTGATCCCAACGCCCGCTCAAGGTGGCTGACCGGAGCATACGATCCTGAGGGATCTCCAGTCATGACCAAGGGTGCATATCGCAGCTCGGCTCCCAGCGGACAGAGTGCGGACAAGGGCCCACGCCTCGACGCCAAGCATATATCGAGACATGCCACCGTGAAAGGCAGGATGGATCGACGCAACGCGACGATCGTTTTCGTCCGGCCCGGAGATGTTGCGATCGAACATGGTGCAGTTCCGCATCCAGACAGAGGGTCAGCCCTGATCAAGACTAGAAAGACATTGATAAGCACTGGGACCGAGCTAACCATACTCAGCGGCCGGTTCCCTAGAGATTCAGCATGGTCCCGTTATGGCAGGTTCCCGTTCATCCCAGGCTACAACAACGTTGGCGAGGTCGTCGAGGCGGGAGAGGATGTTGACAGAGAATGGGTCGGAAGGAGAGTGGCGAGCTATGGGCACCATGCCCTCTTCGTGACTGAAGAGCTCGGTTCGCTCAGGTTGATTGAGCCAGGGATATCTGATGAGGATGCGGTCTTCTTCACGATTGCGGAGATCGTGATGAACGGCGTAAGGCGAGGGGGCGTTCGCTTTGGTGAATCTGTCGTCATATACGGAGCTGGGCTGCTGGGCCAACTTGCTGCAAGGATATGTCGGCTGTGCGGGGCGAGGCCCGTCTTCGTGGTTGATGTGGCTGACTTCAGGCTAGCCAAACTTCCGGAGGACCCGCGCATTGTCAGGGTGAATCCGCGCAAGGAGAACGTCGCGTCCGTGGTCAGAGAGTCGACTAAGAAGAGGATGGCGGACGTTGTCTTCGAAGTCACGGGTGACCAGGCCTTGATACCTGACGAGTTCCTTTGTCTAAGGGAACAGGGGAGGTTCGTCGTTCTGAGTAGCCCCAGGGGACCGACCTCGTTCGATTTTCACGATCTGTGCAACTACCCTAGTTTCACGATAGTAGGCGCTCACAACATGTCCCATCCGAAGATCTCTACACCCGACAATCCTTGGACCAACCAGCGGCATGCAGAGTTGTACTTCGATCTCGTGCACAAGGGTGAGCTTGACGTGAGCCGACTGGTGACTCATCGCGTGCCATATCATGAGGCCCCTAGGATCTACCAGGAGCTGCTCAAGGATAGATCCCAAGCCATGGCAGTTGTACTTGATTGGACAGCGCAGAGCTAGTCCCCACCCTGCGCGTGATGATGTTGTTTCCCTGATATGGCACCACTTCGCGATGATCGAATGAGTTGACAAGCGTTATAAGCGATATTGGTACCACATAGACAGAAGCATCCAATGAGCGAAGGGCAAGTGTATCTGGACGCCGTGGTCTCGATACTGCGCAGGTTTGAGAAGGATCAAGTTGAGAACCTAAGAAAGGCTGCAGAGGTGATCGCGAAGGCAATAGCCCAGGACAAGCTGATCCACGTCTACGCGGGAGGAGGACACACCTGGCTGCCAGTGGCTGAGATGTTTTACAGGGCCGGAGGCCTCGCGTGCATCAACCCTTTCATGGACTTAGGTCTGTCCCCATTCTCGCAGGCTCTTCATTACATGAAATTCGAGAGGCTTCCCGGCTATGGGAGGGCCGTGGTCGACTACTATGACCCCAAGCGGGGAGATGTAGTTCTTATCATACACAACATCGGGGTGAATCCCGCCACGATAGATGCTGCACTCGCATGCAAGGAAAAAGGCTGCGTGATAGTCGCGGTCTCGTCAAGCGACTGGCAGAAGAAGGTCCCGCCAGGTCACATTGTCAGACACCCTAGCGGAAAGAACCTCTTCGACATAGCCGATGTGTGCATTGACGACTACAACCCGTTCGGAGATGCGGTCGTGAACATACATGGGCTTGACACGCCGGTAGCCCCAGTGTCCAACGTGATTGACTTCTACATAGTGCACAGGCTCGAGATTGAGGTCGTCAAGAAGTTGATTGAGATGGGAGTGGATCCCCCTGTCTGGAAGAGCGCCAATGTTCCCGGCGGCGACGAGTACAACAAGAAATACTTGGACAAGTACTTCAACAGGATAAAGTACCTCTAGCTCTCTGGCCTGAATGGGAGTCTCTTGAGCGAACCGACGGACACGCCACCACGCAAGTATAATATTGAGAACCTGTGCCCCCTAGGCGGTGGTCCCCGGTGGCTCGCAGGAACAGGCGGCCCTCGGTCGTCAGCTTGGCACTAGAGACTCTGCTGATCCTCGTCTTGTTCAATGCCTCAAGCTATTTCGGCACGACTACCTATGCGAAGTCGATATATCAGGTAGGACTCGCGCTGACGACCCTGCTCTCCGTCTGGATCTTCATCAGCAGCAGATATCGCTTTGGCTACGGGACTGATGACTTGGGGCTCATGGTCCGCCCGCTTTCCAAGAGACAGTGGATCGCCATCATCTCTGTGGCGTTTCTGCTGTACGCGGCAGCGTTCATCGCGGAGATCATTTTTCCGACCGAGGTTAGGGGCGAGGTCACGTTCCTGAGACTGATCCCCACTGCGCTCTTCACCCTCACCTTCGGCCCTGTGTTCGAAGAGCTGCTGTTCAGAGGATACCTGTACAAGCTCAGCGAAGATGCGTTTGGGGCCAAGGCAGGGTCGGTTGTCTCAGCATCATCACTCTTCACAGGTCTTGCGTTCGGTTTTTGGCACCTTCCCACTCCCCTGATTCTTCTGTACTTCAACGACCCGATAGTCACTGTATATGGTAGCCTTTTGGGATTCGTGCTAGTAGCTTCGATGATGGGGACGATCGTCGGAGAGATCCGGCGACGCACGGGCTCTATTGTGCCGGGAGCCTTCCTTCACTTTTGCGCCAACTCGACATATGTCATCGTGCTGGCCGGAAGACTACTGCTATAGGCTGATGCCGCGGGTCGTGCTTGGCGTTCAGACCTCGATGAGTTCGTACTTGGAACTCCCCAAGCCCAGTTTTTCTGCCGCTTTGACCTGAATGTAGGGATCCTTGCCATGTATGATGAGGAACTTGTTGTCGCCCGATTTCAGATTGAACTTGTCAGCAACGGACTGGGGCAGCGGAGGCGCCTTATTGATCATGTCAAGGCTCGCTGTCTCGATCGCCACGATGTCCTTGCTCGCCAGTATGCCCATGTCAGGAGCGAAGGGAGTCGGTGACCAGTCCGCACAGTCGCAGTGTTCGACGACATCCATGAGGTAGTTAAGGTGGATGACCTTGTCCTTGAATTTCCTCAGAACCGCAGCCGCAATGTCAGCCATTCCCTGCTGAAACTTCTCTGCTCCCCTTTCCTCAGCCTCCTTGCTGTGTAGAACTCTCCTGACCGGCTTTGAGCTGCAACCTAAGGCGAGATTCTTCAGCGCTCCGGCATAGCCAGAGCTGCCATGTCCCTTGGAGTGGGAGAAGGTGACGAGCGCGTCGGCGTCAAGGACGTTGCCAGCAACTTCGATCTCCTTGAGTATCAATCCGTCCTCCAGTCTGACCTTCCTCAAGTCGTTTTCCTTAATCCCACTCGAAGGAAGCACAGGAACCCCCAGCGTCGAATACGTCAGCCCATTCCTCACGGCTGCGTCAAGATGGCCTATCCCCCATGTATCCACGATGAAGGGTTTGCCGCCCAGGTCCTTTATCAGATCGACTAAGTTTCTCACGAACTGAGGCCTGATGGCTCGGAAGCCTCCGATCTGTCCAAAATGCATCTTCACCGCAACTAGATCCCCTTGGGACACCACATTCGAGATGCCTGCCTCGCGCGCTGCCTCTAGGAACTTGAAGAGGAGGCTCGACGACCTCTCATATGTCTTGAGCCTGGCAGAAGCGAAGAAAACTTTGCTCATAGAGCTCCTTGTACTTACCCCCTAATTAGTTTTCGTCCAACAGGCCGCCGCAAGCCCGATGTTGACAGCGTATCTGGCGGATCTTGGCTCGTGCGCGCCTCCAGGTTGGCTCGTCACGGAGTGAGAAAACCAAGCAGAAGGAACATGACGATACATCCCGCTATCATGCCCAAGCATGTTGAGTGTTCATGGCCGTGCCTGTGCGCGATCGGAACCAACTCATCCATCGTGATGAAAGTCATCACGCCCCCCGCAAAAGCTAGGGAAAGAGGTACGAGTTCGCGGAAGGCTTCCAAGAATAGGGCAGCTAACAACGCACCCAATGGTTCCGCGAGTCCCGAGATGAAGGCGAGCCTTAAGGCAGTCAGTTTGGAGGCTCCGCTTGCATACGCAGGGACGGACACGGCGATCCCTTCCGGCATGTTGTGTCGCGCAACAGCAATGGCAACTAGTGTGCCAAACTGGGGAGCATGAGAGTATCCGGCTGCAACAGCCATTCCCTCAGGAACATTGTGTATGAAGATTCCCGTAGCGATCAGCACACCTGATCTGAAGAGGTTCTCGTGTAGCCCGAACCTTTCTCGTCTGTGGCTCCACTTAGCCTCCATGCCTCTCCCCTCGGCCTCGAAGAACTTGTGGGGTAGGAAATGATCAAGCAGGAACATGAAGAGTGCGCCCGTCGCAAAGCCCAGCGTGGTCACCAGCGGTCCTGACAACAGCCATGCCTTTGATACCAGTTCCAGAAAGGCAAGCACAACCATAATCCCGGAGGCGAATCCGAGTAGGAAACCAAGCAACCCTTTCCCCGGTCTCCTGAATATGGCAACCAGCCCGCCGATTCCAGTGGCCAGGCCCGCCAAGGTGCTCAGGACAAGTATGCTAGCCAGTTCATCCATGGCTCTGACTCACTCCGTTGCCCCCCGCTGAAGCTACGCCGAGAACAACATTTCGGATCAAGGGCCGAAGAGTCAGGTTCAGGCTCAGCGCCGGATCCCGTCCTTTGATGTGCCCGCTCGACAGCCAACGGCATCAAGCCCCTGCCACGTCCTACCTCAGCGAGGAGCGCTTCCAGAGTAGGGAATCGGCTTGCCATCAGGGCAACTCCTAGGCCTGCCCAGAAAGGCAATCAGTTTCTTCTCGACATCATCGGACAACGCGTGTTCCAATCTGCAAGCTTCAGCGTGGACCTTGCCTCTCTCAACGTGGAGGCTTCGATGAAGAAGATACTCAAGTAGCCTGTGCTTTCTCGTGAGGGACCGACCAAGCTTGCGACCTTTCTCCGTCAGCATGACTCCGTGGTATTCCTCGTATGCCACGTGACCAGCATCGTGAAGCTTGCGCAGCATTGGCGTTACGCTGCCCTGTTTAACTCGAAGGTGCCTCGCTATGCCGTTGGTGCTTGCCCTCCGTCCTTCCTCTTCCGTTATCCTGTATATGCACTCAAGGTACTCTTCCATGCCGTGGCTTCCTTTCATCGAATCCGTTGAAGTTTAGACTCTCCTAAATTTAAGTCTTGGCCCATCCGGCTGTTCATCCTGATGTGTCTCGTGGGCATGATAGTTTAGTCCTGGTGGCCGGATCTGCGTCTGGCGGATGTGTTGCCTTGAGAAGGACCCGGTTCGTCCAAACTGAACGGTTTTATCCGTGAGCTGCGGCTGTCTGCCGTGAAGTTGACAACGAATTTCTCCCTTCAGAGGTTCCTTGAACACCAGTATCGGCTGTCGAAGATGAAAGACTCCTTAGAGCGGGCCACATCCAGAAACCTGGCGCGACGAAGTTCGAAGCTCAGGAGGGATCTCCTCAATCTCCTGAGCATGCCAGACTTTGAGCGCGTCGAACCGAACGACCGGATCATATGGAAGAAGGACAGGGGATACTACACACTGGAAAAGGTCATCATCAACACGATGGCACTATCTAGCGTTCCCGCATTCGTCCTTGTCCCAAAGTCCAACGGAAACAAGCAGCTCCCTGCAGTCTTGGCGATCCACGGTCACGGTGGCAAGAGGTACGGAAAGGTCCTTGTAGCTGGCGAGGACCGCAGAGATCCTGACATAAGGAAGACGATTAAGGTTCACAACTACGACTATGGCAGACGACTCGCCGAGGAAGGATATCTGGCAATCTGTCCGGACCTTTGGGGTTTCGGGGAAAGATCGAACGGCTTCGATGCTTATCCAGGAAGGGATGGCTGCAACGTGTTCTTCCTGAAGGCCATGCTGCTTGGGCTGAATCCCCTTGCCTTGAACCTTTGGGACATGATGAGAACGATCGACTACTTGCAGAGTAGGGACGACGTTGACGGCAGAAGGATCGGTGCTGTTGGTCTCTCATATGGTGGTACGATCGCGCTGTTCCTTTCGGCGTTGGATCAGCGCGTCAAGGCCACAGTTGTGAGCTGCTACCTCAACACATTCGGCTCCTATGCGCTTGGTCTCGGCAACACCTGTGGAATGCAGACTGTTCCCGACCTGCTGAAGTACGCAGAGATGAGCGACATCGCTTCTCTGATAGCGCCGAGGCCCTTGCTGTTCGAGAGCGGGGCAAGGGATCCCGGATTCCCGGTAGCTCGAGCCCTTGAATCCTACAGGAGAATCAGGAAAGTGTATGAGGTCGCGGGTGCCGCCAACAAGCTGGGCATAGACATCTTCCAAGGAGGACACAAGTTCTCAGGCAGAAAGTCCCTTCAATGGTTGCGGGAATGGCTTTGAACACTCTTGGGAGCGAGCCGAGTGGGAGGGCACCTCTCATGACCTCCTGCTACTTGAGGACGAGAGAGATCCTTGGTGGACTCACATAGTCTATGTACTTGCCTGCAACATCTCCGGCCAGTGCGTCTCCGTTGTGGACGTAGACCCTGTAACGAAAGGCGAGCCTCTCTCCTCTTCCCAAAGACATGCCTCCCTTTTCGTCCTCTCTCCCGTTGAAGGCTGTCACCCCCAGAACGTTGGCGGTCATCAACCCGTAGTCCCTAACGTGCCAGTAGGTCGGATGCCTCGGATTGGAGGGGTGATCGAAGACAGCGATGCCCTGCCAAGCCCCTTCGACTGGCCCTGAGTAGTCGCACCAGTTTGCCTTTCTGCCCCAGGTCTCTGCCTCGTTGACGCCGCCCCAGCAGTTCTCGATCTTTCCCCCATTCTCCACTTCCATTGATTCCCTAACCCGGACGCAGAGCGTTCCTCCTTCTTTCGTATCCCCCAGCGACACATCCCCGTAGGTGGCTGAGAGGAGGGAGCTGTGATCCAGAAGCCAGTGCTTGTCTGAGAGGTTCCACAGCCTTAAGGTTCGTTCTTCGTCCAGCAGACCGTCTCCTGCCATACTCTGCCACGACAGTGGCAACCGAACTTCACTGTAGGCAGGGCCACTCACAACAGATGGCTCATCCGCTGCCGCTATGTTGCCGTGGCCTGGCTGCTCACTCCACAAGTCGTTCTCGTTCACTTGCCCGTGTGCAACCCATAGCGACCTATGGTGCATGTGATCTTGGGGTCCGTTCCAAGTGAGGGGTGAGCCGCTTGGACCCGTGAGAGGGTGAACGAACGGCTTGCTGAACTCCCTGGAATAGTGGCAAGACATGACAATGTCCTTCCCGTGGAGGATCGTGATCTGTCCTTTCGCCAGCTTGGGTTGAAGCTGGGTAACCTCATATCCTCCGGTCCCACCCTGTTCAACCAAGGTAAACCTCCGAGATCCAAGGGGCTCCAAGTCCTCCAAGATCCAAGAGGCCTCAATCCCTTCGCTGATTTGTCTGAACTGAGCCGGTATCAGATTGCCCGCCTGGTCAATCAACGAGAGCCTTTCTGTGCTTATCCTTCTTCCGACTACTGTGCTCACAGGAGTGTTTCTACGTCGGTGAGCCCCCGCCTCTACGAGTATCTCCGCGAGAACTCTCATCTAGATGGATCCGAAATAGGCTCTCAGAGTATTAATGCTCTCAGATGCTAGGGTCAGAGGATCCTTGGATCGATTGAACACTTCCACTGAAACATATCCTTGATAACCGATGTCCCTTAGGGCCCTGACCACCGCACGATAGTCAGCATCGCCTTGGCCGGGTGCCAAGCCGCCCGTATCGTTGGCGTGAAAGTGCCGGAGGTGTGGGCCGACCTCCCTGATTATCTCGTCGAGCGGTCTTCCCTCGTCACTCATGCTGTACACGTCCAGTACGATCTGCAGATGCGGGTCATCGACCTCGTTAACCATGGCAACCGCCTCACGAGCTGTGTTGATGAAGTTGGTCTGGTTTCGGGAGAGCGGCTCCAAGCATATCGTAACCCCCACCTTCCCTGCCTCTTCACAGCACTCCTTCAGCGCTTCCCTCATGAACGACCAAGCCTTTTTCTTGGTCACACCCTCCTGCACGCGTCTCTGCTTCGGTGACCCCAAGACGGCCACCTCTCCTCCTATGTCGGCCGTGAACCTCAGAAGCTCCTTGATGTACTCCCTTGTCCGCTTCCTGATCGGCTCTTCCGGATGAGTCAAGTGAAGACCCTTAGGCGAGGCTAACATCCAATGTATGCCTGCGATCTTGATCCCGTTCGCGGAAGCAAGGCTCCTCAGCGATGATCTGTCCCCCTCGTCGAGATTTCTGACATCCTCGGCAAGGGTGAAGGGGGCTATCTCAACGCCGTCATAGCCAAGGTTGGCAACCGTCTTGAGAACCTCCTCGGGCCGCCAACTTGAGAAGAGTTCGTTGCATATGGAAAACTCGGTCGTCAATGCTGATGCTCGGCCAAGTGCAGTGGCAGATAAGAGTTCAAACATTAGGACCCGCCCTGTCTCCGAGGTCCGGCCTTGGGGTTCTCCGGCGCTAATGAGTTCCCACCTTTGAGAGGTTGTCAAGGATCGAAATGAAGGACTTCTCCATCGTGAGAAGCCCCCCTGTCGGCCCGCCCTCTCCTAAGACGAGGTACTCGTTTGGGGAGTGCGCCAGAGAGCCGTGACCCATGCCACCGTCGATGAATGGAAGGTTGAGTGGCGGCGCTGTGAACATCGAGAAGGGTGCACTTCCCGCGAGTGTCGGCCAGATCTCGATCTGGCCCGAGAACTCTCCGAGAGACTTGAGCAATGCCTGCGCATGTGGGGAATCGACGCTCGTCCTGGCCCAGGTGTAGCCAGGCTCAAGCAACCTTATCTTGACATCGGTAAAGCCGTGCTTGTCCAGATGTCCTCTCACCATCGGTATCCCGTCCTCCACACTCATGTTGGGGACGAATCTGATGTCGACCTTCGCCGTCGCCCTGTTCGGCAGCAGTGTCTTCGTGCCTGCCTCTGTGTACCCCGACCAGATGCCATCTATGTTGAGGCTAGGGGAGAACAAATACTTCCTCAGAGCATCAACGCCGTGAAGGTCATCGATAAACCTCTCGACCTTCATCCTCTCCTTGACCTCCTCCTCGTCGAACGTGTCCTCCAACCTCTGTAACAGCTCCTCGTCTTCCTCCGTTGGAACTGCAACATCATCATGGAACCCGTCTATCAGCACCTTGTTGCCTGTCTCGTCAACCATCGTTGAAAGCGCCTTTACAAGTCTCCATGCGGGGCTGTCCACCCAGGCCTTGTTGCTGCCGTGGATGCCGAACTCTGTGGGACCTCTTCCCCATTCCTTCCCATCGACCTCAAGTTCGAAGTACACTATTCCTTTCACACCGAGCGTCACTACGACCTTGCCCTTGGAGTTCTGGTTGGCCGTCGGGAAGAACAGGACATCGGCCCGCAGCAGGTCTTTCTCGCAATCCCGTATGAACTCCGGAAGGTGTCTGCTTCCCATCTCCTCTTCCCCCTCGGCGGCGAATATGATGTTCACGGGTGGGTCTTGGCCGCTCTTGAGGATCGAGTCAACTGAGTTGAGGAACGCCATGAGAGGGCCTTTCGTGTTATAAGCCCCCCTTGCGATCAGTGTATCTCCAAAAGGCTCAACGTTCTTGATCGTCCCAGCGAAGGGGTCCACTGTCCACCCTGGCTCATCAGCTGGCATCGTGTCATACATCGAGTACGCTAGGACTGTCTTCGCTGCGCCGACATCAACCTCCCCGTAGACGACGGGGTTGCCCGACGTCTCGACTAGCCTGGTCGACGTGAAGCCTATCCCATCGAGCACTCGCCGCAAGTACTTCGCGGCTTCCTTGACGCCGATGTTCAGCGGGGAGACGGACCTCTTTTGGATGAAGGAGACCAGATTCTCCGCGTGCTCGTCGATATCCTGAGATACCCGCTCGTACGCCCGCTCCTTCTGGAACATCCGCCGCAAGCCGACCACGAAAGAAGATAACCATTGGTGGTTCCAACAAGCTGAAACTGCGTGCTGGCATTACTAGTCATCAACGGAGCTTTCGAGATGTCTCAGGGAGGAGTGACTGTGATTCAAGCAGTGCTGAGCATCTCCTTCACCAAAGCTCTGCGGACATCCCTTGGTTCCTGCGTTCAGCCGTGATCAGAACGTGTCCCTTGAACTCCTCAAGGACTCTTGAGACCGAACCTATTGACTTCTCGATCTCCGTCGCGTCTCTAACAGGGTCGCTTCTCCCTTTCGACGCTCGATCGCACTGCCCATTCATTCCCCCCGGCGCAGAGCTTGTAGGTTGAACTTGATGTCATGCCTGTCCGGAGTGAGCTTAAGGCACTGCTCGTAGCAATGCTCCGCTTCCGGACAGCTCCCGTAGATGCCCCCCCTGTCAGGATTGAGGAAATAGTAGATGAGAGTCCCGAGCATTCCCCAGACATCCCCCCTTTCTTGATCTGAGCTGAACTTGAGGTCCGGCATGGCAGCAACGAACTCCCCGTGCCATTGGATTGCTCGCTCTCTCAGCTTGACATCTTCGCGGATCTGGTCGAACTGGGACCAGACCCTTTTCGCTTGGCCAACCGGGTTCTCCTTGTCCAACCGAAGCCACTCGTGCTCACCAATCTGCGCTCTCTCTATGCTCGCGATCGCCTCCGTGACGGCCCGGTAGGCCTCTGCGCTTGTGGTGCTCGCGCGTGGTCTCAGAAACCCCAACGCTCGCGGATCTTTCATTCGACCAAGGCCCCTCGCAGCGGCCTCGATCCTCCTCCAGCTTCCAGTCCGAAGCTCCCTGCATAATGCTTGGAAGGCAACCTCTCCGCCGATCAGACTGAGCGCGTAGTGAGCCCACGAGGTTCTCGGGAGAGCTTGGATGAGCGGTTCGACGGCAGGTTCACCGATCTTCGATAACTCTGCCGCTGCCTTTGAGCTCCTGTCCCCGATCTCCGAACGCATTCCCTCTTGAATGTCAGGTTCCAACAAGTCGATCAGCTCCTTTATGCGTTCAGCGTCGTGGGCGGCGGATCTTCTTTCTGAAGTCAATGTGCTCCACGAAGTGAGCGACTCACAATCACATATAACGTTTGGGCGCCTTTTCTCACGGAGGAGGAGGCGGGGGGAGGTGCTTCCGCAGGGCCCTCGTCACCCGCTCTTGGGTCTCAGGATCTTCTTTCTCTAGCACCGCGTTGAACCGTGCCAGCAGTGCATCATCTGCGATGATTCCCATAGCCGTGATGGCAGACTCCGCGTTTTCTCTCACGTTGCTGTCCTGGTCCTTAGTTGCCGCAACCAAGGCCTCTACACCTAGCTCGCGCAAACTCGCAAGAATCGCGGCCGCGTCTGTCCTAACGCTCGGGTTCTGATCCCTGAGAGTCCTAGCTAGCGGCCCGACCGCGGGCTCACCCACCTCTGTCAACGCGAATCCAACAGCTGCTCTAAAGTCCTTGTCATCGTCTGCCAGGTAGCTAATGAGTGGCTCGATGGCGGGCTCTCCGATTTCGCCTAATGCAACCCCCGCCAGAATCCTCACTGTTTGGTCATTGTGTCTAAGGGCTCTGATCAGACCTTGCACATCACGCCTTGCCTTCATTCCCTCGATATCGGGTTTGAAGAGACCTAGTGGGCTCATCGCGACCCAGGGTGAGACAGCGGCGTACGAGATATGTGTTTGGCATCTTCCACGGGAGCAACCGGCCATCGCTGACAGCAACCAAGACCTAGAGGAAGGGGCAGAGTTCGTTCGGCCTCATTCAACGAGATCCAGAATGTCCCGGAAAATGTAGTCCGTGAAATCACTTATCGTGCTCCTGCTGAACAGGGTGACTACGCAATTCCTCGTGATCCCAACCACGAGTCCGCGACCCTTGACCTCGAAGACGACGTACCATATGTTACCATGCCGAAGATAGTCGCGGTAGGTCTCGGTATCAGAGAGACTCGGGCCAGCGAGACAGAGCTTCTCAATGCCAGGCATGTCGATGTTGTCGAACCATATTAGCCTCGTCGCCCCGGGATTCGACTCATGAAGCTGCCTTAGGGTCTCGTGAGATATCGTGGCTTCCTCAATCGCACCGGGCCTGAGAAAGAGGACTTCGCTGAGTTTCCTTGCCACGTTCCCAGTGAGAAGCTTCTTGACTCCTCTGGCCACGGACGGTGCCAACACGATCAAGAAGAACCTTCCCCTTGACCGCTTCATCCAGAATGGAGCCTCTTCCGTGACCAAAGCCTCCGTTGGCCTGCGCCTGTATTGACGCAGGCGCGCAAAGTCCTTGCTGAAGACCCCTGCTAACAGGTCTTCCTCCAGCTTGAGGTCGAGGATTTCGGAAACTAGGACTTCCTCCCTCTTCTCCGCTTCGTGATGCTCCTCTTCGCGGAAGTCCGAGAGCTTCTGTACTGCAAGCTCGGGAACAAATTCCCCTCTCATCTCGAAGACCTTGGCGGGTAGTACCATCTCCGGTGTTGCGGAGTCATTTCAGGTGCTAGTTCTTAAGGAGTTCCATGCCGCTGGCCTCTAGCGCGCTTTTGTGCTTGTCCTCGAAGTCCTCAACTTTCATCCGCGGATTCTCAGAGAAATCCTGTAGGGCCAGGTAGTTTATGTCATTGCATCCCTTGGCCGAGAAGGAATCTGAGACCTCACCATAGATCGTCAGACCATCCAGTCCCATCTCGGATATCCTCTTGCACAGCCTTGAGATCTGTCTGTACTGCGGACGACCATGCAGGCCAAAAGCCGGAGCGCATCCGCCGTAGCAAGCGAAGATGAGATTGTGCTTGACCGGAGGCCTCAGCCTATCCTTGAAGACCCGCAGCTCATCGAGGTTGTCTCTGAGGATGTCAGTTGGATCGTGCCGGTAGGTCCACATGGCGAGAGCGTAATCAGGAATCGACTTCCCGAAACCGGGTGCAAGATTCAAGAGCGGGGAATCCCACAACGAATAGGTCGCATATACTATCAGAGCATCAGGGGCAATGCTGTGAGCCCTTTCAATCAGTCCTGGCAAGGCTCGCTTCATGTCAGGGAACGAGACGTTCCCCTTCTCCTTTCCTCTGTCGGGCACTTCCCTCACACAATCCTTGCAGTGACACAGTGTACCAGCGTCCCCGGTTTCGAGGCATACCCCTCCCACTGGGAACTCTTCGAACAACCATTCGATCCCTCTCAGGTACCACTCTCTCGTCTCCTCCTTGGATGGGCAGGCGTTTGTGTGCACCGAGGGGTCTATTCCCTCAGGCCAACTCCAGTACACTGGCTCTCCATCTTTCCCAATCGCCCGCAGCTCTGGATGTTGCTTCAACCAGCCATCAAGGCTGAACTCTTGATCCCCTGTGTACCAGAAACCTCCATATGAGTTCACGCCAACGCCCGGAACTATCCTGACGCCTCGCGCTTCAGCGTATTCGCAGAGTTTCAAGGCAGCACTTTCTCCACCGTGCGTATCCCTAAGGAATCCCCAGACGATGAGGGCGTTCAGCTGATGGTCAGCCATGAAGTCTACCAGGCGCTTGTAGTTGCTCAGGTAGGCGTTCTCACTGCGCATGATCGTTGCACCGCCCGGGGATTCCCAATAGGTCCGACAATCCCAAGTCCAAAGGATTCTCAAACCAATCGCGCCCAACGTTAACCCGTCTCTTGTTCTGCCCTAGCCCAAGTAGAAGGTGAACCATCATATTAGCGTTGTTGCGGACGTGGAGTACACCCAGCGGCTGAAGCCATCACGCATACAGAAATCTCAATGGGAAGCGCCACAGTTTCAGTAAGGCTTTCCCAAGAAGAACGAGGCCACGCCCAGTTATCCTTATCTTGAGCATCGGGGCGAATGCAACGGGTTGCTTGAGGTGCTCCTTACATCCTCCCAAAAGAGAAGGTTGGTGGTTGCCGTCGACAGAAGCGCCAGCATGAACTATGATGAGAAGCTGTCCAAGGCAAAATCACTCGCCTCGAGCGCAGTCCACCGGCTGAGGGACGACGACATGATATGCTTGATCGCATTTGATCACTTGGTGGAGATCGTGCAACCGTTTTCCCTCAGGACCACGATTCAAGATCCTTTGGGGGTCATGGCTGGCATTCAGGCGAGGGGCACAACAAACATCGCACTGGCATTCAAAGATGCTAGCAACGCGATAGGAGACGAAGGCGGAGAGATACTCTTGCTTAGCGACGGGAGGGCAAACACAGCGCTTAGCGGCGCTGGATCAGAAGGAGACGAGCTTGTCGAGAACGAGATGATGAACCTCGCAACGGAGCTCTCCACGAGAGGGATTGCGATCTCGGCTGTCGCAATCGGCGAGGATGCCTTCACGTCGTTCCTTGAGCGGCAAGCGGAGGACTCAGGGGGAAAATTCTGGATAGAGGTTGACGGGGTGCCCAAGGGAGACATCAGCTTGGACGAATTGGAAGTGACGATTCAAGGCGTACCTGAGGAGCTCCCATCAGGGAAGCCGACGTGGGCCAAAGAACTCAACGTGAAGCACACAACGGTGGCATCAAGTCAGCTCTGTGACAAGTTCGCGAAGGGCAGGACGGCTTTCCTGAAGAACCCGCGTACCGGAAAGAAGGCGAGAGTGTCGCTCCTGTCGATTGAGGATCCGGTCCTCGAACCATTCAGGAAGAGAGCCCCGAAGACCACAAGGCGCGTGCGAGAGTCCACAGTCGTCCTAGCTGACGCAACCTACAGAAGAGCCCTCGGCGTGGCAATCGGACAGAGCATCCAGCTTTGTCTGCCCCGATCGTCAACAGAATTCAGCCCGCCATAGATCAGGTCGTTCAAGGGCACTGCTTCGGGCAAGATGCATGAAGGGCAGCTTCGATCCTACAATGCGAGGTCTCCTCCCTCGTTTGGTTCGTGCAAGACGTATAAGTTCGCTGAGCAGATGTTGCGCGAGATTGCCCGAGAGAGGTTCAGGTCGCTCGACGCTCGTTCTGACCTCTGAGGATGTCCAGCAGCTCATAGCGATGAAGGAGGCAATAGAGGTCGTCGAGCAATCCTTCAAGGAAAAGGGTGAGGGCAAGGTACAGATGCCGCCCAAGATGTACATCAACTTCGACGAATTCGGGGGCGACTTCAGGGTAATGCCGGCCTACCTGATGTCAAGTCACGCGGCGGGCGTAAAGATCGTCAACGTTCACCCAAAGAACCCAAGAGAGTACGGACTGCCAACTGTCATGGCCACGGTGATACTGTTGGAACCTGAGACAGGCTTTCCGATGTGTGTGTTGGATGGGACTTGGTTGACAGCTGTTCGGACAGGTGCGGCTGGCGGAGTGGCTGCAAAGTACCTCTCAAGGGACAGCTCCACGTGCATCGGGATGATAGGAGCTGGAGTTCAAGCACGAGCCCAACTGGAGGCACTGGCCGAGGTCAGAAGAATCGAAGCTGTAAGAGTCTATGATATCTCTCTCGAGGCCTCCAGAAGGTTCGAGAACTTGATGCGCGAAAAGGTGGGAGCGGAAATCCTGCTGGCTGGATCTGCGGAAGAGGCGACCCGAGGTGTTGACATCATCGTGACCACTACACCCTCCGAGAAGCCAGTGTTGCTGAATGAGCATGTCTCGCAGGGGATGCACATAAACGCCATAGGGGCTGACGCGCCAGGAAAGCAGGAACTGGATACGGACATATTGAGACGAGCCAAGGTTGTGGTCGATGACATAGAGCAAGCCAGTCACAGCGGGGAAGTCCAGACTTGCCTTAGGGAAGGAATCCTAACGGTGGACGACCTGTATGGAGAGCTGGGTGAAATAGTAGCAGGGATAAAGAAGGGGAGGCAGTCCGATATGGAGATAACTGTGTTCGATTCAACGGGGTTGGCGATCCAAGACGTAGGGACGGCCCAAGCGGTATATAGAAACGCCCTTAGGCGAGACGTGGGAACAAGCATCCGAATGGTCTAGAGCGCATGGAAGCTGCGGACGGGCCTGGTCTTCAGGTGATGCTTCATCTAGCTGACAACCTTATTAGATCCCAAGCAAGCTGACAAGTCGTGAGAGCGTGGGTCTGCTACCTCAGGACTAATCCACATGATCACGATATCTACCAGGTCAAGACGAGAGAGTTTGCCGAGCTCGCCAAGGCAGCCGGGTATGATGTAGCGGGTGTCTCGGTCCAGTTGCGCTTGAGCCCCCACTCTAGCTACATGTTCGGTAAGGGCAGGCTGGCTGAGCTGAAGGAAGAATTGGAGAGGGCAGGGGCCGAGGTGGCTGTTTTCTACAACGTCTTGAGCAGCAGGCAGAAGCACAACATAACGACATTGTTAAAAAGAGAAGTCATTGACAGGTACGACCTCACGCTGAAGATCTTCGAAATGGCATCGTCTGATAAGCTCACCAAGTTGCAGATCCGGCTTGCGAGCCTGGAGAAGGCAATACCGTATGAGAAGCTCAAGGCCTCGTTGATGTTCAGGAGGGGGAGGGAGCACCCCGGTCCCATGAGCTTGGGAGAGTACGCGTATCACAGCACAGTGGCGAATCTCTACAAGATGAAGGCCTCGGTCAAGGAAGAGATCGAAACTAGGAGATCCGAGAGACTGAGGCAGTTGAACAAAAGAAAGAAGCTAGGAATTCCCACCGTTTGCTTGGCTGGCTACTTCAACGCGGGGAAGACGTCGCTTTTCAACGCCTTCACAGGTCTTCGGCGCGACGTGAGACCCACTCCCTTCACAACCCTTGCGAGCAAGTATTACATGACTGCAAGACAAGGAATTCCCATCTTTCTCGTGGACACAATAGGATTCGCCATGGATCTGGATCCTCGTCTCATCGCCTCTTTCTCGCTCACCCTAGACGATATTAGGCTAGCCGATCTCATCTTATTGGTTGTGGATATCAGCGATGACGCCCTGCTGCTAATGCTCAGAACGAGCACCTGTATCGAGATACTCAAATCGCTGGGAATGGGCCCGAGCCGGCTGGTCGTCGCTGCTAACAAGATAGACAGAATCGATGACCCGGTGATCATGGAAAGGATGTCATCTATCAAGGCCTTGACAGGCAACTGTCCCGTGGTACCGACATCCGTCAAAGACGGAAGTGGAATCAGCGACCTCGCCAATGAGATTTCTCTTAGGGCCCGTGAGATATCGGTCAAGCCCCTCGTTGGAACCTAGCGGCCCCGGACGCTTCGTGAAGGCGCAGTCAGTAACGCGTCAGCGTAGGTGAAGCGCCGCCTTGCCCTCTGCTCCTGTTCCTCGATCCGTTTCTGTGATCCTGTCACTTGAAGCCGCATTCCGTCCTGAGGCACCAGATACAAGGAGCCCTAGTTGGCCACGATGAACTTGTTGTAGGCCGTGGAGCAGAGATGGGTTTCCTCGTCCGTGTCAGGCCGTATCTAGTTGCCCGTGGGACCGACGGATATCCCCGGGAGCATGAAGCCGAACACGACAGCGAGAACCACTGCGAGCACAACGAAAGCAACTATGAACTTGATGGCCGTTTTCTTGTCCTCTTCGCTCAAGAGTGACAAATATCCACGCGGCGCCTTGGTATTTAACTTTGCGTTGGCTTCATCCGGTGCTCCGCTTTCGGGGACAAGCCCTCAGGTTCTGGGCAACTGCGGTCTTGAGAAACGCTACCTTTTTCAACTCTAGAGGTGCTTGATTCTCAGCTTGGGGACTTGCCATGTCTGCGGCGCGTCCGGCCCTCAGGTGTCAGCGTTCCTGGGCATATGTCCTACGTGTGCTCGAACTGGGCGGGACGCCATGGACGCGGCGCTGGACGTGCACCGCAAGGCCAGATCGGGTCACGGGATGCCACAGACGCCTCCAAAGTCGGAAGGAGGGATACCATGCCCATTGTGTTCCAATGCATGCATAATGGGCCCCGGGCAATCTGGATTTTGTGGTCTTAGGTCCAACTTGAACGGAACTCCGTCTGGCTTCTGGGGGACCGAGAGAGCCCTTCTGCATGCCTACTTGGATGCACATCCAACCAACTGCTGCTCCAACTGGTTCTGTCCAGGAGGAACCGGGTCTGGTTACCCAAGGTTCTCAAGAACAAGAGGACCCGAGTACGGATACAGCAACCTATCCATTTTCATGTACGGATGCGGCTTCGATTGTCTCTTTTGCCAAAACTGGCAGCACAAGCAGTTCGACCTCAACACCCCCGGTACGCCTTGGAGCGAACTCGTCCAGTGGACCCTACGCGACCCAAACATCAGTTGCTGGTGCTTCTTCGGCGGCTCGCCCGAGCCTCAGCTTCCATTCTCCCTGAAGGCGAGCAGAGAGGTTCTGAGTCGGACCAACGGCAGGGTCATGAGGATTTGCTTCGAATGGAATGGATGCGGCAATCAGCAGCTTGTTAGGAAGGCGGCTGAGCTGAGCCTCCGAAGCGGAGGGAATCTGAAGTTTGACCTCAAGTGCTGGACTCCCGAGCTTAGCCTGTGTCTTAGCGGGGTTGACAACAAGAGGGCTTTTGAGAACTTCCGCCTCGTGGGCACGGAGTTCTTTGACGGAAATAGCGACGTTCCAGTGCTCACGGCCACCACCTTACTGGTGCCTGGGTACGTTGACCACAACGAGGTCCGCTCGATAGCGAAGTTCATAGCTGAGATCGACGATCGCATACCGTATAGCCTTTTGATATTCCACCCGGACTACAAGATGAGGGATCTCCCCATAACGCCCAGGTCTCAACTTGAAGCGTGCTGGAAAGAAGCAAAGAGTCTCCTCAAGCGAGTACACATTGGCAACCTGCATCTACTCTCGTGGGCCTGAACAACCGGTGAGATGCTCTCCATCAGCGAAGAACTGGTCCCGAACCCACTATGGTTATGCTACTTCCGCAGGAAGGACACCGCTTTTCCGCAGTTACGTCGTACGTCAGCACGGCATACCCGAGCCTTCTTATCAGCTCTCTGCCGCAAGCGGGGCAGTAGGTGTTCTCGTAGGGATGCCCTGGCACATTCCCGACGTACGAGTACCGGACCCCCGTGCTTGCGGCGATGTCCCTGGCGACCTCCAACCTGTTCACGTCGGTTGGAGGGTTATGAAACTCGTGGGCAGGATAGTATCGCGTGAAGTGAAGAGGCGTGTCTTCGCCCAATTCCTTCAGGTGCCTTCGGGCCAGATCCTCAAAGTCGGACTCATTGTCGTTCACTGCTGTGACAACTAGGTTAACGATCTCAACATGTATCCCCAGCCTCTTGGCCTCTCTCGCGTTCCTCCACACAACGTCAAGGTCAAGTCCCCCAAGGTATCTCTCATAGACATCTCTTCCTCCCTTGACATCGATCTTCATTCCGTCCAGACCCGACCGCTTGAGCAGCTCCATGAACTTGAGTGTCATGTAGCCATTGCTGACGAAGCAACAATACAACCCCTTTGAGCTGGCAAGCTGGAATAGATCCAGTGCGTAGTCCGCAAGCAGAGTGGGCTCCTGAAAGCTCACACACACGCCCCTGTCTCCGCCGGCCAAGGCCAATTCCACCACCCTGCTCGGTTCAACATACGCGGCCTTGAAGGGATCTGGGAGTGTCCTCGACAGATGGCTGTTCTGGCACCAAGGGCACCGGAAGTTGCAGCTCCACGTTGAGACGGTTAGCGATGTCGATCCAGGCCAGTAGTGGAAGTAGGGCTTAATCTCGATGGGCCTGCTCTCCATCGCGCTGAGATCTCCATAGACGAGGGTGAAGAGCTTGCCTCCGACGTTCATTCGAGTAGAGCAGAAACCAACTTTGCCCTCTTGGATCTTGCACTTCCTCTCGCAGACTTGGCACTCCACCGTGTCCCCTTCGATGGTCACACAGAGATCCGACCTTCTCACCGTGGGACAGCCCAGTATTTGATGTGCGCTCAACGGAGACTCAGATGTATCAGCATCGAGGGCCGCAAGTATTATGGTTTGAGGCTGAACGGCTGGGGGCCAGAGCCGTAAGCACCTCCGAAGCGCTCTTCCAGGAAGGGGACGAAGTGCCCTATATTCTCAACCTCCCCCTGGCCCCCAGGGTCCCTAGCGCGCCCCCCGGCCGTCCTCCCCGACCACTCGCGACGCGACCGTCTCCCTCCGGTACTGAAGAGCATACATAAGAAAAGCTATTACATTCTCTATAAGATATTATACAAGGCAGCGTGAGCGGTGGTGTTTCCTGCCGTCGCCCATTCGTGTCGCATTTCGGAAAATCGAAGGGTCAGCCCTGTTGCGTCTGGGCTCCTTAGCTGGGCTTGGACGTAGGGGTTCTGAGGACAGCTTTCCCGTCTGGCAGTAGCGCGAGGAACTCATACCCCTGCGGCAAGAGTCTTTCGATCTCGGTTGCAGAGACAACTACTTGTCCCCCTCTGTCAACTGGAGCCTGAGAGAAAAGTGTGAGCGATGGTTCCAGCCTCTCGTAGGCCGACGCCATCTCTTCCAAGCTCAGCCTCCTGTAGGCCTGATCTAGGTACTGCTTGTGCCCTATCAGGGCTTCGGCGAGTTCCCTTCCCAAGACCTTCAAGGCTGTGGTGAAAAAGAGCTTCCTCAGTGAATGAGGGTGGACATCCCTTCTCTTCCCCGTGATCTTGACTTCGATCCCTTTGCTGAATGCGTCAGTCAACTTGTGGTACGCCCTGGACCTAGTAAGGGGGAATAGCATCAGGCTTTCGTGAGTCTTGAGGTATGCCTCCAAGGCCACAAATGCCTCCGTCGTGATGAAGGTATACCTGCCTATCCTGTCCTTAGCTATCTCCGGACGAATCCGTACCAGATGTGAGCCGTCCCTTGGCTCAAGATCAATCCTGCGAAGAACGAGCGCCTCCCCGATCCTGCAACCGCTAGCCAGAAGGAATAGGATCAGAGCTCTAGTCTCAGCGTCGCAGATCGCGCAAACCTTTCTGAGCTCCTCCAGTGTGGGTGCCCGGTCTACCGTCCTGACATACACCCTGGGTTTCCTCAGCTTTCTGCGCAGAGAAGGGACCTCGATATCATTTATCTCAAGGAAGCCCTTCACTGCTGACACATAGGCTTGTATCGTCTTAGGTGCCTTTTCCTCGTCCACGAGCTTGTTCACGAACCCCTGGACGAGTTCTGCAATCTCGGATTCGGTCGCATTCGATAGCGATCTGACAAGGTCGTCGGGATCCTTGGATAAGTATCTCGATAGGGCCTCTGTTGCTGAAAGGTAGACCCCCTCCGTCCCTCTCGACGCGCTCAGGGCATAGTAGCTGTCGTGAAACCGTTTGACAGAGGCAAACCTCAGGGCATTCCTGAGCGAGTTTGAACCCTTCGTCCTGTATCCGACTAGGTTGTCGAGGGACCTTCGGCTCACAGCCTTCATTCCGTTGGGACCCGCCAGCAAGGGTCATAAAAGCGATTAAGTACAGAAAAATTGAGCACTTAATCCGAATTAAGTACAGAGTCCGGCCGGCCTTCCCGTCCTTCAAGGATGGACTCTCAAACACTTCTGGAGACCCCCACCCGTAGCTCGCCTTGCCTGCAGCTACCCTTCCATTGATCGAAGTGCGATAGTTCATCAGGCCGAATCCCTGACATGCGGCTCATCGAGGGGGGGGGTAGCATAGAATATAGGATTTCCTATAAGAGAATGTTATACATTTTGCGCAGGCGCAAAGATTCCTTGCCTCCGGAACGCTTGAGCTTCGTGAGCGTCGTTCGCAGGGGTATAGCTGAGCGGGGTCGGGCGGTGAAGATGCGATGGGGGAGCGGTTTCAAGAGGGGGGGGTGGGTCAAATGGTGGCCTGGAAGAGGGCATAAGTCAAGATGAGCACAATCGCGCCGTTCTGGTCTATGCCTCCCTTAGCAAGGAAGTAGAAGACCATCAAGCTGGTGGCGATCATGTAAGGCAGTATAGCAGCCAAGATCAGAGGGTTTGCTTGGTGGGGGGCCGAGACAAGGACGAGTCCCAGTATGAGGCTGATGTTGGTCAAGTTGGATCCCAGCACGTCACCGAGAGCGAGTCGGGTCCTCCCCCTTCTGACTGCAGTTACGTCAACCATCAACTCAGGCAGGGATGTCCCGAGCGAAACCACCTTTGCGCCTATCACCATCGTAGCGACCCCAAGCACCTCAGATAGGTTGGACACAGACCACACGGTAAGCCTGGCCCCGACGGCTAGACTCGCCGCAGTAAGTAGGAGCTTGGCTACGAGGCGCCCCCAGTTGACAACTCTTTTGGAGCCGCTGACTTGATCTTCAGATGCGGGGATTCTCACCTTGAGCGACCGATGCACGAAGTAGACGAAGAGCCCGAGCAACGCAAGCCCGGTCAGCCTACTAAACTCGCCTGAAACGAAGAGTAGCAACGGCACCAAGGAAGAGAAAAAGAGCAAGTCAGCGATCTCGGTCAGGTCCTTACTCGAAGTTCGCATCCCGAGAAGTGCACAGATGCCCCCAACTAGGGCTATGTTGGTGACGTTCGATCCCAAGATGTCGCCCACGCTGATCCCGGCATCGCCTTCCAGTATTGAGAAGACAGCAACCGAAAGCTCGGGCAGGGATGTGGAGACGGACAAGATCACAAAACCCGCGGAGACCTCGCCAAGGCCTGTGGCTGCCATCACTTCCTCGGCGATCTCAACGAGCTTTCCGCCCGAGACGCCAACGATGGCCAAGGCGAGAATAAGCACCAGTACCAGTAGCAGGAGATCCATGCTCGAACCCCCGGCCAGCGCAGGCGCCTTATATGTTCTCTTTGGAGAAGCGTAGACTGAATTCGATAAAACAGGGGCGCGGTTCAGCCAAGTGGATGACCGCTCGCACCCCGCGAGCTACCACAAACCGCCACACTACTCCAGGCCTATGCTGCTGTCTATCTCGCGCTGGTAGGTCGACACGTTGCCCTTCTCAACGTCGTTGACCTTGACGGGCTCACCCAAGGTGGCTGACTCGTAGATCGAGATTGGCACTGCCTCCGCCTTGAGCCCGAGTTCCCCGTCCACCTCTGGCTTCCTGCGGTTAACCACCGAGTCGGCGAAGTCCCATAGCTCTATGGCGACGCCAACGTCGAAGCCCCAAATGTCGCCCTTCTCTCCGACACCGCCCGGAAACAGAGTGGTCTTTTCTTCCGTTCTCAACTCTGACAACATCTGTAGCACCAACTCCCATACAGAGACTGTGTACTGGCCGATGTTGTAAGGACCCAGACTTGTGAGCCCCTTGTCCCAGCTGATTGAGCCCTTGTCGCCGTGGATCACCCTGTGGTTGGCTGGTTCACCTGGGGTAGCATTGCTCCAGCCCCAGAATCCGACAGCTCCATTGACGAACTTCAGTGTGGCCAAGGACAGATCTTCGACATCAGAGCTCTTGCCCTTTGACCTTGAGGGCCAGTCCTCGTACCTCGTTGGTTCCAGCGTCTTGGTAACAGCGTAGACCTCTTCGATCTCCCCGACGTTGTACATGAAGAGATCAGCGAAGTGAACCCCTCCATCGATTATCCAGCCTCCGCCCGCCTCCAAGCGGCGATGCCTCCATCCCCAGTACGACAGGGCATAGCTCGTTTCTAACCAAACTAGGACTCTAGGCTCACCTATCTTTCCCGTCCTCACGCACCAGTTTATCGCGCGGTTCGCAGGTGTCCTCCTGTAATTCTCCGCCACGGCCAGCGTCCTTCCGCTTCGTTTGGCTGCGTCTATCATCAACTGGCCCGCCTTGATCGTCACAGCAAGTGGCTTCTCCACAAACACATCCCTCCCTGCATCGAGACACTTCACCGCCAAGGTGTGATGAGTCAAGTGGTCAGTGCATATGTCGACCGCGTCCACTAGGTCCTCCTTCTCCAGCATCTCCTCCACAGAATGGAATGTCTGGACCTCCTCCCCAAGCAGCGCCTTGATCTGCGACGATCTCCTCTTGGCCTTGTCTGGCGCGACATCACAGCACGCGGTGAACCTTAGATTGCTTGTGTCTGCCTCTCTCAGGATCTGCAGGCCTCTCACGTGCGCAGCTGATATCCCACCGCAACCAACGAGACCAACCCTAATTGGCTCGTTCATCCTGAGTCGCGATGCGCTCAACGTCATAATAAGAACGTTTTGAGAGACAGATGTGCGAGGAGAAGCCCTCAGCCCTGGCGGACGAGGAGAGGATGAAGTCCTAACACTTCATTGGACCACTTTGTCGTGCGCTTGGAAGACCCTAGATTGACAAACCCTGGCGCGAGTGGGCTGGCTTCTCCGAATCGGACACGAGCACCGCCGAAAAAGCCGCGCGTAGGGCTTATTAGCTCCATGACGTCAAGGCGATGCCAAATGGAACTGGACTATGTGTCACTCGGAGAAGTCATGATCCAGTTCAACGCAACCACGCCAGGTCCTCTGAGATCGGTTGTGAATTTCGAGAAACACGTAGCTGGCTCCGAAGCGAACGTGATGGTGGGCCTCAGGAGGCTCGGCCTGAGGACAGGCTTGATCACGAGGGTCGGCAATGATGAGTTTGGCGCTGCAGTGCTATCTGCCCTTCGGGGCGAGGATGTTGATACGTCTCACGTGGCCGTTGACCCGAACTCACCCACAGGCATATACTTCACTCAGCGACATTTCCCCATCGCCGGCGAGTCACTCCTGACGTACTACAGGCATGGGTCTGCAGCCAGTCGCATTGGTGAGGATGATGTTGATGACGAGTACGTAGTTGGCGCGAAGAACCTTCACATCACAGGCATCACTCCAGCGCTGAGCGATACCTGCTCGAAAGCAGTCAGCAAGGCGTTCAAGCTCGCGATCGAACACGACTTGGGCGTGTCCTTTGACACGAACATAAGACCGACCCTCTGGGGTAGCGCAAGCTCTGCCGTCGAGGCCCTGTCTCAGTACCTCAAGTCCAAGTTGGTGTTCACGAACGCGAAGGATCTGAGGATACTCTATCAGTCGACCAAGCCAGCGGAAGCTGCCGCAAGGATGCTCTCAAAGGGTGCAGGGGTGGTCGTGGTGAAGCTCGGACATAATGGCGCCTACGGAGTAGATAGATCAGGCCACGCCGAAGTACCTGCGTTTGTCATTCCTCATGTTGAAGATGTGATAGGCGCTGGTGACGCATTTGATGCAGCATTTATCGCGTCCCATCTCAAGGGATTGGGTCTCGAGGAATGCTTGAGAAGAGGAAACGCGGCAGGGGCGCTCGTGGCGTCGGTCAGAGGTGACATGGAAGCGCTACCGCGCCCGCAGGATCTCGAGGCGTTCTTGAAGTCAAGAAGGGAATAGTTCCCTTCGAGGGCGTGTTCTGAGTCTTCACTATCAACTGCCTCGCTTGAACTCCCAAGTCTCCGCGTCTTGCTCCATCCCCAAGATCGATTTGATTCTTGTGAACAGGTGCTTTCGCTCCTTCTCTGTGAGGGGCCTCATTGGTTTCACGGGCACGCCCGCATCCACGCCCCTAAGGCTCAGCAGTTCCTTGTAGGGGGCGATCTCCAAGTTGAACTCCTTTACGGCCGCCTCCACAGCGTCAATCTTGTGCTGAAGCCTTGTCGCATCCTGCACTTTTCCTTTCGATAGGTTGCCCCTGATCTGAACGAAGAGCTCAGGAAAGATGTTCGCGATCCCGCCTATGTGCCCCCTTGCTCCTAATCGCAGCTGCGAAACCAGAAGGGAATCCACAGCCCCATAGACCGCGTGCGATGCCCCAAACTCTCGGACTAGCACCTTCATCTGACCTAGGTCACCGCTCGTGTCCTTTATCCCTCTGATCCCTTGGACGCCTGAGGCTATCCTGCCGAAGGTCTCAGGAGTTATGTTGTAGCCTTGCCTCGAAGCGTTGTTGTAGACGTACACGGGCTTCTCGGTGACCGCGCTGATCTCATCGTAGAATCCTAGCAGTGCCTGATCGTCAGGCCGATAGTAGAAAGGGCCAACTGACGACACGCCGCAAACGGCATCATAGTCGTCGCACTTTCTAGCCAGCCGTAGCACATCGTCGAATACCGCTCCCCCAACGTGAACGATCAAGGGCAGACTGGAGTGCTCATTGAGAACCTTTGCCACCTGCACCTTCGTCTCAAATCCCAGGTAGGGACCTTCTCCGCATGTGCCCAGCGCGAAGAGGCCGTCAACGCCTGCCTTTTGCTGAAGCTCAAGCAGTTGCACGAGGGAATCGTTCATCAGTTTCCCCTCCCGATTGACCGGAGTGACCATAGCGGTGATGATGCCCGATGGCTCCCTCGGATGAAGCCTCAACCTAGTCGGGGCCTGGTCATATCCGATTTAAGCGTTGGCGGATCAATGAGTCATTGCTGCGTAGGAGAGTGTTGACCGACGGTCCTCTGTTTCGCTAGTTGCGCAAGATCTGGCCGCCGGAGATTACCGAACCCAAAATAAGCTTCTGTCTGCCGATCCTCTTCTCGCCCAAGGAATCCTCAAACGTGAAGCTTCCCTTCTTCAGGCCAAAGGTGACAACGTCCCCGAGGGCTCCGGCCTTCAGACTCCCAATCTTGTTTGCCAGCCCTATCACCTTTGCTGGTTCATGCGTTGACCGGAGTATGACATCTTCAATCGAGAGACCAAGCATCAGGAACTTCGAAAGCGTGGTGGGCAGATCAAACACGGGCCCATTGATGTTTCCGGAGTGGAGATCAGTGCTGATGACGTGAGGCAAGAGCCCCTGATCCATCGCTTTTTCAGCCACCCTAAATGAGAAACTCGCGGCTCCGTGTCCGACATCGATCACCACCCCGCGGTCCACTGCCTTGAGAACCTCAGGGCGGACCTCTCCGCCTTCGCCCAAGATCCCGGTGTTCGGCCCGCCTTGAAAGACGTGAGTTAAGATGTCCCCGGATCTCAAGTGGTCAAGCACATATGACACCGGCATCCAGAACTCGGCAGAGTTCTCGCACATGAGCTTGCAGTCAGCTAGTTTCGCTGCTCGCTTGGCCTTCAGCAGAGCTCCTGGTCCGAAGCTGTTGTGCCACTTGATGCCTACGATCGTGTCCCTATTGCCCTTGACTGTTTCGACCGTCCTTTCGACGTCGACTTGGCTCGGGTTCTCCTGCAAGGGTTGCATGCTTGTGCCGTACGTCGCAAGACCTACAGAACCAATGTTCAGGAAGGCATAGACTCTAGTCTTGCACCTCCGCATCACGTGCTTCTTGAGACCGGGGAAATTGAGATATCCGGAGGACCCAGCGTCCACAGCCGTTGTGGTTCCTTTCATCAGACAACTCGAATCAACATCAACGCCGAGGGGCATGACTGCGTCGTATGCGTGCACATGAAGGTCGACCAGACCAGGTGTGACCATCTTTCCCGAGGCGTCGACAACATGCTTTGCCCCGGTGCGACTCAGACCCTTCCTGACCTCGACAACCTTCCCTTTCGAAATGGCTACATCCATTTCTTCGTGAATCCCCTGAGAGGGATCGACGACTGTCCCTCCCTTTACCAGAACGTCATACCTGCTCATCCTAACCGCCTCCCTTCAGCAGTATGTCCTTAATCCTCCGGACCACGAGATCGGGCTCACTTTCTGACAGGCACTGCGGATTGATCTGGAAGGCGGTCTCGTCGTCAACAGAAAGGACTACTACTGCCGGATTCCCTTCCTTGAGTCTGTTGACGAGTTCAGGGACTGACACCCCGAGTTCTTTGTCAAGTCGGACTTCCACCCTCGGGATGCAGAGCGGTCTGACCCGGCCTGTCGCGCGAGTCACCTTCGCGCTGACATGCCTGATCGCATTCAACTGAAGGACCATCTCATCGGCCATCCTTGTCCACCGCTTCATGTCTTTCTCATGGTCCCTCAGGACATACCTTCTCAGTGCGACAACGAGCCCGGCCACCTGTTCCTTGCTGATCTTCATCGCTCTTCCTATCCCTTCGGAGTTGGGGAAGGCGTTCAGGTAGGCCGCGTCAACCAGATCTTTCTTCCCACACAGAAGCCCCGAGTCGTTGGGGCCAAGTATCCCCTTCCCGCCACTAAAGATGACCAAGTCTGCGCCCATCGCTACGAACTTCCTGAGGTTCTCCGCTGGAGGAAGTTCGGCAGCCGCGTCGACGATCACCGGAACTTTGTGCGTTCGGCCTATTTCGATGACCTTCTCAATGGGCAGAACTCCCTCCTGGGGGTCGAAGACGAAGTGAACTATCGCGGCGGTCTTCTTGCCTATGGCCGATCTGAACTCTTCGATCCTGGTCCCCGATTCGTCTCCAACCTCAACCAGTCTCGCACCTGGGATCCTTACGCATCTGTCGTACCTGTTTCTGTGCAACCTCTGAACGATGACCTCGTCCTTCATGCCAGTTGTATCTGGAAGTCTGGACACTAGCTGGGGATCCTTTCCGGTCATGCAGGCTGCAACAGAAAGGGCTAGCGCTGCGGCTCCCCCCGCTGTCACGAGTCCGGCCTCTGCGCCGGTCGCCTCTGCGATGACCTCACCTGCCCTCTTGATCAGTTCTTCCATGTAGACGAAGGATGTAGCGGCCTCACTCATCGCTTCGATGGTTTGCGGTTCCATCAAGGAGCCGCCGAGGTTGGTGAGAGTGCCTGCACCGTTGATGATCTTCTTCACGCCGAGTTTGTCATATATCCCCACTTCAGATCACCTACGCCCGAAGACTTCCTTGCATGATGTAAATATGACTATGCGAGGAGCTAGGCCCTGATGCAACGTGGCCTTGCCTTTCAATTGACTTGGCGGCAGGGGTCGTGAGATGAGGTTGGCGGTGTGCTCACCGCAGGAGCAAGGTTCATTAGTCGGCGCTAGAGGCATCGGGCCGCTCAACAAATGGAGGTAATGGAGGCCATCCGGAAAAGGAGAAGCATAAGGGCATACTCCGATCGACCCGTGGAGCGCGAGAAGCTCTTGGCCTGCTTGGAGGCAGCAAGGTGGGCGCCTTCAGCCGGCAACAGACAGCCTCGGGAGTTCCTTGTCGTCGAGGACAAGGAGAAAAGGGAGAGATTCGCAGAGATTAGCAGCTACGCCAAGTTCGCAGTCCAGTCCCCGGTTTTGGTCGCGTTCATCACAAATCCGGGCAAATCGAGATGGCATCTCATTGACGGTTCACTGGCCACGATGAACTTCATGTTGGCCGCTCAAGCGCAGGGCCTAGGAACATGCTGGGCCGGGGTGTGGGACTCACCCTTTGAGGGGCAGGTCAAGGAACTGCTCGGAATACCGGGAGATCTGCGCGTCCTATGCTTAATGTCTCTAGGGTATCCCGCTGAGTCTCCCTCAAAGGACAGGGTCGAATTGGAGAAGATAACTCACTGGGAAACGTACGGAAACCTGAGGGAATAGAAGTGTAGGACGGGTCCCCGAACTCGACCATAGGATACCTGAGGTCAAGATCGCTGAACGAGCTCCTCGTGATGACGAAGCTATCGGTGCCTCAGAGAGAGGGTAGTCGAGTTAGCTCAGATTCTAACATATGGAGGAACCCTCCGACGTTCGACACGACACCTAGACTCTGTGAGGTTCCTCTGTCTATCAGCTTCGTCACAACAGCAGGGTTGATGTCAACCACTACGACATCTACGCTTGAGGGGATCATGTTGCCCACCGCCACTGAGTGAAGACCCGTGGCCAGCATTAGAACAAGTGAGGCTCCTTCAAGCAGTCTTCCGTACTCGGCCTGTGCCTGAACTACGTCCCTGATGACTTCCGGGATCGGGCCGTCGTCCCTGATGCTTCCTGCCAAGGCGAACGGAATCCCCCTCTTCACGCACTCGTACATGATACCGGATTTGAGGGCTCCTTTCTGAACCATTGCGCTGATGGAGCCGTGCTTGAGCACTTCATTTATCGCCCTCATGTGATTCCTGTGCCCCTTGGGCTCGACCTTGTCGCTGTTGAGGCTCATGCCTAGACTTGTGCCGAAAAGAGCGTACTCCACATCATGTACGGCCAGAGCGTTGCCCGACAGGAGGACATCCACGTATCCGTTTCTTATCATGCTAGCAAGGGGTTCGGTGGCTCCACCGTGTACTACCGCGGGCCCTGCTACGACGACGATTTTCCCTCCCTGTTTCTTGGCCTTTCTGATCCGTTCTGCAACATTCCGAGCGGTCAGGGGAATTGGCCTCTCCGGAGATATCAGCCCAGTCATGAAATGAAAGGTTCCCGTGCGCGCCACCCTGGGCGTCGGTGAGATCTTCACACCGTCGTCGCCGACAACGATGAGCTCTCCTTTCTTGACGTCGAGGATAGGTTTGCAGATAGCCCTCTTGTCCTCTGGATAGACCACGATCGCCTTGTCCATCATCACGTTCTCGACCTCAATCCACGCGTTGTCCAGGAATATGCGAGTCGGGTAATTCGTGCTTGAATAGAAGTCGTCCGGCAGCACCCCGTCGGCGGGAGCTGGGACTAGGGAAACTGGCCTCTGGGGTTCAGGTTGCTTGTGTTCGGAAGAGGTCAACTGAAGCGAGCGCGCGGAGCCCGGCTTTAAGTCTTGGGTTCATTGGGCGCCGGGGCGGGGGGGCGAGGTATGGAGTCCACAGCAGGATCTGCCACCTTGGTGCTCGTCTTGGTGGTTAGTATCACCATCGCCGCAAGAAGACCGAAGGCCAAGGCCACCGGCAAGAGGAAGGTCAGGGGCAGCGAAAGCAAAGGATCGAAAAATCCATCCCCTCGCTCAAGCGGAGGCTCGGGCAGAGGGCCTTCTTCGTAGTATGCCGCTACGAGCGAGATGTAGTAGGTCCAGTTCCAGTGTCTCCCGGGATCGTAATGGTGGCTTCTGCCGCCTCCCAACGAGGGATTGTCCGGGTCAGGGACTTGGTCGTGGCCTATGACCCCGTAGCTTTGGCTCGCGTCTGCTGGGGCTATCCCTATTTGCTTGACGAGGGTAACGTTGTACTTCCTGAGCAGATAGGCCACAAGCCTTGCTGAGCTTCTGTATTCCGCGTCCGTGAAGTAGTTGTAGTCCGCGAACCCCGCGTGCTCTATGCCGATCGAGTGTTCGTTGTAGTCCCAGTTGCCGGCATGCCAGGCTATGTCCTTCTCCCTCACCATCTGGTAGACCGTGCCGTCGTATCCTACGACGTAGTGAGAGCTAGCCCTCGCGGCGGAGTTCTGGAACCAGCTGAGGCACGCGGACTCGGTTCCCTCGACGTCATGGATCACGATCCATCTTATCTCGAGGCCATCTGCCTCCCTGTTCGCGAGGGTGAAGTTGGACGGGTTGGCGGCAACCCACTGGGCATAGGGGTAGTCGACCTCCGCGGGAGACGCGGCCAGCTGCAGAATCAATGGAGCTACCAGTAGCGTTAGCACCGCGGTAGTTTTCCAGACCCTTGCCATCAGATGAAGCTCTTTGGAGTGTCACTATTAAGATTCACAGGCGGACAAATAGGGCAGAAACTAAGCCTTAGTGGCCGCCTAAGCGTTTGGTAAGAGACGCTCGTGCGAGTGGTTCCACCGTCAAGAAAATGCGTGGATCTCGGGAGCAGCTCCACTATGATCTTGTACCCCTAATCTGTGCCCTTCTAGTACCATCGCAACTACTGATGTGGCCACGCATATACTCATTCCACCCCCAATAGTCACGATGATACTTGTTCGAATGCATAGGGGTAGGGCTGTGCGCAAAGACCCGGCGCGCGGCGAATCATGACGGCGCGAGGAAATCGGAGTCAGACTCAGAATAGGTACCTCAGGAACTGGGTGGGATCATTGCGATTTCCCTAGTTGTAGCTAAAGCTGCACCTTCGTTCCTCCGAAGAACTTGTTCTCGCACCAGATCATTCAATCTCCGAGGATTCCTCCTATGCAAGATGGTGGTCGGAAAGCCCCAGAATTGAACGAATGACATTATCAGGGGGGGAATTGGCTGGAGGCTCCTGCGACAATAGCCGCAAGTCTTATAATGGCTTGTACGGTCATATCGGTTGCGACTGGGAGGGCCGCCCTTGTGGCCCGATACGCATCTCCGAGGAGGAGAGGGCGTACCCAGTTGCCTTATCAGTTTCACACAAGCGAGAATAGGGGAAGCTCACTGGGTTGTACATCTTGTATCTGGATGAATCTGGCGATCCCACCACATGGCTTGCGCAGAAGCATTTCGTCTTGGGAGGCATTGCAGTCTTCGAAGGATGGGTCTGGCGCCTCGCCGATGAGCTTGACAAGATACAGGCGCGCTACTTTCCTAACCTAGCCTTCCAGATACCGTTTCACGCGTCTGCCGTGAGTAGCGGACACGAGAGATTCAGGACCCTAGATGAGCAAAAGAGGCGCGAGCTCATGAATGATGTCTACAAATGCATCGCTACCGCTCGGTTTCCAAATCTCGTCGCATTCGCTACTGCATTGAATGAGAGTTGCGTACAGAGTGGGAGCCAAGTCCTGCGTGATACCTTTCAAGACGTGTGTCAGAGGTTCAACACGTTCTTAGTGCGTCAATACAAGTCAGGCAGGCCAAGCAAGGGGATGCTGATCATGGACGCTGCTCATGAATCGCGCTACAGGGAGTTGATCACGGATTTCCGAAGAAAGGGAACTGCCTACGGTCTCTTGGACAACATAGTAGATGTCCCCTACTTCGGACGACGGCACGACACGCGCATGATTCAGCTTGCGGATTTCTGCGCATACGCTGTCTTCCGATACTACGACTACAACGATGATGATCATCTTAACATGGTTCTGCCTCGTTTCGACAGAAGAGCACCAGGAGGACCGCCGGAGGGGTTGAAACACATTACAGAGGAGAAGGACTGCCCATGTGTAGCCTGCAGTTGGAGACATGGGCGCCAACGCACGCGGTTCAGGCGCACATGAGAGATTACGGAAGTCAGATGCTCCGGACGGGCAACAGACAACCGTCTCTTGCCCCCTAGGATTGCAGCGGTAGTCGCTATCTCCGCCGCCCTGATCTCAGCGGAAAACTAACGCTCTCTACATCGCCGAAGGCGAAGATTCCAACTGAGGCGACCAGTATGTTGAGCAGGGCCGAGATCCTCTCTTTTCTTGAGATCCGCGAAGCGAAGACGTAGCCGCAAGACGGTTGACCGATGTTCGTCCGTAGTCGATTTCCGGCCTTCTCTCGTTGTGAGCCCTGTACTCGGGAGTTCGTGTATGCTTTATTTGTCGTGTACATGGGATGATCTCATGCGGGAAGAGGAAGTTGTGCTTGAAAACAATGGAATGAAGTTGGTCGGGAGGCTCGCAGTTCCCACTGCCCAGCCCATCGCATGCGTCGTGCTATTTCACGGGTTCACTGGATGCAAGGATGAGTCCGGGAACCTCTTCGTCAACACTTCGAAAGCACTAGTTGAGTTGGGCATGGCCTGCCTGAGGTTCGACTTCAGGTTCTCCAAGACGGACACGAACGCCAGTGAGAGCGAAGGAAGGATAGAGCAGATGATGGCCTCTGAGTGGATATCTGACGCCAGGGTCATTCTCGGCGAATCTCGGAAACGGTTCCCGGGAGTAAGGGTCGGCGCGATCGGTCTGAGCATGGGCGGCCTCGTGGCGGTTAACGTCGCATCTGAAGAACTTTTTGACGCTCTCGTAACATGGTCAGCCCCCGCAGATATCGCGGCCGTCAACGTCGACAGCAAGGTAGTCGACCGGGTCCAGTCAGTCATGGGAGAAAGGTTCGAGGCATTCGTGCAAGATACGATGAAGCATAACCCGATCAACGTGGCCAGCTCGATGAAGGTACCCTACCTTGCAGTAGCCGGGGAGTTGGATCCAACGGTTCCGTCCAGCGAGGCGAGGAAGTTGTTTGATGCAGCCAAAGGGAAGAAGTCCGTGTACCTAGTGGGAGGAGCAGACCACGTGTTCTCGGAGCATCAGAGGGAAGCTATCGACATATCCGCTGCATGGCTGAGGAGTGTGTTGGTTGACTGAGATGGCTTCGCTACCTCTGCGCTAGCCCAACGTTTGCTACTTCCTTCTTGCTGCGACTATCTTCACGACGTCATTGTCTCGCAGCCTGTAGTCCCTGGGCAGCCTGAGGCCAGTCCTGGCGTCTATCGCATAGATGAAGCTCTCCGCTAGGTCGGTGTGAACCTTCATTGCCAGATCCAAAGTGGTCGACCCGGAGGGCATCAGATGTGCGTCCGGTAGCACGTTTCCGCGGCTGTCTGCCAGCTTCCTTTCGTCCTCCACGGGATATATGGTGTTCATGGAGAGGAGCTTGAAGACCGCGAAGTCAACTGCGAACTGGACCCCCGTTCTCATCCACTTGTCAAGCACTCGCTCCGAGACGTACGACAGCGCCCACTTCTGCTTGTCCGACAACTTGTCCTGCGAGATGACATCGAACTTCTCTTGCCCAGGCACGTATTTGACCAATCCGGCCTTCTCCGCCCTCCTCAGGGCGAGCTCAGCTTCGGCTGCGCACGGTATCACGAACTTAGTCCCGAACCTCTGAACCAACCTGTCGTAGTTCTCGTCGGCTGTGGCTATGTCCATCTTGTTCGCGATCACTATGGTCGGCTTGGAGGCCGCCCTGAGGTAGGACGAGTACCTCACGTAGTCGTCGTCGTTCCACCTTTCGAAATCCTTGTCCTGGAGTTCGGAGTCGGTCAGGGCTTGCTGTGCATGATCAGCGCTGACCTTCAGGCCTGATAGTAGAGCAGAGATGGACGCAGCTACGCCCAGCGTCCTGGTCTCAGTCATTCTGGACACCTTTCGGGCGTTCTCCTTGATGACCTTCACGAACCACATGACAAGTTCGTTCTCGGTCTCCTCGGAATCACGAATGGGGTCGCCGGTTCCGGGCTCGGCTATCCTACCCTGTTCGTCAACGCTGCCGGAAGCGTCCACGATGTGCAGGAGGGCGTCGGACGTCATCGCGACTTGCAGGAATTGGTTCCCCAGGCCCATGCCCCTCCAAGCTCCCTTGATGAGTCCAGGCACGTCAACTATTTCGACAGGCAGGAATCTCCAACCGTCTATGCACGCCGAGTTTTTCGCATTGTCTTGCACGTTGAACTCCCTACACACGCACCTAGTTTGGGCGAAGCAGGCTCCCTCGTTCGGCGTCTTGGTCGTGAAGGGGTAGGTTGACACCTCAGCGTTCATCAGGGTGGCCGCGTTGAAGAAGGTGGTCTTCCCCACGTTGGTCTTTCCGACTATGCCAAGCCTCACCATTCGAATGGTAAAGGGGGCTGGCGTGTTATAAGGTTGAGTGGACTAGCCCCCCGACTCGGCATTGGGCTCAGACGGTTGTGGACGGTCTGCCATGCGATCACGTGGGGCTCTGCAGATCGCTATCTCACCCCACCGGTACGGCCGTACCGAGACTGCGACCACTATGAATACCTCTAGGACTTCTGATATGTCGAAGTCAACTCCGATGACTCCTTTCGCCCCCATGGCAGCGACCTTCTTGGTAACGTCGCGAGGCTTCTAGCTTGGCCTTCTCCAGTTCCTGTAGATAGGCGTCTGACCCTCCTCCTAGTATTGCCTTGAATCCTACCGCGAAGTGACCGAGCGCGCCCTCACAGTCTGTCCGAGTACGACACTCGGGCTTCTGGGTGCCCTCTTTCCAGGAATGTCGCTCGTGTTCGAAAGGCGCATGTTGATGGTTTTCGGGAGTTCCTATGTCGCGGCCAGTATTCGTGATTCTCACAGCAAAGCCATCGCTCAAGGGCCAACGATCAGAAGAAGGCGAGGCGAGTAGCCTTTCCGCCTCCGACCGTCGACTGAACCCTTTTCCTTACACTCTCAACGTATGCTCTCATTCAAGCGGAGATGAAGTTCTCAGGTTTCCCACATTGTCAGCATCACTTGACCGCTGCGTATAAAGTGTTGTTCTACCTGACGAGGCGAACGATGTTGTCCCGTCCTCTTCTCATCCTGACGACCCTGCCCTCCTCCTCGAGGCGCTTCAGTATCTGCGAAACCTTCGTCCGGGAGAAGCCAGTTTGCCTGACCATCTCGGACTGGAACATGACTCCTCCTGTTGTATCGAGAAGTCTCAGCACTCTCTCGACATCTGTGATCAGGACTTCCTCCAGTACCTTTGCCTTGGGCCCTCTGCGGATCGCCACAACGAGGACCACTAGTCCTATCGCGACCAGCGCAGCAACCCCGCCAAAGACGATAAGCCAAACCGGGTACGGCGCAACTACGTCCACCAATGCGACGTTGCTTCTGATCAACCTATCTGATGTCAGCGCCAAGACCTGCCAGCTGCCCTCTTTGTCGGCACGGATCGCGTCCGAGAAAGCTCCATCCGGCGAAGTCGTAGCAGAATGTGCCACCACGGTCCCATTTGGGCAGGAGTACTCTATGATGACCTGAGTCTGGGTCACAAATGGGGTCAACGTACCTCTGACGATTAGAACTTCGCCCTTCTCCAAGCGGTTTCTCTCGGTACGAAGCGCTATGGAAATCGGCTCAATCCTGAATCTGGGTTCCCCGTCGCCGAACCTCCTCCTTCCTCGCCAAGTTATCTCCTTCTCGTTCAAACCATCTGCAGGGGGCGACCATGCCGCAAACTCGTATCGCCCGGCGCACTTGACGACAAGGGTGTCATCTTCGTAAAGGTACAGGCCACCAACGAACACGTCACCGCAATATATACTAGATCCATCGATTTTTCCGAATCCTGTCCACCTGAACCTGTATCTAATCACACCGAAGCTTCCGGTCGCAGTAGTCAGAAGGGCAGCTTCAACTGAAATATCGTCCGCGCGCATCGGTCTTCCAGTGGCATCGGACGCTGACCGGAGCAGGATCGTGGTTACATTCCGGAACTCTTCCTCGAGGAGCGGCCTGTACTGATCGAACTGCGACAAATAGCGTTCGAATGCGATTCTGTCAGTGTCCGTCCTTAGAGGGATCGTCCGCTCTATCGTCCAAGTGGCCGATCCGTCCTCACCGACGAATATCGTGTAGGTCGTGAGCGAAGGCTCGAGCGCCGAGGCCCCTCGCTGTGGAAATGCGAGTACAGTGACCAACACCAACGACGCCGCCCTCAAGCAGCGAGAGCGGACAGAGCTTCCTCTGACTTCAGTCATCGCTCTTCTGGGAACGGTCGATCCAGTCACCTTGACCGAAACCCTAGGAACTAATAACTCCTACCAAGGTAGCCCAGGAGGCCCGATGGGAGGCACGGGCGGAAGAGGCACAGGCGGTAATGGAGGCGCCATGCCTTCGTCTTGACTACCTGCGTCACTTCCTCCGTCACCGCCTTCCTCTCCGTCAGATCCCTCCGTCGAATTGTTGGAACTACCCGCGGGGATTGAGCCAGGCCTTCCAGCGGGAGGTTCCCTTCTCACGCCCTCAGCTATGGACCGTCCCAGTTCAGATAGCTCTTGGCCCAGTCTCACGTTGTATTCCACAAGCGCCTGAGCCCTCGCCTTGAGTTCCTCAGCAAGCTGCTGCCCAAGCTCACTAAGGTTCTCACCCAGAGTACCCATCCCCCTGGCTGCGGCTGCTGTGTCAGCTCCCAGTCTACGCATTTCGGCGGCGAAGCTCGCGCTGTCTATCTCTCCTTCTTCCAGCTGGAGGATGAGCTGCTCACGTTCGGCTCGAATCTCCTCTATCCTAGAGCGAAGGACGTTGGTCTCCTCTTCGATGATGCGAAGTCTTTCCTCTTGAGTCTGAGCGATCATGAGTCTTGTGTCCAGTATGAAGCTCTCGATTCCAGCTTGGTGTTCAATAGTGAGCTCCTTGAAAGCCGAAGATATCTCTATGCCTAGATTGCCAGCCTCTTCTACCGGAAGGAGGGTGCTCGCCGAAGTTGACAACAGCAGAAGTACGAGCAAGACCTGAATGGTCGACGCACCAATTCCTTCTCTTGGACCGGTCGGGTCAGGAACCCTCTCAACGCCGTTTCGCGACATCGCCCATACGCGAGAGATGGGTGGATTTATCGGTTTTCGGGCTGAATTCGTTTGAAAAACGAACTTTCTTGGAACTCGTCCTACAGAATCATCAACGATCGTCCAGAATCGTCAAACGGGTGTGCTTTCGTCGGTCCCAGAGTCCCACTTCGGTCCGTAGAAGGAATAAGTGCCTCGCATGCACCAAGGAGGATGTATGACCACGATTAGAGAACTCAGAATAGACGACATGATGTCAGTTAGATCCCTCGCAAATCGTTGTCTTACGCGGGACGCGATCACGGACGCTTCATTGAAGAGGATCACATTCGGGGACCCCAACTTCTCGAGCGGCCTCTTCGTCGTGGCTTTGGAACACGGTGAGGTCATTGGCTGCATGTTGGGGGTGAGGAGGACGAAATCGCCTCGGGAGGTCGTTGAAGCTCAGAGTGGTGTAGGCTGGCTGAAGTTGTTCTTGGTCTCCGAAAATCACCGGAGGAGAGGGATCGCGACTACGATGTTAGGGGAGCTGGAACGCAGGTTCAAGGAGGCAGGCGTCGAGAAGATCCGGGTCGCAGACTTTGCAGGTTGGACGCTTTTCTCTGGTATTGACCTGATGTATGAGGAAGCCGTGGCCTTTCTTCTCTCAAGAGGCTTTAGCAAGGTGGGAGAGGCGGTTGACTACGAGGTTGACCTCCTTGACTTCCACGTGCCGCGAAGAATACCTGAAATAAGGCTGGACGGATCAACTGTGAGAAAGGCCAATCCTGGTGAGAAGGACAAGCTCTCTGGATGGGTGAAAGAGATGTTCTCACCATTCTGGGGTTTCGAGGTCTCGGAGGCATTCAGGTTCGACGAGCCCAAGCTTTGGATCGCCGAGAAGGAGGACAGAATCTTGGGATTCTCAGCCTATGGCGCGCTTGAGCCGCACTGGTTCGGACCAATAGGAGTGGATCCTGACTCTAGGGAGAAGGGGCTGGGAACAGTTCTTCTCTTCAACTCTCTGTCTTCGATGAGGGACGAGGGACAGCGGATGGCGGTGATACCTTGGACTAGCCTTCTCTTCTTCTATTCGCAAGTGCCAGGAGTCAAGAGGATAAGGCACTACTGGATAATGGAGAAGCGCCTGTCTCCAACTTGAGTGCCGACCCCCTGCCTCCTCCCCCAAGATCTCCTTTCTTAGCGCCTTCTTAAGCGATTGGCTCAACGCCCTCAGGGCCAGTTCGATCCCACTGGAGGGAAGTAGATGAAAAGGTGACTTATCCTATCACTCTCGCCCATGTATATCTCTCCGGATCTTCCCGTGACCATGCTGTCGAACTCGTGCCCGTGCCAGTACTGGTCCGAGTGCGCGAGCGGGATGCCCAGATCTCTCAGGTCCCCAGTGCGTGGGTCGTACCTGAACAGATGGGCCACCCCACCGTGCCTGCCTGAGATGCCGTAGATCCTTTCGTCCCTGCCAACCGTTATCGCCCTGGTCCTCGGCTGAGAGGTGGGCTTTCCTAGCGAAGTGATCTTCCTGCTGACTGCGTCGAAGCGGAAAAGGGCACCGTCTGCAGTCCCGCCGCCGTATATCACGCCCGAACCCTGATCCACGGCCATCGAGTCGACCCTATTGTAGACCCAACGCCCCGCGAGAGAAGGTATCTCAATCCCGAGATCGCCCAACTTCTCTGACTCTGGGTCGAACTCGAACAGCCGACCCCATCTCTTTCCTCCGAGAACGTGTCCATCGCATCCGACCACAAGGCAACTTGAGAACTCAGCCAGCTCGTCGACCGGACCGTAGAGCCTGGAGGACCTCGAGGTCACATCCATCGAGAAAAAGGTTCCCGTGGTCGACGTCAGGCCATAGATCCTTTCCCTCTTTGGATCGTACGTCATACAGGCTATACCCTCATCGGGCTTGGGCAGCTCAACTGGTTCAAGCTTGGGCTCGGAGGGCTTCCAAGACCAAGTCTCCCTATAGTCCGTCTTGAAGCTGAGCATCTTGCCCCCGTCGTTTCGCCTTGTGCCAACGATGATCGTCCCATCCTCGCAAGCCACAACTGAACTCCTCACAGTCGATCCCTCGTCGACGACGCATACGTCAACGACCCTGTCCACTTCGGGATCATAGATGAACAGGTGTGATCGTGCGCCGGAGGTTGCACCAATGACCCTTCCCTTCGAATCGAGGGCAAGCGAGGTTATTGCCGACTCGCCTGGCGGTATAGGTTTCACTACCCCTTTCCAGCCAAGGTGCCTTAACACCATCCTGCCCTCGCTGACGTACGCGGACCTCTCGTATCGGGTCGTTGCTTCGGCCAACATTCGTTCCATTTCGCTCGGGGGACCAGCATCCACTGGCCGGATCTCAAATGGCGGCTTGGGCCATTGCCTCTTGTCGAGATCACCCTCCAGGTCCATCAGCCCCACCTCCTCACGCTTGCGAACGACGATGCGACCTTCTTCTCCTGGGGACTGTACCTGAATATGCCAGTCGGCCTGTTGGCGCAGGAAGCGAAGTAGAGCTGCCCATTCAAGTCAACGGTCGCCTTCGCTATGTACTGCGCGGTCCTCCCCTGGCCGTCTTGAACCGGGCCGATCTCTTCCCTTTCAAGGGTCTCGGTGTTCATCTTGATCAAGTACATCCCCTTCGGGTTTTTCCAGTGGACGTAAGTGCCGAAGTAGAGGAATCCGTCCGGACCGAATACGAGTCCGCCAGTGTGATGGTTACCGAAGTCAGCCCAAGCCGGCCCCGCTTCTTCGGGCCTGTAAGCCCATCCCAGGTCATGGACCTTTCCCTCGGGCCCGTCGAAGGGGTCGTACCTGAACAACCTGTTGTCCAACAGCCTGATGTCAGCGTTCCAATGTACCCCGTATATGCTCTCTCCATCTGGCGAAGGGGCTGCGTCGTACACCAAGTTGTAGGACCCGTCTCGATAATCAGCAAACGGGATCTTCGTCTCCAGGTGCTTGAGGGTGTCAGTGTCGGGGTCGTACTTGACGATGTAGCCGTAGTCGTCGACCGTGTACGCGTTGTCCTCCTTGTCCAAGAAGACGCTCTGGGGGTTCACGTCGCCTATTCGGCCTAGGTCATGGTACTCATTCGAGTCCAGCTCATAGACGTAGAAGTGGTCGCGCGGGTAGGTCACGCCCACCAGCTTCCTGTGGCTTTGACATAGAGCCATAGCTCTAGACCCCTCGTTCAGTGACATGTTGCCGAAGTCGGAGACTTCCCCGCTCGCTGGGTTGTAGTTGAAGATGTGGAAGCCAGTGAACATCCTTTGAGGGTCGTCCCAGCAGTTCCAAGGCCTCCAAACGAAGTCCCCGATTGGCGCACCCGTACAGTGTGTGGCCCCGTAGAGCGTGCCATCGTCAGAGGGGACGAGGCAATAATGGATCTTGCTATGTGTCGCGTGCCCGTTGTCGGGTGGCTCACCCAGGGCCTTCGCCACATCCAGGAGGTACCTAACCTTGTCATGCATTGGGTCATAGGACACGAGGAATACCCCCAATCCGCCCGTCATCTCGCCGCAGACTCCCACGTAGACTAGTCCGTCCCTACCAGTTGTAATCGACCAACACGTGTCGTGGACCGGGAGTTTCGAGAAGAAAATCGGCTTCATTCTTGGAGATTCTCCCAACTCTTCGGTGGGGGTAAAGTCATCGCTTATAGGCGTTGCGAGAGTCCTAGGGGAGCGATCCTCCGTTGTGCGCGCTTAACTGGCATGGCAATTGAAGTTGAAGGCTAGCGATTTCCTAATGGGTAATGGAGAAGCACTTGTCTCCTACCCAAACCTCGTCGTCGACGTCGTCGCATCGTTCAGTCAGAAGTAGCACCTGCTAGTCTTATATACGGCAGGTTCCCTATCATAAGTGAGCCGATGGCAACCTCAATCCAAGTCAAGAGGGAGTATGCGGAGGACTCCAAGAGCTTCGACGGACTACTCCACAAGCTTGATGAGGAATACGGTGGCAAGTGGGTTGCGATTCTCGAAAGCGGGGACATCATTGCCAACAAGGACCTGAGCCGAGTTCATGCCATGGCTAAGAAAAGGACTGCCAACATCGTGTTTGTGTTTCGCGCTTACAAGAAGGGTCAACTCTTCTTCCGCTAGGTTGCCTTGTCCTCCGCTGAGTACACAAAGAGTCCTGGAGAGCCCCACTTCGTTGCTGTGCGGGTGGAGCGAACGAAAGAGGTGTTCACCCACGCTAGGGCCCTTGTGGACACAGGATCCACGAAATGCATGGTACCGAAGGTCGACAACGACAAGACATTCCATCTTGAGAAGGCTGGCCGTGATAAGGGAGTCAGCACAGCACTGGGCAAGGCGGACTATGACTGGGTCATCATTCCGAGAATTTCCCTCATGAGGGAGAAGCAAACCTACATTGGTCCGTTTCTTGTCACATACGACCTTGAGGAGACCGGTTTAGCCCTAGAGAATGTCGAGACGTGGTTGGGGGATGAGTACATAGTAGGAATGAACTTCATGGACAAGTTCGACGTAACTCTGACCAAAGACGGTCACATCATCTCCAAGAAGTGAACTCGGCACGCGAGACACGCGTTGCAGTCCTTACCTAGTCTGTCCAGCCAATCGTTCAGGGAGCGTTGGGGATCACTGGCATGGCAAATGGAGTTGAAGGCTAGCGCCCGCCCATTGGATGGTGGGAAAGAAGCTGGAGTTGTCCGCATCTCACAACGAGGCAAGTGGCTTCAGTGACATGGTTCTGGCCACTCGAATGCTTTTATCTGATCGGGCCAGGGCACCACGACCATGGCCGCGCCGGTTCTCACCGTGACAGGAAAGACTCTGCCCGAGGTATGGGAGAAGTCGCTCCTCCTCCTTTGGGAGACAGGCATCAGAGTTCCGACCGAGTACGACAAGGAAGGTGATGAGCCCAGTCTTGACTGCACCATGGTAATGGTTGTTAAGGAGCCAATGTCAGAGCCTAGGCTTCACCTCGCCATCCCGGGAAGCTTCAAGGACCTCGAGAAGTATCGTCGAGAGGTTGTTGACGGGGTCCACGACCACTGGGTCGCTCCAGAGGAAGGAAAGTGGACCTACACCTATCACCAAAGGTTGTTCACATACGATTTCGAGGGAAACAAGGTAGACCAGATAGCGCTGGCCTTGGACAGGCTCACAAAGGCGCCGCATACTAGGAGGGCTCAGGCCATAACTTGGGACGTGAAGCTCGATCCGCACACTGATGACCCGCCCTGCCTACAGCGCCTATGGTTCCGATGCACGGAGCAGTCCGGCGTGCCCAGGCTCAACATGAATTCTCACTGGAGGTCGAGGGATGCCTACAAGGCAGCGTTCATGAACATGTTTGCCCTCGCGGACCTGCAAGCTAGAGTCGCCAAGATGCTTTCCGACAGAATGGGCAAGGAGATATCGGTGGGCCAGTACGTGGACATATCGGATTCCTACCATCTGTACGGCGCGTATTTCTCCGACTTCAAGTCGAGGTTCATGAAAGCGATGGCGGAGAGGGACTTCTTCTCCGCAACGCCCGGGAGGTCGCGGACGCTGAGATCGGATGACCCTGTTGCCCTGAGGGAGTTCGAGGCTGCAAAGAATGAGTTGCAGGCTGAGAGGGCTCGCATGGGCGATTAGACCGGAGGGCGGTTTTGGCGCGATTCTGAATCGGCAAACCACATCAGACATATAATCGTCGAGAGCATCGAGGCGGCATGCCTGCTCGGCAACTGGATCGAAAGATGCAGAAGGGGTCTTCGATCGAGTTCGTCACTCGTGGGCCTAGGCCCCGCGTCACGCTGGTCGCGCCGCGCAGCCGGCCGATCGAAATCACCCCCACAAGAAGCGGCAACAGATACAGGGTCGAGTACTCTCAGACTGACGAGGAGGGCATGTATGTGTTCACAGTGCAGACCGGAAGAAAGGTGTCAAAGCAATGGTTCGCGGTGGGAGACGTTGTGTTCGACTGGGTGCCGGCGTCCTTCGCATTGAGGGATGAAGGCAGGTACGTGGAGCATCTCATTACGTCATTCTCTCAAATGGGGAACGTGGTTGTCGCTCACAGTCTGTGCAGCTGGAGGGGGACGGAATACCCGAGCCGCGCGTTCAGAACTGCAGAGAGCGTCAGGCTTGACCCTGTCGAGCTGATACTGTGCAAGTCGGCTGATGTGGGCGTGGCAGTGCTGCTTGCGTACCACTGGGTACCTGAGACCGACGTGGACATGTGGAGGCACCCGGGCGAGAAGCAGGTGCGCTCGGCAAGGAAGATGATCAGGGAGCTCCACGGGTTGTACGCGACGCATCCCTCAATGGGTGGTTTCTATTGCTATTGGGAGCCGGGCGATGTGCTGCAGAGGCCCTACTACGAAGCCACGACGCGCTACATCAAGTCAATCGACCCGGGCCTTCTCACGGGCGCGGCTCCTTACATCTTCTCGACTGACAGGTACCACGGGGGTACGTTACCCTTGATGCCAGCCGCCCTCTCTTCGGTAGATACTCTGGATTTCATCGTGCCGCAGTCCAGCGTGGCAGTCTATCCGTACCCAATCAACCGAACCAAGGACCACTTGGCTTTGACCGTCGCGTCCACATCTCGCAAGCCCACGGCGATGGCGGTGGGGCACGTGGAGACGTTTCCCAGATACTTCGTTGAAGGCGAGAGGCTTCTCCCCTCAGATGTCATAATCGGACAGATATTCAGCGCCTCATTGACCAGGGGAGCTTCGGGCATAGCGACCTTCGTCTACTCATACGTGGCCGATAGAGAGAACAGGGCCTTGGCAAAGCTCAGGGAGGCGATAGCCTTCTTCAGGAGGACAGCGGACTTGCGAAGGTCGCCTAGGTCGATTGCCGCCTTCATCCCCTTGGACCCGACATACTGGCCCACAATGGGCACGAGGGTCCTCAGGAGACTGCGATCTGTGGGTCTAGACGTTGATCTGATTCAAGCTCCCCTTCATTCCCGAGGTGGTATGGGCCAGGCGAACGTTGTGTTGTTACTCGATCCTCCAGAATTAGAGGCACACGAGGCAGCAGCCCTTGCGGAGACGTGTAGGTCGGGAAGTTCACTGATCGTCCTTGGATATCCACCTTCCGGGCTTAGGGAAGTCCTCGGAGTCGAATCAAGGAACGTTGGGAAGTACGGAGGGCTGAAGCTGACGAAGCGAATCGGGCCCAGGATCAAGGAGGGAGAAATCAGACGTTTCGGATTCGAACTGGTATTCTGTCCGACGCTCCTTGGCGCGAGGCCGTTGGGGGTCTTCGAGTCCATACCCCCGGGATTTCAGCCTGGGGCCTTCTCCGTGACGAAGAACAAGTTCGGAAGGGGAACTGCATACTTCGTGGGCGTTCCCTCACTCGCCACGCTAGAACGGATTCCAGAGTTACTTCTTGATCTGATTGAGGAAGGGTCGCCCCCGGGTCTGACGGCCTTGTCGTGGGAGATTAGGGGCTTGTCTGAGGACAGTGACCTCATCACCTCGACCGATTCCATGGCAATGGTGAATCTGGGAGAACAGGGCATTCAGGTTGGCGTCCGCTACAAAGGACCGATGGCCTCAAAGCGCATCTGTGTCGTTGATTTCATAGGGAAACGCGAGCGGTCCGAGGACATCAATCAAGAGCTCGACATCGCTCTCGAACCGTTCAGGCCGACATTGCTCGAGCTCGTAGACTAACGCCGTCATTAACGTGTTCAGCAGCTTGAGACTATAGCCGTCACTCAGAGGGCTTCCCTTTCCTAGTTAGGCTGATTATCCTGTGTTGAAGCGCTAGTAGTCTATCAGGGTAGAAGAGCTTGCTCGCGCCGTATATCACGACGGATGTCAGCATGAGTGAGTAGGGTATCCCTATGATCACCTCCGAGGGTATTGCTCCGAACAATATCTCCCTCGAGGCAAGTATGGGATATGCGGTCGGAAGAGCGTAAACAAGCAGCTGCAGCGGCAGCGGCAGGACCGAAATGTTGGCGCCGAACGAAATCACGAGGAAGGGTATCAGCGTGGGGACCACTATGACACCTATCATCGACGTTGCTATCCTGACATCGCTGCTCAGCGCACCTATTATCACTCCCAAAGATGTGGTAAAAAGGATCGCGCACAATATCGAGACTGCGAGGAAGACATATGCCTCAAGAGGAGGCTCGATGAAGGGCCGGAACCCGGGTGCGATTGCCGCTCCTGAAGGACCTAATGGGAGCGACGAGCTCATGGAACTCATATAGAACATGAACCCGACCACATAGATGGCGGCACCTGCTACAGCAACTGCGAGGGATCCAGCCAATTTCCCCGTCAGTATCTGCACCCTCTCGATCGGGAACGTCAGGAGGGTCTCGAGAGTTTTCTCCTCGTTCTCGACAGCCGTCGCGGTCGCCGCGATTTGCGCGACCACCAGAGATAGCACGAACATGATCATAGGCACGAACAGTCCTTGGGTGGAAAGCAGACCCAAGATCGCTCCCGGCGGGAGGTCGAACCTTTGCCCCCGTATCACCGACGACGAGTACAGCACCACGGGGTCCCTGGCGAAGTCCGGGCTCAGACCTGGCGAACGTGACGCAATGATTATGTCACTCAGATACATCGAGTATGTCTCCAGCAGGGCGCGGATGCCCTCGGAGACCGCTACGTCGGATAACGTGGGGCTCTCGACCAAGTAGTACGTGGCTAAGGCAGCCCTCCTCGCCGAGGTTATGTTTGCAGTAAATTCGGGAGGGATGACCACCAGAGCCCTGAGGCCATTCGCTCTGCATTCCTCTAGTGCAGGCACAAGTTGGCCGGCGAGGACGGTCACATTCGTCCCGACAGACTCCAAGTAGAGCACCAAGGACTGCCCGATGGGTCCTTCATCGAGATCGAGAACGCCGACTGGCAACCCCTTGATCCTCACATCTGTGACACCTTTCATGGAAGCCTCAATCAGGTACCCCATCAGTGGGAACATCAGCAGGGGCACGACCAATCCGACGTATATCCTCGGATCCCTGAGGAGATCCTTCACCTCCTTCTCGACGAGCGCGAAGAGCTTCCTATGCATGAGGCACCACCTTCATGAACACTTCCTCAAGGTTGGCAGCGGAGTGGGCCGCAGTGAGTTCCGCAGGAGTGCCCTCATCCGCGATTCGACCGCTATGCATTAGGGCCACCCTGTCGCACAGGAACTCCACCTCCAACATATTGTGGCTGGACAGCAACACGGTCAGGCTCTTCTCTTTCGCGAAGTCCTTTATCATCCCTCTGACCTTGTACGATTGGACTACGTCCAAGCCGTACGTGGGCTCGTCCAGGATTGCCACCTTGGGCTTCGTCATGAGAGCTCTGGCTATCTGGAGCCTCCTCTTCATCCCCTTGCTATAAGTCCGCATCCTGTCCCTGATCCTGTCCCCCAAGCCTGAGACCTCGACAGCGTATTCCCTGGCTCCAGCGGCGTCTCCTGTCGACTCGAAGTATATCCTAGACACTATGTCCAAGTACTCATGACCTGTCAGATTTCTGTACGTGCCAGCGTCCTCGGCCAGGTAAGAGATAATCCCTCTCACGGTATCCGCTTCGCCGACCACATCGTGGCCAAATACCGATGCCCTCCCCGAGCTGGGCATTAGAAGAGTGGCAAGTATGCGAAGGGTGGTCGTCTTTCCTGCTCCGTTCGGGCCGATCAGCCCGTACACCTCGCCCTGATCGACCGAGAACGAAATGTTGTCAACCGCCTTTACCTCGCCGAAAATCCTCACGAGGTTCTGCACTTCCAGGGCAATCAACTTCTCGCTCGCGACTACCCTCGAGTCCTTTCCTTAAGAAAGTTGCTGAGGGCGACGACCCACCTGAGGCTCAGGTCCTTTGCCTATTCCACGAGTAGCTTGATGAGGAGCATCGCCAGGAACCCCAACAGAAGAGCTGCGAGCTGGGTGACAGAATCAGATAGGCCTGCTGAGCTGACCCTCCTGAGTTCTGGGATTAGGTCGGCGCACGCCACGTACACGAAAGCACCCGCCCCAAACGGCACTAAGAACACGACGAGGTCTTGCACAAAGGGGGATAGGATCATCGAGGTAGCCGCGCCTAGGACGGACGTGAGCGCCGTTAGGAAGTTGTAGAACATCGCCCTTTTCCTTGTGAAACCTGCGTAGACCAGCACACCGAAGTCCCCCATCTCCTGTGGCACCTCATGCATTATGACCGCGAGCGTTGTGGTCAAGCCCACGGTGACGCCCGCCAGGTACCCCCCACCAATTATCAGTCCGTCGATGAAGTTGTGTACGCCGTCGCCGAACAGGTTCATGAAACCCAGCGTATGCGGGTGGACCTCAGAGGTGGGGACATGGCAGTGCCTCCAATATACGAATTTCTCGACCACAAAGGAGACAAGTATTCCAGAGAACAGGAACATGGATACCTCGAGGGTGACACCAGCTCCCTCGGTGGCCTCCGGAAGCAGGTGGAAAAGAGCACCCCCGAGCAAGCCCCCTGCGGAGAAGCTGACCAAGAAGAGGAGCAACTTCGAGAAGACTTCGTGCTTAGGCAATAGCGTAAGCAGCCCCACGAACGAAAACAAGCTGACCACCGTGACGCTCGCAAGCGAGTACAACCAAGTCTCCAACATCCGGGAATCTGCCGATGTTACGGCTTGCTATTAAGAGTTCTCGGGCGCGATGAAGGGCATGTCTTCTCAAGAGTCCTCGAAGGGGCTCGTTGGTCTGCGCCTCTTCATCTCAGTCGGTCGGCTGCCTAATCGTTATATCGGTTCAGACGCCACTATGGGGAGGTGGTAAGTTTGCCGCAACTGGCGATCAGAGGTGGCGCACCGGTGAGGACGAAGCCCTTTCCATCGTGGCCCATCTTTGGCAAGGAGGAAGAGGAAGCCCTCACTCAGGTTCTGAGGACCGGAAAGTGGGGGATAGGCGGGACCAAGAACGCCGAGTTCTCAGAGGCCTTCGCGAAGTGGCTGGGCGCCAAGCGAGTGGTCACGTGCACCAACGGCACCGCGGCGATCGAGATCGCGCTAAAGGCCGCAGGTATCAAGCCTGGGGATGAGGTGATCGTTCCCGCATACACATTCGTGGCCACTGCAAGTTCCGTGTTGTCGATAGGCTCAGTGCCCGTGTTCGCCGACATAGATCCCGAGACGTACATGCTCGACCCAGGCAACGCAGAGGAAGTCATGACCTCGAAGACAAGGGCGATCATCCCAGTGCACATCGGTGGATGTCCGGCCGACATGGATGAGATCCTGAAGCTGGCCGAGGGGCATGATCTTCGAGTCATAGAGGACGCCGCTCAAGCTCACGGAGCTGAGTGGAAGGGAAGAAGAGTTGGAGCCATAGGGGACCTAGGGATCTTCTCTTTTCAGTCCACAAAGAACATCACGGCTGGAGAAGGGGGAGCGATCGCGACTGACAACGATCAATATGGAGAGGATGCGTGGTCGATAATGAACGTCGGCAGGAGAAAGGACAAGCAGTGGTACGAGCACTTCCTTCTAGGAAGCAACTTCCGCATGACCGAGTTTCAGGCGGCCATCCTTTTGGCGCAATTGACGCGCGTGGAGGGGCAGATGAAGACCAGGGACAGGAACGCGGAATATCTTACTAAGAGGCTGAACGAAGTGGAAGGCATAACGCCTGTCAAATCCTATCCCCAGGTCACGAGGCACGCCCACCACCTGTACATAATGAGGTACGACAAGGGTTCCTTCGGAGGAGGGCCAAAGGCAAAGTTCGTTGAAGCGATGAACAAGGAGGGCATTCCGATTGGACCGGGTTACACCATCCCTCTCTACGAGTTGCCCGCAATCCGTAGCTACAGTCTGCCTTGGGTGAACTTGGACTACACCAAGGTCAGGTTGCCCGTAACCGACAGAGCATGCAAGGATGAAGGAATCTGGTTCACGCAGAACCTTCTTCTGGGCACTGAGAAGGACATGGACGACATAGTCGATGCGATGCTGAAGATCAAAGGGCACCTCAAGGACCTCGCGTAGGCAGAGTGGTCAGCCGCTGAAGAACAGGGGAAACCCTGCCGAAAGCATTATCTGAGAGATAGCCACATCGACGGGTCGATGGACACATATCAGGCTGCCACTCAAAGGCGAACCATCAGACGCTTCAAGCAGGACGAGATCCCAGCCGATATCCTGAGAAGATTGCTGAACGCTGCAAGGCTTGCACCGTCGGGGGCCAACCTTCAACCTCTCGAATACATCTTGGTGTCGGATCGCGAGGTCGTCAGCCAAGTGTTCCAGTGCTTGAAGTGGGCCGGATACATAGCACCCGCAGGAGATCCACCAGAGGGCAAGGGGCCTGTGGCCTACGTGGTAGTTCTCCTCAACAGGAAGATCAGGGAAGCTGGGGGCGACCACGACGCCGCTGCAGCGATCGAGAACATGCTTCTTGTGGCTCACGCAGAAGGGATAGGCACATGTTGGATAGGCTCAGTTGACAGGGTGAGGTTGGCTTCGATCCTTTCCATACCATCCAGCCACGAGATAGACTCGGTGGTCGCACTTGGCTACCCGGACCAGAGGTCAGTTGTGGAGGAATACAAGGGCTCCATCAAGTACTGGAAGGATGAAGCGGATATCATGCACGTCCCCAAGAGGGCGCTGAAGGACATAGCGCACATCAACAAGTTCGGAAGGAAGTTGCTGGGCTGAGTGGGAGGAGCCCGAGCTCGATCCTCCTTGGAGGTCCGCGAGAACCCAGGGAAGCGAACGTTTTTAGGGAAAGCTCCGAGACCAGGCGTCGCGCGATGAAGCCTTGGCACGCCCTGGGAGTCGACGAGGTCTCACGGATCCTCGAGACAAGGCCGGGCGGTCTGACATCGGAGGAGGCCGGAGAGAGGCTAGCCAAGTATGGATACAACGAGCTGGCCGAGAGGAAACGAACCACCGCGCTTCAGATCTTCCTGAATCAGTTCAAGGACGTGTTCGTGATCATGCTTCTCATAGCGATAGCGATCTCGGTCGGCATAGGCTGGTACAAGAGCACGCTCCCGGGCCACGACGGCGGGCTTGACGAATATGTGGATGCGTTGACCATCGGCGCGATAGTCGCACTGAATGCCACTGTCGGGTTCATCCAAGAGTACCGCTCGGAGAAGGCTATCGAGGCCATGAAGAAGCTCTCGGCCCCCCGCGCCAGAATCATGAGAGACGGAGGCGAGGTGATCGTCCCTGCCAGGGAGGTCGTCCCGGGCGATATGCTTCACCTTGAGGCCGGTGACCGAGTAGCTGCGGACGCGCGCCTGATCGAGGTCGTTGAGCTGAGGACTGAGGAGGCAGTCCTCACTGGCGAGTCAACTCCTGTGGAGAAGGGGACTGACGTCATGCACGAGAAATCTCCAGTTGCCGATAGAAGGAACATGGTGTTCTCCGGGACGCACGCCACGTACGGCAGAGGGGTAGCCGTGGTGACGGAGACCGGGATGAGCACGGAGTTCGGCAAGATCGCCGAGATGGTACAAGCTGTAGAGGAGGAGGAGACCCCGCTCGCGCGGAAACTGTCGCTGTTCGCGAAGAAGATCGGCGCCCTTGTTTTGGTCGTCGTCGCGGTAGTCTTCGTACTTGAGCTCATTCGTGAGGGATTTCACTATGAGAATATCCTGGACATGTTCATGACGGCGGTCGCCTTGGCCGTTTCCGCCGTCCCTGAAGGTTTGCCCGCGGTTGTGACTGTCACGCTCGCTTTGGGCGTGAGGGATCTCGCGAAGAGAAACGCAATCACGAGACGCCTTGCCTCAGCGGAGACGCTGGGTGCTGTCACCGTGATATGCTCGGACAAGACGGGAACCCTTACCAAGGGAGAGATGACCTTGAGGAAGATATACGCTGGTGGCAAAGCTTTTGACGTAACCGGAGTAGGGTACGAATCTACCGGCGACTTCCTCTTGGAAGGGAGGAAGGTTGACCCGAGACAAGACGGTGACCTAATTCTTCTCTTGAGGGCAGCGACGCTATGCAGCAACGCCAGATATGACGGGACCAAGATCATAGGTGATACTACTGAAGGAGCCATCATCGTCGCAGCAGCGAAGGCGGGCCTCAAGCAGGAGAACGTTGAGCAGGAATACCCCAGGCTTCGCGAGGTTCCGTTCACTTCTGAAAGGAAGCGCATGACAACAGTCCATAGGTCACCCGAGGGAAGGGTATTCGTCTACTCCAAGGGTGCGCCCGAAGTGATACTGGAACGTTGTGCCACCACGATAGTGAATGGGGAAGTACAGAAGCTCGAGAGCAGGAAGAAGGAGCAGATTCTGGGGGTAAACGAGAAAATGGCCAGTGAAGCGTTGCGAATCTTGGGGGTGGCCATGAAGGAGTTGCCGCCAGAGGAACAGCTGGATTACGATAAGGAAGACCTCGAGGTCGGGTTGACCTTCATCGGATTGGCTGGAATGATCGACCCTCCGAGGGAGGCGGCCAAGGATGCGATAAGGAAGTGCGAGGAGGCGGGCATAAGGACGGTCATGATCACAGGGGACCATCGCCTTACCGCGGTATCCATAGCGCAAGAGCTGGGGATGGCGAAGGGAGGAATGGTTCTTACGGGAGCTCAGCTCGACAGCATGTCCGATGAGGATTTCGAAAGCGGAGTGGAGGATATCGCGGTCTACGCGAGGGTCACCGCGGAGCACAAGATGAGAATAGTCAAGGCTCTGAAGAAGAAAGGACACATAGTTGCTATGACTGGAGACGGGGTCAACGATGCCCCCGCTCTCAAGCAGGCGGACATCGGAGTTGCGATGGGGATATCAGGCACTGACGTCACGAGGGAGGCGGCAGACCTTGTTCTTGCGGACGACAACTTTGCCACAATAGTAAGCGCGATAGAGGGAGGCAGGACGATATACGACAACATACGCAAGTTCACGTTCTTCCTGCTCAGGTGCAACTTCGACGAGCTGCTCATCATTGGGACGTTTGCGATATTGGGACTCGAGGCGCCCTTGACAGCGGGCATGATCTTGTGGATAAACTTGGTCACGGATGGGGGACCCGCTGTAGCTCTAAGCATGGACCCCCCTGCAAGGGACGTGATGAAGAGGCCGCCGAGGGATCCGAAGGAGGGGGTCTTGCACGGACGTTTGGCGTCCATACTAGCCACGTTTGTTACCCAGTTCTTGGGAACCGGTGTCATATTCGCCTTGTCGTACTACTACTTGGGAGAGCCTCTCGAGGAGGCCAGGAGCCTGGCCTTCATGCAAGCGACGCTTCAGGAGCTGATGATCGTCTGGAACTCAAGATCCGAGAAGGAAAACGCGTTCAAAGTGGGATTCACCTCAAACAAGTTCTTGCTGGTCGCGGTGCTCATATCCGGCTTACTGACCGCGATGATCCCGTACCTAGGTTTGCTCGGGGCTGCGCCGATGACGCTCATGGATTGGGCGATCGTGTTCCCAATATCGCTTTCGGGTCTTCTAGTGGTCCCCGAGGTGTTCTACGGAAGAAAGGTCTGGCGATGGACTTAGAGATCGAGCATCCTTGACGAATGACATGCCCTCACTTGATCAGGCCCTCAGCGTTCTCACGGAGGATCCTATCCATCACTCTCTGAGGAAGCTTTAGTGACTTCAGGAGACGCAGGTGAAAGCCGCCCGGGCCGAACTGTCCCCCGGACGGATGTAGGCAGGGATAGTCAGTGCCATACAGAATCTTGTTGGAGTGTTCCATTAGGAACTTGCGCGCGAACGTCTTGTCCCTGGCCAGCGCGTTCAGGCCTGATGTTGCGGATACGTCGGCGAAAGCATTTGGATACGTTCTGAGTATCCGAGGAGCATTTCCGGGGTGCCTTACCTTGCTCTTGGGATAGGCCACCTCAGGATCCACCTTAGCGGACATGTGAGACCACCACCCAGGACCGTGTGCGATGAACTTGACTGTCTCAAACCTTCGAACCACTTCCTCGAATTCCCTGATTGTGGGATTGAACCTCTGGTCAATGTGAATGAGCACCGGAAGGCCGAGCTCGCCGCACAACCCGTATAGCTCCTTCGACTTCGGGTGATCTACTGGGAGTTCGACCTTGTGCTCTCCGAAACCCTTGCATCCGGCCTCGGCGAATTCCTCGATCCTCCTCCTCGCCTCTGGGTCGAGTGGGCTTACCGCGCAGAAAGGGACGAGCCTCCGGCTAAGATTGGCGACCTCCCTCATGACGGCCTCGGTGCGTTCTATCTGTTCGCCTATGTCCAAGTAGTAGCTTGCCACCGGTAACACTACGGCCTTCTGGATACCTGAGGCGTCCATGTACATCACCAAATCGTCAGCTGTGCTCACCACGCTTCCAACTATGCGCTTGGACCACGACTTGACCTTGCCTATGTGAGCGTGGCAGTCTATGACATCCTGCGCGATCGGTTGGGGAGGGGGCGCAGTCTCTTCTCGCTTCGAGGGCCGATAGCTCATGCGCTATGACATGGCAATCCTTTCATAACTCTTGGCGAGGCGCGTCACGGATGCCCGACGCAGTGAAAGAAATAACTACTGAGGTTGACGTGCCCGGGGCATGATAGCTACAAATGGTCTTCTTTTCTCAAACCTCACATTGCGGGAGGCCGTATCGGGATTCGCCGAGGTGGGTTTCGATGCCTTCGAACTACCCCACCCCATCTTCTACAAGGGGATCTTCAATGGCACGGCTTCCGAGGACGTGCGAACCCTGTGTTCACAGTTAGGGCAAGTGGGCCTGAAGGAAGTGAGCCTGGTCAGCGTGAACGCAGCGAACGATTTTCTCAAGACGAGCCGGGGGGAGTTTGATGAGGAGGTTAGCAAGACAAAGGTCGTCATAGACACCGCGACAGAACTGGGAGTGAAGCTGGTCAGGGTGTTCGTTGGGGAGCCCAAGCCGGGGATGACGAAACAGGAGTGCAGGGAGATCGCAGTAAGGGGGATCAGGGAAATCACGGACTACGCGGAGGATGCTGGCGTCGTCCTCGCGATGGAGAATCACGGGAGGTACTCGAACGATTTCGAGGAGGAGATGGCGATACTGAACGCAGTGGCTTCAGACAGCTTGAGGCTGAACGTTGACTCCGGCAACTACTACTGGTTTGGCTACACAGTTCAGGAGGCGAACGAAGTCCTTGCTAGGGCCTCCAGGTTTGCGGTCCATGTTCACCTAAAGAATGAAGCGTCCGATGCCAAAGACCGCAGGAGGGAGCCCGGCCAATGCAAGGTGGTAAGACTCTGGGAGGGCGACGTGGATGTTGCCAAGTTCGTGCGGGGGCTCAGGGACGCGGGCTACAAGGGCGCGTACTCCATAGAGGAAGAGTTTGAGGGCATGTCCAGAATGACTCAAGCTCAACTTAGAACGGCAGTAAGGGAAGACGTGGAGAAGCTCAAGGCCGTTCTGGCTACCTAGGAAACCGACGTGTGGCTGGTCCTTAGGTGCTAGAGCCTATTTGAGCAGATGTTCCAAGACAGCGTCAAGCTCCTCTCGATCTTTGAGGGACTTGAACACGATTCTGCCGTTCATGAACATTGTGAAGTTCGTCCCATTGCAGCTTGCTTTGACCAGCACTCCCTTGACTTCCCTGAGGACTTTGACCCTCTTCAGGACTCTATTCACTGCTTCGTTCCTCTTGTCAAACCTGAGAATGACTATGTAGTCCTTTGTTTTTGCCGAACCGCAAGCTTCTTCAACTCTGGCTATGTAGCTCTCGATCATTCCGAGTCCGGACGCTCTCCACTTGTGATGAATCTCTTCGAAAGAACCTGAGCCAGTTTCTCCTCATTCAACGCTTGTTTTTCCTCGAAGGTGTCCTTTTGCGGAAGCCATTCGGGTTTGGCACTTTTCTTCCTAAGATACTCCCTTATCGCCCTTCGCAGAGCACCCACTGCAAGGACTCCACAGTGGAATTTCACGGCTGGAAGTCCGCCGACCTCCTTGGCAACTTCCTTCCAACTTATCTTCCAAGCTTCCTCTGCAGTCTTTCCAGCAGCCATCTCAGTCAACATGCTCGCCGTCGCGATGTTGGCCGCGCAACCATAGCTCTCGAAGCTTGCCCTGCTGATGACCTCGTTTCCCTCCACCTTCAAGTAGACTACGATCATGTCCCCGCATATGGGGCTCCCAGCTTCTGCTGAAACGGTTGCGTCGGTCATCTTGCCAGCATTCTTGGGGTTCTTGAAGAGCTCAAGGATCTTTGAGCTGTACGGCAGGGGCACTCTGGACATTTCCTCAACCTCCGGCAGAGGGACCTATAGCTCTAAGCCTTTCTACCGCAGGCTTGAAAGTATCGACGACGTACTTGATGTCTTCAACGCCATGATACCTCGACACCTTCATCAGCACGCTTCCGTGAGCGGCCTCATATTTCCTTCCCAGAGCGATCAGAACGTGGCTAGGCTGTAACATCCTCCTCGTGCATGCGCTTCCGCTCGACACATAGACGCCCCTCAAGCTCAACTCTATCGTGAGGGCTTCCCCTTCGCAGCGCAGAAAGCTAACGTTGACGTTGTCCGGAGCCCTTCTCGTTCCTCTCGGTCCGTTCAAGATCGTGTCTTCCATAGCTAGCAGACCGTCCATAAGGAGGTCCCTGAGCTTCCTCATATGCTCGATGTCTGATTCGAAACCCGCAAAGGCAAGTTCAGAGGCCTTCCTGAAGCCGACTATGAGGGGCGTGTTCTCCACGCCCGGCCAAAGCGCCTGGGTACCGATGGGTCCTTCGATGATCCTCTCGACCTCTGCTCCCTCCCTTACGTAGAGAGCTCCGACACCTCTGGGTCCGAGGATCTTGTTGCTACTAAGGGTAGCTAGATCAACTCCCAGCTTCTTGACATCGAAACCTATCCTCCCGTAAGCATCTGATGCGTCGGTGTGTACGACGGTGTCGTGATTCTTCTCTTTGACCAATTCGACGACTTCCTTTAGTGGCTGTACTGTCCCAACCTCGTTGTTGACTGCCCCAACGCTAACGAATCTCGTCTCCATGTCGACTTCCTCAGACAACTTGTCGAGGTCTACGAATCCTTCTCCGTCAACTGGGACTCTGGCAACTTTCAGTCCCCTCCTTTCAAGCATCTCGGCCGGGAACACTATGCTGAGAGGCTCTATGGCGGAAATCACTATCTTGCCGTCTTTGAACCTGCCCGTGGAGCCCAGCATGGCGAGATTGTTAGCCTCGACCTCACCCGTTGTGAAGCACACCTCCTCCGGATGGGATGCTCCGACAAGCCTCCTCACCACATCGGCAGCCTTCATGATTTCTTCGTAGGCGGCCCACCCCTGCTTGTGGGTCAACGTCGGGTTCCCGAATGCCTTGTTGGTGAAGTACTCCCTCATCCAGTCCGCGATTTCGTTCGGGATTGGTGCCGAGTTTTCTAGGTCTAGATAGACCTCCCTTTCTGTCGTCGCGTGCAGCTTCAGCAACTCGCCGGCGTCGCGCGACGAGCTTCGATTCGGGCTCATTCGTCTGCAATATCCGATGAGTATAAGTGACTTATAAAGATGGGCGCAGAAGGGACCAGCCCTGGTTTGTCACCACTCAATACAGGGAACGGGATCGCTCCCTTCATAGACCGAGTTGAGGAAAGGGACAGTCCCATCGGCCCTAGACGCCATACACATGACCGCGTCCGACGTCGACAGAATAGGTGTCTTGACTCAGAATTCGAACGCCTCGCATCTAGCTGGTCAGTGGGAGGCTCACCCGAACCCCGCTGGCACTCGACTTGTAGATCGCTTCGATGAGTTCCACGGACTTCCGTCCTTCAGCTCCATCCACCAACGGAGCCCTCTGGTCCTTCACAGCGAGAGCGAAGTCCTTGATGAGCCTATAGTGGTTGGTCGGGACGACGGCCTCCGGCCTGGACCATGACCCTTGGGCCTGTTGTGTCACCTCGGCGACGGCTTGCTCCTGCCCTTTTTTCGCGAACCTCCTGAGCTTGTCAGCCTCGAAAAGAGCGTACCCCTCTGTTCCATGGATCTCGAGCCTAGACGGAAAGCCAGGGTGAGTGACGGTGCTCGCCTGAATCACGCCAAGAGCTCCCGACTCGAATCCGATGGTTGCTGCAGCGACATCCTCCACCTCGACGTCATGGTGCAACGTGCCAACCAGGGCGCTGACGGTTACGACGGGACCCATCAACCACAACAGAAGGTCGAGTGTGTGTATGGCTTGGTTGATCAGAACCCCGCCTCCTTCAGTCGCCCTTCTGCCTCTCCACCAGCTGCTCGCGTAGTATTCCTTGTCTCTGTACCACTTCACGGTAGCTTCCCCCAATACTAACTTGCCCATCTCGCCTGCCTCGATGGCCTTCTTCGCTGCTTGGGCATCGTCGGACATCCTATTTTGCAGTATCACTCCCAGCGCAATACCCTTGGCTTTCGCTCGGGCAATGAGTTCGTCCGCCTCTCGGACGTTCATGGCCAATGGCTTATCTAGTAACACGGCCACGCCGGAGCCTATCGCCTCAAGGGCAAGAGGAAAGTGCAAGTAGTGGGGCGTCGAGATCGAAACTGCGTCCACTTCTCCTGAAGCTAGCATCTCACTGTAGTTCGTCGTGTGCTTAGGAGCATTCCACTCGCGAGCAGACTCCTCGGCCCTCTTCCCGATCGTATCGCATACCACTTCGATCGACGCGATCCCCTCTTCCCTCAGCATCTGCAGGGCCTTGGCTGCCAGCCCTCCTCCAACACCAGCACCCACCAAGCCGAAGCGTACGAGCTTGGACATTCTCTATCACTTCAGTGCCCTCACTGATATATGCCTTAGCGGGTTCGCCTCCATCACCGATAGGAACGGTTTGATTTCAAGAGTCTGGACTCATCACGGCAAGGGCAACCGCTCAGCCACTGGCGGCGTCCTCTTCAGGTTACTGTGAGGTTCCTCCTGATACCAGTAGGCAACGCTGCTCCAGTCGTCGGACCTGTCGTTCGCATGGCCGTGCTCGATTGTTACCCTGATAGACTTCCTGAACACGACAGGATCCTCGATGTGAAACCTGTAGACTATCCATCTTCCCGTCCAGTCCAACGTGTCTCCCGTGAGCGTCACGCCATGATACGGCCCCTCATACTTGACGGGAAAACCATAAGCGGACAGGAAATAGTCTTCGGTCCCCGTGCCGTGCAGTGAGGGCGGCCATCTCTCGCCGTCAATGAATATCATGTCGTCACCCTCGCCGTACCAGCCAGACTGCGTTGCTTTCACACCCAGCATGCATCCTACGTAATGTCCACTCCCCCTTGCATCTAGCACGAGATATTTCTCATCCCCGGTCAAGTTGACCGCATCACTTGTTCCTTTGCAGACCTTCCTGTTCCATGATGCGTGAAAGCGCAACAAGTCGGAGGCCAAGCTCTCTTCAAGGGTCTCGTAATCAATGTGGTAGTAAATCTGTAATGGCGCTTTCTCGCACTCGTTGACAAGCTCGATCCTGGCTTTCCTCTGGAACGGCATCGGAAAGTAGCAGTTCAGGCCAAGCCTCTGTCCCCTGCCGATCATGCTCACCGGAAGAGAGACGAAATGGAGAGCTAATCCGTGCATAGCGCCGAAGAAGTCACCAAGAGGCGCCTCGACGCTGGGACTGGTCTCCCCATCCCAATACATCCTGAGGAGAGCCTTCCTCAAGAAGTACTCCTCGGTTCCACCTCCGGTTATCCAGATGTGTCGAACGCAGGCTGGCCCGTCGATCTCCGCTATGTTGAACGTTTGCCCGGGATCGATGCCGCACCAGTCCTTGTTGCCGCCCGACCTGTCCCAGCTGGACTCCCTTCTCGTAAGCCCCCTCCTCCTCGTCGCCAGACCAGACAAGCCTCCAAGCAATACTGAGTTGTGGCTCCTATGATAGGACATGAGGGAGCGATTCGACCCGCGAATATATGTCCATCCTTCGGGCTGATTGCCAATCCATGCCTGCTCTCGTGACATCGGGACGCACAGTTATCTGCAAGGAAGTCCACAGAGTTCTCGCGATGGTGAACTTGGATACACCCTGAACACGATCTCACGAAACCATTTAAGGACCCTCGGTGGTATCATCGTTTCACAATGGAGCTCCTCATCATTGCGGGCATTGTGCTCTTAGGACTGGGTCTTCTGCTCTTTCTGTTGTCGATGATGGCCCGTCTATTGACGGCAGAAACTGAAGTCAGGAGGGGAGCTGTATTAATGATAGGCCCAATCCCAATAGTACTAGCTGACGACCCGCAGACCGCGAAGGTGCTGATGGTGTTAGCTCTGGTCCTGACCATCGTATCCGTCATTGCGATGTTCGTCATTCGCGGGGTGTGACTTGAGGCTGACTGAAGCGAGAAGACTCCCGTATGTTGACTATCTGACCGGCATCGCGCTTGTCCTCATGACGGTTGGCTTAGTCCTGATAGTTATCGGGACCCTTGCATCAGGGGGAGATGTTAGCGCAAGCGGGATTCTCTTGATCGGCCCGATACCCATAGTATTCGGACACGGTACGCTCGGTCAAGTGCTCGCGCTCTTGGCAACGCTGATGACGATCTTCCTGCTGGCGCTGTTCGTCTACTTCACAAGGCGAAGAACAAGCTTGAGCGGAACCTAAGGGTCGTCTCACTGAGTGCGTTCGATTCCTGTGTCGGGTTGAGATGCCCAAAGAACCATTCTGAAGTTTCAGGATCTGACTTGAGGCGAGCAAACTCAGGCTTTTTATAGGCAAGTCGCCGGAACGTTGTTTCGGCATTGAAACGGCATCGCCCGTGTACCCGTCGCAACCTACTGAGGTCAACCATAGCCATCATCCCAGCTGCTGGCTTCGGCATACGCATGACGCCAACTTGGAACATAGCGGACCCTGTGAGCGACTTCGTCGCAAAGCCAGCAATAACTGAGAGCTTTTCGGGAATGACCCTGCTTGACTTGGTGCTGGACAATGTGCTGGGGTCCGGCCTAGTTTCCAGGACCCTCATCAGAGTTGGAGACAATCCAGATCGCATCGAACAAGAGCCTTCCGAGTTCCTCAGGTCCATGAAAAGGAAGGCAAGGGCTGACTTGATTAAGCTCATTTCAAGGAGAAAGGGCGTGGGGTTCTTTCACAACAATCCTGACGGAGCTGACAACGGCACCGGGGCCTCCGTTCTCTCGAGAGAAGCCAAGCGCACGATTGACCGAGATAGGCGGGCGAAATACGTGTTGTTTCTCGCGTCAGATCTCCCGACCGTGTCAGGGGAGCGCATCGAGGGCGTCGTGCGACAGCACCACGCACGAGGCAATGACGTGACCCTAACTGAGGTCGTCGAGGAGGATCCGTCAGGTCACGGGAGAATCGTGAGATATCCGCTCATGTTCATGGGCATAGAGGACAAGGGCAATCCGAGGCGCAGAAGCCGTGGGAGGACCAGCGAGCGCTTGGACAAGATGATGAAGGAAGGAGAGATAGTGGTCCTTGAGCTGAAGGGCGCAAGCACGCCGCCAGAAGCCCCCTGGGCGAAGTACATAGTATTAGAAAAGCATCATCTCAATGAGGTGAAACAAGGAGGAACGATTGTAGTTCATCACCCGCTTCGAGGAGCGATCCATGGGGACAAGCTGACCTTGGATCAGGATCTCATCGAGAGCATGAGGGTTACGCTCGATCCCGACGCGAGATCAATCTGGGATGAGAGGAGCGGCGAGTTCCTTGGCGTGGTCGAGCAGGTCGAGATCGGAAGTTCAGAGGATGACCGAGCCAAGAGAGGAGAAGTGAGGTTCGCGCGTTTCGAATGGCCCCTCTCCACGGAATACCTTCACTCCATCAGGGAAAGGAACGTCCTGTGCATGGTGGTGTCAAAGGCCATTTGCCGCAATACGATACGGGATCTCGACGCGATGAACTATGCGAGGGTTGTGCGGGAAAACGGCAAGAAGATCGTGGTTCCAAATCGGCTGATCAGGAGCTCCAGAGGAGGGGTCATCCGCGTCGACGGCACGCAGGTAAGCAAGGACAAGGTCACCTCTTCGATCCAGTGCGTGAAAGTCGCAGAAGGGGATGGGAGATGCTACGTTCTGGAGAGGCACCCGGACGGCGAATACTACCTTCCCGAGGTCGCAAACAAGGTCGCGGAGCTAGGGGGAAGAGTTGGAGTCCATCGGTTCCCTGAGGGTTCCGCCAACGGGATCGACACGAGAACTGACCTGAGGAAGCTGTCGGACCTTCTTATGAGACAATTCATCGGAGAACTCGAGTCAGCGGGCGTGGATGTCTCTTCCCTCCGCTCCATGAGGGCGACGGAAGGAGCCTCAACGAAGGATATCCGCCGGGGATCTACGCTCAAGGGCTTCGTGCACATCTCCGGAAAGGCGAAAGTGAATGACGGAGCCTATGTCGAGGACTCCTTCATCGAATCTGACCCCGGGAGATTCACCGAGATAGGTAAGGGCGCGCGAGTGATCAGATCAATCATCAGGAACTCCTTGATCGAAGGGGCCTCCGTGATCGAGGACTCCATTCTGGACGGCGTAAGAGTGCCCGGTGGATCCGTCGTGAAGGCAAGAAGGATAGTCCAAGGTCGAGAGGCCAGAGAGTCTGAGAGTGCCTCGTGCGCCTCTGATCTGGAGGCTATCTTCTCAGGGCTGTCTCAGGCGGGCGAGGTCGAAACTGAGGTTCTTGAGCTAGTATTCGGTGTGACGATTCATCCCGGGTCGAGGATCTTCATGTCGCGCGAGCTGAAGGAACTCCTCCGTGCTTTGAGCGACGCGATGAACCGAGCAGGTGGGTCAAAGAGTTTCTGCGCCATCCACGGTGACAGCCTCAGACAGGGAGCTTATGAGGAAGTCCTAGGACGGGCAGCGCCTTCCGGCGCACGGCTACGGCTCGGGCCGAACGTCCAGATGGCCCTTGAAGTTGGACTCTCCGGACCTGTCGAAGTGGGCTCATTCGCAAGGCTGGAAAGATGCTTCATTCGTTCTGCAGAGATCGGTAGTCACGCGCTTGTGAGGTCAGCAGTATTGGATCGGAGCGTCGTAGAGAGTTCGTCAAGGAAGCATTCCAAGATCGAGGCTGCAAAGGTGTCTCAGCATGTCATCGAAGCTGGCTACCCCAGCCTTGACTTGATTGACCTTCCCCGAAGCTTACCCAAGATCGGCGAGCTGGCCGCCTTCTTCAGATCTCAGCGCTCAACTCAAGCTCTTGCGAGAATATACGGAGGCGACCGTGGGCTTGTCGAGGAAAGGAGAGCAAGGATACTAGAGCTCCTTCTGCGCGGATCCGAACTTTTCGGGGAGGAATGCCAAGTCGCCTTCGTGCGCGTTCCGGGGAGAGTGAACCTGATGGGTAGACACATCGATCACAAGGGAGGCTTCGTGAATCCGATCGCGATTCCAAGAGACGTGCTGATGGTCGCTAGACCAAGGGAAGATCAGGTTGTAACGTTATCGAACGTGGATGAGAATTATCCGCAGTCATCATTCAATCTCATGGCGGACGGCCCCAGAGAAAAGATGACCTCGCCGAAGCAATGGAGAGACTGGACGCAGATCAACCTTGAGGAAAGAAGGAGCAAAGGCATAGGCCCGAGCTGGGCCGAGTACTGTAAGAGTGCGGTGTACCTTCAAAACTACTACCTGAGCAGGGATGGTTCAGCGGTCAGGGAGCTGCGGGGCGCTGACGTGCTCGTGTCCGGAGACATACCCATGTCCGTTGGGCTTTCCTCCTCCTCGGCACTGGTCGTGGGGACGTACCTTGCCTTGGTCGCGTTGAACGCCTTGAAGATATCAAAGGGACGGCTGATCGAACTGTGCGGTGAGGGGGAGTGGTACGTGGGAACGAGAGGAGGATGCGGCGACCACGCTGCGATGATGTGGGCCAAGAGGGGAAAAGTGTGCCATATCGGATTCTTCCCACTCTCCGTTTCCTGGGCCAACTTCCCGGATGAGTTGCTGGTGGTGATCTGCAATTCGCTTGTGCAGGCGAGGAAGATGGCTGATGCCAAGAGCAAGTTCAACGAGAAGGTGGCCACCTATGAGGTCGCCCTCATGAGGTTCCTGGACTGCTTCCCTCAGTATGCCGGAAGGGTGAAGCTGTTCAGGGACATAAGCCCCGGCGTCCTCGGCGTGAGCCTCGTCGAGTTCTACAGGATGATGAAGGTCTTTCCAGAGAAGGCAACAAGGGGGGATCTTAGGGCCGCGCTGCACAATCACAGGGAGGAGCTCGAAGGGCTTTTCCGGGAGCACGCTGAGCCGAGCGACGGATACAATGTGCGCGGCGTCGCTCTCTTCGGAATATCCGAGTGTGAGAGGGCAAAAATCGCTCCTGAGTTCCTGGCCGAGAGACCCAAAGGATTTGGCGCCCTGATGAAGGTTTCGCATGATGCCGACAGAGAGGTGGTCCGGACAAAGGAAGGGATCAGAAAGTGGGATGTCTCGTTCTCCGACGAATGGTTGAACAGTCTGGCCGAGAAATCAAGTGGGCGACCTCCGGAAAGGGCGAAGCTGCACATGCAATCTGGCTTCTACGGCTGCGGCCATGAAACGACGGATCTGTTGGTCGATCTAGCTCTCTCCGTGCCGGGAGTGATGGGTGCGCAGATCGTTGGCGCCGGTCTCGGAGGATGCGTAGTTGCCCTGGCCAAGAAGAAGAACGTGGACAATCTGCTTCGCGTCCTTGCGGAGAAGTTCTACGGCTCACTGGATCGTATGACTGAAAATGTGGTGGTCTGCTCGCCGACCGAGGGAGCGACGATCTTTCGCCTCCCGGATGATTTCTGACGGCTCAAGCGCGCAAGGTCCGAGGCGCGACGTGCAACGGGCTGGGCCAATGACCGGACAGGTTGCCAATGCGAAATACTTAATATACTATTTCATTCGCGGGGCGTCTAATATCGCGTTTCAAGAGGTAGGATTGGAGTATTGGGCTATGAGGTTAGGGATTCTTTCGAATTCTACGGCGATGTCTTTCCATTTTCTTCGCCACCCGTCATCGACACCTCGCCGTTCCCGACCGCCCCCAACATGTACATCACTGATGCAACGCTCAGAGAAGGACAACAAGGTTGGAGGACCCTTGCCGTTGAAGAATCCCTCAAGGTATATGAAATCATTCACAAGATCGATGCTGGAAAGGGAGTCATTCTCGCCTCTGAGCTATTTCCATACACTGACAAAGACAGAATTCTCATCCGAGAAGTTCTGAATGCGAATTACGACTATCCCAAGCCCATAGGGTGGATAAGGTCGAGGAAGGAGGATGTGGATCTCATATTGCAGACACCTTTGAGGGCGACTGTGATGCTCTGTTCGATCTCAGACTATCACATATGCTATAAGCTCGGGACGACCCGGAGGCGTGCGATAGAGAAATATCTAGAGACCATCGAATACGCCTTGACGAAAGGAATCTCCCTGAAGGTCTCCTTAGAAGATATCACTAGAGCTGACATTGAAGGGGTTGTCATCCCTTTCGTGAATAGGGTACTGGAACTTGGAGAGGGATATCCTCATTCGATACAAATCAGAATTGCTGATACGCTGGGGCTCGGCTTGCCATTTTCCGAGGCCTCGTTGCCTCGCGGCATACCGGCGATTGTCAGGAAGCTCAGGGAGAAGACGAGGTTGGCCAGCGAATCGCTCGAATTCCACGGCCACAACGACTTCCACCTAGTTCTGGCGAATCACATGGCCGCTTGGCTTCACGGAGCTGCGCTTTCAAATTGCACGCTCTTCGGCGTAGGGGAGAGGACTGGGAACTGCCCAATGGAGGCAATGCTAATGGCTTACGCCGAGATGAAGGGCAACATGAGCGATATCGATCTCTCCACTCTGACGGAAGCTGCGAAGCTCTTCAGAGACCTCGGCCTGAAAATCCCGACGCAATATCCCTTCTTCGGGCAGAACGCGTTCATGACCAAAGCAGGAATTCACATAGATGGGTTGCTCAAGAATCCCAAAATCTACATGCCATTTGATCCCGAAAGGGTGCTCGGAATATCCCCGAAGGTCGCGATAGATTCCCATTCCGGTAAGGCCTCGGTCGTATACTGGATATGCAACACGTTCGGTGTCGACAAAAATCACCTGAAGGAGGATAAGAGAGTAGAGGAGATATACTCTGAAATAGTCACGATATACGGAAATGGAAGGACGAGTCCGTTGGATGACCGTGAGATGCTTGCATTGGTCTTGAAGCATATGCCCGAACTCGTGGCCAGAGAGAAGTAGCTAGGGGATACCATGAAGGGAACGATTGCTCAAAAGATCTTGGCCAAGGCATCCCACAAGGAAGAAGTCAACCCCGGGGATTTCCTAGTCGTCGATGTCAGCACGATCTTCGTTCATGACGGGACCGCGGCCCTAGTATTCCAAGCCATGAACGAGATGGGGCTGGAAAAACCGGCTGATTCGTCCGATTTCGTGATGTGTATTGACCACGCGGCACCAAGCCCCGCGGCCCAGATGTCAGACATCCATAATGAGATGAGGCGGTATGCTGAACGAAACGGTGTGAAGCTGTACGACGTGGGTTATGGAATATGTCATCAAGTCATTCCCTCAGAGGGTCGCGTCAGGCCGGGTACAGTGGTGATCGGGGCGGACTCTCATAGCGTCACACACGGAGCATTCAATGCGTTCTCCACAGGTGTGGGGAGCACCGACGCGGCAATCGCGATATTGACGGGAAAGATATGGCTCATGGTGCCTGAGACCGTCAAGATGACGATAGGAGGCGAACTCAGGAAAGGTGTCATGTCAAAGGACCTGATCCTTTCGATAGTAGGGACCGTAGGAGCAGACGGTCTGAACTATATGGCGATCGAGTATCATGGCGAGCTACTTGAGAGGCTATCTGTCGACTCAAGAATGACGATCACGAACATGGGAGCCGAGATGGGCGCAAAGGCTTCATTGATGACGGTCAGTGACAGGACATCCGAATGGCTGAGGGAGAGAATTCAGGAAGGAATCAACCCTGTATTTCCTGACGAAGATGCCTCATATCGTGAACAACTCCTTTTTTCGGCTGACGAGATCGAACCCATGGTGGCAGAGCCGCCCAATGTGGACAATGTAAGGCCTGTCTCAGAAATCGGGCAAGTGGAGATAGATCAGGTGTTCATCGGAAGTTGTACGAACGGAAGGACTGAGGATCTGGAGATCGCGGCAAGAATCCTGCGAGGGAAAAGGTCAAAGGCTAGATGCATAGTCATCCCCGCTTCCAGGGAGGTATACCTGCAGGCGTTGGAGAAAGGGATCCTGGAGACGCTGCTGAGATCGGGATGCGCAGTCGGTCCACCCACTTGTGGTCCTTGCGTGGGGGCACATATGGGCCTGCTGGGAAAGGGGGAAGTTGCTATCTCCACAGGAAACAGGAATTTCCCCGGAAGAATGGGAGACAGAGACTCGAAGATATACCTGGCCAGCCCAGCCACTGCAGCCGCAAGCGCAGTTGAGGGGAAGATATCCGACCCCAGAAAATATTTGGAGTGACCATTGATGAGGGGAAGCGTGGTCAAACTCGGGGATCACATCAATACCGACTTCGTCATTTCAGGCAAGTACAAGTTCAAGAGCGCGGACCTCAACGAACTCTCCGGACACATATTTGAGGACCTTGACCCTTCCTTGGCCGAGAGGATCACGGAACGCACCATATTGGTCGCTGGTAGGAACTTCGGCTGTGGCTCAAGCAGGGAGCACGCGGCGAGGTTGATCAAGATGAAGGGAGTCCGCGCCATAGTTGCGAAGTCATTTTCCAGGATCTTCTTCAGGAATGCGATCAACATAGGTCTCGTCGCTATCACCGCAAGCAACGAATTCGTCGATAGAACCGAGGAAGGGGATGACCTCGAAATAGACATGCAGGAAGGCAGGGTGGCGAACCATACGAAAGGAATGAAGGACGTGTTCAAGCCCTTCCCCGAATTTGTTTCGAAGATACTGGCTGAAGGGGGAATAGTGAACTACTTGAAGAAGCATGGTGGTTTCCCGTGGGATACAAGATAGCTCTCATGCCCGGGGACGGAATCGGACCGGAAATAGCGAACGCTGCCATCTCGATACTGGAGGTGGCTGGATTCCACCCGGAATATGTCCGGATAGACGGAGGTCTTGAATACTACAGGCGGACCTCAAGACCGATCCAGGAGGGCGCCTTGGATCTGGTCAAGAGTTGCGACGCGATGTTAAAGGGTCCGGTGATCACGCTTCCAGGTCCAGGGACTTACGAGAGCGTGAACGTTCACCTGCGAAAGGGGCTCGACCTTTACGTGAACTTCAGACCGTTCAAGAGCATCCTCAGGGGAAAGGACCGAGGCTTTGATTTCATGATATTCAGGGAGAACACCGAGGAAGCCTATTCGGGGATTGAATGGGGGTCTGAGTCTGTCGCTATCGCACTTCGCGTGATTACGAGGAGGGCATCGACTAGATTCTTTGATCATGTGTTCAATTACGTGAGGAACAACGGCAGAAAGAGAGCTACTGTCATTCACAAGGCCACGATCCTGAAGAAGACAGATGGCTTGTTCAGAGGGATATTCTTTGAGACATCATCGAGGTTCCCGGAGATCCGGGCTGACGAAATGCTAGTGGATGCGGCAGCCTATCAATTGGTGAGGGACCCAACGAGTTTTGATGTCATAGTCACACCGAACTCATACGGTGACATCTTATCAGATCTGGCCGCGGGACTAGTGGGAAGTCTTGGGCTCTGCGGATCCGCCAACATCGGAGACAGGCATGCCATCTTCGAGCCCGTGCACGGAGCAGCGCTTGACGTAGCCAACAGGGGCATAGCCAATCCAACCGGCATGATCCTGTCAGCTGTCTACATGCTAAGGTGGCTTGGTGAGAGAAAAGGTGAGCGCAACCTATTCGATATGGCTAAGGCGGTAGAAGAGTCCGTTTCGGCAACGATCAGCAAGTCCATTCTGACTCAGGATCTCGGAGGGAATGCCAGTCTGAGTTCCTTCATCCAGGCGATATCGGAGGAGCTTCGCAAAGTCTATTGATCACGGACTTGCGCATCATAGAATGGCGAAGACACGCGGGCGGCTAATCTGCTTAGCTCGCCCATGCCGATGGCTGATATTCAGCCGTGACACACTTGATCACATTTCGATTAAGACAGCCTCGTACAGGCCAAGGCTTGGAAGAACGAATCTTACACTTCCCTCCTCGTAGCTGTAGTCCAGCTTTTTGTCCAAGTACAAAGCTCTGACCGACGTCGGCCCCCGATCGGTCTTGACCGAGAACCTCGCCCCCTCCACGGAAAACACACGCTTGAACGGCCTTCTGAGTTCGAATCCGAGGTTGATGAGATGAAGCATGTAGAAATCCTTCCCCTGAAATATCGTCGCCTCAACTGTGTCAGGCGCTTCGCTGTGAACTAGGGTCACTTCCGCTCCGGCCCAGTGGACTGAGTTCCGAATGATCCTCAGGTAGTCCGGAAATCCATTGTTCCAGTATTGACTTCCGAAGGTGCACGGAAAGAAAGCTACTCTGCCGGCGCCGAACTCCTTGGCCACCATCGTAGCGTAGGGCGTCTCCGGAGTGAGATCCCCGTACCTAGCTGGCATTCCCTGCAGTTGCACGCAGATCTTGCTCGCACCTTCGGTCTCGGTCTTGATCACGAGTTCGGGACTGGGCAGTAGGTCAAGCTCAGTCGCATACGGCTTGTAGAGAGGGATACCCTCGACAATAGGATGCTTCTTCTTCACGGCCATATAGTCCCACTTGAGGGCTTCCATCAGCTCTCCGCGAGATGACGCTCCGAGGACATCGGCAAGTCCGAAATCCCCTCTTGGCTCGCCCAGCTCGGTGAGCATTGATGTCCTGTAAGTCGCGATCAGGCCCTTCCCTGAGGTGACGAAGCCTCTCACTGCCGCAATATGGGCGTCGCTCATGCAGGCGACGTTGGGCAACACCAGAAGGTTGTATCTCGCCAGGTCAACGTCAGTCAGGTTCAGGTCCGATATGAGGTCGAATGGCACGTGCAATCTGATGAGCGCCTCGTAGAAGCCTCTCGCTTCCTCCACCGTCCTCCTTTCGCTCTCGTACTTCCACATCGCTATTCTTTGTGCCTCCAGGAAGTCCCCTGCCTGGACCGCGACCCCAGCCGGCTTCTCGACCTCAACTCGAGCCTGCGCCTCTTCAGCGCCAACTTTTGGAGGACTCTCAAAGAAGAAGTCACCAGTTCGCCTTGACCATACTATCGCGACCTTCGCTGCTGACGTAGACCCCTGATAGTAGTCCTCGTACCTCTTAGCCATATCGAAATACTTCGCACCTTCAGGCGACGCTTCCTTCGCGAACCCGTGATCTTCGAACATGTCTGCACCATTAGCGAGACCCTGCAGCTTGCCCAAGAGATACTCCAAAGGCGGTATCCTTTGCCTGAACCAAGGCTGGTGGGAAGCGGCCAAGAAGAGGCAGAACGGTTTCTCTCGCTTTATCGAGTTCGCCAATTTGGTGGTCCACCCCTGGAACCACATGGGCACCCCACTCGGGAGAGTATAGTACTGGTAGCTTTCCATACCCATGATGCCCTGTCCTTCGAACGAGTCTTCAGCACTTAGGGCGAAGCTCCAGGAGGGCCATACTTGGCTGCTGTTGTTGCTGTAGAGAATGGCCTCCAGCCCCTCATCTCTCAGCCCTTTCGTCGCATCCTTCAGGAACTTGGCTAAGGACTCGTACCTGAACATGACGAACTCTTTCCAAGTCTTGTCAGCCCAGTCTTCCTTTGTCGGCGGATCCACACCGTGACCTTCCGCGAAGTTCCTGCGGCAGTCAGGGCAGTAACAGGCCCCCGGGTAATATGCAGGCCCATCCAAGAAAATGACGTCAACCCCCCTGTTCGCTATCTCCGTGATCAGCCCGAACATCCTATCGCTGTATGATGAGTTAACGCACATACTGAAACCATGGCCGTAGAGCGTGTCAATCGGCTTCCCGTCTGCCTTGACTTGCGCCCAACCCTTGTGTCCCTCGTAGAACCTGTCGCCGTAGTAGTGGACGTTCAGGTAGGTCCTCGTCCTCAGCCCTCTCCTGTGAGCTGCCTCCACCTGCTCAACCAAGATGTCCCTACCCTCGGCCCTCTCCCACTTTGGAAGGACCGAGCTGTCGAACAGTGCGTACTCGTCGTTTATGTCTCCCTTCACAGACACAGATTCGAGCAGGTTGCAGCCTCTTTGAGCCGCCTCGTCAGCGACCCTTTCGATGTCGTCATGCGTGAAGTCGCGATGGTCACCCCACGTGAGCCATATGAAGCGGTCTTGCCACCACTTGCCCAAGCGTGCGGAGGATTCCGGGCAAGAAGGCTTTTAACGGTTGAGCCAATCGTGGACGAGTTCCTCTCTTCCCCGAAGCAGCTTCTGACCGGATCAAGGAGGGCGCTTCAACCGAGGCTTTTCATCCTCGCCCGGGCCGCAAACGAGATATACCGCGAACGCAAAGCAGCAGTTCGATTCGGATGAGAATAGGCAGGTTTCAGGTAATGGCGGTTCTGCAAGCAGCCAGAGCGTCCATACTTGGCGTGCCACTGTCGAGGGCCAAGGGTTGGGGGATCAATAGAGCGATATTCTACGCAGCAGCCAAGAGAGGCTTCAAGGCCCTGCCAACAAGGCGTATTGCGAAGATCCCCGTAACGAGAGTTCCTGCACGGCAGGCCCAGAGGGAGGGGGTCTTCCATCTTGGTGATGAAGTAGCTTACACGACAAAGGTTGGAAGGGAAACGCAGTTCACGATAGGTGGGGAGGTTCAGACCGAAGAGGACTATGATAGGCAGATAGCCTCAAGGTTTGGCGACAAGTACGGGGAGGCGCGGAAGGAGGCATTGAAAATGGTTGGCTCGTTTCCTAAGTCCGTTTTGTCGTCTCAGAACGAGTTCTTCCATCAGGTATACAGGCCGGTCAGGGATGAACTATCTGGAAAGTGGATGGAGATGGTGGCTTCAGAGTAGACGGACAGAACCCCTTGCTCATGTTGATGGCGCGCGGTCGCCACTCCGCCGAAGTGTCAACGGAAGGCCCCAAGCTTGGTGGCGCAAGAGCAAGGGACCGGGCAGCTGTGAATTGACACAACCCGACGGACGTGAGGTGTAGGGCACCCAGTTGATGGACCTTCTTTCGCTGGCGGCCGAGTCGTTTGTCGTTGCCTTGTCTGGAGCCGCCGCTCCTGGCCCCCTGATGCTGACGGTCATCAGGGAGTCCGCCGGACGGAACGCAAGAGTGGGAGTCCTTCTCTCTACGGGCCATGCTCTCCTAGAAATGCCAATGGTTATTCTGCTCGCTCTGGGACTTATGAGCATTGATGTAACACAGGTGCTGTTCTGGCTCGGTCTCTTAGGAGGAACGGTGCTCATCGCATTCGGCGCTCTGACGCTCAAGTCGTCGATGAAGCCCGATCTGTTCTCCGAAGGGGTCAGCTCTACGGTCCGCACATCAAACGCCAGGTTAGTGGCGCTTGGGAGCATCGCCTCGATGTCAAACCCCTATTGGACGCTGTGGTGGATGGCAATCGGCGCAGCGTACATTGCACGTGCGACGTTGCTTGGGGGATCGGGAGTCCTGATTTTCTACATTGGCCACATTCTGGGAGATGCCTTCGTGTTCGTGACTATTTCCGCGTTGACTGCTGGTACGGGGAGGGCACTCGGAGGCAGGGGATACAGGCTCGTTCTCATCGTCACAGGGCTTCTTCTTGTTGCACTTGGGGCGAACTTCGTGCTCTCGGCGCTAGGGTACCTGTGACAGGATCTCGACCCGAGTCCGCAGCGGTCGAGTGGGCCGCGCGGCATGAGAAGCCTCCCAGTCTTATATTTCCCGGGTGAGCAGTGTTACCTCCCGACATTGTCCCGGCCTGTTAGCCTTCGCACCCAGACCTTCGATGTTGATGGAGGGAGGGCCGTCGCGACCTGGATTGAGTTCGACCCCGCGGATTCCTTTTGCGACCTCAGGGTGGCGCTGGCGGGCCATCCCAGAGGAACAGAGGATCTCCTGATGGTCGCGGATTCGCTCAGGCGAATAGCTGCCGCAGGGCTAGGAAGCGTCAGGGGGTCCGTGACCGCGGATGACGTGTTGGTTATCTCAAGATCGTCGACAGAAGGAAGACTGGGCATACGCTCCATCCGTGCTGGGGACTCTGACCTGATCGGCAGGGATGCCATTGAGTTCACCACGATCGCGAGGATGGTGTCCGAAGGGAGACTGGTCATGACCTCATCCGTCGAACCGTCGGTGTTCCAACCAAGGGACGGTTCCCCTTTGGAGGCAGAAATCTTACGCGGCCTAAGGGAGGAGGGCAGGATGGTCTATTCTGTCAGATCTGCTGGCCCTGAACGAGGGCGACAAGTTGATGTAGCTGTTCGCCCCACCCTCCCGATCGGGTATTGTGCTCACTACCAAACCCTTCCTGAGATATGCGCTTCGCTTTCAAGGGCGAAAGGTGGAATAAACGGAGGCTTCTTCGCGAACTTTGAGGAGGAGCTCTCAATCCACACCGTCTTCAACGACCCGGTGGGGCTTCTCATGATCGATGGAGACATCATCTTCCCACCCAGCTTTAGGAGAGGGACAGTGTTGGTCTTGGACGATGGGTCCATTCAGATCTCGACTGTGGACATGTCAGTGGTGGCCTTCGAGATGGGCGGCCAGCGTTTCTCTGGGACGAAGTACAAGGGGTTGGGGGATGGCACCCTTTTCGACATCAATCAAGAGTCCTCCGATGGGATTGCCCTCTACAATTGTTCCTATGGTCCTAGGTCTCCTGAGGGGAATGTCTTAGAGATTGTGGTCGCAGGCGCCTCAGCCGTGGAGGTGAGAAGGGGAGGAAACAGCGTGATCCCTCAGAGCGGGTTCAACTTTCAACTGCCTGAAGGCCCCGAAGCGGACAAGCTCATCTCCAAGCTTGCCTCCTCAAGAGAAAGCAACAGGGTGAGATACGAGCTCAACCTTCCAGAGGTTGAGAAGAAGATCGTTCATGCAATGTCCGCCGGACCCATATTGCTCAAGGACGGGCGGCCGTTGCGCGCCGACAATTCAGAAGCGCTCCACTCCGCGGAGGAATTCGCTCCTGGGAGGATAGTGCCCACTAGGCTTAAGCTTAGCATCGCTGACTCGAAGGCGAGGGCAGCCAGAAGCGCCTTGGGTATCACAGGCGGGGGAGAGGCTCTGTTGTTGACCGTGGATGACGATAGGAGGGCTGACCTACCTCCCAAACAAAGGCACAGCGTGGGAGCTACTTTCCATGAACTTGCGCACGCCATGAAGGAACTAGGTTGTGAAGAGGCCTTGAACTTGGACGGCGGGGGATCGTCTACTCTTTGGTTCAAAGGAGACGTCAGGAATAGGCCCGCCGATGGGTTCGCGAGGGCAATACCCACGGCCCTAGCAGTCATTGCGCGCGGCTGATACTGACAAGAGCTACATGTATCACCCGGCCTCCCAGACCAAGCAGGTCGTTGGGGTCTTCTCCTGTGTTCCGGTTGGCCGAAGGTAAAAATACCTAGGAGGCATCTTGGCGCACGAGGGTAATGTCAACCGTTAGGGCGATTAATTACAGTGGCAAGGAGGTCAACGTACCCAGAAAGGGAGCCAAGCTGTCGTATGCGCCCGACGGCAAAGCGTTCGTGATCCCCGGCCCGCAAGAGAAGGCAAAAGAGTTGGAGCGAATCAACAAGCTCGCTGCTGAAGCCAAGGCCAATGGAATGCAGATAGTCGTCGTGCAGGGCCTCGGCTTCGTTGGTGCGATAATGGCTTCAATCGCCGCTCGCGCCCAAGGCAAGTTCGTGATGGGTCTCCAAAGGCCCTCGCCCAGATCCTACTGGAAGATACCATACATCAACTCAGCTAGGACGCCCGTTGAATCTGAGGACCCGAAGGTCGAGCAGTTCATCAGAGAAGCAGCCACGAGCGGAAAGCTGACCGCGACGTTCGTGGACGAGTCCATTGCTCTGGCCGACATCGTCGTAAGCGACGTGCAGTGCGACGTGAACAAGCCTGATTTTGGGGACTCGAAGACCGCGACCGTTGACATAGATGCGTTCGTGCAGGCGACGAAGACGGTCGCGAAGCACATTAGGCCCCATGCCCTGTATTTGGTTGAGACGACCGTTCCCCCTGGGGCCACGGAGTTCATAGTGAAGCCAATCTTTGAGGAGGAATTCAGAAGAAGGGCTGAGGAGAAGCTTGAGAGTGCCAGAAAGGCGAAGGGGACATCGGCGAGACTTGAGGACATTCAGGAGAAGGAGTTCCAAGACTGGCTGAGGAATCCCAGTAGGCAGGCTAGGGACAAGTTGATTGACCTAGCCTTGAAGAAGCACCCACCTAGGATAGCGCACTCATACGAGAGGGTAATGCCCGGAAAGGAGTACGTGGACTCCGTCATCAACTTCCCCAGAGTGTACGCGGGTATCGACGAGGCCTCAGCCGATATGGCAGCCGAGTTCCTGTCGAGCGTTCTGACTGGCCCGAGAGTAGAGCTGACGAGACTTCCCACCCCAACTGACTCGGAGTTCTCAAAGTGCGCTGAGAACACGTACAGGGCCACTGTCATTGCCCTCGGAAGGGTGCTTGGGAGGATAGCGGAGATCGAGTCAGTCGACCTCACCAAGGTGGTGGGCGCGATCACGAAGCGACCCACTCACAGGAATATGCTCGTGCCGGCTACCCCGAGCACGGGTGGATACTGCTTGCCAAAGGATCCCATATTCTTGGTCTGGTCCTTGAAGAACATGCCTCAGTTCAGGCAGAGGCTCACGGGCGAGAGGCTGAAGGAGCTCAACAGTGTTCTAAAGCTCATCAACCTGGTTGTTGACATAAACGACACCGACGGCCTTCACGCAGTTGAGATCTTGGAGGAAGAGTTCTTAGCTCTCAAGAAGAAGTTGAAGGGCAGCAGGATAGTTGTTGCGGGGGCCTCATACAGGGAGGATGTCGCAGACACGCGGTACGCTCCATATGAGGCCATAGTGAGGCGCCTCAAGGAAAGGGGCGCAAAGATTTCCGTGGTTGACCCATACATCAAGGCCCTGCCTGAACTGGAGCATCAAGATGAGGACCCGTACTCCATGGCGAAGCACTTCAAGGGACAGAAGGAATTGAAGAAACTCCGCGCCAGTTCAGACCTCTCAGGGGCCTTGGCACAGGCCGATGCTGTGATCTTTGCCATACCTCATCAACCGTACAAGGGGCTGACCCCGGCGGACATAATGGGTAGCACCAAGAAAAGGCCAGATCAGCTCGTCATATTGGACTGCAGTACCTTCGACGGACATACGTTCAGGCAGTTCGAACAAGCTGGGTTCAGGATGCGCAAGATGTACCATGGGAGCGTAAATGCCTAGAGGGCACGAAATCCATATTAGCGAGACAGTATAACAGCCGTATACACACAGATGAGCGATGAGGACAAAAGGCGAATCCTCAAAGAGATGATAGGGGAGCTCCACGAGGGCACTCCGCCAGAGAGGGTCAAGGAGCGGTTCAAGCAGTTTCTACTCAGCATAAGCCCGATTGAGATTGCGAAAGTGGAGCAGGAACTTATAGAGGAGGGCATGCCGCGGGATGAGATCCGCCGGCTGTGCGATGTCCACCTTGAGATCTTCGCGGAGCAGCTGGCGGGACAGAAGCTCGTTGCTCCCCCCTGGAGCCCGATCAGCATACTTATGGAAGAGCACAAGGCATTGCTGGGGCTCTTGGAGGAGCTTGCTGGCCTTGCTGAGAAGGCAAGGTCGGCCGACGAAGCCCGGACAGTGGAGGAAGTGGCTCAGTTGAGGCAGGGGGTGGATGAGCTCATGGAAGCCGAGAAACACTACCTCAGGGAGGAGAACGTCTTGTTCCCTCTCCTAGAGAAGCACGGCATCACCGAGCCCCCGGCCATAATGTGGATGGAACACGACGACCTTAGGCGACGGAAGAAGGAACTCGCAAAGTTGATAGACGAGGCGGGCACCAAAGGTTACGGTGAGTTCGAGGAGAGGGTATGCGACGCGGTCGGGGGCATAAGGAGTGCCCTCTCGAGCCACATATTCAAGGAGAACAACATCCTGTTTCCAACAGCTGTGGGAGTAGTAGAGGAGGAGGAATGGGCAGAGGCCAGAACTGGATTCGATGAGATCGGGTATTGTTGTTTCACCCCCGCCAAGGTCGTAGAGGCCAAGCCCGAGGTATCGACCAAGCCTAGGAGTGATGATGTTCAGACCGGGGAGATGAGCTTTGAGACTGGATCGCTCTCAAAGGATGAGGTGGAGGCGATCCTTGACACATTGCCCATCGACGTGACGTTCGTCGATAAGGATGATACGGTCAGGTACTTCAACAAGCCTGACAGTAGGATCTTCGTGCGAACGAAGCAGGTAATCGGAAGAAAAGTACAACAGTGTCATCCGCAGAAGAGCCTACACGTGGTCAACAGGATTCTGGAGGACTTCAAGGCTGGGCGGAGGGACGTTGCGGAGTTCTGGATCCAGAAGGAAGACAGAATGATACACATCCGGTACTTTGCGGTGAGGGACAAGGACAAGAACTATCTGGGGACCTTGGAGGTCACGCAGGACGTAACCGAGATAAAGAAGATCGAGGGAGAGAAGAGGCTACTGGACTAGGAGACGTGGCTATTTCCGCGAGGATCGTGCTCTGACCGTTCCCACAAGGTTCGCATCCCTGACTATGCTCTTCACCTGATTGGCGGTGACAGACAACGCGACGATCGTTACGATACTTGTGAAGAGATGAGCGCCCGTCCAATCTTCCATCGCCAGAAGTTCGCTAGATCAAAGTTGAGAAACGGCTCTCAGAACGCTCGCGCACATGGAACCGCCATTTTGATTGCGATGGGAGCTTTCACATATGGAGATGGCGCAGCTAGGCTAGAAGGGGAAAACTCTCTTGGCGTTTTGGTAGAACATCCTCTCTCTGGCGTGCTCAGACACGTCCGCCTCTTCAATCATCCCCACTGTGATCGCCGGATTGAGCAGCGTCATGTCGCTACCGTAGAGGATCCTGTCGTCTCCGACTGATTCCACAGCCTCCCTGATCCTGTCCCTGTGAAGTGTGCTGCCGCAGACCTCTAGGTACAGGTTCTGTCTCCCCTTGGCTGCCTCTATGCCCGCCTTCCAACCCGCGCCCTCTCTGCCATCCCCGCCCATGTGCCCCATTATCACCGTAAGATCGGGAAACGTATCCGCCACCGTTGAGGTCGCCCGAACTTGTTCTTCTCCCCACGTGTGAAGGAGTGCTACCTTCTTCAACTTGCTCGCCTTCTCCAGTAGCCCCAAGCTCTCAGGGCATGACACAGAATTCTTGGCGTAGTCCGGATGGATCTTCACACCCACGAACTTGGGGGACCTGAGGTATCTCTCGATCTCCTGAACTGAGAGGTCCACGTAGTTTGGGTTCAAGACGACATATCCGTAGAACCTTGGAGACCCACCCAGGAACTCGTTGAGGTCGGCATTTCCTTCCTCCATGTCGTAGACGATTGCCAGACTGGATGAGAAGACCGCGATCTCGATCCCATATGCGTCCATCAGTCGCAGTATGCGGCTCCTCTCGGTCATCATTATCGGGAAGAACCATTCCCCGTAATGTGCGTGGACGTCGATGACCTTCAAGTCGTCCGACCTCCGAGTATTCCTTCGGCGTTCAGGTGGAAGATCATGTCCTTTTCCTCATCTGGCACTTCGGACTTCGCTACGGTCAGGTACGCGCTTTTGAAGTAGGTGACCGGGGCGTTTGACCCGAAGACGAGCCTTTTGGGGCCTACGCGTTCGACCAAGACCTCTATCGCATCGGGCGAATCAAGGTGACTGGTCTCAACAAACACGCGTTCGTTGCTCTTCATCAACGATATCGCCTCGCTGAGGGTCCAGTAGCCTATGCCCGACAGGATCAGAGGTATCCCAAAGTCGCCCACCATGTCGACGAACTCAGTTGCCGTCCCGTAGGTCAGTATGTTTACCATCAAGGGCATCCCTGTGTCTTGGAGGGCTTCCGCGGTTGATCTGACCGGCGCGAACCTCGGTGGCCACCCTTGGTAGTCGGGAAACAGTCTGAGCAGCCCGAACCCTTGGTCAGCCATCAGCTTCAGGTCATCCGCATCGCCAGTGAACTTCCTCGGATCGACGGTAGCTGCGGGTATCAGGCCTTCGTTGTTTCTGCAACTGGCGAGGGTCTCAGCGTTGCCTTCGACGTAGTCGTACAGGATTCCCTTCATGGAAACCGTGGCTGCCTTGCTGACCCCGTTCTGTTCCATCAGCCTGGTCAGCAGACTCAGACTGAGGTCAGTCTTCCTGCGCGGATAGGTTCCGAAGTAGGTGTTGATGTCAATGATCTTCCGTTGCAACGCGTCTCGCTCGTGGCATGCCCGCGTCCGTTAAAAGCATTGAACTGACTCCTGCGTATCGTCAGGGTCTCAGCTGCGTCGCCAGCCCGTCCTGGTCAATGGGATACTTCCCGAAATCCCTTGCCGCCCTCAGCATTGCCAAGAAGTTGCGAGCAGGCACGTTTGGATGTATGGTGTTCGACGACCCCAAGATGTATCCGCCTGTGGGCGCTGCGTCCAAGATATTCCGAGCGACCTCCCTTCTCACATCCTCAGCGGACCCAAAGACGAGAGTTTTGGCACAATCGATGTTCCCCCATAGCACTAGATTCGGGAAGGCCCTCCGGACGTCCGCGAGCCTCATGCCCGCGCTCGCGTCGATCTCGCCGTACCCGTCGACCCCTGACTCTTTGAGTAGGAAATCAGCTATGGGCCAGATGTTTCCGTCCGTCCTGAATATGTAGGGGAGGCCCAGCTCATGGCAGTGGGTCACGACCCGCCTCAGCCTCGGCAAGATCATCGTCTTGAAGGTGCTGGGTGAGTAAACGGGGCCTCGGGTCCCGGCGAGGTCGCCTCCCCCAAGGATGAAGTCGATGCCGTGCTTTCTGTAGAGGCGAGCGAGCTCATTGCTGTACCGGACTTGCCAGTCCAAGTAGATGGATACCAGCTGAGGCCGCATCACTGCTGCCATCAGCCAAGGGGGATCCATCGGTATCCCAATTCCCCCGGCCCCGACGATGGCAAGGTCTTCTCCGACCGCATCGACCACCTCGTCCACGACCACGAAGACTTCCTCTTCCACGTCCGGCTCCTTGTCGGCCACATGAGAGGCTATCCTCTCGATGGCTGCGATGCCTTCTCTTCTGACGGAAGAATCTACCAGCTGATATTCCATAGTATTGGGTTGGTACCTCAGTACAGACCACGAGGCGGTGTCTTCGTCCTCGAGATAGTATGTGTTGTCGTCTAACTTCCTCTTCGCGCCTGAGGTTCCGATCAGAGGTGGCCGCACGGCGTCGAGCTCCAACTTCAGCGAGAGTTCAGTCAGGTCCCGCGAGATGCGTTTCGCGAGCTGCTCGCGCTCACCCGTGTACACGGCCTCAGCCACCTCCCGCCATCCTATGCCTCCTCCTCCGGTTGAGGCCCTCCTCCCCAGGAGCTCCGATGCTACGTTGCTTGCGATCTCCTGCTCCATCACGGGCACCCTGTCTACCTCAAGGAACCGGAGAGCCCCGTTGATCCTGTCCCTGGACTTCAATCCTCCGAGCACCATGTCAAGGGCAGCAGATAAAAGGAATCAGGTCGCCGCATACACTTATCTGGCTTGGCGCGAGCGATTTGCTGGCCGCGTTGTCCGCCGCGTTCGAAGACCTCAGAAGTCTTCTACCGCAGATCTCGTCGGACCTGAGGATCGTAGTTAGCAGGATGGAGCTGGATCTGGCAAAGGAGTCTGGCATCGATGCCAACGACTTCGAGTCCTCGGGCAGACACCTGATCCTCTTGGCTGAAACTTTCTGGATGCAGCTGTCGGACGCCAATCACACCGTCCTGTCCGCCTCACTGAGGGACGCTGGCTTGGGCCTAAGCCACAGGTCATGCGAATTGCGAGATAGGGTGGCTACGGGCGACGACAGGCGCTTCTACTCTGAGGTGTGCGACGCCCTAGCTGACATGCTGAAGTCCATGGACAGCGGGGAATATGTGGCGGAATTGGAGAAGCTTCGAATCGCCCTGTCGAAATGAGAAGGTCCGGATGCACCAGCCGTAACGCCACCCGTTAGGGTGCCGAATGGTGCGTCCTTCTTGATCGCAACCTACAGCAGATCCTTGTTCGCCACCACTTTGCGTATGGCTTCCGCCACATCATCGGCGTCCTCGTTTGTATGTTTCTCGCTCCACGGTATGACTATGGTCTTTCTCAGCGACCCCTCGGCCACGGGGCAGAGCCCAGGCTCATACGACATCTCCCTTCCGTACGCTGGGCAGTCGAATGGGTGCCTGCTTCGGAGGAAGGTCCTCTTCTCCCTGAGGGGCGCCTTGAGATACATGGGTTCCCCTATGTAGTTGTGCGAGGCAGGAATCCCCTCGGCGTTCAACGCTTTGCAGAACTTGCCAGGGTCCGCCCCAAACTCATCCTCCACAATTAGCAGGTACTGCCAGTAGGAGTGCTTGACCCCCTTTGGAGGTCGGGGTGGGATGAGCCCTTTCATCCCCTCTATCCGTTCGGTCAGCCTCTGCGCGGTCCGTCTTCTGCTCTCGACAGCGCCTTCCAGCTTCTCGAGCTGAGCCAGGCCGATCGCTGCGGTGACCTCTGTCATCCTATAGTTCATACCGATCAAGACGTACTGTCTACCCTTGGACCTGTCCCATCCCTTGTCGGCAAACAGCGCGGCCCTCTCGGCGAGCTCGTCATCGTCTGTGATGGTCATCCCTCCGTCACCTGTGGTGATATGTTTCGACTGCTGAAGGCTGAATGCGCCCATCTCGCTCATCGTCCCCACCACCTTGCCGTTGCATTCGGCCAGGTAGGCTTGCGAGCAATCCTCGACAACGGGAATCCCCTTGTCCTCGGCCATCTCAAGTATGGGGCCCATGTCCGCGGGCCAGCCGAACAGGTGAACTGGGATGATCGCAGTTGTCTTGTCAGTTATCCTGCGCTTCAGGTCGGATGGGTTGACATTGAGTGAGTCCTCGCACACATCCGCGAAGATGGGCACGGCCCCTTGGAAGATGATTGGGATGATAGTTCCCATGTCCGTTATGGGACTCGTTATCACTTCCTCCCCGGGGCTAACCCCCAGCGCACCGAGAGCCACATGGATCGCTGCAGTGCCGGATGTGGAGGCCACGCCGTGCTTTGACCCCATCTTCTTCGCAAACTCTTCCTCGAACCGATTGACCCTGTCTCCGTTGTATCTGAACAGCCTGCCAGAAAGTATGACCTCCCTCGCCGCCTGAGCCTCCTCCTCTCCGAGGGTTCTCCCAGATGCGTCACTTATGGTGGGGAACGGCCTCTTCCTGACCGGCTCGCCCCCCAAGATCGCCAACTTTGACATAGATGCTCAGAGCTATGGCCATCTTTTGACTTTTATGGATGTCGCAGGCTTGGCGGAGGTGACGGGCCTTCTGTCAGATATTCTCAAGTCGCGCCCGATGACCTTGCGGTCTCGGATCCCTTTGATTCATTCCTGACTCGGGCAGCGAGCTTGAGCATAGGAGGGACGGATACTAGCGTCATGACTGGGCCGATGTAGAACGGAAAGGCTGGGCCTAGTCTTTCCCATAGGAGGCCTCCAAGCAGGCTGCCCGAAAGACCACCTATGCCTGTGACCAGCTCCACGAATCCGGTCGCCTCAGCGAGCTTGTTCCTTGATGAGAGGTCCGCTGTCAGGGTTCTCCGGGCCGGGAGGTCCATCGACCCTGCGATTCCAAAGAGAAACATAATAGCCATTGAGCAAACTAGGTCCCTGGAAAGAGTGACGGCCAGCCATACCACAGCCGAGAGGAGGAAGTGAGCCACAAGGACCACCTCGCTACCCTTCTTCGTAGAGACCCAGGCCCAAGGAAGCAGGCCGACCATGAGCCCCGCGTTCCACGCCGCCATGACCAAGCCCACCCCTACCATGTCCAACCCTACTACTTTCTCCAAGTAGAGGCTGAGGAAAGGTGTTATCATCAAGAAGCCGAAAGTGTGGAAGAAGATCGAGAAGCCGTAGAACGCGAGAAGGGGGTTCTCCCTGACCGTCGAGACTATGCCCTTGACATCGACTGCACTCAGCACTTCTCGAATTCCTCTGCCATGCTGAGTTGGGTTCGCGGAGCGGCTGGACCGTAACGCAAGGATAAGCGCGACCCCGGAGAGAATATGGAGAGTGGAGGCCAAGAGCAGAGGGGACTCTGGAGCGATGCTCTCGGACATTGAACCGGCGACAACAGATGCGACCGCAGCGCCACCCCAAGCAACTAGGTAGAAGATTGCGAAGAATATCGGAGCGGTCTTGTCAGAGAAGCTCTCCGATATAAGAGCAGTTGATGTGGGCGTGAAGAGAGCGACCGACAATCCGACGGACAGGAACGCAATCGAGGCTACAACCATGTCCGTTCTCAGAAAGAGCGCTGCCCAGCCCAATGATGCTGCGACGGCCGAGATGACGAATGGCAACGACCGGCCCAACGTGTCGGACAGCCTGCCAGCTGGCATTGACGCCAGGGTGACGACCGCCCAGTTCAAAGAGTTCAGCACCCCTAGTTGTTCAGCCGATATCCCCCTGGAGTTCAAGAAGGGACCTATGATGGTTGTCACGGCCGAGTACCCGGCCTGATGCAGTCCGCCGCCTATCAGCAGCCCCGCAAATCTGCGCAAGGCTCTTTTCTCGGCGGTCACGTCGCCTCGATCGGTTGGGCCTTCCTTAAGCGTTTCGATTGGTCGCGCAATCAAGGGGTTGATGGGTGGTGAGATTCTTGCGATCTTCTGTTCTGCTTCGGGTCCAGTGTCCGCAGAAATGGGTTTGCGCTCTTCTCCACACCTATGCTGGAGGCCGGGCCATGTCCGGGGCAGACCCTTGTGTCATCTGGCAACTTCGCTAACTTGCCTCTTATCGAGCGCATAATGTCTTCGAAGGAGGAGCCGGGGAGATCCGTCCTGCCGATCGAACCGGCGAAGAGGGTGTCTCCGGTGAATACCGCGCCAGAGCCCAAGAGACACACGCTCCCCCTCGTGTGTCCCGGCGTGTGGAGAACGTTCATCCTGACCTTTCCAACTTGGATAACGTCTTCATCTCGAAGTATGATGTCGGCGGGCACGTGGGAGATCGATATGGAGTCAAGAAACACGGGCTGGTCCTCCACACCGATGAGCATTGGGGCATCGTGTTCATGGATCGCTACAGGGGCGTTAGTCCTCTTCTTCATGATTGCATTGCCGGCAGTGTGATCGGGGTGGCCATGCGTATTGACTATGTATCTGACCCTCAGGCCGAATCCGGCGATTCTCCTCAGCACTTTGTCGACATCTGATTCCCTAGAGAAACCCGGATCTATGATGAAGGCCTCCTGAGCATCAGGGCAGCCGACTATGTAGCAGTTCGTGTCCAGTGGGCCGACCACCAGCACTTCAACGATCATCCAATGTCCCTTCCGCGCTGTAGTCGTCGAGGACGAGCCTGTTTTGATGGGCGTCGCTCTCTGTGCCGTGACTGCCCCGACCCTTGTGTGTGGGCTGATTCGTGCGCGCGGATCTGAGGCGGGCAAAAGTGCCATCGACCCAAGGTGCATGGCTGCTGACGGAGAAGAGCTCCTCTGACATCCGGGTGACCTCGCGCCTATCGATACGTCCACAAGAGGTCGGGCTCCGAGTCGGACGGTTTCCTCCTAGCCTCCGAGTCATACACTGGTTTAACTTTCTGTGCCAGCCTCCTCTTCGCGTGGGGACTGTGGGTCAAGTTGGCTTTGTACGTGGAGCCTGTGAGATACTTGTTACGACCGACCATCATCTTTGAGATCCAAGAATCAACATCCTCAGAGCTATCAGGCTGCAGCGCGCGCTTGTCTGTGGCCAGTGCGAATCCCCAGTCGTCAACAAAGCTCCTGACGTACGCGTGAAATGGCAGGACCGTCCTGAACACCAGCTTCAACGTTGCGACAATCCTGCAGAACTGCTTGTCCCCATACGGCAGGGCATGGGTGGCCAACATCCCTCCGGATCCAAGCGCTCTCTTGGCGACCTGATAGAACTCCTTTGAGTAAAGACAGAGCGAGGGGCCTGAAGGAATCGGCTCCGTAACGTCTACGACGATCAGATCAAACTGACCCCTGCGCTTCCTGAGGTACTCTCTACCGTCTTCGAAGACTAGCTTCACACGCTCGTCGCCGAAGGACCCCTTGTGGATTGATCTGAGGTATTTCCTTGAAGCTTCCACAACCATTCTATCGATGTCCACCATCGTAACCCTCTTGATCGATCTGCACCTCAGTACCTCCCGAAGGGCGCCTCCATCCCCCCCGCCCAGGATGACTGCGCTCTCAGGCCTGCTGCAGTTGTAAAGCCCGGTCTGGACCAAGGTTTCGTGATAGACGAACTCGTCGGACTCGACCGCTTGCACCAGGCCGTCCAAGACTAGCGCGCGCCCCATCTTGTGGAAGTCAACCACGTCGATCCTCTGATACTCACTCTGTGCTGAGAAGACCACCCTCTCTATCGGAAACAGAGCTAGGGTGGATTCAAACCCCTGCGTCAGGTAGTAGGCCCTCAGCCATTTCGAGTTCATCTTCTAATCCTCTTAGTATGAGCCTACTGTTGACGCGCCTCGCGTTAAAGCTCTTGGCAAGGACCTTGATGGCCCTGTCTGGCTCGGCTTGGTCGCCGCACGTGAACACATCGACCGCCGCATACCTGTGCTCGGGCCATGTGTGTATGCAGAGATGAGACTCAGCTATCACGAGGACCCCGGAAACTCCCATGTTTCCGAACTTATGGAAGGCGGACTTGATCACGGTTGAGTTCGAGGCGTTCGCAGCTTCTCTCATGCGCTTTCTGACCATGCTCAAGCTCCTCAGTGGCGCCTCGTCGCAGCCGTACAGTTCCGCAACGATCTGCTTGCCCAAGTGCGGCATTTCTCGACCTCAGCCCCGCCTCGGCTACGTTTTGATTTAAATCTTACATCTGCGCCGAAAAATCTCACCAAAGGCAAAGGCTCCCCACGTTTTTGTCAATCGTTTCCAGGCGCCTCATTTTTCCATGAGCTGAGCCGAACGGGCGAAGATTCTCTCGCCAAAGTGGGAGAGCCGAAATAGTGAGCTCCCTTGCAGATCATCTGCTCGGTTTGCCTGCGCTTGCAGCAAGGAATAAACCTAGAGATCGCCTCAGTCAGTGGGTGCACAATTGCGAGGCCTGTTGCTGGTCGTGGGTATCATCCCTGCGGGCATCTTGTCCGAGATCCGAGGCTCTCTTGAGGCGACGCTGAGAGGAACTAGCTGGGAATTGCATGAGGACCCGGTCTCGCTCCCACGCGAGGCGTTCGATCGGGGCAGGAATCAGTACAACTCGACAAAGATACTCCGCCTCATGAAGGAAATGTTGCCGGAGGGATACTCGCTTTACCTCACTGCGACTGATGTGGACCTCTACTCCGGAGAACTGAACTTCGTTTTCGGCGAAGCCGAGCTTGGCGGTTCACTGGCCGTGGTCTCGACATGCCGTCTGAGGCAAGAGTTCTACGGCAATGCTCCCGACGAGCAGCTCTTCAAAGAGAGGTCAAGGAAGGAGGCCGTCCACGAGATCGGGCACGTGATTGGCCTGAGGCACTGCGCGAACCCAGTATGCGTCATGCACTTCAGCAACTCCGTAGTTGACACCGACATTAAGTCCGAGAGGCCCTGCGAGTCTTGTGAGAGCCTCCTGAGGACAAGTCTAGCCTTCAGAGGCAGGTTCGTGCGGGGAGCAAGATAACACAGACGTTGTCTCAAGGGAGCTTGGGTGGACTTCGGCCTCTGCTCGGTCCAACGGGAGGAAGACTAATCTACCCGGATGCTAGTACAAGGTCAGGACTTGGCCGCAAGACCTGAGCCGTACGAGCACATCCTAAGGGATATGCTGAGTGAATATGAAAGAAGGCCTAGGGGTTGGCACGTGCTGGTTGCAAAGGCAAGAGGGATAGGACACGACGTGTTCATCCTCAAGCCAGAGGGAACCATGACCGTCCTGAAGGTGGAAAGCCTGACCGTGCCGAAACCGATCGGGATAGGGATCGAGACGGCGGAGGGCGTGGAACGGCTCAGAAGCATCGTCGGCACGGAAAGGCAACCTTTCGGCATAAGGCCGATAGGCCAAGAGGCCATGCATCGAGTGCTAAGGAGCATGGTACAAGGAACCCCGCCATCATTCAATGTGCTTGTGGAGCTGCTTAAGAAGGAGCCCGTGCCGGTCAGCTCGATCACAACTCCCTTCGTACTAGAAGGTCCCGTCGGTCGGCTGCCTACGCCCTTGCCAAGTTCACACATATCCCCCAAGCACGAGGAGCTCGACCTGAAGCTTCGTAAAGAGCTCGAGAGACTTGTTGAACTCAAGTACGGCCGACCCTACACAGGATAGTCAAGTGCCAGTAGCCTCTATGCCGAAGCCGTAGTCATCTACTTAGGTCACGTTAGTAGGTTGACGATCGTCCGGACATGGTTTGCCACCGGCTCGAGCAAAGGCGGATAGTCTTAACTGGGGGCGATGCGCCTCTGCTTACAGATGACAACGACGAAGCTGTACTATGAAGACCCGTACGTCCGCCAGTTCAAGGCAAAGGTCATCTCAGTTTCAGGCACCGATGTAGTGCTCGACGCAACTGCCTTCTACCCATCGGGCGGCGGGCAGGTCTGCGACAAAGGGAAGATTGCAGGGTACGACGTAGTGAACGTGAGGAAAGTTGACGACGGCATCGTTCACGAGCTTGTGAGCCAGCCCAGCTTCATGGCAGGGCAAGAGGTTGAGTGTTCTCTGGACTGGGAAAAGAGGTACAGAACGATGAAGTTGCACTCGGCCGCACATATCGTGTATTATCTGATGAAGGAGGTTTTCGGGGCAGAGCCCGCTTCCTCAGGACTCGTGGATGACCAGAAGGATAGGAACGACTATTTGTTTGAGTCAGGTTTGGACAGGGAGAAGCTCAAGCTGGTAGACGAAGGGACCAACAGCGTCATAGATGGGGGGTACGCCATCAAGGTCTGGCAGGAGGGCGATGTCCGCTACTGGAAGATAGACCCCTATCCCGAGATGAAATGCGCTGGGACTCACGTGAGAAACACTCGGGAGATAGGGCCGGTCCAGGTCACGAGAGGCAAGAAGCCGGGTAGGGGGAAGGAGAGGATCGAGACAGTTCTCCTCTCGCCATAGCGTCCAAGTTCTCATTCGAAACGATTATAAGGGAGAACACCGGTGCGTCTCTCACGATGAGCAAGGGGCTCTTCGGTGGTCTTGGTGACTACGCAAGACTGACCCTTATGTTCGGCCTGTTGACTGGCATACTCGTGGGCATGGGCTTTCTGATCGGTGGCACTGAAACGGCCTGGGTGTTCCTGGCTCTCGCCCTGGGCATGAACCTGCTCTTCTATTTCTTCAGCGACAAGCTCGTCCTTGCCACCACTGGAGCGAAGATCGTGGGCAGAAACGAGGCGCCCGAGGTGCACGAGATTGTTGAGAGGATGTCGCAGGAGGCGGGGATCGCTACTCCCAAGGTTGGGATAGTGGAATCTAACCAACCCAACGCGTTCGCTACGGGCAGAGGTCCGGGGAATGCAGTCGTTGTGGTCACCACAGGGTTGCTTGGCATGATGGACCGGTCTGAGTTGGAGGCGGTTCTGGGCCATGAGATGTCCCACATCACGAACAGGGATACGCTGATAATGACGATCGCTGTATCGATAGCCACTGCAATCTCGTACCTGGCCAACATGATCCTCTACTCCGTGTACTGGGGAGGGGGCAGGGACAGGGACAGAGGGGGAAGCGGTCTCGCCATGATGGGCGCTGCGTTGGTCGCTCCGCTGGCGGCGACCCTCATCCAGTTGGCCATATCGCGTAGCAGAGAATACACGGCCGACGAGTCGGCTGCCACGCTCACCAAGAAGCCGCTTTCGTTAGCTAGCGCCCTCGTCAAGATACAGCAGTCCGTCAAAAGGGGGATGAGGTTGAACACATCTCCAACCACATCGTCGCTATGGATAACGAATCCGTTCAGCGCATCTGGGATACTTGAGCTGTTCTCTACGCACCCCCTAACTGAGAACAGGGTCAGGCGGCTGAAGGACCTAGCTGCGGGAATGAGCTAGAGCGGACCTCTCCCCGTCGCCCGCGTATCTGTAGTCTCTCCTTGATCTCACCTTATAAGACGGTCAAAGGTGCGCCTGAGTGATACCGAACTGAGTGTGCGAGCGCAGTTCTCCGGTCACGTCGACGCCTTCGTGAGAGCCAGAGGAAGCACTCCGCCAGCTGATTGCACAGACCTTATCGCGGAGTTAGCCAGATCGGAATTCAAGAACGTCCGGATGAGGGGATCTGAGATTGTCATTGGAAACCAAGGGCAGATCGTGTTGGCTCAGCGGTTCCCTCCAACTGTTAAGGGAGGATACCTCAAGATCTCTTTGGGATTCAGAGGGGCGCAGTCGGTTGATGAGGTCGTCAGCATATTGAGGACTTCGACGGCTGAAGTGGTCACTTGCGAGTTCTCCGTATCGATTCGCGGATCGCTTGACATCGAGCACGTCAAGAGGACGTGTCGAAGCTCCGGAACTGGGTTCTCAGAGACAGCTGAGGGCAACTTCAGCGCTGCGGTTACGTTGCTCGGAGTTCATTTCACAGTCAATGCATACCCCGTGGCTAATAGCATATCCATAAGAGGAACCTACAACAGGTACCTAGGCGACATTGGAGGAGCGATGGAGTCGCTGCTATCATCTCGTAGGCCTTCATTGCTGGACGCTTTGAGAAAACTGCTCCGCTTGTAGGTCCACTTTCGCCGCAGACCGTCTTCTGATCGAAGTCCGCTGAGCCTTTTATACCCGAGCGCAGCATCGCAACGGCGCCTAAGAAATGGTGGCGTTGAGCGAGGCCTACAGGCAGAAGAACGTGTTCGCGATGGACTTCGGAACGAGCGACTTCAAGTATGGTCCGATAACCCTAGGCGAGACACCGGAGATGACTCAAAACAGAGGGTACTTCCCTGACAAGAGCTCCATAATGTCGAGACTGTCCGGGGTCACAGCTGACGTGGTAGTCGGAAAAGACACTCCGCTATACCTCGAGGCTCGCGAAGACCTAGCCTCACGCCTGATCTACCCCATGAGGAACGGCGTGGTAGACAAGGATGACGACAGGGCATGGGCTGTAACCAGAGAGTTGATCCGATATGGCCTGCTTGCTTTTGAGCCAGCCGATCCGGAGTTCAGGGGCTTCTTTCTGGTCGGGTCGCTCTCAGCAATAGTCCCCAGATACATGTACGAGAAGTTCTTCGACATATGCGCCGAAGTATCCAGGGAGAGCAAGCTCCTTGCGGCAGTGACCCTCATCCCGCAGCCCCTAGCTGTGGCAATAGCGCACAAGGTGTTAACGTGCGTGGTCATCGAAAGCGGGCACGGCAACGGACAGATCGCGCCCATTTCGAAGTATCCTATCAGGAATGCCTTAGTGGCCATAAACAGGGGAGGGGCAGACGGAAATCACATCACGGCAGAGATATTGAAGGACTCAGGATACGGAGACTTGGCGGGAGAGGAGGCCATGGTAAGGAAAGTGAAGGAGAACATCGGCCTGGTGCCTCTGGACCTCGACAAGGCGATGTCTGCTGCCAAGTCTGATCCGGAGAAGTTCAGGGCGAAGTACAAGGTCCACGGCACGAGGATCGAGGTGGACCTCGCGGAAAACTCATGGATGAGGTTTCTCATTGGGGAGTACGTGTTTGATCCAAACCACGAGGCTTTCCAAAGTTATTTCACCAGAGGCATGCCGAAGCCTCGCGACGTAAGAATTGGCGACGTGAATTTCAGGGGTATGCTCGACCTAGGCGAGGCCATAGTCGAATCCGTAGAGCGCACTCCAGTCGAACTTCAGCCCTATCTCTACAGGCGGACAATACTTTCTGGAGGGAACTTCAACTGGGTAGTACCCAAGAATGCCGAGGGCGTGGCGACGGACTCAAGGACGAAGATAGGGTTGTTGCTGAAGAAGCATGGAATAGAGGGGACGGAGGTCGTCATGAATGAGTCCCCTGAGTTCTCCGTTTGGAGAGGGGCAATAGTCTACGGTTACTCCGTGCCTGAAGACTACGAGTGGACTTGGGAGAGAATGGAGGGCTGGGTGAGACCAGGTGGCTGAGAAGGCCAGGGGCAGGATCATCGAGTTCCTCGTGTCAAGGGGGGATCAGCTCATATCGAATCAGTTGAGTCTCGGTCTGCCTCCTCCGCCGTCAATAGCTGTCTCGGATGGCAGGTGCGTGACCGTGGTCATGCCCTTGACCAAGGAGGAGATCGTAAGCGGCAATGCTTTGCTCAAGACGATCGTGAACGCGGTCGCGCACAGGGGAAGGGCAAACAAGCTCTACATAGCATCGCCGAAGATCTACGCTGCCTCGATCGATGGCAGCGTCCTTCAAGACAACGGCGTAGGATTGATCGTGTACGACGACAAGAGGGTTTTCGAGTCCATACCTGCAAGGGAAACGATCATCGAGACCCAGGAGACCGATGTTGAGGATCTCGCCGAACTCAAGTCAGGGCTATCTGAGCTTCGCGGCAAGGTCAGGTCGCTTGAGGCAGGGCTGCTGTCAGCCAGCCGCGAAATAAGGGAGCTGAAGGAAGCCGTAAACTCTCTGAGGAACCAAGTCTCCAAGAGAAGGCTAGTCACGGCGGAGAAGTCCCAGGTAAGATTCGCACTTGAAGTCCCTCAGGGGACTGAACAGGGAGATCTGCCATCCTTCATAATGGGCAACCCGTGGGTGGAGGTGTTGGCCGGGCGTGGAGAAGAGGAATAAATCATTCATAGACGTAGTGTCACTGCCACACGTGAGGGCAACGAAGTTGGTGATAGATCTGGAGGACAGACTGACGCCAGCGATGACCATCGAGGGTTTCATTGAGGAGTTCGGCTTCATGCCCGAACCTCCGAGGTATCGAGTAGTCGTCCTCGAGATGGTTACCTGTGCCCAAGACGAGCAACCAGTGCTCGTCGGCGAGTGCGGAAGGTGCCCGAAGTTCATGAGGCGAGCTGGGGACAGGATATACTGCAAGGCAGCCGTCGGGATCTGAACCGCTAGCGGATTCAACATTCACCTGCACCGTTCCGACCGACCTTGATGCGGTTTCGGATGACGGGCAAGATAGACTCGGGCTAGACCAGCTCCTTCCACTCGCGGTAGGTGTCGTAATCTACGTAAGCTCTGCGCTCGTTCTCGATCATCTGCTTCACTGGGACGGATCTCTCGCGCTTCTTTTCTATCTCCTTCGTGACTGTGAACACGTATGATTCGCTCCCTGCTCCGGAGCCGTAGCTGGTCATCATGATTCGGTCACCGGGTTCTGCCAAGTCAAGGACTGCAGCCAGCGCTGCTGGGGATGATCCGGAATAGAGGTTGCCTATGTTCTTCACGATCAAGCCAGGTTCTATCTGCTGCGGCTCGAATCCGGCCTCGACCGCGGCCTGCAATGGGAATTTCGCGTTGGGGGAATGGCAAACAACGAATCGTATGTCCTTGGGGGTGAGTCCGCTAGCCTTCAGGGCAGTCCTCATAGCTGTCACAACGTGCTTGAAGTAGGCTGGCTCTCCGGTGAACCTCCCTCCGTGTCTGGGATACTTCTCTCCGTCTCTCCTGTAGAAGTCCGGGGTATCGGAGGTGTACGGCACATAGTGGTCCAACGTCGCTATGACGTCCCTCCTTCCGAAGAGAAAGGCTGCTGCCCCAGCGCCCACAGTGTAGTCCAGCGGATCCTTTCTAGCTGCTTGTGAGTTGTCCGAGCCTATCACCAATACATACTCCCCGGCAAAAGGTGAGTACGCCACTAGGGCTGCGGCGTCGATGAAGAGGTCTGTGGCTGCCTTGCATGCGAATTGAGAGTCGATGCCCCCACTGAAGAAGCCTCCTTCGTGCTCTTCGCCAAGCAACAGCGCTTGGCTTACGGTTGACATCGTGGGCTTGACCGCATATGGGGCCGACTCGGATCCCACAAAGCACTTCTTCACGCTCAGGCTGTCGATGCCTGCGTGTGTTAGTGCCATCCTGCCCGCCTCCACCGCGAACGTGGTCGTATCCTCGTCCGCAAAGGGAACCGTCCTCTCCCTCACCCCTAGAGCCTCTTCCTCATTTTTTATCCTGAACTTCGGAAGGTAGACGCCGTAACCGACTATGCCTGGGCGAGTTGTTGCTTCGGAGGGCTTTGCCTTCTCATACTCTCGGTAAGTGTAGTAGTCATCGTCGAAGCTGAAGTTCAGAGAGGAGTAGTAGACCAGCCCATCAGATCCATCGGAGTACAGGCGCCTGAACCTAGGTATCACGCCCCTACCTATGAAGCTGTCGACATCTGCCTCACCTTCTGGAAGGACTAAGTCCGTGATCCTGCCCGGGACCTTCACACCTCCGTCATTGAAGTAGACTATCCCCGAGAGGTATGTGCCCAAGTAGAGGAACTTGTTGGTCGGCTTACGAATGATGCTCCCGCTGACCAGCGTTCCTTTGCTGTTGAAGTAGTCAACGTAGTTCATCCGGCTCCCCCTGCCCTCGACGTTGCAGAACGACTTTGGCGGGAAATACGTTTGACCGCACTCGGCGCATCTGGAGGCCCTTATCCTGTAGTCGACGAGGATCCTTCTTCTCGCCGTTGGCTCGCTCATTAGATGTCCCTCGCCAAGATGTGGACCACTGCTATTCCGCCCGTCCCCCCGATGTTGTGGCAAAGTGCAAGGTTGAGATCGCCGTCAACTTCAACCTGATGATTTCCAGCTTCATTCCTCAACTGTTTGAAGCACTCAACGATCTGCCTAACGCCAGTCGCTCCCACGGGATGGCCATCTGCCTTTAGCCCGCCGCCGGGATTCACGATGATGCTCGCGCCATCCTTGACGTAGGGGATATGCTTTGAACCCTTGGATGACTCGTAACTTTCATATATGCCCTGCCACGCCTTGCCCATTTCATAGAAACCGGAATCCTCCAAGAACATGGCCTCCTCTATGGTGAAGCAATCGTGAGCCTCTGCAATCTGAATGTCCTCTATGGATAGGCCTGTCTCCTTCAACGCAATGCCTACGGCGAGCCTCGTTGCTTTAATACCCGTCAGGCTTGCCCTCGTGAAGAGGGAGACATCATCGGTTGCCTGTTGGCTGCCGATCACGTATGTCGGAGTGTCCGTGTACTTCTTCGCAAGATCAGGCCTAGCTAAGATGACGGCCGCGGCGCCGTCAGAGACCGGAGAGCAGTGAAGGAGTCTTATCGGATCAGCTATGGGCTGCGACTTCAGGACATCCTCCACGGTGATCTCTCGTCTGAACTGTGCGTACTCATTGCCGATGGCGTGATGGTGGTTTTTGCACGCGACCTGCGCAAGGGCCTCGACGCACCTGTTGTCTCGTTCGCCGTAGTCGTGAATGTACCTAGCCATCATCGCTGCGTATAGGCCGGAGAACGTGAAACCTGCGTCAAACTCATGTGGGTCCGCAGCAAACATGAGATCGTCTATTATCTTGCCGGAACGGTCGGTCATCTTCTCGAACCCACCCACGAGGACCACATCGTACTTGCCTGACTTGATTGCGATGCATCCGTTGTAGAACGCGGAGCCCCCGGAGCCGCACGCAGCCTCCGTAGTGTTCATGGGAATGTTGATGCCCAGCTCCCTTGCCATGTGTCCAGGGAGGAGGCTGAGCTTGTTGGTCGCTTGGTAGAGAAAGCTCCCCAGATAACAGGCTTGAATGTCTCTTCTTCTCAGGCCCGAATCAACCGACTCCATGGCGCGGATGCCGGCTTCCATCACTAACTTCTCCGGATCCTTGTACCATTGCTCGCCGAACGAGCTTCTGCCCGCACCAATGATGGCCGCATAGGGCTCGACCTTGCTGCTGATCGGCAAGTCTTGTGCGACGCGCAAAGGACGATGACTTTTAAGAGTTCCTACATGATGAAAAACTTGTTTGAGCGCTACGACCAGCGACGAAATCATCGACCCGATGATGTTCATTGCTAAGTGTGACGGCAACCGGAGTCAACTGATGTAACGTTACCGGTGCAGTTCCGCAAGACGAAAGGGGATCATGTGGTGCGCCTTCGCAAGCTTATATCCCATCTGATCGGCTGCGCTCGGCCAGGTTGAAGACGAGCAGGGTCATCAGCTTTCTGGGAGTGCTCGTGACCATTGGAGAATTGCTCACGTTCGTTGCGCTCGGGATCTCGCTGTACACCGCAGGGATGTCAGTGGGGAGGACGTTTGAGAGGGGACCAGAGGGAATGCGAATCACGGGTGACATCGATCCCGACACGGGCGAATTTCAAGGCTCGATGGGGCTAACGGTGCGGAACGCCGGGATGCTTGAGATCTCAGTCGTGATGACCATCCGCATCATTTCAAGAACAGGGTCAGTTCTCTACACGGCCGCAGATGAGGCGCGCGTACAGGTTGGTTCGTTCTCCGACCTGGAGATGCAGATCAGTCTTCCTGGATATGCGGCACAACAGGTTGACCGCGTCGACTTAGAGCTCGAAGTTAGGACCCTGTTTGATCTGATCTTGTTCTCCCTCGCCATCCCTGTTCCGATCGGATATGGAGAGGCGCCATTGCCAGGAGGATGAGAAAGATGGCTTCGTGGATAACGGGTTTGACATTTGGCGGGACGCTGAAAGCCCTCGCGCGCGCGGCCGTCTACCTACTGATATATGTCATCCCTGTCGTGATCCTGTTCTTCGTAGTTCAGAGTGACCCCGATGTGAGGTCCATGTTGGACTTGGCGAAGGCATATGCGGCAATTGATGTCATGTCGATTGCCACGACCGTCGCGCTTCTGGGGTTCATTGCTTTCCTCCTCGCATTGATCAGCGGACTGACTGGCAAGTGGCGCGCGGTCAATCTTGCGAGCGAGGGGATCACTGTCTTCGTGGAGTTGGCGATTCACCTAACGATAGTTGGGCTTGGTGACATCGGCAGCATGGGATACGTCTCAAGGACGATAGCGGTTCCGGGCGAATTCCATCCGGCCATCGTGGTCGATGTGAGAGCCATCGCGTGGGCCTGGGTCATCATTGCGTTCTTCAAGCTCGCGCTGGCGTTCGCTGAATACTTCGAGGCGCGCAGAGAGAGGCAGCGTAGCGGAGTGGATCAGGTCGCGCATCAACTTGGCTTGAGCTAGCTTCTCAGAGGAGCCTCCCTATGATCAGCCTGATGCCTATGGCGAGGATGATCGCTGCCAATGCCCTTCTCAGGAAATCCGGCCTAGCTCCCTTCGCGATCCTCGGTCCTATCTGTCCTCCAATGAGAGCCCCGATGGCCAGAGGAACGACGACGTCCACTAGGATGTTGCCAAGAAGGTAGTGAGACAGCACTCCGGCAGATTTCGTTATGGTCATGCCAAACACAGAGGTCGCAACCGCTAGGTGAGGTGGCACTCCAATGAGCATCATAACTGTTGCGTCAACTGATCCTCCTCCGATCCCGAACATGCCTGTCGATACACCGCTTAGGAAGCTGGCGATCTGGGAGAACGCCAGTTGACCTAGGGTCAGTCCGTACTCGTATTCGTTGCCCTCCTTGTCCACAACCTTTCTGTGCCATAGGTAAGGGCCTGTTGCTTGCCCCGATCTTGCCTTTTCCTCACGGTCACCTGCCCATAGTCTCCAAGCGGCGAAAGCCAAGAAGACTCCGAGAAGGAGCGCCAAGTCTGCTGATGAGATGAGCAACGTTGCATACGCCCCAAAGGCGACGCCGACTATGTCGAGCGTGTCGAAGAGCAGGGCCAGCTTGATGTCAACCCGGCCTTGCCGGAGGTATGTGACAGCCGCTGAACACACTCCCAAGAAGATCGCCAGAATGGAAGTACCGGCAGCGTACCTCGTCTCAAACCCGAAGATGAGAACCAATGCTGGCACGATGACAGCCCCACCGGCCAAGCCGACGGTGGACAAGGCCGCGGTGGATGTCAGGCCCAGGAGAAATAGGGCCAAGAACGTCATGGGATCCATGCCTTGTCAACCCACCTGATCCATCCTATTAAGTGAGAGCTCAAGGCAATTGGCGTGGGCTCTGGTGTGGCGCATTTTTGAGAACTCGATGGACAAGGCCATCGACTTCCAGCTTCAGCGGATGACATCTGACTCGCGACATTGTTGTCTCCACCCTTTCTACTATTCTTCGTATCCGCTTTGGATCGAACCTGCTTGCGAATCTCGGGTCAGCCGAGTACCTGCTTATGGCGCTGAGCAGAACCATGTTCACAAGCGAGGGGTAGTTGATACCGGCGGCGGCCGCCATCACAGTCAGGTCTGCCTCTATGGGATGCATTCCGGGCAGGGGGTTCAGCTCCAAGAGGTAGGGTGTTCCATTCTTCTCCCTAAGGTCAAGCCTGTTGTAGTCCCTGCACCTGAGGGCGCGATGAGCGGTAACGGCCATTTCGACCAGCTCAGCGTAGAGGTCTCCGAAAGGTGCTAGGCTGAGCGCCGCATCCTCTCTTCCTGGGTTGCTCATGCAGACGTAGTTGGGCTCCGCGTCCTTGACATCCTGATCCCTTAACCATGGGTCGTTCGGCATCTTGCCCAAGTCGATCATCATGACTGGCATGACTGAATTGCCGACTATGCCCACTGTGTATTCCTTGCCGCCAACGAACTCCTCTATCAGTGCGGGTTGTCTGTAATCTTCGATCAGGGACTTCACGGCCACCTGCAAGGACTTCTCGTCATCGACCTTCGACTTCTGCGTTAGCCCTATGCTCGATCCCTCCGCAATCGGCTTGACAACCAAGGGAAAGGACATGTCGGTCCTCAGCCTGAAGGGAAGCCATGAGACAACTTGGAACTTGGTTGTCCTTACCCCGTGTGCAGCAGCGATCTCTTTTGACCTCGCCTTGTCCAAGCACTCAGCCAAGCTCAAAGGTCCTGATCCCGTGTACGGGATCTGTAGGAACTCCAGAAGCGTGGGGACCACGGACTCCCTGATGACTCCCTCGATAAGATCCGGCGACATCCCCTCAGCCATGTTGAAGACGATGTCCAGCTCCCGTCTCATATCGCGGAGCTTGTTGAACACATCCTCATCTGCCGGGATCCTGATGGCTTCATTCCCGGTCTCCTCAAACGCGGCAACCATCGAGCTGATGGTCTCCTCCGAGTCCCACTCGGAGTACTTCCGAACCGCGGCCATGTCATACTTTTGCGTCGGACTGCGCAGATTGTATGTGAAGCCAATTGTCAAGCCGTCTCGACCGGCCAAGTTAGTCCTGTTGGACCTCGCAAGATGCGTAAAGGGAAAGTAAATATTGGTTTCGGTTTCGGAGCAGGAACTGGGACATCGAGCTCTCAGCTTGACTTGGCGCCGGACTTGGGCGAGCGAGGCGCTCCCCCTGTCGTGCCTCGACTTTTCTGCGGCCACCGGTCAGTCAGCTGGTCCTAGAAGTAGTCCAACTTGATCGATTCGGCTGCAGAGGTTAGCTCGCGCAGCTCGTCTGGAGTCAGCGACCACCCCGCGGCCGCTGCGTTGTCCTCGGCTTGCCTAGGGTTTTTGGCCCCGGGTATCGGGATGACGCCCCCCTGACGGATGAGCCAGTTCAAAGCGACCTGAGAGATGGTCTTTCCCTTACGAGCGCCCACCTTCTTCAGCGCCTCGAGCACCTTCGACATCTCTTCCAGGTTCCGGTCAGAGAAGAGCTTGTTCCCCTTCCTCACGTCGTCATCAGGCTTGCGTTTGGCATCGTACTTTCCGGTCAGCGCTCCTTGGTCCAGAGGGCTGTAAGCTAGGACAGTTATTCTTTCGCGCCTGCAGTAGGGCAGAACCTCCTCTTCGATCTGCCTTTGAAGCAGACTGTACCTCACTTGGTTGGAAACTATCTCTACGTGGGACAGCATGCTCCTCGCCTCCTCCAGGTCCCGGACAGCAAAGTTGCTGACGCCAATAGCTCTGATCTTCCCCTCATCGTAGAGCCTCTCCATCGCCTTCATCGTGTGCTTCAGTGGGATCTGTTGCCAAGGGTCAGGCCAGTGTACTTGATAGAGGTCGATCTGGGTCACGCCGAGTCGCTTGAGGCTTCCATCGCAAGCCCTCATGACATCATCGTACCTAAGATGCCCTCCGTGGACCTTGGTCGCAATCACGAACTTCTCCCTCCCGACTCGCTTGACGGCGGCGCCGACCACTTCCTCAGAGTGCCCGCTTCCGTATGCTTCCGCGGTGTCGATTAGGTTGATGCCTAGCTCGCATCCTCTCACAATAGCCTTTATGCATCCCTCGTCCGTAACGTCGCTGCCCCACACCGTTCCGCTTGCTTGCCACATGCCGATTCCCACAGCGGACGACTTGATGTCACTCTTTCCTAGTGGAACATATTCCATCCTTACGAGTCAAGACAGGCCTGAGGCCGCTCCCATATAGGTTTTCGAGTTCAGAACACGGATTTTGCGCCTGGCTGTTCAATATCAGATCGCGTGCGTGCTCTCGCCCGGGATCTATTGCCTCAGATATCTGCCAAGCGTGAGCTGTCCTCCCTCTCTGAGCCTCACCGCGTAAGCCACAAGTTCTCCCACTGAGTCAAATCTAAGTGACCTGATCCTCTCGAAGTTCCACCCCCTGCATTTGAGGGCCGATATTATGCTACCGGCCAAGATTGATGAGGACACGCTCTCCCCCAACGAGAGAGCGCCCACGAAGGCGCCGCACCAAGAGTCCCCCGCTCCCGTTGTGTCAACAATGCGACCGCCCATCCCGCCACTTGCGGGGGTCAACTCAAGCCTTCCCTCCCTCATGTAGATGGCTCCGAACTCACCTAAGGTCACGATCAGGTGACTTGGGTCGAGAACCCTGAGCGCTGCGGAAATGAGGTCAACTTCGGCAAGCATGGTGACTTCCTTCTCATTCACTATGAAGTAGTCCACCTTGGGGATCAGCCATCTGAGTATCTTCCTGTCGATCCTACGTTTCATGTAACCATCCCAGGAGTTCATCACTATGGTGGCACCCCCCACCTTCCTCAGGCCCTCGACCACCTTCGCCACCTTCGCAGGGGGCATCGGGGCTAGATGAACGTAAGAACGGCCCGAAGCAGCGGAGATCATTCTGCTTGCTCGAAGGTACCTTGCTGCGCCGAACGCGGAGACATCATAATGAGCTACCCACTTCTCGTCGTAGCCTATCGTGAACCTCGTGGACTTCGCCTTGGTGACAACCACTTGCGAACTAGGGAACTCCTTCAGTACGTGTAGGTACTCGTAGTCTTGCCCGACCGCCGTGCATATCGCAACGTCGTCACTGAAGACCCGAGCCGCGGTCGCGGCGTAAGCGGCCGCGCCTCCAGGTTGAACCCTTGACCCGGTGGGGGCGACAACGTGGTCGGCTGACACATGGCCCGCCACAAGGATACCTCCCAACGCTTGCCGCCTCGTATGGCGAGTCGTCAGGAACTCTTAACAGTTAGCCTCGCCGAGCTGTCTACTTGTTTGCCGCCGCCCTCAAGTCTTTTATCAGTCGTACCGCGCTTGTGTGCCGAGAGATGCTCTTGGTGCCCACGCGCGATGGCAGGATGATAGCGCCCGAGAGCTACATCTGCTATCGAGCAGCCGGACCAATCGCAATAGATGGGAAGCTCAACGACCCTTCTTGGAAGAGGGCGGCTTGGACTAAGCCATTCGTCGACATCGAGGGAAACGACGTGAGGCCAGTGCCCAGGTTCACAACAAGAGCAATGATGTTGTGGGACGACGATTATCTCTACGTTGCGGCTGACCTTGAGGAGCCAGATGTCTGGGGGACGCTCACGAGGAGGGATTCAAGGATATACGACGACAACGACTTCGAGATCTTCATCAAGCCATCCGAGGAGATGCCCTGCTACTTCGAGTTCGAGATGAATGCGCTGAACACCATATGGGATCTGTTCCTTGATAGGCCTTACTACTTAGGAGGGAAGGCCGACAGCTCTTGGGACTGCGATGGTTTGAGGCATGCGACTCAGGTCGATGGGACCCTGAACTGGCAGTTGGACGTAGATAGAGGTTGGACGCTAGAGGTCGCGATCCCCTGGGCCGGACTGAAGCGAGGCGGAGTCGAAGAGCATCCTAGAGCCAGGGAGCAATGGCGAATCAACTTCAGCAGGGTCGAGTACACCAGGGAACTCGTTGGGAAGCACTGCGACAACTGGACTTGGACCTGTCAGAGCGAGGTGAACATGCACATCCCGGCTTTCTGGGGTTTGGTGCAGTTCAGCGACGCCGTGGCCGGGGAGGGTCAAGATCGAGTGGCAGAGAGGATGGAAGTGGCCCGACCTTGGTGGGAAGGTCTGGACTTGACCAGACTTGCCCCTGCGCCAGATAGGGACTACTTGAAGCAAGGCAAGATGAGCCTCTGGGAACAGACTCATGAAAAGTAGCGGACGGAGGCTATTGCCCTAGCCTGCTGGGACGATGCAGCCCAGTTCGTCACGAGAAGCCTTCTATGAGCTTCAGTATCATTATCGCAAAGGAGAAGAGCACGATTATCGTGCCCCCCACTATGCCCACGAAGGCGAAGGGCCAGTTGCTGGCAAGGTATTCGTTGTAGCCGACATAGAGAAAGCCCCCTCCCAAGCCCATCGTAACTACATTGAACAGGAACGATTTGATCGCAGACATTGCGCCAGTTCTGCCTCCTGCCGCCTCGCCTTTTAAGGCTCTGCTACATGCCATCTAGTATTGACAGTACGAAAAAGTGTAGCAAGTCGTCAAATGTCATGTATGGCGGCGGCTCTAGAACTTGAGAGGAGCACTTTGCGACATCAGGAACAGAGATATCACCACTGAACCAATGATGATGGCCCAGAAAACTAAGTCCGTGACCAAGCCTACTAGATCATACTTTGTCTCATCCGTCGGGCCGGCAATCGTGCTCGTGACGTGAGTTCTCCATGGGATGGGAAGGCCGTAGTCTGTGTGAGCGAAATCTGGCCAGTCCCTTTCCACCCCAATCAGCCCCGTTAGAAGACAGATCAAGATGGAGGACACCGCTGACACAGCCGCTGCCTCAACCATGGACATGCCCTCGCCTGGTACGCAACCGTGATAAGGGTTTCTTCCTGATCGACGCTGCGCGTCGATGGTTCTCATGAGTTCAGTAAGGGGCCAAATCCGCCCAGATTATCTCCTCCCTATCGACGGTCTTAGCCCGAGCTAGGTACCCGGATCGGTCGGATGTGGTTTCCGCCTTGGCAACGATGGAAGACATACCTTCAAAGACCAAGCCGAACATCTCACCGACCATCATTGGATTTATGCCGAACCTCAGGGGATCGAACCGCTGGACCATTTCTAGACAACCCTTCTCCCACTCGCGCCTCAACGAATCGTTCCACCCCTCGGGATTGGCAGAAGGCTGTATCAGGATCTCAGCTCCTTGGCGGACAAGCTCTCCGACCACCTCATCCTTGAAACCATCAAGGCAGATTGCCACGCCAAGCTTTCCGATCTCGCTGTGAAACGTCTTAATCCAGTCGAACTTCCCCGGCGTGACGTCAAGGCCCGCTTGACCTTCGATGTCTATCAGGTGGAGCTTCCTCTGCCAGCCGAGAACGTGTCCTTCGGGGGATATGAGAAAAGCTGTGTTATACACCGAACTCCCGACCGGATCCAAGCTGGCACCGAAATCCATCTCAGGTAACAGGATGCTCCCGGGCACCAAGAACGCCTTGTGCATCTTGGCAAGTTGGGTCATAAGGCCTAGGTACTCCCGGGCCATCTCGCGGGCATACTCAAGGAAAAGGCCATTGACGAAGCTCGCGCCGCTTGTCAATCTTCTCCACAGGAGCACTGGGAGCCTTTGCACTACAGCCTTCCTGATCGCGGACTCGAGGCTCTTGGATCCCTCAAGGTCGACCTTGCTGGCGGCCAGTATCAGTGGGGTTCCGTAGTCCTCAGGAAGGACCACGAGATTCCGGTCGTTCTTGGCCATCTGTTCGCGCGCCTTTGACATCAGAGACCTCGTCTTCGTTTGGAAGTCCCCGTAGGTGCGATAGTCGGACGAACTCCATTTCGCTTGGATCGCTATGGCCCTGACCATTCACCTGTGACGACAGACGTTGGCCTTAAAATACTGAGCGATCACCCAAGAACTCGCGCCCGTCCTGCGCTATGAAGGCTTCGGACCGTCAGGGTCGGTCAAATCATGGCTGCAATGGATGCCTCGCAACGCTTATGTGTCGAATGGACCTGACGTAGCTCGTGCCCAGAATAGAAGACTATAGTTTCGGCAGGATAACGATTGACGGAGCTGAATACCGTACCGATCTCGTGATCTTGCCCACCGGAGCGGTCAGCTGGAGGAGAAGAGAAGGTCACCTTCTTCACATAGATGACCTGCGACCAGCCTTGGAATCGAGGCCTCAAGCGATCGTGATAGGCACTGGGTACAGCGGAATGATGTCGGTCTCCAGCGAGCTCATCAAAGAGCTTGAAAGCGAAGGAATATCAGTCTACGTCGCTCGAACATCCGAGGCCGTAAGCCAATTCAACAGGATCAGCTCCGAGAAGAAGACGGTCGCAGTCCTTCACATCACATGTTGAGGGCGAGGCGCCAGTGAGAGGCCACCCATGCCAGAGATAAGGATCGCGGACCTCGACAGGTGCAACATTGATGACCTGATCTCCGTATGTTCCCCTCTTGAGCCGGACGATCCCCACCTTGCCCAAGGAGTTGGCATCAGAAGGAGATGGCTGGGAACGATGCTGTCGGATTACGGCTCGGTCGCGAAGATCGCGTACCTCAATGACGAACCTGTCGCCCAGCTCATGTTCTATCCTGAAATTGCCGACCCCTCGGTCGAGGGAGCTCGCGATGGAGTTGTCTGCCTCCACTGTGTCTACAATCCCAATCCTGCCACGCAACGCAAGGGAATCGGAAGGATGCTCATGAAGGATTTCATTGGCCGGTGTAGGGCCAGGACCGGTGTTTGCAAGGGCTGCAAGCTCGTAGTGGCAGAAGCCTTCGACACGGGTGAAGGGCTTGCGCTCTCGAAGTTCCATCGGAAGTTCGGGTTCAAGGAAGCTGGAGGCCCGACGCTCTGGGGAGGCACCAGCATGCATCTGCATCTTGTTAATGGAGGTGTTCCAGAGCTTCCCCGTCGAGCCTTCGTGCCACTCGAGGAGGACAAGGGTCGCGCAGTCATCTTCTACACGCCAACCTGTCAGTTCTCCTATCGGTTCGCGTCAAGGGCTGCGGCGAAGATATCTGAGTTCGAACAGGGGATCGTGGTGACTCTCATAGACAGATGGAAGCAGCCCGAGGAGTACCTGAAGCGAGGAACCTGCTGGGCCGTCGTGAACTCCTGTAACATAGTGTCGGGCCCGGCAGACAAGCAAGCCTTCGAGCAAGAGGTCAAAGCTGCCCTCGCGAAACGGTGACGGGCCCTTCACGTCTCCCGAAAAGCAAATAACGTTGGCCGCTCTGGGTCGGTGAACGGAACTTGGGACAGAGGGTAAGGGCCTTTTGGGTTCACACTACTCCCCTAGCAGAGAATCCTGAGAAGCACGCGCGAGAACTGAAGGACATGGGAGCAGAGGAGCTTTTCGTCCTATCGATAGAAGGAGACGGATCGCTATACCCTAGCGAACGATTCATCTCGTCGTCTTCCTGCAAAGGCAAAGACATACTGGGACCATTCCTGAGGGAGGCGAAGAGGAACGGGATGAAGGTACACGCTTGGGACGTGGCCTTCAACAAGCCGAACTTGGAACTTGCCAAGTCCAAGAAGGAGTGGTTCGTCGTCAGCAGGAAGGGAGTCAGCTGTGTCGACAAGCCTCCCTATGTCCCCGGCTATCTATGGCTGTGTCCAACGAGAGAGGACACCAGATCCTTTCTACTGTCTGGAATTCAGGAGTTGGCGGAGCGTTACGATCTGGACGGCATACACTTAGACTATATCCGCCTGCCGGACATCCTCATGCCTGAAGGTTTGAGGTCGAAGTACGGCATCGAGAAGGGCAGAGACACCTACAACCCTGACTATGACTTTTGCTATTGCCCAGTGTGCAGGAATGGGTTCAAGGACAACTACGGCATCGACCCGATGGACATCAAGTTCGGAACGAGGCCTTGGTACCAATGGGTGCAGTGGAGAGCGGACAGGATAACGACCTTCGTTGAGGACTTCCACAGGTTCGTGAAGTCGTATGACAACACGATGGAGACATCAGCTGCAGTGTTCGCCACTCCCGGGACGTCCTTCCGCTACGTGTTCCAGCAATGGGCAAAATGGCCGCTTGACTCGCTCGAACCCATGATCTATCACGAGTATTACGACAAGGGCGTTGATTGGATTGGTGAGGCGGTCCTCGAGGGCGTGTCGACCGGGAAGAAGATCGTCGCTGGGATACTGCTGGGCTTCATGAAGAATGAGGGAGAGGTGCGAAGGGGGGCGGAGGTGGCGCTGGAGAAGGGCGCGCAAGGCATCTGTTGGTTCGTCTATCCGATACCTAAGCCGGAGCATAGAGACGCCGTGGCCGCAGCCCTGAAGTCAGTCTAGCTTGTTGGTGCGCGCCAGCTAATCGAAAGACAGGACCTCTCTGGGCTCACCGAGGAGTCTGACTAGCTGAGCTACCCGTTCGTTGGGTTGTGAACGCGGGGCTTCTAGCGCATCTCGGGCTGCCGGAGATCGGCGCCCGCATTGTCGTGACTGTTGGCGCGGCCGTTGCAGTCGAGGGCCTGATCAAGTTCGCTCAAAGTTCAGGTCACAAGCCGTAGTAGCGCGGGTTGAAGGTCTGCACCCTTTCTGCGTATTCCCGCACAGCGTCGCCGGTGAAAAGGTCCTTCTCAGAGGGCAATGAGTCGAATTCCTCTCTCAGCTTGAGTCCGAACCTCTGTTCGGATTGGGACAAGTGCAGCTCCTTGCTGGCCAAGATCATGTCGAGGGCCACTCTTCCTGCTGCAACTGTTCTGCGGTAGGTATCGTCCCCTTCGGCGACTATCGCCTTTCCTATCTCCCATGCAATGTCTGGGGCCAGAACGAAGGCTTGGGGGTCTGAGAACTTGTCGGAAGATACCAGAAGGTCTCGCAGCCCTCTAGCTTTCTCCGCCCTGAGCGCCTCGTTCAAGAGCTTGGCGTCGTAGCTCAGGATCTCCAAGAAAGCTTGAGGGGCGGTGCCGCCGAAGAGTTGCACGTTCGGCACTTGCTCATTGGACCAAAGGTCGCAGCAAGCAGCGATCACGTTGCCGACCAGACTGGAATGTGCTGAGGCGCTCGTCTTACCCTCCATGGACATGGGATAGCCCGTGATGGCCTTCAGGATCACATTCTCATATCCGCAGTCCTTTCCGGGCCCCTTGGCGCCCATCTCATAGGCGACGAGTGACCTACTCGCACACATTGCCCTCACCACGGCTGCAAACACGTGTGAGATCATCATCTGACCCACGCCACCGGCCATCCTCATCGCTGTATTCCCGAAGGCGCATGCAGTATCTCCACCTGGGATCGTTCGTGCTCTGGTGGCGATCCCGACTATGTCCCTCCAGACGTGGTTCATATCGAAGGTGCCCAACACGCCCAACGCGAGCAATGTGCCCCTCAGATCCTGTCGCACTATGGCGTAATTGAAGACGTCCTTCCCTCCCTCGGACTCCATAGACAGGACATCCGCTCCGTTCGAGGCGGCTGAATGAAAAGACTCCATCATTTTTGCCCGAGATTCCGGGTCCATCCCGTCGCGCCTTGGGTCGCGCATGTCAGCAATTGTTGCCCTCAGCGCGACCTTAGTGCCGTGCTCACTGTGGTGCCTCTCAAGCATCTCCTTCTGTGCTGAGATTATCTCGCCGACCAGCTCGGGATGAGAGGTTTCCAAGAACGTCAATTCCGTCTCAAGCTGAAGGGTCTGGATGCCCAACTCAGAGCATCTTCGGAGAGCATCCGATGTGATCGAGATGAACTCCGGCTTTATGCCGTCAACGTTCCCCCTGGACGCGCTCTGAGTGAAGTACTTCAGCTCTGGGACGACTTCGCCTGCGCCAACTGACAGGCCGCTTCCGTAGCTCAGAGGGTGCTTCGCGATTCCGAACAACAGATCGTCTGGCGAAGCTATCTCCATCTTAGAGAACTTTGCGGGCATCCTGAGGCTCCGCTACCCAGCCACCCAAGACTTGCAGATGTCTACGCCCTGCACCGCGTCCCTTCCATAGGCGTCCGCACCGATGCTCTTAGCATATTCCTCGGTCAGAGGGGCGCCCCCAACGATGACCTTGACCTTGTCCCTGAGGCCGTTCTTCTTCAGTTGCTCGATCACGTTCGCCATCTCGGTCATCGTTACTGTCAGAAGAGCGGACATGCCGACTATGTCGGGCTTGTGCTTCTTGATCGCCTCGACGAAACTCTCCGCGGGCACATCCGAGCCGAGGTCTATCACCTCAAAGCCAGCTGTGTCAAGCATCATCGCAACTATGTTCTTGCCTATGTCGTGCAGGTCGCCCCTGACCGTCCCGACGACGACCCTGCCAAGCTTCTTGATTTCCACTCCCTTGAGGTGGGGCTGAAGAAGCTGCATTACCTCCTTTGCTATCTCGCCTGCAACTATGAGTTCCGAAAGGAAGTACTCGGACTGCTCGAATTTCCTTCCGACTATGTCCATGCCCTCGCTGATGCCCTTCGTCACGATCTGCTGAGGAGGCACGCCCGCGTCAAGAGCCTCTTGGGCTGCCTTCTTCGCGCCGTCGAAGTCCAGTGCTACGAGCTTATCTCTGACCTCCGCGACCTTGCCCTCGCCTGTTGGCACCATTATCCTCACCCTCTGTCCTCACTACACGTTTTCGAAGGGAGATAAAACTTAGTCAGCTCCCTCCCGCCAAGGGGTAGGTCCCGTGCCTCTTGACCATCTTGGCAAATTCCTCGTAGGTCTTCAAGGAGACAGCCGGCGGGATAGAGTGGTCGGAACCCAAGACGTATCCTCCTCCCACCCCCGCGACGCTGACCTTAGACTTGACCTCTCGGTCGATCATCTCGACATCGTCCGTAGATAGAACCCTAGCGTCAATGTTCCCTATGAACGAGAGCCTGTCCCCGTACTGCTCCTTCAGAAGCCTGACGTCCATGTTCGCCTTTGCCTCAAGAGGCTGCAGGACCGTGATCCCCGCCTCAATGAAGTGCGGTATGAGCTTCCTCACATCTCCGTCTGTGTGGAGCACGACTGGTAACCCTTTGCTCCTGAACGAGCTGCATATCGCGGCATGGGCCGGCAATAAAAGATCTCGGTACGTCTTCGGGGAGAAGAACGGACCGTTCACATATGCTATGTCGTCCCATATCCAAAGGCCATCAACCCCTGCCTTCAGGAAAGCGCTCGCGATCTTTGAGGCAAAGCTGGCCACGCTGCGCATGATGTAACCTGCAGTGGCAGGCTCCCTCACCATAACGGGCAGCACTTTGTCAACCCCTCCGAAGATGTGTCTCGCGTACTCGAATGGACCCAGGACACCGACGGTCACGAAGAATCTCTCCTGAAACCTTTGGACCATCACCTCGATGTCGCCCCTGAACGGATAGCGTGAGCTGGAGATCCTTATTGGAAGCTCTGGATCGAGTAGAGGCTCTATCCTTTCCTTGAAGTCGTCCAAGTTCTTGATGATGGGTTCCATCGGATCTGGCACCCCGGACCTGCCTCTCCAAGCTTTCATCTTGACACCGTATGCGTCCCTGAACGTCCTCCACCTGTCACCCTCCTCATAGACTATCGCCTCGTACTTCGGGCTCAGGTCAGTTCCGAAAATGTAGACGTCCATTCCGAAGTGATCCTGTAAGAACGCGCCCTTCGGAAGGCCCTCCCGTTCCCAGCGCTCGATGGTCTCAGCCCACATGAAGTCGACGAAGCCAACTCTGTCCGGCTCCTGATGGCTCAGGATTGCCCCGACGCGATCCCTTGAGTTCATGCCGACTCAGCTGTCTGCGCCGGATATATGCCTTGGATTGCCTTAAGCCAGTTACGCACTCCTTCATTGAAAGGTTTCGTTGCAGACCACTTCGTCGAGCCCCTTTCTGGAGTACATCTCCGAGAAGCCCTCCCCCTTGGGATAGCCGAGTGGGGTAATGGCCACCACGTTCCAATCTCCAGTGATGCCTAGGAGGCTCTTGATCTTCTCGTTGTCGAACATGCCGATCCAGCACGTGCCGAGGCCCTCAGCCCTAGCGGCCAGCACTAGGTGCGTAACCGCGATCGAAACATCCACCAGGAAGCTGTAGTCTCCCATGTATTCTCCTCTGTTGTAGTGGATGTTACGGCCGCATGCTACCACGATCACCGGAGCTTCAGCTATGAACGATTGGCCCCCGCAGCCGTCCGCCAGCTTTCTTCTAGTTCTCTCCCCTTTCACGACCACGAACTTCCATGGCTGCCTATTCGAACCAGAGGGAGCCAGCCTCGCTGCTTCTAGGACCCGCCTGAGTACGTCTTCCGGTATCGAGTCTGGCCTATACGAACGAACACTTCTTCTGGTCCTGATCGCTTCATACAGATCCATGATTGGTCACCGCTCGCGGATTCTCTCTCACGGCACATCATTCAAGGCGCGACCTGAGATAGGCCAAGGATCGCGGGAGCTCGACGGCCGGATCGCCTGGAACTCCGCACTCAAGTGAAAGGTAGTGCTTGTACCCGGCCTGTTTCATCACTTGGAGCGATGAGAAGTCCGTGTGGCCATGTCCAGGAAGCAACCTGTTGCTGTCTGCCAAGTGAACGTGACATATGTAACTCGCGTATTTTCTGAGGGACTCTCCGATGTCCCTCTCCTCGATGTTCATGTGGAAGTAGTCAGCCATGATCTTTACGCCCTCGGACCCGATCGTGTCGCAGAGGCGAACGGCTTGTTCGAGCCTGTTCATGAAGTGCGTCTCGTATCGATTGAGAGGCTCCAGCAGCACCTTGGCTCCTGCATCCTCGGCACTCTTAGCGATGACCTTCAGCTCCTCCAGAAGGACTCTCTCTTCCAGCTCCCTCTCGTCCTTGTACAATGGGAATAAGTTGGGCAGTTTTGGAGGGCCAAAGGTCGGCACCACTATTACTCCGACCGCCCCCAGTTCGCCAGCCCACTTGAGCCTCTGGATGATGCCTTCGACGGCCTGGTCCCTTCTCTCCTTCTCGACGGCCAAGAGGTCGCCAGGGTACCCCGAACATATCGCGCTCGGCCTTACCCTGCTCGATGAGAAGGCCTCTTTCAGATCCCCAAGTTGCTCGCCAACGGATGCGCGTCCCCAGATCTCCAAGCCATCATAGCCGTAGCTCTCCAGGTTGGCGAGCTTCTCTCGAAGGTTCTCGCCCGGCACCTTGTCATCTTGGACTGAGAACTTCATGTCCTGCAACCTCCGTCTAGAGGCTGACGACCGCCTTCCCCTCGGCGGCCTTGTTGGCAGCTATCGTCACTTCAAGAGTCTTCATCGCATCCTCGAAGGACGATCTTATCTTGCTCGTATCTCCTGTCCTCACAGCTTCAACGAACACTTTGTCTTCCTCCAACAACGCGTCCATCTGCGACCTTATCTCCTCCGTGTGGTCCCTCTTGAAGATCCTAAGCGTCTTTGCGTGGCCGACATGCTCAAGGGCTGATTGCTTCGCTATGATCCTGACCACAGTGCCCGAGAACGTGTTCTGGCTGGCGCAGCTGCTGCACACTACCCCCATGGCGCCCGACTTGAACCTCATCACGACTATCGAGAAGTCCTCGCTCGTCATGTGCTCAACTTCCTTCGCGACTATGAGGTTGTCTATCTCGGCCGCCACCCTGGTCACATCCCCGACGAGGAGCCGTATCAGGTCGAAAACGTGCGTCGACTGCTCGACGACTTGGCCACCGCCCTTGTCCTTGTAGAGCCACCAGTGAGTTCTTGGGAACCAGAACGGATCGATGTACTGGCCCATCACCATCCCGACGGGCCCGGATTGTCTGAGCTCCTCGATTGCCCTGTCCGTGACATCCAAGTAGCGCCACATGTACCCTACGCTGTGGACGACACCGTGTTTTTTCAGGACAGAAGCTATCTCTTGAGCCCTCTCCATGGTCAGAGCCACGGGCTTCTCAAGGAAGGTCGGAACCCCCATCTCTATTGCCTGCATTTCGATGCCCCTTGCAAAGGGAGGTGTACATACGTACACTGCGTCGATGTTCTCCGTCTTCAGCATCTTACCGAGGTCTGTGTGGCTTACTGCTCCATAGGATGCAGAGAACGAGGACGCTCTGCTCTCATCGACATCATAGCACGCGGCGACCTTCACGCCCTCAAGCTTGGACAGCCTCTGTGCGTGCGCTGACGCAATTCCGCCGCTACCTATGAAACCAACCTTTACCTCCTTCAACCCACCTCGGTCAATGGCAGCCTCTTGGAATAATAAGACTTGAGCTGCACTTCGCGTGTCCTCGTCCGCGACCAAATCCAAGTCATCGGATGGACGATGAATGACCTTTCTTCCCAGATGCCACGTATTCCCAGAGTTCCTCTTGACCGTCCTCAGTCACGTTGCGTCACGAAACGGGGGCAATGAGCATCGTGGTAGAGGCGGTCACTGCACGCCCTCCCCAATACTCGCCAGAAGGCGCTTCAGGCCCTCAAAGCACTCCTTCGTACCCTTGACCCTAGGACCGAAATGAGTTTCTATCGTGACGTACCCGCCATAGCCATCTTCCTTGAGTAGCTTGAGTTGTTGGGCCAGACCGAGTTCTCCGCTCCCGATCGCGACGTATCTCTTTGCCCCGGTCCGCTTGTCAGTAACGCAATCCTTGAGATGAACGTGCGAGACCAGAGGCCTTACGCAGCGGTAACCGTCGATGATATCCTCCCCGACGAAGTATGCGTTACACGGATCCCAGTTCACGCGAAGCCCCTCTCTATTCACCGTCCTTGCGAACTTCAAGGTCGCAGACCCCGTCGCCGCGAAGCATATGGGCTCGTTCTCTAGGGCCAATGTGATGTGCTCCCTTTCGGCGATGTCGACGGACCTCCCAAGGAGTCCCTCGAAGCCCTCGATGGCCCTCTCGTCATGCGGACCCTCTGCTATCGGGGTGAAGGTAATGATGATGTTCGTCCCAACGCTCTTAGCGAACTCGATAGACCTTGGAAGCCTGAGGCTGAAGTGTTGATCGATCGCTTTCTTGTCGGACAGCGGAACCTTGAACAGGCCGGGCGTGATCGCCGCAACATTAACTTCGTAGCTCTCCAAGAGTTCCAGCAAGGTCCTTCTCGCGGCTGGATCGTCATCGGGCACCCTCTTCCCGAACAGCTCCCTAATCTCCAAGTGTCTGATCCCCCAGTCGCAGGCCAGCTCGACAGCGGTGATAGGGTCCTGGCTGATCTCGTCAGTCAGAACGCTCACCTTCAACGCTGATCGCTCTGGCCCTGCAGGGGCTAATAAGCATCCGTACTTGAGCGAGAGGTTGCCTTACACAGTGGTGCGGGGCGCAATCGCTTGCACCAAAAGGCGTGCGGCAAGCCCTAATAGCGAGTGGTTTCGCATCAAGTGCATGGGAAGGTCGGACGTGAGAAGAGAGCAATCGATGACCATGGATGAGCTACGCTCGCGTGCGCGCGACCTTGGCGCAGCTGAAGCGAAAGCGGTCAGCCCGAGGAGCGTCGTAGTGAGAGACTGGGTCAGGCTGAAGTGTCAATACGGTTGTGGGGGGTATGGCGAGTGCCTGACCTGCCCTCCCTATAGCCCGACTCCAGACCAGACTAGGAGGGTCTTGAGAGAATACTCCAAGGCGCTCCTGGTAAGGTTCGGGCCGACGGGCCCAGACACACATGATGTCATGGTCAAACTGGAAAGGGAGGCATTCCTTTCAGGGCACTATGCTGCGTTTGCGATGGCGGCGGGCCCCTGCTCGTTCTGCGATGAGTGCAATCTTAAGCAGTGCGTTCACCCAAGAAAGGCAAGGCCATCCATGGAGTCCTGCGGCATAGATGTCTACGCGACAGTACGACGAGCTGGCATGCCAATCCAAGTTGTGAGAACAAGGAGGGACACTCCTCACTACTATGGGCTGCTTCTGGTGAGGTAGGCGCGCGGATTAATATCCCCAGGGGAGGCCAAGTCGCGTAGAGGAGAGTTGGACTCGAGGACAAGGTTTGCCAAGGCATTTGAGTTTGGCAGGGCGGACAGGCTTCCCTTCACGGAGTTCTTAGGATATTGGGGGGAGACGCTGAGGACTTGGACCAAGCAGGGGCTTCCAGAGAGAGCGTTCAGAGCAGGACTGGATGACTTCTTCGGGTTTGACAAGAGGGAGTGGCTGCCGTTGGATCTGGGCCCGATACCAAGGTTCGTCTCCAGAACGCTCTCTGAGGATGAGCGATACAAGCTTTCCCGGGACGGCAACGGCATAGTCACGCGAAATCTGAAGACTGGCGAGAGCATGCCCAACTTCGTCGACCACCCCGTCAAGACCGAAGAGGACTTCGAGTCGATGAAAGGAAGATACGACCCGGACAACCCCTCAAGGCTACCAAAGGAGTGGGGCGACGATGAGCTTTTCGAATACTATCGTGAAAGGGGCTTCCTCCTTGCCATGTCCGTGCCGGGTTTCTTCGGTCAACCGAGACACTGGTTGGGTCTTGAGAAGTGCCTGATGTTCTTCGTGATGAAGCAGGATTTCATCGAGGACATGATAAAGTTCTGGTCGAGCTTCATCATAAGGGCAACCTCCAAGGTCTTGAATGACGTGACTCCAGACTACATCACGATATGGGAGGACATGGCCTACAAGAACGGGCCTCTGATATCGCCCAGGCAGTTTGAGAAGCTGATGCTTCCGGCCTATCAGAGGGTGACGGAGTTCTTCAAGTCGAGAGGCGTCAAGAACATCTTCGTCGACTGCGATGGGGACATCAACCTTCTACTTCCTCTCTTTGCTAAGGGCGGGGTCACAGGTGTCTATCCCCTGGAGGTCGCCTCGAACGTTGATGCTCGAGAGGTTAACAGGAAGTTCGGAAAGCAGCTCGTACTGATCGGGAACGTGGACAAGAGGAAACTCGCTCAAGGAAGGAAGGCGATAGATCAGGAGTTGGATAGGGTAGCTGATCTAGTCCGTAACAACCTTCTCATTCCGAGCGTCGACCATGCGGTTCCGCCCGATGTCCCTTACGAGGACTACCTGTATTATTTGGACCGGACGAAGGCCACTCTAGCGTAGTCCCTCCAGTTTCGTCCTCCTCTCAGAAAGAAACCTCTTGACCTCCTTCATCGTGGGCATGGCGTCTCTGGTGCCCACTCTCGTGGCTTTCAATGCAGCGGCGGCGTTGGCGAGGACCGCTGAGTTGGGCAAGGACAGCCCTCCGAGGATGCCAACCAACAGACCGGATGCGAAGGCATCTCCCGCTCCCGTGTCGTCGACGAGCTGAACCTTGAAAGCCGGAATACGTCTCACTTCCGTCTTGGTCGCGATGATGCAGCCTCTCTCACCATCCTTGACCGCGACCACCTTTGGTCCGAGTCTCAGCAACTCCTCGACCGCGGAATCGATGTTCTTGTTGCCTGTGATCTGAAGTGCTTCCTGTCTGTTCGGCGTAACGATCGTAGCGAGGCGCATTATCTGCTCAGTCACCTTCGAGGCTTGACGTCTGCTCTTCCAGAGCGATGACCGATAGTTCGGGTCATACAGAACCAGCTGGCGCCTCTCTCTGGCTAACCTGGCCACGGAAATGGCATACCTCCTGCTTGGCAGCTGCCTGACGCAGGCCTCACCGAAGGCAAGAGCCTTTGCCTTCCTGACATAGGACTTGTCCACATCAGCGCCCCGTAGGGTTGACTCGGGGTTCGCATATCCCTGAAACCTGTAGAAGTGATATTGCTTAGTTCCCTTTGGGTCGACTGTGTAGAAGGAAACGCCTGTTTTGAATCCGGCGACTCGCTTCACCCTAGACACATCGATCCCCTCTGACCTGAGATGGTGTATAACGAACTCTCCGAACACATCTTGCCCGACTGCACTGAGAAGACCAACAGAGGCCCCGAGCCTAGACGCAGCCACGGCCATGTTCGTGGCTGAGCCTCCGATGCTGATGCGGAACGAGTCAATGTCCTCTAGGGCGACACGAAACCTCGCGGGAACAAGCTCGACGAAGGCGGAACCCATCACAGCGATGTCCATGCGTTGAAAAGTAGACGTCAGAGAAGGATAAAGCGATATTCCTCGGTGGTACGCTCACATCGGGTATTTCCCGTAGAGGACGGCTGCATCCATCAGGGCATTCATGTGGTCCACTGGGGTTCCCGGGGCCACGTTGTAGCCGTCTCCCAGCGCGTACCCCTTGTAGGGTCCCAGCAGTCGAATGTAGTATCTCGCCGCATCGATTATCTGAAACCTGGGCCCACTCAGGAGCAGAGATGGGCTCGGTCCACCGTACAGCAGTACCTTGCCTCCCATGACCCGTGCGATCTTCTCAGCGTCAGTTGTCCAGCCGAACCCGTTGAGGCGATGTACCCTCTGTTCCTCCACAAGAAGGGTTAGTAGGTGGTCGATCTTACCGCACAGGTGCACATCGCGCAGCTTCGTGCCGAATGAGTCATATATCCTCTCGTGGCAGGGAAGGACGAACTCTCTGTACTGATCGGGGGAGAGGAAGGCTGCGAAGTCATCCGCGACGCCCATTCCGCAATCTTCAGCGATGCCCGCGTTTTCCCTAACTCTGTGGTTGAACTCTATGATCTTGTCCGTCACGATGTCCATCAATGAGTGAACTAGCTGTGGCTTGCGCCTCACGTACAGCAACAGCTCAGTCGACCCGGTGAGCCACGCACAGTTGGTGAAGGGACCGTCGGTTCCCATGCCGCTTCCCACAGCTAGCTCGGTCGTGGAGCCGTCCTCCAACCTGACCTTGAAGTCCTTAGTTAACTTCACCATCTCCCTGTAGAAGGGCGCTATCCTTCCCGTCAGCCCTTCTCTGTACATGTCTCGGTTCCTCAGCTCTCGAAGATCCTGCTCATTTCTGACGACAGGCCGTTCAACCCATGGGAACCCGTCAGCAAACCTGATCGGACAACCGAGCCCGCTGGCCTCTCTGACGTTCTGGAAGTCAGGACCAACCGCGATGCCATACCTGTCATCCCTAAGGCTTCTGAAGGTCCACTCCAATGCCTTGACCTGGGCGTTGAACATGATCTCCGGCGACGAGAAGTAGTCTTGGAAGGCGAGGCCTAGGATCGGCAGCCAGTAGCGTGCGGCTATGCCCAACAGAACGGGCACCCTGTCTGGCTCCTCGAACTTCTCTCTCACCTCCCATCTCGACTTCCTAGCCTCTAGCTCCTGCGCTGCGACCGCGAGCTCAACTTCGCGGAGGACCAATCGGCCTCGTTCCACCCAAGTCAGGAATTTAACGATGCGGCCCGTGTGAAAGAAGACGCGCCTATGAGCAGCCGGTTGACTTCGTCGGTCTCGTGAGCGTGACGGGCCAGCCGAACCGCGAAACGATTTAAGCGGGAACATCCGAAGTGCCAGCGTGAACGGATACGAGCGCATGATGGCAGCCCTCAGAAGGGAGGAGCCTGACACCGTTCCCGTTTGGGAGCTGTTGATCAACGACCCTGTGATCCAGAAGCTGCTTCCGAATGCCTCGTACATCGACTTCGTAGAGTGGATGGACCTCGACGGGGCAACTTCTGGCGAGGATCAGAAACTTGAGTCCATCGGCGACGGCAGGTTCAAGGACGAGTGGGGCATCGTCTGGAGGATCTCTGAGCACGGGATCACATATCCTTGGGGAGGCCCTATCAGATCGGGTGAGGACTTGGAATCTTATGATCCTCCCGACCCCGAGGCTTCATGGAGACTAAACACGCTCGAAGAGCTGGTGAGGCGTTTCAAAGGCAAGAGGGCGATCGTGTTCTTGGGGCACGAGTCCTTTGAGTTCTCCCACTACTTGGTCGGAGGTGTAGCCAAACTCTTCACGTTCTACAAGAAGAACCCAGAGTTCGTCAAGAAGCTGTCTCACGTCGTGTCCGAGTACAAGGTCAGGGTCATGGAGAGAGCTGCCGAGGCGGGGGCGGACGTACTCCTTAGTGGCGACGACTATGCGAACAAGATGGGGCCGTTGATGTCCCCGGACCAGTTCAGAGAATTCATCCTGCCTGACTTGGTCAAGGCTGTCAGAACGTCTCGAAGGCTCGGCCTGCCGTTCATCAAGCACACAGACGGAAACCTTTGGAAGATAGTCGACATGATAGTCGGCTCTGGAATCGATGGCCTTGACCCGCTCGAGCCTGTTGCTGGCATGGACATCGGGAAGGTGAAGAGGACATACGGCGATAGGATATGCTTGGTCGGCAACGTGGATTGTTCTCACCTGTTGCAGTTCGGCACAACTGATGATGTGATCGAAGCGGTCAAGGAAACGATCGCGAAGGGTTCCCCGGGCGGCGGACACATCCTAGCGTCGAGCAACAGCATTCACCCTGGTGTCGAACCGCACAACTACGTTGCTATGGTGAAGGCAGCCAGGAAGTACGGGAAGTACCCCATAGACCCCGACCTCGTTAGAGGGTACGCCGGTAAGAACTACGCCCTCAGGTATACGTAAGAGGGCCGCAGCGACCCCAGGTGCAGACAAGGCATATCAGCGCCGAAGCGGCCCCTGTGTCCATGGTCTACAAGATAGGGATAGTCGGCTCAGACAATTCCCACGCGATAACCTTCTCGCAGATTGCGAATGGAGTGGATCAAGCCAACCATGTACCTGGGTTCGAGGCGACTCATCTCTTCGGCTTTGACGAAACTAGGAACAAGGAAGTCGCCGACAAGGGGAGGATACCCAAAGTGGTCGGAGATCCCTCAGAGATGATGGGTGAGATAGACATCGCCTTCGTCGTGTTCAGGCACGGGGGCATGCACTTGCGGTACGCAAGGCCATTCATAGAAGGTGGGATCCCCGTGTTCGTCGACAAGCCAATCACCGTGACGACTTCCGACGCTCGCAGCCTGGTTCATCTTGCCAAGGACAAAGGAATTCCCTTCACAAGCTTCTCGACCCTCAGGTTCACGGGCACTGTTCAAGAGGCAAAGCGAACCTTCGAAGCGGAAGAACCGATCTTCCTATCGGTGCTGGGACCCGGAGATCTCGAGAGTGAGTACGGCGGACTCATGTTCTACGGAATACATCTGAGCGAGATCATGAACGAGATCGTGGGACACGGGGTCGAGCAGGTCATGGCCAGGAGGAAGGGCAAGAGCATGGTCGCGGACGTATTCCATGAAAAGGTCATGGGCACCATGAGGGTGTCACCAGAGATGCCTTACGTGTTCTCGGTCGAGGCCGTCACAAGAAAATCCCATCAGTCAAAGAAGGTGGACACTGAGACCTGCTACAGAGATGGGATGACCAAGGTCAAGCAAATGCTTGACAGGAAGGAATGGCCTTTGAAGGAGGGGGACATGTTCGAGCCCGTCGCTGTCGTCAAGGCGATTGAGGATAGCATCGCTAGCGGCAGAACGGTCGAGGTCGAACGTCTGTAGTCGGCTCGCAACCTCGTTTGGCGAAACCGCAGGCAGCTCTAGTCCGCAAGGGGCACGAATGCTGGTCTAACCCAGCATCGTTATCCTGTAGGTTGGCTCGTTTCGGATGACCTCCGCTACCAAGAGAGCTCCGTTCGGGATCGCTTCCCACTTGTCTGCGGTCAAGGCCTCTGAGGCCACAACCAGCTCTTTACCGGACAATCGATATTGCATCTGGAAGACCGGCGTCCTGCTACAGATCGATGTCCCCGAGCCGCCTACGTATTTCTCGAACGCGTAGAGCTTCCTGCCGTCGCTGAGGATGATGTTCAGACCTCTGTAGGGGGCCGGCAAGGAGCTCCTCGCACTTCGGTGTATGTCCCAGAGCCCCGACTCAAGGAGCTTGAAGGCTTCCTCGACATCCCCTTTTGCGTTGACAAGCTTCAGAAGATAGGCAAACAGTACTTCGCTGTCGTTGACGCCTTGAATGATCCGCCTATATTCTCCAAGTGTTCCGAGCACTTCATCGGGTACGAGCAACGTACCATTGTGTACGAAAAGCATGTTACGGTGGAGAAACGGCTGCGAGTTCTCCTTGGAGATCAGCGCATCCCTTGGCAACCCCCTGGGGTTGCTGGCTTTCCTTACGTGGGCAATGAACAGCGATGAGCTGACCCTCGCAATGACCTGGTCTAAATTCTCATCCTTGTGTATCGCCTTCTCGCTCCTGTACACTTGGAGTTCGCCATCTGAGTAGTGGCCAATCCCCCATCCATCTCCTTGGTCTCCTCGGAGAGCCAGTTCGAAGAGTGAGCATGAGGAGTCCTTGACGTACTTGTACGCCGAGACTGGCTCAGCAGAAAGAAGAGCCATCATCCTGCACAACTTGGGCTCCCTCAGAGCCAGAGAAAGAAGATGAACATTTCGCTCGAAGTCGCGTCGCCTTCATTGACGCCCTAGTTGTTCGTACAGCGCATCATCCGAAAAAGTCAAGCCTCCGTTAGAAAGCGTCAAATACCGATCTCCTCTTCCGAATACCGAAAGAAACAGATGGACGACTGGTGCCAAAGGATGTTCATTGAGCGGGCAGACCTCTTCCTGAAGTTGATGAACTCGAGATGGCCCAGGACAGAACCGCTGGTCGAAGGGATGCTGAGAGTCCTGAAGGACCACGGGATAGTCACAGGGAGGGCGCTAGACCTCTGCTGCGGAAACGGAAGGGTGTGCGTCCACATGGCCAGGAGAGGATTCATCGTGACTGGCATCGACATATCTAAGGTCTTTCTGGATGACGCGAGGAGAAAGGCGGAAGAGCAAGGCGTCGCGCCGTTGGTCAGATTCGTGGAGGGAGACGTCAGGAGACTGAAGGACGTCGTCGGACCCGTCTCTCAGCGCTTTGACGTGGTGACCAGCGTCTGGACCTCAGTAGGGTATTTCACGGAAGAGGAGGACATAGAGGTGTTCAAGCAGGCCAAGACACTGTGCAAGGATGGAGCGGTGCTCATCGTCGCAGACACGGCGCATTCGTCACGGTGGCTGGGTCAGCATTCTACCCCATATACTGACTTGGGAGATATGGTGATGATGGAGGAGCCCAAGTACGATCCGATCACGTCAACGATGCGGAACAAGTGGTCTTTCTACAGGAAGGAGGGACCTGACCTCAAGTTCATCGACCAAGTCGGGTTCGAGATCCGCATCTACAGCGTGTCAGAACTGTCATCCATCTTGGACGAGGCAGGATGGCAGGTCAAGGCGTCCTACGGCAGCCTGTCGACTCTCGAGCCAGTAACCCCGTTCACAGGATTGAACTTGGTTGCTGTCGCGCGGTAGCAGTCACCGAGGAGTCGCTACCCGAGGTTCTCTGCGAGCCTTCCCTTGGACTTGAACTGTCTCTCATAAACTTCTCTTAACTTGCTCAAAGAGTCAGCTTCGTTAGGGGGCTTGTCCTCCCTTATTCTGGTTATCCTAGCAAATCTTAGGGCATAACCAGACCTGTACCTTGGACTTTTCTGGATTTCACCAAACGCCACCTCAACCACAACGGATGGTCTCACGTAGACCGTGTGCTCATCCTCGGACAACCTCAAGTGCTGCAGCCTCTTCGTCATCCATTCAAACTCCTTGTCCGTCAGTCCCTTGAACGTCTTGCCGACCATCTCGTAATCGCCTGACCGTTCGTCGACAGCTGCTAGGTAGTAGTCACTGAGCCAGCCAGTTCTCCTTCCGTAGCCCCAGTCCGCTGCGACTATCACGAGGTCGAGAGTCTCCGCGGACTTTATCTTGAACCACCTCTTGCCACGTGACCCGGGCTTATAGGGGCTGTCGGGGGCTTTGGCCATCAATCCCTCGTGACCAGCGTCGAGTGACGCCTTCATGAACCGCTCAGCCTCTTCCTTGGAGGACGTTACGATCCGCGGCGCCGAGTCAATCGATCCCTTCCTTCGGAGGAGGATTTCCCATCTCTTCAGGTAGGGGAGGTCGATCAGCAGCCCCTGGTCGTCAAAGAGAACGTCAAAAAGGAATAACTTGACAGGGACCTCCTCTTGCGCGTGCTCGACCTCCCTGATTCTCCTGAAACGTCTCATCAGATCCTGGAAGGGCAGAGGCTTTCCGTCGGTGCTCACCGCTATGACTTCGCCGTCGAGGACCGCCCTGTCTGACCTAACCTCTTCCCCAATGAGTTCCGCGACTTCCGGAATACTGTCCGTCACATCGCTCAGCCTCCTGCTGAATATCCTCACCTTGTGCCCAGACTTGTGAATCTGAACCCTGGCACCATCGAACTTGTATTCGAAAGCTATTGGCGGACTGATTTCCTCGAACACCTCCTCTGTGCCATACGCCATCTCGGCCAACATCGGCTTCACGGGTCTGAAGACCGACAGGGAGATGCTTTCAAGTCCTATCTTGCCTCGCTCCATTGCCACCCGTGCCGTCTCGCCAAGATCTCCGAGTAGCATGTGGGCTCTTCTCACCGTATCTACGCCAACCCCAGAAGTCTGAGCTATTGCTTCGAGCATGAGGCCCTCGGACACCCCGTGCTGCATTTCACCGAAGATGTTCTTCGCTATCCACTTCCGCTCTATCTCAGTTGCTCGATTTGTCAAGGACGCTAGGAGAGCTTCCTTCCTCTGCCTTGATCCCTTTCCCGTGGATTCGGCTATCTTCTCAAAGTGCTTTCTTACGTCGAGCACGGTAAGGGGGCGGTCGATCAGCCTTCTCAACCCAACAAGCTCATGCGACTTCGACACCGTCTGATAGCCCACCTCAAGGGGCTTGGACTCTTGTTCGCCGAATATGGAGCCAACGATAAGAAGAGTGGCCGGAGAAACCTCATCGGGTCGAAGGTGACTTAGGAACGACGAGATCATCGCCTTCTTCTCATTGCGCTTTGGCGTGGAGGCCAGCCTCTCGCATAGCTGGGCGAGTTCGCTGAAGGGAGTTGGTTTCGTCACAGCCAAGGTATCCCTCGGCGCAAGCGAGTAATAACGTTATCGAAGCAACTGACTGTCCAAAACGGTCACACTGCTATGTCAGTAATCAGCACTCATACGGATCGCGCCGATAGCCGTCAGTCAGGTTCGACATCACCTATGTTACAGGCTCTAGATCAGGAGGGCCGATCGGAGCCCGGGAACCGCTGCGATGAGAGTAACTAGCACCGTCACGAGGCCGACTGCGTTGTCAGCCCTTTCGTCTGTTAAGCTCGATATCGACAAGGATTGGCTCATGACAGTCAGTCCGGCAGGAGCCAGGTAGATGACGTACATTGAGGAGACGGTCATCAGTATGAAGCCAAGGAGCCCCAGATGGAGGATCGTGATGGCCATGAGTAACCTTCTCGACTTCTCCTCGCCCAACCAGCCCACCGTGGTCAAGGTGCCTGACTGAGCGTCGGCGGAGGCGTCCCTCAGGTGATTCTGCATCTCGCACATGATTGAGCGCGTGAACATCGATGCGCCAACGAGCTGAGACACGAGAGAAACCGTCTCAGAGGTCACAATTGAATGCCCAAAGAAGAAGAGGAGGGTGCCCAACATGAACCCGTGAGAAACCAGATCGAGCGCAGGTCTTCCCTTCAGCCTGAGAGGAGGAGCGGAATACGCCCAGCCGAGAGCGACAAGAAGCGAGTAGATAAAGACGGAGGCCAGGTTTGCCGTTGTCACGACTATTGCTGAACCCAGAACTATCATGGTCGCACAGAGCGCCAGTGCTTCCTTGGGATGCATCATGCCTCTCGCCATCGGATTCTTGCTGACCTTCTGCGGGTTCAGCCTGTCGTTCTCAATGTCTGAGTAGTTATTGATCAGGAAGGTGAAGGAGAGACAGAACGCGCCAGCCAGAATCGTCCTCAGGAAGAGCCAATGGTCTAGTGCAGAGATGGGCGCGGAGCTGATCCCGAAGGCATAGCCCGCGATGGTTATGGCCAAGTACCCTATCCAGTCTCGCCCCCTTATCGCACTATTGTAGACCGCAGCCTTCTGACTTACGAGCACGGGGAGGTCTTGCATTGGCCGCTAGACCTGTGCCAAGCTCTGGCCACCATATATGCTTTATGATTGAAAATATCTTCGGGTGGGAACCGTGTTATGCGGGCTGGGCTCGCTGCGCTACAAGCCCTTTTCAGGAATTCTGTTAATATATGGCTACAGACACCAAGACACATGAGGTTTGGACTAACGCCGGTCCACGACTTTCCCGCCGTCATGCGCACCATCTTTGACGAAGGGTCTATCGACATATCGAGATTCAGCTACCCGAAGCTCATTGAGAGAACGGTCTCAAGTGGATTCAATCATGTAGAGCTTACTCTAGACCTCATCCACGCGATGCCTGGCTCGCTTAGCCGAGACAGAATAGGGGAGATACGAGAACGGAAGGACTCACTGGGGTTTACGCTGTCCGCACATTTGCCGATCTGGGCCGTTGAGCCATCTTCGTTCAACGAGGGGATAAGGTCAGCGTCAGTGCTCACGTGCGTAGACGCGATCGGCTTGGCTGAAGAGCTGGAACCGGAGTTCTACGTGTATCACTCCACTGGCGCTCTGGCTGGTGAGTTCAGCCGGCTCCCCTACCCGGATGAGTACAAGAGATTGATCAACTCAGTCATGGCCTCAGGAGCGATGGCGAGCATCACAGAGATGCTTGAGAAGTCAGGGGTCGAAGCCAGAAGGGTGGCGATCGAAAGCGTTGAATTCCCCCTTGAGCTGACGGTATCGATGGCCGAGGGAACGGGCTGCTCCCTCCTCTTGGACACGGGGCACGTGCTCGCCGGGTACGGCGGGGAGGAATCCCTCATGGATGCCCTGAGTATCTTCTTGCCGAAGATGGTTGGGGTTCACGCCCACGACGGCATGAGACGAAGAAGCTCGGACGGATCCTCAATAGTGAGAGACCACCTTCCGCTCGGCAGCGGAGATATGCCCATATCGGATTTCTTTGGAGCGCTATTGAACGCAGACTTCAGCGGTCCGGTGGTGTTCGAGCTTTCACTGGAAGACGCACTTAGATCAATCGAAGCCATACGGAGGGAATGCCCGAACGCATAGGACGCAAACTTGATCGGGGTGTCACACATCGGATTGCTCAACAGAACTCAATCGATTGCGTATGGAATAGGAAGGCTGGGCTCCAGTGCCCTCCTGAGCGTGTTCAGCCTTGCGAGCGTGTACGTGTATTGGGAACACTTTCAGCTTGACCCAGTCTTGGCCGGATGGGCAAACGCGATAGGGAAGGTCGTGATAGCCCTCGCTGGCTTTCTCATGGGTTACGTGAGCGACGCAACTGTGACCAAGTGGGGAAGAAGAAAGCCGTTCGTTGCGATCGGAGCGCCGCTCTTGGCCCTTTCCTTCGTGCTCTACTTCACCCCTCAGTATTTCGTGAGCATGAGTGATCAGTGGGCGCTTTTCGCGTACGCGGCCTTCTTCAATGGCCTCTTTCACTTCGCGTACGCATTCCTGTTGACGCCGTTTCAGTCCTGGATGCCTGAAATAAGTGAGCCGTCTGAGAGAATCGGATTATCAAGGCTCCAGAACACTTCCAACCTGATATCCAATGCCATCGGGGTGATACTCGGCTTCGAGCTGCCCAGCCTTCTGCTGGATCCGTCCGCTTGGAAGCTGCTGGGGTTGCTATGCGGCTTGGCCGTAGCGGAGGTGCTCCTGTACCTCCCCTCGGTCCTGCTCATACCGAAGGAAAGGACGGTTGCTCCGAGGCGAGATATCATGAGGGAGCTGAGGGTGGTGCTTTCGAACGGGAACTACATGAAATGGTTGCTTGCCCAAGGATTGGTGTCGGTCGCTACCACGATGGTGACGTCAGTGGTATTGTCGTACGTGACGGCGGTGGTCGGGATCAAGGGAGCGACGGGCGCCTTGGGCTTCGCGCTCGTTCTGCTCGTCATGATATTGGTTTTCTTCTATGTCTGGGGACGACTCGCCACGAGGATCGGAAAGGGCAAGACCCTTCTGATCTCCAACGCGATCTTGATACTGACGCTTCCAATGACCATGGTGATAGGTCAGGTTGACCTACCAATCGAGACGGTGGCGCTGGGTTACTTCTTCATCGCTGTCGGAGCGATGGGTCTCTCCGGGTTTCAGCTGTTTCCGTACGTTGTCATCGCTGACCTCGCGCATGACGACGAGATCCGAACAGGGGAGAACAGAGCAGGAATGTACACGGGATTCAATAACATCCCTCTGAACGCGTTCCAGACGTTCTCCTATCTCATTACTGGATACGTTCTATCTCTTCCTAGTGTGCCTAACAAGGACTATACGAGTGGGCTAGTCCTGTGGGGGCCGATATGTTCAATCTTCGTGATCCTCGGAAGCCTGGTTCTGATGAAAACAAACGTAGACCCGAAGTTGGATGGCAAGAGCGGCTGAGATCGGGCTGAACGATGCAAGCCTTCTTGAGACTCATTGGCCTTATCGTCATCACTTATATTGGCTGCGATATGACTCGTGTTGATGGCCTTCCGCGTTGGTGTGCCGAAAGGCTCCGGCCTGAAAGGAGCACTGGTTGAACCGAAGCAAGTCTATTTGCGCAGGCGATTCAACAAGGTTGTGTTGAATCCGCCCAACTTCGAGCCCGGATCGTGGCGAGGAGCTGGCAACTGCACTTGGGACGATGACTCCGATTCGTTCTGGCTGGTCACAAGACCAAGAACAAACGAGCGCAGAGGATACGCTTTCGAGGTGTACAGCTCAAGGAACGGCGAGGAATTCACGCTTGTGTCCACTATGACGAAGGAGTCGGTTTCGGAGGCCCTCCGCCAAGAGGTGCTCTCCATCGAAGGGCAGCAGCTAGTAAAGGACCCGGCAACAGGCAGATTCTACCTCTACTTGGCTGTCGACATAGGCCGAACATGGAAGACAGCTATGCTGTCATCAGAGGATCCTCGCGGCCCTTGGCGCCCGGAGGGCATAGTCATATCGAACGACGCGACCTACGATTCGCGCGAGGCAAGGGACGCGGTAGTTTCCGTGCTGGGCGGCACCTACTACGCCATCTACAAGGCGAGCGATGGCCAAAGGGTGAACGCGTCACTTGCCGCGAGTTCCGATGGAAGGAGGTGGCGAAAGACGGGGCCCCTTACGATCGATGGCAATGCTCAACCACCTTTCCACTTCGTGTACGGGACCATACTTGAGGGTTCGCCGGGGCCCGTGTTCGTAGGTTTCGAGAGCGCCAACGTGATCAGTGGAGCTGCCGTGTCAAGGAGGTTTGTGTCCTACTTAGTCAATCATAGGTCGAACGACCTGAAAAGCCTCTATGCTGCGGAGTGGAAACCACTTTCTCCATTCGAAAGAGGCGACTTCCCCGTTCACAGCTACTGCAGCTTGGTTGCGGACAGGGAGAGGAAACGAATCCTGCTCTTCGTAGAGGCGATAGACCCGGAGTTCAGCAAGGAAGTCGGCTTGAACCTTGAGGTAGATAGAGTCTTACTCTATACGGCAAGCCTTTAGATTTGGCACGTTCAGGTGTTGTTATTACCTGGCAAATGCCTTCTGTGTCGGAGATGCGCGAGATCACATCCTCTCTGGCTCTGTCCGCCATCTTGGCGGCCCAGGTCTTGAGCGCATCCGTTGGGCGAGGAGAAGTCCCCGAGGCTAGGGGTGTCTGGTTCAACTCGTACAGAGAGCCCTTCGCGAGCCTCGACGGGGAGACGTTCAGGTTGAGAGTCAGGCAGATGATGGCTCAACTCTCTGATGCAGGAATTAACATGATCTTCTACTTGGTCAAGACGCCATGGGACGCGAGGGCCTACTACGACAGCAGTCTGATGGAGCGCGTCACGGATGAGTACGATCCTCTGAAGGTAGTGGTCGAAGAGGGAACAGCAGCTGGGCTAGAGGTTCACGCCTACTTCAACGTGCTCGCGGAAGGGGACAGCTCGTTGGCTGGAATGCTGAAGGTCAGGAGGGAATGGGCCCTCGTTGATCCAGACGGGCACCCGACGGGCTGGATGAACCCCTTTGACGAAGGGGTAGGACAGTACGTCGTTGCCATCGCTCAGGAGCTCGCCCACTACGAGGGCCTCGCTGGAATCCAGTTGGATAGGATAAGGTTCCCCGGTAGCAGATACGGATACAATCCCGATGTGCTTGAGCTCTATAGGAACGTTACCGGGAAGTCGCCGGCCAGCGACGCTGACCCTGAGTGGGTCAGGTTCAGGGCTGAGGGAGTGACATCTTTGGTCAGGTTGATCAGGGAAGAGATCAAGAGAGTGGACCCGAGCAAGTTCGTGTCAGCCTCGGTCTTCCCGGACAAGTACTCAGCCCTTGCCGGCGTAATGCAGGACTGGGAAACTTGGGCAAGGTTGGGATACGTCGACTTCCTTGCGACCATGAGCTACACCGACTCAACCTCAAGGCTTGAGACCTACGTCCGCGAGCAACTTCAGGCAGTGAACTTGTCTGTGCCCCTGTACGTGGGCACGTCGGTGGAGACGGCAACGGACGGTCTCTTCGCCGACTTGGTGTCGTTGATACGAAGGTCCCCGGCGAACGGTTTTGTGATATTCAATGCGAATATCCTGATTGAGAGCCTGGGGAAAATGGAACTGCTGAGAGGCATGTTCGTTGGCCCTCGGCCAGTGACGCCTCACTCCTCAGAAGCGAGGTGGGACGCAAGCAGAGCCCAGTCCGCAGAGCGATGGAAGGACTATTTCAAGCCGCTGGAGGCACAGTTGGTCCTTGTGTTCGTGGCTTTGGTCGTGGCCCTTTTGGCAGCCGTAGGCGTGAAATTCTGGGAAAGACTGGGTGAACACTCAACTGAGCGCCACAGAGAGATTCAAGTCATCAGTTAGTGCAGGCGAAGCGCCGCGTCTAGGGTTTCCTCATCATTGAACGCAACGTCTCCCTTGTTCTTTCGAAAAGGCCCTCCCTCTTGTGAGGAAGATGCGTGGCCTCCACGAACTCACTCTGGAAGCTTGGAACGAGGTTCAGTTCGACGTGCTGCGTCTTGTCAGCTATGATCTGAACCTCCTGCCAGAGCTGCTCGTTCCTGAGCACTGCGCAGGCTCCCATTCCCGAACCGTTACCTATCTGGACGACCCTGTCCGTGCGGACCTCAGGTATCAGCCCCACAATCATGGCATGAACCGGGCTTATGTAGTTCCCGAATGCACCCGCCATGTAGACGCGCTCCAAATCTCCGGGCCGGACCTTCATTTCGGACATCAGGACTGAGCTGGCCGCGTAGATCGCTGCCTTAGCCAACTGGAACTTCCTGATGTCGCCCTGCGTCAGCCCGATCGGCATCCCATTTGCTGATTCGTCCCCTCTCGCTATCACAAACATCGTCTCGCCGCTCACCTCGACGACTCTGTTCGAGGAGCCCGGCACTATCCTTCCTGAGGAGTCGAGAACCCCGGAGATCAGCATCGCAGCCACGGCGTCCACCACCCCTGAACCACATATCCCTCTAGGTTTGCCATTCCCTATTGTCCTGTAGAACAGCTCTCCTGTGCGCGGGTCAATCGCGACGGATTCCATAGCTCCCTCCATGGCCCTCATGCCTCTGGTTATGCCGTATCCCTCTAGGGCCGGCCCAGCCGCGCACGAGGCTGCCATCATACCCTTCGATGAACCAACCACCGCTTCACCGTTCGTGCCGATATCCACTAGAAGGGACACCGAGTTGGACCTGTGAACGCCTGACACGAGAATGTCACCCACGACGTCTCCCCCGACATAACCGCTGATCAGTGGCATTGTCTTGAGGATGGCCCTTTGGTGCGCTGATACACCAAGTTCCCCCGCATCCACCTCCACTGGGCTCAGAAATGGGGGGGTGTATGGCGCCTTGGCCATCGCTCTCGGATCCGCTCCGATGAGAAGGCTTGTCATGACGCTATTGCCCGCCACCACTATCTCGTAGACATCGCTTACTCTGGAGCCGACTTGTGCACAGGCCGTGCCGATCAGCCTGTTCAGGGTTTCGACGATGGCGGCCTGCAGAGCCGCTAAGGCGCCCTCCTTGTCAATCGCGAATGACATCCGACTCACAACATCTTCGCCGAACTTGATCTGACCGTTGTAGTCTGCCTTGACGGCCAACGGTTCGCCGCTCATCAGATCGTAGAGGTAGGCCACGACCGTTGTGGTCCCTATGTCAGCCGCGACCCCGAGCACGCGACCCTTGCCGATCGGCAGAAGGTCGACTAGGCGACTGCCTCTGGCCACAGCTCGCACCCTCCAACTCATGTCCCTTGCAAGCTTGGGCAAGACCCTCAGCAACGAAGGGTCATAGGAGCTGGCCCCAGTCAAGGCCAAGAGTCGATCTATGTCCGGTCTCTGATCCTCAAGAGTCGGAGGAGAAGCCTCGATGTCCATCGCTCTGACCGTTGGAGACAAGCGGGTCTCCACCGCCCTTCCTGCGATGAGTATCTTGGCTTCGGATGTTCTCGAGATCTCAGGCAACAACACGGTGACATCGGTCAAGGCTCTTGTCTGGCATGCCAGCCTGTTATCCCCTCCAATCAGGTGTTGCCAACTCCTTTCCCTTTCCGTCGAATTGGTCACGGCCCCTGACACGATCCTGATGAGACATTTCCCGCATGTGCCCCTTCCGTTGCATATCCCCTCCACCTTGAGGCCCGAGGCCCTCAGACCGGACAGGATATCCTGATCGACTGTGACTTCAGCGGTCACGTTGTCGGGCACAACGAGGACTTTGGGCACGCGCTAGCTTTTCAGAGGGCCGATATATATCCGGTGCGGCCTGCCTGCGACAGGATTAAATCGAGTTAGGTGAGTTCACACATAGATGTCCGACCGGGAGGTCATCCTCGTTCATTACTCCGAAATCGCGTTGAAGAGAGGCAATAGGGCGTTCTTCGAGAGAGAGCTGGTGAGGAACATAAGGCGGGTGATCCCCAGAGAACTTGTTAGCTCGGTGCGGAGGATCTCAGGAAGAGTGGTGGTTGAACTCACTGACTCCTCAAAAAACGAGGTCGTTTCCAAGGCTCTGATGAAGGTGTTTGGCATTTCTTGGTTCGCGTTCGCACGCGAGACCGAAGCCAAGTACGATGCGATAGAGAGGGCTGTTCACTTCGAACTTTCGGGTGCCCTCAGCCCATCTGAATCGTTCAGGATCAATGCAGTCCGCGCGCACAAGGGCTTCCCGATGACATCCATGGAGTTGAATGCTAGGCTCGGCGATGCTGTCGTCAAGGCCTTCGGAGCGAAGGTGAATTTGGAGGAGCCCTCAATTGAGGTGGGGGTCGAAGTGATGAGAGATGTGGTCTTCGTCTACCGCGAGAAGAGGAGAGGATTAGGAGGTCTGCCGGTGGGCTCTTCAGGAGAGGTCCTATGTCTCCTTTCAGGGGGGATAGATTCGCCAGTCGCAGCTTGGTTGACCATGAAGAGGGGCGCTGCGGTCAGCTACGTCCACTTCCATCCGTTTGAGGACAACGACGAAGCTATCAACTCCAAGATCGGCGAACTCATCGAAACCCTATGCCCTTACTCTGGAAGGACGAGGGCCTTCTTCGTGCCGAGCCATCCGTTCAGCCTCGCCGTGATGAAGATCCTGGCCAGATATGATGTCGTCCTATTCAGGAGGTTCATGTTCAGATGCGCGCAAAGAATTGCTGAGGAAATGGGCGCGAGTGCCATAGCTACGGGCGAGAGCATCGCTCAAGTGGCTTCCCAAACCTTACCGAACATGGCCGTGATTCACAGGGCGACCGAGTTGCCAGTACTCATGCCGCTAATATCCCATGACAAGCAGGAGATAGTTGACCTCGCTAAGAGGATAGGGACGTACGATATCTCTTTGAAGTCCTACAAGGACTGCTGCAGCATAATAGCCAGACATCCTGAAACCAAGGCCAAGCTGGATGTGGTGATGCGACTGGAGGCCAAGGCCCATCTAGACAAGGCTGTCGATGAGAGCCTCTCCCTGATGACGACTGTAAGCTATGGATGAGACAGGGGAGCCAGCGATTCATCCCTGGTCCTCTCGACGAGCAGATGATTCGTGACAGACACGACTTCGACCTCAGAAAGCGGTGCTGAACGCCAGTCTCCATCCTTCTCCACGATCTCGGCCCTGAAGAACCCACGCTCTTCCGCGCTTACTCCAACGTTGCAGGAGAAGTTGGACGAGTCGATCTCGAAACAAGCCACGCATCCAAAGCCAGACATCAGCCTCAACCCCATGTCTCGCGCACCTATCGCGTCGAGGTGGATCGAGATCCGTTCCGTGGGTCCGAGGGAAACTCTAGAGCCCATCCAGCTCATCTCGCGGTCCGTCCTAGACCTCATGAGCAACCGGGGGCCATCGGGCTTGCGTGAGATGAACACGGCTCCCGACCTTATGCCATCGACTATCGCATCCGGGTGTCCAGCCTTGGATAGCACCCAAGTGGTGGGGGTTCCGACGCTGAACACTTCCCTAGCTTGTGGTTCCTCAAGGTGATGGAGGTCGCTGCCGCCCACTCCTATGATTCTGTTGCCTTCCCCTGCCAACTGATCCCACCATTCAACGGACTTGAAGTTCATCCTCGGCCACAGGCCGCACCAGACCTCCAGGCAATCGAACCCCCGAACGGCTTTGAACTCCCATTCGTCCAAGTATGGATGATTTATCGAGAACAGGAGCCTCCTTCTATGAGCCTCGTTGATCAGGGCCATCGCATCGTTCTCGCTCCTGACCCTGAAGTCCAACCACTCATCCGTGTTCCAGACGTTTGCGTGACCTCTGTAGGTCGTTATCTCCTCGCCTAGCATGACACACAACCTTGGGTCATGATAGGAGCGCACCTCCTTCGCCTGTGAGGTGGTGTTGTGATCCGTTATCGCGACGAAGTCCAGGCCCCGCCTCAAGGCCTCCGCTGCGATGAGGTTCACCGGCAGAGATCCGTCACTGTGATGCGAGTGAACGTGAAGATCTCCCTTCAGCCACCTGGGCTCTTCGTACGACTCGGAAGCGTGATTGACTCCCCCTTCGCCAAGTGGACCCTCGTGACCATGAGCTCGACTTCTCCTGTCCATCGCCAGGCCGACTTCGCAAGCACACCCTGCTCTCGAGATCCTGTAAAGGCCCAGAAGCACGTGCCAATCCCCGGCTTCGATCCTGCCAGGATAGTAGCTCGGAGTGGCGTCACTGGAAGACACGAACACCTCTTTCTTGTTGGAACCGCTCCATCCTCTGAAAGACGAGGCCGAGAGGAAGCCGGTCTCCCCAGGACCGAACAGACCCAGATCTATGACGTTGGGGTCGTCCTCGAGCCCCTTGTCGTAATCATAGCGGATCAGTATCTTTTCGACCCCCTCATCCACGGAAAAGGGAAGCAGGAAGTAGTCGAGCTGTGACTTCATTTCTGGGCTGAGCGTCAGATAGTACGAGACCGCCTTCGCTCCTTTTGACATTCTGCGTGTTGGTCACCTGGCTAGGCATAAGGCTTAAAATTGAACGGACACTCGTCCTCCCATGGCCCAAGAGGAGAGGAAGACGCCAGTGGGAAGGGTGACCCACTTCTTCTCGAAAATAGACGTTGCCGTTGTCGAGCTGACCGGAGCCCTGAGGGTCGGCGATGAAATATTGATCGAGGGAAAGGCCTCCCAGTTCAGGCAGAAGGTCGAGTCGATGGAGATTGAACACCAGAGGATCGACGTCGCCGAGGCGGGCAAGTCCGTTGGCCTAAAGGTCAAGGAAAGGGCTAGGGAAGGAGACATCGTCTTCGTGGTCTCGTGAAACGTGGAACAAAAGCTACCACTTGTTTGACCGTCTAGCCCGATGCTAGTCCAAGGCGCTGGCTCGGTGCGATGTGAGCGCCCGATGAACAGATCTTTCGGAGCTTCTCTTAGGCTGAGGGAGGCGGTGGCGGAGGATAGGCTGCCTCAGGAGCCGACGGCCTTTTCCTGAGAAGGAAGAACGCAACGACTCCGAGAATCAGCACTAGGACCACGCCGCCTCCAGCCAAGTAGATCACGGGAATGCCTGTCGATATGGCGAAGTTGACCGTTACTTCCCTGGGGTTTCCGGCAGTGTCCTCGACCCTTACGTAGAAGGTGTGCTGGCCATCCTGAAGGTCAACGGTCGGCACGTACGAGACGCCGGACGATGTCACCGTTGCAGCAGAGGTCACATCCACGCCGTCCAGTTTCAGCACAACTGAACTCACGTCTATCGCTATGTTGTCGCTCAACGTCGCGGTCAGCGTAGGGCGCTTCTCTGAGACCGTCGCGCCTTGGGATAGCCCCGGCGTTATCACTGGGGGCTCCGTGTCCTTCAGGCGTATCCTAAAGGTCACGTCTTGAAGCTGATCTGGGTAGACTCCCTCCCACACGCCAGTGGAGGAGTTGCTGGACCTCGGCCTGGGCACGCCAGGCGGTACGACTATGTCGAGTTGAGCGACGTCATCCTCTACACCCTTGATGGCAAACACGAACCTCTCGAGCCCTATATCATCGAGGTATGGGTCGAGAGCCCCCAAGGCGTCCATGAACTGCTTCAGGCTCACGGTACCGTCAGAAACTTGGCCCACCTTCATCTTCGGAAAACGGCCCTGCCACGCGCCGAGGCCTAGATCATAATCCAGTTCAAACCTGAATCCAGCCAGACCAGCGGAGAGCTGAGCGTTCTTGAGAAGACCTATCAGGGGGAGCCAAGGCTCTCCGTCCCGAATGTCCTGTCTTGCGATCGACTCAACCCATTCGAGGTAGTTTTGCCTTCTTCCATTGATGAGGCCGTCGTATGAACCCTTGTAGTTCATGACAAGATCGAAGTCGAGCGTCCCGGTCGAGCTAAGGTTCGAGGTGAGCCTCGATACATCGTCTGGCGACGCCACGAACGCTCCCAGCAATAGGATAGGGCTGAACTCAGCTTCGACCGGGTAAGTGGTCATGAGTGCCTCCGTCACGTTCCCCTCAAGTCCTAGATCCACTTTCACCTCCGACCTATCGCTCGCGAGTGCCGTGTACGACAGGGCGAACCTCTTAGTCAAGTAGCCCATTTGGGCGAACTGGCCAGCGACCATCGTCTCTATCAGATCACTATTTGCGTTCACATCAGCATTGAATTCTTCCGCCGTGTAGGGAGGTTCCGTAAGGAACTCGACTGTGATGATCGCATCAACAGAGAGCTCGCTGCTTCTACCTCGCACTGTGATGACGCTGGGATAGAATGTATTTCCCTCCTCAGTGAATGGGTACGATCGCTCCGTGAGTCTCAGGTAGAAGTCGAACAGCGCATAGCCCGTGTCAGGGTACATGATGAGGCCAAAGTTTGCCCTTTGGATGAACGTGCCGATGGTTAGCAACAACTCGCCCTCAAGGGTCAGGTCTCCATGAATCCTCACTCTGCTTCCCGCAGCAGCCTCCGTCACCTCCAAGCTTGCGTGCATTGATGATATGCCTTCGGTCGTGGCGAGATCGCCGGCAGTCGCGGACGAGACAAATTCCACTGTTCCGTCCCTGTATACCAGCATCGTGAGAGGGAAGGTTCCTTCTCCTTGGGGAAGAACGGGCGGCAGCTGTGACACGACGAAGGCGCAAAGAAGCAACAATGGGACCAACGCCTTTCTGCTTCTCATTCTGTCGGCCCTCGTGCGGCTAGTCGATATAAAGGTTGTGAATTTCAACGGGAATCAGATATCTTTCGCGAGGAGCTATCTGACCGGCTCGTACCTCGCGTAAGAATTTCTCAGGAGATGGTAGGAGAGGTAGTTGGACACGTGATAGGCAACGTAACGGACCCGTCCCCACTTGCGAACTCTTCTCATCGACACGAACGCCTTCGCCTTTGGGTTGATCCTAACTCTGCCAACCTTCGAGATGCGTTTCACCAGATCTAGATCCTCAGCAGTGACCATGTTGACGTTGAACCCACCCACTTGGTCGAAGGCCTTTCTGCTAACCGCGATCGTCTCGCCGGGAGTGAAGTACAAGCCCAGCTTTGCAACAGACCATGTCAGAGGCGCTAGAATGTACTTGCTTCCGATGTAGTCAAAGAACGAGCCATCATAGGGGAGGACTATGCCGCCAACGGCCTCTGCTCTTTCCTCCAGGATGGGAAGAGTTAGCTCTCTCAGCCAGTCCGGAGGATAGACCGAGTCTGCACAGCAGAAGGCTAATACCCTGCCCTCTGACTTGCGGGCAGCTGCCTGTCTCCCAGCCCCCGGGGTCCTCTTCTTCTCGAGCACAATCTTGTCGGCGTATTTTGAGCAGATCGACAGTGTCCTGTCAGTGCTGTAGCTGTCGCCTATGACGATCTCGTATCTCGGGGCAAATTCCTGGTCTTTCAGAGACTTCAGAGTCCTTTCTATGTAGGCTTCTTCATTCAAGGTGGGAACGACGATCGAAACCTCGGACTTGCCGCTCACTGACTCATCCCCTCCTTGGTGACTCGATGATCTACGCAAGAGGAAGGCTGACGGCCAATGTCGATGAGACGAAGGGGCACTTGGAGTGCAGGGGCCTTATGCTGGGTTCTGGTGTGCGGTATGACTATTGCTTTCATCTTCTCCGCGGCCGTCACCTCAGCGTCTTTTCATTCGTTCGAATCGATGGAAAGATCAATGTTACCGCCTGGTATTCTAGAACCTTCATGCGCTCTGGTGTGAATGAAGGTCTTATAACGCTAAAGGCTCTCGTCGCAGAACGTACGCGAACTCCGTTAAGGGATCGGCTCTGTGCTCTGCTGTCCTTCCAAGAAAGGATATTCCCGCCCCTCCGGGCGGCAAAAGCTACCCTCTGACATGCGCTACCAGTGCAGTTGACATTCTGGCACCCTGGCGTGACGCGACCGAGACGGAACACGCGATCAACAGCACCGCATGTTCGGACTTCATTCTCCCGGCTATCGTCACGTTTAGGCCCGGACATGGAAGGATGCATCTAGGATGTTCTCGGTCACGAGCCTATTTTTCTTGCCTTCTGGTGAAGACGACGTAAGATGCTGTCAGGAAAATCAGCGGAAACAACGCGACTACTAGAAGGTCAACCCAACGCGATGTGATCAACCCCCACAGATCGACCTCCCCCGCTTCCTGACCGAAGGGACCTGCGATGGAGCCAAAGAGGGAGTTTGCAACCAAGGAGTAGTGGTGGTTTATCGACAACGCCTGTACCATGTTCGTGATCTCCGCAACCCTTCTGCTATAGTTCATGTAAGTCTCACCAAGAAGCTGTTGCGGCTGTGTTTGGTTGAAGGTTCTGCCAAAGGGGATTGCTGGGGGCGGCCCCAGGACGAAGAATGCGATGAGACTGCTCAGTAGAGACAATACGAACGCGAAGAAGATCCAAACGCCCAGACTGAGCATGAGCGAATGGCCCGACTTGTTCGAGAAAGTTGAGATGAAGAGGGATATGGAGTAGTAGGCAAACGAGAAGAATATTGAAACAACGATGAAGAGGCAAATCCTCGTGATGTCGTCCAACGTGACCGCGATCCCCTGCAATAGTGCCGAAGCCGATATTGAAAGTAGGGAGGACGCGGTTATGGTCAGCCCTATCAGGGCAAGCGCCGATACTATCTTTCCGTTGATGACGTGTTCTCTGTATACTGGCCTTGAAAGTAAGATCTTGAGAGTCCCGCGCTCCCGTTCTCCGGAGATAGCGTCAAACGCCAGTGCTATTCCCAGTATGGGGGCCATGAGGCCTATCGTTGAAACCACACTAGAGGCCATCTGAAGCATGGGCCTCGCTGCGCTCATGCCTCCGATCCTGAACACGTAGGACATCACATAGCCGCTGGCAATGTAGAACAAGAGGAATAGGCCCACGATCAGCCAGAACCTCTTGCTAGTTATCGCGTCGGTGAATTCCTTACGAGCGATTATGAGGGATTTGTTCATATCTCAATCACCTCTTTGATAGAATTGATACATATCCTCCCAAGAAGGATTGACCGGAGCTATGGATTCGACCTGGTATTGGCCTTTGGCCACCGCTGAAAAGAGAGCACTTCCTATGTCGCTCTTCGCAACTACTACTAGTTTGCCGTCCCGTAGCTCCGCCTCCCTTGTTTCCGGCAAGCGCCTGATTTCCTGTAGTAACATATCGCCGCCTGACCTGACGCGGATCTCGTAGGTGTAACCCCTGGCATCCCTAACTGGGTGAGACAACTCATCGACGCTTCCCTGTGCCAACAACCTGCCTTCGCGGATCACTGCGGCATGGGTGCATATCATCCCGATCTCATGTAGGAGATGAGTGGACATGAGAACGGTCCTCCCTTCCTTGTTGATCTCTCTTACGATACTTCTGAACTCAGCAGCTCCGTCCGGGTCGACCCCCGCCGTCGGCTCATCAAGCAGTAGCAGCTCTGGATCCTTCAAGAGAGCTTGGGCCATCCCCAGCCTCTGTTTCATGCCCCTAGAGAAGGCGGAAACCTTAGCATTGGCTCTGTCCTTCAAGCCGACGGCTTCCAGCACTTCGAGTGCCCTAGCTTTTGTCCGATCGGGAGGCACATCGTCAAGTGATCCAAGAAATGTGAGGTTTTCAAGAGCGGTCATGTGTTCGTACAGCCCGAACCCCTCCGGAAGCAGACCCACCTTTCTCCTGATCTCCACCGATTCCTTGACTACGTCGCGCCCTAGCACCTTGGCGCCTCCGCTGGTCGGCAGCAACAGACCGATGAGGATCGATATCAGAGTTGTCTTCCCTGACCCGTTTGGACCGAAGAAACCGTAGATGCTTCCCTCAGGAACCCTCATGTTGACGCCGTCAAGAGCTCTGACCTCTGCCCCACCATCCTTGTACACCTTGACGAGGCTCTCAGTTTCTATCGCGAAGTCCATGCTCTTACCTCCTACCATACCTCCTGTAGATTAGGAATAGGGCAGCGACGACAGTAATCGCAATCCCGGCCCCGATGTACACAACCTCGCCCCTTTGTTTGACGTATACGTGGAGGTTACGAACAGGGATCTGAGACTGATCCATCGTAAGGTTCAGGGTCACGTAGTAGTCTCCGGCGCTGATGTCCGCGTCGGTGATGATGGTCAGCGAGAAAGTGGCGGTATCTTGTGGGTTGAGCAACAGAACAACGTTCGGGTCAACTCTGACCTCGAACTTGTCGGGAATATCTGCTGCTTCCAGTCTCACGTTTGTGAGAGAACTGTAGCCGGTGTTCCGAACCGTTATCTGAAATGTTGTCGACGTTCCAGCGAATGATTCCGCGTAGAAATTCTGCGTCACATAGGCTATGCTATACCATCCCAGTATTCCGAGACCGAGGTTCAGTCGGTCAATGGCTCCGCCGGCCTCAACCTCCAACGCAAAGGATTTGATGTCTGGCTCGGCTAGCGGTGGTACGGTTACAGCTATTCTCAATTGCTTACTCTCGCCAGCTTTCAGGTAGAGCTTGGATACGACGCTTCCGCTAGCATCCTTGATCACCCAACTGTAGCCGGCAGGGAGCCCCTCCAGATCGATGTTCACGATTCCGTCGGAATCGCCAGTATTCTCTATGACAATCAGATACTCAGCGGCACGGCCAGCATAGGCGTCGATGTATGGCGTATCCGTGCGTAGTCTCAGCCTGGGCATTCCTGTGACCACCGTGACATTGAGCCGAAGTGACGACTCAAAGTCCGGAGTCTTCACGAAAACTATGACGACGTAGTCCCCTGGAGATGCGGTCCCCGGAACATCGAGCTTCAGGATCGCCCTTACGAGATCTCCTGGCTCAAGCGAAAGCCCGAATAGGACACTGCCATCTTCTCTGACTACACTTCCGGTCCACTCGGTGGGTAACTCAACAAATACTAGGCCTGTAAATCGTCTTGTCAGTATGTTCTTGATGGTCAATTCAAAAGTGAGGGTTGAACTCGGCGTAGCCCGAGCAATTGGATATTTTGATGTCACAACCTGAGGATCAATCTTGTCGACGTATATCGAGATTGTTCTTTGTTGAACTGTCCAGCCCGATGCTCTGACCGTTAGGTTGTATAGGCCTGAAGAATCATATGGGACTTGGACCCTGAGGTCGAAGCTTTGAACCTCGGTAGGGGTTAAGGTGAGCTCCTTTACTTCAGCTAGTCCAGAGTAGGTTCCGACATCCCATCCCTCTGGGGCATCGACTGAGAGCCTCACAGGTTCATCTTGTGGCCCACTATTCCTTATGGTTGCCGGTATGCTGACCTCTGATAGGCAGTTCACCCTCAAGTAGGTCTGCGTGACCGAAAGCTTCAGGCCATAATCGAGAGTAAAGTCCCCAAGATCTATGACCGCATAAACCCTAGTGACGGAAAGAGTGATGGACTTGCTCTCGTAACCCTTCTTTTCCATCAGGACCCTGTATGTTCCGCGGTCGAGGCTCACCGAGAAATCGCCGCCAAGCAATGTTTGAGTTCTGGCCACGAGAGATCCTGAGGTGTCATAAACAGTGACGATCACACCGCTGAGGGGATTGCCGTTGATATCCTTCACCCTTCCGTAGACTCCTGCCAATTGCCCGACGGCGGAGGGCAGAATGCACGACAGTAGCCATAGGGCAAGTACAAAACCGATCAGCGTGCTCAAGGGAGATCTTCCTGGCTCATGGTACCCGTGAGAACGTGCCATGGGGGAGCGAGCATTCACGTTCGCTAAGCGATCCATGCTGTAGCTCATCTTCATCATTCTATCACCCTTCATGCCTTGACATACTCCACTGAAGTGACAGGTGGCTTCGGTCTAGTTCTGATCACTATTGTGTTGCTCAAGTAGTTGAAGAGCCTCTGCCTTCTATCGCGTCCCTCCGGAATAACCAAGCCAACGATGATGTCTATGGGCAAGAGAAATGCCTTCCCAAGGCTTTCAATGATCGACGCGAGAAAGCTGGCCTTGTTTCCCTCGAGGGAAACAACCTTCAAGCCCAACAGCCTTTTTCCCAACGACTGCCCCCAAATGCCTTCGGTGACAGCCCAATATAGGAACAGAATGATACCTGAACCGCCGGCGATAGACCAGGGAGAAAGCAACCAGAAAGGCGTTAGGAGGAAGATGATGGAATAGGGGGGCGAATATGGCCTGCCTGGCCAGTCCCTCCAAGGGGTCGGCGGGCGAACGCCGCCATTTGGCAAGTCAAATGGCAAATATTGGCGAAGGAAGGACCAGATCGCTATGGAGAGTCCTCCAATGACAATTAGGTCTACGAGCCAGGCTGCAAACCTTTCCCCCCAGTTGGCCATGTAAAGTATCTTCTTCTCTCCACCCTCAGCCTCTAGGTTCTCCTGAGTCATGCCGTGGTTCACCCTCTCGACAGAGCACGGACGAGTGGCTGTTAAGGGTTCTTGACGAAAAACATGTTGACGAGAGAACTTTCACGCGAGCACTACTGGCATTGTAGAGAGGTAGTCCAAGGCAATGCCCACGGCATTCTCAATGACGGAAGAAGCGAGGACTGTGATGAAAGACTGGTTGGCGGGCAGCATACATGACTCTCGAACCGCAAAGAAAAGCAGGACGAAACGCCATATGAACATAGCTGCGAATATCTGCATCACAACTATGTACCCAGGATCTCCAGTGAAGAGGAATGGCAACAGGGCCTGGGGCTGAAACTCAAGTGTGGTGAAAAGATGAGCCAGGATGTTCAACATTATCGCCGGAAGGTAAGCCATGCTGATCGAAACTGCTAGGCGGGACAGCCCAGGGTTCTTCCGGAAAGCTAGCGAGACAAAGGCGAAGCAGAAGAGCGTGACCCCCAACAATCCCACGAGAGATCTAACTACCGCGTACGCACTCAACGATGGTATGGACGCGACGAAGAGCGCTATCACAATAGCGCCGCACAAGGCATATGGCCCCAAGTGCTGTTGGGTTTCCGAGAATGCCTTCGCAGGATGGAAAACAAGCTTTTGGAGGCCCAAGCCCGCACTTCTCAAGGTGGGAACGACCGTTCTCCTTCTTATCGCGGGGAGCGCGGGTCTAGCGAGGTAATCCCTAGTGATGGTCATGAGCTGGTACGCGATATGCCCATCTCTAGTTAAGAGGTACTTCTTGTTCTCGTCTTGTTCCACAATGCCCTTCAGCATCGATAGATGATGGTTTAGGGTTCCGGTCTGAATGTCAAGCCTCTGCTGCAGGGCCGTATAGGACTGAGGACCGGACTCAGCCAAGTAATAGACAATACTCCGACGCACGGGATGACCTAGAGCTGAGAACAGTGCGTCGAGCCGGTCCTCAGACATTCTCATGGGACGCGGCATTCATGCCGGAAATAAGCTTTGATTGGCTGAAGGCGCAACTTCAAGGTGAGTCCTGCCGCATCGGCGCGCTGAGCTGGAAGCAGAGCGTGAAAAGCAATAATATCCTAGGTTTGACTCTGAGGCGATGAGCCAAGCCGAGTTGTGGAGAATCGAATCAGACTCTACGCGAATAGAGTTCTCAAGGTCACGATCCGGAAGCCTGGTTTCACTGCTTGACAAAAGAACAGGGCACGAATTCCTCAAAGCGGCCGATAAGCCCGCCTCCTTGTGGGAAGCGACGCTGACAACGCCCGAAGGAAAGAAGGCCATCTCCTCAAGGGACGCTGGCGAGTTGCAGATGCTGGAAGAGAAGTGCGGAAGGCATGGCAAGAGGCTCGTCCTGACCTGGTCGGGATTTCAGAAGCCGTTCGATGGCGTCAAAGTCGTCGCATGTGCGGAGCTTGACTGCCCTGACGGCCTCGTCGAGTTGAGGATGCTGGAGTTTGATCCCGGGCGGGACAAGGGGGTCTGGCATGTGGACTTCCCTGTGATCGGAGGGATAGTCGAGATCGGAAGGGAAGGTGAAGGCGACCAGCTGGCCGTTCCGTTGCTTCAGGGGCTTCTCGTCCACAGACCTCTTCTGACCATCGTCGCGAATGAGAAGGTGAGGAGGAGATCCTACGGCTATCCCGGCCTTCTGACGATGCAGTGGTTCTCCTATTGCAACGAGAACGTGGCAAGCCTATACCTTGCAAGCCATGACCCGCTCGGCTACAGGAAGGACTTCGCGTTTGAAGCAGATGAGGCTGGGAAGGGGAAGTTCCGGGTGAGGAACTACCCGGAGAACATGGGATTCGAGGGGAGAGTCTATTGCGTCAACTATCCGATCGTCGTCACCAGCTTTCAAGGGGGCTGGCCAAAGGCGAGCGAGATCTACAGGAGATGGGCCACGCGGCAAGCCTGGTGCAGGAGAGGGAAGCTGACCCGAAGGGCAGACATTTCGAAATGGCTCAGCGAGACGTCTCTCTGGGTCTGGAACCGGGGGAAGGCCGCGAGAGTGGCGCCTGGCCCGATTGACTTGAGGAAGAGGATGGGGGTCAACGTTGCGCTGGATTGGTACTGGTGGCATCACAACCCCTACGACGTTTTCAACCCCGAGTACCTTCCGCCACGGGAGGGAGTCGAGACGTTTGTGAAAGCGGTGCGGCAACTTCAGTCGGAAGGAGTGAAGGTGATCGTGTACATAAACGGAAGGATATGGGACACGGGGTCAGGGAGTTGGCTTGAGCAGCAGGCCCACAGGGCAGCTGCGCTCAACGAGAACCTGAAGCCCTACGAGGAGAGGTACAACGTGTTCATGCCGGACCACATCCTCGCGCCGATGTGCCCAACCACGCAGCTGTGGAGGGACAAGATCTCCTTCCTGGTGAAGACGCTAATGAATGACCTTCAGCTTGATGGCGTGTATATCGACCAAGTTGCCGTTGCAACCGCGAACCTGTGCCACAGCCCAGAGCACGGGCATCCCGTAGGAGGAGGCTACTATTGGGCACACGGATACAACGACCTCATACGAAGGGCCAGGGACATAGCCAGGACGGCAAACCCTGACGCTTGTCTGTTGAGCGAGTCCTGCATAGAGCAGTTCATCGACTCGTTTGATGGCTTCCTCACGCTTGACTCAAGCTGGGAGAGAGCCGGAGCCAACTTGGACCTGAGCTGGGGGAAGATGGGGTATACGGGGCAGACTTGGGAACCGATCCCGATGTTCAACGCGACCTACCATGACTACGCAATCACCTTCGGCAGCTACACTTCAATGACGGGCGTTCCCCCCTACGATGATCTCTGGCCCGAGGCCGCCAGACCGCCCGAGTACGGCAAGTTCGCCACATACAACGACAAGTACACTGATCAGTTCGCTTTCGAGCTAGTCAGGACATTGGTCTGGGGGATACAGCCGATGGTGACAAACGTGTACCCTGAGATGATGGGCAGGAGCGAGTTCGAAGAGGACATGAGATTCATGGAGAATGTGTCGAGATTCCATGCCAAGGCGAGGGATTACCTGACCTTCGGTAGGTGGTTGCCGCCGCCTACGGTAGAGTGCCCGCGCACTTCTGTTAGGATGTACGTGAGGTCGATATACACGAGGCCTGAGAGGACAGCGGAGTTCACGAGGGACACGCCCTCGGTCCTGTCGTCAGCCTGGGGCTTGGAGGATGGCAGGTGTTGCGTGCTGCTCGTCAATTTCACAAGGGATCCTGTCAACGCGGTGGTGAGGGTGGACCTGGCGGAGTACGGATTCGAGGCCAGCGAGAGAATCGTCATGAGGGACTACCCAGACGGGGCGAAGGAGACCGCCCTAGATTCGCACGAGTTCGAAAAGCAAGCAAGCTTGCCGGGCAGGTCCGTCATTGCGTATGAGTTCTTGGCAAAGTGAAGGTTCGTTTGGACCAAGATAGCCCAGAGTCGAAGGACATGCCAAACGAGTCAGCGAGAAGCGAACCTTCCGAAGATGAACGCAGGGAACGCACCATCGCTAAGCTCAGAGAAGCTTGGAAGTTGATGGGAGAACTCGATGCGGGGAACGTCAAGCTGCAGTCGGAGGTGGACGATGCCAAGCGTCGGATAAGCGAAATTAAAGATGAGGTGGCGTCATTAGAGAAGAGATACGCATCGCTCAAGAAACAGGAGACCGCCTCTGCTCAAGTCGAACGAGAGAAGGCTGAAGTGAGGCCGCCCGAGAAGGCGGCATCCCTCAAAGGAAAAGTTCTCTTCGCGCTGAGAGAAAACCAGCGGTACCTTCTCGTGCCAGTCGCGGTCAACCTTGCAAGAGCTCTCATAGCCCTCTCGCTCTTCGTCGCGCATAGTGAGTCTGGTGCATTCACCACCACGTACATGGACTGGCGATACGCTGGTGGCCCATTGGGAGAGCCTTTCAGCGTCCCCATCCCGAAGGGGCATTGGTCGTACCTTTTCTTCGCGTGGGACAGCATCTGGTACATCAGGATCGCGTGGGTCGGATACGAGGGGACGCGTTTCGCCTTCTTCCCGACGTTGCCCCTTGCGATTCGTCTTCTCTACTCGTTCACCATGGACTGGGGACTGGCGGTCGCGATCGTTTCTTTCCTCTTCGGTACGATTTGGATGCCCTTCTATCAGGCCGTAGCTGAGCACTATATGGACAAGGAAAGGGCGCTACTGAACACTTTCTTGTGTGCCTTCTTTCCATTTGTCTTCCTCTTCACCTCAGTGGCCTACACGGAGTCGATCTTTCTGTTCGCATGCGCCGCAGCTTGGTACTATTATCTGAGGGGGAAACTACCGCACTCATTTTCGATGGTCGCGGTCGCAGCCGTGACTAGGATCTACGGCTTGTTCATGCTGATCCCAATCTTGCTGGACCTCTTCGCAAGGAAAGATTGGAAGTCCATGCTCTACTCCTTCGTGCCTCTTTTCGCGCTTTTCCTTTGGTGTTACTACAACTTCATCTCTACCGGGGATTGGCTTGCCTTCCGGAACCTTCAAGTCGCCTATTGGGGGTCTCCGACGTGGGCAAGTCAGTTCATTGGAAGGTTCCTGTTGGGCCAACCGATCGACTGGAGCTTGTACCACAATTTCATACTGGGCTTCATCGCCGTCGCGCTGTACCTGTCGGTTGTCTCTCTGAATGTAGACTGGAAGCTGGGAGCGTTTGCTGTCATCGGTGTTGTCTCGAACCTCTTCATGGGCTACCTATGGTCTTACACCAGGCACCTGACCTTCTTCTTTCCGATGTGGCTGACCGTGAAGCCTTCGAACAAGTTCGTAGCGGGCCTGGCATGTCTGTTGTTCCTGCTGTGCTCAATCGTGCTGTGGAATCAGTTCATCATGAGGCAGTGGGTCGCCTAGGAGCGATCAGGCAGAGAAGGGAAGATGTCGCCCGTGCCGGAAATCATCGCAACCCTTCAGTAGAGGAGGTACTTCTTCCTTTTTTCATTGAACCTCTCTAGCTTGGTTCTCCAAGCATCGACTATGTCGTCGGCCGGGATGTTCGCCTCCAACTTCTTCCTGAGATCATCCGACCCCGCGAGTATGTCCATTGGGTAGTGTTTCGCGTTCTCAGATTTCTCCCGCCACTTGAACCTGTTCGGGTCGGCCCTCATTACCGCGTCCATCAGGTGAACCGCAGACCGGACCGGCTGGAAGGCCTCCTTGTCCGTGATGTACATGCGAACTCCTTGGCATTTCTCGCCAGCGAACTTCGAGAAATGGGGTATTGGATTTGGGGTCGGTATGAAGTACGCCTCGCCGAACTTCACTCCCGGAAGGCCTCTGTCGTTCATCTCTCCTGCCAGTGATCTAGCATCTAGCCAGGGTGCTCCCAAGATCTCGAAAGGTCTGGTCGTGCCCCTTCCCTCTGAGATGTTGTTGCCCTCGAACAGGCAGGTTCCTGCGTATGTAAGAACGGAGGTGGTCGTCGGGAGGTTCGGCGATATGACGGGCCAGAACAGCCCGGTGTCTTCGTACCACATGTTGCGCTCCCACCCTTCCATTTTCACCACGGTGAGGTGACACCTCACTCCGTACTCCTCGTTGAACATTGTTGCGAGCTCTCCATGTGTCATCCCGTGTCGGTTCGGAATCTCGAACCAGCCTATCCCTGACTTGTACCCCATATCTAGGACCTCACCTTCGGTGTCCAATCCGCCTATCGGATTCGGCCTGTCGAGGACGATGACCTCCACGCCGGCCTGTGCAGCTGCCTCCATCGCGAAGCACATCACGAACTTCTGGCCAAAGTACCTTGACCCAGCGTTCTGCATGTCGAAGACGATAGCGTCTGTCTTGTGCTTCTTCATCGTATCGGCCGCATCCTTCATCCTCAGCGAGTAGGACGGATAGACAGGAACTCCTGTCTTTTTGTCGATGTGGTATTCCTCCTCTGAATCTTGGGCGTCACCGCGCACTCCGTGGGGAGGACTGTATAAGTAGGCCAGCTGAAAATCCTTGCTCTCCACGGCGATGTCATAGAAGGAAGTCAGGTCCTTTGTCACTGTGGTGTGATTCGCGATCGTCGCGATTCGCTTTCCCTTGAGCACTTCTCGTCTTGTTGTCAATGCGGCATCGAGCCCAGTCTGAACGGTTTGTGCGATCATGGGCACGCGGTCAAAGTACGCCCTATATCTGTCTATCCTCGGATCAGGAAACCGCATGCCCAGCACTGCAGTGGTCCTTCCCTTGAGAGAGCCTACGCGTTCTACCGTGCCAACATGCTCGTTCCCTTCGCCAGCCGGGTCAGAAACCCTTCATCGACGTTGATGCCCATCTCCTTGGCTGCTATGATGATAGCGCCAGCAACCGGTTCGAAGCGTGCCCGCGCAAACTTTGCCCCGGGCGCGTGGTTCAGCACTGTTGAACGGACCGGATTCATGATGTAGTCCCCGAAGTGTTCGAGAACCCCTCCCGTGATCGCCACTTCGAACTCCTGATCAAGCATGTCCAGCTGTCGCGCGACTGCTACAGCGGCAAGCCCGAGTTCCGTCCCGGCGTAACTAATGATATCTGACGCAATTCTGTCGCCAGCTTGCGCTGCCTCGAGAACTAGTGGGGCGAGAGCGGACATCTGATGTCTTTCCATTCCCTCCGCGTAGACTTTCTTGACCAAGTCCTCGATCGTGGTGAGACCCAGTTTGGTGGCGAACTTCTCAATCAACACGGTCCGTTCGCTCCTCATGTCATATGCCCTGAGCGCTGCGGTCATCCCTCTCCTCGCGATGTCGTACCCGCTGCCTTCATCACCAAGTATGTAACCCCAGCCTGATGATCTCCCCAATTTCCCTCCTTTGTTTACGCCGAAGCAGATGGACCCCGTTCCCGCCACGAGCACTATTCCGGGCTTCCCTGCGGTTGCCCCAATTAGAGATATCGCCCCGTCGTGCACGACCACGTTCTTTTCAGAAAGCTTGAGTTCCTGCAAGATTTCTAGCATCATCCTTCTCCCTTCTGGGTTCCCGGATCCCGCGGCTCCCACACAAAGGCAGACGGCCTTGCCGGTGAGGCCCCTGCCTCCGGTGGCATCATTGACAGCTGCCGATATAGACTGCTTTGTGGTCTCCTTTCCCACCACGAGTATGTTCGAAGGTCCTCCCGTGCCCCTTCCCTCAACGGAACCGTCTGTCCTCGCGATCAAGCACGTTGTCTTGGTGCCTCCTCCTTCGATCCCGATGAGGAGCTCTGCTCGCTCTTGCGTTGACAACTCGACGAATCTCCCCGCTGAGGCGTTTTATTACTTGCCCGGAGTCTGTCCTCTGTGCATCTCGGCGACTATGTGTATAGCATGTACTTTCTTCGTCGGGACTCGTAGTCCTTAAGGCCCTTGGCCCAGCTCTTCTCGATCTCCTCTGGCTCCTCGCCATCGAGCAGGCTTTTCCTGATTCTATCGGTCCCGGAAAGGAGGTCAAAGCTGTAGTCCTCGTCCCTCCATCCCTTCCGAAACTCCATCTTCCCAGGATGCAGGTCCATTATCGCCTTAATGAGCTTGAGACCTGTCAGCACGGGCTTGAACCTCTTCCTGTCGTATACGTGAAGTTGCACGCCCCGGCAGAGCTCCCTCGTGTACTTCCCGAAAGTCGGGACGAAGCACAGGGCCCTAAAGCTCACCCCGGGTAACTTCTGATCGGTGAGCCTCTCCCTTAGCTTGAACCCATCTATCCAAGGAGCCCCGATCATCTCGAAGGGTTTCGTCGTGCCTCTGCCTTCGGAGACGTTGATCCCCTCGATCAAGCACGTTCCAGGGTAGACCGTGGCGGTGTCGAGCGTCGGCAGGTTGGGCGAAGTCGTCACCCACGGGAGGCCGGTCTCGTCGTACCACATCTTCCTCTTCCAGCCCTTGGCCTTCACAACGTTCAGCTTGCACCCTATACCGAATTCTTTGTTGAACATCACGGCGAGTTCGCCGTGCGTCATGCCGTACCTGATTGGGATGGGCCTCTCGCCCACGAACGACCTGTAGCGCTCCTCCAAGATGTTGCCCTCCACGTTCACCCCGTTGATCGGGTTAGGTCTGTCAAGCACCATGAAGTCAAGCCCCTGTTCTGCTGCGGCCTCCATGCACCTGTTCATCGTAGCTATGTAGGTGTAATACCTTGCGCCGACGTCCTGGATGTCGAAAACGAACGCATCCATGTTACGCATCATGTCAGGGACGGGCTTGTAGTGCTCCCCATAGAGGCTGAAGACAGGTAGACCAGTTCTGCTATCGGTGAACGAGTCGATCTTGTCCGTGTCTTGGATGTCGCCCCTGATCCCATGCTCCGGACCAAAGAGGCAGGTGAGCTTGACCTTGGGGTGTCGATGCAATGCGTCCACGGTCCATTCCAGAGATTCTGTTACTCCGGTATGGTTCGTGACGAGGCCAATCCTCTTGCCTTCGATCAGGTCCAGCTTCTCCATCAACAGGACATCGATGCCACAGTGAACTCTTGGCTTCATTCCCGCAAGGAGGGAGCTGTGCGATATTTATGGGTTCAACGCAAACGGGACTGGAGACGAGCCGTGATATCGGCTGTCCGAACCTGTTGCCTATGATTCCTTCTCACCGGAGTGAGCTGAGGTCCTTTCGATATAAGACACCTTTTGGTCTCCGGTGAGGGATCTCCAGAGCAGGAACTGCTTCCTTGTGGAGTCCACGAAATCGTAGTTCGAGGTCAGCCAGACGCTTTTCTCCCCGCTCAGCTGCAGGAGCAGTAGCTCGAACTCCCACTTGGCCTCGGGGAACGTCTCATGTCCCTTCACTGTCGAGGTCTGAATGACGTTGGCCTCGTATGGATAGAGGGCCACGGTCATGTCGAGCTGCATCGATGCCAGATCAAGCTTAAACGATCGAACTTGGAACTTTTCTCCTGTCTCAACCGAGTGGACTACTGCGAATTCTTCAAGATACTTCAGCAGGCCCTTCGCCTCCTCTTTGGTCGGGAAGCTGAAAGGCAATGGGATGGCCCACTCGTTTCCTACAGGGCTCGTGGGTATCTTCCACTTGCGTTCTAGCGACGGGGTCGCCAACTTGGCAGCCAAGACTGCGGGATATATCCCGGAGAGCAGGGCGGCGATCATAGTGATGCCCAGCGAGAGTATAATGAAAACGGATGAGAAGTTCAGCACGAACGAAGATGGCAGGAATCGGAAAGTGATCAGTGCCGCGTTCCCTGCCAATCCGCTCAAGTAGCCTATGAGGGCGCCGACTATTACGAGGGTCAAGATCTCTGAAATGTAGAGCACGCCAACCCCCCAAGGCGAAAGGCCAAGAGAGCTGAAGATCTTCGTTTCGTTCTCCCTCTCCCTCAGAAGACCCAAGAGGGAGTTCAGTATCGTTCCTGCCGCCACGACCAATGGGAAGATCAGATACTGATAGCCACCCAGAACAGTTGTCATTAGTCTTGAGAACCGAACCACCTTTCCGCCGATTCCAGCGTCGACATCCACATTGACTATCATCGCGAGCTCCTTCGCAAGAGCAACTGTGACATCTGGATCCTCTGACTTGATGGACACACTTGACGGGGTCCCGCCCAAGTCAATTGTGAGGCGGTAGGGGAGAATGAGAACCGAATCCCAGCTGAGCGGGTTGTATTGCTCCTCGCCAGCAGCGCTCTGGGATATGACGACGGCAACCATCCTGTTGGGATCAAGGGGTGACGCTATTCTTTCCTGACCCAGTTCCACGAATTCCCTGTTGAGAATGGCTCCGTCAAAAACGCCGACGACTGTCAGCGTCAATCCCTGCCATTCGACCTCGTCCCCGAGTTCCACACTTAAAGCGTCCCTGGCAGACGAACATACAATGGCACTGAAATAGTCCTCGTCAACGAACCACCTGCTTTCGGGAAGAAGAGCCTGGCGTATGGCTGGATGGATGTCAGCATCCTCGGGAGACATTCCCATGACAGCATTGACCCTGTATCTGGAGTCCCCGCGTTCTATGTCGGCGAACACGTCCATCGCGGACACTGATTGCGGATAGTAGGTCGCTCTTGGAGCAACCTGTGCGCCGTAAGCCTTCGCCTTCTCAAGGGCTGCCACGAGTTGTTCACCGAGAAAATCGCCCGGCCTCATCAAGCCCTTCTTCAGGTATACGCCATCATAAGGGGCCTCGACATCACTATAGGCGACCTGGACGGCAGTGTATACTTCGGTCGAGGTCAAGGAAGTGAGCCCAAACACTATGATCGCCACGGTCGCGACTAGCAGGAATGTCCTCATCTTTCTCCTCCTCATGTTCCCTAGAGCCAGATCGAATGAGAAGGAAGTGGTCGAGAGCTTGCTCTCCTCGATCCTATGCTGTCCCTCTGCCCTCATCCTGTAGTACTTAACAGTCTGCACAGACTCATTAGCTATGACCGCTAGCACTATCCCAAGCAGGAACGTCAAGGCCAAGCCGAGGAAGCCGATGAATGCGTTCTGGGCGACCTTGAGAGATGGATTCAGGAAGTAGAAAGTGAGCAGACCGAATATCAGAAGCCCTGAGATCGCGAAGAGCTTCGACATTCCTTTCCTGACTAACGATAGTCCCTCGAATAGGAAGCAAAACGGGGCTAGCAAAAGGAAGAAGACGATGCTCGTGACAGAGGACTCCGTGACCAGACTCATGGTCTCCTCGTAGGCGGAATTGATCCAACCCAGGGCCGAGTACGAGGCGGATCTAAAGACCGCATAGTCCTTCCCCTGAAGCGCGGCGCCCGCTTCACGGATGGCTGCGGAAGCCTGAGTCAACGAACTCTCGACCGACGACCTCCTCACAAAAGATGCGTTCATGACTAGATATCGGTCCAGCGTCGTGTAGTACATGTCCTTGGCCATCGCCAAGGTCGGAGTCGTGATGCGCACCTGGACTTCATTCCTAAGAGAGTAGCCCGCGCCAGCCGGCTCCTGTTCGCTGCTGTTCGTCAGGATGGCGGACATCCTTCTCTCCGGCCCGACTCTCGCCATCAGCATGAACCTAGTGTCAGGAGGGCCGAACACGACGATGGCTCGATCGCCTGGGCTCCTGACCATCCCCCAAGATATGAACTGACTGATGGTCCTAGCATCGTACACGACTATGTCCGATGGCAGGTTCATCCAGAACCTGCTTGTGAATCTCGGGTCATTGACCTTGGACGGCGACATCAGCTTGGGATCCACGTAACCCACTATGGCCGCGCTCGCGCATGGAAACACTACTGTGAGAGTCTCGTACGGGTGGGTGTCAGCTGAACCCCAGAAGGATATCACTCTCCCTCCATAGTCTCCCAGGTCAGGAGCGTACTCTATCATCCCACTGTCTCTGTCAATGATGTATGCTTGCACGTAGTACCCAGGAACGATGGTCTCTCCTCCGATGCCGTAGCTGAGCCCTCCCAACGCGTAGCCCATCCCGGCCCCAGTGATGTTGAAGCGACCCTCCTCGTTCGCGAACGTCATGATGTCGCCGAAGAGGAATGGAGAAGTCGGATCCCTGTTGGCTACAACGAGGGCTCCACCAATGGGAGTGTACCAGCTCTTCGTCAGGTTGAAGATCATGACGGTGCCTACAACATGGACCATTCCAGCTATCTCAGCAGTCGTGAAGTATATCCTGCCTGGCCTGATGCTGTCCCAGTTCACCGGAAGCGACAGGTCGTTGCACAACTGGCTAGCGATCGCAATGGCCAAGATGACCTGTGGCTCAAAGTTGCTCATCTGATAGCTTCTCGAGGTTCTCGACGTTGTCCCGAAGAGAGGGCGCTGAGCCCTGCTCGTCCTCAGCGTGAAGCCGAGCCCGTGAGCTACCGCGAATGGTTCACTATCAAGCATGTAAGGCATGGGTGAGGAAGCCCACCATCCATCCGATCTGAACCCATTCTCTACAGATTCGCTGTATGGGAAGCCGGCAGCTCTGGACAAAGCGGGCAGGATCGTGCTGAATATCATTGGCTGTAACCAAGACTGGAACTTGGTGACCGGACCCGCGCCGATGAACGAGTAGAAGAACCCGGCATACAGCGTGTCCATGTAGCTTGTCTCTGTGGATAGATCTATCCCGAAGAAGGCCAGAAGCCTCTTACCCTCAGGGTTCAGCTTATTGGTGAGGAAGGCCTCCTCGGCGAAAGCGCGAGCGCCGGCCAATGCCTCGTAGTGACCGGAAAGAGCCACAATCCAGACTTCCCTCTCGGGCCTGTGCGTCGAGAAGTAGCGCGCTAGCTCAATCAAGGCTGCTACGCTGGGCGCTTCTGAAGCAGGCGATGACAGTCCCGGAACGATCGACCATGAATCTAGGTGAGCGGCGACGACAACGACCTCATCAGCTTTGGGCGACCCCTCAAGCCTCGCAATGACGTTCTTGGCTGTGATCGTCCTATACTCCATGCCGTTCACGACCGTGGCTAGGTAGCCCTCAAGCGATCTCAATCGCTGAGCTTCTTGATGGGCCACGCAGACCCTTGGGAAGTACACAGGCGCCCTTACCACCATATTCTCTACGGCCAGTGAAGTCATCTCTCCCTCGAGATAGATGAGCCCCTTCGCGCCAAGCTCCATTGCGTTGAGCCAGTTGGAGCCGGAATCGATCTCCATCATCACTATGCTTCCCTCGATCCGCTTGCCCCTCATCTCGTCTAGGGAGCCATGTCCAACGTAGACCAGAGGTCCTGAGATCCCGGAGGGCGGCGTCTTGGATGTTTGGACGTAGTTGGGCCACACGCCATGTGCCTGAAATTCAACGCTCTGTCCCCCAGCATCTACCGTTACCTTGCTTCCTCCGTCGACGGGCGCAACCACCTCGTACGGTTGGTGCTCCACCGCGTACCCCAATGACTCAAGCGAAGAGGAGACGAATTCCAAGGCAGCGAAGTAGCCTGGGTACCCTGTGGTCGTCCCGTAGAGCTGGTCCAAGGTCTGCAAGCTGGATTCAGCTGATCCGGTCCTCACAAAGTTGACAATTCCAGCAAGATCCTGAGGCTCGACTTGGGCCGGTTGCGTCTGACCAAGGCCCGGCGAGGCACCTAGACCTAGTGTCGACATGGGGACCAAGATCAGGAACAGAACAGCCAATAAGATTCGGAGACATCGAGACCTCAAGCGAAGATCAGGCATCATTGCGATCACCAAGGCAACACCCATGACGCCTTTGAGATCATGACGAGCGCCACGGAGAACCCTGTCATGACCGCGAGCCCGGTGAGAAAGCCAGCCACGATCGTCGTCCTGTATGACATCCACCACTTGTCACCAAGTTGCCTTCTCAGTATGAAGTTTGCGATGACTCCGCCGATCACAGTAGGAACTGTGGTGGACGGCAACAGCGTGAACCCCAAGACGATGGCCACAAGGGAGAAGGGCACTCCGGTCATCATTCGCAATAGCTCACCGAGAAGCGCGATAGCCAATAGGATCGCCAAGCTCGCAACTATGATTTCCACCCCTTGTCCCTTTATCTCGCCTGTAGCCCACATGGAGGTGCTTAACACCTCAATCGGCCACTGAATGGTCGTGAAAGGATAGACCGTCGAGGGAATCGGGGCGATCGACCAGAAGAAGGAAACGAACACGAAACTTGAGAATATCGATATGGTGACAGCCATCAGATACGCCTTGAAGAAGTCGTTGATGTTAGTGTCTGTAAGCCTCGCGGACTTGATCATGTTTGCCCAGGCCGGCGCCCCGGTCCTTGCGGCTGACACCGGCGTCGGCATGACACCGCTGAACGCCGGGGTGAGGAGCCAGGGGCCGATTCCAGAATACCCGGAAGCTAACACTGTGCCCTGCCACATGTATGGGATCGTGACCTGGTATCCGGTTTCCGCGAAAGCCCTCGCGCCAACGAATGCGTGAAGTAGGCCTCCCACCAAGGTCACAGCAAATGCGACTAAGACTGGGAAATCAGGAACGAACCACCAGAAGATCGCGACGGAGCCAACCGTCCCTATCAGGTACATGCCCAAGAGGATGAGCAAGGAAGGGTATCCCTTGGCGCTGAAGGCAGTCGACATCCTGGTCGCCCTTCTCAACACATCCATGATGTATTTTCTTTGTCCTATCAGCGATATGACAGCTGCTCCGACCGTGAACACTATGAATGGGACGATCCAGACGCGTATGATCGACCTTTGATAGACCAAGCCCAGCGACATCCCTGGCGACCATTCGCTCACCCAGTCCGGGAAGTACGTCGGAAAGAGGACTCGAGTTGCCCAGTTGCCCAGCACCCATACCGCTATCGATCCCAAGAACATTTGGAACGCGTACGGGAACGGGATTATGAATCCGGCCAGCACGTGAGACAGGTCTGTGCTTATCCCGAGCGCTGCTCCGGGAAGGATCCTCTCTATTCCGAATGAACCAGCTGTGAGGTCTATCCATGGTATCGGAATGGGCGTGTACCTAGCACCGAGCAGACCTTCCGAAAGCGTGGGCACAACGTACATCGGTACAGCGTAGAAGGCTCCAAGGATTGAAGCAAGGGAGAAGATCCTCGTTCTGCTCGGCTCCCGCTCGGCCAATGTGAGACAGACCTGTGCCTGCACGTGAGCGGTCGGAAACGGCAGCTCCTGTTCCTCGACAAAAATCATGCCACATAGGTATCCGAGGGCGATCTCCTGAAGCAGCCACAGCACTACGAACTGGACCAAGAAGATGCCGACGGGCATGATCCACTCGGCGTGTATCAGGCTCCTCACATCGTAGGCAGTGGACCCGATTGCTGGCGCCCACCATGCTGGGATCAGCTCGACTAGCCGCCTTCCGTCCAAGAAGAAACCTCTTGCGTACGGTGAGTTCACGAAGTAGCTCCTGAAGACGAACTCAGCAAACGGGGCCGCAAGAATGGTCGGGGATGAAGCGAAGTATATGACGAACACTTCTTGTGTGGTCATAGGCCTGCCCGATATTCTCGCGATCTCGGTGAACAGAACTGCGGCAACATAGACGGTGGCACCGACTATAATCGCGCCTGATACGAGCTGCAGGTACAACACAACCGGCAGCAGGAAGACCGTCGTGAACACGACGGCGAGGGCCGATCGCCGCGTCAGACCTGGGAGCACCGAACCCCTGTCGCTGGTCTCGGAACTCATCTCGTCCTAGCTCGGCGACCGGGTGCTACGGAGATAAGTGTTTTTGGGGCCCAACGGTTTCCGCGGACTACCCAGTGGGATCGTCGATTCAACATCAAATCCTTTTATCGGACGCTCCTGTCACGGCGGGAGTCGGTGGTCTTGGCATCTAAGGTATCCGTGGTGAAGGACGGCAGCGCAACGGAGATGATGAGAAGATCCGTTGAGCTGCTGGATCTGAGGTCCAGGCTTCACAAGGGTGCGAGTGTCTTCATCAAACCCAATTTGGTCCGCGTCCCGAGGGAGTCAAACATAGGCTATGAGGACGGCGCTTGGGAGAAGACGTTCGTACCGGAAGGGGACATCGTCCATAGGGATGTCATTGAAGCACTCTTGCGCGTTCTGATCGACTCGGGCGTCGGCGATATCACGATCGGTGAAGCGCCTGGGGGTTGCCAAGCCAACGCGGTATACAAGGCGATGGATCTCTATGCATTAGCTGACAGATATGGAGCGAGGCTGGTCGACTTGAATCAAGAAGAAGCCCACAGGGTCGAGATAAAGGACGGGCTGCTTCTGAAGTACGCTTGGATTCCTAAGGTTGTGAGAGACGCTGACTTCAGGATCAACTTGGGCGTCCTGAAGGTGCACAGAGGAACGGCCGTCTGCCTCGGGCTCAAGAACTGGGGCATGGGGATACTTCCTGGTAGGTACTACGGGCTGAACAAGGCTGGGACTGTTCAGTACCTCAAGGGAAGCGATGGCCCTCTTCCGATACACGTGGGCAGATTTGAAACTAGGGAAACGATTACCGGGCAGGAGGTGGCCGTATCCAAGGTGATCGTGGATGTCTGTGGTGCTCAGGGTTGCGACCTCACGATACTCGATGGGATAGCCGTGATGCACTACTCCTCAATGGAACTAAGGGCAAAGCCAACGTTCTTCAAGCCGAACATCGTGTTGGCAGGATACGACATGGTGGCAGTTGATGCTGTGGGCACTAGGATCTTGGGCATGGATCCGGCCAAGATACTTCACATCGCGTGGGCGTCACAGAAAGGGCTGGGCGAGAACTCACTTGATGGGATAGAAGTGGTCGGTTCGAGCATCGCAGACGTGCAGATGCGGTGCAACCCGCTACACACCCAGAAGGATGTCATTATGGCTTAGGAGCAAAAAAGACGCCAAGTTGCGCAAGGCCGTCAATACTGGGGAGGAGTGGATCGAGGGTTTTCGCCTGAATCGACCCCAGGCGTACTAGCCCCCGCGAGCGGCCAAGAACTTGGGTATCTGTCTTCATCAGTTCGACCCCCAACTAATCGGGAGACCCGAATGCAGTCAATCCTTATTATGAGTACCGTTCCGGGCCGGGGGCTGGCACGGTCCTCCCGAACAAGTATTATAAGCGTGAAAACATCCGCCTTCACCGACAATCCATGAGCACGGGTGAAAGAGAGTTCAAAATCGGCTTGACAGGAAGGATGGTGATAATCCTCGCGGCGCTAGCTGTGCTTGCTATGGTGCAGACAATGTTCACTCAGGCGTTCACGTTGTGGTGGGCCTACAGAGAGTGGATACCGTTCCCAATGGTGATCTCCATTGCCTTCTTCTACCTACTCGGCAAGGTCAACAAGGCGTGGAAACTCTCCACGCAGGAGTACGCGATACTGTTCATCGGATCGTATCTGATAGCGAACACCTTCACCTGGGGTTACTACATGTCAGGAAGCTACGGCCCCGCTGCTCTGATCGGAATAGGTCAAGTGCCAGCGATCTGGATGGCCGTTCAGGAGCCCTTCAAGACCAATGTCGGGATGTACATTCCGTCTTGGATGGCCCCAACCAGCAGGTCGGCTCTTGACGCCGTATGGTACGGAGGCGTGATGGACTGGGGTGCTTGGCTTCCCTCGATAACCTTCTGGGCTGGATTCCTGATACTCATAACCCTCTGGCAGATGTTCTGGGGATTCTTCCTCAGGAAGCCCCTCGTCGAGGTTGAGCGCCTAGCGTTCCCGGGCATAGCCGTTGGAGCCTACTTGGTGCAAGCTACGAAGGAGGAGGACGGTAAGATGGAACTCTTCAACTTCTCCAAGAGATGGACCAAGGTCTTCTGGATCGGGTTCGTGCTCGGATTCCTTCTAACGTTCTTGGACACCTTGAAGTACTTCGTGCCAGCTGTACCTCCATCGAGCTACCTCGGCGTCTGGACAATCGACTTGACTCCATACACGAAGGGACTGCTGCCTGGATCATACTTCTGGAACCAGATCAGGATCACGGACGTCCTCATCTTCATGTTCACCCCCCTCGATGCGTTACTTACAGTATTCGTTGGATGGATCGTGTTCCAAGTTCTCTATCCCACAATTGCGGTCAGAGCCGGATGGGTCACGTACAGCACAGGAATGGAGACAGGCTTCACATTGCTTAGTCAGACGAGTGGACCGTTCAAGTACGGCTTGCTGGTGTTGATCGGCGTGCCCATAGGGATGGGCCTATGGCTGATATGGCAGAACAGGGCTCACTTCATGAACATATTCAGGGCGGCATTCGGCTCGACGACTGGACCCACAGGGGAGGAAGGAGTATCATACAAGTTCATCGGCTACGGCGCGGTCATTTCATCGGTCATACTTCTGGCCCTGCTGGTGCTAGTTGGCGCTCCGATACAGTCCGTGATAGTCTTCTTGGTGCTGCAGATAGTGTTCTCGTACGGGCAGGTTAGGGCGATGGGTGACATCCACGAATACAACGCGTACGGCTATTACTTCAATTGGTATCGCTTTGATGCCGCGCTTTGGGGCGTCCCGCCGGTGAACAACGCCGCTGTGTTCCAGACCATGATGCTCTACACCCTAACGGACAGCACAGCCACGAGGATTCAGCACCTGCCGGGGATGTCTCACCACTTCAAGACGTACAAGGTCGGGCAGCTCGCAGATACCAGCTCAAAGGACATCTTCAACACCTCGATACTGCTCATAGTGGTGTTGGCCCTTTTCGCCTCCGCGTTCTCGATCTGGTTCTATCATACTTACGGTGGTATAAGCAAGCTGGCCACGGTGGCCAACGCTTGGGCCGGTGGGCTCAGTACCGAAATCAACACTTGGGTGACAGGAACGCCAGCCTTCAACATCGGACCTGTCGAGAGATACGGACTGCTGATCGGAGGAGCGCTACTGTCAATCCTGATGTACATGGCGAGGATGAGGTTCCCGTGGTTCTTCCTGAACCCGTCAGGCCTCATATTGCTCGGAGCAGCGCCGAACCTGGGCGTCTTCGCCGCTATCCTAGCCCTAGTCCTGAAGTACATAATCCTGAGGGTCGGAGGCACAAAGCTCTTTGAGAACTCTGCGATTCCGTTCGTGGTCGGCTTCCTAGTCGGATACGGTGTCAACGCGGCGTTAGTCGGTGCCCTGGCAACGTTCATGATAGGGCTTCCAAAGGTGCTCGCGTAGGCCGATATTGCCCTTCGTCCCCCTTGGGGCGAGGGGCTATTTTCTTTTTGTGTTTCAACTGTACAGCTGCTCCACTCCTCAGGAGGCCTATCGTTACGTCAACCCCGTCACCTTGGACAGCTAGCTCAAAGACGACGTGACCGCCATGTGACAGGCCGTTCCGTATCCTAAGGGATCCGAACGTTTCTCCGAGAACACTTTATACGGCTAAGAAATGGTTCGAGCGTCCACATGATCCATCGCAACAGCTGTTGTATCACAGAGATCGGTTTGCAGGCTGAAACGGTTCGTGAGGCACTTGAGAGATGACCCTCAAGACTAAGGTGAAGGTCGGCGCAGAGATGCTCATGTCGGGACTGAGCAGGCTAGAGGGTGTACGGGACATTGCATTGGCGACCAATCACACCTCCCTCCTTGGCAACTACGAGTGGCTCGTCTATCGTCTCTCCCGGTCAACAGCATATGACCTTCGGCTACTATTGGCTCTAGGCCACGGGCTCTATGGGGATCTTGATGGGGAAGTCGACGAACTGGTCTACGAAGACAAGACGGGACTGCCCGTCCTTCGGTTGGGTTCCTTCGTGAAAGGGAGCGTTCCGCGTGAGCTGGAGAGGCTTGACCTAGACGCGGTCTTCTGGGATGTGCAGGACGCGGGAGTGCGCCATTTCACATTCTGGATAGAGCTTGCGAGACTGATGCAACGCGCAGAGTTAATAGGTGCGTCAGTCGTGGTTCTGGATAGGCCCAATCCTCTTGGGAGAAAGGTCAATGGCCCTGTCACTGACAGAGACTTCAACGACTACCTGTACGGGCTGAGATTGCCGATCCCGATTACCTACGGCCTGACCGTCGGCGAGTTGGCCTCAATGATGAAGGAGTGCTTAGGAATAGGGTGCAACCTAGAAGTCATCAAGATGATGGGCTGGGATGGAAGCATGCTTTATGCAGATACCGGACTGCCATGGGTGCCGCTGACGCCAAATCTGCCCACGCCTGAAACTTCACTTGTGTATCCTGGGACGAGCTTGGTCGAGGGGACCAACCTCTCTGAGGGAAGGGGGACGACCAGACCCTTTGAATACGTGGGAGCACCTTGGGTTGAAGCTCACGAGATGTCTCGCAAGTTGAACGACATGGGACTGCCCGGCGTGATCTTCAGGCCAGTTCACTTCGTCCCCATGCAGCATCTGTTCTTCCCTGCGTCCACCAAGCACGCCGGGCAAAGGTGCAGGGGAGTGCAGCTCCATGTGACTGACCCGCGCAAGTTCGATCCAGTTAGAGTTGGTCTTGAGATCATAGCGCTCGCTTTGCAGGACTATGAGGGCGACTTCCTGTGGGATTCGTCCCACTTCTACAGGGATGCTCCTGTCCCGAAGGGGGTGTTCTACTTCGACACTCTGGTCGGAACCCCGAAGGTCAGGGAGGCGCTGGAAGGAGGAGAACCCGTGGAAGACATCGTTGAGGACTGGAAAGATGACTTGAAGAAGTACTTGGCTGCCAGGGAGAAGTACTTGCTCTACCGAGTCGACCCGTGAAGCCCAAGGCGTGAGGAGCGTCGCTTGCGCATCTGCTTCGCAATCGCCTGAGAGCTCAAACCTATAACGCTGACTGAGAAGGACTAGAATTGCCAAACATGAAGAAGGGATTGAATCTGTGGTCCCTGATGTGGCCAAAGGGTCAGGGGGCACCCGGCTGGGATAGCCTCGTGAAGATCGTGAAAGATATGGGGTACGATGGAATCGAGTTCACCTACGACGAAGCGGAACTCAACCCTCAAACCATGAGCAAGGCTCAGAGGGAGAAGTATGCGGACGCGGCACGTTCGCAAGGTCTCGAGATTCCATCAGTCGCGACCGGAGTGTTCTGGCAGAGGAACTTGGCCGGTCCGGATCTGAAAGAAAGGGAGAGGGGGATCAAACTTGGAAGGCTAGGGCTTGAACTCTCAAGTGACGTGGGGGCCAAAGTCCTCCTAGTGGTGCCCGCCGTGAATATCGCAGAGGTCGATTACGAACAAGTTTGGCAACGCGCGTCAGAGTCAATTCGAACGTTGGCTAGCTACGCGGAGGAGGTGGGGGTCATCGTCGGAATCGAGAATGTGTGGAACAGGTTCCTCTACTCGCCACTGGAGTTCAGGAGGTTCATCGAGTCGGCACAAAGCGATTGGGTGAAGGCCTACCTAGATCTAGGGAACATCCTAGGAATAGGTCATCCCATTCAGTGGATCAGGGAGCTGAAGGGGTTGGTTGCTTGCGTTCACGTGAAGGACTTTGACCTCTCGGTGGGGGGGCTATTCGGATTCAGGCACCTCACGAAGGGGAGCATGGACTGGGATTCTGCAATCAGGGGGCTTAGGTCGATAGGATATGATCACTATCTCAACGTCGAGTGTTTTCCCTCCTTCGATCCCAAGGTCACTTCTCCCACCTTTCAGGACGCGCTGAAAGCTTGCCGAGAGAACTCAAGTGCCCTAGATGCGATACTCGCCCGAGCCTAGACCAGGAACTGGGGTGAAACCAGACACAAATACATCGCGCTCGGGTAGCTGGAACTGAAAGAGGGAAGCTCGGAAGCCCTCAAGCTTTAAAGCGCCCTTCTTACGGGGTCGTTCGTCCGACGCTGCATGAGATACAGAACGTTGTTGCCGCACTGTGACCTTCGCGAAAGACCGTTGATCTGCCCCGAGAGTGGGCGGAGGTAGCTGAGTTGTGAAGAGGAGAAATGTACTGGTGATGGGGGCAGCTGGACGCGACTGAGCCCGACTCAAGGGTTGGGTTCCGCGCATTCCATAACTTCAACGTCCTCTTCAGAAATGATCCGGACTACAACGTCATAGCATTCACGGCGACCCAGGTCCCGAACATAGAAGGAAGGACATATCCATCGGAGATAGCCGGGAAGCTCTACCCTAACGGTATACCCATCTATCCCGAAAGAGAGCTCACCAACCTGATCAGGAAGCACGGCGTAGACCTAGTTGTATTCGCGTACTCCGACGTGCCTCATTCTCATGTGATGAGAAAGGCCAGCGAGTCCTTGGCTGCAGGAGCCTCCTTCATGCTGTTGGGCCCCTCGGACACGATGCTGAAGTCCTCGAAGCCAGTAGTCGCCGTGTGCGCGGCCAGGACTGGGAGCGGCAAGAGCCAAACCTCGAGAAGAGTGCTTGAGGCTCTCAGGAAGCTGAACAGGAAGCCCGTGGTAGTGCGACACCCGATGCCGTACGGGGATCTTCTGACCCAGAGAGTGCAGCGATTCTCGAAGCTGGAGGACTTGGACGCGGCGAAGTGCACGGTGGAGGAAAGGGAGGAGTACGTCCCTCACATAGAGAAGGGCGTCACGGTCTACGCAGGAGTGGACTATGAAGAGATACTGAGAAGGGCAGAGAAGGAAGCGGATGTCATAGTTTGGGATGGAGGAAACAACGACTTCCCCTTCTTCAAACCCGACCTGCTCATTGTTGTGGTTGACCCGCACAGGCCCGGGCACGAGATCTCCTATCACCCAGGTGAGACGAACGTTAGGATGGCTGACGTCATAGTGGTGAACAAGGTGGACACGGCAAGGGCCGAAAGCATCAGGAGGGTCAAGGAAAATGTCAGGTCGGTCAATCCGAGCGCCACAATAATCGATTGCAGGTCAAGGCTGATCGTGGAGAAACCAGAGATGATAAGAGGTAAATCGGTGCTCGTGGTCGAGGACGGGCCATCCATAACGCACGGAGAACTACCGTACGGGGCAGCCTACTACGCTGCTAGGTTGCACGGGGCAAGAGACATCGTGAACCCCCAACCGTTCGCGGTGGGAGCGATAAGGGACGCGATGCAACAGTACGCTCACATCTCGGTCGCGGTACCTGCCGTGGGGTACGGAGAACAGCAGCTGGCTGACCTTCAAGAGACGATCAACCGTGTGCCAGCTGAGCTCGTGGTGAGCGCTACGCCGGTAAGGCTGAACGCGATCGCGGAGCTGAACAAGCCGGTTGTGCAGGTTCGATACGAACTCGAGGAGAAAGGAGAGCCAACCATAGAGGACATCATAAGGAAGAAGTTGGCAGAAATCAGTTGAATGCTGAGAATCGAATCATGCCCCCGGAAGGTCCTTCTCCCTTGTTCTCAGGATCTCATCCCACATGTATTCGAACGACTTCGAGAGGCCCTTCGCGTACTTCACGGCACTTTTGATGTCATTGGCGTAGGCTGGGCAGAAGTCCACGAAGAACCCCGAGTCTGAAAGCTTCCTGAGGCACCCTCCTGCAAGTATGTTGTGCTTCCCTCGAATGGGCATCGCCTCGGGACCAATGAGTATTGCAACCTCAGGGCCGCCTTCGATCTTCTCGTGCCTGAGGTCTTGAAGGGCCGTCGAGAGAGTCCGCACGCAAGTGTCGCAAGGATTTCCAATGACCACCTCGACTCCCTCAATCTCCTTGGCCAGTTCCATGGGGTCCGGCCACGTTAACACCTTGTCCTTGTTCTTCTGGCCGAGTTCTCGAACCTCATCCTTCGTAATGCCGATGAGTTCAATCATGTCCAAGTCCATGATCCCGAGACCTTCCTCGCTGGCGTACCTGATGTGCTCGATCTTGCTGGGGTCAAAGCCCATGCAGGTTGCCGCAACGGAGTCGATCGCAACCGGATCCGCACTGGCGAACACGTAGCCCAGAGGTATGAGTGAACCATTGCACACTATGTTGGAGCCGTCCATGACGATGAGATGCTGTCGGACGATCTTGCTTATCTCAACGAGGCCCCAGCTGAGGCTGGCCCTGTGAATGCGATGTCTGGTGCTCGGGGCCACAGCGCCATAGAGGTTCTTGATACTAAGGGTCACGCCGGTCATCGGGTGCCTTCGCATACCTGGGACTCCGACAACGTGATCGGCCTCCAGCACTCTCTTGGAGAATGACATCGTTCCGCAAGACTTGCTGTTCGGCACCTGAACTTCGACCATGTCCTCAGCCCTCAGGTTCACCACCTCGACGTCGGACTTGCTCCTGAGCTCGCCCACGTGAGGTGAGGAGAAGAGCTCCCTCGAGGAGACATTGACGACAGGGTTCTCGGCGATCGCGACCTCGCTTCCGGCCTCCTTGAACACTGCAGCCACGGCCCAAGGGAACCTCAAGTCTACCGCGGCCGCAAAGTTCGAGGAACAGAAGTTGGGCTTAACGAGGACCGAATCGCCTGGTCTCGAGAAGCTCTTCGGGCCTCCGAGCAAATCTATCGCCGAACGGACCGCCTCCAGCACCTCCTCGTCGAAGGGCTTCGGTGGTATGCGAACCGCCACGACCTTTGACATCTTCCCCGCGCGTGTTTATCTGCTCTTGAGCTAATATGTTTGGCTAGACGCGACTTCCTGTCCAGTTTCTTGCGGAGATGAGAAGTCAGAATCCTAACCGCTGACGCGCCTTGGAGGGATCTTGTGGAACATCGCTGGCTGGTTGGCGCCTAGGTGGGCGTGTCAACGCAACGAGACGGCACGAGGAAAGGACTAAGTACGACAAGTCAGACAACTGTGAGTTGCATGAATGTAACGATCCGTGACTTGGACGGCACAGTATTCAGTCGTTTTGAGGCTAGGGCCACGGAGGAGGGTGTTAAGCTCGGCGAGGCACTGACTCAGGCCATGGAGATGTGGATGAGACAGAAAAGGATGAAACCGTTGGCCAAGCTCAGCGACATGAAGCCGTTCAGCTGGGGGAGCGGAACTGAGAAAACGAGCGCTGAGGTCGACAGAATCCTGTACTTGACCAAGCCATGATCTTGTTGGACTCGAGTCTTGTAGTTGCTTACTGGAATAAGAAAGACGATGATCACTTGAGGGCCTTAGAAATCGTGCGCGACGTGGACGCACGCAGTTACGGCGAACCTGCCAATACAGATTACACTTCGACGAGGCAGCAACAGTCGCTCTGGCAAGCGCGAAAATGGCCGTGGCCAAAGAATAAAACATAGTCTTGACGAGGACAGGACATGGTCGACCTTCGGGGAAGGGATCTCCTCTCAGTCTCAGACCTCACGACCGAAGAGCTGTGGCACATCCTGAGGCTCACAAAGACGATGAAATCGGAGCGCGCGGCTGAAAAGTGGCGGAGAACCCTTTCAGGAAGGACGCTCGCCATGCTCTTCATGAAGCCGTCGACCAGGACGAGAGTATCCTTTGACATAGCGATGCACGAGCTAGGTGGACACTCCCTGACGCTTTCGCCGACCGAAACCCAGCTGAGCAGAGGCGAAACGGTTGGCGACACGAGCGCTGTGCTCTCGCGTTACGTTTCAGCGATAGTCGCCCGTGTTACCTCACACCAGATGCTGGTTGAGCTGGCCGCGCATGCGAGCGTGCCCGTCATGAACGGTCTCTCTGACTTGGAGCACCCATGCCAAGCGATATCCGACATCTTTACTATCTGGGAGCATTTTGGAAAGGTCAAGGGCGTCAAGGTAGCCTATCTCGGAGACGGGAACAATGTGGCTAACTCGTTAATCTTGGCTTCAGTGTTGGCCGGAGCAGAAATCAGGGTTGCAACTCCTGAAGGGTTCGAGCCACGTAACGAGGTTCTTGAAGCCGCCAAGAGTCTCGCCGTTGTTTCAGGAGCGAAGGTGACGCTGTCAAACGACACGGCTAAAGCAGCTGCTGGGGCAGAGGTGGTCTACACCGATGTCTGGGTCTCGATGGGTGCAGAGGCCGAGGCTGAGAGGAGGAAACGCGCGCTAGCTCCGTTCCAAGTGAACGAGAAAGTGATGCGACTAGCGGCTGACAATGCTGTCTTCATGCATTGCCTTCCGGCGAGGAGGGAAGAAGAGGTCACGAACGATGTGATTGACGGAGAGAGGTCGATCGTTCTACAACAGGCAGAGAATAGACTGCACGCCCAAAAGGCCCTACTGCTTTCCTTGCTGCGATGACCGATGTCTGTCGGAACTGACTCACAAACTTGGTTTTCCTTCCGCCCCGCACAGAGGGCCCGAAATAACACCTGCCAGTTGTCTTCTCGGAAGTTGGACCCAAGTGGAAGAGACCAGCCTTATGATAGACTTAAGTATTCAACTGATATCTGTTGCAAACGTGTAATGACGCTCAAGCCTTTGGCTACTAGGATACCGGAAGAAACGGACAGGGAAATCAGGGAGATAATGAGACTGGATAGGATGGACAGGTCAACAGCTGTCAGAACAGTCATCGAAGTAGGCATTTCGGAATGGCGGAAGCAGAAAGCGATCGAGCTACTCAGAGACGGGAGAGTTTCGTTCGCCAAGGCTGCGGAGATAGCCAAGCTTTCCATTTGGGATTTCATGGACCTGATAAGGCAGCGACGAGTGCAGTGGGTCGGACTTGCCCCTGAGGATGTGGAAAAGGAATTCCATGAAGCTGCCAAGGCCGAGTCAAAGTGAAGACCATAGTTCTGAACTCTACGCCCCTGATATACCTAGCTAGGGCTGGGCTAAGCATGGTTCTCACGGATCTTAAGGTGCGAAAGTTCACTCCGCCCTTGGTCAAGCAGGAGGTCGTGGAAGCGGGGAGAAGGGAAGGTCATCCCGATGCCCTGATACTTGAGGAGATATTCGAGGAGAAGAGGATAGAAGTCAAGGAGCCAGCTGATAAGTCGCTCTTGTCTAGGCTACTAAGAGTCTCCGGCCTTCATGAAACAGATGCCCATGTCTTGACCTTGGCGAAGGAGAATGATGCTATCGCGATCGTAGACGATGAGGTAGCTAGGAGAACTGCAAGAACATACAGTATTCGCTACGCAGGAACGCCTTACCTCTTGACAAGAGCTGTCCTCCAGGGGGTAATGACCAAGAGCAGAGCAAGGCAAGCAATGGACGATATCGTTATGGCTGGGTGGAGATGCACACCAGAGACATACTCAAGAATCATGAAGCTCCTTGATGGCTTCTAGCTACGACGCCACTATGCGGGGTCATGTCCACGCAAGCCGACGAGAAACTTCTCAGACATGTGGCTCCCGGTGCTATGGCACTGCACTGTCAACCTTGGCGCATAGGCCTTGAGATAGCTGAAGACGTTGCATACGGTTCACAATGCGTGGCCTTCGACCATGCAGAGAATTGGCTTCACACGGCGAAGAGTCTCCTCGCGGCCATAATCTAGGGTTTCCCGGGAGCTCTCTTCAGGCGGCAGTGGATAAAGCAGCAGTGGACGATTGTCCCCCCGAACACATAAATACGCCGCGTACATACGAATGGGGCGTGGCTGTTATAACGGTCCGTATAGACGAACATCTGAAGGATAGGATGAAGACTCACAAGGGCATTAACTGGAGCGAGGTGATCAGGCGAGCCATTCTCGAAAGGGTTGAAGCGGAAGAGAGGTTAGAAGCGGTCAAGGGAATTGACGATCTTGGAAAGCGAGTGAAGGCCGTTCGCAAGGGGGAGCTTGTCCGGTGGATCCGAGAGGACAGAGGGCGATGAGATACGTTGTGGACGCGAGCGTGGTCGTCGCTTGGTTTATCCCCGGGGAAGCATGGGGAACGACGGCTAGGCGACTGAGGGACAGCCACGCTCGAGGAACGAAGCAGCTCAGTGCCCCGGACGTGCTCCCGTACGAACTCTGCAATTCGCTCTGGAAGGCCGTAGCAAGGGGACTGATGGCGAAGGACACGGCGTTGGCGTTCGCCAGGGCCTTCTCCAAGGTCTCGCCAAGGCTCCTCCAGCTTGACTCGGCAATGCGAGAGAGGGCGCTGAGGATATCGGTCGACTCGGATATCACATTCTATGATTCCGCCTACATCGTCGTCGCCCAAGACACGTCTTCCATTTTGGTCAGCGCGGACACCGACCTGCTCGCCGCTGCCCGGAGACACGTGGATGTCCTTTCCGTAGAGGAGTTGGAGGACCAGCCCCTATAGAGGGACCATCGCTTTCTTCTAAAGACTTATGGTCAGGGGAGACCTCTTGTCATCGAGTCGCAGCTCAAAGCCTCGAGAACACCAGTAGGAGTGGAGTCGTAGAGAAAAAGCACGAATCCGTCAGCGCCCGCTGTGAGACAACTTCTTACGGCGGACAATACGTAATCGGGCGTCTTCTCCCTGCTCCACCTACTCCCCCCTTCCCTCGACCTTAACACCTCAGGCGATGACAACACGGCCGGAGTTAGCCGACAGCCCTTGGCGATGACTGACCTGGCCCTTTGCGTCAGCGTCCTAACGTGCGCAGGGGAGACCTCGTAAACCGTCGGACAGATTACATCCAGGAATTTCGAGAAGTGAGGCCAGTCCTGATAGCATGACTCAATGGCTGTAGCGTAATCCGTAAAGACGTAAGCCGATATTTCCCTGCCTTGCGACTTGGCGACTTCTGAAAATCGCCGCACGGAGTTCGAGACGTTCTCGCACATGATGGAGACGTAGTACCTGTTCTTGATGACATCGTTCACGGGGAGCTCGTACCCGTATTCCTCCTTGAACTTGGCCTTGCACCTCGCGCAGTAGCAGTAGGTTCTTCCCTCGACCTCTTCGGGATACCTTACGTAGTCAAGGTGAATGCCGTCGACATCATAGCTTTCCATGACCTCCGTCATCAGCGACGAAAGGTACTCTCGATATCCATCATGGGATGCGCACACCCAATACCTCCTGTACTCAGGACCTATCGTGCTCCAAGCTGGCTGTTCGATGTTGCTCCTTCCGAGACGATTGACTATCAGCGCCTCAGGGTGAGATTTGAGGTAGTCGCTCGGATCGGATGGATCTTCTATGTAAAGGCAGAACCATGCGTGCACTTGAATGCCTACCTCCTTGGACTGCTTCACCAGCTCGCCAAAGGGATCGAGACCTGAAGTCGCGTATGATCTGGAGATCTTGCTTCGGAATGTCACCTTGCCTTCTCCGTCCTTGGCTATCAGGTAGATCCTGTCTATGCCGAGCCTGGAGCAGTCGGACACGACGCGACTGGCCTTGTCGACGGTCGCGATCTCCCGAGTTGTCATGTACGCGCCGAACGTCGGCTTCATGACGGCGCGATGTGGGAAGAGGATATATCAATTCGCAAGAAGATGGAGGTCAGCTTCTCCTGACTGAAGTCAGGAGCTTGCAACTCATGGTGTGTTTGACGCGGTCTTTCAACACCTTCATCTTGCAAGACATGCCCGCTGACGGGGGCATCCCCCTTAGGAATCTGGCTCACAAAATAGGGTTTGGGGATAGCTACTTCTGGAGCCGCCCTAAGGGCGATGTTGAGGCTCGCAGTTCGGTCTCTGTCCGCTTCGTATCCGCATCTGACGCATTTGAAGTAGCTATAGCCTTTCCAGTTCTGCCTACCCATGTGCCTACACCGAGGACAAGTTTGACTGGTATAGTTCGGCCTTGTCTCCTTGACGATTACCCCCTCTCTTTCAGCTACATGCTTCAAGGCATGTCTGAAGAATCCGTAGGGGATGCGGTTGACCTTCCGAGTGCTTTTCCTGCTCCATTCGCCCTTGCGCTTCCTGAGATGCTCAAGCCCTTCAATGGCAATGTTGGCGTCGAGATCCTCGGCGAGCTTGACGATTTGGTTTGCCATCTGCCACATTCTCGTTCTCACGTAGTTTCGCTGTTTTCCGCTGAGCCTCTTCAGCTTGAGCCCAGCCTTGCCTCTCGAAACGGTGTCTCGATATTCTTGGAGTTTCGCTCTGCGTTCCTCGAAAAGGAACTGTCTGGTGGAAAGGTCTCTCCCGAAATAGGCTTGCTTCAAAACCTCGCCATTGCCGATGATGGAGACGGCGATCTTGGAACTGTTCATGTCAACACCCATAGTGTTCGTTCTGATCGTTGGCCTAGGCATCTCCTTTCTGAGGACGACGAGGAACTTGTGGCTCCGTTTCATGATAGTGCTGGTTGCTTTCCAGCCTTCCTTGAGATGTTCTCGAAGGCGCCTGTAGGCTCCGTCTCGGCTTATCGGAAGTCCTATCCTGCTGTGGTTCAAGCGCAGGCTAAGAACAGGGTTGCCCTTTCTGGTTTCTTGGAAGCTGAAGAGTCGCCCGTCGAAGCGGACTACACATTTCCCTATGCCTTTGTCTACAGTTCTTCTAATGCTCCAAGCATAACTTGCAGCCTCGATAGCGAGCTGGGATGCTACACGGTATTTGCCTCTAAAGTCCTCATATGTTTCGTTGTGGAGTTCAGCTCTCGACTTAACGCCGTCAAGCCGATCAAGAGCTTCCTCAACCATGCCGAAGAAAGACAAGTAGGTTTCCCTGAGCAATCTTTCCTTGGCCTTTGTCGGTTCGAGAAGATTCAGAGGCAAACACTTTTGCATGTGGCTATCCCCGAATTGAGAATGAGCTTGACCTTATTTAAGGGCCCCGATTCCTCTCCACGGATAAATCCGGGAGCTTCCTCGGAGGGGTTTTTGTGAAGTGAGTCAAGCTGGCCGATTTGGACCGGGCCTGCGCTGCGCCAGTTTGATGTCAAGTTCCTTGACTTGGTAGACTATCTTACCTCCGACCACGGTCATCATGACCCTTGTCTTCTTCAGGTCATCGAGACTACACTTGAGTGGGTTTTCAGATAGTACCACGAAGTCGGCGAGGGCGCCTTTCTTAAGCATCCCGATAGTTCCCTCCTCCCTCGACGCGAAGGCTGCGCACCTCGTGTACATCTCCAAGGCATCCTGAGCGCTGAGCCTCTCGTTGGGAGTGACTTTGAACAAGTCAACGGCCTCATGCTCTCCTCTGGAGATCGCGGCCGCCATTCCCAAGAAAGGGTCAGGCGGCTCGACTGGGCAGTCGGACCCGGCTGCGGTGACTATTCCTTTGTCTCTCAATGACCTGAACGCGTAGACTCCCTTCGCCCTTTCTCGACCCACCCTTTCGACAACCCAAGAGTCCGAGATGATGAAGTGCGGCTGCACGCTTGCGATGAGCCCGAGGGCCTTCATTCTGTGTATGAGGTGAGGGGTGAGGACAGACGCGTGTTCGATCCTGTGCCTGTGGTCTGCCCGCGGAAGCTCGCTGAGAACCTCTTCGAACAAGCCGATCGTGTTGGACGCAGCCTCGTCGCCTATGGAGTGCACAGCAAATTGGAGACCATCGAGGTGAGCCTTCCGAAACAACCTCCTCGCTTCTTCCCCGTCCAAGGTCTCGATCCCCTTGGATGAGGGGTCGTCGGAGTAAGGCTTGCTGAGAAGGGCCGTCCTGGCGCCCAGGCTGCCGTCCATCAACAACTTGATGCCACACAGCCGTAGGAGGTCGTCCTCCCTCAGTTCAGCCTTGATCCTGTCGTAGTCCTCAGGAGCCGCATAGAGGCGCACCCTTATCGGCAATCGGTCGTCTCGCCGAAGGCTATCGAGAGCCTTCGCTTCCTCATAAGTGGCCGACATTGAGTGCACGGTCGTCAGACCATGCTTGGCCATCTCCTTGCACGCGGATTCGACGATCGACAGGTACTCGTCCTCTGAGGGAGAGGGCACTTTGCTCCAGGCAAGGTCGACGGCCTCCTCCTTAAGGATCCCGCTCGGCTCCCTCGACCCCTTCTCTCTGGCGATCTCGCCATGGGGAGGATCAGGAGACTCAGGACCGATGCCCACCAGCGCGAGGGCAACGCTGTTGAGGCATGCTACGTGGCCGCAGACCCTTCTCAGAAAGACGGGACTATCCGGTGCAACCTCGTCCAGATCCTTCCTTGTGGGGAACCTTCTCTCTGTAAGTTTGTCTTGGTCCCATCCTGTGCCCAGAACCCACTGCCCATGACCTACCGTGTTGGCTTTGATTCGGACCATCTCTTTCACGTCCTCGATCGACCTTGCTCGCCTGAGGTCTATCGATCGGAGGGAGAGGCCATATCCGACGAGATGCACGTGAGAGTCGATCAGCCCTGGGATCAGGCAAAGCCCTTGGAGATCGTACGCGGTAGCGGAGGCCCCAGCAGCCGACATCGCAGCAGGGTTGGAGCCGACCACAGCGATCGTGTCTCCCCTCACAGAGATGGCCTCCGCCGTCGGGTTGGCTGGGTCCATAGTCAACACAGACGCGTTGAGGAATACCGCGTTCACGCCAGCAGGAGGCTGTTGCGCTCGGCATTAAACCGTTGGTCTCGCAGGGTTGGCCACAAGGCAGTAACGGGAAGGAGCCTGCGCCAACAGTTCCCGGACGTCGCCCGACTATGGGAAGAAGCTTTTTGGTCCGAGCATGCTCATGCTTCTCTCGAACTACCATAAGGGATTCAACAGGAAGTAGGCTGATCGTCTCTGTGCGGGCGCGAGTTCATACATGTATGTCGTTCGACGGTGGACGATGGACATATTCCCGGACTCTTTCTGGATCCGATTTTCCTTTTTCGCAAACCCTTCTTACCAAATCGCAACCCCCCTGTGTTTCTGAGGTGAAAAAGGCCAGCATACGTTAAGAAGGCCATCTGGCACAAGGACGCATGCCCCAAGCTCGATCGGGTCCTGCCAATGGAACACTTTGTTCCGCAGGAAGGATTGGTTCACTGGAACGACCGTTGTCAGGCACAAGTCCCCGTCGTGGTATCGGAGGGACGAAGGGCAACGGGAAATCCACATCCGAGAGGGGCATCACCGAGGTTCGCGAAGCTTGACGACCTCCACCCTCGACGCAGACGCACGATACGTCTCGGCTGGCCTTCTCAGAAGAATCAGAACGAAGTCGTTCAGAAACGGCAACTGGTGGCGTCTATCCCAGGCGGAGAGGGCGCTGTACAAGTCAGCGATCGGCCTAGCCGCACTGAGGGGATACGTCGCCAACCTCAAGCTCGTCAAGCTGCTGAGGGAACTAGCGGCAAGACTGCTGGAGACACCATCCATCAAGATATTGAGGCTCGGGTACGCTAGAGTCGAACAGATGATTCAGAACCTCAACAGGAACGGGCTAGAAGAGCTGACATCGATACTGCTGAACAACCTTTCGAACTGGGACTACATATTCTGTATGGGGCTGGTTTGCCTGAACATGAGAGATGCGGGGGTGGCATTGGTCTAGTTGAGTGATGTGGGACAGGACAACGCAAATTCTCAAGTGTCATCGCCGGAAAGAGTAAAATACCCTCAGGAGGTCAAACGGTCGGATGAACAGAGACCAGGCGTACGGTTGGGTGATTTTCCTGGTTTCATTGGCAGTGATTGGGGGTTACATCTGGCTGCTCTTCTTCCCTCCCGTGACAGGAATTGACAACCTCGTGCTGAAGCTGACTGGGGTGGCCGCGATAGGCCTGGGATTTGGGATTATGGCCTGGATCGGTTACACACTGGCTACTACTCCGCCTCCTCAGCCGATAGAGGACATTGAGAAGGAAATCGCGAAGGAGATCACGGAAGCGGGGAACATTGACCCCTCCGAGGAAGAGGACTAAGAGATCATCTCCTAGTCTCCTCGTTTCCGTTGTGCCGAGATCCTGCGAACTAGTTCATACCCATTAACGAATCTGACACTGGCAGGCCCTTGCGCCTGAAACTTCAGGGTTCAAGGTCTCCCATCGGCATGACGGACGCAGGCGTCAGGAGACTAGCGTTTTCGACTGGTGCTGCGCTGGTTCTCTCACTGCTGCTCTATGGGAATCAAACGGCCTTGCTGATGTCCAAGGTCGCGGAAATGTCCCACGGGAAGTTCGAGACAATCTACCCAATCGTGGCATTGTTTCTTGTTTTCGTCTTTGTCCTGCTTCGGTTGCCCGACCTGCATCAGACCCTGTCGGCAGAAGAGGGCTTGGCGTCCAGGCCTCTGGCCAGGTTGGCCGGGATTTTCTTGATTCTCACCCCACTTTTGTTCATCTCGTATGCTGAGAGCTCCGTCGTCCTGTCAACCGTGACGGTTGCAGTGCTCTGGTACGGCGTCTTTGTCGCAGTGAATCCCTCGACCTGGAAGATGTTGCTACCCTACGCATCGATGTGCGTCGTCGCAGCCCTTTCACCGGGCCTTATCGAATCCGTCGCCGGAGGAGCCTTGGCTGATGTGACCTCCTTCCTCACTCGGCGCATCCTGGACGTAGCTGGCGTTCCCATACTGTGGGAAGGTACAGCGCTAGAGTTCCTTTCCCAAAACGGGTCGACCGTCCGGTTAACAATAGCCCCGAATTGCTCGGGAATAACGTACATCACGACGTTTCTTCTCCTTTGCGGATTGATGAGCCTAGACCTGAGGAAGGACGCCTCGTCTGCCATGAAGCTTGCCTTCGCTGGCACGGTAGCGCTGATCCTCTTGAACGCTTTGAGGCTTGCCATCTTGATATGGATCGGATACGCGGCCGGGAGCGAGGCTCTGTGGAGCGTTCACAGCTGGCTTGGATATGTGGTATTCTCAGGGTTCTACGCGGTGGCTGCAGGCGCGTATCTGAAGGGTGGTGCTCCCTTGCGAGTTGGCGCGATCATCTTCGGTGGGGATAATGAAAGTCCAGCGTAAGATACAGTCTCCGTTCCACCCGGCTCTCATGTCGGTGGCAGTACTCCTCGTTGCAACAGAGTACGTGTTCGTGTACGTGTCCGAGTCGTGGGGGATTCTTCTGTCGTTGGCTTCCGCGCTTGCCATCTACGGCCTCATGTCCGTCTTAGAATTGTCCCCAGACTTGATTGAAGTTCTCGAGGACTTCACGCTTCTCTTCTTGTACATAATGCTCGTATCGTCCCTCCCGTGGTTCTTTCTCAGGCAAGACCTGTTGGTGCCAGCGGCCTACTCAGTAGTCCTGGCGCTCTGCTTCTGGCGCATCCGCTCAAGGAACTCAAGCATTGAATCCCTTGGCTTAAGCTGGAGGGGGTTCATCTCCAACGCCCTGATCGGCATAGTCGCTGGTGTGCCAGCCGGGGTAATCGAATACTACATCCTGACGCCATTGCCTGCAACTCCTGTGTTCGATCCACTCCAATTCCTGCAGACGACTGTGTACATGTTCTTCTTTGTGGGGCTCGGCGAGGAGCTACTGTTCAGAGCTCTGATTCAAAGGAGCATTGTCAACCTGGTGGGCGCTGGGCCGGGCATCTTGTGGTCGGGGCTGACGTTCGCGGCTATGCACACGGTTTGGCGCAGCGTACCTGAGCTCTTCTTCACCTTCGTGGCTGGGCTTGCGCTCGGTTTGCTCTATCATAAGACGCGCAACCTGGTCGGACCGATATTCCTTCACGCGACGAACAACATCGTGCTCCTTGCGATAATGCCCTATCTTGCGTGATCCTGCGGCACAGTCTTCCTGTCGGGGAGTAGGAAGAGAACATGATCAAGCAGGAAGCGGGGAAGGAACGTCGAACCCTCAGGGCGTCAAGGATCAAAGGTCAACGGGAAGCCGCAAGCAGTAGAACATTGAAGCCCCCGTGGCAGGCTGACTTGACACTAGGGTTCGTCGCGCTATTCCTCTGCATTCTTCTCCTGAATTCCTTCGAAGTGCATTCCAGCGTGTGTTCCCTCACGTACTTCCCGAGCATCGCAGGGGAGTCCGAGCCATTCGTCGTGACCGCTCTCATCAGGAATTCCGCACATGAGCCTCGAACGTACAGTGTCAACATGTTCGTTGATGGCGCGAAGGTCTTGGAGTCGACATCGAAGCTCGAGGGATCATCCTTGCTATCCTTTACATACACTGGTGGTTGGCCAAAGCTGGGATCAGCCACGAGAATCTACGTCGAGGTGCTTGACGTGGAATCAGGCGCCATGTATTCAGACTCCGTACTCGTTCCCTCAAGTCCGCCCGAGGTTTGGATGAGCTTCGCTGCCTTTTCGAGCTTCGCCACCTCCCTCCTCTCTTCGTCGTCATCCTCGTCTTCGTCGGCGATGTCCTCGACCTTCACGATCGTGTACTACTTGAATGTCATGGGCCTCTCGTCAGCTCTCGGGCAATCCGCCCTTCCATTCTTCAACGTGGGGCTCGTGATGACCCTGACCCTCGTCTTGCTTCTGGTGTTCGTGGAGGTCACTGACCCGTCTTACGGCAAGCTTGCCGCTTGGGTGACACGCCTGAGGGGGAGGTACGGGCTGTTGGCAACGGGTCTATTGCTGATATTCTTGGGAATGATCCTCACGAGAGTCGTGATGATAATTGCCGGATAGGCTCTCAGCTACGGGCAAGCTCGTCGTCGGCCTCCTAGCGGCCCTGGTCATGGCATCCTTGATCCCGAGCCACACGTACGAGGCCTTGGCGTGGGACCCCACGACGGACGACTTGGCAGGCACCGACAGCTCAACGAACAGCTCCGTGAGCAATGCCCTCCGAAGGTTCGACATCGCCGGGCAAACTGCAAACCTTCTTAATGTTTACAAGGGGACATTTCAAAAAGCGACGACGACAGGAGATCAGACCATAAGCGGGGTCGGTTTCACACCCAAGGCGGTCATCTTCTGGTGGACAAGACAAACAGCATTTGGAGAACTTGCCGGAATCCATATAGGTTATGGGTTCTCTACCGGGACGGGTTTTAATCGTGGTGTGGCTTTCGCTTCTGATGATGCGGCGGCAACTTCAAACGCAGGTAGGATGAGGTCGGAGACGTACTCCATTATCATCCTGAGCGCTGGAACTCCTACGCTCGTGGCGAGAGCAAGCGTCACGGCTTTCACCTCCGACGGCTTCACCCTGAACTGGCAGACGAACGAGGCGAGGGCTGACTACATTCACTTCGTTGCCCTCGGCGGTGCGGACATCACGAACGCCAGAGCGGGAACCTTCACCCTCTTGACTGGAACGGGAAGCCAATCAGTTACGGGCGTCGGATTCCAGCCTGAATTCCTAATGTTCCTCTGGACATTCACAGAGGCGGTAGATACAGGCACCACTGGCGGAATGGTCGGCATGGGGTTCGCAACGAGTTCAACCAGCCGTGGAGCGTTAGCAGCAGTTTCTAGGGATGGCCGACTCACTATGACTACCTACCAACAGCAAAGAACAGACTCCTGTATACTGCTCTTGACAGCCGCTGGCGCCCAAGACGCAATAGCCGATTTCGTGTCTATGGGTTCCGATGGGTTCACAGTCACCAAGTCTGACGCACCCGCGGCCAACACTCCTATATTCTATTTGGCGATGGCAGGGGGGCAATACGCAGTCAGCAACTTCCAGTCCCCGACCTCTACTGGAACTCAGGACATAACGACCGCAGGTTTCCAACCAAAGTTGGTGTTGCTAGCCACCCAAGGGAGGGCAACGGCCACGGCCATCGGTGCGACTTCTGAAATCGCCCTCGGCGGAGCGACCTCCTCAACTGCGAGGGGTTGCACTTGGTTTGAAGACCCAAACGGCTTGGCAGATTCGGACAACGAACAGGAGACCCTCAACACGAAGGTAATACAGTGGAGGGACAGGACTGCCGCGAACACTTTCACTTTGCGAGGTTCGGCTGACTTCAGCCAGTTCCTGTCCAACGGATTTCAGTTGAGTTGGAGCAATGTAGAGACGGCTGGAAGGGAGATAATCTATGTGGCGTTTGCCGACGTCGGCGTGGTACGAGGAATGCAGAAAGGAGAGGACTCTGACAGCATCGCCCTCTCGATCAAGCTGGTCAAGACAGCCGGGGCGAACGGCTTCAGTGTGGCAGGCATGGTGGCCAACGACCAGTACGATATCAACTTCACGATAGGTGGGCAGGACTTCTGCATGATGTTCATCGCCTCGGGGGCGAGCGCTGGCACTATGAAGATCTTCTCCAAACCCACAGGAACGTCAACTTGGTACTCGGGAGAGAGCTTCAGCCAATCCGGAATCGTGTCCGAAACGACCTATACAGTCGGAAACCTGGGCTTCAATCTGAAGAGTGCGACTCCCACAGTCTTCGGCCACGTCAGACTCATCGCCAAGAAATCCTATCTGGCGGGGTTGGGTGCCTCAGGAACCGAAGTCACGAACATCCTCTCGGCCACGTTCGCCAGCGGAACTGGCAACCCCGGTAGCGGCGGGGCGACGCCCAACGACAGGTGTCCCTCAAGTGGTACCGTTTCGTGGACCTTAAGCGGCGACATACCTGAGTTCCCCCTGGGCCCTCTCGTTTCGGCCGTGCCCATAGCTGCTATCTACCTATACCTAAGAAGACGTGCGAACTCACATTTGTCAGAAGGTAAGAAACCGGTTGCTCAGCACACGATTTAGCGTTAGGACGGTACTGTACGTCGTTATCGCGATCCTAGCGATATCCGTAGCTTACTCCGTTCAATCCCAGGCGAATCTATCCGGGGAAGGAAGGGCCATAGAGGCAGGCCTCATAGAGTCGGGCGATAGGCCAGCAGTATACTTCAGCCTAAGAAACATCATGGAAGGGGACGCCGAGTTCACTTACGTCATCGCATACAATTCGACGGATAGGATGACGGTCGAGAGTTCCAGCATAACAGTGCCGCCTGGCGGAGTCTTCAGACATACTCTCTCATTGATGAGACCAAGCTCTGGTGTCATGGTCGTCAGCCTTTGGATCCACAGAGGCGGCGAAATCAACGACGACAGCTTGCTATACGAGCAAACGTGGATCGCAAGGGCGCGGGCCTAGTGTCGTTCAGAGAGAAGAGGAAAGCAGTCTGGCTGTGCGGACTTCTAGTAGTGATAGTCGGGATCGCAATCGCACCGAACCCTCTTCCTGTGATGGCTGAGGACACTGCGGATCTTAAGGCAAGGATAAGGGCGATCTACATCAGACTGGTCGACGCAGAAAGGAATGGCGCGAGAATCGAGGAGGCAGCTGCGAAGCTGAACACAGCTCTTCAGATGGCAATGGGGGCCCACACGTCCCTAGATCAATCCGTGAGGTCAGCACTCTTGCTTGAGGCTGAGAGGATCGCTGCGGAGGTAGAGGCATCGGTTCCTGAACTGATCAGAGAAGCGGAGAACGAAGCCAGAACTCGCACGATCTTGATGATCGCGGTTCCGTTGGCCTTGGTCATGGGAGGCCTGCTAGTGTACGTCTACGGGCCGAGGATCCTCTGGGAGCTTTGGCTGAGAGCCAGGTCCGGTTGGTGGGTGGAGAGACATGATTGATGAGGAAGTGGGAGCTGTGATACTTACCGTGATTGTAGCTTCACTTGCCCTCATTTCTCCGTACCTTCTTATGCCCAGGGGAGTGGTCGAGACTTTCTCTGAGATTGGCGTGCTGGGGGCGGACATGAGGATCGGAGACTACCCCAGAACTGTCGCTACGAACGAAGCCCTGAACCTGTGCGTCTACATCGGAAATCACGAAGGCAGGATAATGTACTACGTCGTGCGCGTCAAGTTGGGGGATGAGGGGACCTTGGTCGATGATACGACTCCGGCTGGCGTTCCCGTCCTGGCTACCTATGAGGCAATACTGGCCAATGGTCAGAACTGCACGATCCCGGTTAGCATAACTCTGGGCCGTCCCAATGGTCATGCGAGGCTCATATTTGAGTTGTGGGTCGTGGGAGAGAACGGGACGGAGCTAGAGTACCACGGCAGATGGCTTCAAGTGTGGATAGACATCACATGAATTCCAAGGCTCAGCTTGACGAGGTCTCTCAGGCCGTAGTCGCAACTCTCGAGAGGAAGGGAGGATACCTAACCCTGGGAGGTCTGGTTGACGAAGTGGCGAGCCGAACGCGCTTCAGGAGACACGAGATTGCCAAGTCGATCCACAAGCTGAGGGAAATCGGAATGCTCGACATCGTAGACCCGCGTCCACCGACAAGTGTCATAGGATTCCTGTTTAGCACGAGGTCGGCTTGGTTCTGGCTTCTGGCCCTTGCGGCCGTTCTTGCAGGCGTCTCCGTATACGCTCTCCCTCACGTAACCCCCTTCAACTACGTGAGATATGCGTTGGGCAGCCTCTTCGTTCTGTACCTCCCGGGAGCTTCGCTAGTAGAGTTCCTTTTTCCAAGGCGGGAGAATCTCTCTCAGCTCTCGAGGGTAGCCCTCTCGATAGGAATGAGCCTAGTCACAGTCCCCTTGAATGGGCTACTGCTGAACTACACGCCATGGGGGATCAGCTTGGAGACTACGATTATCTCGTTGGGTCTTCTGACGGTCTTGCTGTCCTTGGGGGCAATTCTCAGGAAGCATCGTGACCTCAGGCATTGGTTTGAGAGCTCCCAGTCATCACGAGGAGCAGAGAATTCATGAGAGATGAAATACATTCGGTCATGGAGCAAGAAACAAGAGATGTGATCAGGCCAGAGGAGCTGACTGTCGTGATTCCCACACTGAACGAGGCTGAAGCTATCGGGAAAGTCATTGATGAACTCAAGTCCTACGAATACAACAACATTCTCGTCGTGGACGGGCATTCGATGGACAGGACAGCCGATATCGCGAGAGAAAGAGGGGCGAGAGTTGTGTTGCAGGAAACGAATGGTAAGGGCGGAGCTCTTAGGACAGCGATAAAGCTTGTACAAACTCCATATATGCTTGTCATGGACGGAGACTACACGTACAACCCCATGTCGATCAAGAACCTGCTGCAGTTCGGGGAAACCAACGATGAAGTGATAGGGGTAAGGAGAAACAGAGAGAACATACCGTTGCTCAACAGGATCGGGAACTGGATACTGAACAGGACGTTCAAACTGTTGATCGGAAGCCCATCTTCCGACGTTTGTTCCGGAATGTACCTGCTGAGGACCGAATTCGCCCGTCAGATCGCCATAACGGCCGAGTCGTTCGATGTAGAGGTGGAAATAGCGGCTCAAGCCGCCACTCAGGGAACGATTGCTGAAGCCCCTGTCGATTACAGGAGGAGGGTCGGCAGACGAAAACTCAGGCCATTCAAGGACGGGCTCTCGATACTAGCCTCGATAGTATGGATGGCCAACCGCTACAACCCCGTCTTCCTCTACTCCGCGATAGCTTCGCTGTCCGCGGTGCCCGGGACGATAATCATAATTTGGGTAGTCTATGAGAACCTGTTCAACAGGGTGTGGCATTCGGGGTTCGCGCTCTTCGGAGTCATGCTCATGCTCCTGGCAACTCAGGCGATCGCGGTGATGGTGATCTCATTGCTCATCAAGAGGGTCGAGAGAAGAATAGCAGATCAGTTGAGGAACTTGAGAGGAGGCCAGACGCGATAGGATGGTTCGACGTTTACTTGAGTAGCATCAACCTGCTCGACGTGGTGGGTATACTTGCAGGGGTAGCGCATTTCGCCACACCTCTCGTCTACTACGCATACGCCAAGGTCAAGTGGCTGCGGAAGCCGTGGAACATAGCGGCTAATGAAGATCACAGACCGAGGGTCTCGATCCTGATACCCACCTATAGGGAGGCAGGCCTCATCGAGAGGAAGCTGGATGATCTGCTCTCCCAAGACTATCCAAAGGACCTGACGGAAGTGCTTGTGGTGGACGGCGCTAGTGATGATGGGACGGCGGAAATTGTTGACAAGTGGGCCCTTAGCCACAAGGACTTCAACCTGAAGCTTGTGAGGGAACCACAAAGGGCCGGTAAGGCTAGCGCCTTGAACCGAGCACTTGCGCGCGCGGCAGGCGAAGTCATAGTCACAGCCGATGTCGACGCCTTATGGCCAAGAGAAGCCCTTAGGGAGACTCTGAAGTGGTTCGGAGACCCCGGGGTCGGAGCCGTGTCTTGCCTGAAAAAGCCCACTGGACGCGGTCGCTCACGTCTCGAGGACAACTACAGGCACTACTACAACGTGTTGAGGTTGGCCGAGAGCAAGGCCTACGCTACGCCGGTATTCCACGGTGAGCTGGCAGCGTACAGAAGAGACCTACTTGAGATGTTCGGAGGTTTCCCTGCGGACCTAGGCGCGGATGACAGCCGCACTGCCACGCGGATAGCTCTGATGGGTTTCAGGGCTGTGACCCCCGAGAACATCTGCGTGGATGAGATAGTGCCTAGGGAGGGATACTCATCGTGGAGGATCCGGAGGGCGCAGCACCTTATCCAACACTTCTCCACGTTACCCGAAGCCGGTCATGAGCTCGACAAGGAATTCAGGAGAATACTGATCGTTGAGTCGTTCCTTCACGTACTGAACCCATGGCTGCTCCTCGCATCGGTTCTTCTGTTGGCGACGAGCGCTGCCTTGCTTGGTTCCCTAGCGGCTATAGGAGCGTTGCTGCCGGGCCTAGTGCTCCTGGGGCTGGAGGCGTACAGGACGTGGGTCGTGCAGCAGTCCTTTCTTCTCGCCGCTTCTGTGAGAAATCTCTGGAGCAGGGAAACGGTGTGGAGCAAGCAGACCAAATAGCTTCCGGCATGTGCTCAGCTTTTCAGGTCACCACAGTGGTGGGGCACAAGGTTGGTCCATTCTTGAGGATAGTTCATGTGGCTCCATTCTACCACCCGATCGCGCGCTTGGTTGGCGAAGATCGAAGAGCATTGGTAAGGGGGATAGAAGGGGCTGTCAAAGCGCATACGCGGAGAGAACAGTCCACGAAGTTTTGATCGATATCGGTATCGACGGGTGACTCAAATGACCGTCGCGCATCAACGGCCCACTGGAAGGCAAATAAGGCGGGATAAGGAGGACTCGCTCCCTCGTTTCTCCGAAGCTCTGAGAATGACTTCTCACTGCCTTGAGAAAGTAGATCGGATGATTGACCTAGGCTGCGGAGACGGCAGCATAACTCTGGCATTCAAGGAAAAGCTCGACGTGAAAAACGTTTTTGGAGTGGACATCGATGAAGAAGCAATCTCTGTGGCAAGGCAACGTGGGATCGTCGCCCAAAATCTGGATCTCAGCGAGGACAAACTCCCCTTCTTGGATGACTTCTTTGATCTGGCAATTTCCTTTGAGGTAATAGAGCACTTAGCGAATCCTGACAACATGCTTGAAGAAGTTCATAGAGTCCTGAGGAAAGGAGGACTGTTGCTCATTTCAACACCCAACTTAGCCAGCTGGTTCAACCGACTTGCCCTCTTGTTCGGCTTTCAGCCGTACAACGTGGAGGTCTCAACGAAGATCGTAGCTGGTGTGCCCTACCGGGAAGGTGTTTTCGAAAAGCCTTCAGGGCACATAAGGGCCTTCACGCCAAAGGCCTTGAAGCGATTGTTGGAGCATCATGGCTTTCAAACGATCAAGATTGTGGGAGCTCCAGGGGTAAACCCAAGAAACCGCTTCTTCAGACAGCTGGACAAGTTGTTTTCGCTGAGAGCACCTTTGGCTAGAAGGCTGATAGTCCTAGCGGAAAAATGAGGATAGTTCACGTAGCTCCGTTCTACCACCCAATCACTGGCGGGGTTGAGGAGGTCATCACGAGGCTAGCCGAGCACATGGCCGGAAGGGGCGAAGACGTACACGTAGTGACTTACAACAGGCTCAGGAGAGGGGGCTATTGCTCTCTGCCCAAGTCGGAGGTCATAAACGGGGTCAGCGTGGTGAGGCTAAGGCCGAACATCGCCCTCAGCTACGGTACGTACAGTCACGAGCTACCTGAGGTCTTGAGGAACCTGAAGCCTGACATCGTCCACGTTCACGTCTGGAGGCACCCCCACGTTCTCCAAGTGGCAAAGCTTAGGAGGAGATCGGGCTTCAGAGCGATACTGCACGGTCACGCTCCCTTTCACAGGTTAGCCCAACTCGGGCTACACGTCTGGCTTTACCATAGGTTCATTGACGCGTTCAAGCGCGATGTCTTGAGCGCCTATGATAGGGTTGTCGCGTTGACGCCCCACGAGAAGAGCATGTTCGCTAACATGTTGGGGCAAGACGGAGGAAGGATAACCATCGCACCGAATGGCGTGGACGACGGAATCTTCGCCAATGGATCGAATCCTGATATGCAGGACGGCGGCGGCCTGCTTTACGTCGGTAGGCTATGCAGAGAGAAGAACCTAGGGCTACTAGTAAAGGCGCTTAGATTTGTGGTGTCGGAGATCCCGGGGACGCGGCTCGTCCTTGCCGGCCAAGATGAAGGCAGTGCCGCTGGCATCATGTCATCGGCCAGGGATATGGGCCTAGAGAATGACATAGTGTATGTAGGGCGCGTGGAAGGCGAGAGGAAGAATCGCCTGTACGTTTCCTCGAAGCTCTTCGTGAGCCCGTGCCTGTACGAGGCCTTTGGCATGTCTCTCGTAGAAGCTCAGGCTTTCGGAAAGCCGTGTGTGATAACGGGGTTTGGAGGTCAGGTCTACGCAGCCCCGCCCGGCCTCACAAGCGTCTTGACGGAACCTAGCCCTGAGGAGTATGCGAGGGGAATACTTACCCTCATCAATGACGACGGACTCTACCTAAGGTTGAGCCGCAACGCTAAGGCATGGGCTCATAAGTTCGCTTGGAGCAGGATTCTGCGTACATACGAAAAGCTGTACGAAGACCTGAGGTAGGTCATGCGGATTTGGCCCATTTCGTAGGTATCGCCAGCTTCAACAGGCCCGGCGTATTCGGACTCTGTTGTCGAAGTCTCTTGGACAAGAATGACGTCCGGGGGTTCATACTCTCGATAGACGCACCCGACCATGGTGACCACGATAGGTATGCGAGCACGATCAGGTTCTTGAGGGCTAGCGGCAAGGAGGTCTTGCTCGACGTGACGCGAGGGAGAAGGGGGTCCCCAGCAGCACGGAACGCCATACTCGATCTTGCCGAGCAGAATTTGAGGAGGGAAGATGTCCTCACCATGTACGATGACGACTACATCTCCCCGAGAGGTGGGTCCTTCTCTGCGACTGAAAGATGGCTCAACTGCCACCGAGTGGGCATAGTCGGAGGAAAGCTGATAGATCTCGGGAGGAGGCGCGTGGATCCTGGATTCGCATTTGGCGCGATCCCCGGTCTGGCGAACGCCCTGACTAGGCTGACAGGGTTCGTCCTTCAGGACACGCGCAGGGGCCCTAGTTATGTGGACTTTACCACTCCGCTCATGGCCATGAGGGGCGAGATGGCCAAGAAGGGCCTGCGATACGACGTGAATTACCGCGGGACCGCGTACAGGGAGGAGTCCGACTATCAGGAACAGGCGCGAGGGCTTGGCTACAAGATCGTCTTCGAGCCGAAGTTCTACGCGTATCACCTGAACGTGGAGGAAGGAGGCAACAGATCAGATAAGGACCCGACACATAGGTTCACTTGGAAATTGGTGAACAATACCTATTTCATGCAGAAGCACCGGAAAGGCAGGGGCGCACTGCTACTGAGCAACACGATAATACTTGCCTACTCCTCGCTGTATGGTCTGGATGTGCTCAAGTCTGCTGCCAACCTCCATAAGGAATGCCTCAGGAAAGCCGGCCAATGAATCCAGATTCGTTGTCATGCGTCACCCATCTCGTTCAGGGGCTCGGGTCCTGGAGGAAGTAGAATGCGCGTAACACACGTCTTCCACAGCTACAGCCCAGTTGTTGGCGGCATGGAGAGAGCGATACAGAGGTTGGCTCAAGAGCAGGCCAAGATCGGTCACGACGTTCACGTAGTGACCAGTTTCATCGGAGCCGATGGAGAGCCTGAGGAGGAGATGGTCGACGGTATCCACATCCATAGGGTGAAGAGCATGACGCTTCACTTTCCTGACTTGACGTTACCCATGGTGCATCCAGAGGGGGCGTTGGAGAGGTCCAACCTAGTTCACGTGCACAGCCAGAATTCTGCGTTCTGTGTGTCCGTCGCGAAACAAGCGAAAAGAGCTGGCAAGCCAATCGTCATGAACTTCCTCGCGATCGACTACCTACGGTCTCATCCGAACGTGCTCGTCAAGACCCTTGGGGGGTGCTACCAAAGCTGGATTCAGGATGTGGCGTCAAGGCTGGCTGACGCTCCTGTAGCTCTGAACGAAAGAGACCGTGACACCCTCAAGGAGAAGTATGGGCTTGAGTCCGAGGTTGTGCCTCACGGGATAGACGAACAATACTTGACGAAACCTAGGAATGAGAGCCTCTTCAGGCGGAAGTATGGCATCTTTAGCAGGAATGTCGTAACATACGTCGGAAGAATACACCCCTCGAAGGGACTCGACATCTTGGTGAGGGCGGCAGCGCTCGTGGCAAGAGAGGTTAACGATTTCTCAGTAGTGATATCGGGTGCCGGTCCCGAATCGTACGCGACGGAGCTCGGTCATCTTGCGAAGAAGCTGGGAGTAGAGCAGAACATCAGGATCATTGGTTATGCGAGCGAAGACGAGAAGCTCTCTCTCCTTGACTCCTCGAAGGCTTTCGTCCTTCCGTCTCGACACTTCGGAGAGGCGTATCCTCTTGTTGTTGACGAGGCATTCGCCAGGAAGGTGCCAGTGGTCGCGACACGGGTCGGAGCTCTGCCCTACAGGGTCAAGCATCTAGAGACAGGCATCCTCGTGCCCCCGGAGGATCAACACTCCCTCGGTCGGGCTATTTTGACTCTCTTGAAGGAAGGTGACCTCTATGCTGCGATCAAGAAGGAGCTGGAGAACTCCATGTCGTTGTCCTCGTGGAGCAAGGTGTGCTTGAGGCTGGAGAAAACGTACTCCGACGTTCTTGACGGACGAAAGTCTTGAAAGACCCTCTAAAGCTCGCCTCGATTGTATTCGCGACAGCGTTTGCAGTTACGTCTCTGGCAACGACTCCCGCTATCGACAGGATTCAGCTTGAGAACAATTGGCAATATCCTCTCTTCTACGCCAGCATTCTGCCCCCGATACACTACCTCACCGTCGCCGTCTTGGCACTGCTGGCGTTGCTCAGTAGACACAGAAGCGTCAAGCTGCTTTCTGTCATGTTCGTCGCGCTCCTGGTCGAGCTGACTCCTTCTCTCATGCTGGAAAACCCTTGGCTACCAGATCAGTACCCTTACCTGATGGAGGCGGCTTGGCTCGTGAGGAATGGTCACACCGCAGGGGTTCATCACCTCGACCAGACACCAGGTCTTGCTCTCATCTTCTCCCAACTGATGCTCATGACGGGACTAGGTCCCTTTGAGATTTCCAAGCTATACCCTCTTCTTTCCGTCCTAGTCACGCCACTCATGTTTCTAACGGGAGAGAGCATCTGCGGGGACGGCGCCATCCCCTCCCTGCTGTTCTTTGGCCTAAACTTCCACCAGCCCAACGTGTTTCACAGGAACAGCATATTCGTCATTCTGTTCGTCGTCTTGCTTTTCCTGATCGTCAAGAATCTGAAGGAAAGGAAGCCGGGGTACCCCATCTCATACACGCTCGCAATACTGGCCATGGTGATATCTTACCCTGGGACGATAGTACCCATTTTGTCACTGACCTTGGCCACAGCCTTCGCGTTCTTGAGCAAGGGCAGGGAGAAGGTAGTCTCATTGAGCACGCCGGTCCTCTTGGCTGTCCTATACTTCTCGTGGTACGCGTTCACTGGTGAATGGGAGTTCGGCCGAATGGTCAAGGACATATACTATGGGCTCGAGGAGTTTGTTCATCCAACGGCCGAGAGAATGTTGGAGATCACAGCGTACGGAGGAGGGAGCTACACTGAGATGTTTCGTCTCTTGATCGACCTGCGGGTTGTCTTGACGGTTCTGTTGGCGGGGGTAGGCCTGCTTTCGAGCATCCGGGTCATGCTCATGAACCGCAAGGATGACATCAGCGGGTTCTTCATCTCGTCGATGTTCTTAGCCACTAGCGCGCAGTTCGTTTTCTTGACCCTATTCATATACTATGGACTGCCGACTACTTTCAAGTTTCACACCTTCTTCGTCTACGTTGCCGTACTATGCGTTGCTCAGCTGATCAGGCTGAAGCCCCTCCCAAATGAGGCCGTCGTCAGATTTCTGTTGGGTCTCCTGGCTCTGGCTTCTCTCTTGCTCGTTCCCCTGCTGAGCTATCCGACCATCCCCTTCTTGCACACACCGTCCAGCGAACTCAGAGCGAAGATCTTCTTGGACACCCGTTACCGTGCGGGCGAGCCAGTACTTGCCACTGAGCTGAACCTGGCTTATTATCTGTCCTTCCTGCTTAGGGGAGAACAGGTGACCGAACCTGGAGCAGTCTTGACCCCACAAGAACCGATACGGTACGAATCAAACTATTTGATTCTCCAGCGGTTCGCGACTCGGGATGGATACCTCATCTACCCAGTTGGCTACAAAGGCTATCTGAATCTCCTGATGAGTTCACTTTCACCAAGCCACGATATCTCGTACGCCAGTGGCCCGTACACGAAGCTTTTCATCAAGGCGAGTACTCGTGCGTGACAATAGCCATGCTCCTCAAGAGACGATGGGGATGCCCTCACTTCACAGCTTGAGTTCAAAGCTACCATCTGCTTACAGAAACATCCTAGATGGGCCCGCTCCGCCAAGCTGAGCGTCTCGCAGGACCACGGGAATTGACTGGAACAATAGAACCGGGGAGTGGTTTCGAGTCGAAGCAGCCCTTGCTGACGATAGGCATACTGACAAAGAACAGTGCATCTTCCGTTCGAGAGGTCACCGGTGCGATCGAAAGTCTGGAGTATCCGAAGAAGAGGATCAAGCTCGTTTTCGTCGACGACTACTCCACCGACGGTACCTTCGACTTCCTCAAGAAATGGAGGATGGAAAACGAGAGCTTCTATCATGCCATTGTTCCGGTGCAAGAGCACACAAACATCCCAAAGGCAAGGAACTTATGTATTGACACCATGGAGGGCGATTTCATCCTCTTCTGGGACAGCGACGTGATACCACCGAAGCATTTGCTCCTTCGGATGGTGGAAATGCTGCAGACTGATGGCAAGCTCGGAATGGTCGGAGCAGACTACGTGTACCAGCATAAGAGCATGCTAGCGAAGCTCCAAGGTGACCCTGCAACTGACAAGGGCACTCACGCCGTATACATGGGGTTCACTCTAATCAGAAGGAGCGTCTTCGAAAAAGTCGGCAAGTTCAATGAGTTTTTGGATGTCGGGGAAGACACTGAGTTCGGAATCAGGGTTGTCGAGCAGACAAGTTACAAGATCATGTGGAGTCCTAGTCCAGTGCTCCACCTGAGACCAGCGCCAGGCGCCAGAGGGACGAGGCCAACCTTCCTGCAATGGCTCTCATACAATTTCAACCTAAGAGGCGAACAGTATGCTAGGACCTTTCCTAGCTTACCCTTGGCCTTGCGGTTAAGAGTGCTGTACTATTTGCTGCTACCTGTAGTTATGGTCGCTTCACTAGTCTTGTCGCTCTACCTCGGTGTAGCCTATCCAGTGTTGGCACTCATCGTCTATCTATCTCCTGGGCTGGTCTTGGCAGCGCGCGGCTCGAACGTTAGGAGGGGAACGATGTCTTTCCTTTGGTCCAATGTACCTACTGGTATTGCTCTTTCCTACGGAACGCTAATCCAATCATTCAGTCTCTTGGTGAGAGGCAGGGATGCCAAAGATCTCAGTCATAATAATCGCTAAGGACGCAAGGGCCACCATTCCTTTCACCCTACAATCCTTGAGGAAGCAGTCAAGGAGGCCAGACGAGACCATCGTTGTCGTGCCATCTGAGGACGATAACACACTGGAAGCGTTGAAGAACTACGCTGAAGTCAAGGCGGTCATAAGTGGGAAACCGACACGTGGCTATCAGAGGGCCGTTGGAGTGAGAAACGCCCTCGGCGATATCATAGCGTTTATCGACGCAGATTGCGTCGCCGAATCTTCATGGCTAGAGACCATGGAACGAGTCTACGCGAGCAACGAAAACATCATGATACAAGGAGGACCCACAATGGGCGCAAGTGACCTACGGCGCTTGCCTCAAATGAACCCAAACAAAGACAGACACAAGTTGCGAGTCGTAAGATTCCTCTGTGGCGCGAACCTTTCATTCAGGGTTGGACTGCTAGCCACCTCCGGGAATTTCAACGAGGAGTTACATGAGGGGGAGGACATGGACTTCTGCGTGAGAGTGCTAAGGCACGGAATCAAGATCATCATGAATCCCCAGGCAACGGTCTACCATCTTTCCAACGGATCGGGTTTCTCTCTGTCTAGGCCAATCATGTACGGACAATCTCGCGCACTAGTGCTTCTGTTGCACGGGAACGAGGTCTTGTCGGAAGCGATGGTCGCTTTTTCCCACATAGCTCTCCTGCTCTTTTCCGTCGCTATGCTGCTGGCTGGCCGATACGAGCTCTCCTTAGCGGCGATCGCGTTGTCGCTCTTACACCAAGTCTACAAGTTCTTGGGATACGGCCGGAATCCTCTGGCACCGAAGGATTTCCTGCTTGGGGCTCTCTCCTCGTACGTGTTGTACTTCTCGTTCATGGCGCATGTTGTCTACTATACTCTGCAGCGCCTGCCTGCAAGGTCTGCGAAATGAATAAGCTGAATGTAGCTCTTACGTTTGATGACGGATACCTAGAGCAGTATGGCGTCGCCCATCTGTTGTCGCGACTTCAAATACGGGCCACGTTCTTCATAGTAACGCACCTTGGTAGATTCGAGGGGAAGACTCTACTCGCTAGCAGGCCGAAGATCATCAATGAGATCAGCAAGATGGGCCACGAGATCGGGTCGCACACGAAAACCCATCCTCGCCTTACCGGGATACCGTTGGAAAGGGTCGAGGGGGAGGTTGAAGAATCCAAGAATTTCTTGGACAGCGTAACAGGCAGCGAAATAGCCGGGTTTGCGTATCCTTATGGAAACTACAATTCACAAATAATCTCCATTGTCAGGAAGCACTACAGGTACGCGAGAGGAGCTGGGATCGGCCAGACCGAGCATATGTTCAATTCTAGATTGACAAACCGATATGCCCTGAGAGCGATCGGAAAACAAAGGAAAACCATCGGGAGGCTTCTCCGATTGCCCGTGGATCTTGCGAGACCATCAAAGGACCCATTCATCGGGCTTGGTCTCATAGTTCACAGAGAAAGCCTGCTGGAGGTTATGGGGCTGATATCATATCTAAGGCTTCTGCCCTTTCAGGTCAGCTTCGTCACGATGAAGGAGCTAGCGGAACTCACTAGTGAAGTGGGTCGGCTAGATACATCGGTTGGCAGAATAGCGCTAGGTGATCATCCCTTAGCCGACCGAGTTCCGAAGATGACATCCAGTGCTACGGGTTCATGAAAGAGCTGAGGCCGAACGAGCTGAGGTCGAAGTACAACTTGGCCAAGTCCTTCCTGAGCGTTAGGATCAGGCGTTGCGTCAACAACCCCATTGCTTGTGAGTTCTACGTCACGTATGGATGTAACCTGAGATGCATGCACTGCAATTCGTGGAGAGATGGATCTGAACACGAGGAGATGAGCTATGGTGAGGTCGAGGAGATGTTCAGATTGATGAGAAGAATGGGGATAGGCTCCGTGGGCTATTCCGGCGGGGAGCCTCTCTTAAGGGAAGACCTCCCAAGCGTTTTGAGGTTGGGCCAGCAACTGGGGTTTAGACAGTACGTCACAACTAACGGCACACTGATGAGTGCAGACCTGGCACATGTTCTAGCGAGCACCTGCAATGCTGTTCATGTGAGCATAGATGGAGGCAATGAGATTCACGACAAAATAAGGGGAAGCGGGACGTTCGCGAAAGCAGCTGAGTCCGTGAAGCTACTGAAAATGCACGGCGCAAGGGTGGGACTGGAAGTCACGGTGTCAAAGTTAAACTTCGAGGAATTGCCGAGACTGTACGCTTTAGCGCGGGACACTGGTGTTGAAATCGGTTTCCAGCCTTTCAATCCTCCTGGGGTAGTCTTTCCAAGAGAAGGCGGGCATGTGGGGAACCTAACGTTGGAGGAGCAAGATGTTGGCAAGTTGAAGCGGATCTTCGAATACTGCACACGTGCTCCCGCCTCCGAGTATTTGCAGGGGATGACGGACTTTATGCGCGGCGAGAAAAGGAGAAAATGCACCGTCGCGTACCTCAAGTTGACAATCGCCCCGGACGGCCTAGTATTTCCCTGTGCCCTCTGGAATGAGCCGGTCGGGCATTGGAAGGAGTTACCCCCATTATGGAAGTCCAGAAGATTCGAGGAAACACGATCTAGGATGCTCAGATGTGACAAGTGTTATCTGGATTGCTACGAACCGCTAAACATATTGCACGAGAACCTGCGGCTATATCTCACAAAAACGCTGTTTTCGTATCCGCAGGAGACGCGCGCATCTTGGGCCTGATATCGCACCTATCTGATCGTAGGCTTATATATCCATACGCGACCGACTAGGCATTTGTGGCAAGGACTCCGAACGGTTTACGAGAGGCTTCATCCATTCAGCTCTTCCAACATATTGTCACGTTTGGTAGATGATGCAGACAGTATTCTTGACGTCGGGTGTGGTACGGGAGAAGTCACGAAAGTTTTGCATAAGCGTCACTCCAGTTACTGGGTGGGGCTAGATATTGACCTGCTTTCCCTTCGACAAGCAAGAAAGATCTATGACGATGTTGTGTTGGCTGATGCGCGTTATCTTCCATTCAGGGAGGGTAGCAGCTTTGATATCGTCACTTGTTTGGAATTGATCGAGCATATACCTAAGAGGGAAGGAATCGTTCTGCTTAGGAATCTGAGTGCATTGGCTTCAAAGAAGCTAGTGGTGTCGACTCCCAGTTACTTCTTCGAGCTTCCAGCACCCAGTAACGGCGTGGGGTACGGTCACGTATCTTTCTACTCGCCAAAAGAACTCAAAGAGCTGGGGTTTGAGACGCACGGCTTGCGGGTCAGAGCTCTCGCAGGAAAAAACAGTCTAATCATAGGTATCATAAGGGCAGTGCTTGCTCCACTGACCTATTTCTTCCCATCTACGGCTGCTTGCACGATTGGGGTCAAACAAACGCGAGAGGAATGGCTCAGCTCCAGGAAGGCCGTGAGGACTGGCAGGCGTCAATACGGTTCACATTAGAGACATCAGTATCCGGTTTAGAATGAGCAGAATTTCACTGAAGGATGAAACAAGTCAGAGGAAATACACACAGTCGTTGAACCGTTTGGCTCAGCGAATGTCTGATAGCTCAAACGACCAATGTGTGTGGTAGGGTCAGAATGCCAATATCGATCTTCTGTGGGCTTGTAGGTTCTGCTTTTCACGCGCTAAGGCAGAAGGCCTTCACAATAAGCCCAGTTGGAAGGATCATGTCCAAAGCCCTTTCCATCCCAGCACTGGGGAGAGTGGCCTTAAGGCTTAGCATTTTCGTCAAAAGGCTTTCGCTGCGCACAGGCTCATGGAGCCAGAGGGCGGTCGAATACCCTTGGGTGTTAACGCAGATCAAGAGCATCAAGTCCGGCTCCCTAGTCTTGGATGTCGGGTGTGCGGAAAGCGTCCTCAGTCATGAGCTGATCTCTGAGGGATTCAAGGTGGTAGGCTTAGATGTTAGGAACTACCCGCTTAAGAGCAGAGGGATGCCATTCATCAAAAGAAGCGTGATGGACACGCAACTACCCAGTGAAGCGTTTGACGCCGCAATCATGATTTCCACCATAGAGCATGTAGGTTTGAGCACATACGGACAATCTGCGCCAGATTCCGATGGAGATGTGAAAGCGATGAGCGAACTTTACAGAATACTCAAGCCTAAGGGGATCCTCATCGTCACAACACCATACGTTGGAGGTGACTCACTCAGAACCACCCCGTCCGAAAGGAATTACGATAGGCGAAGGCTGAGGAAACTCGTGCAAGACTTCCGTGTGCTAAGGGAAGAGTACTTCTACCCAAGGCGGATCGATAGGAGACTGAGCTGGGTGAAAACGGGACGCGAACAGATCGGTCAACAAGACTTCAGAGAGCCGGGTCTGGTCTGTCTGGTACTGGAGAAGTAAGGAAGCACAAACTCTGCCGGGCTGGCCGAGACGAGGCCTCAGAAAGCTGGATCCAAGAAATCTGGCGTCATCAGACGTGGCTTCGCCTTTGTGTTCTCTAGGCCACATTCGTCGCTCGATTAAGGCCGCTGCAGTATGGACAAGATACTAGTAGTATCTGAGCAGTGGTGGCCTGAAGGAGGAGGAGGCACTCTAGCTACGCACCTATCGGTCAGGTCGCTGTCGCAGTCGGAAAAAGTGAGAATATCCGTCGTGAGCGGTACGAGGCGTCCAACGATAGCGAGTGACATGAGGTTCGTCTTCACACCGTCGCTAAGAGTCGGCAACAAGGTTGCGCTCTGGAGGAACCTCGTGCTGAATCTCCGTCGGGACTGGTTCATGAGACTGCTCAGCTCGTCGGACATCGTGTACGTTCCGAGGTACTGCTACCCGATCATTCCTGTGGCCAAGAAGCTGGGCAAGAGAGTCGTCGTCCACCTGCATGATTACCAACCGATATCGCATACCGCCGCGATCCTTCATGAACCAAATGGGAGAAGTATACCGGACACGGTCGAGTTCGAGGTTCTCGAGCACAAAAGCGTCGTGAGAGCTGTTGCCAGCGGCTTAGTCTCAGCGATCAATGGATTCAGCAGGCTCTGGGTCGCCCAAGCAGATGAGGTTGTTTGCGTCTCTGAGAAGCAGAAAGAAATTCTGGTCAAGTACGCTCCTGAGCTGGCTGGAAAGGCTGTAGTAGTCCGCAACCTGCTTCCTGAAGTCAGCGTCATGAAGAAAACCCTCACGGACCCGCCATCAATGCTGTACCTGGGGGGAGACAGCTACATCAAGGGGTTCCAAGTGTTTCTGAGGGCCTCCAGAGATTTCATGAAGAGCGGCAAGAAGGCAGGATTCCTTCTAACGAGGGATTTGAGTAATTCAGCCAAGGCCATCCTTGATGGCTTGAACAAGAGGTTTCACGGAGGATACAGTCTGCTGGGTGACATAAGACATCAGGAAGTCTTGGCATTACATCCCCTTAGCCATGCCCTTTTGTTTCCCTCCTTGTGGGAGGAACCGCTGCCGTACGCGGTCCTAGAGGCCATGCTCGGAGGAACGATACCCATAGCATCAATGGTTGGCGGCGTCCCCGAAATCACCCGCGGAACCTACGCAGAGAGCATGATGGTCCCTTCTGGCGATGCCAATGCGTTGGTTGACAAGATGGAAGAAGTGGCGGCGATGTCGGAGGAGCAGTTGAAGGGCACAGGCGCTGGCCTCAGAGAATCCGTGATGAAAAGATTCGACGCAAACGCCGTCAAGGATCAGTTGCTCAACATTCTCTGTGGCAGATAGACGAGCCTGAAGTGCTCGGAGCTCCCGAGTTAACACTTGGTTTCGGCTAACGGATTGAAACTGAAGCTGAGGTACGTTCGTCATCCGTACCTCGCTTGGAGAGCAGTAACTGGAAACCTTGAACGCTGGCTCAACAAGTCTGTGCGTACCCAAGAATATGAAAGGCACTCGACAACGATGGAGGCGGGGCTCATCGTCTTGCTTGGGCGCGGCCAGGGGACGATAGAGAGCGTCGCCTCTGAACTCGATGTGAATGAGGAATTCCGAGACGCAATGAACCGAGCCCGCGAGGTCGGAGGAACATTCCGAGGAGGGATGGGCTCAGACGAGGGCAGACTTCTCTACGCGATCTGTAGGTTGACGCTGCCGCAGGTTGTACTGGAGACGGGCACGGGTCATGGCTTTTCTTCGTCCTATATCCTCCGAGCCCTAGAAGACAATGGGAAGGGTGAGCTCTACTCCTTGGACCTTCACTACAGGGATGGTGTTTCCGTTCCTGTGGGTAAGGAACCGGGATGGGCAATCCCCAAGAACCTAACGCACAGGTTCAACCTAGTTCTTGGAGAGAGCACAAGGGAACTGCCAAGGCTGCTGAAAGAACTGGGGACAGTCGACATCTTTCTTCACGACTCAAGGCACACGTATGGCACGATGATCAGAGAATATCAGATTGTCTGGCCCCACCTGCGCGAAGGGGGCTTCCTGTTATCGCATGACGTGAAGGATAGCGACGCGTTCTTGGATTTCTGCGACAGAACCGGCCGGGACCCGGTCGTTGTAGGCAACGTTGGTTGTATCAGACGTTAGTTCATAGGCGAAGTAAGGATTGAGGATTTGCCTCATCACCAGCGAGATATTCGCTGGTAGGAGACGCGGAGGTTTTGGCAAACTAGTTCGAGTCATCGGCAGGGAGATCGTAAGGAAGGGTTATGATGTCTCCGTGATATCTTGGCGCGACCCGGGTCAAGAACCGCCCGCGAAGCTCGACGGGATGGAGATCCTCAGCTATCCTTATGACTTCACCAGTCATTCATCGCTCAAGCACCTGGTCAACTACGCTGGCGTTATTCCGCTGATTAGGCAGGCTGACGCAGACATTTACCTATCCATCGACTGCCTGATGGAAACCTGCATAGCTCAGAGGGTCATGCCAGACAGAAAGCACGTGATATGGGTGCAGGATCCTTTCGACGAGGATGACCACAGACTGCTGTGCTCAGTGGATCCCTATCACAAGTTCAGTAAAGCAAAGTTCTGGGCGACCTGCAAGCTCTACTGCGGAGCCTACGCCAGGGCAGACTTGATACTCACGCAAGCGAGGTACTACGTGCCGAAAATAGCAAGGCTCTTTCGCGTTGACCCGAGTAAGGTAGTATACGTGCCGAATCCGATTGAATACGTATCGTCCGAAAGTCCCATGATCAAGTTCGGTGAGCCAACTGTCTGCTACCTGGGGCGGATGGACCCGCAGAAAAGATATTGGCTGTTCTTTGAGTTAGCCAAGGCATTTCCTGATGTCAAGTTTGTCGCTATGGGGAGTCCAAGCCTGGTCTATGAGGAGCTGTATAAGCGCATCTCTCAGAGGTATCAAGACCTTGAGAACTTGGAAATCATGGGATTTGTCGACGAAAGAACGAAGTCTGGCGTGCTGTCGAAAAGCCGAGTCATGGTCATGCCAAGCATTCGCGAGGGCTTACCGTTGGCCTTCCTTGAGGCACTGGCTCACAGGTGCACATTACTCAGCTCGGTGAACCCAGATGAACTCACTGCGAGGTACGGATACTGGGCAAGGGATGACGACTTCGTGAAGGGGCTGCATGAGTCGTTCTCCAGCGACCTTTGGAAAGCGAAGAGCGATATGGGATACAGATACGTCAAGAAAACTCACAGTCTAAACAAGGTGGTAACGACTTTCCTGAAGACCATTCCAACGGGGAATGCTTCGAGGACTTCGAGAGCACAAGACTAGCGGTGACCTCTTTTTCATCGCTGGGGGGAGCAGAAATCCGAACGTCAGCGAGATTAGAGGAACATTACAGTGACTTCCAGGGGGCTGTCTGCGCATCACCAGTCGGGCGGCATGTCTAAGCATCAGTTTAGGACAGAACTCGCCCATCCCTTTCACAGGAAGAGATACGCTATCATGAGAAGGCTCATGAACGGTTATGCCAAAGGCACCCTATTGGACATAGGATGTGCAGAGGGTTGGCTCACCCTGTGGTCCTTGGATTACGTGGACGCGGCCGTAGGGATTGATCTATCGCTGCCGAAAGTAAAGGATGCTACGAGGGAAGCGAGAGACCGCAGAACCGAGTTCATTGCAGCTTCGTTCGATAGCCTTCCTTTCAGAGAGAGAGCATTTGACACAATTGTTTGGAGTGAAGGCCCAGAGCATGCCACGGACCCGGAATATGTCCTCAGAGACGTAGCGACTCTGCTCAAGGATGGGGGTGTGTTCTTGACGTCAACCATGGGCCTGTATCCCCCTCAGTGGTACCGACTCCTGCGTCGAGCTGTGGGGCAGTGGAAGAGAGGTGCAGGAGTGGCAAAGATGGGGTCATGTCTCAGCATTCACCAGCGAGTCGCTCTCGAAGCTCGTCTCCAAGTATCTTAGAGTGGAAGCGAACATACTGCTCCGTCCCTTCATCCTAGTTCCGATACGCAGGATCCAGAACTTTCTCGACAGCCTTGTGCAGAGGCTGACCGGAAGGTACGTGGGTTCGGCCTGGCCCGGATTCGGTTGCATCATGATTGTGGCAAGAAAGAAGAAAGGCAGCGTTTCCAGTGGTTAGTCTCCAGTGAGGTTCCCTTGAGATCCTCGAATCTCAAACCCGTTGTATGTCTTTTTGGCCCAGACGGTGCCGGAAAAACGACGCACGCCAACCTTCTTGCTTCTCACCTCAGGAAGCACGGGATCAATGCCAAAGTAGCATGGATAAGTTCCCACCACTTACTTGCACACTTGATCAGGCAGGCTTTCATAGCGTTAGGTGCTCATGTATGGGAAAAAGACGGGACATCCGATCCCGTAAGGAATCTCTCGTGGAGGGTACTGGAGTCAGACATGAGCAAGAAGGTCTGGCTGTACATCGAAGCTATCAGCCTTCTACTTATCATGATTGTGAGGGTGCAGATTCCGCGGATCCTCGGGAGACAAGTGATTGTGGAAAGGTACGTCCCAGGAAGCCTAGCGGACCTAAGCTATATGTTGGGTAGCTCGGCCTTGGACTCCTTTCCGGCGAGATTACTGCTGAGAGTGGCCAATGGAAACACCGTTTTCATCCACCTACATTGCGATTGGGAGACCCACAAAAAGCGCCGCTACAACACAATTGAATCACGTCGCTACATGAAGCATCAAGAGAAGATCTACTGGGCCTTCGCCAGGAAATACGCTGCGCTAACTATCGACACGTCGGTCTCGCCCATCGCCGAAGTTCAAGGAATGATTAGAAGGGAACTGCTTACTGAATGAGGCAAGCAGCAGTAGTCGCATCAAGCCTCAACATCATGGGCGGCGCCGAGAGAGTTGCCGCCGCGGCGACCGAAGCACTTGACGAGATGGGATTTGACGTGTCCGTACTGACTTGGGACGCTCCGAGACCTTCCTCGATCAGTTGGAACCATGATGGCGTTTTCGCCCACGTCAAGCGATGGAATTCTCTATCCATGCGTTTCCGATCGGTGCATAGCCTCAATTCCATAGATACCCTAGTGTGCCTGTCGTCAAGCTCTCTGGCCTCTCTACGCAAGCGGTACGACTTGGTCATGAGTACAGATCTGGTGCCCGTCATCGCAGACATTTGGTACGTACACTTTCCCTTCTTCGCTCTTGCAGTTCAGGGATTCGAGGACATAGCGAGACATCAGATGTCCGGGCGCTCAAGGTTGGATGCAACACGCGTGAAGATCGGCCATCGACTGTTTAACTACCTACTTCGTCGGCCGCTATTGCTGGTCAACTCATCCTTTACCAAGACATGGGTGGAGAAGGCGTTGAACCAGAGGCCCGTTGTGCTCTATCCGCCCGTCGAATCTGCAGATATCGCGCTCAGAACTGCAGACAAGTCCGACATCGTCTTGAGCGTCGGGCGTTTCAAGCCAGCGAAAAGGTTTGAAGTAATACCGGAGATCGCAGCAAAGGTCAAGAACGCCAAGTTCATAGTAGCGGGCTACAGGGAAATACCGGAATACGTACAGAAAATCAAACGTCTGATAAGAACGCACGGACTCGACGACAGGGTCATCTTGCGACTGAATTGCTCTAGAGAAGAGATTCTTTCCCTAATGACGAGAGCAAAGGTCTACCTGCATACAGCGATCCATGAGCACTTTGGCATTTCGATAGTTGAGGCCATGGCGGCGAGGGCCGTTCCCGTTGTGCACGCATCAGGCGGCCCTCCAATCGACATCCTGCGGACGGGGCAAGCCCGAGTGGGGTACGCGTACGAAGATCTGGATGAGGCCGCGGATCAAGTCGGTGGCCTGTTAGCGGACGAGGCCCGGAGGCGTGAGATTGCCGAGCGAGCAGTTGTCAGGGCCCTCGCATTTGACAAGGATGTGTTCAAGAGGAAACTGAAGGCGATCATCAGAGCACGAGGTGTGAAGGGTGATGAGCGCTAGGGTCGAGACAGCGCTTAGGGTTCTGCGAAAAGAACTGTACGGAATCAACTTCGCAGTAACTTACATGTGTAACCACAGGTGTAAGACATGCAACATCTGGCGAGTCTATTCACAAGAGCCAGGGGCACTCTCGGGAGAGCTGACTACGAGCGAGGTGTCCACGATGGTAGAGAAACTCCCTAGTAGCATCATGTACGTACAGCTGACCGGCGGGGAGCCGACTCTTAGGAACGACCTTAGTGAAATTGTGAAGAGACTCTGCACGAGGAAGTCACTAGCATCCGTTGGAATGCCTACCAATGGTTTCGTGCCGAGTCGCATTGAAAGCCAGGTGGCAGAGGTCTTGGGTAGCGAGGAGTGGGGAAGAAGCAAGACCAGGTGGACGATTTCAGTCAGCGTGGATGGCCTAAGGGAAGCCCACGACAAGCTCAGAGGAGTCGAAGGAGCATTTGACAATGCCATGAAAACGTACGACATCCTCTCACAGATAGCAGAGACAGAATCCAGGATTGATGTCAGCGTAGGCGTCACGGTGTCGTCGCTCAATCTCTCCGAGGTCATGCCTTTCTTAAGGCATCTAAAGGAGGGCAACTTCAAGTATGGAGCGACTTTTGCTCTTGACTCGGACTACTATAGGCTTGACGGAAACTCAATCAGCCCCACGAGTCACAGCGAAGCAGAGTTCTTGATGCGGAACTTGGATGAGTTCGCCACATCAATGTCGTATACGTCTGTGCGCTATCTTTGGGGGCTATCCAAGTACCTATCGAATACTGAAAAGCAGGTCATGCCGTGCTCAGCGCTCCTAAGCCAGTGCACGATCGATCCGTACGGTAACGTGAAGCCATGCATACCTTGGGAGTGCCTCGTTGGCAACCTGAGGGAATTCGACTACGACCTTACAGAACTACTCAAGTCACGGCGCGCTCGTGAGAAGCGTCGAGAGATCGCAGGGGGCAAATGTCCAAACTGCTGGACAATCTGCGAAGCAGCATACACCATAACAACGAACACTTTCCGCAACCCCGCCAACCTCGCAGGAGGTTTGTGCAACTACTTTGCAATGCTCCCTTCCCTCCAGATGAAGACAGGTTCTCGTTAGATTGTTGTGCAACCCGGACACTACAGAAGCGGATGCCGGCGTCAGTCACGAAGGCCATCACGCCAAAGTCGCACCAAGACTTGGATGACGATGGATGTGTCCTGAAATCGCAACCAACATCAAGATGCGGCTAGGGAGTCTCAGTTGCTGATGATATGCCTTTTCGGTCCGGACGGTTCAGGCAAGAGCACGCTGGCCAAGGCCCTTGTCGACGTGTTCGAGCGCGGACACTACAGGGTCAGGCTTTCGTGGATGAGAGGCATGCACACATTCGTGTCACTACTTGCCAAGTACCTGTTCAAGACTAGCTCATTCGGAGGCGACCGAAGCCCCCGTCGAAGAGTGTCAATTCCAAGAAGCTTGCGAGGGATTTGGCAATTGCTCGAGTTCGCGTCTCTCCTGCCAGTACTGATAGCAAGATTCGTCCTGCCTTCCAAGCTCGGCTTCGTCGTGATCGCCGAAAGGTCCCTCCCTGACTTCATAGCGTGGGTGTCCATGACTACCGATGATCCAGCCTACAAGGACTCGCTAGCTGCCAAGTTCTTGAAGGCCCTGACTAGTCAAGCCAAGGTCATGGTCTACGTCACCGCAAGGCCCGAAGTTCTCCATGAAAGAAGACCCGACACAAGTTTGTCAAGTGTCAGCGATCAGTTGGCGATATATGAAGAACTGGCAAACTCGTTGAGTGCTTTTCGGCTCGACACCAGCGATAGGAGCGCCGAAGAGTGTTTGCGAGCTGCTCTCAAGTTAGCTGGCGGGTTTTACGAACATGTTTGAGGGGAACGCGGGGCTTGCGAAGCAACTGATCGGAATACTAGAGGGAGGAAGTTCCAGTCTGACCGAAGGTGATGGCCAGAAGCTAACCGAACTCGCTGCTGAGAACAAAGTCTTGCTTCAGTTCCTCAGGGTTGTCGGTTCTGAAGGGACGTTAAGGGTGGAACAGGAGAAGGCTATCTGGGAGGTTACCCGAACAGCGAGCAAGATCTCGGGGGCTCTAGAAGGTTGTAGTTATGCCTTTTTCAAGCTCCTCAAGCCGATTGCTTACGTCCCAGCAGACATCGACCTGATTGTGAGGCTGGACGAAGTCCGCAAGGTGTCCAAAGGGGTTTCTGGGTTGGGCTTCTCCCCCAGTGTGAAAGAACCCTATTGCATCACGTTCACGAAGGGCTCATCCATTGTCGATGTCTACGTACATCCGACTTTCGGCAACGTCATATACTTGGATGGGCAGGCTATCCTGAATCACGTCGCCGAAGCTGACTTCAACGGAGTTGCGATACCCTCCCTTAAGCCCCATGCCGAAGCCCTCGTAGTAGCTTCCCACGCTCTCTACAAGGAGCAACGCTACACCCTCAATGACTTCTTCACAGTGGACAAGTGGGCCTCGAAAAGAACGTTCGAGCTAGCTCGTGAACTCGATTGTGAAATGGCTTTGGAGTTCGCTATCGGACTAAACAAGTTGATGAGAAGAGGGGCCGCGGACGCACCATATGCGGTCAAGTTCCCAGAGTGGCTGACGCTGATGTCGCATAAGTTCATGGACGACAACTTGACCAGGGGGACCTCTCTCAAATTCCTGACCGCGGTACGTGACAGAAGAACGGGGCCGATGATCGTGTCAAGGATGTCGAGATAGACCTGAGGCGCTTCTTGAGGCACCACTTCGGTCGCGACACAAGTGACTGGATGAGCGACCCTTGTGCTCTAGTCGTTCGCGCTCAACGCTCTTGCGACTCAGGGGGGTAAGTACCTTTGGATAGCACACCGGACAGCATGCGAGAGAAGAACGGGACCAATCCGACGATTTCTATGAGCGTAGCAAGAGAGGCAGCTGAGGCGAGCTTCCTAATTTTTGTGGGCAACACTCTTTCATCAGCGATACTTGCGGTGGCGTCCATAGTCATAGCACGGCTTCTGGGCCCCTCGGACTATGGACTGTACTCGATATCTCTCATCGCCCCGTCAATCCTGCTGATGTTCACGGATTTCGGCGCGAATTCGGCGCTCGTCAGGTTCACAGCCAAGTTCAAGTCCCAAGGGCGAGGTCGGTCCATCTCGGGACTCGTCAAGACAGGGATCGTGTTCGAACTGGCCACAGCCCTCTTGATGCTTTCTGTCTCGCTTTCCTTCGCTGATCTCTTGGCGACCTATGTCGTGAACAGGCCGGGCATTGGTCCCCTCATCCAGGTGGCCTCCTTCGTGATACTGGGCAACGCGCTCTTCGCTACAGCCGGCAGCGTCTTCTATGGGCTCGGACAGATGGGCAAGGCGGCCGCGACATCGGTTCTCCGCTCAATAGTCAAAGTTGTCGCAGCGCCCGCCCTGATAATCACGGGTCTAGGAGTCTTGGGTGCAGTCACGGGTCACGTGCTAAGCTCTGTGGTGGCCGGCATTCTCGCATCCGTAGTTGCCCTGGGGCTCTGCATCTCTCAGCGTCGCGAACCAAACGAAGACCCGGGGTTTACGTCCAACCTGACGCTCATGGTGAGGTACGGGGTGCCGCTCTATGCATCGGGCCTCGCAGGTGGGCTCCTGAGCCAATACCAGTCCGTTGTCCTCGCATGGCTCGTCCCGAACGCGGACATAGGGAACTTCTCGATAGCCGCAGCTTTCACCACACTTATCGCGTTGCTCACAACCCCGATATCCACAGCGCTGTTTCCAGCGTTCTCGAAGCTGGACCCGAGTCGCAACGGACGCGAACTGAAAGGGATCTTCCTCCACTCGCTGAGGTACACCGTGTTTCTGACGATCCCCGCGTCCTTCTTCATTGCCGTAGCTTCAAGAGACCTCGTCGCAGTAGCCTACGGACCAAGCTACGAACAGGCGCCGCTCTATCTAGCGATATATTCCGTGACTTTTCTGTTCGCAGGCTTCTTCTTGGTACTCGACAGCTTCTTCAATGGTATAGGGAGGACTGATCTATCACTCAAGTCGACTTTGATCAGGCTTCCAGTTGCGGTTCCACTTGTTCCCCTTCTCGCGTGGCTGTACGGCGTTCCGGGGTTCATCTGCGCGACGATCATATCGACGGCTTTCGCCATCGCGTACCTAGCTTGGGTAGCACATCAGGAATACGAGATGAGGTTTGGCCTAGGGCGGATAATCAGAATTCTTCTGGCGAGCGTCCTGTCGTCCGTTCCGGCATTGGGTTTGACCCTGTTACTTCCATACCCGCCCGAGGCAAGGCTCCTTCTATCCGCGGGCGTGTTCGTCCTCGTCTACCTAGCGCTGAGTCCAGTCGTCGGGGCCGTCGAGCATGAAGACATCGAGAACTTCATGCAGATGGTTAAGGACATCAAACCCATATCTAAACCTCTCGGCTTCGCCATCACCTGCGGAGAGAGAATGCTGTCCCTTGTTCGAGGAGCTTGAGGCTGACGAGGCTATTGCCATAACGCTTCTATGTGAGAACCGAGCAAATGACGCCTTTGAAATGTGTGAGGTGTTGAACCAAGCATAGCGCGAGCATCTCCAAGATCCCAAACAACATCCAATTCTCTTTTTTGAATTAGGGGGGCATTCACCCGGGCCGCGGACCGCCCGGAAAGGTGTCCCATGAAATCCAAGGAATTACTCCCTTAGTTTGCTGTCTCCTCGACTCGGTGAGACTTGGATCGCGATCGCTGCGCTGCCGTTCAGATGGTTGACCGGGCGGTTCGTCTGACTCGCGAAGCCATAGCAGAACCGCCTCCGGATCCACGAGCCGAGAGGACGATCTCTATGGAGGACACGAACCTGTCATCCCCGCTCTCCTGAGGCGTTGCGAGCGGTTCAGAATCAACCTTGATCTTCTCAATCCTCAAGGAACCAGAAAGGTACTTGGTCCTGATGACCTGCACCGTATCTACCGCCTTGCTTATGTGTCTCCCCCTTGCCCTGATCGTGACTTCGCCTCCCTTCGTGATCTCCATCAATGCCGCGACCACGTAGGCGATCACGGGCTTCGATCCAACGAGGATCGTCGACTCATCGGCTCCCTCACAGGAACCCTCCGACATAGTCATTCTGAACTCAGACCCTTTCAGAGAACAACTCCGAGCGCTATGGCTTCGAGCCCGCTCGGCCTGTCAAAGGTCTCCTCAAAGGGAAGCATAATATCCTTTTCCCTGCGTCCTCAGATGTCCTCGGCATATGACCTACGGGCCGCCAGTCACCTCTCCGCACGCAAGATCCACGGTGCAGGACTTGATCGAGTTGGACCTTGGCCCTATCGTACGGCTCAAGCACCTATAGGTGGGGGAGGCGGCGGGACGTACGTCGGAGTCGGAGCTCGCCTTCCCTCAAAGTAGGCCCTGACGTGGGGTTGAAGCAGATACCAGATGACGACCACAGGGATTGCGAGCGAGAATAGGGCGAAGAACGGCGCGCTAAGTAACAGCCCCAAGGAGCTTATCACGCCCAGAACCTCTAGGATGAGAGTGATCAACCACGCCCAGTACTTGCCGTTGAGCAAACCCCACGAAAGGACTGCGCTCAACACGCCCATGACTATGATGACCATGCCGATTATCCCAACGAAACCGCCTAGAAACTGCGCGAATTCACCGCCGGCTGGGAAGAATGCAATGCCAAGAAAAGCCAAACCAATCCCCAACAGGATGCAAAGGACGCTCCCTACTATTCCCAAGACCCCGAGGATTGTGACCCCCAGAGGTCTCTCCACTCCTGACATATCGCCTTCCTGGCCGAATCGCCTTATAAGACTTGTCACCGTGAGTCGTTCCAGCTCCCTAAGCATCCTAGTATCCTTCTCGATGAGAGACCGTTCCTTGCCTAGCGTTGCATGCGAGAAAGCGAACAAGCGGTCAAGCAGACGACGCACCTACTGGAACCTGAAAGAGAACGTAGGGCACAGATAGTAGCAGATCTCCAAGAAGGAGAGCGGCAATGAAACCTGCGAGGACGAATACCTGAAGCGGGATCAGGGGATGAACGTAGACGTACGCATCTGAACGCGCCAGTGAATCTTTCTGTCGGTCGGACAAATCGCCTCGTGAGAAGAAGGAGGATAGGGATATCCCTGCGAGATCTAGTCCCGCAAACTGGAAGGCGTGCGTGCTCTTGAGAAACTCGGAGGCCTTCATCCGCCTCAGCACGGCTAGAGATGCGATCCTCTTGAGGAGAGGGGCTTCCTCATTGGCGCCGAACGGGGGCTCGCCTCTCGCAATGAAAATCAGATTGCGTGCCAGATTGAATGGGACATAGGTCAAGGAAAGGAGAAGAGCGTTTCCCAAGGTTGCGATCGGTAGGGTCATCAATGGCCCCGCTTCCCACAACATAGGTATCCCTCCCGGATTGATGGGATACATGAGGCTCAGGCACACGAGAGACTTGGCATCTGCGCCACCGAAAGCGCCCACATGATATAGCCCGGCGAAGATGACGACGTGGAGAATTGAAGCTAGAAGTGCGCCCTGCCACCCAGCACTTATCTCCCGGATCATAGCGATGTTGAGCCATATCGAAGCCACAGCGAAGGCGACCCAGACCCAGTCCTCTATCTCCCTCCTCTGATGATCTCTCCAGGAGCTATATGCTAATACCGTGACCGTCACCAGGATCTTGCCTGCTTCGATGGCATTCGGTGACATGCTTCACGGAGCTGTCTTCTCCCTCAACTTAGCGTGATATTGAGATATGGTTTTCGCGACTTCCTTGTAGTGCCTCACGTTCCTCTCGCACATCCATCTCAAGAGGGCTTCTCTCCCCGCCAATTCTTCGTTGAGACGGTCCTCGCTGTATCCCATGCGAGCGAGCGCATCAGTGAGGTGACTGCTCCTCGACGCATCACATTCGAACGTGTCATCAAGAGGGTTCCACTCCGATATCGTGTGACTGGAGCCATCGCGTCGGACCTCCCACACGAACCTGACCCTCCTGCCGAAGGGTAGCTCGCCGGATCGTCCAGGAACGGGAACCCTTTCTATGAGGCACGCCGAGTTCAGGACAGGCAGATATGTCTCCGCTACGTTCATTGGTGGGCTGGTGAGTCTCTTCATGGCATAGTCCAAGCTGTCAGCATGTATGGTGCTTATGCCTCCGTGTCCTGTGTTGTGCAGCAGGACGGGATTCGCTCCCCCGAAGAAAGCCTCATTGCCTGGCACCGATAAGTCGTAGACGTATCCCGAGAACTTCTCCTTGACAATGCTCTTTGTCGGCAAGAGAGTTGCGTCGCCATCGATGAAGTCTACGATCCTAGCTCTGAGTTCAACAGCCTCATCATCAGGCTCGACTCTTCTCTTTTTCCATACCCAATCCAAGACTTCCTTGGCTTTGTCTCTCTTGCAGAACCTCTGAACGCGTTTCTCACTAAGTAGCAAGTACGTGTACTCATATGGCATTGAAGCCGGCCTGAGCTTCTGATACAATCTCCTGAGCGCCTTGACTGGTAAACCTGTGCCCAAAGCGTCCTTTCGCCCTTCTCGCGACACGAAAGTCAGGCACCAACATCCTCCCGTTTCCCTTCTTATCCTCGTATCATATCCTGCAATTCGGGCGAGCCACGCCAGTTCCGTGACTAGTCTGCGATCCTTCTGAACTATGCTGACCTGGTTCGGACGTGGAGTCTTTCTTCGGGCGTCTGCCTTCATGCCGTCAAGAAAGGCGCGAATGACATCTCGTGGCGCGCTCCACATCTGAGGGGGGACATGCTTCTCCCCGCCACGGCGGCCGCACATCTTCTCGAAGAGATCGGCGAGGACCGCATTGCTGAATTCCACCAGAACGTACGACCCTCTGTCCTCCAGATACGGCTTGTCGCCAAATCGACTCTCTATCGTGCTCAAGACCCTGTTCAGGAAGATGTCTTTCTCAGGTCTCCCAAAGCTGAACACGAGCTGCTTTCCGTTAGCGTTCTTCACGCATCCGTCAGCTAGGTATGCCCCCAACGTGAAAGCCAAATCCCTGTCGAGCATGACCATCGCTGGAATGGACTTCTTGCCATGGGGTACTGTCAGCTTCAGGATTTGCCTATGATTCTTGCTTGAGTGATGCGTCTCAATCTCGAGATACTTCCCCAAGGGCATAGGATTGTTCACTATTCCCATCTCATTCCTTAGCCAGATCGGAATTCCAGTGACCAACATTGAACCGCCTTCGCCGATGACATCGATGACATCCACCACGGGGATTGCCTGATCAGTCTGTCTCAAGGAAGTGAACGACACCAAGAGGTCGCCCTTCTTCAGCCCGGAGACCTGCCTTTGTTCAATTCTCATGGTCTCCTCATCCATCATGAACACTGAGTGAGAACCTGTGGCCTTGACGTCTCCGCCGACGTACCTTACCTTGAAGATGTCGTCCGCGGAGTGCCTCAACACGTATCTCACCGGCTTGAAGGTTGCGTCCCTTCCCTCCAAGGTCAAGACTTGTAGTCCTCTTACGGGCTTCCCGATTCTCTCTTCACCATCGGCGTAGTATCCGTCCACGAGCTTGCGTACCTCCGTCAGCTCTATTCCCTTGTCCGATCTCACTAGCACTGGAGTGTCACCTGATACGCTAGCCATGGCTTGAAATAGCACGAAGGCCTCGTCACCTCTAACCTCTCCGACGATTATGTAGTCCGGCCTGTACCTTAGTGATGTTCTCACAAGTTCGAAGAGGGAAACTTCGCCAGTCTTGGAAGCGCCAAGGCCGTAGCTTTCTCTCGTTACGAATTGCACCCAGTTCTCGTGTGGGATATTTAGCTCAGCTGTCTCCTCGACGGTCACTATCTTGAGACCGGGCTTGAACAGGTTCGTCAGAGCGTTCAGCAGGGACGTCTTTCCTGCTCCCGTTCCCCCTATGATCATCAGAGTAAGCCTGAGGTCAAGCAGGAGCCAAAAGTAAGCGGCCATGGTTAGGTCGAGAGTGCCCATCTGAATCAGGTCCACGATGCTGAATGGCTCCTCTCTGAACTTCCTTATGCAGAAAGTTGACCCTCCGGTGCTTACCTCGCGGCCATAGGTCGCAGCGAGCCTGTGCCTGCCTGGCAGCATTGCGTCAACTATCGGGAATGCTGTGCTTACGTGCCTGCCCGCCAGATGCGCCAGCTTTATGATGAAGTTGTCGAAGAAGTCCGCATCGGTCATCATCACGTTGGAGAACAGACTCTCGTGCTTCCTGTGCCACACGTATATGGCCCTTTTCAACCCGTCGCAAGAGATGTCCTCGATGTTCACGTCTCGGACCATTGGATCTACGGGTCCGTAGCCTAGCAGGTTCCGCCTTACGAAGTACTCGACCTTCCGTTCCGACTCCTTTGAGCCACCGCCCAAGAACGAGCGGTACTTGGCTATGAGCCTGCGTGCCTCCGACAAGGCATGGGAGGTTGCGTCGGCGGAAGAGTCGCTCGGGGGGGAAAGCTCCTTGCTCAGGATCTCTACTAATTTGTTGTACGCCTTCTCTTCAGGCTGATTGAGCTTGACCTCACGGACGAAGTATCCTACGGCCCAGCCCATTTCCTCAACGGACGCTATGTCGATCTTGACGAACGGTTCCTCGATCCAGTAACTCTCAATCAAGCGCGCTGCCTCGGGGAGCTCGGCCGGCGGAACGCCAGCGGCTTCCTTTGCCTCCTTTGGAACTGGGGGTTTGTCCTCTTTTTTGACGTTGCTGCTAGCTGGCCCTTCCTCCTTGACCTCCGCCGCCTCGCCGCCACTCATGCCAATCACGAAAGTAGACAGTGACCCCACTCGGATTCTATGGCAGGGTCACTGAGGTAGGATACTCTCTGCCGCCCGTCGAGTGAAGGGTGACCGTGACGGTAACTCCACTCCTCAGCGTGGCGCCTCCCGACGATGCCCCGCTCGGTATCGTGATTTCCAACCTCATTTGCTTGCCGACGGGCACTGCGAACGGCGACAACGTTTGCGATCCGTTTACTGACACGTTTGGGTTTGTCCACGCATCGAAGGGTCTCCCGTTGATGAGGACTGAGTCGACTGACGTATCAGAGGATCCTGTGTTTGAGAAAAGGACTATCACCGTGAAGGTCGAGTCGTCCACTTCGACATAAGAATTCTTGATCTCAATCTTCTCGAACCTTGTGAAAATCCCTATCAGTCCGCTCATCCAAAGAGCTATGGCTACTGCTATCGCTATCCCCACGGCAACGAGTATCACCGTTGTTATGACTGGGCTTATCCCCCTCTTGTCCCTAGCCAAGTTTGACCTCATACGCTACTTCGGCCTTGCGACCGCGCTGGGAGATATTTAAGACTTCTGAACGAGAATTTATGATATTCAAAACAAGTATTAGTCGAATTCCTTATAAGTCGATGATGGCGCAGCCACACGCAAACTGATTGTCGATCTACGATGCAGCCGTGAACATGTTCGGTCCGCTTGGTCGAGCTGTTGCCAAGGTTGCTGGCGACCTCGAGAGCGCAGGCATCAGGACCTATCCTCCCGCCTACGGCAGTCTGGTCGTCCTTTTCACCTTCCTATCTTCTATTGTATCAATCATTGTCGGCATAGCCCTCATCACGCTAGGCTTTCCCGGAGAAATGGTGCTGCTAGTGATAGTCGGGATTCCGTTGCTCGTATTCATACTCGGCGTAAGCTATCCTAGGATACGTCTGTGGGACAGATCATCTTCTCTGGCTAGTGAGGTTCCGTTTGCGGCAGCGTACACTGCAGTCATGTCAACAGGCGGCATATCCCCCTACATGAGCATAACGAGACTGCGAGCCGTACCCCTGCTCCCGACCTTCTCCAAATCCGCGAGGCTCGTCGAATTCTCCGTGAGAGGTCTCGGCCAGGATCCTGTAACAGCGCTCGAGACCATGGCAAAGTCCATTCCGTGCCCTGATTTCAAGGAATTGCTGTTGGGCTACGCGTCGACCCTGAGGTCAGGCGGAGACGTCGTTCACTACCTGCTCAGAAGGACCGAACTCCTCTTTCAAGAGAGGCTCGCTTCACTGAAGAGAGTGGGGGAGAACGTGGCGCAGCTCATGGAGATCTACATGGCCGTCACCATCGTACTCTCGTTGGGAATCTACTCGATCTTCGCCATAAGCATGGCGTTGTCCTACGTCATGGCAGGCGTGGGGACCCTGATGTTCTCGGACCCCGCCGCCTTCTTTGTTTTTGGATACGTGCTTATGCCTCTCCTATCCGGAGTCTTCCTGTGGCTGACGGACCTGGTGCAACCGAAGTACCCAATGGAAGATACGATGCCATACAAAGTGTTCTTCTTGACCGGGGTTCCGCTGGGTGTGTTGACTGCGATGCTGCTTTTTGTCCCCTTCTTAGTTCCAGGACTTGCGGACTTTGAGGTCTTCAGGACGAGTCAAAACCTCATGTACGAGTTCACGGCTTGGTTGGGCCTCGAGAGGGGTTACGAGTCTTCCCTGGGGCTCTTGGTCGCGCTGGTCGTCGCCACGGTTCCGGCCGCGGGATACAACGCGTACATCGAATTTAGGGAAAGGGGAATCGAGCTGGGGATCAGCAACTTCCTTCGTGATCTCGTGGAGATAAGGAAGTCTGGCCTCAGCCCGGAGAAATGCATCATCAACCTTTCATCAAGGGACTACGGCACCCTTTCGCCTCACCTTAGGGTGGTCGCGAAGCAGTTGGGATGGGGGATCAGCTTCCAAGAGATCTATGAGGAATTCTCCAGAAGGGTGCGCTCTTGGCTGTCAAAGATAAGTTTGTTCCTTCTGGTCGATGCAATAAATGTAGGCGGCGGAACCCCCGAGACGCTGGAAACGCTGGCCCGCTTCAATGAGTCCATAATATCGATGGAAAAGGAGAAGAAGAGCATGATGAGGCCACTGCTTCTCGTTCCGTACATAGGGATGGCTGTCCTGATATTTGTCGTCATAACTCTGCTGACCTTCTTCAGATCCATAATGACGCTCATGGGCAAGACGATCCCGTTCGTCGATCTAGTCCAGATCCTGCTCCCCCCGCTCATAATAAACGTGTATGGGATGGGCCTAGTCGGAGGGAAGATAGCGAGCGGAAAGACCTCAAGCGGATTCCTCCACTCCATCATGCTCCTGCTTCTCACGTTCGTGGCGCTTTCTCTCTCACCCTATTACTCCTTGGGAATAACACTTCCGACACCAGGGTGAAAAGAGTGAATCGCGGTCAGGAGCGGGCCGGCCCTAGGGGGAGCAAAGAAGGCTCCGCAATGGGTAAGCGCGGATACTCGACCGTGGGAACGCTCATCCTGATATCTGCTACACTGGTGGTCACCGTTGCCGCGACCTATGTGGCGTACACCGTAATGGAGGTTCAGAGCCAGATAGCAGAACACGAGAATGCCAAGTCCGCTCTCGTATCAGTGGCGGAACTCATAGAGAGCCTGTCTCAGTCAGAGGGATCTGCGGGATACGGTCGAATGTACATCAGGGCCGGCGGCCTCGACATGGCGAGCGGCGAATCTTCTCTCACGGTATTGGTGAACAGCTGGACTGCCATAGATGCCCTTCCATTCACAAACATCAGGTACAGGGGAGGTCGCTTCGTAGGAGGGCCTGACTTTTCAGTTCTGAGGGGGCAAAGGCTTTGGGAGGGCGAGTTGCCTCTGATCATTCCTCCGTCAACGCCCGAGGTGCCATTGGGCTGGGTTTGCATCAAGCAGGAGATGGGAGCGATGATCTTACTGGACTTCAGCAGGATCAGGGTGAGCTTCGTCGGAACGTTGAACCTCAGCACAGGGGGGACTGCTTGGGAACCGATGAACGTCGTTGAGATCGTCTTCATCAGGTTGCTGCGTGGCCCGACATATGGCAGAGAAGTCTTCAACTTGAGGGCACAAAACAAGAGGATCTGGCTGACGACGAACAGGTTACAGGGCACCACCTTCGAGATTCAAGCGTTCAAGGGGGAGACCGCCGAGGCGTATACGCTTGCCCTCCCTGAGACAATAGATGGCGTGAAGATCAAGAGCACGATCTTCAACGTCGTAGTCGTCGACATCGAGGTAGGCACGCAGTAGGTGGTCGATGATGCCCTCCTCGCCCATCTCGCTTCTGATAACGACAGCGTCGCTCTATCTGCTCCTCTTGTCTCTTGTTGCCTCCTTCTCCGTCTTGTCAAGATGGATATTGAGGAACGCATACGAGATTCAACTGGCGGAGGTCGCCAATCACGTTGCTGAGAACATGGTCGGGATGAGGGCGCTGCTTCATCTGTCCAGTGAGAACGACACCGTCCTGTTGAAGGGACTTGACCTGCCGAAGGATCTGCTCCACCTAGGTTACGCGATAAGAATAGAGGATATGGGCGAAGTGCTTTTCATAGTCGCCTATCTAGAGATGGACGCATCTGTGTTCAGTCGGTCCCCCCTTTGGCGAAAGGATGATCAGGTCAGGATTGAGACTGAGAGCGGCACGTTCGAGTCAGACGACTTCCTAGTGTCATTCGGGCCGGAGTTGCACTCTGGGCAGAGGGACGCCGTGGTCTGGGCGCGCTGGACTACTGAGGGCCTTTCGGTCGGACTGGGGGCGTTGGAGCAGTGAGGGGGTATGGGAAGAGGTGAGCTGAAGTGGAGCTGAGTCTCGACGCCCTGTTCTCAGGGCTCGTGCTCGTCGTCGTAGTAGCGACCCTTCTTTCCTTCCTGTACCCGGCGGCGTACGGGCCGTTGAGCCTGACGAGGGAGCATCAGTTGGAGGACATAGCCAAGGCCGCCCTAGACAAGATCCTGCTCACCCCAGGCTACCCGACCAACTGGGGATCGGACATCTTCTTCAGTCCAAGTAGCATGACTAGCTTTGGGCTGGCAAGGGAAGGCTCAGACTTTCCGTTTGACCTGGACCTAGATAAGGTGATGAGATTGGCAAACAGTTCGGAATTCCCCTTTCCGGATACTCTTGCAATTGACCCTCTGCATGTTGCGACCCTTTTGGGGCTGAGATCTGAGGAGAGATACGGCTTCATGATCACCATAGCTCCGGCTTTGAACATCTCAGCCGAGCAGCTATCCACCTTTGCTCTCGACCGCGGGAAGGAGGTACCATCGAACTTCGATGTCCAAGTGCTGAACTACGCGAGGAGGCCGGCCGCCGCGGCCAAGGTGACAGTTCTCTCCGTGCTCTCCGTGGTTTCAGCGGGGAAAGGAGGGGACCTCTCTTGGGTCAACTCAACGACTTCGACAGCCTTCACTGACTGGCGAGGCAGGTGCCTCGTGAACAACACGCAATGGCTGACCCAGATCAAGAGCGGACTGCGGCCCGGCGACCTCAAGAAAGCCCATGTGAGCATCATGATTTTCGCTGAGTACCATGGCATTACGTCTGCCACAGTGTTCGATTTTGGTGAGATGGTCTATGGGTCCGCGCTCGCGAACTACCTCTTCGTTAGGTTTGAGGAGGAAGGGCAACCGAGCGGCGCAGTTCATGTGCTCAACATGACGGAGATGATCGTGCCACCCTACTATGTCTTGACAGGATATTTGATCAATGAGACAAACGGACAATCAGGGCTAGTGGTGAACGCGGGAGGTAAGTCATATAGAGTGTATCGCGTGTCAAGCCCCCCCACTGATGAAGTGGCGGTAGCATACATCATCGCAAAAACCACGGGAGACTACTTCTCGATCGCGTTTATGAGGCCTCCAGGCTACATATGCTACAGAACAGGAGCCCCATCGGCCATGAAGACGGCTGTCTTGGACAGAGTAGTGAAGATAGGTGCCCTACACTTCGTGTTCGAACTCAAGGTGTGGAGAGAAGCCGAGACTTGAGGCACGGGAGGCCTAGGGGTGGCCAGATCCGAATAATAGAGGCCATCCTTTCTGCCGCGATCATCGTCGTTTCGATCACGATTGGAATAGGACTGATGAAGACACCAAGTCCGCTTTCGAGTAGAAGAACCGAAGATGTCAGCAGGTTCGCCTACAGCCTTCTGTTTAGCCTCGCCGAGGCTGAGACGTTCGACAAGGTGATGTATGCAAACGGTAGCCTTGTTCCCAACTGGGAGGAACAGATGAAGGTGATGATCGGCTCGCTGCTTCCGTCGAACATGTTCTTCAACATGACTGTCTACAACTGCACTGTCAACTATGGCTTGGTGGAAGAGGTCGTCATCAACTCTTGCCCCATATCGAACGCGGCGAACCCAGAGGTCTTCAGAGAGTCGCCAGCAGTCGCAGGGGCACATATCACATACACGACGAGGAGGCTCTCAATTCTCAGAGTTCATTTGTCTTTGACGTGGAGCGATCAGCCTTGAAGAGGCATCAAAGGCGGAGGGAGGCGAGGAGAAAAGGGCAGATCTTGCTTGCCGTCGCTGTCGTCATAAGCGTCCTGATCATGAGCGTGGCGATGCTCACGTATGCAACTTCTGTGACGCACGGAAGGTTCCAGTTCCAACCGTATGTGGAGATCTCGTCCGCCATAGGGGCGGATTTCGGGCGGGCCCTGCTCAGAATACTGGCGAGGGTCACCCAAGAATACAACTATACCTCTGACATCAACATCGCGAGGGCCACAGCCAACAGGATGTTCACGAACTGGGTCTTGGTCGCTAACTCGGCATTCTCGGCGCGAGGGGCAGTCATCAGGCCAGCTTGGACGACGAGCGAAGTCCAGCCCCCGAAGACACTCTATGGCTACAACTACAGCGGACGATCGGTCTACAACCTAACAAAGTTGTACTGGTATCGACCACAGAGCATGTCTGCCATCGGAGCGAGCGTCTCCATCGAGATTCCGTCCATGGGATTCTTCGGCTTCAGGAACTCCTTCCTCTTCCTCCTGAACGTGACGATTGACGTCCCTTCAATCAATGTGGACAAGAAGGGTGGCACGGTCTCCTTCCGCCTCATAGTCCTGAGGGAGGACGAGGAGCCCATTTTTGACCTCACCGCGACCAACATCCTCGTGCGAACCTTTGATCCGACCGCCTCAACCTCGGAGACTGGCTGGAAACCCGCAACGGTAGTTGGCCTCAAGTACGAGGGACAGGGCTCCTACGTGGTGACTTTCAGACCACAGCTAAGGGTCGCTCAGGAAGCATCCTCCTACTGGAACTATTACTACAAGTATCTTTGCGTGACTGTTTCCGACTCAAGGGGGATAATGGTTGAGGCGTATAGCTACAGCGGAATCGAGTTCGAGGCCGATGAGAGGAGCGGCATACCGTTCTCGGCCGGCGGTCGTCACGCCCAGTATGTCTTGGAGGTGCTCTCGAATTCGACCACTCTGTGGTTTGGGAAGGGGCTTGACCAACCTACATCGCCGCCAGTGCCACCAGTCCCGAAGTCTCAGCTCTGGGTCCAGACCTACGTCTCTGCTGAGGGTTGGAAGGACACGCCCGCTCAAGTCGAAACTTGGGAGCAGGGGCAACGCTTTCCAAGCCTTGAACAAATAGGCATTCCGTCCAGGTTTCTTGAGCGATCGAGGCTAGTGTTCGTCCTCGACTTCCCGCCGAGCGTCGACGAACTTAGGTATAGGATAACATGGCAGTCAGATTGTGACTATCACCCGACCGGCGAGATCGCTGCGATAGAAGCCGACAACAACATCCGTGTCAACAACGGCTACTACATCGCGACGGTGCTGAGCGCAGATGACCCCGCGGCATGGCAGAATTTCACCCTCAGGCTCCAAGTGGGAACGTTCTGGGCTGACTACTGGCTCTTCGGGTACGACTCAGCAGAGATAGACGGGGCCCTTCTCATCCCGAGAAAAGTCCCCTATGGAAGGTGGGCCGGGTTCGAAGGGCCTGTAAGGTCAGTCGTCTTCCGAAGGTCCAGCGCTGTTATTGACAGGCTCTATCGGAGCACAACGAACGAAGAAGCCCTTCACGAGATGGCGTTGTTCTTCCCACGGGACGAGAGTTACTTCTACTGGCAGATGACTGTGACATGGAAGCAGCCATTTCAGCTTTCGAACAGATTCATGAGGATGTTCGCCGTCACGGCAACCCCCGGGATCGACTTTGGATCCTTAGTTGAATCAGATGGAGTCAACATCATCAACGGGTCGTTCGCAGGTAGGCTCATGATGCACAGGGATCTGAGATTCAACGAGGGAGAAGACTATGGACACTGGTCAGCCGTGTACTGCAATGGGTTCGGCGCTTCCATGTTCTTGCCGGAGTCAACGCTCGTCGAACTGGGGTCCTTTGGCGAAGACCAACTCTGGGCATGGACCTCCAACACCTCAGAGAGAGTCATGGAGTTCGACATGATGTACTTCAGGACTCCCGCAGTCCAGTTCACTGTCGACCCCTATGATCCCGTAACGGGAAGGGGGGCCGGGTGGCTATACGAGGGAGGCACAGCTGACGCGCCCTACTCTGATGATACATTGTGGCGCCAGTACCCCGACGCGCCAGCAATGTTGCTGTCCACAGCGGTTGACATCCCTCAGGTTTACCACCGCATGTTCTTAGACGGATGCTCGCCTTCGCTGACCTCCGCGAGAAGTATCTGAGATCCCTCTAGGATAGGACATGGGTGCTACGTGAGTCAAGTATCGCACCTTGGTCACATCCTGCATTTCTCTGGTCGATGGGCCCCTCGGAATGACGAACTCGGTCGCCGACCGAGTTTGCCCGCGTGAGTGTCAGCACTTCCGCGGCCCAGCAGCCTCACCCCGCTCTCACAGGTTAATATTGTGAAGACGCGCATCAAAATACCATGAGATGGAACGAGTTCACGAGCGAAGAGCTTGCGAGGCTGCCAAAGGGCGATACCGTCGCCATACTTCCGATTGGCTCCGTCGAGATCCACGGTCCTCACCTCCCGCTCGGAATTGATGGTCTGGTCATTACAAGGATAGCTGAGCTCGCTGCGGCCAGAGAGCCCCCCGCTGTCGTGCTGCCATGCCTAGACTATGCGTATGTGAACGAGAACGTCCACCATCCTGGGACCATTTCCCTTTCCGCGAGGACCCTAGTGGCTGTAGTGGAGGAGATATGCGACGAGGTGGGCAGGAACGGGTTCAAGAAGATCCTTCTGCTAAATGGCCACGGCGGCAACAACCACATACTGAGGTCGATACAGAGAGATCTCTTGCGACCAAGGAGGGACTATGTCACTTATATGTGCACTGAGCCGTGGGCGCCCATCCAACGCGACATCGACGCTCTCTCATCCGGCTCAGCGATAGAGCACGCTTGTGAGATCGAGACCTCCATTGCCATGTACCTGTTTGGTGACCTACTGAAACTCGACAGGGTTCATAGGGAGGCGACGCTGGGCAGGGTGGAGCTTCCTGACTATGTGAAAACGAGCACATCTTGGCAGGGCTACTGCCTGGAGGGCTACGTTGGCGACCCAAGGAAGGCGACGATGGAAAAAGGCAAGACGCTGGTCGACAAGTGGGTGTCAGCCATTGCTGACCTGATCAAGTCGATCAGGGAGGATGACGTATCGCCAAGGGTGCTCGATGAGTACTACCGCCGGGCGAACCTGTAGCATCGAGCGATGAGTCGATGGCTCGCGGGTCCCCGGGCTGGCCCATCACGAGCTCTGAACTTGTTGGTTTCTTGACCAGCGTTACCGCCGCCAGGCCAGATCCCAAAAGAGAGGTTAGCGAGGATACCGCGAAGAGGGCCCTGAGCCCGAGCTGGTCCGAGACGAGGCCGCCGAAATAGGGGCCCGTCGCCGATCCCAGCATGGTCGTGAGGTTGTACAATCCCGCGTGAAGGCCCCCTCGACTGAACCCGCCGATGTCCGAGCTTATGGTCATCCCGGACACAGTGAAGAAAGCGTAGAACACCCCCCTGACGGCTTGAACCAGCAAGTAAGTTATCAGGACATCGACCGCCCCGTAGAGCCAGTAGGTCAGAGCCAAGCCAGCCATTCCGATCGACAGGATCATCGGCGCGGAAATGGTGTCCGAGAGCTTGCCGCCGACGAACATTGCGGGCACCTCGATCGTCGCGCCTACGGCAAGTATTGCGCCTATGAGGAAGACGTCTCCCCCGGACTCCGCAAGGAGGATGGTCAGGAAGGAAGAGGTTGCGCCGATCCCTAAGCTACCAGCGAATACGCTGAGGTAGAAGAGCTTCGGGTCCATCGATGTGCTACGAGTCCTCTTGCGCGCGTCCGCTGCGAGGTTCTGGTCGTTGCGGCCCAGACTGGCGCCCGTGGCAAGGCTGGCCATGAATGCGGCGAATGACGTGACGGCCCCCAGCCCGAAGGCTAGTCTGAAGTCCGGGGAGGCTGACGCGACATATCCGCTGACCAAGCACATGACAGCCCAGCCTGCAGCCCCTCCGAGCCTGTACAGACCCATGCTTGTTCCCAGTCCGCGTGGCTCAACTGCGCGGGCAATGGACGACTGGATGGCTGGCATGAACCATGCCAGAGCCAAACTTGACGCAAAGTGCCAGAGGACCACGGACCAGACATCTCCGGATATCGATATCATCAGGAAGCAGAAGGACCTCAGCAGCAGGGACAGCGAGATGAGGTGGTGTTGCTTGCCGTACTTGTCCATCATCCCTCCGAACAGCACCTGGGGGAGCGACGACAGAAGTACCGACGCAGCCGAAATCAAACCGATGGTGCCGTAGGCAATTCCAAATGACCGAAGGTATATCGAGAGAAGCATGTAGAAGGGAGCCATTGAGCCCCATACCAACGCACCGAGTACGGTGAGGCCGAAGTAGCCTGCGACCCTCGGTTCGAGCGTCCTAGACATCTACTTCAGTTCGCCGAGCAGCTTGAGGTCAGCCTCCAAGAGGAGCTCCCCGGTTCCTGGCGCGAGCCTGTTCCACCAAGTGGTCGTAACCTCGTAGCCTCCCTTCTCGTAGTCCTCCCTCGTCGCGATGTACCCATGGTAACCGTTCGCGTAGGACACCATCCCAGTAGGTGAGAACGGCGATCTCGATTTCAGGTCAAGCCCAAGCTTGGCAACTGGCTCTCCCGGCATGGTCGCCAGCGCGAGGCCTCCCACCCTTATCGCTTGGAGATTGGCTTGGTCGGAATCTGGGAACTCCATCTCGCGAACGAGCCTCAGGTTCTTGCCGGTGTACTCCAATGCTGCCTCAAGCGATTTCAAAGCCTCAGGTTTCGCACCCTCCTTTCTCGCCTGCTCAAGCACTTTAACCTGGTTCTCGTGCAGTCTCTGGGCGACCTCTAACGAAGGCTTGAGCTTGGTCACTTTCACCGTTGTACTTGCGGAACCAATGCGGGGGCGGCTCGACGAAGTGGGGGATTTGAGCGCTTGAATGGCAGCGTTCGCGATCACAAGCCCAAGTCGCTGCGCATCTTCGAAAGTGCCTGCGCAGCCATAGCCCTTGCATGTGATGGGATTCAGGTCGCCGGTCGCCGCATTTGCATATAGGGCTACGTGGTTCCCGCCGAAGGCCTTCTCGATCGCCCTGCATGCTTGGCCCATAAAGTCCCCTGAGATTTGATAGTTGCTCCCGCCGAGCACGACTCCATGACAGGCGTAGTTCGTTAATGATGCGAAGACATGGCCGGATGCGTCCTCAACTGATAGCGCGATCACCTCAGGGTCAGTTATGCCTCCCTCTGTTCTCCTGTTGTACGTTATCTCGGCTCTCCCGGCGCCCAACCTCATGGACCCCTCCTTCGTGGACTCGGCTGCCATCCGCCCGACCTCGGAGAGGTGCAGCGGCAGCTCCTTGGTGTACTTGATGTTGAGCTCGGATTCCTCCTCTGATGTTATGTCAGGGGTCAGGGAGGGCCCGGAGTGAGTGTGGGTAGCGGAAAGCATGACTGCCCTCTGTGGAATCCCGAGCTTTCTGGACAAGCTACCCCTCACCGCATCTACCGCATCATTCGGGACGTTCAATATGTCTACAGTGATCAGCAAGATGGTCTCATCCTGACCCTCTAGGTAAAGCGCCCTTGCAAACAGATTATCGTGAATGCCCTCAGAGGGCTTGTATCGCCCTGCGAAGCCCCCGAGCCTCACTCCCGCGGGTGGGGTGATGTTCACCTTCGCGGCACCAGCGAGCATGGCTCGCGGCCTGAGCCTCAGGATAAAAGGCTACTCGGCCTTCGGTCAGGCAATTCCGCTCAGGTGCTCACTGCGAAGCGTTTCTTCAAGTCACCGCTTGAGAGAAGAATCGCTCCGACCTCTCTCATCTCCGCCACGGCCTTCGCACTGTCTCCCGGATTGATGTCGACTCCTTTGATTGCATCAGTGAGCAGGAATACGTCAAACCTGTTTCTTGCTGCATCCAAGACGGTGCTCTTCACACAGTAGTCAGTGGCCACGCCGCCAACGAAGCAAGAGCCTATGCCAAGAGCCTTGAGCAATCGGGACAGATCGGTGTCCTCGAACGCGGAATACGCCTCCTTGTCAACCGACGTGGCCTTGGAGACCAACACGCAGGCGCTTGGGAACATCAGACGAGGATCGATCTCAGCTCCAGTAGTGCCCTGAACACAATGAATGGGCCAAGTGCCACCGTGCGTGACGAAGGACGAATGCCCCTGAGGGTGCCAGTCCCTTGAGAACACAACCAACTCATCGCGACCCGCAAAGAGCTGTATGCACTCGTTGAGCGCGGGGATGATCGAATCTCCGCCTGGCACTGCCAATGATCCTCCGGGCAGGAAATCCATCTGCATGTCCACCACTATGAGCGCGGCTCTCATGCTGTCGAAGCACCTGGCAATGGGAGCTTATAGGCTATATCTTCCCCCATCCTCGAGCTCGATGGCCTACTCATTCGCAAAGCCTTCACTTAGGTGAAGGGGAGAACGATCAGACTGTGGACTTCTTCACTCGCGCGACTGTAATCTCGTCAATTCCTTTGACTGCCATGCCCTGTTCTTTCAGCACCTTCGTGACCTCGTCGTACTTGATGCTCGACCCTCTCAGCGTGAGCTTGACAGTTTCAGTCATGGCGTCAACTTCCGCGACTACGATGTCGACCTCCTCAACTCCACCGGCTGAGCATAGCGCCACGGAAAGGTCAACCAAGGAGACCTCACGTGGTTTGAGAACGTCCATCAGAACCCTCTTGATAGCTACCACCTGAAAGATCGGTTGCTCCCCCGGTTAACCTGCTTAAAAAGAGTTGCCGACAGCTCAAGCAGAACTTTAAAATAGAAGCCTCGCGTAGTGCCGACCAAATCACTGATAAGTGTTGGAACCAAGTTCCGAGGATGAATCTGGACGACAGTCGAGGGAAGCGTCGAATCCGCTCATCGAGAGAATAGGGGCATGGTTTTCAAGAGCGAGGTCATACCTGAGAATCACAGGCGCAGTCGAGATAGCGAGGAGGTACGTGGCGATGAACGGGTTTGACGGAACCTCCACTTCACTGGGAGTCATGTTGGGCTCCGCCCTGGGTGGAACATCAGATCCAGAGGTCATAGTGAGCGCTTGCATCGGGGCAAGCGTCGCAATGAGCATTTCGGGGCTCTGGGGAGCGTACATAGCTGAGAGGGCTGAGCGAAGGAGAGAGATCAAGGAGTTGGAAAACCACATGCAGAGGGATCTGTCCAACTCTGTGTTGGACAAGGCATCAAGGGCGACAGCAGTGTGGGTGTCCGTGATCAATGCGCTGGCAGTAGCGGTGTCTGCCCTCCTGCCGACCCTCCCGTTTGTTCTGGTCTCTTGGGGATTGATCACGGTGAGCGCCGCGATCCAACTGGCAGTGGGCGTATGTCTCACAGTGCTGTTCGTGCTCGGCATCTACATAGGGCGAGTATCAGACGAGAATCCACTGCTACACGGCATGTTAATGGTTGCCTCAGGGCTTGTCACGATGGTTGTGTTGAGTGTGCTCCTTCCCAACCTAACGGCTCTGGCGACACATCAAGGGACGCTTGCCTGACCCCAGGCAGTTCGCTCCCTAGACCGTCAGCTTCTGCATGTCAGTGCCGCCGCCTGTGCCGTGAGGAAGCCCGACCGGAGGAAGAGGCGGGGGCAGACCCATAGACTTGCTGATGACCGAAAGCTCGCCGAGGGTCGCTGACCATATGGCCTGCACTACTGGGGCCGGGAGTTGACTTTTCTTCAGTCCATCTCCCATTTCTCGGATCGCATTCTTGTCCCCAGACAGAAAGACCCTTCCCTTCGACATTAGTTGGCCGACCGATGGATGGTAGTTTATGGTCAGGATGAATGGCACCTCAGCTGAACCCTCGGCCTTCTGCGAGAAATCAGCCAAGTTGATGTTGACAGCGATCTGCAGGTTCTGAGGGAGTTGCTTCTCTGCTTCCCAAAGCCTATCAGCGGAAATGCTGGTGATCGCCACTTTCACGTTCAGCATCTTTGAGTCCAACGCGCTGGACCGGGTATTAAGGATACTGCCTGTGGAGCCGTCGCGTATGCAAGGCACAGTGACAGCGCGCCGTTGTCACCGTGATTTCGCAATCTCCGCCTTGACCAAACTCAAGACAGCTGAAGCCTGGTCAAGCAGTCCCCTAGCTTCGTTCGCGCCGTAGTACCTGACTGGAGGGAGGAGAACCGAACCCTTCCTTATGGGATACCTTGCCTTGGTGATGTGCGGCTCAAGTTGCTTCATCCTTGTCACCAACTCAACCAGTCTCGGTCTCAGCGGCTCGCCGACCTCGCCGGACAGACGATGTAGGACCAAGGAGTTGCGGTGCTTCTTGCTAGGCTTGCTTCCGAGCGCGAGTATCAACGCAGCTGTAGCGCACTCAGCACTGGAAGAGCTGAGAAAGGAAGCCAAGGCGTATCGCCTGTGCTCAAGTGCCAATGTGGCTTCCTCAAGTTGAGCTACTGCCGTCTCGAAATAGGCTTTCTGCTCGTTCGCACCCATGCTCCCGCCTCCTCGTCATGTTGGAAGTTCGCCACCAGTTCCTCCTTGAGGAAGGACAGAATCCCCTCGACCCCCGCGCGGTCATGGAACACTTGGAATCCCTCTAGAACACCCACGAGCAATGAGGACCTCTCTGAGGCATTTGAGAGGAACTCATCGAAGGTCATGAACAATGTCTCTATGGGCACATCGTACTTGAACATCAACTCATAGGCCTCGTCGTTTAGCTCCCTTCCCGTCGTGATGACCAGGAAGTCTAGGTCACTCTCACGCGTCGTCGTTCCCTTGGCAACACTCCCGAAAAGTATCACCGCGAGCACCTCTGGGTTTTGGCTCAACTCGTCCGCAACGAGCTTAGCCTTTCCGAGCAGCGAACCGCGAGTCTTCATGTAAAGGGCCGCGAAAGGATCCCCGGACAGAATACTCGGCCTGAGCAAAACGTAGCGGCCATCGCGAAGGCCCACAGCCCCGCGCGAGGACAGACCCTTCAGTTTCAGGGCCAACCAGCGGTCGCTGAGGCCGGACGCGCGCTTGAGCTCGGTGTAAGTCTTGGGGCCATCGGCAAGCGCGACCAGCACCTTGCCTTCCGCAGTCGGTTCAACCAGTTGACCCATGCTGGAAGCAAGTACAGTAAAGAGTACCTAATAAAGTTAGCCACGGGTGTCGCTGGGATGCGCGCATCCTTGGCAACTGCCACCCCCCCGTCATGGCCGGTTTGCAGTTGGTGCGCGTTTGTTGTTCTAGATGGTCGGCTTGGTGAACCTGACTCCCCTTACTAGCATCGCGGGCGCAAGCACGGGCGTCTCAACTTCCCACCACTTGATCCAGTATCTCTTCGACCCAATATCCTCGATGCTCTTGAGGATTCGCAACAGGTTGTCGGTCATCCTGAGTCCCCTGACGGGTCCCGATATCTCGCCGCCCTTCACGCGGAACAGCCCGTCCCTGAGTATGGTGGAGAAGTCACCGGCCCTCATGTTCTGGTACCTTAGGTACCAGTTGTTCGTTATGAACAGACCATCATCGACCTCTGATATGAGGTCCTCGATCGACTTGGTCCCCGCGTCTATCCTCACGCTGAAGGGCTTGGGGATCACCAGCCCAGCGTTCGCTGTCGTCTTGACGTTCATTTTCGCAGCTGTTGTGGAGTTGTGGAGGTAAGTGGTGAGCCTCCCCGAGTCTACGATGTTGTTTGTTCTGGTGGGGACGCCCTCGTCATCGAAGGGAGCAGCCCCGGGACTTGATGGATCGGTGGGGTCGTCGGTCAAGCTCAGTCGACCCGAGGCCATCTCCTGATTGAGCCTGTCTGTGAAGAACGACATCCCAGCGTCAACGTAGAAGGCAGACGATGCGCCGACGACCTCCTCCATCAGATCGGCTGTCGTCATGGGCCCCAGGACGACATCAAATGCCCCCGGCTGGGCCGGCTCAGCGCGCAACGAACTCCTTGCCACGTCTCCGGCTATGCGACCGATCTCCCTTCCGTCAAGGTCATTGACATCATTGACGACCGTGGCGAATTGCCCAGTGGACTCGCCGTCAGCGAATGCCCTTACGTTCAGGTTGAATGTCGTGCACTTGAATTGACCCTTCGCGCCGCCCGAGGACTTCTGGGTGAGCCTCGTGGTCTCGGCCAATAAGGATCCGGCCACCCTGTTCGCGCCTGCCTGTCTAGCTGAATCGATGGCATCCTTCACAACGGCCGGAAGCTTCCCTTCCTTGGCTGAAACCTTGCCTACCTTGATCAGCCTCTTGTCGTACTTGAACCTGCCCTTCGGGAGGGGCGCATAGGTTCCTCCTGGGGGGCTCGTTCGCGCCATCCTCGCGGCGTCCGCGACAGCCCTCTCGATTGCATTCCTTGAGATGTTGCTGATCACAGAGCCCGCGCGCTTCTCCTTGACGAACAGGAACACTCCGACGGACGTTTCGCGAAGAACCTTTGAGACGGTTATGCCGTTGTTTGAGAACCTTATCATTGACCAGTCCGTTTCCTTGACCTGTGAGACAGCGTCTGTGGCTCCATGTGCTTTCGCGAATTTCACCACGAGATCCACTATCTCCTCAGCTCTCATTGTTGGGCACCTCCTAACCTCACACCTCTGAGACGGATCGTGGGCCCTCCAGTCCAGACTGGCACTCCTTGCATGGGATCGCCCTTTCCACATGTCGCAGCCCAGAACTTCAGGTCATCACCCACAGCGTCCACGGCCTTGAAGAATCCGATCGTCGTCATCTCAATCGCGGGGTTCCTGACAGGGGTAGAAAGCTCTCCGTTCTCTATGAGGTACGCCTCGAGCCCAACGTACTTCTGATTGAACCTCCTGTCGTCGATGTTCCACTCCGTGAAGTTCTTGATGTAGACTCCGTGAGATATTTCGCGCATGAGTTCGTCGAAGCTGTGATCTCCCGGCTCCATGTAGGTGTTCGCCATCCGCACTATCGGCTCTCGGTCGTACGTCATGGCCCTAGCGGCCCCGTTGCTGGAGCCCCCAGTGACAGCGGCCGTCTCCCTGTTCTGTAGGAACTCGTTGATTCTCCCCTGCTTGATCAGATATCTCTTCTTCGCTTTGACGCATTCGTCGTCGTAGAGGTAGAAGCCGAATGACCTAGGAAGGGTTGGGTCATCAACAACACTCACTACAGGAGACCCGACCTCCATACCCAAGGAGGAGACTGACAGATAGCTCTCTCCCGCCTGAGCTGCCTCCCTCCCGAGTATCCTGTCGGCTTCTTGAGGGTGGCCACTCGACTCGTGACAAACCAGCCCCACGACCTCTCCGCCGACCAATAGGTCCACCTGATCTTTGGGCGGCGATACTCCATCAGCCAGCATCCTGCCAATCGAGCTCCCCTCATCCTTCATGATGCTAACGACATCCCAGCTCTCAACTGCCTCCCAACCTCTAGATTCACCTCGCTCGCTCATCCTCTGAGCGCTGCCCTTCTGCGGGTGAGCGCCCACCAGGAAATAGTAGAAGGAACTCCTCGGGACGATACTCTCCACGTCTCCGCCGTCGCTTGTGACTATGCGTTTGTGCGTCGTCGCAATTCCTAGCTCGAAAACCCTGGCCGCCATGTCGGTGCCCTTCAGCTTTGCAGCTTCGACGACAGAACGGTCGGCCTCCTTCAGAAGCTCGATGACCTGGTCGTACTCGACGTTCTCGAACTTTATCCTGGGCTTGACCTCCACCTTCTCCTTACCCGGTTGGTCTTCGCTCACTCTCACCTGAGGAGAGACGAGATATGATGAAGCCCTGCAGCGGGATGCCACATCATCCACCAGCTTGGCCACGCTTGCCTTCGTCAGCCTGTTTGTCGCGCCGAACGCCATCGAGCCGTCGATGATCATCCTGACGGCCATACCTACCTTGTCTATAGAAGATGCGACCTCTGGGATCCCGTTCTTCAGCATCACGCCAGTGCCCTTATCGTATTGGTATCTTGCCTCACAGTAGGATGCGCCGCGCCTCTCTGATCGTTCCAGCGCTGAGGAAAGAAGCTGCCTGATGTCCTGCATTCCGCGTGCGGCCTTCCCTTTGAACCATATTAAGCGTTAAGATTCCCCGGGCCGAGTACACAGCTTTGCTACTCTGTTCTTGTGTTGCGCGCCCGCCTTCCTTGTAAACCCGGGGAAATCGTGAGCGATCGCGCGTCGTCACCTCGACCGCATCATGGCTCTCACTCTAGGCTCCATGACGTACCAGAGCCAATCCGCGAACTCGGCAAGGTTCTTGGTTTGGATATAGACCTCGCCTGGCCCTGTGACCTCAACAACAAGTCCTTCGCCGCTTAGCACGAATTCCTTGAGTCCACCCAATGTCTTGACCTCATAGGAACAGCTGTCCGTGAAACCCACGAGGTGGAAGTTGTCAACCGTGAGCCTCTCTCCCGGCAATAGGTCATGCCTGTCTATCGCGCCAAACGTATTGATGAAAAGATCCCCTGCTCCCGAAGTCTTTATCATGAACAGGCCTTGCCCGAATATTCCCCTCGTAAAGCCCTGCCATTGGATGTCAAGTTCAACGGATTGATGAGACGCTATATACGCTGATCTTTGTATGACGTAGCCCTTCTGGCCGTCCAGCACCAGCTTCTCTATGTCGCCTACTGGCGCTGCGACCAGCCCTATTTCTCCGGGTCCGGTGGAAGCCACGTAATCGTTGATGAAGAGGGACTGACCTCCGAGTATTCCCACCTTCAGGGTGTCAAGGATTCCTCTTCCCCTCGAACGAGTTCTCATTTCGATCGCCGGGCTCATGTAGGACATCGCTCCTGCCTCGGCGGTTATCGCCTCGCCTTGATCCAAGTTGACGACGAGCAAGCTGTATGAAGGCCTGTACTTTATGTCGTACCTCATGCGTCTTTTGTGTGACTTGGGATAATAAGACTTCGAGGCGTTCGCGCTCACGCGCATGGCATCGAAGGGGGACAGCCAGCTGGACCGGCCACGCACGACTGGTCCTCAGAGCAGCAGCCAGATGGCCAAAGAAAGAGCAGCTAGTGACAATCTCAGAAGCAGCGCCTTGAAGCCGAAACTCATCTGCTCGTCTCTCATCTCCATTCTCTCCCGAGCGACCTTGCTCATCAACTTGGGGCCAGCCTCGGCCCCTCCGCTTGGCACCCTTCTCACCGCCCTGTCTCGGCGACCCCGGAAGCCATTAGAGCTCCTAGTCCACACAAGACTGCGCCCTCTGCGAACAGCAGTGTGGAGATCCTCTCCCTGACCGAGGCGGCCTTGAGCGCGGCCCAGAGAGACGAGAGGTCAAGGTGGATTGCGATCAGGAAGTCTGCTCCCAAGATAACTGCGTCGGCTAGGACTATGAGGACAAGTAGCTTGACAACCTGACGGAAGGCGTCCTCGCGTCCGCTTTTGGCCACGGTCGGGTTTTCTCTTGGGCTCTCGGATATGGGCGTTAGAAGGGAGACCGTTCGTGACGAGGACATTCGATTCACGCGGCGTGAACGTCGCCCTGCTGTTGGGACGAGGCAGAGTCGATCGTGCCAGCCACCACCTGCGGCTCCTCGGGGAGGATCCCCTCCGGCCTTCGAATCAGCATTGCAATCATGATCATTCCCAGCATCATGCTCTCAGCCCATATGACATCAAAGGGCAGGAAGGGCTCCAAGTAGCCCTTGTAGAGGTTGACGAGCTTGATGACCACAGCCGAGGCCAGCGATCCGACTAGCACGCCTCTGCTATTCGCGGCTCCGCCGAGGATAACCATAAGCCAGGGCCAGAAAGTCCACCACATCCTGTTGTAGGTTGTGGCCACCACGCCGCCAGTGTAGAACGCATAGAGGGCGCCACAGAGTGCTGCTATAGCCGAGGACACGATCAAAGTCCTAACTCGGTAGCCTGACACGTCCTTCCCCAACGCCTCAGCTGCCGTCTCGTTGTCCCTTATAGCCCTCAGAGTCCTTCCCAACGGAGAGCGGCCGATCCTGTCAACGAATACCCAGACTAGCAGCGCAAAGCCGAGGATCGCAACGCTGGCCAGCGCAAACCTCAGATCACCCGCCCATGCCAGAGGATCTGGAACCTGAACTCCTAGTGACCCTCCGACGAGCTCGTGGTAATTGTTACCTATGACTCTGGCAACTTCGCCCATCGAGAGCAAGGTCATGCCCAGGTAGTCCTCCCTGAGCCTTATGGCCGGGAAGGAGGCCAAGTATCCAAGCAGGCTCCCCACCACTATTGCGAAGAGGATGGACGGGACGAATATCAATAGGCCCATCCCGACATCGCCGGACAGCCGCGAGTTTATCGTGAAGATCACGAGCATGTTGTTGGTTACGAAATCCAACCCCTGTATTCCCATCAACCACGATGCAAGGCGACCTGTGAAACCGCCCACGAGGTATGCGCCTCCCGCTACGAAGAGGACCTTGCCGAAGTTCGGTATCCCGGCGTACCCGAACTCCAAGCACAGGCTGAGGTTTAGAATCAAGTAGGTCGCGAACATGGCCATCAAGTCGAACAGGAACATCAGCTCCGGTGCCATCATTGTTATGCTCTCCTCTTAGTCTGGCCTAGGAGCAACCCAGTGACGCCCTCCGGAACCAGCAGCAGTATCAAACACATCGTGACCAGCGGAATGACGGGTCGATACGGTATCACCCAGTACCCGACTGCACTAGCGAGATATCCAGTTATCAGGATCTCCCCCATGCCCAACGCGAGTCCTCCGAGAATCGCCCCGGAGAGACTTCCGAGCCCCCCCAGTACGCTTGCGCAGAAGATGCTCAACAGGTACATGGTTCCAGTTCCAGGGCTGGTCTGTATCCAGAAAGGCAGCAGGGCTCCTGACACGCTGGCCAGGCCCCCGGAGACGAACCAAGACACCGCATACACTAGTTCTGTGTTCACACCCAGGACGCTGGCCAAGGAGGGATTCTCCACGGTTGCTCTCATTGCCACACCGAACTTGGTCTTGGTCAGCAGTAGGAAGAGAGCGCCGAATAGGAACACGCAGAGGGGATACGAGACGATCAGAACGCCTTGCATACCCATGAGCGAGAAGTCCAAGTTCCTGAGCGAGAAGGCCCTCGAGAATACCATGAAGGTCTCTTGCACCAGGTCTGCGAAAGCGTTCACGATCCCTCCAAAGACCGCCTCCGCTGCAAGCGTTGCCATCATCAGGTGAACCAAGGAGGCTCCTCTCTTGGTGAGGGGCCGTATCGCAAAGAGATACACGCCCGAGGCAGCTATGCCCCCGAGCAGGAACGCTACGGGCAATGAAAGGTAAGGGTTCATCCGAAGCACTCCCGCTATGGCAAGCGCCACGTAGGAGCCGATGCTCACGAAGGAGCCGTGCGAGAAGTTCGGAACCTTAGTTGTGATGTATGTGAGGGTGAGGCCGAGCGACATTAGCGACAGAAGGTTCCCGTACAGGAGAGCGTCTTTGACCAAGGGATCAAGCATCTTGACGAGCCTGCCTTCTACTCGGCCGGAAATAATACTTATATGTGTTTGCTGCGCAACGCTTAAATAAGAGACCCTCTCGAGCACGCAAATAAAAATGTCCTCCGGCAAGGGCGTAATAACCATTGCGGGGACCTCCTTCTCAACTGCAAAGCTCACAAGGGCCAGGGCAATTAGTGCAGTGCCTCCACCGCCGCGTTCGGTCTTCTCAACTGCAAGGATCGCGTGGGCCGTTGCGATCGTGCTTCTCTTGGCTTTCAGCTTCGGCGCTGGATGGTACATGGCACCGAAACCGACTGGTCGGCCGGTACTTACTGGACAGATTCCGGTCGGTGCGATACTCGCCCTGACAGGAGATCTTGCGACATTCGGCACAAGGGAGAAAGCAGCGGTAGAACTCGCAGAGATAGACATCAACGAGTATCTAGCTAGGACGGGAGCCAACTTCACGATCAAAGTCCTGTATGAGGATACAGAGACGAAGCCTGACGTTGCGCTGCAGAAGCTCCAATCCTTGGCAGCGAGAGGCGTGAAGGCAGTTGTCGGACCATTGTCCAGCGGAGAGATCAGGAACATCAAAGGATACGCGGACTCAAACAGGATAGTGATCGTGAGCCAGTCCTCGACCGCGGTTGACCTTTCCGTGCCAGGGGATTTCGTCTTCAGGCTCGTCACGGACGACATCCCTCAGGGCAGGGTGCTGGGCAAGCTTCTGTATGAAGGTGGAATCAGGTACGCTTTCTTGGTCTACAGGGGCGACACATACGGAGATGGGCTGGCAGCTATGTTCAACCAGACGTTCACCTCGCTCGGCGGGAGGGTGCTGGACAGCATCAGGTACAATCCGGACGCGACATCGTTCTCGGTGGAACTAAGCGCGCTGAACCCCAAGGTTCAACAGGCGATCCAACAACACGGTGCGGACAAGGTGGCAGTGGAACTAATAGCGTTCGAGGAGGCAGCTCAGATGCTCATGCAGGCTCAGGACTATGCCGACCTCCTCAGGATAAGCTGGTACGGCTGCGATGGCACAGCGATGAGCAGCAAGATCGTAAGCCAAGCCGGCGCACAGGCAGCTCAAGTAGGGATGCTCAGCACCATATTCACCGTTGCCGCAAATGACAAGTTTACTTCACTTCGCCAGAGGTTGCTGGCAAAGCTGGGCGAAGAGCCGGACGAGTATGCATACCTGGCCTACGACTGCCTATGGGTCATAGCTCTCTCGATGCTGGCAGCAGACCAGTACGATGGCAACGCGATCAGGCTTGCCTTGCCCTATGTGGCTAACTCCTACTTTGGGGCCAGCGGCTGGACCAAGCTCAACGCAAACGGCGACAGAGCGGCTGGAGACTACGCCATCTATGCAGTTGTGCAAGTTGGAGGAACATACGATTGGGTAAAGGCGGCGACCTACAGCGTAGCAACTGACACAATAACGTGGCATGGATAGCTCAGACGCCGCCATGCCCTTCTTTTTCGGAGGTGATCGAACACGCTAAGGGTCGAAGCTGTGACGAAGAAATTCGGCGGAGTCAGAGCGCTCGACGGAGTTTCTCTCGCAGTTGAAAGGGCGAAGATCGCGCTGGTGATCGGCCCCAACGGTAGTGGAAAGACGACTCTGGTAAATGTCTGCGGTGGGGTCTACCGCCCCGATGAAGGACGCGTATTTCTCGATGAAAAGGAGATCACAGGGATGCCCGCCTTCAAGGTGGCCGAGCTCGGGTTGACGAGGAGCTTTCAGATACCGATACCCTTCACGAAGCTCACGGTCCTCGAGAACTTGCTCGTGAGTGCTGGCAATGGGAGCGGCGAGAGTTTCATATACTCATTACTCCCAAGGCTGTGGGCGAGGGAGGACGCGGAGAGAGTTGAGAGATCTATAGCTCTCCTGGACATCTTGTCGCTTAATGGGGTGAGGGACACGCCAGCCGAGAAGCTTAGCGGAGGACAGCTCAAGCTCCTAGAGATAGGAAGGGCACTAATGATGAGGGCCAAGCTGGTGATGCTCGACGAACCCGTGGCCGGAGTGAACCCTGCGCTGTCGCACACCATGTTCGAAAGACTTGTTCACTTGAGAGACAAGATGGATTTGACGTTTCTCATCGTTGAACACAGACTGGACATAGCCTTGAGATATGCGGACAAGGTGTTCGCTATGGCCAACGGGAAGGTGATCTCATCAGGAACCCCAGACGAGGTGGTGAATGATCCATTGGTGATCGAGTCGTACATGGGAGGAGAAGCCGCGTGATAGAGGTCAGAGGCATAACCGCCGGATACGGGCCCCTTCACATAATCTTCGACGTGGACATGACTTTCTCAGACTTGGCTGTGACCTCGGTATTGGGCCCGAACGGCAGTGGGAAGACAACACTTCTGAAGACCGTGTTCGGCCTGACTAAGATCTACTCCGGGGATGTCCGCTTCGAAGGCATAAGCATAGCACAACTGCCGCCTCATGAGATCGCGAGAAGGGGAGTGGCGTACTTACCTCAGACTAGCAACATCTTCGAGAACCTTACCGTGGCTGAGAACCTATGGTTAGCATCATACACGCTTGGCCCGGACTCTTGGGAGGACAGCGTGAATGAAGTCCTCTCCCTTTTCCCGGTGTTGAAGGAGTTCATGAACAAGTCCGCAGGCCTTCTCAGCGGCGGCGAAAGGCAGATGCTGGCCCTCGGGATGGCGCTGGTGAGAAAGCCGAGCGTGGTGATGCTGGACGAACCGACCGCGAACTTGGCTCCCAAGATGATGAAGCAGCTCGTGGGAAAGATAAGGATGCTCAGGGACGACCTCAAGCTCACGGTGATACTCGTGGAGCAAAACGCGAGGCTCGCTCTGGACATTTCAGATTTCACTTACATCATGGCCAGTGGAAGGAAGATCGGAGAGGGGAAACCTTCCGAGTTAGTCGAGAGGCCTGACTTCAGAAAGATGCTTCTAGGGATCGCTCCGGAGCGGCCCTCGTAGTTGAGGTCAAGCGGCGGCACGCTGCACTGCGATAGAACCAGTGACTACAGCGTCCCCTGCCCATCGAGCTGACGCTCAAGTCATCAGCATATATCTTCAGTAGCCGCAGTCACCAACATGGCGAGACTGAAGCTCGGGCTGATCGTGAAGCTGGATCGAGACCCATCGAAGGAGCTTGCCAAGGTTCATGAACTGGGCCTTCTGACTTGCCAAGTATCTTGCTGGAACCCTGGACTGCTGACGGACGACGTAGCAGGATCACTGAAGAAGGCAGCTCGTGACAACTCGGTCGAGGTGACCACGATGTGGACAGGCCTCCCTGGTCTGTACGTCTGGGACTTTGTCGATGGACCAAGCACGATCGGACTCGTCCCGCCTGAAACGAGAGTCATGAGGCTTGAGATCCTAAAGAAGGGGTCAGACTTCGCCAGCGCGGTTGGCGTGGAGAGCGTGACCACCCATGTGGGGTTCATCCCGGAAAACCCGAAGGATCCTCTCTATCCTGGGGTAGTCGATGCGGTCAAGGAGATCGCAAGGCACTGCAAGGCACTGGGTCAAGAGTTCTGGTTCGAGACGGGCCAAGAGACGCCGACTACGCTCCTTAGAACTATAGAGGACTCTGAAGCCGACAACCTCGGAGTGAACCTAGACCCTGCCAACCTCATACTATATGGCAAGGGTAACCCGGTCGATTCCTTGGATGTGATAGGAAAGCATGTCAGAGGAGTCCACGCGAAGGACGGCCTGTATCCGACAAACGGGAGACAGCTGGGAAAGGAAACGGCCTTGGGAAAGGGCAAGGTCAACTTTCCTGTGTTCGTGCCGAAGCTGAAGAAGCTCGGCTTCAGAGGGGCGCTCACCATAGAGCGGGAGATATCAGGTCCTCAACAGATCAGGGACATCAAGAGAGCGATCAAGATCCTGCGGCCGTTGTGCTAGACGACTGGGCTCCCATCTAGGATGTCAATCTAGAACGGGGCGGATCGGGTTGCCTCTGCGGCACTGGCAGTCCTACCGTCGGATCTACGATGACCGCCACTTGAGAGCTTAAGGCACTCAGGGTCCGGGGACAATCGCTTCACGAATGCTCTGCGATCAACCCCAACGGCGCAGGTATCGAACATGAGGGAAGATTCAACGAATTCCAATTGAGTACGATATCCCATTCTTTGGGCAAGATTCAACGCACTTCCCGCATCGAGTGCAATCTGTGGAGGACCCTATGGCCTTGACATCGCTTATTCCCATGGGGCAGGATTTCAGGCAAGCCCCGCAGTTGACGCACGTTTCTGAATCAACTCTCATGGACACGGCTGAGGCTCTGTTGAAAGCTCCGAAGATGGCGCCCATCGGGCAAAGGTACCTGCACCAGACCCTCTCAACGAAGAGGACGCCAGCCATCACAATAAGAAGGGTGGCGGCGTGAACCCACACCCCGAAGGGTATCGGACTCAGACCGCCAATGAACACGTAGGGAAGGGCGCCGAACAGGCTCCCGGAAGGGCAGTACCTGCAGAATACAGTCTCCGTCGTTACGTAGGCCGCGACTAGCGCGATGCCCAGAACCGCGAACTTTGCCCAAGGTATCGTTCTGAGCTTGACCTTTCCCTTGTTCAAGATGCCAACGATGTCTTGGAATGCCCCGAAGGGACAAAGCCAGCTACAGTATGTTCTGCCGAGAAGGGCCGAGAACAAACCAATGGTTCCGCCTGCATAGAGGGGCACGACAGAAAGGGCCACGAAGTGCTGAAGGGTTCCGAAGGGACAGGCGAACATGGCAAGAGGACATGCGTAGCAGTAGAGTGCCGGACACACGACGCCGATCTTGAGAGCAGCAGTGAACCCCAAGTTCAGTCCCACGAAGCCGAGAACCTGGGTTATGTTTCTCAAGTTGGAGAGCTTCAGAGCGATGGATCACCCAATGCCAACGCACGACTGACAGAGGAAACGGACGAAGGCCTGAACCGTCCCATACTGTGAGGTGAAGCCAAGTGCAATGGCCGCTAAGGACAGACCTGTGAGAGCTATTGGCAGGATCATTCGTTGCTCCTTATGCAATGGAGTAGGACTTGGAGGGGGAGGAATGGACAGCGAGGGCCCTTCGGTGGGTGGTGGAGGGGGTGGGAGCAGAGGCTGAGCGGGCCTTCTGAACTTCAGATACCAGACTGCGCCAATGACCGTAAAGACAGCGACGGCGGTTGCGCCGACCAGAAGCCAAGGGAATGGCGCTTCAATGGTCAGCGTGAGCTCCGCGCTCTCAGAGGGGAGCCTGGCCAGGTCGCCCGCGTAGAGGGCCTTGAACTTCCAAGTGCCATCCTTGTCCGGCGTGAAGGTCATGCTGAAAGCTCCGCCAGAGCCAGTTGTAATCGCCTGCGCGGTGGTCGATCCATCAGGTCTTGTCACCCTGATAGACAACGGAACTCCGCTTGCGCTCGGGTTGAACGAGCCTGTCAGGGTGACGGAGGAGCCCAGGTCAACAGAGGAAGCCGAGATGGACAAGGTCATTTGGGTCGCCACCCTTGAAGCCGTGAGCGCGACCTCTGGACTCTCAGCGGGCAACTGACCTAGTCCGCCCGCATACGAAGCCCTGAATCTCCACGCGCTTTCTCTGTCTGGGCTAAACGTTGCGCTGTAGCTTCCTCCTGAGCCCGTTGTCGCCGTCAGCGTCGTGATTGAGGCATCGGGTCCAGTTATCCCAATGGTGATCAGCGCACCCACGACAGCAGGGCTTAGTGCTCCTGAAATCGTTACCGTTGTCCCAACGTTGATAGACGTGGCAGAGACTGAAAGTGTCAGCTGAGTTGCCGTGCGGATCACAATCAACGGCTGTATCTCAGACCTCAGCATGGTCACGCCCGGATCTCCTACGTGCATGTGACGTACTACCCCCTCTCCGTCGACTATGAAGAGGGTTGGAATCGCGGTCACTCCGTATTGGCTCGATGATATACCCAACGTGTCTCTCAATATTCGCCAAGTGATCCCGTAGTCAGTCCTGAATTGCCTGAGCCTTTCCACGGTATCATAGTCAGGGTCAATTGTGATCGACACTATGATGAAGCCGCTGGGGAACTCCGTTGCCAGCTCCTTAAGATGGGGTATTGCTGCCTTGCATGGGCCACACCAAGTAGCGAAGAAGTCGATCAACACCACGTTGCCTCTCTGGCCCGAGAGGGTGAACGAGTTACCGTCGATGTCGGACAGGGTGAAGTCAGGGGCTGGCTGGCCGACCGTGGCAACGGCCGGGCTGAGTGCCAGAGCAAGAGCCAATAAAGCTCTTGCAGCGCTCGGCAAACGAGCTACGCCCATCAGGAGTGCAGATGGTCTTGGGGCTTAAAAGACTTGCCTGAGCGAAAGGCCTCTCATCCCAGGAACCAAGGCCATCTTTGCACTCAGTGATGTTCTGGCAGATTGTCAATGAGATTGGGGTTTCCTGAGTGCTACCGCGACTGCCCTGCCTGCATTCAAGAGAAGTATCGCGACGACAACGAGAGATGATATGATCCAAATCGAAGCTTCGGTGTATGACCTAGCCATCGACAACGCGAGCGGGATGGCTGAAAGCAAGAAGGGCGAAATCAAGACTAGGACGGCTAGGGTCAGGGAGGAGACAGCGCCGTATCGCTCAGGCAGGATGATCGGGAAATGCTTGACTCGGGATACCAAGGTCAGAAAAAGGACGATCATCATAAGCTCAAGAATGGTTGCCCACCATGGTGAGAGCAGGGCAAAATCCATGCCCACTTGGTCCCAGGCAAGCGGCGAGAATATCGGCACCACGTTGTCAACGAAATCGGCAACCACATGCGACATCAATGCGAGATAGTAGGGTACCGCTCTGGATCTTTTCGTCCACAGAAGGGGCAACGATCCAAGCGTGAGTAGCAGCGGAGAGTGCAGGATCCCGTGATGTCCCAGTGGATGGCCGAACGGAAGCGGGGAGAAGTAGTCGATGTCTGGAGCAGCGCCCAATAGAGCCGCTAGGAAGCCGTCGCCCTCGCCTTTCAGCCCGAGCCACCTGAACGCAGCAAACCCGACTGCGTACCCCACGAGAGCGTGCACTAGTCCGAACATCCGTTTCGCTGTGTCTCCGAGGAGGCACCTCGCATGGGGGCCTAGATAATCTTAGCTACTCCAGCTGCAGAAACAAGGTTCTCCACGAACGTACAGCTCCCTAAGGCTTTCCGCATGACCATGGGTTGTCAGGTCATATCTCCACAGGCGCAGAACGCCTCATGAAGCAACCCATAGAGATCCTCAAAACCCCGTTGGGTCACAGAGGAAACCCTTACCACTCTTTGGGACCAAGGTATCTTCCTGACAACGTCAACGAGGACGGCCGCGATCTCAGATGCTGAACCCTTGCCTTCCCTATCTACCATCGAACTGAGGTAGTCCGCGTCCGAGAGCATCCTCGCAAGGTCGCCCCTTGAGGGGAGATCTGACTTGCTCGCCACTATGACTATCGGTACGTTTAGCCTGACCCTTACGATTGCTGAATGGGCCAAGGCTGACGCCACGTTAGCGGGATCCGCCATGAGAGAAGGATCCAGCAGGAAGACGCCAACGGTTCTTGCGACCTTGTTAAGCTCGCTGACCAGCCCAGGCCCCGAAGGGTGAAAGACGAAGAGCTCTATCTGGCCCGGAGTGTCAAATACTACGAACTCATTCTTGAGGTGGCTCAAGTCTGAGACTATCCTCTTGGATTTGACAAGCATCAGCTGAGCTGCTCTGAGCATGGCCCCATTTGGCCCAAGTTTTTCCTCCCTCATCAATGCGTCGACTGACACGAGCTTCCTGATGTCCCATGCCGGCTCATATGGAGTCACTTCCGAACCGGGGTCCAAGTTCACCACGCTAGCATCGATCTCTCTTCGCCTAAGCCAAGAGGCGTAGCCGTAGGACAGTTGTGTCTTGCCCGACCCGGCGGTCCCCAGTACAAGAATCTGCATCATGGAGAGCGATATCTTCTTGCTGACTCAGATATTAACCTGAGGCTGGGCTCTCAGGTGGGTTTCGGAAGCTTGGAACGATAGTCAGGCTCAGCGTAGCATCGGAGGATCTTACCAACGAAGAAAGAGTGAATGCTCCCCGACCTATAGAAAGGCTTGATCCGGCCTGACATTGACCCTTTCGTTATGTCGAGTTGACATAGCACGGAGCACTCGAAGTGAGCCACGCACTGCTTTACTATGGGAGACTTGGTCGACCTAGCCTTGACCGCCGTCAAGCCGGTATCGGCGAACTTGTCTACGCTTCTGCCTGATTTCGTGCCGCAGAAGGAGACTGCCTGCTCCATCCCCTTTCTCGGAACATTGACCGTAAAGTCCCTTGTTCGCTGAATCAGGCCGTAGGTGAACCTGGAGCGCCTTACGATGGCCGTAAAGGTCGGCACGTTCCAGACAGGCCCCACGAATCCCCAGCCGATGGTCATGGGGTTGGGCCTCCCCTTAGGATCAACTGAGACCAGAAGTAGTCCTGGATCCCGAATAACATCGGAGACAGCGTGGAAGAGTTCGTAGGGATCGATGCCGACTTTTCTCATGCCGCTCCCGCGGAGTCCGAGTCATATAAGGTTGGCCACGCTTCCGTTTCAGCTCTTCGGGGCTATCCGGATTTGGAGGGAGTTGATGGGATCTGAACTCAGCAGATCGCCCGAGGAACTGCTGTTACGGAAATGGAACGTGCGGTTCCTTCTGATACCAGTAGGCGACGCTGGAATAGTCCGCCTCGATTTCGTCGAACTCACCGTGGTGCACGCTGACCTCAAGGTTCCTTGAGAAAGGAATCGGGTCCAACACGTGGAACCTGTAAGCTGAGAACGTTGCCCTAGTGACATCCTTTGTGGTGAGGCCGTGGAACGGGGCTGTGAACTCGCCGGTCCTAAAGTACCATCCTGAAAGGAAGTAGTCCTCGGTTCCGGTTGAGCCATATGCTATCTTTCCGTCAGCCACCATGGAGAAGTTCCCCTCAAGGAAGCTCAACCCTTTGGTCTTATCTGCGCCCTCGGCCGAAAGGAGCACGCCGACCAGCTGACCCGAACCCTTTGCCTTGAGCACGATGTGAGGCTTGCCCTGGATGGTCGGGTTCTGTCTGTTGAAGGCCGCGTGAAACCTGAGATCCTTGCTGGTTGTGGGCTGGCCGCTGACCCCAATCATGTAGTAGAATGACTTCACGTCCTCGGGACCAGGGTTGTGAACCTCGACCCTGGCCTTCCTGAACGGCATCGAGAAGTAGCAGTAGTACCCGCCGCTGGTCATGCCGGCCGGGAGGGCAGCGTGATCCTTGATCATGGCATGTCCTGAGCCGAAGAAGTCACACATTGGAACGTCAATGCTCGGCTTCCTCTCCTTGTCCCAGTAGGCCTTGAGCCTGATGTTGCGCAACATCTCTCCTTCTGGGACGTTGAGCGTCAGCCACATGCTCACCATCGCACCGGGCCTTTCGATCTTAGCCATCTCGACAGTAGATCTTGCTGGAAGGGGATACCAGTCAGAGAATCCCGCCTTGGTCTTATGTGTGCTGGATATGTATGAGGGCCTTCCCTGTACCTTTCTCGTGAGATGGTCCAGCATATCGGGATGGGGCATCGAATCATATATAAGGCGTTCAACGATGCGCGCCCTCATCAGTGCCAGATGAGCCAAGGGCAGCGAACGAGGGGCAAGCTGGCCTCGAGGGAGAAACGACTCGGAAACAAGTTACAGGACATCAAGGCGCTTGCCTTTGATTTTGACGGCACGATAGTGGACTCCGTGGACTACTTGGTGCGAACGTGGCATGATGCAGCGAAGTCCGTGGGCATAGAGGTGGATGTGGACTTGAAGCCTCTCATCGGTATGACTGGGCCGGAAATCCTCAAACTGATCTCGGGCGGGAACATGGGTTTGGCGGAGAGAATCATGAGTATGAGGAGGGAGCTTTTTGATGCCAAGCGTTTCGTGAAGAACGTCAGGGTTTTCCCCGATGTTGTGCCAGCCTTGATCTGCCTCAGGAAAAGAGGCTACGGGCTGGCCCTTGCGGGCTCAACTGCGTCGGAAAGGCTCAAGGAGAGGGCTTCCGCCCTTGGGGTTGACGAGCTTTTCGATATCATAGTCGGAGGAGACGAGGTGAAGGGCAGCAAGCCAGCACCTGATCTCATCATGGAGGCTGCAAATAGGCTCGGGATCGCAGTTGAGAGTATGGTCTACATCGGAGATACCAGCTATGATGTCGAGGCTGCTCATAAGGCAGGAGCAATAGCCATACTAGTGCTGAGGCACGGGCAGAAGTATACTGGTCCCGCTGCCGACATCACGGTGAAGAGCTTGTCGAGATTGCTGGATCTCCTACCTAACCATGTCTGTCGAATAAGTCGAGCCTGAGAACAGTGAAAAGCGAGCCGGAACGAGAAAGGGATCATCTATGGCTAGTCTCGGGTATAGGTCTCCGAAGTCTTATATCGGTCCGAAACGCAACCATCTGCATGAAGGGAGGGACATCGAAAGTCGCCGTTCTTTTCGCCGTAGTGACTCTCCTAACCGTAATGGTTCCACCAGATGTCATCGTCAGATCAGCACCAATCACGGTGAGCCCTTCGATAGTCGCGGACGCGGCCGTTTCGGAGCGATGGCCGGATGATAATTGGGGCGACCTTGACTATCTCAGGGTTCGGAGTTCGAGCGTTGTGGGCGAGCTGGACTGCCGATCCTACATAAAGGCCGACTTGAGCTCTATAGCACCTGGCGCAAAGGTGGCTGCAGCTAGCCTCAAGTTGTACGCATTCGACCCACCGAGCGCATCTCGAACCTACCTGTGTTGGAGGGCAGTGGGTTCATGGAACGAGATGTCGATCACATGGAACACGATACCAAAGGTCGACTCTACCATCGGATACGACTCCACAAGCGCAAGTGTCGGCACCTCAGCGGGCTGGGTTACCTGGGATGTCAAGAACACTGTGCAGAAATTCCTAGCACGCGAGCTAGCGACTTATGAACCGAACTATGGATGGTACGTGAGAGACCAAAGCGAGGGTAGCGCGACCACCTACTTCACGGACTTTCGATCCCGCGAGTATGCTGACGCTAACTACAGGCCCAGGCTGGAAATAGACTACTATGCGCCTGCGCTCTATCTGGACTTGTCTGCGAGCACTGTGGCTGCTGGTAACTGGGTCAGGATGACTGTCACCAGGAAGGACTTCGACGGAAACCTGATAACCAGAGGTGTTCTGTACGTGGATCTGTCCTCCACTTCAACATCGCCGAACAGGAAGTTCTCCTACACTGCTGGAGGGGCTACGATCACGACAGTTGCCATACTGAATGGCGCAAGCTCGAGGGATTTCTGGTACTACGACGACAAGGTGGGCACGCCAACGATCGGTGTCAGTACCGACGACTACCCGAACTACGGAGGCGACTCAGAACCGATTCAGGTGGCGCCTGGGCCGCCGAATGCTCTTGACCTGACTCCTCCAACCGCCACGATAGGAGCCGGAGGCCAAACCACCTTCACAGTGACTCTAAAGGATGCCTTCGGTCAGACGACCACTGCTCCATCTGCAGTCGTCGTAACACTAGCAACGACCTCTCCCCAGGGCAAGTTCAGGACAGTCGGTACCACAACTCAAATAACATCCATCACCGTCGCCGTGGGACAGAGTTTTGGGCGGTTCGACTACTATGACATACAGGGCGGGACTTGTACGATTACGGTCGTGTCGGCCGGACTGGCCTCCGATACAGCGACCGTCACCGTCATACCGGACAACAACCCGCCCACAACGACACTGTCGGTTGGCACTCCCAAGTACACCTCGGGAACTACGATGTATGTTGCAGCTTCGACCCAATTTACCCTAAGCCCGGTAGACGCTGAGAGCGGCGTGAAGGAGACCAAGTACAGGGTCGACGGGGGCGGCTGGACCATATACTCGGCGCCTTTCACGCTAGCGGCGTACTCCCAGGGTTCTCACACGATTGGCTACATGAGCACTGACAATGCGCTGAACAACGAAGCGGAGAAGACCTTCACTGTCTACCTAGACAAAGTTCCGCCTTCAGTGAGCTTGGTGTCGCCAAGTGGCTCGGTCTGGGTGACGTCTCTAAGCATAGTGTTCCAGGCCACTGTTACCGACCCCGGCGCGGGAATCTCCTCAGTAGAGCTGATACTCGACGGAGCCAGTCAGGGAGAGATGCTGCCGGGCTCGGCGTACAGCAAGACCTTGACAGTGTCCGAGGGCGCTCATGCGTGGACAGTCCGTGCCACTGACGCGGTCGGAAACGTCGAAGAACCGTCGGCAGCTTCCGCGACCATCAGGCTAGATACAACGGGCCCTTCGATCTCAGGAGTGGCGATCGCGCCGTCCTCGCCTACGCACGGGGAAGTTGTCACGGTCTCTGCGAACGTGGAGGATCCCGGATCTGGCGTGCAGACTGCGGTCTTGAAGTACTCCATGGATGGCACGGCATGGAATACCGCAGCGTTTAACCCGATCTCGGGCAGCCTATATCAAGGAACGATACCGGGGCAGAATGCCTTCTCGACTGTGCACTACTACATCGAGGCGACCGACAGGCTGGGGAACCGAACCACGAGTCCTTCAGCATCATACTCGGTTGGCATCCCGATGCTGTGGCTGATTGGGGGTGGGGGGCTCTTGCTGGTTTTGCTCGTCCTGCTGCTGTTGAGGTCGTTCATGAGGCCTAGCCCCACGCCCTATCCATCGCCTCCGCCTCCCACGTAGACGGCCGCCCAAGTGCGCCCGACCGCGAGTGAAAGTCTTTTGAGCCTGCTCCTTGGCTAGCCGTGCATGAGCATTCTTGAGGAACTCTCGTCAATAGGTTCCTCCGTGGATCCCGTCATCAGGGAGTACCTTCTCAGGGGCTCAAGCGAGGAGTTTCGCGAGATCCTGCTGCACCAGGTTGAGGCCGGCGGGAAGAGGTTCAGGCCTGCACTGGTGATGCTGGCCTGCGAAGCCGCAGGTGGCACAAAGGACTCAGCGCTCAGGGTAGCAGCGGCAATGGAGCTCGTCCACAACTACTCGCTCATCTTCGATGATATCATAGACAGGGGAGAGCTGAGAAGGGGCAAGCCTACTACCAGGAAGAAGTACGGCGACGCGATGGCATTGTTAGCAGCTCTGCACTACAGGGAGGCGATAGATCAGGCGATAGACGAAGGCCCCAGGCCGACCGAACTTCACGAGCTGATCTGTGGGACGATCAAGAAACTCGTCGAAGGAGAGAGGGTTGATGTCCTGTATGAACAGGCCGGGCGCGACGACGACTATGTCAAGAGGACAAGGCTGGCCGAACCGAGTTGGGACACCTACGAGAGGATAGTCACAAACAAGACGGCTTCCCTGATGGCAGCTTGCGCTGAAGCTGGGGCGATGGTGGCTGGCGCTTCGGGGGGAGTAAGGGAAGCATTAGGCCTGTATGGCGGGAAGGCGGGCGAGGCCTTTCAGATCATGGACGACTTGTTGGATATCTTCGGGGAGGAAACGAAGCTAGGAAAGCGCGTGGGAAAGGACATAGAGGAACACAAGCTTGGAAATGCAGTGATACTACTCGCGCTTGAGGAACTCGATCGTGAGGGGGGGAGGCAGCTCCTGGCAATCCTCCGCAAGAAGAGGTCATCCCGCAGGGATGTGAGCCGAGCCATAAGACTTCTCGAGGCTACAGGTTGCAAGGAGAGAGCCCTCGCGCTGGCAAGGGAGAGGGTTGAGATGGCCAAGAGGGCGCTCGGAGCGTTGCCCGATTCAGAGGCAAAGAGGAAGCTCATTGCCATGGCGGAAGCGTTCGTCAGTAGGGAGTTCTAGGATCGCCTCGTTCTGGACTCCGTTCGCGCATCAGCCGTGAAGGAATTCGTACTATTCTTCGAGCTCCTCTTCCCTCATTTCCTCTATTATCCGGTCCCTCTCTTCCTCGCTCTTGAGCTCCTCCGCGAACTCCTCTATCTGGCCTGACTCCGAGAAGTACTTCACTATCAGCGAGTCGCCCTCCTTGACCTGGAAGGTGCTGTGAGCTGGCCTGACGTGCCACTCCTCGCCTCTCTTGACCGCGAGCACGACCGCTCCGTAGTTCTCGTAACCCAGGTCCTTGATCTTCTTGCCACGGTCCTCCTTCCCCAGCTTGATGATCGTCATCCGCTCCTCACTCTCTTGAAGGACGTCCGCTATGATTCTGTGCGGCTCAAGGCCGTGCAAGATCACTTCGGCGATTTCCCTAGCTGCGTCAGATATCCTCTCGCCTGCCATTGCTATCTGCAGTATCGCTGCCCTCTCCTTGGGCTGAAGCTGGGCAGACGATGCGATCTCCTCCTCGAACTTGACGAGCATGTGGTCAATGTACTCCTCGATCTCCACCACATGCTGCGCGATGTCTTGGCTTGACGTGAGCAAGGCCGTGTACGCCAGATCCACTATGAAATCTGAGAAGTTCAGCAGGGAGGCCAGCCACTCCACAAGAGTCTTATGAAAGGCTGGGACACCAGCCTCGAGCGAGGGTTGCTCGGTAAAGCCTACGATCTGCCTGAACCTCCTGAGGTTGCCCAGAAGCCCCACAGTGAACAGCGTGTCCTCTCCCTTCAATACGAACCTCGGGTCGGGCTCTATGAACCACTTGTCCCCCCTCCTGAGAAGAAGAACGTTCAACGCTGTCCTGAGCTTCTTGAACACATCCCCTAGGGACTTACCATCGGCCCAACTTCCTTGGGCCACCTTCATCCTGCAGACTGCATTGTCCAGTCCTGTGAGCCCCACCGGGAACTGCACGGTCAGCTTCGACTTGGAGACCCTCGCGATCTCCTCGGCCTCGTCACTGATCTTCCCCATGGATATGGCAAGCTGGTAGACGCTCACGATCTCCTCAGCCTCATCAGGGCTCCTGGTCGCGAGTGCAGCGTGCATCATCAGGTTGAACTTCAGCCTGCTCATCTCGGTCCCGAGCCTGAATATTTCATCCCCAAGCGTTTGGTCCCCGTACAAGGCGGAGTAGTATGCTAGGTCAACCATGATGCTCGAGATGTTCTTCATCCTCTTGAGCGCTTCCTTCACGGGCAGAGGTCTGTACTCCACCCTTGGTCGGGTTTTTTCCAATCTTAGTCAGATCGTGCGCTTGGCAACTCGGCGTTCTCGTTGATAAGCATTTTCGCCTCAGTCAACTCAGGAAACGGCGTCCAAAATGCGAAGGAACGATGTTTTCCTTAAATTTCCTTGAAATGCGGACAGGCGAGGAAAATGGCCCTCGGCGAGGCTTCGACGAAGTTCGCTAGCGTGTTGAAGCAGTCGTTGTTGTCCCTCAGCGTCAATATCGGAGGACTCGCCGCGGGGCTGATCATAACGAGCAACCTTGAGGTTGTGCGGAGGTCGCCTTGGACCATCATGGCGTACCCAGCCATCTTGAGCATGAGGGGGACAATAGGCGGAGTATTCAGCGGGCACTTCAGCACCGGGCTACACTTGGGCAACATGAGGCCTCGTTTCCTCGGAAACACGGATGAGTACTACGACCTGATAGCCTCCCTGTTGACCCTCAACGTGATCGCGAGCGCGTTCCTTTGGATGATAGCCGCGATCGTACTCAGCACAATGGGTGAGCAACCGCTTCCGTTGCTGGTTACCTTGATTGGCACGACAGGCTTGGGGGCCCTGACAGTGACTCCAATCTCGACAAAGGTGATCTCAATAGGTTACAGGAAGGGCATTGATCCGGACATACTTTCCTACCCTGTGGAGTCAACCCTTGCTGACATCGTTGTGACTGCATGCTACGTCCTCTTGCTGTGGACGGAGACCGCCCTGGGCCATGTCGGCTGGCTGGTCATCGGCGCGTTCGACATTCTCTATTTGATGCTTGTCATCGCGCTCAGCGTGCAGAGGAGAGAAAGACCCGGATTCGTCTCGATTGTGAAAGAATCTGTCCTAGTACTGGTGATATCGTCGATCCTGGTGAACATAACGGGTATCTTGCTGGTTAGCGTGAGTAGCGCGATAGAGAAGGTCAGGCTGATATACATGGTGTACCCAGCGATCATAGATACCGTAGGTGACGTGGGGTCAATAGTCGGGTCAATGGTCACAACCAGGCTGGCTCTCGGAGAGCTCAAGGCAACTTTCGGCAACATGACAAGGATGCTTCCGGAGCTTGGAGGTTCTTGGCTCGCGTCCGCGGTCATGTTCCAGATCTACGGTTTGGCCTCATGGGTGTTCTTTGGGGGACTGGGCATCGCAACGCTGGCTAGGTTGTCCCTGGTCTTGTTTACAACCAACGTGATAGCAGCCCTTGCGATAGCCATCGTCTCGCTGACAACAGCCATTCTGACCTACACTAGGGGGTTCAACCCGGATAACTTCGTGATCCCCATCGAGAGCTCTCTTGCCGATAGTCTGACGACATCGGCGCTTTTGCTTTCCATCGTGGCGCTTGGGCTGGAGTAGTATCGCGGCGAGGGTTTCTGTGTCGCATGACTTAATAACCATCCTGAACAAAGCCGAGCTCCATGGAAGGAGAACGGAGACGACCCTTCTTCGTTACCCTCCTCGCTGTTCAGTACGGTTTGGCCGGACTGGGCAATTTGACAGGTCTTCTCTACGTAGCGTGCGCTGCGGTCGGCGCAGGAAACTTTGGGCTATACGTTATGCTGAACACGGCGCTCTACTGGATTGTGGCCCTGGCAGTGGGCGTCTACCTTTTCGCAACCGCGAAGGGCCTATACGACATGAAGGGATACGGCTGGAAGCTCGCGCTCATAGGTTCGGTCTTCTGGATGATTGTTTCGGCGATCGTCTTCCTCGCGGCGGTCTTCTTTGCTGATCAGTACTTTCAAGTCATACAGCCGCCTGATGTCCGACCAATGGTTCAGCAGATGCTAGCCGAGTTTTCCGAACTCATCGATCCGGGCATGATGAATACGTTGATGGAGACGATCCAAGGTCTGGTGTCGGTGGCCGCGTTTGGGATCGCAGGGATCTACTATCTGGTCAAAGGCTTCTTCCTGTTCAACGCGGTTTACAACGGCATAGTAACAGCATATCTGGTCAAAATCAGGCGCATGTTCAGGGAGCCCGCCAAGGCCTTGGGGATGCCTCAGGAGACCCAGGCGGCGCCTCCCCCGCAAGGAGGCTAGCAGGAGCCCAGCTTGGGGCGCCATTCCTCCTTAGCCTTCCGCCTCGGAGTCTTGCAGGCTATCTCACGGGTTACAGCGGCAAGCCAAGTCAGCACGCATGCTGGAGAGAGGCTGATCGGTTCGAACCGAAACATCGGAAACGGGCATGGATTGCTGAAGAAGAGAACCAGCCGACTTCCGAATCCCGGTGAATCCGCTCCTTGTCCGATTGATCCGGCCTCTCGCTCAGGGGGGCGCTTCAGGCCTAGCTCTCCTCTCGCCAGCCTTGAGATCAGCCCGTCAGAATTCTTCTCTAGGAAGCCACAGAGCCCCCTAGCTCGCCAGGCGCGGGTTCTGACTGAACCTTTGCTCCTGAAGCGCTTGAACACCCGAACGGCAAGGCCTGCAGGCTCCCCGACTGGGCTCCGCTCTGCTCATCTTTGCTCCATGAGAGTGAGACACACGGCTGGCGGCCTCCCGAGGATCCTCCGGGTATTCCCTCATATGACGGATGTGTCCGAATGACCCTCTTGGTCGAGCGAAATACGGCAGAAAACGGGCTTTCTGGGGGTATGTTTTTGTCACCAAAATCACTGTCTGGAGCCGCATAAGCGATAAATAGCCTCTAGAGGCGCCATATCGCAAGAAAAGGCATGACAGCAGTGAAGGGAGAAAGGGCCGGATACATAACCAAGAGCGCAGTCAAGGAGTTCTTCAAGAAGCACAACAAAAGGGTCGCTGCAGACACGCTTGATGCGATGAACGGCGTGGTCGAGTGCGTCCTGACCAAAGCGATCGAGAGAGCCGAGAAGAACAAGAGGAGTACAGTTCAGCCGCAGGACCTCTGAACTCAGCTTCTCCTCTTCTCCTCCTTTTTCTGACCCCGTGGGGCCGATGTTTGCTAGGTCGAGCTATGTGGGGCCATGCCTCCTTGATGTTAGAAGCCTAATCTGCTTGACGTTCGGAGCTCAGCAAGCCGCTGGTAGTAATGCCTGTCGAATCTCTCCAGCTCTTCGGGCATGGAGGACCAGGCCTGTGCTGTGCGCCATATCCTAGCATGGTGCTGTAGCGCCTTGTCGATGTGCTCGCTCGATGGCACGATGTTGTGATATCCCGGTAGACCCATTGAGCCGTAGTAGCACCAAGCTCCGACTGAATTGCTGATCTGATGAGCACTCACGGTGTATCGGAGGAACTCGTCCAGTTCGAGCCCATCTCGGCCCGCTTCCCCGCTCAACACGTAATCGGCGTACGCGTAAGCGAACGGCAGGTGCACTCTACAGGTGCCATGGGGCTCAGTGCTTGAGTGGAGGTAGAGCAGGCGGTCACCCAGTATTGCCCTGGCTCGTCGCATCATGTGGTATGCGGGGCGGAAGTCCTCTCTGTGCCCGCACCAGCCATCAAAATATAGGCCGTCAACGCCGTACTCCCGAAGAACCCGCTCCATTTCCGCGAAGAGGTCCGGGGCGTTTGAGTAGAAAGGGCTGAGGTAGACGACGAACTTCATCCCTAGGCGCCTTGCCTCATCGCGCACTCTTACGAATTCGTCCATGTTGGCAGGAACGGGATGGTCGGTTTCCCAGGGTTTGGGGTGCTCGTAGGTTGCGCCCGGTGGGTTCTCAGCCCATTCGGGCGCGTCAGCGGCCCAAGCCTCGTGAACGGTGAACACCTTGCAGTACTTGGCGTCACCATGTATGATCTCATTTGATGGGTAAGGCTCCTTTGCGCTGCCCTCATGGGCTATTGATTCGAAGTACCTGTCCGCATTTCGAGCCCTGGGAGGACACGAAGAAACCCACAGCTCGTCCCACCTGGCCAGGTGCGCAAGGAGCGACCAGCCCTGTGATTCGGACACTTGCAGCTCGGTGGGCCGCGCGGGAATGCCGAAGAAGCCACAGCCCCCCAGTTGATCCAAGAGAAGCCTGTTCCCCTTGACTTCTTGAGAATACTCGGGCCTGAAGTGTCCCTCAAACCTCAGCCGAATGTGTTGCTGCGGGGCGAAGACGATCACGGAGTCGCCTTGAATTGTCATCCTTAGGCCATTGCCTTGGAAAATGCAGCGAAACGGAGTCTGGAGGGTCATCTCCCAAGGCGCCAAGTGGGGGGGCAGTTGACAGCTGAGCATCGGCCTGTTCACTCCAATCCTCTGGCTGACTGCCAGTTGGCCTGCTCTCCCAATGGAAACGTGTGCGCCTGGTGTAAGAACATCAAACCCTCGATCGTGGGCTTCAACTTTCTCGATTCCCATCCCCATTACTACTTCGTCGCTCGTCTCATAGGTCAAGTGAGGTCGGATGGTTGAGGACACGATGCCGTTAAGCCTTTCGCAACGACAATCGCGCACTTGGGGGGAAGCGCTCCGGGCCTATGATGAACATCTGCGTACCATTCACAGCTGTCCAATCAGCAAGAGAAGATAATGGGCCGCTTCGGGACTAGCCATTGGTCAGACTCAGGCGACTTGTGGACTACTCCAATGTTTATTATGCCGTTTTGAACAATCAATTCAATGCTTCTGGAGGTTAACGACCTACACGTCGAAGTCAAGGGACGCGAGGTCCTGAAGGGAGTTAGCCTCACCGTCGGTCGAGGTGAGTCAGTGATATTGATGGGCCCGAATGGTTCAGGCAAGAGCACCCTAATCCACGCGACGATGGGCCACCCCGAATACAAGATCACTCAAGGATCTGTCCTCTTTGAGGGAAAGCCCCTAAGCTCAATGACGACGGACGAGAGGGCGAAGCTTGGGATTGGCGTGTCGTTCCAGGTGCCTCCAAAGGTAAGGGGCGTAGCGTTGGGTAAGCTGTTCTCCGAGATCAGGTCGTGGCAGCAAGGCGACGGTGGATCGGCCGAACGCTACGCTGAACTCCTGAAATGCACGGAGCTGGTAAGTAGGGACCTCAACGTTGGGTTCAGTGGAGGGGAGATGAAGAGGGCGGAGCTGCTCCTGCTCCTCGCGCAGAGGCCGTTGTTGTCCCTGATCGACGAGCCGGACTCAGGAGTCGACGTGGAGAGCATTCAGCTTGTTGTGAAGGCGATAGAGGAGCTGCTGAAGCCGCGGGACTCTGACCCGGCAGACAGGCCATCGGCTCTGATAGTGACTCACCAAGGAGCGATCGGCAGGCACCTGAACGCATCGAGGGCATACATCATGATAGAAGGGAGGATCGCTTGCTTCGGGGAGGCAAGGGCCATAGTCAACCTCGTGCTGACGAGGGGATTCGAGGAATGCGTGAGGTGCTTGAGGAGGAAGCGCTGAGGGCGGACTGGACATCTGAACTTAGACAGAGGGCCAAGCTGAGACTCGCAAAGGCCTCTCCCGAAGAAATGGGCTTGGACATCTCTCAGTTTCGCATCCCGCGACCGAGCAAGGAGGAGCTCGGCAGCATCTCCTCGCTACCCGAGGAGGTCAGGAGGATCAGCGAAGCGGTCGGCGTGGTCGAGCGGGAGGATACGAGATCAGGCACTTACTTCCAGCTTGACACCAATGCCTTGATCAGGAAGACGGCCTTCAAGGGACTCGAGGTGGCTAGCCTGGAGGAAGCCTTCCAGCGCATGGATGTTAGGCCTTACTATTGGAACGCTGTGCCCGTCGACAAGGACGGGTTCACCTCGGCTGTGGAGCTGTACGGAAGGGGCGGATACGTCTTCGTGGCGAGGAAAGGGCACAACATAGAGCTTCCGGTTCAGGCTTGCCTGTTCATGCGGTCTCCGGAATTGCTCCAGGCGCCACACAACATTATCATCGCTGAAGAGGGATCAAGCATCAACATAATTACGGGATGTACGTCCATGCCTGAGAAGGCGGGACTCCACATAGGGATCAGCGAGTTCTACGTGAGGAAGGGAGCAAGGGTCACTTTCACTATGATCCACGGCTGGACGAATGAGATACACGTAAGGCCTAGGACGGGAGTGCTCGTGGAGGAAGGGGGAACCTTCGTCAGCCACTACATCAACATGAACCCCCTTGCCTCACTACAAATGTATCCCGTGGTCAGGCTCAACGGACGCGACGCAAGAGCATCCGTGTCTAGCCTGATCGTGGGCTTCGGAAACTCAGTGATGGATGTGGGCAGCGAGATCGTATTCAATGCTGAAGGCACGAGAGGTGAGATCGTGTCCAAGTCGGTTTCCACAGAGAACTCAATGATCTACGCAAGAGGAAGGCTGACGGCCAATGTCGATGAGACGAAGGGCCACCTAGAGTGCAGGGGCCTCATGCTGGATCCTAGCTCCAAGGTATACGCCATACCGGAGCTGATGGGCAACGCGATGAACGTGAAACTCACTCACGAGGCCTCGGTGGGAAAGCTGTCCGAAGACCAGATCTACTACCTGATGAGTAAGGGCTTTGACACGGAGCAAGCTACGTCCATTCTCGTCAGGGGGTTCATGGAAACAAAGACGGAAGGGCTTCCACCATCATTGGAGGCTATGATCAAATCGGTGACCGACATGGTAGCCAAGAGGGCGGTAGGCTAGACGAGAAGGCTACTCGGGCACTGCCTCACCCCACTGTATCAGCTCAATGACGACGCCGTCGGGATCGCTGAAGAAGGCTATCTTGGGCCCGCCACTCGCCAGCTGAGGAGCGGAGGAGAACGTCACGCCCTTGTCCATAAGTTCAGAGTAGGTGATTTCCATGTCATCCACAGTTAGCGCGATGTGCTTCAAACCAACCTCGTGAATCAGGGGGCTGGGCTTCTTGATTGCGGGGCCCCGCTTCGGCAGAAACAACTCTACGGAGGAACTCCCCAGCCTAAGGAAAACTATGTGAAGGTCAGGCGTGTCGATCACTTTGGACACCGAGAACCCGAGCTTGTTGCAGTAGAAATCCAAGGATCTGTCCATGTCGCTTACGGTGATGGCCGCGTGATCAACCCCGAGGATCATGATGAGCTCACCAGCCAGTTTGGTTTCGGATGAGAAGTTAACCGTTGCCCTTTCTTTCCTGCTCGATCTTGCTCTGGTATCCGCTTTCGAGGTAAGCCCGGACGGGGTCGAGGGAGAGCCTCTTCTCCTTCCTAGCTTGGGCCACGACGGGTCTCACGTCCGTGTTCATGGTCGCATTGTTGAACAGCCTATTTGCTTCTATGATCTCATCTGCGAGTTGGCGCGCAGCCAGTTTCTCGCGATCCACCAGAAGCGCCCTGGCCAAGGCTACTTGCAGAGAATCTATGGAGTGGATGACCGCCATTATCCGATTCTCCCGGGGGCTAGCCTGATCTATCATGAAGGCCCAGTTCTTGCGAACATCCAAGTTGAATATCACGTCTCCAGCGACAAGCTCGTACATTATCCTTGCGAGCTGAGGGTTCGGCTCAACGGCATGGTCATCATCTGCCGCATACCTAGTGTTGAAGTGAAAACCTCCCCATATCCTCTCTTCCGTCAATGTTGCCACGATTTGCTCGACGTTAACGCCGTGAGGGTGGTGGCCCAGGTCCACCAAGACTCCTGCATCAGGGCCAATTGACTTGGCGAGCAAGGTGGCAGTGCCCCAGTCTGGCACGGTCGTGCTATACGTGCCTGGCTCGAAAAGCTTGTACTCGATCAGGAATCTGACGCCTGCGGGCGCCGAGCGACCGATCTCTTCAAGTGAACTCCTCAGATTTCTGTATGCAGCCCTGAGTTCCCTTTGGCCTGGATAACTTGAGCCATCTGGAAACCACAGCGTCACGACCCCGTTGCCCATTTCCCTTGCGACGTCTGAGGCAAAGATGGTCTGCTCAAGGTATCTTTTGCGAGTCTCTGCCTCGTGCGCCGAGAGGCTGCCCCTGTGCGACCCCTTAAGGAAGTATGTGGGGCTTACCGCGCCGAGCTTTAGGCCCATTTGCGTCGCAGCGTCCCTAACCTTCTCAGCGACCTTGCGCGAGCCGCTCGTCCCATCGGCAGAAAGATCCCAGAGGACATGCGTCGCGACCCTCGGCGCTGCGCCAGTCAGCCTGTGAGCCATCGCAGCGTCTTGAAGTTTCTCGGTGATGTTCCTCGCCGCACCGGGGGGAGTGTATTCGCCAAACCTCCCCGCTCCAAACGGACCAAACGCCCACGATGGCACCTCCACTTCGAATGCCTTCACCAAGTCAACGGCCTTCCTTATGCGTTGCTTGCCGAACTCATCAATTAGGGCATCCAGTTCAACTTCGCTCATGTTCAACCCTCTTCTCCCTGAGGCGCTATCGTCCTGCACGTGAGCTTATTTGTTATGCGCACCTGCTCCGGCACTGTCAGCCTTTGGGCAAGCGAGTCGTGAGAGACCTCGGCCGCGCCTTCTTCGTGGCTCAAGCCATCGCGTGGCGATGTTTCGATGTTCATAGTTTTCCAGTCAGTAATTTTCCTTCACAAAAAAACTGTGTGTCGATTGTGCGGAAGGCTAAGCCTAATCATCGGTGTTCGCCGTTCGACGATCGCCATGAGAGACAACGGGATGGCCAAGATCTTGGTTGTCTCGCTCACGTGTCTGTTGATATCGACGCCAGTCATAATGGGAACAGGTTATGGCAGCTTGGTTGTACTTGCGCAAGAACCGACCGATGATCAACAAGAGAACCAACAGCCCGCGGCGTCGCCCACATTGGGCGTGAACGGAACAATCTTCAGAATAGGCGAGGTGGCTTCGTTTCACGGTAGTGGATTCCTTCCGAACGGCACATCCTATGTGTTGAACATCACTCTCGGCCTGACACTCTACGCAAGCCTTCAATTCAACTCGACCGACACTGGTGAGATTCCTGAAGGGACTCACTGGCAGGTGCCGTCCGTCGCGCCCAGCGGAGTCTACGCCGCGACGGCACACAACGTCACCGACCCAGAGAACACATCTACATACGGAGTGGCAGTTGCGAACGTGAACTTCGCCGTGAACGCGGCGACGATATCCACGGAGAAGCAGGAGTACTTTGTCGGAGAAACAGTTGTCCTGTCAGGATCCGGATACCTGCCAGCGAATACGAGCTACTCGATCGAGATAGCATCCAACTCCACGGTCCTAACTACAATTCCTTTCCTCTCGGGAGCAGACGGATCGGTGCCTAGCGGAACTGGGTGGACAATACCGCTAGATGCGACCAATGGGACATATGAGGTGACAGTTCGCAACAACACGGAGCCGAGCGGGGGCTTGGTCCTTGCCACCACATCATTCTACGTGAATGCTACCGAGGCTGGAAGGGCTGAAGCAATAGCGCAAGAGCTTGGGGGGTTGATGGCCATTGTTAACTCAACTGATGCGGTCATGAACACCAGCCTAGCCCAGAAGCTCCAGGCGGTCTCCAACAAAGTGGACCAAGCCATCGCTTGGCTTGCTGAGGGGAGATCCGTCGTCGCTTCAAACATGCTCAATGCGGCGAGGAACGTCCTAAATGCATTCATCAATGAGGTAGAAGCTCAGAGGGGCAAGCACTTGGATGAGGACGCGGCTGATGAACTTATCGAAGAAGCCACGGCGATCATAGCGAGGATAGAAGCGGCATTGCAGACCTCATCTGAAGCGAACGGAGGCGCTGCTGGCCAGATCTCTGACCAAGAAGCTCCAACGCAAGGATCAGAGGGAAACCCGGGGCACGGAAATGGCGGAAACGGACATGAAGGCGGGTCGAACGATCGAGGCAACCGTGGGGGAGGAAGCGGCAGGGGCAACGGCCCGAAGAAGTAGCGAAGGCAGGGGGGCCAGGGCTTCCTCCCATTCTTTTTCCTTGAAAAGCGACAATGGGCCTACGCATGATAGAGTGGAGTTCTAAGATTAGCGTTTCTTGTGGCTAGCGAGCGCTAGCTCACGTCGCCCGATGGGGCATGTCGGCGGATTTGGCGAAGGCCCGACGCAGTTCGGGCAGAAACCTCCTCAGCGCCTCCCAGTGGAAAAGCGTCACGCCATCGAGCTTCTCCTCCCTAGCGATCCGTATCTGTCGGCTGAGTTCCCCTCGCTTCAGCTTGCCGTGTGAAGTTTGAACTCCGATCGTCACGAGAGTTGGTACTACGTCTGCGATGGCTATCTTGATGTGAAGGCAAACGCTCCTGAACAGATCCATGTCGTACACGTATCCAGTGGGGGTGATGAAATCTAGGTATCCTCTCCTCGCCCAAGCGGGCCAGTCCTGGTAGACGTTGTAGAGCGACGCGGTGGTCCAGCAGTAGGACGCGAGCTTGGCTCTTGGTTTCGCTGAGTGGACGCCCTCGCTCAGGTCCTTGACGAACGATGTCACCCGTTCTCGCCTCCAAGAGTCCCACCTCTCTCGAAGCTCCCCCCTTTTGGGCAGCTCCTTTGGGTTAGCGCCACCTTCCTTCATGAATTGGCTGCAGCAGTAGTCACAGTAGCAGTAGTCGGAGGCCGGATACCTGGTGTAATCCAGCATTATGCCGTCAACATCGTAGTTGTTGAGAACCTCCAAGATGAGGCTGGTCTCATACCTCCTGGGGTCGGCCTTGGCCGGGTCGGAGTACCCGTACTTCTTGCCTTTGCTGTTGACGACGGCCCACTCAGGATGGGCAATCAGGGGGCCTTTGAGATTCGCCTCACCTTCGGGAAAGACGCAGAACCACGGGTACGTCTCCATGCCGAACTTACGGGAGACGATCACGGTCTCCTCTAGGGGATCCCACTGCCTGAATCTGTGCGATGGGACTATCTTACTAGAGTAACTGACTCCTCCTGAGTCCTTGACCAAGGGGATGATGAAGTTCACGTTGTGATCCCTCAGGAGCCTCAGGTCGCGCTCAAGTTGCACCTTACCCACATTTGGTTTTCGGCTCCAGGACTGAGCCGGGTGAATCCACACGCCTCTTCCTTCGATGGCCTTGTCCATGTCAAACGTTGACGTCTGGACCAGTGATAAGTCTGATCCGAAGGCTCGAAAAATGCCTTTGTGCACAGGAGATTATGGGCAACAGATCCGATGCAACCTCGTTGACATTGATGTTGCAGCCTCATGGAAGTCGATCGGGATGAGGAAGCAGCCGGACAACTCTGCTACAGCCTAGAAGGCTGATATACGTAGCATTGGGCCAGTGGGGCATGGCTGCTTTCGCTAAGCACGGTGAGCATTCAAAGCAGCTTCTTCAGAAGCTCAGGAACAAACACGCCGAACTTACGGCCTATCGGAGCCAAGTCTCTTGGAGGTTCTTCCAAGGACATGCGGAGAGGTCGCATGAGGAGGAGTTCGACGATTCCTCTTGGGTGACGGCCAGCCTTCCGATGAGTTGGGATCCGACTCAGGGGGACGCGTGGTTCAGGTGCAGGTTCACAGTTCCTGACCTCATCGCTGGGATCAACACGGAGGGGTCGAAGATCGAGCTCGTCTCGTCCGCTCTGATATGCGGGGCGGAGGTTTACGTCGACTCAAAGCTGGTGCTCAAGGAAGACTACTGGACCGACTTCAGGGGGCCGAGGATCATCATTGCCGAGGACGCCAAACCCCGTGAGACTCATGTCGTCGCCATCCGCGCGTATGCCATCATACCCGTCCCGAAGGGAGCCCAAGCAGGAATTCCTAAGATCGAAGTCCACTGCGACGCTGTCGAGAAGGTGGCCTTCGAACTCGACTCGTTCTGCGAGGAGTTGGAGTTTGCCACATTCCTCCCGAGGGGAAGGGACCTTGTTGCGAAGGTCGCTAAGGAGTTCGACGTGACTGTGTTCTCCGGAGATTCCAGCTTGATCCTCGCAGAGATCGAGGAAGCGAGGAAGAAGCTTGCCCCGCTCTCAAAGAGCGCGAAGCAGTTCAAGGTGCATCTCATAGGCCACTCTCACATTGACATGAACTGGCTCTGGCCGTGGAAAGATACCGTGAAGGTTGTTGGGAGGGACTTCTCCACTGTGCTTAGGCTCATGGACGAGTACGCCGACCTTCACTTCTCTCAGAGCCAAGCGGTGACATACAAGACTGCGGAGGACAACTTTCCTCAGACTTTCCGAGGGATGAAGGAGAAGGTCAAGTCCGGGAACTGGGATGTGACCGCCTCAACTTGGGTGGAAGCTGATCTGAACATGGGCGGAACCGAGGCCTTGGTCAGGCAGATACTGTATGCAAAGCGCTATATCATCGAGAAGTTCGGATTTGAGCCGAGGGTTTGCTGGGAGCCTGACACGTTCGGTCATGTGTGGACAATGCCCCAGATAATGCGGAAGAGCGGCCTTGAGTACTACTACTTTATGAGGTGCGGAAAGGGCAGCCCGATGTTCTGGTGGGAGGGCCCTGATGGCTCAAGGGTGTTGGCATTCAATAGCGTGTACAACAACATCGTGACCCCACGGAATGTCGCCCAGGTCGCCAGGACTTTCTATGAAGAGTTCGGCCTGAGGACCAGCATGTTCGTGTACGGCGTCGGAGATCACGGGGGAGGCCCAACGGTCGAGGACATCAAAGCCGCACACCTCATCCGCGACAAGCCCACGTTGCCGAATGCGGTGCTGAGTTCGACGCACGCGTTCTTCAATGAGGTCTCGAAGGGCAGGTTGAGGATCCCAAAGGTACGGGACGAGTTGAACTTCACGTTCGATGGTTGCTACACGACTCACGGGGACGTAAAGTGGTACAACAGGAAGTGCGAGAGGCTGCTGGTTGATGCGGAGAAGTTCGGCTCGATGACGGGAACCCATCCCAAGGCGGAGTTGTTGGAAGCGTGGAGGAAGCTACTCTTCATCCAGTTCCACGACATACTGGACGGAAGCGCTGTTCACGAGACGTACGATCATGCCGACTTGCTGGCAGAGGAGGTGGTTCTCGCTGCGAGGAAGACGCTCAATGAGTCCGTCAAGAGGATAGCGTCCGAAATAAGGTACTCTAAGGAGACCCCAAGGATAGTCGTGTTCAATCCCCTGTCTTGGGAAAGGAAGGACGTGGTCAAGGTCAGGGTTCCTCTGTCGCTGTTGCCAGATAACCCGGTCGCGGTCGGCTCGCACGGCAATAGAAGCCCGGTTCAGTTGGATGGCGACGTTGCGATCTTCATCGCAAACGCGCCTAGCCTCGGATACGTCACGTACTATCTTGAAGAAGGAGAACCAAGCAACGACGTGCTCGCGAGAGACGACCTTACGCTGGAGAATGAGGCACTAAAGGTTGAGTTGGACAAGGATTCCGGGGCGATAAGGACGTTGTACGACAAGAGGGAAGGAAGGTACGTGTTCAATGCGCAGAGACACGAGGCGACGATGCCGATGCTGAGCAACCTCCTTCAGGTTCTTCATGAAGCGCCCCACGGCATGTCGGCATGGGTCATCGGGAAGATAACGAGGACTGACAACCTCGTAAGAGGAGCCAAGATGGAGGTCGTCGAAAGGGGCCCCGTGAGGGGAAGGATCAGGGTGTCACACGAGGTCGGAACGTCAAGGATCACTCAAGACGTGACCATCTATAGCGAGATACCGAGGGTGGACTTTGATACCACCATCGACTGGGCTGAGGTCGGGAATTTGGAGGTTGACAGCCCGATGATGAAGGCATCGTTCACCCCGATCCTTGATGCGACCAAGGCTACTTTTGAGATTCCGTTCGGTTACATAGAGCGAGTGGCCGACGGAAGGGAGTTCCCATCGCTGAGGTGGGTGGATCTCTCGGACGGACGGTATGGGCTGAGCCTGCTGAACGACTGCAAGTACGGGTTCGATGTCAGTGGTAACACGGTCAGGATCACTCTCGTGAGAAGCGCATACAGCCCTGATCCTGTGCCTGACCAGCGCAAGCACGAGATACTTTACTCCGTTTACCCTCACCGAGGTGACTGGAGGAGAGCGCTGACGTTCAGAAGAGGATACGAAATCAATCACCCCTTTGAGGCCACCGTTCTGGCTGGGCAGAACGAAAGCACAGCTCAGAGGCCGGAGAGCGAGAGCTTTCTAAGCATATCCCCGGAGAACGTCGTGGTCTCCTGCCTGAAACTCGCAGAGGAATCGGACGACCTCATAGTGAGGATCTACGAGGCCACCGGCAAAGGTGCCAATGCGGAGCTATGCTTCGGCATTGCGGTCTCAGGTGCGGAAGAGACGGACCTTATGGAAAAAAGGATGTCGAGACTGAGGGTGCGGAAAGGCACGATCCGGATGAAGCTCGGCCCAAGTGACATCAGGACAATAAGGGTCGTCAAGGCATCCTAGCGTACGACTTACTAGTTCGTCCTTCACGGTGGAAAGGGTGAGACAAGTAGGATACGGGCACTGCGCACATGCTTAGCTGTTGATTGGATGTGCGAGACTCTTCGGACCTCGCAGCTCCATCGACCGACATCGCGCGTGCACGCAAGAGAAGGATAGACGGCAAGATAGAAATAGCGAAGGAGGAGAGAGATGCGCATCGCTCCAATGGCTGAAATCCCTTGGGTAGACGTTGAGCCGCTCGCTTACGCGGCAATCGCGTTGGGCGTGACCTACTTGGTCGGGCAGATAATTAGGGGGGTGCTCGATAGGTTTTTCGAAAGGACGCCACTCCCGGAGACCGTCGAGAGAGTCGGTGTCGCGCTCGCTGTGTATGCAGTGTATACTGTTGGCATACTCACGGCATTGTCCCTGCTCGGCGTAGACCTCACTTCCGTCGTTGTTGGGATGGGTGCCTTCAGCATAGCAGCGAGTTTCGCTCTGAGCAACGTCATCCAGAACCTTGTTTCTGGGATACTCGTGATAGCCGACCGAGTCTTCAAGGTAGGAGATGAGATCAGGGTCCAGAGCTATGAGGGGAGGGTGGTCAAGATCAGCGTTAGAACGACGACCATCGAAACAAAGGAGGGAGATATCGTCTCGATACCGAACACGATATTCATGACTAACCCAGTGACCAAGAAGATGGCAGAAGCGGGCAATGACAATCAAAGCGAATCGGAAAAGCAGTAGCTCCGAGATCTGGACGGCGCCAGCATCTCTTGCGCCAAACTTGGGCATCAGTGGATGAAGTGCCAAACCCATCGGGCGGACGGTAGTAGTACCTAGAAGGAGACGAGATACAGCTAAGTTACGCGGCACCTCTCACGAACTCCCCTCTCGCCGAGACGAGTGCATTTGCCAGAGAATCCCATGAGCAATTCGTATTTGCCCCGACTACTTGAATCGGGGACATCCTTGTCGAGATAGTCCGCGCGTCCTCGGCCCATACGCGGGTGCTCGCCACGGACGAATCAGAAAGTCACTGGTTTCGCGATGATCTCCCTGATCTTCAAGTCAAGGAAATCAGAGGAAGTTGCTGGCTTCAGTAAGATTGCAGTGTCTGCGCCTCTCCCAGTTCCAGCTATCGAGATCACATCCCTGTCGGTGGGGATAAGGCCTGCATCGGCTGCCATGAGCGCTATCTCCACGCAGACTTTCATTCCTTCACCGAACGTCCTATATGTGTGAGCGATCAGCTCAAGTGGGCCCACGGTGTTGAGCCTCCTCCTGATGGCCCTTTCCGGGCCACTGAGCGCGTGAGTGCCCGTGAATATCCTCGCCCCGCTCGCCAGGATCTTCCTTCGATGCCTCTCCAGAAGTTCGCTCTTGCCCGGGCCCGGGAACCCGAAGTGGTGAGTCACCACTACCAAGTTGAATCCCGTGAGGATTCTGGACGCCTTTGCACCGGTCTCTCCGGTGGTCGAAGCTACGATGATATCCTTCACTCTCCTCTTTGTCGCGTACCTGCTCACGAACCGAAGCAACGGTTCGGTGTTGACTCTGCCCGACTTCTCGAAGTAGAGTGACTTGTGCTCCGATGACGCCATTTGGTCCACGGAGCAACAAGCCGATATAAAGAGCACGCTCCCTGAAGTTCGCGGGCCGCCAATCCTCAGCAGGAAGGATGCATCCCCGCAAACGCTTTGCTCTCTGGCTTCTGGAACCTGAATGAACGGCACGGTTGAAGGCGGTGAAATTGCCGGGATAGAAAAGCCAACGATTGCGCACACCGATCAAGCAACAGGAGACGATGAGCGATGAGGCTTAAATCCAAAATGCAGGTTGTGAGGTGCATGGGTCAGGGCCAGCCAACGAAGATACCGCCAGGGGCCTGGTACGTCGCCTTCATGTTCTTCCTTTTTCTGCTCCTCCACAATGCTGACAAGTTTCTGGTATCGCCTCTGTTGAGTTCCATCCAAGCCGAGTTCGGACTATCCTATACGGAGCTTGGAGCCATCCAGACAGCTGTGGTGTTCATGGCAGTTCTGTTCATGCCCATCTGGGGATACGTGTTCGACAAGTTCGCGAGGCCGATGCTTGTCGCAGCGGCGAGCGCGATATGGGGTATCACGACCATCTTCTCGACGCTCTCTAGGAATTTCATCGAACTCCTCTTGACGAGAGCCCTGACGGGCATAGACAACGAGGCCACGAGTGGGGTGATCTCTTTCCTTGGCGACTACTTCCCTCCTGAGAGGAGGGCAACGGCGGTGGGACTCGTAAACACCTCGACCGCCTTCGGGGTTCTTGCGGGCGTTTTCATAGGCACGATTGCTGGAGGCACCTGGGGATGGCGAGCGGCTTTTCTGTTCACCGCGGTCCCGGGACTCGTACTAGCTGCTCTTGTGCTCATCACGGTCAAGGACAGGCCACGAGGGGCGACCGAACCAGAACTCGTTGAAGTCAAGGATAAGCTGACAGAAACATTCTCCGTCGGATCTGCGAGGGAGATCCTGAACAGGAGGTCGGCCATCCTGTTGTTCGCCCAAGGTTTCTTCGGCGTCTTCCCATGGCAGATCTTGTCCTACTGGCTGATGCTTTACATGGAGCAGGTGAGAGGGTTTTCGCCCGACGAGAGGATGATCATAATGCTTGTGTCTCTACTGGGAATGGTGGGGGGGAACATAGTCGCAGGACTCGCCGGGGATTGGGCGTTCGCGAGGTCCCGGAGGGGGAGGATGCTTGTCGCCGCCGTCGCAGTTGCATTGGGGTTGGTGCTCTTCGACGCGACCATCGCGGTGCAGGGAGGGACGACAGTTTTCATGATATTGGGAGCATTGACAGGATTCTTTATACCCATGGCTGGACCGAACGTCTCGGCTTCGGTGCAGGACATCTCGCTGCCAGAAGTCAGAAGCACAGCCCTCTCAGCGTTGGTGTTTTTCGAGAACGTCGGATCAGCGTCCTCGCCTTTCCTCACCGGATATCTTGCCGACATCGTAGGACTGGAAGCCTCCATGCTGATCATAGTGACAGTAACATGGGCATTGTGTTCCTTGCTGCTCGTAGTTACGGCCTACCTGATACCTGCGGACATCGCCTGGAAAAAAGAAAGGCTTGAGGAGAGGGCTAAGAAGCTGGCTGCCAGTTAGTGTTGCAGCCGCCGCGCTAGTGCGTCCAATCCTTCAGTGACGACTGTTGGCGCTTCCGGACTACCTCAATCCTTGACATGACGTGTTCCACTTTCATCTGCGAGAAGTCCCTCTCCCCGCATAGAAACCTCGCGAGATCTGGCGAGTTAGGCTCGCCGAACTCGATTGAGTAGTCGTCAGTCACGTTGGGGCTGAGAAATATCTCCCTCAATGTTGTCAAGTCCTCTAGATGTTTAAGTGAAAATCTTGCTGGTATGGCATCTATTGACCCATATTGTGATATCAGCTTCAGTGCCTTCTTCGGTCCTATGCCGCGAACGCCTTCGTTGAAGTCTGTCCCCACCAACAACGCAAGGTCAACGAGAGATTCCCTCGAAAGCCCCAAGTCGGCGAGAAGGGCCTTCAGTTCAATGAGCTCTGGAAGCAGTCGCCTATACTTGCCCTTGCTGGGCAGAAACTCCTTTCCGGTTATGGTGACATACCTGACTAATCTGGGGGCACCGTAGAGAAGTGAATCGTAATCTTGGCTGACGGCCGCCCACACATCACCTTTGGAAGCCATGTAGGCTGCTTGGGCTTCTGCGTCAGATGGGGCTTGGACGAACGGCACTCCAAGGAGTGATAGCAGGCGCTTGGCGTCATCCACCATAGACGGGGAAAGCCTGCTTGAGGCCACCGCCTTTGAGAACGCTTTGGCGTAGTCGCCTGCCCTTCTGGCCTCTTGCCACTGCACAAGCGCCCTTTTCCTCACAGCTTTCCTCTTCTCTAGTTCTGGCTCCTTTGCGACTGGGGGCTTGCCGTCAAACACAAACACCAGCTTCATCCCAAAGTTGTAGATGAGCCTCGTTGTCCTGAACAGCAACCCGACCAGGTGAGATGTGGTTCTGCCGTGGGAATCAGTAAGGGGGGATCCGTCCGGCTTCCTGATCAGCGCCAGGAACTGATACAGGACATTGTTCGCGTCAACGGCAAGCTCCCTTCCCGATAGGTCACTCAGCCGTAGTGTCCTCCTCTTGACTATAGGTGTTAGCAGAACCCCCAAGATCATGTGTCAACAGCGACTTGTCAGATATAAGGCAGTTCCCGGCGACTTGCGTCACGACTCGCAGACGTTGTCTACGATGCCATTGGTCACCCGTGCCAGTTCAGTAGGTCTGATCTTCAGGAGCGACCTGGCGGATCCTCCGCCCCCGTATACGAACTCCTTTTCCAGTACGCCTGGATCAATTAGAACTCTTGCCGGGTATCCAAAGGGAGGAACCCCTCCGGCAGGAAACCCGGTGTATCTGAGCACTTCGCTCGGAGTTGCTAGGCGCGGCGTTGGGAGACCCAGTGCTTCTCCGACTCGTTTGGGGCTCACTCGCTCGTCACCGGGAACTATCGCGACGATCACGCGATCCCCGCTGAGGAGAACCACGCTCTTAACGAAGTCCGAGGGCTTGGCGTTCAATGCCTTGGCGGCCTCCTTCACCGTGTGTACGGATCTCTCAAAGACTAACTGTTCTGCGTCTGCGCCCGCAACCTTCACGGCCTGGCTGAGCTTTGCTTCAAACCACTCGGATTCACGGTCTTGTCTCTGGCTCAAGGCCTGACCTGCCGAGCCCGTCGTATCGGGCGCATATATGCATGGTCAACGCCGCCACGAGCTAGTCAGAGGCCTGACTGAGGGCCCGCGACGAATGAGTGATGCAAATCGCCGGCGGGATTGCTCCCTGCTTTGCCGGTCAGGGAGAAGGGAGCACTTCGGTCAATGCTACCTCTTGGGCTTCGGGAACTTGCCTCCTGAAAGTGCGCGCCTCTTCTCCTGAGGCAAGACTTCTACTGTGTCGTAGTCCTTTGATCCAAGCCCCAGCTTGCTTGCGCAGTCAACCACCAAGTAGGGATCCTTGTATGGACCGTGCACCATCTGAAACGGGTGTAACCCCTCAATCCTAATGATCTCCATCGACTGAGGAACGTTGTCTTCGATGAGCTCGCTGCTTGCCAACATGTCTAGGGTGGCCTTGTCCACCGAAACGGGATCCCTTGATCCGAGGACCCCAAGGTCGTCCAGTATAGGGCCGGTCGTGATCCCCCAGCAATCGCAAACGACCGTCATGTCCGTAGCGATGTTAATGAAGAACCTGTCCTCCCTGTCGAAATTGGAGAGCACCTCCTTGGTCGTGAGGGCCATCAGCTCTTGGAATGACGAGAAGTTGACCGGAGTTACCTTGATGCAGCCGTGCGGGTTTCCTTCGACGCACCTCATGCATTGATTGCAGCTGTCGAACTCTATTCTGAGTCCCTTGGTCTTCTTGTCAATAGAGATAGCGCCGAACGGGCACGCGTCAATGTGGACCTTTAGATTCCTACACTTTTCGCGGAACCAGTACCGGTCATGTTGCATGGCTCGGTGCATTCCCCATCTTGTTCGACCTGTGAAGCAACCCACGGCCAAGTTCTTTATCGCCCCCCCGAATCCAACTGTGTTATGCCCCTTCACGTGAGAAAGCCCCACGAGAACGTCTGCATCTTTGCAAAGTCCTCCCATTTGGACATCTGTCATGTTCTTGTAGGTTAGCCTCCTCGTTAGGAAGTATTCGTCGGTCGGCCCAGCGACTGGGAAGACCGGACAACCAACTACCTCTGGGGTGTACCCCCTGGCAGTTGCACCCCTGAAGCCCTCAAGCGTATCCGCTATGAAGGGCTTGCCCCCGGCCTTCTTGATCTTAGAGACGAGCAGACCCACGAGGAAAGGATGCACAGTTGTGAAACCAAGGTTGCCGCCGAGGTGCATCTTGACCATTACATTTCGGTCCTTGACCCTGTCCTCAATGGCAAGCTTTTCGGCGACCTGGACGAATTTCGTCGCGAACGAGTGCTCTGGGGCCAAGGAGCGCGACTTCATCGAGCCGAAGAAAACGGTGCTTCGAGGCATGCGAGGAGCTGCAAGTCGCTCTTATTGTGTCTTTCCCTCGGCCGACCTTGATCCGGAGGTTAACTCTCGAAGTCTATCTTCCCTCTCAGCCCTCGTCCGGGTTCTTGCCATAGCGTTCATGACAACGATAAAGAGCAACAGCAGTCCGAGCCCGACGATGAGAATCTCGATCCCCGCGTACTCGGGCGGAGCTTCTGGTCCTGTGGGCTGTTCTCCGCCCGGCTTCAAACCAATCTTGCGCGCGACGTCTGGCTGGAACATGCTACCTGATACCTGCTCTATTAGGCTGGATGTGCCGGATCCGTTGTATACGCGCACCGTCGTGCCTCCTTGAATGACTATTCGGATTGGCGTGCGGCCGCCCAACATGAGGGATTGATTAACATCAGCTCGTGAGAAAATCGGTAGTATGCGGAGATTGCCGAAGTGCCAGGCCCCCAACGCACCCAGGTCCAACACTTCCCTCCAGCTTCCGTTCTCCAGTTGGACAAGCACACTGTTGTCCGAGTTCGTGTCAAATGAGACGTACTTGATGAACGATCCCTCTTTGTGAGGCAGCACATCAAATAGGTCGGTGTCATTCTGTGCCGTGACCTCGAAGAAGATCAGGGCAGTCTCGGCGATTACCTCCGGGGACGTCAGTTCGATCCTAGACTTCTCCTCCGAAAGCGCCGCTATGTCCTTTCTGAGCTCTTCCTCAGATGCCTTCATTTCTGTCACGATACTCCACATGTCCTCAAGTTGACCTCTGGTCTCGTTGAGGCCAGATCCTATCTCTTCAGACATGAGCTGGAGCAATGCGCTCTGGTTCAGGTTGGCCCCACCGATCACTAGCGAAGCGTTTCCCAATGAAGCGAGGGCGGCGGATAAGGACGAAAGGCCGCTCGCGAGGGCTTCGTAGGCACTTGCGAAGCTTGAGGCCTGCTCCGCCACCAACTGGACATCTATCCCAGCCAAGGTCCGCTCCATCATCCTAAGGCTCTGCAATGTCGCGTCTGTGTTCTCGAGCAGCCGATCGTTGGTCTCGTAGAGCTCAGAGATGGTCGATATAGCTTGCGTCAAGAGAGCAACCTGTTCGGAGTCGGTCGTGGTCTCAAGCAGCTGAGTCAAGGTCTCGTTCAGGGACAGCAGGAGCTGCTGCTGACTAACGATCGAGGACTTCGTCTCCTCCAAAGAAGATATTGTGACCGACAGGTTAGACCTCAAGTTTGCGATCGCCCTGTTCAGGTTTTGCTCGGTAGCGAGGCTGGCGAAGGAGCGCACCAGTTGGGAGTAGTTCATGAGGTTCCTGCCCATGCTCGCCACGTTCGAACTGATCGCGAGCAAAGCCTCGCCTATGACCAGACTGCCATTGCCCGTTGCAGCAACGCCGGTTGAGATTTCACCGAGATACTTTGAGACATCGGTGAGCAGCGCCGCTGTGCTATTCCCCGCGCTCCACATGTGTTCGAGGAAGCTGGCAGTCGATTCCAAGCTTCTCAGCCTCGCCTCCATCCTCTGCAACATTACGGGGATCTGATCGGACGAATAGGACACTATGAAGGGAGCAAGGGTGGCTACTCCCCACTCAGACAGCCTGGAGACCTCCGCCTCCACCTCGACTGCTGTCTCTCCCTTGAGGAAGAAGGTCCAGTAGTTCGCTCCTTCGGTTGTGGTTGAGTTCGGTGAAGGATTCAATTCCTTCAGGTCGAAGTACTTCCTGTCGAGATTCACGATGAACGTGATCGGCACGGGCGGGCTGAAGCTTTGCTGCCCTGGCCCCCAAAGCTGATTTCTAAGTCGTATTCTCCATCGAAGAACGTCTCCGACATCGGCCGACAGAAACTTGTACTCGCCAACTGAGGTGACGTTGGGTTCTTCATTGTTGACCGTCAGACCTTGCTCGACATCCACGGGGAATGAGCTCGGAGTCCCTGACAGCTCCCACGATGTCTTTCCTAGCGGAGCTGTGAGTTGCACCAGAACCTCCACGTATTTGCCTAGGTCCAACATCCGAGCTATGTTCAACTCGCCAGCTACCAGCCTGAGTGAGGAGGGGATCACGTCGCGAAGCGTGAGTCTGATCCATAGCGTCTTGGGCGACTCGCCCCTGTTGTCCACCTCCAACACGTATGAATAGGAAGACGTCGTGATCCCAGCGATGGAGTCGACCTGAAGGGCGTAAGTCGCTTGGGCTGCCAGTTCCACGTCGAATTCCCCGGATGCGATGAGAGCGAAGTCAACTCTTGAAAGCAGCAACATGCAAATGGCGAACAACCTCAGTGCGGACGAGATCCTCATCGTTCTTTCACCCCCTCATCCTTTCCAACCTTTGAAGGGTCCCCACGAGCTCCTCCTCGGCGATCTCGCCATCAACGAATCTCCTCTTGCACACCCTTTCTTCGAGTTCAAACAGGCTGGTTAGCTTCCCGCTCAGCTCGAACGACGCTTCAACCTTACCGCGTTGGGCTGCACGGATAGCGGAGGCAAACGGTTCCGGTGCGGCGTTCAGGAGTTCGCCATCCCTCATGAACTTGACTGTCCTCGCATGGGCCGCCACCTCGGGGTTGTGAGTCACTGTCACGAAGGCTACCTTCAAGATGCTATTCAGGGACCTGATGAGGCGCATCACCTTGGATGAGGAATCCACGTCTAGGTTCCCGGTAGGCTCGTCGGCCAGTACGAAGACAGGGCCGTTCGCGAGGGCCCTTGCTATAGCCACCATCTGTTGTTGCCCGCCGCTCAACTGACTTGGGGTGTTCGTGAACCTGGACTCCGGCAGCCCCACGAGCCCAAGGAATATCCTAGCCTTCTCGTTGGCTTCGCTCGAAGCGTATCTCTTCGAAAGCAACATCGGCAGGCCGACATTCTCAACAGCCGTGAGTTGCGTCGCTAAGTTGAAGAACTGAAACACGAACCCTATCTTCTCCCTTCTGACGACAGAGAGCCTTCCCTCTGGCACGTGCGTGACATCTTGGCCATCCACGAAAACCTTGCCGTTGTCAGGCCTATCCAATGTCCCGGCTATGTGCAACAGGGTGGACTTCCCGGAGCCTGAGGGCCCCATGATCGAAATGAGGTCACCACGGTTCACCTCAAAGTCAACCGCCTTGAGCGCGTGAACTACCGATCCTCCTACCTTGTACTTCTTCGAGATGCCGCTGCACAACAGGGGCTTCTTCTCATTCATATCTGAGGGCCTCAATGGGTCTCACCTTCGTAGCTCCCCATGATGGTATCAGACTGGCGATCGCGCTCATCAGCAACCCTATCGCAAAGCCCCGCATGTAGGTGGTCACGTCATACACGAACGGGAACTGCAACGCGGTTCCCAAGATGCGCGGGAGGAACCATGTGACGATGTAGTAGGCAAGCCCGTACCCACCAAGCCCTCCCAAGATGCCCCCCGCGATTCCCATGATCGTGCCCTGAAACAGGAAGATGTAGAGGACGTGCCAGTTCTCAGCACCGATAGACTTCAGCACCCCTATCTCTCTGCGCTTCTCAGCAACGCTCATGCCCACGGAGTTCATAATGCTGAGGCCCGAAACCGCGAGGCTAACGGTGCTGACTGAGAACATCAACGCATCGAGCGTGTCGAGTATGTTGTTCAGGTTAGTCAGCAAGTCCTTCTCGGTCAGAACCTTCAGCCTGGGGAACGAAGCCTTGATGTCGCTCACCACGGCGTCGGCCACGCTGGCGTCTGTTATCCTGACCACGAAGTGCGTGGCGTACCCTCTCATGTTCAGCATGTATTGCGCTGCGCCTAGGCCGGTCACCACGACGGCCCCCCTGCCAGCAGCCAAGCCTTGGAAGAAGCCCCCTATCTCAGTGGTTCCGACCAGCTTCATGCTGACGCCTCCTACGTAGGCCTGGGTGGTGACCTTGATCGTATCGTTCAGTCTCAACCGCATCGATGATGCGGCCAAATCCGTCGTAATGAACTCAAGGACGCTATCGGATGACGGGAATCTGCCCTCCGGGAAAGGCACGAACGAGGAGAACTCTGTCACCGGGACCCCTATGACTATCGTGGGCTCCTTCCTCGTGTATCCCCCACCGATCACCACTGGCACAACGGATGTGACCCCCTCTATCTGAGATATCGTTGTCACGTGAAAGATGGGCATTGGCTGTAGATCGATGTCCGATGCCAGTATTGCGGACCCAAGCAGGGACTTCACATCTTGGCTGACCCTTGTCTTCATCGAGAGGGTCAGGCTCGTGAGAGACGCCATGAAGGCTATGCCTATCGTGATGCCGAGTATGGTCAGAATGGTTCGGGTCGGCCTAGACCAGAGATCCCTGACCGAGTACCGGGTGAGGTGATTGAGCAGTCCCATATCGTGAGCAGGGGCTTCGTCAGTTGTCTGATAATTAAGGATTACGAGAGAACACTTCACATTGACGCCTTGGCGCCAATAATGAGCGAAAACTCATAAAGGGAGTTACAGCCTGTTGTCTTCCGTTGCGGAGGTCGATCGTCCTCGTCGCGCTGTCAGCGGCGCTACTCGCTCCGCTCGCAGCTGGTTTCATAGCTGGCGAGGATGCGACCGGCTGGACGGTAGATTACGTCATCCATCTGGCCGAAGCGAAGACAAATGGCTCATATGTACCAGAGCACCTTAGCGCGACAGGCAGGATCCTACTGAGCGGGACCGGGTTCTCCACGTCGGTCGAGTTCAACGGAGACATCTCACCAAGAGAAAATCTGACTGGAACTGCTCAGATCAACGCAACATATCCCCCCGTCTATTTCAGGATCGAAAGCCTGTGGGTCGACCAGCCAATATACTTGGTCTCGCTTCTGACATCCCAGCCCTACGGCGCGTACGATTGGCGGTTCAGGCAGGAGGGCCTTGGCTACCGGTTCATTCCCGTGCAACGACCGTACAGGCAGTATACCTTCTTCGGAACGGAAGCAGATCTCTCCAGCATCAGGGGGTCGGTGAATCAGACGAGCACGCGCGTTAGCATTGACATCAAGTTGATGGTGGCCGATGGCAGGGTCGTCGCCCTAGATTGGGGGTCCTCTTCCGCGCTGATGAGCAGGATAATGATCGAAACACCTCAAGCCCACCTTCTCTCAAGCGACAATGCGTTCGCGATCGTCCCTCCCTGGTCGGACGAGCTGACGGTTTCTGGCGTATACGGCGTTACCTTGGTCGCCCTTCCCAGCCCAAAGAGGGTGGACATCCCGTTCAGCTTTGGCCTCAGCGTCGGTGGATCGGACAATGTTGATGCGGGCACACAGATGGTTTCGACGCTGAGATCAACAGCCATCAACTGGTTGAGCGACGATGAGCGGTTCTTCCGAGATGCTCTCCTCGAAGATCAGGAGATATTCGACAGGATCGAGACGGGGAGATTCGACCTAGATGAGGCGGAGCGCCTGTGCGCCGTTGGAGATGTGGCAGCGTTCTCCTTTGCAATGGCTAATGGTCTGAAGCTCGCAGCGCAGGTCAGAGAGACTAGGAAGGACATGACGTTCTTCTCCGTGTATTTCATCGCGCCGGTCGTGCTTTGCTTCCTCTTGGTCACTTCTGCCATGGTCGGCCACCTCGTCTTCAATGGGAAGCCCAAACACATAGTGGCCCTTTTCTGTCTGGCCCTGATCGGGTCACTCGCGTCGCATCCAGCCCTCAGGATATTCGCCCTGTCGATCAAGCCTGACTTGGGCAACATGCCCTCGATAGTGGTGACGCTCTCCCTGATCGGAGGGACAGGCTACGTCATCTTCAGGAAAGCTGGGGCGCAGACGGTATACGGGCTGGCGATCTCGACCGCGATGAGAATGATGAGGGCCAGGAGGCTCCGTGGGGTGCTATCACTCATGGCCGTATGCGTTGTAGCTACTTCCGTGGTTCCGTCCGTCACGCTGAGGACCACCTCGATCGTTTCGATATCGCAGACCGAAACTGGGAGCGCGACCGCTCTGCCTTCGTTCGCGTTGGCAACCTGGCTAGTCAGAATCAGAACTCCGAATGGCGACACTGTGACGGAAGGGCTGCGCCCGCTCTATCCTGGGGAGGCCTACTATCTAGCTAATGTCGCAGGCTTTGGAGATTGGACCAGTATATCGGCAGCTCGGGTAGAATTGGCGTCAGTAACCACATCGGACCGCTCGACGAGGGGCACCCTGCTGATTGCCGAGATGGACGAGCTTGTCAGGGCAGCTGGCCTGGATGTGGACAACTTGGAGCCCCCCATTTCTGAAGGCATTCTGATCTGTTCGGATGAAGCTGCGGGTTTCGTCTCGCAGGAGTTCGTCCTCGTGAACGGACACCAAGTGAGGGTTACGGGGTCGTTCAGCTCCGAATCCCTTCTTGGTCCCGATGGCGAGAGCCTGGCGCACATTCTGGAGAACGTGCCTGTGTTGACAGGTAGCTTCTCATTGGGAGGGGCCTCAGCGTCTGTTCTCGGAGGACCCCTCATGGGGATTCTGGATAGGGGAAGGGCTGCCGAGAATGGGGTGAAGGGCCTTGAACTCATTGTATTGGGGACGCCCGCGGTGCCGCTCGACGAACAAAGACTAGAGGACATCCGGACATTCACGCTGTCGAATAGGGACTGGGTGTCGTACCAAGAGGCTGAGCTGCAGCTGATGATCGACGCCGTACTCTCATACAGGTTCGACTTCCGATCTGAGTCCACGGTCAGCACCGTAGAGGCGACCCTTCCTCTCACCATTGCCGCGGGCACATGGACATCCCAGCTTGTCCTGATGTTGATCGGAGGCCTGATCGTCATGAACGTGGTGGTGAATTCGGTCGCTGAGAGGAGGAAGGAGGCCATCACCCTGAGCAGTCTCGGCGCGAGCCCAAGCTTCGTGACGAACATGTTCGTGGCAGAGGGGATCACGCTGGGTGCGCTGGGAGGCGGGATAGGATATGCGCTCGGCTACATCGCGTCCGTGTGGCTCGGGGTGAGTTCGCCAGCGATCAAGATGGAGCTGTACACCCTGACTCCTTTGCTCTTGGTCCTTTTCGTCTCTCTGTTGACGACCTCGCTGGGATCAATCTTCCCGGCCAAGTCGGCCATCCTGCAGATCGTACCTAGCAGGGAGATACTCAAACGCGAGGTGGGCGAGATCAGGTTCGATCCGTCCGGCGATGCGCTCATCCCGATGCCGATGAGGATAAAGACCTGGGAGTGGAGGACGTTCTCGGAGTTTCTCAAGAAGTTGGTCGTTCCTCCGACGACGTTCGGGTACGGTCTCTGGATAAGCGACTACGCAAAAGTTGATGGCGCAGACAGACTTAGGGTGGAGTTCAAGGCATACGAGGGAACGCTCGCGGAGAGGAAGGTGGTGTACTACATCTACGCCCGCCCGACGAGCATGGGCGAGTTCTCGGGAGTCGAACTCAGGGTCACCGGCGTTCCGGAATGGACTGAAGGCCATAGAATGATGCTGAAGGACACGATGTATGAGCTGAAGGATGAGCTCATCAAGTTCACCGCATTTGACAAGTCCAGCATGAGGATGAGCCCTGAAGAGGAGATCGAAGAGATCGAGACACATCTCACGAGAATGCGCGTCGAGAGGCAGGATCTCATGAAAGGGCTCCGCGAACTCGAATGGTCAATGGCGGAATTGGAGGATCGCCTGAAGCGCCTGAAGCATGAAGGGAACGGCGATAGCGAAAACTAGCTGCGTCCCCGCTCCATTTTCGGTGCAAAAAACGTGAAGAAGCCGTCGGCAGTGTGAGAAAAGGTTAAAAGGCGTGTAGGGCACAGGCCCTCTGAGCCATGCAGAAAAGAGAAGGGTCGTCCTTGCCAGAGGAAGCGAGAACCGAAGGGCTGGCAAGGCTGGGCAAGCCTGAATCGGTCTCTGATTCCAAGGTCATAAGCATAGTCGAGGCTATCAAGTCTGTAGGGCCAAGGAACTGCTCCCTGATCTCGAGGATGACCGGCATACCCATTGAAACGGTCAGATACAAGATCAAGAGGCAACTGCTGAGGAAGGGCATAACGTTTCACGCTACCGTGGATTACGAGATGCTAGGTCTGAAGAGATATTGGGTAACGATGGAGTTCTCCGATGATTTCCGCAAATTTGCCCCACAGATACTGGATTCATTGTCCAAGTTTGGTCTGACATTCTACTCGAGAGCGTTGCCCTATTCCTCGTATGAAACCATGATAGCGATCCCGGAAGGTGCCCTTGGGAAGTGCAGGGAAACGCTCGACTACATGATCTCACGGGGGATTCTAGCATCATATAGGGTAACGCCTCTCAGTTGGGTGCAACATGTGTCTCTGAGGCCCGAGTACTACAACTTCAGAAGAGGGAAGTGGGACTTCAGATGGAATTCGCTCGTCCCGCTTACAATTAGGCCGAGTCCGCTGCGATGCTTGCCCGATGGGGGCTGGGAGCTCGACTCCCTGGACCTCTTCGTACTGAAGGAACTCCAGGTGAACTCGATCACCCATCTGACATCTATGGCCAAGAAGCTCGGCATAGGATCCAAGACTCTCAGGTATCACTACGTCAACCATGTCAAAGGTAGGAACCTGTTAGCTGGCTTCGCCGTGAAATGGAGTGGGCTGAGCAGGGGATCGCAGGGGCTGGTTGTTCTTTTGGTCAGGGTGAGAGGAGTGGGCTTGGACTCAATACCGGGTCTGGAGGAGGCCTTCCTAAGACTGCCGTTCACTTGGATGCAATCGTACTCAGAGGAGGAATCGACCTTCATCGCCGTGTTGAGCCTTCCGTCAGAGCAGTACGTCAACACATTGTCCTTCTTGGCCTCGAGCTTGCCCACGTACAGGGACAGGATCGAAACCCTCGTCCTAGACACCAAGTATGTCATGTCGTATACGGTGCCGTATGAGATGTTCGACCCTGATAAGGGCTGGCATTATGACCCGAAGGCAGCAAAAGCTGCTTTGGACTACGCCCTAGGAAAGGTCCAGATCAATGTCGCCAAGATCAATAAGAGGTGAACTAGCCGAACGCGACCGGTGATGACCCGGTCGGTATGTTAAGGCGCACAGCTGGCCTATATGATTCCAGCGATTACCAGTCGTAGCAGTACCTGCGCGACGTTGATGGCGATGTTGAGAGGCGCGGGCACACCAATTGGGTCGCCCAGCGGGACCGGCGGGCCGATCGGATCGCCGAGCGGGACTGGTGGGCCGATTGGGTCTCCTAGAGGCACGGGAGGACCGATTGGGTCTCCGAGCGGGACAGGTGGACCTATTGGATCGCCGAGAGGAACCGGCGGACCTATTGGGTCACCGAGTGGAACGGGAGGACCTATCGGGTCACCGCCGAGAGCCGCACCTAGGACGAAGGAGATGAAGAGAAGGGCAGAGAAGGCTGCAGCCGTAGCGCTCCCTCTTCGGGATTTCATGGTCCCAACCGAAATGCACCTACTTATATGCCTTTTTACTTTTTCACAAAAATTGCGAGCATCTCAGCGTAATGCTTACCTAGAACCCTCTCCTGGAGGCCAGGAACCCCATCAGGTTATCTTCATTGTTCATCGCCCTCAGAAACACTGGGACGTTCCGCATTTTGCTCGCCTTGTATGAGACGAAAAGCCATTCTCCGGTCTCAAGCCCAGCTAGCCTGTCCAACACCTCGTAATCAAGGGAATATGCGTCCGCCACAACGATCCTATCGTAGAGTCTGGGTAACGTGCTGGCGAAGTAGCTGTGGAGTTGCTGAAGCGCATTCACATTGAGGTGAGCGACCCTTTGCGTGCTCAGCCAGCATCCTGCCCTATACTTTCGTCCTTGTCTGAGCAATGCCTCGACTGCCACGCTTGACTCCTCGGTGTTGTCCTCCTTTCGAGTCCTGTCAGGTATGAACTCCTGGGCTTCGTCCAACACGGTCAGGACATTAACTCTCGAATGCTTCTTCTTCTTTAGTTCCAACAGGCGCCAGATGTATCTCGCCACGGCCCTCCGAGCCTCGATCTGATCTGAAACGTAGACTACGACTAACCTGGGCATCGCCTTTGTCACGATCTCCTCGGCTAGGTCCTCTGGCGTGAGAGATGGGGGCTCCTTCTTGGCTTCCTCTTCCTCACCAATTGATGGCGGACTCTGCAGGAAGTTGGCCAGGTTCTCGGCTTCCTTAGCTTCGCTTGACATCTGGTGCACTGAGCTTCGGAACTCCTGTAGCACCTTTACGAGCTGCGACTTCACGGCGGCATTCCTTGAAAGCTCTCTCATGAGAACATCCTCGCCGATCCTATGTCGAGAGAACACTTTCCTGATTTCGATGAGCGCAACGCTGGCGGCCGTAGATCCGGCCTTGCCTGATTCCGCAACTCTGGTTAGGAAGCTCGTTATCATCCTGAGGCCGGGGTCGGTGAGCCTAGGGGAGGAGAGGTCGAGCCTCCTCAGGGCGCCTTCCCTATGAATCCGCTCTAGGGCCTTCTCGACCGCCCCGGCCCCGCCGAGGGTCGCTTCGAGTGTCTCCGGAACTATCTGAGATTCAACGAATGCTCTTGCGTCCGTTAACATTTCGTACTCGTTAGTTATGACGCTTCCTTCCGCCATTTCATCGATCAAGTTCACGACGTACTCGCCGGCAACATCGAACACGACTACCCTGAGGTCCTTTATCGCCTCAAGCGACCTCCTTATCAGGCTCGAGACCAAGTTGGACTTGCCCACTCCCGTGAACCCGAAGATGCCAGTATGATATCTCACAAGGTCAGGGATTCTGATGGTAAACGGTATTCCGTAGCCAACTAAGGTCCCTATTTCGCTTCCATCTTCTATGCAGACGAACTCCTTCGCAGCCTCTAGTGAGAGCAGACGCACGCGGGTCCCCGTCAGGGGGGTGAGCTTGGTCCTGTCGAACTTGATTCTTTCACCTGACACATCGACCAAGTATCCGGTTGGGACCGACGCAACATCTATCCAGTTCTCCTTTCCTTCCTTCCATCCCCTCTCAATTGTTCGCAGGAACTCTTCCCTGAGCACCTTTGGCATGGCTGTGTCGACGCCGAGCTCCTGGAGGTGAGTAGCTCTAACGCCGACGACCTCGTAGATCAGGTGGAGATCCCGGCCCTTTGCGGGCCTCTCGATCGCCACGAAACAGGGGTCGTGGAGCCTATCCAGAACCTCGATATCAAATTGTGCGTCGAGCATAGCCACGGAACTCTGAACCGTGACCTCAACGCCTCTTGACTTCGACGACACCGTGGATATCCTGTGGGTCCTGAGCCTGGACACGAACTTGCCTCCCATGTCGTCGAAGAGCCTCTCCTTACTAAGCGCAGTCATTCCCAAGCCGCCCTCTTCCTTCTCTCCTCGGATTCAGCCCTTATATCCCTGAAAGACATGGCATTGTTGAACATCCTGTCCGACCTCACCAAGGGACCTAGCTCAAGCCAGACGATGCCCTTTAGCATCGACCTCGCAGTTCTGGCGTCTGCCTTCACTGCCTTGTCCGCAAGAAAGAGAAGATGGTTGTGTCCAAAGGCCTCGATGACATTTGGGTTGTCGGAGCAGCCCAGTATTCCGAGGACCAGATTGTCCAACTGGTTCGTGCCCTCTCCCTCGAAATAGAGCGAAGCCTTCTCTACGCTTCTCTCCTCGCGGACTCGCTCCTCTCGTATCATGCCCTTGTCGAATTCAGGCCATTGGAACCTGTCGTAGAGGAAAACAGAAGATTTGCTCTTCGGGTCCGAGGAGAAGCTCCTCAGCTCGAAGTACGACCTGACGAAACGCCCCTCAACCGACATTCGCCTCCTGGCGGCCGCCAGCCGCGGGCCCTTGTCATCCGTGACCACTAGGCTGCCGAAGGCACTGTCGTACCCTATGGTCCTCCAAGGTGTCGGAACATCGAACTCGTCGGAGGTGCTGAACAGGTTGAGTAGGGACTTGTCGCTCTTCATGGACCATTGTGACCTCTCGGCCGGAATTGGCGGGCTCATCCCTGTGTAAGGTATGATCGTGCGGCCGAACTCCGTCGCCAGCGTGTCCTTTGCTATGCCGATGACCAGTATCTTCTTTGAGAGCGACTTCACGAGCATCCCGCGGAGAAGCAGCAAGTTGAGCGAGTTCAGTTCGAAAGCGTTGATCCAGCCCTCCTTCAGCCTAAGCGGATGTTCCTTACCTTCGAAAACTCTCGCGGGAACGGTCTCTAGGACGAAGGATACCCTTTTCCAATAGCTCTTGGCCACTTCGGAAATCTTGACGTGGGGATCGGTTTCTCCCTTGCCCGCTTCTAAGAGGTCGCCGTCGTCACACAGTCTTCGCAACATCCTTCTGATGTTGTCAGCGCCGCTCTCACCTAGCCCTATCTCCTTCGCCAAAGAGTTGTAGCTGATCTTGTCGCCCTCCAGCAGCCTCTTCAGGACACGAGCCCGAAGGAATCTCCGTCTCGGGGGGATGTGCAGGCTGCCGTCATGAAGATCATACGCCATCGCGAGGTCAAGCTTCGTCAGGTTCCCATGAGGAGTGGGTGGTTCACCCAGTGGAACTCTTGAGCGCATGAGAAGCTCTCTGTAGTCCCTGGCCAAGGGCCCGTATGTGCCGGAAAGTGGCCTGTCCATGAAAACGACCTTCGCGGCGTCGGCCTCCATGACCCTGTTCGCAATGACAAGCTCTCCCATAGTCATCACTGCAAAGGGCAGCTTGTCCGATACCGCGTTGATATCGAAGTCGGTGTCCAGGTTACCTGAACCCGTAACGGAAGGCATGTCCTCAGTCCAGAGTGGAACGGTGCACGAGATGTCGAGTTGAACCTCCCTCTCAGCGCTATCTAGCAGGAAGTTTGGCCCGTCCCTCGTCACGACGAAGGGGCAACCGAACGCGCACGCATTGGTGTAGAAGACGATCATCTCCAAGAGCTGGTCCGTGGCCATTGAACCGTCCACCCCAATGGCCTTATGCTCGCCCTCGCCGAACAGTTCGAGAGCGGTCCTGGTAGACAAAGGACGGTTCAATCTTCTGGTGAGTGAGAGTAGCTCGACTGATCCCCTAACCCTCTTGGCTCTTTCCTTGAATGTCTTCACGAGCCCTGATGTCTCCACCCTTAGCCTTGCGGCTGCTTCGTCAAAACTCGGCATTCAATGACTCTTGGTTCGATCGGTTAAAAGGTTGTTCGACTGTCGAATGTCGGGGGACGCTGAACTCCGGCCTCGGCTCTTTCACTTTCCGATACTGTGATCGGGGTAGCCGAGGTTTCTGAGCGGAAATGCTTAAGATAAGCGTGCTGGCCTCTCGCCTCCCACTACAGGATGACCTCCGCCGGGCGACCTGGGAGAGATCTGGAACTCCTGCGCTTTCTAAGAGGACACGAGGAAACGGACCCGCTCCATCTGAGACGATTGAGGGAGGAGATCCTAAGAGATGGGCACCAACGTGACCCAATAGTGATAGTTGACAAGAGCAATGTCATACTGGACGGACATCATAGGGCGGAGATCTTCTCTGGCCTCGGACTAAGCAAGATTGCGGTGCACCGTGTGAACTACGCAGAGCCGGACATTGCTGTGTTCGGTTGGGTACCTACATTCAATGTCGAGCCCCATACGTTGAGAGAGATCCTTGGGCCCGGGGCCACCAGTGGGTCAAGAGGACAGCAAGCCTCGGACGCAGCTCTGATCTGGAACCAAGGAACTCTTCACATATCCGCCGACAGACACGCGATCATGAATTCCGTAGTGGGCAAGTTTGACATCTACTATGCCAAGGACGTTGATGAAGCAGGAGGCATGATCCGTTCCGGGAAGGCAAAGGCCTTCCTCATCCTGCCCTCGGTGGGAAAGGAGGACGTGATCCGAAGCGCCCTCTCAGGGCGAAAGCTTCCTCCTAAGACGACGCGCCACGTGTTTCCGGATAGGCCAGCTTCTGTCTTCGTGTCACTTGAGGACCTCCGCTAGGATATTTCTCATCGAACCTGTGGCAGCGCGATCAGCAGATGTCCGACTTCCCTTCCAGCTTGCTTCAGCAAGGAGCGACTCTTTGCGATCGACTCCTCCAATCTCATAGGACCCACTGAGATCGAGAAGAAGGAGTCGAAGGGAGGCCTGAGCTTCTCGTATCCTTCCCCCAAGGTTCCGGCTAGACCAATCGCGACCCTTCCTGTGGTCTCCTTGAAGAGACGAGCCACGACGAGTGGCGCCTTTCCGTATCTGGTCTGTCCGTCGATCCTTCCCTCCCCTGTGATCAGCGCCTTACAGTCGCGCGTCTTGCCCCTGAAGTCACCCAGCTCCAGTATCAGTTCGGCACCGAGCCTTACGCTGCCTCCCAGTGCCAACGATGCGACCCCCATTCCTCCAGCTGCTCCTGCTCCAGGCTCAGTCGAAAGGGAGCGTCCCGTACGTCGCTCTAGTATGGCACACCATCTGGCCATTGCCTCCTCTAGTTTGTGCATCATAGATCCGGTCACCCCTTTTTGGGGCCCATAGGTCAGCGTGGCCCCTTCAGGCCCTAGCAAGGGATTCAGCACATCAGATGCGATCGTGAGTTCGACATCTCTCAACGACTCCATCGCGGGGTCCAGATCTATGTCCCGGACTGACATGAGCCCCTTGCCTCCTTTCTCATTCGTTCCGGTTGGCCTTGCACCAAGCCCCACCAGTAGGCCTAGGCCTCCGTCATTGGTGGCGCTCCCTCCAAGTCCCAACACGATCCGTTTGGCCCCATCTCTCGCCGCGCGTGCCATAAGCTGGCCTGTCCCAATCGAGCTTGCTTTCAAAGGATCGAGTTCATCTTGCCGAAGTAGCGCGATCCCGCTCGGCCGTGCGCTCTCGACTACGGCGGTGTCCCCAACTCTGAGGTAGCTTGCCGTGATTCTCCTACCCAAGGGGTCGAAGACCTCGGCGTTCAATCTACTGCCTCCTAGCAGAAACTCCAGCACTTCAATGGTGCCATCTCCACCATCAGCAAGCGGGAACCTCAACGAGTCAACGCCGGCGTCCCCCAAGCCCTCCGCAACGGCCTCGCTCGCTTCGAGTGAGTTCAGGGCTCCCTTGAGGGCGTTCATCGCTGAGACAACCTTCATGCTCGGTCCTCAGGTGAGGCGGTCCTCCGAGCTTTTAACCTCGCGTCCGATCGGCCTTGTGACTTGAGCGGAGTTCAACGATCGGTGGCGAATATCCTTGATTGGCTCCTTGAATCGTCCGATCCCTCCGTCAGGCATCGAACCCTGCTAGACATCCTCGGCAGGAGTGAAAGGGATCCCGACGTGATTGTGGCAAGAAGAGCGATCCCTCAATCCTCCGTCGTGAAAAAGATTATGGCCGAGCAAGATCCTCGGGGATACTGGGGAGATCCTGCGACCCCGTACCTGCCCAAGTACAAGGCGTCCTACTGGCAGGTCATGATCCTTGGAGAGCTCGGCATGGGTAGGACGGACAAGAGGACAAGCAGGGCTTGCGAGTACATCTTCGGGTTTCAGCACCCTGAAGGGGGCTTCTCCTCAGTAGGGCTGGAGGCAGCACGAAGGGAGTATGAGTTGCTCCGGAGCAAGGGGAAGAGGCTCCCACCTCCAGATGAATGGATACCAGAGTCCGTCCATGAGGGTCAGCTCTCGTGCCTCACTGGTAACGTCGTAGCTGCTCTCCTCCGGCTCGGATATGAAGACGACGCTAGGTTGAGAAGGGCCGTTGATTGGCTCGTGAGGATTCAGAACGAGGACGGGGGATGGCTCTGCCCATACTGGAAGGCTCACGTGGGAGACAAGCACGGGTGCTTCTATGGAACAATATGCCCACTTGAGGCCTTCAGCGAACTTCCACAGGAGAAGCGGACACGAGAGGTAAGGAGCGCCATCGAGCGCGGGGCGGAATTCGTGCTCATGCACAGGCTCTACAAGGCGGATCATCACCGTTACAGAATCATCAACAGGTCTTGGCTCAAGCTCGCATTCCCTTCTTTCTATGGATACAGCGTGCTTAGAGGGCTCGATGTCCTGACCAAGTTGGGATATGGGGAGGACGGACGCATGTTGGACGCGGTCAAGCTACTTGTGAAGAAGCAAAGGCGAAACGGAACCTGGGTGCTGGAGTCTGCTCCGATTGGGAGAATGCACGCAAACTTGGAGAAGAAAGGAGCTCAAAGCAAGTGGGTCACCATGATTGCCTCGAGAACGATCAACAGGCTCTCGCAGCGAATCCTCCGTCAGGCGTGGGCGAGTTCCTCTTAGCTCACTTTATCTTTTTCACTATGTCTTCTATCGTGTGAGCTGCCGCCTCCAGTGATTCTTGGGCCTCTTTTGCTGCGCGCTTCGAGTATTTCTCCTGTAGCTTTCCTCTCAGGTTCCAGACTGCTAAGGCCAATCTTCTCGTGGCCTCGCGGAGGCCGCGCGCCTCCTCCTGAGGGAAGAGGAACCACATCGGCGGCGCGAAGAACCTGAACCTCTCCTGAAACCCACGGCTTGTTCGGACGTGCTCCTCGAGGAACTCCTTGCCCTGCTTGGTCAGGGCATAGCGCCTCACCCCGGTCTCCTTCTTTGCCACTTCCCTAGCATATCCCTTGTCTTCCAACCAAGCCAGCAGCGGGTATATCGAGCCGGGGCTCGGCTTCCAGCGACCTTCCGTCTGATTCTCGATCTGCTGCATCACTTCGGAGCCTGACATCGGCTTCTCGTTAAGGAGCCTGAGGACGTAGTACCTGAGGAAGCCCTTCGGGACCGAGGCCATGTGTCTCATCCAGAACCTCGGTGGGATCACCAATTCTCTATCACCATCGATATCGAATTCAATATCGGAAACGAATATTTAACGCTTTCCTGAGGCTGAAAACATGGTAGAGGGGGTCCTCGATGAAGACTTCTGGCGTATACGCGGCGCTTCGTCGCGCCGACCACTATAAGTAGATGTTAGGTCGGCCGATGGTAGTGTCTGTGCTTCTCGAAGGCCCGACATAGCGCCTCGACGTTTCGGATGGGGACATCAGGATAGACTCCGGCTGTGAACATGAGTCCGCCTTTCTCGGATCCCAACAGGGTCACCGCATTCCTAACGTGGGACTCTATATCCTTCGGGGCTCCGAACGGCAAGAGAAACTGCCTATCTACGTCCAGGTCAACGCACACCCTGCCCTTGAGAGCCCTTTCTATGCTCTCGACGCCGTTCACCCTGTCCTGAACATTGAGAACGGAGACCCCGACTTCGATGAGGTCGTCCGCAATCTCCAACACGTGGCCATCGGAGTGCAGGTAGACTCGGACGTCGGCGCCCCTGACCTTCCCGAATATCTTGGAATACGAGGGGAGGATGAATTCCCTGAAGATCCCCCTGCTTATCGTCATCCTATCCTGTAGCCCTAGGTCATCCCCGAAAACGATCATGTCCACGCCAAGCCTCAGGAGCCTTCGTACGACGCTTAGGTGATAGTCAGTGAGCAGATCGATGAGGTCAAGTAGCCGACCCGACTCCGTGTGGAAATCCTTCATCAGATTCTCGAATCCCCTCAAGTAGTACAGCCTTTGAAAGAAGAAGCCGTGTGGCATCCCCACGCTGACAACCTTGCCCTCCGCCTTGGCCCTATCGACGGACGCCTCAATCGCGTTCCATTCTGACATTCCTCCACCTTCGTGCACGATGCCTGCGTTCGGGTCGGGAGGGGCGTAGCTGTCGAAGTTCTCCCAGTTTTGCAGCGGGTGCTTGACGACTTGTCCCTGCAGACCGGAAACGTTGAACTTCCAGACGCACCTCCACTCATCCTCAATAACATTTCCCTCAGTTCTTGTGCCGAAGTTATCGAAGTCAACCGAACCCCGTCTGAACCCGGGGAAAAGGGAGCTGTGCTTCAGTAGAACACCCTCAAGCCTTTCTCTGTACTTGTGCCAAGTCGCTTGGTTGACTGAGATGGTTGAGGGGATGAAACCGTCGCCTCTGATGTCAATTGCTCCAAGCACGAGCCCCCTCTTCATGCTGAGCCGTCAGCGAGATTCGTGCTCAAGTCTTAAGCCTTTGACATCCGATTGACATGGGCCCAGTTCCGAACATCGTTTCGGGGCTGACGAGGCGATCCACTAAGACGAGCCTGTTCTGGACAAGGCTGTAAGAAGCCAAGCCACCCCGACCAGCAAGAGGACACCTGAAGCGAGGTAAAGCCACCTTGGCGAAGTCTCTTCCTTCTTCGCTGGGAAGACGACCCTGAACTCAGCTTCGTCCTCACCCCTCCCAACAATATCCATCTCGGCAGTTTCGGACCTCACAACCGAGGATTCGAGCGAAAGCGTTGTGAAGTTCTGCATTCTCCCGATGAACTCCTTGGGTATGTTCAGCGTGGCAGTGACCCTCCCATCGGATGCAAGACCCCAGTGGATCACAAATTCGCCCTTCTCCAAGTCAAAGGAGAAATCACTGGGAGGAACGGATGTCTTCTTTGGGTATATTCTGCTGAGCTGATCGAGTATGGCCGTTTTCTCGACGCCGTTGACGGTGAGTAGCCCGAAGCTGCTGTCATCCCTCCAGAAGGTCCACCAAGCGCTGCCAACGCAGTACTTGTCAAATATGCTACAGTAGTCGCGCACCCATTCCGCAGCCCTCTCACCCCTCGAACCTACGCCGAACTCCCCCACGAAGAGGGGGATGCTTCGCGCCCTCGCAAGCTGATACCCTCTGAGGAAGTCCCTCTCCAGCTCATCCTTGGTCACCGCATATCCTGTTGTACCGTCCCAGGTCCCCCCTGTGTATAGGTGAGTCGAGAGCACAATGTTGGACCGATCCACAGCAGGCATGTTCTCCACGTCGTTCCCCCACATTGGCTCAAGCATGATCATGTGGTTCGGGTCAACCTCTCTTATGGCATCTATCAACATCTCATAGAATGCCCGGAGCGAATCCCTGAACTCGTCCCTTGCCATAAGGCTGAAGTTCACGTTCGCCTCGTTGAAGAGATCATATGCGGCAATGATGCTGTCGTTCGAGTACTTGGAAGCGATGACCTTCCAAGCGTTTGCGAGTTTCCTCTGCGTGTCGCTGTCCCTCATGAACCGTGCCTTGGCTTCATCCTGAGACACCTGACCGTAGGTCGCCCAGTCGGGCAGACCATTACCTTGGAACCTCGGCGCCCAGTTCCACTGGTGCATGTCGAGTATAACGTATAGGCCGTACTTCCTGCAGTACGAGACAACCCGTTCGATGATGTCGAGATAACTTGAGTCGTACAAGCCTTCACTCGGCTCCAGGTAGCGCCAGGCTATCGGCAACCTTACCACATTCATGCCCCATGACCTAATCCTCCTGAAGTCATCCTCGGCGTGCAGGAACCATCCGAACTCCATGCCCATGTAGTTGGTCCCCCTCAACAATACAACGTTTCCGTCAGCATCCTTTATCCAGAATCCGTCCGCTCGGAGAAAGCTTGGCTCGTTTTCTTGTGCTCCTAAAGTCGGCATGGCCATCACACTTGCCAAGAATAGGATGATAACGCTTCTCGCGATGACCTTTGAGGTCGAATCCGAAGTCATGTAGCTAACTCAACCGGCGCCTTCTGGAAATAGAGGCCTCAGCGGCTTGGCCTTCGCTCTCAATTGAGCAACTTCAGACTCTGACAGATCCCTTAACCTCTCCGCGGCATCGATCACCTTGGGCCAAAGCCGGACATCAGCTGGAAGAACTGCGGTGTCGATAGAGTGCGAAAGAGAAAACCATAGCGCCAAATCTATCTCGGCTTGGTCATCGAACGGCTCATACCATGTGCTGTGCCTCCTCTCATTCGTCTGCCATCTCCCCTTCGCGATGGCCTTTATGCAAATCGCGCCAAGGTTTTTTTGCTCCATCACTTTCAACACCGGCCTGAAGTCGTTCTCGGGACTTGGATGCGCTGCCGCGACGAAGTTCAATGGAAGCATGACCGTGTCGAAGTCAAACCTCGTGAGCGCCTCGGAAATCGCAGCGGCGTTATGGCCGGTTATCCCGATGTACTTTGCGGTGCCTTGCTCCCTTGCGGACAGAAACGTTTCGATCGCGCCGCCTTCGCCCAGGGCCTTGTCGACATCCTCGAGACTGCTCACCCCATGTATCTGGTAGAGGTCAAACTTGTCCGTCCTGAGCCTATCAAGAGAACTGCGAAGCTCAGTCGCCGCACCTTCCTTGTCTCGCCTCAGCGTTTTGCAGGCTAGGAATATCCTCTCTCTGAAGCTTGGGATGAGGGGGCCCAAAAGTTCCTCGGCCCGTCCGTAGGAGGGAGCGATGTCGAAGTGATTGATGCCATGATCCAAGGCGATGTCGACAGCTTCCTGAGCCATCCTCTCGTTCCCGTTGTAGAGGGCGGCCGCCCCGAATGCTAATACAGTGCTGTTGTGTCCGGTCCTGCCTAGCAACCGTTGTTTCATAATCAGACGAGCAGCGGCCGTTCTTGATATAAGCGTGCCCCCTGCACACGGAAGTTCAGCAAATCGAGCGGATTTAGTTGTTGATCACCATCCGGCCACTAAGGATAGGGTCGATGGTGCGAGTGGAAAGGCAAAAAAGTTGCGGAGATTGCCGACCCCCATGACCGACATCGCTGACATCGTGTGGATCGCCATCACTCAACTGGGCGAGGATAGAACTTACCTAGTGCTCTTGGTGATCGTGTACCTGGGTATCAGCAGGAATCTCGGAGTGAGGATGGCAACATATGCATTGACGTCGGTGTGGGCAAACACGTTCTTGAAAGACGCCTTCAAGGTGCCCAGGCCTCCTCCGGAGTTCTGGAAAGTTCATGTAGAAGGCTACGGTTTTCCGAGCGGACACGCGCAAGGGAACACGGTCCTCTGGGGTTACCTAACAAGCACGTTCCCGAGCTACCTAGCGTATGGGGCGGCTATCCTCTTGGTGCTGCTGGTGTCGTACTCGAGGGTCGCGCTGGGTGTCCACTCAGTCGCCGACGTAGTCGGCGGCGTGTGCTTCGGCCTGCTGATATTGGGTGTGGGCTGGGTTGTTGAGAACAAGCTCGCGGGGAGAATGCTGAAGGATCAGGCGAAGCTGACTTGGCTGGCGTTGCCAGTGTCACTCGCAATCATATCGACGCTCACAAGCTTGGGGGGCGATGATGGGTTTAGGGCGACAGGAGCAATGATCGGGATGCTCGTCGGATACATGATACTGGAGATAAAGCAGACAGCGGAACCCAAGACCAGTCTTGAAAGAGTGACAAACGTGCTGGTCGGACTCATGCTGGTGTTCCCGTTCTACTACACTCTCGGGAAGGCAGCGGCTGGACCAATAGAGACGTTCTTGACGACGGCGTCGATTGGGTTGATCGCCTCGCTCATCCCAGTCGCAACAATTCGCCTGACTCGAACCAAGAAAGAGAGGATGTCGACACGTACAGAAGGACGAGAGAGGTCACCATGAGGGCCGCGGTCTGGTCCGACATCATCGATGACTACAGGGACGTAGATGACTTCTCGAACTGATGCGCGAAAGTTCGGGTTGACGTTCCACTTGGGATGGGGACCGCCCAGGGGAGAATGGGCGAACAATGGGTCCGGTAATGGTGGTCACGTGCTCTCCTTCAGAAGATCCCCGATGTCAGGAATCGAGGTATCCCTTAGGTTCCTGCCAGCCACCACAATTTCGTCATACGTTGGCCGCTCCGTCATGTAGAAGATGCCAATCGGGATCCTCTCCGCGTCCTCGCCGTAGCCCCACTCCCTAGCTTTGGCTAGGGCGGAATTCCAGTCCCCGTAGTCGTGCCCTTCGTCCTGCAGGTTGTACACCCTGGGAGCGTAGTACTTGTACGTGTCGAAGAAAGTCACGCACGGTTGGAGCACATCGATTATTGCGAACCCCCTGTGCAGAATCGCCTGCTTAATCAGATCCTTCAGGTGGGTGATGTTGCCGGGATAGGCGCGCGCCACGAACGTGGCTCCACACGCCAGCATCAGTTCGATCGGATTCAGAGGCTCCTCCGGCGCCCCCTTCGGCGTGGACTTTCCCTCGAATCCTTTCGGAGACGTCGGGGTGAACTGCCCGGTCGTGAGGCCGTAGACCCTGTTGTTGTGAATCACCATCTTCACGTCGATGTTTCTCTTGGCCGCGAACACTATGTGGTCAATGCCTTCGCCGTAGGCGTCACCGTCACCGGCAAATCCCACTACGGTCAGCTCTGGGTTGGCTAGCTTTATGCCCGTGGCGGGCGCGGGAACCCTTCCATGTATCGAGTAGAAGGAGTTCACGTTGATGTAGTCAACGATTTTGGCGTGGCATCCTATCCCGGACAATATCACCAGGTTCTCCCTTTTCAACTTGCCATCGTTGATCAACTCGATGAAGGCGAGCTTTGCGGCCCTCTCTATCCCGAAATTCCCACATCCCGGGCACCATGTGTTCGGCGCATATGTGTTGAGATCCTTCACGCCCAAGGTTGGAGGAGTCATCGAACCACCTCCTCAATTCTTTTCTCCAGTTGGTCGACCGTGAACGGCCTCCCGTCGTACTTCAGGATGCTCTCGTCCACTCTGAGACCATGATAGCTGAGCCAAGTTCTCAGTTGGGCTGTCGAGTTCAGCTCAACGCACACGACCTTGCCGCCGGGTTGCAGGTGCTTGCCCAGCTCCCATGTGGGTAGGGGGAGAAGGTACAGTGGCTGCACGACCTTCGCGTGATATCTCTCCGCAACCTCCACCGCGGCCCCCTTGGTCGAGCCCCAGGTCACTATCACGTTCTCGCTGGTGGGCTCCCCATAGACCCTCACCGTCTCCCGCTTTCTCAACTCATCCTCAATCGTCTTGATTTTCTTCAGGCGCTTCTCGCTTGACTTCTCGATCAGTAGCGGATCCTCGGTGGTTATCCCGTACTCATCGTGAGCGTAGCTATTCAACTTGACAGTGGCGGACTTCATTCCAGGGAAAGCCATGGGCGAGATCCCGCTCTCGTTCAGTGAGTACCTCTTGTACTCCCCTTGGCCATCCCACCTGATGCCCGTTTCAACTGGCACATCCTTCGGGTCAAGCTCAGTGGTGTACGTACTCTCGCTCAAGTGCTTGTCGCTGAGCAATATGACTGGAACTTGAAACTTCCAAGCCAGGTTTAGGGCATCGGCGCTGAGGTGATACGCCTCCTCGGCGTCGCCTGGCGCGACTACGACCCTCGGGAATTCCCCGTGTCCTGCGAAAAGCGCGAAGAACAAGTCTCCTTGGGCGGTATACGTTGGAACCCCTGTGGAAGGCCCAGGCCTTTGACCTAATACGATCGCGATCGGTATCTCCGCTTGCCCAGCCAGGCTCAGGTGCTCTACCATCAGAGCGAAGCCCCCTCCGGATGTCCCGACCATGGCTCTGGTCCCGCAATAGGCCGCGCCCTCAGCCATTCCTATCACGGCGATTTCATTCTCCGGGTGAACGACGGTGATGTTGAGCCTGTCCGCGTTGGCTGAAAGATAGTGAAGGATGCTGGTTGAGGGCGTCATCGGGTAAGCGACGTAAAGCTTCAGTCCTCCCTTGATGGCGCCCAGTGACATAGCTTCGTTTCCCGTCAGTAGGGGCTTGGCCCTTCCGTTCAATGGTTCTACGCGAATGGCGCCGCGATGGCTTCCAGCGAGTTCGTACCCCTCCTTTGCGGCATCCACGTTCTCCTCGACCCTCCTCGTAATTGAGCTCCTCACCACAGCTTCAGCGAGATTGAACTCCACGCCCGTGACCGAGGCGAGCGCACCGAGGGCTACCGTGTTTCTCACTATCGGGGGCAGGTTCCTTTTCTTGACGATGTCGCCCATGGGCAAGCCCAGCCCCTCTGCCTTGACCTTCCCGGAGTCGAATACGACGATCGACTTCTCCTTCAGTCTCCAGGCGTGCTTATCTATTGCGTCTTGGTTCAGTGCAACTAATGTGTCGACGCGATCTCCGTGAGCGAGGATCTTCGCTGGACTCGCCCTGACTATCGCGAAGTTGTAGCCTCCTCTAATCAGTGACGGGTAGTCGTCGTATGCGAATACCCAGTACCCGAGCCTGTTGAAGAGTCTCGCGGTTGCATTCCCGGCCTGTCTGATCCCGTCACCAGCCTGTCCTCCAACAAGGACTGAGTAGTCACGTTTCTCCATGATGAATCGGAATGGTCGACCGGCGACGGCTCATAAGGGTTGCGTGAAGGCGAGCCACGTTCGTCATGCGCTGGGCACAAGCTCGCTTGCTTCTGTTAAGTGAAGGCAGCTCATGAGTTCGAAAGTGAACATCTTCGAGCAAAGATTGACGAATTCTTAAATAAGCGAGAGCTGCAAACCGGGGCAAGTCATTCTTGACCGAGAGGTTGTATAGGAAATACAAGTGCAAGATATGTGGCTACATTTACGACCACGCGCAGGGCGACCCGACTTCGGATATCCCGCCCGGAACGCCTTTCGATGACCTACCTCCGGACTGGTTGTGTCCGGTGTGCGGAGCGGGAAAGGATCAGTTTGAGCCAGTCGAGGAATAGAACTGAACTTCATTGACTAGGGGTGACCAAGCGTGAACGAAGATTCTCAGTAGCTAATGCGGACCTCACTCCGTTACCTTGATCTCCTTCCTCGCTTCCCACAGGCCGTGAAGGTTGCAGTACTCTAAGGCGTAGATCATGCCGCTCTTCTTCAGCTTAAGGTCCACCTTGATATCAGGCTCTGAGTATACAGGGGTAAGACACACGGTAGCCAGCAGGATGGGGTTGAACGGCCTTCCCTCCTCGTGAAAGAAAACCTCGATCTTCCTTATGGAGTGCTCTACGGTATTCGGGTGCGGACCCACGGATACTCTGACTGCTAGCAACTGGTCGACCTTGACTTTGTCGGGGGCCTCTATCTTCGGAGTGTGAGACTCGACCTTGGTTATGGCCTCTCCGCTAGCCGTTTCTGGCGTGTATATCAAATCTCCAAGTTTCTTCATTTGAACTTGATTCGTATTCGCATTTATTAAACGCTTCGTGAAGGTTTGCGACGCGACGCATTAAGAGTCGATTCCCACGCACGGCTCTCAGCGACCGCAAGACGGAAGGTCTGAACAGCTTCGCGCTTGACTTTCGCTTGTTAGGGTGATACAGCTTTATGGCGGTGGGGGGGGGTCTCCCTTCTACCCCTCCTTGCTATGATGAATATCAGCACCGCCTCGATCAGCATTACCGCCGCGACGATTCCCAAGAAGACGACCTCAGAGCCGAAGAGTGCTATTACGCTAAAGCCTGCTGACGGAGCTGCTGCCGGAAATGCAAGGTAATTGGTTGGCCTCGGAACCATGTCATAGAGATACCAAGATGTCTCTCCCAAGTGTAGACCGATTGCTTGGCCTTCACTCAGTCGCATCGGACCAAGCGGCACGCTGAACTCGAGAACCCGGTTGAATGCTGATTTCCCGTCGCTCAAGTAGAGGTAGTTCCAGTCCGTTCCTGTTCCCGCGTACTTGTAGCAGCTGGCGTAGCTGGACTGTGCTGGGCTGCTTTGAAATGACCCATACACGTAGTACTCTGCGCCCTTGGAGTACTGGTGGCCAGTAGCGCTGTTGTCGTCAGCATCCACATAGACATAGAGGTAACGATACAGAGCCGCTGCCTCGATGGTCTTGGATGGGGTGCCTCTCAAGTCGACTCTGAAGTAGAGGTTTTCTTCGTCATTGGCTACATAGAAAGCTGCAACCTCAAGTTCTGCGGGTTCGGTAGACCTCGCAGGATGCGATGCCGAGGGCGAGGTGGCGCCCCAGTCCCCGGGGTCTCCATCCACCCCTATGCGCAAAGAGGAGGAGCCCAAGACGTACCTGAACTGGGACTCAGGTAGACTCAGCACGTATGAATATGACTCAGTGTAGAGGAGAATCCCTTGCGAGGTGTAACCTATGGCCTCTTGTTCAACCCAGACCTCCATGTAGTTGAGATTTGGCTTCAGAGTCATACCTGCAAGATCCCTGGGCATTGAGTTCCACCAGCCCGATGTACTGTTCCATTGATAGAGACGGATGTAGTATGACGAGTTATCGCCGTAGTGATAGAAGTACAAGTAGCGATCCCATCCACGCCCACCAGAGGCTTTGCCTGTGGAAGCAAGCCTGTCGGTGTCCATGTAGATGTAGACCGTCCTTGACAGATCCCTGGAATCAGGAATGGCCCCGTAGTATTCCAAGTAATAGTACAGTCGACCTGCCTCAGCTCTCACGTACAGGGCCTTCACGTTCATCCACGGTGCACCCGAGTAGGCCTGGCTTGCTGAGTAGACTGAAGTGTAGCCTTGAGGCTGACTTTGAGTCAGGAGCATGCGCGGAATCAGAGAAGCTGTCAGAGCTACCGCCACAATGGGTAAAGCTGATCTGAGAGAGATTCTCATATTCTGGTCTTGTGACAAGTCCTTTTAAGCGTTCGGCGGCGACACGTGATCGCTCAGCGAAAGGACAAGCTCAACTACGAAGACGGCTGCTGCCACGGAATGTATCAAACAATATAACTGCTCTAGGCCGGGTCAGAGCATGGGGCTAGGGGTCGTCCCACACTTCGGCGTGTATCTGCCTCAGGTCTCTGACAGGTACGATGACATACCTGTGGTGGCTCGCAGAGCCGAGGAACTGGGGTTCCACTCAGTCTGGCTCTCCGATCACATGATGCCCTTGATGGAGCAGCGACCATTTCTCGAATGTTGGACAGCGCTATCGGCTGTCGCGGCCGAGACGAGATCAGTAAGACTTGGGACGATCGTCATGTGCAACTCCTTCAGGCACCCCTCGCTACTCGCGAAGATGTCAGCCACGTTAGATGTCATAAGTAATGGAAGATTGATCCTGGGCTTGGGAGCAGGATACGTTCAGAAAGAATATGATGCGTACGGATTCCGATTCCCAGCCGCACGCGAGAGGGTGGAGCAACTAGCTGAAAGTCTCAAGATCATCAAGCTGATCTGGAAGGAGGAGAGGGCCTCGTTTGAGGGAAAGCACTACGTCATACGCGATGCATTCTGCGAACCGAAGCCGGTTCAGAAGCCTCACCCACCTATCTTGATCGGAGGAACAGGAAAACGCATCTCAAGGGTCATCGCGGAACAAGGGGACTACTGCAACCTTGACAGGCTGACGGTCAAGGAGGCCGAGGGCTTCCTGCGGCGCCTGAGGACCCTGTGCGATGAAGTTGGCAGACCTCCACAAGATGTGCGCGCCTCGCTCTGTGATGACATCTTCCTCGGCTCAAGCGATGATGAGGTAGAAGAGAAGGTGGACAGAGCATATGCGAGGTTCATGACCATGGCGGACCACGCCAAGGAAGACAACATAGGGCTCTATGCCGATAGGTTCCGACCTTGCTCCAGAGACGAGTACCTCGCAAGAAGGATCCACGGAACTACGTCCCAGTGCATAGATCAGATGGAGGAGTACCTGAGGCTGGGAGTCGATCTCTTCATCTTAGTGTTCCCAGATATCCTAGACCCTGGCGCGCTCAGGATGTTTCAGGAGAAAGTATTGGGATACTTCGCAGAAGGCCGCGCTAGGTGAACAAGCATGGCCAGACAGGATCGCCTTGACCCGAAATCGCTTGACGACCTTAACTCGGGAACCGAGTCGAGCGGCAGACTCACGAAGTTCACGAGTGACATAACCAGCACGGGGCTGCTGTTGCTCGCAGGCCACACGATCTCGACCGTGATACTAACCTTGGCGATCATCATAGTCGCAAGGCTGCTCGGCCCTGATGACTACGGCTTGTATTCATTGGTGCTCTTGACTCCCACCTTCCTCACGTTCGTAATAGACCTCGGCTTGCCGACTGCGATAATGCACTTTAGCGCCAAGTCCCACTCAGAGCGCGACAAGGAAAGCACTGACCTCTCCATCATTACTGCTCTCACGGTTGGAATCATGGTCGGCTTGGCGTTTACGGCATCGTCCGTTCTCCTGTCATCCTTCATCTCGAGCGCTGTGATAAGTCGTCCTGGGACCGAGACGTTGGTCACGCTTGGATCACTGATTCTCGCTCCGCAGGTCGTGTTCACATTGACGAGTCAGTTCTTCGCGTCCATCGGGCTTCCCAAGTACAACGCTGGAATCTCAATCGCAATGGCCATCACCAAGGGGTTCATCCAGGTCTCGTTGGTTCTGCTGGGCTACTCGGTCGCGGGTGCAGTCGCAGGCCATGTCTTCGGCACGTTGATCGCCGCCCTGATGGGTATCATCCTTCTAGCCCTCAAGATTCGACCGAACAAGTTGATCGCTGTGGACTGGGCGCTTCTCAAGAAGATGCTGCTATACGGCCTTCCTTTCTACATCTGCGTCTTCCTATATCAAGGAATACTTCAGTATGAAGGCATTCTGATGGGGGAATTCGCGACGGATGCCCAAGTTGGAAACCACAAGACGGCCTACAACTTCATGTTCATCCTGACCATGACTGTGGCACCGCTTTCTGCAACTTTCGTGCCAGCCTTCTCGAGGTTCGATCCTGAGAGGGACAGGTCATTGCTTTGCGGCTTGTTCAGGCGATCAATAAAGTACGCTTCCTTGATGACCATTCCCTTCGCCGTGGGGATGATGGCCTTGTCCGGCGACGGCGTCTATGCCTTTTTCGGAGATCAGTACGAGCTCGCGCCGCTCTACCTGTCGCTGATGGCGCTGCACGCTGTCTTCTCGCCGTTGGGAGCGAACGTGATCGCCAACTCCTTCAACGGGCTCGGCAAGAGCCACTACGTTCTTGCGGTCAATGGAGTTTGGACGATAGCATACGTGATGTTCGCGAGATCCGTGATGGTACAGTTCGGCCTGCCGGGCCTGATACTGCTCTTCACAGTATCTTGGATACCTGGCGTATTGGTCGGTCTGATGATAGCTGACCGGAAGTTCGGAATGAGACTCGACCTATCTTGGTCCCTCAGGACGTACCTGGCTGCTGCGATTTCTGGTTTGGCAGCTTGGGGAGCCGCCGCTTACATGCCATTGGGCAGGGGATGGCCAAACTTGACCTTGGGAGTACCGATACTTCTCATGTCGTTTTTCTCGCTTTCGCCCCTCCTTGGGATAATAGACAAGGAGGACGTTGCTCAAATGGAAAGGATCTCGAGAGGTTCAGGTGCACTGAAGGGAGCGCTTGCCGCCTTCGTGAGATACGAGCGAGCGCTGATCTCCCTATCACCTTTCAGATGAACTAATGGTTGGGGACTTGAAGATCGGTCAGGCGGGTTTCGTAGCTAATGGCCTTGACCACGGGGGCCTGTAGTTACGTAGGGAGAGCGAGTTGAGCGTGACCGTTATCGAGCTGGTAGCCATCGCAAGGGCTGACAGGACAGGGCTAAGCAGCCAGCCAGTGAAGGGGTAAAGCAGACCAGCTGCTACCGGTATTAGGAGCACGTTGTAGAAGAAGGCCCAAAAGAGGTTCTCCTTGATCTTCCTTGACATGACCCTGCTCACGTGAATTGCCGCGCCTATTCCCCTGGGATCATCGTTCATCAGCACTATCCCTCCGGTTTCTCTGGCGACGTCCGTTCCCCCTCCCATCGCTATCCCTATGTCAGCCGCCGCCAACGCGGGAGCATCGTTGATGCCATCGCCGGCCATGGCAACTACTCCTCCTTTCACCCTGAACTCCTCTACGACCTTGGACTTGTCAGCGGGCTGTACCTGTGCGACAAACAGGTCGATGCCAAGCATGCCTGAAACCGCCCTTGCCACTCGCTCGTTGTCTCCTGTGACCATGACTGTCTTCGCACCCAACTTCCTGAGGAGATCGACAGCTTCGTGGGAATTCCCTCTCAACTGATCTGCGACAGCAAGAACTCCGTCGGCGCTCCCGTCAACCGCAACCACGAGCGCTGTCTTGCCTTCTCCCTCCAGCCTCGTGATGGTCTCTCTGATGCTATCTGTAACCTCAACCCCTTCCTTTTCCATCAACCTCTCGCCACCTATCAGGACTAGCTTGCCGTCGACAACTGAACGTATTCCGAAGCCAGGCAGAGCCTCAAACGAAGTTGGCCTCGAGGATTGTACCCCGACCCTTTGGGCCTCGGCAACGACAGCGCCAGCGATTGGGTGCTCAGACCCGTACTCTGCCGATGACGCAACCCGAAGCAGGCCCTCGATTGAGATCCCTTGGGTAGGAATCACATCGGTTACGGCGGGTTTGCCCATAGTCAGAGTCCCTGTCTTGTCGAGGAGAACCACCGTGACCCGGCTGGCCCTCTCCAGCTCTTCGCCTCCCTTGATCAAGATACCTTGCTCGGCAGCCCTTGAGACGCCTATCGTGAGGGCCGCTGGAGTGGCTAGTCCCAAAGCGCAAGGACAAGCTATGATCAGCACTGCGACAGCCGTTGTGAGGGCGAAGCTGAGGGGCATCCCGACCCATAACCTCCAGATCACAAAGGAGATAACAGCGATGACTATGACGGCAGGCACGAAGCGAGCGGCAATGGCGTCTGCCAGCCTCTGCATCGGTGCCTTGGAAAGTATGGCTTCCTCGACCAGTGAGGTTATGCTGGAGAGTGTGGACTCGGAGACCAGCTTCGTCGCCTCCACGTTGAGGAGGCCGGTAAGGTTCACGGCTCCTGCGACGACCTTATCGCCCCTTCCCACATCGACTGGCATGGACTCCCCCGTAATCAGTGACAGGTCGAGCGCGGATTGTCCGCTCACGACCAACCCGTCCGCAGGCATTCGCTCCCCTGGGCGAACGACGAAAATCTCGCCGACCTGAAGCTCCTCCACTTTGACTTCGACTTCCTGTCCGTCCCTGATAACCATGGCGGTGGGTGGCTGCAGTTCGAGCAGCCTAGTCACAGCTTCCGACGCTCCTTGCTTCACTGAATGCTCAAGGTACCTTCCTAGAAGTATCAACCCTATGATAAGGGATGAATCCATGAAGTAGACTGGTGGTATCTCTCCTGGCGTGCTTGTCACAAGGTCCGGGAGGAACGTGGCCACGGTGCTGTAGGCATACGCTGCCGACGTTCCAACGGCTATGAGGGAATCCATGTTCGCCTGCTTGGATCTGATCGCGTCGAGTAGCCCTCTGTAGAAAACTAGGCCCACTCCAAGCTGGATCGGTGTCGTTATTAGGAACATGATGAGCCGAGCTTGCGATTCAGGGAGTACGTGAGACCATTCTAGGAAAAAGGTGACCACGGCCGCTAGGATCCCCAAGGCGGAAGAGTTCCTGATTTTGCGGAGTTCAACCTCTGGCCTCAGGAACTCCTTGTAGCAAGTCTCGCTACAGAAGTAGTATGTCTTCCCTCTTCTCTGGGCTTTGAACTCGGCGAGGTTTTCGTCGACGTACATGCCGCAGATGATGTCTCGAGCCAAGGTCTACTTCATGTCCCCTGCTGTCTCCATGCCGAAGCTCCTGATTTCCTTCTTCACCTCTTCCATGTCGGCCCCTTCATGCTCTATCATCACCTGTTCTGTGAAGAAGTTCAGTGAGACATCGCTCACTCCATTGATCCTCCTCAGCCTTCCTGCTAACTCCAAGCCGCAGCTGTAGCAGGTCCAGTTCCTCAGCTTTAGCACATCCCTGCTCCGACTGGGTCTGCCGCTGCCCCTTTCAGCGCGGCTCACCACTTGGATCGCCCCGATTTCATAGCTTTGAGCTGGCTCGCGCAGTGTTCCGAGCACAGGAAATACGTCTCTTCGTCGAGGACGACTTTGACCGACTTCGCAGGGTCAACCATCATGCCACAGACGGGATCCCTGACTTTCTGAGAACTCATGGCTCAAGAGGGTATTAGGGTGTAATAAGCGTTCTTCGTGCTTGGAACAACGAACATTTTAGGGAGGCGATAAGAGAGGTGTCCCCTAATTGGCAGCCGAGTCGGTTAGGACGGAGGATCTTGTTAGGACCTTCAAGACTACTAGGGGCGAGCTGAAGGCCCTCGACGAGGTATCCGTCAATGTGAAGCCTGGCGAAATATTCGGGGTACTCGGACCGAATGGGGCGGGAAAGACTACCCTGATTAAGATACTCTGTACCCTCCTCTTGCCGACGTCCGGCAAAGCGTTCGTTCAAGGCTACGACGTGGTGACGGAAGCCCAGAAAATCAGAGAGGTGATCAACATGGCGAGTGGTGGGGAGACTCCTGGCTACGGGTTACTGAGCGTCGAGGAGAACCTATGGTTCTTCTCCCAACTATATGGTATACCGAATGATGAGGCCGAGAAGCGAATAGGCGAGCTCGTGGAGATGGTCGGGCTGTCAGACAAGGCTGATGAGAGGATGAATAGGCTATCTTCCGGCATGAAGCAGAAACTGAACTTGGCTAGGGCCCTCGTCAACGATCCCATGGTGCTCTTCCTTGACGAGCCCACGCTAGGACTGGACGTGATGGCATCTCACCAGGTCAGATCCTACGTCAGAGGTTGGGTCGACTCAAACAGGGACAAGACCGTATTGCTCACCACCCATTACATGGCTGAGGCTGAGGAACTCTGCGACAGGATCGCCATAGTGAACGAGGGGAAGGTAGCAGCTTGCGGAAGTCTTGAGGAGCTAAGAGCTATGGTCTCGAAGGGCGTGCACTTCATCATTGAAGTTTCCTATTTGGGCGGGAAGAAGTACGAGGTGGAGTCGATCCCCGGGGTGAAGGGAGCTTCCGTGACGCACAGTCAAGAGGCGGGAAAATCCCTTGTGAAGCTTGCCCTCGATAGCGAGTCCGCGATTCCCGATGTGATCTCTCACCTCAGCTCCCTGGGATCGAAGATCATCATGCTTCAGAAGTCTGAGCCAACGTTGGAGACCGTGTTCATCGACTTGGTGGGCAGGGGAATAGAATGAAGCGAGCCTTGATGAGTTCCTTCATCACTACATTCGTAAGGCCAGCGTTTGCTCGAGGGTACATCAGGGTAGTGGGCGCGTCCAGGATCATGGTTGATGTCATCTCGGAGTCAACGCTTCCGGTGCTGAATCTGGCCGCGTACGTTTTCACCTATAGGTTCCTAGGAGCACCTGCCGAGTACATAGGCTTCGTCATAGTCGGAGGCGCAGCTCTATCGTTCTGGATGAACGTTGTGTGGAACATGGCATCCCAGCTGTATTGGGAGAAGGAGAGCGGGAATCTCGAGCCGATCTTCATTTCACCCGCATCAAGGATGGCAATACTACTCGGGATGGCAGTAGGGGGCTTCGTGAACACCACCATAAGAGTGACCTTGACCTTGGTCATCGGGGTCGCCGTGTTCGGGGTTGGATTCGACCCATCGGGGATGTCCGTCGCCCTCCCTATCTTCTTGCTCACATTAGTTGATCTGTATTCGGTTGGCATGATGTTTTCCTCGCTCTATCTCATGTACGGGAGAGAGGCCTGGCACCTTTCCGCCTTACTCTCGGAACCCTTCATGTTTCTTTCAGGCCTGTACTTCCCGGCGAGGTTCTTCCCGTTCTGGCTCCAGCTGATAGCCTCGGCAATTCCTCTGACGCTTGGGATGGATGCGGTCAGAAGGATCTTCTTCAATGACCCTGGGCTTTGGGAACTCGGTGCTGAGGTGGTAGCACTTGTCGTTATGGCTCCGGTCCTCGTGTTCATCGCGAGACGACTGCTAGCGAAGATGGAAGACCTTTCCAAGAGGGAAGGGAGGTTGACGCTTAGGTGGCAGTAGCGCGCAGACTGGTGGATGCCCTGAGGGCATCCGTGTGGCTGGGCTGGCAGATTAGCGCGAACTGGACCGATTTGCTCGTCTTCTCAACCTACACGCTAATCAGGCCGATATTCAGCATGCTGATTTTCATCTTCATGTATCTCGCATCCGCGGCCACCGGTGGCGCCGACCCATCGAAGCTTTCCTACATACTGGTGGGAAGCGCTCTACTCAACTACTTTGTCAACTCGAACTGGGAGTCGTTCATAGCTGTGCATGAGGATCGTGAGCATTATCAGACCATAAGGTACCTCTACCTAGCCTCGCCGAACTTGGCACTCTTCTACATAGGGAGGAACCTCGCGCCTGTGATGTTTAACTCGACCGTTTCTCTCCTGGTCAACCTGACGGTGGGAGTCTCCCTGTTTGGCGTCCGAATTTCTCCCACGCCATCGTCCATCGTTGCCCTCGCGATATCTGTACCGATAGTGGCCGTCGGCTTTCTGTCCTATTCGATGATCACGGCCTCGATCGGCTTCGTAACCAGCCGGTACATATGGGGGATGATCGAGGGGGTCTCGGGGCTGATATTTCTCTTCTCAGGCGTGATGTTCCCTCCGGAGCTCCTACCGCCAGAACTTGCGTGGGTGGCGAAGCTCGTGCCTTGGAGCTACTGGGTGGAGCTTCTCAGAAGCCCTCTAATGGGAATACAACCAACCATGTCATCGATCGGTGCAGGCCTGGTAGCCTCCTTGGGGATGGTCTTGCTTGGTGCAATAACGTTCCGTTGGTCGCTGAGCAAGGCAAAGAGAGACGGGACACTGGACACGACGATAAACTGGTGAGCGGTCGTACATCAAAGTGAAAGCACGGAGACGCTTGCTGCCTTCCTAAGCCTGTTCATTATAGCCAGGCCTATCCCCCTCTCCTCAAAGGGCTCGCATACTGCGATCGAGACTCCCAGAGAGTCCACCCTCCTCAGCTCTCTGTAGAGGTTCTTGGCTACGGTGTAGAGATTGCTTCTCGTCCCCATGCTGATTGCGTTGTGCCCTTCGCGTATGTAGGCAGAGACGGTCTCGTCCGTGGCCAGAACCAAGACCTTCTCTCCGCTCGCCCTGTATCTGTCAGATACGAACAGCACGGAGTGCTTCAAAGCCTCCGCGTCACCTGTCACGTCGATCAGGACCAGCTTGGTGCTGGGAGCATAATGCCTGTACTTCATTCCAGGAGCGCCCGCAACCTCTGCCTCCGCCCATCCCTTCGCGACCTCGGAGACTCTTACTTTCGTTCCCAGCACCGACTCCAACTCGTTGACCGTGAAGGGGCCAGGTCTGAGGAGGTTTGGAGTCTCCCCGGTCAAATCGACAATGGTTGACTCCACCCCGAAGAAGGTCTCCCCTGCGTCGAGGACCATGTCTATCTTTCCTCCCAAGTCATCAACGACGTGCTTCGCGGTAGTGGGACTAGGTCTTCCAGAAAGGTTGGCACTGGGAGCACCTATCGGCGTGTCCGACAGCTCAACGAGCCGAAGGGCCACGGGATGAGCGGGCATCCTCACGCCGACCGAGTCCAAGCCGCCGGTGGCGACCGCAGGAAAGTCCCTTGACTTCTTCAGGACAATTGTCAGCGGGCCCGGCCAAGCTCTGTCTGCAACCTTCCATCCGACCTCGGGCACGGATTGTGCGATTCTGTGCAGCTGCTCGACATTTGAGATGTGAACGATCAACGGATTATCCCGAGGCCTCTTCTTCACTTGAAACACCTTAGCGCAAGCTTCTTCGTTGAACGAGTCAGCTCCCAACCCATAGACGGTCTCGGTTGGGAAGGCGACTAGGCCTCCGCTCTTGATCACATGGGCTGCCTCTTCCATCCTCGATGGGTTTGGTGAAAGAGCGTCGACCTTGACTACCTCCGTCAAATATCGGACGTGAGGTTGGGAAACGGGGGCGATATTAAGGTACTCGATTCCTGCTCTAAGAGTTGTTCCGCGGCCGGGTCAAGCTTATCTTCGCGGGCGAGAAACGTCGATGCGGTTATTGACCCCCTTGAGACCGTCGGGAACTTTTGAGCTGAGACTTCACGGGGGGAGGGCGCCCAGCTGGCTGGTCTCAAGAATGAAGGCTCTCTCTGAGGGCATATTGACGGCGATATGGATGGAGAGGGGGGCCGACGAGATCATAAGGAGACTGTCTGATCCGATCTGGTTTCAGGCACTGTCGAACGCCCTCGGCTACGACTGGGACTCAAGCGGAAGCACTACGGTCACATCTTCCGTCCTGAAGGACGCACTTGAAGGGATCGATGTGGAAGTTCGAGCAGCGGGCGGAAAGGGAAGGAGGTCGAGGCTTACGCCCGAGGAGATTCGGAAAACCTGTGAACTCCAGCCGTTTTCGGAAGTGAACCCGTCCACGCTCACGTACGCGTCGAGGATGTGCGCAAAAGTGGACAACGTCGCGATCCAGTCAGGCCATCAGGTATATCATCATGTGTTCTTCTTCACGACGAGCGGCGCTTGGACCGTCGTCCAGCAAGGGATGAACATCAGGCTCAGGTCGGCCAGAAGGTACCACTGGACGAGCGAGGGCCTGAGGAGCTTTGTTGAAGAACCCCACGCTGGAATCGTAGGGGACAGGGTCCTTGACAAGGTGTTGGACATGACATCGCGCGATAGCGAGGAGGCTAGGAAGGTGAGCGTGGATCTGGTCTCGGAGGATCCAACCGGACTGAAGCGGCATCTGGTCACGGTTCGGAGCGAACATCAGAGCTCGTTGGCGAGCCGGCTCCCTATCCATGACGACAACCCTAAGAAGTTCTTCAAGGTGGTCTTCGAGGGCAGGATCAACTGGGATGCCCTGAAGGAAGCCTACGAACTGAAGCCCGGTAGCTATGAGCAGCTGTTGAGCATTAGGGGCATAGGCCCGGCAACCGTGAGAGCACTTGCGCTGGTTGCAGAGGTAATCTACGACGCCAATGTGGGACGGAAGGATCCGATCAGGTACTCGTTCTCATTCGGCGGGAAGGACGGAATCCCCTATCCAGTGAACAAGCGAAGGATGGACGAGGTGACCGCAACTCTGAAGGAAGCGATCGGGCGCGCGAAGATTGGCGAAAGGGAGAGGATGAAGGCCATCCGAAGACTGACCGTCCTCACTGAGCGCATGTCGCCGTAAGGAATAGCTCACTCACGCGTCGCAGTTCCACAGATCGTGTGCCTTTACTGCAGATCTTTTCTCAGCTGCTCGTACTGGTCTCTCGATATCTCTCCTCTCGCGTAGCGTTCCTTGGCTATCTCCAAGGCCCGGTCACTCTGAGTGGAGGTGGCAGTCTCTGCGGGCTTGAGGGCGTAGTATGCTATACCTGCTGCTAGTGTCAACAAGAGGATCGGGGCCAAGAACATTCCAAAAGCCATCCCGTATCCCATCATCGGCATGTGCCCAATGAACCCCCAGTTCCCCCAAGGTGAGAAGAACACGCTGGATGCGAACAACACTGCTATGCCAACGAGCGCCAGGAAAACAACGTCCTTACCTGACATGGCCCTGCTATAACGCAGTAATATTTAAAGGTATCGAAAGCGAGCATCAAGGCATAAGGGGCATCGTCTCGCGCGATCAAGTCTGTCTCGCCCATCGTTGCCGTGAGGCGTTGCCTTTCTAGGGATTACACGTCGGGATAGTCGGGCACTATCCAAGCCTGGTGCATAGTGATCCGAGCACAGCTCTCCTGCGGGCTCCAGTCGCGCTCGGCAGGTTTGAGCAGTTGCCGTTAATGAACTCATTCGCCAAAACTGCAAAATACGCGGCTTCTCTTGCATCAGACGGAACCCCGAGAACGTCAAATGGTCGAACTGGTGTTTCGCCGAGCCTCTCCTGTAGCCAGCTCATCATCGCCTTGTTCCTCATTCCGCCGCCAGCCACGAAGACCTCCTCTATCTTGCCACTAGGTCTGATGAAGTCGTCATAGGACCTGACTATGGACTCCACGGTCAGTGCAGTCGCCGTCGCCACAGCGTCCTCGAACCTCATGCCCATCGAATCAGCCTTCCTTTTGAGGGAAATAGCAAACTTCCTCCCGAAAAGCTCCCTTCCTGTAGACTTTGGGACTCCCATCTTGAAGAACTTCATGTTCAACAGTTCCTCAAGCAACCTCGCGTCTGCCCTTCCGCTTAGGGCGATCGAACCGTCCCTATCGTATGAGAGCTCAGACTTTGTGTACAGCTGAACCAACATGTCAACCACCATGTTCCCTGGACCGTTGTCGAATGCGATTACGTCCTTCTCATCGGCCTTGGGCGGAATGTACGTAACATTGGCTATGCCGCCGATGTTCTGCAGCGCGATGCCCTCCTTCCTCTTGCCGAAGAGGATGTAATCTACGTAGGGGACAAGTGGTGCTCCTTCGCCCCCAGCCGCCACATCCATCTTTCTGAAGTCAGCCACCGTAACTATCCCTGTCCTCTCAGCTATCACCGCAGGCTCACCTATCTGAAGGGTCGACCTGACATCGCCTTTCTCTCTGGGCCTCGGGATGTGGTAGATCGTCTGGCCATGGGATCCTATCAGGTCAACCTCAGACACGCTGACCCCCGCTCTCCTGCATATGGAAAATGCTGCGCTTGCGAACGCCTCGCCTATCTCAAAGTTCAGCTGGCATACCTCGTCAACTTTGGCGGTCTCGGGCTCGAAGATCGCGAATATTCTTCTCCTGAGTTCCGCCTCGTATGGATAGATCTCATGGGAGACAACTTCCAGCTTAGTGTCCGTATAGTTTCCACTTATCTTCGTCAGCGCCGCTGTAACTCCATCGGCGGAAGTGCCAGACATTAGGCCGATCACAGTCCGCTCCTGCTTCGACAGTATCCGGTCAAGTTCTTCGAGTAGCCGGCCCTTAGTTCTCATCTCGATACTTGTGGTCAGCCTGACGCTTGATAAGCGTGGGTCGAAGGCGCCGTCGGTGCCTTGATGGGCGGTCGGGATCCGAAGGTTAAATAGAGCGAGAGGTCGCGACGCCCCAGAACTCTGAGTTGTTAGACAGAGTATCTGAACTTAGCGGTTTGGTTGAGCCGCACCTCGAGAGGTACCTCGCGCAAGCGACCTATCCGGAACTCAGGGAGGCGATGATGTATCAGGTGAGGACAGGAGGCAAGAGGATAAGGCCGGTCCTCCTGTTGTTGAGCGCGGAGGCAGCCGGAGGAAAGGTTGAGGAAGCAATCCCGGCTGCCGTGGCGTATGAGATCGCTCACAACACCACATTGCTATTTGATGACGTGATAGACAGAGGAGAGACGCGCAGGGGCAAACCCACCATGCGCGTCCAGTACGGCGAAGTCACCTCTCTGTTCACATGCTTCAGGTATAGGGAAGCGATGGAAAGGGCGTTAAGGGACTCAAGGAATTCTGCAAGACTGTCTGAGCTGATGTCGAAGGTGATAGATAACGTCCTTGAGGGCGGCATGATGGATCTTCTGCTTGAGGCGAGAGCAAGGGATGAACCCTTCCTCAGGGAGCATCATAGGAGCGGCGTGACGATGGACGAGTACCTGCTCATGGTCAAGAAGAAGACATCCTCGCTTTTCGAGGGCTGCACGAGATCCGGGGCAATAGTTGCCGACGCCCCCCCTGAGGTTGAAGAGGCACTTGGAAAGTACGGGGTCAATGTCGGGTGCCTGTTCCAAGTGACCGATGACATACTGGACATATTCGGGGAAGAGGAGGAGATCGGAAAGAAGATCGGTAAGGACATCTCCAGCCATAAGCTTGGGAACATCGTGGTCGTCCTGGCGCTTCAGAAGCTGGATGAGCCGAGCAGCGCCAAGCTCATCTCAGCGCTATCCGCGGAGAACACAAGCGAAGTGGAGATCTCTGACATCATCGATATCCTGAAGGACGCTGGGCTGGAGGAAGAGTCCAGAAAGGTCGCCAGCGAGTTCGAGGAGAGGACGAGGAGCAGCCTTGACGGGTTGCCCGATTCAGAGGCAAAGGAGATACTTCAGATCCTGCCAGCATTCCTGCTGCACAGGAGGGCATAGAGGTTAGGCTTATTACACCCTAATCTTCAGGCGGCCAGAAGGGGTCTTACTTCGAGGTGAGCAGCTCGGAAGAAAGGAGCGGCGGCATGAGGAACGTTTATGCATTAGGTGCAGTCAGCTTCTTCACCGACGTCTCAAGCGAGATGGTGTTCAGCGTACTGCCGTCGTTCTTGATCCAAGTGATCGGCGCCTCAAAGACCGAACTCGGGTTTATCGAGGGCATAGCTGAGGCCTCGAGCAACATCCTACGCATGGTCTCGGGTTACGTTTCTGATTGGGTCGGAAAGAGGAAGCTGCTCGTGATGATCGGCTATGGGCTCTCTGCCCTGTCGAAGCCACTTTTCGCCGTGGCCTCGGACTGGACCCATGTCTTGGCTGTGAGGTTCACTGACAGGGTTGGCAAGGCAGTGAGGACCGCGCCGCGCGACTCCCTTCTGAGCGCCTCAGTCCCCAGCGAGAAGCTGGGACAGGCGTTTGGGCTCCACAGGACCATAGACCAGAGCGGGGCAATAGTGGGACCGATCCTCGCAACGCTGCTGCTTCCCCTGATAGCATACCAAGGGGTGTTCTACTTTTCGCTCGCGCCGGGGCTATTCGCGCTGCTGATCCTAGTTCTCCTCGTGCGGGAGGTGGCTGCAGCGAAGGCTGGCGGGACGCTGCTGGGCAACATCAGGGAGGCAACCAACAGGGACTTCCTCAAGTTCTTGGTCGTGGTCGCCCTGTTCTCTGCGGGCGCCTTCAACTACTCCTTCATACTGGTTGCTGCAGGCGACGCTGGGGTGCCCGAACAATACATTCCCTTGGTATACATGTTGATTAACGTATTGCACACGCTGGTCGGAATCCCTGCGGGCGTGCTGTCAGACAGGATGGGGAGGGAGAAGGTGCTCGCCCTGGGGTACGGGATGCTGGCTCTCACGAGCGTAGCGCTGATCCTGCCGTCGGCGGGCCTAGTCGGGGCCTTAGTTGCCACTTGTGCGTTCGGGCTCTACATGGGTACGGTCGAGACGATACAGAGGGCGGTCATACCAAGGTACGCGGAGGCCAGGCTCAGGGGCACGGCATATGGGTTATACTACCTGACAGTTGGGGTCTTCTATCTGCTCGCGAACGTGGTGGTGGGGTTCCTCTGGGACAACGTCGGCGCTCAGTCGGCCTTCTCGTATAGTCTGGCAACGTCGCTGTTGGCTTGCCTTGCGATGGCGTTCTTGAGCGCAGCAAAGATGGATAGTAGTTGACCTCATCAGAAACATAGTGGCATCACAAGTCCATTGGCGCTGATGCTGAAGAACCTCTGGCTCACTTGCAATACTGCTGACGCGTGGTTCTTCAAGATGCTTACAGCTTGCTGCAGTCGAGGCGCGCCTAAGCCGATCGAAGCTCATCACGTAGCTGGGGCTTGCCACGCCTTGCGATGAAACCCTCAACCTCTTCTCGATGCGGCAATCCTGCTTGTGCTCCCATCCTGGTGCACTTGATGGCAGCGACTGCGTTTCCGAACGCGGCCGCTTCTCTCCAAGACGCCCGATCTAGGACGCCTGAGATGAACCCAGCAGCGAACGCGTCGCCAGCCCCAGTCGAGTCCACGACCTCCACCTTGTATGACCCCACAGCAACTCTCTCCTCCTTGGTGGTCACGACTACTCCCTCGCTTCCTCTCTTTAGCACTATCACCCTTGGCCCTGTTTTCAGGAGCTTCTCCAACGAGTCGCGGCTCTCGTCAAGTCCGAGGGACTCCAAGGATTCTGACCCTGTGAATAGGATGTCCGTCAACTTGAGCAAGGGCTGGACCTTCTCGCTACCCATTTCCGCAACATGTCTCTCTAGATCGAATGATATGATGGCGCCAGCTTCCTTGTATAGCGACGCGATCTTCGTTGCGGTATCCGGTATGATCGCACTTGTGTGGAAAACCCTGCAGGGCGGGACGGAAGCCGCATCTATGTCCTCGGGCCTGAGCTGCGTTCCCGTCATGTTGGGTGACTGCAGTATCAGCCTTGAGCCCTCCTCGGATGAGACGATGTAGTTCACGGGTGATCCCCTTCCTTGGATTGTCCTCAGCACGCCGGTGTCCACTCCTTCGGCCTCGAGTCCCCTCCTGATCTCCTGACCTTCGTGATCATCTCCCACAGCGCCCATGAAGGCAGTCCTCTTGCCCAGCCTGCTCAGGCCCACGCAGAAGTTCGCGGTCACGCCGCCAAGTTGTCTGACGTAGCCCTTTGCCCAAATCTTGTCATCGAGGCTCGCAATCCTCTCGGTCCGGACCACCACGTCGATCACCACCTCGCCGTACCCGACGACGTCGAACCTGCTCATGTTCACTCCACTGTCGCGTGCCTGTCCTTGATGGTGTCCTCGTTCACCCCCAGGTCTGCCATCAACTGACTGACCACCCCGTCAAGTAGGGACAGCGTCGTGACATCGAATTGGCTCGTGAAGGGTGCGAGGCTCTCGAACTCTGCAAGCCTGGTCTTGCCCTTTATCGGAACCACTATGTTCGCGATCTTGCCCATTGGAGAACTCGGGTGAGCGGTCAGGACCACCACCTGGGCGCCGAGTTCCTTTGCCTTCTTGGCCATCGCGAGAGTGCTGGTGGTTTGTCCTGAGCCTGAGATCGCCACCAGTAGGTCATCCTTGGACAGCGACGGGGTAAGGGTCTCGCCGACGAAGTACGCCTCAAGGCCGATGTGCATGAGCCTCTGAACGAAGCATCTCCCGACCATGCCCGACCGGCCTGCCGCGTAGACGAAGTTCCTCCTGGCTGACTTAACGGCTCTTATCAGCTTGCGGACCGCGTCTTGGTCCAGCTCCTCAGCGAAGGAGGTCAGATGATTGCCGAGCTCCCGTATCGTCCTCTGGACCCTGCTGTTGTCCCTCATGAGTGCTCCGCCTCTGTCATGGCAGCAGCCAGTTGATAGAAGTTTGGCAGGAAGTCCGTCCACCTTCTCTTGCGAACCATCATTATTCCGACTGACTTGTCGGCAGGAGATACTCCCTCCCTTACCGGGTGAACCCTGTTCGTCAGAAGTGTTGCGAAAGCCTCATCCTTAGGCGAGATGGCCAAGGACGTTCCCGTGTATCCGTTGTGAGCGATTGCCCATCGCTCCTCGTCTCCGGTGAAATCTGGCTTCACGAGCCAACCGAGTCCTCTACTTTCGCCCAAGCTGGCCGTATGATTGCTGGTCATCTCACTGATTGCCTCCGCGCTCAGTATCCTTCCGCCCTCGAATGTACCCATGTTGCATATCATGCTTCCGAACTTGAACAGGTCGGCCGCTGTCGAGAAGAGCCCTGCGTGACCGCTTACCCCTCCCATTGCGAAGGCGTTCTCATCGTGAACCTCCCCCCTGATTACCTTCATTCTCCAGTTGGAGTATTCAGTGGGAACGCATCGGCTGGCGATCCCGGGGGGTGGAATGAAGGACGTATCCTTCATCCCTAGAGGGTCAAACAACTCATCCCTCAAGAAGGCATCGAGGCTCTTGCCTGAGACGCGTTCCACCATCTCTCCGAGAACTATGAACCCAAGATCGCTGTAGACGGCCTTTGTGCCGGTCTCATAGCTCAACTCCAGTGAACATATCTCGTCAATGATTGCTGACTTGCACCTATGCCGGGTATAAAGGTCAGACCAATCGGCCAAACCCGAAGTGTGCGTCAGCAAGTGTCGCACGCTCACTTCTCCCTTGCCTCCTCTTGCGAACTCACTCAGGAATTCACTTACCCTATCGTCGAGGGATAACCTTCCCCGATCAACTAAGATCATTATCGAAGTTGTAGTCGCCACAGCCTTCGTCAATGAGGCAAGGTCGAATAGCATGTCTTCATGCATCTCTTCCACATACGGCAGTATCGAGGCGCGACCGAAGGCCTCCAAGAAACGGAGCTCGCTCCCCTTTCCTACCGCAGCGACAGCGCCCGGATAAGCGCCATCTTCGACCCCTTCTTGGATCACGAGGCTGATCTTGGCACGAAGTTCGTCCGCGGGCAACTCATCGCCTGAAAGGGGGTTGAACGTTTTATCTCTTTGACAGCAGCAAGCTGGGGTTCACGTGAGTTTCGACAGAATTGATGAGCTAGCGAGTTGAAAGGAGATTTCCAAGACCGTCGGAAGTGGTTTCGCATTCTACACGCGTCTGACTAAGTCCTTCTCAAGTTGGAGGTACTCAGCCCTGATCTTTCCGCCCGACTTGAGGTACAACGCGGCTCCAGGGGCAAGGCGGTCCAGGAAGGCAACCGTGAAAACCCGAAGTGACTTCAGGCCCGCTCTTCTGGCTCGCTCAAGTGCTTCATGTAACAGCGTTGATCCTATCCCTTGCGTTCTGCACTCCGGGAGGACGACTACCCCGAGGAGTTGGCCGACCGGCCCTCCTGAGCGGAATCCCGTCAGACCGACTGGCTCTCCGCCAACCTCTGCTATGAACCAATCTGAACCCGTCCCGTATCCCATTCTGACCAGTGTTTCTGCTCCGCCATGATCATCGATCCACCAGTCCCAGAACGGGGCGAGGCTCCGGGCATAGAGTCCTGCGATCTGCACAGGATCGCATGAGGAAACGCCCTTGATGACGACATCTTCCCTTGTTCGAAGCTTAGGAAGGTCACTGCTGAGATCCCATTCTATCCTTAGTATGCGCCTGACCGGTTTGAATCCGTGCTCGATATATGTAGCGATGTATGGCTCCATGGCCAGAGTATGAGCCCTGGCCAGCTGAGCGCTCGTGTTCGCCAGGTGTGTTAGAGCAGCGTCCACTAGAAGCCCGGGGACCTCGGTTCGCTTGCACTCCCGAAAGACGGCCAAGTCCCACAGCTCATAGCGATCATCCCTAGGCAGGGGCTTGACCCTTATGGATCCCACTAGTCTACCCTCCGCTACCGCGAAGAAGAGGCCGTCTCGCAAGAATCCCTTGGATCCTATCAGTTGCCTGATGTCACTTAAGGATCTGAATTCGAGTTCTCCGTACGCGTCCCTCAGGACCCCAACCCAATCCTCCTCGTCGCCGTCTTCGAAGGCCCTTATCGTAGCGCAGTTGCTCAACGATCTCAGGAATGTGGGCGCATCGCATATAACGGTTGACTTGGGAGGAGGAATGCTTCGGCTGATTCTTGCGTACGGTCGCTGATTGGGCAAGGATTTTATCCAAGGGTCCGGCCTCGTCGCGAAGGAGCAAGACATCAGTGAGGCTTTTCAGATGCAGGGAGCTTGGCTAGAGGACAGAAGGATTCAAGCTGTGTCGATGGACTTCGGACATACGATTGCCTATGAGGAGAGGGAAACAGCAGAGATCTATCGCAACATGCTCGAGGAGGTTGGCCACCCGAGACAACTGGATGAGGTCAGAAGGGCGCTGCAGGCCGCCTTAACTTGGGTGCGAGATAGGAACGCTCGACTCGGAGGAATCTGGGACGTTCAGTCCCTAGTCGATCAGTCCCAGCGGATGCTGTTAAGCTTGGGAATCGCTTCTGAGCAGTCCTTGGCAAAGAGGCTTGCTGAAATGTTGCCCCATAGGTTGAACTACAAGGCGTACGATGACGTTGAGCCGACGCTCGCCGCGTTGAAGGAAATGGGCCTTTGTCTTGTCATGGTGTCAAATGTCTCCTCCCTACAAAACTTGAAGCTGTATCTCGCACAGGTGAGGCTCACTGATCACTTCGAGGCCCTCGTAGCTTCTGGGACTCTTGGTGTCGAAAAGCCAGATCCTCGGATCTTTACGATCGCCTCCGAAATGTCTGGTACACCGGTTGAGAGCTTGTTGCATGTCGGGGACAGTTACGAGAGCGACTATCTCGGCGCTGAGAAAGCTGGGGCAACCGGAGTGGTGATAGACAGAGACGGCCGATATTCAGACAAGCGATGCAGGAGGATATCCAAGTTGACTGAGCTGATTCAGATGTTGCGCCCCCGCGTTATCTAGGAACATACCACGGGTCCGTGTGTCATTGACGAGGAGAAAGAGCTCCAACACATAAGTACGACAGCGGACGACGGCGTGTAGCGATGGGTTCTGGGAAGTGGACAGTCCTATTCATATGTGATCGCAACTCAGCCAGATCCCAGATGGCTGAGGGAATCTTGAGGCACTTCCATGGGGACGAGTTTCAGGTGTACAGCGCCGGGGTATATCCGTCCGAAGTCAACCCCCTTGCGATCGAGGTAATGGATGAGATTGGGATAGACATCTCCAAGCATACTTCGAAGTCCATCCGCGAATTCTTGGGCAGGAAGATTGACGTTGTCATCACGGTATGTGACGAAGCGAAGGAAGCATGCCCGCACTTCCCGGGCGCTTCGAAGCTACTTCACTGGTCCTTTCCGGATCCATCTGCGGCAAAGGGAAGCGGGCAACGAGTCCTGCAAGCGTTTCGCGACACTAGAGACTCGATCAAGGAACGCATTCTCGAGGCCGTGAGGAAGAGGGAACTCTCGGGCGAAGGCGCTCCAGACTACGGCAAGTTCTCAGTCTCGAAGTCAGGGTAGTCGTCCGTCAAGCTCTCCAGACGGGGGGGCTTTTCATCGAGCGCACACGAGTGTACCATGTCCTATGCTAGGCTTCTCGTGCTTGCTTGGTGTTGATTTCGATTTGGTCTCCTTGATCAGCATGAGCAGGTTCGCTATTCGCCCACCGCGTTGGTGGAGCACAAGAACGGCCTATTTCTTCCCAACTAGTATCGCGTATCCCAGAAACTCGAACAAGTCGCCGGGGGCTGGCAGCCTGTCCCTCACGTACCCCCTAAACTTCGAGCTCTTGACGTACAGGTAGGCAGATCTATAAGCCATGCGCAGCAAGTCCAGTAGACCATATCGCCAGATCTGACTGGCTTCTCTTAGCGCAGCCATCTTGTGTGGCTCGGCAACTATGTCCTTCAGTCCAGCGTCTCTCAGCAACTCAATCCAGTCATCCAGAGCCTCCGGCTTAGCACCGCCCCAGGTCAGAGACGCGTACTCCGCCAACTGAGGAGGCGGAGCCTTCAGCCAAGTCTCCTCGTTGAGGCCGACGTATCCTCCTGGTTTCGTCACGCGAACGTATTCCGCGATCGCCTTCCTCTTGTCCTTGATGAACGTGGTCACGGATTCGGCGATGACCACGTCGAAGAGGTCGTTCTCGAAGGGAAGGCCCTGCGCGTCCGCGACCTTGAACTCGACCTTGTCCGCCACGCCCTCCCTCATTGCCCTCTCGTTCGACCTCGCTATCATCCCTTCAGCCAAATCTACGCCCACAACATTGCAGCCGAGCTTCCTAGCTAGGTAAATGGGGGTCGCCCCGGCCCCGCAGCCCACATCCAAGACATGCTTGCCCCTGTCTATTCGGCACAGCGCGATCAGTTCCTTCGTTGCTTCCAAGCCGCCCATGTGCTTTGTGGTTCCAATGTAGGCCTGCAAATCGAAGTAGGAAAGCTCAGGGATTTTATCTAGTGACTGAACGCTCGCGCCCTCAGCTTGTCGAGGATTCCACCGAGGCTGAAGGCCCGTGATGTCTCTTAAGGGTTCAGGGAGAGTCGCGCTTGAAGGTGATCTCCAACTCCTCCATCGGGGGGATCGTTATCTACGGTGCGCATCGCGGCCTCTGTAGATGCGCGCGTTCACCTTTCACATGCCCACCAGAGTGATCTTCGGCAGGGGCAGTCTCGGTGTGGTCGGGAACGAGGCGGCCCGCCTAGGTAAGAGGTGCCTCCTCGTAACGGGCAGGTCATTCGCCAGAAGCAGCGGCTATCTGGACGTCGCATCTAGAGCCTTGACAAGGGCCGGACTCAGTCTTACTGTCTTCGACCAGGTCGAACCGAACCCATCGTTGGAAACCGTCAGTAGAGGAGCAGAGTTCGCGAAAAGGGACCGTTGCGATGTAGTGGTTGGCCTGGGAGGTGGCAGCGCCATGGACGCAGCGAAGGCCATTGCTTTCTTGTCGAGAAATGATGTCAGGCTGGAAGATCACATGGCTCCCAAAGAGGTCACCAACCCTGCAGCACCCGTCATAGCTGTGCCGACAACGTGCGGAACGGGGAGCGAGGTCACCAAGTACGCTGTGCTGACCGATGTGACGACCAGGAAGAAGAAGGTCCTGATCAGACCTCCCTTGATCCCGAGGGTCGCCGTCATGGACGCCAGTTTGATAGACAACCTCCCTCCGCATCTGGTGGCGTACACCGGATTTGATGCCCTGTCGCACTCCTTCGAAGCACTTCTCTCAAGGAACTCTAACAACGTCTCGGACGCGTTCGCCACTGAAAGCATAGTCAGTGTGGGCAGGAGCTTGGGGGATGCCTACAAGGGCAATCCAGAATCAAGGGAAAGGACCTTCTACGGCAGTATGCTCGCAGGCGTTGCGATCGACACAACAGGCACCGTCATATTACACGGGATGGGATACTACCTGACGAACTATCACAACGTGCACCATGGGTTGGCCAACGCGATGCTCCTGACTCATGTCCTGAGGTTTGAGGGAGCGTGTATCAAGGAGAAGCTTGAGAGGATCGCGCTGAACATGGGATTGGGAGACTTCCAAGGCCTCATTGACTACATCGAGAGCCTCGCGAACGATGTGGGCATACCCAACGATCTGACGGAGTTGGGAGTAGGAAAGGAAGAGCTTGACGCCATGGTCAAGGATGTGCTGTCGTACGCTAGGAACCTAGAAGCCAATCCGATCGAGGTCTCCGCCAGCGACATCAGGAAGTTGTACGAGCAGGCATTCCGGGGGAAGAGGACAAGTCAACCCGCGGGGAGATCAGCCGAAGCCTGAGGACCTCACCCACGCCCCCTGGGACCACGGACATCTCCTTTGATTCATGTCACAACCCACTTTGCCCAACCTTTAATAGCCAATAACCTAGTTTTCATTGAGTCGATGCATCTGGCGGTTGACATAGAGATCAAGAGCCTGGATGGAGGCAAGTCTGTCAAAGCCAGCGCCCTGGTGGACACAGGCGCCACATTCACCATCATCACAGAGAGCATCGCCAGACAGCTAGACCTGAAGTTGACGGGAGAAAGAGTCAGGGTGACCACCGCGAGAGGCACAGATGAACTCGACCTGACACACGCGCTCCTTCAAGTTGACGGCAAGAAGAGAATAATGCCCGTGCTCGTGAGCAAGTCCCTCGATAGGGTTCTCCTTGGAGTCATCACTCTTGAGGCAATGCAGCTACGCGTCGACCCGGCCACCGGGAAGCTAGAAGAGCATTCTGCGTTGCTTTACTAGAAGTCGATCGTCGTGCTAGCCATCAGTGAGCGAGCCAGTCGATGGATGAATTATTGGGTGATGCAGGCCCGATGGGATTTGAACCCGTACCCCCGCCTTCGTCCCGTCCAATGTTTTGTGGTGTCCAACGCTCGAACGACTTCAACAATGAAGACCATCTGCCAAACGCGTGCATCGAGCTCGGACCCTGTTCGTCGCGAGGGTGTGCCTACGGTCTCTCGCCTCAATCGCCTCCGGGGGGATAGGGTCGACAAGAGAATGCGGCACCGGACCTACCGCAACCTTAGCATCTTGAGAGCGTTCCTGTGCGTTATCTTTTCGTATGCCCTCTTCGATATCTTCCTCGACCTCCTCAGATCTCGAAAGTATTTCACCTGAGGCAAGTCTTGGCCGGGGAAATCGATGTCGGTCCCGAACAACAGCTTGTCCTGAAACTGGTCCAAGAACCAGATGCCGAACTCAGGATCCCTTGATATCGCGTTGTAGCCGCTTCCAGCCGAGAGGTCGGCCCACAGGTTCGGGTAGTTCCTGAGAAGTTCTACCGCCCTTCCGCCTGGAGCGACCTTGCCTTTCGGATACCCGTTTCTTTCCTCCGGCTTGAGATCACCTGATATTTCCGACCAGAATGGTTGGGAATGGCCTATGAACAGTAGATCCGGAAAAGCCTTCAGGCACCTCTCCAATCTGGGAAGCCCGAGCTCGTCCACAAGACCATAGCACCCTCCCTCCTTGGGCCCGATGTGAAAAAGGAAAGGAAGCTCCATCTGCTCGCAGAGCGCGAGCAGCTTCATCGTCCTTGGGTCGTCAAAATGTATGTTGGCTGTGACCTCCCCTACGCCCTTGCAACCTTCACTCTTGAACTTCTCAAGTATGAACGACAACGCTTTCTCCATGCCCATGTATCCCCTCGGGTCTGGATTGCAGAAGGGAATCAACCTGTCACCGTATCTCTTGCACATGGCGATCACCTCGCGCGTGGTCACCGGTTCAATAACTGTCTCTGGGCTCTCTATCGGTAGGAGAACCATCTTGTCTATTCCTTCGTCATCCATCCGCTTGACGAGTTGGGAGACAGTTATCCATGGGATATGCTTGTTCTTGACCGGATCATAGGACAGCCATCTCGGCTTTGGCGAGCAGTGGGCATGGACATCTACTATCATGGTCGGGCACTGCCCGAATGGAATTTAAGTTGTGGCTCCGAGATGGCGCTTAGGCATCGTATTGCTCGACAGCCTCATCTTTCTGATCCACAGTTCGCCGGCCTCCTTGGCGATCGGCGTGACTCCGGAGAGGTTCCTGACCATCTGTCCCGTCAGTAGCCTGTGGTGTGCTAATTTCTCCAAGTAGTCCCCTATGAAGAAGAGGTCCTCCTCGGATGTCATCCAACCGAGCTTGTCGAACCTAGACAGATCTACTGGCCGTGAATATCCGCGCAGGGTCTTTTCACCCCTAGTGTTGAAGTAGTCCTCGAAGAACGTCAAGGCGAGTTCGCGAATGGCTAGATGGATGGGCTCCCTGTACCTCAGGCCCGTGTACTTGGACTTGGCTATCGCTCCCCAGCGCCCGTACTGCTTGAACACCGCCACGACATGATCGTCGTCCCGTACAGAGGTGAGGTCAACTATCAGCGGAGGGTAGCCGTGAAACCTGAGAGCTGCAGCGGCGAACACAGCTCCCTCGACACAACTTGCCTTCCTCTCCCTGAGAACCCTTCTGGGGGAGTAGAACGTCTCCCCTTCCTCCTCCAAGTTGTAATCGATCTCGTCCAGATAGCGTTGTATTCTTGGGGGGGAACTTAGCCTAAGAAGTATTCTGGATTCCCTCGGAGAGAAGCCGAAGCGTGGTCTCATCTTCGTGATCCCCTACGCACATCATAATATGTTTGTCTGCCAAGCGCACCAGGCCGCACCTTCCAAGGCAACTGCTTGACTCTTTGACCATGCTCAGTGAGAAGGCCGGATCCACCGGATCTGGACGTAGCTTCATGTGCGTTCGCTGGCCGTCTGAACTCGACGAGCGACAAGCAGGTACGCTTATGAAGAATTCCTTAGGACTGATAGTTACCTAGTCGTGAAGCTTCTCCAGTATTGACCGTACGTGTTCAAGAGATTGCCTTATCGCTGGTATCGGGTTGTCCGGCTCGAGTTCGATCTCAAGGATCACTGCGCAGTCGTCCAGAGCCCCGGTCTTCCGCAACGTCGAGAAGAGCCCCTTGAAATCAAGTCGCCCCTTGCCGATCACCACATCGCGATTGTCTGCACTGACATCCTTCAGATGTAGCCCGTGCATTCTCGTTCCGAGCATCTCGGCCGCTTCAACAGCGTCTCCTCCTGCCCTGGCTAAGTGTCCGGTGTCCAAGCACATGCCTATGAGTTCGTGATGATCCTCTATCGCCTCAAGTACCTCACCTGCGGTAGCGTATCTCCGACCCGGCCCATGATTGTGTATCGCAACGGCGATCCCGTACTCCTTGACAAGTCCATCCAATAGCCTGAAGCCTGTGGGTTCTGGGTCGGCAGTGATGACCTTTATCCCAGCCCCCCTCGCGAATTCGAAGATTCTGCGCAGGTCTTTCTCTTCAGCGCCAAGGAGGTTGACCCCGTGAGCCAGCGGCTTCACGCCGTACTTCTCACTTATCCTCTTAGACTCAGGGACGCTTTTTGGCTCAGGCGGCAGATGACCTGGAAAGGCCTCAACGTACTTCAGCTGCAAGCTGGCGACCACTTCAACCGCTTTCTCATACGGCATCTTCCTCAAGGAGTAGCTCTGCAATCCAAGTTTCACGTCCAAGTAGTTCACCCCGAGGTCCGCTCTTGCCATCGTTCATTTTAAACGTTTGAAGGCATCAAGACACAGTTGTGGTCCGCCCACACGGACGCCAGCCGCAGCTCGCCCTTCCGAACTTGGCCCCTACTTGTTGAGTTCACGGCAATTCTCTATGACCCACATGACTCTGCGGGCGCTTTCCGGAGTGACGCCCAGAGGAGCACCTTGACGCAACGTCTTGTGCAACTCCTCGTAGAAAGCGAACTCTCCGCTCCTGCAACTCTCGTCTACCTTCCAAGCCTCTTCCTTCCAAGGTATCTCCTCCTGGTTGTAGCTCCTGTCCGGCGTCGGTTCTGCGCTGACGGACCTACTAGGAAGATCCGAGGGACTGAAGTACTTCCAGCTGAGGGAGGTGGTGCTTCCTGTGAGTCCCCCCTGGGTTCCCATTATGAGCCACCAACTCTGAGGATAGGCGCAGGCCCGAGTTATCTCCATGTCCACCACCGGGGATCGCGGCGCCCTGAGGACTATCTTCACGTGGTCTTCTGCGTCGCCGAGCGTCAGACTTCTTTGCATGTCGCAGAAGACTCCGGGTTCCTCCTCCCCGAAAAACTGAAGGGCCTGATCTATGGCGTGAGAGGCAGTGTTGCTGAGTTCCCCGCCGCCGAACCTCTTCAATGTCTGCCAGTCCCATCGCCTACCGAATGAATGCCAAGACATCTTGATGAGAACGATGCGGCCGAGCCTGCCGGACTGGACCACCTCCTTGACCTTCAGAAAGTCAGGGGCATACCTTCTGTTGTGGAACACGGTGAGGACGTTTCCTGTTGCCTTAGCGGCCTCTATCATGGCATCTGCCTCGTCGAGGCTTGTCGCCATTGGCTTCTCGCATATCACGTTCTTTCCAGCTTCCAGTGCTTCGACGGATTGAGGGCCGTGCAGGTGGCTTGGGGTAGCGACCACCACTAGCTCAACTTCATCATCTTTCGTAAGCGAATCGAAATCCGCGTGAGCCTTACACCCGAATCTCTCCACGGCCTCCTGCCTCCTTTCCTGAAGGGGGTCGAAAACGGCAACAACTTTGTACTTGTTGGGATACGCTTCGATCACGCGTGCATGAATTCCCCAACCACTTCTCCCCAGCCCAGCTATTCCAACTTTGACCTCCCCGGTCATACAAGACCACGATCCTCGCTGTTCGCTCGCGATATTTAACGGAAAGGGAGGCCAAACCATAGAGCCGTCCCCAAGCGCCAAATAAGGTGCACCCGTTACCTCCGACGCAGGGTCGACTTTAAGGGGAGGTTCAGGCCGATAGCGCTCGTGAAGGAGAACCCGGCATCAGCTGTCGTTGGGGTATCGCAACGCAAGCCCATGCTCCCCCCAGCCCTGGTTCTGTTGATCTTGGCCCCAGCCATCGGTGAGTTGCTTTCAAGTTCATCCCCGCCCTCAGAGTTCTTCAATCCTATCGTCTTCTTGTTGCTTACCTCGTTGTACGGGAGCGGCGCAATCGTCGTCCGCGAGTTGAAGATCCGTTGGAAGAAGGACTACAGAGGGATGATCCTGCTCGGGTCAGCGTACGGCATAGTCGAGGAAGGGCTCATGGCAAAGAGCTTCTTCGATCCGAATTGGATGGACCTTGGGATCTTCGGGGTTTTCGGGAGATGGCTCGGGGTGAACTGGGTGTGGACGGAGGTTCTGATCATCTTCCACGCAGTTTTCAGCATTACTATTCCGATAGTGTTGGTTGAGCTTGCCTATCCCGACAGGAGGGACGAGCCTTGGATTGGCGAACGCGCGCTGGCGGGTTTCGCAATACTGCTCGCTGCGACAACGGCTTTTGGCTTCTTCTTCCTGACGCCGTACCTCCCGCCTCTGTCTCACACGCTCGCGAGCATCTTGGCGACCGCACTTGTCGTCGTTGTGGCTCGGAAGCTGGGCCTTGAGCCGACATGTCAATCCAGCGGGAGGGCACCCAGCGCAAGGCTCCTTTGGGTCATAGGTTTCGCGAGCACCCTGTTCTTCTTCATAACGTTCTACGCAGGGCCCTTCCTTGTCAACAACCCCGTCGCAATCATTTTGTTGGAGGCGCTTATCGCTTTCGCAGGATTGAGGCACCTGAGCCGTGTGGACTGGCACGGTGCTGGATCGGATCTCAGACGCCTGGCCGTAGTGGCCGGTGCCCTTTCATTTCTCATAGGGCTCGCGCCCTTGCAGGAACTTGACAAGGCGCGTGTGGACAATCCATCGGGCATGACTCTAGTTGCGCTGGCTGCCATAGTCGGGCTCGTGTTGCTTTGGAGGAAGGTGAGGGAGCGCGAGCCAAGGGAGGTGCTTCCTCCCCCTCCTCCGACATGATGGCCTCAGACTGGGGCTATCCGAGGCTTGCCTCGCTTCTTGATCCTCGTCGTTAGCGCGGTCAACCCGAAGCGGCCGCAGTCTGCCAAGGGATCCATCAAAGACCGACAAGTTTGGGCAGGAGATGAGGGAGGCCCGTTCGGTTCAGTGGACGCTTGCGTGTGAAGCAGTGGCAGTTTTCCGGAAGGTCTTATGATGAATCGACTGAAGCTGTCAAGCCACATCTATGAGATCGATGAACAGGTGGATTAGGTCCGCGCTGCTCGCGTTCCTGGTGGCAGCGACAGCTCAGTATGCACTCATCGAGGTGTGCCTAGCTGCTTCCGCCCAACCCGTTGCCAAGGCGCTCACATCCGTGCCAACGATTGCCTCCTTTGTGTCGGCGCTGATGTGGTTCGCAGGGTCGAAATGGAAGAGCCATGGAGTTAGGATGCTAGCCTCGTCGATCGTGTTCTTCGCAGTCGGGCTTGCGTCGTATCGCGCTGAGCTGCCGTACGGGCTGGCGGGCGTTTCCTCTGGAATAATGGCTTACTTGGCATCAGACATGTGGAAGCTGATGAAGAACGAGAGCACGCTGCCGGTCGCTCTTACCAACTACCCACGCGAAGAGATCATACGGGATGAGAGAGAGGCCGAATCAAGGATCTCTCAACTCACAGCAATGCCCCATTCCTACACGTTCACGAAGGTTGGGGGCAGCCTACTCAGGCAGTTGAGAGAGCAAGCTGAACAGGGGAAGCTCGCAGTAGTCCTGCACAGATCAAAATCCGGTTTGCCGTGCGCGCGGGTGGGATCCTACGAGCCGGTTGAACCGCTCAGGGCCGAGGAAATCCGTGGGATGGGCTGGGACGCATGCCTCGCTTGTTTTGGCCTCGACGTGCGAAGCCTATCGCCGTACACGATGCCGACAAGCATCGCGCTCCCTGGAGGACCCGAGGTGACCATACCTGCAGGCCTCGCGCACGGCAAGTGGGCGATAATCTGCCCAGAGCCATCATCGAGCGAGGCCAAAGCGGTCGCAGAGGCCCTGCGCAGATCGGGCTGGAAGGTCGAGTCCCCGCATCTCGGGCCACTTCCTAAGGTTAGCCAATTGCTCGATCGTCGAAGGTCACCCGCGGCGTCGGTTGGCATCGGGACCTTCCGTCTCGGAAGGTTTGACATGACCGTGAAGCTGTGTCGACCTTCTTCTCTGATGGATGAACTCGATCTCACTGGCATACTGCTACCCCCCTCCTCGACCTCCGTCGAACATTTGATCCCGGAGAACTTCAAGGTCGTTTTTCCGAATCCCGTACCTTTGATGATGGTCGGAAAGGGACGAGTGCTGGAGTGGAGTGGTGACACATGGACCTAGGGACTAAGTCGAACGGGCTTTCCCTGGAGGAGATGACGTCGGGGGTTCTCATACACGGGCCTGGGCTCATTCAGCTTGCTCGGTGGGCTCTGGTAGAGGCGAAGAGGCATGGGCTGAGACTCTTCGTGATTGACAGGTACGGTGAGCTTGTCGGGATGGCTTCCGCGATCAAGGAAATGGTGATACTCAGGCCGGTGAGCAGAAGGTTCAACCCCTTGAAGCCTTTTGGATCCCCAGGCCCCTCCGTGCTATCATTGCTCTACGCGGCGGCGTTCTCGGTTGGACGGGACTACCCTAGGACTGAGCTGGTCAACCGAGCCCAGGAGCTTGTCATGGCTGGGAAGGAGCCGACCGGCGTGTCCCTTGCAGCGGAACTCCTTGAACTCGAGATAGATGAACTCGAGGTGTTAGTGAGGCCATCCTCGATAAGCTACCTAGGAGGAAGGGAAGACTTTGACATGGCTGCCATCATCCGACAGGACGTTCTGGTGGACATGTCGTCGGTCACAGCCACCGACGAGGCGACGCTGATATGCCTGAGTTGTCTGGTAAGGGCCAAGGCTCTGTTGACGGGAGGCGTGACCTTCCTGTTGATAACGCATCCGGACATCTTCTTCTCTGTCAGGGGAAAACCATCTCCCGCAAGCGTGCACTTCATACACGACTTGCTCGCGTCCCTGCAGTCATCTGGGATCAGGTTGGTGCTTGCGTGTCCATCTCCGAAACTCCTGCCGCCTCCCGTCAATGAGAGACTCCGCACGCAGGTCGAGGAGAGATCATGGCCCCCGAAGATCGTGATCTCACGGTTGGGGGATAGGAGGTCATTTCCGAGCAGCCCCCACTACCAGTCGCAAGCTAAGATTGACGATGATGAGGTGGAAAGAAGAATCGCGCCATTCGTGATAAGGGAGAGCGAAAAGGCTCTTCCGCCTTGGCTGATATCAGACTTCGGCGAGCAAGCGCAGCTTGCGTCTGACCTGGTGAAGTACATCGGGGAGAAACGACCGAGCTTGGAGGAGGCGATCCGTTGGGCAAATGGCCTGGCCAAGGGCCTGGGCGGTTCCACTGTGGGGAAGCTGGCGAGGTTGAGGTACGCTGCTGTTGTGCAAGCTGAGGCCGGCGCGTCAATGGTCTTAACGGAGAAAGGTGAACGGGCACTCTCGTTTGTCACAGGTGAGGCCCCTTGACGAAAGTGGGAACGGGCATCGAGGCTATCGACGAACTGCTGGGTGGCGGAATTAGGGCGGGGTCCCTAAACTTGGTCTACGGGGCACCGGGAGTTGGTAAGACCTCGCTGTGCATGACGATAGCATTGAACTTATGCGAGGACGAAGGGTCGGTGATCGTTCTCGACACCGAAAACGGCTGGTCCGATGAGAGGCTCTCCAAGATGTGTGATTCAAGGGGGAAGGGCGGGCTTGAGAGAATGGTGAAGGTCTACAGGGCGAGCACCATGGCAGAGCAACACAGCATCGCGTCGAAGGTCGTCGAACAGGACGTTGAGGGTAATGATTGGGCCCCGAGAGCGATCGTCTTGGATTCGGCCGTGGCCCACTATCACGCGGCCTTGCTGAACGCCCCGCCGACCTTTCTGGCGGCTCGTGCCAGAGAGCTGCAGGGCAAGATGTCCGTCCAGGTCAACTCACTCGTCCGACTTGCCAGCTCCTTCAACTCAGTGCTGATCGCTACCAGTTGGCTGAAGAGCGGCGTGGGGGAGAGGATCTCGGACAAGAGGATGATCGAGGTTGTGCGAGAGGCAAGGGAGGAGAAGCCCGTGGGAGACGTTGAGGGTGCACTCGGCGCGGTCGGGTACGGGCTGATAGGCGGGCAGCACATCGCGTACATGGCGAAGTCAATCATCAGGCTGTCCGCGACGAAGCTCCGTCACGACGTGAAGGCCCTCGTGCTGGAGAAGTGCGTCGACGCAGCCACGGCGCGCGCTGTGTTCGTGCAGCTTGATCAGGCTGGCATATCGAACTTCGGCGAGGTGAAGGTGTTGCCTATGAGCGAGGCCATAGACAGAGTTCTCGGGGATGCGAAGTGACGCAGTCGGTCTTAGAGCCTTGGTGTGGTCGAATGGCCGGTCCGCCCGGTAAGTGTCGTCGGGGGCAATGGTAAAAAACCAATGCGGGGAGCCCATGCGAGGCAAACATGCTACCAGCGTACATGCTGAGGCAGATATACGCCAAAGGAAGCCTGAGGAACCTGAAGGAAGGAGACAGCGTGATTGGATTTGCGTTCACGATCAAAAACAAGCTGGGGACAGCGACCCTGAAGGGAGAAGTCAGCGTGGCCGTCGACGGTCAGGCTGTGGCCTTGGAGGCGATAGAGCTCAGGAAGGGGGACTCGGTGATCAAGGCCATTGAGCTGGCTCAGACGCCTGTGAAGTTCTCCGTAGGCGATACCGTGGATATCATCGTGAGAAAAGATGGAGGGCTGTCTGCAGGGACCCACAAGATTGACATACTGGTTTCAACCCTAGAGATCGGAAAGGCCAAATTCGATATCACGGACACGGTCGTCACTTAGACTTCTTGAAAAGCAGAGCTATTGACTTGTCCGACGAGACTGGGCCCTTGATGATGAGAGGCTCTGCGAACAGAGCCGCGGTGATGCTAAGCTGGACCCAAACGGCAGTGCCCAACGTCAGGTTCGCCCCAGATGTCAGATAGGAGAGGATTGACAGCGAAAGAACTGTCGTGCCCAAGACGGCTGCTAGGGAGAGCGCCTTCAGTAAGCGATCCGACCCCGCCGCGATCAGCGCGCCGGCTGGCAACATCAACAATATCACGAAGGGTATGGCGGGGTGGACCCAAAGCTCGAATGTGCGCATGAGCGTCCAAAGGCTGAGGGGAAGGACCCCGCCGCCAATCAAGAGTGGCAAAAGAGTGGCGGACCATATGGCTGACCATACCGCCGCCCTTTCGAGCGAGGATATCCAGTCTACCCCTATGCTCACCCTCACGAGCAGAATCACCAGAAACGTGCAGAGCAGGAACGCTGCCGTCGAGACCAGGCCAACGCCGTCTGCCTTGAACAGCCGCGTGTTGGATGATACCACCTGCGTACCGTTCACCTCGCCGCTCACATACAGCGTGACATCTACAGCTGAAAGTGGCACGGAGAGAGTCCAGGTGTCTCCCGAGCGGTTCATTCGATAGGTTTCCCACCTTGACCAGGGCCAACCGTCCCTTCTGTTCAACACTATCGAGTCCACGCCCATTCCAGTTGCAGTAACTGTCATCATCACCCCCGTCCTGTTGACTGACACGATTGAGATTTCCGGAAAGCCGCGGGCTCCCCCGAGCCACTCGGAAAGCCATATCTCAGCAGATTCGATCCATTCATCCCTAGGGACAAAGTGACCAACGTTCGGCACAATCAACATGGCCTTCGGCGACGCTAGGGAGGAGTAGGTTTGGTTGAAGCTATCCAGCGGGAAGAACTCGTCACTGGTGCCGACCAGCATCAGGGTCGGAACCTTGGACTTTGCAGCGTATGCCAGAGGATCGAAGTACTTCATGAGCAACCCTGTCCTGGGGTCGTCCAACCTCATGTCGTTGGGCAGATGTCCAAGCGCGAAGGAGCCGCAAGAGACCAAGTAGGAGAAGTTGCCACCAGCGACGATGGGCACGACCGCCTTCAGCCTGTCGTCCAACGCTGAGAGCCACAAAGACTCAAGGCCCCCCTGCGAGGCGCCAGCAGCCGCGATCCTACCCTCATCCACGAATGGCAGCTCGGACAGGAAGGTGATCCCTCTCATGGCGGAGTACAGGAGCCTGTAGTAGTACGAGTAGTAGGGTCCGTCCGTAACGTTCAACCGGTTCTCATTTGTCTCGCTCGGGCCTGTTGAGCCTCCCTGCCCCGGCCCGGACACGGCCAGCGCAACGTATCCCTTGGTCGCCAAGAGCTCACAAAAGTACGCCATGGATTCAGCGCGTCCGAAGGATCCGTGCATGACTATGATGGCCGGGAACTCGCCCTCCTGGTTGGGCTTGAATAGAAGGCCCTCTACTACTACGGGGGATCCTCCGTAGATCTCGCTCAAGTAATGTACGCTTGACCTCAAGACCCCTGAGGGCAGAGCTTCCCATTCGCCGATCGTCGCGTTCGTGGGCGACCTCACCTGAGAGAGATCCCAGAAGGACGTGTCAAACTCGACCCTGGGTAATTCTGCCCTCGGAGAAAGGATCAGGCCCATCAAGAGGGCTGCGAGCGAGAACATCGTGATAGGCCTTGGCCTCATTGCCTAGTCCTGCACGTCCAGTGAATTAAAACTTCGCAGCGCGCCCTTCCCCCGGTACGGCCTCAGAGGGAGCCTGACTACCTTTGTTCAACCGCTGGTGATCCGTTCCCTCGATGACCTTATCTCACGAATGTGATCCTCGTAGGTTAGGGTTAGGCCAGCAGCGATGGAGGCCACGATCGCTGCTCCGCGGGCTTCCGAGAGAGAGTTGCGGATCCTTTCGACCGGCCTTTGAATGGCCTTGGTGAGCTCCCTGCAGAAGCCCGTGCTTAGTGCGTTCTGCCCCGTGCATACTATGGAGGACGGCGGCCCGATCAGGTCCGTCAGTGACGTTATCACGGTTGCCGCCCGATCGGCTGCGAAGTCAGTGCGCGTCCACCACGGTCTTCTTGAGCGGCCCCTGGGCTCTGACGCTTCTCCAGATTGGGCTATGCGATTCGGTCCTGCTTCGATCACCTTTCCGACTAGGAACTGGCTAGGGATGAAGTGAGGGGTCGAGAAGAATCCGCCGGAAGTCAACGCCTGAGACCAGAGAGAGTTCACCGAGAGCGTTGTGCCCGCCCTCACCAGAATCTCACCGTTAGTGCTCACGCCCGATCCCAACGTGTCCATCATGAAGTCCCAACCGCCCATGACCACAGCGGTCGAGCTGTCCATGCTCAATCGCCTGGCGATAGAATCGGGCATCCTTCCCAAGATGGTCCCGACGGTCACGGCTGGCGCGATCTTCGCGGGATTGACCCTCAAGTTCCTAATTCTCTTCGCGGCCTCTGTCTGATAGCCTCCCCACGGATGGTACAGTTCGTTCGGCGCTGAAGACCTAGCTATGCCCGTGAGCCGGTAGGAGAGGTACTCGTGAGGGTTCACAAAGAACCGGCAGCTCTCGTAGAGATCGCGATCATTCTCCATCAGCCACCTTGCAAGCGAATCCAGATAGAAGCCTCCCTCTCCTGTGCGAGGGTCAGACCCCCACCCAACAACGGGCCCCTCGGGACCGTCTGCACGTATCCCGACCAAGGTGGGAGCCCTTCCGCTGATGCATATGCTGCGAACGTCAGATCGCTGCTCGGGCAGCAGGAGCTTGGTCAGAAGGGTTTGCAGCACAGCGAAGAGCTCAGAGGTGTTTGAAGGAGGCCACAGAGGCATCCAGAACGTGGACGCGACCTCAACTCCTCTGAGTACCACGCCCTTGGCTGAGGAGGTCCCCACGTCTATTCCCACGGCCAGCGCCAAGTTATGGAGCTCGGACAAGTGGCCACCTTAAGGCAGTTTCGCCCGAGCTACGGGCCTCTGAGACCCAGGTTTCAAGGATATCGCCCAATGGGTTGCTGGGCCCTACGAATGAATTTAACGACCTGACCCCCAACGGATGTCGACATGCATGAGTGGGGCTTGGCAACAGGAGTTATCTCGGCCCTGCGAGACTACGCCAAGTCGAGGGGAGGAAAGCGCATCGTCTCAGCGACGATCAAGGTCGGGACGTTGTCCATGATTGACTTGGATCTAATGAGGGAAGCCCTCGTAACTCTGTCGGAGTCCGCGGGCATGAGAGGCCTGAGACTTCATGTGGACCGCGCCGACACTCAGTTCGACTGCAATCGTTGCGGCCGTAGGTGGAAGTTCAGTGAAGTGGAGGTAGAAACCAGGAGGGCAGTTCCGCCGGAGTTCTTAGTTACAGACGAATCGGGCGAGAGGGACGTACCCTTCCACTATTTCCCCGAACTGGCCTATGCTTGGATGAGGTGTCCGAAATGCGACAGCAAGGACTACGAGGCAACGAATGCAACCGGCGCCATCCTTGAAGAGGTGCTGTTGGAGGAATGAGCCGAACGATACTGGACCACAGGCCGAAGATGGCTCAAAGCAAGTTGAGCAGAATATCTCACGTCGTCATGGTGTGTAGCGCCAAGGGCGGAGTCGGGAAGACCACGGTCGCGGCGGGAATAGCCATGGGTCTGTCGAACGTGGGCAGGAAGGTCGGGCTCCTTGACTTGGACCTCCAGGGAACCTCCATGGGGCGCATGCTGAGAATCGAGGGACCCATGAGCGGAGACAGGTTCGGCTTGAACCCTTTGACCCGCGATGGCATCAAGGTCATGTCCATCTCGATGCAGACTGGGGGCGAGACGCTCCCTGTCAGGGGCCAGGCGTCTGAGGACTTGGTTGCCGGACTGCTGTCTCAGGTGAACTGGGGAGAGTTGGATTACCTCATAGTCGACATGCCCCCTGGGATGGGCGAAGAGCTGCTGTCGTTTCTAAGGATGGCTTGGCCGAGCCCCGGTGCCTTATTGGTCACCACACCTTCGGCGCTTTCCGTAGAGGTCGTTCGCAGGCTCGCCTCGCTCCTCAGGGAGGAGAAAGTGAAGTTACTGGGGCTAGTAGAAAACATGTCCTATTTCTCGTGCAGGTGCGGGGAGATCATCAGGCCGTTCGGTTCGGGAAGCGAGAGTGAACTCATCGGACTGGAGCTACTGGCTAGGCTCCCGATCGATCCAGACCTGGAGAGGGCTTTCTCTCGGGGATCCAGCTTGCTGGACGCGAAGCTCCTCGGAAAGGAACTCGTGCAATTGGCTCGGATCGTGGATCAGCGCGCGCATTTAAGCGCCGTGTAGCTCGCCCCAGACACCTGAGGCCACGCAGTATTGGTGTGCACATCAGATGCCTCCGGAGCTTAGAAAAGCACGACTACTCGACGACCACGACCTCGTAGAAGTCAAGCTTCGGCAATGTGAATCGAACTCTGCCGTCGTCCCTGCTGAAACTCAGTTCCTTTTCGTCCCTGAGCGACCTGACTCTGTCGGCCGACTTAGTCCTGAGTTCTATGTGAATGTCAGACACCGGGGTGATTTGGGTCATCGGTCTTTGCATGTCCCCACTGCAGTTTAGAAGGTGAATCAATAACCGTCCGTTGCCCCCGTTCTGCGACCTGAGCTCAGCCAATACTGTCGGTGGAGCCTCAATCAGCATGGGTATGCTCTCGCTGATTCCCCTGACAGTTCCTGCGACAAGCTTCTCGATGTGTTCAATCCTGTGAGTGCTGTAGAAGGCTCCCACCAACTGCGAGAAGAACACGGTCCGCCCTGAGCCGTGCGAGTTCACGATGACGGCGGGATATCGCGACTCCCTAGTCAACGGCATATAGAGCGAAGGTATCGGCTCAAGGAAAACGATCGGAACCTGCGCATCATGGCTAGCTACGACCTGGAGGCAGTACGGGCCCCTAGGCAAGAGCTCACCCGTACCGAAGGACCCGTGAGGGTCGACTACCCTCATGTAGTTCTCACCGAGCATCGCGCGAAACATGCCCTCTCTTCTGTTCACGCCAAGCAGGCGGTCCAACGCGGGGGTGTCCCTGGCGTTGCCCCTGTCATCATACGCGCCGGACTCAAAGGAGGCGATGAGCCTCCCGCCGCTCTCCACGAAGTCGCCGATGACTTGGACTTGCGCGTCGCTCAGGCAAGCCGAGTTCGGAAGCATCAGCGTCTCGTACCTCGCGAGGTTCTCCTTCGTGATCCCTTGGTCTAGGACTACATCGAAGGGTATGTGCTGCCTCAGCAGGATGTTACAGTAACCCTGAAACGAATTCTCTTGAACGCCCTCGCAGATTCTCTTCCTCTTTCCCCAGTCGACCGTTGACCTCCCTGTGCCGAGGTCTGCGATGAGGTCCTGTTCCTTGCCCGTCCCCAAGTCCCTGTACAGCTCGGTTTGTTCCGAGATGTAGAAAGCCGCTGACTGCGAGGAGTGGTGCAACGCCACCGTTGCGGCCGAACGCGAGCCTTCAAAGTACTCCTCATTCCTCTCTAGAAAACCTTGGATCTCCCCAACGGCCTGGGCTCCTGCCTCGTCGTTCTCGTACGCCTTGCTGAAGAAGGCGAACCATGGGTTGGCCCCACATGCTGCGGTCTGCGCAATTGCCAGCTTGAGTTCCCAAGGGGGGAGGAACTTGTAGTGCCATGCACCGAGAGCGTGGTGGGTGAATACGACCGCGGGCTTTCCCCCAGCTACCAAGTACTTGGCCATGATCGCTGATGCGAACAGGTTCTGAACGGCGGGCCGCGGGTGGAAGAACTCCTCGGCTCCGTTGAAGTCCTGATGGGGGCCCACCTTCTGGATGTCCCGAGCTACCCTCCAGCCCGAAGCATGCCAGCCGCCCGCGTTTAGGAAGATCACACCTTCTGGGTTGACCTCCTTCATGCTCGACCTCGCGTCACGGAGGAATTCGGCCATAGAGTCCTCCCGAAACACTAGGAAATCTTTCCAGAGGTCGCTCTTCCAGTCCTCCTTGGGGATGGGCCTGCCGAACCTGCGAACGAACTTGTCCTGGCAGTGTTCGCAGTAGCAACAGTTAGGGAAGACCACCGGCCCATCCAGGAAGATCCCGTCCACCCCTGTCCTCATCGTCTCTCTGATGAGAGCGAAGGCCCAGTCTCTCCAAGGGGAGTTGATGCAGAAGGTGGTGCCATTGCCATAGAGAGGGTTAGCCCTGCCGTAGCTCTCAGCGGTAGACATCTTTTGCTCCCAGTCCGGGTGCTTCGCTGCGAAATCGTAGGAGTACCAATGCATGTTCAGGTAAACCAACAGCCGCATTCCGTGCTTGCGCGCATACGGCAGGTACTCGCGCAGTTGATCGAAGTCCTCGAACCCGGGATAGCGTTCGAATCCCTCAGCCGCAAACGTCGTGAGAAAGCCGGTCCCAGGGGCACCGCCCGGCACTCCGACTATCCACTCGCAGTTCGAGTGCCACTTCTGCCTCTTCTCCCTCGCCCAAGCGTCTAAGTCAAGTTGTTTGACCATCTCGTACTCTCCGAGTAGGTCCCAGCGCATCATCCTGACGGGCTTCTCAAACCACTTGGTTGACAACGCGTCCTCAGCGTGACATAATCTGTCGTCGAAGGGAATTATGCCTTCGCACCAGTGGTTTGTTGACGGTTCGAGGGCTGACCTTGCAGCGAGCGCGGGAAAGGCATTTCACGCCAACGCCAACGATCTTGTCTTGCATGTGTGCGCTCTTCGAAGCTGTTTCGGATCCTAGGAAGGCCAGGGAGAACTATCTGAGAACTCTGGAGATGAGGTATCCTGATTGGATACCTGTTAGCGTGGGCGTGCTGCAAGCAGCCTGGCACAAGTACAGGGAAAAGTTGGAGGAGATATTCTCGAGACACAAGCTCATTTTTGCCAACTTCAAGAAGGGCACGGTGTGCTTCGACTGTTTTGGGGTCAGGAGAAAGGGAACCCTACTGACCGATGAGTGGGGTTGCGTGTGGCGCTTCGAGGTCGACGGCCTCGCTGGGCAGGTTGTGAGGAACCCGCTGAAGGATTGGAGCAGGCTTGGGCGTTTCGAGCCTCCGGACCCTGAGTTGGGGCTCCCCTCCGAGGGCAATCCCATGATATCCTGGGAGGCTGTCGAGGAGGCCATCGCGAATCGAAAGCAAGAGGGCGCTTTAGTTGCGGCATCGATGCCTCATGGCTTCATGTTTATGCGACTGCACTATCTGAGGGGATTCGCGAACCTGATGAAAGACTTCGCAACCGATGAACCAAGGTTGCAGGAGCTGATTGACATCGTCACTCGGTACAATCTCGACCTAGTCAAGAGATTGGTCGGGATGGGAGTGGATGTGGTTTCCTTCGGAGACGACCTCGGTCTTCAGGACAGAATGCCAATCAGTCAGACGAAGTTTAGGAAGTACATTTTCCCTTCCTATTGCACGACGTTCAATGAGGTGAGGAGATCAGGGGCCCGGGTCTACCTGCACAGCGACGGGCACATCATGGAAGTCATTGACGACATAATCGAGTCAGGAGTGTCTGTGATAAACCTCCAGGACAAAGTCAACGGGGTGGAGAACATAGCGCGTAAGTGCAAGGGCAGGGTTGCGGTAAACCTCGACATAGACAGACAGTGGTTGTTGCCCTTCGGGAAGCCGGAGGACATCGAGAGGGAGGTCACACGGGAGATCAGGGTGTTGGGGAGCAGAAGGGGCGGGCTTATGATGCAACCGGAACTGAATATCGACGTCCCGCTCGAGAATATCGAAGCGATCCTTCAAACACTGGAAGACAATATGACGTCTCACAAGGATCTCGACTAGCCCCCTCGCCACTCAAGTTGATATCGGTAGGATCTCACGGGGCGAAGGACCCACCCAGTCTGGAAATGTGCTTGAAGTTATCGATGCTCAATGGGTACCTGCCCACCTTCTTGGCGTAACCCACCTCGTACCTCAACCTCTCGGGAGGCAGGCCAGCGTAGGTCTCCCCACCGTTGTCGAATATGTACCCCGCTCCCTTGGCACAATGGAACACGCATCTCTCGACCTCTATCTCTATGGCCTCGGTGGATCCGTCTACTAGCGCCCTCCAGTTCGCGTTGCCATTGAAGACCACCTTTCCCTTGAAAGCCTGGGCGATGACCCTGATGTCATTCTCTACGCCAACGTCGATCTCTTCAACCTTGTATACGTCCCTGATTATGTCCGTTACGTGGTCCATATGGGAATCCATGTGAAGGGTCCTGCGCTTTTCGCCATACCTTCTGTACAACTCAAGATTGTAAGGCAGCGCGAACGTCTCGTACAAGCTTCGGCTGAGATATCCCGCGTGGTCGTCTGACAGCCCTAGGGTGCCGATCTCGGAACCAGCTGCAGCATCGTTGTACTCCTTCAGCGCTTCGAACGTCTCCTCAAGCTTTCTGAACAGCTTGTGCATCTCGTGAGGGTGCTTGTAAAGCCATGTGTAGAGCCTCTGGGGTCCAAGCAACGACCCGGCTGCCGATACCGGGGGATGTATCTGCAGTCCCCCCGATGTGGGTAGGTTGCTGTAGTTTCTCTTGGTTAGCTCTCTGAATCTCTCCAACCTTTCGTAGTACTCTCCTATGCCTCTGTGTGACGCTGGATCCGGCACCTCCAGTCTTTCAATTTCCTCAAGCGCCGTGATGCGGGGGACTATCCAAGGGCTCATCCACGGGTCGGACTCGTTCGGCATCCTGATCTCGCAATCGAAAACGATTCCTTCGGCAATGCTTCCGATGTCCAACCAAGCGCCCAAATCGGTGACATCATCCTTGAGCCAGGAAAGGCGCCACTTCATGCCCTTCACCTGAGTGTCCAGCATCACCCCGAGGTCATTGTAGTAGTCATGGAAGGTTCGCCCGAAGATCCAGGCGTAGTACGGTCCACCGAGCCCTATCGTGATGGGGACTCTGTCGGCCTCTTGGAAGTCCCTGGCCGCTGATACCCTATGTCTGTTTTCCTCAAGCATGTGCTCATAGCGTTCGAGGTTGAGCGGCTCCAACACTTGGGCGGCTCGCGCCTCACGTATTAAATAGTTCAAGCAGGGGTATAGCTGCACCGGGGCTCTAATGCCAAACTGACGCGCGCCTACGAACCTTTTTGAAGATGAAGGTAATCGGTACCTGTATGCAGTCCCTCAGGATCCCCGCGAGATACTATAGGCTGTTCTCTGAAGCTAAGCCATACGGTTGCAGAGAAAGCGACTTCCACTACGTCGAGGAGGAGCTGGATATTCCGATCGAAGAGGCGGCCCTAGTCCTCGTCGACTGCTGGAACATGCATTATTGCGTGACCTACCTTGACAGAGCTTCGGAAGTGATCGAGAGCAAGATCGTACCCGTGGTCAAAGTGGCAAGAGGTGTTGGCATGCCGGTTGTGCACGCCCCATCTTCATCGGTGGCAGAGAAGTATCCTCAATCGAGGAAATACCTCGAGGCTGGGGATGAGGAGGTGTCACCAAGATGCGCCACAGTTGATCCGGAGTGGCCCCCAGGGGACTTCATAGGCCGGGCGGGAAAATACGAATCCCTGAAGAGGGTGTTCTCGCCACCGCGAGAGACCTGGAAAGAGCAGTACAAAGACATGACGATTGCTGAACCGTTGACTCCTCAGTCTGATGACTACGTCGTCATTTCCGGAAATCAGCTCCACAGGATCCTCAAGGCGCGCAGAATCCTTCACCTGTTCTATGCCGGCTTTGCGACGAACATGTGCCTTCAACATAGGGACTACGGCATCAGAGCGATGGCCGAAAGGGGGTACAACCCCATACTTATCAGAGATTGCACGACCGCCTTGGAAGCCCATGATACGGTGCAAGATCTCCTTGCCACAAAGGTGTTCATGTGGGAGATAGAACACAAGTACGGCTTTTCCACTAGCTCGGAACAGTTCATCGAAGCCTGCGGTTCGATTGGCGCTCACGGCTAGCGGAGAGCAGATGTGATCCTTGGTCCTCTGCAACTCTTATCTACCGAGGCTGGCGCCTCGCGTCGATACCACGTGGCTAACTTGAGAGTCGACCTGCCCTCGCTTCTTATGGTCATAGCGCTCACCGCCAACATGGCTGCTGGCTTCTATGACAGAAACGTGTTGTCCGTCCCGATAGAGATCGGCTGGGCACTCTTCATCCTAGGCTTTCTCTTCTTCTGCTATGCAGTCTTCAGCTTGAGGAGAGGCTTTTTCGGCGAGACTGAGCCCAATCTGAACTACCTGGTGACCAATGGCCCCTACGGTATCGTAAGACATCCGATGTATCTGAGCTTCATTGCCATCACTCTTGGCATTGACCTCATGCTTCGGAGTGCTGCCGGGATCGCGTTCACAGCCTTCGTTTCCATTCCGAGTACGGTCTACAGGGCAAGGAAAGATGACCAGCTCCTAAGGAAGAAGTTCGGCCGTCAATGGGACGAGTACGCAAGCAGGGTAGGCTTCATGTTGCCGAAAGTCGGGCAAGGGCATGGCCGGACCAAGTAGTGCCCCAGACATGTTCTCGTGCAATCCAAGTGCATCCCCGACAAGGTTTCCTCTTGGTGCCGTCTGGAGCCTTTGTGACTTGGCTCTGCCCTAGTGTGCGCCATGGTGAAAGCGATTCCTTGCTTTCGCGTTTTGTAGGTTGCAGGCCAGCGCTATATGTTCGGTCGAATCCGCGAGGACACAGGTCAAACAATATGAAGGTGCATAGCACGAGAAGAGGGAACGTGAGATGAGGACTGCTCCGACACCTCCGGTGAACATGAGAAATCCATTCTGCATCTCCAACCGCGAACCGCTCTTGCCAAACCCGTTCATCAAGTTGCCGATGGGCAGCATCCGTCCAATGGGGTGGCTCAGACGTCAGCTCGTTCTGATGGTCGAAGGGATGACCGGGAACCTTCCGGAGTTGAGCCCTTGGTGTCAGTTCGAGGGCAGTGCGTGGGCGAGCTCCGACGGGCTAGGGGACTACGGCTGGGAGGAACTGCCCTATTGGCTGAGGGGTTTCGGCGATCTGGGATACGTGCTGGGCGAAGAGAGGATAATCAAGGAAGCGAGGAGGTGGATCGAGGCGGTCCTCTCGACCCAGGAGCCCGATGGTCATTTCGGGCCACGCATCAACAAGGAAAACAACGACCTTTGGCCCAATATGATCATGCTCGATGTGCTGAAGTCCTTCTACGATGCGACCGGCGACGAACGAGTGATACCATTCATGACGGATTACTTCCGTTGGCAGTTCAGCCAGCCGAGGGATACACTCCTCTCTGAGAGCTGGCAGAAGATGAGGGGCGGCGACAATCTCCAGAGCATCTACTGGCTGTACAATCGCACGGGCGACCCGTGGCTTCTGGACCTTGCGAATGTCATCCATGAGCGCACAGCGGACTGGACGAGCGGGATTGCGAGTTGGCATGGTGTCAATATCTGCCAAGGTTTCAGGGAGCCGGCTCAATACTATCAGCAAAGTCACGATATGCGCCACCTTGAGGCCACTGAGAGGAACTACCAGATAGTCATGAGCGCGTACGGCCAGGTTCCTGGCGGCATGTTCGGTGCGGACGAGAACTGTCGCGAAGGATACACAGATCCCCGCCAAGGGGCCGAGACATGCTCCATGGTCGAGTCTATGCTAAGCAACGAGTTGCTCCTTGAGATAACAGGCAACCCGGTGTATGCGGACAGGTGCGAGGAGATAGCGTTCAACTCGTTCCCGGCCTCGATGACCCCGGACCTAAAGGGTTTGCATTACCTCACTGCGCCGAACATGGTACGGCTGGACAAGGAGGACAAGTCGCCAATGTTGCAGAACCCTGGTACCATGCTTTCGTATGATCCATTCGGCTACAGATGCTGTCAGCATAACGTTTCGCACGGCTGGCCATACTACGCAGAGCACCTATGGATGGCGACGCAGGACAATGGTCTGGCCGCGGTGCTGTATGCTTCGTCGGAGGTGGAGGCAAGGGTGGGACGGGGAGCCGAGGCCAAGATCGCCGAGGAGACGCGCTATCCATTCGGGGAGATCATAGAGTTTGCAGTGTCAACCCATGAGCCAGTTCGTTTCCCGCTGTGGCTCAGGGTCCCAGGCTGGTGTCGTGAGGCCAAGGTCTACGTCAATGGCCAGCTCGAGGATCTCAAGCCGAGGCCTCTTTGCTACGTTGCGATCGACCGAACATGGAAGGACTCAGATAGAGTCCGGCTTGAATTGCCAATGGAAATCTCGATTAAGGTTTGGACACAGAACAAGAACTCAGTATCCGTGCACCGAGGCCCTCTTACCTACTCGCTCAAGGTCGGGGAGAGATGGGTGAGGTACGAAGGAACTGAAAGATGGTCAGCATACGAGGTTTATCCGGAAACACCGTGGAACTACGGACTGATCGTAGACTTGGACGAGCCTGCGGCCTCTTTCCGAGTCGTTGAGGGAGGAGGAGATCTGCCCGAACAGCCTTTTACGGCTGAAGCTGCGCCGATCCGACTGATAGCCAAAGGTAAGCGAATACCAGAATGGGAGCAAGAGGACAACGGACTTGTGGGACTTCTCCCGAAAAGCTCTGCCAAGTCAAACGAGGCAGTTGAGGACATCACCTTGATCCCGATGGGTTGCGCTCGGCTACGCATCTCGTCGTTTCCAACTGTCACTTGAGTCATCTCATCAAAAGAGGGCAGTCGCCATGTGCAGGTGCTGGTAAGAGCAAAAGCATATTTCGATGAAAGCTTGGATCGAGGTTCAGGCATCAGCGCCCCGCCCCGTTACTTGGCCTAGTGCTAGGCTCCACATGGGACTTTAGCCGCGGGACGCGTAGCCGAGGGATTTGATCCTCCAGATCTGCGCGTTCCGCGGTATTGGTCGCGAGGGAGGTAAGGTTTAACATGGCGAGGGCCAGGCTAGGATTGCTTTGACAACCAGACCGAGACGCTGTTCAAGATGCGAGAGATCCGCAGTGGTCGAACTCAAGTACAACGGGTTGTCGCTCTGTAAGAAGTGCTTCATTTCCTTTTTTGAGAAAAGGGTAAGGCGGACAATCGGCATGTACCGACTCGTGGAGGAGGGAGACAAGGTCGCAGTCGCCCTGTCAGGTGGCAAGGACTCAATTACCGTGCTCCACCTTCTCGACAAGTTCAACATCACGCATGGTAATGATATCGAGCTGATTGCCATCACGATAGATCAAGGAATAAGAGGAGTAGACGAGATCAGCCTAAGAAACTCCAAGGAGATCACCGAGGCCCGAGGTATAGAGCACCATGTCGTCTCGCTAAAGGAGGAGATAGGATACACGGTTGACGAGTTGGCGACCATGAGACCGGGGGTCTGCAACTGCGGAGTATTCAGGAGGAACATACTCAACAGAAGAGCGCGAGAGTTGGGAGCGAAGAAGTTGGCAACGGGCCATAACTTGGATGACGAGGTTGAGTCTGCGCTCATGAACTTCATAACGGGCAACATCATGCGCATGGTAAGGGGCGACGGCATAGTCAACATGAGCAAGTTCGTCAGAAGAATAAAGCCGCTGAGGAGATCTCCGGAGGAGGAAGTTGCGCTTTACGCGAGCTTCGTCTTCCCGGGCTTGGAGTTCGCGCCGGAGTGCCCCTACAGAGGGCAGGTCATAAGGAGGAACGTGAAAAGGATAGTTGACGATCTAGAGAATCACCATCCGGGAATAAGGTACCAGGTACTGGAGAGCAGCGAGGGCCTGAGGGAAGTGCTGTTGAAGCACGTAGATACCCTAGCCGAGATCAAGGAATGTAGCGTCTGCGGTGAACCCACATCCGCCGACACGTGCAATATGTGCGAGTTGCTGGCCCGGGTGGGGCAGAATGCTGAAGCTAGGTAGCACGGGGCCTCCTAGCCGCGATCGAGCAAGCGTGATCATCCCGTTTGAACCTTTCGTAGCTATGGTCAGCGGCTCCACATCATAGGATTTCACCCCCCCATGGCGAAGGGAAAGTAATCAGCGTACGAGCTGAAGTCTGGGACAAAAGGCGTATATTCAACCCATTCGGGCGCTCCAGAAGGTGCCATTGACCGACCTTGACGGACCCCTCATCTTTCGCACTGGGGGTTGGGATTCTTGCCCTAGCTGTGGTTGCTGTTCTGACGGCCTTCGTCCTTAGCCAAGACACAGGTACGGATCGAATGCGACAGGTAGCTCGGTACATATCCATCGGAACGAGCGCTTACTTGGGGAGACAGGTGAGGGCCATAGCCCTGTTCATTCCACTCCTGGCGGTAGCGATACTCTTGGCCTTCGGTTGGAAGACTTCGCTGGCCTTTCTCGTGGGCGTGTCCCTATCGCTTCTAGCGGGATATGTCGGCATAAGCATCGCGATAAGATCCAACGTGAGGACAGCCAGCGCCGCTGCGAAATCATCTTGGGGACCCCTAAGACTAGCCTTCATGGGCGGCGCGGTGACTGGCCTTTCAGTAACAGCACTGAGCCTCATAGGATTGTTTACCCTGAGGCTCGGACTGGATGACTTGCGGGCCCTGGTCGGGTTCGGATTTGGCGGAAGCTTGGCCGCCCTGTTCGCACAGATCGGTGGTGGCATTTACACCAAGTCAGCGGATGTTGGGGCCGACCTTGTCGGCAAGGTCGAGGAAGCGATCCCGGAGGACGATCCCAGGAACGCTGCAGTCATCGCTGACCTAGTCGGTGACAACGTCGGAGACTGCGCTGGGAGGGGGTCGGACTTGTTTCAGTCGTTCAGCGACGACATCGTGACCGGGATGATCCTAGGATCCGCGTTCGTATGGAAGTATGGATCCGCCGCTGTAGTGTTCCCTCTGGTCATGCAAGGCATGGGGATCCTAGCGTCTTTGCTTGGGATAGCGATGGTTAGGGAGTGGAGGGGGCTAGGCCCCTCGAGGTCACTTTTGTTAGGTCTTCTGACATCGGCTTCAGCGAGCACGATCGGGCTGTACGTAATATCTGATCTGTTAATGAATGACGTTACGATTTTCCTGTCCGGACTCAGCGGGATCGTGGCGACGCTGATCGCGATTTTCGTCACCGAGTACTACACCGGCTTGGGCAACAGACCGGTGAGGCAGATTGCGAAGATCTCGAGGGGCGGGGCAGCCATAAACATCATAGCTGGCCTCTCGTACGGGCTTCAGAGCTCCATACTACCCGTGCTTGCTGTGATCGGTGCGATAGTGTTCTCGTACATTGTGTCAGGGCAATCCCTGTACGCGATCGTGATGGCGAACATAGGGACGGACCTCATGATAGCGTTCATAATGTCATCTGATGCATTCGGCCCGATCGTCGATAACGCCCATGGGATCGTGCAGATGTCTGGCGCGTCGCCTGAGGCCAAGAGAAACTTGGAGTTCTTGGACGCCGTAGGGAATACAATGAAGGCCTCGACCAAGGCCTACGCCATGGCCTCAGGCACGATCACAGCCTTCGTGATATTCGCCACGTACTTCCAGACTGCAGGCATATCCAGCTTTCCGCTCACCAATCCCTTCTCATTGGCCTCGCTTTTCGTTGGCGTGACGTTGCCTTTTCTCTTCTCTTCATTCACTGTAGGGGCCACCGCAACGGGAGCGTTCAGGATGGTGGACGAGGTGAGGAGGCAATTCAGGGAAATACCCGGGCTTAGGGAGGGCAGGGCAACTCCCGACTATGCCAAGTGCGTCGATGTCGCGACAGGCGTAGCGCTCCAGGAGATGGTGATACCTGGCGTTATGGCGTTCGTCACGCCCACGGTCGTGGGACTAGTTGCAGGTAGAGAAGCGCTGGGAGCTCTGATCGTCGGCGCTGTGGCCTCGTCGGCTCTACTGGGGTTCTTCTTCAACAACGTTGGAGCAACGTTCGACAACGCAAAGAAATTCATAGAGACGTACGGCGAAGTAGGTTCTCAGGACCACAGGGCAGCTGTGGTCGGGGACACGGTCGGCGATCCCTTGAAGGATGTGGCTGGCCCTTCCCTTCTGATATTCATGAAGCTTCTCGGAATGACCTCGCTTCTGCTTCTACCTTTGCTGATGTAGAACAGGAGGTCCCATGCCGAGCGACCATACCTGGACGACGCCGGAACGATGATGTGAGCATTGGTCTCTTTCGCTGTTCTGTCCAAGATGGCACAATAGGAGTCCCCGAATTCTCTCAGTGTCTGCTGTGCCTCGGAACGCTAATCTCTCGACAAAAATCGTTGATGCCAACAGTTACTGACAGAAGATCAGGCCTCTCGCGAGCAGCGTCCCGCTACGCACGCCTAAGGTGAATCACGTTGAGCGCACCAACGCTTAATAGCCTGGCTCAACTCGGCGAGGGCCGCGCACAGGCAATTGCTCGTAGTCATGTGTGGTCTACCGTGCACCGGAAAGACGACCGTAGCCAAACACGTAACCCCCGGAATTGATGCGAGGATGTTGATGACGGATGAGGTCAGGAGGGAACTGTTCAAGAAGTGCACATTTCGGGAACTCCTGAGTTCTGGGAACCCATTAGCCTACGACATACAGAGAGTCTTTGACGATCAGACGAGTATCCCTGAGGAGTACCAGAAACTGATCTGGAGGCAGAACGAGATGGTGTACGACGAACTTCTTGATAGAACTCCAGCTCTTCTGTCGAGAGGCAATGTCATACTTGACGGCACGTTCTCCAAGAGAAAGGTCAGGGAGAGAGCGTATTCCATCTCCATGGATGCCAGACATGATGTCTATTTGATCTGGTGCATTTGCGGTGATGAAATCATCGTGGAGAGGTTAATGCGCAGGCATCGTGCCACTGACAGACTGACGAACGTCGCTACGATTGAAGTTTTCAATAAAGTCAAGCAAGGCTTCGAGGACCCCTCGCATGACGACGTAGCCATGATTGTATACGACAGTGGAAGCGGCTCAGTTCAAGTGCGCAACGAGGAAAGAGCAGACGCTGAAGAAGCGTCGATGCTTGTCAGCCTCATAGGTTCTATAACTGTCGAGCATAGCTGAGGGAAAGATCGAAGTACCGGCTCGCGCTCTCCATCACTGACCTCCTATCCACCTCGCCCATCCCCCTCTCCCTCAGCCTGAAGCAGGCTACCTTGCCCCTCACGTACGCCCTGTAGCACTTGTAGAACGGTAGCAGGCTCCATAACCCCTCGTCGGAGCTGTAGGACTCGTACCTTTGATCGAAGTGCTCTGAAAGGTCCCTCCGCTTATGGTAGTCCAGGTCCATGCTGAGAAAAGCGATGTCCGCAACTACGTCAGAGTGCCTGAAGCGATCGTTGAACTCTATGCAATCGAAGATGTAGATCTTGTCCGTGATGAAGATGCTGCTAGAGTGGAGGTCGCCGTGACAATCCCTGATCCTCCCATCTGAGATCCTCTTCTCCAATAGGTTCGCACGCGATGAGATGAACGAGTCCACCTTACCCCGGATCAGGTCAAAAGACTTCCTCGAGATCGTGACGCCCACAGATTCCTCGGTCTGTTGAAAGTTCTCGTCCCAGTTGTACTTCACAGTTTCCACTGAGCCTCCCTTGTTAACTTCTCCTCCTGTGGCAGCCCTCTGGTGGAAGTCAGCCAGCATCTTCGCTATTTGGTCCACCGTGCCCTTGTGGACCCGCCCCTTAGCTAGCATGTTGGACATCAACGCTTCCTCAGGAAGTTCGCGCATCTTCACCGAGTATTCGACCACTTCTCCCCGGCCAGCTACCTTGAAGTCGCCATTCGATTTCACGATTGGGAGCGCCCCCACGTACATGTCGGCGGCCAGCCTTCTGTTGAGGATGACCTCCTGCTCGCAGAAGTGTTTCCTCTTGTCAAGCGTAGTGAAGTCGAGGAAACCGAAGTTGACAGGCTTCTTCACCTTGTAGGCGAATTTACCCGTTAGGAAGACCCACGAGATGTGCGTTTGCTTCATCCGTATGTGACGGACCTCCTCGTCATAGGCCTCAGGTTTGGACATGATAGCGGGTATGTCCATCACGTCGCGATTTTGGCTCGGGACCATCCGAGATATAACCTTTGGACTTAGCAAGCCAGCGCGAGTTCTGCCCCACCGACCAGCTCGGCGAGGCCCAGCCGAGATGCTGAAGCTCTATCCACTCAACTTGCGCGCGATCTCTTCAGCGGCTCTAGCTTCGTCATCCGACAGGCTGATGTCGAGGCATTGAAGGTCTTCAACAAGCTGGCTCGTGTTCGAAACACCGACTATCGGGATCAGGGTAACCCCGAGGGTCGACTGTTTGCTTAGCACCCAAGCCACAGCTAATTGAGGTAATGTGATCCCCTTTTCCTTGGCGAAACCTGCGAGTTCCCTGATGACTTCAAGCTTGCTCTCAGTTAGGTTCTTCCTCAGATCCTCTGAGTACGATGCTCTTGTGCCTTCAGGGATTCCTGATAGGTACTTCTCGCTGAGCAGACCCTCAGCCAAAGGTGAGTACGCCATGATCGAAAGCCCGTAGCGCCTTGCTATTGGGGCCTTGGTCGACTCTATCTCCCTTTCCAGAAGGTTGTAGTGTTCCTGCAGGGTCACGAACCCGTTGAGCTTGTGCTCATTTGCCAGTTCCATGAAATCGACTATGTCCCTGGGACTCATGTTTGACGACCCTACGTAGTGCACCTTACCCAAAGAAACTAGATCGTTCAGCGCCTCGATGGTCTCTATATGCGGCGTTTCTGGGTCAGGAACGTGCGCGATGTAGACATCAACGTGATCCATTTGGAGTCTTCTCAGGCTCTCTTTGATCTGCCAGAAGATGTGTTTCCTGGAAAGGCCTCTCCCGTTCTCCCAAGGCGCGACCCGGGCTCCGACCTTCGTAGCAATGACGAAGCTCTCCCTCTCGTAGTCGCCGAGTACCTCCCCTAAGACTCTCTCAGCGTTCCCCATGTGTGGGAAGTCCACAGGGGTCATAGCGCCGTGGTATCTGTTTGCAGTGTCCACAAAGTTCAGTCCGCCGTCCATCGCCGTCCTCACAACTCTTCTCAGCTCCTCCATGTCCACCTTTCGTATCCCGTGCTGATCCCTCTCATTCGATCTGGGAAGGTGCCAACTACCGAGGCAAATCTGCGAGACTTTCGTCCCGGTTGGGCCCAAGCTAACGTACTTCATCGCGACCAATCAACTATCTACCTCCAAGGTTAAAGCTCTTCGCTCATTCTCCACTCTTTGGCCCAATGATTCATCGGACCCGTCACCACTGGAAGAAACCGGATCCATGTGATAGGTACTAAAGTGTGGGGAGAACCAGTCGTGTTGAGCTGCGCTCGCCGGTGTGACCTTATTAAGCGCGAAAAGATGACGACTGCACTGCAATGAGCGAAGTCTTCGATGAGCTGCTGTCCTTGGAAACCGAATCCAGAAACTCAAGGACCTTGAACATAGACAGGATCCCAGTGGAGGAGGTGCTCAAGTTGATCAACGATGAGGACAAGATGGTGGCGTTTGCAGTCGAGAAGGAGATCCCCAACATAGGGAGGGCCGTCAGGTTCGCGATAGAGTCATTCAAGTCCAGCGGAAGGCTGATCTACGTCGGAGCCGGTACGTCGGGAAGGCTCGGCGTCTTGGACGCCTCAGAGTGTCCACCCACGTTCGGCGCAGATCCCGGTATGGTCATCGGAATAATCGCAGGAGGCTGGGAGGCGCTTAGAAAGTCAATGGAGGGAGCGGAGGACGACGAGGAAGCGGGCGCGAGGGCACTGGACGACCTCAAGGTAACGTCGAAGGACACGGTCGTCGGAATTTCGGCCTCGGGCAGGACTCCCTTCGTGATAGGCGCTCTGGATCGGGCTAGGAAAGCGGGATGCAAGACGGTTGGGATAAGCACGAACGCCAGTCCGAAGATGAAGGAGCACGTTGATGTGATGATCGCTCCGGTTGTCGGGCCTGAGGTGATAACTGGGTCCACGAGGATGAAATCCGGGACTGCGCAGAAAATGGCCCTCAATATGATGACCACCTCGGCGATGATCGGAATCGGCAAGGTCTACCAGAACCTCATGGTTGACCTGAAGCCCTGGAGCACCAAGCTCAGAGAAAGGGCGAAGAGGATCATCGTCGAGCTGACGGGTGTTGATTATGCCACGGCTGACAGAACGTTTGAAGAGTCCGGCAGGGACCTGAAGGCCTCGCTAGTGATGATCAAGGCGGGCCTGAAGCCTGGCGGGGCAAAGAAGCTGTTGGAGATCTCCGGCGGGCACGTCTTCAAGGCGATCGAGCTTGCTGAGCGCGAGAAGAGGAAGAGCGGGCCAGATCTAGATTAGAAGCCGTGCGGTGAAGTAGCTGTTTATCGCTACGGTCATGCACCAGAGTAGCGCGCTTTGAGTGGCCATCCTCTGCTTGCTTCCCAAGCTTGGAACGAAGAGCTTGAAGCTCTCGGCCGCGTCGCGAGCAGAAACGCCGTCGGCCTCGGAGAAGGCTCTAATCGATTTCGAGAGTATGTCAGCGGCCTCCGAGAGGTATACCTCGTCCTTCCGGAGCGATTCAGCGTCTTGGTCAAGAAGCGCGCTCGTTGCCCTTGCAGCTCTCCTTAAGTTGGTGATAACCCCAGCTGCGATTAGGTGGTTCGCGGCCCTGATCGGATCGATCTCAATGTACATGGCCGATAGCTCCCTGCCAAATGCCTCAAACAGAGAGGCCTCCACTGTGCTCAACAGCTTCCTGTCGGCATCCCTGGCTGGCATGGCCTTCAATAGGGTGGATAAGGATAGAGCTGATGCTCTCACGCCCTTCAATGTGGATGCCTCCCTAGGTTCTCTGACCAATTCCGCGACCATCTCGGATGGCTTGAAGTCCATCAGCTTCTCGCGTCGAACCTGGGACGCGGTCTCTGCTATGATCGGAGGGCCGTTCGAGACTATGGGACATGAGCGGGAGGTCCCGGTCTGAGCAAAGCAATCAGTGCATCCGCCGCCAGCGCACTCGACAGCCGTGAGGCCCGTCTCTGGGGAGAATCGGCCCAGACCCGGTTTGCCGCCCCCCAGATCAGACCAGCAAGCGAGGATAGAGCGGTCATCGTTGGGGGCCCCGGTCCGGTCGGCAGCACGAGGCCCTGGGAGACTATCAACAGGGATCCAGCTCCCTTGCTCACCCGAATGGCATCAAGCCCTGCGAACGACTTGACGGAGTCGAACACTTTTGCTGCTCGCATAATGTCGCTCAGGGCTTCTGCGTCGAGGAACTCGACCATCTTGTCGTTTGGGATCGGATGGTTCATGGAGAAGGGGGTTCCCATCACCTTGGCCTCGGGGGAAACCCTGACCGCACTGTGAGACCTAGTCGCCTCCTCCGCGTCGCGAGCCTTGGCCCCTCCCTCTGCCCATTCGAGCACCGGGCACTCGCGAGCTGAGTTAAGCCCGAGCAAGCACCTGCGGGCGAACGACCTGCAAGTAGGAACGAAACAGGCGCCGCAGTTCAGCGACGGGAACCTTGAGTAAAGCCCTCTGAGGGTCACCTTGACGTTCACCTCAAGGAGGAGCTGATGAGCCTCATCGCTTCGATGAACATCTGCACTTCGTTAGAGCAATTACCTATGAATGGGGATGCCCTGATAGCGCCACTCTCGGGATATGCTCGACACAGCTGGGAGGATCCGATCCCCGGTTTGCCGGACGATACGAGCAAGTCTGCGCTGGAATCTAACATGAGGGCAACCTCTGGGGAGCTAAGGCCGGAAACTTCGATGGTGAATATCGCAACCCTTTCGGGTGTCGAGGCAGGGCCGATCAGCCTGACTCCGCTGCAGTCTCTGAGGCCTTCAAGCACCATCTTGACGTACTCCATCTCATTCCGTCTCCTGTTCGTCATTCCTGAGAGGAACTTGACTGAGTTGGCCAGAAGCGCGACGAGTTCGACGGGAGAGTCAAGGGAAGACATGGTCTGCCAAGATCCTGAGGCATCAGCGTCCCTCTTAAGCGTCTCCCTGATTCTTCTCGATAAGTAGACAACGACAAGGCCCTCTGGGACAAGAAGCGGCCTTGACCTAACGAGCGTCAGGTCGGAGTCTATGGCGCCCAGTGCTGGGCTCACCCTTTGCACGTAGTGAGTGGCATCCGCTGCCACCAATCCGCCGCGCTCGTGCACGAACTTGATGACCTCGGCGGTCCTGCTGATTCGGCCGGTTATAGGGCCAACCATTGAGAGCAGGAACAACGTAGGGCCTTGCTTCCTTGGCTGCGTGAGGAGATCCAGCCTCGCGTTGTAATCGTCATCAATAGGGACAACTTGCGGAGCGAATCCTCTCATCCTAAGTGAGTTCACAAAAGGCACTACGAACCCCTCGGGCTCGAAGCACGAAAACAGGACGGACGCACTTCTCTCGGGCTTGAGATTCAGGGCGAGCCACTGAGCGACCTGCCAAGTGCTCTTGAACAGCGATATTTCGCTCTCAAGCAAGAATCCGAAAGTTCTGCCCAGCTCCCGCCTCGCGTCAGCTAAGTCGAACCCCCAAGGGGACTGAGCCTTGCCGTCCATCGAACTGGACAGCTGCGCTAGAAGTTCCTGCGGTATTGGAGGGTAGTCGACATTGTCGAAGGGGATCTTGCTCCCGGGCACACGGGGGTGCGCCAAAGACATCGACTTCCGGAGACGTGAAGCCAGCGGAATAAAAGGTTGCGCGCAACTGTGCACGCTTCGACCTGATCGCATGTGTCGGTGGCGCCTTGCGCCTCCCGAGAGGGATGGTTGAGCGAACCGCGAGATGGATTTGCCCGCGCAGGATGACTGTCTTCTTGGAAGAGTGACAAACTTTATATGTCGCATGACGGCGCTACGCCTTCAGCCGGAAAGAATGTCTCCATCGCGTCGGTCGTCAGGCCGACGGAGGTAGCGGGAGGCCAATTTTGGAACAAGGACTCCTGAAGCGCGCTGAAACACCCCTCGTTGAGTTGCGAAATGGTGGTCCACTTCGCAGTAAGACTCGGCTATTCATGAAGTACGAAGGCGCCAACCCCACGGGCACACAGAAGGACAGGATAGCTCGGATTCACGCGCAAAGGGCTCGGGAGATGGGATTTGGGATGATGACGGTCGGAACGTGTGGTAACTACGGAGCCGCCATAGTGGAGGCCGCTGCGATGTACGGTATCGAAGTCAAGGTCTATGTCCCAACAAGCTTTCATGCAAAGCGGCTCCTGCAGCTTGGACGGAGGTTCGAGCTGATTAGGACCCAGGGCTTTGTGGAGGACTCGATACAACTGAGCGTTGCCGCCGCAAAGGATGAGGGAATGTATGACGCGAATCCCGGATCCGTGAATTCGAGCTTGGACAAGCTCGGCTACTCTGAGATAGCAAAGGAGATCGTAAGCCAGCTTGGTGGGCCTCCGGACTGGATTGTGGTGCCGGTCGGTAACGGAACTACGATCTTCGGGATCTACTGGGGCTTCAAGGAATTGGCTAGGCGTGCGGGGTTGAGCTTCGTTCCCAGATTCGTGGGAGTTGCTCCTGCTGCGTCAAACCCGATCGTCAGCTCATTCCTAAGAGGTTCATCGTACGTTGATCTGGATCCTCAGAGAGTTGAGGTCACCGAAGCCAATGAGCCGGTGGCTGGCTATCATTCGGTTGATGGCGTCGAAGCCCTTGAGGCCATAAGGGCCTCTGGTGGCGTTGCTGTCTCAATAGTAGACGCAGAGGCGATCATGGCAAGGAGAGCCATACTTGAGGGGTCTGGCCTTGATGTTCTGCCCTGTTCAGCAGCGGCGGTCGCAGCTGCATGGAAACTCCCCTCTGAACTTCTCGAAGGCAAGTCAATCGTGGGAGTGACCACGGGAAGGCCAGTGTTGTAGACGATCGGCGGGCACCCCTGAGGACTTTTCCCTTTGAGCCATGAGAAGGTTGTGACTTGAGCGCTAGAATCCCAATAGATTAGAAAGGAATCGAGCGAGAAACCCCACGCGCTTCAGCCGTGGAATGAATCGCGTGCCGAAGGCTGATCCCGAGGTGGTTATTTGAGGCAAGGCATCCAATGCTATAGATGGAAAGAGGGGACTGAATGCAAGTCGCAAGAACCGTTAAGATTCCAGTGCACTACGCGACCACCAAGCGTAAGCTCGACATCCTGAACCGCCTCACTGCACGCTTAACCTTCGGCGTTCGCCTCTGGTCGCTGGTCATCGAGACCAACCACATCCGCACCCGGAGTGGATTGAGGAAACGAGAGCTTGAGCAAGAGGTGCGAGTGAGAACGGGGCTGAGCGCGGGATTCGTGCAGTGCTGCGCCGACACTGCCCTCTGGATGTGGAAGAGCTACTGGAAGCTCCACCGCAGGTGGAGACAAGGGGTCACGTGGGCGCAACGCGAAGGTGACGAGCGATTGTTCAAGAAATTGACAAAGCGCGAACCTCGGCCCCCTTCTCAAACGGGCTTCACAAAAAGATCCCGATTTGGTTCGACTATCGAATTGGGAGCCTGGAGGCCTCCAAAATCAAGCTCTCGTCACGCATCATAAGAATATCCACCCTTAAGCGAGGTGAGCGGATAACCGTCCTGCTAAACCCAGCAAAATACCACACCGATTTGTTGGAGCGGGGCGAGGTCAAGTCGTTCCAGCTCGTCAAAAGAGGCAGGAAGTTTTGCGTTCACGTCAAGGTCGAATGTGAGGCTCAGGATCAGCGTGTGTGTGCCGTTCGAGGAGTTGATCTTGGTGTGCGGGGGAGCGTGGCAACCGTGTTGCTAGCTCCTGGCAGACAGCTACGCCGGGATGACTTCTCCGTGATCCGCGATGGAAAAAAGACGCATCGACTGAACGAACTGGACCGACACGTGGCGAAACTGCAGCAACTTGAGAAGTGGGAGGCACTGAAGCAAATCCGCAACAAACGCAGGCGCGTTGCCGAATACTTCGACCGCCTGACCGCCAAGCGAATAGCGGAGATCTCTAGTGGGTGTGTGGTCGGAATAGGCTACCCAAAGGGCATCAAACATGAAAACTACCTTGGAAACGGAAAACCGAGGCTACGGCGGTTGATGGCTCGTTGGACATACGGACGAATTATCCGTTACACCATCGAGGAATGCGCCGAGCAGGGTATCAAAGCAGTGGCACTCGATGAGCGGTGGAGCTCGGCGACTTGCCACCGTTGCGGTTCCCGAAACACCGAGCGACCGACGCAGCCGGTTGTATACTGCTACGATTGCGGGCTAACCTACGACGCGGACTTCAATGCGGCAGTCAACATCGGCTCCAGTATCTTGGCAGAGCCTCGGAGCCGTTGGGTCGAAGTTGACCCGGCCCGAACCAGCGATGAACTGGCCGAAGAGGTCAGCAAGGCTGGAACCCCATGCCGTCAGGCTGGGAGAGTCACACTTTTATAGGGGTCGAAAAGCCCATGGCTCGCGAAAGGGGAGCGAAATATGTCAAAGGAAGGAGAGGAGAAGTGGGAGGAGGAGGAAGGCGAGGAAGAGGAGTGGGAGGAGGAAGAATGGGAAGAGGGAGAGGAGTTGGAGGAGGAAGAGGAGGAGTAGCCTCCTAGCTCTTGCCCGCACTAGGTTTTCTGTGGTCTGCGCCCTTTTGGCGAGTGGCTTTGTTGCCCAATCTGCTGAGGCAAGGCTGGATTACCACCTTATTGCGCCCTTGAGACGTTGACCGCTATCGATTTGTAGTTTGGGGTGTAGGTCCCGGATGTGTACTCCAGCGGCACTAGCCTGTTAACCATCAGCTTCTGTGAGTGGATGAACATCTTGACCACACCGGCCTTCACAGTATGATCAATCCTTGCCCCGACAGTGATGCTGCCGCTGGAGCTTGAGATCACCACGCGATCACCTGCGGCTACGCTGATCTTTCGCGCGTCCTCTGGGTTTAGGTAGCAGAACTCGATGTAGTTTCCCCCGTGCATCAGGCTTGTCGCTTGAGAGGTCAGGTCATCGTGTAGAAAATGAAGGGGTGACCTCACCGTCACAAGAACGTAAGGGTAGTTCGGCGACCTTGAGTAGGCCGTCCCCTCGAATTCTACCGGCATGTATCTCCTGAAAAGAGGTTCTTTGGACGGCCATTGGTCCTCTCCCTCGTAAAGCTTCTCGACGTTCACCTTGCGAAACGGCTCTACCGTGGTGACAATCTCCTCCGTTATCTCCTTCCCAGATGAGTATTGGAACGAGTCACCACGTCCGAGCCGTTCCGATAGCTCCTTGAATATGAGCCATGCCGGCTTTGCCTCGCCGAATGGTTCCGCAACCTTCCTGACGAATCGCACCCTCCTTTCACCGCTCGTGATGCTCCCCGTCGATTCGAACAGCATCGGGATCGGAAGCACGACGTCAGCGAAGTCCATTGTCGCGTTGCGGTGATGATGTAACAGAACGATGAACATCTTGTGCAGATTCTCGTGAAGCCTGTTCAGGTCGGGAAGGGAGAGGGCGATGTTGACGTCGCAGAGAAACGCTGCTTTCACGGGCGTGAGATAGAGCGCTTGGATGATGTTGAGGCCCATCTCCCTCGATAGGGTCGTGTTCCACTTCTTCTCTAGGACATCGTACATCACGGTTGAAGATACGATCCCCAAGGGGTGGCATCCCATATCTCCCACGCCCTGAACGTTGATCTCTCCTCTATTGGAGAGTAGCTTGCCGTTCTTGACGGTTAGGAGGTTGAGCAACGAGTAGACGTTGGACAAGCCGTTCATGCTCTGGGTCAGTCCCATCCCGTGCATGATGCCGAAACGTTGTGAGGACGCCACAGCCTCGACTATCTCGTAGAACAAATCGGGGTCAACGCGGCATATCTCGCAAACCCTTTCGCATGTGTACTTGGACACCGTCATGGCGAGTTGGTCGAACCCGGTCACACTTCTCGCGAGCTCGTCGATGCCGCGGCGCTCGATGACCTCCCTCGCTAAGCAGTTGATGAACGCGACCTCGGTGTCGGGCTCGATCTCGGCTGCAAGGTCGCAAGCCTTCGAGGTCTCGTTGGGAATCGACACGACGCCTATGAGCTTGGCCCCAGCCATCTTAGCCCTCAGCAACTCTCGAAACAGAACCGGATGGTTGGAGGCGGGATTCGAGCCGAGGATCAATATGCAATCCCTGGTCGAGATATCCTCGAACTTGGCAGGGTATCCATCGCTGCCGAAGGTTTGCCTCAAGCCGGTTATCGTGTTGATATGACAGAGCCTGCTGCAACAGCCGTCGACGTTGTTGCACTTGAGGACAGCTCTGGCGAACTTCTGCATGATGTAAGCGTCCTCGTTGCTCGTCTTTCCAGACGGGACGAACAATATCTCGTTCCCGTCGATACCTTTCAACCCATCCATGATGAAGTCATAGGCTTCGTCCCAAGAGACTGGTCGGAGTTCCTCCCCCTTGGCCCTCCTCACCATGGGTTTCGTGAGTCGGTTTCTGTATGCCACCTCAGAGATCGTTAGGCCCTTCGAACACGGCTGACCCTTGCTGACCGGATCCGACTTGTCGGGCATCACCTTGACGACCCGACCACCCTCCACCACGTAGGTCATCCTGCAACCGACCCCGCAGTACACGCATGAAGAGGGGATTTTCATTACAGCATTATATTCGGAGTTGCTTAATTACCTTTCCAGCCATGTTGCACCGAGATATCCGGTTTCGCCGTTATCACGGTGGGTGATGAAGATGAAGACCGTCGAAGCGATGGCCCAGGAACTTCGGGCTTGGCTCTCAGACGCTAGATTCGTGCTACTAGTTGGGTTAGGGAACGTCAACAGGGGCGATGACGCGGCTGGGGTGACGGTGGCCGAGGCCTTGAAGGGACGTACTTCGTCAAGGCTCAAGGTGATGAGCCTGGGGGAAGCCGTCAGCAACCTGCTACCGGACGCGGTGGACCTAAGGCCCTCTCATATCATCGTGGTGGATGCGGCTGACCTGGGAGAACATCCTGGCTCTTTGACCCTGGCGAGGCTTGGTGATTTGGAAGGAATACGGTCCACCTCAACGCATGACCTTCCTGTTCGGGTCGCGGTGGGTCTGGTCACCTCACAAGTAGGAGCGGAAGCTATCGTGATAGGGATCCAGCCGAAGGAGAGACGCATTGGACGCGGTATGAGCGAAGAGGTGAGACTGGCCTGCGATCAAGTTGTGAGGCTCCTTGAGGACGTCTTGACGTTGGCGGGCGTTGCCACTGCCTAGGAAAGCTTGTCATTCGGAATGTCACGGCGTGGAAGGAAGGATGTCCTTTCTCAATCCGATGTGATGTCGAGCTTGAGGAAGTGGGCGGAACACGAGATGCACGGGTCGTAGTTCCTTATCGCCTGCTCGCAGATCCATGAGGCCCTGTCGTCGGGCATCTCAGGCAATCTGGGGGCCAGCTCCAGCAAATCCGCTTCAATGGTGGTTTGGTTCTGGGCCGTGGGGGACACTATGTTGGCCTCCTTCACCTTTCCCTTTCCGTCGGTCACATATCTGTGATACAGCATTCCACGCGGCGCCTCAGTTATCGCTGCTCCCTCGCCCTCCCTTCGATCCTTCTCTACGTATGGGATGCGGGGCTGCTTGTATTTTCTGATGAAGCCCTCAGCCTCAACGAAGCAGTGGGCCACCTCCAAGACCCTTGACACAATGCTCATGTACGGGTTTTCGATGGGGAACGAGATTCCGGCCTCTTTGGCTCTGTCCAACACCTCTGGGGCTAGCATCCGGTGGTTCATGTTCACTCTCGCTTGGGGGCCCACAACGTACGGCCTCTTCCCCTCGATCATGTACCTGAGGGCTGTGGAATAGGGCACCTGACTCACCACGAACAGCTTCTCGAAGTCTTCTTCTGGTGCATCGATGCCGCCACTGGACTTGATCCTGCCCTCCAATATTGGGTATTCCTTCTCGCTGTGCATCGAGACGTACTCGACCTTCCTCCTCAGGTCTGGGAAATCTAGGCCGGCGGCCCAGTCTATGGCGTCGAGGGCTGTGCGCCTGACCTCATCGTAGTGGGCGAGGAGCGGATCCAGCTCGTCACTCTTCGGCACTCGATGAAAGCCTCCCACCCTAACGGACACAGGGTGGACCGACCTCCCCCCCAGGATCTCAATTACTTGGTTCCCCCACTTTTTGAGCTGGAGTGCGGACTTCACTACTTCAGGGTGGTCCTTAGCCATCTCCAGAGCGCTCTCGTATCCCAAGAAATCGGGCGCGTGAAGCAGGTAGATGTGAAGCACGTGGCTCTCGATCCACTCCCCCAAGTAGAGCAGCCTCCTGAGGGCTGCCATCTCCTCCGGCATGGTTATGCCCAATATCTTCTCAATTGCCCTGACCGAACTCATCTGGTAGGCGACCGGGCAGATTCCGCAGATTCTGGCGGTTATGTCCGGAACCTCTAGGTAGCTCCTGCCCACCAAGAAGGCCTCGAAGAACCTAGGTGGCTCGAATATCCTGAGTATGAGCTCCTCGACCTTGCCCTGCTTCAGCTTGATGTGCAGGGCGCCCTCGCCTTCTACCCTGGCTAGGTAGTCCACCTTGATCTCCTTACTCATACTTGTCGATCACCTTCCTGAATTTCTCGGAGTACCCGGTGAATCCCTTGAGGAGCCTGATCACATCCCCCTTATCCACGCCTTGAGACAGGTAGTAGTCCACGAGCCCCTCCGGGTTGGGGTCGTCCATTGGACCAAAGCATCCGTAGCATCCTCTGCTGTACGCTGGGCATATCGCTCCGCAGCCAGCCATAGTGACCGGCCCGAGGCAAGGTATCTTCTTGGCTACGACGACACATGAGGTCCCCCTGGCCTTGCACTCCAAGCAGACGCTGTAGGTGGGAAGGTATGGCCTCTTGCCCCTGAGGAGCTGCGCCATGACGTATAGTAGTTGGTCCCTGTTAATGGGGCAGCCCATGAGTTCAAGGTCCACTTTGACGTTTTCGGAGATGGGCGTAGCTTTGTCCAACGCGGAGACCCACTCGGGTTTCGGATAGACAATCTCCTTGAAGACTTCGATATCCGCCCAATTCCTCAAGGCTTGAATGCCGCCAGCGGTCGCGCACGCGCCAATGGCCACCAGCAACTTCGAGTCCTCCCTCGCCTTCTTCACGATCTCCACCTCGTGGGGAGTCGACACCGACCCCTCGACGAGGGCCACATCGTACGGTCCCGGCAAAGCCCTTCTCGTCGCCTCCATGAAGTAGGATATCTCGACTTGGTTCGCCAGCTCAAGCAGGTCGTCCTCGGCGTTCAATATCTGGAGTTGGCACCCGTCGCAACTTGAGAACTTGTAGACAGCTACCCTAATCCTCATGCTCATATTTGCTTCACCGCAAAGAACTTGCTGATTTTTTCGTAGGCGAAGACCGGGCCATCCTTGCACACGAAGAACGGGCCGGTTTGACAATGACCGCAGAAGCCCAATCCGCACCTCATGTGCCTCTCCATGGAGAGGTACAGGCCGCCGGTGGGGAAACCCCTTTTCGTCAGCTCGTTCACGGTGAAGTACATCATGACCTCGGGCCCGCAGATGAGGGCCACCGTGTTGCTCCTGTCGAACTCAAACTTGTCAAAAAGGGTCGTCACGACACCGACGTTTCCCTTCCACGCGTCATCCCCGGTGTCCACGGTCAGAAGGAATTCGGAATCAGGTATCTTGCTCCACGCGTCGTAGTCGCGGGTGAAGAGAAGGTCTTGGGGCGTTCTGGCCCCGTGCAGTACGTACAGCTTGCCGTAGTCAGACCTCCTTTTGGCCACGCCTATGATGACGGACTTGAGCGGGTTCAGACCTATTCCTCCGCCCACGACCATCACATCTTTTCCCTTCATCTCTTCCATCGGCCAGGTCGTCCCGAACGGCCCTCTGATCATAATGTGATCGCCCCCCTTCAGTGTGAACATGACGTTCGTGACTGACCCGACTGCTCTGACGGTGTAGTCGAGGTACTCGTTCTGATACGGGTCGGAGCTGGCCGTGACCGGAACCTCTCCCACGCCGAAGACGTAGAGCATGTTGAACTGCCCAGGGCTGTATTCCACTTTTGTCCCATTCGTGGGTCTCAACCTGAACGTCCTGACGTTGTAGGTCTCGTCGGTCACGCTCTCGATCCTCATGGGCCTCGGAACCATGCAACCCTCGGGCATCTTGTGAGAGGTCACCGTTCCTTCACCACCTGGGTCTCCCACACGGACTTGGTGACATCCATCACGGACTTAGTGACATCTATGGCGACCGGGCACCACGTTATGCACCTGCCACAGCCGATACAACCAAATGTGTCGAATTGATCGAGCCAGTACGCGAACTTGTGTACTATCCATTGGCGGTACCTGGCCCAGAGGTCTGGTCTGAAGTGCCCACCGGCCACCTGCGCGAACTGATAGGTGAAGCAGGAATCCCAACTGATCGTCCTATCCGAGGTCTTGCCGTCCAAGTTGGGAACGTCCTGAATCATAGTGCAGAAGCAGGTCGGGCAGACGCTCGTACAGTTGGCACATCCTAGGCAGCGCTTGGCGATCTCCTTGAACGCTGGCGACTCCAACTGCGCGTAAAGCTTGTCTCGAAGCCCAGGTATCGAATAAACTCCCATCTTGTGCTCCGATGCCTTGAGCTTCTCTTCCGCTTCCCTGATGTCCCGTTGCTCTGCCTTCCTCTTGCCCAAGCTCGCCAGCAAATCCTGCCCAACTTTTGTCCCAACTTCGACTAGGAACCCCTTCGAGAGTTCGGTCAAAGCGACATCGAATCCAGACTTGGCTCTCGGCCCGGTGCCCATTGAGGCGCAGAAGCACGTGCCGCTCGGTTCTATGCAGTTCGCCACTATGATCGCCGCGCTCCTCCTAAGATTCACGTACAGCTCGTCTGCGTACTTCCCTCGCATGAGTGTTCTGTCCAGTACCTCGATTGAGGCCAGGTCGCAGGGCTTGATGCCGAAGAACGCGATCTTCCCGCCGTCGCACCCCAGTTCGAGCAGCTCGAACTCGCCATCCTTCCGGGACAACCTCCAAAGCTTGCGCAGGGGCGGGTACAGGAACCTCTTCGGCGAATCCGGGCCGTGCGTGAAGGAAAACGTTAGGTCGCTACTCTCGGTGCTGTAACGGCCAGCATCTTGGACCGTCGTGACGCCCGTCGCGAGTTCGTCCTCTGAGTCGAGTTGTCCGAGCCTTATCACGCCGTCCTCAAGTCTGGGAGCGATGACCTCGTACCCAGACGCCTTCACTGTTTTCAAAAAATCCACGAGCTGCTCCTTGCCCACAACGTAGGCCGTCATGCTCGCTCAACTCCCGCCCTTGTCGATCACGTCCAGAAGGACATCCTTGATGGACTCGGTGGCGGCCTGTTCAAGGGTAACGTACTTCAACGCCCCCTTCGGGCAGTACTTCACGCACTGGGGTTCTCCAAGGTCGTCGCAGAAGTCACAGGTGAACGCCACGCCTCCATCGAAGCTGAGCCTCAGCGCGCCGAACTCGCAGCTCTCTATGCACCAGCCACAGCCGTCACACCTGTCCTTGTCTATCTGTATCGACCCGTCGGCCAAGACGTGTATCGCGTCCCTCGGACAGGCCCTCTCGCAAACGGGCTTCTCGCACTTCCTGCAGGCGATCGCTATGTTGAAGAACGGCTCTATCCTGACCGCCCTTATCCTTGACCTCTTGTGATTTGTGGTCTTGTCTTTGACGATTGAGCATACGAACTCGCATATCTGGCACCCGTTGCACTTGTCGGTGTCGCACACGATTATCCTCTTCGCTCTCAGCTCGCTAAGCGCCAACCTCATCAGCCTCCCCGTCGAGGCCCAACTCCAGAAGCTTCCCCTTCGTTGGCATCCCTTCCTTGGTCCAGCCTCTTTCCTCGTAGTAGCCGTCCAGCGCTTCATCGAACTCCTCCCTTGTGATCCTTGCGCCCTTGGTGACATCGTCGATCATGGGCTCCTCGAAGGCCCTCGGAGGAGGATAGTCGTCCTTCCTTGACGCTCCGAATCGGACGTTGAAGCACTTCGCGGCGTTGTATATGCGTTCGCCGGCCGTGATCATCTGCTTGCCCGACATCTCGATCCCCGTCACAAGAGTGTAGAGTTTGGCTATCTCATCCATGGAGCTGTAGATGCCTCTGGTGAACTTGCAGATTATGAGCGAATCGATTATCGCATACTGGTCCTCGCCGTCGCGCACGATCTTGCCCCTTGAGCGGTCGAGTTTGAACCTGTCGACCTTCCCTGCCACGTCCACTTGATACGAGCCGGACCTTAGGTAGTCGGCTCCCCTGATTGAGGTGCAGAATCCCAAAGTTGAGGTCTTCAATGACCTCATCGAGTAGGCAGCCCATTCCATCCCCTTGCAGTGGATCGCGAACTTGTCCGAGCCCTTTCCGACTGTCTGAGATGCCCTTCGCACGCCCTCCGCCAAAAGGTTCCCGAGCTTCCCCTCTCGAAGGCACATCCGATTGAGGGCATCGAGCAACGCCTCGCCATTGCCGAATCTAAGGTCGAGGCCATCCGCGTCGTCCTTGCTGAGCAAGCCCTTCTCGAAGCACTCCATTGCCCAGGCGGCGATCACGCCGGCCGAGATCGTGTCGACTCCAAGCTTGTCGCAGATCTCAACGGCTTTGGTTATGACGTTCAGGTCGCCGACGCCGCAAAGCGGGCCGAGCTGGCCCAAGCTTTCGTAGTCGACGCTCGCGACCGTCCCGGCGTAGGGGCCCTCCTTGACTTCGTTGACGTGATCGCAACCGATCGAGCAGTTCGTGCAGGCCAGGATCTTCTTGACATGGGTCTTGAGCATCCTCTCGCCTGACACGTCCTCTGCCTTCTCGAAGGTTCCCCTTTGGAAGTTGTACGACGGCAAGCACCCGAGCCGGTTGTGAACGAGTATGTTGGCCGGGGTGCCGTAGACCCTATACTTCTCCGTCTTGGGCCCCTGGCACCTCTCATTCAGCTCAGCCGCGAACTTGGTGAGGCCGTCCAAGTCCCCGACCTCAACGTCACCAGTTCCCCTGACGGCAACGGCCTTGAGGTTCTTGGAGCCCATCACGGCGCCCATGCCCGACCTGCCGACCTGCCTGTTCTTGTCATTCGTTATGTTGCCTATCCTCACAAGCCTCTCGCCAGCAGGACCGATCGCGGCGACCCTCACAGCACTGTCCCCGAGCTCCTCCTTTATCAGATCCTCGGTCTCCCACGTACTCTTCCCCCAGTAATTGACGGCGTCCCTGAGCTGAGCGTTCTCGTCATCCACGAACAAGTATGCGGGCTTTTCACATCTTCCCGCGATGACTATGCCGTCCCAACCAGCGCTCTTCAGTTCATTTCCAAAGCCGCCGGTCGAGATGCCGAACCCGAAGAGCCCAGTCAGAGGGGAGAGAGCGAAGACGGCGTACTTGCTGCCCGTGGGGGCCAAGGTTCCCGCCGTGGGTCCGGTCCACCAAGCCAAGATGTTATCTAGGGAGAACGGTTCGGTGCCCTTCGGAACAGTGTCCAAGAGCGTCCTCGCTCCGAACCCCAACCCTCCTATGTAGCTCCTGGCGAAGCCCTCCTCGATATTCTCCGAACCTGCCGCGCCTGAACTCAGGTTTACCTTCAGGTACTTTCCCTTGTATCCCTTCATCATCAACCGCCTCCCGTGATGGCCAATGCGAAAACGACCCTATCTCCGGGCGCGACAGGCTGGGAGAGAGCTTTTGAGAGATCGATCACCCTCTGATTTATGGCGACCATGGCGGAGTCCGCTCGGATCCCTGTGCCCTCCTCACTGATGATCCTCTTTCCAAATTCCTCCCCGTACATTTCGCTAAGCTTTCGGATGAGCCCTTCGAGAGTGGTCTTCCCCTCGATCTCGATCGTCACGTTTCTAGCTTGAGCGATCTCTCTGAACGGGCCCGTGAACTCTACGATCACTCCCTCGGGCATGCACGCTCGGCTTCGGATTAGTTCGACTTAAACGTTTTTCACAACACCAAGTCATATCAATGTCAAACACGACCGCGGAGATCTTGCGGATATTACTGAGCTGATAGCTGTCTTTCAATGGCTAACCCATAAATCCGACTGGATCGCGTCATGCGTCGCAGAATTATGGGCCGCGGCCAGAATCTGGCGAAGCGAGAGTCCGACTCGGAGGTAGTAGTGACCCAGCGTTTCTACGCGGACGAAGTCGTGCTAAGCATTGACAAGTCCAAGTGCATAGGTTGCGACCTCTGTACGAGCATCTGCCCCAAGGAAGCCGCGGTCAGGGTGAGAGAGAAAGAGCGATTGATAGTGACCGTCGATGCTGACAAGTGCGTCCTGTGTGGCGCATGCGAGCCGTTCTGTCCCTCGGGGGCGATCGTGATGAAGGTGAGCAACCAACCGAAGAACATACTCGTTGAGAGGCAGGGACTCCCGGTGCCTCTTGACAAGATACTGATAGACGCTGCCAAGTGTCCGCCGGACTGCCTCAAGTGCGTGGACGCCTGTCCCGTTCAAGCGATACGGATCGGGCAGGGACATGACATAAGGATCGACACGAGCAAGTGCCTGCGTTGCCCATGGTGCGCGGACGTCTGCGACAAAGGCGCAATAGTCGTGAACCCGCTATTTGTGGGAAGCATACAAATTGACACCTCCAAGTGCAGCGAAGGATGCGATCTGTGCGCGAAGGTCTGTAAGACTAAGGCGATCAGGATGGAGGGAGGAAAGGCAAAGGTGGAACCCAGGTACTGTATTCTCTGCGGCGCCTGCACAAACGTATGCGAGGACGATGCCATCGACCTTAGGAGGACGCGAGTGCTGTGCGCTGAGGGCTTCTCAACCGTCTGGTCCTCGGCCTTGGAGAAGCTCTTGGGGGCCAGAGGTCTCTCTAGAGTCCAAGACAACAGAGCTCTGAGAAGGTTGGGTTCGATCATAGAGGAATCGAGGGTCAAGTAGGATGAGCGAGAAGCCGAGGCTAGGCGTGTTCGTGTGTCACTGCGGAAAGAACATAGCGGGGGTGGTGGACCCTGCGGCTGTGGTGGCAGCGGCTGAGAAGCTACCTGATGTCGCATTCGCTTGCGCCAACATCTACACCTGCTCTGAATCTGGCCAAGCCGAGCTGAAGAAGGCGGTGAAGGAACATAACCTGAACAGGGTCGTGGTCGCTGCATGTTCTCCGAAGATGCACGAGCCGACCTTTCGCGCGTGCGTGGCAGAGGCTGGCCTCAACCCGTACGTGTTGGAGATGGCCAACATAAGGGAGCATGACTCTTGGGTTCACATGAGGCAGCCTCAGGAAGCAACTCAAAAGGCAATAGACCTCGTGAGGATGGCGGTAGCCAAGGCGCGCTTGCTGGAGCCCCTTGAGCCGATCGTCGTTCCAGTCACTAGAAAAGCTCTCGTGATTGGCGGTGGGATAGCTGGGCTTCAGGCCGCTCTGGACGTAGCGAACCGTGGACACGATGTTGTCTTGGTTGAGAAATCGCCGTTCTTGGGCGGCAAGGCGCGAATGCTCGATAAGACTTTCCCGAAGGTGGACTGCACATCGTGCTTTCTGAACGAGAAGATAAACAAGGTCCTACTGAACCCGAGGATAAGGGTGCTTACTCTTTCCGAAGTAACGGCCGTTGAAGGATTCGTGGGCAACTTCAAGGTGAAGGTCAGGAGAAGGGCTCGACGCGTGAACGAGAAATGCATTGGATGCGGAAAGTGCATCGAAGTATGCCCAATCTCCGCGCCCAATGAACAGGACCTCGGGCTATCGACACGCAAGGCAATCTTCATGGTGAACGCGCCCGAGTCGAGGCCGTGCGCCTCGATGCCGGTCGACTATGAAAGGGAGATACACCTGCCCCGTCGATCGTTCAACCCGCGAACGGCAGTGTTAGACATGGATAGTTGCACCCGCTGCGGGGAGTGCGTCAAGGCTTGTCCGACTGGAGCCATAGAGCTCGACCAACCGGACATCGAGGAGGAGATCGACATTGGAGCGATCGCAGTGGCGATAGGTTTCGACATGTTCGACCCGCGAGGGAAGCCCCAGTATGGCTATGGCGCCTATCCTGGAGTTGTGACAAGTCTGGAGTTGGAGAGGATGTTGCACCCGGCCGGACCGACGCACGGAGAGCTTCTGAGCCCCTCGAGTGACTTGACCCCCAAGAGGACTGCATTCATACAGTGCGTCGGATGCAGAGACGACACAACAAATCCATACTGCGCTAGGGTCTGTTGCATGATAACGCTCAAGCAAGCCATCCTTCTGAAGGAAAGGTACCCCGAGATGGATGTCTCAGTTTTCTACATCGACATCAGGGCCGGAGGGAAACAATACGAGACGATATACTCCAAGGCCAAGCAACTGGGAGTGCGTTTCGTTCGCGGAAGGCCCTCAACGGTCAGACCTGGGGATGATCAGTTCGTCGTCGAGGCGGAGGACACACTCTCTGGCTTACGATTGCAGGAGGCCTTTGATATGGTCATCTTGGCCACCGGCCTTCAGCCCGCGGAGGATACGGCCGAGATAGCGGGGATGCTCAAGATCCCGAGGGACCAAGATGGTTTCCTCATGGAGGCTCACATTAAGCTCAAGCCCGTGGAAACTGTGATTGACGGTGTCACAGTGGCTGGATCATGCTCGGGGATCACGGACATACCGATGAGCATAAGCAGGGGGCATGCAGCGGCATCGAAGGTCCTCACGCTTTTTTCGAAGGACATCATAGAGCTTGAGCCGATCACGAGTTTCCTCGACCTCGAGAAGTGCAAAGGATGTTACGCTTGCACGAAAATGTGTCCCTTTCAAGTCATCAAGGAGATGGAGGTCGACGGAAGAAAGATGGTTCAACTGGTCACCTCTTCGTGCAAGGGTTGTGGCACTTGTGTGGCGGGTTGTCCCTTTGGGGCCCTCGACCAACATCATTTCACTGATGAGCAAATACTCGGCCAGATTGATGCGGCATTGGAAGATAACCCGAGGGACAAGATAGTCAGTTTCAACTGCAATTGGTGCAGCTACGCGGGCGCCGACTTTGCAGGGGTCTCAAGGCTGCAGTATCCTCCCAATACCAGAGCGATTAGAGTGATGTGTTCGGGCAGGGTAAGCACGAAGATGATCATGAGGGCCTTCGAGAAGGAAGCTGGGATGGTCCTCGTAGCTCCGTGCCACCCAGCCGACTGTCACTACATATCAGGGAACGAATGGGCCAAGAGGAGGGTCGATGCTCTCAAGACAACTCTTGCAAGGAAGGGGATCAACCCAGACAGGCTCTGGTTCGTCTACGTTTCCGCTGCTGAGGGCAACGTGTACCAAGACACCATGATCAAGATGAACCAGTTGCTCGAGCGAATGAAGTCGGGTGAGGTGAGTTGGGGAGGAGAGGTGGAGGAGAAGCCGGTCGCAAGGGCATAGAGGTGGATCAACTCATGCTTGAGGAAGGAAACATCATGAGGTGCTTCCAGTGCGGTACCTGCACCTCGAGTTGCACCACCAATTCTGTGTTGGCCGACTACAATCCCAGGGGGCTGATAGAAGCGATCTTAGTACTCGGAGTCATGCCCGATGCCGAAGACGCTTGGGCTTGCGCGACGTGCGGCAACTGTGTAGAGAGGTGCCCGCGAGGGGTAAGCGCGATGGAGGTCATGCTCGCAGCTAGGTCTCGCCTCTTCGAGCAGCTTGGCAGGATTCCAAATGACTGCAGAGCCATGATCCAGAACATCGAAGGGACGGGCAGAGCTGTGGGGCCAAGATCGGACCTGAAGAAGATCAGGAAGGCGCTGGGGCTCCCAGATGTTTCGATGGACGGCCAAGCTCTGAAGCAGATTCAGGAGGCGATCGAAGGCGCCCGAGTGTTCAAGCCCTTGGGGATGCGCTCCGAGGGAGGGGGGTCAACTTGACATCGTATTCGTTCTACCCGGGTTGCGTCATATCGCTACAGTTCCCTGAGGTGGAAAGAGCAGTGAGAGATCTACTGGGCCGTGCTGGCGTCGAGATCTTAGAGATGAGCGGGGCATCATGCTGTGCTCCGCAACACCTCTTCGGAGTGAGCAAGGCGGGCTGGCTCGCGCTGAACAAGAGGAACTTGAGCTTGGCAGGTGGAGAAATCCTGACGGCGTGCGATGAATGCTTCGCAAGCCTGCAGGACGCTCGCGTCTCCCTTGCGGATGAGGGGCTGCCGGGGGTGAAACCTCTGGTGACATTGATCTCGGAGAACGAGGAAGCGCTCAGGGGAATGACTAAGGGTCTTGACCTCAGGTGCGCGGTCCAGCACAGCTGTCACCTGCTCCGACCTTCAAAGGTGAGGAAAGTTGACGAACCTGAGAAGCCTATGCTATTGAGGGCCGCGCTCGACGCGATAGGATGTACTTCGATCCCACACACGGAGGAGCTCTCTTGCTGCGGAGGTCAGATCCTAGGCTCATCACAGCCGGGTGAGAAGCTGGCCAGAAGGAAGATCGCAAGCGCGCTTGAGGCTGGAGCGGACTGCATCGTTACCACTTGTGCCCACTGTCTGAGGCACCTCTCTCGGCACTCGACCAAGCTTCCGGTGCTTCACCTATCTCAGCTGTACGCGGTCGCGCTGGGATCGGAACCGAGCAAGATAGGGGTCAGTGGAGATCTCGTCAGACGCAGGTGAGGCTGGCTTGAAACGCGTTCGTGTTTTCTTGTGCACTTGCGGCAGACGGCTTGCAGGGTCGATCAACTTTGAGAGGATGCGAGCCATGCTGCAGATGGAACCTGAGGTCGCTGACATCATCATGCACGACGAATTGTGCTTGCCAGACGGACTTGCCTTTCTGAGGGAAAACCTGGGGCGGGGCGGATTCGATCGAGCTGTAATCGCCGCATGCTCTAACTCTCCCATAGAGCAATCCTTCAAGGACAAGGCTGTGGAGGTCGGGCTTCATCCGCTTCATGTGGAAGTCGCCAACATACGTGAACAATGCGCGAACATACACGGTGGCGTTGGTCAGGCCACCGAGAAGGCAATCAGGATTGTCAGGGGTGCTGTCGCTCGGGTGAGTCGCTCAAGTCCTTCAGCAACTCGGAGGGTGAAGGTCGCTAAGGCAGCTCTCGTCATAGGGGGCGGGATCGCAGGCACCCAGTGCGCGCTTGACATAGCGAACGCGGGATTCAAGGTCTACTTGGTGGAGAAGCAGCCCAGCATCGGTGGGACAATGGCTCAACTCGACAAGACCTTCCCGACCATGGACTGCAGTATCTGCATGCCCGGAGATGAAGAGGTCATCTTGGGGGATGGGACCGCAATCGGTATCGGAGAACTGGCTGAAGCCATGGCTGATGAGCGAAGAAGCAGGTTCAGCCCTCCTGCACTTACGACATACTCGTATGACGACCATTCGCTTCTGCTCTCTCCGATCATCCGAGCTCAGAAGTTGCGCTCTCCACCGAAATTGCTTGAAGTCCGGACAAGCACTGGGATGAAGTTGCGCTTCACGCCGGACCACGAAATACTCGTGGATCGTAGTGCTGGCCCGTCATGGGTCAAGTGCAGCGAACTCAAAGCGGGCGATAGGCTATACTCACCAAGGAAGCTGGACCTTGAACCAAATCCGCACATCTGGATCGTGGACCTGCTGCCTGAACACCTCAAAGTCTCAGCGCGTGAAGTCCTAGCTGAACACCGCCCATCGTGGACCGAAAAGGAGCTGACGCGGTCCCACTCTGGATTGTATGCATCGCAATTGCTCCTGCAGAAGGAAGAATGGTTGCCAATCGTTCAGCTCAAGAAACAATGTAGACTCTCGGGGCTTCGCTGGGAAGATGTCAGGAAGCGAATCAGGCGCATTCGCTACGCAGGAGTCCACGGCAGTGTTCTGTTGGGCTCGCAAGTCCTCGACAGGAGAATGATGTACTTGTTGGGGCTGATAGCATCAGATGGCAATGTCCAAGAGAGCAGGATCAGGTTCTACAACACGAATAGATCGCTCGTGAGGAGGTTCATTCGCACTTACAGGGATCTGTTTCCGGGAAGATCTGCTTGTATCAGTCACACGCCACCCGACAATGAAGCCCAAAGGGAGAGGGTGACCGTCCAAGTGAAGAACAAGATCTTGCTTTCGATAGCCACCGGGCTTGCCGTGAAGCAGGACATGAAGCCCATATTCCGCCTCGATGAGGATCTGATTGCGGCATTCTTAAGGGGCTACTTTGACGGTGACGGGCACGTCGTGACAACCCGTCGGAAGGGACGGGAGACATCAAAGGTGACCATAGCGCTTGGCGACGAGTACGAAAGGGGATATCGCCTACACCTCTTGCTCAAGAGGCTCGGCATCCTGAGCAAGGTTCTCAAGTATGAGAGGCGAGTGATCATCGACATATCTGAGAGGCGAGACGTGATCGCCTTTGTCACTAAGGTGGGCTCGGACCACCCGAGGAAAGCTTCCGTGTTCAGGAAGATAGCCGGGATCGAACGACGACCCAAGATCAGGGGAGGCCTGTTTGAGGAGCTGCCGCTGGAGTGCGGGTTGCTCTTGTCCAGACTGAGGATCAGATATGGCATCAAGCAAAGAGAATACCCGCTTGCTCACTCGAATCTCCTGAGAGTCCTGAGGCAGGAGTGCAGAACAACCAGGGAGAGCCTCCAAAGGATCCTTGACGCGATGGAAGCGAAGGTCAATTCGCATGACGAAGACTATCTGAGGCTCAGGAAGATCCTCAGTTCTCGGTTCTTCCTAGACAAGGTCACGAGCGTCAAGCCGGTTGTCCCTAGGGACAGCTACGTGTATGACATCACGGTGAGGGACACGCACTGCTTCATACCCAAGGGTGCCTTCGTCGTGAGCAACTGTATCGAGGGACCACGTCTGTCTGAAGCCGGGAGGAACAGGAACATCACGATCATTCCTAACGCCCGGGTCAAGTCCGTTGAGGGAAGGGCCGGTGACTTCCACGTCCAAGTGGAGGTCATGGCTTCATACGTCGACCCCGTCAAGTGCAACGGCTGCGGAGCTTGCGTGGATGTCTGCCCGGTTTATCAGCCTAACAAGTATGACGTGGACCTGAAGCCCATCAAGGCGATCTACTCACCATTCGCCCAAGCCGTACCCTTGAAGTACGTCATCAACAAGGACATCTGCATAGAGTGCGGACTCTGCATGAAGGCCTGCGGCTTGGCGGCAATAGATCTGAACGATAAGCCGAAGAGCAGTGAGCTGAACGTCGGAGCGATAGTTGTTGCCACTGGTGCTGTGCCGTTCGACGCCAGGAGGAAACCCCAGTATCGCTACGGAGAGATCGATGATGTCATAACCAACATGGAGTTCGAGCGAATAATCTGCGCCTCTGGTCCGACGGGCGGCAACATGCTGAAAAGGAATGGGGAACCCTCGAAGAGGGTGGCCTTCATCCAATGCGTAGGTTCTCGCGATGAGGACGGAATGGAGGAGTGTTCGTTCTACTGTTGCGCTGGATCGATGAAGGAGGCAAGGCTGATCGTGGAGCATGACCCCGAAGCCAAGGTGTTCATCTTCTACACGGAGCTCAGAGCTTTTGGAAAAGGATGGGAGGGGCTATACACCAGGTGCAGGGAGGACGGCATCGTGTTCATCAGGTCAAGGCCGTCCGAGGTCAAGCTGAACCCCGATACGAAACGTCCGGTCGTAGTGTACGAGGATACCCTGAGCGGAGTCAGGTCGGAGCTTGAGGTCGATACGGTCGTTCTCGCTGTTGGCATACACCCGGACGAGGAGACGAAGGAACTTGCTAGGATATTGCGAATACCGGTGGACGAGACGGGGTTCCTGGAGGAGGCCCACGCCAAGATGAGGCCGCTCGAGAGTCGAGTGGACGGGGTTTTCTTGGCTGGGACGTGCCATGGGCCCAGAGACATCGTCGAGACCGTGGTCGAGGGGACAGGGGCCGCGAGCTTGGCGATCAACATCCTTTCTAGAGACGAACTTGAGCTTCCGACAGTGGTGGCCAAGGTAAGCGAGGAGAAATGCACGGGTTGCATGAGGTGCGAAGCGGCATGCCAGTACGGGGCCATCTTCTCCCAGAACGGGAAGGCAAAGGTTGACGACGGTATATGCAAGGGATGCGGGGCATGCGCATCAACCTGCTTCCAAGGGGCAATCGATCTCGAGGCATGGGGTAGGGAGGAGCTGCTGAGCCAAGTCCTGGCCCTGGTGAGAGAGGAATGACGGCGCCGAACATAGTCACTTTCCTCTGCTGGTGCTCAGATTCAGGGGCGGACCAGGCCGGAGTCGAGGGGATAGAGTATCCTGCGGGGATAACCCCGATGAGAATACCCTGTTCCGCGCTGCTTGGCACGGAGCTGATAGTGAAGGCCTTCGAGAGGGGCGCTGATGGAGTGATAGTATCAGCGTGTAAGCCGAGTGAACTCAGAAGGGAAGCGCCGAGCCGGGTGACCGAGATGAGGATCGAGATACTGAGAAGGCTGCTCGAGGAGGTAGGGATAGAGCCCGATAGGTTGCAGATCGCTTGGATCTCCTCTCAAGAGGGAAAGAAGTTCGCCGATGAGGTCAGCGAGATCGCGAGGAAGATAGAGTCCTTAGGGCCCCTGAGGGCCAAGGGGGTGGCTCAGCCTGTCTGAGATCGAGGCCGAGCTCAGGAGAGCGGTTGTCGATCTGTTGGAAAGACATCAAGTCGCGTATGTCATCGGCTACGAGGCGGGATCGCTCCCAAAGAGAACTAGGCCATGTTTCATATCTGATCCTAAGGAAGCCCCCAGGCTCGTATGGAATGAGTACTGTTCGTCAAGTCTACCGAAATATCTCATCGGCTGCAAGGACAAGGTCGGGGTTGTGGTCAAGGGATGCGATGGCAGGGCCTTGGTAGAGCTGCTCAAGGAGAGACAGGTAAACAGGGAGAACGTTGTCGTCGTGGCGCCGGACTGCCCTGGGATCTTGCGTGCATCGGGAACGGGCAAGGGATCGGACGAAATACTCGCGCGCTACTGCGAACGTTGCATCTCACCGGTGTCCCCCTTGTTCGATATCCGGGTGACAACTGGCGAGAAGACGAGGGTCGGAACGCCTGACATCCATGGGAAGAATGCCAAGGGGGCACCTCAAGAGACCGTGTCTTGGTCGGAGGAGTTTCAGAACTGTGTGAAATGTCTCGGCTGCATCAAGGCCTGTCCGCTTTGTTACTGCACGGAGTGCTCACTCGACGGGTCGCTTCCATCGCTCGTTTCCAAGCTCAGGATCCCGCAGGAACTCTGGACCTTCCACCTGGTGAGAGCTATGCACATGGCGGGCAGATGCGTGGACTGTGGTGCGTGTGAAGCCGCCTGCCCAGTGGGCATACCGCTGACTGAGCTGTACCGAAGGCTGAACGAGGAGGTCGAGCGTCTCTTCGGATATGTTCCGGGCCTCAGCCTTGAGTCCAAACCGCCAGTTGAGTTCCCGCGACCGAGCAGGTGAGAGGAATGAGACCGTGCTACGTAGACAAGCAATCCCTCAGGCGATTGGCGGACCTCGTCTCGCCCTCTAAGTCGATCATAGCTCCCGCTAGGCATCGCGATTCCTTCCTGTTCAGAAAGATGAGCCCGGGCGAGGAGCCATGTTTGGACTACTCGAACACAGCTGTTCCGCCTAAGTTCGTCCTCCTTCCACAACTTGAGCCCCTGTTCTTGTATGATATGAGGAGGGGCGAGGCAAAATCGGTCGATCAACTTAGCAACGATATAGTTCTACTTGGCGTGCGGCCGTGCGACTCATCTGCCTTCGTCATCTTGGACAAGGTGATGAGCGGGCAGTATACCGACCCATATTACGCAGCGAGAAAAGGGAGAACCACGGTCATTGGCATTTCATGCTCAGAGCCCGCGCCATCTTGCTTCTGCGACTCGATGGGCACCGGCCCCACGGAGGGCGCGAGCGATGATATCACACTCACCGAAATAGATGGCGGCTACGTTGCAAGGCCAAGGACTATGAAGGGAATGAGATTCATCGAGGAGATGAAAGGGGTGTTCCGAAGCGCGACGAACGCCGAGGTAGAGCAAGGAGAGGCTCGGGCCAAGTTGGTCAGGGACAAGCTACGAGGCGGGCTAGAGATCGAAGGGCTGCAGGAGAGGATGTCAGCTGCTTTCTCGGATCCTTACTGGCAGGAGATCAGCCGTAGGTGCATCGAATGCGGCATCTGCTCATTCGTCTGTCCCACCTGTTACTGCTTTGATGTGACCGAGTCGGTCCTTGGAAACAGGGGCACTAGATCTAGGGGATGGGACTCGTGTCAGTTCTGTACGTTCTCGAGGATGGCTGGTGGATTGGATCCGAGGCCCGCGCGGTCAGACAGACTCAAGCATAGGTTCTACCACAAGCTCGTGTACATGCCTAGGACATTTGGCGCAACCTCGTGCGTCGGGTGCGGAAGATGCGCTACTCGCTGTCCCTCAAACGTAGACATAGTGGAAGTGATGCTAAGATGGTCCTGAACCCGTACGTTCCTCTGAGGGCTGTGATACGGGAGACAAGGCAGGAGACGGACGACACCAAGACGCTCAGAGTTGAGCTGGCTGATGCTAGTAGAGGGTCCTCATTCCTGTTCAAGCCAGGCCAGTTCCTCCAGGTCACCATGTTCGGAGTGGGGGAGGCGCCCATCTCGATCTGTTCCTCTCCGCTTGATATCCCCTCGATCCAGATGAGCGTGAGGAAGATAGGGAGGGTCACCGAGGCCATTCATGAGGCGGGGATCGGGGACCCTGTTGGCCTGAGGGGTCCGTATGGCAACGGCTGGCCGGTTGAGCGACTGGACGGAAGGGACGCGGTGCTCGTGGCGGGCGGGATCGGGATGGCTCCCCTCAGGTCGCTCGTCCGCCTCATGTCTAGACCGGAGCGACGAGCTCGTAAGATCGTGCTTTGTTATGGTGCGAGGAACCCGTCCCTTCTGATGTACAAGAACGAACTTGGCGACTGGGGCCAGTCAGGCGTTGATGTCAGGCTCACAGTGGATCAAGGCGCGGACGGTTGGGATGGCCGGGTAGGTGTTGTCACCTCGCTTCTGGATGACCTGGATGTTGATATCGCGCGGAGCATTGCATACGTTTGCGGTCCACCCATTATGATCAAGTTCACGATGAGGAAGTTGACCCAGTTGGGCTTTAAGCCCGAGAGCATCTACGCTTCTCTTGAGAGCATGATGAGGTGCGGGATAGGAAAGTGCGGCCACTGTCACTTCGGGGACAAACACGTCTGTTTGGATGGCCCTGTTTTCTCATACCGCGAGATGGTCGATCTGCCGCAAGGCTTCGCGCCGGTCTAGCGAAAGAGGTAGACGACTACCTCTTCTCCCTTCTCTAGGGTGTCGATGTTCTCAGGGATCACGACGTATCCGTCGGCCTCAGCCATGCTGGTTATCGCGGAGGATTCCTTGAAAGCGGGCTCTGCCTGATCCCCCTTGACTCTGACCGTAAGGAAGGTCTTCCGGCCTAGGGTGGCGACCACCCTCCTTGAGAGCCTAGCTCTGACTGTCGTGAACTGCCTACCGGGCAAAGAAGCCATTTTCCTGATCATTGGAGCTAAGAAGAGATAGGCGTTGCTCAAGCATGACGTAGGGTGGCCGGGCATGCCAAGAATCAGACGGTCCCCAACTTGGGCGCAAAGCGTTGGTTTCCCTGGCTTTATCTGAACTCCGTGAAACAGGATCTCCCCCCTCTGAGATAGCACGTCGTACAGGATGTCTCTCTCCCCCACGGAACTTCCACCTGCGATGACCACCAAGTCATAGATCAGGCTGGCCTCTACGGCATTGGCGATTTCGCCGCGTTCATCGGGGACGGGGTCAAACAACTCCGGAGTTCCTCCGTTCTCTCTTACTACGGCTGCCAACGTGTGTGAGTTTATGTCGTAGACCTTGGCTTGGTCGATCGGCGTGGCAATCTTTGCGATCTCCGGTCCAGTTGGGACTATCGCCACCCGGGGCTTTCGGAACACTCGGACTGAGGCAAGACCGAGGCTCGCAAGTACGCCCACCCTTGCGGGTGTGAAGAGGTCCCGGGGACGAAGCGGCACGCTTCCCTCCCTTATGTCTGATCCCTTTGCCGAAACGTTCTCTCCGGCGTAGACTGGCCTGTACACTCTAATGGAGTCGCCCACACCCTCAGTCATTTCGTGCATCACGACAGAATCCGCCCCCTTGGGCATGACGCAGCCTGTGGAGATTGAGATGCACTCGCCCTTGCTTACGTCGCACGCTGGCATCTCGCCTATGTTGACTGAACCGACCAACCTGAGTCGAACTGGCTTGTGCGTTGTTGCCCCGACTACGTCTGCTGCCCTAACAGCGTAGCCGTCCATGGCCGCCCTGTCGTGACGCGGCACGTCGGATGTCGCGACCAGGTCCTGCGCCAGCACTCTGCCAAGAGCCTCTTCTATGCTGACGATCTCTTCTTGTTCGACTGGGCGAATGCGCCTGTCCATCAGGTCGATGGCCTCTTCGACCGATATCAGCTTCCGGAAAGTCTTCACAGGCGTCACCTTGATGCCTCGAAGACCATGTGACCGACTTCCGGGATGATGATGTCCTTGACCGCGAGCTCAGTCGCTCTCACAGATCCCGGCACGCAGATGACGACCCTTCCGTTCACGACCCCAGCCATCGACCTGCTCAGAAGGGCACGGGTTCCGACCTGCTTGTAGCTCAGTGCCCTGAACAACTCACCGAATCCATCAATCCTCTTATTCACTAGGGGCAGTATGGCTTCTATTGTGAGATCCCTCCGGCTGATTCCGGTACCCCCTATGGTTAGGATGGCATCGACGCTTGGATCCTGAGTCAACCCCCTCAGGGCGGCAACGATCGCTTCCGGATCGTTCTTGAGGAACGCCCGCTGAACTACGCGATGCCCTTTCTCCTGCAAGAGATCGGTTGCAACTCTTCCAGACTCATCAGTGTGCGTCGTTCTGGAGTCACTTATGACCAGTATCGCGAACCTGACCCTTTCTACGGATCTGTCGCTCCCGTGCTCTTGGACTCTCAGGGGACCTTCACCTTCGTAATGACTTTGATGTCTCCGATCTTGGTATTTGGGTACTGTCCGCTCGCGTCCTTCTCAAGCTCCTTCGTCATGTCCCATATCGTTAGGAGGGCAACGCTGACCCCAGTCAACGCCTCGATCTCAACCCCGGTCTTTGAGACCGATGTGACCTTACAGGTCGCCGTGATGCCCTTCCCTTCCAAATCAAAGTCGACCTCGATGTGCGTAAGTGGAATCATGTGGCACCCGGGTATTAGATCAGAGGTCCTCTTAGCAGCGAGGGTCGCGGCCACGCTGGCAACGCCTAGCACGTCGCCCTTCTCTGTCGTGCCCTTTCTGATAGCAGCCAATGTCCCCTTGTTAAGTCGAATGCGGCCCTGCGCGATGGCCTCGCGCCTCACATCATCCTTTCCGGTGACATCAATCACTCGCAATCCGGTTGGTCTGCTTCTACGTCTCTTGCTCCTCAACGCCTCTATCTCACCCACCTTTCTCCAGACCGGGTCGTCTCCTTCTTCCAGAGCGGAGTCGTCCTCTTCAACTCCTCTATGAGCCAACGGCAGGCATCGAACGCCTGTTGTCTGTTGGGGGAAGTGACGACTATCAGCACGATGTTGTCGGTCGGCTCGAGCTTGCCGACTCTGTGCACGATTGACACATCGGTCACGCCGAACCTATCGATTGCTTCCTCCCTTAACTCCAGTAACTTCTTCGTGGCCATCTCTTGGTATGACTCGATGCTCAGCACCTCGACCTCCTCGTCACCGACTATCCCCTTTACTGTGCCGAGGAACGAAACGATTGCCCCTACCTCAGGCCGCTTCATCCGACTCACTATCTGGTCGATCGAGAAGTCATCCCTTCTGACCTCTATCATGCTCCCTTCACCGGCCACAACAGGGTCGGGGGTGTCTGTCATCTCGCGTCCAGCTCCCTCCAGTAAGGCTCCCTTCTCATGATCGCTTCCTTGAATAGCTCAGCCAAGTCCCGGTTCGACGAGCCGGACCGCATGATTCCCATTAGGTCCACCAAGTTGTCCGACCTCAAGAGACAGGGCTTCAGCTTCCCATCTGAGGTGACCCTCAGCCTCGAGCATCCCATGCAAAACGCGGGATTGTGAGTCGGCCTGACGACATCGACGGTAGCGTTGCCGCCGTCTCGGCGAAGATGGTACCTGTGGCGCTGTCCGTTTCGCAATGGCTCTGAGCTCACAGCCTTGGCTCGAATCGAATCCTCCAGTTCGTCGAGACTAACGTGAAACTTGCCGAAGATTCCGCCGTCGTTTGGGATCGGTTGGAGCTCGATTAACTGCAGCACCCCGTCAAAGGATCTGGTGAAGTCGATCATCCTCTCAACCTCGTCCTCGTTGACGCCCTTGAGAATCACCATGTTGACCTTGACTGGCAGTCCCTCATGAGATGCGGCCTTGATTCCTCCCATGGTCTCTTCCAGCAAGTTGGCTCCACAAATCTTGGAATACCTCTCTTGGGAGAGTGTTGGTAGGTTCACGTTGACTCTCGACAGCCCAGCCATCCTAAGGTGATGAGCCAAGCTAGACAACTTCGTCCCATTTGTAGTGATCGACACTTCGTCCAAAAGCTCGGAAGCCTGAGACACGATTACTAGTAGATCCTCCCTGAGCAGCGGCTCTCCGCCAGTTATCTTGAGATGATTCACGCCGAATGACTTCGCCACCTCTATGATCTTCAGGATCTCGTCCTTTGTCATCTCCATCACTGAGGGATCCCATTCCTTGTGGCAGAAGAAGCAGGCTAGGTTACACCTGGGCGTCAGTGAAATCCGGAGTCCTGTGACGTCTCTGCCGTAGGGGTCAATCAAAGCGATGATAACGGCGTCATAATTCCGGAATTAAGCTTTTTGCGAGTTGACACCTCTGCCTCGCACATCTCACGTGGCACGCGAAGTCCTGAGAGAAGGGGGGTCAGGTAGGTAGGAAAACAACACCAGCCAACGTAAGGGCCAGTGCCTCCACCCACAGGATCAGGCCAGCGACCAGAATGCGCGCCGCCGTTAGCTGTGCCTTGTCATGGGCTTCCTTCTCCCAGTCGCGGGTTCCGATCACGAGGCTCAATGCCTTTCTCAGTGCTGCCGACGACAACAGGTCGATCAGACCCGCGACAAGGAGCAGTGCTCCCGCCTCTCCCAACATGAGGACCTGGAACACGTTGAACCATGATATGGGCTCGTAGGCAATGCTTAGCAGCAGTCCCAAGGCCAAGTCGACAAGGTTCAAGAGGGCAACCAACCTGACTCCCGGCAGGAACCCTCCCTTGAGGACTTCGCTCAACCTGACTCGAGACTGATTTGCGGGACCATAATAAAGGGTTAGCTGAACGACGCAAGAGATCGAGCATGGCGAGAGGGCCAAGAGATAAAAGCCAGTTTCTAGGGCCCGCGTGGGTTAAAGCGAGCAGGTATGGTTCGGGCTCGTGCAAGAACGTACAAGCCTAGCTCAGGGGTAAGCTGGCCAGTCGTTGGAGCGTACATATTGATCTTATTGGGTGGAACGTATCTCCTGCTCACGTATCAGACCTTGCCGGTTCCCAGGAAACCCAGCCAAGAGCTAGGAATCCCGATTGAGATCTCCATCTACGTTCACCGAGGCATCAGCAGGTTCAAGTTCGTCAACAACACAGTCGCGAGGAGCGTCTCACAGGCTGCCTATTCAAATCGAACGTTGCTACAAATAGAGGAAGCTGGGCTTAACATCTCAGAGATAGACGCGAGATGGGTCTTCCAACTGGAGTATCCAGAGGCTCAGGAAGCCCCCCTAATAGTCAACATCATCAGTCTGCAACCTGAGGCTGCGGCCGAGGTGCGGGAAGTCCTCGGAGCATACAGTCACAGGAAAACCGATGAATACGCAAACGTGTCGATATATACAGCTGCCGTCCCTTCCCCCCCTTCGGGATTGGGGATACCTGGGCCAGCCGTATTCGCACTTGTCGGTGACGACTTTCTATATGCTGAGGGCGGGATGACTGCCCTCCGGCGCCTCAAGGACACCTTGGAAGCATTGATGGATCCCGACGCTAGGCTCGACATGTCGTCCTTCCCCCATGGAGTGAGTGTCGCGCTTTCGTTGGAGAAGCCAGTGGTCGCCATTTCCCTGACCCTGTTTGAAGTCTCCTCCGGCTCAGGATTGGCCATGAACGCCGTCAAGTCAGTCGTGTCGGATGGTTGGAGGCTCTTGTCAGTCCACGTGGTCTCTTACGAAACGTCTGAAGCGGCCCAGACCAACATGGAGCCAGCTCGCAGTCTATTCTTCACGAAGGAAGAGAGCGTCTCCGGGATCGACAATATGATTGTAGGGGTCAGGGCCTACGAACTCGGTGACATTAGGCTAGCTCTTCTTTCCATTTAGGCCAAAACCGAAGATGGTAAAAAGATTCCTTGGAGGAGGAAGCCCCCCTCCAAAGAACAAACAGTGTTCTAGGAACCTTGGCGTCTTATCATGTAGTACCCTACGCCTGCCACGACTATTATCAGTCCTATTGCACCGTACAGCAACGTGTTTAGCGTTGATATCTGCCCTTTGAGGCTTGTGATGTCAGCCTGCAAGCTCACGACTTGGGAGTTGAGGCTGGCTACTTGGGCCTGAAGCGTTGATATCTGAGCTGATAGTGGGTCGATCACTGAGGAGAGCGCACTCACTGTGACCTTGACCGCTGCTGTGGAGAGCGGGGGTATCAGTTCTAACAGTTCTGTTGGGTAGACCTCTCCTAACGCACCTCCTACGATCGCAATCCACTCAGCTATGGGGATCGCATTGCCTGGGAAGTATGCTTTGTACCAGTGGTCGCCCGCAGTCGGCGGAACAACGGCGTATTGGAAGTTGCCGAATGCGTCCGTTGCTGTCTCTCCTATCTTTGTGAAGGTCCTGCCGTCGGCGCTGTGTTGGATCTCAACCCTCAGCGGAAGAGCGAATGGTTGCCCAGTGCTGCCGTTGACGAACTTGCCTGAAAGCACAACTGGCATACCTAGAACGAATGAAGGGACGGCTGGCGGCTGGAACTGGACGGGCGTGTACCCTGCTATTTCGTATCCTGCGGCGGCAAGGTGTTGCTTGGCCTCTTCTATGTCATAGGTCGTTGGCACGATCGTACCGTCGAACCCGACCTGAGGAGGCAGGACGAAGGTGACTCCGAGTCTTGGGAAGCCATCCATCAGGCTGTCGATGATCAGTTGCCTCGGTATCAAGTGGTCGATCGCCCTTCTCACGTTCAGGGCCGCTTCCTTGGCCTTGGTGGGATCGCGTTGCCCTAGTGGAGTGGCGGTTCCCGTTCCCCAGACCGGGTGCTTCATGTTCAGCCCCAGTTCTTGGAGTCCGAAAGCATCGTATACGATAGTGAGTCCCCAAGAGGGCTCAAATCTGGCGATGTCCTTCTCGAAGTGATAGTTGAAGTCTAGGATATCCACTTCGCCGGCCTTGAGGGCGGCCAATGCAGCCTCTTTCTCAGCTATGTACTGCACGTTGATCGTCTCTATCTGAAACAGTCCAAGCGCTTCCAGCCCTGTCTTGTTCCAGTAGTTCAGGTTCTTCTTCACAGTCACTACCTGTCTCACTGGGTCATAGCGTTCGAATATGTACGGCCCGAGTCCAACAGGTCCTACCCAGTCCACTGTGGTCCCATCGGACAGCGTGACCTCGTATTCTCCCACGCCCGTGTTGAAGCTGTGCGTCGCCCAGAAAGCAGGCGCTACCCACTCCAGCACGTGCTTCGGAAGCGGCGCCCAGAACGTCTCGGGATAGAAGAGGCCGTAAGTCTCAGGCAAGGTTATCCTCAGCGTGTACTTGTCGACAGCTTCGGCGTATCCGTGCGTTGTCGGGACTCCTGCGGGCGTCTGGTCGATCACGGTCTCAGTTCCATTTTGCCACTCAATGTGTATCGTCGTTCCGATTACGGCGGAGAAGTATCCCAAGCTCTGGGTTCCGGTCTCCGGGGTATATTGTGCCCATAATTGGAACAGAAAGTCATCTGCTGTTAGCTCCTCCCCTGTATGCCATTCCACTCCATGCCTGAGGTTGATGGTCCATACTTTGCCATCGGCCGAAGAGGTCCAACTCGTTACAGTTGATGGCCTGAAATTCTTCGCATAGTCCATGGTGATCATGTTCCCGTTACTCATGTCGTTGAGGGCGAATAGGAACGGAACATCATACCAAGAGTTTGACAACACGTAGTTGAACGCGGTCGGCTCGCCTGGTTCCGCCACTGTGATCTCTCGCGGACCTTTCCACCATGCGGGAGCGTAGTACACTATGGGGTCGAAGTTGCTTATCTTCGGGCTGTAGGCTGCGACGGTCCTGTCATAGAATATGATGAAGTCTGGGCCGTTGTGGTGAAGATATCGCTGCATCTCTTTTAGTACCTCGATTCTTCTGGCTTCGCTCGTGGTCCTGAGGTATTCGGTGTTCAGTCTGGAGTAGTACTCATCTTCGAAGTAGTACCAGTTGGGACCAGGGGGGAAGAAAGCTCGGGCGGCAGCTCCTGTTCCGTTGCCATACTGGGTGAGGAAGTTAGCGATGGGGAAGGGTATGGTCCAGCCATAGCCTACGAAAAGAGCGTCGTAACCACCTTCGTCGAACGTCTTCTCCCAGAGATCCTCCGCAGCGAACAGTATCCTATCGAACACTGCGCCCCAACCCATGTACACGACGTGAGCTTCGATTCCGACTTGCTGGAAGGTTCCTCTGACGATCTGTGCCCACTGTCTCCTGGCCTGGTTGGCGGTGCCAGGAGCAACGAGGGTGATCTTGAAGAGCGCATCAGGAGCAGCTTGTGTACTGATGGGGACAAGGCTCAGAATCAAGGCGTAGGCAGCTGTGGCCAATACGAGGACGCGCAAGGTTTCAGGATTGACTGAGAGCTTGTTCCATGACATTTTTAAACGGCGAAACATCCCTTAGCTTATTTAAGCATTGCTGCTCCGAGGTTGTTGGAACTGACCTCTTCATATATTTACGGCCTTCCGCGGCTTCGTCGTGTTAGTAGCAGGGTAAAGGCAATTGACGTAGCCCTTCCCCCTGGTCTCATCTGGGTCAAGTCTATGGACCTTACGTCCTTCGTTGTACTCACACTCTAGGCAACTGCTCAAGTGAACTAGCGTGTCTTTCCAAGGGCAGAAAACGTGGTCCCCTGTTATTTCGTGGACAAATATGACGCGACGCCGCATTGCGTTGTTTCACGAGAGCGACTGAGGAGGAAAAATAAGGGTTTACTTCTCGCGTCCTCTTCTTTCATAAGCTTCCAAGGTTTGGGCGACGGTCTTGGAGAAATGAAGCAGGATACCACCGCCCAGAGCCAGAGCTATCCCCACCAAGGAGTACGGTTTCAGCCATTCAAAAGGTGACCAGATGGAGACTATAGTGAGCTCGAACCTGCCAGTGAAGACAACGGCGATCAGGAGGTATTGAGCCGTTTGAGGTGCCTTCCCGGCAATGGTGCTCTCGTTGAGGCTGGCAGCTCCGACCTCGCTTCTGAGAAGGATGGGTCCTACGGGATCACCGCTATGAGTGCTTGGGAAGACCTGCAAGTACAGCTGGCCCTGCTCCTTCTTCTTGATGGTCAGCGAGAATGGTGCCCCTTCTGGTATGGTCGGAGTGATGATCGTGTCGATCCAGTACCTCTCGCCTCCTACAAGCGGAGAGGTCGGCACCGTATGTGTCATGACTTGGCTGAACCTCACTATCGGAAGAACCTGACACAAGACGATCAAGACGATTCCCAATAGTAGCGCGTGTGAGCCAATTGCTTTGACCTTCTCATATTCTTCCATCGCGTCGAAGTTTCTCAGAAAACTATAAATAGATGACGCCTTCGGCTCGGCTTTAAGAGATATAATAACTTGGCTGTCGGCAGATACGTCGTTCGAAGGCTCCTATTCATGGTGCCGCTCTTCCTAGGCATCTCCATACTCGTGTTTCTCATGATGTACGCGGCAGGGGATCCCGTGATGTTGCTGATAAGGGGGAACCCAAGACTCTTGCAGAACCCTCAGGCGTTGCAGGCCATCTCAGCGTACTATGGGTTCGACCGGCCGATAATTGAGCAATACTTCAGGTGGCTTCTGAACTTCCTTCGCCTGGACCTGGGCAGATCTGTCTACGGTGGAAGACCGGTCAACCAACAAGTGGCAGCTTGGATAGCGACTACGGCTGAGTTGCAGTTGGTCGCCTTGGTCGCGGCTCTTTCCATATCCATTTATGTTGGCATCTTGTCAGCGAGAAAGCAGTACTCCGTCACCGACACCGTCGTCACCACCGCATCAATCTTTGGAGTGTCCATCCCGGTGTTCTGGTTCGGAGTAGTGATGATCATAATCTTCTGTTTCACCTTGGGCTGGCTTCCGTCAGCGGGGGCGTTTGGAGCCACAAAGGTCTGGCCATCGCTGAAACCGGTCGCGGAAGCCACATCGTTCGAATTGTTCATAGACCACATCTCTCACCTCATACTCCCGGCGGTGGTGCTGACCTATGTCAACCTGGCTCTGTACGTTCGCGTCATAAGGGCAAACATGCTTGAGGTCCTGAGGCAGGACTACATCCTAGCAGCTAGGGCGAGCGGGTTGCCGGAGAGAAGAGTGGTCTATTCTCACGCATTCAGGAACATAATGATACCGATCGTAACGTTGGTAGGCCTGTACTTCGGAGGGATATTGGCTGGGGCGCCAATCACAGAGACCGTGTTCAGCTGGCCCGGACTGGGAAGATACTACGTCAATGCAACCCTGATTCTCGACTACCCCGTCATCATGGGCATCACGATGATAATAGTCGTGATGACCCTTTTCGCAAACCTAGTGGTTGATCTGTGCTACGCTTTCATTGACCCCAGGGTGAGGGTTGATTGAGGAACGAAAGAAGAAGAGGCGCGAGCCAATGGGCTGTGGCGTGGAGGCGCCTCAAAAGAAACAAGGCAGCACTTGTCGGGCTTTTCATCGTAACCCTTTACGCGCTGGTGGCGATATTTGCGGAGGCCATCGCTCGATACCCTCCTGCCTCCGTTGAGCCGCTCTTCGAGGGATCCTATCGTTCTCCTCCGTCACTGAAGTATCCGTTCGGCACCACGAGCGAAGGAAGGGACGTGTTCAGTGACGCAGTATGGGGGACTAGGGCGGCCTTCCTCGTGGGCATAGGCGCGACAAGCATTACTATGACAATAGCTATTCTCGTCGGACTTACAGCGGGATACTTCTCTGGCTGGGTTGACAACGTTCTGATGAGAATAACCGAGGTATTCTTGGTGATGCCTATTCTTCTGATCATATTGGTTCTGGCGAGGGTAGCCCAGGTTGTTGTATCTGCAGGCATGGCGCTGTACGCTATCGTGCTGATTCTAGGGGTGTTCGGGTGGCCGGGCACGGCGAGGGTGATACGAGCTGAGACGCTCAGGGTGAAGGAGATGGAGTTCATACAGGCTGAGAGGTGCCTTGGGGCCAGCTCGGCTCGCATACTGTTCAGGCACATACTCCCCAACATTCTGCCGACGATAATAGTGATATCAACTCTTACTATTGCGAGTAACATCCTCATAGAAGCAGCGATTTCGTTCTTGGGATTCGGGGACCCGAACTCCGTTACCTGGGGACAGCTGTTGAACATTGGCTACATAAACGTCGTGGGCGAATGGTGGACCGAGATCACTGTCGGCTTCACGCTCATGCTCTGCACTCTGGGATTCAATCTCTTGGGGGACGGTCTAAGCGATGCTCTCAATCCCAGGCTGAGGGAAGGTTAGGTTGGCAGCGGAAGAACCCGTGCTGAGAGTCGAAGGCCTTCGGACCTACTTCTTCACCGAGGCCGGAGTGGTGAGGGCAGTGGACGGGGCAGAGTTTGACGTCAGGAAGGGGGAAACTCTCGGACTTGTGGGAGAGACGGGGTCTGGAAAGACAGTCTCGGCCTATTCAGCGATGAGGATCGTACCTCGCCCGGGAAAGATAGTCGAGGGGACTGCCCACTTCAATGGCACAGAGCTGTTCAGGCTCGGCGAAGAGGAGATGAGGAAAATAAGGGGCAAGAGAATCGCGATGGTGTTCCAAGACCCCCACTCCAGTCTGAATCCGGTCTTCTGCGTGGAGGAGCAATTAACCGAGATCGTGACGGTTCACGAGAAGGGAGTCTCCAAGCAACAGGCGATAGAAAGGGTGATCGAACTCTTGGAAAAGGTCGGGTTGCCCGAGCCGGAGTCAAGGGTGAAGTGGTACCCCCACCAGTTCAGCGGGGGTATGAAACAAAGGATAGCCATTGCCAGAGCTCTCCTCTTGAACCCTGACCTCTTGTTTGCGGACGAACCTACGACGAACCTGGACGTCACCATCCAAGCTCAGGTGTTGGAACTTATGCGAAAGATAAAGCAGGAAATGGCGATGTCGATGGTTCTGATAACCCATGACATGGGGATCATCGCGGAGATGACTGACAGGGTCTCGGTGATGTACGCGGGAAGGATGTGCGAAACCACGGACACGAAAAAGGTCTTCGCAAGGGCTCTTCACCCCTACACGAAAGCCCTGCTGAAGGCCGTGCCGAGGCTCGACCTCACGATCGACCTACAGCCGATTCCAGGTGCGGTGCCAAACTTGATTGATCCGCCCAGCGGTTGCCGGTTCCATCCGAGGTGCAAGTACGCCACCGAAATCTGCAGCAAGGTCGAACCGGAATTCGTTGAGGTCGAGGAGAACCATCGCGTTGCTTGTCACAACTGGCGAGAGGCGGCGTGAGTTGTCTGGCGACCACTCGCTTTTGAGGGTCGAGGGGCTAGTGAAGTACTTTCCGGTCTACAGCCGTGGACTGATCGCCCGGTCGATTACGGCACAAGTTCATGCGGTCGACGGGATCTCGTTCGAGATCGGCAGAGGAGAGACCTTGGGCCTTGTGGGCGAGAGCGGCTGCGGAAAGACCACCACGGGGAAGGCAATCCTCCACCTGGAGTGGCCGACATCGGGAGAGATATTTTTTGAGCGTCGTAACGTCTCGGAGGTTCTGACTAAGGGTAAGAGGAAGGAGGTCTTAACCCTCCGAAGGGCGATGCAGATGGTTTTCCAGAATCCCTACGGCTCTCTTGACCCGAGGATGACTGTCTATGACATCGTCTCGGAACCTTTCGTCATCCACAACCATGTCTCTCAGAAAGAGATAGGCGAACGCGTCTACAGGCTCCTGGAGATGGTTGGGCTCGAGGCGTATCACGCCGAGAGGTATCCGCATGAGTTCAGCGGCGGACAGAGGCAGAGGATATGCATCGCAAGGTCCATAGCAGTTGAACCGAAACTCATAATCGCAGATGAGCCTGTTTCCTCGCTGGATGTCTCCGTGAGGGCTCAGATTCTCAACTTGCTAGGCGAGCTACAGGAGAAGAACAAGATATCATACCTATACATATCCCACGACCTCAGCAGCGTGAGGCAGATAAGCCAGAGAGTCGCCGTGATGTACCTAGGTAAGTTGGTGGAGACCGCGACGACTGACAAGCTTTACGATCACACTCTCCATCCCTACTCCATGGCCCTCATGTCAGCAGTGCCAATACCAGATCCGGAAAGGAACAGAACCAGGATAGTGCTGCCTGGGGAGGTGCCCAGCGCAATGGATCCTCCCAAGGCTTGTCGCTTCCACCCCAGGTGCCCGTATGCTATTGACATCTGCAGAGAAGAGGAGCCCCAGCTCACGGAGTACGACAAAGGACATCACGTCGCGTGCCACCGGGCAAAGGAATTCCTCTGAGGCTGCGAACCCGAGAACTGCAGCTCGGCGTGGCTTCGATGACTGATGCGCTAGGGCCTCCTCTCGGCAAACCTCAGAAGCTCCATTCTCAGGTCGTGCGCTGCCCTTTCCAGGAGGAGCTGATGGTGTGGTCTCCATTCGTCCCGAACGAGCGAGTCGTCCTTCAGCGGCGTCACGCTCACAGCCAAATCCGCTTCGCGTTTCGCTTCGATCCTGAAAGAAAGGTACGCAGATCTCTCAGCCCCATAGAAAACGGCAATGTGATGAACGTCCGGACTCTCCGAGTGAACAGAAACTACCCTGAGTCCGTCATAAAGATACTTCTGGGCTGGCGCCGTATGTTGCAAAGACGTCAGGTGATCTTTGAATGAGCCTAGCTGCATTGGTCCTACTCTGAGGGGTACGTCCACTAAGACCTCGTCTCCTATCTTTCGCACGATCGAGGTCGCCTCTGAGGAAAGCCTGCCCGAGGGTACAACTCGCAATATGCCCCTCGTTGACCCCATGTACCCGCCCACCACCGTGGAGAAAAGTGATACTATCAAGGATGCCGCAAAGGAGCCTAGGCCTATTCCTGTGCTTTCCGCCTGGATTGATGATATCATGATCCCGACGTAGTAGCCAGTCATGCCGCCAACGATCCCTATCATGAAAGGCTCAGCCATCGAGGTGAGGAACAACCTGAGGGGCGAGGAGCCCATGGCAGACATTGTTGATATCTCAGACCTCCTGTGAAGAAGGCTTCCATAGATCTGTGAGGCCACTATCAGGAGGGCTATCGTCACCGGGATGGTCGCCTGTGCCCAAGGACCGGTTGGGACTGCAACCATGGCGCCTGAGTGGACCACCGTCACGGACCCGTCCGAGTAAGCCCTACCTACAGGTGTCCTGACCGTGTCATACCTCCTACCCACTTCGGTGATCGCGTTGTTCATCGCAAACGCGCTCAGGTCATTAACGATACCCTCAAACCCCTCCCTGGGGAAGATCGCATCTATCCTCAGGAGCTCCGCCCTGAGTTCCTCGAATTCCGCTCTGTTGACAATGACGAACTGAGCATCGCTCAGGCCAACAAAGAAGTCTTCTCCGTCTGGTCCGGCTTCCCTGAAGGCCACCTCGTTCTCGAACACATCAATCCCACGAGCAGCTTTGCCGTTTATGGTGATTGTGTACCACCCGCGAACGCCCAAGCTCCTAGGTATCAGCACCGCTCCTTGTCTGAGCGATTCCCACGGTATGGACCTTGGCCAAGCCAGCTCATGTTGTGAATCAGGCGGGTCCAGGTACACTATGGGCAGCCACATCGTCCTGGCCTCACCTTGCCTGTCAATGAAGGAAGGTCGCGTCTCTATGAGACCTGACCCGACGTAGTAACTGTAGATGGCTGCCTCTCCTGCCCACTCTCTGACTGCAGAGGCCAATCGGTCCGATAGCGGGATGTAGTGAGGCACAGGCAGGTTTGGTTCGTTAGGATCCGGGGTAATCCTCCATTCATACAGCTCGTATTCATAGAATGATATCCCTGCGAGCCCGTGCGAGAGCGCCTTTGGCGATCTGAATGTGTAGGCCCTGTACTGCGGCGACAGCGACAACAAGACCGTAGCGCCCGCCGCTACGGTGAAAACCGTGAGGAAAAGAAGGATGGTCCTCAGGCGGGTCCTTCGAGCTCTCCTTGAGGCCAAGCCGAATGACTCCCACAACGCTTGTCTGACGGAGCCTGACGCAGCCAAGAACACTGCGATCAGCAGGAACGGCACTATCTGAACTAGACTTATCGCCATCTCAGGGTTTACGGAGCCAACGAAGAGCGCCAAGTTGCTTAGGACAGCGACCACCACTGGATGAAGTGCGATCAAGGCTCCTAACGACAAGGGCAGTATGAGAGCGATGGCCAGCGTCTGCCTTTTGTTGTCCTCTATGAGGAGCATGGGAAGGCTCACGGAGGCTGCTGCTGAGCAGAACAATATAGTCAGGGCCCAAGGGACAAGGTAGAGAAAGGAGGCCCTCAAGGTCTCATAAGCTCTATTGAGTTGACTCATCGCTGCCTGACTGGATGCGTAGATCGCTTGGTACTCACCAAGTTCCATGGCTGACGCCAGCTTGTCAACCTCGGCATCGAACCGTGTGAGCGAGTCCTCGAACGATCGATCTAGGGTCCCTCCGGCCTGCGACAGAATTCGACCTAGCTCCCTCAACCTCGAGGCGATCGACCTTCCGACCGAGGTCGCTATTGCCACGGCCATATCCTCCCCCGACGGAGCGATGACTTCCTGCTCCAATCGCACAAGCGATGACTCAACTCTCACTTTGGCCCACGGTTCCTCATGGGCGGATACGATGGCCCACCCGCCTCCAATCGAGATGAAGTTCTTGTCAGAGAAACATATGCTGACTCCTGGGATCTGGCTGACGAGTCCGTCCTCTGGGATCTCTAGCGCAGATATCCTCGCCACTGTGCCAAGGCTTGAGGTCAACACAACCTTCGATGGAGCTCCGTTCGACCAAACCAGTGGCCTTCCGCCAAGGGCAAAAACGTACACCACTCCCTCGCCCGTCAGCTGGGGCTTGGGGACAGACTTCTCGCCCTCAGTTCTCTCAGCTTTGACGAAGAACACGCCCACAAGTTCGTCGAATCCTATTGAGTTGATCTTGATCTCGTTGGTGACTGACCCGGGGATAACCCCCTCAAGGTGAAGGCGCAGGTCCGGGCCCACCGTCCCCACAAGGGTTCTCCCCCCAAAGAAGTCTGCTTCAATTTCGAGATACACCCTCTTGCCATCGAGGCCGACCCCGGGTTCAAAGATTACATCGAGCTCCGAGAAACCCGATGTGGTGGGCCACGTTGGCGCGCGCGCCGTCATGAGCAGGGCTGCGACGAGGATCAATGCGACTACGTAGACCACTGGCGTGATATCCAAGTTCCCAGGTCTTCTTGAACTCGTCCCTGTGCGCACCCTATGTTCCCGGCTACGGAGCTTCATAAATAATGTTTTGGGCGAATGACCCAAAGCTGATCGCAGACGCTACGTTGACACCCGCGTGACCTATTCGTAGGTGGTCTCCCACATCATCTTGGCCAGCTTGCCTTCCTTCTTGAAGGCCTCCACCAACTTGGGGGCATTCTTCCTTCTCTCTCTGTGGTCTCGCAGGAATCGCCTAACCTTCTCTGTTAGGATCTGCTTGAGGTCGCCAGTGAGCAGATCTCCTTTTCTATACTCTGTCTCAATCTTCTCGATCCTTGCGTCATTCTCCTCAAAGAACATGCGCAGGTACTGGAAGGGAACGTCCACCTCCGGATCCCCGCCGAGCTTCCGGTGCAGTTCGATGGTCGGCTGGCCCCCGGAGAACGCGTACTTCGTTATTTTCTCCTCCACGGTGCTGTCGTCGTCATGGAGGTATATCGCTGTCTCTGGCCTTGATGTGCTCATCTTCCCGTGCGGTCCGGTGAGGGGAGGGATGAGCTGCGAGTGTATGGCCGCCGTCTTGTAGTAGCCGAGGGACTCTGCGATGTCCCTTTGGACCCTCCAGTACGGATCCTGGTCTATGGCTGCAGGTATCAGACACCTTTTCCTCTCGAAGAGGGACGGCACTATCTGAATCGCGGGGTAGAATATCATGCCTATGTTCGTCTGCTCATCGAACCCAAAGACAGCCCTCGTTACGCTGAAGTTGATCCTCCTGGCCACCTTGATAGCCAAGGGATAGATGTTTCCCATGTATTCAGTGTCTTGAAATATGAACGTCCTATCCTTGTCCAGGCCCACTCCGATTATGTCCAAGATGTTCTCGTAGGCCCATCTCTTTGTCTCATCGAGGGTCAATCCCCTCTTCTCATACAGGAATTTCTCGTCGTCAGTTATCTGCACGTATAGGTTCGCACCGAACCTGTCCTGTAACCACTTCGCGAAATACAGCGGTATTATGTGACCAACGTGCATGGGGCCAGTCGGTCCTCGCCCGGTGTACAGGAAGAATCCCTTTCCTGATTCGTGGTCCTCCAGAACTAGATCGAGATCTCTGTGAGAGAAGAACACCTTCCTTCTGAGCATGTGATGAGAGTCGCCCGCGTCCTTCTCAAACCTATTGCGAAGATCGTCCGTAATTGGTTGCGTCCCGAACTCGCGTATGAGCTTGTCGTAGTCGACCTTGCCCTCGACCTCCCAAGGTGTGACTACGAACTCGTTCTCCTTTTCCGCTGACAACGAGGGGACTCCTCACCATATGAGGTTTTAAAAGGGTGACCTCCTGTCCGGCCGAATCATCGCCAGGACGCAAACCACACCACTCGGGACACAAGCGAGGAGCGACACGGATGTACGGATTGTCCAGCATATTCTTAATCTACTGCAGCTGGGGTCAGAGGATGGCGCGGGTATTCTCTGGCGATGTGGGCCGAAGAGAATGGCTACTGGTCGCCTCGATCGTCGTGGTCGTGGGGCTGACATACGCCGCGATCCTTTTCAGGTATCCTCTGATGTACGGCATAGACGGCCCGTACTATCTGATTCAGGTTCGGTCGATACTTCAGACCGGCTTGATGTCGTATGCCGACCCGCCATTCTGTTTCTACTTCTTCTCGTTGCTCACGTTGACTGTAGGCGATCTGACCACGGCCGTCAAGCTCGGCACGGTTCTCTTTTGCGCGCTGACCGTGATCTCCACATATCTCATCGGAAAGAGACTGACATCCAGCGTTCCGGCGGCTGTGACAACAGCCATTGTCGCATCGCTCTCACCTGACCTGATAGTGCTCAGCGGGGAGTTCGTCAAGAACGCTGTGGGTTCCTTCTTTCTGCTCTCATTCGTGTACTTGTGCCTGAGATTGCTGGAGGGGGACGAGAGCAAGGCTACGTGGTTGGCGGCCGTCTTGGCATTCGGCCTGACGGGGCTGACCCACATACTCGACCTCGGACTCGCCGTGCTCTACCTAGCTTTGATGACCTTGTTCTCGCTGGTGTCGGGTTTGAGGAAGAGGAGTTTCCTAACGCTTGCAGGTGCGTTGGTCGTGGGGTCAGCCGTCGTCGGGTCGGCGGCGTATTTCGTCTACGCTGGGTATACGATTGACATTGGAAAGGGCCTGACGTTCATTAGGCAGTTCCTAGAGAGCTTGGAGAGCTATGAGATAACAGACACTGTGGGAATCCTGGGCCCAAGGTTGCCCGCGTACCTGAGCGTTGCGGCCGGGGTGGTGAGCTCCGTGCTGTACTACAGAAGAGGGCGAAGGTCCGAAGCGGTGTTCCTTGCATCGGCCACGCTCGCCCTCCTACTCATGAACTTCCCCTCTATTCCAAGTCAGTGGGCATGGAGATTTGCATTGATGACCTTCGTCCCGATGTCTTCTATACTGGGCTCCTTGGTAGGATTGATTGGGGAGAGGGACGTTCAGTTTGGAGTGACAGCCATACTCTTGCTGTTCTTCGTATTGACGCAAACACTGCCTGGGTCACAGAGGCCGAGGCCCACGCTTAGGCCCGAGGAGTATAGGGACATGCTTGCAATGGCGCGCTACGTCCCGCCAGGCAGCAAGGTCGTGGTAGGACATGGCGGAAGATACTGGGCCGAGTATTTGCTCAACAGTCAGCTCTTCAGGCCTTCACCTGGCGAGCCGATCAACTATCCAGTGTACTTCGTATCAGGCCCAGCAGGACCGTCCCCGCCACAGAACTCGGCCCTATTATACAAGGGTGAGGCGCTGAGCCTCTACGTGACACGACCTAGGTCCCGCTCCTAAGGCAGTCTAGATCGCCCGAAGGCGATAATAGCTGTCGCCATCACTTCTACGCGGATGCGCAAGGTGGGGAGAAGGGGAGCGCGGCGCAATGTGTTGTATGATGAGGGCAGATGGAGAACGCTGAGGGAGAAACGAGCCCTCGCAGCAAAGATCATCGAAATGTTGAGATCTGTCTCTCCCGACGCGGTGGTGCTGGGGAGCGTGGCTAGGGGGGACGTGAGTGAATCCAGCGATGTCGACGTTGCGATTCCAACCAAGGCACACTCCTACCTAGTGGAGTTAGCCGCCGAAGAAGCCGTCGTAGCGGTACACAAGCGCATGATAGTGCAGGCGACGCCCGTCTCCTCCCCTAGGGCTTACATGTTCCTCGACCAGGTTGGGCTGACCGTAGTATCTTTTCCGCTGACCCGAATCACAAGAAGTGAGGAGGAGTTCAGTAGGTTCGGCGGATGCCTTACGCATGCTCAGATCATGAGGGAAGAGAGGGTTCCCGGCGTTGACAAGAGACTGATGCTCATTGAGCCCACGGCAACGGGCCACATGGAGTCGAGTCTGCTGGGCAAAGAGGTCGAGGTCGCTAGGCTACTGCGCGTGAGCCTCGAAACGGTGAATGAGAGGACCAGGGTACTGATGAGGAGGGATGAGGTGGGAAGGACCGGCCCTGTGGTAAAGTATGAGCTGTCGAGGGAAGAATCGTTTGAGACCGCGCTGGCTGGGATTTCTAGGCGAAATCCGATCCTGAGGAGGGTTCTCGAAGAAAGGGGCGCGTAGGGTATCCTGCGCTGGGCATGAATCTGGCAACGGGAGATGCGTCTACGGCGTCATATCGTCAAGTGCCGATTGGCGAGAACCCTTTAAATCGGACCGATGTCAGCGCACTTGCCGAATGAAGAGGATCACGCTTGCGCTGTTGGCCGTTGCAATCATGGTGGGCCTGTTCGCCGTCGTATACGTCTATCACCCCTTCGTATTAGAGGTATCGCTGGAGTTCATCGGAACCGCCCCGCCAGGCTGGGTGAGCGCCACACTGAAGCTGGCGGCGATAACCGTTCTGGTCTTCTTGACCTACAGTGTGATCTCTAAGGCGTTCAAGGTAACCGTTGTGGGGGTCGGCGGAAGGGAAGAAGATGTGCAGATGTTCATGGGCCTGGTCCGAGCCATAGCGATAGGTATTTGGGCTCTGGCGGTGGTGTCGGTATTCCTCGACCTGGGGGTATTCCTGACGGCAGTTGGAGCCTTCGGGGGCCTCTTCCTGGGTTGGTCATTGCAGCAGCCCGTCACGGGGATGGCCGCTTGGGTGATGATCACGCTAAAGAGGCCGTTTAGGATCGGTGACAGAGTATTCCTTCCGGCGTGGAACCTCATCGGCGACGTGGTAGACACTGGCATGATGTATACGACTCTCAACCAAGTAGGAGGCACGGTGGGGACGGAAGAACCATCGGGACGCATGGTGCTGGTGCCGAACGCGATACTGTTCGGCAATGTCATCATAGACTACACGAAGGGCTCGGACCCCGACAGCTCTTACATACTAGATGAGATAGTCGTCAGGATCACATACGGCTCTGACTGGGACGAAGCGGAGAGGATCCTCATCGAGGCCGCCAAGGAGGTTACCAAGGACGTGATTAGAGCGTCGGGCACGCAACCGTACGTGAGGTCGGACTTCTATGATTACGGCGTCTGGCTCAGGCTCAGGTACATGACGCTTGCCACCGAGAGGCCGAGGACATCCCATGAGATAAACCAGAGGATATTCAAGAAGGTGTCGCTGAGCCGCAATGTGGACTTCGCCATACCTTATGTCTACTCATTCAAGAAGGCAGCTGGTGCCACTCGGCCCGCCTGATGCTCCGGAATGGAGCGAAAGCCTTTTTCCTTGACTGTGCGAGCTGTTAGTTCGGATTGGCCAAGTATAGTTCCGAAGACGACCTGAAGTCAGGAATGCCCTTGGGGGGAGTGGGGGCCGGCAAGCTGGAGATCTCCAACAACTGTCACCTCGAGAACTTCACCATCATGAACAACTGGACTTATCCGTATCCGGGGTTCGTGGGGAATCATTTCGGCGTGGTCGTTGAGAGGGAGGGCGAGAGGAAGGGGTTCTTCCTGCAGAGAAAGGCTGGCAAATTCTGTGAGGTGCCGCCCGAGACGGACCTTCCCTCTGTTGACGAGATAGAGTACGAGGGCGGGTACCCTGTTGCTAGAATTCGTCTCATCAGGGCTGGGACGGACATCGACATCGTTCTGACGGCGATGACCTTCTTCTGCCCGGGTGACTATGGCAATAGCTCCCTGCCCACGTGTCTTCTGGAGTTCAAGGTGAAGAACACGAGCGCAACCTCAGTCGCACGCGTGAAATTGGCTACGGGCATGAAGAACATCGCGGGCACTTCGCAAGTTGGCAGACTGAACGAAGAGATCTCAGGAAAGACCCTGAAAGGGATCCGCTTTCTAAGCACGGCAAGGTCGGTGGAGGACCAATCGTTCGGATGCGTGTCCCTGGTCGTCCCGAAGGAAGCGGGACCGGTGGAGATGCTGCGCCAATATAACACGAAGGTGAGGCCCTGGCCGCTAACCGAGGACTTTTCGCCTTGGCTTGAACTCTTTTCGATGGGGTCCCTGCCGAGGCAGACGATGATCGGGCCCGTTGCCGGTCATGCCCAAGATCCCGCGGGGATAGTGGCGACGAGCGTCGAGCTCGGCCCGGGAGAAGAAAAGGTGGTTCCCTTTGTGCTCTCTTGGTGGTTCAACGTGCCTTGGGCGCTCTTCCCCTACAAGCACCATTACGGGGAGAGGTTCAGGGATTCAGCGAGCGTGGCAAGATATGTCGTGAAGCACTTGGACGCGCTCAAGGGGGGAACGTTGCGGTTCCGGGATCTGGTCGAGGGCTGCTTGATGCCGCCTTGGCTTAAGGATGCTCTGATGAACAACCTGTACGTTTACTCCTCAAGCACTTGGCTGACCAAGGAGGGGAAGTTCTCCTTCTACGAGGCGCCAGTCATGGGTCCGATGATGGGAACGCTGGACGTCAGATTCTATTCCTCGAACGCCTTGGTCAAGATGTTCCCTGAGTGGGAGAAGTCGGAACTGTTGCAGTTCGCGAAGGCACAAAGGCCCGACGGGTACGTGCCGCACGACTTGGGCTGGAGCAGGCTCGACTCGGCTGGCGACGGCACTACGGCCCCGCCCAGGTGGAAGGACCTCAACTCCAAGTTCATCCTGATGGTGTACAGGGATTACGTCTGGACCGGCGACAGGAGATTCCTGAAGACGATGTACCCGCACGTGAAGAGAGCCTTCAGGTGGATAAGGCGAATGGACAAAGATGGTGATGGCCTACCTGAGAACGAGGGAGCGGACCAGACTTTTGACAACTGGCCCTTCTATGGGGTGAACTCGTACACATCGTCCATCTACCTGACTGCGCTGAAGGCGCTTCCTCGGCTAGCGAGAGCCATGAGGGACAAGGAGACCAGGAGGATCGCAGAAAGGGAGTTCGAGAGAGCCCAGGCTTCCTTTGACAGGAAGTTGTGGACCGGAAGCTACTTCAGGGCGGCCAGCTCAACGAGTGGAAACTATGACGCGTGCACGACTGCCCAACTGATTGGCCAGTGGTTCGCGCACCTGGTCGGGCTGGGCTACATATTGGATCCGTCCAAGGTCAAGATGGCCGTCGAGTCGATCTGGAGGCTGAACGCCGCGCCGTTCAAGTACATAATGGCCAACTCCGTGCTTGCGGACGGTTCAATTGATGAGTCCAATCCTCACAGCATGAACGGCTGGCCGGGGGTGACCTACGCCTGTTCATCCCTCATGATACGCGAGGGCATGGTTGATCAAGGACTTGAGGCTGCGAGGAGAGCTTGGGGCAACTTTACCGACAACGTGAAGAGCCCATGGAACCAACCTGACGTGATAAAGTACGACGATGGCAGCTTCGGCTGGGGCGATCATTACATGAGGAATACCGCTGTGTGGACCATCATTGATTCACTGTTGGGCTTGGAGTGTGACATGGTCTCACGTTGCTTGAGGGCATCGCCTACTATGGGCAGCATATCGGCGCCCCTCATCTTCCCCGGGTTGATCGCTCGGCTCAGCCATGAGCTCAGGGATGACAGGGCCGAATACGTGCTGGAGCTGAAGAATGAGGTGGACTTGTCTGAACTGTCGCTTGACGCCAAGGGCAAAGTGGTATCGGTCGACTTGTCCGGCGCCATTCACGCCTCAGAGACGAGGAAGGATGAGAAATCCGTCGCCCTCATGGGAGTGAAGTTGGGCCCAGGAAGGGCGATCGTGTCCATAGAAAGGACGTGACAGCGAAGCAGAGATCGGAGCTGGCTGGCTTCGGCGACCCGGATGCTGAATCAATTTCTCAGCGTCCGCTCCGAGTCAGCGTCGATCCGTCACCGCTTACGGAGGGTGCCCTTCCCGGCTTTCCTAGCTCGAGACATCCCCAAGGTTCTCAGGTAGCTCATCTTGTACAGCCTTGCGACATCGTTTTCTGTCTCAGCGATATCGACCCTTCCCTTCTCGAGCTCAGCAAGCTGACGGTCATCCAAGTTTTCCTCGACCCAATGCATGTACTCCCGTCTTGCCAAAACGCTGGCCGCAGCAACTGCCGGCATGGTCTCGGCCCTCGGCTTTGATTCAACTCTCCTCCCCTTGGAGACGCCCTCGATCACCTTCAACCTTCTTCCCGTCTTGCTGGCGTCAAACTGGTCGACCACTATTCTGATTGCAGTTGCGCTGACTGACCCCAAGACTGACTTGATGACCTCCGAGTGAGCATCTGCCAAGATGTCATTCAGGTTCTTTCCTTCGCTGGTTGTCCTTTCATAGAGTTGGTTGAACCTCAGAGGAGGTATGCTCAGAACCTTATACCCCAGGCTCTCGCTCATGATCAGGTCCGCCAACTCGCGTATCCTTCCGGCTGGGACGACCTTGCTGTCAGCGACACCCCAGGAGACCAACCTAGCCGCTTGTCTGGGAGTCAGGCATACTGCCGCGACCGCCAGAGGTCCGATAAGCTCTCCCTTTCCCGCCTCGTCGGATCCCAGTACGGTGCCGTCCTCCTTCGTGGTCTCATACACGGCCTCCTCAATGACGCGTCTGATCCTTTCTGACCTCTCGTAGACAACCTTGCCGCTTGAGTACATGATGACTAAGCTATCGTCGAATCTCCCTCTGAGAACCTCGTACTTGTTCGTGGGCCTGAGAGCCTCAAACCCCTCTGTGACGAACAGCCTGCCCTTGAGTATCTCAAGTACCTTTTCTGTGACGAATGCCGATAGTTGATTGTCAACCGGCCCTCTCATCTCTTGCGATCACCTACATTTGGTCCCCCCATTTTGGGGGGCACGAACCAAGGCATGTAGCGATCGCCCCTTTAAGAGTTTGTTGCAAGTTTCCGACGGAAACGCCGGCAATGGAGATCGATGCAGCCTCAGCCTGTCCGTCCGCTCATCCCTCGCAGTTCCTTGAGCTGCCTCAGTATCGGTATGCTTGAGACCTTCTCCTCGCTCAAGCGATCCCATATGAGTCCTGCGGGCCGAGTCTTCTTCCCGGGGGTTCTGATGACCCTTCCTGGAGTAGCGATTATGTCCACCTGAAAGTCAAAAGGCTCCGAAGGTACTTTCTCAACCAATTGGAGCTCATGTATTGTTGTGGCTATCGGGGTTCGGTTACGGATCTTTCCGGTCTCGGCCAACACCGCGTATTCTATCTCGCTGTATCCTTCGCCTTTGCCGAGCCTGCGGCCAGCTGAGTCAACGGCCACGGAACCTGTGACTATTAGATCCACCGTCGGCAACGAGGCGGGTTCCACAGCCTTTCCTAGCTGAGCTGATCCTCCTATCGTGGATGCAAAGATGTACCTATGCTTGGGAATGTCATGAGGATCTAGAACTCTAAACCCTTGGGCCAATCTCGGCGTGGGTACAATCAGCTTCTTACCGGAGCTAAGCGCTAAGGTCCTGACAGGCTTCTGCGGGGAGTCAGGACTGACCTTGATCACTCTTGCCTCCTTGAACTCCAGAACTTGAGACAGCAGCTTGGCCGCAGCCTCGGCTCCGTTGAAGTTCGGTATCCGCCCCGCGATAGGAGTAGGAAAAGTAGCAACGCCTGCTTGCTCGAGGGCCATCCATACTCGCTCCCTTATCTTTCTCTTAGTTGCTTCGTATGACAATTGTCACAACCTCCATGAAAGCCCGGGTCTCCTGTCCCTCGCCCACTATTCCCTCCCGATGACTTCCCAAGTCCTAGGATCCTCCTGTCCGATCCTCCACGCCGCAACTTGATTGAGGCCGTACCTACCCAGCAATTGCAGCCTGAGCTCGGTGCTCTTTGCGCCTTGGAACCAAACTTCCCTCCTCACGCCGCCTCTGGAGTAAGCGAAGGTGTACTCCCCGGAGTTCTCATCGAAGGCTATGGGCCTAGCGACACTCTCCGCGATCGCGAGAGCTTGACTGAAAGATAGGCCGGTCGCGCTGCCTCCTGCGGGCCAATCGTATCCATAGAAAGGTATTCCGATCACGAGCTTCTCCTTGGGGATAACCGAAGTCGAGTACTTCACTACGTCCTCGAACCAGCCGAGCGGAGATATGGGCCCTGGGCCACTCGTCGACCAATGGTAGTCATAGACCATGATGATCACTAGGTCGCAAATCTCTCCAAGGGCCCTGTAGTCAAAGGCGCCTGCCCAACCGGTAGTGGCATCATACGTCTTTGCTGGGACATCAATTGTAGTCAGCTTCCCTTCAGGCCTCAGCCTATCGGCCAACAGTCGCATGAAATCGGTGAGATGATCGCGGTCTGATTCCGGTACGTCTTCGAAGTCTATGTTGACGCCATCGTACTCACCATCTTGTATGAACCTGGTGAGCTGATCTATCACGGAGCTTCTAGTTTCTGCATCAGTGAGCACCTTGTGGGCGATCTGCCTGTTGAAGTTTCTGTTGGCCACTAGGGGCAGGTTCAGGACGCCGTTGTTCCTCGCCGCCTGAGATATCCCACCAGGCATTCTACCCTGAAGCTTGCCATCCTCGTCTATGAACATGCCCGTGGGAGACACCCAAGTGAAAGCTGCCGCATTTGAGGAGAAGTCGGAGGCGCTGGCTTGGTCGTACTCAACAACCCAGCCGAGGAACCTGACTTGGACCCTTGACAGTTGCACTGCGCTGAAGTCGAAGCTCTGGCCCTCGAACTGCTCCTCCCTGGGCATCATCAACATGAGCGTCCATCCGCACGCTATTAAGAAGATCGCGCCGACGGCCAGTAGGTCGAGGTTCTCTGATATCTTCATCGCGATCATTCCGTGATGGTTGGCCTAAATTAGTTTCTTGGGCAATGAACTCCAACTAGCTCTGGACGATTATTGCTCCTTGCATGTACGGGTGCGGATCGCAGTGATAGATGTAGACGCCTGGCTCAGTGAACACGGGGGAAAAGGTATCACCCGGGGCCATCTCGCCAGAATCGAAGAGCGCTGTCGGTGCCTCGTGTGTTCCTGAGTCCACCGTGTGGATTACGCTGTCGAAGTTGACCCAGGTTACCCCAGTACCTGCCCTGACGTACAGCAAGCTAGGCATGAACCGGTAGTGCATCACCATAACGGTACTGCCGGAGAAGACGGCGGGCACGTTGAACGAGCTCGGGCCCTGCGAAGCCCCGCGAAGCCCCCAAGCGTGGCACCAGAGACCCATGGGCCCCGAACCTCCGACGAAGCTCATGAGGAAGAAGCCTCCTGCGAGCAATGCCGCGAACCCAATGGCCATTGCGGCCAAGATGAACCAAAACAGCTCGCGTGTCATACCCTGCGCTACATAACGGCGCTATAAACCTAACTTGTTGTGGAACATCCATTGGTTTGGCTATGGGGTCTGCTTTGGGAAAATGATTAACCCGTTGGGCGCCCCTTAGGCCACGGTTGGCCAGATCTGCTCTGCCGAATGCCCTGTGGAAGATTGGAGGGCTCTCCACTGACGAAAGGGAAGAGGGCCTAGATCGGCTCCTGTTCGGTCACATTGGGGGGATCCCGATAGTCGAGGGGAACACAGCGCTGTTCCTTTACAGAGGCGTTGTGAAGTCCGGCCTGTATGTCGCCGGGGATTTCAACGGCTGGGAAGCACGAGCCGATCCCATGCTCAGAATAGAAGGCACCGACCTCCACTGCTTCGAGCTTGAGTTGCCGCCTGACGCAAGACTGGAGTACAAGTTCGTGAGGGACGGTGAGTGGATTCTGGACCCTCTGAATCCCAAGTCAGCATGCGGGAAATTCGGATGCAACTCAGTTCTCACCATGCCCAAGTACAGGGCTAGGCTTGCGGGCATCGAAGACTCACGGCCTCGTGGAAAGACGCAGGAGTTTGACCTAAGGAGTAGGATATCCGGCACGAGATGGAGCATCCGCCTTTATGGTCCATCGGACAGAGAACCAATTGCAGCCCTCGTAGTGCTGGATGGCTCGGACTACTTGGAGTTTGCGAAAATGGCCGCTGTGTTGGACTGGGCAATCAGTGCACACGAATGTGTGCCGGTGGTTTCGGCCTTCGTTGACTCATCGGGCCGCGAGGTCGAATACGCGATGCCTAGGTCATGTTGCCAGGTGATCGCTGATGAGATCGTCCCCTTGGTGAGGGTCAAGGGAGGGCTGTCCCAGGACACGGGAGCGATCGCGGTCATGGGGGCGGCGCAAGCCGGGCTGGTCAGCGCGCTCTCAGCGTTGACGTACCCCAACCGGATCGGAAAGGCCGCTGCTCAGTCCGGTCTCTTTACGGGCAGGGGCTACGAATTGGTGATGAGCGCACTTACGTCCTTACAAGGTCGCCCGACAGTCTACTTGGACTGCGGAAGCTTCGAGACCAACCTGTCGGGACACGGAAGCATAGTCAATGCGACAAGAGCGGTCGCCGCCGCATTGAGATCTCGCGGGTGCGAGGTCAGGAGCTTGGAAACAAACGAAGGACATAACTGGACCGCTTGGAGAAACAGGCTCCCCGGACTCCTGAGCTTCCTTTTCAAGAGATAGGTGCCGACGCAGCAGGTGGAGATCGAGCATATGCTTTAAGTCGAAGATGAGATGACATTTCGGGTCATGAGGATGAGTTCAGCGAAGAGGCCATCGTTGGAAGGCGGATACCAATACCATGTGAGAGTTCGACCTGGAGATCTCCCAGGGATCGTTTTGTTGCCGGGCGACCCAGAGAGGGTGGAGAAGATCGCATCTAGGTTCGAGCATGGGGAGATCCTAACGAGGCACAGGGGGTTGGTCGCAGCGAGGGGGAGGTACAAGGGCGCAGAGCTTGGGGCTGTTTGTTCGGGCATGGGTTCGCCCTCTACCGCAATAGTGGTTGAGGAGCTTGCTAGGGTGGGAGTGAGGACCTTCGTGAGGGTTGGATCGACTGGGGCGATACAGCCGAACATTGAGGTCGGCGATCTGGTGATAGCTACTGGTGCTGTGAGACTGGAGGGCGCTTCGAAGCAGTACGTCATGGCGGAGTATCCTGCCGTAGCAGATCATGGGGTCACGAAAGCTCTCGCGAAGGCCGCAACGGACTTGGGCATTCGACACCACGTAGGCATAGTGGCTTCCACGGACTCTTTCTACACGGGACAGGGCAGGCCGGGGTTCAAAGACTACAGGCAGAGCTGGACCGGGGACATCTTGCCGGACCTGCAAGCCGCAGGCGTATTGAGCTTTGAGATGGAGTCGAGCCTGTTGTTCGTGCTCTCAAGCTTGTACGGCCTGAGGTCGGGGTCAGTTCTGGCCGTCTTCGCGAACAGGGTCACTGACAAGTTTGAGACAAAGGGGGAGGATGAGGCAATCTCGGTGGGGTTAGAGGCGGCAAGGGAGTTGGCGATAGGTTGAGGCCGAGGGGCCTCTGGCGGAAGGCCCGGAGGCGAAGGCTGACGACAGAACCTACAGTTGCTTGGACATGATGTACGCGTCCTCTCCGTCCAAATAATACCCCGAAATCACTCCTTTGACCTCGAACCCGTGCTTCTCGTAGAAACGGATCGCTGCCCAGTTAGACTTGGCCACCTGCAATACTGCCTCGGATGCCCTATCGCGCAATCTTGCGAGCGCCGAGTAAAGGAGGGCTGACCCAATGCCTGTCCTTTGGCGCTTGGGTGAAACAGCCATCGAGGCGACCAGCGCCCTACCTCTTCTTTCGACAAAGCAGATGATGTATCCCGTGACCTCTTCGTCAGTTTCGGACACAAGAAAAGTGACTCGACGCGAGCGGAGGAAGCTGATGAAGGTTCCCTGGCTATAGGGTAACTTGAAGCAGGCCCGCTCCAGACCTAGGACCTGAGGTAAGTCACTTTGGGTGCAGTCCCTTATCACGAGTCCCGATCGATCGGTAGCGCTCAAGAGGTCAAGTTGATCCTTTTCCACTTCGTTCCTTCTGGCGTGTCCTCGAGGATCACGCCGAACTCGTCTCTGAGTCGTCTCCTTATCGCATCCGCAGCATCGTAGTCATGCTTCTCCCTTGCTTGGTTTCTCTGCTCAATCATCCTCCTCACCTCCTCCGTGACTTCCTCTTTCTGAAGCGCGCGCTTCAGGTTCAATCCGAGCACTTGGTCAACACTGAGCATCGCTGCCGTCACCGCTCTAGCGTCTGCCTTGCTCATCCTCTTGTCTGCCATCAGTTTGTTCACTTGAGTCATGAAGTTGAACAACACGGCTAGCGCCTCGGGTGTGTTCAAGTCATCGTTCACGGATCTCATGAAGTCCTCAGTCGCTCTCTTGATCAAGTTCTCGACCCGTGGGTTCGACCTTCCGCCCTCGTAGACCCTCAAGCTCCGCATGAACTCGTGGATGGAACGTAGTGCATTCTGAGCAGCATCCAAGCCGCCAAATGTGAAGTTCAACTGGCTTCTGTAATGACCCTGAAGGTAGAAGAACCTAAGAGCCAACGGGTCATACCCCTTGTCGATTACGTCTCTTAGAGTAAGGAAGTTGCCGAGCGACTTAGCCATCCTTCTCCCATCGACTATGAGATGAGCACAATGGACCCAATATTTGACGAACCTCTTGCCCGTCGCAGCCTCAGATTGGGCTATCTCGTTAGGATGGTGTATGGGCACATGGTCGATGCCTCCGCAATGCATATCGAGAGTCTCTCCTAAGTACTTCATCGACATAGCAGAGCACTCAGTGTGCCACCCAATAAAACCAACACCCCAAGGCGATTCCCATTCCATGTCTCTCCTTGTTCCCTTCGGTGAGAATTTCCAGAGGGCAAAGTCGTGTGGGTTCCTCTTCTGGGGGTTAAGTTCTACCCGGGCTCCAGGCAGCAGCCCTTTCAAGTCAAGTCTCGCAAGCTTGCCGTAGTTCTTGACCTTAGATGTGTCGAAATACACTCCGTCATCGATTACGTAGGTATACCCCTTCGTTTCCAACTTCTGGATCAGCTTGATCATATCAGCGATGTGCCTCGTTGCCTTCGGTATGATATGCGGGCGCCTTATGTTCAGCTTCTCAGCATCTTCGAGAAACATCTTGGTGTAGAACTCCGCGACTTCCCATGCGGTCTTCCTTTCCCTCCTAGCTGTTGATTCCACCTTATCCTCGCCGGTGTCAGCGTCTGAAACCAAGTGTCCAACATCTGTGATATTCATGACGTGCTTGACTTTGAATCCATTGAACTCAAGGACCCTCCTCAGGATATCCTCCATAACATACGTCCTAAGATTGCCGATGTGAGGATAATCATAGACCGTCGGGCCACAAGCATACATTCCCACGCGTTTGCCGTGCAGTGGTTTGACGATTTCCTTCGTTCTGCTCATAGTGTTGAACAACATCACTTGTCTGGCCCTCTGTTTGGCAAACTTGGATTTCGTTCTCTCAGATACCCTCTTTCTCATCAGGTCTTTCGTGAGATCATGAGGGCTCATTATATTTCTTTCTAAGTTGCCCGGAGTCACGGGTGACGAGACTTGGATGGGAAAACCAACAAACTCTCATTCTAAGAGAAGACTGGTCTCCTTAGAGATTGGAGCTAGTCCGTGCTGGTCTAGGGATGTCCAGGCAGACTAGAGCATGACAAGTTGACATGATTCAGACCTGACCGAAGATATCGTCAGGGCTGACACCAACTGTCCCTTCTCGGCTGTTCAACGGCAGTGGTGGGAATTCCCAACTCGCTCGTATGTGGATCATCCATGAGCTTTCACTTTCTTCTCACCCTCCCCGCGAGATCGGACCAGCCCGTCTTAAGTACCTTGGAACAATCGCCAATTGAGATGAACGTGTCGTCTTCGCGGGTTCGACAGCGCTTGAAAGCCAAGGGCGAGGAACGTGGTACGAGAAAGCGAATGAGGGGCTTCGGCAGTATTGGGAGCACTGTAGACCAATAGATACGTTACCTCGAGGCACTGACTTCGAGTACCGACGGTGATCGGACCGAAGGATGAGACGTATCACTATCGAGAACCCACGTGTCGGCTCAGACGGCGTAGTGCGTTTGGATCAACGAATACGACCAAGTAGGTACTTTGTCAAGGCTATGAGGAAGACTGGCAGGTCGTTTGGATGGTCGCTGACGACACGTGGTACAAGACGCATCAGAGTGCCACGGAGGCACCTTAGGAATCTAGCAGATGAGGAACTAGGTAGAATTGAACTCTTCGAGACATACCTTCACGAGGTCCACTTCCCGAAGAAGTTCCCGGTGTTCGAGCACAACCCAATGCTGAACCTCAAAGGTAGAACTCTGCGAATTGATGGCAAAAGGATCAAGGTCACGGAAACGAAGGAGACCGGCAAACATGGCTCCTACGGGTCTGCTTTGGCCGTAAGAACTGAGCTAGTCAGTATCGAAGGAACTCCACTCATGTTCAAGTTCTTCGAGAATGGAACCGTTGAAATCATGATAGGAAGAAGGGTCTATCCGATTGTGAGACTGAAGACCCACGGCGACCTGTTGGTTGTTACCGCCAAGGAGTCCAGCACATCATCTCGCAACATAGAAGTCCCATTTGGTCACAAGGAACTGAAGACTGGGATAGCGTATGACCTGAGAGACCTCAGGCTACGTGCCAAAGCAGCAAGGCATACTTCGATGTGCGAGGACCTCAAGAGGATTTTCGGTTACCACAATATTGAGAACCTGAAAGCCGCGGTCGAGAAATGTGAAGTCGCATTGATGATAGGGTTCGACAACGGCCATTGTGTCCATTGCGAAAACCCAAAGCTTGTTTTCACGGTGCCTAGGGATGTCGCACGGGTGGAATCAATAGCGGTTCTTCTTCGCCGACCCCCAGAATCCCCGACCGCCGCGATCTCAGAGGCTTTGAGGCACAAGCTGAACCAAGTCAGTCGGATGATCGAAAGGGCGTCGGCGACAAGCGATCCGCAGAATTCGGGTAGGTTGAAGGGGCAGTTGAACGACCTAGTCGGGGACATCAGCGAAGAGCTGATCGGTCAGCGAAAGAAAATGGAACTGCTAGACTTCGTCTCCAAGACTTTGAGGGTCCGCAAGGAGAACTTGCATATCAAAGGACCCCAGTGGCCAGGTCCGGACTTTCTCGTAAAGAACAGGGACACTAATCGCACAGTTGCGATAGTAGAAGTGAAAGGCACTCTGAACCCTCGACTGTTAGGACACGAGCTCGCCAAGACTTGGGCAGCTGTATTGACCGACTTCTCCAAGCTTGAATATAAGAACGTAGAGCTCGGGTTGATGGTGGCTGTGCAGTTTGACCCAAAGCGGATCCTTCAAGAAGGGAAGTTCCAGTATGCTTGGACCGTGGCCGCGAATCCGAACATCAAAAAGTAGCTACTTGTCCTGCTAGCAGAAGCTATATGGGAAGCCACTGCTCCCGCTGCCTTTTCACCGCCCACTCGTTCGGGGCCATGAACGCCTCCGCCCTCTCGAAGCGAGCCTCCATTCCTCTGACTCTGCACAACGATCCGTAGTAGTCGATATAGTTGAATCCGGAGTACTTGCCGCTCGTGAAATCATAGATCGAGATGGCGTTGATGTATTGTTCGAAGGTCGCGCTTATGTCGACATATACCTCAGGGAGGAACCCTTGGGGATCCTCCCAGTTCTCAGGGAAGTAAAGTGCCTTAACCTTGTGCGGCTTCCCCTCTCTTTTCACGGCTTCGGATTGGGCGTAGCTGATGCCTTCGGTCACGTTCAAGTGGGTCATCACATGATCAGGGTGGTAGCTTCCTTTCCAATGGGTAAGGACTAGGTCGGGGCTGAACTCCCTGATGATGTCGCACACCTTGAGTCTCATCTCTTCATGGTCGAGTGGCACTCCCTCGACGTAACCCAAGAATAGGACCTTCTCTGCGCCGAGGGCCTTTCCTGCCTCGAACGCCTGACCGATTCTTCTTTGGGAGTACTCCTCGGCGGTTAGCTCCGGAGGGCGTGCCCACGTTCCGGATGGCCTCAAGGCATGGACGATCAATACGTGATCCCCTCTCTCTGCATGCTTCGCTATGATGCCCCCTGCGGTTATCTCCATGTCCCCAGCGTGAGCGCCGAAAGCTGCTATGCGCAACTTGCCGTTGACCTCGCTTCTCATCCTCGCTCCCTGCCTACAATCCGGTCGGTTAATATGGGACACGCTCCTATATGAGCTCCTTTGACATTATCGCGAACCTGCGCATCTCCTTCATGCCGTGCCTAGAGTAGAAGGTGACGTTCCTCCCCCCTCCCCAAGCGAACCAAGCGTTCTTCGCTCCCTTGGACTGCATCAAGTCTAGGCACTTGTGGAACAGCACTGCGCCTATGCCCTTGCTCCGGAGGTTGGCCTGCACTCCGAATGGCCCAAAGTGCTCTACCAGTCCGTCGGTTGCTATCTGGCAGTAGCCGACCACGTTTCCATCCTTGAGGGCTATGAGAAAGTAATCTAAGTTCCTAGGACAGGTCTCTAGGGTCTGGCGAGCGTCGTTGTCCCAGCCAGCGAACTCCTTCCTCAGGAACTGCAGGAGATCGAGCACGTGCTCCTCGTCGAGAACTTGAAAGGTGCAGCCGTCATTGCGCAGCTTTTCCTCAAGTTGGGTCACTTCGGCTGGTGTCTTGTAGTCCATCAGCGACCTCGACATTGCGACCGACTCTCTGTTGACCTCCTTGAACCCATTCCTCGCGAAGAACTCTAACGCTCCAGGATAGGCGACCCAGTCCACTCCGGGCACTAGGTACCTCGGGCCTCCGGAGAAGACGATCTTCTTCAAGGCCCTTTTCTTGGCCGTCTCTGACAACTCCTGAATCAGCTTGCTGCCGACCCCTTTCCTGCGGTGGCCCTCGCCAACAAATATCGCGTTGATGTAGCATGTCTCCCCTCTCGGGATCGCGAAGGCGAAACCTAAGATCTTGCCCTGCTCCTCCGCCACGAGGCAAAGGTCTGGGTCAAGGTTGGGTTGTAGAATGACCCTGTATCGGAAAAGTTCTGATGACACCTTATCCGCGTGCATCGAGTCGTTCCACAGATCGATAACGCTCCTGAAGTCCTTCCCTTCGAACGTCCTCACATTCATTTCTACGTGTCCGGTCACGGAAGGACGGGAGGACAATTAAGTGTTCTCGGAGCGGATTGGAAGGTATTTCACAGACACGACGAAACTCTACGTTCTAGCATCTCCTCAAGCCCTCAAACTGTCGATTGGACATCAGGCACTTCCAAGCTTGTGTGCCGAGTTCCAACATCAACCAATTGAAGGTCTCCTTAGTGATTCTCAGTTCATCGACGCATTCCCTGCAGACCGGAGAGCGCATGTCCTGTGAACATCGATGGTGTCATAGAGGTCACGCCCCTTTGCTGCAGACCGAAATGGAACAGATTCGATGTGCTTGAGATAGTGGTGAATGCTTTTAATGGCCGCACCTTTCGAACCGCCGAAGGTTCGAGAATTGCCCAGGCCCCTGCGGACTGTTGTTTTGGTGAAGGCAGTTCCTGACATAGAACAGGTGAAGTTCGATGAAGCCACGGGAAGGATAGACAGGAGATCGGCGAAGCTTGAGCCCAACCCGTTCGACCTGAACGCGCTTGAGGCGGCCGTGCGGATCAGGGAACAACGCGGTGGCACCGTGACAGTGTTGAGCATGGGTCCGCCTCAGGCTGAGGATGTTCTGAAGGATGCGATCGCTAGGGGTGCTGATAGGGCCATACTCATGACGGACGAGGCCTTCGCGGGCGCAGATACGTTGGCCACCTCAAGAGCCCTCATGGCGGGTGTGAAGAAGCTCGAAGGTTTTGAACTCATCTTGGCCGGCGAGAAGACGGTCGACGGAGACACCGGGCAAGTGGGGCCAGAACTCGCCGCCCTCTTGGACGTTCCGTCAGAGTGTTACGTGGACTCCATAGACGAAGTTGGTGATGAAGGGATAGTCGTGACCTGCGACTATGGGACTCTTCAGTATAGGAAGGAGGTACCGTTCCCTTGCGTGATCTCAGTTACCAAGAACGTTGCGGCCCCCAGGCTGCCCAAGCTATCAGACAAGATAAGGTCAAGGAAGGCCAACGTTGAGGTCTGGAGGGCATCCGATGTCTCTCACCTCATTGAGAGGAAACTGCTCGGGACGCTCGGCTCGCCCACCCATGTGATCAAGATACGAACAGCATCTGAATCAAGAAAGGACTGTAGGATGCTTTCCGGTGACCCATCTGATGTCGCGGCGCAACTTGCGGACCTGATTGAGACATGGCTCGAGGGAGGTTGACGATCGTTGGGAAGCTCGTCAAATGACATCATGGTTTACGCCGAGTTCACAGCCGGATCACTGCATCCTGTGTCGCTCGAGCTAATGGGCAAGGCTCAGGAACTTGCCAGAAAGGTGCACTCACGGGTGCTATGCGTCATGTTGGGTCACGGGCTTTCCGACGCGACGCAAGAGCTGATCTATCACGGCGCTGACACAGTCTACGCGATCGACGATCCTGCGCTTGACAACTTCGATGCTAAGCTCTTTCAACGGAACATAGCGTCTGTCGTGCGAGAGGCTGACCCCAGCGTTCTCATGCTCGGCGCAACCCCCATAGGGAGGTCGTTGGGTCCTAGGGTAGCTGCGGAACTGGGCACCGGCATCACGGCGGACTGCACGGAACTCGACATGTCTGCGGACGGAAAGCTCATTCAGGTTAGGCCAGCCTTCGCGGGAAACATATTGGCAACCATTCAAACTATGACTAGGCCCCAGACGGCGACGGTCAGGTACAGGGTGATGAAGCCAAGCACCAGAGACATGACCCGAACTGGAAAGGTCGAGGTCAGGGACCCCGTAGCGTCAGACCACAGCGCCAAGGTCCTGTCTAGGACGAGATCCAAGAGGATGGACATATCGACTGCCGATGTGATCGTCTCGGTAGGCAGAGGTCTAGCGAGGCCAGAAGACCTAGAGATGATCTCGAAGCTGGCAGATGCCCTTGAAGCGGTCATGGGCTCCAGCAGGCCCTTGGTGGACGAAGGTTGGACAAACAAGGAGCAGCAGGTGGGCTTCAGCGGCAACGTCGTAAAGCCAAAGCTCTACGTTGCGCTTGGGATCTCGGGCTCGCCGCAACATCTTTTCGGTATGAGGGACTCTGAACGAATAGTCGCGATAAACAAGGATCCTACCGCGCCAATCTTCAACGTAGCGGACGCTGGAGCGGTCGCGGACCTCTATGAGTTGGTGCCTCGCCTCACCGAGGAGATTCGACGGAGAAAGTTGTAGATGAGATTAGGTATTCCACCTATCGTCTGATCACTTGGATCGACATAGGCTTCGAATGCATGTCTGTGCGAGAGCTGGAGGGAAGAACTGGGCTGAAGGGATTTAAGTTGACATGGTTGGTCACGGCCTATGACAAGAATCTCCCCGACCACAGCGCTGGGGGAACTCAGGTCGATCGTGGGCGCGCAGTTTGTTCTGGCTGATCCGGAAACGGTGAAGCCGTACCTGTTGGATGAAACCGCTCCACCGGTCAGACCAAAGCCAGCAGAGGACATAGTGGTCGTGAAGCCTGGCAACGCTGAGGAGGTGTCGAAGGTGATGAAGCTTGCCCACGAAAAGGGCATAGCTGTCTTTCCTCGTGGCGCAGGGACCGACCTGTGTGGCGGAGCTGTGCCCACAAGGCCCGGCATCGTGATGTCAATGGAACGAATGAACTCGGTGGAGATAGACCGCGAGAACCTCTTGGCGATATGCGAGGCTGGTGTGACGTTGGGGGACTTGGCTGGAGCCGCCGCAGAAGTGGGTCTGGCGTTCCCCCCTCATCCGGGGGACGAGAGCGCACAAGTTGGAGCGATGGTAGCGACGAATGCGGGCGGAGCCAGAGCGGTGAAGCACGGGATCATGCGCAATGCGACGAAGGGTATTGAGGTGGTCCTCGCTGACGGCGAGGTACTGAAATTGGGATGGAAGCTACACAAGGACAACACTGGCTACAACTTGATGAACCTGTTGATCGGGAGTGAGGGGACACTCGGTGTCATCACGAAGGCAGCGATCAAGCTCTCGCCGCGCGCGCCCATTTCCATCACGATGCTGATTCCGTACGACGACAGGTATGACGCGATCAAGACTGTGCCCGATATGCTCACGGCGGGCATCCTACCGCTGGCGTTGGAGTACGTCCAGAGAAAGGAGATGGCCATAGTGGAGAAGCACCTGAACCAAGAGTGGCCGGCCAGGGATGGTTCGGTATTCCTGATAGTCATCTTGGAGGGAAACGAGGAGGAGGAAGTTCTTCGTTCGGCTGAGAAGATATCTGAGATAGCCTCCAAGCACGGCGGCCTGGAGCCAATCGTTGCTGAATCCCCCAGCGACCAGCAGAGGATACTCAACATGAGGAGCAACATATACACGGCGCTCAAGGCGGAGTCCTATGATATCCTCGACATCTCCCTTCCCCCATCGAGAATGGCCGAACTCATGGACATCGTGGACAAGATATCGGAGAAGTACGGCATCTACATCGCGATGTACGGGCACGCTGGAGACGGCAACCTGCACCCACAACTCATGTTGAAGGGGGGCGTAGACCTCGCCACGCACGAGAAGGCCAAGGACGAGATATATGCAGAGGCCGCTAGAATGGGAGGGGCAATAACGGCAGAACATGGCGTTGGCAGGATCAGGTCCAAGCATCTCCGCTACTACCTTTCTGAAAGGCAGATAGAGCTGATGCTTGGAATCAAGAACCTGTTCGACCCAAAGGGCATACTGAACCCTGACATAACGTTCGCGAGCTAGCGGTGAGGGAAGTGACTGGGCGAAGGAGGCCGATATTCGTTGTGCACAAGCACGCGGCGACACACCTACATTACGACCTGCGATTGGAGATGGACGGAGTCCTCAAGAGCTGGGCAGTGCCTAAGGAGCCCCCGGTGAAGCCCGGCGTGAGGAGATTGGCCATAATGGTGGAGGACCATCCGATGGACTACGCGAACTTCGAGGGGGTCATCGAGGAGGGGTATGGCGCTGGAACTGTGGAGATATGGGACAAGGGGGGATACGAGCTGGTTGAGAGGACGGGGTCAAAGATCGAGGCCAGGTTCTCAGGGTCCAAGCTCAAGGGGCGATACGTATTGGTTAAGTTCGGAAGGGCCGGGGAGAAGAATTGGTTGCTCATGAAGGCCAGCGCGGACCGCGAGTGAGGGCACGAGATGGCTCCGACTAGCTCCTAGAGACGCGAGCTGACTCCAGACCCACGCTCGTTGCGAAGGCGGCCTTCGTCAAGAACTCATAGGGAAGATCCGAAATAGTCACTAGTCCATAGTTGGAGTTCTCACCGTCAAACCTGCCTTCTTTGGGCTGGTCTGAGTGCTCGAACCAATGATATCCAACCGCGTACGGCTCAGCCATCCATGCGGCCACGTAGTCCCTGAAACCCCTCGCCCTGTCGATCTGGGTTGAAACGATGGGCCCTGCCCCTCTGGTGTTTGGCAAGCCAGAGTCCCTCGCCCTGAAGGAGAATTCGCTTATCAACACCGGAAGTCCGTTGAGTTCGTGGGCCCGCCTCATGTCGTTCAATGGGGGCGAGGGAGAGTAGGCGCTGAAGCTGACCACATCGCACAGCCCGGCCATGGCCTTCACCGCCTCCTCGGACGAGAGGTATGCAAACCTGCAGCCCAGGATCATGTGATTCGGATCAGCGCTCTTGATCGTTTGGTTGCACACCGTGAAGTAGCGCTTGGCCACGATGAAGGTGAACTCGCTTGAGTCGCGCCCCGCCCTCTCCGTCGTCGAAGAGAGCTGAGTCAGGGCGAGGAGTTGATCCAGGTTCTCAAGCTGGGTCCCCCACGCAAGGTTGAACTCTGAGGTGCTCAAGTATCTGGAGGTGAGGAACTCCACGGCCTTTCTCTTGCCCATCGAGTTGGTTGGCATCTTCATGTACTCTTGAAGAAGAGTGGTGCTCCCCCTCCAATCCGGCCCCCATCTGAGCTCGTTGTCAAGGAAGTATCCAAGAAGCCAAGGATCGTCCTTTCTCGGCGCACACCTCTCTCTGGCGATCCTGTCGGCCGCCAAGGAGAACTCCTCCGAGAATACGTCAGCAACCCCGCCTGAAAGCCAGTCGGCCCCGGAGGACGCGGCGATGTCCAAGATGATCGTGTATGCTATTGACTTGTTCCAAGTGCTCGAGGACGACCAAGCTCCTATTGTGTTGAATCCCCATGACTTCAGCCTGTCGATTGACGCAGTCGCCCAGTCCTCCTCATTGCCGTACGTCCTCTTCACGGCCTCGTTGTAGTCCGAACGACCTGTCGCTGGGGACCAATCCGGATAGTAGTTCACGTTGTTGCAGCCCTTTGATATGAAGACATTTCCTAATGGGTCGACTATCCACCATGTGCCTGCTATTCTCTCGACGTGAAAGAACCCCGTGGCGTTGCCTCTGAGCCCCTTCCAACCTCCGTACTCGTCGTATTCCTCCATCAGGTCTTGTTTGCCCTCAAGCAGTCTATCCAGCTCATCTCTATACCTTTTTTCCTCAACGACCCTGCTGACGTATCCCAGCGAGGCTATAACGAGAATCGTGAGCACTATCCCTGATGCCAGAAGCACAAGCGGATCCCGCATAGCAGGCCAAGATACAGGATAGCGCATATTTGTGAATTGCGACGCTGCTGCAAGTACATGGATCTGAGACAACACTTAACAGCCTCGCCCGGTGCCATCGGGTAGTTGAGCCATGGGGGTCAAACTGTCTGGAATAATCCCTGCGACCGTTTTGCCGATGAATGAGGACTGCGATCCGGATTTGCCGGCGCTGCGCAAGTACTTGAGGTGGCTACTGGAGTTCAGGGGCCTCGGCGGGCTTGCGCTCAACGTGGACACAGGCGAGGGATTGCACCTGTCGAGAGAGGAGAGGAAACAAGTGCTGGAGGCCGCGGTAGCCGAGAACTCAGGGAAGGTTCCGCTCATAGCTGGGCTTTTCGCGAGGTACACGCAGGAGGCCATGGAGATGGCAAAGGATGCTGAGCGGGCAGGCGCTGACGCACTGCTCGTCCCCCCACCTCCCGCCTTCGCGGGCGATCCGCTACCTGTCGAGATGGCGCACGACTACCACCTGACGGTCGCCGAGGAGTCTGGGCTACCGATCGTCCTCTTTCAGCTCCAGCCCGCTCTGGGGGGGAGGATATACTCTGAGGAGGTCTTGAAGAGGCTCTTGGACATCGAAGGAGTGGTCGCGATCAAGGACGCCTCTTTTGACGCAAGGGTGTTCCTGAACACGATGCGCATTCTAGAGAACCACTCGAGGAAGGTTACCATGCTCACTGGAAACGACAACTTCATCTTCGAGTCCTTTGTGCTCGGGGCAAGAGGGGCGCTCATCGGCTTCGGCACGATAGCGACCGATCTGCAGATAGAGATGCTGAAGGCCGTCTCTGAGGGGGAAGAGGACCGAGCCAGGGAAATATGGGAGCGGCTCTTGCCCTTGGTCGATGCCATATTCTGTCCTCCCGTGAGGAACTACAGGGCAAGGTTGAAGCACGGGCTCGCGAGGTTGGGAGTCCTAAAGAATAGCCTTGTGAGACCGCCGTTGCCTCAGTTACCCGCTGAGGAAGCAAGGGGGGTAGAGGTCGCCCTTTCGAAGGTGGGACTGGTACGATAGCCCACTTTGATTGTAAAGAGCGGCCAGCAGAAGGCTCCGGCCCGTGAAGCCTTAAGGCTCACATTGACTGTCCCAATTTGTTGAGAGATACTATGCCGGGCAGACTTTTCGGTTCGGCTTCGCTTATGAGATTCAAGAGGCCTGACGGCGCGACCAGGCGTCACCAAAAGTATCCAGCTTCCGAATAGCCTTTAAGCTCGGCGCTTGCATTTCGGATAGCCAACCATGGACGAACGAGTGAGATTCGATCCCTCCGAGCTGTACTCAAGGCAGGTCGTGATGAAGGAGTTGGGTCGAGACGGCCAGCGCAAGCTGATGTCATCGAAGGCGGCAGTCGTGGGGCTCGGAGGGCTCGGGAGCGTTTCCTCGATGTACCTCGCTCTGGCTGGGATCGGGTTCCTTCGGCTCATCGACCAAGACACGGTAGAGTTGCACAATCTGCATAGGCAGAGTCTGTTCTCTTTCGATGACATGAGGCGGCCCAAGGCCGAGGCCGCAGCTCACCGCCTTCGAGAGATGGCGCCCCACATCGTCGTGGAACCGGTCGCCGAGAACCTCAGGAGCTCCAATGCCGAAGGGCTTCTTGAGGATGTGGATGTCATTGTCGACGGCTTGGACAACATGAGGACTCGCTACCTCCTGAACTCCGTCTCTGTGCGAACGGGCAAGCCTTACGTCTATGGGGCCGCCATTGCCATGGAAGGAAATGTGTCTACCCTTCACCCGCCGGTGACACCATGCCTCCGTTGCATAACGCCAAACCTCGATGATTCCACTTTGCCCACGTGCGAGACGAGGGGCGTGCTGGGCCCTGCGCCTGCGGCGATTGGCGCGATCCAAGCCATCGAGACTATCAAGCTGCTGGCCGGAATCGAGGGAACGCTAGAGGGTAGGCTTCTGACATGTGACTTCAAGAACATGGACTTCTACGCGATACAGGTGTCCAAGAGGCCGGATTGTGACGCCTGTGGCACGGGGGTCAGTAGGGAACATGAGAAGGAAAGGCTCACGTGGCTGTGCGGTTCGAACACAGTCAACGTGAACCCATCGGAGCCCATGGAGTTGGATTTGCTCAGAGCAGCGGATACCTTTTCGAAGAGGTCCCGAGTTCTGATCCGGTCACCGGCCGTTCTCGTGATTCAATTAGAAGGTGGAATCGAGGTGAGCGTTTTCCCGTCTGGCAGGATGCTTGTGAAGAACGTGGAGAGCGAAGAAGCCGCGCTCGAGGCTTACCGCAGTACGCTGAGCATGCTCTAAACAGACACGCGGCGCGATTGTAGCCTCCGAGTTTGTCCTCGGGCTGGATATTCTACGCATGAGGTGAAGATCCCAACACTGACGAGATGTATCTGTCGTTGGGTCACGCTGTGGATGTTCCTCGGACGAATTCTCCTACATCACGTACCAAGTCTGGTCTGCGGCCGGACACGACCTTCGATGCGAGCCCCTTGAATCTCTCTATCTCATCGCGAGAAGTGAGGACCTCAACCTCCACTCGAGTGTGTCTCGTTTCACCTGGCGCCAACTGCTGAAGTGTTCCCCATTCTCTCTCCTTATCTCTCCCCAACACCAGACAGTTCGCTGGCTCCAATCCGACCACGTATTCCCCTTCCCCTGTCATCTTCCACTCGATCAGCCTGTTGAGCTGGTCCTTCCTGAACTTCAGCGCGACCCCTAACCCTATTCCCCCGTCAAAGTGCTCGTTCACTATGCCGGCGTAGGCGAAGCCCTCCTTGTCCACTGCCGCGTCGTGGAAGTATACCTTCTCTCTGAAGGCCTGCTCGGGCGGGCCGAACCTGTCGAACTCTTCGTGCCTCTCCCATGCATCCTTGTCCCTCGGAACGTACCTGACTGAGGTGGAAACGAGCTTCGCTCCATCGTCCAACAACGGAAAGCCAAAGTTAAAGTGGTAAAGCATCATCAAAGGACTGGCGTTCCATCCCTCGTTCGTGATCGCATCCTCGATCAGCATTCTGTTGCTGCCTAGCTTCGTTTCCACCCTGCGTGAAAGCACCACATTGGGACCGAACACGCTCGCCTCCCTGACCTTTCCCTCAACTCGGATCACATATTCGTCTCCTGCCCAGTCTCCCGAGGCGATCACGTTCTCAGCCGGGAGGAACGCGCCTCTTCCGTGAAGTCCGAGCTCCTCGCCCTGATCGACGCTGGGTGCACCCGACCAGGTGAGACCGCATGTGGTCAAGAAGCCTCCGAAGAAGCCCTTCAGCCAGCCCTTGCCCTTGGGATCGTAGTAGGCCGGTGCGATATCTCCCGTTTGACTCTTCCATCCGAGTGCCGCTCCTCTGTACTCAGCGTCTGAGATGCTCATACCTCTGTCGATGAGGACTGAGAACGCTAGCCCTGAACCGGTTCTGGCCTGCGCGACACGGACACCGTACTCAAGTCCCTGCTCCAATCTGACCAGCCTGACGCCTCCGACCTGTTCGATTCTCCCGACGAACCTCAAGACATCACGGCCGAGCTTCTTCGCGTAGAGAGTAGACATGGTTACCGACACCACGATGCGCTTTCGCCCAGAGATTTAACGCTTCAATAAGTCAAGCATGAAGACAGACAGTTCATTCTCGTCTCGCAGGCACTCATCAACTAGCTGATGTGAGTTCCTGAGCGACAAACTCTGGGAAGGCGGGCAGTTCCCACTGTCCAACACGCGCTCTCACAGAAGTGCGTGGTTCCCATTTCCTGACGTTTGCGGTCTACTCCTAGGCCGGCTGAAGTTCGAGCGCGCTTCCCTACCTAACTCCTCCCCCGCCTCCGCCAAAGCCTCCTCCACCGCCGAAGCCTCCGCCTCCCCCGCGGCCGAATCCTCCTCGCCCACCGGTGCTAGGCATGCTCCATACTATTATTGGCCGGAACATGATGGGCATTCTCGGCACCATCTCGACCTCCTCGAGGGGAACGTTAAGATCTCTCATGGCCTGAGAGACCTTGTCGCCTACGCCCAGAGCTGTCCCATAGACAAGCCACTCACCCCACATCGAGAGGTCCTCGGGCGCGTACTGCCTGATTAGGGCAAGGTCTGAGAGCAGCCTCTTGAAGGATTCCCATTCCAATCTCTCTCTGTAGGTGGAGCCCTTCCACCTGCCGAAGAGGGTGGAGGGAGATAATATCGGAAACAGGGACTGCAAGAACAAGACCGCCGAGGTCATGGCCCCCTCCCACGCGATGTGGGAGACCGTATCCACTGAGAAGGCTAGTACTACCAAGACGAGGAATATGATGACCGGTATGGCTGCGAGTATCAGAAGCCGCCCGGTGTTCTTCAGGACGAATTGGTCGGCGATCTCTCTGTCTCCTCTGCTTGTCAAGTATGAGTAGTCACTCTGCAGCCTCAGGAGCGGGCGGTATTGCTTGCTTGTGCTGAGGTCTTGCACCCGTCTGCTCACCGCGTTTGTCCTGACAACGCCTCCTTCTCCCAACCTCTCAAGGAATTCGAGCGCACGGCGCTCGTACGGGTCGCCGTAGGAGGTGTCGATCAACTGAATTGCCAAACCCCCGTCCTCCCGCGATATCCTGATCTTCCCCTTCGCGTGAAGGTCCAGAAGGGTGGCGTAGAACCCGTCTTGATCAAAGTCCATAGCGTCGTCCTTGAAGACCAGATTGACCAACCAAGGCCGCCTTTCTGGATTGGGCACGAAGCTGAGGTATTCAGGGATAACGTAGGGTTCCTCCCTCCCGTACAGGAAGTACGCCGCGAGGAACAGGACAGGATACACTAGCACGAGAACTTGAGCCGCGTCCCGAAAGAAGACGGCAGCGTAGTACTGGGCCGAGTAAGCCCAGTTCGCCTGCGCTGTGGGAGAACTGACATCGCTCATCTGCGTGTTGAATGAATCCAAGGCGTACAGGATGTCCTTCTTCAGCAACATCTCAACCTCAAGGAGTTCATCTTTGGCGGCGCTTCCCTCAAGCACGAAGTTGTTCCCGACCTGGGTCACCCTTAGAAGAGGCGGGTGCGGGTAAAGGGTCTGGATGTAGCTTGCGTACTCAATCACTATTGTCACGTGGCGATAGGGGATGTGCTCGCTCGCCAGCTTCAGGTTGAGATGCGCCAAGTTCGCATCATACTGAATGGGCGGATGCAGCCTGAAGACGTAGCGAATGGTGTAAGTTCCAGCTTCAAACTTGGTGGGTTTGTAGCAGCCAGCTTCGTTGAGTTCGGCGAGCGCTATTATCACGCTACTCACTTGGCGATCTTGGTCAAATGGAGGGCTTATCCAGAGATCGCCCCTGTAGTCCTTGACGTAGGCGACCGTATCGGGCGGCGGTATGACGTTCTCAACCGAGATGTAGGGCTCGTTCAGTTCGGAAAGCGAGACGATGTCATCCCAAGACCGGTACAAGAATCTGTATTTCCCTGAGACCTTGACCTCATAGACGTACTCCTCGACCAGCGTCCCGTTGGCGTATAGAGTTGCCCCGTACTGGTCGACCACGACTTCCCTTTCGTCAAGGAGCGACGGCAGGTAACCAACTACGGCTAGCCCGATGAGCCCCACGAGGGCCGTCACAGCGACAAGTGTGACGACCTGTCTGATCTCCGTCAAGAACCCTTACCCTAGAACTCTATCCTAGGAGGAGTGACGATGGCTTCCTCGAACTGGAGGTATTCTAGTCTGCCCAGACCAGTGAGTCCAGCCACAAACTTGGACGGAATCGTGTCCATCATGGTGTTGAAGGTCTGAGATATGTTGTTGAACGTGTACCTGTGACGAGCGACCTCATCCTCTATGCTCCTAACGGAGTCCATCAGCGGCGTCACGGTAGTCGACGTCTTCAGATCAGGGTAGTTCTCCGCTACGGCTACGATGTTTCCGAATATCCTCCTTGACTCCCTGTCAATTTCGGTGAGGCCCTGCGCCCCGGCCTGCGTGACCGCGGCCCTCAAACTGGTGACCTTCTCAAACACTTCCCTTTCGAACCTAGCATAACTCTTCACGGCGCCCAAGAGCTGCTCGATCATGTCGAGCCTCTTCTTCATGGCTACCCTGATTTGGCCCAAGGTGGCGTCAGAGGAGTTCTTGAGGCTGAAGAACGCATTGTATGTGGACAACACGTACAGCACGATGCCGATACCGATGACGACAATGATTCCAACTATGATTAGCGTTACTATATCCAATCTTTGTTCACACGCGAACACCTCAACCTCTCACTCTTAAGTATTGCTGGATGTTGTTCTGAAGTGAGGCAGTTCGGCAAACAGGAAGAGCGTCATCGGAATGCTTCCGGCAATGATGCGAGAACTATCTGTACTGTCCTGAGCCTCTTCTGAATACGCCGATGCGCCGTCGGCGCGGTCACCCCTTGTTTCTTATGGCGTGGGAATATGGCAACTCGTTCGCAGAGGAGATAAGAGGATCGGACTCACTCCTTTTTCATTTCCACGATAATTTCGGGTCTTGTTCTTGATTTGGGTTCGTACCTCAGGAGTCAAGCGATAGACCTAACTACCCCGCTACAAGAAGCAATAGCATGAGTCGAGTTAGAAAGTATCAGAGGAAGCGTAGAGCCGCAAGAGCTAGGATATATCTCCACGGCAAGTGGATTCCGCTGTCTGAGGCGGCAAAGAAGATAGAGGCTCCTCTCACGAGGACCTCTAGGGAACTCCTGTCCGCCCTAGTGGACGTTGGAGAACCTGTCTCGCCCAAGTACCTCGCATCCCAGGTGAAAAGGACTCAGACAACAGTATACCGTTCGCTCAAGAGCTTGGAGCAAAAGGGCTTGGCCGTCAAGATAAGGCGAGGGTTGGTCGCACTGACGGAGAAAGGTTACGGGACTGTCAAGAAGCTGGCTAAGAAACGGTAGGGACTGCCATCGATCCTGAGGGAAAAAGCGCACTCCGTCCTGCAACGGTCACATGAGTCTAGCGAACGCTGGGGGAAGTTCAGCTCGTACGCGTGATCATTGAGCGACACGACAGTCTGACCGCGTCGCGACTCCCGTGCCTCTGTGACCATCCCAAGGACTTCAGCTTATTGATGTCAAGCCTCATGAACTTCACGTCACCAACCCAACCTGTTCCTCCCTTGACCCCTTCGGCGAACCTGTAGGCCACTTCCCTCAATCCCATCTCTTCGGCTACGATGTCAGCGATTGATCTCACATCAATGTCGTCATCCGATCCGACGTTGTAGACCTCGAAGTTGGAGCGGGTTCGCGTCCAGCAGGTCATAGTAGCATCTATGGCGTCTTTCACGAAGAGGTAGGATTTCCTCTGGCTGCCGTCTCCAAGGATCTCCAATTCACGTGGATTCGCCCTGAGTTTCTCGATGAAGTCATGAATCACCCCGTGGCTAAGCCTTGGGCCGACGACGTTGGCGTACCTCAGGATTATCCCCTTGAGATCGTAGGACTCGCAGCGGGCTGAGATAAGCGCCTCGCTCGAGAGCTTAGCCGCGCCGTACACTGAGATTGGCCTCATCGGAGAGTAGGACTCTGGCGTCGGTATCAGAGCAGCGTCGCCGTAGACGGTGGATGATGACGCGAACACGATCTCTTTAGCACAACTGCTCCTCATCGCCTCAAGCACATTGAAGGTACCTCGCACGTTGGTTTCGAAGTGCACCGTCGGATCTCCGAGCCGAACTTCGGGGTTGGCAGCAAAGTGAAACACTGCATCGCAGTCTTGAATCGGTCCCTCCAGATCCATTAGGTGAGTAACATCTCCCTTCACGACTCGCGCCTTGCCTGCCGCCTCAAACCCCAAGATGTTCTCCCTAGATCCAGAGCTGAAGTTGTCCAATATCGTGACCCGGTGCCCTTCGCTCGCGAGCGTCTCCACTAGGTGAGACCCGATGAACCCGGCTCCTCCTGTCACCAGCACATTTCGAGACCGCATCGCCTGCACCATGAGGAGAGCTGCGGCTATAACGTTACTGGCCGGTTAGCCTATTTCGCATCGGTGAAGCGAACGAAGGACGCACGCATGATGATAGTCGCTAGACCCACTCGTTGCGATCGAGAAGCTTCGGTTCCTTGGTCTCTGCGCCGGCAAGCTCTCTAATGGCCTGCTTTTGGCGTTCGGTCAGGTTGGAGGGAGTCCGAACTACTATCTTCACCACGAGATTACCCCGCCCTCCTTTGTTCAGCCTCGGTATCCCCTTGCCCTTGAGCGTGAACGTTGCGCCCGTCTGTGTGCCGGGCTTGATTTTGACCGTCTCGACGCCATCCAAAGTTGGCACCTTGATCTCAGAGCCAAGGGCTGCCTGCGAGATGGAAACTGGCACCTGACACATCAGGTCGCCGTTCGTCCTGTGAAAGCTGGGGTGAGGAACCAGGCGCACTTGGACGTATGCATCGCCAGGCGGTCCACCTGAGAGCCCGATATCTCCTTGACCAGGAAGCCTGAGTCTCATTCCGTCGCCGATGCCAGGGGGCACGTTCACGGTGATCCTTCTGGCGTTGCGGATCGATCCTGATCCCCTGCACGTTCGGCATGGGTCAACGAGCTTGCCCGTTCCTCTGCAGTCGCCGCATGTCGCCACCTGGACGAAGTGTGCGAATCCCATTCTTCTTTCGTGCCTTATCTGTCCTGTCCCCTTGCACTTGGGACAGGTCTTCGGTTTCGTTCCTCGCCTCGCCCCGGACCCTTCGCATTCATGGCACGGCTCCAGTCTGTTTACCGAGATCTCTTGACGCGTTCCCGTCATCGCTTGCTCCAACGTCATGTCCAGGTTCACTACTCTGTCGCTCCCTCTGGATGGACCCACCACCGTCGGGCCCACCCTGAAGAACCTTTCGAAGAAATCTCTGAAGGGACTGAAGCCGAAGTCCCTGAATATGTCGTCAAAATCTACGCCTCGGAAGATGTCCTCAGGGGTGTACCTCTGACCGATGCCTGCCCTTCCAAAGGAGTCGTATTGGGCTCGCTTCTCGTCGTCGGAGAGGACAGCATATGCCTCGGATATCTCCTTGAACTTCTCCTCCGCGTCGGGGGACTTGTTGCGGTCGGGGTGATACTGAAAGGCCAGCTTTCGATAGGCGTTCCTCATTTCTTCCTTCGTGGCGTTCCTGCTGACACCCAGGATCTCGTAGTAGTCTCTCTCCGACATATCTCCACCCCTATGTGTGAATGCTACTTCTTCTCATCTTCCACCTTGTAGTCCGCGTCGACGACTCTGTCCTCATCGGACTTGGGGCCTGCTTCCTCCTGCTTGGGTTGGCCTGAAACCTGCTGGTACATGGCGGCGCCTATCTCCTGCAGCACCCTCGCTAGCTCCTCCATGTCCTTCTTGATTTTCTCTATGTCCTTGGCTCCGACCGACTGCCTCAGTTGGGTTTCGGCCTTGTCTATCCTGTCCTTCTGATCTGTGGTGAGCTTCTGCTCAAAGTCCTTCTTGGTCTTCTCCGCGGTATAGAGCATCGTGTCGGCGTTGTTGAGTAGCTCGGCCTCCTCCCTTCTCCTCCTGTCCTGCTCGGCGAACTGCTCCGCTTCGCGTATCATCCTCTCCTTCTCCTCCGTCGACAGTTTGGTGGATGCGGTTATGGTGATCTTGTTCTCCTTTCCCGTAGCCAAGTCCTTAGCAGAGACGTTCAGGATGCCATTCGCGTCGATGTCAAACGTGACCTCTATCTGCGGAACTCCTCTAGGAGCTGGCGGTATGCCGGTCAGGTTGAACGTGCCTAGTGAGATGTTGTCAGCTGCCATCGGACGTTCCCCCTGAATCACGCGAACGGTCACGGTGGTTTGGAAGTCGGCAGCTGTTGTAAAGACCTGGCTTCTCTTTGTCGGTATTGTGGTGTTCCTCTCGAGTATCCTCGTCGCGATGCCTCCTAGAGTCTCGACGCCGAGGGAAAGGGGCGTGACATCGAGAAGGACGATGTCCTTGACCTCGCCAGCCAACACTGCGCCTTGGATGGCAGCTCCCACCGCCACGCACTCCATGGGGTCAACTCCTCTCTCGGCAGGCTTGCCCATGAAATCCTCCACTACCTTCCTTACCAGAGGCATCCTCGTCTGACCCCCTATGAGGACGATCTTGTCTATGTCCTTCGGCTCAAGCTTCGCGTCGGAGATCACCTTCATCAAGGTGTCTTGGACTCTCTTCACAATGGGGAGGGCCACACTTTCTAGCTTAGCCCTCGTCAGCGTGTAGTGGAGGTGCTTTGGGCCACCCGCGTCCTGAGCGATGAACGGCAGGTCGATGTCGGTTGTCAGGAGGGTGGATAGTTCTATCTTCGCCTTCTCGCCAGCCTCCTTGAGCCTCAACATTGCCGCCCTGTCGTTGCGCAGGTCTATTCCGGTCTGGTTCTTGAACTCCTCCACCAAGACGTTCACTAGGGCGTTGTCGATGTCAGCGCCACCCGTTTGAGTATCCCCACTAGTGGCGAGCACTTGGAATACTCCCTGTCCGAAGTCCATGAGGGTCACGTCATGGGTGCCTCCTCCGAAGCTGAAAACGAGTATCTTCATCTCCTTCTCCATCTTGTCTATCCCGTAGGCCAAGCAGGCGGCGGTTGGTTCGTTGATTATCCTCTCAACTTGTAGCCCTGCAATCTCTCCAGCGTCCTTCGTGGCTTGCCTCTGGTTGTCGTTGAAGTGTGCCGGGGCAGTTATCACCACCCTTCTCAAGGGCCTGCCTAGGAAGGCCTCGGTGTCCCTCTTTATTTTCTGGAGTATGAAGGCCGATATCTGTTGGGGGGTGTATTCCTTGCCTCCAACCCTGACCTTGTAGTCCGTGCCCATCTTCCTCTTTATCTCGAAGATCGTGCCGTCCGGATTTGTGGTGGCCTGTCTCTTCGCGGGCTCGCCGACGAGCATCTCGCCTTCCTTAGTGAACGCTACGACCGAGGGAAACATCTTCCCCGCGACCGTCGGTCCCTCCGCGCTAGGGACAACTATGGGCCTTCCAGCCTCCATCACTGCTGCTGCGGAATTCGTAGTTCCGAGGTCAATTCCAACTATCTTGTCGGCCGTTGCCGACTGACTTCCGCTCATTTCTTCACCTCAACACCTCCTTCTTCGTTGTTTGGCGCAGGCGCGCAGGATACCTTCACCGCACTGGGCCTTATCACTTTATCGCCCAGCAGGAATCCGGCCCTTATCTCCTCGACAACCCTCCCCTCCGGAACCTTTGTGGTTGGCACCCTTTCCACCGCTTCGTGTAGCCTAGGATCGAAAGGACGCCCGACCGCCGATATCCTGACTATACCGTGTTGCTCAAGGGCCTTGTAGAGCTTCTTCAGGGCCATCTCGATGCCCTTCGTCAGCTGTTCAGCCCCTTTGACACCCTGGCCAGCCTTAACTGCAAGCTCCAGTTCATCTATCACGCCCAACAGCTCAGACGTGAGCGCTGTGAGGCTAGACTTAGACATTTCTTCAATCTCTGTATCTATTCGCTTCATGTAGTTCTCGAGGTCAGCTCGCAGGTATAGCATGCTTTTCTGCAGGGCCTCCGATCTTTCGCGCTCTTTCTCCAGTTGATCTCTGAGTTCACGTACCTGGGCTTCCCATGCCACCTCGGCAGCTTCTGTTGGCCCCTCGTATCCCTCAGTCTCTTTTTCCTCAGGTACCTCACCCTTCTTGTGTTCTTGGCCGGATTCATTGTCAGTTGCGTCGTGCAACGCAGTCACCCGAAGGAGTCGTTTGAGAACGTGATAATCTCTTATAATCGTTTCTTCAGAAGCACCCGTCCTTTCTCCCCCCGAGAGGGGACAAACGTTTTGTACCTCTAGGGATGACCTCTGGCCATGGCGAGGAAAAGGCTGCTTATGATCACCCATTCCGCGGGGTTCAAACATGACTACTTGCCAGCGGCTTCGGAAACCGTGAAGAATCTGGGCGAAGAAACGGGACAGTTCGAAGCTCTCGTCACTGACGATTGCTCCGTCCTGAGCAGGGAAAGGCTGAGAGACTTCTCAGCCTTGCTGTTCGCAACAACTGGAGAGTTACCCATGTCGGACGAACAGAAGGGAGACCTCATAGAGTTCGTTCGCGGAGGGAGCGGGTTCATAGGTGTCCATAACGCAGCTGACACCTTTTACAAGTTCCCAGAGTACGGACGCATGGTCGGAGGATACTTCAATGGCCACCCGTGGACACAAGAGGTGACGGTCATAGTTGAGGACCACGGTCATCGATCTACGAAACATCTGCCCAGGAAGTTCGTGGTGAAGGAGGAGGTGTATACCTTCAAGGAATGGGACAGGAGCAAGACAAACGTACTGATCAGTCTGGACAATAGCTCCGTCAACCTAGGAAGGGGAACGAGGGAGGACCACGACTACGCGTTGTGCTGGCATCATGAGTTTGGGAAGGGTAAGGTCTTCTATACCGCGTTCGGCCACTTCAAGGAGCTATGGAAGGAAGCGTGGTTCAGGGTTCACCTTGCTCGTGGGATAGAATGGGCCATGGGCATGTAGCTCGTACTTCGCGAGAGGGCCTCAGCTTCGGCAGTCACCGTCGCGAACTATCCGCAGATGCCTTTGCAGATTGGACAAGCCCATCCGAATCCAGAGACGGAGGCAACAACCCTTATGAGACAACGCATGAGCATACGAACGGACCATGGCGACCCAAGATAGAGAAACGCTCACGTGCGACGAATCATGGAGGAAGTTCGGCATAACGAAGCACCTGGGTGGAGTCTACGCGACGCAGCGGCTGATCAAGATGTGCAACATCGCCTCCGGCCAATTCGTGCTGGACATCGGTTGCGGGACAGGCTACACCGCCTACCTCTTGGCCAAGGAGTATCAGGCGAGGGTCGTCGCTGCCGACATCAACTTGGACCTTCTGGAGGAGGCTAAGAAAAGGGTCGAAAGGGAGAAGATTGGAAATACGGTCGTGGTGAAGGAAGCAGACATTCACGACCTCCCGTTCTCGGACAACACCTTTGACGTTGTTCTTGCTGAGTCCGTGCTCGTCTTCTGTGACAAGGTGAAGGCGGCCTCCGAAGTCCTTCGGGTTCTGAAGCCACATGGGGTCTTTGGGGATACCGAAGCCACGTATACCAAGCCACCTCCTGCGGAGTTCGCTAAGGTGATGGCGGATGCCTCAGGCACTGCTGCCGGAATAATGTTGGAGGACGAGTGGAGGGCTGTGTACAGGCAGGCCCGTTTTGAGGAGACGACATCCAAGGTCTATCCGCTCAACTCGTGGGAGGAGTTCACAAGCGCCATCAAAGTAAACGGCGTGCGGAGATTCCTGTCTGCCCTTGTCAAGGGACTTCTGGACCCGACGGTGAGAGGGGCGCTCTTCAACTGGACCTCGATCAGGGCAGTGCAGCAAGGCTATTCCTACCTCGGTTATGGGCTGTACGTAAGCAGGAGGCCCCCGTGATGAAGCTTCCCCCTCTGAACTCACAGTAGCAGTAGGTTTGTCACCACGGCCAGTAAGATCACGAAGACCACGCTGAATAGAAGGGACTGACCTGCAGCTTTGCCGTTGACGGGGATGGACGTTCGACTGGCACCTAGAGCAGTCGAGGATGAGTTGAGCTTGCTGTAGATCCAAGCGACGGCCAAAGCGGGGGAGAGAGCCACCAGTGAGAATACGAGCGTGCCGACAACTGACAGCAGGTGGTAATGAGGGAGAATCAACCAGAACTCTATGACGCTTGCCCCCGCGAAAAGCAGCAAGGGTATCGTGATGGCAGTGACCGAGAGGACCCTCCAATCGGACGTTTCGTGCCGCTCCTTGCCCAGAACCCTTGAGGTCGCCCAATAGTAACCCAAGATGGTCAGTGAATTCGAGAGGCCGAGGACCGACCACTTAGCCACATCGCGCTTGTTCCTCCCTCCAAGTAGGACGGACGTTATGCCAGACGCTGCAACGGAGCAAGCTAGGAACATCAGGATGCCGAGAACCCAAGAGAAGTTCACCCCGAGCTGCATCAAGGACGCAGGGCGGAAGGTCAGGTCAGTGGTCAGGTACTTTGAAGGTGGGTCCATGACAACCAGTGTGTACTCGGACAGCTCAGCTCCAGAGAGCGGTCTGACCTCAGGCGAAGTGTAGATCGAGATGTGGCTGTACACGAAGTGCTCGACCTTCGTGAAAGTGAAGAGTGGCTGACCTAGGTTCGGTATGTCCCAGAGACCGTTGAGGTATAGCCTGACCGGCACAACCTTGCTGCCGTAGACGCTCGTGGGGACAAGCGGGTAGAACGGGGCGTCTGATGGAAAAGTGATCACTATGCCGAGTCCTTGGGGTCTGACGATAGGCATTCGACTCAAGTCTTCCCTTTCCGGAATGCTAAGGTTCGCGGGGCGTTCGGCCTCCCTGATTGTCCACTGCTGGACCTTCGACACAACGAAGCTGAACCTGCTGCCTATGTAGTTCGCAAGGACTACCTTGACCTCCTCGGGAACCTTCAATCCGATGTCGTACATGAACCCGTAGAGCGCTTCCGCGTCGTCCGCAGTGACAACGTAGGATGTCAAGCCGAACGACTCGACGACCTCGTGCACGGTGACAGTTCCCTCCTCCCTGGTTAGCCACTCCGCGTTTTCGAGCAAGGGCACGTAGATGGGAGGCCTCCTGATCCCGAGCCTGTAGAGCAGAAGCCAGCTGAAGGGCGAGACGACCGGGTAGAACTGGGAGGACAACGCTCCGCCCACGAACCAGAAGGAGGCCCAGCTCTTCGCAGCCCTCCAAGCCTCGACACCCCTGTCGTAGCCACTGAACGTGAGGGAGCTGACATGGGAAACTGCGACCGTCTCGGGTTCGTTCGGTATGGGGATGAGCCAGAAGCTGCCCTCCGGCGAGGTCGAGGACACATGCAGTGCGAGGGTCTCAAGGCCGTCCTTCCACAAAACGACTGCTGTCTGCGCGCCCTCCTCAAATGGCATGCCCCATGGGTCTATGATGACCCCGTCGCCAGCGACTGACGTAAACAAGAATGGGAGAACGACAAGGAGAGCCAGTGAAACCCCGGTCCAATTCGCTCCTCTTCTGTGCATCAAAGCCGTGCATGCGATGAGGTTGAGTAGGGAGAAAAACCTATTGACTGGAACCTCACGTCTCAGTGGCTGGTACAGTCCCTGAAAGTTCACCAACGGGCAGTCTCAGCTCCATGGCAGGTACTGCTCTCGTTCAAGTTTGTCAGTCTCTGTCAGAGGCCGAATCTCTGTAAGGACAATGCTGTGATGTGGTCGCGGGCATCAACTATGTCTGAGAACTAAATCTACTACAGGGGTGTTCGGCCTCCCCCTCGAAGTATGCGTATAGGTAGTCGTCAGGCCCCAACCCGCCCGAGGTGGCATACGCGCGACACCGCTGCGGCTTAGCGACATAGTGGCGGCAGTGAGGGCACTGCTTCGGTCGAAATTGCACGCTCCGAGCTTGGACAAACATGAGAGCCCGTGGCCTCGTGGTTAGGTCAGAATATAAGATTGTGCAGTCTGCCAAGACTGTTGGCTGAGAGCCTTACAGTTGTGTGCGTTCCGAAAAGGAATCCTGGCTGTTGTTCTGCGGGGCAATGGGTACTGTCTGGGATGGCACCCCCAGCAACTAGTTCGCGATGGTGACCCAAGAACGCCGAAGTGAAGTGTTATCTTCTTACTCAATCCTGACGATCTGATGGCATGAAAAATGAGTGAGAAGAAAGTCGTCGATAGAGGAATCGCCATTGCACTTGGGGTAGCGTGCACCCTTCTTCTGATCGGCTTAGCCGGAGCGCTTGTGTACTTTCCAATGGAGATAGGCAACAAAGACAGCATTATTCAGGCACTCACAGTCCAGAAGAATCAACTTGGAGAATGGCTAGATGGGAACATGACCTCGCTTCAGATAACAATGACAGAACTTCAGGAAGCAACCGCGGAAAGAGGGAGTATCGAGGCCAAGCTTGACAATCCTAGGTTCGGCCTGCCTGGAATTCAGAGTAACTTCACCTCTGTTTTGGCCGCATTGAACGCCAGTCAGGTTAGACCTGCATTGAGTGTAGAAACCATAGCTGAGGACGACCCGGTTAGGGACACAGGCATGATGGTTCTTGGGATACTCCCGCCAGGTGTGACGCCGGGAAGCGCTGGTTTCCAGCAGGGAAGAGATCTCATTGCCCACTACAAGATCACCATAACCTACAACGGAATACCGATAGCGCCCGCCGGAATCTTCATGCAGGTTGTCGAGGTGATCTATGCGAATCCACCCGACGACCCAACCGCTAGGCAGTTCCCTGAGGAGAGCCTGATCAGCAAGCTGACAGACGTGTCCGAAGAATTCGTGTGCAAGTACAGAACTGTGGCGCCGGGAGTTGGCGTCTTGGACGTGTACTACGTGGGACCCCTAGCCAAAGAGTACGTAGCCAACTATGTGGTCGTGATCGGCGCTTTCGTGAGAGTAGGACGCAGTGTTGTCTATGGAATCGACCTCCAATCCCTTTGTATCCTAGGCTGGTCAATGGACAGCACCACCGGAGTTACAACGCTTCCTGATGGAACCAAGTATTACGGATGGTACAACCCGTTAGGGGCATTCACGAGTTGCGAAGAAGCAGTGTTCTGGCAGAGAATCTGGCTAGGTCTATCGGTTCCCCGAGATTAACCGTGGACAGGACCTTACTCACCATAAATACTGAGTAGAACGTGCGCGTAGAGTTCGGGCCAACTGAGCCCAGTCTTCTACTGGAGACTATGCCACGTTCTGCGTGTGGTGAAGCGGCGCTCGCGTCCTGTTGCAAATATCCCTTGGCAAAGCCAAAACTCGAACCGTCACCATCTTCTCAGGCGCTCAGTTGATAGGCTTGTGGGCGGAGATCTCAGCGCTTGAGCCAGGACCGAAAGAAGATCTTCTGGTGATCTCCACTCTCTTGAACCCTGCATTGCGCATCTGCTGCAAGTACTCGTCTTCCGGAATCGCTCCGCTGAGGCAACTGTTGTAGGCCGCAACGTCATCACGGACTGCTTGGGGCAAAGGACCATTGAGGACAACATCCGAGATGATAATCCTGCCGCCGGGGCGAAGCACCCTGAATGCCTCGCGAAACACCTTCGACTTATCGGGAGTCAAGTTGACGACACAATTGCTGATCACCACGTCGATCGAATTGTCTTCGGCGGGAAGGCCCTCTATGTCACCCAATCGGAATTCCGCGTTCTTCAGGCGAAGCTTTGCAGCGTTTTCCTTTGCCTTCTGCACCATCTCCGGAGTCATGTCGACGCCGATGACGCGGCCTCCATCGCCGACCTTTTGAGCGGCCACAAACACGTCCAATCCTGCACCGCTACCTAGGTCTAGGACGACCTCACCCTCAAGGAGGCTCGCAAGGGCAACAGGGTTCCCACAGCCCGCGAACGACTCAGCCACCTCAGCAAGAGCACCATTGAGGGAGTACCCTAGTTCCCTCTCCAGAACGTCCGCACGGCTCGATCCACAGCAAACACAGGAACAGGCAGTTGTTTGAGCCACCTCCGCGTAGGCTCTCTTGACCTCATCCTTGATCTCTTCCGGTGTCATCTCACCAATCTTCTTGCTTCCGTCCATTTAGGTCCACCACGTATTGGAACTAGCTGCGCCTCTAGCGCGCGAATCAGTTATAAATCCGTTACTTTGCCAGGGCCTATAGGGGGATGCGGAATTGAAAGTAATCGGTATTCAGTCAAGTTCGAACCTAGACGGATTGACTTGTCAACTAACTCAGGCAGTTTTAGAAGGAGCCGAGAGCGAAGGGGCAGAAACAGAATTGATTCACCTGAACAGACTAGACATTGAATCATGCAGAGCTCACGATCGAGGCTGGGGAACATGCCGAAGCGAAGGAAAATGCATGATAGAAGATGACTTTCAGAACCTGCGAGAAAAGATCAACCGAGCAGATGCTCTAGTATTCAGCACTCCCGTCTACTATGGGGACCTGAGCGAATCGGCCAAACGGTTTTTCGACAGATGGCGTAGATGTGAAACCTTTAACCGTGAAACATCGCCACTGAAAGGAAAACGTGTCATCGGAGTTGCTGCTGCAGGAGGTTCTGGCGGAGGAGCCGTCAGCGCCTTACACAATCTAGAAGCCTATCTGCGTCGGCTTCAATTCACTATATTCGACCTGGTTCCTGTAACTCAAACATCAAAGAAACATAAGATAGACATGCTCAGGGTCGCCGGAAAACTGTTAGTATCAGAGCTCTGACCGCTTTCTTCGCTGGTTCTTGTTCGCAGCTATCTCTCTGGACTCTATATCCTGAGATGCTACCGCCCTAGAACCACGGTCAAGACCTACTCGACATGCTCCGCTGCGCGCAGAAAAGGCATATAATACCGCAGCCTATCCTAACCTGTCGTACACGATGGCGAAGCCCAAGTGCCACTATTGTGGGAAGGGCTTTCCTATGTTTGGTGCGAAGCGGCTGCCAGCCCATCCAAAAGACGTTGGATTTGATGAAAACGCCCTTTCATGCGAGGAGTGTTGGCGAGCGAGGGTCGCAGGCGTCGGTCTTACTCAGGCCACAGGAGACAGCAGGGCTGATGGCGCGAGAATAAAGGAGTACAAGCAGAATGCGGAGAAGCTAAAGGAGAGTGGTGATGCCCTCGGTGCCTTGGACAATTACGAGAAGTTTGTGGAGCTTTCTTTGAAGTGCTTGGGGTATAAGCGGGGCGCTGAGTCCCCGCAGGTGAGCGGTGGGGATCTGCACTCGATGGGTGACCTATATTTTACTGCTGGCAACATAGAGAAATCACGTGAGTCATATCAGCTGGCCATACAGCTTCTTGAGGATGCGGCTACCGAATGTCCGTTGAGTCCTCTGGCGGCAATGGCGTGGGGCGTCACAGAAGGCATAAGGAAAGCCACAGTAGAGGCCATAAAGGGGAAGCTCTCGAGCCTGCCCCCACCTCCGCCGCCTCCCTGACCAGCGCGATCTGGTATGAGACATGGCTGGATTGAAGTCTATATGGATGAGGCGCGAGACAGGATTCGCGCACACTCAGAGCCCAGAGGAGTCAGGAAGTATAGAGGTTGAAGATCATGGATGGCAAATATGTGACACTCGTGCACCAAGAAGGCAACGCAAGTGGCCGTATGCACAGAATCCAATCGGCGCGGACTTCGCCATCAGGCGCATGAATCGACCTACCGCTATGAACTGACCCGGCTTACCTCTTCTCTCGCAATTTGGGTCCAGCGATCGAAGCGCTCTGGATGGTGTTCGCAAGTGTGGGTATCCTTGAGGATTATCTCAAGTACGCAGCCGTGCTTCTGTGCCGCCTCGATTGTGTGCCTGATGTAGCTTCGGATCGCTCCTACATCGAATTGGCCCACGAGGTGCGCTGGTTGCGGCTTCCACGAGAAAATGTAATCTCCCTGAAGCCTTTCTGCGCACTTGTCGACGTCCGCGAAGGGCGAGATGGAGATGCGGCGGATATTGGGTATGGTGAACACGTCATCGAGCTTGCGGGTGAGGTCTTCGCAGCAACCGTAACCGCTTAGTCCAAAGGGCTCCAACAGCCGCTTCTCGTACTGTAGCGCGAACTCTGCGTGCTGCCGGGGGCCGACCTGTGCCATCTCTTGTGATTCGGCGCTGGCCCACATATCGCACGGACGCACGTGATCTGGATCAAAGCCGGGCTTCGGCAACTCACTCGTGTATCCGTTGCCGCCCGAACTCTGATAGGTACCATCGTTGTTCAGCGACAGCAGGTTCTGGTCTACATACTGCTGCAAAATGCGGCGATGGCCTTCCTCCAAGAACGCCATAGCTTCGTGGACCATCTGGGGCTGGAGGTGCATGTCTGTCATCATCGGCTTCAATCCACGCCAGCCAGTGTACAGGCTCATCAGGTGGTAGGAGATGTGCGTCACCCCCTTCAGCTTGACATCAAGGATGTCGCCGAACAGCTCCTGCGCTTCTGCCAACTTCTGCTCGGTCGCCCCTTTGTCATAGACGATCTCGGGGAAGTGTAGTCTTTTCAGGTCGGATGGACCTTGGATCACAGGATCAAACGCCCAAACGCCGCGTGCCGTTGGACTGGGAACGCGTCGAGCCTCCAGTCCCCACCCAGAGTCATGGATCACCTTCTGGACGATCCACTCCCGTTCGATCACCATATCGTCCTGAAAATGCTCGTGGCAGTAGATGCGGGTGCGCAGTGCCCACTCGATGCGGCGGGCCTCCTCCCCCTTGCACCGAAGATCCTTCTCAGTTAGCAACTCCTCCCAGCCCCCCTCTGGAAAGATGAGCATCATTGGCCGGACTGGTTGCAGGTCGTTGTGCATTCTCCAGAGTTCACGACGCTCTGCCTGAATGGGAAGCGACGCAATCTCGGCCACACGTCCGGCAAGGTCCCGTAGGACAACACGATCTGAATCTGAGATCATCCCTCCCGCCTCGAAAGCCGTTCAGGAAACTCGTCCGTCATGACCCATAAGGCTTCGGAGCTATTCCTTGAGTCCAGCCAACCCTTCGTGCTCGCCAATTGCGCGCGCCGCATGAGAAACAGCCATTCTGAGAAAAGCGATTTAAGTTGTGCCTCAACAGCACGGGACCATGAAGAAGCTCAGGGTCGGCATAGTCGGAACTGGAGGCATCGCGAAAGTGGCACACCTGCCCAACTACAAGAAGATCGAGGATGTAGAGCTTGCTGCCTGCGCTGATATCGACCTCACAGCCGCCAAAAGGGTTTCCAAGGAGTTCAAGATCCCGCGCTTCTACAAGGACTACAACGAAATGCTTGAGAAAGAGAATCTGGACTTAGTCAGCGTCTGTACACCGAACATCGTTCACAAGGATCCGACCATAGCAGCGTTGAAGGCCGGGACCCACGTCCTGACTGAAAAACCAATGGCAGGAAGCCTATCGGGCGCAGTGCAGATGTATGAAGCGTCAAAGAAGTACAAGAGGATACTCATAGTTGGATTCCAGACGAGGTTCAGGATCGACCTGAACACGCTCAAGGAACTCGTCCAGGCAGGAGAATTGGGAGAGGTATACTATACGCGCGCTCTTGCCTTGCGGAGATGGGGTGTGCCTGTCAGGCCAACGTTCATTGACAGGAAGCTATCCGGAGGCGGTCCTCTCTTAGACATAGGGTGCTACGCCGTTGACATGATCATGTACGTTCTGGGTTTCCCCGCCCCCAAGACAGCATACGCAGTGACCTACGATAAGATCTGCAAGGATCCAGTGATGGCCAAGAAGGAAGGATGGGGCGGGCATTGGAAGGTCAAAGACTTCACGGTCGAAGACAACGCATTCGGGTTCGTCAAGTTCAGGAATGGGATGACCATGCTCCTTGAGACCAACTGGGCATCTTTTTCCCCTTCAGATGTTTTCAACATAGTCCTGCTCGGAACAAGAGGTGGGGCACAACTCACACCCCTTGAGCTTTACAAAGATGTCCTGCAGAAGAGAGTCGTCATAAAGACTCACGACGAGATCAAACAGCCCGACATATACGAGCAGAGGATCTTCAAGTTCGTTGAGTCCGTGAGGAAGGGCAAGCCGCTGTTTTGTCCAGCAATCGAAGGCGTCAAGGTTCAGGCGATTCTAGACGCAGTAAGTCGGTCGGCCGCGCTCAAGAAAGAAGTGGAAGTTGAGTGGGATTTCTGAGGACCACCCGCTCACTCGCGCGGAAGAAAACGGTCGCTACGCGCACAAATGCCCGCTGTTCATATTAGAGTTCCTGTCAGGAACGTGTGCTGAACTGGGGGCTGAAACCTGCGTGAATGATGGGCAGTTGCCTCAAGTGACAGGGAGGTCAGTTCTATGCTCCTCTAAGTTCATTCAGTTCTCTCAAACCTCCCTCCGTCAGAGAATAGTATCCGCCTTCATATACGACCAGGTATCCTTGACCTACCAGAGCACTCAACTCCCTCGCAAGTTCGTCAGAATGGAGACTGAGATCTTTCGCTATCTGGAAAAAGTGGGGCGTTTCACCACTTTCTATATACTCCAATATCCTCAATCTTAGTTCCTTCACTCATCTTCGTTGCCACTCTGGGGATTTAAGCGATGTGGAGGGATTTCTCGGGGGTGACCGCTTCACTTGAGCTTCTTCAGCAGTCCGCCAATCACAGCCTTGATTCCTCCTTCCTCTAGTCGCCTTGAAGTGGACGCCTGGCCCCTGCAGTGTTACTCTTCATCGTTCTTTGTTCAGCGGAACCGTGGTCACCGTTCCGCTTTGGGACGAGATCAAGCCGGCCTCAAGGATTTCCTGAGCATCCCTAGATAGCCTTGGATCACACATCCCATCTATGGGTTTGTTCTCCTTGATTCTAGTCAGGAAGTATTCCACAGCGTTTCTTTCACCCTGTGGCAAGGGATCCACCCTTATGGCCTCCCCTTCTTCCTTATCCTTGGAGAAGACCATCGTTTCATGCGGCCCAAGAGAGATTGTTCCCTTTGTGCCATAGATCACAGGATCTACAGGAAGTTGACCTATCTGACTCCAGGTCCCCTCTACGGTCGCCGTGCCCTTATCGTACATCATCACTAGTATCCCATTGTCATAACTTGGAATGAAATCCTTGACAAAGTTACCGGCGGTTCCGAATACGCGTTTTGGCATTCCCATCAACCACACTGCCAAAGCAACACCGTAGCAACAGAAGTCCAGATAAGCTCCCGCAGCTTCCTTCTGCCCCATCCACTGAAAGCAGGAACCTACAAAGTTCTCCCTCTCGCATGAGTTGTGGCCCACTCTGGTTCTTACGTGGAAGATTCGGCCAACAGTTCCATTTTCAACCAATTCATGGACCTTCCGATAGATAGCGGACCACATGGTGGGCCAGTTTATCATGAGCTTGACGTTGTTTCTACTGGCGGCTTCAAGCATTCTCTCCGCATGTCTTAGGCTATAGGCCATCGGCTTCTCGACCATGATATGCAGACCTTTCGATGCGGCCAACTCAGTTACAGGAGCTCGGAGGACGTGATCGGTGTAATTGAAGACAACGTCAATATCCTCCTTGTCTAACATTTCGTGGTAATCGCCGTATATCTTAGTAAGGCCATACTCTCTCTGCAACCTTTCTCTATCCGATTCCGATGCGGGTTTGTCTAGCGATGCAGCAGAAAGCGTTCCAAGGTCACTCTCTCGAAGCGATGTCAGAATCCCCCAGACATGTGGGTGCGCAACTCCAACCAATCCGATTTTGTATTTCCCTTCCAATCCGATCTCCGTCCATCGCATTGCAATCGGGCTGAGATATATGCCTAAGGGAGAATCGCAGCATCGCGTGCGTGATGTTGATCGTGCGCACAGAACAGCATGACTTAGGAAAGGGCATCATCCGCAGACAGCTTTCTGAGCCCGCTGTCGACGCTCAACCTAGGCACCGATGGATCTCTTTACTGCAGCATATCGCTCGGAAGCAGCAGTCTTCCACTTCAGTCTCATGCTCAAAGAGAACGATGTGTCCGTCATCATTCTTGAGTTTATCGATATCGCGTACTCTCTTGTGAAGGTCAGAGTTGTGCCGTTCTGCTCGGTCCAAGACAAAGGTCGCGAGAGCTGGGCCAGCAGATCGTTGAATCTCTGCTGAGATATCTTACCGGTCCTCAGCTTGTCAACCATCGAGGACCACAGGCTCACCAGATCATCGTGTATATCAACCAGGGTACTTTCAAAGAAGTCTCTCATGCTCTGCTCGAGCAGGCCAGATTCGGTCTCATTGAAATCGAACCCGATACCTGCAACCGTCAGGTTGAAGCATCTGTAGAGGTCTTGCCTAGCTCGTCCGGCTGGTGTGGTCTTGAAAATGTCCGGTCTCACCGGCATCCTGTTCAACGTCGGATCGAGCCAGAGCGCCTGGCCCTCGCTTGACAGGACGAAGGCAACGAACGTCTCCGCTGCATCTTTGTTCTGAGTCCCATTTGCTACGGCTATCGGATCTCCGTTGATGATCGATTCGCCATCGGGTAGGACATACTCTAGGTCCGGGTTCCTCAGTTGACTATTGTAGCCGTAGAAGTCAATCGATATGGAGACTCCAACTTCTCCGGTCTCAACTGCAGTCTGAGCCTCCAACGAACCGTCATATAGTCTGCCGTTCGCTGCGATTCTCCTCAACATGCTCCATCCGGCATCCCAACCGAAGGCTTGGAGTATTATGGTGTAGATCCTGGTGTGCGAGCCGGAGAGGCTTGGCTTGGCCAAGGCTATTGTGGGAAAGGCCCTGTTAAGGTTCGGAGATGCGAGGTCCGCCCAGTGAAGGGGCTTCGACAAGTTGTACCTGCGAAGGAACTCATTGTTGGTGGTGAAACCAAAGGAAGAAATCGCAGATGCTATCCAGAGTGGTCTCCCCTGACTGTCGTTCACTCTCATGACTGCCGTGCCTATTGCCTTGGGCAACGTGTCTATCACGCTCAAGGTTTCCGTGCCCGTCACGGGTTGCAGTAACCCCATCTGAATGAGCTGATTGTACAGAGTGCAACCTCCGCCCCATGCTACATCTATCCCTCCGCGTTCCATGGTTGCCTTCCAGTAGTCCACGGGCGTGTTGATGTATCTGACCGATGTTATTCCATACTTCTTGGAATAGTTCGAGGCGAGGTAAGCGGTATTGAATATCTTCTGTATGGCTGAGTCGTGGCGAGTTATCACTACGAGCTCTTTCTGCTGTGAAGGAGGTTGCTCCTCCCAGCGCCGTAGAAGTAACACCTCCCCGACACTCGCCACCAATAGGATGACGGCAGCGAGGATGAGAACTCTTCGATCCAATTCCAAATCAGGGGAGTCACCGGGCAGCGTTGGGTGAACGCCACTTAAGGTTTTCGATTCAAATCGTGCGCGTGAAGCCCTCGACAAGCCGAAGCACGTTGCCCTCAGGAAACCAAAGATCAAGTTCAACAGTGTGAAAGCTCTCGACAAGACGAGGAAGAAGTTCGAAGTGAGCACCATCTCGGACACCCTCGTCAAAGCACCTAAGCTTCAGGTCAGAGGCGCTGAAGCATCCTTTGCGCGCGAACAGGAAGGTCGATACATCGCTCGGATTGAGCAAAAATAGAGTTGCGCGCGAACGATTATAAGGGGCTGCAACCTTGCACCATCAACTATGAGTTTCGGTAGGAGAGGGAGATCCAATAGGAGAAGCTACGGTAGAAGAAGAAGCTTCGAAAGGGAGATGCATAAGGCTACCTGCGCCGACTGCGGCAAGGAGACCGAGGTTCCCTTCAAGCCAGACGGTTCAAAGCCTGTTTATTGCAGCGAATGCTATGCGAAGAGGAGGGGGACTTTCGGTGGGAGAGAGAGGCGTGCCCGCCCTGAGAGGGCAAATTCCAGGGTCATAGATTTGATTGAAGAGATACGAGCCGACGTAAAAGCCATCAAAGCAAAGATAGGAGCCTGACGTGTACATCGCATGGAGCTGGGAACCCACGGCACAGTCCTGGGAGAGGTGGGGGACGGTTACGCTGATGGTGTGCACAGTCGACTGCTCAACATCCTCGAGACAGTTCTCTCAATGGTACCCGGCGTTCCTCACGAACATCTCCCTGTGACTATTGCCCTTTGCGGCCTTGAGACCTCGTCAACAATATGTCCCCGTCCACCATGAACCCCTTCGCTATGGGTATCACATGCGGGTATCTTCAAGCGGAGGGGGGAGGAGGGGGAGGTCTGGACCTGCGTGCCAAGACGAGCGCGAGCACGGCCGCCAATAGTACTCCTGCCCCAGCCCCTCCCACCGTCCACAGGTTCAGCTCGGTCTTCCAGCTCGCGGTGAGGTTCGCTGGCCGGGTCACCGTCAACGAATACGTTGCCAAGGTCGAGACCACAGCCGCGTCAGTCCTCCAGCCTTCGAAGACGTAGTTGTTGAAGAGGTCCTTCTCGATGGTCGTGGGCGACACAGAAACTGTGGCGGTAGAGCCAAGGAGGTACCATCCCCCTCCTAATGCTGTCCCCCTATCGGTAAAGACTTGCACCTGGTACTCGGTGCTCCAGCAGGCGACCAACACCATGGGTGTTGTAACCTCGATGGTTGTGTTCGACATCTGGCTGAATGGGGTTCCGTCCCTGAGCCAGCCTGAGAAGACGCGCCTGGTTCCATTTCCTTGGTCCACAATGGTTTGCTCCATCCCGACCGTGACCATTGTCCCAACTGGCACCCAGCCTGACCCTGTCGCGGAAGAGTAGTCGGTCAAGACCTCTAAGAAGACGTCCATGACCTCGTAGATCGCGGTGATCTCAGTATCTCTCGTCAGCCTTATGGTGCGTGGGTTCTCGGTGGATCCGTCACTCCAATGGCTGAAAATGAACTTGGTGCGGCCTTCCACGACTTGGGGAGCAACTTCGAGGATGTGCTCCGCGCTAGTCACCTCAAATCTGGAGGAGGCGCCGGTCTTCCTGATTCCGTCAACGCTCGCCCAATAATCACCTCCAGGCGTGTTCACTGTTAAGTTGTAGGTCGTCATGAAACCTGTCAAGACGCCCACAACGCGATCAGGTCCGGTGCGTGCGTAACCTATGAGGTACGTCAGATCGTCCGATGAGCTGACAGCCGTCCAACGGTCTACTTCGTCCCCCCAAGCTCCGATTAAGTTTCCATCGGTCTTGTATTGGAGGTAGACTGGGGATTGGTTTTGCTCTGCACAGACATGCACCCTGTCCCCATCCAAGTCCAGTGCTGATGCCTCGTCGTGACCCGACCCTCCATAAGTCTTGTACCAGATCAAGTTCCCTGAAAGGTCCATCTTCAGCACAACGACATCGTGAAGACCCGCCCCATACGTACTGGTGATTCCCGCTATGTAAAGGTCTGTTCCGACATCAACATCCACGAACGCTTCGTACCCTGGACCGCCCCATATGTAGTGGGCGAGCTCATTTCCATCCTCACTCCACACTAGAACTAGGCCGTCGAAGTTGCCTGGGTACACAGGACCCGTCGTCCATCCGACGATGTACAACCTGTCTTGATAGGCGACTATCGAGATGCCGCCGTCATCGCCCCCTCCGCCCCAACTCCTCTCCCAAATCAAGTTGCCTGACTTGCTGTACTTTAGGACCACGACATCACCACCACCCCGTTCCCATTCCGGATATATTGCGGACCCGACCACGTAGATGTAGTCACCAGATACGCAGACGCCTCCACCCATGCTGAGCGTCGGTGCGACGCGCGGGCGCCATTCCCTGCTCCAACGCACGTTCCCCCGAAGATCGAAGGCGACAAGGAAGAGCGTCCCAAGAGGCCAACCCAGAAAGCCGGTCGCATAGACGCTCGACCCGTCTGTCGTAATCCCCCAGAGTTCACCATCTTGGTCGCCGATTCTTTGAGCCAACAGGTTGCCGTTGAGGTCGAGCTTCCATAGCCCCCAGTGGGGAGGTTCTTCTGGGTCCGTGCCACCAAGTCCCGCCACATATATGGCATCAGAAGTCCTCGCCATCGCCCTTGGAGCGACGAGATTCCCGGGACCGCCGAATTCTTTCCTCAGCACCTTGGTTGCGCTCTCAGGGATAGCAGAATGCAGGGAGCAACTAAGCGATACGAGCAGAACAAGGAGCGCGGGAGCTCTTTGATTCTGTCTCATTCAGGAAAAGGATATGGTTCTCGCTAATAACACTTCCCCCGGTTCGCGAAGATATGGTAGAGCCATCGGGCTACCATGTCAGTAGAAGATGAATGACGGCATTAGGAGTCCTGAGATCAAAGGAGAAGGTCTGAACCCGCAGGAATCTCGAAAGCAAACCATGAACTCTGCGCATACATGCTACCTGATTGAGCAATCGTGTAGCAAGCATTGATGCACCATGATCCCTTGGTCCTCGACCGTCTTGGACTTCGTGTGCTTTCTCTTACGAGCGGTCCGCACGCCGTGTCCGAGACCGAGACTTGGCTGCTGTGGGCATTCAGTCTAACAACTGTGCCCTCAACGGCCCTGGTTCAGCACTTGAGGCGATCGCGTTACTGAGCCGAAAGACTCGCAAGGAAAGAATGGGTCCTGCCGGCGTTGCGGATTGAGGCTGCTCAGGAGAAGTTCTGACTCTAGCCTGACAAGCGGAAAGCGCACGGTGCCACACAGTAGACGAGTGGACGTAGGGGGCGGCGGGGCTCGGACGTTCTTATATATCTCACGAAGGAGAAGGAGGAGGAAATCTCCACAATGTCAGCTCAGTTGCCAGAGTCGAAACACTTTCAGATTGAGCGACTGGCAGACGGTGTCTATGCTGCAATTGCCTCCGAGAGAGGTTATGCTATCTGCAACGCTGGTATCATCGACGCTGGCGATAAAACCGTCGTTTTCGACACGTTCATCTGCCCGGACGCAGCCAAAGACCTCCTAAAGGCGGCTGAGCAACTAGCATCGCACAAGGCTACTTTTGTTGTCAACAGCCACTATCATAACGACCATATTCGGGGCAACCAAGTCTTTTCTCCAGATGTCGATATTATCAGCACCACATGGACCCGCCAAGCAATCGCAAGAAATGAACCTGAAGAGATGAAGTGGGAAAGGGAGAACATTCCTAAAGGAATTATCGACGCTCAGTCGAAGCTGGATGCCGAAAAAGACCCCAAGCGACGTCGAGAGCTTGCTTTCCTGATTGTTTACTACCAGTCAATCATTGAATCGCATCCCCGATTGAAGATGCGGCTGCCAAATATCACGTTCGAAAACAAGCTCGTAGTCCAAGGAACGCGAAGAACAATTGAGCTTCTCTCTTTTGTCGGACACACAGCGAGTGATCTTGTTCTTTATCTGCCAGAGGAAAAGATCGTGTTCATGAGCGATTTGCTTTTCATCAACATGCACCCGTATCTCCCAAGTGGTTTTCCGGAACACTGGAAACAATCCCTCAGCAAGGTGGAAGCGCTGGAAATACAGACTGCCGTTCCTGGTCACGGCCCGGTGGGGCGACCTACAGATCTTTCAGTGATGACCCAATATATCCAGGCGCTCGAAGGTATCGCAGCAGACATGGTAGAGTCGGGCAAACCCTTAGAGGAAGTCCCCCTTCAACCCGTCCCTTCACCATTCGAGACTTGGTGGTCATTTTTCGATGATTTTTTCGTCACGAATCTCGAGTTCCTCTACAAGCGTGAAGCGCAACGGACAGAGACGAAGTAAGCCACTTCATATGACCTCGCAAACAACAACGATCACCACATCAGGCGAAGAACGGTCTCGTCCCGTTGTCAGCTAAGCGTTTTTACCTCTCATGCAGACGCTTGCCCCATATGGCAAGTGTGATTCTCGTACCGAACTCACACATAGACCCGATCTGGCTTTGGAGATGGAGTGAGGGGCAGCAGTGCATAAGATCGACTTTCTCCTCTGCAGCGCAGTTGCTTAGGAACAGGAGGGATTGTTTGTTCGCTGCAAGTTCCGCTTCTTTCTACGAGCTTGTCGAACAGGCCGATCCCGTGCTGTTCGCTGACATCAAGGCTTTGATCAAGAGGAATCAATGGCAGATAGTCGGCGGATGGTGGGTCGAGCCCGACTGCAACATCCCCTCCGGCGAGGCCATGGTCAGGCAATGCCTGTACGCTCAAAGGTACTTCAAGAGCAGGTTCGGCGTCAGGGCAAGCATCAGTTTCAACATAGACTCGTTCGGTCACAATGCTATGATTCCGCAGATACTCGCCAAGAGCGGCATCAAGTACGCCATCTTCCTCAGGCCAGGCCCTCATGAAATGAAGCTTCCAGGTTGGGTTTTCAGGTGGCGTTCGCCCGACGGCTCAGAGGTCATCGCGCACAGAATCATGGAGGTGTACAACGCAAGTGGCGAGCGCATCAGACAGCTTGTAGGCAAGGCGATAGGCGAACTCAAGCCCCCGTTAAGCTCATTGTTGGTGTTCGTCGGACAGGGCGATCACGGCGGCGGGCCTACGATCGGAGACTTGGAGATCATCGATCGGTTGCGCGGAGAGGTCAAACCGGTGGATCTGAAGTTAGCTCCCATGGACGAGTTCTTCAGGAGAGCCGAGAGGGTGAAAGGGAGTCTGCCTTTGGTCGAAGGGGAACTCCAGCACCACGCTAGTGGCTGTTATGCCGCAGTCTCAAGGGTCAAGGAACTGAACAGGAGAGTGGAGGAGGCGCTCGTTGCGGCAGAGAAGTATAACTTCATGGCGAACGTTCTGGCCGGGACGAAGTACCATAGCGACGAGTTCTACAGGGCTTGGACTAACCTTCTCTTCTGCCAGTTCCACGATGTACTCGCAGGCTCGTGTATCAGGGAGGCGTACGAAGGTGACGTGTTCCCGATGATGGAGCAGTCCCTCAGCATCGCCAACGAGGTCATCAACATCTCAATGCAGGCTGTCGGAGCGAAGGTCAAGGTCATCAGGGATAAGTCCATAATAGTTTTCAACCCGCATGCCTATCCGATCAAAGCACCAGTTGAGGTCAATTGGATCGGCAGGGAAGCCCCACGAGGTCTATGCGATGAGAAGGAGAACTTGGTCAAGTGTCAGATCGAGAGAGGATCGGCCCTCACCGGTAACTCCTTTAACCTAATCTTCGTCGCTGACCTCCCCGCACTGGGCTACAGAACATACAACGCGTCAACTACAGAACCTGGCGAGAACCTTCTTCACAGACTGGCTAACGAGAGGTGTTTTGCTGACAATAGCGTAATGAGCGTCGAGTTTGACGAGAGAGACGGAACCATAAGCAGGCTGGTCATGAAGGACGGCAACAGAACAGTGGTCAACCGGGGCGCGAGGCCGATAGTGATTAGAGATGAGAGCGATACTTGGAGCCACGGCGTTTTCAGGTACGATGACGAAGTCGGGCAGTTCACGTGCGAGCGGATCGAAACAATCGAGAAGGGCCCCGTCAGAACGGTCGTCAGAGCCAAGTACAGGTACGGAAGCTCGAGATTGCGGCAGGACTTCGTCCTGTATGAAGACCTCGACTACCTGATCTGCAGGGTGAAGGTCGACTGGCACGAAAGGATGAAGATGCTCAAGTTGGCCTTTCCGGTGAACGTGGGGGAGCCCGAGGCAATCTATGAGATCCAGTATGGAATCGTGAAAAGGCCGACAGACGGCGAAGAGGAACCAGGGCTAAGGTGGGTTGATGTCACAGGAAGGGCGGGTGCAGATGAAGTCATGGGCGCTACGCTGGCCAATGACTCCAAGTACAGTTATGATGTGAGGGGAAATGTCATCAGGCTTACAGTGCTGAGAAGCCCTGTTTACGCTCACCATGCCCCCACGCCTTTGGACCCGGAGCGGGAGTACGAGTATACTGACCAAGGGGAGCAAAGGTTCACGTATGTTATCAAGCCCCATAGCGGTGCGTTGAACCCCGTCGACGCCATAGCTCTAGCAGATGCCCTGAACTTCCCTCCACTCGCGATGATCGAGCACCGACACGACGGAACTCTTCCGCCTGCAACTTCGTTGGCAAAGGTTTCGGGGGAGAATGCCGTATTGAAAGTGGTCAAGAGAGCCGAGAATGCCAATGGATGGATTGCCAGGATTTGCGAAACTTGCGGTAGGCAGGCCAGAATTGAGGTTGGGATTGAGCCTCTGAACTTAGAATTCAATACTCAGCTGGGGCCGCACGAGATAAAGACGTTCCTTTTGCCGGACAATGGTGAAGCGGCGCGAGAAGTCAACCTGATAGAAGAGGAACTCTGAACCAGAACAACCGGGGGACCTGCGACCAAGAGAAGAGCGCGGCCACGCCCCAAGAATGGCGTCGGTGGAGGCCTATGAATGCCGCTGTCACCGTGCTTTTGGACTTCCAGTGTAGGCCTGCTTCCCTCGAATCTTGCCTGAATACAGCTCTGGGTTCATCAAGTGAATAGGTTGCTTGCCGTCCAAGAACCTGAACAGATCCTGCACAATCATGTCCGACTGCCGTTCGATGGTCTCTTGCGTGTTTCCGCCAATGTGCGGTGTCACAACGACGTTGTCGAGCTTCAGGAAGGGATTGGTGGAGTCCACGGGCTCGTCCTCTTGAACGTCAAGCGCTGCCCCCGCTATCCTGCCCTCCGTCAACGCCTTCAGCAACGCTGTGTCGTCCACAATGCCCGGCGAGGACGTGTCGATCACAACTGCTGACCTCTTCATGGCTGTTATCTGCTTCTCACCAATCATGTGGTACGTTTCATCGCTGAGCCTTGCGTGTATCGTGATGATGTCTGACTGGGCCACTAGGTCTTCCAAGGTTGCGCGTTGCGCCCCCGCCGAGGCGATCTTCTCGTCCGGAACATAGGGGTCATACACCAGAAGCGAAGCTCCGAGCGAAGATAGGACCCTCGCAACTCGTGTACCTATGTCGCCGAGACCGATGATGCCCACCTTCTTTTCGGATATCTCCCTGCCCTGCAGCAATATGTACATCCTCTGGAAGTCCGAGGACGAATCGTAGCTCACTCCTTGAGCGAGCTTCCGCTGAGCGACAACGACCTTTCTCAGCAGAGCTATGATCAGACATAGGGTCAACTCAGCAACAGCCTGCGAGTTCCTGCCCGGCGCATGCACGACAGGTATGCCTTTCTCGGTCGCCGTGGTTACGTCGACGGCATACGGGTTGCCCCTGCACGCCCCTATGAACTTCAGGTTGGTCTTCCTTATGGTCTCCTCGGTGACTTGGTCGGCCTCCACAATCAAGATGTCCACGTTGTTCCTGTTGATCTTCTGCGCCAACTCGTCTCCGAAGTAGATCTGCCCAGTGGTCCTCCAGTCCTCGTAGATCACATCGACTCGCTGAGATAGTCTGTCGAGAGCCTCCTTAGTAAGCGAGGCGGTCACCAAGCATCTCGGCTTGTTTGACCTCTGAGACCTGTGCGACATTGCCGTTCAACTCCTCGGATATGGTAACCACCACATTCTGGTGGGCTCCCTTATCTTGTTGACGCAGATCTGCCTGATGTTCACCATCTCTAACAGGCCGTATCTTGAGGAATGACGACCTAGTCCGCTCTCCTTGACCCCGCCCCAAGGGGCGTGCGGGAAGGTGACTGCTACGTCGTTTATCCACACGATGCCTGATTTGATGTTGCGCGATAGTCGCAGCGCCTTCTCCTCGTCCGCAGTCCAGATCGAAGCCCCGAGACCGTATCGCGTCGAGTTTGCAATCTCGACGGCCTGCGCTTCCCCTTCGAATGGAATCACCGGCGCCACCGGGCCGAACATCTCCTCTGAGACGACCTTCATCGACATCCTCACGTTCGTCAGCACTGTTGGGTTGTAGAAGAAACCCTTCTCGGGGTAGGTCGGCACAGATCCTCCACACTTTACCTTCGCACCACCTTGGACTGCCTGCCTCACGGCCTTGGATACGTAAGAACGTTGATCCTCACTGATCAGCGGACCCATGTCCGTCGAAGGCTCAAGTCCGTTGCCAACTTTTAGGGCGGACGCCTTCGTCGCGAAGGAATCGACGAACTCGTCGAATATCCTCTCATGTACCAATATCCTCTTAGCGGATACGCATATCTGTCCAGCACCGAAGAACCTCCCGTATATGGCGCCGTTGATTGCCTCTTCGATGTTGGCATCGTCAAACACTATGAACGGGTCGCTTCCACCCAGCTCCAGTATCGTTTTCTTCAATCCCTTCGCGCAATTGATCGCGACTTTCGATCCGACCCTGTTGCCTCCTGTGAAGACCACGGCCTCGACATTTGATCGCACCATCAAGTCACCTATCTTCCCATCACCTTGCACCAAGTTCAGGACGCCCTTCGGCAGGCCCCCTTCAGCGAAGACCTCAGCTATCTTCTGCCCAACCATTGCCGTAAGTGAGGAGGGCTTGAATATCACCGAGTTTCCTGCAACGAGGGCTGGCAGTATGGTCTGGAACGAGATCATGAAGGGCCAGTTCCAAGGACTTATGACAGCTACCGCGCCCAGGGGTTCGAACGTCGTCCTGAACTCGTAGTTGCCCGGTTGCGGGAAGTCGACTACCCTAGACTCCTCTCTGAGCAGCTGACTCGACTCAGCGGAATAGTAGTCGGCGTACATCTGCGCGCCCATGACCTCCATGTTCGATTCCATGATCGGCTTGCCGTTCTCAATCGTTATCACCCTAGAGATGTCATCCATCCTTTCCGCGATCAGTTGGCTTACCTTCTTCAGTATCTCAGCCCTTTCATCGATTGGTGTTCTGCCCCATTGATCGGAGGCCTTCCTAGACGAATCGATGGCCGCCTTCAGCTCGGATGCGGTGGCAACTGGAACCTTGTGAACGACCTCTTCCGTCGCGGGATTTACCTTTAGTATCTTCCTTCCACTTAGCGTTTTCCACTCTCCGTCAATGTAAGACTGCACTTCGTCCAACGTGGTGGTGAACTCGCTCGGCTTCTTGATTTAAGCGTGATTTGTCCCTGCCCCCTAAGAGGAACGATAATGTCCACTAGAGTTAAATATGAAGTTCTTCTAGTCGACCTGATGCCCACGAAGGAACAGGTACTCGAATCCTTAGATGGCATTAGAAAGAAGTTTGACGATCCAGATATTCGAGAGAAGTTCAAGGGCTTCAAGAGAGAGATGCAATTCAAGTTCATGGACATCGGTGCCAACTACGTCCTGAGCATTACAGAGGACGCGAACGCCACCTTGAAGGAAGGGACCACGGAGACTCCTCACATAACGATCGAGACCGACAGTGCAACGTTTCTGGGGGTTAGAAACAAGACGATCAGTGGTACGCAGGCCTACATGTCCGGCAAGCTGAAGGTCAAGGGCGTGATGTCGGACCTCCTCAAGTTGCAGAGGTTGATGTAACGCTAGAGGGACATGGTCCTGAAGAGCTCCCTGCCCACGTCGACCGAGGATTCGGGGAGGGGCTTTGGCGTTCCGATGCTTTTCGCCAGCACGTACACCTTGGCGGCCTTCTCAAGAAGCAAGGCCTTGTGAAATGCGTCCTGAAGGTCCTTGCCGCACACAACCGCGCCGTGGTTGGCGAGCAATGCCGCGTTCCTATTGGACAGTCGGATGGCAACGCTTGAGGCCAGCTCCTCAGTCCCCGCCATTGCGTATTCGACCGTCGGAACGTTCTCACCTAGGAATGGGATCATTTCCTCCAAGAAGGGAGGTATGGTCTCGTGAAGCGATGCTAACGCGGTTGCATAAAGCGAGTGAAAGTGGATCACGGCGCTGACATCGGACCTTTTGGAGTAGATCTGAAGGTGCATTCCGGTCTCGACGGAAGGGTTCCTCTTACCTTCGATCACATCACCCCTCCCATTCATGACTAAGATGTCGCTCGCCTTGATCATGTATCGAGGGACCTGACTTGGGGTGATGACGTACCGATCGGTGATTGAAGTCCTGGCGCTGACGTTTCCCTCCTTGTCCAGCACGTATCCTATGTCGTAAAGCCTCCTCATAGTACCGGCGACTTTCTCCCTCATTGATTTCAAGGAGGGCATCGTCAGACCAGGCTTCCCAGTTTGTCGTATATAAGCCTCCATCTTCTGTAGTCAAACTGATAGCCATCAGATTCCTCGGAGGGAGTAGTGATCTTCGCCTTGACTATGTCTCTGACCACATCTCTGGGCTTTTCGGATCTGAGGAAGCTCCAGCACGCAACTGAAGCCCCAACGGCGCTGGCTCGGCGCTCGACAGGGGTGACGATTGCCGTCGCAAGCACGTCAGCCAGTATCTGAATCAGAACATCGCTCTTGGACAGACCGCCAGCAGCCATGAAGCGGGGATCCATCTCATGCCAAACCTCCCTCATCTGTTCGAGGTTGCCCTTGCATGTGAACGCGATGTCCTCGTAGCAAGCCCTTGCGATCTCAGAGGCAGCTGGTCTTCTTCCTGCGACCAGCGAGGGCATCACAATCGCAGCTGGCAGCACCTGCGTGAAAGCTCGAGCATCCATTATCGATGGACCTAGGAATGCGGTGACATCTCCGGAACCCCTTGGGGCCAACTTCGTAAGCCTATCAAAACGCTCGTAATCCACGCTGCCTCGCTTTGTGATCTGCAGGACAGAAGCAGCGAGCCAATCGAATACGGTGCCGCACACGCCAGAGTTGCTCTCAAGCACCCACCGGCCATCGATGGGAAAACAGCCAGTCCACATGCGCTTCTGTTCATCGACCCGAGGCTCTGACATTATGACGTGTAAGGGAGCCGTCGAGCCCAGGGAGACGTAGGCCTGTCCGGGTGATAGGGCTGAGGATCCTATCCCCGAACAATGAGTGTCCCCGGCTCCCATGATCACATGGGTGCGGGGAGATATGCCAGTCAAACCTTGAAACTCGTCGGTAGGATATCCCACGTGCTCACCGAAGGCCGCCACGTTGGGCAACTTGCTCGGCTCGATGCGCGCAATGCTGCAAATCTCGTCGCTCCAGTGCCTTGAGCGTATGTCGAACAGGAACGTCCCGGCTGCTTGCGATGGTTCCTCCGCCGGCGTCCCGGTGAGCCTGAAGTAAATCCATCCGTCGATGGTAGTCAAGTACTTCATGCCCTCGATAACTTTCGGATCATTCGACCTAAACCACCTGACCCTATCAAAGGAGAATAGGAAGGACGGATGAAGCCCGGTGATTTCGTATGCTTTTTCTCCCAATGTACTGATGGCCACGTCCTCCACCTCCGCCCCCCTGGCATCCATGTTCGGAGAAAGGGCAGAGGTCCCTCCTTCCTCATTGATCACAGCAGTGGTGAATCTCTGTCCTGCAGTCGTAATGGCAAGGATCTTCCCTCGTTTCGCCCGCTTCACACAGTCAGTCACTGTGCTACATATCGACGACCATAGTTTCGCTGGATCCAGTTCTACGATGTAAGGTCTGTCTGGTGAGGCCGACCTGGACTCCAGCACACGGGTCGATGAGTGCACTATTGTCCCAGAATCAGAGACCAGATGAGAGTGAACCGCGCGCGTGGTAAGCTCAATGACGAGTGCGTACTCCTTCACGACAGTCGGGCGCGGTTCTGTTCATAAAAGACTTTTTTAAATCACGCATCTCCCAGGTGGAGAACTCCGGCACCGGACCGTGAACACTGCCGACCGGTTATCACAAGAGATCCAGCGCGCAGGCTTGACTTGACCACAGAAGCCCGTTGTCGGACTCAGGTGCAACAATCAGTTTTTATGTAGTGAAAGCAATGCCTGAAGTGATGACACGCACGGATAGGAGGTTCAAGTTCGACGGGTTTGACAACTTCCCGGGGTTTCTCGCCAAAGAGTTCGGCGTCCCGAAGGGCAGATGGAAGATATCGAAGGTCGCTCGTTCTGGCACGGGGCTTGAAATAGCTGATGGAGAGGTGAAGATCTGGGGGGATGAGAACTACAACTACGCGACTATCCTGCAGTTGATGAGGGAGAGAAGAGATCATTTGCCAGAGACGAAGATAGAGGGCGGCCCAAGCTTCCAGTTTAGGGGATATCATCTTGACATAGCCCGTGGCGGAGTTCCGACCGTTGAGGCCTTCAAGAAGATGCTCAGGTGGATGTTCCTGCTGAGGTACAACTTCTTTGCGATCTACTTTGAAGACCTTTTCCCCTGGAAGAAGTATCCGGAGATAGGAAAGCATAGGGGAAGGCTGAGCGAGCAGGAGTTGAACGAGGTGGTCGCCTACGGGAAGAAACTGGGAATAGAGGTGTTCCCCTCACTGGAGCTGGCAGGGCACATGGAACACATACTCTCGCTCCCGGAGTTCTGGAGGTTCAGCGAGTGGCATAGGCCGACCGAGGGATGCCTGGACGTGAGCAATGAGGAAGCCAGGGAGTTCGCTTACGATCTGCTCAGAGAGGTCGTCGAAACGTCTCCCTCCAAGTACATCCACATTGGCGGAGACGAGACTTGGGCCATGGGAAGGGGAAGAAGCTTGGACAAAACTTGGGAGTTCAAGGGAACTGAGCTCTACATGACGCATCATGAGAAGATGGTGGACATTGTGAGGCAGAGGGGAAAGATCCCCCTGCTGTGGGGGGACATGCTGACGGGAATGTATCTGAGTGGCGAAAGGGAGAGGGAGAAGTGGGCCGAGGTGGCCAAGAGCGACATATGGGAGGGAGCTGTCATCGCAAACTGGGACTATGCCGCGAGGGAAGTGAAGGATTTCAGAGACAAGATAAACCTCTTTGGAAAGAGGAAGGACCAGCAAGTCGTTTGCCCTGGGTTCTCCAACTGGAACAGGTACTACCCGAACTTCGAGACAGCGCTCGAGAACGTGCGCAACTTCATCGTCGCAGCCAAAGAGGAGAAACTCCCAGGGTACTTGGTCACGGCTTGGGGTGATGACGGTGAGGAGTGCCTCTTCTCGTTCTTGGACCCGCTGCTGCTGGCGAGCGCGGAGATCGCAGAGGGCAATGTGTCTTGGGAGGACAAGTGGGTGGCACTCACGGGCGAATCCAAGCAGGTTCTCAAGGCGAGGAAGGAGTTCGGCAAGCCCGATGTGGCGGAGAAGATCAAGCACGTGTTGTTCGCCGACTTCTGGTACCACAGGACGGATGAGGCCGAGAGGAAATCCGTAGCCGATTCGTGGAAACGGATCCTGAAGGAACTTGACGGAGTTGGTCTCCCCGAGGACCTCGATTTCATCAGGAAGTGCTTGGAAGTCGGCATCAGGAGGATCGAGGGGGAGGTCACCCCGTCTGATCTGATCGCCCTCGCGAAATCATACAGCAAGTTGTGGCTGAGCGAGCGGAAGGCCGAAGGCTTGGAGAGGATACTGGAGCGGTTCTGGGGAGCAGCTGGCAGAGTGGACGCGAAGGTGGGATGAGAGCCGCCCATGCTACTGGAAGTCAAGAACACGTCGACGGTCAGTATTGACCCAGGGCGCCCTCCCGTCTAGTGGAGTCATAGGCCTTTTTGAAGAACCACAAGGAAATCGGTAGCATGATTACAATGAACAGTGCCAAGTTCAAGACATCGCTGAATATGATGATAGAAGTCAGGTCCTCGCCGTTCATGAGGCATCTCCTCAGGCCATCCAACGAGAAAGTCAAAGGAAACGCTGCGCCCACCCACTGAAGGTAGTCAGGTAGCAAGCCTAGGGGATATAGGACGCCGGAGAAGAGCTGAGTGAGCCAAGAGAAGGCCCACACGATGGGATCTCCTTGCTTCAGCTTGAGTATGGCCCCTGCCCCTAGGACACCGACGACCATGTGACTCATTATCAGCAGGGCCGCCAAGACTGCAACCGAAAGGGCGGAGCCCCATGTCACATTGAACTTCGCTCCTATTATGAGGCCCATTCCGAGAGATGCTACAAGGAAGTATGACCCGACCAAGAACCTGAAGACGGATTCGCCCAATAGGAAAACCTTGAAACTTGTCCTTGAAGACAATATGGTTTCCATGGTGCCAGCCCACTGCTCCTCCCTTATCGCTTCTGAAAGGCTCGAGACGGATGACCACACGTAGTGCTGGAACGATATGCCTATGACGGTGAAGGTCAGGAAATCAGCCGAGTAGCCTGATTTGACCAAGGCATCCGTGTTTACGATCTGTGAGACGAAGTAGTACGTTGCCACAAAGGTGAGCGAGCCCACGATGTCAAGCAACACCCACAGCTTGTACGTCCACCAAGTCTTTGAGTCCCTGATGACGAATGCCTTGACTTTCTCGGTTACACCGACCTCTGACCTAGGGACAGGCTCTCCCAAGAAGCTTATGATCTCTTCTATCCTCATCTCGGATCACCTAGTATGATGATGTCGTCCCTCGCATCCTGATCGTTCTGTAACCCCAATCCAATACTGCGAGTCCTGCTGGCACCAATAGCAGGCTGAACCCTGAGAGAACGAGAACGTCAGCCATCACGGCGGTGTCAGCTAGGGAAGATCCAAGAATCAGAGCCCTCCTCATGCCGTCAAGCGCGTGGGTGTACGGAAATGCCATGGATATCGCCTGCAGTGGGGGAAATTCCTTGAGCATCTCCAGAGGGTAGAGCACGCCTGCCAAGAACTCGTTCATCGCTGCAACTATGAAGGCAACTGGATCCCCTCGCTTGTGAACCATTATGATCCCGGCTGCCACCAGGCCCAGAGCTTGATTGGTGACAAGCATTAGGAGGAACAGAAGAATTGCCGTTCCAATGGATGATGGGTTAGCTGAAAACTGCGCTCCCAGGCCAATGATTCCAACTACAAACACGCCCACCAGGAAAATGAGACTGACCAAGTACCCGCGGGCCGTCTGACCTATGAAGAACGTAAGTATGTTGATAGGCGTCACCGCCACCGTCTCCAACGTACCTGCCCTTATCTCGTGTTGAATGGAGTGACTCAGTCTAGTCAGGCAGGACCAAAGGTAGTGCGACGTGGCGACGCCAACCATCGAGAAGGCTAGGTAGCTTGTGCCCCATCCGCTCTGGGCTAGCCTGAGGGGGTCGACCTGCAAGCCGACGAAGTAGTACATCACAACGGAAGCAACGGTGCTGAGCAGATCCATTATGACCCATGACTTGTAGGCGAGGAGTATCTTGATGTTCGCCCATACGACCCCGAAGAACTGGCGAACGTGAGATCTGAGGCGCGGTTCGTCCGCCCTGAAGGCCTCTATGAGCTTATCCTCCTTCAACCTTGCCCTCACCTGTCAGGCTCATGAACACCTCCTCTAAGTTCGGGAGAGCGACCTGGATTCCTATCAGCTTGACGCGGTTTGACTTCAACGACTCCGGTATTCTTGCCATAGCATCATCTTCATCAATGACTTCAAGTTGGATGACCGTGTGATCCTCCTCGGCTTGGACTTTCACAACCTTCTTGACAACGGACATACTCTCAAGCGCCCTCAGTGCTTCCTCTTGAGAACCCGAGACCCTAACCTCGACTCCCCTGAACTTCTTGGTCGTCTCACTCAACTTCAAGGGCGTGTCGATCGCTATGATCCTCCCCTTGTTCATCACCGCTATTCTGTCACACAGCTTCTCCGCCTCCAGTATGTTGTGGGTCGTGAAGACTATGGTCTTGCCTAGTTCTTTGCAGAGCCCCCTCAGGAGCTTTCGAGTCTCTATGGCCCCCGCTGCATCCAGTCCAACAGTGGGCTCGTCCATCAACAGCACAGGAGCGTTGGGCAGTAGGGTTCTGGCCAACATTACCCTGACTTTCATGCCAGTCGAGAAGTCCTTCACGAGCCTGTCGGCGTCCTTCGTGAGGTCAAAGAAATCGAGGAGGGCATCGATCCTTCTGTCAGCGATATTGGAAGGTATGTTCTGAAGATAGGAGTAGAACCTGAGGTTGTCCCTCGCAGAGAGCCTCCAGTACAAGGCTCTGCCTCCGGTCTCCCCGTGCAGCCAACCGATGTTCTCCTTTACCTTGTCCGCTTCCTTTGTCACATCATGGCCAGCTATCTTGGCTGTTCCTTCGTCCGGTATTATCAGCGTGCAGAGGATCTTAATCAGCGTGGTCTTTCCGGCGCCATTTGGCCCTAGCAGTCCGAAGAACTCCCCCTCCTTGACACCGAGGCTCACGTGGTCAACAGCTATGATTCTATCTCCCTTACCGCCTTCTCTCTCGAAGGACTTCGTCAGGTCCATCGTCTCGACGGCGTACATATCTCATACCTTTCAACTGCTGCGACCAGGCCGGCGCTGAGGACGCACCGGGTTATTTTAGGGTTTTACCGGTTTGGACCTCTCCAGTCAATCAGAACTCGTACAACTTGAATCGACCATCACGGGCTCGTTCGTTAGGCTCTCTTACGCGCGATGATCGTGACCCGAGTGGCAGAAGGGGGTTGAGACGAAGCCCGTTACTTTGCAGTTTGGGTTTCTCCGCCGCCAGTCATCTGCTTGAAGGCTAGGGGAGCCAACATCAAGGGTTCAGATTGGGGACAGCCTGAAACAAAAAGGGATCGAGGAGGCGTTAGAACAGCCTCCTTAGGATCTCCTTCTCCGTTACGATTCCGACCAGCTTGTCATCTTTGACGACGGCAACTCTTCTGATGCCTTTCTCTTTCATCAGAGCTATCGCTTGGGTTATCGGGGCTTCAGGCCCAACTGTTATCAGCGGCCTGCTCATGACCTCTGACGCTAGCACCTTCCTGGGATCCTTGCCTGCGGACACGACGGAGCTCAATATGTCCCTTTCGGTTATTATCCCAGCAGGAAGGCCGCCGCTTACAACGATCACTGCCCCTATGTCGTGGGCAAGCATCTTTTCAACGGCTGTGTGAACCGGTTCGTTGAACAGAACGGTCACAACTGGGGATGTCATAACGGACCTAACGTCCAATCCCTCCCTCATGTGTTGCATGAAAGAAGCTGCGAGAGCGATGATAACTGTTTCGGCTGCTCTCGCTCATGCGCTTCTGGGAATTCCCAAGACGCGTAGCGACCTACGACCTCCGCATTCATACGACGGCGGAAGTACTCGGTCACCTGCTCGTGCCGACCTGTCAGCACAACTGTTATCAGCGCATGAAAGAAATCGAGGCTCAAGCGGACGGGTGACAGGATGGGCAGCGACGCTGCTGAAACTGAGTGGGGGTGGTTCGTAGGCGTGGCGACGGCTACGCTACCATACCTGTGCGGAATCAGCCTCGATGAGTTCTACCTCAGTCCCCGTCAGTGTGTGCGCGCCTTCGGTGAAGGAAGAAGAAAGGTTCGAGAGTTGTTCGGCGATGACATCACGATGCCGGAGGTGCACTGTCCGCCGCTGTCCTATGGCCACATAGCTTGCCTAGGCGCGAGGGTCATCTTCCCGCGTGATTCCGAGCCTTCCGTCCGGCCCATTTACTCAGGCATAGATGACGCGGTCAAGGAGTTGGAGAAACCAGTCAGATTCGAGGAGAATGACCTTTTCAGGCACTACATATCGGTATATTGCTATCTTGAGAAGGAGTTCGCACGCGAGAACGTGAAGTTCAGTGGATTTGGGTATGAGGGTCCGATTACATCCGCTGTGTTGCTACGAGGCAAGGATTTCTGCGTAGATCTGTACCGAAGTCCTCAGAAGGTGAAGAGACTTCTTGACTTGTTGACAGAAAGCATCATCAGCTTCGTGCGCTTCACCAGAGGGATCAATTCAGAGCCAGAGATGAACCCTGAGTCCACTGGTCTAGCGGACGACTTCTCCTCCTTGATTCATCCCAAGATGTGGAGGGAGTTCGTTGTGCCCTATTGGGACAGGTATTACGCCGCCCTCACCTCAGGTAAGAGGACGCTTCACTGCGAGAACCTGAGTCCAGATCACCTGGCATACTTGGATGAGGCGGGGATAGACCATTACGATCCGTCCGTTTCGGCAAGACTGGACCCGCAAGTGATCAACGAAAGAACCAATGTTCCCTTCACCTGGAGACTGCCTTCGTTCGAGCTGATGAAGATGTCGATCACTGAGGTACCGATGTGGGTGCGAAGGTCCGCGGATAAAGGAGCTCGACACGTCCATCTCTACATAGAGCCCCTGATGTGTGAGCATGACAATCCTCTCAAGGTTCTTGCCTTCATCGATGCCGCCAAGGAGATGGCTAGATTGCCGGATGTCGGAGGCGATGGTTAACCGTTTATCTCGCGATCGATCCTGACGGACCTCACACCCAGTGAACTGTACTGGCGCTGATGGGTGACCCTCAAGCTTCTTTGTGTATGCGATCGCCTCGCTTGCAGCTTCCGCAGAGATCCTCCCCTCCGTCGGACAAGAACACCTTGCCGCACCTAGAGCAGACCGTCCTCCTTAGTACTTCCGTCCAAGCTTTCTCGGTTATCTGTATGAATCCAGGATCGTGAGGGAACTCTATTGCTCCTCTCGGGCAGAGTGGCTGGCAAGCCACGCGCCCGTGTGCGCAATTCTGCGGGTTGGTCACTATCGCTTTTCTCTCGATCAATGCGAGCACGCTGTACTGACAGAACTCGATACATTTCGGTGTCTCTGCGGCTTGGCATCCGTCACACTTCTCAGGGAATATCACCGGATACCACGCAGAATGTCCCGATTCACCCCCGACACGGACACGATCCGACATGGTTCGACTTCCCTCAGCATCAAGGTGCTGATTCTGGCGCGAGGACTAGACTGTCTCCATGATTCAGAACGACCGATCCGATGTCCACAGGCCTGATGCTCCTCCCATTGAGTATCACGAGTACTTCATCGCTGAGTTTCCCCCCTTCGAGTACTCTTCTTTCGAATTCCATCCCGAACTTGTTTGCGAGCTTCTCGATCAGGCTCTCAAGCGTTGCCTGTCCCTCAACGTTGACCATGATCTGCGTCAAGCCTGTGACCTCCGTGAATCGCCCGATGAATTCCACCCTCACTTCTGTGACCATCCTAGATGCACGTCGGGGATCTAGCCAAGTTCTTTCAGCCCGACGAGGGCATCGTCATACTCCCTTATCTCTGGAAGCCCCAAAGCTTTGCGGTGTGAGGCGCACCAGCCCGCGTATGGGAAGAGTGTGATTCCCGAACCCCCGGCTCCGACAGCATTCTTGGCGTATTCCATGACTTGGGATGGTTCCACCACGTAGTCATTCGAAACTAGCACCCCGGGAGATATCGGGAATCCCTTCTGCCCCATCCTACTCATGAGATGACCGGTCACCGTGCCGAGATCCCTTGGTGAGATCCAATAGAGCATAGGTTCCGCGAAATCCAAGAGTCCCTCATTGGCCCACGATATCCAGTCCTGTCCGAGCGACTTAACGGCAGAATCGTAGTCTTCTTCCTTTGGAGGAGTATCATTGATAATTATCCCGTGGGGAGGGAACCTGGCGAAGGTGGCTGCGGATAATTGGTACCTCCTCGACAAACGTTTCATTCTTTCCTTTATGAGCTTGACCTGTTCGGTAACCTGACCAGCCCTCCAAGAGTACCATCTGCTGGGTTGAGAGGCCAGTATCCAATCCGCTTTCTCCTTGGTGCTGCGTAGACCCCTTGGGATCTCTACGCTGCTCTCCTCTTGGAACCTTCTCAAGCAACTCTCACAGAAGCAGTAAGCGTATTCCCTTTCGAGGACGGCCCTGGTTCCGTCGTACGGCGCATATTTCGTCCTGTCCGTTTCGCTGAGGTAGTAGGCAAGTTTGAGGGCGGCCTGGCCGGTCAGTCCCGTCACCTCCTTGGTGATGTAGACGACATCTCCCTTGTTCATGAGCCTGCCGAAGTCAGCCCCATCCCTCGTGTTCATCGTGATTGTCGATTTCCAGTACCTGAACCTTATGAAGTCCAAGTGGATTCCGTCCAGCTCCGGGTTCAATGTAAGTATGTCCTCAACGTGGTCAGCCATGTATTGCCTCACCTCCGGCTTGCCGACATCTAGATCTAATTGAGACCCGAAGAAGGGAGCCTTGTCCTCCCTGATGCCATACCTGTCCGTGGGTAGCCAGTCCAGGTTGTCCAGAGGCGCGGGGCGCGGTTCGAGATCGGCCGCCCCACGAGAATGCGGCGCCCAGCCGAGCCTCAGCCAAGGCGCCACAACTATCATCGCGTGGATCTCCTTGCCGAGGTCGTGGAGCTTCTTCGTAACCTCTCCGAGCGCGTTCCAGTCCTTGAACTTTGGGAGCGGAGGAAGCATCTTGCTCCCCGGGTAGTTCGCGAACAGGTCCGACCTCACGCACATCAGAACCTTCTGGATCGATACTTTCTCACACCAGTCCACGAACCTTTTGAGGTCATCCTCCCCAAGCGGCCTTTCCCTGAAATCCATGTAAGCCCACATCCCCAACTCGAGATTGCTTCCCATGGGTTGCACTGCGCAGTATATGGGGGATCGACTAGATAAATGCGCGAGGACGCGGCGGGGGATGTGCCAGCGAACTTTCACAGGATTGACTCGATGGACGACCTGAGGCTTTCCACTGAATCTCCTCTGACCTCGATGCCGCTCGACTTTAGCGCCAGAAGGGCGGCTCCCAGCAGTGAGCTGTAGACATCGACCTTGGCGGTCGCCTCCAAGCCCAAGCTCTTGAGCTCCTCCATTACTAGCTGAGCGACGTAGGGATCCTCCCTGAACAGCTCTCCGGTAAAGGCGACTTCCACCGGGACTCTGACATCGGTCCTCTCCCAAACGGCCCAAACCATCTTTGCGAGTTCTCGCGCACATTCCCTTAGTATGCCGGTGGCAACTTTGTCACCTGACTTTGCGGCTCCCAACACCAGGGTCGCCAGTGACGCGACATCCTTGCTCGTGGCGCCCCTGTACCATCCCGCGATTTCATCAGGGCGCTGAAGCGAAAGCCACCTCAGTATCATCTGGGTCAATACAGTGCCCGGCATCCTTCCGTCGTGAGACTGCAGGGCAGCGCCGATGGCTTTGGCCCCCATCCAGTAGCCTCCACCCTCGTCATCAATGATCGGCCCCCAGCCTCCCGCCTTCACCTCTACTCCATTCTTGACTGCGTACGCGCTCGATCCTATCCCCACTGAGACCAGCACCCCTGCGCCCTCCCTGAAAACCCCGTAGTAGGCAGCCTCCTGCGCTGAATGTACGCTGATCCTGGAGGTCGGTCCGAGGATGCCCGAAAGGTGGGAAAGCAGCGCGGCGCCGTCTTCCGGCTTGCTGAGTCCCTCGACCGCGATCGACATCCAAGTGTAGGAGGAAAGCGAGAGCCTCGCTGACAGCACGAGGTCGGTCAGGGCGAAGTAGATGGTTTTTGCCACCTCGCCAAAGCCGGTGACGCTTGGGTCGCATGGCCTCCCGGAGGATTTTGCGAGTATCTTACAGTCTGGGGATATTGCCACTGCGGTGGTCTTGGAGTCGCCACCGTGAAGTGCGACAACGTATGACAAAACGAGCCCCTTTCCTTCGAGTCAATAGAAAAAGGTTGTTGGTTCTCCTCGGCGGGTTCTCACCTGGCGGCTGCCTTCAGGGCTTCAACCCCTGGGAGCAGTTCTCCTGACAGGTAAGAGATCATGGCGCCTCCACCGGTGCTGACGTAGCTCACGCTCTTTGAGACGCCGTACTGCTCCAGCGCTGCCACGGAGTGTCCCCCTCCCACTACCGAGTAGGCCTTGGACTTCGAAAGCGACCTTATGAACCCCAGAGTGCCGATGGCGAACCTCCTGTCCTCGAACACGCCCAACGGTCCGTTCATCACCAAGGACCTGGCGTACCTCGCGATCCGCGAGAATAGGAGGACAGTGTCAGAACCTATGTCCCTGATCTCGGAAGCCGGAGGGAAGTCCCTTCTGCTGACCTCCCTTCGCTCTCCGTCGACATCTATTGCCACATCTATGGGAAGCTGGACGTTATCCGGGTAATTCTCCATGATATCCTTCGCACTCGAGAACATCTTCTCGAAGCCCTTCTCCTTGAGCTCCTTGACGTTCTCCTCGCCGATGTTGGCTCCCGATACGTGGGCCAGCACAGTGCCTATCATCCCGCCAACGAGCACGTCATCAGCTATGCCCTTCTCCAACACGTGACCTATCACAGCAAAGGTCTCCTTTGGCTTGGCGCCTCCGAAGACATAGATCGAGGGCCTCTCAGGTTCTTCATAGACCCTCCTGAGCGCCTTTAGCTCTCGCTCCATTATTCTCCCAGCAGCGGAGGGAACGGTGGCTGTGAATCCAACCACGGACGCGTGAGATCTGTGAGCTGCCGCGAAGGCATCGTTCACGAAGAGGTTCGCCAGCGGCGAGAGAGTTGAAACCAGTTTTCCTTTTGCGTGCTCTTGGGGGGACAGCTCTCTCGTCTCCTCGTCGAGGGATCTCACGTTATCCAACATGAGCACCTGCCTTTGTTCGAGACCTAGAATAGAATCGGTGGCTTCCTTGCCTATCACGTCCTTGATGAAACGGATGGGGTGCTTCAGGTACTTCTTCATCGTTTCCGCGTGTCGTGACAAATCCGTGAAGTCAGGGTCGCCCTTTCGACCCTGGTGAGCTAGCACCACAACCTTCGCCCCCTTGTCCGCAAGCTCATTGACGGTTTCCGAATGAAGCCTTATCCTGCTGTCGTCGATTATCCTTAAGGTGTTCGGATCCAACGGCGAATTGATGTCGACTCTGGTGAGGACAGTCTTGCCTCGGACAGCTACATCGTCTAGCGTTCTGAAGCTCAATCCGATGGCCTCGGCCCACTCTGAAGACGGACGCAGATAAAAATATGAGACGAACTGACCTCAAGGAAGTTTCAGGGGCGCTCTTCTAAGAAGTCTTGAAAGATTTATCCCAGCTGGGCTCCTTAGTTGTGCGCGAAGGAACGATGGCAAAGATCAGGTTGGGGATCAATGGATTCGGAAGAATAGGAAGGATATTCTACAGGGCCGCGATCAAGAACTCGGATTTCATGAATCTCTTTGATGTCGTCGCGGTGAACGATATCACGGACGCGAAGACCCTGGCTCACCTTCTGAAATACGATTCCGTTCACAGGACATTAGACGCCAGGGTGGAACTGACGAAGGACGGCATCGCTGTGGATGGGAAGGAGTTCAAGGTTCTCGTGGAAAGGGATCCGGCCAACTTGCCTTGGAAGGATCTACAGGTGGAATATGTTGTGGAGTCTACGGGGTTGTTCACAAAGGCTGCTGATGCTTCAAAACATATTTCAGCCGGGGCGAGGAAGGTCATGATAACGGCTCCCTCGGACAAGGAAACCCCCACGTTTGCGCCGGGCGTCAACGAGGAGAAGTACGAGCCTCGGAGCCACCAGATAGTATCATTGGCTTCCTGCACCACGAACAGCTTGGCTCCAATGGCCAAGGTCTTGAACGACAGCTTCGGAATCGTTAGGGGATTCATGACAACGATCCACGCGTACACGAACGACCAAAGGGTGATGGACCTGCCGCACAAGGACTTGCGCAGGGCAAGGGCGGCAGCGCTGTCGATAATTCCGACAACTACTGGCGCGGCCAAGGCGATAGGGCTGGTCATCCCCGAACTTGACGGCAAGATGGATGGCATAGCCATGCGGGTGCCTGTTGCAGATGTGTCCGTCACCGACTTGGTTACGGAGGTTTCCCAGCCCGTGACGAGAGATCGAGTCAATGAGGCATTCAAGGAGGCAGCTGAGGGAAGGATGAATGGAATATTGGAATACACTGAGGAGCCCATAGTTTCGGTTGATCTGATAGGCAACCCAGCGTCCTCCGTAATCGACGGATTGGTCACCAACGTAATAGAAGGAAGGATGGTCAAGACTCTCTCGTGGTACGACAACGAGTGGGGCTACAGCTGCAGGCTCGCTGACATGCTCGTGTACATGGCCAAGAGGGAGAGGAGGTAGTTTTCTAAAACCCCCTAGTGCGAACTGGACTTGACGAGCACGTGAGAGGATCGATTTTTGAATAGGCGCGAAAAGACGCGTAGAAGCGCCGCACGGCAGTCCTCTACTGGGTCGTCGCATCTCAGAAGGTGAGAGGGCGTCTTTGGATCATCGGAGCTTCCGAATCCATTGATGTATGGTCTCATGCCGCTTGCTGCCAGCTCTTGGGCGATGACTCGTTCACGCCGAGCGGCCGAGACGCCGAATGAGACTGCTACTGCTCGGAAAGCGTCACAGCCCATCAGGTAGTCGATGTGCCATCTCCTCACCTTGGGCCTCATCAGGTGCCTTTGCACCCTGGCCCTAAGGCCGCCCTTGCCCCTAGCGGACCCGACATACAAGTAGACTCCACGGGGGAACGAAAAGCTACCCAGTGAGCCGACGCGAACACGAACTGCCCGAGAGGCGAAGATCATAAGAGAATATGTCCCCGGGAGGGAAGGAACTTCATTCATCAAAGGTCGAAAAGGGTTGCTTGCATTTTTTCTAAGTCTGCGATCGCTACCGTTGGCCTCCCTGTAAGGTAACCACAAGTCTCGCCAGGATTCACGATGAGCGTGGTTCTTCCCTCGATCCTTATTGTGGGCTCATGCCAATGTCCGTAGGCCACTAACGAGAATTCTCCGCTCCTGCCCAATGCAGAAACAATCTCAAGATCCTCCCCATGAAGCAAGGCAATCTTCCTGTCGTCGGCCTTCAGGACGGCCAAGGGCCAGAGAAGCCTGCCGCCAGATGAAGTTATCGTCTCTTTCAAGGTGAGTCTTTCACCGTCGTTGTTGCCGAAGGTTACGGTGTACTGGCATCTCAACTCGCCAAGCAGCTTCGCGGCGAATGGGCTCACGACATCTCCTGTGTGAAACACGTGATCGACGTTTTCTCGATTGAACAGCGAAACGGCTTTTCTCATGAGATCAAGGTTATCATGCGAATCTCCCATGATGCCTATTTTCATGCTCAAGCGGGCTGTGCTTCAGTAGTTCACGCTTATAACTTCTGGAGCGAACGCGCTGGATCACATGGATCGCGAGCTCCCTGTTGGGGTGGTTGAGGGTTTCTACGGGCCACCTTGGTCTCACAGCGACAGGATCTCGATTATCAAGTTCTTGGGAAACAACGGTTTCAACATCTACATCTATGCACCAAAGGACGACCCGTACCACAGGGAGAAGTGGGCCGAGCCATACCCCAGGAACTTGTTCAGCAGGATCAGACAGCTGGTCAGGGTGGCCGTGCGAAGCGGAGTGAGCTTCTGTTTCGCGGTCAGCCCTGGACTGTCAATGCGGTACTCATCAGATGGCGACTTTGTGAGGCTGGCTTCGAAGTTCGGCGAAGTGGCAAGGCTCGGTGTCGACTGGTTCGCGCTCTTCTTGGACGACATACCGCAAGAGCTCCAACATGAGGAAGACAAGCTGAGGTTCAAGAGCTTGGGGGAAGCTCACGCCCACATGGGGAACAAGCTCTACGAAAGTCTGGTCAAAATGACAGGAGGTAAGGCCAACCTCGTAGTTTGCCCGACCCAGTACACTGGGGTTGAGCCGACGGACTATCACATGGCAATCTCTGGGGCGCTTTCTCAGAGCATCTGTGTCATGTGGACGGGAAGGTACGTCTGTTCTCCCACCATAACTGCTGAAGACGCTGACTCATTCGGCAGCGGCATAGGAAGGAAACCTTTCTTATGGGACAACTACCCTGTGAACGACTACGTCCATCAGAAGAAAGTCTTCTTAGGTCCTCTCAGGGGCAGATCCCCTGATCTGATCGAGCATCTGTCCGGTTTCGTCTCGAACCCCATGAACCAAGCCGAGGCATCCAAGTTCGCCCTCGTCACGTTAAGGGAATACATCCGAGACCCGTACAGGTACGACCCCGACAGGGCGTGGGAGGACGCAACCAAGGAGCTACTCCAGAAGCAGGTTCGGAAGGCCTTCCTTGCCCTTTCCGAGCACTCCAGGGCTTCATTCATGGACTACAGGGAGTCCGAGAAGCTCGGTCAGTTGCTGGAAAAAGTCGCGAGCAAGCCAAAGGACTTGGATGCGTTGAGAGCGATGAGCAGCTATCTGATCTCGCAGAGGAGGGCGGTTAGGCTGCTTTCTAGGCGGCTGACCGGGCCGCTCAGGAAGGACTTGATGCCAGTCATCAGGAAAGTGTCGAATATGCTGGATATCGGGATAGCGTCAACGGAACTGCTTAAGAGGACCAGAAAAGGCCTGACGAAGACTGCCCGCAGGAAGGCAAAGGCTTTAGACACGATGCTGAAAAGAACTCAGGTGGACGAGCATCAGGTGTTGGGAGAGATGAAGTTGAAGTTCTCCATGGACGGGAGGGAATCGATAGATAGGCCCTCCCACGTAACCAAGCTTGCGACATTGGCCTTGGATTCCTCGAGGGGATAGAGATGGCGGTGAATATCACTTGGTCGCTGAGGAGAGCTTTGGCGGACGAGCGCAGACCCCTCATCATACTTTCATTCTTGGTTCTCATAGGAACCATGCTCGTAGGCACGTTGACTCCTCCTGATCCTACGTTGGCTGAAGAGTTGGAAAGGCTCGTCCGAGAGATGCAAGAGAGCGGGTACGCGATGATATTCATGAATAACGCCATGATAGCTCTGACCTTCTTCGTTCCGCTTCTGGGCCTAGGGTCGGCTTTCTCGACCGCATACACTTCCGGGGCAGCGATGAGCGCAGTCGCCGCAACTGGAGGCATGAACGCCCAGATGTTGCTCCTTAGCACGATCATCATGCCGCACGCCCTGATAGAATTCGTCGCGTATTCCCTTGCTCTCACCGAGAACCTGGTCATCATGCAGAAGATCCTAGCTAGGAAGGGGCTGGACAACGAGATTGGGCCTCTCTTGGCTAGCTTGGTCTTGGTCCTAGCGTTGCTCCTTCTGGGGACGGTCACAGAGGCCTTGACGATAGAGCTGATCTCTGGCCTTATCCAGTGAACCTAGGGTCCCTCGCGCTGGTACCGCCCGGAATAGGTCTTGTGAGGCGCCGCGCTGAGGCGAAATACCACGAGTTGTGCGACGCGCGATCCTATGGACAAGGTCGCTCCCCTCCTGTTCAGAACCGATAGAAGCACTCGGCCCTTGCCTTCGTAACCTGGATCCCAGAGGGCCGTGTGAACCGTCAAGCCCGACCTCAGGAGCGACGACCTGGGCAGGACCAAGCCACAGCACCTGCCCGGAATCTTGATCCTCTCCGAAAAGACCAACCTGTACGAGCCAGGCCTGAGGAGATAGGTCAAGCCTCTCCTCGGCGCTTCCTTTGTATTTGCAGGCGCGTGGGAGTTAGGGGAGAACGAGGGCCTCGTGACGAATGCCTCTATCCTTTCGACCGTTAGGTCGACCCCCGCAGGTTGAACCTGCTCCCCTGTGTCCTTGACCCCTGAAACTACTCCGTCTCGCATCAGTCGAGCCCCAGGGAGAACAGCCATGTCAGGTTCTCCATGAAATCTTGGTGGCCGCGCCGACCGCTACGCAGAACTCCGCCAGCTTCGGTATCTCCGCCTTGCGGCCGAATACCTTAAGGGTGACCAATGCCCTCTCGGATATGTAGCTCAATTTCGTCAGCGTCCCGACCAAGATAATCCGCTCTGCGCCGACGCTTGACGCGGAGAGGTATGCCACCTCCCCGATGACCTCCGCGACCATGTTGAGGATGCCAGCTGCTATGTCATCGGGTGAGCTGGCCTCGGATATCTTTCCGAAATTCGAAGCAGTGACGCTCGCGTCAAGTACACCTATGGCGCCGCCGACTATGTCGCCAACAGTCAAATCCACAGCACGGCTGTCTCCTCGTTGAGCCATTGCGTTCAGCATAACAGGATCAGATATCCCTAGGAGCTTCGAGCCAAGGCCTACTATCGTCCCTCCGCCGACCCCAGTACCGCCGACGTGCGTGACTTTCCTACCCCTTTCCTTGGCCCAGACTACCGCAGTGCCCGTGCCCACGCTGACCACGAGTCCCTCTTCTGCCCCTGCTAGCTCAAGCCCACCTATTCCTGTTGACTGGATCTCGTCCACCTTCTTCACGTTGAGCCCCAAGATGGTGTCAGGAAGCGTCCTGCTCTTCCCGCCGGATGCAGCAAGGCACTCGATGTCCGTCAGGCTCCTTCCCGAATCTGAGAGGACCTTTCCCAACACGCCTGAAATGGAAGTGACCGGATCCTCAGCGGAGCGAGAAATCGCGGTCCCCAGTATCCGTCCTCGATCAAGAAGGATGGCCTTTGCGGTGGACCCTCCCACATCTGCTCCTACTATCAAGTCCCTCCACCCCGAAGCGAAGGGATTGCCCTGATGACCGCCTTGTGCAGTGGCGGAACTATCGCGACCAAGAACGGTATCTCTGTGCAATATGTCCAGAATCCCAACAAGATTGCTGCGAAAATCGGCAACCTGGGTTGGCCTCCCATCACCGCCGGTGGCAGAGCGAAGATTTGACTATAGGCCCACACCCCGAGTCCAATGTACGTGCTCGCCAAGCCCAGGCCGACCGCGGAGGCCAGTCCGAAGCGGAGGTAGACGTCCTCCCCCTTGACCATCCCCCAGGCCAAGGGCAGAAACATTGCCACCGAAACGACAGCGCTCACGAGCGAGCCCGTGAGATCGACTGGTTGCTCAAGGAGAACGAAGTAGAAGTATGCAAATGACAATGAGCTCACCAGCCAAGCGACGATTGACAGAAGCCTCAGGCGACTGCCTCCAAGTTGACGCCTGTTAGCGATCAGCCCCAACACATAGTAGCCAAGGAAATTGGATGGGACGCCGACCGTCAAGCTGAGCAGCGCATCGCCGTGGATCAGGATGTCCGAGATGAATATGCCGATGGCTCCTCCTGTGGCTGCGATCCTGGGTCCGAAGATCAAAGCGAACAGACCTGGCACGATCACTGCGGGCCAGAACCTCACAACCCCAAAAACCGGCGCGAAGATTCCAAAGAAGGTGGCAAAGCCGACCGAGGCGTAAAGAGCGCCACACGCTGAGGTGAGAACTAGCTCCTTGGCCTCCATCAAGCTCGAGACTTGGCGAGTCGTTTATAAATCATCTGACGCTTGCGTGTGAACTCGTCTGGCGAGGGGAGCAATGAGGGACTTGTCCAGCGTGCAGAAAATCAGGTGAGATAAGCATGAAACCAGTGCGAATGGTTATCTTCGACCTAGATGGAACACTCATCACGGGGAAGAGCAGCTGGAGAAAGATTCACGAGTTCTTCGGAACTGAGCAGAAGGGCGACGCTGCCCTAGCTCGATACGAGAGGGGGGAGATAGACTACGGGGAGTTCATGAGGAGGGACATGTCAGCTTGGCCCACCGGCATCAGCATCAAGATCTTTCAGAGGGTATTGTCCGAGTACAAGCTGAGCGAAGGCGCAGTGGAGTGTGTACAGGGATTGCGGAAGCGGGCGGTCAAGATCGGCGTGATAAGTAGTGGGATCGATATGCTCGTGAAGCAGGTGTGCGATAGGCTTGGCCTGAACTCATATGTCGCAAACGGGTTCGAGTTCGACAGTGCGGGCAGGCTGACTGGGGAGGTACTGGCAAGAGTTGATCTCTATAGAAAGGACGAGGTCCTGCGAACGCTGGTTGGGGAACATGGCTTCGAGACCGACGAGGTTCTTGGCGTTGGCGATACCAGATTCGACTCTACCTTCCTTCAGGCCTGCGGATACCGAGTGGCGTTCAGGCCTCGTGATGCTGACAGAAAGGTATTGGAGGCCGTGGCGCACTACTTCATTGATGACTTAAGGGAGCTATTGCCCATAATAGACAACATTAGGGAACTGTCAGCTCGCGGAGAACAGGAAAGACAGAAGAGCTGATGAGGCCGCTGGCACCCAAGATAGCATGATCCTTCTGGGGGCGTATAGCCTGTCAGTGAACACCGTAAGCCTGAAGAAGAGGTCAGCGCAGTAGAGCATCTGGCTGAAGGAGGAGGTGACCCCGAGTAGCATGCCGATCCATACCCCTACCAGCGAGGACAAGGTCCTCGTAGCATAGGCAGAAGGATCTGGATAGCCCGTCAATTCGACCCTTGTCGACGGGATGTCGCGTGCGACAAGGCAGGAAATGAACACTATTCCGGCAGTGAGGGCTGCATATTCCAAGTAGCTGGAGCCTGCTGCGACCATCGCTATTAGGATGCCGCCGAGGTTCGCTCCCCTCCAGAATGACAGGAGGACCAAGGAGAGAACCACCGTCATCTTGAGAGCAAGGTCCAGTCCTTTCATGGATGTTACCTTTGCCATGGCGGCCCTGATTAGCCCATGAACATAGGGAGTCATGATGAAAACGACCACTGGGGATACCCCCCAGAACAGGATCTGAAGGATAGTTGGCCATGATATGGGGCCTGAGGCTAGCGTCGCCCCGATGCCACATGAAAGAACGATCTGCGAAATCGAGACGGGTATCGTCCTGGTCGCAATGGATGCCCAAGCCACGATGCCGGAAATGAGGGCCACGAGCTCGATTGCACCCATGTCCAAGGTTGCAGAGCTGATGTAGAATGATACTCCGCTCCCGAGCAACACTCCTAGCGACATGAAGATGGCCACGAGAATCCCGGCCCTCTTAGTGCCCAGCCAGCCAGCTGAGGACACCGATGCCGCCACGGGCCATCCTTCAGCGGGACCGACGCATGCCGAAAGCATGGCGTAGGATATCCCGAGCATCCAAGACAATGTGTACACCTATGGGCGACCTAGGTTGATTATGTTCAAGAGAGCGTCCGAGACGTCCTCGCAGGCGTCCGCCATATCATCCGCGGCCAGGATGGCCTTCTCAAATTGTATCATGCTGAGGATCTTGACGCGGTCCTCCTTCCTGTACAGCTCCTCTATCAATTTGAGCTTGACTCGGTCTATCTCCTCCTCCCTCGCCTCAACGACGTCGGCCTGCTTCCGGGCAGCGCCCAAGTCCGTGGCCACGAGTCTCAGCATTTTTCTGGTCTCAGCGACGATGTCGAGCAGGAGTGAGAACATCGCGTCCAAGCTTGGGTCCAAGCCGATCCTCAGCTCGTCCAACTCCTGTTTGGTGGGGCACCTGTACGATAAGATCCTGCTTGCTTCCATCGACTTGTCGATGGCGTCGTCCAATAGCTTGGCTGTCTCAAGGACGTACTGCCTTATCATCGGAAACAGGTCCGAGGAGAGGAGCCTCTTCTCAAGCTCCTTCAGCCTGCTGTCGGCCGCGCTCTCAAGCTCGTTGATTGCATTGCTCTTTTGCTTGGCGGCGGAACAGTTTCCTTCCACCAGCTCCTGATAGGCCTCGTGCAACAGTTTCGCCGCTGTCTGAAGGTCGTCGCTGAGCTCAAGGATCCTTGGCCAAACCACTTCCATGGCGGACTACGCGTCACCTCGGGCTAAAAAATATGAGAGCTCCGCCGGACTACTTCTTCTTGCCGCGCCTCTTGCCGGCCTTCTTCTTTGCTTTCTTCTTCACTTTCTTGGGAGCCTTCTTCTTGACGGGCTTTGGCGGCTTCGGAGCGGGCGGAGCTGCGGGCGGTGCCGCGACAGGCGGCGTTACCGCGGGCGGCGTTGGGGCAGATGATTGCGCTTCCATTTCCAGATGCGAACTATATGTCTTGACATTTGTATAAATCGTTTTCTATAGAAACTGGGTTGACATCAGATATCAACTCCGTCATGAACGACTATAGTATGTCTTGGAGGAAGCTGACGGGTATGATCGAGCTGAGTATCGATCAGCGGGCCTTTGATCTCATTGCTTCTACTATGAGCTTGGCTGCCTCTTGATGAGTTAACTTTGAGGTGTTTACCGTCAAGTCGTAGAGGCTCGAATCCAGCCAGTCTTTGTTCAGGATCGTTCTGACTAGGGTCGCCCTCTCTTGGTCCGAAATCCCTAATTCCTTGAGGGCCTCCTCCTCATCTATTTTTCTTCTCGATGCCAGGAACTTCTGCCTGTCCGTGACCTCTTTGTGTAGAAATACTCTGAGGGCGCCTTCAGTGCTCATTGCGATCAAGGCAGCCCTACCTTCGATTATGAGGTTCCCTTCCCTTACCTTGTCCAATATCAGTCCTTCCATGACCTTTTCCAGATCCACCTCCCCCGATCTCGATATCTGCTCTAGGTATTGGAAGGACTCTTGGAACTCCGCGGCGATCTCCCTGAAGAAAGACTCGGAGTTGTAGACCGGCAGGCCCGTCTGCTCGCTGACCAGTTGGGCCGCCTCCGTGGTACCGGATGCGAGTTGACCAGCTATCAAGACCGTGGTGCTCTTTTTGGACATCTTCAGAAGTCTGCTGGCTGGGGTATTTAAGGTTGGGAGGCGTTTTGATTCGATCTTTGCGATCTCATCGAGTTCTTTGGGACGCCTACCCGGCCGTTGCCCTTCTGGCCCATCTTCTCACCGCGATCAACACAGTTGTCGCAATGACTATCCCGTAGAGAGGCCAGAATATTGGCTGCAACAGGATATGCGAGGTCTCAAAACGGACGACTATGCCTGCGTCAGACACCAACGTGAGCATCGACACTTGCTCTCCTGATTCAGAGCGCGTTATGGATTTCCTGATGTAGATGAAGCCCAGCTGCCCCTCAACCCTCTCCTCAGCGCTTATGGAGATGGTCGTACCCTTGGTAAACTCCAATACAACGGGGTCGGCCGATGTAAGTAGGTCCTGAGCCTGAGTTCCATTTATGAAAAGGCGAACACTGACGGTCGAGGGAATGCCCTCGGCGGCAATCGTGAGGGTAACCTTGTCCTCGCTGGCAGGTTCTGCTGTTAGCGTGGAACCTACGACCGCAGCCAGCGTGAACAAGAGCAACAAAGGGAAGGTCGCCTGCTTGTGGGCCATCTACGGACCGTTGCTCGAACCACTTTAAAGTGTTTAGGGTTCTAACTTCATTGGAAGCTCAGTTGTTGCAGCTGTCCCCCTGAGGTCACGCCATCCGAACTCTCGAATTCGGTCCCCCATGACGGGCCAGCTTAGCATCACCAATCCCATGGACGCTATCTCCAAAGGACCCTGTCTGGGGTTCGGTCAGGGACCACCAGCACGCTTGAAGGCTCTTGTCTTGAAGTCTTCTGCGACCTTAGGCGTAACTTCGTCCTCCTTGACCGCCCTTATTGCTCTGACCAAGTTCTCCACCATCGCGTCATTCAGCATTCTGCCTTTCTGCTCTGTGGCAAGCCGGGGATCCCCGAGGTAGAGGTCAGTGCAATACGCTTGCCACCAGTACGAGCTCATGACGCCCTCTGGCAGCTTGGTCGCCCCTGTCCTTGCTGGGCGCTTGACGTGCTCCATCTTTACCAGGTGCTTGAAAAGGGCGAGCGCCCTGCTTGTTTCTATCACGCAGGCGTGACCGGTCTCTTGCCCTTCCGTAACTTTCCTGTGAAGGTCGTCTGGGATAGTCCAAGGGGAGAGGTACGCGTACACGATTGGATGTCTCCTGGTCGACCTGCTCATCACGAACGTATTGAGTATGGCATTGTTTCCACCATGACCATTCACAAGCAGCAGCTTCTCGAACCCGTTCCTTCCCACCTCGTCACTTATCTCACCTAGCATCTTGAGAATTAGTTCGGGACTCATGGTTACCGTGCCTGGAAAGTGCCTGTTCTCAGGGACATAGGCGTATGGCAAGGGAGGGAGAACTACCGCGTGCTCCTTGTCGGCCGCCAATTCCACAAGCTCCTCGGTGACCATGGTGTCGGTGCCGAGGGGCAGGTGAGGGCCGTGAATCTCGATCGAACCCACCACCATCACTGCAATTGACCCTGCCTTTGCCTCTCTATCCAAGTCGGGCGATGTCAGATCCAGCCAGCGCATGGTTCAGAGCCTTCGTCCGACCGATTAAGCATTGTGGGGGAGCGTTGGACGGCCTGGCGCCTAGGAAATCATTAATTCAGCCCGTCCAGCAGGAGGTCAACCTTTGGGCCCACGGCCGCAACGCGACAGGTCCGTTGATGCTCTAGCTTGGGAACTTGCTGTAGCGATCAAGACGAGAAGAACGCAGTTCAGGGTCAGCGCGGTGAGCAGGACGGAATTGGGAAGGTTGCTCTCCGAGGTGGAAAGCCAAGGCCTGGCGAGGAGAAGGGGGGAATACTTCGAGCTGCTCAAGGGAGGAAGGGTTGCCCTCGTCGTAGCTTCAATGAGGATGGGAGTACCGGTTGTGCGATTGGCAGAGCACATGAGTCCGGGGGAATTCGAGGACCTTGTCTCAAGACTGCTGGAGATGCGGTCATATGACGTGAGGACGAGGGTCAGAGTTAGGACCCAACTTGGTGCCACAGAGTTCGACATAATCGGATTGAGAATGTCCAAGGCTCTGTTCATAGACTGCAAGAGGTGGCCTAGGAGGTCAGTCTCAAGCATGGCCTGCAGGACGCATGTCAAAAGGATCAGAAAGTGGGGACCAGCAGCGCTCAGAAAGGTCCGCGCCGGGAAGGGTGCGATCGATGCTTTTCCAGCCGTGGCGACAGCGCTCGCTGGCGTGGAGAGGGTGACCGATGGGTGCCTTCTCTTGGGCGTCGACAAGCTCAACTCAGCCATCGAAAAGATGGAGCAGGGGTTTTTGGACGATATCTCCATCCGAATCGGAGTGATTTGACAGTTGCCCAAAATCATTTGATAGGCCGAGGAGCTGGAAGATGGCCGAGGATTGTGTGGAGCAACACCCCTAGGACGGTGTTTGATGCACTTCTGATTGGGGGTGTAGCGCCACTGGCGAAGCTGGGGGCCAAGGCACAGGGATTTCCGTTCGCAATAGAGTCGCTGGGCCGTCTAGCCGTGGTTGAAGCTCCACATCTCGCCCAACGCTCCCCTGACCAACGCTACTGCCCTTATGCCACGAATGGCCCTGTCTAGCTCTCCCCTGATCAGTATGTATTCGCCTTGGGTCACCGGCACGTTGCCCTTGAAGATGATGTTCACGGGAACTGTCCCCGTGACCGCGCTGAACTCGGTTGTCCATGTCACAGCTGAGATCGAGCTTGGTTGGGTGGGTAGCCCAGTGGTCGCCGCAACTAGAGTTGTAGCTCCGATCGACCTGTGAAATATGATCCCTCTGACCCTAGTAACGAACCACTCCCCCTCCAAGCCTATCGTCGTTGTAAGTCTGTTGTGTTCGGATGGTGACACGGGGAACAGGAATGTCTGGCCAGCTCCGATGTATCGCACTGAACCTCCTTCGCTTCGTATGTTCAGTTCGTCCATGTAAGCCAATCCTTTCAGGACAGCCTTGTGATATGAGAGTGGCAGACCGTACCTCAAGGCGTACGATATGGCAGCCTGCAGCTCGTCCGGTTGCGTCATGCCCAGAGAAACGCCATATTCCTTCAGGGCGTTCTTGAGCTCACCTTCGTCAGCTCCGGCCAGACCCATTCTTTCCTTCACGCTGAGGAACAACGCGTCGATGTCGACGGCTTGGGACAAGTCCTTGGGGAACGAGACATACTCAAGACATTGACGGCCTGGTTCGGGAAAGTCTCGGTGACCGGCCTTCGCGAATATCGATCGGTCATAGTAATCGGCGGACTCGGTGTCGATTGGGGTGCCTGGGCGCACTTGAGGGGCCTCTCCCATGCTGAAGGAGGGGAATAACAGGCTTAAAATGACTATCTGCATGTTTTGTCTAATGGAACAAGACATAGTCGTTGAAGTGCGCGAGGACTCGGGCGAGATCTATGCGGTCGTCAATGGAAAGAGAGCCTCGCTCCTCTTCAGCGTCAAAGGAGGCGAGCTGATCGCGGAGAGCACCTATGCTCCCCCTGAGCTGAGGGGCAGAGGTATCGCAGCGAGGCTCGTGGTGGCCATGATAGGATATGCGGAGAAGAACGGGCTGAAGGTGTATCCGGTCTGCTCGTACGTGGCGGAGTACTTCGCAAGGAGGCCCGAATTGAGTGGCATGCTTTCCGAGAGATATCAGCGCGAGGGCCCGTGAGCGCGTTGCGGAAGAACCGCAGGAGGGCCGCTAGCACGATGACGCGTTGCCGAACAAGCTGCAACCTGACCGAGCGCAAGGTGTCGCTCAGATGAAGATGTCCTCTGAGAAGGGCCTTTGCAGTGTTGCTGCGCCCTTTGTGGAGGCCTTGTGGCGATAGCCTCTAACCACCGCCCCTATCACCCCCTCGGAGGAACTGCCAGTGACCAGCTCCGCGGCTGCTGCGAGTTCGTCGACGATGGCGATCCTCTTGATTCGCAGGGGCCTGCCAGCTAGGTCTTTCTTCCCCCGCAGGTCGTTCAGCGGTTCGATTCCTGATGAGCCTATCGCGAAGTTAACCTCGCCGATCCTAAAGGGTCGGCCAAGGGTGTCCGTGATGACGACCCCAACCTTGACGCCAAGTTTGGAGAACCTCCTTCTGTACTTGGCGGCGATCTTGTCAGGATACTCAGGTACCGTAACCACTGACCTTCCCCCGTCGACGTTCGATTGATCGACTCCGGAGTTCGCGCACACGACCCCCGCCTTGTTCTGCGTGATGAGGTGATGGTCATGTATCCTTACTATCCTCTTGGACTCGCTTATGATAACCTCGACGAGTTCTGGGGCTTTGGCTACTCTGTCCCCAATGGCTTTGGCCAGTTCTGACGGAACGACTTCCGCTAGCGTGATCTTGTGTCCCTCGGCCTTAGAGACGACCGTGTGGGTGAACAAAACGATGTCGCCGTTCCTCAAGGGGAACCTGGACCTCCTGCATGCGTCGTACACGAACCCGGGGAGGTCGAACCCCTCAGGTATCATGCCTCGGTACTTCACGCCGCGAATCTGGAGGGGACCCGTGAGCAGCATCAGGTCTTGATCACCGTGCTGAGTAGTCGCTTCGCGGTCTGGTAGTCAACGTCATTCCTCACCACGAGAAAGGAGCCGCGCATCGGATCAAGCATGGAGACCGCGTGCCAAGAGATGACCATCGTCCTGACGAGGCCACTGAGAAAGTCGGCCACGTCGGACTCGTCAGGGCAGGTGGCAAGCGATATCTTGGCGGGCTGGGGTCTGATGCCGAAAAGGTGTTCGCATATGGAGTCGCCCTTTTCCCTCAGGAAGACCCCATCTCTGCTCTCCAACAGCTCCGCCATCAGTGACAGGAGATCAACCGAGAGATAAGGGGAAGACGAAGGAACTGCGAGAAGCAGATCGTCCCCAGTCATTTCGAGCGCGTCGGCGATCATTCCGGTGACCGAGTTCGCATTGCTTGCCACTTTGGATTTTGCCATCAGTCCTCTCTCGCTTGCCATGGAACCTAACAGGTCCGCCTGTTGTTCGGTCGCAGCTATGATGACAACGCGGTCTGATATGGCCGATGCCTTGTCAAGCACCCACATCCCGATCCTCTTTGAGCCCAGAGGCATGTCCTCGGGCAGCTTCCCGCTTCTCATCTGAGACGGATAGCCAAAGAGTCCAACTGTGACTTCATGCATGTCTGGATCTTTCACCGCCTTCTCCGGGCACAGCAGGCGTAGAGGCACGCTTGTGAGCATAGGTTACCCTCGCGGTAAGGAGCCATCGGCCGAGATTTCAACCGCCTACGGTTGTCACGCCGGGAGTGGTTAAAAGCGTGTCGTGAGCTTTTGGCGCGCGAGTTGCAGGGGGACAGCCTTCAGGCGGTTCAAAGGCTTGCTGTTGTCATCGTCCCAGTATTGACCGGATTCCTAGGTAGGAGAATGAATCTCATCTCCCATGAACGTGCGGATCTGATCCTCAACCTGATCCTCTACATTCTTCTCCCCCTTTCGGCCCTGCAGGTGTACGCCACCGTCGACGTGCCTCCGATGGGGCACTACGTGGTCCTAGCTGGAATTGCCTGTAACGTTCTCGGTTTGGCTGTGGCACTCTGCTTGGCGAAAAAGGTCACGCCGGACAGGAGGCGGCAAGGAGTTTTCGCGCTCGCAGTGAGCACGATGAACACTGGGCTCTTGGGCCTTGCGATCGTGCGATCCCTCTTCAGCGAACTAGGCGTCCTGACCCTCCTTCTAGTGGACCTTCCTAACGCCCTTTACACCATCGTGTTCGCACAGATGGTGGCCTACTCCTATGGAGGCGGCGGAGAGAAGGGCTCACTCCCCCGGAGGCTGGCAACGTTTCTGGCGTCCCCATACGTGCTCGGCATCATCGTCGGCGTTTTGATGAACGCCGGGCTCATTGTGATGCCCGCTGAGGCCATGACGCTGATATCTTGGATATCGGCTCTAACCCCTCCGGCAACTTTGATCGCGATGGGCGCCTACGTCTCTCTGACTGTCGCTCACGCCAGGGAGACATTATGCACATTGGGACTGAGGATCCTGTCTGGACTGTCCGTGTTCCTTGCCATCAAGTTCGCAACTCCCGCGTTGTCCCTCTTCCCGGAAGCTCCTCTGCTGGTTTCGACCACACTGCCGCCTGCAATACTGGTCTTGGCTCATTCCCGCAGGTTTGACCTCGACGTGGGATTTGCAGCGGAGGTGCTAAGCGCTGGCCTAGTTTACTCGGTGTTGGAGACGATCGCCTTGGTATTCGCGTGGCAATAGGCTCCCTCGATCCCTGAAGAACTGAAGGTCGCATCCGAAGGTCAAGGCGAGTCGCTCCCAAGGCGCAGAATCATTGAAAGGCGGAAGAGAACTCTCAAGGCCTGTTGGTTGAATCTCACGGGAGGGTCACGGATATATCTGAGGGCTGAGCAGGAGGGCCGCTTAACGATGGGCATAGAGGCTATGTTGAACCCGAAGAACATAGCCTTGATCGGGGCGACAGAGCGAGAAGGCTCGGTGGGCCAAGCGTTGATGCGCAACCTGCTGCTCAGCACGGACAAGAGGACGATCTATCCGATAAACCCGAACAGGAGCACCGTTATGGAACTGAAGTGCTACCCCAGCATTTCGGCGGTCGCCGACCATGTTGATCTCGCCGTGATAGCCACCCCCTCGAGTACCGTCCCCGCACTAGTTGAGGAGTGCGCGAGGGCCGGAGTAGATGGTGTGGTCATAATCTCAGCAGGCTTCCGCGAGACCGGTGAGGAGGGATTGAAGCTCGAGGAGGAACTGAAGCAGATTCAAGCCGAGCATGGAATCCGAGTCTTAGGCCCCAACTGCCTAGGGTTCATCAGGCCGCACTTAGGCCTGAACGCCACATTTCTGAGGAACAACCCAGAACCGGGTCAGATCGCCTTCGTCTCACAGAGTGGCGCCGTTGGGACAGCTATACTTGACTGGGCCGTGAGCGCACATGTTGGGTTCAGCATGTTCGTTTCCATGGGCTCGATGCTCGACATAGACTTTGGGGACATGATCGACTATCTTGGAGAGGACCCAAAGACTAGGAGCATCATAATCTACATGGAGAACGTGCATGACGCCAAGAAGTTCATGAGCGCAGCCAGAGGATTCGCGCGGACAAAGCCGATAGTGGTCATAAAGGCTGGGAAGCATGCCGCCGGAGCCCAGGCTGCGCGCTCTCACACGGGCGCGCTGGCCGGCGACTATGAGGTCTATGATGCCGCTCTCAAGCGTGTGGGAGTGGTGAGGGTGGACGAAATCGCGGACCTCTTCGACTGCGCGAGCGTTCTGGAGTCGAGACATCTCCCAGCGGGCCCTGCGCTAGCGATTGTTACAAACGCCGGAGGGCCAGCCGTACTAGCGGCAGACTCGATCACTGACCATGGGCTGGACCTGGCGAAGCTCTCCCAGGGATCCATGAGCACCTTGGACAAGCACCTGCCCCACTATTGGAGTCGAGGGAACCCGGTGGACGTGCTCGGCGACGCAGACATCCAGAGGTATGAGATAGCGATGAGAACGTGCATGGCAGACCCCAACGTGGATGGCCTCCTAGTGGTGTACACGCCTCAGGGCGTTGCTGCCTCAACGGAGCTAGCGCAGACCGTGGCCAAGATCGCCGCCGACAGGCGGAAGCCGGTTCTGACCGTCTGGATGGGTGAGGACAGCGTAAGGGAGGCCAGGGAGGTATTCTATGAGAACGACATCCCCACGTATCGAACGCCCGAACAAGCCATCAAGACCTACATGTATATGTATAGATACGAGAGGAACCTCGAGCTTCTTTACCAGACTCCTGAGGAACTTATCGTGGACCTTTCGCCCCCGAGAAGCCATCTCAGGCTCCTGATCCGCAGGGCAGCGAAGGAAGGGAGGTCCGTGTTGAGCCAATCGGATGTTGACAAGTTCCTCGACGCGTACGGCATCCCTCGATCCAAGGGGGATCTCGCCAAGAACGTCAAGGAGGCCTCCGCGATCGCGTCGGAGATCGGGTACCCGGTGGTGCTCAAGATAGTTTCACAAGACATCGTACACAAGACGGACGTAGGAGGGGTCGTTGTGGGCGTAGAGACCGACGATGTTCTTAGAGAGGAGTTTGAAGGGATCATGAATAGGGTGCGAAGGACCAAGCCCAACGCGAGAGTGGATGGCATATACGTTCAGAAGATGTTGCAGGACATTGACTATGAGTTGATACTTGGGTCCAAAAAAGACGTAGACTTCGGAGCTGTCATACTGTTTGGCCAGGGCGGGATAGGGGTGGAGCTGTTCAAGGACTTCTCAATAGGCCTGCCTCCTCTGAACCAAATCTTGGCGAGGCGAGTGGTTGAAGAGACGAGAATCTATCAAGCTCTGTCGAAGGGACTCAGGAACAAGCCTCCGATTGATCTGAGGTCATTGGACGAAATCATGGTACGTTTCTCAAACATGGTTGTGGACTTCCCTGAGATCACTGAGATGGACATCAACCCCCTCGCTGTGTCAGACGGAAAGGCCTGTGCCATTGATTCAAGGATAATCATTGATCCTAAAGCCCCTAGCTACGAGGAGCCATATCCCCACCTTGTTGTGATTCCATATCCAACAAAGTATGTCACGCCCTGGAAGCTCAAGGATGGAACTGAGGTCATCCTGAGGCCCATCAGACCGGAGGACGAACCCATAGAACTCGAGTTCATCAAGGGCCTATCTGAGGAGACCAGCCGCTTCAGGTTCTTCCAAGTCATAAAGGACCTCTCCCACGAGGCCCTAGTGCGCTTCTGCAACATCGACTACGACAGGGAGATGGCCTTCATAGCTGAGACGAGGGAGGGAGACCGAAGGGTAGAGATTGGCGTGGGCCGCCTGATCATGGAGCCCAACAAGAAGAGAGGCGAATTCGCCGTGGTAGTGGCCGACAAGTATCAGAGGAAGGGGCTGGGAACGAAGTTGATGGACATGCTGATCAGCGCAGCTGAAGAAAGAGGGCTTGAAAGCATGTACGGAATAATCCTGCCTGAGAACGTAAGCATGATACGCCTGTGCGAGAAGCTAGGCTTTGCCGTGAAGAGAAGACGAGATGAAGTTTTCGTAGAACTCAAGCTTAAGTAGTTGGCACCCACGGCAGAACGCTTAAAGACATCACAAGGTCGACATGGCCAAGGGTCGCATTGAAGCGTACTCTGGAGCTTATTCTCATCGTGGGGTTCGTGATCGTCTCAAGTTTGCTCATCTACGCCTACTATGATGAGCTTGCGGACTTCTTCCTGAATGCCGACCCGGCCTACAGATGGATGGCGATATTCACCCTATGCTTCGTAAGCACGACCTCGATCTTCTTTCCGATACCATATACGGCAACGATCCTGAGCCTGACCGCCAAGATACCGGGCATCAACCTACTTGAGATAGCAGTGTGGGGCGGATTGGGATCTGGCCTCGGCGAGCTGGTGGGATGGATTCTCGGGCGCTACTTCCGGAGGCAGGTCGAGGACTCCAGATACGGGAACAGGCTCAAGATCATTTCCAAACTAGCCGCAGGCACGAGAAGCCGTTGGCTCATTCCTATCATTATCTTCTTGTTCGCCTTTACCTTCCTGCCAGATGATATCGTGTTCATAGTGTTAGGAGCGATAAACTACAGCCTTGTGGTGGCAACAATAGCGGGAGTGCTCGGCAAGGCTTCGATGCTCTATGCCATAGGGCTCTTCGGGTCATCGATAGGTGAGGCGACCTCAACGTTGCCAGACTGGGTGCCCATCAGCATAACCGTGGCACTGTTTCTGGGATTCTTGGCTGCCATAGAGTACGTGGACTGGGAATCTCTTTTGGACCGTTATTCACGGTCGTCGTCCCCTAGAATGGCCTAGATGTGACGACCTTGCCTATTATCGTTATGGCCATCGCTGTCGCGATCGCCAAGGCTTCCCCGCACATGGCCCCGGCGATTATGACGGATTTCCTAGTTTCCCACTTCTCCTTTCCGACCCTTCCCTCCACGTACCTGCCAACCAGTGCGCCGATCAGATAGGCCAGCGCGAAAGGCGGAAGCGACGTTATGCCAGCAAGGAAACCTATAGGCGAGAAGAAGGTGAAACCAATGAGCTTGGTTCCCTGAGCTATGAGGAACACGAACGCGACGGACCCTACTATGACCTCTGGCTTGAATATCTGATAGGCCCTACTTATGAAGAGAGAGAAGTTCAGTGAGCCGACGGGCCATTGCACCGCGGTCCAAGGATAGAAGCTTGAGGGCATTGGCGCCATCATCCAGAAGATCGAGTAGAATATGAAGGAGATTACCAATATCAGCGGGAAGAGGATGACGTACGCCTTGTAGTAGTCAAGCGGCCTGGCCTTCAGGAGCTGTGCGACTCTGACCCTGTGAGATATTATGCCCGCAGCACTGGCCCCGTAGAATGGTGCAACCCAAGGGGCGGGGTCGCCCGGCGCCGTGAAAGATAACATGAAGGCCTCCCTAGCGTAAGGAATCTGAACGGTGAGTCCTGTTTCCCCGATCCCCCTGGCTGCGAGGAAACCCTGAAGCACGGGAAGCACTAGCCATGAAACGAGCCAAATGAACCAGAGGTCAGGTATGAGGTACGCAGAAAGGGCGAAGCCCCCGAGGGATCCTATCACCACCATCCCAATGATGAGTCTGAGTGGAACGTATGAACTCCTCAACTGCTCAGGGGTCAGGCGAGTCAACGATCTTACCCCTCTCAGCGCGGGCCTGAAAGAATTGACGAATACATAGAGCGCCACGCCCACAGCTACCCCCACGTTTACGCTCGCCCATATGTCGAAGGTTGCCCTCTGATACCACCAACCCAGGGCATTCACAACACCGGGTTGCCACTCGGCCCTCCACAGCGCGAAGTAGGGGTGATCGATGCGAAGAGCAAGAGAGTTGCCCACAACCCAGACTGCCATGGACCCGATGAAGACCCATACAGTAGCATTGAAAGGTATGAGCCAGCCAACTAAGTAGTTAGCGATGTCAGTGGCTACCCCGAAAATAGCTCCTGGCATAACTCCTTCCACCAAGGCAGTCAAGTCGTACCAAGGATAGTCCACAAGGGCGATCCGTGTCCCTAGGAATACCTCCGTGACAGCTGGAAACCCATAAAGCAAGAACTCATATATCAGGGCGACCATTGCGGCAAAGGAGAAGTAGGTTACCTTCTCGCTAGTCCTTTCCGTCAGTGTCGATATCGCTTGAACGTCTATCGGAGCAACGGGGAAGTCCAGCTTTTCCACCTCAATGTAAACCATGCTCGTCACAAATGATATACCGTAGTCAATTAGCGTGGTACAGGCTGTTGAGATCAGCGCTATCATCAGAGGCATAGCCCACTCAGAGGACAGGAAGGTTCTGTGAAGTGGGCCCCAGCTGTTGAGCGCAGGAGTATACCACGTAGGTAACTTGTCCGCGATGCCAAACAGGACCGTGTAGGGGGCATATCTGTAGTAGTATGCCTGAATCCAGGAGCCGAAAATGCCTCCACCCACCGCCCAAAGGGCGAAAGCCTGTAGCATGAAATAGATAATGTAGGCCTCTTGCGGAGTGATGTATCTTCTTGTTATTCTTCCTGCTTCAGTAAATAGCAGTATCGTGACGAAAACCGGCACGAATCTCTCAACCCCGCCCAGTGGCCCTACAGCGAGACTCAGGTATATCAGGGCAGGCGTCAAGGTGACGAGTCCGAACAACACAGCGGCAATGGAGACAGGGGTGAGCCCCGGTATCCCCAATTCGCCTCTACTGGTAGTCGCTGTGGCCTTCTGCGAAGCCTGCTCCGTCACTACTCCTCGCCTCCTCCGAATTCCTCCACTGCTTGCTTGATGTACCTCTCTTCTTGCGCAGGGGTCAAAAGGCTCCACATTAGTAGCTGTTTCCTCACCTCATCAACGAACGGATAGCTGAATTTGACCCAAGCCTCGTGCGGTCCGGACACCCTCTTCATCTTCATGTTGATCAAGTACTTGAGCTCCGTCTTACTCTTGGTGAGCGTCATCTCAACATCGTGCCTGATGTTCTGCTCGTAGGGAGGGAGCCAGACGCGAGACCTGATCGTAAGGGTTGATTCCTGCTTGCTGGTCGAGACATCCTCAACAGTGAAGTCCTCGGATCTCTCGATGCGCTTGTTCCAAAGGTATTCCTTCAAGAATGCGGCTATGCCCATCGCTTTTTCCTCGTCCTTCACCCTGAATGGGATCGGTATCTCCCAGACGTCTCCCTTGGGCCTTGTTTCTAGTCTCCAACGCCTCTCCAGAGATGGGGTTACTATCAACGCCACCCTGTACATTGGGTAGACGGAGGCCAAGATCACGAGTACAACGATAGTGCCGATAGCCAAGGCAACCGAGAGCGATGTGTAGTTCGTTACCATTTCCCCAAGGATCCCGAAGATCCTAAACACAGAGGAGACCGATACTCCCGCTAAGTACCCCAACATGCCTCCAACAATAGCATAGACCACATTTTCTGTCAAGAACATCAGCCCCACTTGCAGAGGCGCTAGTCCGAGGCTGCTGTATATTCCGGCCTCTCTCAGTCTTTCCATTACCCCTCCCAGCACAGTGGACATCGTGACCAGCCCTGCCATTACCAGTGGTATCAGAAGGAATTCAATCCCGAACATTGATTGAGCGGTCTCCTTTGAGAACTGGTAGACCTTCCCGTCCAAGGTAAGGTAGAAGTTGATGCCCTCGAATGCCGAGAACAGAGTTCGAATCTTTTGGAACGTGTCCTCAATGTCTTGCCCCGAAAGCGGGATGAACGCGCTCGTCAGGCAACCCTCGGGGAAGATGCGTGCGATCCCCGAAGGTATGATGATGATTTGGCCGAAGCCGAATGTGAATGTGACATCAAAACGTTGCTCTGTAGACATCCGGTTGTAGTCTAATGGGAATATGTCAGTGTAGCCGTCTGAGTCCTTGACTGAAACCGACATCTTGGCGGGATCGTAGATTCCTCTAACCCTTAACAACGTGCCCAACACGTTGACAGTATCATTGACCGTAACGCCCAAGCGGACAGCAAGATCCTGCGGCAGCAGGCACGAGTATTCATCCTCACTCGTGAACATTGAGCCGGTCACGATGAAATTGGTGCTATCCGCGAAAGATCCTTTCGTTTCAACTGGAGAAACCCCTGCCAAAGCTGGGACCTCAAAGGTCTTCGTGCCGAACCGTATCGGTATGCCTGCAGGAACTCCTATTCTGGCGGAGCCTGGCAAGTAGACCCAGTAACGTTCGGACACCTCATATGCTCCTAGGAAATTTGCCACCTCCATGAGACGGTCTCGGTCCATGGGGAAGAAACTTGGCGTGTGAATCAGCACACCATTATAGGGAACCTCAGTGTCGTATGAGATCTCCTTGACCACTCTCGTCAATGTCACAGAGGTCAGCGATGAGAGTGCAAATGCCACGAGCACGATGGAAGACATCGTCAGGATCGTCCTGAATGGTCTCTTCCTCATGTTGCCGAGACCTATCGATATGGCTGAGAACGAGACCTCGAACCCGCTCCTCTCCAAGAAGTGTTCGCCGAACACTGCCCTTCTGAGTTCACTTAGGGCGGTCGAGAAATTGGCGAAGAGGAAGAGCATGGCTGGGAGCACAAGCGCCACAATGACCACTCCCATGAATATGGCTGGGACGTTGGCGGCCAGAACGAAGCCGGGGTGTGAAAATGAGAGAATCAAAGCCACTATGATCGCAACGGCGCTCGTCAATACCATGCTGCTCCTTCCCCTTGTGAGGCCGTACGCTAGGGCCGAGAACAGGATGACGAAAGGAATGGCAAGAGCAAAGGTCATTATCACGCTCGTGACGGAATCTCTCAATACGCCTAGGGAACTGGTGTACGCTGCCTGCGCAAAGCCCCAAGCCGTCAATCCATTGACAAAGGCTCCTAGGTTATCATCCTCGTCCAGAAACTGCGAGACCAGCCTGTCGTAGTGAAGAGCATTCTCGATGTCTCGTGTTGCCGTCGGGTCAATGACGCCTTCATTCCTTTGAGACTCATGCCTCACTGCTGCTAGGACGAGAAGGTCTTGGTATTGACCTATCAACCCGGCTCTTACGAGCAATTGGTCTCCTGGGTTAGGAAGAACGTATCCGTACCCATCCGGGTTGGACGCAGTTGCATTTACGAAAAGCCCAACTGGCTTCGACAAGGATGTGGCCCTGACAAGCAGCCCAAACCCAATTCCCGTAGGAACATATACGATCTCTATAGACCTGTCGGCGTCGAACTCTGAGCCCCATGAATCCGGCGCAGCGTAGCCCACGATCTTGAACGGTACCACGGATACTGTCAGAGGGCTCTCGTATCCTGCCCAACGGAAAATCTCATTCGCGTAGGCATTTCTCGGGTAGTACAATGAATCGGGGGAAGACAGGGCCTGGAGTGTGAGAGGACAGGTCAAATCAGTCGCCACTACGGTTCCACACTCAAAAAGGGCAGTCCTCACCTTCATCATGTGCCCAGTCACACCTACTGTCCTAGAGTACGTTCCACCAGCTCCATGCGGCCCGTCATCCGGAGCGAAGGTCAGAAGGCCTTCCTCGTCTACTCTGTAGGCCTTTACCGTGTAGCGCCCAACCGCCATGGCGCCGATAGTAGGCACCAGCCCGTCGACGACCGCCCAGCCGGAGGAATTCGATCGGGCTATGAATCGGTAGAACGGTGCATTGACGGCATCGTAGACCACGACCAGTGCATCCGTCACATTGTCGTACTGAGCTGCCTTGAGGGGATTGTAGGTTACCGTGTTTATGGCAAGGGACAAGAACCCGGTGTCAGACAAATACTTGATTTTCGTGATGTCTCGGAAAAGTTGGGGCTTCATTCCCCATTGGTCATCATCCCACTTGTATGAGAAGATGCTGGTGGCTCCGCTTCGAAGGATCGTCGCCAAGACGATTTCCACGAATCGCACTTGGGGCAATATCGCGCCATCCATGTCGACGCGATCGAAAGTGTCGGATAGGGAGAAGAACCGCGGTCTCATGTCATTTATCGTGATTGCCCCGACCGCCAACGTGCCTGCCGTAACAAAGGGCTCTATGTCTAAGATGTACCTGAACGACATGCCAAAGGCAAAGCCGAGGGCTCCCGCTCCCATGTATCCGGCTCCCACACTGTCGCGCGACAGCCCTAGGAGAGATATCAGTCCCTCTGAGTAAACGGTACTGTTGATCTGACGAAGTGTCTCGAACTCAGTCCTGGTCAGATTGAGTTTGCTGATATCCGCGTTAGGGTTGGTCATCGGATTTGTGATCTGAGACTGAAGCAGCGTGCGCAGGTCGGTGAGCCTCTGACCAACGAATTGCGTGTTGGTACGGTGCAGCCAGCCCGTGAGCACCAGGTTGGGCTTTGTGCTGCCAGAACTCAGGTCGATGCAGAAGGCCAGGTACGGGTACAGCTCCTTGCCTATCTTGGATTCCTTGAAGTAGAGGTCCTCGATGAAGGCCCTTGCTCCCGCGAGGGCTTGCCAGTGACCGGACATGGCAATGAACCAGACCGTGTACTTGGGCCTGTTCGCTGTGAGCTTTCTGGCAAGTTCCAACATCATGGATACTCCTATGGCGTCCTCAGCTCCTGGGGCAAGGGCGGGGATGACAGAGGCAGAATCGTAGTGGGTAATGATCATGATCACCTTGTCAGCTTCTCTTGGATCCCGACCTCTCAACTCCCCCACAATGTTTATGCCTAGGACCTCCTCCCATCTCATTCCCACCACAACTTCAGCTTCAGCTCCGTCGTTCGCGAGAGCTATCAGCGCCTGAGCCTCCGCATCCTCTATGTATAGCCTGGGGATGTTCAGAGGGACGTTGGCGACCTTGTTCAAGGCTTCGAACCTACTGGAGTCCTTTCCACCGTAGAAAATGACCGCCTTCGCTCCCAGCTTGACCGCATTGATCCAATTATCACCTGAGTCGAAGTCCATCAGCGCAATCTTGCCATCGACGTCGATGCCCCTGAGGCTCTCCAAGGAACCATCTCGAACATCGACAAGCCTTCCCGTCGTGAGTCGGGGACCATAGGCAACTACGTTTGGATATAGGGAATAGGCCGTGAACTCCCTGCTGCCTACTTTCACAGAAGAGCCGCGGTCCAGTGGAACCAGGGTCGTATAGTTGTGGGTGAAGACGTTGAGTTCAAGTGACTTGAATCTCTCAATGATAAGCCCTGCAGCTTCATACGACCCCGGATACCCAGTGAACCTAGAACGGATTGAGGAGAACATCTGCACGTCAGCCTTGATCCTAGAGAAATCCAATAGTGCGGTGGGGGACTCCAGTAACGTAGGACTGGCTTCCGATGCAGACCCAACTTGCCCCGGAGCCGGAAGGATAAGCGTAAGGGCGATCAGGGTCGCGATGGCGCCCTCGATTCTGACCCTCATATCACTAGCTCGACGGTGTCGTTAATCTTGGAAATAAAAAGGTTGGGTCGGCCGGCCTAATAGCCGGTCGGACCCACCGATATTGCGGTAGTCGTGAATGCGGCCACGCCCATTATGACTGTCGCTGCTAGAGTAAGGCCTACCAAGAAGCTGATCGCGAAGGGCACGCCGACCTCCTCATAGGCCTTGGCTCCGAAGAGTCTCAGGATGATCAGCTTGAGTACCCATGCGATGAATCCGTTGAGCAACCACATGTGTGAGTAGAAGAACAAGGCGTAAGGGCTGAAGAAGAACCACGCATAGTGCGACCTAAGGTACATGAGCACTCCCACCAACACGAAGGCCACGACTCCTTGGGTCCAGAAAAGCGAAGATGGCGGAGTTGCGTCCAGAACAACGAACTGAGTCTGCCATGGATGTATGGCGCCTCCTGAACCGAGTCCCCATGCCTTCAGCTTGCTTACTCCTGTTCCGTATGAGATCATGACCCCTATCGGTATTGCGATAAATGCTGTCATGAGCATTGCTGCTACAACGGACCAGAAGATGTCCTTTCCACTGGTATTGGTTGGACCACAGAGCGCGTATGAACCGGTGAATGCCCATGTGGCTTGAGTACCTTGTTGGATCACGCCGCCCTGATATGTGGTTACACCCAATCCGGCCATGGTTGCCCAGGCCGATTGAGTCCTTGCTGCTGTGCCAGCACTTGGGAAGGTACCCAAAGCCGTCCCTACGCCCCATGTCACTGGTCTGACCATTCCTGCGTTGCCACCGGCGACCCAGGTGCCCGTGTAGCCATGGACTGCCACCATACCAGCTATGTACAGGAAGTTGACCAACACTGTCACGACCATGAGGATCGGGTTCGCGCCGATGAAGGTCCAGACAAGTATCCAAAGTAGCCAAGTCACGATCAGTCCTCCCCAAGTGAAGAATTCTGAGAACTCTCCGGGCTCTGCGGCTACCCTCTTGAGAGCGTTCGAAATGCTCTCTCCATAGTACTTGTAGGCCAAGACGATTGTCCAGAAGCCCAATGCAAGAGGTACCCAGTTGTACATGAAGGGTGTAGTTGGGAACGGTCCCGCGCCTGCCGCGTTCGTGCCAGGAGTGATCTGGCCCGTGTACAGCAGCAAGAGCGGAAGCAATACTAGGCCGAGAACCGTTGATATGATTATTGAAGAGAGCACGTCCATCGGCGCCAAGAAGAGTACCGCCACGTCAGCTGGAATGAATTGCCACCAACCGTATATCGTCCTTTGGGACAAGGCTAGGAAGAACTCATTGACGGGACCCAGGGCGAACTGCCCGAAGGCGAAGAAGACCGCCGTGAACTTGTAGATGTAGTTCAGCGCAGATATCGCTCCGGCCGCCAAGCCGATGACCAGACCAACCATGAACCACGTCTTCTTGATGTAGCCCATGAATCCTCCCTTAGCGTGCTGCGCGCCAAGCTCGCTCAAGGGCACGAACGCAGGGAACGGGAGCTTCTCCTTCTTGATCAACTGGTTGCGCAAGATGGTTGCTTCAAAGCCCATCGTCAGGCCCCAGAGCACCAAGATGAAAATCCAGAATGCCAAATACGGCAATAGGGCGCCCCACGGTGCCGACGCGTTTCCAGCCCATCCCGGCGAGATTAACCCCACATCTCCTGGGGTCCAAAGACCCCTCGGATAGTAGGGTAGCAAGGCGGCGAATTCCGTCCTTGTCGTCGTTAGGTAAGTGCCAGCGAATATGTATTGAAGGAACGAGCCCACCGTGAATGGCGCATCAGCGTTCACGAACGCGATGATAGTAATGACAACTATCTCGGGCAATGTAAAGCCAGACGATCCCAACAGGATAGAGACTATGGTCAAGAGGAACATGAGGCCGTACGGGGGCAGAATGGCAGCACCGACCCTTCCGGCGAAGACAGGCTCAAGAGAGATACCGTTTCCCCACCATGTGAAGATATTCGCGAAGAACCCTATGACGGACAGGATTAGTGCAACAACGAGAGCTCTGGCAGTGAATCCAGACTTGATCTCCTCTCTTATTGAGGACATTTCACGTTCGTGAAGTACTTTGCTTTAGATAATATAAGCTTTGGGGGGCCCTTAAAAAGGAACCGGCCTCGTTGACAATTTCGGCACAACAGCAAGCTCTTTTGGTCATTGCGTGCGCATAGTTGTGGCTCTTGCCACCCTGTATCTTGATTCAAGGCTCAACGAGCCATGCTAAATAGGCGTCTCAGCTACCTCTGCAAGGAACTTGCCCAACCAAAGCTCATAGAGGCCGTCGTACGGTCCGTCGGCGGAAGGTTCCAGCCTTTGGGCCCACTGTCTTTCTACATCGCCCAAACCTTTGATGGCACCGATCGACCTCATGATGAGGAAAGCTGTACCGAGTATTGGGGACGCTTCTGGGTCCTTCAGAGAGGCCCCCGGCCTAGCCAACACATCGCACATGGTCTGCCTCCACAGCGCGGACTTCGATCCGCTTCCATCCATTCGCAGGAATTCCGGCTTTGCTCCGAGATTGATCGCCATGTCGAAGAACATTCGCAGACCATAGCCAGTGGATTCCATCAACGATCTCAGTAAGTGAGAGGCGTTGTGGGAGTACGCAAGGCCCCAGAACATGCCCCTTTTGAACATGAATAATGGCATGGTCAGGAGGCCTTCCGATCCCTTTGGGCAAGAAGCGGCGACCTTCTCTAACTCTGGATAGGGATCATCGCCCGCCGACGCGATCTGATTGAACTTGGGAACGAAGTTCTCTCCGAGCCAGGTGTACGCCAGACCAGAGCCTGGCACTACTCCCTCAAACAGCCACTTTCCGTCAACGTAAGGATGACAGAAGACCTTCGGTCCCCTTGAATAGAAGTCGAAGGGCTGTTCTTCAAATACGATATCGAGGTAGGCGCCAGTGCTCAACCCCACTTTTGTGTCGGAAGGGTTTAGCGCTCCCACCGATATAGTACCCGCCTGATTATCCCCAATTCCCAAGTAGACTTCAGTGCCCTTGTTCAGCCCAAGGTCTCTGGCTGCCTTCTCTTCGATCCCTCCCAGGTAGGTACCTGACTTGAGAACCTCGGGAAGGAGAGCCCTGTCAATATCAAACTCCTCCAACTTCTTGGGCCACTCATCCTTGACCGGATCATACAGGGCGTACACAGCACTGTGTACCCACATCACCGGCTTCCCTACAAGCCTGTAGTTCAGGTAGGAGTCCAAGTTTGCCACCAGTGAACTCTTGGCATATAGGTCAGGTCGGTTTTCCTTGAACCACAATATCTTCTGCAGAGTCACCCTCTTATCAACCTCCTCCACCCTTTCGTCAAACTTGACTGCAGACCGAGAGTCCAGCCACGTGATGAATGGATGTAGAACGTTTCCTTCCTTGTCCATCAGCGAAACCGCAATCCTGTTTCCTGTGAATGACAACACCCTGACGTCCTCTGGTGCCATTCCCTTCATTAGTTGCCTTACAAGGATCGATATGGTCGACCAGATATCTTCGTGATGAATGATCGCCTCGCCCGGCCTTTCAGACTTCGGTTTCAAGCTCTGTGAAGAGTACCTCAGGAGCTTGCCATTGGGGTCGACAAGCCCGGCCTTTATCCTAGAGGTGCCAGCGTCGAAGATGAGCATGCTGCCCTTGACCAATGATCTCACGGTCGAGTCCCCAGTTAGCGATTTAAGAAGCAGACCCCACGTTCGCCCCCCATTAGCGACGCGTCGAAATGGGCAGGCATCTGGCGCAGGCGCGGCGCTCGGCGATCACTCACAAAGGCTGAGGTGCTTACCGAACACCATGCTGCAGAGTTCGCACATCAGCCTCTCCTTTCGTTCCTCGGTGATGTTTTCGCTGGAGAGCTCATCCACCATCCGGTCCAAGAAGCGATTTACGTCTTGATCGTTCGCGAGCTCCGTCATGAGCCGCTCTCCTCTTCTCGCGTTGAGGTACTGACTTATGGAGGCTTGAGATACGTGTAGAACCGCCGCCACTTGGACCTGCGTTAGCCCTTTGTCCTTGAGCAGTTTCCTCGCTATCAGAGACCTTGCTGTCGGGAGGACGTTTCTCACGAACTCTTCGCAGCGAACGTTCATGTGCGTTCATCGCGTAATATTACAGGTGTAATAAGTGTTTGGCCCACGCGCAGGTCGAGGGTTCTTTGAGGTCAAGCATTCCCGAGGACACGTGCGCATCTTAGGAAACATTTCAGTCGAGTAAAGATACGGCCAACTGCGTTGCGACCCGACACCTCCGGCCACGTAGATCTGTTGCCAAGAGAGTCCGGTCCAGTGATGGTTTCGTTCTGACTCCAGTACGACATGGGGATGAAAGGCTAGGTGGGAGCCTACGGACGTGAGGCCGGTCAACGCAAAGCCAGGGGAGGGATTTGAACCCTCATGGAGCGGGTCTGCAGCCCGCCGCCTAGCCACTCGGCCACCCTGGCTGTGTTGTGAGGGACGACCGGACGATATTAAGAATTGTCGGCCGTGCCCAGCAAAGAATATCAACGTTAGGGGAAATCCTGCCCCGCATGTTCCCTCCCGCGCTGGATTCCTTGTTCGAGTTGATATCGGGAGCGATTGCGATCGTGATATCACTTGAGGCCGCGAGGGCCAGATCCTTTTCCAAGGAGAACGTGTTCCTCTCCTTCGAGATTTCATTCGCCCTTCTTGGGGCTGCCAGTGTCCTTAGGGCGTTCTTGGTGCTCTTCGTGCTCTTCACTGCGCGAGCGCCTGTGCTGGTCAGGCCAGTCAGCGCGCTGGGTGACTTGATCCAAGCCTGCGTTGGGGCTGTTGCCTACCTGATTCTGATTTGGGTTCAGATTAGCGGTTCGTGGTCAGAGGTCAAGGTGTTGCCGCAGGTTGGGTTCGCGATTGTTCTCCTTTCGTTCAACGTGCTGAACGTCTTCATCTTGGTCGCGTTGGCGACCTTGGTCCTTGTGAGGTACCTCAGGGACAGAATCTCGAACCAGGCCCTTGTCTCGCTCGGGTTCTTTCTTCTCGCGTGTGCTCACTTGTTCAACGTCTTCGGATACAGGAACGACCTCTTCTTCGCGATCGAGAACGTTGTCAGGCTGGCGGGATACGTCTCGTTGCTGATCATGTTAACGAGGGTGCGCCGCGCGTCATGAGCAGAACGACCAAGAAGTACAGATCGAACATCTCGATCATAGCGGACATATTGAGATCGATAAGGGAAGAGCAGAGGATCGGAAAGACAAGGCTGATGCAGAAGGCGAATCTGCCCACCGATCGAATGCAGGAAAGACTGGATGAACTCATCTCGCTTGGCTTCGTCGAGGAGGCGACCGAGGAGGACAGGAAGTACTTCGCCTTGACGGAGAAGGCCTACGAGTTCCTGAGAGAGTACGAGAGGACAAGCCGGTTCCTGAACGCCTTCGGACTTGACCTGTGAGAGAGATGAGGGAGGGGGGCGTCATAAGGAGGTTCGATCCATGGAGGAGCCCGCTCTGCACTTGCCCGCCCAAGTATTCCCTCTCCCCGTACACCGGGTGCGGGCACGCGTGTGTCTACTGCTACATAACGTCGTACATTCCGCAAGCGTTCAGGCCTAGAGTGAAGAAGGACATCGTTAAGCGCGTCATCAAGGACGCTGAGGTGATCGACAGGAGGGTGCCGATAGAACTCAGCGCGAGCTCGGATCCGTACACCCCTATGGAGAGAACCCTCGAGATCACAAGGCGGATACTGCAGATACTTGCGGACCGCGGCGTTGGCTTCATGATTCAGACGAAATCGGACTTAGTCCTCAGGGATGCTGACATCATCGCTTCGGCAAGGGCAGTAGTTGGGATCACGGTGACGACTTTGAGCAGCAAGGCGGCGGAACTGGAACCAGGCGCTCCGAGCCCGAGGCGAAGGTTGGAAGTGCTCCGCCAGTTGAGCAACAAGGGCATTCGGACCATCGCGAGGGTGGATCCGATAATGCCGGGAGTGAACGATCGCGAGATGCCAGAGCTGGTCGAGCAACTTGCTTCAAGCGGCGTCAGGCACATAGTCGGATCTACGTTCAAGGCTAGGCCCGACGGGCTCAAGAGAATGCACGACGCGGGCATCGATGCATCGCGGGGGCTCAAGGAACTCTACAGCCGGACGGGCACCAGGATCTCGAATAGCCGTTACTTGGACAGACACAGGAGAAGGGAGATCCTGACTACCCTGAGAGAGATCGTGCTTCAAGAGGACATGTCCTTCGCAACGTGCAGGGAAGGTTTTGACGACCTTAGAACCTCGCCATCGTGTGATGGGACTTACCTGATACCATGGTGAGGCATCAATGACCGAGGAATGCTCGGTCACGATGTCGGTGTGGGATGTTGCCTGCCGAGTTGGGAGGCCGTTACACTATGGCGGGATCGATCGCACTTCCTGATAGAGGTCGGCCAGTACCCTCTGATAGTCCTCCAAGCTCTCTTCGACGCGCTGCATCTTCTCCTCAAGGGTACGGGTGGTCTCCTCTGATACGTACTTGTTGAAGTTCGCCCTAAGGTAGTCTGAGACTTGCATTCCTAGGTTCGTGGCGATTATCCTTCCGTTCACCTCGAACGCGTACCTACGCCTTATCATCGTGTCTGCTAACTTCGCATACGTGCTGGGCCTTCCGATTCCTCTTCTCTTCATCTCCAACACCACTTCACCGACCGAGTACAGTCTGACCTTGGGCAAAGTCTTCAGGGATACCGATTTCACCCTTTGGGGGCCAGAGGTGACCTTCGGCTCAAGCTTGATCGGAACGACTGCGGAGTATCCCCTCTCAACCACCTCGACCCTTCGATGCATCTCTGACCTGAGCTCCGAGATTAGGACCTCAAAGTGTTGGACCTTGACCATGGCACTCGCCATCTGCGAGGCTATGAATCTCCTGAATATCATGTCGTACAGCCTCTCGTGATACATGGTGAGGGGCTTGCCAAGCTTCAGCTCTCCCTTCCTTAACGAATCCCATAGGGCGCTCAGGTCCATTCCCCTTGTGGCCCTGATGGCTTCGTGAGCCCCCGGCTCTCCCCATGACCTTGGCCTGAAATCCCCGGGGAAGTTTCGTTCTATGTACGCCTTTGCGATCCCGATACCATAGCTTGACAACCTGGTGGAGCCAGTCCTGTGGTATGTCGTGAGCCCGGTCTCAAAGAGGTCCTGAGCCAATCTCATCGCGTTCCCAGGACTCAACCGAAAGAAGGAGTAGGAGTCGGCCAAGAGGGAGTCCGTGGTGTGAGACGGGCGAGGCTTGACCTCAACTATCTCCTCGCCAAGCAGGTTCACCTGAGCAACCTTGTCCTTCAGAGACTTCGCGACTTCCCTTCTGTCCTCCCTTCCTGTCACTTCAAACCAGACCGTCATTCCGGACTCGAGCTCGACGATGATGTAGTTCCTCTTCTGTCTACTCTCCCTAAACCGATCTACGATCCATCCCAAGACTGGACTTTGGGCACGGCCAGCGGACAACCGACGGTTGCCAAACCGGTCCCAGAGTCTCTTGCTGAGCTCGAATCCGAGCCACCGATCTTCGATGCGTCTGAGGATCTGAGACTCCACTAGTTGAATTGAGACCGATCTTGGGGATCTCAGCGCCTCCTCCACTCCCCTCCTCGTGACCTCGTGAAACTCAGCTCTCTCGATCCTCTCGGACACGGGCATGACATAGGCCATTACATCGAATGATATCTTCTCACCCTCGGAGTCGGGGTCAGTTGCCAAGGAAACTGATCCTGTTCGTATCGCCAACTGCCTGATCGTCTCCATGATGACTCTCTTGGAGAAGAGGTCCTTTGCCCCGCAGACGTTGCATATGTTCTTTGACACCAACTGGTTGCCACACTTTTTGCATTTCTTTATGAAGCCGTACCTTGGGACGAACGTGTCTCTTCTCTTTAGGACCCCGTGGAACCCGCCATCAAGCGATAGGTCGTACACATGGCCTTGTGTGGCTACCGCTTGTGCGAGCTTGTTGCCTATCACCGTCCAATGAGTGCTGACGGAGTCGTGCTTCCCGCTTGCCACCGTCCCAAATAGGTGAGAGATTGTCCTGGCCTTTGTTGGGGACTCGACCACTAGAACGGTGGGTTCTAGGTGCGGCGTCTTCTCACGACCCTTGGATTCATTGAGGATCCTCTGGAGTTCATCGCGATATCCCTTTGTGATGTCACGAGCCACGAATTCCTGTTCCTCCCCAAGAGCGCTGAGGAAAAAGTCTACATTGGACTTGTCATCGATCAGAATTGCCGTGGCAAACGAAATGCCATCAGGATCGATTGCAGCGGTGCGTCCCATCCACATCAGGTAGGACTCCAAATCCACGACCGCCTCATGCTTGGATCGAGAATCAACCTCTCCGCTAGGCTGGTTCGGGAGGTCAACCGGCACTCCGTGAAACACGATGTATTCGACATCGCGAATGTTGCTAGAGGTTTTCTTCGCAAACTCGCTGTCGCTCGATTGCGAGCCAGACTCCTTCCGGTCGCCCCTCTTCCCTGAGGAGGTGTGCACCATGACCGACCTTCCGGCGAGCATTTCCGAGATCGTGTCCAAGACAGTTGAGGATCGGCTGGCAATAATGAGAATGGAATGGCGACACAGCTCACCTATTCTCCTGTCCAGGGTTCTGTCGAACCCCTGTCTGAACCTTGAGACGCCTCGACCGCGAGACGTCTTCGGCGAGCACTTTAGCCAAAGCATCGATGAAGCCGAGATCGTCTTACCTATCCCCTTCACGACATCCTCGTCCAGATCGTCAGCCACCAGAAGGTCCACTGGAGACCCATCCTTGTTGTTCGACAACAGCTCAGTTTGACTAGCCGCACGGACCTCTAGACCGCTCTTCCATCCCTCTTGAGTGCCGAGGCGAGACAGAAGGGCCGAAACCTCGGCTGCCGACTCGTTGTCCTTAGTCACGAGCAGGCACCTTCTTGATTGGGATGAGAGGGCCGAGCAGATCGAGACTGCCAGTGTCGTTTTCCCTAACCCGTGTGGTATCAACGCCGTCGCGGATCTCCCCAAGAATGACTGGCGCGCCAGCCAGCATTGAATGGGAGTTGGCTCGAAACCGGCAAGTCGCTTGAACACTTGAAGGAAACCTTGGAGCGCGCTCGCCATCGCCAGGTACGGGGAGAGCGAACCCCCCAACCCCGGGGCTATTTTCTTCAAGTCAAGGGCGTTTGCAGGTATGGTGGGCAAGCACCTTTCGCACGGCACGCGGCTGAGCAGGCGCTCCGTCGATATGGGGCCCGAGCAGCTTGGGCACGCCTCCTCGTATATGCCTCCAATCAAAGACATCACCAAGCTCCAGAGGATTTGGCGCGGTGGCGCTGAGAACTGTTTAAATTCTTTCCTCGGTCCTGGCCATTGGTGATCGAACTGAGTTCAAACCTGTCCCCCGGCAGGTATGACTTCGTGCTCTCATCGGGTTCACCGAAAATCGTCAGGAGTGTGCTCAAGGTTAGGACAACGAAGCTAAGGGATGTAGTTGATCTGACGGACAAGGTGAAGGATTTTGTGGAAGGTTCCGGGGTGAAAGATGGAATAATGCTGTGTTACAACAAACACACGACATCGGCCTTGATTCTCGCAAACAGGAGAGAGGGGGTCGTCGAGCTGATCTCCGAAGTGCTGAGCAGTCTACTCGAGGAAAAGGTCGAGGAGAAGTCAAGGGGCGAGGTGAGGGATCCGGAGATCGCGCGCGCATACGTTTCGTCGGCGATCTTTGGAGCATCCGTCGAGATCCCTATAGAGTCCGGTAAGTGCACATTCGGTGATTGGCAGGGCCTCTACTTGTTGGAGACGTTTGGGCCCAGAGACCGCGAGGTCATTCTGACAGCGATCGGAAGCTAGGCTCGAGTCACTTCACTATATCGCCCGTCTTCATGTACCATAGGTAGAGGTCCAACTCCCCCGGAAGCATGGATGCTTCTTTCGCTAGCTCGACGAGCACCCTCTCCTTTTGGAGATATCTCTCGCGGGACGTGGGGGGCTCGGGCGTAGACAGGGATCCGATCTCATGGAGTGATCTCACGATGTGCCTGTCCAGAATGCCCACTTCAAGGAAGCCCACGTTCCTCATGAAGTGAGAGGCCTCCTTGTACCCTAGACCTGGTACGTTCCTAACCAACCAATCCCTTGCCTCTATTTCGCCGCCGGCCGAAAGAATCCTCTCCCTGAAGTCTCCTAGCCGTCTCGAGGAGACTATGTAACGTGCCCGGTTGTGAAACCTGATCCCGAGCGATCGAAGCTCGCTGCTTAGCCTTGCCTCGTCCATGCGGAGAAATCCGTCTGGACCCAGCTTGTCTTGCGCCCGCAGCCCGGACCTCGCGGGACTGGCTGCCACGAGAATGCAGAACGACAGCTCTGAGAACCACACGTCATAACCAAGCCCGCGATTCCTACTGAACAGCTTGAGCCTGGACTCAATGATATCTGATATCGGTGAGTCCCTCAGTCTCGCTATCGTTCCAAGAAGTGTTATCCTGTCCATCGTATAGCATCATCGAACCCCATGGATGAACTCATGACGTCCATCTGTGCGAACCTGAGGTGAACGACGGCGTCATAGTGCGCCTTACCTTCCTAAGAAGCCTTCGCGACCTCGTACTGACCTGCGGTACTGGCCAACGCCAGTTTCACCCTCTTCAACCCGCCAATCCTAGCTCTTCAGAAACTCCTTGAAGAGACCGCAGTGCGATTTCCATGAACTCCTGCACGGGAATCCGGATTTGCTCGCAGTAGGCTATCCTGTTCCTATCGGCGCCTCTGGCGAAGTCCTTGTCCTTGAACTTCCCCATCAGGGTGCTGATTGTGACCTGCGAAAGGCTCTTGCTGGGCATCACCAATGCTGCGGCAACAACTAGGCCGGACACGGCATCAGCTGCAATTAAGGCCTTCGCCACATCAGAAATTGGGGGCACGCCTGTGTTTTCGTAGTTGTGCGAGGCGATCGCGTCCAAGGCTTCCTTTGACAGGGCCTCGCCCAAGATCTGTGATGCCCTCGTCCCGTGTTCCTTCATTTCTGTCTCCTCGAAGTCCACATCATGAACAGCTCCCACCGTTTCCCACATATCCTGATCTTTGCCGAGTCTGGAGGCGATCCCTCTCATGATGGCCCCGACTGCGACCATGTGCCTCCTGAGATTCTCGTTGCGCACGTGTTCGCGCACAATCCTCTTCGCCGATTCAGCATCTAGTGCCAACTTTGGGTCGCCTCAACATCGTTCGCGCGAAGGAGTGCTCTCGACCAAGAACTCGTAGCCTTCGGAAACCGAAGCTTCGGCGGGTTCGTTGAGTCCTATCCCATACCTGAACTCATGAGCGCCACTGGCAACGGCCCTGACCTGCCTATCGGTTCGCATGGGTATCAGCCAATCAGGTGAGCAGTAATTATGCATGACTGGCTTGGGCCACTGGCATCAGGAACGTGATTAGGCGGGAACTTCCGTTGCAGACCCCGCGCTACTCCTCCTCCTCTTGGAAAGGCCAAGCCGACGAGGGATCCGTCCTCGCAATGAGAACTTTCTTGCGGAACTTCTCCACTTCTCGGTCATGTCTCAGCTTGCTGGTGATGAACACGCCCACCACGCTCATGATTATGGCTACTATGTAGACCAGCCAGAAGATCGAACCGCTAAGGTCCTGCTGATTCTTTATCTCGAGGAGTGGGGTCGTCATCGAAAGTCGAACTCTCCAGCTGTTATTTAAGGGTATTTGCTTCGCCTGCTTAATCTTAATACTGAAAGTAACCGGGATGTCCGCACAGGACGCATGGCGGTAGCTCATGTTCTCGTTGTGGTGGAGATAGGAAGGGAGCACGAGATCGCTGACCAGGTCAGGGGTCTGCCCGGGGTGACCGAGATAGCCGTCACGTATGGGCAGTTCGACCTAGTGGCCAAGATAACTGCCGAGACGATGGCGGACCTGGATCGCGTGGTCACACTGGTCAGGAAGATCCCTGGCGTGCTCAGGACATCAACCCTCGTTTGGTCCGTCTAGAACACAGAGCCCACTTTGACATTGGAGAGGGCAGACTTCCACGACTCCGGCCTTTGCACCTGGAAGCTAGGCTGCTCCAAGTTCCCCTGAGCTGACTTGTAGACAACTGTGACGACCGGCCTGCTGAATGATGAAAGCTGGCCGACCTTTACCTCGATGATGTTGTTCAGCGTGTTCTCAAAACAAAGCTCGGGACGTTTATCAAGCAAGCCGCCGACCGCAACCTCGTAGAAGATCCTCTTGTTTGTCAGGACCAGTCTGCCGCTTGCGGGCCCTGTCCACTTCGACAGGCCACCAATGTACCTCGCCTCGTCCTCGAAGATAACCTCCTCCTCGGGCGACATAACCCTGTGGATTGGCATCACAAAGGAAGTGGCCAGGTCATTTGATAAGTTTATCCAAACCGCAGGTGTGAGGAGCGCCGACTTGGGCGGGCCTCGTGATGGCACCTAGGATCGCGTGGGACTTGCGCCCCCGTGACTCTGGACGCGGCGCTTGGTTCCGGGGGGAACGTGACAGCCGACGGGGGGGCTTTTGCCCAGCAAAGGAAGCTCTCAAATAGTCAGCGATGATGTCGAGTGAACGATGAGTAGAACCGAGCTCTGTCGTAGGCTGAGGGAGAGTTGGCATCTTCAGGTGGCTCTTGACCTGCCGGATCTGGCCGGGGCCGTCGAGATTTGCAGATCGATGCCTGTGCAGCGCGTGATTCTTGAAGTGGGCACACCACTGCTGAAGTCCTATGGAGTCGAAGCAATAAGATCGATCAAGAAGGGTTCACGAGGGAGAATCGTCGTGGCTGATACCAAGACTCTTGATGCCGCCGATGTTGAGGTCCGGATCGCCAAGGAGGGAGGAGCTGATGTCGCGACGGTCTCTGCCCTCGCTCCTAGGGCCACGACAAGAAAGTTCGCGGATAGTTGCAGGGAGCTGAACATGGTCTGCGCGGTCGATCTGCTGGGTTGCTCCGGGGACCTCGAGGGTGTCCGAGACGCGTGTCTAGGCGCGGACATCTTGATCTGCCACGTAGGGATCGATGAGGGGTCCGAAGAGCGCAGTCTCAGAACTCGGACGAAGGCTTTGAAGGAGGGGTTCCCTGACAAGCTCATCGCAGCCGCCGGAGGCATAGTGCCCAACACTGCAACCGCACTTGTCCGCAGTGGAGCCGACATCATCATAGTCGGAAGGTACATAACGGCGTCAGAGAATCCCGGCGAACGAGCGGCGGAGTTCACGAGGCTGTTCGGTCCGCCTGAGATCGGACGCGAGTCAACTTCAGCCTAGATGCTCGTAGGCATCAAGGAGGGCTGGCTCCGACACGTCTTCCCAGAACTTCGGCTCCGCTGGTCCGATCTCGCCGAGGCTGGCCATCCTTATTGCACCTGAAAAATCCTCGACAGTGCTCCTGACGAGCTTGTATTGCGTCGAAGGGGCCAAGTTCGTTGCCACTATTGGTTTTCTGAGGGCGGCGTACTCGGTTATCTTCCAAACGTCTTGGTCATTGTGAACGATGTCGGTCTGATAGGCGCGTATTGGCGCGACGCACACATCAGCGGCGCTTATCAAGTCCGGCACTTGGGCGTGCGGGACCTTCCCAAGGAACTTGACGTTGGCTGGGCTCATAGCCTTTAGCTCGCTATCCCTTTTCCCGGACCCAACTATCCAGAACTCCAGACTTGGAAGCCTCTGAGCTGAGGATAGAAGTAGTTCGAAATCGTACGTGTCGGTCAGATTTCCGACGAATATCACCAGGCCGCTCCGAGAAAAGTCATGTGAGGACCTGACCTCGTTGGGATCTCCGACGGGCCTGAATTCCCTGGACGGATAGTTGGGCACAACGTAGATGTATTTGTTCGTTCTCTTTCGCAACCTTGTGGCAAGTATGTCGTTGACCGTCAGGACTAGTCTCGCCTTGCTGGCCAGCCTATCCTCGACCCACCTGGCGATGCCGGAGAGATGTGGATAGGACAGCCTCAGCTTGTCCGAGTAGTTGCTCCTGTAATCGTATACCGTGTCCCCCCTCTTCATCAACGAAGGCAAGTGAATGAAGTCGGGCGAATTGATCAGGTGCAATATGTCCGATGAGGAGAATAGTTCCTGAAGAGCAATAGCCCCGTACCTGAGCGCTGCGGAAACGAGCCTGGGGCGAAACCTTGGCCTGAACTTGGGCTGAAGCACGTCGACTTCATACTTCTTTGATAGGCTCTCCCTCGTGAGCCATAGTCGGGTCGTGAATTCCGGGTCCTGTGCGGCCAGCAGAACTCTTCTCATCGTAGGTTCCGGCGCGCGATGATATTTATCCTTGAAAGCGCGCTCATCGTGGTTCTTCGATCTGTGTGGTTGATTGCTTCTTGAGGTTAGGATCTGCGCAAGTTAATGCCCTACGCTTAAATAGAATTTGAAAAGGACTCTGGCCGGACTTGTGCGGGATCGCTGGCCTCCTCGGCATCAATGACCCCCAGCTGCTCAGGAGAATGAGTGAAGTCCTCAGCCATAGGGGACCGGATGATAGCGGTGAATTCCTCGATCAGGGAATAGGCTTGGCTAACCGGAGGCTCAGCATAATAGACATCTCGGGAAGCCACCAGCCAATACATAATGAGGACGAAACTGTTTGGGCAGTTCACAACGGAGAGATCTACAACTTCCCAATGCTGCGAGATATGCTTGAGAGGACGGGACACAGGTTCTACACAAAGGGGGATGCTGAGGTAATCTGCCACTTGTATGAGGAGAGGGGCCTAGACTTCGTCGAAGAGATGAACGGGATATTCGCGACTGCCATTTGGGACTCGGGGAACCGGAGGCTCGTTCTCGCTAGGGACCCGGTGGGCGTCAAGCCGCTTTACTACGCGATCCGGAATGGGGTCTTGATGTTCGCATCCGAACCGAAGGCGATTCTCCAACATGGGGTGACCCCGGAGCTCGACGAATTGGCCCTTCACTTCTTGTTCAACTTGTTGTACGTTCCCGGAGAGAGAACCATGTTCCGGGGGATAAGGAAGCTCCTGCCAGGTCACATACTTGTTGCGGAAAGGGGAAAGCCGGTCTACACGAAGCGGTACTGGAAGCTACCGGATACGGTGACCGAGGGCCCTGACTACGCTCTGGCAAAGGTGCTGAGGAAGACGCTGGAGGAAGCAGTCGGAAGGCAGATGATAAGTGACGTGCCTATAGGAGCGTTCCTGTCAGGGGGGATCGACTCCAGCACTGTGGTAGCTCTGATGAAAAAGCGCTCTGGGGGTCCTGTTCAGACCTTCACGATGGGCTTCGGAGAGGAGACGGATGAGCTAACCGATGCGAGACTCGTGTCTGAGGAATTCTCTACGGATCATCATGACATCACCATATCGCCGAGGGAGATTGAGATGTACCCGAAGGCCATATGGCACGCCGACATGCCCAAGATGAACCTCTACCCGTGCTTCATATCAGAATTCGCAAGAAGGCATGTCAAGGTAGCCCTGAGCGGTATGGGAGGAGATGAGCTCTTCGGGGGTTATGTGTATAGGTACAAGCACATTCGCCGCATAGAGATCATAGAGAACCTTGGGCCATTGGGAATCTGGGCGTCGAGGATCATGGGAAACATTGGCCTGCGAACCATCGGCAACTCACCGAAACTGCATAGGTTGACGAATCGGCTTCAGGTGCTGTCGACGGCGGGGAATAGACTATCTCAGTACTCGATAGTTGCAGGCGCTTTCGGGAACCAGGAGCGGGCTAAGCTATACGCTCAGAAAATGAGGACGCGTACTCTGGGCGAGATCGAGGGAGCCTTCCGGGAACATTTTTCAGAAAAGGGCAGCCTCGTGGATCAGGCGATGAGAGTTGAGTTCGAGACAAAGTTGCCAGATGATTTCCTGCTTGTCGACGACGCTATGACCATGACCTATGCCTTGGAAGAGAGGGTTCCATTGCTCGACCTCGAGTTGGTCGACCTGGCCTTCAAGTTGCCTTCCAGCCTAAAGTACAAAGGGCCTTACGGCAAGTACATCATGCGACTTGCTGTCAGCGATCTATTGCCGAGAAGAGCGCTTCAGAAGCCAAAACAGGGTTTCTCGGTGGATGTCTTCTCCTGGTTCGCAGGAGAGATGGGTGAGATAGCTAGGCAGGTTCTTCCGAATGGATATCTAGTCAGAGAGGGTTACTTGGATCAAGGCCTGATGTCGGAGGTGCTCAGGGCGCAGCCGGACAGGTCACTGAGCAGGTACTACAGCCTGGTTTGGATCGCGGTTCTCTTCGAGTTCTGGAGGAAGATATACTTCGAGTCTCATGATCTCTCAAAGCCGAATCTCAACATCGAGAAGCTGATATCATAGCCTTGTTTCCCCCACTGGAGGGCTGGACATGTGGAAGGCCGCGCCATCATAGGCCAGAGCATACCAAGAAGCTTAATAGCGTGCTGCAGCAATGTCACCCGACTGAGTCGGAAGGCGGTCTACGATGAGGGTGGGATTGTTCAGTGAGTCTTACAAGCCTTGCGTCGACGGCGTGTCGAGGTTCCTTCAGGACTTCAGCATCGAGCTGTCTAGGTCCGGAATTGAGGGCACCATATACACCTCGATACCGGGAAGGAAGGAACCCAACGTAAGGAGAATACGGTCTTTGCCTTTTCCACTGTACAACAACTACTGGCTCTCTTACTTCTGGGTGAGGGACTACGTCAAGAGTGCGACGAAGGACAAACTCGACATCGTTCACATCAACACTCCATTCATAGCTGGGCTTGGTGGATTGATATCTGCAAAGGAATTGGGAGTGCCAGCAGTTGGCACGTTCCACACAAATGTCAGAGACATGGCTCCGGCCGTCGCGAGTTCCCCAGCCGCCCTGGCCGTGGCGAACCTGATCAACAAGATGACCATCTACGTATACAATGAGTGCGACGTTGTTACGGCCCCGACGGCATCAATGAAGAGGTTCCTGCTAGACCAAGGGTTGAAAGTTCCAGTCAAGATAATCCCGCCTGGCTCCAAGCTCAGCCAGCTTCTGATGGAGGTTGGGCGCCACGACTTCAAGGCAGAACTGGGCATACCGGAGGACGGGAAGACCATCCTCTACTTCGGCAGGGTAACGCTCGACAAGGGCGTACACGTTCTATTGGAGGCGTTCGAGGAGATCCTAGACATGAAGGACGTGTACTTGGTGTACGGGGGCAGCGGCCCGGAGCTCAGGTCCTTGCGGAGCCGGGCGCGCGATGAGTCGTTCGCCGGGCGGGTCAGGGTGCTAGGGCATGTGGACGAGAAACTGAAGGCTTCCCTCATATCTCAATCGGATGTCATGGTCCTTCCCTCCATAGGCGACACGTTTGGGCTCAGCTTAGCCGAAGGAATGGCGTTGGGAAAGGTCGTGGTGGCTTCCAACATGGGGGGATTGAAGGACTGGGTTTCGGACGGGTTCAACGGGGTCGTATTCGATTATGAGGGGGGGAACTTGGGGGAGAAGCTGCGTTACGCGTTGACGGAGGATCTCGCTGATCTCACGGAGAGGGCATCAAAGTGGGCCCTTGAGAACGTCAGCATTGAGGTCGTGGCTAGGAAGTTCATCGAGACATACGAGGAGTTGCTGCAAGCATCCGAAGTTAGGATCTCAGCGTAGACCCGGGTCTGGTAACCCCCAGTGATCGCGCCTCCTTCCCGAGCAACAGTTTGAACCCGATGGCTGTGAGGTTGTCCGCGCCTGAATTCTGGAGCACGCGAAAAAACGCTCAGCGTACCTGAGCGTGGGCTTCAAGGCGGCGCCACTTCGGGAAGTGTCCTCAGCAGCATTCCCTCAACTGTTAGAGGCTTTAGCCTTTGGGCTAGGCCGAGTGCGTCGGTCAGCTTGGTCGAGTGCTCGGAGTATATCTCTAGGAGATGATCCCCTTTCTTGACGCTGTAACCGACCTTGGCGTAGAGGAGCACGCCCGCCCCCTTGTCTATGGGTGCTCCCGCTGCCTTTGCTATGGCGCTGATCGAGTTGTTGTTGACTCGCACAACGTAACCGTCAGCGGGCGATTCTATCGTGGAGCGATGGTCGCCGACCTCTATGTCGTCCGGCCTGACCTTTGGGTTGCCACCTTGGGCCTCGATGATCTCCCTCATCTTCTGAAGCGCCTTCCCTGATTCCAGTATCTTCGAGGCGAGGGCACCACCCATGCCTCTGCCCGCTAATCCCGCAGCCTCGAGAAGAAGACCCGCGAGAGAGGTAGATTTTTCCGTGAGGCTTGTCGGACCTTTTCCGCCTAGGGCGGAAAGGGCTTCCCTTGCTTCGAGAGCGGGCCCGATGGCGTGGCCAACCGGTTGCGATCCGTAAGTCAACCCGCACGTGACATATATCCCCAGACGCTTGCCGAGTTCAATGAACTTCGATGCGATATCTCCAACCTCTTCCTCAGTTTCAAGCTTCGTTCCAGAGCCCACAGGGATGTCTATCACCAAGTAGTTCGCCCCGACGGCAAGTTTCTTCGACATCACGCTCGCAAGAAGTTGGCTGATGGGGTCTATCGATAGAGGGTGCTCCACCCTCCTTATCAGAATGTCGTCTGCGGGCGCTAGCCCAAGCCTGCCACCCCAGACTATTGCCCCTCCCACCTTCGTGGCAACGTGCTTGAACTCGGTGGGCTCGAGGTCGACTGGAGCCAGGACCTCCATGGTGTCGGCCGTGCCGCTCGGGCTCGTGATGGATCTGCTCGAGGTCTTCGGTATCAGCAGGCCAGCTGCGGCGACTATCGGCACGATGAGAAGGCTCACCTTGTTCCCCGGGACTCCACCTACCGAGTGCTTGTCGTACACGGTTCTCTCAAAGGTCAGCTTCTCGCCTGAGTCGGCCATAGCCCTTGCCAGGTATTCGACCTCGTCCATGAGGATATCCCTGTAGGCCTGAGACACCACGAACGCGGACATCTCGGTGTCACTTAGCCTGCCAGCCACGATGTCTTGAACGATGGCGTAGTACATGTCCTTGGTCAGTGGTTTCTTTTGGACCATCGCCTGAACGGCTTGAACGGAGAGGGGCGGAGGGCAATAGGTCACCTCCACTTCAGAGTTGTCGCTTGCTCCTAGGTGGTCTGCCAGCCTGCCGCTCAGCAGTATCGTATGAGGGGAGATTCCCTCTGGCGACGTGTTCGTTAGGGCGATGGCTGACCTGTCACCGAGGGTTATTCTGATCCTATCCCCATCGTCAACGCCGATCTCGGCAGAGCTAGCTGCGTGCATGGTAGCGGTCATGCCATCGATGGAGAAGGGTAACACCTTGACCTTGAAAGATGCCATGGAAGCTTCGGGTTGAGATGTTAGGGCCTTATAACCATTTCAGGTCAATGATGGGCCTACCTGTGCTCATGACCGTGGGCGTAGGCCGAATACATAGACGCCTCGACCCTCGTCTGCTCAAGCCTCTTTTCCAGCGCGGGGGACAACTTTTCCGCGAGGCCCGCTGAGTGTAGAATGAATTCTATAAAGAGGGGCTCGGGAAGAAGTCCAACCACCTCGTGCTTCTCATTCACGACAGTCTTCGGAACCCCTAGTACGCCATATTTGCTTGAGAGCTCCGCGAACTCGAGGGATTCCACCATATCGGCTGATATATTTCCGTTCGCGATTGCGAACTGATGAGCCATCAGAACCATCCTGGGGCAATAGGGACATGTGGGCGTGACGAATACCTGAATGTGCACGTCTTCGTTGACCCTGCGAATGTTCTCCAGAGTTCGTGGGCTCAGGCCTGAAGTCCTGTTGGAGACGTTGATGACGTCCTCAACGTATGTGGAGAATTCATGGCCTGATGGAATCCCGTAGAATCTTATGCCGTAGTCGACATCCCCCATCACCACCGTGGCCGGCACCCTCTTGATGCCAAACCTCGTGGCCTCGTCATGGCTCTGGTCGGCCTTCAATACCCTCGCCTTTATTCTGGAATCGATCTGTGACAGCTCCTGAGCGATCTGAGCCGTTTCCCCGCAGAACCTGCAGCCAACGTCCTCGATGAACACGACGATGTCAACTGAGTCCCTAAGTTTGCTCTCGAACCTAGCCTTGAGGGCGGACCTGTCCTCATCCGATATTAGGGGCACGCCTGTCCAGCTCGGATGGGAAAGATAAGGATAGTGCGCCTTTGCGGGGCGACCTAGAACTCCAACCGGAACACGCGGGCCTCCTTGGGGGCGAACTTCACGCTTGGACTCCTACCCTTCAAGACCTCGCCAGTCTCCACATCGGTGAATGACACTACGTTCAACTTGGAGCTGAGCGCAACTCTCTGGGCCTGCCATGAATGATTGAACGCAACCAGTATTGCTTCATCCGTGTTCTGAGCTCTGAGCTCGCCCAACTCGACCAACCTGTTGCTGGACGTAAAGGTCTCCTGCACCCCGGCCAGCTTTGAAAGGCCAAGGTATAGACTCTCGTATCGTCGCGCCACGTAGCTGACGGGGGTCTTGGAGAGGAAATACTCGAAGGGATAAGTGAGCAGCACCGTTCTGCCCTTGCCGAGCTTCATAGTGACCAAGGCAGGCTCGCCCGTGTGATCAACGGCAGCCACCTCACATCCATCTGGCGTCACCTGGAGTCGTTCTCTCCTGTGGATTTCCCCGCAGACTGGAAACTTGAACCTGGTCATCCCAAATGGCCTGGAGAAGCCTCTGGCGAATCTGAGCTCGACCACATCTGTGTCCGCGATGGAAGGTTCGCCGTACTTTGACTGCAACCTAACTCCGAACATCCTCTCGAGACCGGTGTTCCAGTTGTCACCGGAGTAGGACAGATAGAAGGTCCCTCCGGCCTTGACGAAGCGCTCGATCACGTCCCAGTAGAGCGACAATATCATCCTCGGGCACGGCGCTATCATCAGCTTGGCTCCACTTGGATCACCAGCTTTCTTCCTCACCACCTCATCCGTCACCTGCCCAAAGTGGTTGACCTCCCTCAAGAGCTTGACCGTCCGGCCAGCCAACCTACACATCGTGAAGGCGTCCAACATGACGAGTAGGTATTCATTCCTGTCCACCCTCCACTTGATGAAGGGGTAATCGACATACTGACATGACGGAAGAAGTATGACGGTCTGCGGTTCAGTTGGAGCGAACCTCGAGAGGTTAAGCTTCTCGTTTAGCTTTGACAGCCTCCTCAGCTCCAACGCGGAGGGCCTTGGGATCCCGTCCAAGCGGAACACGCCAAATTCGAGTTCATGTGGGTGATGAAGGTACGGCCTGCGACCCTTGCAGCTGAAGTCAGAATAACACCAGCCCAGGAAACCCTTTGACCCAGCCATCAGCGACGTATATATCACGTTTCGGTAGTAGGCCCCCTCGTTGTCCTCTGAGACCATGGTCTTGGAGCACCCAAACTCCTCCATGAGCACCGGCTTTCCGAGGCTGGCGTGCAACACCCTAGCCTCATGCAGGTAGGACCACTTGATGGGATCTATGACAAGGCCGAATGAGTAGACATGGGGACCGATCCAGTCAACTAAGTCCCAAAGGCACTCAGGCCTGAACCCCTCGGAGAACATCCCGTCACCCGTGCTTATCGGGTGAGCGTCTCCCTCGCGTCTAAAGGCATCCACCATTCTCTTGGTCCAAGACCTAGCCGTATCAGGGTCAGGGTCACCGGCGTATAGGGGCAGCTCGTTGGAGAGTATCCATCCAATCACCTCCCTTCTGTTGCCGTACCTCCTGGCTATGGTTGAGACAAGGAGTTCTTCAGAAGCCAGCATGTCAGGGTCTCTGTAGAAATCCTGACCCTTGCTCCAAGGGAAGTCCCAGTTTTCTCCGGACATGTGACCCACGAAGACTGACGGCAACACCTTCAGACCAGTTTCATTCGCGATCCTGAGCAAGGCGTCTAGCTTTCGAAGCGAACCCTCGTCAACCTTTTGGGGCTCTTTCATGAAATCCGGCAGGAAGAGAAAGACCCTGACAGCGTTGAACCCGTGCTTTGACATGCGATCGAAGTCAAGCTTGACCTCGGACTCGCTCCAATCTTGCCACATGAAAGGCCCAGAACTCGACGGCCAATAGTTCACACCGATGAGGAATCTATCTCTCATCTCTTCAGATTATTAGTCGACGCAAGATAAGGGTTTCAGAGGATCAGCCCTTTCGACCAAGGACCTCGCGGTAGTACCTGCAGTGCTGACGCACTAGGCATGTTGAGCACCTCGGCCTTTGAGCAACGCACACATTCCTCCCGAAGTTGATCAAAGCCAGATGACCGCTGAGGCGATTCCTCTTTGGTATCACTTCCTCGAGCTTCCTCTTCGTGAGTTCGTAGCCTGCCCCCTGGTCCACTAGGCCGAGGCGGACGCATACTCTAGAGATGTGCGTGTCTATCGGAACAGTCGGAACGCCAGCGCAGAAGGCCAAGATTATGTCCGCGGTCTTGGGGCCGATTCCGACCAGCGAGGTGAGTTCTTGTCTCAACAGCGGAGGATCCTTGGACAACATCCTTCGCATGTTTCCGCCGTACTCTCTCATCACGTGCAGGGCCGTTGCCTTGATTGCTCTGGCCTTGGACTTGTACAGGCCGGATGCCCTGATTCTCGACCTGAGCCGCGACAGAGGAACCTTTGCGATGTTCTCGGGAGTGAGAGCTCGATCGCGCTCTAGGTTCTCCAGCGCTAGCCTCGCGTTCTTGACGTTCGTGTTCTGAGACAGCACGGTGGCGACGAGCATCTTGAAGGGTCCCTTCACGGCGAAGTCGGGTGGGTGGGTGCCATGTGAACGAACTATGATCATGATAGCGGAAGCAGGACTTCGGCGAATCAACCCTTCGAACTTGGACAACACATTTATGAGCGTTGTCTCTTGTGAGGGTTCGAGCAAACACATGGGATCCAAGGGGTCTGGCAGTTCACGCTCAAGTGGCTTGGGCAGGATGCTGATAGCAGGTGAGCCGGAAATAAGGGAAGGCAGAACCACTGATGCGTATTTTCTGTTCACCGAACAGGTGCTCAGGGCGAAGAAGGTTGAGACGAAGGTTGTGATGGAGTTCTACGCTAGGTCCCTTCCAGAAGGGGACTGGGGGGTGGCGAGCGGGATCTATGAGGTTGTCAAGTTGCTTGAGGGGATGAATCTGGACGTTAGAGCGATGGAAGAAGGGACGGTGTTTCTCGCGAATGGAAACACTGTGGTCTATGAGCCCGTAGTCCAGGTGGAGGGGACATATTCAGAGTTCGCGAGGTATGAGAACCCAATACTGGGTTTCCTGTGCACCATGTCGGGCATCGCCACCAGGGCCGCCAAGCTCAGGATAGCCGCGGGGGACAGATCTATTTTGAGCTTCGGATCAAGGAGGGTCCACCCCGCCCTAGCTCCCTCGTTGGAGTGGGCCGCCTTCATAGGTGGGGTGGACGCCGTTTCTAACGTGATTGGCGCTGAGCTGATGGGGGAGAAGGCTGTGGGAACGATGCCCCACTCGCTCATCTTGATATTGGGCGACCAGAGAAAGGCTTGGCGGGCTTTCGATGAAGTGTTGCCAAAGGAGATATCTCGCATTGCCTTGATCGACACTCTCTATGATGAGAAGGTGGAGGCATTGATGGCAGCTGAGACGCTGGGGGCAAATCTCACAGGTGTCAGGATAGACACGCCAAGTTCGAGGAGAGGGAACCTGAGGAAGATAGTGGAGGAGGTCAGGTGGGAGCTCGACCTGAAGAAGAGGCACGACGTCAAGATATTTGTGTCGGGCGGACTTGGGGAGCGTGAGGTCATCGAACTCAGAGATCTTGTGGATGGTTTCGGCGTCGGCACCTACCTCAGCGACGCCCCGTCCGTGGACTTCAGTGGAAAGGTCGTGGAGATCATAGGCGCAGACGGATCGAGGATGCCTAGGGCAAAGCGAGGGGATCTCTCAGGCAAGAAGCAGGTCTATAGAGACTGGAGCACTTTCAGTGACATCGTGCAGCCCGACGCGGCCCTGCCGCCCGAAGGACGCGAGCCCCTTCTCACTCCGATCATGAGGAACGGCCAAGTCGTGCGTGAACCACTCAAGCCCAGGGAGATAAGGGAGAGGACAAAAGAACAGCTGAGGACACTTCAGGGATGCAGCCCTGCCCTGTCCTGGGATGTACCTAGGTGACGGCGACCGACCTGAGCTCCAAGTACTCGATGGCTGACATCGCAGCTTTGGCGCCCTCCCCAGCGGACACTGCGAGCTGCTTCCACCTCGGAGAGGTGCATTCCCCCGCTGCGTAGAGACCGTCAACTGAGGTCTTCATGCTATCGTCCACGATGATGTAGCCGCTGTCATCCTTTTCCAACTCGAGGAATGCCGCGCTCGGATCTCTTCCTATGTATTCGAACACCCCCTCGACCGCAATTTCCTTCACGAGCCCAGTCTGAACGTTCTTGACCACTACTCCCTCCAGTTTATTCTCACCCAGGAACTTGATCACGACGCTGTTCAGCATGATTTCGACCTTGGGATTCCCCTCGATCAGCCTAACGTTGGCTCGCTCTGCCCTGAACTTGTCCCTTCGGTGGATCAGATGGACCTTCGACACGATCTTGGACAGATAAGCCGCCTCCTTCACCGCGCTGTCCCCTCCTCCCACCACCGCGACGGCCTTGTCCTTGAAGAAAGCTCCGTCACAGAAGGCGCAGAAGGACAGCCCCCTCCCCAAGAACTTAGCCTCACCTTCCACCCCAAGCTTCCTGGGTGAGGAGCCGGTCGCAACTACGATGGAGAGCGCTGTCAGATCTCCCCCATAGGTTCTCACCGTGAAGTGCCCGTCTTTTCTGACGGAGAGCGCCTCATCTCGGACGATGTCGACGTTCCATTTCAGCAACTGGTTCTCAAGGCTGGTGGCGAGATCGGTGCCCGTCACGCTTGGGAATCCAGGGTAGTTCTCTATGACATCCGTGACCGCTATCTGGCCACCTACCGTCTCCTTCTCGATCAATGCTACCTTGTACCCGGCGCGACTCAGGTAGACCGCCGACGAAACCCCGGCGACCCCGCCCCCGATCACTAGCGCATCGTAGTCCACTGTGCTCAACTTGGCACTGCAGACCAGAGGGAGCTTTTTATTCTGTTCTCGGCCGACCATGGGGGAACTCTTATCTTGCCGTCCGATACGTGCCCTTCGGAATGGGTAGGATAGAGATCAAGGCTGTGGACGTATCCTTGCCTGAGGGGGCGCAACTAATGCTCGGCCAATCACATTTCATAAAGACTGTGGAGGACCTCTACGAGGCGCTCGCCACATCGTGCCCGTCCGCCAAGTTTGGCATCGCCTTCTGCGAGTCGAGCGGACCCGCTCTCGTCAGGTTTGACGGAAACGACGCTCAGCTCGCAAGGGCGGCCTCGGAGATAGCGCTGAAGATCTCGTCCGGACATTCGTTCGTTGTGCTACTGAAGGACGTCTATCCGATAAACGTTATGAACAGGGTGAAGAGCTTGGAGGAGGTGGCTACCGTTTACTGCGCCACCGGAAACCCAGTGAAGGTACTTGTTGCTGACGTGGGCGAGGGAAGGGCGCTCGTGGGAGTAGCCGACGGGCTGAGACCAAAGGGGGTCGAGTCTGAGAAGGACAAGGAAGAGCGGAAGCAGTTCCTGCGTAAGATCGGATACAAGAAATAGGTACAGGAAGGAATTCTTATATATTCGCAAAGGAATTTGCCCTTGTTATGAGCGTAGCCGAGAGGGCTGCCAAGTGGGTGTCCGTTATGCTGTCGAACCCTATAGTCGGATCCATCTTCGGTTACGTGATGGGCATTAGCGAAAGCAAGGCAATCTGGGGAGTTCCGGACGCAGCAGTTGCCCTCTTGTCGGCTCTGTTCATGGGGGTGTTCCCGTACTTGGGCGCCTTGGCTTCATTCTTCGCAGGAGAGAGCGACATATTCGTGTCGAAGAGAGAGCAGCGACCCATCCTGATGCTGATCGCTCTTCCGACATTGGCGATCGGCGCCCTTTACTTCTACGTCAATGGCCTACCTCTGTTGTCTTCGTTGCTTTTGCTCATGCTGGCCGAGAGCCTAATATTCCTCGTGATCACCTTCAGGTGGAAGATCAGCATACATGTGGCGGGCCTGACCTTTCCGCTCATTTTCATCTGGATTAGAAATGGGATCGTTGGACTGATGGGGCTTCCGTTGCTACCGCTGCTGATGTGGGCGAGGGTCCGGATCGGCGCGCACACCTGGGGGCAGGTCGTCGCGAGTGCGCTTGTGAGCGCAACCGTGACCTACTGGGGATCTATGTTCTTGATCCCTGTCGGGGGCGGGTTCTGACCGGCCTGAATTTCACTAGAGACGCGGCCTTCTTGGCCAGAGTCCTTTCCATCTCGGAGAGTATGTCATGGGGGGCCTCCTTCATCTCAAGCCCTTCACTTGCTATGTCGAGAACCTCTTGGCCCGTCGCGTTTCGAACAACGAGTATGGTGAAGCCGTCGGGCGCGCCCATCTCTCCCACCGAGATGTCGGCTGCAGAGTTCGCCAAGTTCAAGCAAAAGGCGCAACCCCGACGCTTGGCAGGTCCCAAGTCGGATAGACGAATCGCCAATTCGCGTCCGTTCAGCGACGCCACGCGCGCAAACCCTTTCTTAATGTTGATTGAGCGCAGTTGGTTCGGCGTGATCCCTCTCCCCTGGAGAGCCTGCAACGTGATCTCACGATCCAGCTGAGCGCTACAGAATAGCCCGATGTTGTATCTCATCAGCTGAGATAGCCTCCTAGACCTCGAAGCGACATGGCGGACTCCCTCGATCGAGCAGCCCACGCCAACCGTCGCAACTCTCTTCCCCTGCTTGAGGGGAGAACGAAGCGGGTACAGGTGCCCAAAGGAGAAGTAGTTCGCTCCGCCAGCTGATGTTATCTCATGTCTGGTTGTTGCGAAGTATGAAATCGGCTTTGCCTCAACGTCCATCTTGGAGACCAACGCTCCATCCACGGCCTCTGCGTCTAAGAGCGAGATCAAGATCGACGTGACTGCTCCGCACGTCTTGAACTTGGGAGGGGGATGCTTGGGCCTGGCGAGGAGGATCTTCCTGGCTTCGAATCTCGGGGCATCATTGAGTACGGGGCAAACAGCTAGGCACAGCCCACATGATGTGCAATCGCCCACGAGTTCTGCACCGGATGGGTTCACTCGTATGACATCCACTGGACAGACCAGAGCGCAAGCTCCGCAGAGCCTGCACAGCCCCCTGATGACAACGGAGTCGTCTAGCGCTGAGAAGCTCTTCGAGGCCGACCCAGTCAAGGTAACTTCAACCTGAAGAATCCGGTCGCGTTGGAAGTTGTGATGTTGGCGACCTCCTCCACCTGAACTCTCTTTTCCTCTGCTATGACTCTGGCGGGAACCCAGACATTTCTGTGCTCATTTCTCTCCTTTCCAGTGGGGCCAAGCACGGGCGAGTCCGTCTCAACCATCAAGGACTCCAACGGTATGGCCCTCACGAGCTTCCTCTTCTGCTGCGACCTGACAACCGATGGCGGTATGCTGAAGTAGTAGCCAGCTCTCACGCCCTCCGACGCAACTGATGGTTTTCCATCAAAGGCATGAAGAAGAGCCCTTTCTATCCCCCACGCGATGAGGAGTGAGACCGCCTCCCTCCCGGCGCTGCGCGAGTGAACCACTACCGGAAGGTTCAAGTCTTGAGCGAGTTCGGCGTGATGTCTGAAGGAGGCCTTCATCCTTTCACGCTCATCGATTGTCCTTCCGTAATAGTAGTCAAGACCCGTCTCGCCCACGGCGACCAGGGAACTGGCGTTTAGCCTGATGAATTCCAGCATCGAATCAAGATCCTCTTGGTCAACGAAGAGCGGATGTACGCCAGCGGCGGGGCGCCAGAAGCTGTTGCTGCTGGACAGGGCGTTCTTGGACTCTTCAAGGTTCTGAGCGCCCTCGACGATGGCGATTACGCCCTCCGCCTTGGTCCTTTCGATCACGGCCCCTCGGTCCGAGTCGAAGGATTCGTCTAGCAGGTGACAGTGAGCATCTATCACGTGGGAGGAGGCCATCAGACCGATCGACTCATTCTGGTTCGATGATCGCGCCGCCCTCTCTTGAGAACGTGAGCCCGCTAACTGCGAGCACCCAGAACGGCGCGATGGTGATCGCGGCGACTGCGATCCCACCGGGCTTCTTGTCCTCAACTGTACTGTACATTTCCTTCGGCGAACGAGTCCTAACCTATTTATCCGTTTTCGAATCACTTTCATCAAGAATCTTTATAGACTGGACAAGGAACACGTGGGGCCAGCGTTGGTCCTAAAGGTCGTCAGCAGGTTGTACGTGCTCAAGAGAAGGATGGGCAAGGGGAAGACGTACGCCACCTATTTCTTGTACCTGCCGAGCAAGCTCGTCAGCGACTCCACGTTCCCGCTTAAGGAGAATAGAAAGGTCTCCATCAGGATAAAGGGAAATTCCATCATAGCCGAGGACATATCAAGGAAGAGGCGAAGAAGAAAGTGAACGTCGGCGACCCTCCCGACTCCTCCGACACAGCGGCCGATGAGTTGCAGGCTGAGTCTGAGCTCTCATACCCGGTGAAGACGCTCAGAAGGCTTTGGCTCGTCGTTAGGAATCCGCTGAAGGCCATGATGCACGTGGCCTACGACCCCGGCTTACTCATAGTACCAGTGATGTTTCTTCTATTCGCGCTCTTCGCATTCGTCCAGCCGTACGTGATACTATCCAAGATGGAAATCCCCGGCGAAGTCCCCTTGTACATTCCTGACCCGCTCAATCTGACAAGGAAAGCATACGCCGAAGTGGTCGGAAAACCATACTTTACCGTTTCCGAGCTGAAGACTGAAGCTCAGAAGCTCTACTGGAGCAGTACCCTGACGTTCTACGTGCTCTCGCTGGCGCTCACGTACTTGGTTCTGCTTCTCTCTTCCAGGGTCATAATGGGCGCATTTCAGTACAAGGTTCTCTTGATTGGGGTGACCTACAGCACCCTAGCCTCCCTGATAATCGGTCTGGTGTGGCTTGGGTCTTCCTTCCTCGTGCCGAACGTATCGGTTCCATATTACTCAGAGGGCAACTTCAGCTACATCACTTGGTCAGCCGGATCCACTAGCCTAGTGCGTGCCAAGGTATTCGTCGCGCTAACCAATTTCACTCCGCCCAGCCACGCTGACGAGGTTGAGCTGTGGAGCGCAAGGTTTTCGATCTATTTGACTCAGTCGAAGGTCACGACGCTCTTGGAGGAGCTGGAGTTCAATGGTGTTTCTGTGGGAGGTCGCATAGTTTTGAGGCTACCGGACGGGACGGCGAGATCATTGGAGCAGGGGGCGCAAATCGCACTTTCGTTCCCGGGAGTTGCGTTCGCCAGCAGAGGGGGCACGACGTATCTCTTGGCCTCCAATGGATCGATGCTCGAGCTGACACAGGATTCATCGGTGGGGTTTGTGTTTCGCCTCGACGCAAACCGGGATCGGTCGGACAAATCCGTCGTGGGATGGGTGGGGGAGAGTGGGGGGACAGTGGGTGGCGAAGCGATAGAGGGTGGGATAGTCCTCGTTCGACCTCAACAGGTTCTCTTGAATGGCACCCTCTTGTCACCAAAGGAAATCGCGGGCAATCAGACGTACAACTATTGGAACTTGTCAGTGAGAGTGACAGGAGCGATCGTACAGCTGTCAGCAAACCTCACCGCAACCCAAGTCGCGCAAGGAGACAGTGGGGAGCTGAGGTGGAACGCGGAGTCCGTGCTCGCCCAACCCAGGACGGCGATGATGTACTTTAACAACAGGATGACCGAACAGACCCCGTTGAATTTCGGGGTGTTCGTCGACTACGTCCTTCCGGCAGTCGCAAAGGCTTGGCAGTCAGTTATCCTGATCTGCCTCATAAAATCCTCGTACGAGGATGCTTCGTGGCTCCGTTCCATAATCGTCGTGGCTATTCAGCAGGGAGCGCTCCTCATGCTAGGATTCTAGGAACCATCAAGGTGAATATGTCGAGGTGGCAGTTTAAGCTGGAGGACCGCGCCAGCTAGAGATAGTATTCGTATTCCTTCCCCGTGACTCCTGAGATGCCGGAACTAGATTGCCTAAAGCGCCATATTAGGGCGATCGCTATGGCTAGTGAGAGCGCCACCCCAGCCAATGAGAGGATCACGTAGAGCTGGCTACCCGTGAGCGTGAAGGTAGTCGTCCCGGTGTTATTCAGTCCGTCGGATGCCCTGACTGTGATCGAGTAAGGGCCGCCAGAGTCGAAGAAGCCCGTTTGCATCGTGGCCGTCCAGGTCCCTTCGGCCGATCGCTCCATGTCGATTATCCTCCTGTTTGCTCCTACCGCCACTTCTATGGAAACCGATCCCAAGTTCACGATCTCGCCGTCTGGGTAGTACACGCTGCCGCTGAACCCGACTGTATCAAAGCCAACTTGAAACTCGCTCCTGTCAGCGCTTATGTCGACCGTCAGGGTGGCCTTCACCACGTTTATCATGGCGGTGAGGTTCCCCTTGTTTCCGCTGGGATCCGAAACCCTCACCAGAACGCTGTACATACCTTCAGGGGCGTCTGCTGGCACCTTCAGGTATCCCCTCCAAGCTTGGGCCGTGGGGGAGAACGTTAGAGACGACCTGTAGGTCTGTGCTCCCGCTAGGAAGGTGATCGAGGCGTTCGCCGTGCCCGTCGTAACCCTCTGATCCGAAGGGTACCGCGCCACTACCTGGAAGAGTATGCTCATAGTCCTCATGTATGTGATATTCAGGTCAACTTCGTTGGTCAATTCCAAAACTGCCGAAACAACTTCGAATGACACGGACACGTTGAGGACGTTCCTCTCCAAATCCAAGCCCGAAAGAATCAACTGCCAAGTTCCCGTTGGGTCGCTTGCCGCGATCGTGACGGAGCCCTTCCACCTGTCCTCTGCCGAGTAGTACCTCAGGGTGGACAATCGCGATGTGGTTCCGATCCTTGCGATAAGGTTGAAAGTTCCCTGAAGCACCGGGGCGTTGTTCGGATAACTTAAGATCGCTGAGATGTTTATTGTTTGACTCCTTTGGATGATGCTCTCGTATTCGAACTGAGCTTGTATCGCTGCCGTAGCAACTGTGAAATTGGCCCTCCCAACGCCGTAGTTTGCGCTAGGGTCGGTGACGGTTAGGGTGATCTCGTTAAGCCCTATGGGCGAGTTGGCGGGTAGCCTAAACTCGTATATCCACATGCCGAATCCTGTGGCGTAGGTCATCAGTGCATTCACGAGGACGACCTGAGTTCCCACCTTTATGCCGAGCAAGAAGGTTGAATCCGGCGGTACCGTGGTGCCGTTTCGGTACCTGGCTACTGCGGTTATCCTTGCGGTCTGCGTTCTCATGTACCTGGTCGCGTCTGTTTGGACGACGACACCCAGGGGGGCCGGCCCGAGAGCGAACGTTAGTGAGTCCTCGAACTGGTACGAGGCATAGTCTATCGTCCCTTGCGCGGAAATCCTGGCTTGGTAGGAGCTGAGGGGCTGACTCGCGGGGAGTACAATGTTGGACGATGAAAATCGACCATCCGGCGGATAGGCCGAGTATAGCCCCGTGAGCACGTGAAGGGAAGGCGGCGGAACCTTGTCAACGTTGATCGTAACGCTTGTCCCCGGCTTCACGCCGTATCCAGTGAAGTTGAAGGGGATCGTCCTATTGACGGTCGCAACGCTTGGTCCCCATATCCCTAAGTGAAACCTGAGTTCGCCAGTGTAGTACGTAGGCTGCTTCGCCACAACGTAGTACAAGCCAACTTCCATCTGAGACGGCAGGACAACGGTCTGAGAGAAGGTGCCGTCCGCTTGGGTAGGTATGGTTGGGTTCGAGTATATCAGTTGGCCCGCAGGCGAGCGTATGGTGATGTTCAGGGGGGTGGCCCCCTTGAACTGGACTCCAGAGATCGTTATTGTGTCACCTGGATTGACAACGGGCTTGGACACGTTCAACATCGGGGAGGCGTATAGACTGAAGTCGTCAATTGCCACCGTCCCATAAGACTCAACTTCGAAGATTCCCAGCTGCAACGCCACGCCTCCCCCGAACGACGGACTGAACGATCTGCTCGAAAGAAGGACGCTGGTCCCGCCATCTGGGGTGACGTAGACCCTTGCGACATCATCGTCGGTCGTGTAATAGACGTTCACCTCGTACCATTTGGTGGAGTTCATGAAGATCGTAGCTGCAGTTGCGTTTCCGCCGCTGAAGTAAGCGTTGAAGTATCCATATGTGTTTCTCACGAGAACCAGCGTGACCGTGGACGGGTTCAGGAACTGAACCTTCGCCAGAGACAGATTGTCAGTAGGTGCCCCTCCCTCATGGTTCACAGCCCTGATCCAGAACTTCACCCCCATAGTTGGCACGTACGTTGTGAAGGTTGCATCTAGGTACGCGCGCCCCGTGGATCCTGAGGGGACCGTGCAAAGCGCTGCCTTGCTACCGGAATGAAAATACGATGCACTCACTTCGACCGTCGATGGAGCTGTCTCGACTTCCGTGAAAGGCGTCGTTACTGTCTCAAAGAGAGCCGTCACCCTGTCGATCAGCACGTACTGGGTGGCAGCCGTAGATGAAGGGAGCATGAAAGATAGTAGCACGATCAAGGCCAGCACGTACGTGAGCTGGAGGAACGAGTTTGATATCTTCAATACGTCAGGCTCGCTTTCGCGGCACAGTCTATATAAGAGTTACCAGAAAGCATAGGAGCGCAAAAGGACCGAAATGTTTGTGTCTGGTCTCGCCATCTTTTTTGATGTAAAACATCACGGACTGACCAGACGCTGAATCACGGGAGACGTCTGCCCTCTGATCAATCAACAAATGCCCGAACGAGCTCGTGAGCCCATCAGTGCCTATGGGGAACCATTGGACAAGCGCAACGACGGAAGACCCGTGCAACGGGATGACCTATGGTCGTCTCTTCTTGGACATCTTTCTCGCTTGTCTGAGGTATTCCTCGATAGACATCCAGCTGGCGCTGGCAGCCTTTCGCGTCATTTTTGGCCCAATTTGCAACTTGACACCATTCAGTCTCCGAAGAGCTACGAAGGCGACCGGGATCAGAACTGTGACGCACAACAAAGGGAGGATATCAAGCGAGAACGGTCCTCCTTCGAGCGCATCCTTGTCGACGTGCTCGGAAAACGCGACGGTTGGGTACAGGACTCGAACCTCGATCGGACCAGCACCAATGTTGATGCGATTCTCGTTTATCGCGCTATCCTCTTGCACACTCGCGATATTTTGCTCATCCGGCATATCGATCACAAGAACAGATCCACTGGGACACCAGATGGAGGTTCCGTCCATGGCAGTCACTAGTTCCTGGTCGTCTCCATCTATGATCCTGACCGAGACGCTGCCGATCCCTTGCACCCTAAAGGTCACCAAGTGATAGGTCATCCTCCTCTCGTGGCAGTTGATCGCCTCTCGGGTGGGCAACACCAGCTCTTCGCAAAAGACTTCTGACCCGTTTTGCAGCATCCAGCTGTGAAATCTTTCAACGGTTCCACCATCTTCAGAGAAAACATCAGGCCTCGCGCACAGAAGAATGGACGCGTTCTCAGGGAACCAGGTGCCGCTTACCTGAAACTCCCTCAACCAGAGAGCCCGGATCGTCATGCTCCTGTCAACAGTCACGTTGAAGGTCTGCGAGCTGGATATCAACTCGCCATCATGACCAATCCATCCGACGAACCTGAACCTCTCGATTGGGGAAACCGCGACCGTCAGATCCTCAACGCGTATGGTTGCTGAACTCCCTTCCGCGTACATTCCTCCTCCGCTGCAGGTTGAATGGTCGGTCGATACGATGAGCTCAAACGCGTGGGGAGGAGACGTACTCCCCTCAAGATGGCTCTGGTTTCCGTAGTCGGGCGCCACGTGCGCCGTCTCGTTGGTCTCGGGACGGGGCAGAATGCTTTCGTCTTGGCTAGGAGAGGACAGCTCCCAAACCGCGATGCAATCCTTTGAACCATCAACGAGCAACGAGTCGCTGCCCGCCTTCAGCCTATTCACCAGCCAGAATCTGAACGTGGCCAGAGATCCGTTCGCGAGGGTCAGCGCGCGAGGTTGAACCGAGAGGCACGCAATTGATCCTTCTTCGTACCAGCCTCCGCCCGAAACACTTCCGAGGGGTGAACTCACGGTGACCAGGTACTCTCGTGTCCAAGCGGCCCTGATGGTTGTTGGCCCGCGAGCCAAGATCGGAGCGCTGAGATCCCATCCGGCGAACGACCATCTCGCGGTGTCCGAGTCGTAGACGACCCCCGTGGAGATCCTCGGTCGTACCTCCGTTCCCTCTCTATACCATCCGGTTCCATCGGCCTCAGCGTGTCCCCCGTCCACTTCCACGAAGAAGTGCGTCGCCCATTGAAGTCTCACCTGAGTTGGCCCTCTCAATACGATCGTGATCGTACGCTCACTCGTCTCCACAGGCTCCGAGAACCCATCGAAGACCAGCTTGACACCTGCCGAAAGATTGGCCTCTTCCGGGGCGGCTACCAGTAACGAGGTGCCTGCCCTGAACCACCCAGCTTGAAAGGACTCACCCGACAGCGAAACGACTGGATCGGAAGGAGTCACGACGACGGAGTAGTACAAAGCTCTGGTCTCCTTCAGAGAAACGGGCGCCTCAATGATGATACGTCGATCAGGTGCGGTCCCCCCGTCGCTCCAGCCTGAGAACGCAGACATCGTACCGTTTCCCAGGTCTATCGGGGGGGAGGCCTCTATTCGGATGGCTGTCCCGCTTGTGTACCATCCGTCCACGATCCGCCCGCCTGAATGCGTATCTACCTCTACTTTGTACTCCCTCACCCAACATGCCACGAGGGTTACGGGGCCATTGACTATGATTGGGAGCGAGGAGTTCCAGGCCTTGAATGTCCATCTCGAGGCAGTCGTGTCGTTGATGATGGTCGGAGTCACGCTGGGGGAGACCGTTGCGCCAGAGCGATACCATCCTGACCCCGACACGGTACCCCTCTCCGACACAGCTTGAACATAGAACTCGTCATGATACAGAGCTGACACATCAATGGGCGATGAAATCGTGAGTGAGAGAGTCGTGCCTGTTACGAGCGTGCCCCCGGCGTTGTAACCGTCCAGCACCTTTCGCCTACCTGGGCCATATTCGATGGATTGCGGTGACGAGAAGGTCACCCTTGATCCTTGCGGTTGCCATGATTCGGTGGTATTGGTTGGGCCTGAGAATCTGACTAAGTATCTCATCTGCCACAAGGCTCTTATCGTAGTCACTTGGCTTACGCATACCGAGTCGGTCGGGCCAATTGAGTAAGGAGGTCGGCCTGAGACCTCAACTGACCAGCCTGCGAGGTAGTACCTTTCAGATTCGGATAGGGGTATCTCATTTGGGGTTACGGATGGGACGAGAAACGCGCCAGCTTGATAAAAGGAACTTCCTGGAGTGGTCCCCCTCTCGGAAACCACGTCGACTCGATAGCTTGGGGAGAAGGTGATATCGTATTGATGCAGAGAGCCGCTGCCGGATTCCGGAGAATATCGAATCACGAGTCGTATGCAGACTGAAGAGTAGTCGATCGGCGCCGTGCCAGGAAAATACGTCAGCGACACCTGGCTTACCGGTAGGGATCCCATCATCCTATCAGGCGTGACATATCCGTAGTTCACGAAAGTCCACCACTCGTAGATCCCTGGAGGCCGCGCGTCGACCTGCTGAAGCTGGAACGCGATGGGGATCGATTGCGTGGGGTCAGTTATCTGAACCGAGATCCTAACATAGAAGGTGGGTGGTCCTGCCGCGACATTGTCTCGAACCGCCACGGAGGCGCTCGCTAGCAGAGCCAGAAGCAGTATCGCGTGGGTTGCATCTCGTGACTTGTGGCCGAGCGATGAGCTTGGGTGCCCAGGTGGACTCATCGAAGTCTTGGGTCTCTGTCGAATTTAAGCGCCCCTCAGGGGTTACCTTTTTCTAATCAGGTTGCCAGACTTCTGGCGGCGAATGAGGTCCACCTCAACGTTCTGATATCATGACGAAAGATGGGCGGACTGACGCCGCCTTGCTCAAACGAACCTCGCCCTGACGCTCAACCTTCTTGCGACATCCAAGATGCTGTTTCTCCATTCCTGCTCATACGATTTTCGATCGCGCACCAGTTTCAGAAAGCTCAGTTTGCCTTGAGGATACCTTGAATCGTAGGTCGTCTCTATTGCCCGCTTCATCACGGAGCCATAGTTCAGGAAGTCGAAGGTGATCTCACTGAGGCCAAGTTCAGTGGCCGCTTCGAAAATGGGCAAGTATTGTGAACGAAAGGGCTTTTCCGCCGGTATGTGAGGTGCGATGAACAGAGCTCCTCTAACGCCTGACTCGATGACCTGTCTCAGAGCGTTGATTCTGTCTTCGGGGCAGGCGGCTCTGGGTTCGAACGCTCCGTAGACATCGGGGTCAAGAGAGGAGATGCTGAATGTTACTTCGACCTCACTCCGTTCGGCCAGCAGGTCGAGATCCCGCAACACGAGGTCTGACTTCGTAAGTATGCTCGTGGGGAACTGCCTCTCCGCTAAGCACTCAATCACTTCGCGAGTTATGCGGTAATGAGACTCGACTGGCTGATAGGGGTCTGTCATGGAACTCAGCAGAACCCTGCCCTTCCTCTTTCTCTGGCTTTCCTTGCGGACTAGTTGTCCTATGTTTGTCCTGGCGTATACCTCGTCCCCCCATGGCACTGGCTCTGTTGCCCTCGGCCTGAAGTACCTTTGAACGTAGCAGTACTTACACCCGTGCTGGCACCCTAGGTAGGGGTTCACGACGTAATCAGACAGCTCTGATGGTGACAGGGCTTGCTTGGCCTTGACCTCTCCTAGGATGGGAGGATCCAAAGTGATTCTCATCATGGAAGCAGTGGAATCCCAAGTATGAGCGACACTAGAGATGCCAGAACGTATGCGACGAGCGATATCAGGAAGGCCCGTATCCATCCGACATCGAAGAAGAACTTCAGGACGAGGAGCCAAAGAATGAGGGCGGCGAACCTGAAAAGGAAATACCCCCTAAAGAAGTAGAATATCAACGAGCCGAGCAGAGAGGCGACCGCCGCTTCGACGAGCCCGCCCTTGGATCCGAGCATTCTAGCAGAGACCATTAGGACGAAGCCGCTGACCACCAATATTGACAGGAAGTAGACTATCTCGAACATAGTGAGACCTATCGAGGAAAACACGCTCTGTGCCTTTTTTGAGGCTGAATATTAACCTATCCACCGTGACGAGCGAGTCGCCGCTCAACCGCCCGCACTGTTTTGGCCATGTTCCGCCAGTGAGATCCTTTCCAGTATACTTTTCCGCACGAGTCGCAACACCACATCGCCTTTCCTCTCTTGCTGAGTTGGGTCAACCTCAGGAGCCCACCGCACACTGTGCAACGTGTGGCCTCAAGTCTAGGGCGGAGACCGGAGCGACCTAGCACGACGACCAACTTCTCCACCGTAGTATCTCCGGTCACCAATATACAGTTCAATCCCTTTCTCGTCGCTTGGTCGTGTAGGTCCTTGTCCGAGGTCAACAGGGTGGCGCCCTTTCCGGCGCTCTCGACGAGGGAACGGTCTGAACGCCCCCGCTTGTACCTGACATCATAGCCCATTATCCTTAGCCACTTGGCGACATCGCCAAGCATCTCATCGGCGACGAAGAATCGGCTCATGGGTGACCTATTGGGGTTAGTTCAAGCGAACGGGAAGAGGGCTCGTCACACCCGCCCTTCGATTGCGCTCGCCTCAGGGGCCTTCCACCCTCAGGCCGAGTCGTGCTGTGCAGTCCTCGCAGAGGAAGCGGCCCTCAGGATAGACGAGCCTTTCGCTCCACTGTCCGCACTCCTCGCAGTATCCCTCATAGTGATCGACCCTGTTCACGCCGACAGCAGCTGAGGTGACCGTCCTATAGTAATCATCGAGTAGAGCAGGGATGGCCCTCATGATGTCCCTCTCGGTAACAATCCCGATCAGCTTGTCGTCCTTCACCACGCCAAGCCTCCTAAACTTGTGCAGCCTCATTGCGTCGAGCGCCCTCACCACGCTCCTCCCGTGGTCTATCTTGACAAGTGGAGCAGACATCACCTCGGCGACCTTCATCTGTCTCGGGTCCTTCGATCGAGCGATTGACCTCGTCACGATGTCTCGTTCCGTCACTATCCCAACCGGCTTGCCTGAGGAGTTGACCACCACCAACGAGCCTACCTCGTGAAGCTCCATCTGTCTCGCTGCCTCTTCGACCGTGCTCTCCTTGCTCAATTGGTATACCGGTGAACTCGCTATGTCGCCGACCGTGATGCGAATCTGTGAGAAGGGGTCTCGACTCATCCGCCTCTGCTGAGGGGCCTCGAATCAGTCAATAAAACTCTTTCTCGCGCGACGTTGAGTGAATGACGGGGACGGCTTGGATTCAAGCAACTGTGACCTGAACGGACTAGACCTGTCTGATCTCCACCCAGCCTTGCCCGATTCTCGATATCGCGGTTACGTCCTCGACCTTGCCAAGAGGAGCCATGGGGGTGCCCTCAAGCCTTTGTAGCACGATGCACAGGGCTCTCTGCCTAGGCTCATAGGCGATCTCTCCTGTTTCGAAGACATCTTTGACCTTGTCGACTGGAGCTGTCAAGTTGACCAGCATGATCGCGACGTTGCCGACCACGGAAACCGCGCCTTCCAACGGCAGGCTGCCCAAGACCTTGGAAAAGGTCCTTGGTGCGAGATGCCTCGACATGACCGCTCTGACCGAGGGGCCGGGTTGGAAAGAAAGCAAGATCCCAGCCTGGTTTTGGGGTAGCATTCAACGCGCTTCTGCCTGACAAGATTTAATTCTTGATGGTCAGGTCGCCAAGTAAGATGATCACTCCTCCCGGGGTGGAGGACGAGAGGAGAAGGCTCTCCGATGAGAAGAAAAGAATCGAAAGTGAGTACGATGCGCTCGTACTTCGACACAAGGCGGGGGAATTGTCCGACGAGGAGTTCAACCGAATGAGACACGCGTTGGAGAGGGAGTTTGTGGAGATCATGGATAGGATCTCTCAAATGGACTATCTCATGGGGAAATAGTGGAGAAACCGGCCCCTTTTCCTCTCATGCCCACAAAATTAATATGCCGGGCAAATCGTCCCGCGTAGGGTCATGAGTGCAACTGGAGGGTCCGTTCCGATATTGGTTTTGAAGGAAGGGACCAGGGAATCGGCTGAGGATGAAGTCAGGAACCACATCCTGGCGAGTTCGAATGTATTATCTGGCGCTCTCAAGCCGTTGCTGGGACCATATGGAAGACTGAAGTTGCTGATGGATACTTTCGGCGATGTCACAGTCACTGGTAGCGGCGCGACGGTGCTGGACGAGGTTGACATAGAACATCCAGTGGCGAAAATCATAGTGGAGATGGGAAAGACTCTGAACAAGGAGATTGGCGACGGGGTCACTTCTGCCGTCATACTGGCCTCTGAACTGATACGGGCGGGAATATCCATGATACGCCGAGGAATACACCCAACCGTGGTATCTGAGGGCTACATTAGGGCTTCCAGAAAGGCTGAGAACGTCCTCCAGAAGATGGCAAAAGAGGCAAACGTCAAGGAGAGAAAGCTGCTCTTCCAAGTCGCAAGAACTGCGATGAGCGGAAGCCGATCTGAACAAGAGAGTGGCTTCTTCGCGGAGCTGGCAGTGGAAGCTGCGCTCAGGGTTGTGGAGAACGGAAAGGTGGACCTAGACAGGATAAAGCTCGACAAGAAGAGCGGCGAGGTTTCTTCCGAGACGATCTTCTTGGAAGGTGTCGCCCTTGATAAGGAACTCGTTCATCCAGCGATGCCTAAGTCCGTCAAGGACGCATCCATAGCGCTCTTGGACCTGAGCCTTGAGGTCAGGAAGACGGAGTTCGATGAGAAACTGAAGTTCAAGGACCCGGCCTCCCTCACAGAGTTCCTCCAAGAGGAGCAGAAAGAGCTGAGGAACATGGTTGAGAAGATCAAGGGGACGGGCGCGAGCGTCGTGCTCTGTCAGAAGGGAATAGACGACTTCGTCCAATACTTGCTTGCGAAAGAAGGGATCCCCGCTGTCAGGAGAATAAAGAAGTCCGACATAGAAAAACTGGCTCTGGCCACTGGCGGTAAGGTGATCACGAACCTCGAAGAGCTCTCCCCATCTGTCTTGGGAAGTGCCGAGATCGTGGAGGAAAAGAAGTTGGGTGATGAGAAGTGGACTTTCGTGAGGGGAGGGAAGAAGGCAAAGGTTGTAAACTTGATCTTCAGGGGGGCCAACGACAAGATAGTGGGTGAGACCGAAAGGATGGTGAAGAAGGCTTTGAATGTCTTGAGAGTTCTAGTTCAAGAACCAAAGGTAGTTCTCGGCGCGGGGGCCGTTGAGATGGAGATTGGTAAGGAGCTTAGGAAGGAAGCTCGAGGAGAAGGCGGGAAGACATCAGTCGTGCTCGAATCTTTTGCTGACTGCATTGAGGTGATTCCGAAGACCTTGGCCCATAACGCTGGGTGGAAGGCGGAGGACGTCGTGGTCAAGCTCAGGGCCGCACATTCCGCGGGGAAGAGGAATGTCGGAACCGGTGACATGACCTCTGAAGTCACCGATGCGAACAAGGCCGGTCTGCTTGAGCCTTTGGCCGTGAAGAGGGCATCTTTGCGCTCAGCAGTGGAAACCGCTGTATCTCTGCTGAGGATCGACCGGATAACTGCAGCAGGCAAGTTCAAGCCGCCTGAGAAAAGCAAGGAAGGGTAACTTGGTGTTGTCGGAGACTGGCCCGGAGAAACACGCATCCTCATCTACTAGAAAGTTGACTAGGTTCGAACGGGCTAGGGTGATAGGTTTGCGTGCCCTGCAACTCACGCTAGGGGCGCCCCCGTTGGTTGAGGTGGAAGAGACCGGGTGGGACCCCCTTGATGTGGCTACTGAGGAACTCGAATCCAGTTTGCTGCCCCTTTCCCTGAGGAGAACGTTCCCTGATGGATCCTTCGTTGATGTTGCCCTGTCCGAGTTGCTTTAGTCGACGTATTTGCACGCTAAAGGTTTAATAACCAAAGACCCCATCTCGAGGGCCACAAACTAGAGGTGCAAAAAAAAGATGGCAGAATCAGAGGCTCCAAAACCGGAAGCTCCTAGAATCCCGTCAAACGTAATCTTCATAGGAAAGAAGGGACCCCTCGTGTACGCGACAGCGGCCTTCATGCAACTAACCAGTGGGAACGACGCAGTGCTAAGAGCCAGGGGCAGAGCGATATCGACGGCCGTTGACACGGTAGAGATCCTGAAGAGAAGGTTCCTGAAGGAGTCGCTCGTGATAAAGGACATGAAGATCGGAACTGAAGTGATGCCACCCAGGGAAGAGGGATTCCGGGAACGGAACGTCTCAACGATCGAGATAACACTCTCGAAAGTAGCGTAGGAGAAGCGTTCCGGTCAGAAGCGGATCGGCTAGGCTGAACCCAGGTCGAAGAACGACCTAGTCGGTCCCCCAGTATTTCTTTGACCTCAGTCTTCATCGACGATGATATCCATCTGACCCAGATGGCGGAGCTATAGTTTTCTTATCATTAGGCAGGCGTCGGTGCCATCGAAGTAGTAGGACCTTACGGTTCGAACGACCTCGTATCCTAGTGTCTTGTACAAGGCGATCGCAGGGAAGTTGTCAGTTCGCACTTCCAGATAGGATTCCCGGATCCCGGACGATCTCATCGATTCGTGGGCGGCGAACATCAGCGACCTACCCACTCCCATCCTATGGTATTCCTGTTGTACCGCCAGGCTCACGACATGGCCCCGCTGTGAAAGCGAGAAGTAGTCTTGGAAGGGGGAGAAGCCCGTCTCTTTCCGACACATCACATATCCGATTATCCTGCCCCGGTCCTCGGCGACGAAGAAGCAGTCCCCATGATTGTCGAGCATCTCCTTGAAGAATTCAATGCTATAGTTTTCAGGGAGTTGCTCACGGTTGATACTGACCACTTGGGGGAGATCCGCATCCGTCGCCCTTCTGGTTGCGATCATCGGCTTCGAGACCGCCTTGCACATGCGCGTAAGGCTGCGCCGCTAGGTTATTAGGGATTACCAGATGAACGGTTGGCACGAGGCGCCATCTAGGGGAGCCAATCAGGACGGGTCAGGTCGTCGCTCACATCCCCCACGACGCCATGGGACGAGATTAGCTTATATTGGTGAACCCGCCGCCCGGGTCGAATGCTTGTCGATGAGAGGTACGAATCGGTCAGGTCGGCCGGCTTCCAAGTACTGGCCGTCAATGAGACACCATACTCGTTGAACTTCCAGATAGCGCCTGGCTCCACGAAACAGGAGTTCCTGTCGCTCTTCGACGCGATGAAGGGCAAAGGTTACCTCCCCGTACTCAGAAGAAGGGGAGAGGATGTCGTTCTCTCGCTGGTCAGAGCTGAGATCCCGGCAAAGTCGAAACGTGATTCGCTTCTGATCCTCGGATCCCTCTTGCTGACTGCGCTGACGATCTCCATAGACTTCGTGGTGCGATATCCCATGATTCAAGCGATAGAGTCTGCGGTCGGGACAAGTCCTTCATTTGCGGCCGATTTCGCCACGTATGTATTGGGGTTTCTGGTGATCTTCGGATCTCATGAGTTGGGCCACAAGCTGTCTTCAATGAGGAACGATGTGGAAACGAGCGGACCGTACTTCATTCCTGGGGTGCCCGGAGTTCTCCCGACACTTGGGGCGGTCATACTTCAAAGGGGCATACCGAAGAACAGGGATGAGCTGATAGATATCGGAATTTCTGGACCGCTCGTCGGGTTCTTTACGGCTGTCATGCTTGCGGAGCTGGCCCTCTTTATGGCGGTTCAGTTGCCGATAGAGGAAGTCGCAAGGATCGGCGATGAGACAGGGGCTCCGTTCGTAGAGATGCAACCCATCGTACAACTTCTGACCTTGATTCCGCTCACCAGTATCCAGGAGGGAAGGGTACTGTTCTTGGGCGCGCTCGGTACGCCGGTCTGGCTAGCCTTCACGCTGACCTTTGTGAACCTCTTCCCGGCCGGGCAACTGGATGGCGGCCACGTGGCAAGGGGAGCCCTGGGCCCGAGGGGGCATAGAATCTTGACCATGTTGTCCGTCGTCGGTTTGATCTTGGCGGGTTTCTGGCTCATGGCCGTGTTCGCCTTACTCACGTGGGGCTTCAGGGATCATCCGGGCCCCTTGGACGATGTGAGCGACTTGAGCTTATCGACGAAGCTGAAGGTTGGCGTTGGATTGTTAGTTCTCGTCCTATGCTTCACGGGGCTTTGAAGCGCTAGGCGGGGACGACATGGAGATATCTCTGAGGACGGCCAGTCTGAATTCTCCCCTCACGGACCTTTTCAATGATTTCACCAAGTCGGAGGCGGCACCGACCACCCTCCAGCCGAGAGCCTTCTGAACTAGGCCAGGCGGCATTGACGTGACGACCCTTGTCCGCTCGCTCACGTCGCTTCCACGAATCATGTACAACACTAGATCATGCCAGTCAAACCTCGTCTTCAGGTTGTTGAGTAGCTCGCCCTGGCGCATGTTAACGGAGGCGAACATCGGGAGGTCTACTAGCGAGTGATCCCAAATGGCCACAAACCCCATGACCTCAGTTGCCCATCCAGAGCGCGCTGACAGAAGGTACGGAATCCCCGCTGAGGGAACGGAGTCGTTAGGCTCACCTCCAAGGGATCCGATTGCGGCTGTCGCGGATTGTGGAATCTCTTCTAGAGGAGGTGGAGTGATCGCTGCGCAAAGCTCAGCGATCTCGTCGGCTCCCCTGCATTCAAGGAGGTTTGCCTCCGCATAGCTCTTCTCGGTGAGCGCCAAAGAGACCTTCTTTCCCAGTTCCTTGAGCGGATCAAGTAGCAGGGCGATGGCCTTCTCGTCATTACCAGACAGGTGTTGATCAAGGGCCTCTATCAACTCAGGACCGCCGCTCGGGTACGCGAATGGGCCTAAACTGCCGAGCAGATCCAAGAAGGCGTGGCAGGTGGCCTTGGACAATATGATTATGGGCCCCTCAGCCGTCGGCATGGCGTAGGATGCGATGAGGTCTGGCCCGATCAGTTGCTGAAGATACCCGAGGGCAGACCTTGGTGATAGAACGAAGATGTGCGCGCTACGGCCTCGGATCCTTCCCCCTATGATGGAACTCAGCGCGCTGGTGAGAACTCCTCTGTCGAGAGCCAATCTGAAATCGACGAACACTTTCGCATCTGGGTCGCCCGGCATAGGAGGGGTCGACCGGCCGCCCGCGATACGACCAACCCAAGACCTGGCGTCTGCGTCCTTCACATACAGCAGTTCGTCGGGCTCAATAGTGAGGAAGACCTCTGTAGGGCCGTACGGTACATGAATCTCGGTCAACGAGTGGGTCACAGGCGCTGAGGAAGTCTTTTAAGCATGAACTCAAAGGCTACTCGTCTCCATAGAATTGGCCATATTGGATGTGAATGAAGTATCACTGGGGAAGTCACAGACAGCCTTCATCAGGACCAACGACCGATCGGGCCTCATCATAAGATCCCCGATGTACAGCATATTGATCGACCCTGCTTCGTCCGCTTTGCCTGATGGATTCAGACCGGATGTCGTACTCATCACCCATGAGCATCCCCACCATCTGGACGAGAATCTCATCTTCTCCCTTTACAAGAGCCTCAAGAACAGCTCCGCCGGATCGATACAGCAGAAGCCATATGGCGTTTCCCCCCCTCAAGATCTTCCACCCATCGTCTCTGACCAGACATCAGCGGTTTTTCTCCGAAGGTTCCTCAGCAGGGAATTGATGAAGGTCATGAACCCGGGGGACGAGCTGTCCATAGACGTGATGGGCATCTCGGCCCTGAGAAGTGAACACCCTACCGCCAAGACTCCCCTCACCTACATGGTCGTTCTGGACAACGGGGTCAGGGTGTACCATGGGAGCGACAGTCTCCCTAATGAGGACATGAGGTCGGCCTCGGAGCAAGAACCCGATGTCGCGTTCGTCCCGATAGGGCTGGACCCAGGAGTCTGTCCCTTGAGCGGCGCTCAAATCGCGAGCGTTGTTCATCCGGACGTAGTTATCCCATTCCACGGAGGCGACATTCAGAAGTTCAAGGCCTGCGTGAAAAAGGTCGCGAGAGATGTACAAGTGAAACCGATCCGCACAGGAGAGATGCACATTTATGGATAGAACATCCGCTTTGGCGAAGGCCGTCGCTCAGACGGGAGCGTTGCAGCTCGGCTTTTTCACCAACAATATGGGCCAGCCCGCCCCCCTTTACCTCGACCTGAGCAGGCTTTGGCAGGATCCGACAATGCTCACGGCGGTCACAGGACAGCTTTGCGCGGTGATAAGGGGGGAGATGGCGGACAACTATGACAGGATCGGTGGATCGGACCACAGCGGTCTGCCACTCGCTGCGCTTTCCGCTGGCCATCTAGGCCGCCCTCTGATAGCGCTGAGGAGAACGTTGGGCCAAGATAGGCGCACGCCGATCCTTGGAACCATGTTTCCAGGCGACAGAATCCTTCTGATCGATGATGTCATAGCCACGGGAAGGAAGGCCATGGAGATGGCAAGAATAGTGAAGAGCGAGGGAGGGGTGCCCTATGGGTATTGTGTCCTGCTGGACAAGCAAGAGGGGGGTTCTGAGCTCCTCAGAAGGAACAACATCAAGTTCGCATGTGTGGCAACGCTGATCGAGTTGGCCCGCGAGTTGCACCGGTTCGGCTGGATTGACGATGCCGTGTTCGAGTCCCTTTCGGATTACGTGAAATCACTGGGGCGGTGACCTAGCTCGGAGGCCGAGGTGCCTCCACCAGCTCGAACACCTCGTCCTCGACGAAACTGGTGAAGTCATCCACGCTGATCCTGTTGAACACGGTGACTACCCCATCCCTCGTGATCCCTTCGACGTAGCCGTACTTGCTCGAGGTGACCACAACGTACCAAATGCTTCCCTGAGCCACGTAGGTTGGATACAGAGGCGTTTCAGATATGGAGGGGCCGTACAGGGAGAGCTTGTCTAGGTTGGGGATCTCAAGCCCGTCGAAGAACATGACCTTTGTTCCTTCAGGGTTCCTTCTGTGATATGATTCCAACACCTTGGGTGCTATCTCCACGTTCAGAATTCCCCCCAACGTCAGAAAGAGGATGGACGACAGCAGATTCGCTACGGCGTTGGCAACGGGTTTCTTCTCGACAACGAGCAGGAGCATGTCGGCTTCTCGTTGCTTGAAGAGGAAAGGCGTGTCGACTGTCCTGAAGGTGACTTCAAGCTTCCCTCTCTTGAAGAGCCTGAGTGGGACATCCCTTGAGATTGTGCCATGCAACTCATCCTCGCGCGTACTCAAGTCTTTGATTTCCGTCAAGAGAGTGAGGTCGGTGCCTTCGATCTCTTGCTCGCTCCTGTAGCCACTCAGCTTCTCAGCGATGGAATCTATCGATGTCCTTTCGACGACCCTGAACACCTTGCCAGCGATTACCATGGCAGCCCCACGATGGAAGGCCGTTTATATTAATCGTGGGCGTCAGCGTGACTTGAGATAGGTTTTTAACGAAGCCGCTGAAGGCGACTTCGACTGTGAGTACTGAGGAACCGGTGGGCAAGATACTGACTGGCAAACTCCTGTTGAGAGAGATGATATTGGAGAATTTCATGACATATAGGTATGCGAGAATACCGATCTCCACCGGTTTGAACCTCATTCTGGGCCCCAACGGCGCAGGTAAGTCGTCTATCCTTCTGGCGCTCTCGGTGGGCTTAGGTCAGGCTCACACGGAGCGCGGGAGGAAGCTGAGCGACTTGATAACGTGGGGGCAAGACATAGCCAGGATAACGCTCGTTTTTGACAACAGGGCCGAGGGAGGAACCCGCCCGATCCCTGAGATCAGGTCGGACGAACTCGTCATAACTCGATACCTAAGGGACGACGGGGAGTATTGGCATCAGATAAACTTCAGGCCCGCGACGAAGCTAGAGGTATACGATCTGCTCAACAGGTTTGGAATCGATCCTGACAATATGTTCATCATAATGCACCAATACATGGTCGAAGAAATAGCTGGACTGAGCCCTCAGGACATACTGCAGATCATAGAGAGAGCGGCGGGTCTGATGCACTTCAGGGATAGGATAAGGGAAGCGAGGGAAAAGCTCAATGAGGTTGCCAGCGAGGAGAAGGCATTGTCCTCGCTTCTCTCAGAAGCTCACGCCACCCTCGAAACCTGGAAGGGCGAAGTCGAGAAGCTGAGGAAAAGAGATTCCCTGAGGCTCAGGATGACCGAGCTTCAGATCGAGCAAGCGTGGGCCGAGCACCTGAGAGTTTCTCAGGAGCTCGAGAGACTGAGGAAGAAGAGTTCCTTGATTGGCGAGAGGACCAGCAGGCTTGAGTCCAGAATCAGTGTCGCGTCCGGCCGAGCGTCAACGATCTTCGAGAAGCTCGGTGATGTTAGGGAGAAGCTCGCCGTCTCGTACCGAGCGATGGGAAGCCCCCAAGGAACGAGTGAGGATGATGGCAGGATCTCAGACTTGGAGAACCAGTTGACTGAGTTGATAAAGGGATACGCCGATGCTAGGGTGAGAGAAGCCCTTCTGACAAGGAGCTTGTTGACTTTGACGAAGATCGGTCGGAGGGTTGAAGCCAAGGCGAAGTTGGCTCAGGATCTGTGCGATGCGCTGTTCAAGAAGGCCTCAGAGATGGGTCCGCGGCCAAGTCTGATCAGGACTCCTGACGAGCTGTCAAAGGAACAGGAGACCGTGCACATCGGATTGGCCTCCCTCGGACCCGTGGTCGAGAACGCTGAGGATGTGTATCAGAGTTACAAGAAGGTGTATGACGAAATGGAGCAGAAGTCACTTTCAGTGAAGAAGAACAAGGAGTCCGTCCTCAGCGAGATCGAGTCTACTCTATCTCTCTGGATGAGGGAGATGAACAGGCTCACCGATCGACTCAGCGATTCCTTCAAGGAGAAGATGCAAGCAATTGGCGCCGATGGAGAGGTTCATTTCGTGAACCAACAGGATGTTGAGCAGGCGGGCATACAGATGATGGTTAGCTTCGGAGGAGGCCCACTTGTGGAATTGAATTCGTTCACCCAAAGCGGAGGCGAGAGAAGCTCGTCGATCATAGCGTTTATGCTGTCGCTTCAATCTTTGATCCAGTCCCCCCTGAGAGCGTTGGATGAGTTTGACATACACATGGATCCAAAGAACAGGGAGACGTTCTTCAGGCTCGTCGAACAGGAGGCGAACGGCAACCCGCAGGTGTCCTATCTCGTCGTCACGCCAGGGCAGGTTCCCAAGAGCCTAAGCAAGGCGGTGGGAATAGTGGTGCAGAAAGTAAGTGGAACGTCGGTGATAAACGTCGTCGAGAATGTCTGAGAGTGAGGTGGAAAGGGAGCTTCAGGAGCTGATCTCCGAGCTAACGTCAATAATCCGCAGCGGGATGGATCCCCTTTCCGTTCGACTCCAACCTCACATCATGAGGCTCAGGAAGCTGATCAAGGAGAGCCTCGAGTTGAAACATGTCGAGCTTGACATGGAGGCCTTGTACAACTTCGCACTTTTGGTGTACGCTCAAAGCAAGTCGTTGAAGGACAAGTCCTCAGTGCTGTACGTTGACCCGTTCTTGATAAGGCTGAGCATGTTGGGATCCACGACCGACAGGCTAGCGGAAGCCTTCCTGAGGTCATGGAGGCCGGGCGCTGGAAGGGACGTGTTGAGTCATGAGATGATGAGAAGGGCCTACGAGTATTGGAACAACCTGAAGGAATACGGCATAGAAGAGGCGAAGACAGAGCCCATCTTCGGGGAGAGCTTGGAGTCATTGGGCGTAAGATACGATGAACTAATGTCCGATAGCATCGTTGAACTGTACGAAGACCTCCGGAGAAGAGGGGGGAGACTGCTATACGAGGAGCTGCTCGGCGAGGGAGAGCTGAATGAAAGGCTGCGAAGGGCGGTGCTGATCAGCTTCATGTTGACCTATGGCTACGCTAGCATAGTGAAGGAGCCCCTGAAGAATAGGTTCTGGGTTGTCGCAAAGGAAGAGGTGGGGATTGAGCAGCGTTCCCAGGGCGAGAGCATCGTCACGGTTGTGAGTTGATATGGAATCTTCAGGGCTGCAAGCAAAGATCAGGAGGGCGGCACAGCTCCTGTTCTTCAAGTCCCACAGGATATCAGGCGTCAAGGGCTGGGAACTGAAGCGCTCCCTCGGCTCGGGCTATCCTAGGGTGCTGAAGGCATTGATGTCGCAACTCGAACCATTGGGCATCTCCTTGAGGGTTGTCGGTGAGGGCGGCGAGCTGCCGCTCAACGCTCCCGAAGAGTCATTGAGTACAGCGAGGTTCGTGCTTGCGCTCGCAGATCCTGTCAAGGTATCCGATGCAAAGACCTCAGGATGGAGTATCGACGAGTTGGCTGGCCTCACGGTGTGCTTGGCAACGATTGGGTCTAGGGGAGGGAAAGCTGCAAGATCGGAACTGGAGGAGATCATGAGACAAAAGTTCCCGAAGTGGAAGGTGCGCAACTTCTTGTCGAAGTATGTGAAATGGGGGTACCTTGAGGAAAACGATGACTCCTTGATACTTGGATGGAGGACGAACGTGGAGGTCGACCTGAAGTCTCTGCTGAGGTACATCTTCGGCGGATAGCGGCCTCAATATCTCCTGAAGGATAGCTTTCTCTCGGCGTCCACCACGGCCTTGGCGAGCGACTCCTCGGTTTTGGATGACTCCAAGATGGACTCCGTCTCCTTCAGCGATACCCCCCTGGCGACCAAGGCCATCGCTGCCAGTGGCCCGTGCCTGTGGAGAAGGATCGCAGTTCTCTTGGCCCTCTCCAGCAAAATTCGACTCCTTCTGGAAGTCGGCCTATACCTTATTGCCCTGGCCGAATCCTCGTCCGGCACCACACCGACGTATCCGGAGCCACATGACGGGCACTTCAAGGGGAAGGTTAGGTCTGATACCCTGGCGGTCACATAGTGGTCCAAGTTCTCCGCGCACATCAGACTCAGAATCCCGCTCTTGAGACGGGCTAGTGCGTACCTGAGCAAGATCTTCTCCACCCTGTCAGGAGGAAACAGGTCCACGTGTGTTTCCGCCCTCCTGAGGGCGATGCGAGCTAGCGGGGAGGGCAGGTCCCTTCCGTCTATGATCTCAACCGCGACGTCGCCGTTCCTGAGCTCGGCCAAGAACCTTTTCAATTTCTCCGCGTCGTAGTCCTTCTGCATTAGCTCCTTCTTGGCTTCCTCGAAAACGGGAGTGTCCCTCAACATGGTCACGAGCTTGTCAACCTGAACTGAAGTTAGGTCGGCCTGTCTTTCGATTACGCCGAACCGCCTTCCAACATGAACTATCCTGCGCTTGAACATGCCCACGGACTCAATTCCTGAGAGGAGGAGCTCCTCGATCTCCTCGTCTCTTAGAGACAAGAGCTTCCCCAAGAGCCCTTTCGGATCTACTTGCTGATCCACGATCACCCTATAGGGATCTCTGGCTGTGCTCACCACGCGATCCCTCTCTGATAGGAGGGAACCTATTATCTTCGCCAGAGCTGAGTTCACCTGGTCTCCGTTGCAGGCATGGAAGATCATCTTGTCATCCCAACACTCGATCACTACAGTCTTGTCTGTGGCGACCGGATATTTCTCAAGAACGGAGTTGTGCAGATGAGAAAGCATCTTCTCGACGAGTTCTGGCTCAAGGTGAAGCCGGTCGCCTAAGGCGACCCCCACGTCCTTAGTTGATGCCCCCTTGGATAGCATATCGATTATGTCTCGCCTCAGGGCGCCCAGTTCTCTGGCGGCATCGAACTTGACTGGGATCTCTTCGCCAGCCCAGAAAGGAATCGCGCCGGTTGGGTCGTCCGAGCTTTTGACCTTGACATTTCCGGTCTCGACAGCCTCGACCACCCAGACTCTGCCCGCCATGATGAACTTGGTCCCTTGGATTCCCTTCTCGGCAACGAACTCCTCGTCTAGGATGCCAACGATATCTCCAGTGCTCAGATCGACAACCCTGTATTGCCGCACCTCAGGTATGGTGGATAGGTGGTCGTAGTAGAACTCATACGGGGCAGTGCCTCGCCCCTTGGTCACGATTCCGCTAGGCGGGTCATAGCGAAGGATGGGAGGATATCTACTCTGCAAGAACCCTAGAACACGTCCGAGTTCATCGGGCTTCATGTGGCGATACGGCGTGGCCTTGCCCACAATGTCGATGAGGTCCTCCACATGGGACCTGCCTCTGGTCAAGAGATGGCCGATCGCTTGGTGGGCCAATACATCGAGGGGCTTTGATGGCAGATCCACGGGCTCCAAGTCCTTTCTGAGCGCCCTGTTCCTCAGGACGATGGACTCGATGAGATCCTCTTCATCCATTGTCACTATGATGCCTCTGGAGACCTCGCCAACGCCATGTCCGCTCCTGCCGACTCTTTGGATGAGGTGCGTTGACTGCCTCGGAGATCCATACTGCACTACGAAATCGACTTGGCCGATGTCGATCCCGAGTTCCAAGCTGGAAGTGGCTACGACGCCTTTCAGCGTGCCGCCCTTCAGTCCCCGCTCGGCCATCAGCCTAGTTGTAGTGCCCAGGGAGCCGTGGTGTATCGCCAGAGGCAGCTTCGCCTCATACAGCGTGAACTTGTTCGAAAGAGACTCAGCAGTGGCGCGAGTGTTCGTGAAAAGTAGAGTCGAACCGTGCTGTCTTATCTGGCTCTCAATGTACCTGAGCCTAGACAGAACCGATGGGTGCTCCAACGTCTCGCGCGCTAGATCGTAATCCTCCTGGATCGGTTCCGGGAGCGCTACCCCTATCTCCATCCACTTCTCAGGCGTTGCCTCAACGACGGTGACCTCCCTCTCCGTTCCAACAAGGAACTTGCCCAGAAGTTCGGGATCTCCGACTGTTGCCGAAAGGCCTATTATTTGGAAGTCGGATCCCTTGCTCTCCCTCAGCCTTTCGAGGCCAAGCACCAGCTGGGTTCCCCTTTTGTCCTCTGCCAGCTCGTGAACCTCGTCAATGATGACCCACCTCACGGCCTTCAGGTGGGTTGCGAGCCTCCTTCCCACCAGAAGTATTTGAAATGTCTCAGGCGTGGTGACAATGATTTCCGGAGGGTACATCGACTGTTGGGCCCTCTCGGCCTTCGAGCTGTCTCCATGCCTTATTCCCACGCTTATGTCCAGATCCGTTGACCACCATGATATCCTCTCCAGCAGATCCCTGTTGAGGGCCCTCAATGGGGTGATGTACAGCACCTTGAACCCCTTCTCCTTGATTCCAGAAACCTTGAGCTGATGGAAGACCGGGATGAGCGCCGCTTCGGTCTTCCCGGTTCCAGTCGGTGATATGAGAAGGGAGTTTCGCCCCTTTAGCACGACCGGGATGCCTTGCGTCTGTATATCCGTCAGTGGCAACATGCCCCTCTTCACGATCGAGGCCCTCACCTGATCCGTGAGAAGAGAGAGAATTGCCTCATCTCGTTCCGTGGTCTCCCGTGGTCGGTCCCCGGTCGGCAACCTTGAACTATGGTGATGCCAAGCCGCGCAGTTATTAATGTTGGGAACCCTTTTGGGCGTCTTCCAGTTTAGGCCCTCTCGTATGGAACGGCCATCTTCTTGAGTAGTGAAACCATTCTATCTCTCTCCTTCCTCAAACCTTTCCAGTCCAATATCAAGCTCTTGAAAGAGCCGACGTTTCTCGTGATCAGAGCTGGCAGTATCTCCTCGTCCAAGTCAGGGAGCTGGTGCCATGAGACCATATGACCGAAGCAGATCCTTCCTCTGAGAGAGAGCGAAGTGAATAGCGGCGCGTAGTGCGGCCCTCCAATCCCCACGCATACGTCCTTGCTGGTCGGGTCGCTGGAAGATGAGATCAACGCAGCCATCGCGACAGCGCGTCCAGCATTCGGATCCGTCCATTCGTGTTCGGAACTTCCTATCTCCGAGAACATTATAGGGAAGTCCACCGTAGGCCCATGGTGCGTCACCTCATATGAAACCGAGTAATGAAGGCCTAGCGATTCGGCTTGCCGTCTTAACTCCAGCAGGGCTGCTCTCATCTTGGCTGCGGGCGCGATGGATATGCGCCGGGGATCGCCTCCGTACTTGGCTTCGCCGAAGTTCCCGGTGCAGTGGACGGTCAGGCAAGGAATCTCGGCTTCGCTCCTGTGCTTGGAGAGAACCACCGCCGTATCAGGCCTCAGGCTAGCGAGCTCTTCTTGAGAATACAGTGGGCTTTCCTCAAGATAAACCAACGTGACTTCGCTCTTTGCCCATCTGAGCGGAACGGCATCAAGCCCAGAGATCTCCGTGGTCGGTCCAGCTCTTTGGGCGATCGAAAGAACCTCTTCGGCGATGTTCATGGCAGCCGGGTCTTGCCTCCACGCCACAAGGAACCGCCTCTCTTTCGCGCTACTCAAGGTCGGCTATCTCCTCTCATCGCAGTGGTGCGCCTCGTCGGTCATCAGAGGAGTATGGCTCCAAGCACAACGCCCGCTATTAGCCCGAGTGCGAATGGGGACATCAGGAGAAGAGCTGAGGCTATTCTGCCCGCCGCGTCGCCCAAGAGAGCTTGAACCTCGATGAGGATCGTCTCGGGTAAGGATAGCACCCCAATCAGATACGCGGCGAGAAGCACTGCGAATACGCCGATGATTGCTGTGGCCATCCGCTTCACGAAGAACCCCAGAATGAGGCCTAGCGCTAGCTGAACGAGAGTGATGATCAGTTCAGGGCCAGGGTTCAGAAAATAGCTCACGAGCCAACCTATGTCCATGCAGAGATTCTCGCCTCAAGCAATGATTATAAGTGTGGGTTTCGTCCGGCGCTTGATCTTGTCCTTCGTGAAGGTGGTGGCCATAACCTCATCTGAGGTCGGAGGCAAGGCAGGAGTTAGGGTGGACATGGCATCGGTCGAGCCTCCGGTCATAAGGGGGCAGTCGCAGCCCTCCGATGAGGAGTACGTCTCTGACGTGGCGATCAAGGTCATGAGTGGGCTCCAGCAGACTGGGATCTTCCCGAAGCTGCAAAACCTGAGGCTGTCTCTGTTTCTTACGATGGAGGAGTACGGGTCTTTGGGAAAACCGCAGATCAATGATGTCTTGGAGATGACGGTATTAAGCAATAAGATCGAGTTCATCCCAGTAGGACGGAAATGACGAAGCTGAGCTCGGAAGAGAAGTCGGAGTTAAAGAGGATCTTCAAAGACCTTCTCAGGATAGATACCTCAAACCCTCCCGGAAACGAGACAGAGGCCGCTGGGTACATCCGTTCGGTTCTTGCTCAGGAGGGCATCCAGTCGAAGTTGATTGAGAGCGACCCAGGTAGAGGAAACATCATAGCGGAAATCAAGGGTCAAGGGGCAAAGTCTCTGACCTTGCTCGGGCACTTGGATGTGGTGCCAGCCGGCCCACTCGACGTTTGGGAGTCGCCGCCCTTCTCCGCGACCGAACGGGATGGTAACATATATGGAAGGGGAGCCGCTGACATGAAGAACACCGTCGCTGCCCAAGTATTCACCTTCCTGAAGCTCAAACGCGATGGGTTCCGACCAGCTGGCAGGGTGGTGCTCGCGGAAACGGCCGACGAGGAGAACGGGGGCGCGAAGGGCATTGGGCACATAGCAGGTTCGACGCCTGAGTTGGTCAGGTCTGACTACTGCCTCACGGAGGGCGGCGGACTGATCATCAACGGCAAGGTTAGCAGGATGATCGGGTACACTACAGCGGAGAAGCGTATCCTGTGGCTCAGGCTGACCTATGAAGGCGAGGGCGGGCATGCGTCCATCCCATACGTAGACAGGAACTCCGTTGTGAAGCTGGCTGAGGTTGTCTCCAAGATAGGCCGTGCGTTCGATAGACCTAAGTTGACAGCGGAGGCGCTTGAGCATCTCCGCGCAGCAATCAAAGCACATGGCCTGACCTATGATGTGATGGAGTCCAATTTCTTTGAGACGCTGGAGAAGTTGAGGGACATCGACAGGAAGAACTGGGCGAAGATAAGGGCTCAGGCCGCAATAACGGCCACCCCGACGATGTTCTCAGCTGGCGTCAGACCGAACGTGATTCCGCCTAGTGCTGAGGCGACCGTCGACTGCAGGCTGCCTCCGGAGGCCGACCCCGAGGAGGCGATCAGCTGGGTCAAGGAGCTGGCTGGGGATGCGGGGATTCGGATCCAAGTCGTCGCAAAGTCATCAGGAACCCGCTCGACGCCAGATCCCGAATTCGAGAGGAGCTTGGTTCAATCGCTTGTGAAAGCTTCGGGCGCTGATGGCGCCTTCAAGTACATGTTGCCAGCGGGGACGGACAGCAGGTACATGAGAGACATCGGGACGAAGTCCCTCGGCGTTGAGGTATTCTCGCGGCAAGCGAACTATGACCTTATGGACTCCAGAGTTCACGCGCCCAACGAATTCATAGACCTTGACAGCGTTATCGGAGCTGCTGAGTTCTACCTGTCATTGACTGAAACCTACCTGGGCTAAGGCTATCTGTCCGTCTCTACCCTTTTCAGGGCCTTGTCGAGAAGATATTGATCCGGCTCAGGAGCCTCCTTGTACAACTCGGAGAGCGCGTCAGAGATGCTCTCCATCTCCCTTATCGTCTCCTCAAGTCCGTACTTGAGCGCGGTTGAAACCTTGGCGTAGTGGTCTTCAGACACAACCGAGCACGCGAGCTTTGCCTCTAGGGAGGATAACAACTTCTCAAAGAGCTTTGCCTGCTCGGAGAGATCCTTGTGAAGCTTGGATAGGTCTTCGACCAGCTCCCTTCTTCTCTTCTCCGCATTCGAGGCGTCCATCTGGAACCTGGCGATCAGGTTCTCGTAGGTTTCCTTTGATATTCGCCCGGAGAGCATGAGAGACTTCAGGTGAGAGAGCTTGGTCCTCGACCTTCTAAGAAGCTCCAAGACATCGTTAAGCTCCTCCTCCCAAGCGAACAATTGCCCGTGAAACCGGCTACGGGGGAATAAAAATGATGGTCTTTCAAAAACATGACGTATTTGGTTCAGTTCAGGCGAACCAAGGGGGCATGGGTCGCTCCGCGAGGAGACATCGTAACATTAAAAGAGGCAATGAGAAGTGGACAGGAGCTACCGGGAATGAGGTGGCGCGCGACATGGGGATAGTCGACAAGCTGAAGGACAAGGCCAAGGAGAACCCTAGGAGGATCGTTCTTCCCGAGGGAGAGGATGAGAGAATACTGAGGGCCGCGGAGATCACGTCGCGGGAGGGGATTGCCAACGTAGTTCTCTTGGGAAGTGAGGACATCGTCAGGAAGAAGGCCTCTGACCTGAACGTCGACCTAGGGAAGACGATGATCTTGGACCCGGAGAGGTCTCCTGATTTGGATAGATATGCGGCCATCTACTGCGAACTTAGGAAGGACAAGAACGTCAACGAGGGGATGGCAAGGAGGATCCTCAGGAAGAGCCTCTATTTCGGGGCCATGATGGTCAAGGTAGGGGAAGCGGACGGCATGGTCGCTGGAGCTGTCAACCTCACCGCAAGCGTGACTAGGGCAGCCAGCCTGATCATCGGTATGCACGGAGACATATCGACTCCCTCAAGCTTCTTCCTGATGAGCAAGCCGAGTTTCGAAGGAGGAGAGAGTGGTGTGATGCTATTCGCAGACGCCGCAGTCAATCCAGATCCCACACCCTCTCAGCTGGCGGACATCGCCATATCCTCAGCTCGCAGCGCCAGGCTTCTCTTCGGATGGGTACCAAGAGTTGCAATGCTCTCCTTCTCAACGAAGGGGAGCGCTGACCACCCCCTGACGAGAAAGGTCATCGAGGCCACGGAGATCGCTAGGAAGAGAGCTCCGGACCTGTTGATCGACGGGGAGCTTCAGGCGGACGCAGCCATTGTTCCAGCCGTGGCGAAGAGGAAGGTACGCGCCGGAAGTCCTGTCGCTGGGAGGGCCAATGTCCTGATCTTTCCGGACTTGAATGCAGCCAACATCGCCTACAAGCTCGTTCAGCATGTGGGTGAGGCCGAGGCCTATGGACCCATCCTTCAGGGGTTCTCTAAGCCCGTCAGCGACCTCTCTAGGGGGGCGGGACCGGAGGACATCGTCGGCGCGATAGCGATCGTCTGCGTGGAGGCACAAGGTGCAGTAGCCTGACATGAAGATCCTTGTGATAAATTGCGGCAGTTCCTCCATCAAGTATCAGCTTATGGACATGGAGGAGGAGCGCGTGCTGGCTGAGGGCCTCGTAGAGAAGATAGGCGAATCGCGCTCATTCCTCTCACATCAGACCGAAAGGAGTTCAGTCAGAAAGGAGGTGACCTCGCGAGATCATCGCGAGGGGCTGCGCTTAGTCATTGATCACTTGTTGGAGAAGTCGGCGGGCGTGATAAAGGATCCCGCAGAGATCTCAGCGGTGGGCCATAGGGTGGTTCACGGAGGAGATGCCTTCATCGAATCGACCTTGGTCGACGAGAACGTCATACGGACGATCAGGCGGTGCGCGACATTGGCGCCCTTGCACAACCCTCCCAACCTTGCTGGGATAGAGGCAGCGATGGATCTCCTGCCTGATGTTCCCCATGTAGCCGTGTTCGACACGTCCTTCCACCAGACCATGCCCAAGGAGGCGTACATGTACGCTCTGCCGTACGAGCTCTATGAGAAATACGGAATCAGGAGGTATGGATTTCACGGGACCTCCCATAGATACGTGGCACTGAGAGCAGCGCAGCTGCTGGGAAGGGATCTTGGGGATCTGAAGGTAATCACGTGTCACCTAGGAAATGGTTGCAGCATGACTGCTGTGGATCGCGGGAAATCCGTAGACACCAGCATGGGCTTTACTCCTCTGGAGGGCTTACCGATGGGCACTCGATGTGGAGATATCGATCCGTCCATAGTCTTCTTCGTAGCAGAGAAGGAAAGATTGAGCCTGACGGAAGTGAGTGAGATTCTGAACAGAAAGAGTGGCCTACTTGGCATATCCGGAATAAGCAATGATGTTAGAGAGATCAGGGGCGAGGCCGAAAGAGGGAACGACAGGGCGCGGCTAGCCCTGCAAGTTCTCGCTTACAAGGTCAGAAAGTACATCGGCGCCTACGCCGCCGTTCTGGGTGGACTGGATGTGATAGTCTTCACGGCCGGGATCGGAGAGAACGCGGAATACGTTCGCTGGGAGGTCTGTAGAGGCCTAGAGTTCCTTGGAGTGCGATTGGATGAGAGTAGAAACAAGGAGCCAATGAAGTCGAAGGGGGTGATCAGCGCGGAGGGCTCTCAGGTCAAGGTTCTAGTCGTTCCTACCCGGGAGGAACTCATGATCGCCAGAGATACCCTCGAGATAGTTCGGAGACAGAGAACCGGATGAGGGCGGCTGGGTTCTCATGTCCGCACGGGTGATACGGGCTTGATCGTCGGGGTGGGAGTGGATGTCGTGGAGATCGAAAGGATGCGAGCCGCGTGTAACAGGAGAACCCAACACTTCCTGAGGAGGATCTTCACGCCCCGGGAGATAGAATACTGCTACAGCCAGAAGGAACCCTTCTCGCATCTCTCAGCGCGGTTCGCGGCCAAGGAGGCCCTGCTGAAGGCTCTCGGTATCGGTTGGGGGCGAGGAACGAGCTGGACTGACATCGAGACCGTCAGGGATGGACTGGGGGCCCCGAGGTTGAACTTCGTCGGGCCATTGGCAGAGAAGATGAGGGAGAGAGGGGTGAGGGAGGCCATGGTAAGCCTGTCTCACGCTGGCGACTACGCCGTGGCGCTCGTTGTGCTCACTGGGTAGACCGTGTGCTCTGCTCCTTCCTTACGATACTTGCTTCTCCCTCAGCTTGCTTTCTATATAGTCGATTGCCTGACCGACTGTCACGTTTCTCTCCGCTTCCTCATCTGGAATCTCTATGTCGAACTCCTCCTCCAGAGCTGCTATCATCTCAACTACGTCAAGAGACTCAACGCCGAGGTCGTCCACGAATTTCGAGTCGCGCCCCATGTCTGCTTCATTGATTCCGAGTATTTCGACCAAGATCCTCTTCACTCTGCTCTCGACAGACAACCCTAATCCCTCCCGTCCAGGCTCAGTCCGCCTTTTCCCTCCGCTTGGCTCTCGACCTTTTTATCAGTTTCTCCCTCTCTTCCTCGGTCATGTCATAGAGTCTTTGATATAGGGTCGCATCTTCACCTGTCAACGTCACATCTCTCCGCCTCATGACCTCCCTTGCCGTTTCGATCATCCTTCTGAGCCCCCACCCTTTGCTGAACCTTCCCCGGAAGTACCAACAGAAGGAGGGAATGAACTTCGGTGAGGGCTCGCCGCTGGAGATGACATTACTCATGACGCCTATGACCGCGCCCGTGTTCAGGAGGCAGCCCACGCTGGTCTTTGTATGATCGCCTATGAAGGACCCCAGCTTCTGAGTCCCGGAATCTACGAACTTTCCTCTCACGTAGACGTCCACCGTGCTGTAGTCGTTCTTCAGGTCACTGTTGGTAGTCAACGCGCCCAGATTGACCCATTCCCCGACATAGGCATGGCCTAGAAACCCTGTGTGTTGCTTATTCGAATAGGCGTGTACTATGGTCTCCTCGATCTCGCCGCCAACCTTGCAGACATCTCCTATGTTTGAACCCTCCCTTATCACCGAGCCCGGATGTATGACCGTACCTGACCCTATGTGCACGGGCCCCCTTATCCAGCTACTGGCGTGGACCCTTGTCCTCTCACCTATGTATATGGGTCCCTCCGTCACGTCGAGCACGACATGGGGGCCGACTTCGGAACCCTTGCCCACTTGGAGGTTCCTTCTGTTCCCGACGACTATGGCCTTTGCGGACACCTTCCCTTGAGACCTCTTGGGCATGATGGCAACATCCTTGAGGATCTGATGCGCGTTCTTCTCGATGATCTCCCAGCAGTTCGTAACCAACGCGTCGCCCTCGTACTCCTTCCGGTCAAGCATCATTGACTCCAAGGACTTGATGGATTGATGCCCCGGAGCGCCGATGAGCAGCCTGGCGGCTTCCTTTGCGGGGGACTCGCCGAATTTCGCCATCACCAGCCTGTCCGCCTTGAAGACGCCTGTCCCGGGCTTGATCCTCCTCGTCAGCTCTTGCAGTTCTTGATCGAAGATCAGCAGCCCGTTTATGAACAAGGTCTCGTCATCTATGGCGTCCGGTGCGTTCGCCTTGACCTTCCTCTTTGCTCTGATATGGTCGGCGATGTAATCCCTTGCTAGGAAGTCCACTCGCTCCGCCTTCATGTAGCGCTTGGTGCGCTCAGCGAATGACAGCGGACCGAGCTTGAGGTCGAACGCGCCCCGAGTAAGGGCCAGGGGCTCGAAGTTGAGAGCGGCCTCGTCCTCGAATATTACGACCAGCATGTCCGATCACCCCCAATCGCTCGAGTAGACCATTCGTCAACTTCACCTTACGACTTTCGTCAAGTGTCTTGGACTATCTGGATTCACGCTTCGGACCAGCGCGAGATTATACGCTAGCAGTTGGATCGGAACGATCTGAAGCATCGGTGCTAACAGGGCGTCTATCCTCGGAATTGATATCTCGAAATCGACCTTGCCTTGAGCCAAGCGCTTCCCCTGCTCTATGATCGTTATGACTGTAGCCCTCTTCTGCTTCAGTTCCAGTATCAGCCTCTCAGCGATCTCCACTTTTTCCTCGACGGAGGGAGCGATCACGATCACGGCCACTCCCCTCGTGACCAACGAGATGGGCCCGTGTTTGAACTCGGCTATTGAGAATGCCTCCGAATGCGTGAGAGAGGCTTCCTTGAGCTTCAGCCCGGCCTCCAAGGCCAAGGCAAAGCCCTCTCCGAATCCTAGGACGAACACGTCACGCGATGGCTTCAGCCTCATCGCTATCTTCTTCGTTTGCTTGTCCCACGCATCTAGGTTCTCAGATATCATGGTAGCGACCTCTTCGAACAGATGCCTTATCTCCGCGACCCTCTCAGCCCCTAAGGAACCGAGTTCCCTACACAGCTCCGCGGCTAGGAGAGCCATCACTGCCAGCTGTGCCTGAAATGTCTTCGTCGCGACCACGCTTTCCTCAACGCCCGCCACCGTCACGATCGAATGATGTGATTCCAGCACGATCGTGCTGCCGGGCATGTTCGTGACTCCAACGACGAGGGCGCCCCTCTTCTTCGCCACTCTCAGCGCCTTTAATGTATCAGTGGATTCACCGGACTGAGAAAGAGCGATGACGACATCGTGAGGATTCACAGCGTTTGCCACGTACGCCTCGAACTCAGACGCTTGGACTGGTATCGCGAGGATCTCTCCCAAGGCGTTCAGGACGTAAGCGCCGAAAACTCCCGCGTGATAGGAAGTGCCACTTCCGACCAAGAAAACTCTGTTTGGTTTCCGCTGCCCCAACTCCGTTGAGATCTCTTTTATCCTAGCAGCTTGAGACTGGAACGTGTTTCTTATGGTTGCGGGCTCCTCGCGAATTTCCTTCAGCGTCTTCTCACCCAACGCGATTTTCATCCTGGGAGCCTTTGGTGACATTCTGGACCGTCTTTTGCCTCAAGCATTTATTTAGCCTTTGCACTGTTAAGCTGCATGGCGACGGGAAGATCAACTGAAATCAGAACCGGGCCGAAGTATGTTTTCGTAACTGGTGGCGTCCTAAGCTCAGACTCGGCGTAGCCGGGGGGCAATTGGGAAGGGCTCAGTAGCCGCCTCCATTGGCAAGTGCTTGCAGGCTCGGGGCATGAAGGTCACAGCCTTGAAGATCGACCCGTACCTAAACTACGATAGCGGGTTGATGAACCCGTACGTCCATGGAGAGGTTTTTGTGACGGAGGATGGAGGAGAGACTGATCTCGATATTGGCAGATATGAGCGCTTCCTAGGTACAGTGCTGAGCAAAAGAAACAACATCACGACCGGACAGGTCTATTTGGAGGTCATACAGAAGGAGAGAAGGGGCGATTTCCTGGGGAAGTGTGTCCAGATAATACCGCACGTCACCGACGAAATAAAGCGAAGAATAAGGGAGGCAGTTGAGACATCCAAGGCGCGCATCGGGATAGTGGAGATCGGCGGAACGGTCGGAGACATAGAAAGCATGCCGTTTCTGGAAGCAGTGAGACAGCTTAGGCTAGAGGAGGGAGAGGGGAACGCGGCCATAGCTCACGTGGCATTGGTGCCGTTCCTCGAAACGGTGAGCGAATACAAGACCAAACCCCTTCAGCATAGCGTCCAAGAGCTAAGGAGGATAGGACTTCAACCGGACATGATCTTCGTAAGGTCCAAGGGAGCGCCGCCTGAGGAAGCGATGGTCAAGGTGGCGCTGTTCGGCTCCGTGGATAGGAAGCACGCATTCGCAGCAAACGACCTTGAGTCGGTGTATGGGCTACCGAAATACCTGGAGGCCCAAGGACTTGGGCAGGTGCTGTGCGAGAGGCTTAGGATACGATCCTCTTCGGCGGACTGGAGGCCCTGGACCGAATCGACCGAAGGAATACTGAACCCGAAAGACAGCGTAGGGATAGCTCTGGTGGGGAAGTACGCTGCAGTTCCAGACACTTACATAAGCGTCTTGGACGCCCTTCGCCATTCGGGAGGCAAGCTGGGAGTAAGAGTTGATGTGGACATGATCGAGTCCGAGGAACTTGAGAATGACGGAAGCCCATCTGATCTGCTGAGTGGGGCCCAAGCTATCTTGGTCCCAGGAGGGTTCGGAAGGAGGGGGGTCGAGGGGAAGATGGTGGCCATGAAGTACGCCATGGAGAATGGGGTTCCATTTTTGGGGCTTTGCTTTGGATTCCAGCTGTCAGCGGTCGAGTTCGCTAGGGAGGTACTCAAGCTGCGAGGGGCCAATACGACTGAGGTGGACCCGGACACACCTCACCCGGTAGTCCACATTTCCAAGGAACAACTAGGGGCCGACCAGATGGGCGGAACCCAGAGGCTCGGCGTGAGCAAGATCAAGCTCAAGCACGGCAGTCTGGCCCATAAGATCTATGGAAGGGAGGAAGTGTTCGAAAGGCACAGGCACAGGTACGAGATCAACAGGGATTACGCGGAGAGGTTGGACGAGGCTGGGTATGAATGCGTTGGGCTGTCTGAGGATGGAAGGATCGAGATCCTGGCGCTGTCCGGCCATCCTTTCTACTTCGCAACTCAGTATCACCCTGAGTTCAAGAGTTGGCCTGGAGCTCCCAACCCCTGCTTCTACGCGTTCATTTCCGCCGGGTACAAGAGGAAGAGGGGGAAGCCCGCGTTCCCTGATGTCGCGAACTTCAGCTACCCTTCCCAGAGTTCATGGCTCTAGCGAGAGCCGTCCCGCCGAGCTGTTCATGAGCCTTCTTGTGAAGCAGTGAATCCTTCTCCTTCCAAGCGCGGAATCCCGAGTCCAAGTGGTCCGGGAACCCGGCGTAAAGGTCCTCGGCCTCCTTCAGCATGCCCGGCAACTTGAGCAACCTCGTCAGCAGGGCGGCCCTTCCCGTTCCCAACATCAGTCTTCTTGCGGCCTCAGTGAGACTGAGCTTCAACGGCCTCCCCGCGCTCATGTCCATGACATCCTGCTCTGTCACTATGCCGTTGGACATCCCGAAGTCCGCCTCTTCGTTGTACAGCCCTTGAAGGAATACCCTCAAGACATCGTGAGATGCGTGAACGCGGCCGACGCTCAGGTTGAACCTGTGACAATAGGACCAGAGCGACTTGACCGACGAGTCTCCGCTCTCGATCGCCTCAACTAGGGTCTCCGCGGCCATCATTCCGGCCTGCATCGACGAGGCCATCCCCCCTCCGTGCAATGGGTCGACCGTAAAGCCAGCATCGCCGATGAAGATCACGCCATCGTGGACACAGGGGATCATCGGTCTTCTTGTCGGGACTACGGCAGAGCCTGAGTGCACCAGCTCGGACTCGGCGAAGCCCGGGATCTTCCTCGCGTATGCGTGAAATGCCTCTTCCGGGTGCTTTGTGCCCTTTGCCACTCCGAGCCCCATGTTCACCAGCTCCTCCCCCATGGGGAAGTACCAGAAGTATCCGCCCGGGGCAGCTTCCTGATCCAAGTAGACCCTCGGGTAGGTCGTCAATTTGTCACGGACACGTCTCACCTGCCTATGACAGACTAGAGTTTCATCGTTGTCAAGTGAGTTGTCAGCCTTATCGCCGAGGCTCCTCCTGATCACGGCGCCTACCCCGGACGCATCCACCACGACCCTTGCCCGGTATTCGCCCCTCCTTGACTGTTGGTGAACCCCCCTCACTCCGACGACTCCGCCATCCAGCAGAGGGCCGACGACGCCGAAGTTGTCCACTATCTCGGCTCCCGCGTCCAACGCCAGATCTAGGAGGTACTGACCGAAACCGAGCCTGTCCAGCATCATTCCCTTTGAGCCAGGCTCTTCAAGTCGATAGATGGTCCTCCAGTCAGGGGAGACCAACTCCATCCCGTCGACGAAGCCGTGATACGCGGCCTTGGGCGGGTTTATGTCTAACTCGGCGAGCACGCCCGCCGCGATCGCGTTGCCGCAGACCTTGTCGCCTATCCTTTCCCTACTGCTCTGGTCCAAGATGAGCACATCGAGCCCTGCCTTCGCAGCGAACCTGGCGGCAGTTGACCCGGCCGGCCCGGCGCCCACCACTACGACATCGCGCATGACCGGCGGCCGCCATTTACGGATAAATGTCTAACTTTCCGCGAGACAGGTCAGATTGGAGCTTCAGATTGTCTCAGAGGGGTCCGCGCGCATCTACGTCCACAAGCTCAACGAGTACAAGACGAGTGAGAGGGAGTATGTGCCATCGAGAGCGCAAGTCTTCTACAACCCTTTGATGAAAACGAACAGGGATGTCGCAGTGGCGGTCCTGAGAACCGTCGGGAGAAGGGGCGGCATGAGATTCGACATGGGCGATCCCCTTGCTGGCGTGGGCGTCAGGTCCATAAGGGCGTTGCTTGAGACGAGTTCCGTTTCGGGGGGGTTTGTCAACGACTCAAGCGAGAAAGCCGTCCAGCTGATGAGGAAGAACATTGAGCTGAATCGGTTGGGCGACATGATAGAAATCAGCTCCATAGACGCGAACGCCTTTCTGTCCGAACACTCGGCTCCAGGGGAGAGATTCGGATATGTCGACTTGGACCCATTTGGCAGCCCTTCCCCCTTCTTGGACAACGCAGTGACCTCGGTTACTCATCGCGGGTTCATAGCCGTCACAGCCACGGACACACCTGTGCTGTATGGAGTGTATCCTAGGAAGATGAAGTTGGTCTATGACTCGTATTGTCCGAAACTCCCGTTCTTTAAGGAGGTTGGAGCGAGGGTTTTGATCGCTGCGGTCGCTCGAGCAGCAGCTCGCCATGAGATCGGCGTGATCCCATTGATGTGTTACGCCGAGGGGAATCACCTAAGGGGGTATTTCCAGGCGTTTAGAAGCAGGTCCGGTGCCCTCTCTGCAGTTGAGAACGTTGGTTACGTTGCTCTGTGGGGAGATCCTCCCTGCTGGGACACTGTGAGATACACCGAACTCGTTAGCTCAGATCTGGCTGCTCGCCGGGCGAGAGCGGTCTATGGTCCGATGTGGGTTTCCAGATACATTGAGGAGAACTTCATGGGCGAGCTGTGTGAGAACGGTATGGGTGTGTCACCTGAATGCGACGCGCTGATAGGAAAGCTCCGCGTCGAGGACAGCGGCATTTTTGGATACTTCAACCATGAGATGATCGCCAAGGCGTGCGGCGGAAGAGCGAGGCCAATGGACGAACTGGTTGGAAGACTTCGGGAGCTGGGAGTGAGGGCAAGCCGCACGGTATTTGACTCAAGCGCGCTGAAGGCGAACGTCAGCTACAGCGAGTTAGCTACCATTTTCTCGGGGAATGGGCAGACTGCGTGAACCCAACACACACGAGATAGAACTCGGAACTCCTCTTTCTTGAGGCCGCCGGCCTGAACTTCCTGACCTTGTTGAAAACCGCATTGGCGTCTGACTCAAGCCCTTGTGAAAGTCCCCCCTCAAAGACCTTGACGATCAGTCCCCCTTCCCTTCTCAGGAACAGCTTCGACAACTCAAGCGCTCTCTTGGCTAATGACACCTGCCTTTCGTGATCAACTTGATATCTGCCCGTCATGTCCGGAGAAAGATCGGAAAGAACTAGGTCGGCTGTGCCCGGTGGAAGCACCGCGCCGATCGAGGACTCAATGTTCGGATCGAGCACATCCATCTTGATGAACCGCGCGTTCCGAACGCCCGGCGGCTTCGCGCCCTCCCTGTCAATGGCCACTATGAATCCCTCAGGCCCTATGCGCTCTGAGGCGTACTGAGTCCAACCGCCCGGACTGCAGCCCAGTTCGAGAACTCGGCCGCCTAGCTTCAGCAGTCTGAACCGCCTATCGATCTGGATCAGCTTGAACGTTGCCCTGCTCCTATAACCAAGGGCCTTCGCTTGCCTGTGATAGATGTCCCTGCTCCTTTCCTCTATCCAACGTCGCTTGGTGTGAGGCATCTATCTAGGGATTGCGACCTCCGAGGTAAGCACCCACTCCTCAATCCAGACGCACCTCTCTGGGGACACTTCGGCGCCTGGCGCGCACTGAGAGAAGTAGGGACAAGTGATGCAGGGTGCGCCCATTATGGAGTCAAGCTTCAGAGGGGGCTTGGTCGAGAAGATCTTGTAGGTCCATCTTCCGTCACTCAGGAATTTCTCCCTTCTTATCAGGCCCCACCTCTCCAGCCTGACGCATATCCTCGAGCCCTCCCTGCTGCTTACCCCGATTCTCTTCCACAGATCGGTCTGAAGTATCCCTTCTAGCCCAGTCCTCATGACGATGTCTAGGGCCTTCCTCTCAAGGGTGCTTCTCTTCGTGACGAACCTCGACGACAACAGCCTGATACCAATTACGAACCTAACTATTAAGTGATTCTCACAGTGGCACCTTCAGGCCGAGCACCTCTATCATTTCCTTGTATCTGTTTCTGAGGGTTACCTCAGTTACGTTAGCCACAGATGCCACGGTCTTTTGAGTGATCGGTGAGTTGACCATGATGGACGAAAGGTAGACGCAGGCGGCCGCGAGGCTAGTTGGAGACCTGCCGCAACTCAACTTCTTCTCCTTTGCCGCTTCCAGCAGTTCCATTGCTATCTTGAGGCCACGCCCCCTCAGGTTGAGCTTGTCGGATAGCCTAGCTAGGACCAAGACGGACTCGTCTTTGTTCCTTGGAGCACCCATGCTCCAGACCATCTCCCTGTAGGACTTCGCTATTGACGATTTTTTTACGCCCGAAACGCGCGAGATTTCCTCAAGCGTCCTAGGATTGTCAAATCTCTTGCAGGACATGTAGAGCGCTGCCATGGCTTCGGCCTCCATAGCTCTGCCCTTCACCAGCCCCTTCAAGTGAGCCTCCCTATACACGTCCGCAGCCTTCTCTACGACTGCCCTGGGGCAGTTCAACTTTAGCCCGGCGGAGCTTATCAACCACTGAGCTCTCGGTAATGACCTCACGCCTGAGGAAGAGGAGGTCGAACGATCCTGCCATTTGGCCAACCTGAGGTACCTGTTGGGATCCTGCGAGTCCCCCTCGGTCTTCTTGGTGGGAACAATCTTGGTGGAAAGCCCTCCGCTGTCGAAGAGTGAGGACCTGGGCGGGCCTATCCTCTCCATCTGTCCCCTTTCTTCCTCTGTGAAGGCCCTCCACTCAGGCGAGAAATCGTACTCGGCCTTGTGAACAACCAGGCCGCATTCCGCGCAAGCCAGTTCCCCCGTATCTGAATCATAAAGTAGCTTCCTCGACCCGCAGTGAGGACAAACGGTCTTGGAGGACATCATTTGGTCCCCCTTCCCTTTCGGACCAGCAGACTTGAGTTAAGTCTCAGAGTTGAGCTCCTATCCGCGGGCTCAACCACGGCAAGGGGTCGCTCAACGTTTCCTATCACGTCCCTGACAATGGCGACAGGTCTACCCCTAGGATCGAAGAGCCTGTCGCCGATCCTTGGAACGCTGCTCAGGCGGACGAGGAATTTGCCTTGCGCTGTCTGTCCTTCAACTTCGCCTATGTCTGTGAGCGTCGCCCCCCGAGCCAACGTGTCTCGATGAAGTTACACGTCTATATAATCATTCGGTCCGCTTTGATTGGCCCCTGGTTGCGCCGATGCTCTTGGCCAGTTTCTTCACCAGCCTTGACTTCGGCCCCTCGTCGAACACGATGACCCTGTAGGAGGCGCGGTTTCCCTCCCTTGGATGGGCTCGACCTCTCTGAACTTCAAACTTCATATCGAGGCGCTCAAGCGCGGACTGCATCTCTTGCTCCGTGGGGAACGGCACGGCGATCGAGCTGGGAACTCTTCTTCCAGCACCTCTTGACCTCTTCGAGTCCAAGTAGTGGGGATAGATGACCACGTAGGGCTCTCTGGTTAGTCTCTTCATGAAGCCTCTGCTTCCTCAACAAGAGTCCCGTTGAGCGTTCCGTCCTTTCCCGGTTTGGATGTCACCCTCACGAGGCCCGCCGTTGTCCTGACCAATGCTCCCTTGGTCGCGATACCTCTCCTGGCGTAGAGAGAATTTGAGGGGTTCTCGGTCAACTCAAGTATTTTCGCCCTCGTGGTTTTCCCGTCCTTGGAACTCACGTTTATGTGGCCAGTCATTTTTACCCTGAGCTTGACGTTGCCTCCGATTACCCTGATCCCTTGGACCACGTCCTTGTCTCCGGAAATCTTCGTCTCCGTGGGCCCTCGACCCATCTCGTATTCGCGCTTGCGCCTCCACGGGGTTCTGGCTCCTCCGGTCTTCTTTCTCTTGCTGGGGTTGGTGTGATAGAGCGTCATCTCCCGCGAGGCTGAATTGGCATAAATAAGAATTTGGTCGTCCGGTCGCACGCCAGCGAGCAGATCACGGCCGTGGCCTCTGGCAAAGCTTTAATGAAGTTGAAAGTGTCGGTCGTTGTAGATGAGAATAGGCGTAAGCATGTGGAGTTTCCACAGAAGCGCCAAACGAGGGGGAATGAGCGTCACGGATTTCGTGAGGGCGGCGGATGACCTGGGCGCGAACGACATAGAGATGCTGAACGTGTTCTGGCAAGAGAAGGAGAGCGAGGTGAGAGCCGTATCGGATCTGGTTGATGATCTGGGGCTCTCGGTTTCGGCCTACGATGTGGGCAACGACTTCGCGCAGGCTGATCCCTCAGCCTACGAAAGGGCTCTTAATGAGGTTCGCCGGGGGGTCGATGTGGCGAACGTCCTTGGCGCGCCTTGCGTCAGGGTCTTTGGAGGCGAGCCGAAGGAGGGGATATCCCGCGATAGCGCATTGAGGTTGATCATAAGGGGCCTGTCCGAGGGGTCTGACTACGCCGGGGAGCGGGGAGTGAAGCTAGCGCTGGAGAACCACGGCGAGCTATACGGCACCGCGTCGCAGCTATTGGACATAATGCGAGGGGTTGGATCGCCCAATCTCGGACTTAACTTCGACGTGGGCAATTTCGTAATCGCTGGGGACGACGCGAACGTCGCCATTGACAGGGTCTTCAGGCACGTCCTTCACATACATATGAAGGACTTCAGGCTAGCCTCCCGGGAGGAAGGGGAGACGTTCGTGGCTGCAGACTCCATGCCTTACGTCCCGGTCGGGCCTGGCGAGGGAAAGACGGACGTGCGGAGGTTCATGAGGAAGTTGAAGGCTATGCGATATGGTGGTGTTGTATCCGTGGAGAACGAGAGCGCGGGGGACGAGTTAGCCAACACGAAAAGACACATCAACGCGCTGAGAGGTATGATCTCACAAGAATAAGGGAGCGCGCCCAGATGAACATCTCCCGGATAGAATTGAAAGGTTTCAAGTCCTTCTCGGATCGGACGGTCTTACACCTGTCTCCGGGGCTCAATGTGATAACCGGGCCAAACGGGTCGGGAAAGAGCAATCTGATCGACGCGATCAGATTCGTAATGGGGGAGAACTCGATGAGGGGACTTCGGGCTGACAGGCTCACGAGCCTGATCTCGGACAACCTCAAAGGAAGGAATCAGAGGTCCTATGTGAGGATGGTGATAGACAATCGCAATAGGATAGTTCCGATAGAAGAGGATGACATAGTGATAACGCGGTACATCGACAACAAGGGAGAGAGCAAGTACTATCTGAACAGAAGGAGGGCGCCCAGGTTGGCGGTCATAAACGCGCTGAGCATGGCAGGACTGAGCCCGAGGGGATACAACATAGTCGTTCAAGGTGAGATCGCCAGAATTTCGGAAAAGAGCCAAGAGGAAGTCAGGGGCATGATCGAGGAAGCCACTGGAATATCGAGCTTCGACGAGAAGAAGAAGCAGGCGGAGATGGAGCTCAGGGAGGCCGACGTAAACCTCAAGGTAGCAATGAGCAAGCTCGAGGAAGTCAAGAGCAGAGTCGAGGAACTCGAACGCGAGATGAATCGAGCGATCTCCGCAGTCACGCTCCGAGAGACTGTCGACGAGCTGAAGAGGCACATGCTGTGGAGTGATTTCCGGCGACGTGAGGCAGCCCTCTCAGAGGCCGCCAAGGAGGCAGAGTCCCTGGCGTCCTACGTCGACGCGGTCGATGTGGAACGAAGGGAGACATCGGATGAGCGCAAGAGGTTGGTTGAGGAGATTCTGAGGCTCAACAAGACGATTGAGGACCAATCCAGGGTCATGACCGGCGAACTTACGAGGGAGCTTTCAGACAAGAAGGTCGAGCTGAGTCGTGTACTTTGGGAAATCCCGCAAGCCCAGGAGACAAAGAAGGGACTGATACTGGAGATGAGGGAGAAGAGGGAACTCGGCAAGAGATTGTCTGCTGCAATATGGAACACGAGAAGAAACTTGAGATCACTCGCGAGAAGAGTAAGGACGATTGGGATCAGGGTCAAGAAGCTGACTGCCGAGAAAGAGAAGTCGGGGAGAGCCCTAGGGGGGAAGAAGAGGGAGCTGGACTTGCTTAGGACGAGCCTCAGGAGATCAGAGGACCTGTTGGCCCGCACGCGGATAGAGATATCGCACATCGAGCTTCAAGTCAACAGGACAAGCGAGCAAATAGCCGATCTTGAGAAAGAGGAGAGGGCTGTGGGAAAGACGAGAAGACTTCACGCGAGGAGATACCTCAAGTGGAAGGTCAAGGCTGAGAGGCTAGGCGGAAGGCTTGAGAAAATGACTCAAGAGGCGCAGGAATTCGGCACAAGCCTCGCGGACAGCCTTTCGAAGGCGGAGAAGTTGGAGAGAGGAGAAGCCACGATAAGGGAACTCATGTCTAAGATGGAGGCGGCGGCCGAGAGGATTAGGGGTAACCTTGAGATCTCATTCGGATTGGGTGAGCCTGATCCACAGGCGACGGAGGCGATTCTAAGGGAGGCTGGAGTGTCCGTGCTGGGTGTGTTGAGGGGATTGGTGCGCCCGAAACCTGGCTTCGAACGCGCTCTCGATGCGACCTTGGGTGAATGGCTCGACGCCATTGTTGTCGGCAAGGAGGAGAACGCTCCCGCTGTGCTCTTGTCCCTTCTCAACGTTGGAGTGATTCCGGCCAGACTGGTGAGAGCAGGCGAAGCAAGAGAGATCGCGAGGGGGAGCGCGGACGGGCAGGGTCTGCTGGACCAGTTGGAGTTCCCCCCCGAGTTGGGCGAGTTCTTGCGGAGACAGATCGGAGAAATCGCAGTCGTCCCTGACGCGGTGGAAGCCGCGGTAGCGGCGAACAAGGGATTGAGCTCGGTCACCAAGGATGGGGTATTGTTTGTTGGGGAGGACACCGCCGGGGCGTGGCCGGCGCGGCCAACCGGGAGAATGTCTCTCATTGAGAAGCTGACAGCGCTCGAGGTAGACCTCTCAGAGGTGAGGAGAATGAGAGAGGAGATACTCGGGAGAAACATCACGGAGCTAAGGCAGAGCATTTCAGAGGCGGGCTCTTGGGTCGCTAGGGTTAGGAACATGAGAAATGAAGCGATGAGGCTGCTGAGCGAACTGAGAGAGAAAATGGAGATAGAGGCTAGGCTGATGAAGGCGGAGGGGGAAAGGCTCAGGGGGGTAGGAGAAAGGCTGTCGTCTCTGAGGGCGAGGCGTCGGGAGTTCCTTGTCACGCTTGAGAGCCTGGGGCGGCAGGCTTCGCAGGCCAGAAGGGAAACGCGAGACCTTTCGGAGAGATCATCGCAGCTCTCCCGCCTGGTGAACCAAGTTGAGGGTAGGATGTCTTGGCTGGATTCAGCAATTAGAGCTGCTTCGCAGATATTGGAGACTTCCAATAGGAAGATGGTCGAACTCGGTAAGCGGGAAAGGGAGCTCTCCGACGAGAGGAGGGACGCGAGGACCAGAACCCGGGAGATCAGCAAGACGTTGGTTGAGGTTGCTGCCAAACTCAGAAGCTTGGACGCAGCGAGGGGGGACCTCCAAGGTGAGGTCTCTCGGTTGCAGAGCAAATTGGATGAATCAGTGGCGTCCAGCCCAACCGCCGATAGTCAGAGGGATAGACTGACCGAGCAATTGAGAACGGTTGATGGCCGCTTGGACGAGCTGGACGGCAAGGCGAGGGAAGCGCAGTCGAGACATAGGGACGCTCAGGCCAGAACACATGACATCGAGAAGGAGATAGCGGCCTTGAAGGAGAAGCTCGCGTTGCTGGGAGATCCCAAGGTACCGATTCAAGACGGGCTTGACCTTGTTCGATTCGACTCTCTCGTTAAGGACTTGGAGTCAGAACTCCAGGGCATGGGCCCGGTAAACATGTTGGCAAGGGATCAGTATGCCCAGCAGGCTCAGAACTACGTATTGGTATCGCAGAGGCTTAACACGTTAGAGGACGAGAAGAGAGCCATACTAGACCTGATCGCGGAGATTGAGCGCAACAAGAAGGAAACGTTCCTTGGCGCGCTGCGAATTGTGAACGACAGCTTCGCGCAATACTTCAATGGCGCGACAGGGGGTTCAGCTTGGCTCGAGTGCGACAGACCTGACGATCCATTCCAAGGAGGGCTGAGCGTTATGGTGGAGTTCCCAGGCAAGGCGCCCAGGCTTGTGTACGGGTCAAGCGGAGGAGAGAAATCAGTCACCGCGCTGTGCCTGATTTTTGCACTTCAGCAACTCAAGCCGGCCCCATTCTATTTCTTCGACGAAATAGATGCGCACCTTGATGCGATGAACATTCAGAACTACATCAAGCTGATATCAATGAGAGCATCCAACTCCCAGCTGATCGTGATTTCGCTGAAAGACGTGGTGGCATCCGGCGCGGAGAGGGTGATAGGAACGTACGTAAAAGGAGGCAGGTCGCGATTAGTTGAAATGCCGATTAAGGTTGACCAGAAGGTGAAAGGATGAGCACCCTCGCGACCACGTTCAACGTTCTGTTTGACATCTTAGGCGCCTACAGGGCGAGGGTATGGGACCTGGATATCGCAGCGGCGATAAGGAGCTTGCTGAACCAGATAAGAACCGTCGGGCAGGTGGACTTCGAGAGGTCTGGGGTTGCGCTTCTGTCCTCAGCGATAATATTCAGAAGAAAGACCGAGGAACTGCTGAAGCTTGAGGAGCCTCCCAAGCACCCTCAGGGTGACAGGGAGACGCCAGCATACGAGGGCCCCGTGTTGCCCATCGATCTGCCCGTCAGAGCTTCACATCCCGTGGTCAGCTCGAACGAGCTTTTCTCAGACCTGGTGGAGATGCTCATGAGGGTTCTTAGGGAGAGAAGGGCCTACACCGACACGGCCGAAGCTGCTGAGGACCTCATAGTGCCGGACGTGTTCCTAGAGGAGGTGGGGGACAGAGTGGAGGAATTGAGCAACAGGATAGCCCTTGCGATCAAGGAGGGCGGGAGAGTTGGGGTGATGGAACTGCTGGCTCGGCTTGACCGCGTTGAGGCCGTCAGAACCTTCATCGTGCTTCTGTTCGTGTTAAGCTCAATGGACTATGAGATAGAGAAAGAGGGGGACCAGCTTTGGATAGTGAGCGAACGCCGCCTCGAGAGGGCGTGAGGAACTCCGTGGAGGCGGTCCTATTCGCGGCCGGAAGGCCGGTATCCATAGATGACATATCAAAGGCTGTGAGGTGCAAGAGGGAGGCCGTCGAGGATTGTCTTCGAAACCTCATCGAGGAGTACGTCTCGAGAGAGGGCGCGATAGAGGTGATTAAGCTCGGGGGCGACCAGTACGTGATGCAGGTTAGGCCAACCTACTTCGAATACGCGAAGAGGGTTTCGGCCGGACTGCCTATATCAAGAGGCGCATCCAAGACTCTGTCGTTGATAGCGACTGAGCAGCCGATAGCTCAGTCCGTGATGGTTCAAATCAGGGGCAGACACTCATACAAGCAAGTCAAGGAACTACAGAAGGCCGGTTACGTCGAATCGAAGAGAGCGGGGAGGACCTACATTCTGTCAACCACGGACAGATTCAACCGCTTGCTTGGATGTCGAGACGCCAAATCAGTTAAAAAGGAGCTCTCTGCGCTGCTCAAGAGGAAGCAGGATGCAACTCTTGCGAATCGAATTGAACAAGGAAAGAGTGAGAAGGCTCGTTGAACGGCTGCAGTCAACTTCGATAGATAGGCTCGTCCTGTCCCAGGCCTGCAACATCTTCTACCTGACAAACTTGTGGCCAGTAGGCCCCGCCGCGCTGTCGATCAGGAGGTCCGGCGACATGGAGATATTCGGATCCAGCCTCGATCTCCACGTGGTGGAGTCTGACGAAGTTCGCATTTTCGCGGAACGAACCGAGGCGGACACGGTCGGACAGCTGGCCCGATCGATCGCCTCCCACGGGGACAGATATGTGGAGGTCGACCGGACCGGAGGAATCAGTAGCAGGCTCGAATCTGCTTCGAACTCCCTAGTCAAGGCCGGCAATAGACTAGTTGACGACATGCGAAGCGTGAAGGACGATGACGAGCTCCGAACCATCAGAAGGTGCGGCGGAATAGCAAAGGAGGGCATGCGCGCCGCGCTGGAGAGCTTAAGGGAAGGGGCAACCGAAAGGGAAGTGGCAAGGGCAGCCCAAGTCGAAATGATAAGCGGAGGCGCGGACGGCGTGGCATTTGACATCGGCATCGGATCGGGATGGAGGGCCTCCCTTCCGCACGCGCCTCCAACAGACAAGAGGATAGCTCGAGGGGAATTGGTGGTCGTTGATCTTGGAGCAGACTTGGCACATTACAAGTCTGACGTGACGAGGTCCGTGGCCGTTGGGCCCGTGGGAGACATCGAAAAGAAAGTTCTAGACACGGTGGTCGAGGCCTACGATATCTCGGTGGGGGACGTGGTGCCTGGGGCTAAGATAAGCGAATTGGCGAAGAGATCCGACGACATCATAACATCAGCGGGCTTCTCGGAAGGGATACTTCATGGTCTGGGTCACGGAGTTGGGTTGGAGATCCACGAGGGCCCGGCGGTCACGGGCAAGAACACGGGCGAGCTAGTAGCGGGACACGTCGTGACCATCGAACCCGGGATATACGTCAGGGGTGTCACAGGGGCGAGATGGGAAGATACAGTCCTAGTCACGAAGGCAGGTCATGCAACTCTCACTTGAATCATCTTCCGAACCTCCTTTCTCTCCTCTGATATGATCTTATCGCCCTGAGCAGGTCTATCTTCCTGAATTCCGGCCCGTATACGTCCAAGAAGAAGAGCTCGCTGTATGCGCTCTGCCAAAGCAGGAAGTTGCTTATCCTCGATTCGCCGGATGTCCTAACAATGAGGTCGGGGTCGGGGTTAGGAAGATGAGACGTGTACAGGAATGTGCTCACCAGCTCTTCCGTGACATCTTCCGGAGAAAGGGAGCCCTCAGCCGCCAATGACACCATCCTTCTAACTGCGTTCACGATTTCCGTCCTCCCTCCGTATCCTATTGCGACATTTAGGAACGTGTTGCTGTTATGGGAGGTTGTTGACTCCAGCTTCTCCATGAGTTCCGTGATCCTTGGTGGGAGCAACCCTCTCTCTCCCATGAACACGACCTTTGCGCCTTCGTTCTCGAACACTTTGTCCTCTATTGCTTTCGAGAGGTAGGAGTGTATGACATTGAGAATTCCGTTCACCTCGTCAGGTGCCCTGAGCAAGTTTTCAGTTGACAATGCATACAAGGTGACCGTCTTCACGTTGAGTTCCCTGAACCAGGACAGCACCTCTGCGAGCTTCTTACCCCCCATTCTGTGCCCTTCGATCGTCGACAGGTTGTGCTCCTTGGCCCACCTTCTGTTTCCGTCGAGTATCAAACCTATGTGAGACGGCGTTGGGCCGTTGACTACTTGGTTCATGAGCACGATCTCGTACAGCTTTCTGACCGGCCATAGATCGATGGCTGACCTTAGGAGGTGCAGCGCCCATGAGTTCAACGGTCAGCTTCACTGTGGCGGCCCAATCGCTTCTCGATCAGCATGTGTATGCTCGTCAGGACCAGAAATGAAATCACTGACAGCGCTGCACTCGTGAACGCGGCTGCGACCACCGGTTGCAGGTACTTGTTGGGATCGATCAGAAAGTCACCCATCACGAGAGCCAAGGGATAGAGGGAAGCCATCACGGCGATCGAAATGAGCAGGCCTCTCGACTCAGCCCAGTCACCTATGAAGAAGGCTGTCGCTCTTCCGAGCTGCAGCGCGATGCCTCCGGTGAGGAAGTACACGGACGAGTGTTTGAGGAACTCTCCCGCCAGCACGTTGAGGCTCAGCAAGGCGGAGATGGGATCCGCGATCTCGAGCCTTATCATAGTACCCAAAGCGCCGTATATTCCTAGGCTCCCGCCGATCACGAACAAGCCATACCCGGCCAAGAAGGCCAGTATCCTGATCGACAGAAGGTACGCTGGAAGCGGTAGGCCAAGAATTGAGTTGACCCTATGTGCCAAGGCCGTGTCCAGCGACATTCCTTTGACGAAGGCCGTCAAACCCAACAGCATCATGATTATCAAGATCGCGTAGTTGAGGTAGCCAGTGAAGGCCAGGAGAGAGAACACCATGAGCGAGAAGCCGGTGAAGCCGAGACTGTATCTCTTGAACCTCTCGTCCGTAAACAGCATCTTGAGGTACCTGCCTATGATGACGTAGGACTCCTCAACGGACCTGCTATGCTTCACGATCACCCTGATTATGCCAGATAGGGGGAGCTTCAGCTTGAGAATCGGGATGATGTCCTCGTCTCCGAACCCGTCCGTGACCACGTATATGTCGGTGGGACGAAAGCTCTTCGAGATCTCCGCTATTCTCTGCATGACCGTAGCGGAGGAAAGAGGCTCCCCGTCCTTCGAGCCCGTCACGATGGCGACCTCCGCTGCGTTTCCGCTTGTACGAACGGTGTCATAGGTTCTTATCGACGCAAATATGGCGTTGGAGTCCGATTCTTCTGGATCGACAAGTCCCAGTCTTATCCCAGCGGAGAGGACGTTTTCCCTTCCTATCACGGGAGAGGAGATGCCAGTCTTCTGGCCTAGATCGTCGTCTAGGTCAACGCAAAGAACCAGCACTCGCTTCTCCTCGTCAGGTTGCAATGCTCTCCGCGATTTATTATGTGTGAATAAGATAAGAAAAGCTTTTCCTGTTTCTGTAACCTAGAACTTGACGGGCGCGTCTAGCTCGGGCTTTTCATCTCATAGTATATGCGCAGCTCGTCGAGGGACAGCGGCTTTCCTGACTTGATCTTCTGATCGACCTCCTCGGCGACCTGTGCCTTGGCGTCCACCAGTTCGGTCTCCCTCCTGAGCCTGGCGCTATCATGGGCCATCTTCAACGAAGACGCGATCAGGTGAGCCTTGGCGTCGCATTCGACCAGTTTCATGAATACGTCGTTCTTCCTGGAAGCTAGATCTTGTATCTCCGCCCTCGCGGACTCAAGCTCTCTTATCATAGCTCTTCGCGTCTCTATCGATTCTATGTATTGTCTGTGGTATTCGTCCGACTGTTGGGCAAGAAGGCTCCTTCTGTTTCTCAAGGAGTTGAGCCCCTCCTTCAGCCTAGCCATCTCACTTCGGTACCGCTCGGCTGACTTGTCCATCGCCTTTGCCCTGTCGTAGGCAGCAACTATCGACCTGAGGCGTTCTATCTCGCCTACCAGCGAAGACTCTCTCTTGGGATTGTGGGCCTCGGTCACGAGCCTCCACTCAAGGTCGTTCAGGCGCCTCCTCGCTTCCTCCTCGCTCATTCTGTACCTTCTCCTATACTGCTCTACGAGGGACTCCCTGGACCGGATCTCTGTCCTCATGCTCTGCATGTCCGCCAATTGCTTCTCCTCCTGTAGCTTGGACTCCTTCACCTGGATGTTGAGCTCATCTCGTCTCTTTCGGCTTTCGGATATGCTGAGGTTGAACTTCTTCACCTGCTCAAGAAGGTCGTTCTTGTGTCCTATGGACGACCTGAGCCTCTGCTTGGTCTTGACGAGTTCCTCCTCAAGTTCGCGGGCTTCCTTCCTCAACTGGCTGAGTTGTGTGAGGAGGCTCAAGTGAGTATGAGCTTCGCTTGGTTTGTGGATAAATGCTTTTCCGTCCAAGGACGCGCTCAGTCCACGGGGCCGTGGCTCGTCTCTTCCCCCCTGAAGAATATCCGTGATATGGCCGCATAGAGTTCGACGAAACCGCTGAAATCAACCGAGGAAACGGGCAGAGGTCTGGAGAGGAAGCTCAGCCTCGGAAGCGACCGCAGGACAGAGTCCACGTATAGATATTTCTCTGCCGGATACAGATCTCTAGCGTTAGATAGGATCGAGTCTGGGTCGCTGGCCCATTTGACGAGTTGTTGCAGGGCAGCCTTGGAGACCAAGTCTTGCTTCGTCAGAACGGATAGCATGGGCATGAGGAGCCTTGAGTGCACGGCCGCTTCCAGGAACATGTTCGCTACGAAGTTCATAGGATCTAAGGAGAATGGAGCGTCAACCAGATACATGACCGTCTTGTTCCCCCAGAATAGATCCCTGGAGATTAGCAGTCCGCCGGCTCGAAACGCAAAGAGCTCGATCTGACCGGGTGTATCTACCAAGAAGAGGTCGGGGGAAACCTGAGACAATACGTCGCGCATCTGGCCTACGTGGTCAGCTAGCATGTCGGTGGCCAGAACAAGGGATGAGTTGGGGCCGAGCCCCTTCGTTCTCATGAGCTCGCGAATGTCCACGTACTCCCTAGCGTCGACTATGGGATCGTACGGGAGATACTCGACGCCGGGGTCTAGGTTCAAGACTTCGGCCTCCACCCCTTTGTGACTGAGCCATTCCGAAACCGAGAAGGCCAATGTCGTCTTTCCGCTCCCAGCCGTGCCAACGAGGAAGAGCGCTGGCGGCTCCGCGGATCTTGGGGGCATCAGTCATGGGAAGGGGCAGGGTCTTTTATCCCTTCAAAACTTCGATCCTGATCGGTTGGGCGGAACCCAAGGGGGGGAGGGGAGGAGCTAGCGAGCGGGTTCATGCACGCCGACGGGTCGACGACCGAGGTGACCCTCAAACCCAAACTCTCGGAACGCTTCCGATATCTCCCTCTCGCGGCGCTTGAATTCCTTGCCGAAGCGCAGGTTCTCAAGCCCTCTTCCCTCAGCCGTCAACGTGGCGGCCGCCGTGGCAGCTATGGCGGAGTCCAGAGGACTTCTTCCCATGAACAATGAGGCAAGCATCGTCACTGAGTAGACATCGCCGCAACCCACATCGTCAACTACATCGATGGGGATTGAGGGAACGAAAAGGGACATGTTCCGGGAGACAACGAATGAGCCCTTGGCAGAGCTCGTTAACGCGAGTAACCCAGGTCCGTTCTCGGTCAACGCCTCGCCTAGTCCTCTCTTGCAGAAGTACGGAAGCTCCTCATCAGATATGTGAACCAACAGCTTTCCCCTGGTCCAAAGGTCGCGCTCGCTCCAGCTTCTCATCGAGAGCGGACCTATCTTCTTTTCCCTGACGAATCCCTGGGTCTCGATCGCTGTCGCTCTGGGGAAATCTAGGCTGAGCAAGGAAGGGTCGACCTCAGCGAGAACAGGAGTGATCTGGACCATGTCGAAGCCCTTCAACGCTCCGGCATCCAACTCTATTGGGGGACCACCCGTTGAGGCCACCTGCTGGACCCTCCTTCCATCGCCGGTCAGTGTGTTCACGAACTTTACGGAATCAGGCGTCTCCTGGGCCACTACGTTGACGCCCTCGGACCTGATCTGCGCCAAGTGTTCTCTTGGAGCGTCGGCTCCGACGATGGTCCTGAGCTCGACCTCAGCGCCCAATCGTGCGGCTGTCACGGAGCAATAGTATGCACCTCCCCCCACTCTCCTCTCCTCAGCTTTGGGGGTTCTGATTATGTCGAGTGTTAATGCCCCAATGACCAAAAGCCTGGGCAGATTCTAAGCACCTCGGAACCAACATCCGGTGGCCCTTTGCACATGCCAAGCGTTGGCTGCTCCGGCCTCGGTTGCCTCCTTGACTACGCTCGTAACCTTGGCCTTGTCTCTGACTAGGGCTACTAGGCTTCCCCCCATTCCGGCTCCGCTTATCTTAACTCCAATGGCACCGCCAAAGTACAACGCAGCGTCTCTGATCCTTTCCAAGCGCGGAGTGGAAACCTCATAGAGATCCCTCAAGAGTTCGTGCTGGACGTTCATGACCTCACCGAGCGTCTCGCGGACGGGCCAGTCCTCCTCAGCTAGTCTTGTTGCCCTCTCCTGGCCCAGAACGCTGATAGCGAGTGGGATGTCGACCTTCTGCCGGCTAACCGCAGACAGCGCCAAGCTGGTGGAGCTATTCATCTGTAGGGTGAACAACATCCTGTCCGCCGACTTCCTGGGCAGAAGGAAAAGATACCTGCTGATCTCGTCCCTTCGAATGGACTCCCAATCGGTCTCTTGGCAACTGCGCCCTAGTTTCGACTTGAGTCCCTTGTGAACTGCTATTGATTCTGACAGTGCGGACAGGCCATGATCTATCTCAGACTGGCGCGCCGTATGGATGGATTCGGTCCTGTGTTTTTCCCCGGAGTCGATCACCACGAAATCCAGCGGAGGTGCGTTCAGGTAGTCCACGCTGATTGTTGGCCTCTGTCGTAACACTATCATGTCCCCGTACGCTGACGAGTATTGGTCAAGCCTGCCGCAGGGGATTCCCATCTCCACGTTCTCGGAGAGATAGGCGTATTCGGCGATGTCTCGCTTAGTGAAGCCCAACGAGAAGGCTCCATCCAGGAGGGACAGGAATGCGACCTCTAGAGCTCCGCTGCTGCCCAGTCCCGATCCCATCGGTATCTGGCTTCTGACGTATATGCTCAGGCCCCCGATGTCACTCGCTTGAGAGAACTTCCTAACGGTCCTTATGACGGAGGCGAGATAGCCGCGAGGATCTCTCTGGGCATTGGATGGCTCAGACAGATCGAGTTCAAAAGACCCTCCACCGGGCTCCTTAGAAAGCTCCTCCGACACTACGCGCAGAGTGAACTCGGGGGTCGGTACTGCAAACATGTATAGTCTCATGTCGATCGCCATTGGGACAACCGGTAGCCTCTTGTAGTCTTGGTGCGTGTTCAGTAGGTCAACCCTCCCTGGCGATGATGAGATGAACCTCGGTGCGTTCCCGAGAACCTTCTTGGCCTGATCCAAGAAGTCAGCAGGAATGGTCTGGCTCAACCGGATTCAACCCCTCGCAGCTCGGCTGCCTTCTCCTCCGGGGAGTAGTCGTAGGTCACTGTGCCAGCACCTAGCTCCACTCCCGCCAGGAATTTCAACTTATCGCGCTCTCGATACTTCGGGAAGAACTCGATGTGGAGGTGGTAGAAGTCAGATGCGGAATGGTCAGTCGGCTGCTGGTGAAATACCATCGAGTACGGCATCTCCCTTTCGAACAGGCGATCGAGCTTCGCCACCACCTGTTTGATCGATTCCGACATTTCCCTGACCTCCTTTCGATCAAGACCTAGGAGGTCGGCCACGTGGCGCTTAGGATAGATCGAAACCCCGTACGGCATTGTCGGCGCAAAGGGTATGAAGGAAATGAAAGCCTCAGTCTCGTGGATCATGCGGCTCCTGCTGTCAGCTTCAGTCCTCGTAATGTCGCAGAACAGGCACCGCCCCCTGCTCAAGAAGTACCTCTTAGAGGCTTTGAGTTCCCTCCTGAGGATAGGCGGGATGAAGGGAAAGGCGTAGACCTGCCCGTGCGGATGTTCCATCGTAACCCCTATCTCCCTGCCTCTGTTCTCGAATATGAAGACCGCCTTTATCTTGGGATCCGCTGAGAGGTCTTCAGTCAACCTAGTCCAAGTCGCCACTATCTTCTCTATGTGGGAGACCGGCATGTCCTTGAAGTGCAGGTGATGACTCGGACTCAACACTACAACCATGCAAGCGCCGTAGGGTTCGCGCACCTTGTACGGAGGAACTGCCACCTCATCGGGCATCGGAGGATCCCTCGTCAGGGCGGGATACCTGTTCTCAAGCACTAATACCTCCCAATTCCCGTCTGGAACCTCCGGCGAGCCTGGACAGAAGGGACAGCTTCCCTCCTCCAGCGAAGGCCTCTCCCTCCTTCTTGAGGACACGATGACCCATTCGGCCAACGTGGGATTCCATCGCAGTTCCATGCGTACCTGTTGCGCTCCCACAATAGATATGTTTCGGGTCGCCGTTTGCCCTCACGCCAGGGCACGAGATCACGTCGATCGCGGGGTAGCATGAGCCGAACCTGATTCTGCCCAGCCAGCCCGGTCAGCGAGCGGAGACATCGCACATGTTGCGAAGCCGCCCTCGGGAACGGATAAGCAATAAATAGACTGAGCTGGGGATAGACGGTTGTAGAAAGATGCCCTGTTCATGCGGCAAGAAGCGCAAGACAAAGAAGAAGAAGTAGCTCGCGGCTGGTCGCGCTTTGAGAGTCGGGATGGGAGGTTCACCCATCCTTCGCCCATTTTTTGAGGCGGTTAGAGCAAGGACGCGATGGCAAACCCAATCAGAAAGCTCACGAAGATTGAGGAGAAGTTGACCACGTTGTTGTCGATGGCTTCGTACCCTCTGACCTTTCTGGCTTCCTTCCCACAATGCTTCTTGCGCTCGGTTGGTTTCCCGCATGAACCGCAGACGTATATCCCCTGTACGGTTGCTCCCATGATGCTATCTACAAGGGTACCAAGGAATCCTCCTACGGTCGATGCAACTACCTTGGCTGAGGGGGAGACCTCAGCGAGGATCCCACTTACGCCCATCCAGTCCGTAAGGAACACGGCCAAGAACCCGATGAACAACGAAGCGAGCAAAGCCACGGAGGTTCCCAAGGGCGTGACGCCGCCAGAGGCTCCGTGTTCAACCCTCTGCCGCAGGTTTGTTATGAGCCTGGGCTCTCGTCTGCTCAAGAGTCCGATCTCAGTAGCCAACGTGTCCGCCAGACCCGTAGACACTGAGGCCAGATATGCTCCCGCGAATCCCTTCCCGCCCATCCACCCTTCGCATACTGCAGCGACGGTCGCCCAAGCGCCATTGGCGACTACGTTTTCCCACTCCCTGGCGCCTCCCTTTTCCTGAGCTACGCCCATACTTCGCTTTCTCTCGTACTTGAACTTCGTGAAAATGGCGGCTATGACATGAAAGGACGTGACCACCAAGAACGCGTTCCAATCGCCGTAGATTATCACGAGGGCTCCTAAGACCAAGCCAGCCATAAACCCGGACAGCGCAACCGTCTTCAGCAGAAGGGAGGCTACTCCCAGCGCAGTTAGAACGAGAAACTTCATGAGTATGTCCGCTGTCAAAGCGGGCACAGCTGGCAAGGTTATTGCCTCGGTTCGAGCTTGCCCACTTTTAACCCTTGTCGGGGCTCGTCTCCGCTCGAGAGCTAGCCTTCTCGACTATTTCCAAGTCATTGAGAGTCTTCAGAAGATCGTCAACGCCTGGCATCTTCGAGAGTCCGAGTGGCATGTTCTCCCTCTTCGCTATCTCTATGGCGATCGGATCTAATTCGCTGGGCCCGTGGATGATTATGGCGCTTGGCTTGAACGGGAAGACTCTCACTGCGACCAAGGGGGATCTGCCGTGCGTCACGTTGGTGAAAACGAGCGCGCGCTTGGCCGTGGCCCCGAAGAGCCTGATGAACTCATCCCCTTTGAAGTAGAGTATGGCCTTGACGCTGTCCACGACAGTGTAACCGAAGATCGAATCGTCCGGGCTAGGTCCTTCAACCAATGGCACGGAGTTCGTGACTTGCAGAAGGGTCCTGACCCTGATCGGAATGGACAGCTCCCTCATTGCTAGGATCACGCCAGGAGGGGGCATTTCCATCCTTGAGAGTTCGGCAAGCTTTGCCCCCCCTCCCTTGACATCAAGGTCCAGCAGGGCCTCAACGAACGTCCTCATGAACCTAGTACCCGGGTTTTTTCTGCGCCCCCTCTCGTAGTCGCTCAACACAGAGGGGGACACGCCCATCCTTTCGGAAAGATCCTTCTGGGCGACCTGGAATATCATCCTCCATTTCTTGAAGGCCTTGCCGGGTTCCTCGCTCAGAATGACATCTCCGATTATCTTGCGGGCTGCTATGTCTCTCATATAACGGGTCAATTCGTCAAGGGGGTAACTTTCCTGCAAGACCCTTCGGCAATTCGCGAACCGTCGCAGTTATATCTCTTGTCTAAGCTAACTGTGGGAATCTTTCGGGCTGCAAGTTGAACAGCTTATATACCTTGACCACAGATACCAAATCAAGAGGGAGGTAATGGCAAAGGGCCTAGGGGTTGAGGGGCCGGACCTATTCGGAACCGAAGAAGCTCTTGAGGAAGCCCTAAGGGAAGAACAGAAGATAACTGCAAGGCTTGAGATTAGGAAGTTCAACAAACCTATGACAATACTTGAGGGCATAGATGCCAAGGGCAGGGAGTTCGATGCTCTGGCGAAGAATCTGAAGGCCTACTGTGCCTGTGGGGGTACGGTAAGGGACGGAAAGATCTACCTTCAGGGCGACCAAAGGCAGAAATCGGTGGAGTTCCTGAAGAAGAACGGATTCTCCAAAAGCTCCTTCACAATAGTGTAAGGGAGTTCGGTCGCAGACTCCTTATTATCAGGACGCTGCTAGCACGTGGCAGGAGTTGAACGTCCTGGACGCGATAGCGCGAAGAAGGAGCGTAAGGGCGTACAGTGATGAGGAGGTCCCCGATAGCGCGATCGAGGCTCTGATCGAGGCCAGCTACGCCGCACCATCCGCTGGCGACATTCATCCGTATAGGATAGTCGTTGTGTCGGATGGCGGTAAGAGGGCAGCCCTTGCATCTGCTTGTTTTGGAGAGGAGTTCGTTGCCGAGGCACCCGTGTCATTGGTGTTCTTTGTTGACCTAAGTCTGGCTCGGATAGGATACGGCGAGAGGGGAGTCAAGCTGTACTCGTTGCTTGATGTCGGCGCCGCCATAGAGAACATGATGCTCGCAGCTGTGGAACTGGGCCTAGGAACCTGTTGGATAGGGGCTTTTGACGAGCAGGATGTCTGCGACCTGTTGGAGGCTCCTCCGGATTGGAGGGCCGTGAGCGTTGTAACGCTTGGAAAGGAACTCGGAAGGGGCCGCCACCCGGCTCCCCCTAGCCTGAAAGATAAGGTATATCTTGATGGGTGTCGAAAGCTGCTGGGATTTCGTTGAAGTTCTCGCGGCTAGCGGACTATATGGAACGAATAGAGTCGACCTCGAAGAGGCTGGAGATGATCGAGGCTCTGAAGTCCCTCCTGCTGGAACTGGATGAGGAGGAGATAGGGCCGACGTGCTTCATGCTGTTGGGCAGTGTAGCGCCCGACTACATGGGAATCGAGATCGGGATGGCAGAGAAGCTGGTGACCAGGAGTATCGCGAAGGTCGCAGGGATATCTGAACTGGAGGTGGAGAGAAGGTTGAAGCATGTTGGGGACATCGGGGAGGCAGCATATCAGCTTCTATCTAAGAAGAGGATCAGGAAGCTCATATCAAGAGAACTCTCAACTCATGACTACTACAAGGCCGCGTTAGACCTGTCTAGGTTGAGCGGCAAGGGGTCGATATCTCAAAAGCTGGACAGTTTTGCCAAAGTCCTAGTTGATTCCTCTCCGAAGGAGGCAAAGTACTTCGTTAGATATGTGACAGGAAACCTGAGGCTCGGCATTGCCGACATGACGTTGCTGGATGCTCTGTCCGAGGCCTTCGCCGGAGGCAGGGAGAACAGGAATGTGGTGGAGAGGGCCTACAATATCAGGCCAGATATCGGGTTCATTGCCACTCAGATGAAGAGGTCCGGCCTGAAGGGACTCAGCAAGGTCAAGGTCCAGATGGGAATTCCCATCAGGATGCAGTTGGCTGAGAGGCTTAGCTCCTCAGAGGAAATAGCGGAGAAGCTCGGCGTTCCGTGCGCAGTGGAGTTCAAGTACGATGGTGAGAGAATACAGGTCCATAAGGACGGAACCAATGTTCAGTTGTTCTCTCGCAGACTGGAGAACATCACGTATCAGTATCCTGATATCATCAACGCGGTCCTGCGCAATACGAAGGCCAAGGAAGCCATAATGGAGCTGGAGTGTGTTGCGACTGACCCGGACACGGGCGAGCTGAGGCCGTTCCAAGAACTCATGAGGAGAAGGAGGAAGTACGGCATCAAGGAGATGACCGAAAAGATACCGGTCGCGCTGAAGGTGTTCGATCTTCTTTTCGTGAACGGCTCAGACTTGACCAAGGAGCCATATTCCAAGAGGAGAAAGGCCTTGGAAAGGACGATCAAAGAAGATGATATGATGCAGTTGGCAGAGATGAGGACGGTGGACTCCAGCGATGAAATCTCTGAGTTCTTCGATCAGTCCGTCTCTGCCGGGATGGAGGGCATAATGGCGAAGAGTCTCGGCGCCAACTATGAGGCAGGTGCTCGCTCGTTCAGATGGGTGAAGTTGAAGAGGGAATATAAGAGCGAGCTGAGGGACACGCTAGACCTAGTCGTAGTTGGCGCATACGCGGGGATGGGAAAGAGGTCCAGCTTCAGGTACGGATCCTTCTTGATGTCAGTTTATGATCCGAACAGAGAGGTCTTTCCGACGGTGTGCAAGGTGGGAACCGGGTTCACCGAGAAGGACCTGGAACAACTGGGCGACATCCTTGAGAAGCACAGGATACAGGAGAAGAGTTCCCAAGTGGACTCGAAGATGCAGGCGGACTTCTGGTTCAATCCCGTCGTAGTGCTTGAGATCATAGGTGCTGAGATCACCCTCAGCCCCGTGCACACTTCGGGGTGGGATGCGATCAAGAAGGGCGCAGGCCTCGCGATAAGATTTCCGAGATTCACCGGGAACTACAGGCTCGACAAGGGAGCCGAAGATGCAACAACCACTTCAGAGATCATCGATCTGTACTCGATGCAACTTGAGAGGGCGAAGTAACTGCTCCCGTCCTAGGCCGGAGGGGGAGGAGGCACAGCCGGGCCCGCTAGCTGAGAGAGCTTCTGATTCCCCAGTATGAGAAGTATTCCTGGGATTATGCCGGTGAGGAAAGAGATTATCAACGTCGTTGTTGATGATGATGCGACGTAGGCCTCCTGATACTTGCCTTGGTCTATCTTGGCTATGACCTGAGGTTGTATCTTGGTCATCGCGGTGTATATGCCCAGCACTCCCACCGCTGCCCAGAGGAGGCCCCAAGCCATGGCTACTAATCCGAACCCGAAGAAGAAGCTCAAGCCAATGCCAGCAAGTATGGACGAGAGAGAACCCAACACCATTAGGGCGCCCAGCACTATCATTGCGATGTATGTGTAGTACATCATGTCCCTCGCTTCCTTTGCCACTTGAGCGTTGTACATCAGGCGGGCCGCTGTCCCTTACTACTTATAAGCGTTGTTGAGACGCTCTGGCTAGTGCCTACTCGTTCAGGGATCGGAACCACGGCGTCCCAAGGTTATATAGAGAACTCTCGATTGGATGAATGATGTCATCGGATGGGAATCCGGGAGACATCACGACAAAGGAACCCTCAACCAAGGAGAAGATAGCGATGTACATCCCTGAGTACAAGGGATACGAGGAGAAGGAGACCAGAAGAGAGACGGAAAGGCTGGTAAGAGGAAAAGCATCGAGGCACATAGGATCAGCGGTCAGAACTGCGGAGAGGGCGCTCACCAGGGCCATGGAGACATTCGGAGTGGACAAATCTAAAGTTACCAGTAAACTAGTCTTTGAGCTGAACTACATATACAACAAGGTCTCGAAGGTACCATCGGGTTACTCCGGCTTGTCTGATGTCGCGAAGGTCAAGGAAGAAGACATGGACAAGCTGATCGACCATGACTTCACGATGATCACATTGGCTGAGGAGATAGAGAACAAGGGCAAGGAGCTGCTCGAGCTAACGATGAGAGGGGACTACGGGTCGATATCAAAGGCGATTGAGGAGCTTCATGACACGATCTCGAAAATAGAGGACATAATGGCCGCTAGGGAGTCTGTACTCAAGGAGACGTAAAAGAGATGATGCAAGTGATGACGCCGACCTCCTGGCGATGTTGAGGCTGGCTGGGTGGGGTGACGGATCATGCAGGACATCGCGGAAGCGTTGATATTCGCCGGTGGCCCAGGAGAAAGGCTCAGGCCATTGACTCTGAACGTTCCGAAGGCCTTGGTGGTCGTACGAGGAATGCCCATACTGGGCCACCAGGTCACGTGGCTCAAGAGGCACGGGGTAAGGAGAGTGGTCATCGCCTGTGGCTACCTCAGTCAAGAGATAGATCGATACACGAGGTCGAACGACCTAGGGGTTGAGATTAAGTTAAGCACGGAGACGAGGAAGCTGGGCACGGCAGGAGCCCTGAAGCTCGCACTTGGCAAGCTGAGGGGTGACGAGTTCCTCGCGTTGAACGGTGACATCATATCAAACTTGAACCTATCAGAGTTGGTGAACTATCATCACAAGATGAGGAAGTTGGCGACCATAGTGGTCGTGCCCTTTAGGTCACCGTATGGCATAGTGACCGCATCCGATGGTATCTTGGACGAGTTCAAGGAGAAGCCTTCGCTGCCGTACTGGACCAACGCGGGCATATACGTGCTGGACAGACGCATCGAATCGCGTCTGCCTGATGAAGGCGGGCTGGAAAATGACGTGTTCTCCGGGATGGGCGGCGAGATTGCGGTATTCATGAGTCGAGAGGCGTGGGTTCCGATAGATACAGCTAAGGACTTGAGGGAAGCTGAGGCCCTCCTTTCCAAAGAGGAGGGCGACCTATAGGTACTTCTTACAGGGGTAGCAATACCATCTCTGGTACTGAGGTATCCAAGTAGCAGGCTTTCCGCACGTCGGGCAGTTTTGGGCGGCTGCGGCCCCTGTGACGGCTGGGGTAGGCTTCACCTCTACTCTAGGAACCTCCTTCTCCTTGCTGAGGATGATGATGTCGCCAACGGCGCCTACCTCGTCCCATTTCACGTCAATTACGGTTCCTCCGGCCGTCTTGACCTGCAGCGTTATCTCCTTCTGACCTGGTACAAGCCCGATGTCGACCACGTTGCCGACAATGGTCCCGTTGGGATTGTAGACCTGCTTTCCAACCATCTTTGATTGACCTACGCTTGAGGACATCTGGGTTGGCGCGGCGTCCAGACATTTTAAGGCTTTTGGGCTGGCTTGCTTGGCTTGGATCATCAAGGAATTCGGTCTTGCAGTAGTAGCTTGGGCAATGTTGTCTGGACTGAAATGGCGCTTAGTACTCGATCTCGAAGTGATCCTTGCACTTCTTACAGGATATTATGCACTTTGTGGTTCCGTTGGGGTATTCCTCCGTTTTCTCGACCACGGGCTCGTGATTCCCCCCAGCGGAGCAAGCCTGGGACGATATCGCGTTTAACTCAGAGTCTATCTTGCTGGGCAACTCCGTCACCTCAGAAGGTTATCTTCTCCCACCTTCCGCTCTTCATGGACGCGTAGCCGGCTTCCAATATCGCGTTGACGACGTACCCATCCCTTACGTTTTCCTCGGGGCATTGTCCCTCCCTGAAGCATTCGATGAAGTGCTGCAGCTCTGAGAGGTATCCGTAGACCTGGTGCTCTCGCCAGATCGGAAACATCCATCCTTTTTTCGCCTCTGCCTTCTCAACGACGTAGCCGACCTTCTCCTCCGGAGCCACAGTGAACACCTTGATGCCTGTTTCTCTAGTTATGTCGATGAAAGCTGCTCCGTCCGTGCCGTAGACCTCGAACCTGATGTCCAAGCCGCCATGTGCGGTCCAACTGTTCTCAGATTGACCTATCTTGCCTCCCTCGTACCTGACGATGATCAAGCTGTTGTCCTCGGCCTTCGTGTGATGATGCAGAGTAGCGCCCCAACAAAATGCCTCGACGGGAACCTTGCCGACTATCTTCCTGTCGACCTCGACGCTGTGACAGCCCATGTCCATCAGGACGCCTCCTCCGGAGAGCTCTGGATCCCAGAACCATGCGGAGTGAGGACCGAAGTGTGACTCTCTGCTCCTGACCCAAAGTATGTCCCCTATGGCTCCCTTGTTGAACATCTCAAGCGAACGTTCCATCTTCGGGGTGAACAGTTGGTTCTCGGCGTAACCATGTAAGACGCCGTGTCTCTCGACAGCGTCGAGCATCTCCTTCGCTTCCCTCTTGGTTCTGGCCAGCGGCTTCTCCACAATGACGTTCTTCCCGTTTTCTGCCGCAGCGATGACCGCATCTCTGTGAAGAAAGTTGGGCAGAGTCACATCCACAGCCTCGACATCGTGATCACTCGCCACCTTCTCAATAGCCTGATCACCGTAGAAGACCTTAGGTATTCCCCATCGCTTTGCGAACCTCTCTGCGTGGGCTTGCGTCTTGGAGCCCACCGCAACAATCTCAACTCCGCTTATCTCCTTCAATGCCATGGCGTGAAATGATGCTGCAAAGCCCGCCCCGAGGATTGCAAGCTTCAACCTGTGAGTCGCCTATTGAACGTACACCCGCATACGGATTTAACATTTAGTGACCATGAGTAAGTATGAGGTGATGGATGAGAGAAAAAACATTCAGCGGATGCCTGTGGCAAAGCAGGATCCGTCACGAGTGACCACCGATCACCGCGTCAGTTCTCATCACACGATCGGGCTGGAGGAGAATGACGCCGAGATGGTTGATCACTTTTTCTTCTTCTTCTTTGCCTTCTTCTTCGGCATTTGGTGTACCGCTCGTACACGAATGCTCTTAAATCTATCGGTTCGAGTCATCGATTCACACTTATCGATGCATGTGATGATGAGGATCAGGCTCTCGCTCATCTTGCGATGGTGAGGCGAGATCAAGTCATGCTTCTCTGAGTATGATGATGCAAATCACTGTCCGACTCTCGATAGAAGTGAATTCTTTGTCCGCTCGACTTTGTTGAAGAATGACTCGTAGTCAAGCCCAACTATCATTCCGTTCTCAACGAGTTGCTTGCCGTCGACGAAGACATCTCTTACGCTTGTCGATTTTGTCGAATAGATCAAATGACTGTATGGGTCGTAGAGAGGGAGGGACTGAATGTTCCTCAGGTCCAGAACAACGACATCAGCCTTGTACCCAATTGCAAGCGCGCCTATCTGATCGCCCCAACCAATGGCACTCGCTCCATCAGACGTAGCTAAGTCAAAGACCTCCCTCGCTGGCAATGCTGTTGGATCCCCCAGCCAGCCCTTCTGAACTAGCGCCAATACTTTTGTTGATTCGAACATGTCTAAGCTGTTGTTCGAAGCAGGGCCGTCCGTTCCAAGCCCCATCCTTATGCCTGACGCCCTGAGCTTCGAGTATGGGGCGACCCCCATCGCCAACTTGAGGTTTGAGACTGGATTGAGGGCAACGGCAACATTTCTCTTGCGAAGGGTCGACACCTCTTCGTCGCTGACATGAATCGCATGAGCAGCTACCACATGCCCTGACAGGACACCTAGGCCGTCGAGATAGGCAACCGATCCCCCATGAGTGGCGATCCCGAAGATCTCCTCGACTCGCCTTGCTTCGTCGTGAGCCTCGGCGACGTGGGTGTGCATTATCACTTTCCCCCTTTCCCCAAGCTTCTCGTTCAGCTCGTTCGTCAGCCTGTGAGCGTCGACGTACGCGTCAGGCCCCGTTGAGTAAGGCGCGTGCGGGTTCACGCTGGTCCTTATTCTGCCGCCCTCGGCGCCGTGCCAGCGTTCGGCCATTCGTTCCGTGAGTCTGAGGCCCTCCTCCTTGGTGCTCTCGAAGAATCCGTGACCTACCACCGCTCTGATCCCCGTCTTGATGAAGGCATGTACCTCGCTGCCATCATCCGAGTAGAAGTATTGGGAGTTCAGAGTTGTGGTCCCTGATAGCAACGCCTCATAAGCGCCGAGCTCTGCGCCCAGTTCTATGTCGGAGGGGGTGAGCTTCACCTCGGCTGGCCACACCTTTTTCTCTAGCCAGTCCATCAGAGGCATGTCTTCTGCGTAGCCCCTGAACAGCGTCATCGCGCAGTGCGTATGGGAGTTGATGAGTCCGGGCATGACTAGACAGCCTGTCGCTCTCAACCTGTCGTAACGGTCGAAGCTCCGTCTCAGGTCTTCCGCGCGGCCAACTGCAGCTATCTGGTCTCCGTTGATCGCCAAGGCACCATCATCGATCGGTCCCCTCGGCGTGAGCACCGTTCCGCCCTCGATCAGGACGCCCATCCTACCTCCCTCGGTAGATGAGATCAATAGTTGAGTTGATGATGTCTCTGACTCTTGGACCAGTCCTCTCCATCACTTCTAGGACCTCGTCGTGCGAGACTTGGGCCGCAATGCCCGCGGCCCAGTTAGTGACGATGCATACGCCGCCGTATTCCATTCCAAGTTCCTTGGCTAGGAAAGCCTCCGGTGCTCCAGTCATGCCGACGAGGTCACCGCCGAGCATCGAGAACATCCTGATCTCAGCGGCTGTCTCAAACCTTGGACCTTCAGTGCACACATAGGTACCCTTCCTGTGAACCTTGATCTTCAAGCGCTTCGCAGCGTCGCAGAGCATCTCGCGAACGTAGACTGAGTATGGACGCGTAACGTCCGTAAACACCACTTGGCCATCTCCTTCGAAGAAGGTCTGATGCCTGCCCTTCGTGAAGTCCAAGATCTGATCAGGGATGACAATGTCCCCAGGAGACATCCTCTTGTTCATGGACCCCGTGGCGTTCGTCGCGAGGACTACAGAGCCGCCTGCGTCGTGTATCGAGTGCACCAAGGCCCTGTAGTTCACCTTGTGCGGAGGTACCGAGTATTGGGGGCCATGCCTAACCGCGAATAGCACCTCTTTCCCTGACAGCTTAAGGCGCCCCAGGTAGGACTTGCCGTATGGCGTGGTGACGGCCTCGAGGCGTTCCAGGTCGAAGAATTTCGACATCCCCGTCCCTATTATGACAGCGGCTGTCCGATCTTGAGCCATCCCGGCCTGAGAGGCGACTTGAGCAGTAAAAAGCGTTTCAAGCGCGCGGACGAGGACTTTGTCACTGCGGGGGATCGAAACGACCCACGAGCACGAGGGGCGAGGGTTAGGACGTCCATCATTCTTATTTTCTTGCTGCTCGACGAGAAGGTGAGCAAGGGATGAACAAGGAGGAGGCCAGAGAAAGAAGCTTGGATATGTTGAGGCGAGCGGGGATCACAATAAGGCCGGACGAGGCATCCGACATGGAGGTAGCTGACCTGGGGCTGGGTGACATTGAGCACATCGGACTTCAGATAGTAGTCTATGTCAACACGGCCCGCTGCTGCGCCAAGGAGCTGGTATTGCTCCCTCATCAGATCTGCCCAGAGCACAGACATCCGTCGATAGGCGACTACCCCGGCAAGGAGGAGACGTTTCGATGCAGGTTCGGCACCGTATACTTGTACGTGCCGGGTCCCAAGACGAAGAACCCGCACGGCGCGGTTCCTGATTCAAGAAGGGAGCATTTCACGGTCTGGCACGAAGTGGCGCTCAGTCCAGGGGATCAGTACACCCTTGAGCCCAATACCTTGCACTGGTTCCAAGCAGGACCAGAAGGGGCGATCGTGTCAGAATTCTCGACCAAGAGCATGGATGAAGGGGATGTGTTCACTGATCCGGAGATAAAGAGGGTGCCTGTCGAGTAGTGCCAGAGGGCCAGATGGTGGCGCGCGAAGCCACTTAGCTCTCGCTGATGTGGACATCACTGGCGGAGGACTCGCTCTTGTTTCTCCTCACGGAAGTTCGAGATCTGGGTCCGGCGCCTGTCCCCTTCCGGTGGCACGATCTAGCAGTATCCTCTGTTCGATCGCTGCGACGCGCTTTCTAACCGAGACCACTGCGTCCGGGTTCACGCTTATCGAATCGATTCCGGCGCCCACTAGGAAGTCATTGAACTCAGGGTAGACGCTCGGCGATTGGCCGCAGATGCTCACCGTCTTGCCATCCCTGTGCGCAAGCTTGATCAGGTACGCGATGGCCCTCTTGACGGCAAGGTTCCTTTCGTCGAATATGTGTGAGATGGTTTCGTTATCTCTGTCCGCTCCCAAGATGAGCATGGTCAGATCGTTTGAGCCGATGGAGTATCCGTCAACGTATTGGTTGAACTTGTCGGCGATGAGCACGTTGCTCGGTATCTCTGCCATAACCCAGAGCTTGAAGTCGGGGCCTCTTTCCAGTCCCTCCTCTCGCATGATCTCTATGACGCGTTGAATCTCCTCGACCGTCCTGCAGAAAGGTATCATCGCCCAGAGGTTATTGAGACCGAACTCCTGCCTCACCTTCCTTAATGCGGCCAGCTCGAGCTTGAAGGCCGGCAGGTACTTGGGATCATAGTACCTGGATGCTCCTCTCCAGCCGAGAAGCGAGCTGGGCTCCACCGGCTCGTACTTGTCCCCGCCCTTCAGATCCCTGTATTCACTGCTCTTGAAGTCCGTAAGTCTGAGGACGACCGGCCTCGGGTGAAACGCCCTGCATACCTTGGCCATTCCCTCGGCTAGCTTGTCGACCACCTTCTGCGGCTGTCCTATCTCAAGCAGGTAGAGTGGATGCTCGCCTATCTCAGCGGCCCATATGAATTCCTCCCTCATGAGCCCCACGCCGTCGGTGGGCAGGGCGGCCACTTTTTCAGCCAGCTCTGGCTCGCCAAGATTGACGTATATCTTAGTGCCCGTAATTGGATATGATTCAGAGGCAACTGTGACTGGAGCTGCTTCCGCCTTCTTGGCGACCGCCTCTTCTATGGCGCCCTTGTACACGACTCCCAGCTTGGAGTCGACGGTGATCACTTCACCGTTTTGGATGCCGGCGGTGGCAGGTTTGCCCTTGCTAGCTGTTCCGACTATGCAAGGTATTCCGAGTTCCCTGCTCACTATTGCCGCGTGAGAAGTCATGCCTCCGCTGTTCGTCACGATGGCCGCGGCCTTCCTCATGGCTGGGACCCACTCAGGGGCAGTCATCTCGGTGACAAGTATCTCCCCAGCTTGGAATTCGCTGAGCTTCTCCACATCCATTAATACGTGAGCTTTTCCCACGGCTAGCCCTGGGGAGGCTGGCAGCCCCTGAACCAAAACTGTCTTCTCCCTTGTGACCTTGATCTCCTCCGCGGGTGCCTTCTCAACTTTCAAGGACCAGACGGTCTCCGGCCTGGCTTGCAGGATGTATATCTTGTTATCCCTTTCGTCGAGGGCCCACTCTATGTCCATTGGTTTCTTGTAGTGATCTTCTATGGCGATGCAGTACTTGGCAAGTTCCCTGATCTGATTGTCATTTAAGATCGGAGCGTTCTGCAGCTCAGGGGAGACTTGTTTCTCGACCGTCCCGCCCTCGGGCGAGCGTGCCAACATTACCTTCTTTGAAGGAACCCCTTTCTTTACGATGGAGAGGTCGGACTTTCGCACGACATACTCGTCTGGGGTCACCTTCCCTTGAACGACGTATTCCCCAAGTCCCCAGCTCCCCTCTATGAGCACCACGGATCTGTCACCGGTGGCGACATCCAACGTGAAGACGACGCCGGAGACCTTTGAGTAGACCATGAGCTGCACGACGGATGATAGCGCCACTGCCATGTGATCGAAGCCCTTTTGAACCCTGTAGAAGATCGCCCTGTCGGTGAATAGGCTCGCGTAGCACTCCCTGACCTTTTCTACGATTTGAGTAGCCCCTCTCACGTTCAGATAGGTCTCCTGCTGTCCGGCGAAGCTTGCGTCTGGCAGATCCTCCGCAGTTGCGGATGACCTGATGGCCACGTATGGGTTCTCCTGACCGACGGCCTTCTCGAGTTGCTTGTAGGAGGAGGATATGAGATCCCTCAGTTCATCGGGCATCTTGGCTTGGACAATCGACTCTCGAATCTCCTTGCCAATTCTTCTTAACGTCGCAGTGTCGTTCGGATCTGCTAGCCCTGACAGGATGCTTCCTATCTTGCCTCTCAGGTTGTTTCTCTCGATGAACAGCCAGAACGCTCTCGCCGTGGTTGCGAACCCCATGGGCACTGGAACTTTGGTCTTTCTCGTCATCTCTCCCAAACTCGCAGACTTGCCTCCGACGAGCGGGACATCCTCGACACCTATCTTGTCGAACCAAAGTATCAAGGATTCGTCTCTCTTCTCAGACATGCTTGCGAGGTTACGCGCGTTTTCCAAAGGTATAAAAAGAATTCCTCAGGTAGAAGGGACCTCGACCGCTCATCCGCCTCTTGAGAGCTCAGCCTGCAAACCTTTTTTACTCATCAATTCGTGCTCAGCGAGGAGACGGTTGAACGAGGCCAAGCCAAAGGAGACGCAGAACAAGAAGCCAATACAAGCACTGCGGAGCTTGGTGGGAAAGCAGGTTGTGATAAGGTTGAAGAATGATCTCGGCTACACGGGACAGCTCGAAAGGATGGACATGCAGATGAACCTGATACTTACCGGTGCTGTTGAGTACGAACACGATAAGGAGGTGTCCAACTTGGGAAGGGTCATCATAAGGGGCAACAACATACTCTATGTCGGCCTCGCCCCAGCTTCCCAGGTCTAGACCAACCACGTTCCCTCGATCGAAGAATTCTGAAGAGGCAAGTAATATAATCCCCGAGGTAAGCCTGAGGTCGTGAAGGGGCGAAGCCCGGGCAAGGTTCCCATCAAATTCCTGAAGCAGTTCGTATTCGGCCGATTGGGCGCGCCAAGGAAGGACGTCGTGCAGGGTCCAGGGGTCGGCCGGGATTTCGCCGCAGTGAAGGAGGGCGACGTATGGATAGTTTGCTCGTCCGACCCTGTGACTGGGGCGCAGAGTCTCTTGGGGAGGATAGCTGTCAACGTAGCCACAAATGATGTATCCATGTCCGGGATCAGACCCAGGTGGCTGTCGGTCACCGCTTTGATCCCATTGCGTTGCGGGCTTCGTGAATGTGACCGGCTGTTTCGCGACATCCATAGGCAGGCAAGGCGGCTCGGGGTCTCGATCGTGGGGGGACATACCGAGTACGTCAGCTATCTCACTAGGCCCATAGCGGTGGTCACCGCAGTGGGGGCATCGCGCAGGAAGCCTAGGCTGCCATCTGACGCGAGAGCTGGGGATCTGATTCTCTCGGTTGGGGATATTGCGATCGAGGGCACAGCGATATTGGCAACGGAGAAGGGCAACGAGCTCTTGAGGAAGGGGGTTCCCGCTTCCATCGTAGCAAAGGCCAAGAGGCTGGTGTTGAAGACTAGCACAATGGATTCTGCGCTTTACCTTGCGAGGTTCAAATCGATCAAGTCCATGCACGATCCGACTGAAGGCGGCATTGTTGGCGGATTGTATGAGATGTCAGTGGCATCAGGCCTGGGATTTCGGGCGGACTTGGACTTAATGTCAATCAAGAGGGAGACGGCAGCCGTAGTCAAAGCGCTGAGGCTGGACCCCTACAGGCTGATATCGTCGGGGTCGATTCTAGCTTCGTGCTCTCCCGAAGGAGTTGACATTGTCCTCTCAAGGGCTAGATCCGCAGGCACGAATGTCCGAGCGATAGGGAGGTTCACGGATCGCGCGAACGAACGCGTCATAGTGCGGTCAGGCAAGAGGGAGAACGTTACGGATGTTCCGTCGGACGAACTCTGGAGAGCTATTGGTTGATTGATTCGACCCTATCCCTTATTCCCCTGAATCCGTATATGGTCCCTGCGATGCTTGAGCCGGCCATCGCCTGAAGGCAGTTCGGTATCACCTCGAATATGGCTGGCACCCCCATCAAGTACTGTTCGTACAAGAAGTAAACTGATACCATGGCTGTCGCACCTATGGCGCCAGCGAGGACGCCCGCAACGCTTCTCGTGTACTCTCCCTTGGACAACGCGCCGAGGATCAGGAAGGAGAAGGCCAAGAAAATGAAGGCCCATGTGCCGAATATGATCCACATCTCAGGGCTCTGCTGAGTGAGGAGAACATAGAGCGCAATGGACGCTCCAGTCAATCCGTAGATGCCCGTCACAACCATCGAGAGACGCCTGGCGCTAACGTTGTCGAGGCTCGCGAGTTTCCTCGCCAGCAGGCCCGAGATCGCGCCCTCGAGGCTCTTCGCTACTAGCGTCGCCGGGATGAACACGCTGTATCCAGCCATGTAGTCTGCTATGGTGGGCCCGATCGCGCCGGAGATCCCGCCTACCACTGGTCCGAACAGCAACCCAGAGAGAATGACAACTGCATCTCCTAGGTTGAAGTAGCCTCCTGTCCAAGGTAGCGGCACTACGACCAAGAAGGTTGCGACGAAGGCGAGTGCGGACATAAGGGCCCCGGCGACGAGCAGGAGCTGTCTCCTCAAGTCATGCACACCCCAGTCTATTCGTGAGAGGTCTGGGCTGGATTTATCTCGGTTTCGGCCGAGCGCACTCAAGACACCAGCCGTTGCAGCGCGCTGATTTCGGTTTTCGCTGACCTAGAGAATTTGTCCATAACCTGTTCATGCACGACGCGCTCTTCCGTTGATGGTACCCTCACTTTGCTGATGGCCTCCAAGAGATGTCTGCGGGATATCTTCAGCTTGGGTGCAATGTTGGTGAGCTGTTCACCTTGACCCATGGAATGGATCGCTTCTTTCAGCGCCAGCAGGGCCGCTTCGTTTACGGAGAATGCTATATCGGCGCCGGTGAACCCGTCTGAGTTGTTCACTAGTTCAGGGATGCTTATGTCATCGTCGGCTGGCTTGCCCCGGAGATGGACTTGGAATACCGCGGCCCTGGTCTCCGCGTCGGGCCAAGACAGCCTGACAAGCTTGTCAAACCTCCCTGCCCTGAGCAAGGCCGTGTCCAACATGTCTGGCCTGTTCGTAGCTGCCACGACGACCACGTTCTTGAGCTCCTCAAGGCCGTCAAGCTCGGTCAGCAGTTGACTGATCACCCTCTCCGTTACCATGGAGTCGCCCGTTCCCGATCCTCTCGTCGGGGCAATCGCGTCGACTTCGTCGAAGAAGACTATGCACGGCGCCGCTTGCCTGGCCTTTCTGAATACCTCCCTCATGCCCTTCTCGCTCTCTCCCACCCACTTCGAGAGCAGCTCAGGGCCCTTGATCGAGATGAAGTTCGCTTCAGATTCAGTGGCCAGCGCTTTCGCAAGAAGGGTCTTTCCAGTTCCTGGCGGGCCGTATAATAGAACTCCCTTGGGGGGCTTGATGGCAAGGTGAGCGAACAGGTCAGGGTACTTCAAGGGCCACTCTATGCTCATGTTCAGTTCTCTCTTGACCTCCTCTAGCCCACCGATGTCCTCCCAGTGCACGTTCGGGGTCTCTATCATGACTTCTCTCATCGCTGAGGGCTCTATCTCCTTGAGCGCGTCGTTGAAGTCCTGCATGGTTACTTTCAGGCTGCTGAGGATCTCCGACGGTATCTCGTCTGCCTCTAGGTCTATCTGGGGGAGTACCCGGCGGAGCGACCTGAGGGCAGCTTCCTTGGATAGGGCGGAGAGGTCCGCCCCAACGAAGCCGTGCGTGACATCCGACAGGTACTGCAGGCTCACGTCCTCCGTTAGTGGCATCCCTCTCGTGTGTATCTGAAGGATCTCAAGCCTCGCCTTCTTGTCTGGGACCGCTATCTCTATTTCCCTGTCGAACCTCCCCGGTCTCCTGAGGGCCGGATCTATGGCGTTGACCCTGTTCGTCGCCCCTATGACGACGACCTTCCCTCTGGACTTCAGGCCGTCCATCAGCGAAAGCAGTTGAGCGACGACCCTCTTCTCCACCTCTCCTGTGACTTCCTCCCTCTTCGGAGCTATGGAGTCGATCTCATCGATGAAGATGATGCTCGGGGCGTTCTCCTGCGCATCCTTGAAGATCTCCCTAAGCCTTTGCTCGCTCTCCCCGTAGTACTTGCTCATGATCTCGGGACCGCTGATGCTCACGAAGTTGGCGTTGGTCTCGTTCGCCACAGCCTTGGCTAGTAGGGTTTTCCCTGTTCCAGTAGGACCGTGTAACAGCACGCCTCTTGGAGCCTCTATTCCTAATCGCTCAAACAGCTCTGGGTGCCTGAGCGGAAGCTCCACCATTTCTCTGATCTTCTGTATCGCGTATTCTAAGCCACCGATATCCTCGTAGGTGATCCGCTCGATATCCCTCGCAGGCGGTTGAGGCTTCTCGCTTATCGAAACTTGGGTGTAGTCGTTCACAATCACGGCGTCCGCTGCGGGCGTGAAGCTGGTTACGATTAGGTTGATCGTTCTTCCCATTATCCTCACCGGCAAGATGTCCCTCTTCGAGATTATCCGGCCTATGAGCTGGCTCTTGATGAATTCCTCACCCCCCATGATCTTCAGGGGCTCAGTGGGAGCTAGCTTGACCACCTCGGCGTATTTGGCCGTGACCTTTCTGACCTTGACCCTGTCGTCAATGCTGACCCCAGCGTTTTCGCGAGTATATCCGTCGACCCTGATCAAACCCCTTCCGGTATCCCTCGGGTGGGCCGGCCAGATCAGCGCAAAAGTCCTCTTCTTTCCAATGATCTCCACCGCGTCCCCGGTCTGAAGGTTGAGCTGTTCCACGACCGCAGGATCCACCCTAGCTATCCCTCTGCCGACATCCGTGGAGAGCGCTTCAGCGACCCTTAGGTGTACGAGATTCTTAGCCTGATCCTTCTCATCCCCGGAGTTGTTCTTACTCAACGCACCATTTCCACCCCATCAAGCGAACGACTAGGACAGCTCAGCGATGCCTTTCTTTTAAACACTACCGGCCCTTCCAGTCGAACCAGAGGAACGTCTAGGTGTGAAGTCGCGCCGACAGTGCGGTCCGAATCGAGCCCACGCCAATAAACCGTGTGCAGTCCGACCACGACGCCACTCGCCATGCCCGGTCCTATCACCTAGTGTTAGTCACTTTTAGTGAGTAATATTTAAGAATTGCCCCCTTGTGATAGTTGCGTCATGATGACCGACATAGAGGACATCCTGAGGGTTCTGGGCAACCCCACTCGCTTCAGGATCATCCAAAGGCTGAGCTTGGGCCCGACCTACTTCCTAGACCTCGTTCGATCGTCAGACTCTGGGCCGCAGGCGGTGGTCAGGCACCTCGACATGATGGAGGAAGCCGGGATAGTTAGGTCGTGGCAGGAGAAGGACTCCAACCGAAGGTACTTCGCGCTGGCCAAGAGGATGAGGATAGCGATAGATGTTGACTCCGGGGAAGTGCGCTGCGAGGCGATCAGGATACCTAGGATGTCAAGCAGGCGCGCGATGGAGGCGATCTCGGACCCCGGCGCGATCGACGAGATGAGGAGGGTCGAGGAAGAACTGGGGCTGCTCGAAAGGAGGCTGAACATCCTTAGGCGGAGAAGGGACAAGCTGCTCAAGAAGTACTCTAAATGAGTCTATTTTCTCCTCTTCATCAATCGTATGAGAGCATTGGCAAACTTTGTTCCCAGTTCTCGGGCTCGGTCCGATGAGCGCGACTCAGCTATCACCCTGATGACGGGTTCGGTCTTAGAAGATCTCACCAGAACCCAGCCGTCAGTCTCAAGGAACTTCAGGTCATCCAAGTAATCGCACTCAATGTTGGAGAAAACCGCCCTGAGTGACGACAGTAACTTCGAGTCGTCCGTCGAGGTTCGGTCAAACGGGACGTTTACCCTGTATGAGTGATAGCGGGAGTAGGGTCTGAGCGTCTTGCTTATCGGTCCGTCCTCCACTATCGAGGCAGCCGTGACCGCGGAGGCCAGTATCCCGTCTCTTGTCATCGCCAGCTCGGTGTAGATCACCCCGCCACAGCTGCCCTCGCCGCCCAGGAGCGCCCCCGTCTCACGCATCTTGATGAGGACATTTCTCTCGCCAACTTTCGAGAAGTGTAGGGCGCGGCCACTAGCCTTGGAAAGGTCAACGAACGCGTTCGACGAGGCCCGGCTGATGACGAACGGCGAGTCGACGCGCTTCAGCAATTGGCGAAGGGACGCCAACAAAGTCATGTCCTCCCTCAACACGCTACCTCTTTCATCCGCGAGAACGGCCCTGTCCCCGTCCCCATCGTATCCGATCCCGAAGTCGCAGTTGTTGGCGCGCACTGTCTCGCCCAAGCGATACAGGGACTGAGAGTTAGGTTCTATGGGCCTGCGAAACACCCCGTCCATCTCCGAATTTATCATCAAGACATCCGCGCCAGCCATCTCGAGTAGGGACCCGGCTAACTTGGAGGATGCGCCGTTCCCTGGGTCAACAGCTATCCTGGTCCCGTCTGCCTTCATTCCGAGTCGCCTGAACTCAGAGTGCAAACCCTTGACGTAGATGTCCGGAAGCTCTGCAGCTTGATCGAACCTGAGCATCGTGGGCGTTGCGTCAGATTGAAGGGCCTGCGAACCGAGGGAGGAGATCAGGGCCTCGTCGACGATCACACCGCTTGGGTCGAATACCTTCAGGCCGTTCCATTCGGGGGGATTGTGAGACGCGGTCACCATAAGCCCGAAGTTCGCATGTCCCTTCGCGACTAGATACGATACGGTCATGACTGGGCAAACTCCGCATAGCGTTATCGGCATTCCAACCGTGGTGAGGCCCGAGGCGAGAGCTTGAGCGAACGGCTCGGACGAGCGGCGCGTATCGCACCCAGCTATGAAATCCCCCTCAAGCGTACGTCCGATCGAGACCCCTAGCCTGAAGAAGAACTTCGTGCCCTCCTTGACCTCCATGGTCGTCCTTAGTCCCGAAGACGACGCTATCACCTTTGGGAGGGCCGCGCCTTCATGCATGTGCGTATTCGCCTCGCTTGACCTTGACTCAAAGCTCCTTGCTCATGTTGCGGGCCATGCAGCAACTTGCTAGAGTTTCTTGGACAAGATCCAGTAGTGCTTGATCTTGCTTATGTTCGGCAACTGCGAATAGAATAGTAGATGAGATGCCCAAGGGATCACCGCCGTTCTCTGACCCCTGAGCTTCATCTCCCAGAGGGCCTTGTGCAGAAGGACGGTGCTGAGGCCTTCATGCTTGGGGTCTTCTATCACCCCGAGCGGCCCGAACCAGTCGAGCTCAAGGGAACCGAACCCAGCAAATCCCACGATGTCCTCGTCTTGTTCGGCGACTATCACGCCCGGTGGTTTGTGCCTGAAGCTCATCACTATTTCATAGCTCCAGACCGGACCGAAGATGTCGAGCGCCCAAGACGTTATCCTGTCCTTTTCGATGGCGTCGGGCGTCCTGAACGTGAAGCCCGACTGCGTGAACTTTTCCTGCAGGCTCAAGACCATCTCAGGTATCTCGAACCCAGACAAGTCAACCACGTAGTCAACTGCCTCTGAGACCTTCTCGTAGTTCCTTTTTGTCAGAAATGACAGGATCTTCTCCGATCTTATGTTGATGCCTGGGAAGAGGTGCCATCCCGCGAAGTCAGTCGCCCTGATATCTTTGTATTCTCTGTCTCTCAGCTCTCCCTCCACCCGCGACAGAAGCTCGTCACCCAGTCCGGTTTCAAGGTGTTCGTCCTTCACCGCAAGTACCTTGAGCCACGCGTGCTCTTTCGTTACTAGCTCCTTGGGTTCTTTGCTTCTCGCAGCCCCTATAGCCACCCCTATTGGGCTGCCGTCCTCAACCGCCACGAGCGACAAGGTAGGATCGAAGTTCGGGTCCAAGAACGTTGCCCTCGTCATGCTCCACGTCGTCACGGAGTCATGGATGTAAACGGAGTTCACCAGACTTGCGACGCCGGGTATTAGCGATTCATCTAGGTTGACGATCTCGTACATCTTCTTGTCGGCGCTTGCGTAGGAAGATAAGTTTTTCAGAAGATATGCCCTTTCCCATCGCTTCCCGCTATGATGTAGACAACAATCGCGCGGTTCTCGAAAGACTCAGGACGTGTCTCATTTTCGCATGAACGCCCATGAGAGGAGGGATGACCCCTTGGCTTGGTGGATCGTCGGACGCGAACCCCTCTCTGGCGTCATACCAAGGAACGAAGACCGCCCTGTCGCCGGCCACCCTTTGGATGAGAACTGAGACCTCCTTGAGAACGTCGAACTCCTCACCCTTGGTCAACTTCGAAACAAGCTCGCTCGCCTCTCTCTCAAGCTTGAGCGATACCATGGCGAGAGCTGGCACCGCGCGACCCGAGGTCAATATCATCGAGTTCCTCTCCTGGTCGATGCGTGTCAGCAACGAGACCAGACGTTGGGTCTTGCTATCGGCGGTCCGTCCTTCGGAGACCGGGCCGGAGATGGATGCCAAGAGCCTGTCGAGATGGTCTTGCTCTTGGATGATGTCAACCATCATCCTGGTCAGTTCCTGGCTCTCTTGTGACAAGCGCTCCAAGCAAGAGCTCAGGGAGGCTATCTTTTCCCAAAGCCTTGGGTGCTTAGAGGAGCGGACCAATGCCACCAGTACGCTCATGTACGCCGACAACCTCCGCATTGATCTGCCCAGCTCGTCGGACTGATCCACTATTGAGGCCATGAATAGGCCAGCTTGCTTGGAATCGAGTTTCTGGTAGGTCGATGGCACTGATAGGGACAGCGTGCCCGAGACTGCGGACAAGAGGGAGTTGGCGAGGATGACCATGCCTTCGGGGTAGCCCTGCAACTCGATGTGAGGGGATGAGAGTATGTAGCGACCTGTCCCAAGTTTTTTGCTCACGATCGCATCGAACCGGACGAACAAGGATTCGGCCCCCGCTCTTCTCACCCCAAAGGTAGTCGCCGGGACAGTATCCTCCGAACAGACGAGTACGTCCGCCGAGTCCTTGACCTTGAAGACGGGGCCCTCCATTCTCAGTGAGAACTTGATCGGCAATCCCAGCGTTATTAGATCGGACCTCTTCTTTGTCCTGAAGCTCAGATCTCCTTCGTAGGGGTACAGTCTGAGCGCGTTTCCGAAGTTCCTGTAGGACCACATCGGAACTCCGGGCGCCACCTTCACATCGTTGAGAAGCTGGACTCTAAGCTCCCCCAGGATCTCTTGACACGAGACGAAGGACGGATGGTCAGGCCCGAAGGGCCCATCAACGTTTCTGACGCCCAAGAACGAGCCCGCACAGATGCCGAGGTACGTTCCGCCCGCCTCAACGAACTTCCTTACCGAGCTGGCGTTGTCAGAACCCAGCGAGAGGGCGATCTCCGTGCTGTCTCCCCCTGGCATTAACAAGACATCGATCCTCGACAGCGCAGCTTCGAGATCCTGTGAGTCCACTAGGGAGATCAGGTTGAAGCCCATCTCTTCCAATGACCTGTGCGCATCCGCGAGCGAATGCGACGAGGTTCCGTGACCGCAGTACAGGCCGACGACTGGAACCCTGAGCTTGGGGGCTGTGGCTGGATCGTAGGATGGTATCCTTGAGGCCTTGACCCCGACCTCATCTGCGAACCTGAGCGTTAGGCCGGATGCGCCTTCGATCGTGGTGTCATCGACGATGAAGTCCCCTGCTGACAAGTTGCCCCCGCCCTTTCCCCTCGTGGATCTCGCAACTCTCCTGACCTCGATGTCAATGGAAAGCAGGTCGTTCATCTTCGAGAGGAGCCGTATGAGATTCCTGGGCTCCACCCTAGAGGTGCGAATCCTAAGCATTCCAGCCACAGGTCGCACGATTGCGATGATAAAGCTATTCGGACGTAAGCATGAGGGTGTCGGAAGGCCGGAAGTACAGGACCAATTCTTGGCCGACCGATGCGTTGACATCTGCCCCGAGGTCAGCTATGACGTTGGAACCTGAAGCTTGGCCGAAGACCCTGGTGACCCTACCAAGGTAGGAGATGGCGGTCACCGTTGCCTTGATCTGGTTCGCTTGTTCCATTGGCCTGATGAGGAGGCTCTCGGGGCGAACTATCGCTGTCACCTTTTCGCCCGGGCGGCCATCCATGCCGGGAGGGAACTTCCCCCTTATTTTCCCGTGAGGGGTGAGGGCCTCAGCGAACTCGCCGGCGGAAACGAGCTCACCCGCTACCGATGTCGCCTGACCGATGAAGTCCGCAACGAATAGACTCCTAGGATACAGGTATATCTCCCTCGGGGCCCCTATCTGAAGCACGCGGCCCCGCTCCATGACCCCGAGCTTGTCGGCGATGCTCATCGCCTCCTCCTGGTCGTGGGTCACGTAGATGACGGTTATGTTCAGCTCCCTTTGGATCTTCTTCAACTCCGTTCTGGTTTCTATTCTGAGCTTGGCGTCGAGGTTGCTCAGCGGCTCATCCATGAGCAGTATCTTGGGCTCTATCGCTAGGGCCCTGGCTACTGCCACCCTCTGTTGTTGGCCCCCGCTCAACTGCAGAGGGCTTCTGTTCTCCAGGCCCTGTAGTCTCAAGAGGTCCATAACGTCTGCAACTCGCTTCCTCTTCTTCTCCTCGGGCAGGCCCCTCATGTTGAGCCCGAACTCGATGTTCTCCCTGACGGTCATGTGAGGCCAAAGGGCGTAGTTCTGAAAGACCATCCCAGTCTCCCTTTTGTTCGGCGGTACGTTCGTGATCTCCCTGTCACCGAAGTACACCGCTCCGCTGTCCGGCAGCTCAAATCCGGCTATCACCCGCAAGAGGGTCGTCTTTCCACAGCCGCTGGGGCCCAGGAGAGCGAAGAACTCCCCGTCTTCCACCTCGCCTGTGGCTTGGTCCACGGCGACGACATCTCCGAAGGTCTTCGTCACGCCCACGAACCTGACGCCAGCCAATCCTACACACCCACTAGGGCGTATGCCCTCTGTCGAGATAGAAGCGTAGATAGTCCTATCGCTATCGCCTGCATTGACATCAGGAGGAGCCCAATGGCCGCGGCCACACCAGGACCTCCGGCCAACATGTACAGCACGTCCATCATCTTCAACGTGAGCGGCCCGTACTTCGGGTTTGCGCTCCCTATTACCAAGCTGGTCGAAACTTCGGACATCGAATATATGAAGGACATCATGGCGCCCGATAGGACGTTCAGGTAGATCAGCACCAAGACGATGCTGATGAAGTTTCGGAGCCTGCTTGCGCCGAGGTTTATGGCAGCTTCCTCAAGTGAAACGTGAGTCTGCTCGAGGCCCGCGAAGGTGGACCTCACGGTGAACGGGAACCTCCTTACCGAGAAGCTGAAGATCAGGAGGGGCGCCGGGTTCATGAGGGGAGAAAGGAGAGGGCTACCCAAGTAGGTGAAGAACAGCCCGGCTGCGATCACGACCCCGGGTATGGCCATGGGCATGGTCACGAGCGTGTCGAACAGCTCCTTGCCCGGTATTTCCTTCCTTGAGACTATGTAGGCAGAACCCGTGCCGAGGAAGATTATGATCAGCGTGGCTATCGAAGAGTAGAGCAAGCTGTTCCCGAGCGCCGACAGAACCTCTGGGTCTGAGAATGCGACGCCGAAGTTCCGCAGGGACATCTTGGCAGGGAGGATGGTCCCTCCCCATATCTCGCCGACCGCTAGCAGCATGACCCCCATGTGAGGGAGCGTGGCAGCGGAAAGGGTCAAGAGGACGAACAGGTATATCAGAAGTAACTTCCATCCTTTCGCCGCTTGCGACCTCGGCCTCCAAGTCCCCCCTCTGCTGACCATCGCATACTTCCGAAGGGACACGTATTTCCTGACTAGGAGGAAGGACGCGAGGCTGAAGGTCAAGAGGAAGAGGGCAAGCACGGTCGCCTCCGGCCTTATGTCCCCTATTGGTGAGAACATCTTCGAGTAAATCTGATATGTGAGGGTCTTCTCGGCGGGCGTTCCTTGAAAAACTATGGGCGTGCCGAGGTCCTCTAGGCTGAGTATGAACGTGAGGATCGCCCCTGCCTCTATTCCCGGTAGTGCAAGCGGCAGAACGACCTTCGTCAGCAGGCCTGCGCCTCGCGCTCCCAAGTTCTCGGCCTGCTCCTCAAGCGTAGGATCTATGTTCACTATGGAGTTGAACGAGTTCAGGAACGCGATGGGATAGTACGTGAGGACCTGAACCACGATCACCGCGAATATCCCCTCTATGCCTATCCTGAAGGGCAACAGATGGAGCGAGTCGTACAGCAGCATGTTCAACACCCCATCGACGTGGATCATCCGCCTCAACCCGATCGCTCCAACGAACGGTGTGAACAGGAGCGGCAGCAGGATCAGTATGTTCAGAGCCGTCTTTCCACGGAAGGAGTATCTTGCGAAGATGAACGCCAGGCAGGTCCCGAGAAGCGTAGCGAGCAGGGATGTGGCAAGCGCTATCTGTAATGAATTGAGTATCACGCCGAGATCATAGCCAGAAACGATCAGTCTATCCGGTCCTTGGAACGCGAAGAGCGATCCCCTGGCCCTGATTCCTAGGTGCAGGAATGGGAAATTGGAGTCGACGCTTGCCCTCACCGGAAAGTAGTAGGAATCGGACAGTATCAGGTCAAAGATGCGCAGAGAAGGTACCCCCTCGAATAAGAAGGCGTTGTATAGGATGGAGAGTATAGGGGCAATCATGAAAAGGGTGAAGAAGGCGATGGTGGCAAGCAGCATGGCCCAGGAGAGGGCGTCCATCTGCCAGAGGGCTTTCCTGAGCCTGCCGCTGATGCTCAACTCAGGCACCAAGCAGCGTCGCTACGCTCTCGTACCTCTGAGATGCTGCCTGCTTCCACTTTAGCCTCATGCTCAACGCGAAGGAGGTGTCGGTGACCAGCCTGGAGTTGATTGACAAGGCGTACTCCTTCGTGAAGGTGAGGACGGTGCCATTCGCCTCGGACCACGACAGGGGCCTCGAGAGCTCGGCCAGTATCTCGTTGAACCTGCTGGGGGATATCTGGCCGGTCCTTAGCTTGGTCACCATCATCTCCCAGAGCTCTGAAAGCTCTCCGTGAAGGTCAACCATGGTGCTCTCCATGAAGTCCCTCATGCTCTGCTCCAGTTGCCCAGATTCGGTCTCGTTGAAGTCGAATCCCGCTCCCGCGACGGTGAGGTTGTAGTAGGCGTAGAGGTCCTGCCTGGCCATTCCGGCACCGGTTTGGAATACTTCGGGCCTGACAGGCATCCTGTTGAGCGTCTCGTCCAGCCATAGCGTTTGGCCCTCATCCGATAGCACGAAGTTCACGAAGGCCTCAGCCCATTCCTTGTTCTGTGTTCCCTTCACCAGTGCAATCGGGTCACCGTTGACGATGGACTCGCCCGCGGGCAAGACGTACTCTAGGTCTGGGTTCCTGAGCTGGCTGCCGTATCCGTAGAAGTCTATGGATATCGACACCCCGACCTCTCCCGTCTCAACCGCGCTCTGGGATTCAACCGAGCCGTCATAGTATCGGCCGTTGGCTGCCATGCGCAAGAGCAAGGCCCAACCCACATCCCATCCGAACGCTTGGAGGATGATCGTGTAGATTCTGGTGTGCGATGTGGACAGGCTGGGCTTTGCCAACGATATCGTTGGAAACGGCCTGTTGAGGTCTTGGCTGGCTAGGTCGGCCCAGCGCGTCGGCTTGGTCAGGTTGTACCTGCGCAGGAAGACATTGTTGACCGTGAAACCGAAGGATGAGATCGCGGCGGCCACCCAGAGCGGCCTACCTTGATCATCGTCGATCCTCATCAGAGCTGTGCCGAGCGCTTCGGGCAAACTGTTGATCGTGTTCAGGACCTCGGTGCCCGTGATGGGCTGCAACAGCTCCAAGAATATCAGGTAATTGAACAGGGTGGGACCGCCTCCCCAAGCTACGTCAACTCCTCCTTGCTCTATGGTTGCCCTCCAATAGTCGGGGGGCGTGTAGATGTACCTCACCGACGTGATGCCGAGGTCCCTGGCCGCATCGGAAGCAAGAAACGCGTCCCTGAATATCTTCTGAATTGACGAATCGTGACGAGTTATGACTACGATTTCCTTCTCTTCTGGAGGTGGTGGTCCCTGTTGGGTCTGGAGAAGAAGGATCGCGCCCGCACCCGACAGCAGAACAATCGCGACGCCGACTGCGAGAATTCTAACATCCAGTTTCAAGATGAGAAGTCCACCTGCTAGCGCTGGGGCAAATGCCATTTAAAGCTTTAACCGAAAAATCGTGTTCAACAATCAACCTTAAGATTCACAACCATGGCTGGTATGGCTAGTTCACTGAATGAGTGACGGCGCGAACATGTTGCGTGAGCTTCTGGAGAAGGGGGTCGAAGCAGGGGACTTCATAGGATACGACTGCATCGTTGCCAAAGATGACGAGGTCCTCGCGAGGTTCGTCGGAGGATACAGGCAACTGGTTCCGAGGGAAGAGAAGATCGACAAAGATCCTGTATTTGACCTAGCGTCACTCACCAAGCCAATAGCCACAGCTTCCTCAGCGATGATTGCCATTGACAAAGGGATCTTGGACCTGAACGCGAGAGTGTCCGAGCTCATTCCAGAGGCAGAGAATCTGGCAGATGTCCGACTATCGCACTTGATGAGTCATAGGTCGGGACTGCCCGCTTGGGTCCCTTTCTACAAGGAGGCGAGGGATAGGAAGCAGATGATCAAGATGCTCATGAGCGTGAAGCCGGACAAGCCACCCGGGGAGAATGAGGTTTACAGCGACCTCGGATACATGATCATCGGGCTGATCCTGGAGAGGGCATTCGATAAATCATTGAAGGGCATTGCGCGGGACAACGTGTTCAGGCCGTTGGGTATGAAGGAGACCTCGTTTCTTCCGGGCAAGGCGTTGAGAGGGAGGGCGGTCGCAACAGAGCTAACTGATGAAGAACTTCCTCTTGTCGGAGTCGTGCACGATGAGAATGCGAGGGCAATGGGAGGCGTGTCAGGACACGCTGGACTGTTCGGCACCGCGCAGGACCTGTTCAGGTTCTGCAGGATGTTGATCGGTGAAGGGGAACTCGAGGGAAGGAGGATATTGTCCAAAAGAAGCCTGAGGCTGATGATCACCAATCAGAACCGTAAGATCGGAGGATACTATGGATATGGTTGGCTGACCAAGAAGGGCGATAGTCTGTTCGGCGAGCTATGCTCCGACCTGTCGTTCGCTCACTCCGGGTTCACGGGGACGTATGTCGCGGTGGACCCCCTGAGGCACGCATCCGCGATTCTGCTCACCAGTGCCGTCCACCCGAAGAGGAAAGAGAAAAGCATAAACGCGTACAGGCGGGCCGTCTTCGACCTAGCGATAAGCATTGGGTTGAATCGTGAATGATCTCTCTAACGTCCAACGCCAAGGAACGCGTGTCAAAGATGAAACTTGGCGAGATAGCAGGGGAAGTGATATTCGCTGGGATCGAGGGTCCGCACTTGACTGAGCGCGAAAGGGATGTGCTCAGGGAGATCGCGCCTGGGGGATTCGTGCTGTTCCGCAAGAACATAGTGACCGTTCAAGGAGCTCGGAGCCTGTGTGACGATCTCACGTCGCTCATCGAATCGGCCAAGGGGGTTAGACCGTTCATAGCGGTGGACCAAGAGGGAGGAGCCGTAGCAAGGCTCCCTTTGGATACGACTCAGTTCCCGAGCGCGATGGCGCTTGGGGCGAGCGGGAGGCCGATGAACGCTTTCAAGATAGCGACCCTGATCGCGACTGAGCTCAGGACTCTGGGGGTCAACATGGACCTGGCTCCAGTCGTTGATGTCAACAATAATCCGGACAACCCGGTGATCGGTACTAGGTCATTCTGGGAGGATCAGAATGCGGTGGCGCAATTCGGAGCCAGGTTCATAGAGGGCCTGAGACAGGGGAGGGTGCTTTCAGTGGCCAAGCACTTCCCAGGACATGGTGACACTAACGTGGACTCTCACGATGCACTCCCTGTCATCCCGCACGACATGAGGAGGCTCGAGTCAGTGGAGCTGCTGCCCTTCAAGAAGGCCATAGGTTCTGGGGTTGATTGTATCATGATATCGCACGTCGCTGTGACTTGTGTCGATCGCCGTCCCACGCCTTCGTCGCTTTCCAAGAACGTGGTCTCTGGACTGCTCAGGCGCAAGCTTTCCTTCTCGGGCCTGATAATGACGGACTCTTTGACCATGAGGGCGGTCTCGGATAAGTTTGAGGCCGGTGAGGCGTCCGTGCAGGCACTGGAGGCCGGGAACGATATGGTGCTGGCTTCTGGAGGCGTTCGAGTCGCGGAAGAGATGCATTCCGCCATCGCCGCAAAGGCTAGGAGCGACAAGGACTTCGCGAAGAAGTTGAGAAGGCGGGTAGTCAGGATTATCGCGACCAAGGATGCCAAGCTTCGGAATTTCAGGAAGCCCGCTCCGTCAATAGTGGGTTGCAGCTCTCACGTGATGGAGATCGTGAAGGTTGTTGAGAAGTCGGTGGCATTAGTATACGACGATGGGATACTCCCAGTTTCGAGGAGGTTGCGAGTCGCGAGCTTCTCTGCGGTCAGAGGGGATGAGTTCAACAATATAGTTGATGAGGAGCTTCGAAAGACTTTCCCGCCTGAGCAACTCGTGTCCCATGACAGGGTCGTGGAAGGAGGACAGCTAGCGCTCGGAAAGGCGAGGACCGCTGACGTCTGCCTGGTCTTCTCGCAGGATCTAAACCGAAATCCTGGGATGGTCGAGGCCATTGATAGGATCATGGGACTCAACAGGCGGACCGTAGTTGTTGCGATCAACAATCCATATGACGTGAATGAGATCAGGAGGCCAGCAGCCTACATCGTGACGTACAGCCCCGATCGGTTCTCGATTCGGGTGGCCATAAGGAGCATACTGGGGAAGCTGAGGCTGGCCGGTACGGTCCTGCCAAGCCTGAAGAGGTCGGTGGAAACGGCCCAAGCAACCGGGGCGAAGTGACGGCCGCCAGCTAACGCCAGTGTTCGATGGCGCGCTTGAGCGCAGGATGATTCTCAGCGTATTGCTGAAGGGTAACGCCGAGCATTGTGGCGTCAACCGCCTGCCTCATCGCAGAGGCGCCCATACCGCCCCCGTCGGGATGGCCCCATATTCCAGCTCCAGCGTTTATCACAACATCTGAGCCCATGGCCTTGACGAGCGCAGGGACAAGCCCGGGGTGAATGCCTCCGCTCGCAACCGGGAACGCCGTCCTCAGGCCTCCGAGCTCAGAAGTGAGCACGCGTATGCTTCTCTTGACCTCCGGCTCCTCGGACTCCATCTTTCCTATGCCGGCGGTCCCCACATGAAGCTGATCCCCTCCGGCTATCCTGGACAGTAGTGAGATGACCGGGAACGAGATGCCGTGTTCTGGCGTCCTGGTGAACGCAGCGTGCATTGCCCTGTGGACGTGAATCGGCACATTGACCGAGGTGTCCTCGGCCAACACCCTAACGCTCTCTAGACCCGAGATCATCGCGTCCACCATCAGCACGGTGGCGCCATTTTCTATCGCGACGTCCGCCCTATCCATCAGTTCGTTCGGGCTGGCCGTAACGTTCACCGCGTAGAGGACTGTCCTCTGAGTTTCTTGGTGAACCCTGTCAAGCGACTCGGAAACGAGCGATGCCCTTTCCTCAAGCGGGCAAAATGCCTGATCCGTCAGGGTCTCATCGTCCTTGAGGAAGTCGCAACCCTCCCTCCCGACCTGATAGGCTAGATCCGCCATCTCCCTCGGGGAAAGGCCGACCTTGGGCTTGAATATGCATCCGATGTGTGGCCTCCTATCTCGCGGAGTTCCGATCATGGATCTCACACCCTCGATGCCGAACTTCGGCCCATTGAACCCCTCAATGAGGGACTTCGGCAAGGATACGTCAACTAGCCTCACGTTCCTTAGGGAACTCAGCCCGAACAGGTTGCCCGCGATGACGGAGAGCCATTGGTACAGATTTCCTCCCTCGAACAGCTCAAGGGGAAACGCGATGAAGACCGACCTACGAGGGCCATCGACCTTGAATACCTTGGCTGCCAGCCTGTTGAAGATGGAGGAAGTCATCGTGCTCACTTCCGTCCAGGAGCCGACCGATTCTTCCTCTGCGATTCTCTTGCCCGCCTCGTGCAGCGGCAGATCTGAGTCGACCAAGTACTCAGTGATTACGTATCTCTCTGGGTCTGGAGCTAGCTTGAGGTCAACGTACGACATCGACGACACACGAGTTGAATCGCTTATTAACGTTGAAAGGCGATCGCAAACGATTGGCCAAAGGAAGTTACGCTAAGAAACGAGGAACGAGGGCGGAGTACGCCGTTCGCGATATGTTCAAGAGCTTGGGCTGGGCAGTCGTGAGGTCAGGAGGAAGCCTCGGTCCTGTGGATCTGGTCTGCATAAAGGGAGGAAAGCTGATGTTGGTCCAGGTGAAGAGGAACGTTGTGGGTAGCATCTACTTGGGCGCGGACGTTCCCGAAAGCGTGCAAGGTTTTCCGATCACGTTCGTTGCGGACTTCGGAAGGGGAAACGTTAGGGTTGTCCCGAAAATGAGGAAGATCACGCCTCGGGACGGCACGCCCCTGGAGGAATATCTCGCGAAATAGCACGTCCGGCAACATAAAGTGATGGAAGACCTCGTCCGGTCAACCTAGCGGGCAGACCATCATGGATTCGGACTGAGATCGCCGGGGCTCAGCTTTGTTGAACGCGATCGTGAGCACAGCCGGCCAGGTTGACCGTTAGTTTCTTAAGGTAAGACATCGGCCTCAATCAACATGAGACAGAAGGCACTCGCTTGGCTGCTGATCGTCGTTCTGCTGTTTCCTGGCTCGATGTCAGTCGCGTCGACGTCTGACGGGCAGGGACTGTTGCTTCCAAGGCTCGGCACTCCGATCTTTTCGACAGCGGGCGGGGAGGTGACGATAGAGCTTGTCTCGGCCAGTTCCCTGCAATCAATCAATCTTGTGCGAGGCGGCCAGACCGTACCGATGTCCGTCGTTGAGGTCAGGACCGAGGATGGGAAGACCGTGATTAGAGCTCGAATCCCGCAGGATGCGACTGAAGCGATGTACGATCTTGAGATCAGGATGAGCGACGGCACTACCATAGCGGAGCCTCATTGCGTGGTGGTCTGGCAGCCCAAGAGCGAAATTGAGGTGGTGGTTACGAGTGATGTGCACTACAGCCTTAGGAGCACGGTTGAGATTCAGGCCCTGAGGGCCATAATAGAGTCGATGAACGCGCTGAAGCCTGACCTTTTGATAATGACTGGTGACCAGGTGGATTACAGCAGGGACGAGTCTCACCATGCGGCGTTCAGGAGGGAGCTCATGAACCTGGAGGTTCCCGTTGTGTTGATTCCAGGAAACAATGACGAGCCGGACAACAGCGTAGCGCTTTTCGAGAAGTTCCAAGCCGCTCACTCCGGGGTAGTGCGAATGGGATGGGTGGACTTCTTCGTGGTTGACGGTGATACGGGATACGTGTCGGAAGAGGAACTGGACCTCCTGGCATCGAGAGCGCGCATCAGCGACGCCGTGCTCAAGGTTGCCCTGTGTCATTACGCGGTGTGGTCCTTGTCCGATGAGGGCAACAGACGGGATTACTTGGATGTTTTGAAGGATACCGGGATCAGCATAGCCCTGAGCGGGCACATCCACACGAACGCTGACCAGACCGTTGAGGGAGTGAGGCAGATCGTGACAGTGTCGGCAAGTGAGCCGGCTCCTGGGCAAGCGGGGGAATTGAGGGTCATGGTGTTGAGCAGAGGCGCGGGAGGCATCTCGGACATGTACATGATCCCGCTCGGAACTCCGGTCGACCCGATCATACCGAACTTGGGATCGGTGCCAGCTGGCTGGGCGAACTTCTCCAACCCCTTCCCCAGAGCGATGAGCTTCACCTACAAGTTTAGGGTCAGGTCCGATGGAGCAACTCCCACTGTGGAGGGCGGGGAGCTCCTTTCCACCGCAGTTGAGAACGGAACGCTCATAGTCCGAGTGAACGTCACCCTCGGGCCTAGGGGATCGAGGGAGGTCAAGGTCTACTTCCAGATGGACGTGTCGCCGCCCCAGATCGAAACCATAGGCACGAGCCCGGCCGAGCCCAAGCTCGGGGATGCTGTAACCATAAGGATGAGCATGGTCGAGACTGGGTGGGGATTGAAGGCGCTCGACGTGAGAGCCACTTACCCCAACGGCACGACAAAGTACGCGAGATCCACCATCATTGGAGACGAGCTGAGGATTGAACTGGTTGGCGACAGGTCAGTGCGAGAGACCACCGTTAAGATCGAGGCTACCGACTGGGCCGATCAGACTAGTTCGAAGCAAGTCAGGATAACCTACCGAGTGGAACTGCTATCTCCTGAGGGAATAGTCGAGATCCTTTCGAGCTACGGTGTCCTCGTGCTGGCTCTAGTGGTCGCTGCTGGTGCAGCGGCGTACGTGTTAAGGAGAGGTAAAAAATAGGGAGAGGAAAGATCCCCTCCTATTTCTTCTTGACGAAGAAGAAGTACGCCGCGGCAGCTGCGATTATCACGACGACGGCACCAACGCCATAGTAGCCCATTGGTATTGGTTCTGATTCAGGTGTCAGGCCCCAGGCAATGGCGTTCAGGATGAGCCTAGGACCGTCAAGCGTTATCCCCTTGTACACTGGGTTCCAGATGCAGTAGTCTCCTATTGGGGACTCGACTGTGACGATGACCTTGCTTGATCCGAACAGATACTTCTCTCCAGCCATCATTGGGAAGGAGCCTACTTGGCCCACGGAATAGAAGGCTGGGCGCTTGAATGGACTGCCGTCAACTATCACGGAGTCGGGCGAATACTTGAAGACCCAGAAGACAGCTGGCTTCGACGAGAACAGGCCGGGCTTGGGCAGCGCGTCGAACGAAACCAAGGTTCCTCTGTCGTCCGCAAAGGTGATCGCAGTAGGTCCATGGAACATCACTGGTCTCGTGACGCCCTGCAGGATCTTTGAAGCATCCGGGTCGGCCGTGTTGGATATGTTGGACATCGTTCTATATGGTGCTGCGCCGATGTTCCAGGTCGGGCTCTCTACGGAAACGAAGTCATACCTGATGTGAGCTCCGATCGCGGCGAGTATCCTATTCGGCTGGTCCTCCTTGAAGTCCGCACCTGTCGCCCTCAAGTAGGGCTCGAGGTAGTCGCTGTCCGAGGCGACCCAGAGGAACTTGTTCCCGGTCCTCATCCAGCTCACTATTGCGTCGATCTCTGCCTGCGTGTAGTTCCCGTCAGGGGTCTTCAGCTTGACCAGTATTAGGGCCGAGGCATCCTGTAGGATGGAGCTGTTGATGCCGCCTCGGGCGACCACGGGAGTATATCCCCTGTCAGTCAGGTTCCCGACGAATGCCGTCAAGTAGTATTCTCCGAAGGGCCTGCCTGTCTTCATGTCGATCACAATCTTCTTTGCTGCCTGAGGAGCGATTGGGGCGAAGCCAATGAGGGAGAGGAGCACCACCGCCGTGGCGAGCGTGAGAATTGCCTTTTTGGAATCCATCTGTGCTCGAGCCCACCTTTTTCGCGGCCGTATAAATGTTTGTATCCCTCTAGATCAGTGATCTCTTGCTAATTTTGAGGAAACAGCCAGAAATGGAGCCCAGCCACCGCTTGTCCTCTTCTCTAGCGCATGCGACGCCGAACCAGGTATGAGGCGATCACCAGAATCACCACAATGGGGATGGCGATGTAGACGTACTGAAGGTAGTCGGCCGCAGGAGGGGGTTGCTCCACTGGATTGACCCCCACTGTGATGAATCCGCTTTCCGGATAGTGGCCTTTGTTCTTGAGGGTGGAGTTGTCGAAGAACTCGATGTAGATCTGGGTGGCGTTCACGTTCCATATCTTCACCGTCTGAATGTCAAAGCTCCCCGTCGTTCCTTGGGTTAGGGTGACTCTCGCCTTCAATATGTTCAGGCCCACCTTATAGTACACATCGACCCATGATATTCCGGACGGATCCGAAAGTGTGATGGTTGCGTTCAACCTTGATCCCTCCGGTATCTGCTGTGGGAAAGATGTGCCTGCGACTTGTGGGGGCCTCGTTTCCCTGACCTCCTCCGTTGCAGTGAAGAGCGGAATCGCCCTTGAGGTCTCCTCGAATGGCGGGCTGACACCTGAGAGGGGAACCCCCGCCACCGAAAGAATTGTGGGCGCGATGTCGTCTTGGATTCCGACACCCGTGGGAGAGGCGACCTCTCGGTGGCTCAGGATCAAGAAGCACGTGTAGATCTCCTCAATTTGGTTCGGCTTTGGGCCGCCCGAGTGCCCTCCGCCCAGGAAGCCGTGGTCCGTTGTCACTAGCACCAGCGTCTCTTCGAGGATACCTAGATCCTCAAGTCCAGTGACCAGAAGGCCGACGGCTAGGTCGCACTGCTGGAGGGCCCACGCGTAGTCGGAGGAGGGATCCGCTGTTCTATCAACGCCGACCCCGTGGCCCACGGTATCAGGCTCGGTCATGTGTATCCTCACGTAGAAGTTTCTGTCCACGTTTGGCCTGATGAACTCGTCCAATATCCTCTGAGCCAGATAAGTTCCCTTGATGAGGCCCTTCGGAGTGAACGCGTAGCTCTCGAAGTCTGGGTCGGTGGACCTCCAGGTGAGGTTCTCGGCAGCAAGCCAGTAGTCGGTAGACTTCATGAGCTCCCAGTATATCGGGTCGACGTTGGTGGTCACGTTCGCGGGGAGGGGCGCTGTGGCCCAAGGGATCCCCCCGGCAACGAGCCAGCCCGGCCCGTAGTGCGACTTGATCCTCTCACCTATGGTCAGGCCCTTCGGAATGGACCACTTGGTGGTCGCAGCGAATATGTTCGCGTAGATCGTGTGAACGTTCGGTCCGTAGCCGGTTTCGATCGTGGAGAGGCCCGGGTTGGTTGAAGCGTCATGGTCGACGATGAACAGGCTGTTCAGAGCTCCCCTTTTCGCCATTGAGTCCAGGTTCGGAAGGTGCCCCGTATTCATGAGTTCAACTATCCAATTGGGATTGACCCCGTCGAAGGAGATCAGTATGACCTTGCCAAAGCGAGGTGAGGACGGAACTGAGAGGACAGGCGGGAGGAGCAGGAAGAGGGCCAAGAGGGAAAGCAGGAGAGTCCATCCAATTCTGGACCTCTGCTTGAAGAAACTAGAAGACATGTCGGGATAGCCGTCCGACGACATTTATCTCTTTGTCGCGAAGGAAGTCTAGAGGAGCGTCGAAAGCACGGTCGAGAGCAGGGCGGCTACCATAGCTCCAGAGGCCAGCCCTACGAAGAAGATGGAGGTCATTCGGCTTGAGTTCTCGTCGTTGGGTCGCTCCAAGAGCAGGTATCTTAGGATGGAGATGAGCGCGTAAGGGATGATCGTGCCAGCGGGGCTAAGGTATACCCCTATGGCCATGGCGTAGGGGCTCAGGGCAAGGCCGAAAAGAGAGTTGGCAAGCAAAGGTATTCCGAGCCCGAAGATCGCTCCTAACAATAATGAGGGGAGGTCGACATTGAGGGGGCTGACCCCGTCAACCAGGTGCGCTCGCGCTGAGTAGATCCCCGTAACATCCTCAACCATGCCTAGGACTTGACCTCCAATCATCCTGCTCTGCACTCCGAATCGGAACAGCAGCCAGAGATAGAATACCGGCCCAAGGATCAGCCCCACCAGTGAACCCAAGGCGAAGTACGAGAGGATGTGCGAGTGACCCTGACCGAGCAGCTCGCCGAACTTGACGGACTCCAGTGAGGTGGCAGGGCCTATTGAAGATGCCGCGGATAGGTAGCCCCCCAAGAAGAACGAGACTGAATCTCTGGAAGGAAGTGGACTTATGCCGAGAATCCCTCGCGCGACGGGCCACGAGCTGGACATGATGACCTCAGATGGGGCTAGCGCGACGTTCAGCTCGCCGAGGCCGCGGGAACTCCAAGCGGAGACGGATAGTAGGGACATAGCTAGGATGAGGGCCATCAAGAAAACGTTTCCGCCGAGGGCCCATGCCAGCAGAACGGGGGGAACGACAAATACCAGGGCCGTGATGTACTCTGGCAACTTTTCCCCTGGCAATCTAGTGACCCTGGCTCTTTCAAAGAAGATCCCGAGCGACGAGGAAACGAGAAGGCCGATTCCGATCCATAGGGAACTCAGGCCGGTTGTCCTGCTGGCCGAGAGGAGAGCTGCGTAGCTTTGGATGGATTCATTGGGTATGACCTTCAGTTGAAACTCGATCGGAAGGATCAACATGTAGAAAACGGCCCCTGAGATGGAAACGGTCGCGCTGACTGAGGAGGGGACGAACAGCAGAAACCAGATGTAAGGTATGTTTGACAAGATGTCTAGACCCAAGAGGGACCCTGGGATCGCTCCCTTGACGATGTCGTATATCGGGCCGGTGAGTCCAGCCGGTATCAGGAAGAAGTCGCCCAATAGCGAGCTCGAAAGGTAGCCCTGAGTAAGCGACACGAGGAGAAATCCGACGAGGAAACCGAGGAGCATGGTTGGTGCGGTCGCCCTCTCACCGTCAACTGCTCCCCTCACTGCGAAGTGCGCTGCGGAGGGAACGGGATAGGATATGGTCTTGAGGGAGTAGAGGCGCTCCCTCAGAAGGAACATCTGGGCTGAGAGCGATATCCAGACTACGGAGTTGACCAGCACGGCGTAGAGCAAGGATGGCAGGAACCTTCCAGTCGGAATCGGGGCTCCCCCTAGGATCGCGAAGGAAGCGACGAATTGATCTGGCGCCAGCAGGGGAGGGAGATGACCGAGCATGTTGCCCCAGTTCAGGTTTGATGGTAGCGCAAGCACTATGGGAAGGCCGACCAGCGCTGGCAGGAGGGCTGAACTCGCGCTGGCTCCCTCAACTACCGCGAACAGCGTTGCGTACTCCAAAGGGGCGAGCTTGACCGCAAGGACCAGACAAGCCCAGGCGACTAGAGCCGTGCTCACGAACGCGCCCTCTCCCGTGACGAAGCTCCCGGTTGTCTCAGCCATGTATATTTGGGAGAAGGACCAGATCGACGCGAGAAGGACGCCTAAGGCCACGGTTGCACGTCTCGGCTGGGCCGCCAGTTGACTCAAGCTCACGCGGGTTGGTGGCGTGGGGATATAGCACTAACTGGGCGCGCGCATTCGTGCAATCTTTATACGGACATTGCGTGACGCAGGCAAATGCGGGCCCGTGGCCAAGTACGGATCAAGGCGTCGGCCTGCGGAGCCGGAGAGCCTGGGTTCAAATCCCAGCGGGCCCGCACCAACTTTGTCTAGCATCCCCAGCAACACTGAGTATTGTTGATCGACCAAACTCGCGCGAGTACGTGCATTCGTGGAATGCCTATAAGGGCTTGAAGCTAGGACATCCTAGGGTGAGGGACGGGCTGAAATGGGCAAGTTTGAGCGAGGAAAAGTACGCGATGCGGAGCTAATCCTTACCAAGCTACTCAATGGGGTTAGGCCGAGCCGTGAGGAAGAAAACCATGAACTCTTCGCGTGCGTGAAGACTTTGGAGGAGAAGATTATGAACCAGTTCCCGAATATAGAAAGGGCTACCCACGTTGGAGATAGATACAACTTACCCGGGAACATCGAACTGGTACTAGAAGATGGGAGGGTAGTATATGTGGAGATCAAACTCGTAGCTGGAGGAGTTGGTACAAGAGCAAACATAAGTCAGGACTCTCTCACAGATTTGAACCTATTTGAGGAAGATACCATCTCTTGGAGTGGTTTCAGACGAGCCAGAGGACATGAAGAATGGGTACTGGAGCTGCTGGACAAGTTCGAGAATTATCCAAAAGACTGCCAGACGAGGAGCAGGAAGAGGACCATCGAGAAGAAGGCCTCTTACCTGAAAGAGGGTGTATTGGGGGCGAAGACAGGAAACATAGACCCTATCATAAGGACCGTACTGTCTGATCTTCAAGCGCCTACGGAAACAAGGCTCGCCGCCAGCATTATCGACAAGATTATGGAGGAAGATCGCAGAGAGAAAATCAAGTACATAAAGTACTTGGAGAGACGGAAGCAGAACTCCGACAATATAAAGAGGTTTACGGTGTTGATTCTAGCTGGTTTTCACTCAAAGAAGGCAATTCGTGGCGTAGGTCACCTCCAGCTCGAGAGGATAGTAGGCATGTCAGAACGTGGCTTCTATCGCGTCTATTATGTCAACAAGAGGAACTTGACTGTAAGGGTCCAGGATATGACTAGTGAGCTCGCTGAGCTAATGAAGAGAGGGCTTCGCATCTTCTTCAAGGAGGAAGAGACGAACGTGACTATAGGCTTTGAGGAATCAGGAACGGAGACCGATGTCCTTAGGGTAGTCTTTCACTGGAAGAATATCTTTCAGGGGATAAAGACGCCTTGTCTAAACGTCTTTGACGAAGCCTATCTGAAGACCACTGCTTGCTGATACCTTCGGAGTCGATGGGAAATAGTTTCTCAAGTTCGTTCTTCGAGATCTGTGTGTTTCCTGTCAGGCTGCGCACAATTTCTTGTTTCTTTGGAGAATTGAGCTGCTCTGTCACGTACTCAAGTTCTCTCATGCCAGCGTTCCTGGGAGGGAACACTACATTGACATGGTTCTCGCCAACGAACTTCATGTTTCGCGGTACGACAACGGCCCTTATGACGCCTGATCCAGGATGACCCACCACCCTGTTCACTATGATCGCTGGCCCAATATCGTAAGCGGTCGTCTTGATATACTGAGGCTTCTTGCCTGTATCCAGCTCCAGCCCACGGCGAGTGATGTTATGCGACCAGATGAGTGGTATGTTCCCACGCGCCTCGTTGGTGAGAAGGTGCTTGTTTTGATTCCACACCACTTTGCCGGTGGTGACCCTGTAACCGAGTTCATGAAGCGTTGTTTTCCCCTCGAATGACTTTTTCAAGAAGTCAGTTTTCTCGCTGAATATCAGTATGCCATTCCTCTTGAAGACGTAGTCTCCCCTGTTTGGCCCTTTCCTTAGCACGAGGAGCATCACGCTCTGCAGAGCGCCTTCAAAGATCTGTGGCGAGTCGAGGATTGTCATGTACTCGATATTGGCGCTTCTCAGCACGAACCTCCTAAGCTTGGAGAAATATGCTCCGTTGTTCATTGAGGGAGACACCACGTAGGCCAAATAGCCTCCCTCTTTTAGCAGTCTTAGGCCAAGGAAGATAAACATGGCATATATGTTGGGTCTTCCTCCTATTATTTCGCCGAATTTGCTCCTAGTTCCTTCATTGGGCTTGAACTCATAGTAAGGAGGATTGCCGATGACAAAATCGAATTCCGCACGGTATTCCTTCCTCAGCGCATCCGTCGTCTCGATCTTGGCATTTGGCACGAGACCACGGGCGATCCCAGCAAGTCTCTCATCTACTTCCCAACCGTGTAGCTCTGGGTCTTCGAAGTACTCTTGTGCGCTCAGGAGGAACTCCCCGGTTCCACAGGATGGGTCGATGACCCTGGGGTTCCTACTCTCGGGCAAGTGCAACATGAGCTGCTCACGTACGGACCTAGGAGTAAAGAATTGGCCCGTCTTCTTCCTGTATTCAAGACTTGCTATCTTCATGTACTCGACCGTTTCCGGCCGTAGCTCGTCTCTGTTGCTGGACTTTTGGACGAGCCGAGACTTGCACAAGTCTTCCCTCACCGACCCCCTTCAGTATGCTCAACTCAATAGGTGACTCCTTCTATTTAAGGACAACTCGCGGAAGACCACGGGGGCAGATGGAGAATCAGGTCGGGGATGCTCGCTCGATTGATCAAGACTACCAGTGCCGGCAGACCTTATCGGACCAAACTCAGGAGCGAAAGGTCCTTCCTGTGCGAGGTTGCCTTTCTCTTACGAGTTGCCCTTCGCCTGAGCACGAACTCCGTAGACACTCTCGATTCAACGTGGTATCTGGGGAGGTCTCTGCGTCGATGGCGAGGAGGTCGATCTCCTTTCCGCCGCTGCGCTTGATGTTAGATCACGTGACGTACTTTTCGATCGAGTGAATTCCGGTTCCAAGGCCGAGTCATCAGGGGTAATGCGTCCCAGCACAAAAGCCAGGCACCTACTAAGGCCGCTACTCAAATCCTTCCAATGGCCAACGCATGTCTTGAGTTACTAGCCGATGTAGACTTCCACGTATGCCGTGTACTTTGAGGGCTTCATTATCTTCGGCACAATGACAAATGCCTTCTTACTGATCCCATAGTACCTTGTGTCGTTCCTATAGGTTTCTGGCAGGCTCTTCCAAGCCCCTAGATAAACTTCAGTTCTTTAGATGCCGCCTTCTTGAGACACTCCTCACAGAGGGGTATCCTCATTCTTATCCCGCCTGCGGTGATGTCTAGACGTACTCCCTTAGTCCTGGTTCTGCAACCAGCGCAGATCAATCTCATAGACTTCAGTTTTACGTTCATGAACTATGACAACGGTCTGAAACTTATAAGCCTTAGAGCTGCTGACGACTTTGTCGCTCGATTGTCGCCCGAATTCCGATGTTATACACAAGAAGCCTCCCTAAAGATGCTCGGTGGATCTCCGGTTGCGAACCTAGACTTTTGTAGTCCCTGAGACCTAGACGCTCGCCCGACTCATTCATTTTCCTTATCGCCGATTCTGAGGTTGTCGCAGGCCTCTACGGCACGTTTGAGCGTATGGCATCGATCCGGAAAACTAGTTGCACGTTAGCCTCCAAGGTGGATTGCCCTATCGAGCAGATTTCAATACGCTCATTGCTCGGCCTGTTCCCTACGACCGGATTCGATTGCCTATGCCCTTTACGTGACCCCTCAGGTCCTCAGAAGGAACTGGTGAGAACGAGGAGCTATGTGAACACAGGCGCGATTTTCTCGAGGAAAAACAAGATTGCCATGGCCTCATGTCGGTCCCGAGGCACCACGGCAACCAGTTTCCCTTTGAAAGTTCTAGATCGTGGCGTGGGGGAGACCTCCTCATATTTCTTTATCATGAATAGTCCTTTGATATCTGGTGGGACCTTCTCCAGTTTCTCAACTCTCTTATACGTCAATCGTTGCCCAACGACAGAAGCAAGACCCAATGGGTGGTACATGAGGTTCCTGTCGGCGCACGCATTGAATACTATGCTCTTTCTCTTGATCTGGTCATGTAGACTGGTTGTCCTTTCACTAGTAGCCGCCACTACAACGGATTTGCCTGCCTCTGTTGACATTTTGACGTTCAGCAACCACTCACCGCTGGCTTGGTCAATGAGCTGATACGCGAATATATCGCCCTCTATAACTCTCCTGAGTCCCAAGTCATACCATTGACCGCGACTCTGCCTGACTAGACGGATCGAGAATTTCCGCATGAATCAATGGTTCTCGGATGTCATATAAGGCTTGCGCGGCAGTTCACCTATAGAATTACCTTGGTCAGAAAGAGCCGAAAAAATCAGACGAAAATGGTCCTATGGACGAGGCTCCTGAAAGAGCGCGGGGCAGCTTACGCCAATTGAAAGGTGGACAGAGTCATTATCGTTTCGCATAAGTCAAATCATGTGGCTGTATCCGCCTCAGTTCCTTAGCTGTCACTCTTTGCAGATAGGGGGCGCATAGCAGCAGAGACTAAGCGTTACGCGATTCTTGCAGAAAAGTTACGAACATCCTGGACTCGGAACGGTTGTACTCTTGTATACTGATGTGATCCCTTGTATTTCACTGGTGGTGTGACAAAGATGGTTGAGATGAGGGAGGATGAGATCGAAGCGATCAGAACCGACGTGGAGAGGATCGCATTGTTGGCAGAGAGTGTCAGGCATCGGCTTGTCAAACTGTCCGGCGAGGAAGAGATTTTGGAGCCGCCTGATCGGGAGAAGCAGCGACTGGAACTCTGGGGCCGGATCTACGACGCTGGAGGCGTGGTGAATCGGGAAACACTTCACACCTATACTGTGGAAGCTGGATATGATCCGAGGGGATTAGCTGGCTTTTTCAAGGGAAAGGGTTCTCTCATCTGGGTCGGCAAACCCGGTGAGGGCAAGGTCGCCCTTGCGACTTGGGCTTCCGAAGAGGTCGAGATCTATCGCGATTGGCTCGATGCTCAGACTAAAAAGCGGAAACGCAAGAAATGATTGAGGAAGTACACTAGTGTGGGAAATGCTGGGTTGTACGCATCGTCAGTGTAAGTCCTCTCCATCTGGTCGGATTGTCCTACTCCGGCGCCTTCTACATCCTTGCGCGAGCATAGCAAAACATACAACCACTTACTTTTGGTTCTCTCCGGCCCGACAACTTTCGGATGCCTGTTGTCCAGATATGAATCCTAGTCGCTGGTGTACTAGCCTAGAGAGGTGACTGCTGCCCGGACTTGAAGCTACGCAATAGCTCGAATCTCTCCGGATAGTCGAGCCACTCGAGAATGGCCTCCAGAAGTCTTGCTTTTGGCTGGCTCCTTGCCAAGGACGAAGACATTATCCTATTCTCCTTACAAAGAGTCAGCAGTTCCTTCTTGGTGAGGCCCCTTAGTTCTTCCTTCGTCTTGGAGACGTTTGTTCTCTCCTTCATGTTTCTCGATAGTTCTGCGAGTTTCTCTGTTGACAAACCTCTTCTCTTTCTTGGTGGGGGCACTAACTCCACGGATGGTGCTGACCTCAGCAGATCTGCCAATTCCGATAGACGATCCGCGACTTCGTGGGTATCTCTGATCTTAGCGCGTCTTCTCATTGTCAACTCATACTCTGTTTAGGAATTCCTGCGATACATCTCTGAGCTCATCTTCGTAGCGTCCGTAGGCTCCGGAACCAGAGACCGATATTGGTACCTTCAGTTCTGTCCTTTCAGGAAATCTCACTGACTCCGACACAAAGCTGTCGAAGACCAGCTCGCCGTAGCCCGGGAGATTCTTCACATCGTCGATATTTCGTTGCTGGTCAATAAGGATACCTGATGGGCCGCGCCTCACCCTGTTGAAGATAATGCCCTTGATCGGAGGCCTTCTGTACTCAGAATCGAAGGTGGAGAGGTCCCGACTGACTTGTGTGCTCACGTTATCGACTATTCTATCAATCAGTGCTACTCCGCGAGTAGAGAAGTACTCTGGAAGCATAACAACAATGATACCGTCACTTGCCAGAATAGCGTTCTGAGTCACCAGATACATATTAGGCGGGCAATCGATTATAACGTAGTCATATCTATCTTTCACGTTTTGAAGGGACCGTCTAAGGATGCTTCTTGCTGTAAGTGACTGCGCCCCCAAGTTGCTGGCCAACTTGAGGTCGATATCATAGAGGTCCAAGTGCGAGGGTATCAAATGCATTTTCTGTGTATATCCATGGACTGATAGACCATTGCTGATGATCAGATCCTCTATCTTGGGTTCTGCTCCCCTCAGAAAGACATCAAAAAGAGCTTTCACTGTGAGCTCGTTGTCAGCTCTTCTCTGCCAAGCATTCTCGTTCATCAAGTAGAACGTGGCGTTGGTTTGCGGATCAGCGTCGATCAGAAGAACGCCCTTGTTGAAGTGATGAGCGATCGCGGCGGAGATCTCTACTGCGATCGTTGTCTTGCCAACCCCTCCCTTATAGTTGACGAAACTGACGACTTTGGTCATGACTTTGTATCGACGCGCAAAGATTCTTACTTAAGCTTTGTCAGCGAATTTCCCACACAGATCGCTCCGAGTCACAGGAGTAGGCAATAGGGCAGACATAGTATCTCATCTGCCGCGCGCCTTCATGCAAACCCCCGAACCAGTCCGTCGGTTCCAGCCCATCAATGGCATCGTTGTCATAGCCGGCAACGCTAGGTTGAGGGGGTCTGAACAATTCGCTCCGGATCCGCATGGTAGTCCAATACCTTGATCATCGTCAGGCGCGTCTGGCTCAACTCCGATATCAGCAGATGCTGCCACTAGGGAGGACGCGCTTGGACAGCACAGCCACTCCCCTCATCACCCCCCATCTCGGAGGCCCATATCTAGACCAACCACGCAAGCCAATGCCAGAAAATGCGATTTCTTGCGACTAAAATCCACCCTGGTATGCTCCGGTCTGTACCCGACGGACTCGGCTAATTTGCTGGGTACTTGCCGCAACCTTTATATATCGTTGGGGTAGGACTACCAACAGAGGCGAGATAGTATTTGGCAGGAAATAGGATAGGGGATTACAGCTTCCCTTCCATCAGGATAGATAGGGCGATCCAGATACTTCAGAGGATAAGCGACCAACCTTACAGGGGCGAGATAAGCCAGAGTGGCCTAGCACAGGAACTCAAGATGTCCGAAAGAGGAGGAGCATTCGGGAATCTAGTGGGTTCACTGAGGGATTATGGATTGGTCAGTGGGAAAGGGACCCTCCAGGTAACAGAACTAGGGAAGAGAATTGTGACCGGGTCAGCCGAAGAATCAACTCGATCAAAGGCCTTGGCCTTTCTGAACGTGCCGCTCTTTAAGGAGATATACAACCGAATACGTGCAGATGTACCTGAGGAAGGGAAATTCTCTGTACTACTTGGAGAGATTACTCATGAAGACCGTCTAAGGCTAAGGGATAAAGCAGGGTTGGTACGAGCGTTCTACATCGAGGCAGTGAAATATCTATCGTCGTTGGCCGGGCCGCAAATCGAGGGAGAAGTACCTCCACAGATTCGACCTCCACTCGGAGTGTCCCAACAGGATCAATTCATTGAGGTCAAGGCTGGACCGTATTATCAGAGGCTACCATTCAACAAAGAGGGGCGGGATACAGCAATCAAGTTCTTAGAGTCCCTGAAGCTGACAGAAGTTACGTCGGAATAGCGGGTTAGGTAGCTTTCCGCATCTATCTTCTCACCAACATCCTTCTTGTAGAGAGGACGGAAGCGAACTACATCCTTGAGTTAAGTACTATTCAAGTTCACGCTCGCCTTATAACTTCGGTAGGCATGTTTACTCCCATGGCTATCTCATACTGATCTCGGAGAGCCGAGCCCCTTCATGTAGGGGGATACTAAGAGGTAACGAAAGGATGGTCCTAGGCCCCTAGCTAGGGCATCCGACGGACCCAAACCCATTCCGGTATGGACACCATCACTCCCATGCAGTATTGAGTCTGGGTCGCATCCGATCGTCTTGGCTGGGGTACGCGAGAGGCCCGCTTACATCTTCAACGTAGAAGAGATTTACGACAATAGCTCCAGACCCCAAGGCCTCGGCACGCGCATGGCGTAACATTCGCACTGAGTTCATACAACTTCGGCTTCATCCATACTTTAGGTCGAAGGTGTTGGTGCCTGCATCCAAGCCACTTTCGAAAACGGCGTAGGTAGCGTCTCCTATCTTCTTAACATTGCATGGCAAGTCTATTTTCATATCCTTGGTCACCTTACAGGCCGTCGCACCATCTTTGATCAAGACCCTGAAGTCTGTCGGGCCGGAATATGTTGTTCTCATCATTAATTTCCTCGCGGCTGCACGGTCATTTACGTTCACGGTCATGTCTATGCTGTGCATGCCCAGTTGACAAGTTACGTTTCCTGACCGCCTTAACGAGGGATAGATGTGGACTTTTTGGTTGGGGTAGTCCGCGTCCAGTCCGAAGAGGCCTTCAACCATGGCTCTTATGTAGGGCGCCGCCGTGAAGCAATAGCGAAACGCTCCCTTGCCTGCACCGTTGGCATCGTCCTCATAGTACTCGTAGAAGCCCCCATCCCTGACTGCGACTTCCGCCTGCCTAGTCAAAACGTCCATGGCCTTGTCTGGGTATCCCAGCCTGAAGAGGGATATGGCGTACCAGCTCGCAAAGGCGGGCCAGACGTCACCGTTCCAGTAGCGACCACCGTCAAAGATCCTGTTGTGCCAACCATCTGGATAGGGGGGCTCAACCGACTGACCATAAAGCCTCAGCCCGCCCTCAGCCCTTTCTATTTCATCCATCAAAGCCTCCGTCTTCTCTTGACTGTCAGGGACACCGAAGTACAAGAGCGCCATGTTGTCTGCGATGAAGAAACGGTCATCCTCGGTTATGCCATAGGCTGGCGAGCTCTCGTCAGTTGTGGGGTTACAGAACACCTTTATCTCGTAACGGTTACGCTCCCTGTTCCATAGATGGGTGTTGATCCCATCCCTTATCCTCTCAGCTATTCCTCGATAGGTTCTTGCGTCCTCCTCCTTTCCTATGGCCTCTGCCATTTCGCTGAACCGATTGAACATTCGGTAGCACTCCCCGTTCACACGCACCAAGGCACAGCTTCTGGGAACCGCGTGATCTATGCAAACGTCACCGAGTCCGTATGCGGATCTAAACAGGCCAGTCGCTTCGTCTAGGCCCTTTTGCCTGTACCTCATGTACTTGTGCATCGCGTCATAGTACTTGGTTATGTACGATTTGTCGTTGAAGAGCTTCCAATATCTATACATCCCATGGATGAAAAAGGCGCCAGCCGGAACCTCGTCCCTGTGGTTCCTCCTCGGGCTGTAGGACAGATCGAACATTCCTCCGTAATCTATGTCATAATCATGGGCACCTCTGAGGTACTTCGCTATTGGGATGTTCCCCGCGTGCTCTCCAGTTTCTTCCTGAAGGCTTGCGAAGAAGGGGATGACTCCCATTGCTCCAGGGACCTCTGAGTAGAGGTAATCCCTAGCCTCGCTGGCGCTCATCCAGTAGATGACCCCGTCGTCAAAGGACCACATGGCGTCAGCCAACCAAACGCCGTCACCGTAACCCCTTCCGGCTGGGATAACCCCTCGGCAACCGCAACGATTTACCCCCATACACATCCTAATGTCAGCCTTTGCTATCTCCAACGCCCTATCCAGAGTTGGGTCGTAAGTGATCCTTAGGTCGGCTCCGACGTTTGCCTTTTCAGACCCCATGACAGCTCCATTCGACGCCTGTTTTTACTTAATGTTTTTGCAGAGCATTCCGCAGAAAGGGTCCCCAGAACATACTGAAGTACTCGGTCAAGTACAGACATACGACCTCGTTGCACGTGCGAATCCGATGGACGAAGTTGCCTTCAAAGAGGGACTCCGAGGGATCCTGCACGATACGGCCTGACCGAGCCTAGGCGGGTTTCGTGAAAGTGAGAACGTAGAATGAGCCGTAGAAGTATTTCACCTGGACATCCTGCATTTCCTTGGGCACCATCTCAACGGGAGGTCTCATCAGCTCAGCCTTGCCCTTGAAGCTCTCTCCGACGAGAGGCAGCTCGCTGTAGAATCCCTCCAGTTTTGCAGTTTCATCGCCGATCAGGATCTTGGTGCCCGGCTTCGCCACTCGAATCATCTCCCTTATCGCTCTGGCCCTATCGTTGAAGAAGTTGATACCGCCAATGTGAAATACCACATCGAAGGTCTCGTCCTTGAAGGGAAGGTACTCGGCGTTTCCGAGGAACAGCTCCACGTCCATTCTGAGCTTCTTCATGTACATCTGACACCTCTTCAGCATCTCCCAAGAGAGGTCCAACCCAAAGTACTCGGCCTTCCTTGGCAGCAAGCTCACGTTGAACCCTGTTCCTATTGAGACCTCAAGAACCCTGTTTGCATCGGTCACCCTCAGGTCCCTCAGTATTGTGTTTCGTGGCCAACCGCCGAACAGGAACCTGCGCGCCCTGCTGCCTAGATCATAGATAGTGGCAGTGCGATCATAGACTTCTTGATACTGTTTGTTCAAGCCAGTGACCTCTGCATAATCGACGAACAGGGGGATCCCATCACGAATGGGGAAACTCCTTCCGGATTCAGCGCTCACAAGCAGTTCAACGGTCTCTCCCCCAAGATTTCCTTGAGACACGAGCCTCAGTGGCTCATGAGTTATTGGGTCGCAGAGCAGAGACGCGGTCTCGGGTTTCATCCCGACTTCTCACGCTGCGAGACTCGCAGCATTTAGGCTTTTCGTCATCTTTCGCCAGAAGCTGAGAACGGCAAGATCCTTTCGAAGCGCCCCCTCTGCAACAAGCCTTATAACACGGGCACTAATATCATATTAATATGGTGAAGGCGATCGTAGACATAGATGAAGAGGCCAACAGGGTGATCAACATCCTCAAGGCCCAACACGGCCTCAGGGACAAGTCCCAGGCCATAAACGAAATGGCCAGACAATTCAAGGAGCTCGTGCTCGACTCCGACATCAGACCTGAGTATGTACTCAAATTCAGGAAGATAAGGAAAGAACCCATAATAAGGGTGGGGAAGGTCAAGGAATTCGAGCGAAGGTATCATCTGAAGTGAATGTACGCGCTCGAAATCAGAAAACATGTAGACGAAACATTCAAGAAGTTGTCGAAGAAGGATCCGAAGCAGATGGCTGCAATCACAAGAAAGGTTAAGGAAATCCTAGAGAATCCTTACAGGTCCAAGCAACTCCGCTTTCCCCTCGTAGGAATAAGAAGGGTTCATCTCGGCAGCTACGTTCTGTTGTTTTCCATTGATGAGGCGAGGAAAACCGTGATTCTAGAGGACTATGAGCATCACAATAAGGTCTATCGCAAGTGAAATCAATAGTGACGTTGCGCTCTTCCTTTGCACTCTAGGCGACCGGCCATCGTAGCCCAACGAATCGTCAAGCCGCCATATTCAGCCACGAGCCTAGAGTTGCCGACGAGTTCCAGTCTTTCGTCCGCGATGAGCTTGATCAGTAGATTCAGGGTCTTCAGGTCTTTGCGCATCTCTTTGGCCGGTTTTGAGAAAGGCTTTACAGCCGCAACAAAGACATTAGCGTCGACTACGAAGCGCCTTGCGTCTTCTCTTGGCCAGCTCATTGGATTCCTTCTCGACCCTCCTGCCTACGGTTTCCACGTCAGTTCCCTTGAGCTCCTGCCTTAGCATCCTGGCCAAGTCCTTTACGTCCAACTTCTTGAGCACCACGATTTCGTCGGTGGCATCAGCAACCAGCAGGGCGGTGTCACCCTCCAATCCCATCTTGCGCCTTATTTCCTTCGGGATCACCACCCTTCCGGACCTATCTATCTTGGTAACCGCTTCTACCATTATACCACAAATGCCATAATGGTTGCTATTAAGCCTTTTCTGGATTCGGCAACCCCAATTCGGGGACATGCTCCACGGCGTTGAAACTGGGGCGCAGCGAAGCGGGATCCCGGGAGAAATGACCATTTGGGTGGCTTCTTGGCCATCGAAGTGCTGACCCGGGCGTATGATCTCACCTCTCTTCAACCCGCGCGATATATCGGCCCTCCCGCTCTCTGCCCCAATTGGCTCAGATAGGAAGGCACGTTCAGCCATGATGCCAGTCGCCCCATTCGATCTTGAGCCGCACCATTCGCAGCTGACGCTGGTCCGCCACACAGTTTGTAGTCCTGCCAATGGGATGTTCTCTGCGTATCTTCTAAACTGTCTCTTTCCGAGTGTAGATGCCTACTGCTATCGTCCTGGTTGGCACCGGTTTGCTGAATATGCCCTTCTTGACCATGGGCCCAAGCGTACAAGTCCATTTCCTGACGAACTCCGGGCTTTCCGCGGGATTCAGGCCTTCGAACGCGTTGTACAGCTCAGTGGCCAAGTGTGATTGTCGAGTCCCAATGCGATCGACCAAGGAAAGCAACTGTCCTTCAAGCCGAAAGACACCTAGAGCCTCCTTCTTGGTGGGTAGCTCGTGGATCCCGAAGCCGGCCCGGATTAGTTCACCGCCGAGGAAATCGGCATAGGGCCGATCCCCATATGAGTAGTCCCAACCACCTTCGCCGAACTTCGCTAGCCATAGGTCGAAAGGTATTGTCTCACAAAGGAAGGAGTCCCTCAAGGTGAACTCGCTCGGGCTTCTCGGAACGAGCTGTTCAGGAAACGCCAAAGCGATACAAGCCGCGGCCTCCTCGAAGCCCAAGTCGGGCTTCTCGTGAAGAAGGATCGCGTAGACCAATGCCCTCTTCTCGGGTACTCCCAATCCCTCTCGGGTCAAGGGTTCCATCCACTTAACAAGAGGTTCCAACCAGACGTTACTCACGGGACATCCCTCGAACCGGAAAGTGAACAATGTTTGCTGCGAAACACCCGCTTGATCTTATGAGTGTTTCCTCGGCAGAACCCCATATGATCCTGTGCTTTCCTACCCTCTATCTTCAGCGTCCTTCAAGCTCGCCTCTCAAACTTTCCCCCAAGAAGTGGATTGGCGGCTATTTCGTCAATAGTTCTTAGGGTCTATCCCTCACGTCATCGGGAAGCCTCCTAAACTCTCGCAGAAAGCTCTTTGTTAGTGCGGCCTTATGAGCTAAGTTGGCTATTCACTCGACGAGCTTCTTGACTCCACAGCTACCTTCTACGGTTGCGTACTCTCCTCTTCTGTACTCCTCTTCGACCCTGCGTACTCTCTCCAAGCCTTCGCTATCCATTAACTCCTCAAGCGTAGCTAGGACCTCTTCGACTCTGGCTAGCCCTAGATAGAGGTCCTTCAATAACTCTTTGTGGATATGTGATGGCCTTTTTGATTTCTGATTAGCAGTTTGTTGTGGTCCAGCTCGTCCGCTTCCTACGCCGCGTGCTACGCTGCAACTTTTTGTTTTCTCAGCTCTCTTCCCACCGCCCTCTCCATGACTTTCTTGCATAAGGCTGAGTCCAGCAGCATGAGCTTTTGCACTATCTCGTTCTTCTCGTTCAGCTTGTAGAGCTTGGACTTCCCTATTTTCCTAGTTGTTTTGACGACGCCGAATTCTTCCAATTCCTTCCAGTACTTGAAGAAGGTCACCCTTCCCATTCTCAAGTTTTCTATGATCTCGTTCTTCGTGTAGTCGAACAGCCGGTTGTCCAGAAAGAAGTCTATGATCCTGAGCGCAGGGCTGTTCCCCAAGCATCTTGCCAGCAGGGTCTCTTGCATTTCGGTCTATGGCCAGTCGTGGACGCATAAGTATTTAAGTCTATACTAGCAAAGTACTAGAAGTGAACCTATGATAACAGATGGACAAATCAAAGCAGCGATCCTTCTAAAGCTCTACAAGAGGGGCAACTGGGGAGGCAGCCACACAGCTTTCGACAACCTGAAGAAAGGATTCAAGGAAAAGGAACTTGGAAAGGGTGGGCTGAAAAGGGTCGATAACGTGGGCAGAGAACTTGTGCGGGAAGGTTTGCTCCTGGCGAAGCCAACTCATTACGGGCTGCAGGTATCCCTCAACCCTAAGCATGGCCATGCTATAAGAACGATCATTGCGCGGTTCTTTCCAGAGTTTGGGTAGTTGCGCGATGGGGTTTGTTGCGCGGCTTTCGAGTGAAGCAAAGTGCGTGCGTTCCATCCTGAGCATCTTTGGCCACAAGTCGACCTTGGCCAAAAACTCTTCAAGACGCGCTCGTCCTTCTCGCCCAGAATCAGGATCTTGGGTTCTGACCTCTAAGGAAAGGTCCTGACTGGGAGCGAAATATTGACCGGAAAAAGGTTTTGTCGGACTCTGTGAATCTGAATCAGGTTGATGCGGAGTTGATTTGCTGGGCCGAGGCCATCAACTCGCGCTCGACATCGGAATCACACGCACTCGAAATCGCCACCCTCCAGCCCATCGATCAGGAATCGCTTCAAGCTAGGATGGATGTTCTTCAGTCTACGGATTTCGTTGGTGTCGCACCATGTCGCTTCCATCAGTTCAGGAGACATCTTGGCCATCGATGTCAAAGGATGACATAGGAAATTGACCAGTCTGTCGGCGGTGTAGGGGTCGGTATGTTCTGCAAGCTTCCTCAATATCTTGATGCCCAGCCTGGTCTCCTCCATCACTTCGCGAAGCAGCCCCTTTTCCGGATCCTCCCCGAGTTCTAACCGTCCCGCTGGGAGAATCCATTCGCCGTAGTCTGGTTTTCTCGGATCCGAGTGTCTCACCAGAAGTACCTTCCCGTCTTTCACTATTGTGGCGCAGACGATCAACGTGACAGAGTCAGCAGACTCCCATTTAGACTTTCGCGTAGGTAGCCAGGATCTCGTCCAGTAGGCTCCCCGGGTACGATCTGTCGGGTAGGAGGAGGGAGAGGCGAGATGAGAATCGATTGGTTGCGTTCACGCGCGAGCGTTTGGAGAACGATACTCTGATGTCTACTGCGGGTCTTCTATGTCGAAAGCCTTCTCCTTCCCGTTGATTAGGAGCTTTGTCTTCTCTATGAAGTCCATTCCCAGAAGAACTTTGATGGGGGCTGGGTCCGGTATTCTATGGACAACAACGGGCAACTTTTCGACCTGTACGTCTGGTATTGCCAACTTCTCCAAGATCTTGACAGGCGCTTCTATAAGTCCAGATGCCGTGACCAACATCGCCTTTGGGAAAGCTCTATTCGCCTCCAGCTCTAGGAAATCTGAAGTCGCAGGAGGTATGACCGTAAAAGCCGCGCCTGTATCTATCAAAGCGTCCTCGAAAACCCACAGCTTCCTACCTTCGAGCCTGACTCTGACGAGGAGCCTGCCTTCCCTTATCTCCATCTTTGAACCCTTCAGAAAAGAAAGCCGTACTTCTTCTCTTCCTCTCTTGGAGAATAGAAGACATAGACATCGCTCATGCCCTTCTCCTTGAGTTGCTTGTAAACATCGTCGTGAGTGTCGGAGACAGCTACAACATCTTTGCCCCTCAACCCTATCCACCTGCCTATGTGCTCCCTCTTGACCTTCTCGACAAACTCCAGCTCAGCCAAGCCGACCGCTTAATATGTCCAACGCGGCCTTAAATATTTGAACCCAAGTGCTAACTCTCTATTCAAGTGCAGGGCCCTCACCTTCGTCGTCCCTATTGGTGACGATGCGCGATGATCGAATCATGCGGTTCTTCTTCTCATCTCACGTAACAGGGACGCGGCCCACAATCTCACAGGAACACGATAACTGAGGATCCTAGCTGTAGATCTCGATGGACTCAAACTCATTCAGGTATGGATAACATCAGGCCCGCCAATTCTCAAGTTCTTGACGGATAGCTCTCTGTCCGCGAAAGACCTTCCGTTCAGCTGACTGTTGCGCGAAGGCGCATCGTCACGCCTAGTCTGATGGCGGGGGCGCCAACTTTGCCACGACATCAGGGGGGAGCTCTGTCCACTTCTTCACGCCGACTGGCTTGTTGTCCTTCGCGATGACCCATTCGACAGCTCCTCTCTCGCCTAGGATGCCCCTGTCTCCGGAACCTTTCCTCGTCAGCTCGGCGTCGATCTTCACGTAAAGGTCCTCCTTGGTCTGGAGGCCAAGAAGGCTCTTCGTCTTCAGGACGCGGAAGTCGGAGACTATCTTCCACTCAGATTGACATGACCTGCAGGAGAATCTTCCGCCTAGCCAAGAGGACTCTGCTATCTCAAAATCCTGTCCGAATTGCGTCGCCGGAGCCCCGCATGCCGGGCAGCCCTTCCAGTCGTCTCGCCATATCTTGGCGATGCTCACGCACGAGAGGCAGTAGGGAACTCCGCCTACGTTGGCCCATTGAATTTGGCTTGAGACATCCTTCCCGCAGAATCCACAGGGTATCTCGGCCATCGGGTCTGAAAGCGATGGCATAAGGCACATAAAAGGACTATTGCGGGTTTAGCGCGGGACACGTCCGAGGACCGGGATGCCTCCTGAGACATCCTGCGTGTCAAAGACATGGTCACGACCAAGGTTTGTGGAAAAGGGGAAAACTACACGTAGGAGAGCGACAGGAATCCTTCAGAGAGATTGCGACCCCTTTGGTGAGATACCCTTGGTCGGTGCTGTTGAGCGGCGCTGAGGCGGATTGCCTTTCCGCCTTGACAACTAGCTGCGGATGCTGGCGGTCAAACATTTAAGCCAGCAACTTGGACGCGAGAGCGGATGACCGTACTTGGAAGAAGCGAGATCTTGAAGCTCGTGAAGGAGTACAGGGTAGTTCATCCATTCGATCGGAAGCTTCTCGACGGTGACTCCTACATCTTGACCGTCAAGGAGACCGTCACGCTTCAGTACCTTGAGCACCAGAACCTGATATCGCGAGAGATCGTCCTGCTGCCCTGTGACCTCGTGGCCCACTTGACAGCTAAGAGCAAGTTCGGAAGGGACGGGCTCTCCTTCCTGAACGCGGCGAAGGTTCACAGCGGCTTCGTCGGGAGACTGGCCCTTGAGGTCGTGAACCTGAATAACGAGAGGAGGCCCATAGTCATCAAGGAGGGGGAGCCGTTCATGCACTTGGAGTTCCTGCGAAGGGAGGGCGAGTTCTCGCCGTATTCTGGGGAGTACCAGTTTCAGTACATGAGCAGAGAGGAGATCGAGGAATGCGTTCCTATACTCCAGAGGTCTTTTCCAGACTTCGAGAAGCTGAGGATGTCTTGGAGACTCGATGAAAAGCTAGGCAAGAGATGAGTACTTCGGCAACCTTTAAGAAAGCCCATCGTTGAGTCGCGGCCACGTTGGAGAATAACACGGGAACAACTCCGGAAGGGGAACAGAGGAAGCCGACCAGGAGGGTCCAGCCCTCGATCAAGGTGTTTCCCAGCAGCGCCATCAGAAAGATTTTCGAACTTGAGGTGAAGGAGTCTAGGTCCGTGGAAAGGATTTCCGCGGATGCCCTTTTGGTCCTTCATGACCTGTTGCTCAGGGACGGGAGGAGGCTCGCGAGGAGGGCGATAGAGTACGCTGAGAGGGACAGAAGGAAGACGATCAGCTCCGACGACGTGAAGAAGGCCATAGCCGATCTTATGATCTAACCAAGGAGACTTAGGTGCGGCTCCAAGGGGCCTCGAAGTTTGACGATTTGACCGAAACAACTATAACTCAACGGGCCGAACAAGTGTTGCTTACGATTGTCGTTCGCGGAGGCCGCTGAGCACGTCGAGCGAATATTGGGGGAAGCCGTGCGAAAGGCAGGTTTCGATATTGAGGTATCGGTCGAGGAGCCCTCCAGCCCCGGTTACGGGGATCTGACAACGACGATCGCGCTTCAACTGGCCAGCCGCCTGGGGAGGAACCCGACTGAGGTCGCACGGGAGATCGCCGACAAGATCGACCTCGGGACCCATCCTTACATCAAGTCGGTCAATCAGGTGTCTGGATACATCAACTTCTCATTCGACCCAGCCGGATATTGTGAGGCGGTCCTGGACGAGATCGGCCTCAAGGGGGGGGACTATGGAAAACCGGCCCTTCGCAAGGCAAGGAGGGTGCTCATAGAGCACACGAACCCAAACCCGAACAGGGCGCTTCACGTGGGCACCATGAGAAACACGGTCCTGGGGGACTGCTTGGCCAGGATGATGAGATACGTTGGACACAGGGTGTGGGTGCTGAACTACGTAGACGACAGCGGAGCCCAGGTCGCTGATAACTTGGTTGCTCATCTCCATATGGGGTATCCCATGGAGCCAAAGGGTGAGAGATTCGATGTTTATGCCGGGAGGGTGTACGCAGAGGCCCATTCAAAGATTGAGGAAAGCGAGGAGCTCAGCAAGAAGAAAGGCGAGGTGATATCAAGGATTGAACAGGGCGACAATGAAACTGCAAGGACGGCTAGGACTTTCGCTGAAAGGGTCGTCTCCGATCAACTGCGCACCTGCTGGAGCGCGAACGTCTTCTTCGACCTTCTCAACTGGGAAAGCGATGTTGTGAGGTCAGGCCTCTTCGAGGAGGCCATATCCTCGCTTGAGGAGAACGGTAGGATCGTGCGCGTTCAGGATGGGAAGAACAAGGGGGCGGTGGTGATACGGCTTCGGGACTTGGAGGCCTTCGTTAAACTGGAGGAGCCTGATGAGATCCTCATAAGATCGGACGGGACAGCGACCTATGTCGGAAAGGACATAGCATACGCCTGGTGGAAAGTGGGCGGCCCCAAGTCCGATTTCAGGTACAGGCCTTTCGTGATCCAGCCGAACGGCAGGACCCTTTGGACCACGGACCACTCGAAGGGTAGCGAACCACCGGAGAAACTTTCCGGCGCGGACCTTGCCATCACGCTGGTTGACGCCCGGCAGAACTATCCCCAGACCGTTGTGAGGGAGGCTTTGGGTTTTCTCTCGGGAAAGGCCAAGGAGGCGTATCGACCCTTCCTCTACGAGGTCGTCGCCCTGTCTGGGAAGACAGCTTACGAGCTCTCCAAGGATGAGTCCTTGAGGTCCAGAAGCGTCGTGCCCATGGCAGCAAGGAGGGGGTTGGTCGTGAACGCAGAGGACGTGATGGCGGAGCTCAGCAAGAGGGCGAAGGCAGAGAGCCGGGAAAGGAACCCGGGCGCTAGGGAGGAGTGGCTGAACCTCGTCGGACATGAGATAGCCGTTGGCTCCTTGAGGTACGCTTTGACCAAGGCGGACCTGAACAATGTCATAGTCTTCGACATCAGCGAGGCGCTGAGGCTTGAGGGGGACACCGGGCAGAGGCTACAGTACGCTCACGCTAGGGCCTATGGGATATTGGAGAAGGCGGGCCCGTACGAACAGGGGCCTTGGCGCGCGGAGCTGATAACCTCTGAACCGGAGTTGGACTTGGTCAAGGAGCTGGGCAAGTTCTCTTACTGGGTGGAGCTCGCTGCGGAGGAACTGCAGCCGAAGCACTTGACGCACTACTCGAAACGACTTGCCGACAAGTTCAACATATTCTATGAGAGGTGCCCTGTTCTAGCTGCCGGAAACCCTGAGCTCAGGTCGTCGAGGCTGCGACTGGTAGAGGCGTTCGTCGTGGTGTTCGGAAAGTTACTCGAGCTGCTAGGGATCCCCGCGCTCAAGGAGATGTAGGGGTGTCAGCAAATCCCTCAGCCACCACTGATCTTCGGGGTCGTGTGATGTCTGCTCCGGAGAGGTTGCTGTCATACGGAATAGACCTTGCTGGGAATGAGAAACGTAGGAGCGGAATCTGTCTGTTGGATGAACGCGAGCAAGCCGTCACATACTTGCTCACTTCGGACTCGGAGATAGTTGAAGACGTGAGGAGCAGGAGGCCCGCGTTGGTTGCGATCGATGCACCTCTCTCTATGCCAGCTGGAAGGAGGACCCTGGAGCAGAGGGACGGACCGCATCTCAGGGCCTGCGATAGGGAGCTGCTGAGGATGAAGATCAGGCTGTTCCCTGTCACGCTGGGGCCCATGCGTTCACTCACTAAGCGCGGCATATCGCTGAAGAAGCTGCTCGAGGATGAAGGCTTCAAAGTCATAGAGGTGTACCCGGGTGCCGCTCAGGACTTGCTGCGCATTCCGAGGAAGCGGGCTGGGCGCGGCCGCTTGATCAAGGGGCTGAGATCTCTCGGGATCAGGGGAATACGGAACAAGGCGACGGAAGATGAGCTCGACGCAGTGACAGCAGCGTACGTGGGGCTGTCGTTCTTATCGGGTAAGGCCATCGGGCTCGGCGACCCTGCGGAGGGATTGATGTATGTCCCAGCGACCTGTCAGCCAATGGGGTCAGGTCGGAGGACAACGAGGCATAGTCAAGCAGCAGGGATTTATTCTCTGGAAACGTGAGTTGTTCGGGCCCGTGGCCAAGTACGGATCAAGGCGTCGGCCTCCGGAGCCGAAAAACGCGGGTTCGAATCCCGTCGGGCCCGTCCAATTCATTGTTCCTGAAGGGAAGGTTTTGATGGCGCTATGGGATTCGATAGCACCTCCGCTATTGCCTTCAATAGCGGCCCTGAACAGAGAGCTTGCCCAGTCGTTGCCCATGATCGCAGGCAGGTCATTCCCAGCAAGGGCCCTGATCTTTCTCCTGACGCAGTGCCTCAGATACCTGAGTTGTTGCGGCTTGGCTCGTTTCTCGCCCCTCAGGAAGTCCACCTCTGCCTTGCTTAGCATTTCGTAGTGACCTAGGTTTTGAGAGGCCATAAAGGTGAGGCCAAGAGTTCAAATAGGAGCATCTAAGTCTGGCGATGAACTCCTGCTCTCTCGCCTTCTCACTCCTGATGTCCTCACTGTAACTCGACTGATCATTGCTCGGGGAAAGAGGGCGGCCTGGGCCCCTAACCTGTCCGAGCGCAGAACTCTCAATGAAGTCGTTTGTGCTTGCTGGTGAGAAGTGATATCAACGAGCATAGGTTGTCACTGCATGAGTTTCAGAGCTTCCACGCCATGTATCAATGTTCTCTCGGCCACATCTTGACTAAATCTCTTCCCGGGATGATCTGCTTCGTTCCTCCTATCCCTAAGGAAATTAAGGTACCCCATCAAAGGCGCCTTGATCTTGCCCGACGTGTAAAGTTCGTTTAGGATCCTCCCCCAAGAAAACTGGCCTCTACTAGTTCTAGTCGGTGTTCTTCCCAACAGCTTCTTATGATATGCTCTGAGAAGGTCTTCAACAGCTCTGAGCGTTATCATAACCGCCGGGGTCCACAATCCCACTCTGATACAGCTTAAGGCATCTTCGAGGTCACGTTTCGCTTCTTCGCCAATCTGTAGGTAGAGCTTCTCGCCCAGAAGCCCAGAGACGCCTTTCTTGAGCAGAACAGGGTTGATTAGATCGGTAGCAACCTCGCGATACAATGGGATATCCTTCAATACGTGATTGACATAGTGATCCCATACGGCGTCTAACTGCCTTTTCATCGCCTCGGCATCAGATTCTGACAGGGGCTGTCTCTTCTTATACTTACCACTCAACGACACGGTCCAACTTGTTACAATTCCTTCCAAGCTGGGGTCTGGAACATTGCTGGCATTGATGGCCTTGCTGAACCTTTGCAGGCTATACAAAACCGACCACTTCTTGGTCTTCGGTTTGACCAATACTCCCTTCTGCCCTCGCAGATGATTGTACAAGTATCCCACATAGAACAGATCACCGAAAGTTGCTCCCATCTATTCTTCCTCCTTTCCGATTTTCCAAATTGATTTTATAAGAGTTCCGCGCTAGCTTGGCATTCACGCGTGGATGTTCCGACTCGGCCACTCTTCCCTCTCTGGCCATGACATAAGGGAACGTTGGTGAGAGGTCTTACCGAAGCGGTGCTGGCCACAGGTGTTTCTGGCTTCTACTTCGAGTTTATCCACTTTCCCTTCATGTTGACCAACATCAGCATGAACATCGTCTCGCTCGGAAGCGGCCTAGGAACAACTGGTCTGGTATTTGATCCCGTCGTCAGGGCAAGTGCGACGATCTCGGGTGGGCGTTCATGCTTGTTCCAGCAGTTGCGGGTCAGCCAAGGGGAGGTGTTAGTGCTTTAGGTGAGTTAGGTTGGACTTAGCAGGTCTGACCTCGCCTCAGCTAGCATGAAATTCGTTCAAGAATACCGGAATCTACGCGAACCTCCTGAAACAATCGGGAATTTCACTCCAGAATTCTCTGGAAAGCTTATAAATTGAACCTAGAGCGCAAAATCGATGGAATCAATACACGCTGCCGTTCTGGGGGTCTGCATGGGTATTCTGTCTGTCATTCTAGAGTATCGTAGCAACAGTGTAGCCGATGACAAAATGCCCAAAACAATCCAGGAAGGAGAGAATTTCTTTGACGTTGCCCAACGGAAACTGCTGTTCGTCACCGACCTAGATCCTACGTTCTGGAACCATGAACAGATCATTAGTCACCTCCGATCAGCAGTGGATCGTGGTGTGAAAGTTCGCATAATCTATGACCCCCGGGTCAAACTAGGTGAGAATGGAACGCCAGCAATCGAAAGGATGATCCTAAACCGTCAGATAGAGGCTAAGCGTGCAAAAGGGAATATCAGTGGACATTATTGGGTTTGCGATAGCAACAGCGTCCGCATTGATCGTCATGATTTCCAAGATTTCAAGGCGAAGGGAAAAGTTCGCTGGGAAACCTATGATGAGGGGTTGAGGCTAGCGGATCATTTCTCCGCTTGGTGGAAAAATCTCGATTGATCGGACCTGAGAATCTGCTCATCTTCTGTGGTGTCGGGTTCAGTGCGCTGTCAACGACTGCTGCCTTTTCACGTCTTGCCTTGCGTCGGGGGCGCACTCTTCGAGCCCCACACGTTTACTACCTGGGGCGGGCCTTCTCGTCTGTAAGTTGGGTCGTGATTGCCTGGCTCTATCTGCTTTGTTCACTTCTCATCCTTGCTGCGAGGTCCCTTTCTCTTCCTGATTCCATCATCTTTATGGGAGTCGCTATCAATATAGTAGATCTTTCTGCCTCGCTCGCAACGATAGCTACTGCTTGGGCGACCGTTTCGCTATCATTCTACCTCCTCATCATAAGCATTCTTGAGCACTTGCACAGTATCGGAGATATCACTGAAGCAACAAATCCCTAATCGAGTCCCCACTAGGTCCTCGTTATCTCGAGCGAGGCAGAGAAAGCGAAAATAGCGTCTGTATCTGGCTTCTGGCGCGAGTGAATCGCCGAGGAGCTGTCGTATCGTGATCCCCCCTGGGAGGCACTAATTGAAACATTCGGTCGGGATATCTGATAGTCAATGACTGCAGACCGATAGATAGCGCAAGCTACGATGTCAAACACATTAAATCATTCTGGCTGAGACACATGCGATTAGTCCAGGCCAGGTCAACGATATTTGAACCCCATGTCACAATTGACAACACAGAAACAAAAAACCGTTAGCGGCTATAGACGCCTCCTGTTCTCATGACCATGAAGGAATCCTCCACTTCGTTGTGATGTCGCGAAGCCCATTCCTATATGGAACTGCCATCTCGCGCGCGTGTTCGGACTGATCACAGATCCTGCCACATCCCTCTCGGAGACGTGGAGCATGTTGTCTAGCCTGAGGGACGCGCACATGCCTACGTCCGGCCAAGGCGTCTTACTTCCTTCGCAGAGTCTTCTCTAGGGATCTCAGAGTGCCCCAAGCCGATACAGTATCAGATGATCACACCAGAGCAGTATCGATAGAGTTGTGAGAAACAAGAAGGCCAAAACCATGGCCCCCTGGAACCAGGAGTAAGCTCCTCGATGTGCAAGTGTCCTAAACAGGATGGAGCATCTGCTCTTCCACTCATCGTATCTTCGTCCCTGTTCTTCTGTGAATCTGAAGATGTGTTCCGTCTCTATGGGTACTTCTTCGACCGAGAATACCTCCTTTTCTAGGTGTTTCTTGAAGGCAGCTACTCCATCGATTCCGTTTCTATGCTTGACCATCTGGATAAGCATCAATAGATCAAAGACCGCTGCGGTCAATACTATGATTGCTTTCGCGTAATGACTTGAGTTGCTCTGGAAGATCCATGTCATTAGTGCCCCTATGATTGTGAATGTCGCCGTGGGTATCTGCCATTGCAGGCCAACCAGGTGACGCAGGTAAGCCCAACATTCTTTGTATTGCATCATTTCAACCCTTCCATAGTCCTCGTGCTTCTTGTTCATCTATCTTCTCATGCTCTTCGTACGGGAGTTTGGAGTATAAGCCTTGGGATCCATAGAGGTAGAAAGGAAGCACGTTGGACCCCCGATCAGAAACCAGAAGGAGCAAACAAGAGACCGGTCCTACGAGTACACAATAGGTTCCTCAATCGGTCACACACACGCAGTTGGTTCCTTCTAGGCTATGAAGAACATGGCTTGGCGACTTCCTATGTAGAACGCCCGAGACCCCTCTACAAACGTGTGTAAGCCGCAAATCCCATGAGTTCCGTGAGGAGTACATAGATGGACTCCCCTTCAACGCTGAGGCAAAGCATCACCTTCTTAGCTAGCAGCTTCACGCTCAAGAAACATGAGTGCGTGATCTTATCGTCTCAAGGTACGCTGGAATTCCGCCTGCCCTCTCATATCGCAGACGCCGGACCTATGTAGCACCACTTCAGGTAACGTTTCCCTGTCTCGGGGTTCTTCAGCGAATGGGCGAAATACAGATACTCGCGTCCTTTGACTTTCTTCTTGTAGGAACCTGATCCCGGCCTTCCGCAAATCGGGCAACGCTTTCTGGAGAAGTATCTCGCCATCTTTTTCTGGATGAGTGTTGCGTAGGAGTAGGGCAAGGGCACAGATCACTAAAGCCCCGCTGGCTTCAATGCGTCCTCGGCTGGGGTTGGCCTTCAGGTCCTATGGGTCCGAGGCAAAAAGTGAAGGATGAAATGTTGGCTGGTGAACACACGCTCCGCTCAACAGCCCATCGAAAGCACTGAGCTCAGGAGATGGAGGTTTTCTTGCGGAGATGAAGCCGAGATTCCTCATGATAGGTCAGCGGGCCGTGCCAACATACAGAGTCCTGCATTATCCATTTTGGACGACCTGAGAAGACCAGAACGGTGTCAGGTAGCTCATGTTGGGCACTAGACTTCGTAGATGGCCGTGAACCTCAGTCGGAGTTGCCTTCTCCAAGGCCATCGTCGAACGTCAGAGAAAAGAGAAAGGGATGAGTCCAAGAGAAGCGCATACTTGGCACCATATGGCTTATATTGTGCACACACTTGACATGGGAGACGGAGCTATGAAACACCCAATCACGATCGATGGCGAAGGAAGGAGTATTGATATCCGTGCTATGGATGAAAGCTTCATTATGTATGACAAGCTCTGGGAGGCGCCGCTGATGCGACGAGACCTACCTGAGCCGGAGCCGGGCGCTCCAGCCCATGTAATTCAGGAGTTCTTCCGCAAACAAATACGCACGATCGGCAGTTGCCTAATCCTCGCGTGGGACGGGGATGGTTTGATCGGCAAGATGCACTTCACCACACGGGAGATGCACGCGGTGATTGGTGACCCGGGGAGGGGTGGCTACTGTGTCGATCCGGACCCGGAGTATCGGGGCCGCTTTGCCCAGAAGCTTCAGACCTTCAGCGACGAGGAACTCGAACGGCTTCTGAAGTCCGACAGCCGAACCTTGCGGGTACTGTGCTTCAACGTCGGTCATGGCGACCCACGCTATCATGGTCAGGGCATTGCCACCGCGATGCTGAAGTACCTCAAAGAGTGGGCGAGGGATCGTGGCTGGCGACGGCTAGAGATGCACTCGTGCCCTGATGTCGTGCCGGCAAACGTCGTTGGCTCTTGGAGGCTGCGCCGGGGACAACTTGAGCGGCGAGGATTCCGGGTTCTTGAGGAGATTCCACTGGAACCGGAGGAAGTCGTAAGGCGTCAACGTGGCATCGAGGAGATGGCACGCGCCAAGACCGAGGACTGGCCGGAGCGACACATATGGTACCTTGAGAACTTCCGTCGCGTCTACGCTGATGAGCGGCAGCGATCCGACTATGATAGAGACTATCTGATGGTTTGCGATCTGTGAGAAGGCTACGCAACAAGCCGCTGCACCTGACCGTTGCTCCGCTGCGCCTCAGGAGCCTTTTCTCCCCCCTATGAAGGAATCCTCCGCTTCGTTGTAGCGCTTCGAGACCCCCTTTTATATAGAATCATCTCGCCACAGCGCGGGTGTCAGGTACTTCCTCCACCCTTTGACACATAGGGTCTCCTGTCTATGTAGTAGACCGCGTGTCTGACGTTATGCTCGAATCCGATCGACTCATAAAACTCCTCCTCACACTCCTCTAAGACATAGACATCGATGAAGGTCGCGCCCATCTTGATCAGCTCTTCGATCAGGATCCTTCCGATCCTCTTACCTAAGCCATACGAGTCTCTCTCAATCAAAGAGCCGTTCTTGTACTTCAGGTCGCTGCCTTGATACTCCAAATCCAAGCAAAACTCAAAGATGGTAGCAGACAGGCCGTCGAACATGGCCCGAGCTATGCCGACTAGCCTACTACCCTCGAACGCACCTACTATGAGGCTGCTGTGGTCTAGGACCTTGGCCGCCACATCTTTTCCGAACCCCTTCTCACAAACATCGTTCCTTTCGTAGAAGGAGAACAGTTGTTCAGGGGTTATCGTCGGGTTGACCGCCACTCTTACGCTATTGAGATCCGGCATTCACAGCTTCGGTGAACTGGAACCGAGAGGCCATAAAAGCGTTAGAAGATCGAGCATAGGCGGTTTCAAGGGCAATGACCAGCTTTCAGATGCACCAGCATCAGCATGAACATCGTCTCGCTCGGGAGCGATAGTATCATTGGCACGCAGGAGTTTTGTTCTGTGTGAGACCGCCCGAGCCTTCTACCTTGAGATCAGCGAAGTAACCGAGTATCCATTCCTTCATGTCATCTCTCGTATGCCGAAAGGCCGCAGTTCGGACGCGATAGACTGAACCGATGAAACCTTTGGAACGCGTTCCTCATTACCTACCGGGATGCACGCGCCGCAAACGTCTACTCTTCTCTATTTCGCATAGCGGTAAATGAGGCAGACGCCTAGTACCATGAGCAGCCCCGCAGCTATTTGGACGAGACCGAGGGGTTCTCCCAACACTATGTAGGCGGAAACGGCTCCGACAAGTGAAGATGTAGAATAGATGCTTCCTGTTCTCATCGAGCCTATTTTCCTGAGTGCAAACAAATAGAACAATACTGAGAAGGCGATGCTGAGGACTCCCACTGACAGCAGGTAAGGTATCGAGGCTATCGGTATAGCGAAGTCAAGGTCGAGTAGAAAAGAAATACCCAGTAAGGCAGATCCTCCGAAAAAGCACTTCAAAGCCGTTACCAGTATGATGTCCTTCTTCTCGCTGAGGAACCTGCTGAGGTTGTTGTCGATACCCCAGAACAGACACGCAGTGATTATCAGGGCATTTCCTCGGATGTTTTCGGTCAGGGTAAGTTGTACGAATTCTCCGTTTGTGGCTACGAAGACCACGCCGAGGAGCAGCATGAGAAATCCAATATACTCGCGGTTTTCTCCCCGTTCGTGCAAAAACACAAACGCTATCAAGACAGTGAATAAGGATTCCGCGTTCAGAAGCAGGGAGGCATTTATGGCTGTGGTCTGGTTCAGGCCATTCAGGAGAAGAAGGGGGGCCACGACTGAGCCGCATATAACCACAAGAGTGAGAACCCCCAGATCCTTCTTCGATATTTTGTCCACTGTTCCAGGTGCTGCAGTCATGGAAAGGATTCTTTCGGAGAGAGGGGTGAAATGGATTCCGAGGAGGAGAATCCCGGCGATGAAATAGATTATTCCAGCTGCTACTGTTGGATTGGCGTTCTGCAACGCGATCTTGTTGAGAGTGGAGCTTATTCCGAATAAAACAGCAGAAGCGATAGCACTCACATAACCCCAATGATCAGACACCAGACTTAACACCCTTGACTCGTCTGATCGCAACTCCAGACAACATGAAGACGAAGCAAGCGGTCAGCAGGATAATGGTCGGCGAAAGGAACAAGCCAAAGTATCCAAAGTTCGTGCCGAGAATGAAACCTCCAACAATGGGACCGACGGTCTGTCCGATGTCCATCACTGTGTCGAGAAAACCTGTTGACGTACCGGTGAACTCTCTCGGTGCCAACTCCGTGATCAGAGCAGGCGTGGATGCGGTAGCTGTAGCAAAACCGAATCCATAGACCAACGCCAATAACAGGAGAACTCCAAGATTCGAGGAAAATGGCATAAGGATCAATGGTGCCGAACAAATCAGCAGGCCCGCGATTATCGGCTTTCGCCTGCCTATTCTGTCGGAGACTCTTCCCACATAGGTTCTGACAAAGATCGCAAGCACGATGATGCTACCAGAAACAGCGGCGGTCGAGAAGAAGTCAAAATGCAGATTGTCTTTCAAATACCCAGAGAGAAAATAGTCCACCGTGCCAAATGAGTAGTACAAGCTGGCCTGTACAAGACTGACGGCTAACACAGCGTGATTCTTAGCCAAGACGCCCCACCCTCTGTATATGTGCCTCGGAGTGCTTGAGGTTCTCGTTGCGACAACTCCGGGTGGCTTTCTCTCGGCCAGAAACAGAAGTGCCAAGATGAAGGCAGCGAGCCCAGTCGCTGCGACCGCCATATACATGACGTGATAGTTGTACAAGGGGTCAGAAGTGCTTGCCGTGCTGAGCAGTATGTATCCGCCGAGGAAAGGTGCAATGCTCCTGCCTATGTACGTTGCTGAAGTGAAGATGGAGATCCGTTCGCCTCGTTGTGACGGGAACAACTCTGCCATCGATGCTTCGGCTACTGGGACGAATATGGCGGTTGCAAATCCATGGTAGAACCTGACGAGTACGAGTTGCCACCACATGGTTATGAAGAGATAGAGGAAAGGTGCTGTTGCAAACACGAAGCCTGATACTAACAGGAACTTCTTCCTTCCGTAGATGTCAGAGAGTGACGAAGCTGGGAGACTAATCAGAATTCCAGGTATAGTTGATGCGGCGCCCACAATACCTGACCACCAGTCGCTAGGCGTGGCCAGCGCAGTGGCAAAGGGGTTAAGCAGAGTCTTAGACATTGTCGAGCTTAGGATTGCTAAAGCTCCCATAGCGCACAGTGTCCAGAAAACGGGTTTTCCGGCTGCATCTGACTCAAGGTCCATGCTGAAACCAGCTTGTTCTTGTCTCACGCCTGCTCCCTGACATTTAAATGTCAGCACGTGTAAACAAAGGTGAAAGGCGATGAAGTGGGTGACGAGACTTCACGTCCACGTGGACAGAACCGCCTGTCCATGGCTCATAAAGCGGTTCATTGATCCGAAAGCCGAATTCCTCTTCGTTCCTGTTGAGAAGATTGTAGAGACCGTCAGGAAAGAGAAGGCGATACCATACGATGCTCCCGATGTTGAGTTAGGCCATCATGGAGACAAGTGCAGCTTCGATGCAATAGTCGAGAAGTACAACGTGAACGACCCGGCGGTCTTGGAGTTGGCTAAGATAGTGCGTGCCGCTGATACGGGCAAGATGGAAGTTGCACCTGAGGCTGCGGGGCTGGAAGCGGTCATGACGGGTCTTGGATTCGTCTCAAAAGACGACCATGAGACCATTGCCAAAGCGAGCCCGGTGTACGACGCGTTTTACACGAACTGCAAATTGAAGATTATCCGAGAAGAGCACAAAGCAGAGATCGAGAAGCTGGACAGGAAGCAGAGAAGAGAGTTCCTGAAGGGGAAGTTGATGGAGTAGGCTCTAGGCTCTTGCCTCCTCTTCTTTCTTGGTCTGGTGACCGGTGATGCTATGGGTGACGCGAACCAAACCCCATGTTGACCGCTGCGCCTCAGCATGGCTCATAAAGAGATTTGTCGACAAGAACGCTGAATTCGAATTCATCTCAGAAGGAGATTCGATACCTAAGGATGCGATCGCCTTTACGTTGGCAAGCGCCCAAATCAAACCAGTTGAGGGAATCAAGACGACTTACGATGTCTTAGTGGAAAGGTACCATGTCCAAGATCCCTGTGCTCTTGGCGTAGGCAGGTTCGTTCACGATTTTGAGATTGACGCGGAAGAGGATGTAAGCAAGGTCAAATTCAGGGAAACGCTCGGTCTTTGCTATGTGCTCAAAGGTTTAGAGAAGACATCAAGAACAGACGAGGAGACCATCCAAAAAGCTCTGATCGTTCTGGATGCCCTTTACGAAACACTGAGGAACGCTAACGAGCAGAGCAATGTACACAGCGTGCGATAGAGATGGCCGGTCCTACGAGTATAAAAAGGGCTCCTCTATCAATTGCACACATGCAAGTAATTTTCTCACTGCTGTGAAGGAACCCTCCGCTTCGTCTTGGTCTTCGTACTATTGCGATGGAATACAATCCCATAGCTTACCTAATACTGAAAGCCACAGTTGAGTTCCCAGCTGCGCGCGCTAGGCACGGTTGAAAGATAGCCTTAAAGGGTCATAAACGCCCTCCCGGCTATAAGAGCTGTTGAGATTTGATGGACATGTACGCAGCCGTCAAGAAGATGCGTGGGCCAGGGGCTGAAATCTTGACTGTGGATGTGCCAAAAATCAGAATGAATGAAGTTTTGGTCAAGGTGAAGGCCGCTTCGATCTGCGGGACTGATGTACACATCTGGAACTGGGATGGGTGGGCGCAGGGCCGAATAAAGAAGATCCCTTTGATATTCGGTCACGAGCTCGCTGGAGAGGTTATTGAGGTCGGCAGTAACGTGGCTGGCATACAAGAGGGCGATATAGTATCAGCGGAAACGCACATTGTGGATGGCACATGCTACCAATGTAAGACTGACCGTATGCATGTCTGCCAAAACATGGAGATCTTGGGTGTTGATAGAGATGGTTCTTTCGCCGAGTATGTGGCATTACCAGAGAGAAATGCTTGGAAGAACGATCCTAATCTGGACCCGGCTATAGCCTCAGTTCAAGAGCCCCTCGGGAACGCTGTTCAAACGGTTCTGCCAAAGGATCATATCGAAGACATCGCGGGAAAGAACGTGGCTGTGTTAGGCTGTGGTCCCATCGGTTTGATGGCTATAGCCGTTCTTAAGGCGTTAGGTGCTGCAAGGGTCTTCGCCACCGCCGGCGGTCTAAACAGAGTGCGTATGGAGTTGGCAAAAAGGATGGGAGCAGACATGATCCTCAGCGCTAGTGAAGAGGGGGAAAACATCGTTAAGATTATACGTGACGCTACGGACGGTAATGGCGTCGATGTTGCTCTGGAGATGTCAGGCAGTCCAGCGGCGGTGAGGCAGGCCTTTGAGATGCTCACCCCAGGTGGGAGGGTCTCCCTTCTGGGGATTCTTGAAAAGCCGATGGAGCTGGACTTGAATAATGCCGTGGTCTTCAAGGCTGCGACGGTGTACGGCATCTCGGGGCGCAGAATGTTTCAGACATGGTACCAAGTAAAGGGACTGCTCTCCAACCTTGACTTCAGAAACAAGATTGCCTCGATAATAACGCACAAGATACCGATGAAAGATGTAGCAAAGGGCATGGATCTGATCAATTCTAAGCAGGCCGCAAAAGTGGTTCTCGAGCCAAGATGGTGAAAAAGTTAAGAGAACGGTAATCAAACTAGAACGGGAGGGTATCAGAAGGATGAGAAATCCCACAACGTTCCTGAGGGAGGAGTATCAGGAGCTCGTGAGAAAAGAGCTGAACTGGAAGCTAAGGGTTTTGAAGGGTCCAAGCAGCCCTTGGTGTGTTGTTGATGGAAAGAAGGTTCTCATGCTCTGTTCCAACAACTACCTCGGTCTAAACAATCATCCGCGACTCAAAGAAGCGATGACAAAAGCGACCGAGACCCACGGTGTTGGATCGGGCTCGGTTAGACCCATAGCAGGCAACATGGATTTGCACATTGAGCTGGAGAAGAGGCTCGCGAAATTCAAGGGCGCCGAGGCCTCCCTAGTTTATCAAACGGGCTACATGGCCAACTTCGGGCTAATCCCCCAGCTGGCCCCGGATAAGGAGGACCTCATAATCAGCGACGAACTCAACCATGGCAGCATTATCGACGGCGTTCGGTTGTCGCATGCTGAAAGGGCAATATACAAGCACTGCGACATGGAAGACCTGGAGAGGGTGTTGAACGAAGCTGAGAAGCGATCGCCACCCTACCGAAGAATCCTAATCATCACTGACGGTGTCTTCTCTATGGACGGTGACATCGCTCCCTTGGATCAGATCGCTAGGCTCGGTGAGGAACACGGCGCTATGGTGTATGTCGATGACGCCCATGGCGAGGGGGTACTGGGTGAGGGTGGTCGAGGCATAGTCTCGCACTTCAGGCTTGACCGCAGGAAGGTCCATGTCGAAATGGGCACCTTCTCGAAGGCATTCGGCGTCACTGGTGGGCATGTCACTGGTTCTAGAGACCTCATCAACTTTGCGCATAACAGGTCACGGACCTGGCTGTTGAGTGGCTCTCACACGCCATCGGTGGCGGCGGCCTGCATCGCTGCGATCGATGTGTTGGAGAGCGAGCCTCAACACGTCCAGACTTTGTGGGATAACACAAGATACTTCAAGAGGGCTATGAGAAACCTCGGCTTCGACATAGGCAACAGTCAGACGCCTATTACGCCAGTTATCGTTGGGGAGAGCGGCGTAGCCAAGAAACTCAGCGTGAGGCTATTTGAGGAAGGCGTGTTCGCTCTGCCCATCGTGTATCCGATGGTGGCGCGTGACAAAGCAAGAATCAGAACTATGATGAACGCGGCGTTAAGAAGGGAGGACGTAGACTTTGCCACCTCAGCTTTCGAAAAAATCGGGAAGGAACTACACCTCGTGTAGATTACTCACAGAGCCAGCCCGATTGATTTCAAGTACTCGCGGCCCCTGGCCTTCTTCTTGTAGGGGCCTGATACCGGCCTTCCGGAGACAGGGCAACGCTTTCTGGCGAAGTGTCTGGCTATCCTCCTCTGGACGAGAGTCGCGTAGGGGTAAGGCAATGCCGTCGGCCTCTAGAGCCCAGCTGGCTTCGATACGTCTTCAGCTGGGAAGGGCTCAATCGCCTTGGCCATCTTATCGAAGTATCTATTGGCGAACTTCCGGGCATCCTCTCCTTTCCATGAATTCGCGAATGATCCCCCTTGCCGTGCGGTCGCGCGCGAATTGACATCCCGTACGCCTCCAAGATCCTGCTGTTCAAGATGTCGCGCAACCTATCACCCAAGCCTCTCATCAATAATTTAAAAACACGGGTTTGAGTTCTTAACGCGCGAAGTCCATGGGCTGGCGGACGCCTGTACGAGACAAGTCTTGTAATATACTTATCTGCTGAAACGTGTAAGTCAAACTGGTTTGGGCAATAGTCGCCTTCGCTTGATGAGTACTCCAACCGAGATAGCTACTGCCAGGGCGATCATTCCTCCCACTAAATACAGTCCAGTGAAGTCATCAGACCACACCGCAACCACCGTCTTAGGCCTGTCCATTGTAATTGTAGTAGACTGCGAGAGTTCGGTGGTGTCTCCTGTCCAGCCTTTGAACACCTTGCCAACGAAGGGATTCACTGGAACTCTCGCATCCTTAACTGAGAAGGATGCCCGAGTACCGGCATCATACCAACCCGATCCTGTGGTTTCGCTGAATTCTGAGATTACTTTGAGGGAGTACTGTTCTGCATAGCTAGCCTGTATAGTGGCATCAGAGGAAAGGCTTGCAACCCGAACAGCTTTCATGCTTCCATCCTCCCATTTTACAAAGCACAGCCTGTTGTCCTCAGAGATTTGTACATCTTGGGCAACGCTGATTTCGTAGTCTGCAATGTAGCCTAATCTCAGCGATAAAGTCCTGTCCAGCCCGGTCCTATACTCTGTTCCATTCACGCTAAAGGGGATAGATGGGAAGTTGGTCTCAATGGTCAACCAGAACCTGGTCAGCCACCCGTCTTTGCACATGAACGGGGAGCTATCCTTTACCTCTCTCCCCCTGAAGTCCTTTCCTAACACGTGGGGTGTGTCACCTACTCCGTCTAGATTTGCATCCTTTCCCCGATAATCACTCCAGAAGTTGCCGTCTACAGTGGTATCGTCAGATTGTAATCGGATTTTGCACTCAAAGAAGTTATTCCTGGTCAAAGAGATGCCGCCCCCTGCCAGGTTGAGACCTTCTCTTACCATCACGTTATCCGAGAAGATAACATTGCCAGCGATTACTTCGACCCCAGAATCGAAGTTATTCCTTGAGATGAATACGCTAGATTCGTAATGATGGTCGGGCAAGAATATGTCGGTATCGCGGAAGAGAATGGACATCATGTTACCAAGGAAGGTATTATTTACCAAGCGTAGAGATCTAACTTCGCCAGATGAAATGCCAATAGGGCACCCCATAACAATGCTGTTCTCGACCACGAGGCTGTCCAAGCCTCCTAGGAAGATGGGCCCGTTCGTTATCCACTCAGCTGTGCCGTACGACTGTATTCTGCTGTTCCTTATCAGCACGGTAGCATTACCGTAAGCACTTCTCTTCGTAATGATGAATCCAAATCCGTCCGGAGTGCTCATGATCGTGCTTCCTACGATTGTAACTGAACCTTCGGAGAGATCCTGCAGTAGAAAAAGAAACTGGGCTTTTTGACCTGCCACTAGCGTACTGTTGATGAAAGTCACCCTGCCTCCTTTTCTGACAAAAAGACCGCCTCGCTCCCAGGTTACCCTGCTGTTCTCAATGATGAACGAGCCCCCATCGCTTACTTCCACTGTAAAATCCTTCAGAGTTAGCGTGCTGTTTTCAATGAGCAGACTGCTGGTGACATCCGCATATCCTGCCTCGATTACTGCGACTGCATCTTCTATTGTGTTATCTGTGAGTTCAGTTCTTTTGATAGGTTGTGGAGAGGGGGCAAACTTCATTTCCGGGATAGCTGCAGGTTTTAGTGCGACGGGGTTCATGAGGGGGTATCTGTCAATTCCATTAGGAGCTATCTGACATGGTATGTCCCCGATTTCGTCTCCTCTGTTTTTCCCCTTGTAAAAGCTCCAGTAGTTTCCCTTCCCCTCATAGTCCCAAGAATTGTTGCCGTCGTCATACGGACCACACTCAAAATCACCCATGAAGTTATTTTGATAGATCCGGTTTGCCGAGGAGTTTCTGACTAGAATGCCCCACCCAAAGGCGCCATTAGCTTCCACCTGATTATTCGTAATTATGTTACTGTCTGATAAGTAGTAGAGCCATATCCCTGTTGTAGCGTTGAGCAGCCGGTTGCCGTATATGCTATTCCTCTGAGAGGCGAAAAGAACCACCGTGGCCCAGGATTCGCTGGTAATATTGTTGTTGAGTATGTAACTATTCGAGGTACCCCCGAGCCAGATTCCCATTTCATTTCCAAAAATCGAATTGTTGGCTATAGTGGTGTTATGAGCGTTTGACAGGATTATTCCGAACCCACCTATCGGCTGGGCGACTGTTTGGAAATTGTTCCCCACTATTCTGTTATTCACTCCTGCCAGGATATGCACACCCGATTCTGCCAGGGTCAAGTTGTTTCCTGTCATGACATTATTGGAAGAACCGCGCAAAATTATGGTGTTAGATGCCGATATCGTGTTATTTATGATCGTATTGTTCCAGCTATTAATCAGGTCGATTCCGAATGCGCCTATCAAGTTTCCTCCCACTATCATGTTTATCGTAGTCAGAGTGTTGTTGAAAAACGTATTCTGGTTAGAATTTCTTATCCAAATTTCGGCGGTAACGAAGGGCGCGGTCTGGTTGACGAAGTTGCTCACGAAGTTGCTGCCTGTGGAGCCGAAAATAGCTATCCCCGCGAGCAAGTTCGAGTGAAATCTGTTTCCTCGAATCGTGGCATTCGACCCCGTGAGGGTCAGTCCGGCGGCATTCTCAGATATGACATTGTTCTCGATAATCGCACTGCTGGTTTCGACTTTCAGCCCGTAGGGGAAAACGGACTTGGCGCTCCATCCTCCCCCGCTAAGATCCGACACGCACTCGGTTGGATCTCTATCGCACCACCCAGCTCCGTGAAGTTCGCTGTTCTTGATAACAAAATGACTACCCTTAACAAGGAAAGGGAATCCCTTCTTCAGATCAGAGGCAGTTATTTTGCTGTTGCAGATGAATAGCGAGCCTCCGCTTTCAACAGATATGCCGTATTGACCAGCAAACTCATTGTGTATTGTTAACGTAACGTTACGTAGAGTGAGGCTGCCTTCCTCCTTCACGATGAGGTTACCGTTCAAGGGAATGGATTTGTTCTCAACCACCTCGCTCCCAGTTACTATCCAGTCTACTTGAGGCGGATAAGAAATCGCTGTAGCAACGCGTGTAGTCGTCAAGAGCAAGAGGGATAACAAGACGACATTTCTCATCTTCAATCCTTGAAAGTCTTCGGTTTTTCCTCTATCAGGCTTTGGCATAGACTTCAAGGAAAGAGAGGTGAGCGGGCTATATATGATTCACTGGTGAAATCGTGTGGGGGATAGCACTGCAACGTGAATTCAACCCCGTCCTGTGAACCTCCTCGGATGGCTAACAAATCACCATAGATTCTACGATTTCACGACAGAAGCTCCTCTGTCGCCTCTGTTTGACGCTAACCTTCCGCCAAAGTTGCGGGATCTGACTCAGAAGTCTATGCACTTCATCCTCGGATCTTGTGGCTTCATCTGGTCTATAGAGTAAGATGGCTTAGTCAAGTCGTGGGTGATAGTGACTCTGTGGCAACAGAGCAAGGGGAGCGTAACCTTGGCTCCGCAGGGATCACCCTCATCAGATCATCTTCTCGCCAGGGCGGACTTGGGTCTAAGGTTGATTTTCTCTTTGAGACTGGCTGCGTTCAAGAGTCCTTTGATGACATCAGCCCTCTTCTTCTTGTCAGCCGACCCGAACCCATTCTTCTTGGCTATCCGGCTCGCCCCTTTTAGCGAGTCCACCAAGCTCCTCACTGTGAGTAAGGCAGCAGCTCTACAGAAGAGACGTCTTGACCTGCCGTCGTCAAATCCTTCGATCATTCTCTCAAGCAGCCGAATCCTTTTCCTCTGCTGCTTCATGAACTCCCTGATACCGCGAGCTCTTATGAGCCGAAGATTGGGTATGATCTTCCTGCCGGGCGGGTAAGAGAGCGTCTCAAGCGATTCATACGTCTTAGCGTCCTTGAATTTCCGGCAGGGGAACTCAGGGCACTCGGCGCAGACTTCCAGCCCCTTTCTCTTCACGCAGCAGGTTATGAACGAACAGGACGGGTGTTTGCTGAAGAAGTCGGGCCCACCGCATCTTGGGCATCTTGAGGCTCCCACCGTGTAGTATCGGGGGCATAGTCCACAATCAAGGCCGCATACGCCGATCGTCGGATGTGTTCTCAATTGCCTGCTCATGTTCTGTCGGCTCGACCGCCTGAACCACTTGACCGTTTAAGAAGATTACGAGGTTCTGCGCACGCTGACGATGACCGACACGCAAGTAGTTCTCTCACTGTTGTGAAGGGACTTCCACAGGCTCATCGCCTGACAGGCAGGGGCACGAACCCCTCAGATCCTGGCACTCAGCTCGAAAGCTTCTTGTGTCTATGCTCGCGTCTCAGCAACTCTGGTATTGGCTTCCCGTGCTTTCAGGTAGATTCGTAGTCTGTGCTCGTCTTTCGCCTCTGACATTCTCCTTGAGTTCCTCCGACAGTCCTCCATTACCTTCTTTGCCTTCTCGTAGGTCTTTGACGAAACCGCCGTCTTCTTCGCGACGATTCCTACTGCCTTGCCCCAGCGGCAGATGACTCCAGAACCTCCCGGGGGTTGCCGTCCTCTGGCCAGCCCATGCTTCGACGAGCCCTGCTAACCGTAAACGAATTTAAGTTCTGGAGTTATTCGAGGTTGGGAAGATGAGAATCGCATTTCTCCGGAATTTCACGCTGAAGAAGGGAGACTCGATGGCGACCGACATGATAGGATATGGCGTTACCGTTCCCGGCGCGATCATAGAGGAGATGAGAAAACGAGGAGTAGATGTCATCGATGTCGTCCCACAAGAAGAGGACGTAGAACCAACCCGGGCGAAACTAGGGTGGATTTACGACTCTTACAGGCAAGTCGTGGACCTGCTGATGAGGGAAGAAGTCGACTCAATATTCATCTTCCACATCTTCCACCATTTCCCAAGTGAACTCAGAAGGATAATCTGCGACATGAAGAGCAAGACCCGCTTGGTCGGCTATACGCACGGGAGTCACTGGGACCCTAGCGATACTTTCAGGTTCATCTTCTACCCAAACCTCCAGCTGCTAGACCTCGCGAACCTCTACTCCCTTGACACGATCTTCTTGGTGTCCGAGTATTTCAGAGGGATCTTACGCACGGAGATAGCCAAGCTCAACCAAGAGGTGGCTGAAGAAATATATGAAAAAATCAGAGTCGTTGGACTGCCGATAAACACGGGACTCATCGACAGGTACAAGACGGCTAAGAAGTCCGACAAGCTGACCGTAGTCTTCAACCACAATCTCATCTCAAGCAAGGACCCAATCATGTTTGCGAGCGTCATGAGTCGCCTGCTCAAGACCTACGATTTACGGGTCATATTTACCCGAAGTTATTGCGAAGACCCCGAGATTTCCGCCGCGTTGAAGAAGTTCAAGGTAGACCACCCGGATAACGTATCATTCATCGAAAAACCAGGGGCAGATCCCTACTATCCGATCCTTTGGCAGTCTCACATACAGGTCTCCACGGCTTCCCACGAGACCCTGGGGGTCGCGACATTGGAGTCCATGTACACCGATACATGCTGTATTTTGCCCAACCACTGTAGCTATCCGGAAATAACTGGCTACTACGGAGATTGTTTGTATCCGTACAACGGACAAGCCTTGTACGATAAGCTGAAGCAGGTGATAGAAGATGAGCCCGCAAGGAGCAGAATCGCGAGGGATCTGAAGAAAAGAGTCGAGAAATACTCCCCGGAAAACGTCACCGGAAGAATACTACAATCCCTGCAAGAACAACTCAGAACCTAAGACTATTCCCTCGATCGCGCGCGAGGAATAGGGAAGTCAGGTAACTAGAGAAAAGGGGTGCAAAGGTTTCTTTCGAGTTGACTAACGCTGCCTTCGTGAGGTCACACAGTAATACCTAGGCTACGGACTACAAATCCGTGTGAAGTCTCGTCACTTCTAACCTTCGCGTGCGTTGGAGGTATTGTGGCAATTACGGACCAAGACCTTTTGATCAGGCGTAGTGCATTAGGTATCAACCATCGACTGACCTTTTCCCCAATGGTTTTCCTAAGCGCAGCCGCCCTCGGTCTGGCGACATCCTAAATCGGAGTCTGACTCTGGTTCCCTGACGCCGTCATACTCTGCTGACCTGCTTGTTTCAAGAATGCCTATTCGGATCGATGAATCGCAAGAGGAACGCACATTCACCGTTCCGGACGGTGGACTCGAACTCATACGGGTTCGAATCCCGCCGGGCCCGTTCAAGCTGCTTCAGTCTTTCTAATGTCGATCTCTGAGGATGTTATGCCCACGCTTACGGCATTTCACGCAAGAGGCCCCGCGAAACTCAAGGAAAGAAAGAACACTGAGCTCACCCATTGCTCAAAATGAGCGTCTAGAGTCATGGCTGGTGCCTTGATCCTTGATCTTGCCAGGCCCTTCCGACGGAGCGAGAGATCTGCTGATAGAATACAACGGCGCGCTATCCTCGGATCAATCGAGAGGAATTGAGGAACAGGATGAAGTCGGGAAGCGCGTGTGCCACAGCAGCCATCGTGGGACTCAAGAAACCCATCGACGCCAATGCAACTCCGGTGATGTTGAAGATTATGCTCGCCGTGATGTTTTGCTTGATCACTCTGAAGGCTCGATCTCCAATGTCGATGGCCTCCGAAATCTTCGTTAGATCGTCGGTCATTAGGGCCACGTCTGCTGCTTCCACAGCTGCGTCTGTCCCAGCGACTCCCATGGCGATGCCTACGGAGGCTTGGGCTAAGGCGGGCGCGTCGTTTATGCCGTCCCCTACCATCACCACCCTCCTTCCAGCTTCCACGAGTTTTCTCACCACATCTACCTTTCCTTCGGGGAGCATCTCGGCAAAGACTTCGCCTATCCCGACCTGCTTCGCTATGGCCAAGGCAGTTCGAGGATTGTCTCCAGTGAGCATAACCAACTTCACATCTCTGCCATTCAACTCCTCTATAGCCCGAATGGCGTCCTCTCTCAGATTGTCTGATACAGAGATGACTCCACAGACTCCGTCGTCGTGGGCGACCAGCATTGCTGTCTTCCCATCCTTTTCCTCATGAGCCACGTAGTTCTCTACATGTGTAGGGATGTCGATAGACTTCTCCCTGAGCAGCTCTCTGTTGCCTATGATCAAGGTTTGGTCTTTACAAGTCGCGATGATGCCCTTTCCGCGTATGACTTGGCATTCTTGGTGCTCTGGTATCTCAATATCGTATTCCTCTGCAGCTTCTAGGATGGACCTAGCCATGGGGTGTTCGGAGTGTTCCTCCGCGATAGCTGCAAAGGTGAGTATCTCTCTCTCGTCATGAGCATCGAAACCCTTGATACCCGTCACTCTGGGCTCTCCTGTGGTAAGGGTTCCAGTCTTGTCCATTACAACTGTATCTACCTGCCCCAGCTCCTCCAAGTAGATACCGCCCTTGATGATAATCCCCTTTTTCGCTGCCTTACCCACACTTGCCACAACCGCTAGAGGTGTCGCTAGCGCTATCGCACATGGACAGGCCACCACAACAACTGCGATTGAAGAGTTAATGTTCTTCGTGATCATGAAGGTCAAGAGAGCAACGACCAAGACAATTGGCACGAAGTAGGTGGCAAAGCGATCAGCAACCTTTTCGATCGGTGCCTTCGAGAGTTCGGCCTCCTCGACTAGCTCTACAATCCTTGATAAGATAGTGTCAACACCGACCTTTGTTGTCTTAACCTGAATTAATCCCAACTCATTAATAGTGCCAGTGAAGACTTCGTCGCCGACTCCTTTCTCTACGGGCATGGATTCCCCAGTGATCGGAGCTTGGTTTACAGAGGCTTGCCCAGCGACCACGATACCGTCTACTGGCACCCTCTCCCCAGATTTGACGATGACGACATCGTCCGGCTTCACCTCGCCGATATCGACCTCCTCTTCGGCATTGTTTCTCCTTACGACAGCTTTCTTAGGCGATGTATCTATCAACTCGCGTATCGCTGATCTGCTCTTGCTGATGGTGAACTCATCCAGAAACTCAGCAATCAGCATGAAGAACGCTATGACTGCTGCTGATACGAACTCGCCGATCGACAGAGCTGCGACCATGCCTACGGTCATGGCCACTTCAGACGTTATCGACCCGGCTTTGAGATCAAGGTAGGCCTCCCTGAAGAGGGGCAGACCCCCAAGAAGAGCTGCCAGAAGCCCGGCGACGTCGAGAGAGGTGAAGTCGCGCAGAACCCCGAACCAACTGATCAAGATCATCAGACCAACGACTAAGACAAGTGGAAGTCTCAAGCGTAGGACTTGATCAGGAGCCTCTTCACCCTTCAAAAGGCCTGTAGCCTCCTGTGAGACCCCTGACCGTGTTGGATAATAGCGTTGTTGGCAAAGATTGCCAATACTAGATTGGAGTTTGCCGATGCTCACGCAACGGTTACTCTGACCACTTCGATGCCCCTTATGGTCTTGAGGCTCTCAGCAAGCTCCCTTATTCTAGAGATGTCCCCTCTCGTTAGAATGACTTCAAGGCACGACCCGCTCATGTGATTGTGCAGAACGGTGGCAATAATGTCCTCATACTCATGCTGCAGTCGATTGATCTCTTCGAATACACCCCTCCTCTCTACGTTGAATGTCATCGTTACCACGGCCAAGGCGATTCCTGCCTGCCTCGATGTCCACTCAACTTCGCTGAACAGAGTCCTCAAGGCATCCCGGACAACCTCTGAACGACTGGCATAGTGTTTCTCTTTGGCCACTCCGTCGAGTTCTTTTATCATCTCATTGGGCAGTGAAATGTTGATTGTACCCATACGCAGCTTCGCAGACTCCGCAACCCCGCACGGAAATATCCTTTTCCCCTAGACAGTGGTTCCACCGAGGCCAGTTCGGATCGTCCGCGCCAGTCTTCACATCTAGCCCTACAGCTCTTGTTGTAGGTTCATTTGTCGCTGTTAACCGTTTTCTCAAGTTGCTTCCTTTTCTCTTCGTGGATCTCTTCCAGCTTTACTCTCACCTTCGAAACCTCCCCCTTCGTCAGAGGGAATCGGGTGAAAACGAGCACCCCCAAGAACAAGGCGAGAGATGGGAAGAGGGAAAGGGTGAGCTTGAGGCCCGTCAAAGCTCCGGCCGGCTGAACTGCGTTGATGTCCGGTATGAACCCAGTGGTCGTCTGAACTAAGAGCTGAGTCAACGCGGTCAACACTAGGGTCAACCTAGAGATGAAAGTTAGGAATCCATTGTACATTGCTTCGCGTCTCTTTCCCGTCAATGTCTCATCGTAGTCTATCACGATGCTCATCACCGGCTCCGACATTATTGTGCCGCCGACACCGAAACTTGGCAGGACTGAGAGCAGGATGAGTTGCATGAGATCGGACGCCATGAAAGTGGGGACGAGACCTAATGCGAAGACTAGATTCGCGAGCAGAAAAGTGGTCTTTTCCCCGAATCTCTTGTACATGTGGCCCCAGAACGGTAGGCTCAGCAGCAATGTAATAACCATCCCGACCATGGTGAGTCCGGTCTCTTCCACCTTCAGGCCCAAGACGAACCTACCGTAGATCGGCAGGACCATGGTCAACGTCCCAAACGCGTACTCGGTCATGATCAAGAGAAAGGCCGCGTAGAGGAAAGGCTTGTTCCTGAAAGTGCTTGTGACGGCGGGGACCAGACCGAGTGGCTCCTCGACGCTGTACTCCGCTTTCTCCTTTGTGCCGAGCAGAGATATGAACAGCGTGATCGGTATCGTGATTCCTATAATCGCGCCCATGCCCGGCCATCCGAAACTTGCGGCGAGCACAGGCGGGATCATCATACCCACCGCGGAGGATAGAAAGGCTATGGCGTCCTTCACCACGACGACGTTGGCTCTTTCGGCGGTCGTTTCATACATCTCGGTGTAGAGGGCGTTCCATGCTCCCAGAGCGAACGTCCACGCGGCATCGTAGACGCACATGACCAGTAGCCCGTAGATGAATATCTGGAACGGGTCCCTGAAGGGAACGAACCATATGAGGAAGAATAGTATCCCACATGGTATTGCCCAAAACAGTATGTGAGGGGTCCTTCTTCTCCATTTCGTCCTGGTCCTATCCATTATGTACCCGGCAAGCGGGTCATTTATGGCATTCCAGATCGAGTAGATCACCCAGAGCAGGGTGAAGTATTCGATGCTCAGGCCCAGCACCAGTTCGTAGTACATGAGAAAGTATGAGGCAATGGCGTTGTAGGGCAAAGCAGAAGGGATTGCTCCTATTGAATACGCGATCTTGCTTGCCCAAGATAACTCCCGTTTCTTCACAGGAGGGGCACTCATGTCGGCCCGGCGCAAGCCCTCGAAGAGATATATCCCTTCAGTCCCGTTGTTCTTTATCGTGGAGATCAGATGAAGACATCCACAGTGGGCATGGCCATACTTGGCGACGAAAGGGAACCCGTGATGAAAGAAGTCACGCCCGGATGCATGGAAGTTCTAGAGAGGGCGGCTGAGATCATAAGGAGGAACGTCAGATATAGGGACGGCTCGTCCCCAGATGTGGTCACGGCCTCGAAGGTAATAACGTCTATCAGAACATCAAAGGAAGTTGGGGAGGAGATCGCGAGAGCGAACGCCAAGATAATAGTCATGCTGTACTACATATGGGACTTTCCGTACCTGGCTTGGCCGTTCATAAACATGGTCGGCAAGGACAAACCCATACTGAGCCTGTCAAACAACGAGGGCAAGTTCCCGGGGAACGTCGGACTGCTCGCAACCGATGGCGCCCTGAGGCAGACGGGCATGAGAACGCACAGGATCGTGGGTGATTTGAGAAGTGCAGACGTTCAGAAGAGGATCGTTGAGTGGACAAGGGCGGCTGAGGCCTATGCGTCGCTCAGGGGGCAGGTCTACGGGATGTACGGTGGACATTCTATGGGCATGGAGACCGGATACTTCCATCTCATACCAATTCAGAAAACGTTCGGCGTGACGACGTACCAGATAGACCAACTGCTGTTAGTAGAGAGGATGAAGGAACTCGACTCAAGGGAGGTCGAGAAGGGGTTCAAGTGGCTGAGCGAGATGCTGGACGGGAGGATAAAGTACGACAACAAGATGCTCACGCCTGAGACGCTGAAGACGCAGATCAAGCTCTATTTGGCCATGAGAAAGGTGAACGATGAGTGGGGTTTTGACTTCTGCGGCATAAAGGGCCAGAGGGAACTCACCGAACACGTATGCATAACGGACGTATCTGAGATGCTGATGAACGACCCGTACGACTGGAACGGACCTAAGGAGCCGTTCGTTTGCTCAACGGAGGCAGACTCGCTGGCAGCGTTGACGATGCAGACGCTCAAGTATGTGAGTGGCGGATTGCCGCCGCTGTTCGCAGACGTCAGGCTGTACGACCCGGAAAAGGACATATGGGACTTCTGCAACTCGGGCAACCATCCCAGTTGGTACGCGTCAAGGAGCGACAACCCAGCTGAGAACTTCAAGAAGGTGACGCTGCATCCAGCCCTCGAAATGTACTTCAAGGCAGGAGGCGCGTCGGTTGAGTTCGACGCTGCTCCCGGCGAGATGACGTTCGCGAGGTTGGGCATATCGGACGACAAGTTCTACATGGTGATGGTCAGGGGAACTGTGCTGGATCTGCCGGAGGCAGAGAGGAAGAAGATAAACAGCAAGACCAGCCCGACGTGGCCGCACCTGCATGTCAGGTTTCCGTGCAGCTTCGAAGAGTTCATCGATGTCTTTCCGTGCAACCACATACTCGTAGTTCCGGGAGATCACGTCGGGGAACTGACGCACTTCTGCGACATGGCTGGGGTCAGGCCAGTCGTGCTAGGCGCGGGCGGCAAGGGAAACCGATAGACGTCAGCGAAGGGGTTGAGCAAGACTCCCCATGAACCGCCACGCGTTCCTCGCCTTTGACCTCGGAGCCGAAAGCGGCAGGGCAGTGGTCGGGACTCTGAGCGAGAAAAAGGTGGAAACGAGAGAGGTATACAGGTTTGCCAACGTCCTGGCGAGGATCGGGGGCCACACCTACTGGGACGTGCTGAGGCTCTGGAACGACGTGAAACACGCCATTCCACTGGCCCAAGCTGAACTTGGCGGCCCACTCACATCAATAGGGGTCGACACGTGGGGCGTTGACTTCGCTCTCTTGAACAGAAATGGCGAGTTGGTCGAGAACCCGCACCACTACAGGGACATCAGGACCGAGGGCGTCATGGAGAAGCTCTTGGCCAAGGTTCCCAAGGAGGAAGTCTACTCGAAAACCGGTATCCAATTCATGAGGATCAACACGCTGTATCAACTGTACTCCATGGTGCTGGACAAGTCCCCCGCGCTGGAATCCGCGGCCAAGTTCCTCATGATGCCGGACCTGTTTAACTACTTCCTCTCGGGGTCAGCGAAATCAGAGTTCACGGACGCCACCACGACACAGTTCTACAACCCGATCAAGAAGGAATGGGACTTTGATTTGCTGAGAAGGCTGAAGATCCCCACACACTTCTTGCCCGAGATCATTGGCCCGGGGACGACCCTGGGAAAGATCTCGAGTGAGCTGGCGAGCGAGCTGAATGTCAGCAAAGAAATCTCAATTGTTGCCCCGGCCTGTCACGACACTGCCTCCGCGGTTGCGGCCGCACCCTTGGAGAGCGGCAGGTCGGCATACATCAGTTCGGGAACTTGGTCCTTGGTCGGCGCGGAAGTCGAGAAACCAGTAATGAACAGGAAGTCGTTGGCATACGATTTCACGAACGAGGGCGGCGTCTTTGGGAAGTTCAGATTGTTGCACAACGTACAGGGGATGTGGCTGGTCCAGGAGTGCAGGCGGGTTTGGACCTCCAGGGGCAAGGAGCTGTCATACGAGGAACTAACCAAGCTTGCCGGTGAGTCGAGGCGATTCGTTGCCCAGATAGATCCTGACCACCCGAGGTTCATAGCCCCCTCGAATATGGAAGATGAAATCATAGGGTACTTGGAAGACACGAAGCAGAACAAGCCCAAGAATGAGGGAGAGCTGACTAGAATCATCTTTGAGAGCTTGGCGTTCAAGTACAGGATGGTAATCGAGCAACTTGAGGATCTGACCGGGTTGAACTTCGATCAGATCAATGTGGTCGGAGGAGGGTCGAGGAACTGGCTGCTGAACCAGCTGACAGCCGATTTCACAGGACTTGTTGTGGTGGCGGGTCCAGTTGAGGCAACGTCCGTCGGCAACATCCTAATGCAGGCCGTTGCAGCTGGGCTCCTGAAGACCCATGAGGACGTGAGATCCGTTGTGAGGAATTCGTCCGAACTACAAGAGTATGAACCCAATCCCAGCGCTGAGGTCGACGATGCCTACAAGCGGTTCGTCGCGCTTGTCGAAGGACAGGAGAACGCGCCGGAGGGTCAGCATAGGACGAGCGGATAGGCAGGGCCACAGCTTCCATAAATAGTGGCATTCGCTCCCCGAAAGGAGACGGTTAGTGACAGCGGAATACAGTAACAAGTACCTTGCCTTCATGGGACGTTGGCCAAAGCGCATCCCGCACTGGGAGCACTGGTCCTGCCCGGACGCCGAGACGTACCTGACCGGCATCGACCACTACGAGCACCCTCGTCTGTGCCGACAGAGGATGGCCGAGTTGTACCCCCAGCTGGAGCTTCCCATCCCCGCAAAAGACGACCCGATCCCGCGATCGCGCTTGGAGCTTAGCGGGGAGAGTTCGTACACTGACGACCAAGGGCGGCGGTTCGTTCGTTGGGGAGACTCGCTGAGCAGCCAATGGAATTGGGGAGAACGTTTCAAGACGCCTGAGGACGTGTTCGCCTTTTCCCCGCTGGAACAGGGTGATTTCACTGACATTCCGGTTGTTGAGTCGCGGGACTACCGCGACGAAGAGAGACTCTACGAAGGCTATCGCCGGAACTATCCTGCCGAGTGGGGCGACCGAGCGCCAGGTGGGTCCACTGCCTCCGTGAGCTTCTACAACACGATGTTCATGTGGCCGCTGCTGACCTTCGGCTGGAAGCTATTCCTGCGGACCTGCCTGGACGTGCGCTTTGGTCGAATCGTGGATGAGTTCGCAGAGATCAATCGCCGCGTCTTTCGAGTCTTCGCCAGATTGCCTGTGAACTTCGTAATCTGCCACGACGACATAGTCACCTCCCGCGGGCCAGTCCTCTCCCCTGCGTGGATGCGCCGTCATGTCTTTCCTCGGTACAAGGAGTTCTTTGGGATCGTCAAGGCAGCGGGGAAGGAGGTCATCTTCATGTCCGATGGCTGCATGGACGCCTATGTCGACGATGTCATGGCCTGCGGCGCCCGGGGGATCATCAGCGAGCCCTACACTGACTACAGAGCCATCGCGCGCAAGCACAAGGACTGCTTCTTAGCCGGAGAGGGGGATGTTCGCGTCCTGTTTCGCAACGACCCCGCGGAGATAGAGGCCATGGTGCGGCAAATGGTAGAGACGTCTACTATGACTGGAGGCTACGTCTTCTGCATCGGAAACCACATCCCTTGGAACACTCCTCCCCAGGCCATCAAGCGCTACTTGGATCTCTGCGCCGAACTCGGCAATCGGTGAGGATGCCAACCCTCAAGTGCGATTCCGAATAGGAGCTGGTGATATGAGGGCGACAACTGTCATGACATGGTTCTAGGAGTTGAAAAGAGCGCATAAGTGACCTTAGAAAGACCATTGAGCCCAAGTGAACTCCGTAAGAGAATGCAGTTCGCGCCTTATCACTAGTGTATGAGACAGTAGGAACTCATTTATGCGCAGAGACTGGAGTTAGCCGACGTGAACAAGAAAGAGGCCCGTGATGAGCTAACAGGACTCCCCTTCATGAACCGAGAGTTGGGCGTCGAGGACAGGGTGGCCGACCTCCTGAAATGGCTGACTTCAGAAGAGAAGTTCTCACTCTGTGCCGGAAAGGATCTGTCGTCGACGAAGCCCGTGAAGCGATTGGGCATCAAGAGCCTCAGGATGACAGACGGACCGAATGGCATTGGCGCAATACTCTCAGGCTTCAAGAAGGGCACGTATTTTCCCACGGCCATTTGTCGAACAGCGACGTGGAACACCGATCTTTCTAGACAGTTCGGTGTGGCTCTGGCTCAGGAGGTGCGCTCGATCGGATATCACATGGTTCTCGCCCCTGCGGTCAACATAGATCGGACCCCGCTTTGCGGGCGGACGTTCGAGTACCAGACAGAGGATCCGTACCTGAATCGCAAGATGGCGGTTGCCGTGGTGCAGGGCGTTCAGAGCCAGAGAATCGCTGCCTGCGTGAAGCACTTCGCCTGCAACAACCAAGAGACCAACCGCACGAAGGTCAGCGCGCGGGTCAGCGAGCGCGCGTTGCGCGAGATCTATCTGCAGGCCTTCGAGGCCGTCGTGAGGGAGGGGGATGCTTGGTCGATAATGGCGGCCTACAACAAGGTCAATGGGATCTATTGCTGCGAGAATCATGACCTGCTGACCGATAAGCTGAGGAAGGAATGGGGCTTCAGGGGGTTCGTCGTCTCCGACTGGTTCGCGGCGAAACCGACGACCAGCGCTGAAAGCTGCGTGAACGCGGGGCTCAGCCTTGAAATGCCAGGCAAGGGCAGCAGATACAAGGAGAAGGCTTTGCGGGAGGCATTTGAGGCGGGCAAGTTCAGCGAAGACGCCCTCAACAGGAACCTGACCGGACTGCTGAGGGTGATGTTTCTCGTGGGTCTCTTCGATGGTGAGCAGGATATCCCCGTCGGAGGTTGGAACAGCCCGAAGCATCAGGCGTTGGCTCGGAAGATTGCGGAAGAGGGCATCGTGCTGCTAAAGAACGAGCGCAACGTCCTGCCGCTGCAACTCGATGGAGTCAAGAGAATCTCAGTGTTGGGGCCAAACGCGAACAAGAAGATGGGCTTAAGGGGAGGAAGCTCCATGGTCAGGCCGCCGTACGAGATCACCCCTCTCAGTGGCTTGAAGGAACGATGCGGCGGAAAGGTGGAATTCACCAAGGATCCTGCAGGCGCCGATGCGGCCATAGTCTTCGCCGGACTATCGCAGGGCCTGTTCAAAGGGACTGACACCGAGGGACAGGACAAGAAGGGCCTCGAGCTATCAGCCACTCAGGTTGCGCTGATCAATGAGACCGCGGATGTGAACCCGAAGACTGTCGTAGTCCTGATCAACGGCAGCCCTGTGACGATGGACGGCTGGATCGAGAAGGTGCCGGCCGTGCTGGAGGCTTGGTACAGTGGGCAGGAGGCTGGCCATGCGATCGCGTCCGTGTTGTTCGGGGATATCAACCCATCCGGGAAACTACCAGTAACGTTTCCGAAGAAGCTCTCGGATTCTCCTGCGCATGCATCTGAAAGAACCTTCCCAGGGGGAAACGAGGTCTATTATGACGAGGGCATCTTCGTCGGATACCGGCATTTCGACGCCAGGGGCTCTATGCCCCTGTTCCCCTTTGGACACGGGCTATCCTACACCAGGTTTGCCTATGAGAACTTGGAGGTCGATGAAGGAAAGGTTTCGGTCGACATCACCAATGCCGGACAGCGCACAGGTGCAGAGGTCGTTCAGCTCTACATCCATGACGTTGACGCGAGTGTAGAACGTCCTCCGAAGGAACTGAAGGGGTTCAAGAAGGTGTGCCTAGGGCCCGGAGAGAAGGAAACCTTGTCCTTCTCGCTCGGAAAGCTAGATCTATCCTTCTGGGATGAAAAAGTGGGCCGTTGGACAGCCGAGAAGGGAGAATTCGAGGCCCTCGTCGGGAGTTCGTCAAGAGATGTTCGCTTACAGGGCAAGTTTGAATACCTGGGCTGAGTTTCCGTCTGCTCAGGGATTCGCTGCGCGCTTATTACTGTTGACGACATGGCGAGCGCGCGCCAGAACTGCCCGAGGTGACGGCAATCTCCCGAAAGAAGAACAGCAAGATACTCGGCAAGCGCATCGCAGTTGAGGTCAAGCAACTCAAGATCCTGAACATGCAGGCTTCGAGGTTCGCAAACGTCGAAAGAGAACTCGGCGGAGAGGGTTAAAATATCGACCGCCCTGATCTTCAGGGGAGCGGAATTGTACGTCGCGATTAGAGACTTCACTGTGAGGTGGATCGGGTATGAGAGCGTCTTCTCGGGACTGAAGGATTTGGGATTGAGAAGTTTTGAGCTCTACTTGGACAGGGAACTCAAGGGAGCGAAGTATCGCGACATGGGCGAGGAGGTATCGCTTGGCTTCGATGCGTCCACTTCACAGAAAAGGCGTGAATTGTCCGAGAGGCTTGAGAGCGAGGGTCTGAGCGTGTGTGCCATACTCATAGAGAACGACTTCGCCAGACCTGATTTGGAGGCTGAGGTCAAGTGGGTGGTGGACGCCTGCAATGTCGCGCCGGAGATAGGTTGCGATACGGTCAGGATAAACCCTCCGATGAGGATCCAAGAAGGCATTTCGGAGGAGGAATACGCGAAGACCACGATCGGGTGCTGCAAGGACATACTGGAGAGGACGGAACAGACGGGCGTCTCGCTGGCTATGGAGAATCACGGGCTGATGGGCAACAGGCGGGGATTCCTTAGGTCCCTGTTTGATGGCTTGGGTTCCGCGAGGATGGGACTGACCCTCGATACTGGCAACCTCTTCTGGTATGGTCATCCTTGGGAAAGGGCATACAGCATCATCGAGGAGTTCGCTGGCCGCGTGAAGCACACGCACATCAAGAACCTGTCCTTTCCTGAAGAAAAGAGGAAGCGCGAGCGCAAGCCAGGAGAGGACTGGCCAGCCTCCGGGGCGACGATATACGAGGGCGATGTCGACATCGGCAGGATAGTAGATGTCCTCAAGGCGGCCGGATACGACAAGGACTTGACCCTCGAGGACGAGTCGCTCGGCAAGTTCCCGCGCGATCAGAGGATCGGAGTAGTCAAACAAGACGTGAGGTTCCTAAGCCGTCTCGTGTGACCATCTCTGTAGATTTAGACGGGCGTACCTACCATAGACAATCCCCTGGCGGCTGAGGATCACGAACTGGCAAGCCCGTGCCGCCTTTGGAGACCGTCCAGCAGAAGGAAGGGTCAATGCAAAGCGTTAAGATTGCAGCTGAGCGAAACACACGGAAATGATACGATGAGAGCCAGTCATGAAGAGGGCCTAGGCTCAGCATCGCTCACGCCCAAGAACGTAACCTTGTTGGTTTTGATTGGCGTATTGGTACTGGGTGTGATTCTGATCGGAGGCTATATCCAAAGGCCGGTTGCAGACAGAACTGAAGAGGAGCAAGAGCCGTCCGAAGGTGTCACCCTTGCCGAGAGGTGGGAGGGACAAGAGGACTACAGGAAGGAGCTTGCCCGACGGTTGGGTTTGGATCCCCTCCCTGAAAGAAAGCCCTTGAACCCGCAGATAGTCGGCACTGTGGAAAGGGCCGATTACCGGATCGAGAAAGTGCGGTTTGAGAGTTTCCCAGGCTTCTACGTGACAGCAAACCTCTACATCCCGAAAAATGTGACCTTTCCAGTTCCTGCGATCGTAAATCCACACGGACATTGGGGCGGCGGGAAGGACAGCTACCAAGTGCAATATCGCGCGATCGGGTTGGCTAAGAAGGGGTACGTGGCCCTCACTTGGGATAAGATCGGATACGGAGAAAGAGCACCTTTGCAGGGACACGGTGGTTTCGGCAATCCTGAGGGCGCTAGGTATACGACGAACCTGTGGTTGACGGGTCATACTTTGATGGGCTTGGAGGTTTGGGATGTCATGCGCGCCATCGATTACCTTTACACGCGCGACGAGGTTGATAAGGAAAGAATTGGGGTTACGGGTGGCTCGGGCGGCGGCAGCCAGACCATTTACGCAACAATTTTGGACGATCGAATAAAGGTCGCAGTGCCGGTTGTCTATGGGGGGATAATGCAGTTGGGTGCTGGCTACGGATGCATCTGTGAGACAATCCCCAATCTTTTCCCGAACATTACCCCCTCTATCCTGAGGGCTTTAGTTTTCCCCAAGAAGGTTTTGTTCATAAACGAGTGGGAGGACGGAGAGATAGATTTCGCTCGGCGGACCTACGAAAGATATGGAGTCAGTGAGTACTTCGGGTACGTCAACACCAATGCTCCGCACGATTACGACAAGGAAGCGCGTGAGAAGATGTACGCTTGGTTCAACAGGTGGTTCTTGGGTATCGATGACCCGGCGCGGGCCAAAGATCCGGAAGACTTGACCCTTGAGGACCTTAGAACCTTGGAGGTCGGATTTCCTGCCGAGCACAGGGATCTGTTCGACTTGAACTTTGACTTTGCAGGCGAAGTCTACCGGGTACCTCCGTTGCCCATCGATAACGCAGGATGGCTCACGTACAAGGACAACTTGACAACTGGAATCATTGAGGTTTTCGGAGGCTTCCCTGAAACCGTTCCTTTGAACGCTACTGATGATGTCACGCAGAATCCAGAGAACGTGTCATTCACCAGTGATGCCGAGGTATTTAGAACCTGGGAGGGAGAGGCCGAGATCCCAGCTAGGATCACCGGAAGACTGTACAAACCCACAGAAGTTCCGCCGCCATGGCCAACTGTGGTCTTGATCCATCCTTACGAATACTTCCCTCATCACCATGAAGGTGAGGACCGACCCAGGTACTCACTGGCAAAGCCGATCGACGACACATTCATCATACAGAGCCTAACCGACAACGGGTATGCTGTGCTCTCTATAGTTGTCAGATACAATGATCTCCCAAATGATGAGGACGCGTTCACCGTAATGTCAGCAGGTTATGGCAGGATCCTATTTGGAAAGCGAGTGTGGGACGTGAAGCGCGCTCTAGACTACCTGGAGACTAGGACCGACATAGACAGCACAAGGCTAAGCATATGGGGAGAGGAAACTGGTGGCCTTCTGGCGCTTTACGTGAGTTCTCTAGATGGTAGGATAAAGAAAGTTGTTGTGAGTGGAACCCTGTCATCTTACATCTTTGAGGGAGGGATCAGAAATCAACCTCTCTGGATGTTCATACCCGAAATATTGAAGCACGCTGATATCGCCCAGGTGGCGTCGCTCGTCGGACCGCGCACCCTCATCATCGCAAATCCGATCGACGGAGCTGGACATTCATTGAGTCTTTTAGATGCCCAGACAGATCTACAGTGGACGATAGAGGCCTACGACTTAATGGATGCTGAGGTCAAACTTCTGATACTGACCAACGCTGAGAAAAGCATCATCTTGAATGCATTTCTGGTCGAACCCGCGAACGACCTCCAGTCATCGATGGTCAGCTTGACGATCGTGCTACTTGGGTTAGTTGCTCCTAGAGAAGCCCGCAAAGTCTTGGTTAATAAGGAGCGATAAGCGCTCTCATTCAACCCTCTGACGACGAGGGCGCCCCCCTCCGGCCCCTTGCTCAACGGGTTCACGATGGCTTCGAGTGAAGGGCGGCGAGGGCGGTGGTCGCCAACATCGAGGGGAGAAGGACAAGTCCGTTCACTACGTCAACGAGGCGGGCTGGGGAGGACGACATCGGTCGGGCGCGAAGACCTTCAGGCGGCCGGAGTCTATCACAGACGAGGAGGCTTCCACCACGAGGAAGGCGTATCCGTCCGGCATCGTGGGACTTTTTCGAAATGTTTATGACATGTTACAGTCCCGGCATGACGCGATATGCTTCATCCAACAGTCGGAGGAGCATATTACCAGATCGGTTTCCGCGAGGGCTCCATGATGTACAAGAGGGGACTCAAGGTGCCCGCCCCCTCAAAAGAAAGGGTGGAATTCGCAAAGGGTTGTGAGAAGGAGATAGGCAGGATCTTCCCTGAACTATTGGATGAGATGGCTGGGTTCGCGGACGGTTGCCAAGCGCCCCATGACGACACTATGGCCTTCATCTTTGGCAATGCGACCTTTGGTGCGGATTCGACCGCATGTAGCGTCTTCGCTGCGGTGAACGGCTCCGACATTGTGTATGGACGAAATCATGACACCTACTACAAGTTCAAGCAGAACTCTATGGCATATCTGACATGCCCGGAAGGTAGCTATTGGAGCGTTGGCCACTCTGATATCTACACGGGCAGGGAGGGAGGTCTGAACGAGAGGGGCCTAGCCATAGGGATGGGTGCCGTTGAAGAGAAGGAGGTCAGGCCAGGTATGGATCTGGCCCACGCCGTCAGGTACGTCCTCGACAAATGCGGGAATGTCGAAGAAGGTGCAAGAGCGCTGTGCGAGATGCGACACTCGACGGCCAACAACTTCCTCCTGGCTGACAGGAAAGGTAGCATCGCAGTTGTCGAGGCGGCTCCGGGCCGAGTGAGAATCAGAGAACCGGAAGAAGGCAACAGGTTCATAGTATGCACGAACCATTTCCTGCACCCTGAGATGTTTGAGATGGAGAACCGAGAGAAGAGGTGTTGGGATTCCGAGGTTAGGTATAGGGCGATATATGAGGCGCTTGAGAGTCGCAAGGGGGTGATCAACGCGGAGGAAGCGCAGGCCATCTTTTCGGACCACAGCGGGCATGTGTGCTTTCATGACAAGCAGGTCCCCCTCGGCACACTATGGTCCGTTATTGCGGTGCCTACGCAATTGAAGGTGTATCGAGCCGAAGGGCATCCTTGCAGGAACAGGTACAGGGAGGACCTCAGGCTCGGAAGAGCGATTGAACTTCGCTAGGGCCGAATCCCCGCTAGAATAGCCTTCATCGCGTTTCCGCATGAAGTGTTATTATGAGGCGACGCAGAGCACCCCTCGCTTATCATGCAACGCTTTCCCAAGGGTTTCTTGTGGGGGACGTCGATGGCGGCCTTCCAACATGAGATGGGAGCGTCAGCTAAAGCTGTGGATAAGAAGAGCGATTGGTACGTCTGGCTACACGACAAGCATAACATTGATTCGAACGTCGTCAGTGGGGATGTGCCGGAACGCGGGCCAGGTTATTGGAACCTGTACGAGAGGGATCACGAGTGGGCGAGATGGCTCGGCCTGAACGCTTGGAGGACGAACCCTGACTGGAGTCGGATTTTCCCTAGATCCACGAGAGATGTCAAGGTCACGGCGACCTCGGACGATGAGGGGCTCAAGGACATCGAGATCACAGAATCCTCGACAAGGAAGCTTGCCGAACTTGCTGACAGGAATTCGGTTCGTCACTACAGGACCATGTTCGGCGACCTGAAGGCAAAGGGCATGAAACTCATTCTGAACCTCTACCATTGGACCATGCCCATCTGGGTTCACGACGCGATCGGGGTCAGGGACATGAATCCAAAAGCGGGCGCACGCGGATGGATCGACGAGGAAACGGTCGTTGAGTTCTCCAAGTACGCTGCCTACGTCGCTCGGGAGTTCGGCGACCTCGTGGACATGTGGAGCACGATGACCGAGCCCAATCTCATCTGGACAGAGGGATACGTGACCGGCAACTTTCCCCCTGGATTGAGGGACGCCAAGGCAGCTGGGCGGGTCGCGTTCAACCTGGCCCAAGCGCATGCAAGGGCGTTCGATCAGATCAAGAGGCACGCAGGAAGGCGGGCCAAGGTAGGGGTGATGCACGCAACTTCTCCAAGCGAACCTCTCACGGACTCAGACGCAGATGTCGAAGCGGCAAGGATGTCAGATGAAGCCTCGACCAAGGCATTCTTTGATGCCATAGTGAACGGTCAGCTCCGAAGGGGGTTCGCTCAGGATGAGGTCAGGAGAGCGGACATGAAGGGTAGGGCGGACTGGATAGGCGTCAACTACTTCTCCAGAACTGTCGTCAAACGCGTTGAAGGGCCTCCCTTCTTCGAGGCGCAGCCGAACTATGGCTTCTTGTGTCAACCCAACTCAAGATCAGCCGCCGGGAGACCGACATCAGATTTCGGGTGGGAGATATGTCCGGAGGGCATCAGGAAGGCGCTTGGACTGTATAAGGAATACGACAGACCCCTGGTGGTCACCTCGAACGGGATCGCGGACGCCAGAGATAGGCACAGGGCGTGGTACCTGGTCTCACACCTGCACAACGTACGACTGGCAATGGACGGTGGCCTCGATGTGAGAGGGTACATGCACTGGAGCCTGACCGACAACCTCGAGTGGGGGGCTGGGTTCAGCAAGAGGTTTGGTCTCGTGCACGTGGACATGCGGACGAAGAAGAGATCACCTAGGGCAAGCGCGTTCATCTACCGTGATGTGGTTCGTGAAAACGGTTTGCCTGAATACCTGTCAGAATACTCCAAGTACCCGAACGCATTGGCAGACTGATTGCCCAGAGGACAGCCAGCGCTTCGGAAGAGTGTGATTCCTGCCCCCCAAGTATTCGCCGTCCCTTCGCTACGTCGCGCTAAGCGATGATATTGAACTTGAGTTCGAAGCGTTTTCTTTTCCCTACGTGGTGGCAATTCCAAGGCGCTCCGCAGGAACATGTCCAAGAGTCGTATGGGTCATCCCGACCCAAGGAGCGCGCGTTCTTAGCTGCAACGTACACTTCAGCATCGCTCGTCAACTTGACGATGTGGTCCGGGCCTTCTTCGATCTGAACGTGTGCAACACCTTGGGAGGGACATAACACTATGATGTTCAAGTAACCTCCATCTAAGCGCTTGACCACCCTGACAGGGACACTCGTTGTTGTGACCTCCTTGTCCCAGCTCAAGGTCTTAGGTGCTGCTATCTCGATGTCCAAGTCTCCACTCACCTTCAGTGTTCCGTCTATCAGGGTTGTCTGTTCGGTCCCGTCCTTCCAGAAGGCACTCACGGTGGCCAAATGTTGTTGGGCTTCAGGAGCGGCCGTTCCATTGACGTAGTTCGGAACACTGTACTTCCCCCACGAGATGGGCGTCTCCTTCCTACTTATCTCATGGTCGTGTCCGGAAAAGACGCACACTATGTCGGAGATGTCCTTGAACACCTCGGGAGAGTAGGCGTGCCATTGGTGGAACGGGTGGTGAACAAGTATCACCTTCCTGCTCCTATCTTCAAGCAGCCTCCTTCTGAGCCAGATCATATCAGCCAATGAGAGATAAGGCGTGGACTGGCCCGGGACTACCGTCTGCTCACTATAGGAGTCGAAGCCAACCAGTTTGAACTTCCCGATCCTGAGTTGCCAGAGTCTCTCAGACCAGTCATGGAAGAAATAGCAGCCGGGGTCGACATCGTGATTGCCCTTGAGCCATAGGTTGTTCGAGAGCCTATCCTTAACGTAGCTCCATATGCTTTCGAACCATCTGTCCTCGATCCCAGGTAAGAACCTCTCGCCCTTGTAGTAGCCGTACACCCCCGAGCCACCGACGATGTCTCCGCCGAGCACCGTGACCGTTGGATTGCACAGGGCCAACCTGTCTATGAGCTCCTTGGCTTCCTCTGCTAGCGCCGAGGTCGAGTGAAGGTCAGCGATCCAGCCCAAGGTGAAAGGGTGGATCTGCGCCAGATGAGCCGTTACGTTCGATTCCGCCACCACGTGTTTGCCTGATGCATTGTATCTTCCGTGGATACACCACACGGAGGGATCTATGTAGACCCTGTCACCCTCACTTGCGGATATGCACTCGTATGTGAACCTGTAATCGCCGCTGGCCGTATACATCCTATGTTTGGGTGGTGGGCCTTACCCTATTATGCCCTATGCTTTCCCCCTTTTTCGGTTCCAAGACTGCCGAATGGTCTAGATGAGGACAGCGCGTCCGGGGCGCGTACTGGAGGCAAGAAACACTTTGATGATGTCTCTCATCTCAGGCTTCTGTCTACCTGGTTTCAGGGCATACGACATATTAATGATCCGCGGAGACGCATCGAGACTTGGGCTACGCAAGAATCGAGTGGGAGAAGGTCAAGCTGGACGACGGGGCGTTCGAATCAGCGGGCGTGTTTGACGTCAACAACGATGGCATCTTGGACATCGTGTGTGGGGGATACTGGTATGAGGGACCGAACTGGAAGAAGCACAAGCTTTGTGACGTGATGGCCTCGGGCGAGTACTATGACGACTTCTCGACGATCCCCTTAGATGTAAACGGCGATGGTTACTTGGACGTCATCACTGGGGGCTGGTTCGGTCAGACGCTCTACTGGCGAGAGAACCCCCGCGGAAACCCGGTCGAGTGGAAGACCCATGTCATAGACAAGTGCGGCAACATAGAGACCACCCGGGCTTGGGACGTAGACGGGGATGGGGAACTAGAGGTTGTGCCTAACACGCCGGGCGGCCCAGTTGTCTTCTACAAGCTCGTCCGGAATGGAGAGGGCAGGGGAACTGGGCGATTTCGCAAGTTTAGGACCTGGGATGGCCCCTCCCGACATGGATTGGGCTTCGGGGACATCGATGGCGATGGGCGAGGCGAATTGATAACGAGTGGGGGATGGCTGGAGCGTCCTGCCGATCCCCTGAATGAGCCATGGACGTTTCACCCGGAGTTCAACCTGGGGATGGCGAGCGTGCCGATCGTCGTGGCGGACATCGACGAGGATGGCGTCGCTGAGCTCATAGTTGGGCAAGCCCATGGCTACGGTCTCGACTATTACGAGCAGAAGCAGACTCAGGGCGGTCAAAGGGAGTGGATACGGAACCCCATCGACCCCTACTTCTCACAGTATCATGAAATGTGCTACGTTGACATAGACGGCGACGGAAAGAACGAACTCATCACCGGGAACCGCTACCGCGCCCACTGCGGAAACGATCCAGGTGAGACGAATGTCGTGGGGCTGTATTGCTTCAAGTGGAACGGGAAGTCGTTCACAAAGCAAGTCATAGATCATGGCAGGGCTGGGGAAGCTTCCGGCACGGGCATATTCCTCTCGGTTTCGGATATTGATGAAGACGGCCGACTGGACATAGTGGCTCCTGGAAAGGAGGGACTGTTCATCTTCAGAAACCTCGGGCCTGAGAAAGCCGGGGCAAAGGCGCAATCAGAAGGAAGCGGTTGAGCTGGTGGTCCAGATGGAAAGGGTGAGGATCGGGTTCGTGGGAGTTGGCCAGATGGGGCAATGCGCTCATCTCAAGAATTACGTAAGCCTAGCTGAGTGTGAGGTAGTCGCAATAGCCGAACTGCGTCCGAACTTGGCGCAGAAGGTCGCCGCACGATATGGCGTGGGTCGCGTGTACAGGGATCACGAGGCAATGATCGCGAAGGAAAAGTTGGACGGCATAGTTGCGGCGCAGCAATTCACGCGACATGGGGTCATCGTCCCTGAACTTCTGAAGGCTGGGGTCCCGGTGTTCATCGAAAAGCCTTTGGCTGCGTCCGTTGAGGTCGGCGAGAAGATCGTCGGCGCGGTGGAGAAGATCGGAACGTGGATCATGGTGGGATACCATAAGCGTAGCGATCCGGCGACCATGTACGCGAAGGCGGAGATCGATCGTCTGAGGCAGACCGGCGAACTCGGCGAAATGCGGTACGTTCGCATAACGATGCCTCCTGGAGACTGGATAGTGAACGGGTTCGCAGATCTGATTCGAACGGACGAGCCCATCCCCAAGCTCGAAGAAGATCCCCCGGCGAGCGACATGGACGAGAGGACCTACAAGGAGTACGTGAGCTTCGTCAACTACTACATCCATCAGGTGAACCTCCTGAGGCACCTCTTCGGCGAGAACTATCGGGTGAAGTTCGCCGATAAGTCCAAGCTACTTCTGGTCGCTGAGAGCGAGGGCGGAGTCACTGGAGTGATAGAGATGGCTCCATACTTCACGACGCTTGACTGGCAGGAGTCAGCATTGGTGTGTTTCAGGAACGGATGGTTGAGATTGGACTTGCCTGCCCCAATGGCTTGGAATCGACCGGGGCGTTTGGAGATCTTCAGGGACCCTGGAAAGGGATCAGCACCTCAGACCCTCGTCCCCCAGCTTCCTTGGGTGAGTGCGATGCGGCAACAGGCCGTGAACTTCATCAAGGCCATCAGGGGAGAGGCGAAGCCTCCTTGCGAAGCTCCAGAGGCGCTTGAGGACCTGAGGGTCGCCCGGGAGTTCATCAGGATCTCTGGAGGGTCCTAGCTGCGGTTGTCCACGGGCCTCACATGATGTTGTTTGGGAACAAGTTAATAGCAGTGGGGAGCCAAGTGGCGCGTTCTGTAGATGGCCTTGAAGATTAGGACCGTGAGGGCTGAGGAGTGGGATGAATTCATGCGGTTTTTGGAGCGCTGCTACGGTCATTCGAGGGACTATTTCCCTAGGTTCTATCCTCACCTGTATAGGCCGGATGAAGATGCCCTCTCCTCGTTTCTAGTGTTGGAAAGGGATGGAAGGATAGTCTCGCATGTCGGCCTCTACCCTTTGGAGGTCAACTGCTTCGGAGCTAGCCTCAAGGTTGGCGGCATAGGGGGCGTGGCCACATTGCTCGGGGAGAGGGGGAAGGGCCACATGTCAAGGCTGCTGAAGCATGCGGCTGAACTCATGAAGGAGAGAGGTTGGCCCCTCTCTGTGCTCTGGGGCGACAGGCAAAGATACTACTCCTTTGGCTGGGAGATCGCTGGCCTCAAGTATTCGCTAACTCTAACCAAACGTTCCCTCGAACGAACGAACGTGAAGGTAGCAAACGTCAGGGAGGTCTCCACCGAGGAGGCAGCGCCGCTTGTAGAGAAGTTTTACGATGCTCTGCCATTGAGGGTGCAACGGAAACACAACTCCCTCAACCTGAGGAAAGAAGGCATTCGGATATGGGTTAGCGAAGGGGGCTACGTGGTCTCATCAGGTGAGATGGGATCCCCGCGGATACTGGAGGTCGCCTCACCTGAGGGCAAGGAGCCGGAGCTCATCGGAGGGGTCATAGAGAGGTGTTTCGGTGACTCCGCGCCCGTAGAGGTTAACGCGTTCGACGAAGAAAGGCTGGGACGGATCCACAGGGCGTCCTCTTACTGGACGCTCGTGCCCGAAGGACAATTCAGAATAATGGATCTCTTCGGTCTGATGGAATCGCTCAAGGGATTGATATCCAAGAGGATGAAGTTCATGCGCGATTTTGAGCTGTCGGTCGGGCTCAGGCTCCAAGGGGATGTCGATGCCACTACCATTTCTGTAAGGAACGGCGAAGCGAAGGTCGTCAAAGGTAAGGGATCCCCCAATTACGTTGAGCTTGATGAACGTGCTGCAGTCCCACTTTTCTTGGGCGGTCCTTCGGCGGACTCCGCCAAGCTGGAGGCGCTTGCTACTGCCCTTCCCCTGCCAGTTCATATCCCTGTCCTTGACCACGTCTAAGCACGCGCGCGAACATGCTACCGAAGGGCGAGAGGTACGGTCCGGGCTGAGACCATGGATCTGAGAATCCTGCTGGGCTCAGTCATTGACAAGTTCAGGGAGATACTTGAACAGCCGACCGAAAGGCTCAAGGAGATAGGTGTAGATGAGGGAACGAAGTTTCTGGACGTAGGTTGCGGGCTTGGATTCTATTCCTTTCCAGCTTCTATCATCGTGGGCGAGGATGGACTGGTAATCGCCTTGGACAAGGACGCTAACAACATAGAGTGGGTCGCAGGCGAATCGAAGGAAAGGGGTTTGACTAACTTTCGGACGGTGGTCGCAGATGCATGTAACACGGGCTTACCTGACCGTAGCGTGGACATCGTGTTCCTTCATCTCGTGCTTCATGATATCGAGGATAGGCCCGCAGCGATCAGAGAGTTTGGCAGGGTTTTGGGAGATCAAGGGAAATTGGTGATAGATGAGGAAGACATCATGCGTCTAGGCGACATTAGATACTTAGCAGAACACGAAGGCTTCAGGTTTTCCAAGCGCTTGAGAAGAACGACCCAAGTGTTCGAAAAGCCTGCTAGCTCTTGAACTTGAATAGGGGCCGGTTTGGCGAGATAATAAATGAGGCAGTCATGAAACAACAAAGGAGCTTCGTTACATTCAGCTGGTAAAGGGAATCCAACAAGAGCGACCTAGAGGCAGGCGTCAGCCATTTCCGAAATGACAGTTAGGGGGTCATCAGCCTTCACGATGCCGCTGGCCAGCAGGACCCCGACGGTCCCGAGCCTGAGGGCAGCTCGAACGTCGTCCGCAGTTGTTATTCCGGCGCCACATATCACCTTGGACTTTGAGCCGACCATCCTGACTCTATCGAGGGCGCCAGTGACCACCTCTGGCTTCGCCTTTGACACGGGTATTCCGGTCCCTATGAGCTCTGGTGGTTCTATGGCCACGAAATCAGGGTTGAGGGAGGAGACAGCTCCGGTGGCGTCTGGGGTGTCGGCACATACCATTGATATCAAGTTCATGGAACGAGCCGACTTGACCGCCTCACTGATCAGAGATAGATTCACTCTCCTCTCAGAGTGGTTCAATATGAATCCGGCGGCACCGGAATCCTTGATCGCCTGCAATGTCGTGTAGCCGGTGAAGGCACCGGGCTGCGTCGAGTCCAATGCTTGCGCGAACACCGGGAGTTCCACCTCTGAGACGATGGCTCTGAGGTCAACGGCCTGCGGCGCGACGGCGATCGTAATGCCCTTTTCCCTCCACACCTTCTCGGCCATCTTGGCGAGCTTCAGTCCCCCACTGCCGAGGGACTCCTGATACGTCTTGAAGTTAATCACTATTGCCGGAGTTTTCATCTCGTCTCCACTCTGATGGGCGTGGTTGAAAAGGGTTGCCCACCTTCAACTGATGTAGTAGTATTCCCCGCTCGCCATTTGCTCTTGGTCAGCCCGAGATCCGGGCTTGTTGATCCTGGGCCTTCCCGTATCCACGTCCCTCCTGAAGGTTATGGAGAGAGCTGAAAGAAGCCTGTTCATTCCTTCCCTCATTGACATTGGGGGGTTCACGTGGCCCTTGACGCCGGGCTGGCCGTCCAAGACCAGCAACCTGTCAGAGACGAAGTCCACGAAGAGGATGTCGTGCTCCACCACGAAGGCGACTGCGGCCCTTGCCTCCACGATCCTGCGAACCAGCTTCTGCACTGCCATTCTCTGTTCTACGTCAAGGTAGGCGCAAGGCTCGTCAAAGAAGTAGTAGTCCGCTTGCCTGATCAGGGCCGAGGCAACAGCAAGGGACTGTAACTCCCCGCCGCTGAGGGTTTCGATGTCCCTGTCCACGAGTTTCTCCAACCTGAGTGGCCTTAGGATCTCTGTCTCCGCCCAAGCTTGGATATCGTGCCCGCCCGCGCTGTCCTTGAGCACGGAGGACACAGTTCCTGTGAACTTGCCAGTCAAGTACTGGGGCTTGTAGCTGATGGAAGGGTTGTTCTCGCCGAAGTAGTCTCTCACCACCTTGTTCAGGAAGGTGGTCTTCCCTATTCCATTGGGACCAACTATTCCTAGTACTTGCCCAGCATATGCCCCGCCGCCTTCTATGCGAAGCTCGAAGCCATCTAGATTGATCAGGTCGTCCTCCCATCGAAGGGACAGCGCCCCCTCCATTTCGGTCGGCGCTGGGCGAGCGGCGAACCTTATCGGCTCCTTCCTGAGCCTGATGTTCTCGGACCTGAGGAATCCCTCCAAATAGGAGTTCACGCCTAAGCGTGAAGACATCTGGCGCGAGACCACGCCGTACACTCCCGGCTGCCCGTAGACCACTGATACGTAATCGGCGAGGTAATCCAGTAGTCCGAGATCGTGTTCGACGATCACCAGCGTCTTGCGCCTCTGCTTCAGTTCGCGCAGCGCCCTTGCGACAAGAATCCTTTGCGACACATCGAGGAAGCTGGACGGCTCGTCGATCACGTAAACGTCCACATCCCTGAGGAGGGCGGCTGCTATTGCCATCCTCTGTAGCTCGCCTCCGCTGAGCTGGCCGACCTCTCTCTGCAATAGGTTCGATATCCCGAGCGTCGTGGCAACATCCTCAACCCTCGCTTCGTCCCCCACCTTGGAGAGGACTTCGCCCATCGATCCGCTGACCGCCCGCGGTATGAGATCCACGTACTGCGGCTTGTGGACGACCTTCAGATCCCCGTTCATCGCCCTCTTGATGAGCGAGGACGTGGTCGTTCCCCTCAGCCTGTCGATCACCTCATCCTTGTCCGGCTGTGAGGTCGGGTCCCCAAGGTTTGGCGCGATCTCTCCCGCCAGTATCTTCAGGATGGTCGACTTGCCCGTGCCGTTCTCTCCGACGATGGCAGTGACATCACCGGGCCTGACCTCTGGAAACCTGAATAGCTTGAACCCGTTCGTCCCGTGGCGATGGAAGGCTTCTTTCTCGATCTCATCGGGTAGGTTCACGATGCTTATGGCATAGAAGGGGCACCTCTTTGGGCAGATGCCGCACCCTATGCATGTCTCCTCGTCTATTATGGGCGGCTGGGTCTCCTCAAGGAAGTATATCGCGTCCTTTCCTGTTCTCACCACAGGGCAGCTTTTCCTGCACGGCTTTCCGCAGTCCTTAGGTCTGCAAGCCGACTTGTCTATTACGGCGACCCTCGTCAACGTGGTTCCCTCGGATGCTTTGGCGCCTTGGGGAAGCGAGGCGACTTAGAGCTGACTCATAAGTCCGCGGAGGTAATGGTGACGGAGGATCTCCTCTCTATGCGCTCGATCTGACCGTCCCTTATCCACGCCAGCCTGTCGCTCACGTCCACCATCTTTAGGTCGTGAGTCGCGCAGATCACGGTCGTGTCCCTCTCCACCTTTAGCCTGTACAGAAGCTGGACGATGGCCAAGCCCGTTGAGAGGTCTAGGTTGCCCGTGGGCTCGTCCGCAAGTATGATCGATGGGTCGTTCGCCAGTGCTCGCGCGATCGCCACCCTCTGTTGCTGCCCCCCGCTGAGCTCCGTCGGCCTGTGGGTGAGCCTGTCGCCCAGCCCGACCATAGTGAGGAGATCTGCGGCATTCTTGTTTCTTTCGCTCTTGCTCATGCCGGTGAATATCATCGGAAGCGAGACGTTCGCCTGAGCCGAAAGCACAGGTATCAGGTTGAAGGTCTGAAATATGTACCCTATCTTTCTGCTCCTCACCCAAGCCAGCTCCCCGGTGCTCATGTCAGCGAGCTCAACGTTGTCTATCTTAACTGAACCTTTGGTGGGCTTGTCGAGGCCTCCTATCATGTTGAAGAGGGTAGTTTTCCCGGATCCGCTTGGCCCCATGATGGATAGATACTCTCCCTTCGTGACGGAAAGATTTATCCCTTTGAGGGCTTGCACTATTCCGCCTCTGAGCGCGTAGTCCTTGTGAAGGCCGGAGACTTCCACCACCACTGGCTTGGACATCGCCACCGCGACCAAGGCTAGAGATTAAAAGTTTTATCAAAGTTGATCCCAGGCTGGCCGTGATAGAGGGGGGTTTTCTTCTGATATCCTCGAACAGGGGATATGAACTCGATGCCTTCTTGGAAGCGTTTGCGGTCGCAGCGGAACATGGCCTTGAGCTCGAGTTGTTCGGGGTCGTTGAGGATGGCAGGGCCGTGGCAACGTTGGTTCACGAGGACCAGGCCGCGAACGCTTCGCTCCTTTCCGAGCTGAACGAACCAAGCGGTGGTCTGAGGTTCGTTAGGAGGGTCACGCTCTGCTCCATGATCGGAAGGTTGAGCGACTTGGACAAGGCCTGTGATGTCATAAACGGCAGGCTGAGGAGAGTTGGGGATTCGAGTCGAGTGGCAGTAAAACTGGAGGGGATAAGTTTCCGCGATCCCTTGAGAACTCGAACGATATCCAACGTACTGCGCGGGCTGAGAAACATTGACCTGCGACGCCCAGACATCTTGATTTACTTCTACATTGGTGACAGGTTCTTCTTGGCCGGCTTTGGCCCAGTCGCTCACCTATACCTAGCGTAGAAGACGGCCGCCTTCTCCACCAAGGCTTCGGTCAGCTCACCCTCGTCAAGGCTTCGGAGGCTCTTCTCGGGTATGCCGTGCAGCTCCATTATCCTCAAGAGCCGCCCTCTGTCGTTGTTGAATTCAACCTCCTTTGTGGGTGCGTTGGCGTTCAGTTCGAATGACCTCAGCGACTCAAGCGCACCCTCCCTGTCAGCGGAGAAAGAGACAAGGACTGCGTCCCGTTCCCCCTTTGGTGCTAGGGACCTGAGGGCCGACTCAAAGTTGTTGACGCCCGCCAACACTAGCAGCAGCTCTGAATCTATCCTGTTCATTCTGTTGTATCGGTACTTGTGGGCTGCCACGACGTTGCTCAGGGACAAAAGCAAGTGATCCTCATTGAGGACCTTGTCAGGATCTATCGCCTGTAAGTAGGCGGACTTCACCGCATCTCTCGCTCTTTGAACCACGGAGAAGTGGTCGCGCGCAGGCGCCGATGCGATAGCCAAGCACGCCCAACCTCCGGCGACCTCCTTGAGACGCAAATTTGAGGGAACGGCGGCCCGAACATCTTTAATAGTTATGCGTCCAGTCCGGCCTTGCCGGATGACGGAGGAGCAGGAATACGAGGTCGTACATTGGGACGAGATGTATCAGCTCTGCTTAGATCTCGCGGACAGGATAGTTGCCTCTGGCAGGAGGTTTGATATCATACTGGGAATCAGTCGCGGAGGGCTTGTTCCTGCGAGGATCATGTCGGACGAGCTGGACAACCAGAACGTTGCTGTCGTAAAAGTGGAGTTCTACATCGATGTTGGGAAAACCGAGGCCGAGCCCAGGGTGGCTCAGGTTCCCGACCTAGATCTAAGGGACAAGGATGTCTTGGTTGTGGACGACGTCGCTGACAGCGGCAGGAGCCTCGAACGCGTTTCGAGCCTCCTCAAGTCAAGGGGCGTGAAGTCTCTGGCCGTGGCGACGCTGTTCTACAAACCTTGGAGCGTGACCATACCTGATTTCTTCGTCAAGACTACTCGCAAGTGGATCGTCTTCCCTCACGAGCGACGCGAGGCGATCCTCGCAATTGCCAAGAGGATGAGGTCAGAAGGGGTGGAGAACATCAGGCAGAAGTTGATCGACAAGGGGTTCGAGCCGGCCCTCGTCGACAGGGCGACGAGAAGGGCGGCTACTCCAGCCTAGCCAGACTTGCTCGGCGCCTCGAGTTTCCAGATGCTTCCTGCCGCGTCCACAAGTTCGTTGACTGTTGACACGATAGCATGCGTTAGGTTGTATAGCGATGCGGAATTCCCTCTGGCCCTCCCTGACATGTCGATGGCCATATCTATGTAAGACAGCAACGCCTTGTACTCTGAGAAGATCTGCCCGCCCGCCACCACCAAGTAAGCGTCGTACGGGCCTCTCGGGCTGCCCGACTGCAAGTACATCAGAGCTTCCCTCGCCCCAGCAAGCGAAGCCACGAGTAGGGCGTTCCCATCCCTTTGGTCCGACTGATATCGTGATAGAGTCATGTTCGCTTCCCTTATTTTCCTTCTCGCCCATCCGTAGGACTCGCTGGGAACAAGAACCTCCATGCTGGTCTACTCTCCCTCTGCTGCGCCAGAGTCAGGTCCCTGATCGCCCTCGGCAAGGGTCTGCTCAGCCCGCCTCTTAATCTGAGATGTCACGTAGCCAGCAATCTTATTGACCATGAACTTGGAATCGGTGCTCAGAACCTTTGAGAGAAGCTCCTTGTTGGACCTGAAGTCTGTCGTGAGCTGGCTTTCGTAAACTTCTATTACTGAGTTTCCTATCCTTTTGATCTTGGCGTCGTAGACCCTGCCCAATTGTTCCTGTACTCCTCCCTGAGCGAGGGGACTCCTTTTAAAGGCTTGGTAAGAAAGTTTTTATCACCGATGCCGTGAAACGGCTTGGCGCAATCATGTCTCAAGGGGTTCCGATTCAAGTTCAGGGGCAGCCCGTCTACATCTTGAAGGAGAACGTGGCGAGAAGAACGGGGGACGAGGCGATCTCCAACACCCTGATCGTGAGCAACGTGATAGGGGAGATGGTTCGGAGTTCGCTTGGGCCCGCAGGAATGAACAAGATGTTGGTCGGGACGTTCGGGGACATAACGTACAGCAAGAGCGGCGCCGCCATACTATCTGAGGCCAACATAGAACATCCCGTGGGGAAGCTGTTTGTGGAGGTCGCGAAGACGATCGACAAGAACGAGGGAGATGGCGCTTCGAGGGCCATCTACTTGGCCTCGAGACTGATCGCACGGGGCGCCGAGCTGAGCGGCAAAGGGGTCCACCCCGCCGTGATAGCGGAAGGGTTTTCGCAATCGTGCGACCTCTGCACGAAAGCATTGGAGAACCTTGCCATCAAGGTCAAGCCTGAGGATCGCGCAACGCTCAAGGACGTGGTGAGGACTCTCATCACGCCGACATCAGGAAGGTCAGAGATGGAGACGATAGACAAGTGCACAGCCATAGCTCTGGAGGCAGCCATGAAGGCAACGCGCAAGGGAACCGCGGGCTATGAGCTCGACCTGGACGACGTATCAATAGTCAGTAAGGTCGGTGGGCAACTGCCTGACTCGGAGTTCATAGATGGATTGATCATAGAGAAGGAGATAGCCGGTCCGAGCATGCCGAAGGTAGTCAAGGACGCTAGAATAGCCCTGATCGACTTCCCGCTGGAGGTGAAGAAGACTGAGATCTCCCCCGAACTGGAGTTCAGCGATCCCCGAACCATGATGAGACTGAAGGAAGAGGAGAGGAAGACCGTTGAGGAAAAGGTCGAAAGCATCGTCAGCAGCGGCGCGAACGTGGTCTTCTCTCAGAAGGGAGCGGACGACCGAGCCATATCAATGCTTTCCAAGAGGGAAATAGTTGCGGTCAAGAACGTGAAGAGATCCGATATGGAGCGACTTGCAAAGTCAACGGGAGCCAAGATCGTGAACTACCAAGGGGACATGTCAAAGGATGTCGTGGGGACGGCCGAAAGGGTGGAGGAAAGGAAGTACGAGGACGAGAAGCTAGTAGTCGTTGAGGGGGCCAAGATGTCCAAGGCAGTGACGGTGCTGCTTAGAGGAGTTAGCAAGGAGACCGTTAGAGAGAGTGAGCGGGTGATAAAGAAGGGCTTATCGGCGGTCAAGATGATGGTCGAAGAGCCTAGGGCAGTTCCGTGCGGAGGATCCGAGCTCGTTGAGATGGCCTTGCGATTGAAGCAGCGCTCAGCCAAGGTCAAGGGCGAAATCAGCTTGGCCATGGATGCCTACTCGGAAGCGCTGTTAGATGTCGTGCAGGCTGTGGTCATGAACTCCGGGATGAACGTCATTAGAACCCTCACGGAGTTGAGGGCGGCGCACGCAAAGAAGGCCGGAAAGCACATCGGAATAGACTCGGTCGAAGGAAAGGTTACGAACGCCAAGGAGAAGCGCATGATTGAGCCGATAAAGAGCCTCAGGGTGATACTCAGATCAGCCACTGAGCTCTCGTCAATACTGCTCAGAATAGATGATATGCTTCTGTCGACGAAGCTGCCTGAGAAGAAAGAATAGTGCAAGATAGTTACTTCTGATCCTATGCTGCGACTTCTATGACTCAGTAGGCCCACCTCTAACGATATTGCGACTCCCTTATGGCTTGGAAAGGTGCTCCGGCCGGGATTTGAACTCCCGGGTCGTCTGACCTCCCGGGTATCGAGCTCTCTCCCAGCACGAGAGGCTCGAATGCTGTCGGCCGGAGATGGCCGGGCTACATCACCGGAGCACCTAGTCCGCAGTTGGTTCTCCTTATATTTTTGCCTTTCGAGCTGAGAACAGGGGTTGAACTCTGGCGAGGTCGTTGCGGTGACGGGAACCCCGGGAGTCGGGAAGACCACACTCTGTGCCTTCCTCTCAAGAAGATATGGTTGCCGTCATGTGCAGGTCGAGCGGTTGGCGCTCGAGAAGAAGATGTACTCGGGCTACGACGAGAAAAGAGGGGTGCCGATAGCTGACCTGAAGAGGCTGAGGAGAGAGGTCAGGCGCGCAGTTGAAGAGGGCGGATCCGGCGTTGTTCTCTTGGACGGACACTACGCCCATGACTTGATCGCTGCGACGGCCGCCTTGGGGGTTTTCGTCATGAGGCTCGATCCTCTCAACCTGTATCGAAGGTCTGTGAGGCTGCACACGGAGGGGAAGGCGAGAGAGAACTCGCTGAGCGAATTCTTGGGCAAGATTTCATTTGAAGCGAGGCGCAATCACGATCGCGTGGTTGACTTGGATGTCACAGGGCTCTCCGTCAATGATGTATCCGTCAAGCTCATGAACCAGGTGAGAAGGAGGTTTACGAGAAGCACCCCGCCAATCGATTGGATGAAAATCATGAGTGAGAGGAGAATCAGGAGGTTTCTCAGCGTTGTCGAAGATGAGGTACCGGTTGGCTAGATGCCCGGGTTGTGGCAAGTTCACCGGCATCGGGGTGTCGAGCACGAGGAGAAGATGTCCTTATTGCGGAGGAAGGATATCGCAAAGGGATAAGGTCAGCTCCACGGTCTACAACGCCGCGGAAATGGTTGAGGTCGTCAAGTCAGCCAACTCGCTATCCGACGATGGGGCGAACATGGGGAAGTGAACGGTCAGTGGCTCATCGTTGAGATCCGTCAGAACTAGAGCCCGGCCCGGAGGCAACCTCTTCAGATGAGAGTAGAGCCTCCTGTTCAGGCCCATCAGGTCCATGGCGACGCTGGAATCGCCCGTTTCCGTCATTCGGTGTACGATCTTCACGCCGGCTGACTTCACGATGTCCGGGAAAATCTGAGAGGGGAATTGTGCGATCAGAATCAAGGACTCACCGTACTTTCTCATTTCGAAGAACATCTTCTCAAACAGCGAAGGCTCTTGAGTTCTATCCCTATATGGCACTATGTTCTGTGACTCCTCCACCAGCGTGACGTGCCTGAGGTTGGACATCCCGCGCACCAAACGATATTCATAGAGCAGGGCCAAGGCTATCATTGAGAAGAGATTTCGCAGGTCGGCATCTCTGATGTCACCCAGCCTTAGGTCACACGTGGACGAGGTGAGGCTCTCCATGCTGATGGCATCGCCCGACGTGAATGCCCTCCTGGCTTCACCCTCCACCAGCGGCTTCAGCCGCCTCAGAAGCGCAAACTTGGTCTCGTTCTCGTAGAAGGAATTTGGATAGTACTCCTCGACTGCCTTCACCACATGAGCCAGTCCGGCGGGCGATTCTGAAAGCTTGGAGGAGGTCAGCGCTTGGGCAAGCGTCTCCCTGAACATGAAGTATTGCGAGGCGGTGAAGTGAAACACGTTGTTGAACGCGTCCGTCACTATGGATATGTGGTCGCTGAAATCCGAAATTGGAAATGGCTGCAGAACGTCCAAGTGCATTGAACCGTCCAACTCGACCACAGCCCCACCGACATCCTTGACAATGTCGGAGTACTCGTTGTGAAAGTCGAGCACCAAGACCGGTATGCCGGCGAGCGCTAGCTGCTTGATCAGTAGCTTGCCGGTGTTTGATTTTCCGGATCCCGTAGCCCCGAACACAACGGTGTGCTTCGAGATCGACGAAATCGGGACGTTCAGGGCCTCACCCATGGATCCGGCGAACAATACCCTCCCTAGGTTCAGCCCGTCCCGGTCATGCGATGTCGGGAGCGTCGAGCCATCGACGATGTCGCCGACTCTGCCATCGATGAGGTGCAGCGAGGACGCGACGTCGACCGGGCAACCGCCCTCGCCTGAGGGGTCGCCTCCACCCCGCAATAGCAGGAGCCTTCGAGCCAACGCGGTCAGTTCATCTTTGTGAAGCAAAGTTACCTTGCACCCTCTGGTTGAGGCCATCAGGGCCGATTGGAGCGCCTTGATTTGCGCGTCCAGCTTGACCCCGACCTCGTTGGCGTTCGCTTCGTCGCAGCGGTGAGATACCAACATGAATGTTCTCAATAGAGGTTCGGAAGGATTGGCGTCGGCCCCCCTGTCGTCGTGCTTGACGATCGTCACTATCGTTGCTTCCGCTCCGGTCCTTGTCACGCCCTCCAAGGTATTGGGTTGGATCGTCTTGCTGGATCCCCACGGCTCAGGCTCCTGCGACTTGGGCGCTGATAGTATTTCGAACCCCTTCAACAGAACCATTTCACTGTCCCGTCGCAGCAACAACGCGTCCTCCGCGTGCTCTCCCACGTTCCAGCTTAGGAAATCACCGCTGCGCCATCTGACCAACTTGGCTATGCCGAATATCAGGGTGAGGGCTAGCGCGCCGACCCCCAGTAGGACTATGGACATTGTGCCCAAGGCTTCCCTCCAACCGGCCAGCGTCTCGAATCTGCTGGCCAAGAAGGTGAGGGCGACCGCGGACGCGACCCCAAGAACCAATAGCCTCTCTGTGCCTTCATCCATGCGAATCGAGCCCCACTCTGCTAGGGCAGAACCCAGCCAAAGAGTTCGTACGCCAGACCCCCTAGCCCCTCTATGAAGTTGCCGAAGAAGCTCGTTATTCCGTCGACGATCCCCTTAGAAACACCAAAGACAGCTCCTACCATCACCAGTGCTAGCACTATCAACAACCCCTCCTCAACCAGCTGGGAAGCCTTCAACCTCATCGGACTTTCACCAATATCACGGAACTCATACCCCTTATAATCCCCAGGCCTCTCAAGAGAGGGAGAACAGCTTAGTGAAGGCGAAGAAGGAGAGCATCGTGATAACCGTGCCCACTGCGAACTTGAGAAGGGGCTTGCTGAACTGGAACTTCCTTGAACTTATTGTGAACACCGAGGCCTCAAGGAAGAGCAAGCTGAGGAGCATCAGGAAGGGAGTAGCTGTGGTCGAATAGGTCGAGTGGGTAGGCCTCAGTCTACCCATCAGAGATGCAGAGGCTGCCAAGAACCCCATGGTGAACGAGATCAGATAGTGCAAGAACTCGGCCCTGCGTGATATTTCCTCGAATGATCGCCTGGACTCTATCACCAATGAGAGGTTCTCTGCCCACAAATCTAGAAACGGAGTTGCGGAAACGATGTCCGCGTTTCCTGACCTCATCATCCTTAGATAGAAATCCTTCATGTCATCCTTAGATTCGCTAGCTGAGGCGGAGCGCAGGGCATCATCTGCGCTCCCCCCTGACATCAGGCGAACCATCGCTTGATTCTTGGCTGACCCAACGATTGGGTTTCCGCCCTGTATCATCTTTGACAGGGCCGCTTCTGCACTCATTCCAGAGGACATCTCCACGGAGAGGTCCGTGAAGAACTGCAACAGATCTGATCTGGCCTCGCCTTGTGGAGCCCGCCCATCAAACCGCGCAAGGAGGTAGGTCAGGATGAGCGATGTCGCTGAAACGAGAGGGAGCAGCATCACTGGACAGGTCCCGAATAGTAGCATGATAACACATAGCAGTGACGACGCGGCGAACCAGAGGACCGTCCTCTTCCTAGCTGGCCAGCGTATCATCGCGAACGGTCGCCCATTTCGCTGTGAGAAATGAGATTAGGGGATGAATGATGAAGAAGGCGGCGAGGAAGGGCGAATCCTCAGGGACGAGGTATGAGGCCGAGAGGAGGGTGGCGAACGGTACTATGAAGAGCACGAAAGTTAGCACCACTAGCCTATTTTGAAGGACGCTTGCCTCGACTTTCAGATCTTTTCTGTTTTCGGACTCCAGAAGGTCCATCCTCTCGCGAACGCCGCCTTGTGCTTGGACCACGGCCTCAAACGTCTCGTATGTCCTAAGGTGGTTCGGAATGCGTGAGGCACAGGCCGCTGATCTCGGGTAAAGTCCATTGGCAACGCAGAATACCTCGGTCGTGGGGCGGACCTCGGAGCTGTCGTTGGACCCCGATAGCTCTACCATCGATTCTATGTCCGACTCTCCCGCATTCCTCAGCGACCAGTACAGGAACAGTCTCAGAGATTTCAGCCTAGACTTCTGCTCGACCCAGCGGATGGATCGCTTCAATTGGCGCAGCTTATCTACCATAGCCTCAGTTAGAAATCTCATTGTCGTCATCCCACGACAACTGAGGGGATTGTATCGGTCACCCTCTTCTGGACAGTCGCGAGGTCGTATTCCCTCTCCATGCACATTCGGCCCATGGTGCGCATGATTTCCTCGAATGCCTCACTGACGCCGACTTGCTGAGGGCCCCTCTTTCCTTCGATCTCCCCGATGAGAACCTCGACATCTTCGGGACGCGAGTGTGACCTAGAGGGGTTGCTTTCTACCGAAACCAGTCTGGGAAACTCAGAGCCGTCCGATTCACATGCGACGGTCAGGGAATCCACCGCGCGGGATGTGCCCAGCTCGTGTTCTTCCTTTCTCAGGAAAGCGATCAGGTCGAGGTTCGACACTAGGTCAACCGGAATCCTGTAGACCCGGGTCACTCTCCTGATGAAGTCCGGAACTGCGGACGCGTGCGCGGTATGCATTACTCTTATTCCCGCAGCCATGGCGTGGAACAAGGCCTTGAAGTGGTCGGAGAATTGCACCTCACCCAAGATGACGTATGAAGGGTTTCTGTGGAGCAGCTTGATGATCTCCGATGATTTCTTACGATAGGCTCCCCTGCTCTCGAATGGATCCACGATCAGGTGAAGGCTCTGGGATTTCTCAGGCTCGGAGCCTTGGAACACCTCCCTGCAATCCTCGAGATACACCTTTCTCCACCAACTTGGCGCGAGCGCGTCCAAGGACGCTAGGAGCGTGGTCTTTCCGCTACCTGGCTCCCCTATTATTGAGATGTTCATCCTGCAAAGTAGGAACGATAGCAGGAGGGATGCGGCCTCAAGCGTAATGAAGTTCTTGTTGACCAGCTCGACCAAACAGAACGGGGCCGGTCTCAGCTTCCTGATGTCCAGAGCATATCCGCCCATGACCAAGGGGTGTGAGTCTATGGACACGCGAGAAATGCAGTGTCGAGTCACGAGGTCACCCTTTATCGATGGAACCTTGAGGTCTAACCTCAGCCCGGTGTTGCGCCTCAGGTTGACCACCAACGACTCAACGTCACTGAGGTTCAGACGTATGTTCGTCCTGAGCCGACCAAACGACGCGTGGTCCACATAGGCCCTCAACCCGACAGCGTCTAGGTAAACCTCCTGAACAGACGGGTCAGCGTACAGTGGGTACAGTTTTGACAAGCCCACAGACCTGAAGACTGAGTGCGCAAGTATCGATTCCCTCACACCATTAGGAAGACCTCTGGCCACGTATTCCAGGTAATGACCTGCAAGCTCTTCGCGATATCTAAGGAAGTCGTCGAACTTTCCCCTGCCCAGAAACTCTGTTGAGATGAACCCCCTCGCGAAGAACGAGATGTCAAGGGTCGCCCTGAAGAATTCTTCCGCAGCATAGTGCACGAGATAGGAGCGTTGGGTTGGCAGGACCCGCACCTCTAGGTGAGGCGAAGAAGAGATGGAACTCGGCTGTTGGCGGATAAGCTCTGGGTCGGTTGAGTTCGCGAAGCCGGGCTCGTGGACTTGTTCTCCTTCCTTGCCCTCTTCCGGATGAACGAGCGCGTACTGTTCCCCGAATCTCGGGAAGACCTCGAACCCTGAGGGGATCTCGCGATGTCGCTCGAATCGCAGGGACATGGAGCGCAGGGAGGCCGAAATGCTCCTCGCCTTTCCTCTCATCAAGTCGATGACCTCGCGTGAGTCGATGACCTCAGTGCCCTCGCTTCCGATCACGAGTATCTTCGTCGGCAATCCCGCGAACCGAGAATAGAACAGGATAAGGGACGATATCGTCGGGTACTCTCCGACAGAGACATCGGACACGAGCGTCATGCACCCCTTAGGCTTGTCGAGTAGTATCCTACTCACTCGCATTTGACGCGCCTCCACCCAGTCTCTCGGCAATCTCTCGCTGCCGTGCGTCTATCTCCAACACCTTTGTCTGCAAGCTGTTCATCTTGCCCCAGACCCTGGACATTTCGTCCCTGAGCTTCTGCACTTCGTCCAGCAGCGCGGCTAGGACGACCTCACTTTGGCTCAAGGGCTTCAATCTGCTGTAGGTCATGGTGCTTATGAGCACCACCGCCTAGGTTGGTTGTGATAGAGGAACTCCTAACGTTGGCCTTCGTTGGCAACTCCTTGCTGATGTGCGCGGAGGATTTGCAGCATTGTTCAGTTTCGTCAAAGCGAGTGCTGGTCTCGGCGCTGCTCGCAGTATCAAAGCAGATCGCAAATACGGCCAACGGCTCACCCTTGGAGTTCACGCTCACCTACGGTGATGCGGTGAGCTTTCTGATACTGGTGGCGACGGTCACGTCCGGCATGACCGGCTTTGCCGATCTGGCTTTTCTCGCTTCCCTTCGTGTCATCTTCCCTGGGAGAGTAGGACTGCGTGGGGCCTCCTTCTTCTTTCCGGGGGAGGTGGACATCGCGGCGAGCGTGGCCGAAATCTCGCTGGTAAACGGGTTGTTTCTCGTGTTGAGGTATAGGGCCCTGTCGTTGCTGCGTCGTGAGAAATCCGGCCTGATCGACCCAGTCCCTGAGCCGATGATGTTGTTGCTGCCATTTGTGTGGGCTGTGGCCGCTATGGAAAAGGGAGGTAGCGAGAGGGTGCCGTTCATCCCATTTCTTACGGCAGGGGCGCTTATAGGCACTCTTTTCAATACTCTACTCGTGTAGTATGAGCGCCGCCATTGAGAAGGTGTTGACTCTGGCGATATCCGCCTTCATCTCGCTTGCCGCCATCACGGCTTTCGCGGGCGATATCATGCCTATGATCCTAGAACTGATTCAGAGGACCAGAAGTGACGCGGAATTCCCGCTGTGGTCCCCGGGCCAGGTTCAAGAAGCGGTCGATGGTGTTTGCACTTGGAGCACACAGAGTTCGTCACCAGCAACGTAGCGTGGTCGTTGCTCTGCCTGCTGATGTCGGTTTCGCTACTGGCCTCGTTACACTTCTTGTCATCACAGCTTCTCGAAGCGGCATGTGATGCGATCTCGACCATGATGGGGCCGATCAGGCTGTCGAACCTGGACTGCGTCGTCGTGAGGGTCGATCTCACTAACGGCACGTTCGTTCGCATCATTCAAGTGTCGAGTTCAGAATTCCAAGTCCATGTCCTCGCGCTCAGCTCGACCGTGAAGTTGGTGCCCGCGACGATAGAAGGAATCAACGGCTCCCTGTACGTGTGGGGCGGAACGACGAGGGGATAGCTTTGCGGGTCAGGGCTTTCGCTGACCTAACCGCCGGGGTCGCGCTGTTGCCGCTAGTTGCCTTGGGGATGTACCTAGTGGTCGCTATCACTCACGATTCGATAGCGGAGATTGGGCGCCTCGCCGCAGTTTTGGAGAGCATCTGAGCCATGAACATATCCGTAGATTCGGTCCTGTCGACCACGGTCGTATGGATCTGCTGCTGGTTGGCGCTCCTGGCTTCCTCCGGAGCTCCGAGGATCGTTACTCTCGACGAAGGAGATATCAGAGGTCTGTCGTCCGCAGTGGTGTATCCTAACCGTGACGATCTGGCTGACATCTCGCCCACGGAAGCCATCGTGATCTTCGTGCCAAGCGGTCACTTCAACGTTCACGAGGGACGACGCGTCGAGGTGTATCGTTCCTACAACAACCTCACGGCCACGATCATACTGGTGGTAGGAGATAGATGAGATACCTGGCTCCATTGCTGGCAACCGTCGGCTTGATCGCCCTGGCGATGATCTTTCTTGCAATGGACGCGATGTCGGTAAGGTGGTCGATCACAACAGCTATCAGAAGAAGGTTGATGGTTCGGGATATCGACATTAGGGCAGGATGGGCGGTCAGCAGGCTAGCGCTCATAGTTGACTCCGCAGCCTATGATATGCTGTCGAACCGTTCACAAGTAGAGATCATGTCCTCACTGCTTCAAGAGATGGAAAGGGCGGTGGCAACGGCCATTGGTCCGATGTACCAGTACAGATGCCAATGGTCTATTGATAATCGGTCGAGTCAGCAAGAATTGTCATATGGAATAGTCCTCGAACTAACAATAACGGTCCCCGACGAGGGGATCGAGGCGAGGATCACTAGAACCTATCATCTTCTGGTTCCCCTTGGGCATTATCCTGGAGAAATGCCTCTCGAAGTTATCTCTGATGGTGTACTCGGCTAGACCGGAAGCCCTTGCGACCTTGCAGAACGAAACTCTCAAGCCCCTACCGCCAGATGAATCCTTTGTGGACTTGAACCCGGCGTAGATCGAACACGCGGCCCTTGACCTCGGGTTGCTTACGAGTCTCTGGCCGTTTGCGTGGGAAAGAAACTCCAACGATAGCTGCCGAGCTATGGTCAGTTCGCTTAGGATCTCCCTTCTCGACGCGTACGGCCCAGCTGGAGCGAATGTGAGCTTGGAAAAGATGTCCTCAAGGTGCTCCTCGGGGGATTCGCAGCCAGCGTAGAGTCCATGTTCTTTGAATTGGGAAAGCGCTTGAAGTATGTTCCTCGGCTTCGTCTTGAATCCCATCAGGTTCAGGGCATCAACGACCTTCGCAATCGTGATGTGTCTTCTCGCGCGGATTCTCCTAGATGCGATGATCAGTGAGGCCCCTAGAAGATCGCACATCCTATGTCTATCCCTCGACTTGGCCTTGACCTTGTCGAGCAGCATCAGGGCTGTTGAGAGCTGAACGCGGGAAAGCGAGAGGGCACCACACATTCTATCGCCGAACGCGCGCGCCTCCGTTCTGTTCTTCTGAGTTAGTCCCCTAGAGATCACGTTCGATGTATTGAGCCTCCTCTCTCTGGTTCCAGCCAGATACGGCAGATCTGGAGATGATCCGGACGGTTCCTTTTGGTGTTCGTCCGAGATGTCGATAGGGGTACCAACAGCTTCCTCGGGGCAGTAGGGGGAGAGCCCAACGACAAGGCCGCACTGCGAACACACCATCTCGCCATCTATGGGCAGTGGGACCCCACGGCACTCCGGACAGGCATTCTGACCTTCGGATATGGTGCGGATGTGAGTCATGCACGGTCTGAGCCGACTCATCACCAAAAGGGATGCGCACGGAAAGAACTTCCCCGCCCGAATGAAAGTGGGTTGGAATCGGACCTAGATGAGATGCTTAATAACGCCCCAAACGCCGAAACTGACCACAGCCTTGATGAGAATGACTCTTGACGCGGAATTGAGAAAGATGGTCGGCAAGAATGTGTTGGTCGAGACATCGGATGGCAGCCTCTTCACTGGGGTTCTCGAGGCTTATGATCCAACGTCCCTGTCCCTAGTGCTTTCAAACGCGGAGAAGGAGAAAGGTCAGAAGTACTTCAGGATCATCATAACTGGAAACAACATAAGGGCCGTCCTGCTGCCCAAGGCCTTCGTGGAACTCAGAAAGCTGGCCGAGAGGCTAGAGAGGATCTTCCCGAACATGGTGAAATACAACGAGGAGGCAGGGGTCATAATCGTGTTAGACAAGGTGAGGGTAGACGAGAGAGGAGTCATAGAAGGAACGGGCATGGTGGCTGAGAGAGTCCAGAAAGTCTACAAGGATTTCATGAGTGAGTCGGAAGCCGAGTCCTAGTTGTGGAACATGCGGTCAAGCAGTTCGAGCGTTTTCTTGTATAGCGATTCGGATGCAGCTCTGTCCGGAGTCGTGCCTTCGGTTTCTGCTAGCAGGCACCCTCCCTTCATGGAATGGTATTTCGCTAAGCCCGCGATCACCCCTGCCGCGCCCGTGACCTGTCCGCTCGTGACCTGTATCTTGACATCCAAGGCGGCCCTATATGTCTGAAAGCCATTGGGTAGAATGAAGACCCGCCTGTGCTTGCCCACCGACTTCGTGTGATACCCACCAAGTGTGAAGACTGCGGTCGATCCCAGTTCCTTGGCCGTTCTTAGGAAGAGGTCGGCCAGTTTATGCTGGCCTAGCGTAGATGTAGGTTGAAATGCACCCACCAAGATCAAGGTAGGGATCTTGGACCCCTCGGTCTCGGTGTAGAACAGAGTGTAGGAAGTCGGATCCGCTACCCCCTGGTCATTTACCAGCAGTGTCCTCAGCGAGTGACCCATCAAAAAGTGTCTCAGGATTAGAGGTTTCACTGCTGACTTCTCGACGAAGAGCGACGCAGCTCCCGCTCCGACGGCGCCCAAGCCGGGAAGACCCGAGATGGCTGCGGTTGCCTCCCTCGGGGGTTCATTCAGGGTTATGATCTCTGGCGCCGAAGACAATCCCCACGATGGTTGGCCGACCATGTTAATAAACTCGCGTTTGCATACCGTCGATCTGACAGGCGAAATTGCGAAAACCTTATAGAGATGCGGCCCTTGGCCGCGATGGTTCAACGGACGAGTCTTGACTTGCAATGGCAAAGCTATCCTTCTTGGGAGCAGTTGAGGAGGTCGGAAGGTCTGCCATCCTACTGGAATCTAGCCATGGGGCAGGCATCTTGCTCGACTATGGCGTGCAGTTCGATCACGTCGCACGATTCCCAGTTTACACTGATCCCAGCAAGGTCCAGGCCTTGGCGATCACCCACTGTCATCTCGATCACGTAGGCGGGGCGCCGCTGTTCTTCATCGGTGGAAGAAGGGAGGCGGTCTCCACGAGATTGACCAAAGAGCTGTCGAGAATACTTCTGTTGGACATGTTGAAGGTGTCCAAGGGAGTTCTTCCGTTCGATTCAGTTGAAGTGACCAGGTTCCTGTCATTCCTGAGGGTGGCTGAGAACAGGGAGGCATACAAGCCTGGCGGGGGCCCATTCTCGGTAGAACTATACAACGCCGGTCATGTGGCTGGCGCGTCACAAATCATGGCGACCGTCGATGGTCTAAACGTGCTCTATACTGGCGACATCAACATGAACAGCACTCGAACGGTTCAGGCCGCTGACACGGACTACGAACAGGACGTGGACGTTTTGATATCTGAAAGCACCTATGCGACTGTGGATCATCCTCCCCGAGAGGAGGTCGAGAAGAGATTCGTGAATGAGGTCAGGGAGGTCGTCGAGTCCGGTGGCAGAGTCCTAATTCCTGCGTTCGGGGTGGGCAGGTCGCAAGAGATAATGACAGTTCTCAGGGCTCACAGGTTCCCCCATAAGGTGATGATCGACGGCATGGCCAGGACGGTGACGGAGGTCTTTCTGAATTACCCGCAATACCTGAACGAATCGCAGCTCTTCGAGGAGGCTGTCAACAACGCGATCATTCTACAAAGCAATCGTGACAGAAGGGAAGCAACGAAGGATCCGGGCGTGATAGTTACCCCAGCGGGCATGCTGAAGGGGGGACCATCAGTGAGGTACTCAGAGGAGGTGGCCAGAGGGAAGAAGAACGCCATATTCCTCGTGAGCTATCAGGTTGAGGGGACACCTGGAGCTCTCCTGCTGGACAAGAATGTGCTGCCGATGGGCGGGAAGATGGTCGAGGTCAAGGCACGCGTGAAGCAATTCGACTTCTCATCGCACAACGGCAGGGCTGATTACCTAGGGCTTGCCAAGAAGACGAACCCCCAGACCATATTCTTGGTGCACGGTACCAGCGAGAACGTCAGCTACCTAGCTCAACAGCTAGAAGACGCGGGAATCCGCAAGGTCATAAAGCCAGTGCTGGGAGAGAGCTACGACGTAGTCCACTAGAACCGGGTATCGCGACCAGCAGTTCCCAAAAGGATCAAGCGGGCCGGATTTGAGCTGACGACCTTCTACGTGTGAGTAGCTCACACGTAGACTGGGATGCCTTCAGAGTTGCACCCTCGAGAGAATACCGGGCGAAAGTCGCGGACGACAGACACGGATACGCGAAGATATTCTGTCGGTATCTCTTGGACAGGCGCCTCTCCGAACCGCGAAGCTGTCCCATCGGCAAAGGAGAGCCGAGATTGCTTTTGGATCTACTGTATGGATCTCGAGATCTCCGCCCCGATCTGCTTGAACATCTCTTCCGCACCTTCCTCAAGAGGGCCCTCTTTCCCTTTGACCATAGCGGAGGAACAGGGCCTGACAATGCTCATCCCGAGTCTCTTTAGCTTTCCTTCGATTGCTTTCGCCGCGCTTCCGGCAAATATGAAACTCACTTTGGTATCAAAGGCAAACGCCTTCTTGCCCCTGAGCGCAATGCCTTCCAGCTTTCCAAGAAGGTCCTTCATCGGTTTGGACATGCCGAATGCTATGGTTGGTCCTCCGATTGCCAGCAAATCATATTCCGCAAGCTTGTTGATGTCGACCTCACCGACCTTGACGCAATCAACTTGAACCCCTTGTTCTTTGATTCCCGATGCCAACGCTTTCGCTATCTTTTCCGTGTTGCCAAATTGCGTGTCGTAGATGACAATTGCTTTCCTCGTCTCCGTCATTTGCATTTGATTCAATTGGAGATGGGTCGGGCCGTTCGATAGAATAGTGAACTCGATCTGAGGCACCGAGTTCGGACCCGGGCTCAAGCGGATCACCATTGGGTGTCGGCTATCGGTAGTGAGTTCGACGAAAAGTCTCATCGAATGTTTTTCACGGCTCACTTGATCTGCTTCATCAGTATGGGTGTACTGATGTCTATTCCACGCTTCTTGCAGGTCGCCAGCGCCATCCGATGAAGTTCGGCGTCTATCTCAGGTATTCTCTTTGCGTCACCCACGAAGACGTACAGTTGGTACTCCACAGCGTAGTCCCGGAATCCGGATATCCAAACGTAGGGCTTGGGTTCCTCCAAGACTCCGGAAACTTGCTTCGCAGCTTCGAGCAGTGCTTCTTCCACTACTGAGCTGTCGTACTCGAACCCAGGGGTCACCGAGCAGCTTCGTCGAATTATCGCCTCCCTCTGGTAGTTGTCTATCTGGACTCTGAGAAGCTCCTGATTTGGGATCGAGAGCAAGACGTTGTCCAACGTCCGCATTTTCGTGTAGATGAGCTCTATCGACACCACATCGGCGAACTGTCCATTGAAGTATATCCTGTCCCCGATCTCGAACGGGCGACTTGTCATGACGATAAGGCCCGCTATCGCATTCCCTATAGTGTTGATGGCTGCGAAACCTATGATAGTCCCCCCGAAGACAGTGAGAAGTCCCGAGATGGTCCCCAGTGTTACGCCCCACTGCGCCAAGATCGCCGAGAAGCCAACTAGGGCAAAAACCCATTTGGCAATTCGAGTCAAAGTCAGCGCCAGGTGCGCCCTCAGCTTGCCCCTTCGCTGCAACTCAGTGATTTGGCGTACGAGAACGATGTATACTAGATAGAGGGCTACAACTGTGAACGCGGACAGGAGGATGTTGTCGAGGTTTGAGAGCACCCATTCGCCGAAGGCTTCGAGGAGATCTCCTAGATCCATACCAGCGTCTCGCCTCCGTGCCTCAGACAACTACCAGTTGAAAAGACTATCGTCGTCTCCTAGCGACCTCACCGTCCCTCCTTGAGGGGACCCGAGTGACGCTGTCACCGTCTCCCTTGATTGAGGGATCCATGGCGTTCTGAAGAGAGTGGAGCGACAATTCCAGAAACACGCGCGCAGGTTGCTCAGCACGCGTTCTGTGAGGACCGGACGTTGAGTTCTCTGGCATGACACTATTTCGAGAATATCAGATAGTATGCGAACCAATATCCGTCCTTAGAACGGAGTGTGAAATTGGCATCTTTTGCCCACTTGATCTCTGTCCCAGGCAGTGGATAGTCCGGGTCGGGCAAGAACTCCGCCAGTAGGAGAAGTCCCTCTGGCTTCAACACACGATTTAGTTCCCGAAGCGCGCGGACAGGATCAGGGATCTCTGGAAGGCAACAGATCATGAAGACTCTGTCAAACGTACCGTTCTCAAAGTCTAGATCGTAGATGTCCATCACTTTTGGTTCAACATTTGTGATACCGAGAGCTTTACATTTTTGCTCAAGTTTCTTGACGACACTTTCTTGGACATCGATTGCTATGACTTTTCCACCCGGTACCCGTCTTGCCACCTCAAATGTATAGGTTCCCTTCCCAGGTCCCACCTCAAGTACAATCATATTCGTTTGTAGAAGCATCCTGTCAGCCGCTTTCTCTGGGGGCTGCATCCTTCTTCGGACGGGATTGTCAATCAAACCTGTCAGAACTGCGGGTATGGGAAACTTCCAGAACCTTCTAACCAACTTCAATATGAGAATCCATGATGCGAGCCCTATGACGACTATCAGAAAGACCTGAAGGACGAGGAGGACGGGCGACATATTTCTCCTCTCATACTACAGAGTGTAGCGTCCGCAAATTAATGTTGCGAGGATGGGACATCTTTGGGCGTCGCCTTCTTGTCTTGGATATCCACTAGCACCACCGAGACATCCAGTGTAGGTGGCACCCTGCAATTCGGCCACATATTGTAGCATTTCGTTTCAACCTGTACGCGTGCCAGTCAATATGCGTCTACGCCCGTGAGATCAGGGAGTTAAGGCGAATCACAGAGGGCTCGAGCGATAGGAACCAGAACGACGCCCCCGTTCAGCCCTTGGGCGCCCGACAAGGCTTATTAGCGGGGTCGGCACCGAATACACATCGCCCTCATAGGGCCAAGAATGATGACCTCGAAGTATGCCATCGGGACGCTGTCTCTCTTGGTGATCTTGCTGAATGTCGTATCAGCGGTTCCACTTCAGGCAGAGAGCATTGCCATAAACCCCGAGGAGATCACCCTCGAGGCCTTGGCGGACTCATATGTGAATCAAACTGCTCCTGATGCCAACTACGGAGGAGAAGCGCGGCTGTATGTGAGCTCTAGGGGCATCACATACCTGATGTTCCTCCTTCCCCCTCTCCCGTTCAACGCCACGATTGCATCAGCAAAGCTTCAGCTCTACGCGACGAGCGGCTCAACATCGGGTTATGTTGACGTCCACTACTGCGCTGATGACTCTTGGACAGAGATGGACATCACTTGGAACAACAAGCCCAGCTACAGCGCGGAAAGGACTTCCAGGATTTCCCCGCGTTGGTTCACGGGTTGGGAGAACCCGTGGTATGTTACAGACGATGTGGAAAGGACCTATCAGGAAGGCGATGACAAGCTCACTCTGGTGGTAGTGTCCTCAGGCGCGTGGGCATACTACCGCTCGAGGGAGTCGACCAGCAAGCCTAAGCTGACGATACACTACTTGACCCACCCTTGTTATAGGATACGGCTGGAGTCAAGAGACGAAACGGGGAGGTTCCCCAACGTCGGCGAGGTATCCGTGTCAGACCAGAGCTGTTCCCTTCCGAACGAGGTTCTTGCAAAACCCGGCACTTACGGCCTGAGTTACGAGGGCGAGTACGAATTCGTGAAGTGGGAGACGGAAGGAGGAATCAGCGTGGCCAGTGCCTCTTCCGAGGAGACCATCGTGGACATTCAGGGGGCCGGTCTCATCAGGGCTGTAGGGAGAAGCGCTGGGATAACGCTCGAGTCAGCTCAAGACACTGGGCTCACGTCCAACCTAGGGTATGTGATCATCGGGAACAAGCGCTACACACTGCCTAATGACGTCCCGCTTATCAAGCCGGGAACCTACTCGATCTCGTACGAGGGAGGCTACAGGTTTCTGAGGTGGGAGACAGTAGGGGACGTTTCCGTTTCCAATCCCAACAGCCCGACCACGACCTTGATCATTCGGGCTGGGACTGGCACTGTAAGGGCCGTGGGGAGCGCCGACGTTATGGAGTATTCCTATGATGATGGGGAGGCCCAGTCACACCAGTACAAGAACGAAGGCTCTGGGGAGATGTGGGCTGTGAGGTTCACCCCGCTGTTCACGGGGAGGCTCCTATCTGCTCGTTTCTACGTCCTCAGGGATCCGGACGCGTTCAGGATCCACATCATGGACGAGAATAGGAACAGCATTACCGAGCCTTTGGTGAGAACCCCGAATGCGGAAGGTTGGTTCGATGTCGATCTAAGTCACCTCGACCTACGCGTGAGGGCGAGAGAAGACATCTATGTCGGAATTGAGTGGATCACCGAGGATGTGCCCCGCATAGGGTATGATGACGATGACGCAAGCGATAGGAGGAGCTGGTACTGGAACGGAACGAGCTGGAGAACCTACCCTGACAGCAACGACGTGATGATAAGGATCGTAGTAGAGACCATCATGCTCCCAAGTCAGATCGCCCTTACGTTGGGCACCTCATCCACTGAGTATCTCGGCGAAGTAGAGTTGTCAGGCTCGATATCTCCCTCCGACCCCGAAACGGCGCAGGCCTCGGTCGGGATACAGTACAGCCTCGATGGAGTGACATGGTCGAGCATTGCCAATGTCTCCTGTGTCTCGTCGGCCTACTCCTACACGTGGAGGCCGAAGGTGCCCGCTGGGACGTACATGGTCAGAGCAGTGTGGCTAGGGTCCGAGACGTACTTCGGTTCAACGAGTGAGCACCAAGTGCTGACCATAACGAGAGCCCATCCGACCCTAACCTGTTCTTTCGACGTGGAAGCCGCTGAGGTAGACGAGCGCGTGGGCATCTATGGTTACATAACCCCAGAGGTCGACAACGCAAAGATAGTGTTGATTGTCACGGCCCCCAGTGGCTACATGCGCAATCACACAGTCTGGACATCTCGCTACGGTCGCTTCGAACTCAAGATGGTGCTGTACGAGGAGGGGACATGGAGAGCCAAGGCTTACTGCGCAGGAGACGAGAACCTGCTCGCGTGTGAGAGCGCGACGGCCGAACTGAAGGTGTCCCCGCCGTTCCCTTGGCTACTCGTCGGTGGGGCGGCAGTCGGGGGATTCGCGTTGATCATAGGACTGATATGGTACCTCAAGTCCAGAAAGCGTACTCAGAAACTAGGACATCTGCCCCCGCCTCCTCCATCGGTTTAGCGGGACACAGATACACGGACCCTGATGTCAGCGCCAATGCACGTGAACTTCAGGGTGTCCAAGCCCATGTGGCTTGCCTCTCGGATAAGGTAGGTCGCCCTTGCCTTCGCAGCTGCTTGGCTCTCGTTCACCTTGATCCTTGAGAAGAACAGGTTCGCGGCCTCCCCCCGTGACGGATGATCTCAATTCAAGCCAGTACCGTTCCAATGAGCCCAAGACTAAGCGCGGTAGATGCCTATAGCCAAGATCCTACTAGGTCTGGGTTTGCCAAAGAACCCATCCTTGATTTCAGGTCCATCGATAACCTTCCATGTTCTAACGAAATTCGGGCTGCCCGCATATTCCATGTTGCCCCCTCGCACGCGTGCGTAGCTCTGATATATCACGTTCCCAACCACACACTGCAGCGCATTTTTGGTGTAGCGGATGCCCTCATGCCATTCGCGACGTTCATCATCACTCATTGCGGCGGATAGTACCTCGATCCAGTTCGACGGAAGAATGTAAGTGCCCTTCTCAATACTTCCCATGCAATCTAGGAGCGCTTTTTTGTGCCCGGCCTTGAGACATTGGTCCCAGCTCAACCACAGAACGGTGAAGGTGCTCTTGTAGACTACTATGAGCCGACCATCTTTGACATCAAGAGTGACCTGTTCTGGGAAGGCCTCGAATAGATATTTGGATTGCTCTGATTCGGAATCGATGGACTTTTCTGAAATCATTATCGCATGGACAAGCGATCTCTCCTCGGTGCTGCCGCCGGCGAGCATCGAGAGGATTTCGCTCCTAGAACTATTAAGGTTATTCACCAACTGGCTTCGTCCCAAAAAGAGAGGTGTCCGACGCAGACTCGTCCTCTCTTACCTACTCCCCGACCTCATGAACTTCCTCGAAGCATCGATTCGTCATACCATCGACCATAATACATAGGCCGCTTCCGAGCGAGACGATGCTCATACTGAGGGTGGTGCATCTGAAGGCCCGGGTTGATCGACTCAATCGGAGAGCAGAGGAGCAATAACTTCACTAGTCTCTGGATAAGTAGGCTCAGTAGCCCGTCTGCTCCTGAGTGGATAACACATGTATGTGTTTTTTCGTCGTCTCGGTTCCCATGCCACTTACCTTGGCGATTTTGTTGAGCGCCACTGGACATTTGCCTTGATGGCAGGCCAAACTTACTGCGGCCCCCGCGATGAATGCCGGCTCTTTTCCCTACGCATAGTCCTTGTTCGATTCCACGATTTTCGCCGCGTCCTCCGTGACCTTCAATGGAAGACCGAGCTTTGCACCAATATACATCACCCATCTCTTACGCAGATAATCGCCCGTGGGGGGATGAGGCCCTTTGTAGACTGCGTAGATCTTCCTATATATCCGAAGTGCCTCTCTGGGCTTTATGCCTAAAATGCTCGGTGTGTGCGGGAACTCACTATTGAACGCCAGGCATATCGCTTTTGTAGAAACAGGAAGCCCACAATACTTTGCCGTGAAAAGTGCACAGGCGGCACATATGGCAATCCGACGCTCACCGAGGGTTTGAGCCTTCAGCTTCTTGCCGACATATCCCCACGCTTCAGTGAACAGGGCTTCATCTATGCCAAGGCTTCGGACGACCTTCTTCGCTTTCTCTATGTCGATCCTTGCACTCATTGAACCTGGAAGAATGGACGGGACATTTATCCCTAATCCGGTTCTGGTCCTGTGGCGCTCGGCCTTGCTGGTTCCTATTTGAACTCTTGGCCTCACCTTTTTGACCTCTCGCAACCTAGTTCACTGCAGAATGCTGAGCAGGGCCGAGACTGAGTTTCTGAGGGGCGAGAAGCAAGCCAAGCCACAGCAGCTGAGATATCTGAGGCACTGTGTCAAGAAGAAGATCAGGGCCCTTCGAGAGAATGACCTGCCAGTGACCATGGCCAACGAGTGGGCGAGGGCGTTGTTCAGGGATACTATCGAAGGCAATAGCAGCGCTATCGAATCCAATATCCCCTCGAAGACGCCCTCGTTAGAAACTCATGGTTTTGGTGGGCCGGGCCGGATTCGAACCGACGACCTCCGCCGTGTGAGGGCGGCATCATGCCAACTAGACCACCGGCCCACGTTGTGATCTCGAACCCTCATCGACCGATTCTACTTCTTCTTCGCCTTTGGCATCTTCCTCTTGAGTCTCAGGTTCTTGCTCCGGCATTTTCGGCATTTAGTGGCGTTCACGCTGTTCCTAGCTCCGCACCTTCTGCAGATCTTGGCGTTCAGGCGCCTTAGCTGAGCTAGCTGGATCAACGATGGGTCCGATATTGGCATGGTCTTCGAGCGGCCGAAGGACCAGAGGCTTAAAAATATTAGGCATGATCGCCTGTTTCCTGAAGATTTGAGAACCCCATTCCACGAATTCTGCCTGAGGAGTGGCGTTCTGTGCGAAGCATGTCAGAAGAAGATAGCCAGCGGGAGGTTCTCAAATCTTGACATAGATATCAGCAAGATCCTCATGTCCGTTGAAGAAGGACAGCCTGAAGCTCTGGAGTTCCTGAGGTCCTACTCAGAAAAGGGCGCGGTCCTAGTGGAGTTGAGGAGAGGAAGCATGTCAGCTCTCGCGGGAGAGGCGGGTTCGGTCCAGGAAAGGATACGCAAGAGGACTAAGAGGGCCGTGGCAATTTTCGAGGAAGGGGAGCCCCTTCGCGCCGTCGCTGAGAGGTTGCTCTATCCCGCCAAGATCTCGTCGATGAGGACCTCTTGGTTGCCGGGCGGCACCAATTTGACCGCGTTGACAGTAGTCGGGAGGACCGAAGCGGATCTGAGTGAGGCTGCTAGGATCCTGTCCCGTCTCTACGGCGTAGAGGTTAATATAACGAGCGAGACATCCCCATAGCGCGCATGAGGTACAAGTCGATAGATGTCAGCGAGATAGGCAGTTCCTTCGAGGGTAGGAAGGAGACCGTCGCGGGCTGGGTGAAGGAAGTCAGAGACCTCGGAAGGATCAAGTTCCTCGTCGTCAGGGACCGCACGGGAAGCACGCAGGTGACGTGGAAGAAGGGAGAGTGCGACGACTCGTTGGGCGAACTGATCAGTGCCCTTCACCAGAACGATGTGGTGTCCGTCACTGGCACGATAGTAAGAAGCGATGTCAGCAAGGCAGGCGTGGAGATCCACCCCGAGCAGGTGCAGGTGTTGAACAGAGCGGTCCACCCATTGCCCATGGACATCGCTGAGGACATCAGCACTGGATTGGACGTTCGCTTGGATTTCAGGCCGCTTGACCTCATGAGGCCATCGAAGCGGCAGATCTTCGAGGTATTCTCGGAGACCATCAGGATCGTCAGGGAATTCTTTCACGGGCGAGGCTTCGTCGAGGTGATCACCCCGAAGATAATATCCGCGGCCATCGAGGGAGGAGCCAACCTCTTCAACATCGATTACTTCGATAGGGTCGCATATCTTGCGCAGAGCCCTCAGCTGTACAAGGAGCAGCTAGTTATGGGACTCGAGAAGGTGTTCGAATTGGGCACGTACTTCAGGGCCGAACCATTCGATTCCACCAAGCACCTCAACGAGTTCTTCGCTGCGGACATTGAGGTCGCCTTCGCTGATTGCAGGGACGTTATGGACATCGCGCAGGACATGATGAGCGAGATATCCAATCGACTCTCTAAGGAGACCCAGCTCTCGGACAGGCTCGCGCGGGAGTTCAGGGAAATTCAGGTGCCCTTTCCGGTCTACACGTATGAGGAGGTCGCAGGGATGCTGAGGCGAAGGGGAATTCACGTCGATTTCGGCTCTGACTTTTCAAGCGAACAACTCAAGCGCGTTGAGGAACTGCCGAGTGCAGCGTACTTCATAGTGGATTGGCCTCAAAGCGCGAAGCCGTTCTATATCAAGAAGCGTGGCGACAGCGACATGACGGAGTCCTTTGATCTCATGTGGGGGACGCTGGAGATCTGTTCGGGAGGGGCTAGGGAGGAGAACCGAGATAGGATAGAGCAGAAGCTAGCTAGCTCAGGGATCGATCCTTCGACGTTTCAGGAGCATCTGAGGTTTTTCACCTGCGGGATGCCCCCGCACGCTGGTTGGGGGTTGGGCTTCAACAGGCTGTTGATGGCGATGATGGGGCTCGGAAACATCAGGGAGACCGTGCTGTATCCTAGGGATAGGTCCAGGGCTTCCCCGTAGGAGTTGCTTCTCACTAGGACTCTTCGGCGTCACCTACGCCGGTTTCCCCGATGCGGAAAAGCGCCTCGCCTTCCGGCCTGTCGACGCTGACCATCAGGCGGGCGACCCTGTTGCCCCGCCCCCCGGCAGCCTTTCTCACGAAGATCCTCGTGTGACTCCTGTGCCCCAGTATGTGTCCTCCCACGGGATAGGCACCTAGGCCAAAGAATTCGTCGGGCCTGGCCATCACTTGGTTGGTGACGACGGCCGCGACGTTGAACGCCATGCAGAGCCTCTCAAGCTTGTGGAGGTGACTGTTGAGCTTCTGTTGTCTCGTCACGAGGGTTTCCCTTCCCAGATATTCACTTCTGAAGTGAGAGATCAGGGAATCTATCACCAGCAGCTTCACGTTGTTGTTCTTGATCACCTCGTCGGCCCTCTCCAATACGAGTATCTGATGATCCGAGTTGTACGCCTCCGCAACGATTATGTTCTTCAGCGCGGCGTCGGGATCCAGCCCCGAGTGGGTGGCCATCGTGGTTATTCTCTCCGGGCGAAATGAGTTCTCCGTATCTATGTACAAGCAAGAGCTTTCGAGTCCGCCTCTTTCGGAGGGCAGTTGCACGTTAACGCTCAGCTGATGGCACATCTGTGATTTCCCCGTCCCGTATTCACCGTAGAATTCGGTGATGGACATCGTTTCGAGCCCGCCCCCTAGCAGTTCATCCAGCGACTTGCTCGCAGTTGTTATCCTCCGCACCATCTTCCTTTTCTCCAGCATCTCGAGGCCTGAAACGAACTCGACATCAACTCCCTGTCTGGCCTGAGATATGATCCTGACCGCGACCTTCTCAGACATGCCTGCCTTCATCAGCTCGTTGACGGAGGCCGTGGCCAAGGACTCCACCGTAGAGTACCCAATCTCTCTGAGCTTGGCCACGGTGGCGGGCCCTACCCCAGGGATGTCCTCTAGGTCTGAATAGCTGAACTTGCCCTTTCGCTCACTCGGCTCCTGCTCCTCTAGCTCAGTTCTCTTACTGGGCATCGCAACTTTAGGTAATGCTTGGGCAAGGATATAAAGTGTAGGTGTCATGGCTTCACGTTGGACCTTAGAGACAGCGCCAGAGGAGCCTTCGACCTACTCGCAGAGGAGTATGCTAGGCTCAGGAGGTCTGGCTTTGACGAAGTCGAGAGGCTGGTCCTCCGCGGAGAATATTCAATTGTGTGTGACGCTGGCGCTGGCCCGGGAACCTATTTTCGGCCTCTTGCGAGTGTCGCCCAGTCTGTGATAATGCTCGACCTGTCGCGAGTGATGACCTCACTTGGATGGCAGAGGGCCTTGGGGGAAGGAAGGGGCTGGGGGTCTCACCCTATCGCATGCGACGTCTCCTGTCTACCTTTAAGGGACAATCTGTTCGACCTAACGATCTCCATCGCGGTGCTGCATCATCTATCAATAGCAATGGCGGGACGTGCCCTGAAGGAATTGGAGAGAGTGACTTCCGCAGGGAACACCGTATTTCTGTCCGTGTGGTCGACTAGGGCGATGGACAAGGTTGACTTCGAGTATCTGTCAGAGGGAGTCTCGATCGTCCGGTGGGGAACCCCCGCTGGATCTGTGGCTCGACATTACGTGAGATGGGACCCGAAGGGACTCAAGGATCTCTTGGTGTCGAGTGGCATCAGGTACTTCGATGTCTTCGTATCTGGGAGGAATATCTTCGCGCTAGCTGAGAAAGTTTGAAGTGCGCGGTGACTGAGTCAGAAAACGGTGTTACTCCAACACCTTCCCTGCTCACATGATACGATCTTGCGAACCGAGCAAGCAAAGAAACACAAAAGGTATATGTAATGGCCGTGAACGGAAGTTTCAGCGGCGTTGGTCTAGCCTGGCTAGGACTCCAGCCTTCCAAGGCATTCGAGGAAAGCTGGCAATCGCGGGTTCAAATCCCGCACATGGCCCAGGGGGGGCCAGCGGAGGCCGCACCAACGCCGCCCCTAGGTGAGCAACGTGAAGAAACCGTCGAAACACACGGCGAAGGAAAGGATAGCGCGAAGGGTCAGTTTCGCCTTGGATACAGCATCCTATGACCTTCCGCGGAGCAAGCGAGCGTTGGAAACGGCCTTCGAAATTGTGAGGAAATACAACGTGAGAGGGGCACCGATCCTCAAGAGGTATTTCCGCTGTCACGGATGCAAGGAAGCAATCATCCCCGGAAGAACCGCAAAGATCAGAGTCAGCTCCGGGAGAGTGAAGTCCCTCGCCATAACTTGTTCCATGTGTGGGCAGACGTACAGAATACCTTTAACTAAGAAGGGTGCGCGACCGGGGCGCAGTTCTGATGGAGTCTGATCTGATTAGAGCTTTCCTGATGCTCTTTGTAGTTATGGACTCGCTGGGAAACATACCCATATTCCATTCAATGCTGGAGCGATTCGACACTGGTTCCAAGAAGGACATAATTCGCAAGTCTGTGCTGGTCGCAACCTGTATACTGATTTTGTTTTCTGTGGCCGGAATGGAGATATTCTCATACTTCGGCATAAGGATGAGCGACCTCAAGATCGCCTCGGGCTTGGTGCTCTTCGTGCTCGCTCTGAGGGAGTTCTTCGAGGCCGGGGGTGCGCGCGAAGTCAACGTTGAACGGATCACGGTCTTTCCTCTGGCCACGCCGCTGTTGGCCGGGCCCGGTAGCATCTCCACCGTCGTAGTCATAGCGGAGGCCCTTGGCGGACTGGTTCCCACGCTGGCGGTCATATTGGCGAACGCTTTGGTCTCTTATGTGATCCTCGTGAACCACGACTTGATACTGACCAGATTTGGGGAGCCCGTTGCTACTATGACCGCTAAAGTATCGAACCTGATAGTCGCAGCGTTCGCGGTGAGCTTAATAAGAACGGGCTGGGAGGAGCTCCTCGCTGTGGGACGGTAAAGATATAAGGGAGGCAAGTTCCAGTCTACTGTAACTCGATGGGCATCGCCGGGCCGACCGCCTGTGAGGTTTGCGGGGAGCGCCTTGGTCCGAACTACAAGTTTTGCCCGAGATGTGGCACACCGGCCAAGGCCATCTCAGCCCTGAGAAGGATATCCACTGGAAACCCAGAAATCGATAGGATAGTTGAGGGAGGATTCGAAAAGGGGAAGTCCTATCTCCTTGCGGGAGAAACGGGCACTGGAAAAACCATATTCTCGTTGCAGTACCTCACCTACGGGGCAGCGAACTCGGAGCCCGGCATATATGTCACCATAGATGAGCGACCCGAGGTTCTAGTGGCCGATGTCAGGAGGTTCGGCTGGGACCTCCAACAGTACATAAACGAGCGCAAACTTGTGATACTTCCGGTCAGGCAATACTTCACCGCGAAGATGTGGGGGAAGGACATGGACGTCATCGTGAACAACATCGTTGGCGAACTCTCCAGGATATCGAAGTCCATAGGAGCGAAGCGGCTCGTGATTGACCCGGTCGCGCCACTCGTGACGATGGACACGACGGAGGTCACCTACACTAGGGAGTATATCAGGAGCCTGGTTTTCTCGATGGAGGAGAAGATAGGGACCACTAACCTCATAACCTCGGAGGTTCCAACGGGCGAGGAGTCGATCAGCAGGTTCGGCGTTGAGGAGTTCATAACATCGGGCATCATAATCCTTGGGATCGCGAACGTCGATGGGAGGTTGAAGAGGACGCTGTACGTCAGAAAGATGCGCTGGACCGCTGTCGACCCGGTCCGATACACGTTCAGGGTTGAGAGGGGGAAGGGCGTAGTCATCGACGGAGTTCTAGGCTGACCTGCCCTCTCGGTTTGACTCTCCGATCATCTCAAGCCTCTTCTCTATCTCGCCCTGAGCTTCCTTGAGTTCTTCATCAGTCAGCTTTCCCTTCCTGTGCAATCCTTGAAGTTCCTTCGCGCGCTTTCTCAGCTCCTCGGCTTCCTCCTTGGCCTCAGGGGTGCCGGGTCGCGGGGGAGGAATCATCAGCCCGACTAACCCTCGCTCCGAGAGCTTATCGAAGTACGCTCCCAGCGACAACTCGGCCTCCCTCTGACTCAATTTGAACTCCTCCTCCATCCACTTGCCGAGGTCCAACATTGACACGTTGCCGCCTATCTTCCTCCAGACCTTGCTGCCAACCTCATCTAGCTGGATCTTTTTGTAGTCAGGAATTGACATAGACTTCGATAACACCGCTGGCAGTCCTTTCCTGTCTATGGGAACGAGGAGGGTGATTATGCCAGCCTCTGACTCCTCCTGCTTTACCAGCGGGTTGGGTACCGGGCGAGAGGACAAGAACCTCTCCCTGGAGAGCACCTTCTTCTTTTTCTTGAACGGCCAGAACGGGATATTGACCATTATCCTTCGTGAGCTTCTATGGTTTTTATAAAGGTGTTAGCACCTTCGATGTTGCCCTGCTCACACGAATAGGCCCCCGCGAAAACCTTGTTGGAACCCTCGTCGAGAAAGACCTTGAGCCTGTTGTGTTTCGGCTTTGATATGAACGGTATCACGCCCTTGGACACGGACTCCAGATCGACGGGCTCGTCCGCATCCTTGACCTTTTTCACTAATGCTTTCAGACCAGCGATCTCTCTTACCTCCGAGGCCAAGCTTGCGTTGAACAAGCGCCCGAGGGTTCCATGTTTCCTCAGTTGCTCCTTGGCGAGGCCAAGCCACGACAGGTGCAGCGTGGAGCCCCCGGACACGAAGGTCATGGCAGCTCGACCGACTAGAAGCTTTCGTTTCGATATTCTGAATGCCTTCGGAATCTGGAACCTCACGCCAAAAAGCTCATACTTGTGGAAGTCCCCCGAGGTGTGACACTCCACTCCTCTCAAGAGCTCCTCAAATCCACCGGCCTTGTCTTCACCGGGCGCGAGATAGTATTGGAGGAGGATAACCTTTCCTTCCACATGACATAGCCAACACGTCGTTACGAATGAAACCTCTTTGGCCTCCCACACATAGAAGCTGGCCTTGTGATCGGCCACCCTAGCGTTGCCCTTCTCGATTATCTTGATGCTCTTTTTGTCCTTTACGGACTTCGTCGCTTCCTTGACGTAACCATCGAGGGCTATCAGTGGCATGGCTTCCCCTCTCTTCTTGGTGCGCTCCCATTTGATCTCCAGTCTTGTTCTCTCGACGGAATCGAGCCTCATGTACCCCTCTGTGATTCCTCCGGACTCAGCGACTAGGTCCCAATTGTCTGGGACTTGGAGAGACATCTCCAGCCAACTGATCGATTTCATCTGCTCAGCCCCTCTCAGGCTTCTGTCCCAACTCTTCAAGCCGGTGCCCCAAGATCCTTATCAGTCTGGTTCTCAGTTGGTCCACGGGGCGGAGCCTAGCCTTGAGCTTGCTCAGCTTGCTGGACATCTCCTTGTCCCTGAAGACTTCGGTGAACCAGTTGTCGAAATCCCCCCTGTAGAGGTGGAATACTAGGGACCTGGAATCTGCTCTCTTTATCACGTCTAGGAACTCGGCGTACGAGTGAGCTACGTCTCCGGTTATGAAGCCCTCTCCCAACGCAAACTTGAAGGCCAAGTAGTCCGGCACGCGCTCTTTGGCACTATATCCAGTTATCATTTTGGGATCTCGCACCTCTAGAAGGAACCTGCCCCTTCCAGTTAGCTTAAGCGCATCCTTCTTTGTTCCGCTTCGAGCGATCAGACCGTTGATGGACAAAAAGGCGATTCGCTTCCTCGCGTCAGGAACTCTCATTCCGAGCAACTTGGCTACGGATCTCACAGATGGTTTCGGCGTGCTTGACACGGCTTCTAGGATCTTCAGGTCAGCCTCGTTGCCAGTTCCGTCCATCGCGCCGCAAAACGGCCAAGAAAGTAGATAACTTTTGCGACCTCCTCCGAAGCTAATATACACCGCTGCCGACGACTCAAGCGGATGATGCAAGCTATCGGGGTCAGAAAGGATTGGTTCACAAACAGAGTGTCGATCATCGCAGCAGCAAGGGCAAAGAGGCCGAAGTTGATTGAACGAAGTAGGTCAACCGAACCTGAGGCATGCCCGTTTTGCCCGGGTAACGAGGACATGACCCCTCCCGCAGAGTTGATCGCGTCGCTAGATGATCGGAGGGTGGTTTTTGAGACGGGCGAGAGGGCCGCCGAGGCACGGCGGTGGAATGTTAGGGTATTCCCGAACATGTTCCCGGCCTTCTCCAGAGAAATGAGCGACAGACTAACCTTGGCCTATGGACATCACCTGATCGTGGTGGAATCCCCGGACCACACAAGAGATTTCGACCAGCTCACCGAACTGGAGATCGAAACATACCTGAAGGCCATGTCCTTAGAGGTGGCAAGATTGAAGTCTGATCGACACGTCAACTGCGTAAGTGCATTCAAGAACTACGGGGATGAAGCCGGCGCATCAATACAGCATCCGCATACTCAGATCGTCGCAAGTCGCTTGGTCCCCCCACATATTCTAAAGGAAGCCAGGGCCTACGGGAAGAAATGGGACCGCGACAAAAAGTCCGCAATATCAGTTCTGGCGGACGAAGCGGAGGGTGACGGAAGGATCATCTTGAGTCGATGGGGATACGTAGCTTTCGTGCCTTACGCTCCAATGAGTCCATATGAGGTATGGGTCGCGCCCACCGATCATTCGAGCTCATTCGGCGACGAGAGCTCGGTTCGGAGTCTGGGGAAGGTGTTGCGGTCTCTCGTTTCGGCAGTAAAGAAGATGCGTGGAGACATCGCCTATAACCTTTGGTTCCATCTACCACCAAGCCGCGTGAAGAGATTTCACTGGCACATTGAGCTCGTCCCGAGGTCGAACAAGTTCGCAGGCTATGAGCTGGGATTTGGGGCATACATAGTGACGACCCTACCGGAGGACGCGGCACAATTATATAGGCAGGTCCTGTAGGCCCTCTCGCTTCGCATGGAGAGGGTATCGAAGGAGTTCTACGTTCTGTCTAGGATGCACGAGGCAGGGATGGTGAACGAAGAGCGCTCAGCAAGTGATCAGATCATCGCGCAGCTTGCCAACATGGAACTGACCGTGACCCAGGGCATATTGGAAACACTGGAGCGCAGGCAGCTGGTCAAGAGGATCTCAGAGAACGGAGGCGCTAGGTTCTTCGTATCGCCCTTGGGAATCATAATGGCGAGTGCCATATACACGTGAAGGATGAGATGATAAGGGGAGTACTGATCATTACCCCTGAGTATCCCCCAAAAGTTTTCGGGCAGACTGCCCTCAGGGCGAGCGAACTGGCGAAGGGTTTCAGGGAACAGGGTCTGTTGGTGAGCGTGCTGGCACACGATGATTTGTTGGTTGGGGACTTCTTTGAAGACGGCATAAGGGTGGTCAGGACGAGCAGTCCGATAAGAACATACTATTCTATCCTGACCGTGGAGATGTTCCTCACGACACAGTTTGTACGAGAAGGGAAAAGGTTGATCAAAGGGGAGCTGGTTGACCTCATCGTATCTTTCGAGTGGTTGACCCTGGCCTCAGCTCGCGCCTTGAAGGCGAGGTTCGGGATCCCACTAGTGAGCGTGATCCAGACCGTCGAACCGCAGAGGAGCGCGTGGAGAAAGGACCCCTTGAGCATAACCATAGAGAACTTCGAGAGGTCCTTGCTGGCAATGTCGGACATCATTCTAGCCCCTGCTCCCCAGACCGTCGGTGTACTGACTGGCTACTATGGGATTGATGAGAAGAAGATCTCCAACTTCGACCTCTCATCTGACTACACGGTAAGAGCGGTACTGTCCTTGATTGACAAGTGAGGGTAATGCGATGAGAGTTCTGATGTTGACGTGGGAGTACCCTCCCAGGAAGGTGGGGGGGCTCAGCGTACACGCTTACCACCTGTCAAGGAGCCTTGCCAGCGTCGGGGTAGAGGTCAATGTGTTCACGTGTTCCTTTCCTGGGCAACCTGATGTCGAGACGCCGATGAGCGGTCTCACAATCCACAGGGTTGATGTGTATAACTATCCCTCTCCCGATTTCCTATCTTGGACCGTCGGGATGAATCACAGCTTGTTGAACAGCATCGTGCCCAGCCAATCTCTGGATGCGTATGATCTGGTTCATGCCCATGATTGGATGGTCCTTCCGACCGCCATATCCTTGAAGAACCTGATCGGCGTGCCTCTAGTGTACAGCGTTCACTCCACTGAATACGGCAGAAGAAGGGGCGTTCATACCGACTTTCAGAGGACGATACATGAGACCGAAGGCTGGGGGACCTACGAGTCCTCACGAGTGATCGTTTGTAGTAACTATATGAGGGACCACGTCTGCTGGTTGTTCAGGGTCCCCCAAGATAAGGTTCGCGTGGTACCGAATGGCGTAGAGCCGCCGGCTCAGGCCGAGCGCCCGAGCGTCGAGTATAGGAGAAGGTATGCAGCAGACGAGGAGAAGGTCATCCTGTTCGTCGGTAGAATAGTGGAGGAGAAGGGGCTGAATGTTCTGATAGGTGCGATTCCGTTGCTTCTTCAATCCGGGGTTGGCGCGAAGCTTCTGGTCGTCGGCGACGGGTATGCAGCAGACAGGATGAAGAAGATCGCTTGGGACCTTGGCATATATGACAGGGTGCTCTTCACTGGGTACGTCGAAGACTCTGAACTGAAGCGAATCTATGGCATAGCTGACGTCCTCGTGGTCCCGTCGCTATACGAACCTTTTGGCATAGTTGCAATTGAAGGGATGTCCAAGGGGGTGCCGGTGGTGGTCTCGGATGCCGGGGGGCTCTCCGAGATCGTAAGTCATGAGAGGACGGGACTCAAGGTCCCACCAGACAACTCCGTCGAGCTCTCGTCGGCGATACGAAGGGTGATTGTCGATCGTGATCTAGCTGAAATGTTGAAGGAAAACGCGATGAATGAGGTCAAGGTTAGGTTCTCCTGGTCTTCGGTACGCGATGACACCAAGAAAATTTATGAGGAGCTGTTGTCCTAAGGTCGTCACCGAACGCGAAGTAAGCGAGGAGTAATGAGGATTGTGGATCCCAGAGGTCATAGCTCGGGCGGCCGACGACATCAGATCCATGAAGATACGAGGGGCCGGCAAGATAGCCAGGTCCGGCCTGGGCGCGATGTTGGATGGCATGGGTGAGCTGTACAGCCACTCTGATTCCGCGGAATCGTTCTTAGGCAATATCCGCGCGGCTAGGAAGATCCTGATCGAAACTCGTCCAACTGCTGTGGCTCTGCCCAACGCGCTGGCCTTCCTTGACAACGCTCTTGACCGTGAAGCTCGCGCTGGCGCAACCAAGGAATCACTGAGGTTGGCTGCCGAGAGGGCGATAGCGGAATTCATCAAGAGGATGGATGAATCATATCGGAGGATTGTGGACCTTGCGCTTCCTCTCATTCCTAAGGATTCGGCCGCAATTACGCATTGTCACAGCAGCGTGGCCGTCGCAGTTATGAGAAGGGCGGCCGAGGGGGGGTTAGTGCGGGCAGTTTATGTAACTGAGACGAGGCCGGTGTTTCAAGGCAGGATAACCGCCAAGGAGTTACAGGGCTCGGGGGCGTCGGTCAAGCTGATCACGGACTCGGCGGCCGGGTACTACATGAACGATGTGGACATAATGGTAGTAGGGGCTGACGCGATCGCGATGAACGGCGACGTGGTAAACAAGATAGGAACTTTCCCCATTGCGGTTCTTGCCAAACACATGGGGAGGAAGGTACTGGTCGCTGCAGAGACCTACAAAATAGCGACGAAGGCGAACGCAGGCGCCGAGGTGCCTATAGAGTTCAGGGACGTGGAGGAGGTCTATCAAGCTGATAGCGGACCCGAGACCCAACTGGAGATCCTCAACCCGGTCTTCGACGTAACCCCCGGTCAGTTCATCGACTTCATCGTTACTGAACTCGGAGTTGTGGGAGAACCTACGTCGGATATACCGAGGGTCGCAAGGGAGGCTGGACTGATACTGGATCGATGACCAGCAAATCTTTTAGCCGAACCGTTGGAGATCTAGCCCATGTCTATTTTCAGGGCGTATGACATACGGGGAGTCTATGGGGAAACGTTAGGCCCCCAGGACGCATTGAAAATATCATACGTGTTCGCGTCAAGGCTCGGTAACGGGGGCCCGATATTCATAGGAAGAGATAACAGAAGGAGTAGCTTGCCGCTTTCATTGTCCGCGCTTGCTGGCGTATCTGCTGCGGGCTCAGATGTAGTGGACATAGGAATGGTTCCCACGCCGTTGCTTTACTTCGCTGTTTCCAGCCGCAATGCGAGAGGCGGCATCGTGGTGACCGCGTCGCACAATCCCATCCAATACAACGGGCTGAAATTGGTCGGAGAGAGAGCCAGGCCGCTGACCTACGAGCGAGGCATCAGCGAGATAGAGAAGGAGTGCAGGCGCGTTCAGATGGGTCCAAGCCCGGAGGTCGTGGGCCGAGTCAGCACAGAAGATATCGTCGACGAGTATGTTGACTTCGTTGCGCGCGACGTCAGGGTCTCAGGCGACGTTCGAGTTGTGTTCGAGCTGGGGAATGGCACGACCGGGCCGGTAATGGAGAGACTAGTCAATAGGCTGTCCCTCAATGCCTGCACAATAAATGGAAAGCCAGATTCATCCTTCCCTAAAGGAATGGTCAACCCAGCTAACCAAGATACGCTGGCCGAGCTGACGGAGGCCGTCAGGAAGGAGGGAGCCGACTTGGGGATTGGTCTGGATGTCGATGGGGACCGCATCGGGGTTGTGACGAGAACCGGCCGGTTCGTGTTCGGGGATTTCCTCTTGGCCCTTCTTTCTCGTGGGGTTCTTAGGGCGAATCAAGGAGCCACGATCTTGCTCGATGTGAGGGCGTCGAGGGCGGTGATGGGCTACATAAGCAAGATGGGTGGGAACGTAGAGCTGACCAGGGTGGGGCATTCCTACATCGCCAACGCCATGTTGGACGGAGATTTCCCCTTGGGTGGTGAACTATCGGGACACATATACTTCAAAGACAGATACCTTGGGTATGACGACGGCATGTATTGCGCAATCAGACTGATCGAGCTGCTCTCAGAGGAGGGGGGGAACCTAGAGGAGCTGTTGGCGGGCTTCGATCAGACCTTCGTCTCGCCTGAGATCAGGGTCTCTGCTCCAGAGGACATGAAGTTCGAGATCGTGAAGAAGATGGAACGGAAGCTTGCATCTGAGGGGGCGAAGATCAACACCGAGGATGGCATTAGGGTGGAACTTCCGGGCGGTTGGTTCTCGGTGAGGGCCTCCAACACAGAGCCAGCGCTGGTGATAAGAGCGGAAGGATATCGCCAAGGGGAGCTGGAAGCGATACTCGATCAAGTCAACGACTTGATATCTCAAGCGCGTTCAGTCAAAGAAGCGTGAGATCCGGTCCCCGGCCTTAACCATCTGACTTGCATCGATGCCCCTTCTTCGCAACGCCTTGGCTAGGGAGCTTGTGAAGCCGTGGACGACGTATACCTTTTCGGGGTTGGTCTTCTCTACTGTTCTGATCAGCCCTTCAAAGTCCGCATGGTCGCTGATAGTGAACGAGTAGTCAGCGCCCACGATGTCCGAGTACCAATCTGACGTCGACCAGCCGCTGAACGCGATAGAGACCGCGCCCCTCCTCTTGAGCTCGTTGAACAACGGAAGCCTCTTGGCATATGACGGCATATATAGAACCAGGGCGGAACCCTCAAGCAGTTCTGCGGTATTCTCAGCGGTGATCTCCTCTTTCTTGCTAATCGTCATTCCAAAGAGCCGGTAGATGTCGTTGTACCTTTCTACGGAGGACCAAGAATATGAGCGAAAGCCTCCAACGTGTTGGTCGAACAACATCTGAAGATGCTGCGACTTCCCCAGCGGATATCCCATTAGGATGACGCTTTTGCCGAGGTTGAGGAGTTCCCTGATCTTGTCGGCCGCCTCCGCGACCGTAGGCCCCTCGTCACCGAAGATGAACTCTTCGGAACCGTAGGTTGCTTCCGTCACGACGGTCTTCGCTTGAGGTGGGACAAACCCGTTCAGGAAAGGGCGACTTCTGTCGTTGAAGTCCCCAGTGTACAGGAAGTCCCCTGGAATTGAGAGGGCCACCGACCCTAGAATGTGACCCGTCTGAATCAACGATATCCCTCCCAATGAACCCCTCCTGAAGAACTTGCCCCTGAGGGCAGCGAGGAGCGTAGTTGCATCCGAGCAGATCACGCGTTGCCTTTCATCCACAGCTTCTATGTGATCAGCGTGAGCGTGCGATACGAAACAGAACGTGGACTGGCTTCCTCCCGAGCGATCCAAGGTTATGCGGATGTCTCCTGAGCTGATCGAGGGGCCGCGGGGGTCCAAACGCACTCTCGTCAAGCGCAACTGCTTCTACGTCTCCGATTCAACCGCCTCTCTGAGCGTCTTGGCTCGCAACATCCAGGCACCTAGCAGGTTTGTCAAGACCGATAGGCAGCCTAGAATTAGGGCGACGACAAGAGCGACGACCGGATCTGATAGGCTAGACATGGCATCCTGCCAGTGTAGGTTCGCGAGGACTCCGGATATCCATATTGATGTTCCAAACAGGACTGGCGCAAACATTGTGCACGTAGCGATAAGCCAAGGCACGCGATCTCCTTGCGCGACGATCAACAGTGAGAACAAAGAAGTAAGTAGCACGCCGGCAGCGCCGTCGATGAGCATCGGATTCAGAGTCGTCGCGACAAGAGACAAGTCAATCTCAGCCGCAAGATATGCGAGAAGCCTCATCATCGTCAATCTAATTATCCATAGGGGGGAGGTCAGGGCGACTACGGATACTGCTATGGAAAACTGCGACGCGCTCACAGCCAGATCGCTTCTCCTCGCCCCACCCATCCAAGTTGATATGGCCGACGCGTCATATGCACTGAGGAAAACTGTAACTGGCCAAGCTAGGAAACCGTCTCTGAATAAGTCGGTCACGTAGGAAAGGAGCGCGGGAAATGCCGCAGCTATTGCTAGATACTTGGGATCCCTCAGGAGTGACTTGACCATGGATGACATGGTCCGGCCGGTCGGAACTGCCATCGATGTCACCCTTCCGTTGCATCTAGTAGGCGTGGCGTTAGCGTTCTTATGCCCTCTATGACTCCGCCATTGTCTGCGATCTCAGATACCAGCTCCTCAACCTGTGGCTTGTCGTTGGTGCAGGATATTATTAGACGGCCGCCATCCGTGTATATCCAACTCGAACCGAGTTTCATGAGCCGATCTTGGACGGCCTGCAAGTCGAGGCCTCTGACCGCCAGTTCGACCCTGCCCGGGCCCAGTAGCCTCCTCCTGACAGCGTGGGGGTTGCCGAACTCAAAGGATGACGGTCCCCTAATCAATAAGACCCGATCGCAGAAGCTCTCCGGTTCATCCGTGGCGGCGACTATGGTCTTACCAAGGTTCGCCATGGAGATCAAGTAGTTTCTGACGATCCCCGCGCAATCTTCTCCGACATCAGATGGCAAGTAGTCCAGGACTACGTAGTCATCATCCCTGACTAGACAGGAGGCCAGCCTCGCCTTGGACCGCATGGGTCCGCTGAGAAGCTCCAATCGAATTCCGAGCGCTCTGTCGATCCGGAGCAGCTCTGACACCTCCTTGATTCTGTCGGGATGGGGTGAACCCTTCCCACCGTGAAGCGTCAGTACCTCCATGACCCGTAACTTAGGGGGGAAATCGAACGTGTTGAAAAACGAGGAGACCTGCGCCTTGCGTCCGGTCTGAAGAGGCACCCCAAGGTGCGACAGTTCAATGCGGCCCGCGTCGAGCGGCAAGTGTCCGGCCAGCGCAAGTATGAGGGATCTGACCGCTAACCGATTCAGGCTGGTTACTCCCAATATCGACCCCCGATCCAGTTGGAAAGAAAGGCCTTGGATCAAGGGGACCTTGTCCCTCCGAATAAACAGGTTTTCCACTCTCAGAGCTGGCACCGAACTCATGTCCGTCCGTCTCCCGATTTCGAGGGCTCATAACTCAAGATCCCGAGCACGAATTGCTCAAAGGCCAGCCAAATCATAGCCCTCGACCCTAACCGCGGACGGTTCAGATTAATAGCTTATGTCCGTGGCCCTCCTAGGGACGGAGGTTTCCAAGGCAGAGGTGAGACGAGGGAGTTTGAGGGTTCAGGTGATTGCAGCGGACAGCTTGGGAGCCAGGAGCATGGCAACCAAGGTCACCACCCCCGACGTCAGGATCACGATTGATCCCGGAGTTGCGCTGGGCTCGAGGTTTGGTATGCTGCCACATCCGCTCGAGTACAAGGTCCTTTCTGAATCGCGGGCCATGATAAGGGACGCATGCAGGGAGTCGGAGGTCCTAGTCATCACCCATTACCACTATGACCACTATTCCCCGCCCTTCAACAACGATTACGTGTGGACATGGAGTGACAGGAAGATGGCAGAGGAACTGTACAGGGACAGAGCCCTTTTGATGAAGGATCCAAGGGAGAACATCAACTTCTCCCAAAGGATCAGGGCCTATCATCTTTCCAGGTTCCTCGGCTCGGTGTCTAGGGAAGTGCGAGTCGGGGATGGGTCGGCCTTCGAGTTTGGCGATACGAGGATCGTCTTCTCGAGGGCGGTCCCTCATGGAGAGGAGGGCAGCCCCTTAGGTTATGTGGTCATGGTGAAGATCCTGTGGAACGATCAGTCGTTCCTCTTCGCATCTGACGTACAGGGCCCGATGAGCGACTTCACAAGGGAGGCGATCATAAGCTGGGGGGCGTCGACTCTTTACGTCGGTGGTCCCCCGGCCTACCTCGTCCCCCATCAGATCGAAGATGAGATTGTGAGAAGGGGCATTCGGAATCTGGCCGCAGTAGCTGAGAGCACTCCGGTCACGATAGTGGACCACCATCTGATGAGGGCGGCGAACTGGAGGGAATTGGTGGGAGATGCAGAGACGAGGGCTAGGGATTCGGGGAAGCTATTGATGTCGGCAGCAGCCTATTCGAACCGGGGAGAGCAGTTGCTTGAGGCAACGAGGGACAGGCTGTACAGGGATTCTCCTCCCGGCAGTGAATTTCTTGCTTGGACCAGGAAGAGCTATGAGAAGAGGAGATCAACTCCTCCCCCGATCTAGGCAGAGAATGTGCGGCCGCCGGGAGTTCCATGGTTTCCCATTTTGAACCCGGGTTGCCAGCTGTCCCTCATTGATGGGGGGCTGACGTCCTAACCAGTCTAGACCACGGCCGCACGTCTTCCCGAACAGAGCGCTTGTCGAGGGGGAGCCTTTTTCAGTTTTTACTCGAACTCTCCAGCGCCCCCTTCTGGACCCCCTGGCCCTCCTGGAGGCATGGGCCTCTCCTTGGGCTTTCCTGCGGCGATGACATCGTCTATCCTGATGATCATGCTGGCAGCCTCGCTGGCAGATTTTATGATCTGTTCCTTCACGACCACCGGCTCGAGTACATTGTTGGCCCACATGTCCGACATCTTGCGCTGGGTCACGTCGACGCCTGCCCATAGTTGCTTCTCCTCATGTAGTCGCCTGAGCTCCGCAAGCGTGTCTATGGGATCCATGCCTGAAGTCTCGGCGAGGGATGACGGCACTATCTCCAGAGCGTCCGCGAACATCCTGACGGCCAATTGTTCCTTGCCTGATATCTTCTCGGAGTAGTCTCTCAGTCTGAGCGCCAGTTCCACCTCTGGCGCGCCACCGCCCCCGACCACGTGCGGGGTCATTACGACGTCCTTCACGACATATATCGAATCATGAAGGGCCCTGTCGGTCTCGTCCACCACCTTCTCTGTACCTCCCCTTATGAGCAAGGTGACGGAAAGTGGGTTCTTGCACTTCTCTATGAACAACCATTTGTCTTCGCCGAGCTTTCTCTCTTCAACCAGCTCCGCCTCTCCTAGGTCCTTCTCGGATAGGTCCTCAACGTTTGTGACCACCCTAGCGCCTGTCGCCTTCCCTGCCTTTTCCATGTCAGACTCCTTGACGCGCCTGACGGCCAACACGCCAGCCCTGGCCAGGTAGTATTGAGCTATGTCGTCGATCCCTTTTTGGCACAGAACAACGTTTGCCCCCGCGTTGACCACCTTGTCAACCATGTCCTTGAGTATCTTCTGTTCTTCGTCCAAGAATGCCTTGATCTGGTCGGGCCGATCTATGTTGATCTTCGCGTCGAACTCGGTCTTCTCGATCTCCAATGGGCCGCTGATTAGAGCGATCTTCGCGTTCTCGGCCCTTCGCGGCATTCCGGAGTGAACGACTTCCTTGTCAATAGCGATCCCTTCGATGAGTTTTGTCTCGCCGATGGATCCTCCAGCCTTCTTCTCAATCTTGATGTCATCCACACGAGCCATTAGCTTCCCGTCCTCCTCCTTGGTTACTCTAAGGACCGCGTCGACGACCACGTCTGATAGGTAGCTGCTACTCTCCTTGACCAGTTTGCTGGCCATCGAAGTCACGGAGATTCTCTTCAGAACGTCGCGGTCCTTTGGATCGACCTTGACCGCGAACTCCCTCAGCACGGAGATCGCCTTGTTGGCCGCCATCCTGTACCCCTCGGCTATTATCGTTGGATGTATCTCCAGGTCGAGGAGGTCTTCCGCTTTCTTCAGCAGCTCTCCTGCAAGCACCACGGCTGATGTGGTTCCGTCTCCGACTTCGGAATCCGTGGTCTTGGCAACTTCGACCATGATCTTCGCGGCCGGGTGCTCGACTTCCATCTCCTTCAGTATTGTTGCTCCGTCATTGGTGATGGTGACATCGCCAAGCGAGTCGACGAGCATCTTGTCCATGCCTCGAGGGCCTAGTGCGGACTTCACAACTTCGGCTATGACCTTGGCGGCCATTATGTTGTTTCTCTGTGCTTCACGGCCCCTAGATCTTGTACTCCCCTCCTTCAGTAGCAAGACCGGGGTTCCCGATACCGTAGCTGGGACCACTGACAACTTTCTATCACCCTTGAGAATCCTCGGATTGACGAGCTTCTTATAAGTCTTACCAGATTGCCGTTGGCTCTCAGAGGGAGGGAATCCCAGATATGTTTTTTAACGCAGAGAAGTTGTCCCACGCATGCCGGTTCAGTGTCCTTGCGGAAGGGAAATACGAGACGCCGGGGAGTTCAAGCTTTTGTTCTTGAAGAAGGAACTGAACGAGATAGACATTCTCTGTCCGAACGAGACTTGCTACCTCAGAGAGCTGGGGTTCGTCAAGTTTGACGTGGTGAACGGAAAGGCGAAGTTCAAAGAGGCGTCGTTCTATCCACCGTTCGTAACATGGAACAAGAGTCAACTCGGCGAGCAGGAGGCAGAGAGCGACCTGAAGGGCATGTTGAAGGAATTGGCTAAGAAGTACATAGACTGGAACGTGCTTCTGGCCGAGGCGAAATAGCTAATCCAGGAACTCAGATATCTGTGGAATCTCGCTGGGTAGGCCTTTCCTCTTTCTGATCTCTGATATGACTTCGGGGGCTATGGAAGCGGGCACCGCGTCCCAACGCAGAAATGAGGTGTCCCAGAAGGCCCTTCCGCCGGTTGAACTCCTCATGACCTCTGACAGCCCGAAGGATTCCGCTGCCGGTATCTCCCCAACGACATAGGCTAGGTGTCCCTTTTGATCCACGGATGCCACCTTGCCTCTCAGCTGATTCAGTATACGAGTTACGGCTCCGACTTGTTCCATCGGCACCCTGACATCAACTCTTAGTATCGGCTCCAAGAGGGCCGTCTTGGCGAGTAACATTGCCGCGTAAATCCCTCGTTTGATGGCGGGGATCATCTGACCAGGGCCGTGGTGAGCGGGATCCTCATGAATGGTCGCATCGATAAGCCTGACCTTCAGTCCCCTGACTGGTTCTCTTGCTAGGACACCCTCAGCCATTGCTTCTGTGAATCCTATGCGGAGCGAGCCCCCCACCTGATCGAGCCGCTGAACTCCCTTCGTGGCATCAACGAACGCGCTCATGCTCTCACTCATGGCCCAGAGATTCTTAGCGTCATCAGGATTCCAACCCGCTTCCCTAAGCAGTCTCGCCCTCTCCCTGGTCTCCATGAACTCGGAGATCTTCCCTTGTACTATCATCTGAAGCACGATTGGCTCCAGCGGCTCAATCTCAACGGAAACCTTGTTGTGTCCATTTGGTGATCTGGTCACAACCCGCCCGCCCTTGCCCAAGGCGGTTTCCCTGTAGATTACGATCGGATTGGAGGAGGCAACGTCCAGACCGGCCTCCTTGATGAATGTCTGCGCAACTTCCAGGTGCAGCTGACCCATACCACTGAGCAGATATTCACCAGTCTGTTCATCTATGTGGACCTTAAGGTTAGGGTCCTCAATGCTGAGCCGCTTCATGACGTTGACAAGTTCTGGAAGATCCCTTGGATGCTTCGGTTCCACTGCTAGGGTCATGACCGGCTCGCTGACGTACCTTATGCTCTCAAATGGGGCGATCCCCTCTAAGGTTGAGATGGTTCCTCCGGCCCTGGCGCCACTGAGGCCCAGCAGGGCTGGAATGTTGCCGGCAACTAGTGAGCCGACGATCTCTCGATGAGAGCCCATGTACAGGCCGACTTGTTGGATTCTGCCCTTCGTGCCCTCGTTTATGAGGTGGACCTCCTCCCCTGACATCACGGTGCCGGAGAAGAGCCTGCCCGTGGCGACGACGCCCGCCTGAGGGTCTACCCTCATGTGAGAGGCCACGAAGACCGTAGGGCCATTGGGGTCGCAGGAGATCATGGCCTGCCCAACTTCGCTGTTCAGGTCTCCCTTCCATAGTCTAGGTACCCTGTACTTCTGTGCCACATCGGGAGGAGGAAAGTGTTCAACGACCATGTCTAGTACCGAGGAGTGGACAGGGAATCTCTCAGCTAGATCCTCAACGGAGCCACTCTCGTAAGCGGCGACAACGTCGGAGAACTTGAGGCCAGCTTTCGCGGCTATTTTGAGAGTTATCCCCCAACGATCCTTGGCACTGCCGAAGGCTGTGCTGCCCTCGAAAGGATCCACCTTCCACTGATCCTTGAACTCCGGAGGCCCGTACAAGTCAATCAGTTTGTTGAAATCTTGGATGATCCTCAGTAGCTTCTGCTCTATCTCGTTGCCATTCAACCTGAGCTCCTTGATCAGTCTATCTATCTTGTTGACGAACAGCACGGGTCTGACGTACTCTTCGAGGGCTTGTCTGGTCACGGTCTCGGTCTGTACCACTGGGCCAGGAGACTCAAGGGTCTACGCTGTTTACCTCCTCAACCGAGTCCACGACCACGACGGCTCCGTCGATAGCTCTCAGGGACCGAGTAACGTTGCCCGTGAAATCGATGTGGCCGGGCGTGTCTATCAGGTTGATGAGATGTGATTCTCCGCCGACCTCGTGATACAGAGATACGTTGGCAGCTTTGTACGTGAACTGCCTCTCCTGTTCGATCTTAAGGTAATCGAGCGCCAACGCCTCGCCCGCCACAGTCGGCGACAACAATCCTGACGACGCGAGCAAGCTATCGCTGAGCGTGGTCTTCCCGTGGTCGACGTGCGCTATTATCCCTATGTTACGTATCCTATCCCTTCGATTTGCTATCTTCAGGATCTCCTCAGTGGTCTTGTATCTAGGCATATTCTACACGATTCTACCTCCGGTGCTCACCGGCCCCGACCAGAGTTATAATAAAGGTTTCGAATTTGGCATTCGAGCGGTTCGGGTCAGATACGCTGCGGTTTTGAGCGATCCAGGTTACTGGGTTCCGATGTTCTCAAGATCAGCAGCGCAATGGCGAGGCAGGGCGTCGAGCTGATATAGCCGACCGCAAAGAAGGCCTACCGTTCCTCACGGCGTCGGAACTCTTCGACTAGTTCCTTGGCTTTGTCGAACCTTATCTCCCTTTTCTCGATCATGATGCCTGCGACCTTGTCCACGATATCGTCGCCAGCACCAGCGGCGTACGCCAGATTTCTTGCGTGTAGCTTCATGTGACCAAGTTGTATTCCTTCCGTGGCAAGTGCCCTTAGGGCGGCAAAGTTCTGGGCCAGCCCAACGGCGGCCATGACTCTACCCAGCTCGTCGGCCGTCTTCACCCCGAGTATCTTCGTGGATATCCTTGCCACTGGGTGGGCCTTGGTCGCCCCCCCGACCAGACCGACCGCCATTGGCATTTCCAAGGTACCCATGAGATCGGCTTCGGCGTTCTTCTTCCAGACGGACAACGGGGAGTACCTTCCCGCCCTAGCGGCGTAGGCGTGCGCGCCAGCCTCGAGGGCCCTGTGATCCTGACCCGTTGCTAGAGCCACCGCTATCACACCATTCATTATGCCCTTGTTGTGCGTTGCGGCGCGGTATGGATCAGCAGCGGCGAAAGCCCAAGCCTTGACTATGGAATCCACGACCTTTTCGCCTCCAATCTCTTCTTTCGGGACAACAGCCTTGGCTCTGACCAGCCTCCTATCCGCCAGGTTTGAGATGATCCTAAGGCAGACCTTGCCCCCCACTATCTCCTCGACGAGCGGGGCGACGGCCTCGCACATGGTGTTGACGGCGTTGGCCCCCATCGCGTCCTTGACATTGACCAACAGGTGCAAGATGACCATCGGTCCCAAGGGGGATTCCAGAGTTCTGACCTCTATGCCGTTGGCTCCTCCTCCCAGCCTTACTAGGAAGGGATCTTGGTCGTTCGCCAGCTGGAGGATCTCATCTGCGCGCTTCATTATCTTAGGCTCGGCTGCTCGCACATCCGCTACATCAACCAGTTGAATCTGGCCTATCATGATGGGATCTGTGGCCTCGGTGGATATGCCCCCTCCCTCTCTCATCATCTTAGCTGCGTTGCTCGCAGCCGCGACAACGGAGGGCTCCTCCAATACCATGGGAATGAGGCGATCTCTCCCGTCGATGAGGAAATTCACCGCTACAGCAAACGGATAGGCCATGGTTCCTATCACGTTTTCGATCATCTTATCGGCCGTCTCCAGACCTAAGTTTCCGGCCATCCTCAGGAGGTTCGCCTCATCGGACGTCAATCCGCAGAAATCGCGCACGTAACTCAGTCTCTTTTCAATGGGCATCTTGTAGAATCCGGATACTCTGGAGGTTTTTTCCATCAGATGATGGAGCAGTCCGCCTATTATAAGACTGTTCCCAAAGGTGTGCGCCGTCTTCGACCTTAGGTAGAGTACGAACCCCGTGGAGCCCTAGGGTCGAAGAAGACTTCTGAGAAATTCTTGATTCTACCGCGAACGATGATGATCCCTTCCGATCGAAGCAACTTCTCCTTCACCGCAACTTTGGCCCGCCCGGAGAAACCTCCTAGCCTTGCATCCGAATAAACTACCCTGTGGCACGGTATTGTCGGGGGATTGGGGTTGGTACGCATTAGGCTGCCGATGGCTCTGGCTGCCCTTGGGCTCCCTATCGCTCTCGCAACGGCGCCGTAGGTCGATACCCTCCCTCTGGGGATGCTGCTGACCACGGCATAGACTCTTTTGGTGTTTACCTTCTTTCCTCCTCTCATGAGTGTCCCTCGGTCTGGAAGCGATAAAAATCCTAATCGCGTGTCATGCTCGCTTGAGCGGTCGGCGGATTCTGTCCTCTGAACGTTGTGCGATCAGCTTCCTTCGTCGAGTCAGCTCACCGAACAACCTCTCGTACTTGTCCGGATCCAATGGATGATTGACCGGCTTTCCGGTCGCGGCAGAGTACGTCACGCCATTGGCCAGCTCCAATGACTTTCTGCCCTCTTCTCCGTTGATTCGAGGCTCTCGGTCTTCTATGACGGCGTCGATGAAGTCCTTGTAGAACGGCACGTGATAGTTCCTCTTGGGCGGGTCCCTAGAAAACGTCTTCCACTCGGATCTGGGTGAATCGAAAAGGCCTCTTGTCTCCGCTATCTGTCTCCTGAGGCTGGGGATGTTAAGTGACACCCGCCCTTCGCTCTCGCTCAACGCGACGATCCCCCCATTTCCTCTGAATTCCGTCCTGATCAATGCCGGAACGTCGACCGTGCTGAGCTGCATGACACCTTGGACATCGTTTTGGAAGTTGACCACGGCGCTGGCCAGATCTTCAACCTGTATGTCATGTGCGACCGTGGATGCCAATGCGAAAGTGGTAGAGGGACGGGCGCCCACCAAGAACTGCAGCAGGTCTATGTAGTGGATTCCTTGGTTTATCAGGACCCCCCCTCCTTCGCCAGTCCAAGTCCCTCTCCATGGCCCAGACCTGTAGTATGCAGAGCCCCTGAATATGCCGTATTCAAGCGAGCACCTGAACAGGGGAGCGACCTCGTCATCTATCAGCCTCTTCGCCTTGCTGACCGTGGGCCGAAACCTGTGCTGAAAGACGACGCCGAGCTTGACCCCCCTCCTTCTGGCCTCCTTGATGATCCGATCCGCCTCCTTGATCCTCATCGCGATCGGCTTCTCAAGAACTACGTTCACGCCGTGCTTGGCAACGTCCCTAGCGACCTTCTCGTGTAGGAAATGAGGAACGCAAACAGAGGCGATGTCCAATTCTTCCTTCTCAAGCATGTCGACAAAGTCCGCGTACCAATTCACGCGGTGTTGACTTCCCACGTTCTTGGCCTCTGAGATGTTCACATCAGCGACCGCGGTAAGCTTTGCCCCACCCAAGCCCCTTAGGGTGTTGGCGTGATGCTTGCCGATCACACCCAAACCGATGAGCCCCACCTTGAGCGGCGTCATCCCACCATATGGTCTTCGTGGATAGATGATTAAGCATTTCCGTGGAAAAGCCCGACCAGCGCCTCCGCGCTTTCCGTCTTTCGATCAAATACTACGCGCCGGGTTCCATGCCAGCGGGAGATTGAATGTAGCGCAGAAGGACCAACTGGGTGTGGGTGGAAATATCGCAGCATTCCCCCAATTCTGTGAGGGAAGCTATTGCACCGTCGAATGCTTGCTCATCATGTCAGATTCGCTTATCTTCAGCGATCTCATCAGTTCCACAATCATCGAATCCAAGAGAATGCTCACGGACGATTCGAAGAGGGTCCCCATTGGAGCCAGCGGCTCGTGGACTCCCAACAACTGCCTGGAGAAATAGTCTTCCGTGCCCGACCTTTCAATCCTGCCCGGTACGACGAGGACAACGTCCGAAAGCTTAGCTAGGTCGGAATTCGCGAAGGATGTGATCGAAACGACTTTCGCCCCAACCTGCTTTGCCACCCGTGCAGAGCTGACCGTGATCGCCGTATTCCCGGAGCCGGACACGGCCAACAGAACGTCGCCTTCCCCGAGAGCTGGGGTTATGGTCTCTCCTATCACGAAAACGTTGAAACCTAGGTGCATCAGACGCATCGCGAAGGCCTTGGCAACTAGCCCGCTTCTCCCGGCGCCCACTACCCCCACTATTCTGCCCTCGTTGTAGGTTCCTGTAAGTGTCCTGATAAAAAGCTCCAGATCCTCTTGCTTTGTTGCATTGAGATTTTCGCCTATCGCTTTCAGGAGGGAGTTGAGCGAGTTGCGAATCGTCACGGCCTCCGGCCTTTTGAACGGCCTATAAAACTATGCCCAGCTTCGAGAGGTCGAGGGGTGCCATGGTTAGACGATAGTACACAATGCACCCAGACAGCGCGACCGAAGCCAGAAGAGCGATCAAATCTGCCTTTTTGAACCTGAGAACTTTCCACCTCGTCCTGTCCTTTAGAGCGCCGTAGCCCCTCAGCTCAAGGGCGTCGGCGATTTCATATGTCCTTCGTATGACCCCCACGAATAAGGGTATCAGCACTGGAAGCAGTGAACTCATCCTATCTCGCAAGCCGCCCTTGCTGACATCAAGCCCTCTGGATCTTTGTGCGTCGAACACCGACTGAAACTCTTCGGCGATAACGGGAATGAACCTCATTGACAACGTGAAGGACAGCGCCACATCCGCTGAGACTCCAACCTGCTCAAGAGCCCTGCCCATGTCTTCCGGCGATGTGGTGAAGAAGAACCAAGAGGTCGCTGAAGCGACCACCGCGAACCTCAAGGCGAAGTAGGCGGACTGGAGAAGGTTCCCTGTGGTGAGAACCTGGGCCAGCAATATCAAAGCGAAGAAGAAGGCCAAGGCCTTGAGCGACCGTAGCCACACGGAGAAGGACCTGCTGAGCCAGAGTACGACGAGCTGTAGCAGAAGGAGAACAGATATCTCGACTGGGTCAAGCGTAGTGATTCCCAGCAGAGTGAACGCGACCGACATGAGGAGCTTGGTTCTTGGATCTAGCCTGTGAATCGGTGTGTCCCTCCTTGAGAATCTGTAAGCCCTTAAGAAAGCTAGGGACATGAGCTAAACCTCTCCCAAGAGAGACTCAAGTTTCACGGGCATGAAGATGGACTCCGGCGCGCCAGCCTCCAGCAGATCGTGACAAAGGGATGAAAGGAAGGTCTGAACGAGGTTCGCTCTATCGAACAGCTCTGGGGATCTTAGAAGGTCGGCCAGGCCGCCCTGCCACACTACGGAACCGTCATTAATCAAGACCGCCCTCTCCGAAGTCTGTAAGGCAAAATCGACGTCGTGGGTGACGATGACCACGGACTTCCCCCGTGCCCTGAGATCTTGCGTGAGGTCGATTAGGAACGTTCTGTACTGATAGTCCAGCCCGATGGTCGGCTCGTCCACGACAATGACCTCGGGGCCCCAAGCCAAGACAGAGGCTATTGAGAGCCGCCTCTTCTCCCCTCCGCTTAGGTCGAATGGGTTAGCGGACAAATACTCCTTAAGGCCAAATCTCTCAGATATGTCGTCTACGGTTTCCTTGACCTTGTCCTCGGCGAATCCCATGTTCTTGGGGCCAAACGCTATTTCTTCCCTCACGGTCTCCGAGAAGAAGTTCATCTCAGGGCTCTGAAATATCACGCCAACTTTCTTCGCCAGTTGTGGTACCGTCGTGGTCGTGGTGTCGACCCCGTCGACGAGGATCTTACCTCTGGTCGGCAACAGTAGTCCATTGAACATCTTGATGAGCGTGGTCTTCCCAGAGCCGTTTGGTCCCATCATGGACATCGATGACCCCTCGGGGACCATGAGTGAAACTCCGTTGATGACCTCCCTTCCGGGCTCGTACCGGAAGTGAACGTCAACAGCCTCGATGTGAGCCATTTCCACCACTCATTTGGTTCATGACGTTGTCTACGTACTTTGACGAGTCAGACGTTATCTTGTCCGGCGCGCGTTCTTCTCCCTTGCCATATCTCCTCCAGAACAGGTAAGACAAGGGGTAGTTTACCTGTAGCTTGTTTGTCAGACAGCGATCCAAGGCGAGGAGCGGGGGGGCATCGATTACTATTGCTCCGTCTTGGAACACCAGCAACCTGTCAGCTACGCTGTAGAAGAGTTCCAAACGTTGTTCTATGACGAGGGTCGTGACATCGAGCTCAGAACAAAGCCTCGTAAGGAACTTGACGAAGTTTCGCGCTGATAGCGAATCGAGCGAAGAGGCGGGTTCATCAAGTACAAGCAACTTGGGCTTCATCGCCAGTGTCCCCGCAATGGCCGCCCTTTGTTGAAACCCGCCTGAAAGTTCGAAGGGTGGTCTCTGGCGCTGATCCTCAAGGCCCGTCAATGACAAGCTCCAGTTCACCCTGTCGGTGATCTCTTGCATGGGAAGAGCTAGGTTCTCTGGGCCAAATGCTATGTCGTCCTCCACCGTAAGCGCGAACAGTTGATTTTGAGGGTCTTGGAGAACAAGGCCGACTCTCTGGGCGAGGGTGTGAACCTTCGAGTGAGCCACGTCCTCTTCGAAAACTACGGCCTCGCCAGCCAGGTCGCCAGGGTAACTGTTGGGAATCAGACCCGTGATCAGCCTCGCCAAGGACGTTTTGCCGCTGCCGGATGGCCCGGTGACTAGCACGAACTCTCCTGACCCGATCTCAAGGTTGACCTGTCTGAGAGCGAGCTTTCTCCCGCCTCTATACCGGAAGGAGATGTTTCTGAGAGATACCACAAATTCCCCTGACATGACCTAGGCCAGCCACTCAGCTCGCCTTCACCGGCTTAAATGCTTGGTGATGAATTTCTCGACAAGCGCCATTGACTCTTTGATGCCTTTCTCGGAACTGAGCGCTCCTGCCCTGACGTGTCCTCCGCCATGTCCGCCCAGTTGTTCCGCTAGCTCCGAGCTGGTGTTGCCTAGGCTTAACGATGAAACGTCGGAGAATTTCCTCGATGCCCTCAGGCTCGCCTTCGATCCGCGGTCGTCCCCGGAGAAGACTATGGCGAGATCAGCCCCCAACTTCACTAGCGAGGACGCAGCCGAGGAGTGAAACGACCCGATCTCGGTAAGTGTGATAACCAGCTCCCCGATCCTGTATATCTTCATCCTTTGCGCGGCCTTCAGTCTTGCGATCCTCTCTCCTCTGGATGTCTCTCTGGAGATTATTTCCAAGGCCTTGGGCATGCTAGCCTCGTAGGACTTCAACTCGCAGAGATGCTCGAAGGTCTTGTCGTCCGCCTCCCTCAGTCCCGCAGTGTCCGTCATGATGCCAGCGAGCAGGGCGGTGGCCGTATCTCCCCCGGGGTCGTAGCTTAGTAACTTGAACAGCTCCAGCACGACCTCAGACGTGGAGGTGAGATGTTGGTGAAGCACTATGTCATAGAGATCCAACTCGGTTGCCAAGTGGTGGTCAACGAGAATCCGATGCCCCGCCGCGGTGATCTCATCGCGCGAGATACCGGATGTTCTCCAGCCTCCGGTGTCCACGAGGAACACCCAAGATGAGCCTGATATCTCTGGTTTCTCAGATGTCACGTCCAATCCCAGGAAGTTGACCGCGCCTATGGATTTCGATGGAAGCTTGCCTAACGAGTGCACCGTCACGTTGGCGCGCGGGAACTCATGAAGGAGGAAGTTCCTCAGGGCAGACGCTGAGGCGAGGGCGTCCACATCGGCGCCCTTGTGCGTTATGAGAGCTATGTTCTCCGGCTTCTCTGTCGAGATGCTCTTGGACAGTGCCTTCACGGAACTAAGGAATCGATCGGGCCCAACGGCCATGTGGTTCACTGGCTCTTAAGCGAACCCTTTATTGAATCCTCTAGTTCCTTGATCTTCTCCCTCAGCTTGGTCTCCTGCCTCTCGAGCGCTGAACTCCGAAGCTTCAGCAATTCCTGTTTCTCCTTGAGCTCTGTCTCCACCTTCTTCTTGTCCCTTTTCACCAGAACCCTTCCGGCGAACTGATACACCTCGTCTTGGGGCTCTTGGCTCAACGTTTCGAGGGCTTTGTCGACCTCGGCTAGTTCCTCCTGCACCCTCTGGCGCTGCAGGACTGTAGTGTCGTGCGCTGCTAGAGTTGACTGAAGCTTTGACATTCTCTCGCTCACTTGAGGGGGAACCGAGTCCAATGGCAACGCACCAGTCCTCACAACTTGGGAGCCGGGTTATTAAGTCTCAGCCCGCAGCGCTGGAGATTCCAGAGATCCTAACGGAGGCTAGACCCGACTTCGTGTGAGGCTCGTAAGCTCCACCAGCGAACGTGTGGCCACATTTCTTGCACTTCCACACGCCCACGCCGATCCGTTTCAAGATGCCCCTGGCGCAGTTGGGGCACTTATGTCTTGATCTCCTTCTAGCCAGAACCTCAGCCGTTCTTCGCCTCAGAGTAAATCCATACCTAGCCCCTAGCGAACCTGAAGGTTTCCTTCTACCCACGCTTATTCTATCCTCCAGTTCATCAGCTTGGCGATCTCTTTGGCCTTTTCCCATCCCACTTCAAGGATGTCGAAGACTTGGGTCGGTGACAGATACCCCTGCTGATTCTTCATGACAGCGCACACGTTCCCCGCGAGCGTGTAGGTGAATGATACGAACCCCTCCGAGGCGTGTTCCTCCTCTAGATTGGGGTCCAAGAAGTGCTTTTCTCCGATTATCCCGAAGGTTGTCGACATGGGGAAGTCCCTTAGCACCAATTGGGTGAATTCCCCACTGAAAACCGGAATGCCATCCTTCAGATCATATTTCTTCAGCCTGGTGTTCTCAAGGGCCTTGACTGCGGCCAACACTGAGGCATCGGTCAGATTTCCGCTGTAGTCAAGGACGTAAATGTCCACATGGATCACGTACACGATCTTTCCTTCCTGAAGCACCATGCCCTCCAAGTCTATCGCTTTCGACTCTCTGATGCTTCTATCTACGTACCTCGCTAAGGATATGCTGTTCTCGTCCGGCGGCCCCGGCTCAAAGGACGGCGAGGCTAGGGGGAGTAACTCTGCAGTTACGGAAAGAACGCCCTGGTTAGGGGTGTCTGGAAACGGTGCGCCGAGCTCGATCTTTATTCCCACGAGAACCTTGGTGTCTCCTAACGAGACGAGCGCCGACCCCTCAGCTTTGTCCAGGACTCCGGTCTCAAAGCTGATCCTCCTGTGCTCGTGTAGTCCTCTTCCGTCTACTCTCTTGTCCTTTGAGAGCAGATCCATCAGCTCCTTGTGCAGGATCTTTGACATGACGGGGCGTTCTTTTGTAACAGACATTGTTTGACGCCTCACCTCTCCAAATCTTCGGGCAATCTATACTTCGACTTCAATGCGCCGACCTGCATCGCGTATATCTTCATGCTTCCGTTTATGGCCATCGAGACGCCCTGCTTGAACTCGTCTCTGGTCATGATTCCATCCATCTGCAAGAGGGAGATCTTGTTCATGGTCGGCACGTACGCAACCGGCATGTCCGCTTCGCCCTCCTTATCTTCAACGTCGTCCAGATCGAGAATCATCTGTCCATCGGCCTTTCCCGCTGCACATCCGGCCACCAAGCCCCTCAGGGGGATGCCCGCGTCAGCCAAGGCCAGGGCTGCAGCGGTCAGGCCCGCCACCCTTGTTCCCCCGTCCGCCTGCAACACCTCGATGAAGATGCCGACCACCGTCCTCGGGAACAGCTCCGTGATGACGATGGGCTCGAGCGCATTTCTTATGACCATTGACAACTCGATCTCCCTCCTGGAAGGGGCCGGAGACTTCCTTTCTTCGACGGAGAAGGGGGCCATGTGATACCTGGCCCTGAGGATCGCCCTGTCGGGCAATTCGAGGTGCTTGGGGTGAACCTCCGATGGGCCGAACACCGCGGCAAGTATCTTGCACTTCCCTTGTTCGTACAGCACGGAGCCGTCGGCGTGCTTCAGGTAGCCGAGCTGTATTCTTATGGGTCTCAGTTCGTCCGGCTTCCGTCCGTCCGCCCTCTCTCCCTTTTCGTCGATGAGCTTTTTCCTTTCCTCGCTCATTCTTCCACCTTGCTGGAGATCAACTCGATCACCTTCTCGGTCAGCCCATAGGTATGCGCTTCCTCTTCTATCAGCTTAAGGGCCTTGATCAGCTTGTCGCGCATCACTGGCTCCTCGGTAGCCAATAGGACTAGGCCGTTCTGCCCCACCACCACTCTGGTGTTTGAGGCCTGCTGAATCTTTGATAGCATGGACCCGCCTCGCCCTATCACTCTGGCTATTTTGGAGGGATTGACCTTCACCAAGAATCCGAAGTCGACCTTTCCGAGCCCCTGCTCTCTTATGGTCAACAGTGGGTCTTGGCTCCTGTCGAATGCTGTGATCTTGGCCCTCAGGACGGTCCCTATGTCGAATTTCCGCAATGGGTCGTCCTTTGTTGGGTCGAACCTCCTGCCGAAGACATCGGTGGCAGGGAGAATGCCATAGTAAGGGCAATTGATGTCGACCTTCCACATGTTGTACGATACGTCGCAGACTACCCCGATCACCAGATCGTCAACCCTTGGAACGTAGAAGCCCCTTAGCGGGATCACGCTCATGGAATCGGGTCCGCGTCTGAGTATGCCCACTCTGGTGGCAACTATGGATCCATCGATCCTGATGGTGTTATCACCGGGCATGAGGTTGCCCGAGGCCGTGACCTCGCCCGGCACAACCACAACTGGCCCCCTAGAGGCACGTTCCAAAGGTATGTTCGAACCCCGGCAAGAGACTAGACCAAAGTTACTTTAACCTTTCCACCGAACCGTTTGGACATCTTCTGAGCCAGACTCGTTCTAACCGCCTCAGGAACCCTTGCCGTCGTTGACATCAGGTCTCCTCTCTTGGAGGGCTGCATGACTATTTCCCCGAAGGATTCGAGGAATCCCCTAACTTGATACGTCAGGTCGGGTGGAAACTCAACCTGAATGTCGGCATCCTTGAGCTTCATCGGGAGTATTCTCTTCAGCTCCTTGATAACCGGCTTCAGCTGATCCTCGACATCTTTGAATGGATCTATCGAGACCGAGATCTTGTCGAAAACCTGCTCAACCCGCAAGAGCGGGATCGGGAGGTTCGTCTTCGGGTCAACCGAGATCCTCGACACAAGTGCCATCATCGACCTCCTTTTCTCCTCAACCAGCTTCTTTCTCATGTGGGATGGGACCTGGAGCTCGCCCTCGTCAACGATCAATCTGCAGATCTTGCGCGGGTCGTCGGTGGAGAACGCCTTCAGGAGGGCGTCTCTCGATGCCCTTTCTCCCTTCTTGTAGTCCCTGAACACCTCGTCGAACTTCAATATCTTGTCGGTCCAAGGTATCCTCCTGACCTTGTAGTCCAAAGCGCGCTCTGGGTCGACCAATACCTCGAAGTGCTTATCCCTGACATCAATGCGTGCTAGGGAGAACTTTTCCGACATCTGGGCCGACCTATTTCTTAGCCGACTCCGGGGGCTGTTTCTTCGAGGCCCTCTGAAATAGTTCCGATATCTCCTCGTCCTTCACTATGACTGCGCGCTTCTCCTTTGAATCAATCGTCACCATTCTGATTATCTCGGGAGAAACGTCCGACTTGTTGCTGGCGATCATGCCGATCACTGTCATTTCTTTGAGGGTTTCAAGGGAGGCGGATTTGTCGTATATGGACTTCGTCGTCTCCAGGGCCTCGTTCCTGTTCATGCCTGAGGCGGTAAGGAAGTACTTGTTGTAGATCCCACTCGGGTCGAGTTGGTGCACCGATGGGCCAAGAAGGTCTACTCCCCCGATGATCAATGACACACCGAACGGGCGCACGCCCGCGTTCTGAGTGTACGCCTGCATCATGTCCCCGAGCTTTCGCGCGAGATAACCCATGTCTATGGGCTCGTCGTACAGCAGTCTGTTCAGCTGAGATTCTTGACGGGCCATGTCAACCAAGATCCTAGCGTCCGAGGTGAACCCCGTGACCGCAGTAGCCGCATGGTCGTCTATGATGAATATCTTGTGGCTGAAGCTCCTGTCCTGTAGGGCCTCGGTCTTTCTCTCTATCCCCGCTAGCACCACTCCGTTGGTGGAGCTCGCCCCAATCGCAGTGGGGCTGTTGTTTACCATTATCGTGGCATAGTCCACCTGCCACAGGCGACCGTCGGGAGAAAAGACCGTGATCGCCCTATCGTATCCCATTCCAGGTAACAACGCTTACACCTAGGACTCAAATCGGATGAGCTTCTGATAAACCTTTTTGGATGCCCCTAGCCCTCATCTTGCGCCTGAGGCCCTCTAGGGTCCCCGAGGACACGACTAGGCACGGGCCCGGACCCGAGGGCGTTAGGCTTTGCCTAATCATGGGCACCGAGGTGTGCGGGACCGAGAAGACGGCCAATCCGGATTTCAATGCTGGCGAGATTCGCCTTACGTGGGAGACCTCCTTTGAGTCGCTGCTGCATGAACTCAGGATCAAGCCCTTTAGGGACTCTACCGTGAACTTCCTCGGGTCGTATGTGATGAGAAGGTACCTCTTCCGGACCTTTCTCATGATTACGTCGGTTGAGGCCTCAATACACTTAAAACTATGATGGCCGCTGAGAACAAGGGTCGCACTTTGGGGGATCATCGGCGGGGTTTTCTCCTTTCCGTCAGCTACAACGGCCAGCTCAGGAAGGCGACGATGAAGTTCCTATCCGAAGATGGCAGGAGCGTGTTTCTCGTGGATGATCCTGTCGATCACAAGCCTTACTGCTTGTGCAAGATCCCTCCAGAGGAGCTTGAGAAAGAAGGCGAACTGAGTTCCATACCGGGAGTGCTCGGCTTCGAGCGGGTGACCAGGTTTGATGCGCTCACGCAGCAAGAAGTCACAATGACGAAGATCGTGGCGGCTGATCCGCTGAGCATAAGCGGGAAGCCCAGTGGAACCGTGAGATCGGTCATGAAGGAAGTGTGGGAGGCGGACATACCTTACGTCCTGAACTATGTGTACGACCTCAACCTTAGGCCGGGGCACCACTATGTGATGGGTGGGGATCGACCTGAAATCTCCGTCACGGACATCGGGCGGGCAGTGAAATCCAGGCTAGAGCAGATTCTTGGCTCAGTCCCTCCCGAGGATCGCGAGATGATAGAGAAGAGCGCCATCCTATTGGAACAGCAAATACCGAACTTCCTTAGGGTCGCCCTTGACATCGAGGTGAGGACGAGCGAGCGCAACAGGTTGCCTGACCCGAATGAGCCCAAGGACAAGGTCGTCGCGATTTCCTTGTTGGACAGCGACGGAAGCGAGAGAAGCTTCCTGCTCGTCACGCCAGAACAGGGTCACCCCCCTAAGGACATGTTGAGTAACGAGGAGGTGAAGTTCTTTGACGACGAGAGCGAGATGATTCTAGCTACGTTCGAGGCGCTTGAGAACTACCCAATAGTTGTGACTTACAACGGCGATAACTTCGACCTCCCATACCTTCGGAACAGGGCCAGGTCGTTGGGAATCCCCGATGACAGGATTCCACTGAAGATGGGCAGGGACAGCGCGGATATGAGGACGGGCGTTCACATAGATCTCTACAGATTCTTCCTCAACAGATCTATACAGATATACGCGTTCAACAACGCGTACAAGGAAGCGACCCTTGATGCCATCAGCAGTGCCCTGATCGGAAAGGGGAAGATACAGATAAGCGGGAGCATAAACGAGCTTGGGTATGAGGAACTGTGGAAGTACTGTCGGAATGACGCCGCCCTGACACTAGAACTGACGAGCTTCGACGAGTCACTCGTCATGAACCTGATTGTGCTGCTTATGAGGATAAGCAGAGCTCCGATGGAGGAGATAGCTAGGAGGGCAGTGTCCTCATGGATCAGAAGCCTCTTCATCGCGTTGCATCGGGAAAGAGGAATATTGGTGCCAAATCGAGAGGACATCTTGAAGCTCAAGGGAGAGCTTGTGACCATCGCCATAATAAAGGGAAAGAAGTACAAGGGTGCCATCGTGTTGCAGCCAAAGCCCGGAGTTCACTTCAACGTGACCGTGATGGATTTTGCTTCACTGTACCCTAGCGTCATAGCCAGGTACAACCTCTCTTATGAGACGGTGAGATGTCCTCACGACGAGTGCAAGGATAACCGAATCGCAGAGCTTCCTCACTGGGCCTGTAGGAAGGTGAGGGGGATAACCAGCTCCGTCATCGGAACCTTGAGAGACCTCAGAGTTGGGTTCTACGTCCCGCTTTCGAGGGAGGCCTCCTCGAAGTTGGCCATGAAGAAGTACGAGGTAGCTCAACGAGCCCTGAAGGTATTCCTCAACGCGAGCTATGGGGTCATGGGAGCTGAGAATTTTCAGTTCTACACCCCTCCTGTGGCTGAGAGCGTTACCGCGTTGGGGAGGCTGATACTGACCGATGTCATATCTGAGGCTCAGCGATTGGGGGCCAACGTGATATATGGGGACACGGACTCGGTCTTTCTGGAACGACCATCAGAAGAGGAGATCGCCACGTTGTCTAGGAGGGCCTCGGGGAAATTCGACGTCAAGCTGAACTTCGAGAAGGAGTACAGATACGTGGTCTTCAGCACGCGCAAGAAGAACTACTTCGGAGTGACTGAAGAGGGCATAGTGGACGTCAAGGGGCTGATAGGAAAGAAGAGCTCAACGCCGGCCTTCGTCAAGGAGGTGTTCAGCGAGACCCTTTCCATACTGAGCGAAGTCAAGGACGCGAAACAGTTCGAGGAAGCAAAGGCCAAGGTAGCACAGATACTGAGGGACAGTGTTGAGAGGCTCAAGAGTCGTCAGGTCCCCGTCGAGAGCTTGTCCTTTAACGTCATGATGAGCAAGAACATCGAGGATTACAAGAATGCCCTTCCACAGCACATCAAGGCTGCCATCATGTCATCAAGGGAGGGCAGCGCGCCAAGCGCGGGGAGCGTGATTTCATTTGTCAAAGTGAGGGGAAAGATGGGCGTGAAACCTACACATATAGCCTCCCCCGAGGAGATAGACGTAGACAAGTACCTACAGGTCTTCGAAACCACCTGCGACCAGTTCCTGGAGCCGCTTGGGATTGACATATCGAGCAAGGGAAAAAGTTCAAAACTCGTGGACTTCATGTGAACGGTCGATGGCCAAGTCGGCAAGAGTTGTCGTGGTAGGAACCGGATCCTTCGGCAAGAACCACGTCAGGGTATTGAACGAGCTGGGTGCCCTAGCTGGGACCATTGACATAAACGAGACAGCGGCCAAGAAGTTTGCGGACCTCTATCGCGTTCCTTGGAGTTCCACGGTTAACGACTTCAATTTTAGCGGGATCGATGGGGCGGTGATATCAACCCCTACAACAACTCACTTCGAAATCGCAAAGGAGCTGATCTCCAAGGGCTTGGGCTATCTGTTCATAGAGAAGCCGGTAGTTGCCGATGTGCGGGAAGCGCTGCAACTTGCTGAACTCGCGGAAGCCCACGGGGTCAAGCTGATGTCAGGCTTCATAGAGAGGTTCAACCAAGGCGTGACGCAAGTCAAGAGTTACTTGTCAGCAGGAAGAATCGGAGACCTGATAATAATGACGGCATCGAGGATCAGACAGTGGCCCGACAGGCCAGTCGACTTAGGCGTCATAAAGGACACTGCCATACACGACATAGACATCGTGCGATATCTCTCTGGGGTGATGCCGATTTCTGTCTACGCCTTGGCGGGATCCCTGACCGGAAGGCCTAGGGAGGATCATGCGACCATCGTGATGAACTTCGAGCGATATCGGGCCGTCCTGGAGGCGAATTGGATAACGCCGTGGAAGAACAGAAGGCTGACGGTTACGGGGATGGCTGGCTATATTGAGGCTGACCTCATCACCCAAGAGGTCACCGTGAAGGACGACAAGGGATCTCTTACGCGCGCCATTCTGTGGAAAGAGCCGTTGCTTCTGGAGCTGAGCCACTTCTTGGACGCAACCGCGAATAAAGGGGTTCCTTCGCCTGGCCGCGAGGACGCGATAGCAAACTTGATGGTCGCGGAGGCAGCCCTGACCTCCAGTAGGTCGAACCGAGTTGTGTCACTGCGTGAGGTTCTTGACGGATATCAGGGATATCAGCTCGACAAGTATCTTCGAAGCCAGAACTGACGTTATGCCCGACGGATCGAGATTAGGAACGACCTCGACGACATCCGCGCCCACCAGCCTCGGTTTTTCAAGCGAGGCCAAGAGCTGGAAGAATTCGGCTGGGGACGCACCCTCGGGCTCCGGGTTGCCCACACCTGGAGCATAGGCTGGATCGAAGAAGTCGAGGTCAATGGAAAGGTAGCACCCGGAACCATCCCCCGCCCATTTCGAGAGATCTGAACTCACGGAGCCTACGCCGGACCAGCGGATGACGCGAACATCATGGGGGCGGGATGCCAGCTCGTCGGAAGACGTGGCGCGGCCTCCTATCACTAAGATGCGGCCCCGAGGTACTCTCTCCGACAACCTCCTCAGCCAAGTAGCGTGCGACAGCCTAATGCCCTGATACTCGTCTCTCAGATCCGTGTGCGCGTCGAAGACAATTAACCTGTCAGCGTGGGACCCAAGGAAGCTTCCCAGCGTGACCGTATGTTCACCGCCTAGGACGAGGGGGATTTTCGACGCGGCCCGGATCTGAGAGACGCTCTCTTCTATGAGTTGGACGGCCCTGCCGACATCGGATCCGACCGCCAGATCACCTAGGTCATGAATGAGCGATCTTCCCGCGTCAAAGGAAAACCTCCAACTGTAGGTTTCGATCTGAGAGGAAGCGCTCCTTATTGCAAACGGCGCGTAGCGATAGCCCGGCCTGAACGTTCCAGTTGCATCTAGTGGTGCGCCGACAACAACGAACTTGGCCTCTCGGAAGCTGACCTCGCTATCCATGAAAGATGAAGCGCGATGGGCGTGTAAGAACTTGGCGCTGGCTGGTTGTCCCAAAATGGTCTGGGCGTCAGATGAAGATTTTATAAGTGTGAGGGGGTGGCAACCGAAGGCGCGACGAAAATCCATGGTCGACGACATTTCACAGATCTACGTGTGGGCCGTGATCGTCGCTGACATATTGCTGTCCGTGGTTCTGCTATTCCTCGTGTTCTGGAGAGGAGTTGTTCATCCTGTCCTGTTCATCATTGCGGCCGTCCTTCCGCTCGTTGCCCTGGGATTCAACCGGGGAGTCCAGCTCGCTAGGGGCCTCAACCTACTTATCGGGTTAACGCTGCTTTCCTACTTTCTCGCCGTTAACTACTACTTGGTGATGGTGCCTTCGACTGGGGTTCAGATCGCGGACATGGCATCGATTGTCACCGGAACTGTAATGTCGATCCTCCTTGTCTGCTTGTCGCTGATATGTGAACCTAAGAGGGCCGCATAGAAGATCGAGGGACTATTGTGATAGCTTTCTCGACAACTTATACAGCTCTAGGTCGATTTCCTTGCGGTTGACGACAGAATCCCTCAACGGCACCAGATTGATCTCTCCTCTCTGGATCCCGACGATGTGTTCTTCCTCCCCTCGAAGCAGAGCCTCAACGGCTTTGGCGCCGAATGCGGCCGCCAGCCACCTGCAGCGTGCTGTGGGCGAACCCCCTCTTTGGATGTAGCCGATCACGGACAGCCGCGTCTCAAGGCCGCTCAACCCGGAGAGCTGTGCAGTTATCTCCCGCGTGTCCCCGTATCCTTCCGCAATGATGAGGATGATGGACCTCTTCCCCTTGGCTCCGGATTCTCTGAGCTCTTGGGCGATTTGCGACAAATCCTCTCGGACCTCCGGTATCAGCGTGTATTCTGCTCCAGTGCAAATGCCAACCTGCAGGGCGATGAATCCCCGTTCCCGCCCCATGACCTCGACGACGAACATCCTTTCGTGTGAATACGCGGTATCCCGTAAGTTATCCGTCGCGGCGACTGCCACGTTCACTGCTGAGTCGAACCCGATGGTCTCGTCCGCCCCCCATACGTCATTGTCTATGGACGCCGGTAAGCCAACCACTGGCACCCCCGAGATCTCTCTTAGCTCGCGAGCGCCCCTGAACGACCCGTCTCCCCCTATGACCACGAGCGCGTCGACCGAGTTCCTCTCAAGCGTTTGAGCTGCGCCCTCCAGTCCCTGTCTTGTCTTCATCTCCTCGCATCTGCTGGTTCTTAGGACGGTTCCGCCGAGATTGATAACTCCGGAGACCGACCTTCTGTTCAGCTTCATGACCTGATTGTGGATCAGACCGGAATATCCTCGCTCTATCCCGATGACCTCAAGCCCCTCGTTCATTGCGGTCCTAACGACCGCCCTGATCGCAGCGTTCATCCCAGCAGCGTCACCCCCTGAGGTCACAACCCCTATTCTTCTCATGTTGCCTCTCTATCGAAATCAACCATGCGTGAGCCTGATAAAAGTATCAACTGATCGGCGTCAGACCGCTGCTCGCAACCCAAGTGCGCTGGCTCTTGAAAGGGGCCGGCCTCTGGATATCTGTGGGCCGATTCGCCCTAAGCCTTCCACCACTTGCTAACGAGATAGTGCGTTGAACCCGTCTTCTTGTCGACGACTGAGAACACGAATCTCTTCTTGACGGTTGTCGCCAGCCTTCCGGCCCTAACCAAGTCAGCCGCCGTTAGCTGATCCCCGGTTTCTCTTACTTCGATGAGGAATGGGGCATGATCAACTCCTGGGCCATGCTCGTAGACCGCGAAGTCGCATCCGAATTTTATCCCCGGGCCAACTATGTACTGTTTGTCCCTCAGGTTCTCAAAGACCTTATACTTCAAGTCGAATCGATCGTGGTACCTGCGCGCTATGCGCTCTAGGGCCGCGGGACCTATTCGCTTGTTCCCCTTGACCACTCGTATCGTCCCCCGCTTCGAAAGGTAGAGGCCTTCGATCAAGTCCAACGTGAGCGGCGCTTCGAAGTCGAAGCCCTTTGGCTTTGGTATTCCTATCGGTTTTCCATAGTATCCCATCTTGTAGAGGGCGCGTGAACCTTCGATATCCCACACTACTAGCCTGTCGTTCACAAGCTCGGCGGTGATCGGTTCCTTTGACAACCAAGACACCCTCTCAAAGAACGCTGAGAGCCAACATCCTTGAGGCATCTGCCGCATCTTCGGTCTTATCTGCAATTTCCTCCAGCATCTCGGCTATGTCCTTCATCAGGATGAGGGTCGCGGGGTCTGCCTTAGAGTCCATAAGCCTCAAAATGAATTTTCTATAGCTGTCGTCTGCGGTGCGCTCCGCGGATTCGACCACCGTTACGAGCGATTCGACCTTGGCTATGTCAAAGTTCAGGGAGAAGGTGACTTCACGAAGCTTCAGAACACAATCCAGCACTGTGGCTGAATGGTTTCTGATGGCTTCCAGTATGGCCTTCTCGGGCCTTAGTTTTCTGGACGAGAGTTCCTTTATCCTGAAGGCTATGCCCTCGGCCCTATCCGAGATCTCGGTCAGGGGAGCCGCGAGCCTCAAGAAATCCTCCCTGCTGAAAAGAATCGCCCCCGCAGAGATGAGCTCCTCCGCAAGGGAGCGCTTGAGGTTCGAGGCTTCGTTCTTCAGCTCCGACACCTTTGACCAGTAGAGTTCCACTTGGTCGTTCCTCCCGTCCGTGAATGCCACGATCATGTTGTGAAGCCCTCTGATCGTCTCTAGGCTCACCCTGTTGAGCTCTTGGCATAGATTCAGGGCCTGTCGCCTCAGTTTCGCGGAGGCCTCCGAGGGGAGCAATTAGATCACATCAATTACAAGGGGCGACGGGCGTTATAAGATTGTTCCCTACCCAGTTCTGCTCCTTACGGTCAGAGGGAGCAACCAGCGGACATCTGCTGGATGGATTCAAATCCCTCGCCCTTTAGCAGTCTCCTTGTTATGGAGGGGAGCTTGCTAGCGTTTACTCTGATCTGTCTAGTCGTATCTCTGTCGCGGACGGTGACGGTATTGTCGTTCAAGGTGTCGTAATCGATCGTGATTGCCCACGGGGTACCTATCTCGTCGCTTCGCGCATATCTCCTCCCTATACTTCCGGATTCATCATAGAAGATGTCGAACTCCATCCTCAGCGATTCGTAAATCTCCTTGGACTTCTTGGGCAGGTCGTCCTTCGTCATCAGCGGGAAGACTCCGGCAACGTACGGAGCTATCTGGGGCCGTAGGGCAAACCATTCCCAGCCTCTTTCCTTTCCTTCCCTGTACGCATACAGGAGAATAGCATAGATGGTCCTGTCGATCCCGAAGGAAGGCTCCGCGACGTGTGGAACCACCTTCTCCCCATCGTCTAGGATTGAAAGGTCTTCCCCAGAGTGTTTTGAGTGTGTCGACAAGTCATAGTCGGTTCTGTAAGCGTTGCCGACGACTTCCTTCCAGCCAAAATCGAACTTGATCTCCAGGTCGAAATTGCCCCTTGAGTAGTGAGGAGTCTCTTCAGGTAGCATGTGGCGAAACCTCAGCGCCGAGGCTGGGATGCCGACCTCTTGGTACCAAAGGAACTCCCTCGCTAGGAAATAGGCAACGAAGTGGTTTGGCACTATTTTTCTTTCGGCGGCCTCCCTCGCCGTCACCTCTAGCGGCCCTCCTCCGCTCTTTTGCAGGTCGCGGGTGAGAATCCTGATTTTTACGTCCTCGACCCTGTGAAAGCCCGGCACTTCGTCCGGCTTCTTGGGGTTGAAGAACATCTCTATCTCCATTTGGTTGAACTCTCTCTGGCGGGTGATCCACTGTCGGGGCGATATCTCGTTCCTGTAGGACTTCCCGATCTGAGCGACCCCAAATGGTAGCTTCGCCCTCGTTGCGCTCAAGATGTTCTTGAAATTGGTGAATATGCCTTGAGCTGTCTCCGGTCTCAGGTACGCGGTGTTGCCCGCGGCCGGGCCGACGTTTGTGCCGAGCATCAAGTTGAATATTCGAACGTCCGCCAGTTCCCCCTTGCACCTAGGACATCTCAACCCGCGGTCCCGGATGATGCCGGTCAGATCTTCAGCGCTTAGACCCTCGACGAATCTTCCAGTCTGTTCCGCTATCAGGTCATCCGCCCTGTGAGAGCTGTTGCAGGCCTTGCATTGGACGAGCGGGTCGATGAAGTCCCTTAGATGGCCGGAAGCTTCCCAAACCTTTTCGTGCATCACGATGGAGGTTTCGACCTCAAAGATATTGTCCTGCTCCTTGACGAAGGAAGATCTCCAAGAGTCCTCGACCTTCCGTTTCAGCAGCTTGCCCAGTGGACCGTGGTCGTGGAATCCGGCTAGGCCGCCGTACATTTCCGAGGACGGGAAAATGAAGCCCCTTCGCTTTGCCATAGAGATTATCCTTTCAATATCGGTGTCGTCTCGCTTCCCAGACAAGGGCTCCCTTGGGCTACGTTGCCGACCAAATTAACCTTTGTTTCACCGGTTCTGTCAGCTAGGGCGCTAGGGTTGATGCTGAGTGCCATCAGTTGTGAATCAATTCTCTCAGCAAGACGGTCGCGTAGCTCGACGTAGGCAGGAAGAAGGAGAGGAAGACCGACATCTCATCGAAGGGAACGGCAGAGACGATTTTCGGCATGACCACGGCCGCCCTCAGTCGCCCAGGATATCCGGCTTCCGGTCTTTCCCGTAGGTGAAAGGACTCACACTTGATTTCAAGCTCGTCCATTACGCGCCTAGACTCTTCATGCACGGCTTTTTCCGCTAAGAAACCCGGTGAGGTGATGGCTGGGACGGACCTCCTGGCGCCAAGGGCTTCCTTAATCGCTCTGGCAGAGCTGGGTGTGGGCCTTGCACAGGCCGTCGTTGGGCTCCCAGCACGGTCGAGCGGCACATACAGTAGATCCTCTTGGACCTCTCTTAGTAACAGACGGTGTCCGATGCGGCTGGCGGTCGAGTTGAAGATGAAAGCGGAGAGAGATTGCAGTAGGAATCTGAGCAGGTTCGAAGGAAGCCTGAGGATTGATCTCTTGCTGTCGCCATCGAATCGCATCATGTTCCTAGCCAAGGATCTCTCTATGGAATAGTCAGATCTGACCAGATCCGAAAGTGCTCTCTTGCTCCTTCCGTCGAGGAATTCTTGACGGGCCTCGCTTAGGGAGCTGGGCTCGGCCGTATGGGGCGTGCCCAACATCATCCTCACTGCGGTATCGTATTCCCGCCTACAGATGAGACATCCGACTATGTGGTTGATCGGCTTTCTGCTGCCGAATCGTTGATATCCGAAGAAGTTTATCATGCCGGTGGCTAGCACCCTTGATTTGAATTCGGCCAAGATCCCCAAGACATCGTGCTCAGACATAGGTTCTGAGAGCCTCATGAATATCCAGAACAGGTTTCCGCACAGATCCGATGGCCTGAGGCAACGATCTGACATCGCGTACAATCTCGCTTCCCAGCTTTTGCCTCGCACGAAGGGTGGCGGATCGTGACATGATCTGGACGGCGAGAGGAACTGAAACGTCACTGCTCGTCTGTCCTTGAGACCGAGGTACTTCGTCTCCCATGGTTTCAGCCTCAGCACGGAGGAGAACTCCCTCGCAGCCGTCGGCGTATCGATGTTCCTTTTCGACAGCACGTATGTCGGGATGCCACCTGCCTCGCGCTTCCCGATAGTGACTGGAGTGGCGACCGCCCCGTCCGTTAGAACCTCCGACACGATGAAGTCCTCTGGGCAGGATCGCAGCCTACCTTTCATCTTGGTTGGCAGCTGAAGCGTGAAAAGGTCGATGCCGATCAAACGATCCCTTCCGCGTCTACTTAGCGCGGAGCGGAACTCGTCAGGACTAACGGGCAAAACCGATTCCATCATCTTAACAGGGGGAGGTTGCTGGTCACTTTGTCCATCACGTCTGAGGGAGCCGGGCCGATCCCCAGTGCGGTCACCGTGCCGGGCGGTAACTCCGTTAGACCCTTGTCCTCTATCAACGCCGTGCAGATTCCAAGCGCTCCAGCCTCCTTCTCAGTCTGCAGGAGATCCTCAAGCGTTTGCACGGACAGCACCACCTTCTTTTGCCCCTCGTCGAACCAGTCAAGATACCAAGACGGATTCGTTTCTCTCGTTTCGAAGGCCGAGGCCACCGCGGCATGAGCGACCTGTACGCTGGTCTTCCCGATGGACATCCCTAGGTCAGACCTCACGACGATGCACTGCTTGAAGTTAAACGTCATCTCAGGCCCAGTCGTACGGCTTATCCTCTCTTAACGGTTCCGGTAACACCCGATCGCGAACTTGGTCGTTGGCGCGGGTAACGCTCCGCGGTCCTCTGATCTCGACTTGGCACGAAGGACATGCGGACCGCATGCAAATCTAGACGGCATCCGTGAAACTATCCTGTAAACCGCTGGCTTGCGGCCACGCGATTCTGGTTAAAGTTAAAGACTGGGCACCAAGTCCCACGCCAGTAGCAACAACCGCCTTCACGGTGTCTTAGGCATGTCGGTAGTGGTCGTGGGCGCAGGGGCGAGTGGGTTAGTCGCCTCCCTAGAGCTTGCGACGCGCGGCGTTCCTGTGACATTGCTGGAGGAACACCGAAGCGCGGGGTCACCTTGCCACTGTTGCGGAGTGGTATCGACTGATTATCAAGAGAAGATAGGGGTCCGCGTGCCGAAGTCCGTCGAGCTGAACGAGCTGTCGGGATTCAGATTCACGGATGGCAGCAGGGAAATCGTCGTGAGGTCGGGTCATACCGTCGCCAAGGTCATATCCAGAAGATCATTCGACGAACACCTGGCAGAGCTTTGCATATCTCGCGGTGTCGATGTTCTCATGTCGAGGAGGGCAGCTTCCATAGTTGAGCCGGATAGACCAAGGGTCACGGATGAGTCGGGGAAGAGATACGGAGCGGAGTACGTGATACTGGCCAACGGTGTCGCAGATGGTCTCGGCTATCAGGTCGGATTGACCAAGAACAAGTCTTTCCTGCTGCCTTCGGCACAGTGCGTCGCAAGGAAGAGAACGGACCCGTCTATCGCCTCGATCTATATGAACGCTGACGTCTCACCTGACTTCTTCGGATACGTCGTGCCGGTGGACGAAGAGCACTGCAAAATCGGCGTGGCCTCAAGAAAAGTGGATGCGGTCAGGTCGCTCCATCTCATCGCAAGGAAGGAGGGCGCTGAGATCTATGGGAAACATGTGACGTGGGGGATCTGGACGGGAGGGCCGATACCGAGGGAGAGGGTAGGCAATGTCATCGCTGTAGGCGATGCTGCTGGCATGACCAAGGCCACCACTGGTGGGGGCATAGTCTTTGGGGTGTTGTCTGCCAAGTCTGCGACGGATACGATATTCGCAGAGGTGAGGGGAGGCCACGCAGCCGGAGTTCGGCAGGACGTTAGGCGCCATCTCCACAGCATTAGGAGGATCAGGCAACTCATAGACTTGGCGGGTCCCGAAGTAGTGATGGAAGCCTTGTTTACGACCACCACAAGCGAGAGACTGACACGTTATGTGGAGGGGGTGGATTTCGATTTCCATGGGGGCCTCGCCAGAGGCTTTCGGATAATCAGGCCTAGTCCGCGCTTGATCCCCCTGGGATTGAAGGCCCTCGGGCACATTATCGAGGGATTGTTTAAATAGGAATAAGGCGATTGGCTCGCGATGCCGAGAGGAACTTCTTCCAACAAGCCCTTGGATCCTCATGAGAGGTACGTGAAGTTCCTGTGCTTCAACTGCGGAGAGGTGGCGATATGGAGGGGGGAGAAGGACAGGAAGTTCGTGAGGCAGTACGTGTGCCCGAAGTGCGGGTTCACTGGTCCGTAGGGTGAGACGGGCATGGAGAGAAAGGTACTGATGACTATCAAGATATTCCCCGTGGGCGTGGACGTGAATCTGGACCTGCTGTTGGAGTCGGTGAAGACAACGTTCTCAGGTGAACAGGTCATACCGCGCGGGAAGGAGTACATCGGGTACGGCATCGAGGCTTTGGTATTCGACTTGACCGCTCCTGAAAGAGACGGCGTCAGCCAAGAATACGAGGAGAAGTTAAGGGCCATAGAAGGCGTTGGGGAGATATCGATAGAGGGGGTCAGGAAGTTCGTGGACGTGAGGAAACCAAGATGAGCAATCAGTCCCCGCTACTGAGGTCAGAGATAATCGAGATACTGAAGGCCAAGAGAGCGATGCAGCTCGAGGACCTCATAAGAGAAGTGAGGAAGACCTACCCTGACGCGCCGGAGAAGGATATCATGAGCGCGCTGATCAAGTTTGAGATCTTGGGGTTGATCGTCACGACCAAGGTGTCAAAGAAGAACCTCAGGGTAGAGCTCTTGGGTTCTAGCGACTCCGGAACTGATTAATACCTCTGACCGGTAGATCTAGTCGGTTTTGGGCGTAGAGATAGGGGACATCTTAACCAAGGAGGAGATAGCGCTAGATAGCCTGAAGTCCAAGGTGGTTGCCGTCGATGGGCACAACGCGCTATATCAGTTTCTGTCCATAATAAGGGGACCTGACGGTAGGCCCCTGACCGACAGCAAGGGGAGAATCACCAGTCACCTGTCCGGATTGTTCTACAGAATCTGCAAACTGCTGTCGACCGATATCTCTCCTATTTACGTCCTTGACGGCGAGCCGCCGAGGTTCAAGAAGCAGGAGATCGCTGAGCGCAAGGAAAGGAAGAGGCAGGCGGAGAGACGATACGACCTAGCCTTGAGGGCGGGAGATCTGGAAGAGGCGAGGAAGCAGGCTCAGGCGACTTCGAGGATAGATGATTTCATTCTGAGTAGCACCAAGCGGCTCCTCGATCTGATGGGGGTCCCGTGCGTGCAAGCTCCGTCAGAGGGGGAGGCTCAGGCGGCCCACTTTGCCAAGCAGAACTTGGCATTTGCAGCGGCGAGCCAAGACTACGATTCGATGCTGTTTGGGTCCCCTAGGGTGGTCCGGAACCTAAGCGTCTCAGGAAGGAGAAAGCTGCCTGGTCGAAGAACGTACGTCGAGGTCAAGCCCGAGTTGGTGGATCTGGGGAGATCAACAGAGAACTTGGGGATATCCAAGTTGGACCTCGTCAAGGTTGCCATACTGGTGGGGACGGACTACTGTGACGGAGTGAAGGGAATAGGCGCCAAGAAGGCGTTGTCGTTAGTGAAGAGTGGAGCGAGGTTGGAGGACATCTACGCGGAGAACGGAGTTCAGGTTCCTGAGAACTTGGACAGGATACTTGACTTCTTCATGAATCCGCCAGTTGCCGATGTGAAATCCTTGGACCTCAAACCACTCGACAGGGAGGGGGTCCTGTCTTTGCTGGTGAATGAACATTCGTTCTCTGAGGACAGGGTGGCACGAGCTCTAGATGCGGTCCTCCAAAGGATGGAGAGAAAAAGGTCTGGGCTGGGTAGGTTCATCGAGGGATGAGTCGCTAACCGTTCCTCAAGGGAACGAACATGACGTCCATAAGGTACTTCTTGGTTACCTTACCGTCCTTCCACTTCCTGAGTAGGTACAGTTCTTGAGACCAGAACCGACCTCCTACAGGGATGACGATCTCCCCCTCATCGGCTAGCTGCTCTATGAGGGCGCTGGGCACGTCAGAAGCAGCCGCTGACACCATTATCTTGTCGAATGGAGACTCCTGTGGCAAGCCCAAGCATCCGTCTCCCTGTATGACTTCGACTCTGTCGGAATACCCGCACCTCTGGAGGTTATCCTTCGCAAACGCGACCAAGACCGGGTCAATCTCGATCGTGAAGACCTTGTGAGGACCTCCCGGGCCGCAAGATGGGCTGGCGATCTCCGCCATTATCGCGGCCGCGTAGCCGCTCCCGGCCCCAATCTCCAGGACCTTGTGACACTCCTTGAGGCAAAGGGCTTCGACCATGTAGGCCACCATGTGAGGGGCGGATATCGTTTGGCCAGTATTCATCAGGGGTAAAGGGGAATCGAGATAGGCATGATCCCTCTGCTCCTCTGGCACGAACTCCTCCCGGGGAACAGCCAAGAACGCCCTCTCTACACTCTTTGATCGGATTATGCCTGAGGACTTGAGGTAAGAGATCAGCTGCCTGCGTTGCTCTCCGAAATCGGTCAAGCTCGCCTTTATAGGGGGACCGGAGTTTCTATTGATAAGGCTTGCATCTCGCAGCGACTGACATCATCGAGGCTAGAGGACACAGATTCGTAACGCTGCAACATCTCACCACTATCGAGATCACGAAGGAACACGAGATTACCAAAGGAGGGGACTGCATACTGGCAGCGGGGGCCTCGAAGTCGGCGGCAGAACTCGATCCGAACCTGAAGGCGGTTCTGACGGCCGGGGGGCGATTGTTGGTGACCATTGAAGCATTGGGGCTCTTGGATACGCTGCAAGCAGTGGGATCAGAAAAAATGACCTTTCGCGACCGTACCTGCCTCATTATCAGAAAGAGCTCGTACGTGGACGAACGAACTGTCGGCATCTTGTCGAACAAGGCAGCGAAAAACATTGATAGGAGATTGGCCCGCCGGCTGAGCGATGAAGGGACAACACTTAGGATAAAGCTCGAAGGTTACCTCAAATCACCATCTACGTGAAATGGTCTGTTGGCTGGTCCCTTCTCCGAGCTGTCCTTCATGAAACCTCGATGTCAACTACCTCGTTGTACGTTCTTGGCCCTATCTCTCGGACTTGTCTGCTGAAGCGTACTTCCGCGGTTCTCCAGCCTAAGGAGGTCAGCTGCCTTGTCGCGTTTGACACCTTCTCCTCAAGGGTTTGCGGTTCTCTCCTGAATAAGTACAGGTGAATGACGCCGCCTGAAGGTTTGAGCGAAGCTGTCGCCGCAGGCAAGAACAGCTCGGCCCCCTTGGGCAGGTTCATTATGACCCTGTCACAGATTCCCCTGATGCGCGTCTGGGACACTTCCGTTGCATCTCCCAAGAACGCCTCGATCCTGTCTGAAACGCCATTGAGCCTGATGTTCCTCCTCAAATAGAGGAAAGCGTCCGGACTGACATCGCACGCCCTTACCCTTGAACTCGGTTGCAACTTGGAGATCAGTATCGAAAATGGCCCAACGCCAGCGAAGAGATCGCAGACGGTCTCGTTCGCCCTCACGAGGGACGCCACTCGCTTCCTTTCAGCCGAAAGGCGGGGAGTGAAAAAGACCTTGCTTAAGTCCAGGCTATAGACGCAGCCGTGTTCTCTATGGAGCGTCTCGGTGGCCCCAGATCCGTACCATCTCTCGTAGGTCGCGACTCGCTCAACTCCTGATATCGGGGACACCTTGGCTAACACTAATCTTACGCGTGGGTGAATCGAGCGTATCGCTTCGACTATGAGATTCTTGTCTCCGGACATTGTCTCGGTGGGAGAGATTATCGCTATGTCTCCGACGATGTCAAACGACCTCCTGATTTGATCGACCTCGCTTGGCTCAAGTTTCCTTGACAGAACCTCTCTAAGGTTTCTGGGTCTTGCATGACGGACGTTGAAGCTCCTCCTGATCAGCTGCGGGAGAACGCCACCGAGTTCAGACGGAATTCCCTCTGGCGTCCTTATTGGAAACAGAATGTGTCCGCCTTCAACTATGGGGATAAGGGTCGAATCCATCGAGCCAGCTTCCTTGAGTATGGACTTGATCCCCTCGGCCGCCTGTAGAGGAACCTTTACTCCCCACGAGGCCCTGACCTCATCTGACATTTCTGCAAACCCCACTCCTCTGACATCGAACGGGTCGCGATATATCTATGACCGACCGCTAGAGGTTTAGCCTTCTGTTCTTCCTCGTCGACTCCTTTGCCCTCAGCAACTTATTGAGTTCCAAGTCTATCCTCCTTTTCAGAGACCTTCTCCTGGCTTCCAGTCTCCTGAGCTCAAGCTGAAGTTCGATTACCTTCTCTTGAAGCCTATCTAGCTTTGAATCCATCGTTATAATCCGACGAATTGAGAATTAAGCTCCACGAGGAGCGCTGCGGCAATGCCACCGAGGGTGATGCGGGCCCGATGGGATTTGAACCCATATCTGGCGGGACGTTGATCCCGTGACCATCAGGTTAAGAGCCTCTGCGAACAGACCTCTGCTGCTCTTCCATGCTGAGCTACGGGCCCACGAAGGTCGCGGTTCTGCAAGTGTTTTTATCTGTTTTCCCTACTTCAGAAGCGCTGGCTTGAGCAACAGGAGAGTATTGGCCTCAGGTGTCTTCGATGTATTGCATCTCGAGCACGTGAGATACTTGGAGGAAGCGAAGAAGGCTGGGGGGCCGAGGGCCAAACTCATAGTGGTGTTGGCTAGGGATGAGATGGCGGCCAGAATGAGAGGCACCGCGCCCATATTCAGCGAGAGGGCCCGCCTCCGTATGGTGAGGGCGCTGAAGGTTGTTGATGACGCTATGCTTGGACCATCTTCAGATAACTTGGACGAAGGAATAAGGAAGACCTTGCTGAAGGTAAGACCGGATATCATTGCCTTTGGGTATGACCAGCAACGGAGCAGCGTTGTCTCCAAAGTCAAGAGCGCGATGAGGAAGTTGGGACTGAGGAGCATCCGCCTAGTAAGGATCAGGAAATTCGTGTACGATGACCTATCGCGGTCCTCGCTCGTGAAGACCCTGATCGCTGAGAGGTTCTCTAGGCGGGGAAGGAAAAGGTCAGCGCGTCCCCGTCCTTGAGCCCTATGGTTTTCCTAAGATACCTGTCCGAGATGAGCTCGACCGTCGTCATATCATACGCAGTCCTGTCCGACCTGATCACCGCGGTGTTCGCCACCCCCTTGACCCTCACTTCGTAGCAATAGACATCGCCGAATGTCCTCTCGCGCGTGGTGAACCCCTTGATCTTTATTGCGGGCTTGTTGTATAGAAGCATCAGTCTGTTGAGTTCGTCCAGTGAGCTCAGCCTGAGGTTTAAGGTCCCGAGATAAGGGGAGAACCCCAGCTTGGCTTCGATCTGCTTGAAGTACCCTCTCTGAGAGATATAGTACGCTCCTTCTCCCTTCCCGGCAAACACCTTGCCAGAGACCTTCAAGTCAGACGGTTCGATGCCCTTCCCTCGGAACCGTAACGATACGCCAGCGAGCTCTTGGGCGAGTTTTTCATAAGCTCTCGGGGTAAGCACTATTCTCTCGCCAGCTCTGGACATGTGCCTCGTTATCATTCCGTCCGACGCTAGCTCTCTCAGGAGGAGGGACGCAGTTTGCTGCGACATTCCTAGAACCTGCGCCAGCGAGACGGTGTTTGTGAAAAGCTCCCCGCTGTTTCCGGAGATCTTCAAAAGGGAGAGAAGGAAGAGGATCCGTCTAGCCCTCCTTCCGAACTTCTCTCTCGAGCGCTCTCTTTGATTCATTGTGTGCGCTCCCCAGTGGCTCAGGATATCCATACCTTGTGGGAAGCCTATTAATGATATCCAGACAATCCTGCAACGATATCAGGTTCCCAGGACTTATGAAGAACCGACCAAACCTTTCGCAGAAAAGGCGGTTGAAGCTGCTCGTCATCGGTCCAATCGGACCTTTCGCGACCCCGATTGTTGGAAGCCCAGTCACGACCCCTAGGTGGGTTGCGAAGCCACAGAGGCGCGGATGGGCCAAGCCGTGCCCGTCAACCAAGATCACGGACGGGGAAACCCGCCTCTCGCGCAGGAGCCCGAGTATTGGTCCAGCCTCCCTGAAGGCCAAGAAACCAGAGCGGTAATCCACTTGAGGCTCAGAAGCCCGGGCAGCGAGCAAAGATAGCCGCCCCGTTCTGACCTCCAGCTCGGCGTATGCCGCCGCTGCGATGCGGCCTGAGTAGGCGACATCGACCGCACCCACGGCCTCCAAGTCCTCGTAGCTGAGTGGCTTGACCCTGGCCATCGAGGCCAGCGCGATCTGGGCTCTCGTCGCGTTCCTGATACTCAATCTCGGTATTGCTCTCGAACTCTTCAAGTTACTTTCGCGATCTCAGGACCTTCGCGAGCGCCTCCATTGATTTCTCAAGCTTCCTCCTTTTCATCTCCTCAGTGAGGACTGAAAGGGTGGATTCCAGAGTCGATCTGTTTACGTCAAGTTTTCGCCTTAGCCCCGGCGCCACGGAATTTGCCAACGATATGGAAGCTAGCTCCCCGTACAGTTCTGACATCGTCCCGAAGAGGTAGGTTGCCCTGTCGATGTCCTCTCGCGCAATAGACGTTACGACTGCCCTTCTGAGTTCTCCTATCAGGTCAGAGATGCCGTACAGGACTGCTAGCTCAGGCAGTTTGTCCAGCTCCATGAGCGGAGCCTCGGCTCCTTCGCTTGCGATGCTGAGCAATAGGCTGGCCTCTACGAACTCTTGGACCACCTGAACGACGTATCCCCATTGCTGGAGGTGGTAAGCCCCACCGGCTAGCCTCAGGAATCGTTTGAAGTCTTTCGTGGTTCCCTTCAGGGTCCCTCTCGCCTGTGAGATCCTGTTGGAATGGATGCTGGTCACAGCCGACCTGCACGACCTCAGTATCTTGTCCCCCAGGTCAACTAGGCTTCTCTTGCGCAGTTCTGCTCGCCGCAGGGACTCCTGCGACTTCCTCACGGAGGAAACTATGCGAGAGGACAATGTCCTCTTGGCATCTCTCAAGCGCCTAGACAACCCTAATCGTCCTCGACAGGGTCTTCCTCCTCCAGGCGTTCTTCCTGATCCTCGGACTTCTTCCGAATCCGCATGAGGCGCAGTATCCTTTTCTCCTGTGGTACGATCGCCTTCCACACCTAGGACACGTCGTGTGGATGCGCTTCTTGTTCATCCTGCCGAAGGCAGTGGTGCCCGCCGTTGACTTTCCCATCTGTCATCTACCTACTCCGCTGGCGAAACCAGTATGATGTTGTCTCCTCTGACGACTATCGTTCCGAGCTTCTTCGCACCCTCCTTGAACACCTCCTCCGCATCATCGAGCACGAGGTTCATGTGGGAGTCGAAGCCGAGAAGGGTTCCTCGTATTCCGCCTCCTCCCTTCAGTCTTAGGAGTATGTTCTTTCCGATCGAGTTCTCTAAGGCTTGCAGCGCGGGTTCGCTCAACAAAAGAGTGCGCACCGTACCGCAGAATATCGCATATAAACTTAAGTGAGAAACTCAGGAAACTCTGAACCTCTCTCCAAGCTTAGGCACCACAGTCCTATGTGGGAACATGTGGGACATAGTCCTATTCAGGCTACGCAGCTTGCTCCTTTCTCCGTGAACCAAGAAGACTAGGCCCCTGCCCGTCATCGAGCCCCTCGCGAACGTGAGCAGCTGTGATCTGTCGGAGTGGCCTGACAGCCCATCCAACCTGTGAATTGAACTCTTGATGTCTATTACTGTGGGTTTCCCTTCCTCATTGTATAGCTGAACCTGCTTTGCCCCTGACAGCACCCTCTGTCCGAGCGTTCCCTCAATCTGGTAGTTGACGAACAGGACCGCGTCGTTCAGCTCGGGTGCCACGTGTCTGAAATATTCCAGCACCGGACCGCCCTCAAGCATGCCTGAGGTCGACAGTATGATCGCCTTTCCTGAGGAAAGGGCCTCGGATCTCTCCGAGCTGTTCTTGATCGGGACGAAGTATTCGGACTCTAAGGGGTTCGTTCCCTCCTCTATTATCAGCGAATACAGTTCAGACGATAGATAGCTCGGAAATGCCGAGTGCACCTTGGAGACCTCAGTGATCATGCCGTCAATGAACACGGGGGCCTCCTCGATTGACTTGTTGTTCATCGCCCTCGCGAGGATCAGCGCGACCTCTTGGGCCCTGCCAACAGCGAGAGTAGGAATCAGAACCTTTCCTCCCTTCTGGAACGTCTCGTTCACCAGATACACTAGCCTGTTCTCTACCTCTGTACGGCCCGGCATGACATCGCCCTCTCCACCGTACGTCGACTCCATGATCAGGTTGTCCACCCTCTGGAACCGGGACACGGCTGGGTTGAGCAGAAGGGACCTGCCGAGCTTGAAGTCGCTCGTGTAGAGTATCGAGTGGCCTGGCTCTCCTATGGTCAAGTGAACGAGCGACGAGCCCAGTATGTGGCCAGCGTTGTACAGGGTCACCTTGATGTCAGGAGAGACGTCGGTGACTTGGTTGTACCTCACCACCACTGTCTGCTCAATAATTGACTTGACGTTCTTGAGAGCGAAGAAGGCAATGGAGCCGGATCTAGTCTCGACGTTGTAGAAGTCCTCTAGTAGCACCGTGAGGAGGTATAGGGTGGGCTCTGTCATGTAGAAGGGGCCCCTGTACCCGTGTTTTGCCAGGAGCGGCAGTGCGCCCATGTGATCCAGATGGGCGTGCGACACTATCACCGCGTCCAGCGAGTCGAAGTCATCGAACTCGTAGTCCAGCCTGGGGAACATCGAGCCCCTCTGTGAGGTTCCTGGGTTGACTCCCGCGTCCACGAGAACCTTGCTTTCGTCGGTAGAAACGACGAGCGCAGACCTGCCAACTTGCTCCACTCCCCCCAGAAAGGAGACGGAACAGTCCGTCGAGGAGACCAGGGGGGTCCTGAAGATTCTGTCGCCTGTCTCCCTGAGGAAGGAGCTCCTAGCGTCAGATCTGGAGGTAAGGATGTGAAGAACTTGTGAGAAGGTCCTTGAGTCTGACAGGAACTTCTTCTCCGCAACCAGTTTCCAGCCTGTCCTTTGGGACACTAGTAGAGCTAGCCTGTCAATGTCGGCCTCAAGCAGGGCAAGTTTGTTGGCAATCGCTATCGCCTCGCCAGTGTTGTGATTGAATATGACCTTCGTCAATCCTGCCTCTTTGGGCACTATTGAGAAGATCTCCTTGGTGGCCGCTTCCTCATCCAGCAGATACTGGGGGGCTGTCCTTATCACGACCCTCTTCCTCAGAACCTTGGCAAGCTCAGAGGCGTACTGCTCTCCCGTTAGGACGAACTCGGGGTTCTTCGTTAGCAGTACGAGTTGTGGACCTTCTATTTCTATGCCTATCAAGGACGCCTCTCGCGGCGCCCTCTCAAATACTTCCTTCCTGACTATCTCGATCATCAGAATATCCTTGAGTTAGGTATCAGTTCGATCGCTACAGGTGCGCGATCCTCTCAGCGATGACTCCTCTCTCCCCCGCAGACAGCTCCCTGTATCCTTTCGAGTCTATCACGACTACGTCGAAATCGTTCCCAGTTGCGGTGTCCCTATTCATAGCGGTCAGAACTGCTTTGACGGCCAACGGTACGACTTCCTCCGGGACCATGTCTCTCTTTATGTTGACTTCTAGGAAGCCTAGGGCCACTGGCGATCCGGACCCCGTCGATACGAGTTCCTCCTTCGTTGCCCCTCCGTATGGGTCGATCTGGTACAACTCCGGCCCGTGCAGATCCAATCCGCCTATCAGCGCTTGGACCGCCATCGGCGCCATTCTGTTTCTGAAGAGGACCAGAGAGGCAACGCTTGAGATAGACCTGACGGGCATTCTGGTTCCCCTCTCAAGCCAGAATATCTTGGACTGGTAACGCAGAACATCCAGCAGGGCTTGAGCATCGGCCACGCCGCCGGCCGTGGTCATAGCTGCGTGTTCGTCAATCTTCTGCACCTTCTTTCCAGTCTTGTGGGCGATGAAGGTCTCCCCTTGTACGACGCGCGTATCCGTGGCAAATACCACCCCGCCCTTGCAAGCAACGCCCACTGTGGTAGTACCCCATTTTACCTCAGGAAGCCTCAGTGAGTTGGGCCCCAGCGGCGGTCTCATCGCTTCGAAGTAGCTACTCAAATTAGTTTGGCCACCCGCTGCAATCGTAGGGGTCTTTGACCGCAAGAAGATAAGTTTTTCTTTTTCACCACGATCGTGAGGGGGGGCTGATGCCGAACGGGAGGCGTCATAAGATTGAGCTACCTAGGCTGATACTAGCAGGAGAGGACATCGTAGGGAGCATCGGGGAGGAGCTCCTAGAACTTGGGTTCAAGAGTGTTGGGGTGCTAACTAGCAAGACGCCCCTCCAACTTCTTGGGGACAAGATCGAGGGATCCCTCAAAGCCTCTGGGGTGGAGTATCGGTTCTTCTTGGATAACGGCCAACCGCATGAGGTGCTTCGGGATGACTTCATTGCGTCAATTCGGATGAAGATGGACGCCGTGGTAGGGATCGGGGGCGGACGGGTACTAGATGTTTCCAAGTTGATCGCAGAGAAGTCAAACGTATCTTTCATTTCCGTCCCCACCGTTCCGTCCCACGACGGCATTGCGAGCCCCATGGTTTCGCTGGCGGGAGGCAGGACAAGATACTCTAGATTCGTGAGGACCCCACAGGCGATATTCGCCGACATCTCTGTACTTGTGGCCTCTCCGCACAAGTATGTGGTCAGTGGATTTGGGGATGTGATAGGTAAGTATACGGCGACCAAGGATTGGAGGCTCGCCCATCTTCTGCTCGGTGAGTATTATGGCGAGTATACGGCCAATCAAGCGGCAGAGTGCGCGCACATAATGATGAGGAAGGCCGAGGAAGTTGGGGAAGGTACGAAGGAGGGGATCAGAGCGTTGGTTGAAGCCCTGGTGAACTGCGGGATACTGATCGGCACCGCCGGAACGAGCAGGCCCTGCAGCGGCTCCGAGCATCTGTTCTCTCACGCCTTGGATCAGATCCGAACTCCCTCGCTCCATGGTCAGCAAGTCGGTGTTGGTACCATCATGATGTCCTACCTGCATGACGCTGACTGGGAAGATGTTAGGAACAGCCTTACCGAAGCCAAGGCACCAACCTCAGCAAGAGGGCTTGGAGTTGATGACGCAACCTTGGTCAGAGCTCTCACTCTAGCAGCGAGCGTGAGGCCCGATAGATACACGATCTTGGGGGAAAAGGGGTTGAACGAGGGAGCAGCTCTCGCGCTCGCGAAGGCTACGCGGGTGATATAGAACGTCTGGCCTCGGCCAAGACAGGGAGCAACTTACTGTGCTAGACCCGAGCGCAATAAGAGAAGACGCGATATGGGTGTACCTCGGCGAGTCCGAGGAGTGTCTGGAGTGTGAGAAGAGGAAATTGTGTCATGGTTCGATGTTCGCCGGAACCATGTTTCAGGTGGTGAGGAGGAAGGGCGTGAGGAGCTACTGTAGGCTCAGGGAATGCGAGGTGGAAAGCGTTCAGATTAGGAAGCCGGATGTAACCCTTGCTTTGGACGCGCGAGTGGCTAAGGAGGGTGCAATAATCGAATTCGTCCGAGTTTCGTGTGGAGAGTGGGCGTGTCCCTATCGGGAGCTGTGTGATCCCATGTTGTTGGCTGACAGGGAAAGGATCAGGGTAGCGAAAGTAGAGAGGACGTTTCCGTGTCCAGTCGATTCCAGTAAGGTTCTGTGCGTCGCTAGGGCTACGCCCGTTTAGCTCTTCCTCTCGTCGGCCCCGCCTTTTCTTTTCGAGTGGATTTCTTCTCGCCAGCCTCTGGCTTGGCCTCAGCCTTCGGCGGCTCCTCCTTCTTCTCTTCCTTCTTCGAGTATTCCTCTACGAAACGAACCGTAGATATGTCCTTCAGGTTCCTTGTGATCTCGGAGAAGAGGGCCCTCTTCGCTATCTGGAGGCCCTCAAGATAGAAGGCCTCCTCCGGCAGTTTGACCACAGCTGTAGAGCCTTCCAGCGCTACATTGAAGGCAGCCTTATCGACCCTGGGAAGTCTCCTGTTGACTAAGCTGCGTATCTTCTCAATGTCATCCTGAACGACAGAAGCAATCTTGACGCTGTAAGCGATTGTCCTGCCAGCCAACGGAGGGTTGAAGTCTACAGCAACTCTTCCCGACGTTATCGATTTGACCGTGCCGATCTTTCCATCGATCTCGACTTTGGAGTCTACGTCAAGATCTCTGACGTTCGCAAATCTCCTTATTGGAAATATCCGAACCTTTGACGGGTCCCTTACTCCGTACCCTTGCTCGGGGGGGACGATGACTTGGCTTTCGGAGCCAACTTGGGCGTCCTTCAGGGCGTCTGCTAGAGGTTTCGGGATATCTTCGGAACCCACTATAAACAGCCTTGGAGAGTATACCTCGTTTTCGCTGAAGATTCCCGCCTCCTTGGCGATGTTCTGATCGGTGGTATCGATGACCTCCCCGGTCTCCTGAACCTTGGCCGTGAGCTCGACCAGAAGAAAGGAGCCACCCTCGCTCATATTGATCGGATTTCCAGGCTGCTCGTTATAAGCGTATTTCATCCTCGGCAGCCGACGGGCACAAGCTCGGTTCGTCCAATTGGTCGTCCGGCGAAAGATGAGAGACCCATTGTGTTACGGCGGCCAAGGGAACGAAGGGGGCCCGTTGATTGGGTCTGATCATACTCACACCCTGGTGATCTTTCTGACCCTTTCGTCCCCGCGAAAGTCCCTTATCAGTTTGTAAACTGGGTCTGGAACGAGGTTTGACCATTCTTCACCCGCAACTATCCTGCGCCTTATCTCAGCTCCGGAATAGGCTTCCCTATTGCTGAGGGGCACAGGTACGACCTCATATCCCTCCTCCTCGAATAGGACGCCAGTTAGTGGATCATTTGTGTACACTTTGTTTATTGGCGGCACGCTCTTCAGGACATGGGTCACCCAAGAAGGGTGGAAATCCACATCTGGCACGCCGGTTATCAGATATCTGTTCCTGTCCACGTTGTCTGAAGCCAAGGCGGCCAGTATCATCTGAACCCTCTCCCCCATGGTGAAGGGATTCTTCGTCTCGTGACTGGATAGTGAGCTGCCCACTGCTATGACCACGGCCCTCTCCTTTCCCAGGATGAGGCGGAGCGCGAACAGGTGACCTTTGTGAAAGGGTTGAAATCTCCCCACGAATAGCGCCCACTCGTTGTCGCTCATCTCTTTCAGAGCGGGATTTCTTGCTTAAAAATACTGATGTGTCGCATGGTTCCGATGGAGATAGACGGATCATATGGGGAAGGCGGCGGGCAACTGGTGAGGTTTGCTATAGCCCTATCTGCTATGCTCGGTGAGGACGTAACCATAGTGAACATAAGGGCGGGCAGAACCACTCCCGGAATCCGACCGCAGCATCTTGCGGCAATCAACGCGGTGGCTAGACTCGCGAGCGCGAAGGTCAAGGGCAACGAGGTGGGCTCCTCGTCCGTTTCCTTCAGTCCGGGGAGGATAACCGGAGGACAGTTTGACTTCGATGTTGGGACGGCCGGAAGCGTGACCTTGGTATTGCAGGCTGTTCTGCCCGTGGCCTTGATGGCTGAAAAACCCGTCAGTGGAAGGATCGTTGGCGGGACCGAGGTTAGGTGGAGCCCGACTGTCGACTATTTTGACCGTGTTTTTCTACGGGGCGTACGAACGATGGGAGCTGACGTTTCCGTGAAGCTGTTGAAAAGCGGATACTACCCGAGGGGCGGTGGGGTCGTCCACTTTAGCGTCACCCCAAGGTCACAATTGGATCCCCTCATTACCCCGAGGCGCTTGGGAGGCGAACTGAGAGTGTCCGGGGTCAGCAGGTGCGCTAACCTCCCTCAAGCCGTTGCTGAGAGGCAAGCGTCTAGCGCGAGGGATCTGTTGAGGAAACGCAACATCACTGTGGATGAGATCGAAATCGTGCATACGAGCGAACCCCTCGGCCCTGGCAGCAGCATAACTTTGTGGGTGAACTCCGAGCCCGCTAGCTTCATCGGAGCCGATTCGATCGGAGAAAGGGGGAAGCGTGCGGAGGTTGTTGGCAGCGAGGCGGCCGAGAGCCTGATCAAATGCGTCGACACGGGAAGCGGAACTGACGAGCACTTCGCGGATATGATATTGCCGTATATGTTCAAGGCAAAGGGTCGGTCACGAGTTACAACGCCGAGGATATCCAAGCACCTCATGACGGAGGTTCATATTGCCAAGTTGTTTGATGTGCCCGCGATATCGATAGACGACTCGACGGTCCCAGCGGAGCTATCCGTTACCCCGAAAGAACACGGAATTGTTTAAATCCGTGCCCCCAAGCCTGAAGCAGATATGGTCAATCCATTCATTCCTGGAGCCACCGCGATAGCCATCACCTATGATGACGGGGTCGTGTTGGCTGCGGACAGGAGGGCTTCCTATGGCACTTTCATTCTAAGCAAGAATGCAAAGAAGGTGTTCAAGATAACCGACAAGGTCGGTCTCGCTTCAGCTGGAATGATCTCAGACGCACAGACGATCGTGAGAGAAGCCAAGTATGGAGCGAACATGTTCAAGCTGCAGACCAACAGGGAAATGAACGCGAGGGCTCTGGCGAAGCTCATATCGAACATACTCTTCGCCAACAGACTTGCACCGCTCTTGACTCAATTGATAATGGGCGGTTTCGACAAAGGGGAGAGAAGCGTGATAGTGATGGACCCGCTAGGATCGCTCGTGGAAGACAAGTATGCAGCGGTGGGAAGCGGCAGTGAGTTAGCTCTCGGCATCCTAGAGGCCACCTACAGGGATGACATGACGTACGACGATACTAAGAGTCAGGTGCTAAAGACCGTAGGGTCAGCCCTACAAAGGGATTCGGCCTCCGGGAATGGAATAGACATGTTGTTCATAGCCGAGGATAGGACTTGGGAGGAGTTCTATCCAGTATAGGGATAACGTAAGGCGGTGTGGACAAAAATCCAAACCTAGCTCAGGAGCTCATGTCAGAGCGAGCTAGGTGAGTTGGCAGAATACCTGAGGTCGAGACGCGCCCGAGATCCCTATGCCTTCTGAGTTACTTCCTTGACCACGCCTGCAGATATCGTGAAGCCCATGTCCCTGATGGCGAATCTACCTAGGGGCGGGAAATCCGAGAAGACCTCCATCGATATGGGCCTCAGCGGTCTAAATCTGACAATGGCGGCATCTCCTGTCTTCAGGAAGGCTGGTTTCTCCTCGACGGCAGCGCCTGTCCTCGGATCAATCTTCCTGATGAGTTCCGCGAACTCACAAGAAACCTGCTCCGTATGGATGTGAAGAACCGGCGTATAGCCAGCCGCGATCGCGGTCGGATGTTTTATCACTATAATTTGACCTGTGAATTCCTTGGCGACGGACGGTGGGTTGTCTGCGGGACCGATTACGTCTCCCCTTTTCATCTCCTTCTGGGAGATGCCCTTCAGGTTTATTCCAACGTTGTCCCCGGGCTCCGCCTTCTCAAGCCTTTCGTGGTGCATCTCTATGCTTCTAACCTCTGCGGTCTTCCCGGGGGGCATCACGACGATTTTGTCGTTCACCCGGAGCACGCCAGTCTCCACTCGGCCGACAGGCACGGTACCGACTCCTGGGATGTTGAAGACTTGCTGAATTGGGAGTCGGAGCGGCTTGTCAGTAGGCTTGGCGGGCTGCTCGAATTGATCCAAGGCCTCGATCAGCGACGGCCCATCATACCAGGGCATGTGCTCCGGCTTGGCAACGAGATTGTCCCCGAGCCATCCGCTGGTCGGGACTATGATGATCTTGTGCTTCTTCAGGTCGAATCCGATCTTGGTCAGCAGGTCCTCTATGGCCCTCTTGACTTCCTCGTATCTTTCCTTGCTCCAGTTGACCGTCTGGTCATCCATCTTGTTTACGGCGACGACGATCTGGCGGACGCCTAGGGTGAACAGAAGGAACGCGTGCTCGGTCGTCTGTCCTTCTGGGCTTATGCCTGTTTCGAACTCACCCTTCTTTGCGGAAACCACGAGAAGCGCGACGTCTGCCTGACTGGCTCCGGTTATCATATTCTTCACAAAATCCCTGTGGCCGGGAGCGTCTATGATCGTGTAGTAGAACTTGTTCGTGAAGAACTTGACATAGGCAGCGTCTATCGTGACGCCCCTCTCTCGCTCCTCCTTCACCGTGTCAAGAACCCACGCGTACTTGAAGGTCTCGCCCATACCGGTCTTTGCGGATTCCTTTGCGAGTTCGTCCAGCTTCCTAGCATCCACATCTCCCTTCAGGTAGAGAAGATGTCCTGTCGTCGTGCTCTTGCCGTGATCTACGTGTCCAGCTACCACTAGGTTCAAGTGTGGTTTTGAGCCAGTACTACTCATCCAGATCCACCTTAGGTAACCTTCGGTTTTGTCCCAGCCATTATAAAGGTTACCCGCAGGGCTCACCTAGAAGCGAGCGCGTGCTTCTCAAGCTCTTCCTTCCTAGATACGGCGAAGCATTTCGAGTCGTTCTCAGCTGCGGCCAGTATCTGAGCAGCTAGGCTCTCTTGGAATGTCGTACTTGATTTGAATGATGCTCTCCTGGCCCCTTCGACTAGGTTCCTCAGGGCCAGATCCACGCGCCTGGTCGGCGAGATGTCTACAGCCTGGAAGTACAGTATTCCCCCGTAACTTACTCTCGTCGTATCTTCTCTAGGCGCGCTATTCTCGATCGCCCTGAGTAGAACCTTGAGCGGGTTCTCGCCCTTCTTTTGGTGCACTAGATCCAGCGTGGCCTCTACGATCCTTATGCCCTTTGCCTTCTTGCCTCCTGCTTTCGGCGTGAGAGAGGTCATGTTGACGAGCCGCTCCACGACGTTTATCGAATCCTTCGCGAATCGCTTGTGTTCGTGTCTTCCTGCGGAATGAGGAAGGAACGTGGGCCTGAAGGATATGGCACTCTCAAGGGTCTTATCATCTACCCGCAGGTCGTCAAACGAATACTTACCGAACAGTTTGATGGATCCAGATTCGGCTGACAAGAGGTCTCATCCCCCCATTAGGAGCGGGTCAACGCTGTCCACAGATGGGAGACGAAACGGGGGCTTATAATCTCTACTCTCGCCATCGGTTTCCAGTGGAAGTTAGGTCGTCTCTTCAGGTGTGAAGGGGCTGCGAGCTCCAATCGTCGCCTGACGCCTTTGTCCTCGGCCTCATAGCACGACTACTTTCTGACCTTTTGTTTCTTTCCCTTGAGGAGTGCATCCAAGGAGATGTCGTTGACGGCTATCACCTTGTACCTGACGCCGGGCAGATCACCCATCGATCTGCCGCCGGAGCCGCCTATTCCTTCCACTAAGACCTCGTCTCGTTCATCTATGAAATTCAACGCGCCATCTTCAGGGACGAAGGCAGTGACCTCCTTGTTGTTCCTTATCAGCTGAACTCGAACACATTTCCTGACTGCGCTGTTCGGCTGCTTGCTTTCGATTCCAACTTTCTCAAGCACTATGCCTCTTGCCATAGGCGCGTGCCCAAGGGGATCGTACCTTGCCTTCAAACCCAACATTCTCCTGGTGTAGTACGTATCGCTCCACCTCAGTTTCTTTCTCTTCTTCTTGAGCTTCCCTCCAGCGAACTCGCCCCTGGCGCCTTTTGACATGAGCTCGGTAGGCGCAGGGGAACGCATTATTAAGCTTTATACAATTTTTACTTGGTCAACTTCGAAGTATCTCTTCGTCAGGAGGGAAGCCCTCTTCACGTTGGCTCCTCCCTGTCCGATCGCCTTGCCCTTATCGCCCTCGGCTACCTTTACGTTCGCGATCGTCCTCCCGTCCTTCACGTTTACCAGCAAGACGGAGTCCACTCTAACCTGTCTGAAGAGGCCAGCCACAAACTCCTCTGTGTTCTCGAAAAGAGGGTAGGCCAACACCTTGGCGTCGAGCATCCGCGAAAGATGGTTCAAGGGCCTGTTCGGGTTCAACGTGACTAGGGAGTATCCATCCGGGTTCACCAGAAATATCACCTCTCCGTCTGGAGTCACGACGTAGTCTATTGGCCTCACCCTGGTAACGCGTTCAAACAGGGAAAGGTACCTGAAGCCCTCGGTCGAAAGCCTGACCTTGGGTGGAGTCATTTCGTCATCAGATCCTTTAACGGCGACTGGCCAAATGAATGTATCCCGAGGACCGAGGTCGGAAAGGGCTTGTTACAGAGGGATCCAAGGTCCGCTGGAGATATGGCTAATTTCTTGACGGGAATCTCTGCCATCGAGCAGAGCCTCTCCAGTTCCTCTGCCTCCCGCCGGGGCAGGAACGCGGAGTATATCACGGCGCTCACCTTGCCCGTCATTATTGCCCCCTTCGTCAAGTTGTATCCTAGTAGGACTTCTCCGGTTCTGCATGCTGTCCTTATCGCTGACTCCAACTATTTCACGACCTCCTTCAGCTATTGAGTTAAACCTTTCCTGAGGTCGACGTAAACATCGATCATTCCTGTCCCGGCTTTGATTTCTTCTCCGGCAAGCACTCGCTCAGTCATTCCTCTCATTCGATCGGTGGAACCGGATATGGCGCCCTCCACCAACGTGGGGATCGTCCTTTCGAATGCGGCCTTGGCCAGCACGCTAACTTTTTCTCCGGAGAGACCATGTCTCCCGATCTGCTTGACTCTTCCGCTGGTGGTCATCGCGGATGCGACCAACATTATGTGCCGGAGATCTACGTCGAGACCTTGTTCCTCTAGGGTGCTCTTCAGCTCCTTGACCAGAGCAGACCTGGCCGCCTCTATTCCTAGAACTTCGGCTATCTCGTGGATGCTGTTAGTGAAGGCCTTGGTCTTATCCACTTCTGGGATCTTGAGCGCTTCCGACAGGTTCGATCCCTCTGTGTATATCACCCACTCGCCGTCCTCCTCCCTAACGGTGACTCTGGATACCGAGGAGAGACCGGACACGGGGATCCTCCTGAGTTTCTCAACAACTGGAGCAAGGTCGCCCTCGGAGTCCTTGACCGTTATTGAGATCTCGTAGTTCTTTTCCTTCCTAGGCTTGAGCCCGGCCGCGATCAGGCTGCTTTGGAGCTTCTTTGGGGTCACTCCCCTCTCCTTCATCATTTCAATCGAGAGCACTACCGTTATGACGGACTTGAATTGTTGGACTTTGATTTCCGATGCGATGTCTTCGACTTGGGTGTAGACCATCCTCCTGGCTATGCGTAGAGCCTCAGCCTGCTTCGTGCGGTACTCAGGCGAGAGATGCACCTCCATGAGCGGAGTCTTGGGAACCCTCCTAGCGTCCAGTATCTCAATCAGCCTGGGGAGACCGATCGTGACGTTTGCCTCCCTTATCCCGGCGTAGTGGAACGTCCTGAGGGTCATCTGTGTCCCTGGTTCGCCTATGGATTGAGCTGCGATGATCCCCACCGATTCACCGGGATCAACCATGAGTTCGTTGTACTTCCCAAGCGTGGCATCTATGACCTCCGGGAGCTTAGCCGACTCTATGCCCAGCGACAGAATTGTGGCCTCCAATTCCTTGATCACAGCCGTCGGGATGCCTGCCGCCCTTGAGGCAACTGCCGATCTGACGGCAGCCTTGTCCAACTTGGCTCCTAGCTTCGCGCGTATCGATGAAGCCAGCCTGCGGACGATGGGCTCCACCGGGAACCTCCCATGATAGCTCCTTGACGGGTCCAGCCCATCATCGCCATAAGCGAACTCGACTATGTTTTCATATGGATCGCGAACCGTGCCGTCATACTCAACCTTCAGGGTTTCAAGGGCGTGAATCAGTCTTCTTTGGAGGTACCCGCTCTGTTGCGTCCTCACCGCTGTGTCAACCAGCGATTCCCTGCCACCCATGGCGTGATAGAAGAACTCAACCGGGGATAGCCCAGTCATGTAGCTTGACCTGATGAACCCCCTGGCTGCCGGTCCCAGGTCTCCTCGTTTGAAGTGGGGAAGTGGTCTCCCTAGATACCCCCTAGAGATCCTCTTGCCGCGCAGGGACTGAGGGCCTAGCGCTGCGCACATCTGCCCTATGTTCAGATCCGACCCCCGCGCGCCCGTCCTAGTCATCACGACGGCGCTGTTGTCTAGGCCGAGGGAAGTGCTAGCTAACTCACCGGTTCTCGTGCGGATGTCTGAGAGCACATCCATAATGTAGGCATCTAAGGAATCCTCTTGGGATAGTCCAGGTGCCTTCTGTAGCTTTCCTGATCTGAACTGCGAGATGATCTCGTCCACGCGGCCGTCCGCGGAGGAAAGATCCTCCTCTATTCCGTCGCGCGCCGTCTCGGACAATACTATGTCCCCGTACGACATGCTGAATCCCCTTAGTTTCAAGAACGTCGACACCATCCTGGTGAACGAGTTTAGGAACTTGTGAGCGGCCTCTTCGCCGTAGTTAAGTAGTATCTCGTGGATGAGGGTACCGGGCTCCTCGGCGCCGAGGGAAGCCTTGTCTATGACGCCTTTGACCAACGATCCGTTCTCTATCATTACGAATCCTTCGTGAGGGCACGTGTCCTCATCGCACTTCGGGTCGTTTGCGCAAACTTGGGCCCGTGTTCTGTAGTTGAGATCCCCCGGCAGGAGGGCACTGAACGCCTGCTTGCCCGACCACATTTCATGCGGCTTCTTGATGGCCGGGGCCGGTCGTTTGGGGTCGACGCCCGCAGCCTCTAGAAGCATGGAGAACTCCTTTCGAGTGAGGAGGGTATCGGAGCGTGTCAACAGGTAGGCGCCTGTCACGAAATCCCGTATTGCTCCTATGATGGGGGCGCCGTACCTCGGAGTTATGTAGTTCTTCATCACTTGGAGAAGCTCCCTAGTCTCAGCAACTGCCTCCACGTTCTGAGGAACGTGGAGGTTCATCTCGTCGCCGTCGAAGTCGGCGTTGTAGGGGGTGCAAACTGCGGGGTGCAGGCGAAAAGTCCTGCCTGGGAGAACGCGGACCTTGTGGCCCATCATTGAGATCCTGTGGAGCGACGGTTGGCGGTTGAAGACCACGTAGTCGCCGTCGAGGAGGTGCCTCTCGACCACATAGCCCTCGGAAATGTTCTCTGCAAAGCTCCCAAGATCCCTCACGAACTCTAGCTTGATGCGGGCGCCGTCCGGTCTTATTACGTACCGAGCGCCCGGGTATCTTGCTGCCCCGTTCTTTGCCAACGAGACCAGCGTCTCTCTGTTGAACGGGTTGACCTTCTCGGGAATCGTGAGCTCCATTGCCACCTCGATTGGCACTCCGACCTCATCGACCGCTATGGACGGGTCGGGTGACACCACCGTCCGAGCCGAGAAGTCCACCCTCTTTCCAGAGAGGTTCTTCCTGAACCTCCCTTCCTTTCCCTTCAGCCTTTGCGACAACGTCTTCAGTATCTTGTTCGTCCTATGTCTGGATGGCGGAACCCCGGTGGCTTCGTTATCCAAGTAAGTAGTCACATGATACTGGAGAAGTTCGTCGAAATCCTGAACGATCATCGGCGACGAGCCGCTCTCTAGGGCGTCCTTCATGCGCTGGGAGGCCCTGACGATGTCCACGAGCTTGTGAGTCAGGTCATCCTCGGAGCGTTCCCCGGTTTCGAGTATGATGGAAGGCCGAACCTGCACTGGCGGGACCGGAAGAACCCCCAATACCATCCACTCCGGCCTGCCGAGTTCAGGATCCATCCTGACCAATGTAAGGTCCTCATCAGGAATTCTCTCGAGGCGCTCCCTGACCATCGCCGGAGTGAGCTTGGTGGTTATCTTCTCGGGAGTGACCTCGAAGAAACCTGCGGGCTTGACCGGCTTGACGACGTACTGAGCTGAACCACAATGTGGGCAGCTAGCCATGCGCTTGGCCTCTCTGATTATCTGAGAGTAGACTTTGTTGGGGATGGCTCCGAACTCCCTCTGATACTTGCTCATGCTCTCCCGGTGCTCGGAGATCTTTTCGTCCGGGAGCAGTATCCTGCCGCAGGATCTGCACGTTATCGTCAGAAGGAGATGGATCTGCTTTGCGAACAGGTAGTTTATGATCGGTGTCGGTAGCTCGATGTGGCCGTAGTGGCCAGGGCACCGCGTCGGCGGGTTGCCGCATGTGTGACACCTCTGGCTTGGTTCTATTGTCCCGAGCCGGAGGTCCATCACGCCGCCGGGCACGGCAGTCCCATCCTCGTTGTAGACCTCTTCCGACGCGATCTCCGCGACCGACATCCTTCTTATGACAGCCGGGCTGAGTAGGCCGAACGTGATGGAGTCGACCGACCTCACTTCAAGCTCTCTGCTCATCTGCCGGGGTCACGTCCTCCTAGTCAAGTTGATTCTCGGGTAGATGCCCAAGCTAGCGATCTCCTGTAGCAGGAGCTTGAAGGCGTAGGATATGGGAACTGCACTTATGTTGACGTTCTTGCCACATATTTTGCATATGTATTTCCTTTGTTTTGAGTCGTAGTACCCTATTGTTCCGCAGTTCTCACAAACGTAGACTGTTGTCTTGTCCGACTCTTCCAACAACCGATCCTGAAGCAACCTTGAGGCTCCGTGGCCTACGAGGCAGTCTCTCTCCATTTCCCCGAACCTCAAGCCCCCTCCTCGAGCTCTCCCCTCCGTGGGCTGATGCGTGAGTAGCGTTACCTGTCCTCTCGCTCTCGCGTGGATCTTATCCTTGACCATGTGGTGGAGGCGCTGGTAGTACACTGGACCGATGAATACCGTCGCCTTCATCGGCATGCCTGTCAGGCCATTGATCATTCTCTCTTCGCCGTGCGGCTGCAGCCCGTACGATTTCAGGGTCTCAAACACGTTGCTGGGATCCTCGTGAACGAACGCGTCCCCTCTTCTCTGTTGTCCTGTTATGGCGGCCGCCTTTCCGAATATCGACTCTAGGAAGTGCCCTATCGTCATCCTAGACGGTATCGCGTGTGGGTTTATCAGCGCGTCCGGCACCAGGCCCGACTCAGTGAAGGGCATGTCCTCCTGTGGAACGATGGCGCCCACAACTCCCTTTTGGCCTGCCCTGCTTGCGAACTTATCTCCGATCTCGGGGGCTCTGGTGTCTCTCAGGCGTACCTTAATCAGCCGGTTTTGCTCCGTATCCTCTGTTAGGACTATCGTATCTATGTAGCCTGAGTGCGAGGGCTTGACAACGATGGATGTATCTCTCCTATAGGAAGGCTGCCCCCAAATCTCCACCCTCTCCTCCAAGAATCGGGGTGGACTTGTCCTCCCGACCACGACATCGCCTCCTGTGACCTGAGTCTCGACTGGAACGGCGCCGTCATCGTCAAGCCTCAAGTAGGATTCGACGCCCCGAAATCCGCGAACTCCTTCCTCCGGCTTCTGTATCTTGTCTCGCTCTCCCATCGCGTAGAGTCTAGCTTCAGCCTCGTAGACGAAGTACGATGAGGACCGCGCTAGACCGCGTTGGACTGACCCTTTGTTCAGGACGAGAGCGTCCTCCATGTTATACGGATCGGATAGCACGGCCACTATGAGATTCTGTCCTATCGGATTTGTTTCAAGTCCGACCACTCCGCTTGTGATCGTGGTGACTAATGGAACCTGGGGGTACAGAAGATAGTGGGAGGTCGTTGAGAAGTTGAAAGGCAGAGCCGCGGTGGGATACCCCAGTGCTTGCTTGGCCATAGCGCCCTCATACGTGTTCCTGGGAGACTGGTTGTGCTCCGCGAATGGAATTATTGAGGTCACGGCGCCGAAGATCGCCAGCGGGGAGATCTCAAGATGGGTTGTATCGGGCGTTACGGAGTTCAGGTCAGGCGCTATCAAGGACATCTCTTCCTCTTCGGCGTCCAGGTGCTCCACAACTCCGATGTCCACCAGGTCGTCGAACGTGAGCTCACCGGCCTTCAGCTTCCGGATGTGTTCCGGCCTCAGCCTGGGCGCCCCCTCTTCAACGACGATCAAGGGCCTCCTAGGCCTCCCTGGATCGGTATTGATCAGCACCTCGGTCTTCACGATCCCACCGTAGTCGTGGGCATATACCCCGATGTTCGCTTGGCTGGACAGACGCCCCCTTCTTCTGAGCCTGATGAGTTCCTTTGCTAGGGATTTCCCTTCTGTGTGATAACCGATGAGAATCCCTCCGACGTATACCTCGGCCCAGGTCGTCTTAGCGCTTTCGTCCACTTGCTCCGCTGGCACAACTTCTAAAGACTCCAGAGTTTTCCGGATCTCCTCCGCATCCGCCGTAACCGAAACCTGCGTAAGCAGGGTGAGGTTCTTCACCAGGCCGCAGTTGCTCCCCTCTGGGGATTCGGCGGGGTCTATCCGCCCCCATTGAGTCGGGTGAAGGTCCCTGGCCTCGAAGTTTGCTTGGCTTCTGCTCAGCGTGGATTGGATTCTCCTGAGGTGGCTGATCGTCGAGATGTAGTTCACCCTCTCAAGAAGTTGAGACACTCCGACGAGTCTGCGGCCCCAGTTCCCCGTGGCTATCGCGTGATTGAGTATGTCCGTTACGAGCCTCGTCGATACGAGATGGCTGACGCTCCTAGATGGCGCTGTCCTCTTCAGATCGGACCTTTCCACCTGATATCGAAGGTCGCGCACCATTCTCCTGAAGGCTTGCCTGAATATCTCAGCGATCAGGGGCCCAGCAAAGCGCAGTCGCTTGTTCTTGTAGTGGTCCTTGTCATCTGGTCTCCTCCACCCCAGCCTAGCGGCGATGCACCTCTCGGTCATCTTTCCTAGGAAATCTGCCTTTCTTAGGCGATCCTCAGGAGTGGTTCCGAGGTGTGGTAGCAGAACCTTGTCCAGCAGGTATTCCGCGCGCCTGATTCTGATCTCCTTAGGCTGTCCGTATGCCGTTCTTCCTCCGATGTAATCGAGCGCTTCTTCAGAAGTTGACACCTCGGCAGCCTCCTCGAATGATTTGAGAAGGAGGTCCTGTATCTCAGGGTACTGGGAGGTTGCGTAGGCGATGTCCTTGTCGACCTCCCTACCTAGCGCCCTCATGAGCACGACAAACGGAACGTCCTCTCCGACCCCGGGGAAGTAGACCTTCAACAGTTGATTCTGTTGACTGAACCTGATCTCTACTCGAGTCCTGTAGCCAACAGTTGATGAAAACACCCTTGAGGTAAAGAAGATCGAACTCCCAATCTTCTTCCTCTCGGTGAAGATGTGGTTACTTGCGAAGTCCTCAAGCCCGACTATCACCTTCTCGGACCCGTTTATGATGAAGTAGCCCCCAGGATCTCTTGGGTCTTCCCCCAGCTTGACGAGTTCGCTTGGGCTCAGGTTATAGAGCCTGCACAGACGGGACTTCACCATGATCGGGAACTCCCCTATCTTGACCCTGCCTTCTTGCATCAGCCTCTCGTTCTTGAATTCTCTGAACTCAAGGAATACCGGAGCGGAATAGCTAACGCCTCTCAGCCGCGCCTCCAGTGGGTGGAGTGGACCTTGTGCGCCCGATGCTTCCTCGATCGTCGGCAAGTCGACGATAAGCCGCGTGAAGGAGAGCTTGTGACGAAGGTCGGGGAGGAGTATGTTGAGCTCGCCCACCTCCTCGATGATCTTGTTCAGGTCCTTGTCGACGAGCTCGTTGTACGAATCTACGTGATGCTGGGCTAGCCCGAGTTTCGGGATCGCGAGCCGATATACGTACTCCAGATCCTCAGGGGATACTGTGATGCTAGAACTCAGGGAGGTCACTCGACTACCACCAGCCTGTAGAAAGTAGAATCGCCAGCCGTCTGGCTTCTCCTGATTATCTTGAGGACGTCTCCTACGCTCCCTCCTAGCGCCTTGACGGCGGGGTCACTAGCCAAGATTTTCGGTAGGTTGTGTGGCTTGATCTTGTACTTGTTCATCAGCTCTTTTTTCTCGCCTTCGTCAAGTATTTCGTATTTCGGGGAGAGAACATGGTCAAGTGGAACAAAATCCCTAACATTAGACGACAAATGGCTCCAGCCCTCATTGTGCAAAGACCTCTGTTATTTTAACCTTACTCAAAAAATCCTGAATAAATGGGGGCTGTTGCGGGCCCGTCGGGATTTCCAGTGGGAAACCTTCCTTTGAACCCGAGACGCCCGGGTTAAAAGCCTCGCCGATTCTATCTCCGGCGCTCTGCCATGCTGAGCTACGGGCCCGAGGTAGCTGAGCGATTCCTGTAAAAAGGTTATCGTTGATTTGGATGGTCCCGCCGGCTGGACTTTCAGCAACGGGCCTTTGAACTCGCCGGCCATCGGCCTCCAGCGACAACCCGGTTTCTGCTTTTAGCCCGGCAGGCTGAGCGGGTCGACCGAAGGTCGACACCTACAGCATCTTCGCCTTGGATAGGCACGGAAGCTCTACCAGGCTGAGCTACGGCGGGGCGACGACGATCAGGCCTGACCATAGATAAGTTTTTCACGGAGATCGCCCGCGCGGACGAATCGCAAGTTTAAATAACATTTTGACGACGCGCATTAAGGTGCCCCGGTGGTGCAACTCGGTTAACATTGGCGGCTGTTCATGAGCCGAATCACCCGCCAGACCCGGGAGGCGTGTAGCCCGGGAGTTCAAATCCCGGCCGGGGCGCCTCCAAGATCACTCATATGATTCGTCGTAAGAAACCGTGTCCCACGTCAGTGCTTGAGAGGCGACTCGGACAAATGCCTTTCTCTCATGCGCTCGAAGTAACTTTGATTCCTCATAGTCGCCCGTAGATCAAGTGTCGGGGCTCTTGATATGTCTTAGCGCGATGTTGGGCACGATCAGGAACACCGGACCATCGTCAGAATGGCGCATCGCTCGCGAGAAAACGTTCCAAAGGCGGAAGTCTTAAAACCTGACCTTCGTGTCGTCATATGGACAAGGGGATGCTCCTGTGCTTGCCTTCTGACGTTGTAGGTCGGTCCAATTCGATGTTCGCATTCTGTAAGGTGATGACGTAGCGGGAGGCCTCATTATGATCAACCGGAGGCAAGCTTTCAGACAGCGTGAGGAATTCGCTCGAGTACTTGACTTCATAAGGTCAGGTATCCCAAGGAGATCTTGGCGCAGGGAGCCGATCCCGTTCGCGCAATGCGTCGGGGAGGAATTCTTCACGCTGTTAGAGGTGGCAATAGCGAGGGGGGTAGACTTAGATGTCGGCTCCAGGATATACGTCGGCAGCGGTCCCAAGAAGGAGGTCGCATCGATACTGGGCAGGATCGACTACGAGGTTCTCAGCCAGGTCGCCAAGGATAACCTATCTGACATTGTGGAGGGCGTGGTCCTTAGTAACGAGGAGAAGTACGTGAGAATCATCAACTCCTTAGGGCTTCTGACGCCCAAGTTGCATGCATTCGAACTCCTTTCAGGGATAGGAAGGAACACCACCCGAAAGATAATAGAGGAGAGAGAAAAGGCCCCGTTCAAATCAATGGATGACTTCTATCAACGTACCAGGATAGCCAACCCGGAGAAGGTGATCGTGGCTAGGATCATCGAGGAGATATCGAGTGCACAAAAGTACAAGCTCTTCGTAAGATGACTGACGGTTCCATCCTGTTAAATGACACGAGGCAGATCATACGAGAGATCGGAATTAGGCCATCGAGGAGGCTCGGGCAACACTTCGTCGTAAGCTCAGCGCTATTGGATAGAATGGTCGAGGAAGCTGACTTGGGCTCACGCGACACTGTGCTGGAGATAGGGGGAGGAACGGGATCGCTCACCGAGCGGTTGGTCAGGCGCAATCCGAAGGAGGTGATCGTCATCGAGAAAGACAAACGGCTCGCGGGGGTTCTGAGAGGTAAGTTCTCCAAGGATCCTAGGGTCCACATCGCTGAGGGAGACTACCTGAAGCTTGCCATGCCGCCTTACGACAAGTGCGTTTCCAACCCACCTTTCAGCATCTCGTCGCGAATCATACTCAAGCTGATCGACGAGGCGCCTTCGGCCGTGATCATCACTTTCCAAAGAGACTATGCCAGGAGGTTGCTCTCTAGGGAGGGGGAAAGGGAGTACGGAAGGATCTCGGTTATATTGGGCTTGAGCTACAGCGTTCAAGACCTGGGTGCATTCCCGAGTTCAGCGTTCTTCCCGCCTCCATCAACAGAGATATCCCTTCTAAAGATGATCCTTAGGCAGGAAAGGATCAGTCGCGTCGAGGCGCAAGTCCTTCAAAGGGTAACTGGCGAGTTGTTTAGGTACCGAAGGAAGAGGGTCGCCAAGGCCATAAGGATGTCCAGCCTCCCGCGCACGTTACTCGATGACCCTCGCGTCGCACCATTGCTCGATAGTCGCGTCTTTGAGCTACAGCCGAGTGATCTGCTGTTTATGGCGAGGTTGGTTTCAGAGAGCAGTGATGACAGCCAAGGATATCGGCCGGGTCGCGCGTAGGCGAGTTGCGCCGGTTCTATCACGTAGGTAACAAAAGCTGACGGCCCGCGTCAAAGTGCTCTTTTCGGCCGACGCACAAAGGCTAAATAAGGTGACTGGCTCGGCCCTATTTTGGACCATGACGAAGAAGGGCATGCCCTACTCGAGGGTCGAGTACATGTCAGGGGCACCACAGGTGAGGATCGGGAGGTTCAAGCTTGGCTCCGGCGAGTATGATTTTGGCCTCAGGTTAGTTTCGCAAGAGCAGAGCGACCTAAGACAAGAGGCTCTGGAGGCAGCTAGGGTAGCGGTGAACAGCTATCTAACGAAGAGGCTGGGAGAGAACGATTATGTCCTGCACATTAGAGTCTATCCTCATCTTGTGACGCGTGAACATAGGGTGCTCGGTCAAGCAGGAGCAGATAGGATTAGTCAAGGCATGGCAAGAGCATTCGGCAAGCCGACTGGCAGAAAGGCGAGGTTATCCAAGGGGCAGGTGGTCATGGAAACGTTCTCGAATCGGGAAAATGAGAACATCTTGAAGGATGCCCTTGTTGCGGGCTCGTATAAGCTTCCAATGAAATGCTACGTGGAGGTCATCGAGGGTGGAAACCGCAAAGGATAAGGGCGTTGTGGTCCCTGGCGAGATAATAGGTACGATAGAGGAAGGCGAGCCGGGAGAGGGGACGTACGAGGAACGAGGTGATGTGCGGGCAATGTTCGTCGGAAAGGGACTGTTCGACCCAAAGAACAAGTTGTTCGTGGTTAGTTTGCTGCCATCGGGCCCATCCATACCGCGAGAAGGTGAGGAGGTCATAGCTAGAGCGATCGTCGTCCAAAACTCTCTGGCAACATTGGAGATCATGAAGACCAGTGACAGGACGCTCGGAAGGACCTTCACGGGACTGCTTTATCATGCCAGAGCTGGGAAAGGCGTCAGGTCGAGGCTCAAGAAGTACATAAAGCCCGGAGATGTCGTTAGGGCTAAGGTCGTATACGACAAGAACCTGATACATGTTGCTATGATGGGCGATCGGTTCGGGGTGATTTTGGCGTATTGCTCGAGATGCGGAGGAACCCTTGAAAAGAGGGGGGCGCGGAACTACTTGTATTGTCGGAGCTGTGGGTGGAGAGAAACCAGACTGACGGCGTCCGACTACGGTGCCCTCAAGTGGTGAACCAGGATGATATCTAAAGCCAAGGATAAGGGCGAGAAGGAGATAGAGGTCCTGTTCGAGGACATCTCGACGACCTTCGTTGACCCATTGGTTGAATACATATTGAAGGAGAAAGGGACGGAGGTTGCTGCATATGCTGTTGAACACCATCTGAAGGGGCCGCTGCGAATGAGAGTGAGGAGTTCTGAAGGAGAGCCTGAGGATCTAGTGGCAAGAGCCGTCGACAAGCTCGTCGCCGATATAGACAAGGTGAGGTCCGACCTCGAGAAATCAGGGTAGGAATCGGGAGAAGGTCATACGGCTCCTCCTCCCGGAAGAGATCGTCCTATCGGCCGCGGGACCCAGTCGCTTGAGAGCCATCTCGGAGAACAGAGGGTTGGCGAGGTTAGGGGACGCCCTTCTTGAACTGTTGAACGTAGTTGGGATAGAGGCCGGTTACTTGAACCGTCGATCCAAAGTGACAAATGAGATGCTCAGGAGGGTCTCGGTGCGCACGGGGGTCAGAAGAACACTCAGAAAGAGGTTGGATAGGGGGGAGGTAGGGGACGCCATCGAGGCGGCGGTCGCACATTGGTTCATACGCGGAGAGCTTTCGTGGGCCAGCATCATGAGGCAGATGAAGGCGCGTGGTGAATTGGAAGACGCCCTAGTCGCGGAGATCAAGGCGATTGAAGGGGAGCCCGACGCTTGAAGGCCCAGGTAAGAGTGATCGGGATCGACGACTCCCCCTTCGAGTTTCGAAAAAGCAAACAGACTTGGTTGGTCGGGGTGGTCTTCAGAGGAAACCTTTGGATGGAGGGCGTTGTGATCAAGAGGATAAGGGTCGATGGGATGGACGCCACGGACGTGGTTATGGAGATGATCATGAACACGAAGTTCTCCTCTCAGATAAGAGTAGCGTTCTTGGACGGCATAACGTTCGGTGGGTTCAATCTAGTGGATATCGAGGGCGTGTACCGTGAGACCGGCGTTCCTGTCGTAAGCATCGTGGAGAGAATGCCTAACATCGAGAGCATGAAGAGGAGCATGGCAAGGCTACCTGGTTTTGAGAGAAGATTGGAAGTGCTCCTGAAGTCGGATGCTCCTGTGAGGATGAGACTGAGAGGCACAAACAAATCGCTATACGTTCAGAGCGCAGGAATTGAACATGATGAGCTTGTTCGGGTGCTGGAACTGTGCAAGAAGGCTGGAACCATACCTGAGGCCCTCAGGGAGGCTAGGATGATAGCCTCGGCTCTCCCGAAAATCGTCGACTAACCCTCGCCATAAGATCCACAGTTTGGCCCCATTCTAGGTCTCCTTGAGCCTCCCGGGATCGGAGCCCATGGTGCCTCGCGCGGAGCTCTTGTATAGAGCGCGTCCACATATTGAATTGGGACTCCAACGTGGTAGAGCCACTCCAGATCAACAGCTTCGTGTGCCCCAGATATATGACCCGCTCACAGAGGGCTTCAATGGGCACGTTAGCCTCCAAGCACATCCGAGCGCACCGAAAGAACCTCCCGAAGGAGCCTCTGCTCAGGCGTGCAACGCGCGCGTGTAAGATCCGCGCTAGCGAGGTGGATATTCGTACTTCCAGCCGGGCGGAAGCAACTCAGTCACAGTCCCGTCCTCCCACCGTACTTGGTTGCCGCCCACCATTGCGCCCCCAATCCTCTTTCCGTCGGGCAGCAACTTGAGTGGCACATCGACGTTCGCCACATCTGTGTCTGAGAAGCCGGCCTCCGACAGGAACGCCGAGAAGGCGCTGGAACCGGTCCCGCTGTACCCAAAGGTGAGGAAATTGAACTCCCTGATCGTGATGGCAGTGCCGTCCGAGAAATGGAGCTGTCCCTCCTTGACGGGCTCGATTAGGATGGCCTCCTTCAGGTTGCTGTGACGTCGCGTGACTGCCCTCGCCAACTCCCTCGCTTGGTAATCGAGCGCCATCGGCCTTTAGCTACTAGGCTGGCGCACATGTGCATTAAAGGGTATCGCCCGACAATCGGCGGCCGATGCATGCTCGAAGAGCAGTCCCCAATAATGCAAGTCGCTTGTGTTTGTAGGTTGTGTGAGGACGCGCTGGCAGGCGTGGTCGGGTTTATATCTCAATACCTTTCCGAGGCCCAAGAGGAGTTGGGAATACACATCTCCGAGTTCGCTGGCAAACTATGGTGCCCTCATTGCGGTAAGCCCAACAGGTCTGAGGAATGGCCCCTCAGCGGCGACATGGTTCCGTTCTATTTTCAAACGGAGCCTGGCAACTACAACTTGACGGTTCGATGCTCACACTGTGGTAAAGAGTGGTATGTCGTTTGGGATGACAACCCAGGGCCAGTCAGACGCCTAGGGCTCTAGAGGGCTCGACGCGGTCTTTTCAAAGCCTCGATTGCGCCTGTCTACTTCCTCAAGCCTTCCTCCGGAGCAAGCGCGTTGGAAGCCAGACCACGAGCGTGAGCGCTATCGAAAGGACAAACATCTCTGCGAGAGCGGTGAATCCCTGAGGTTCCCAGAGCACCTTGTAGTATATGACGAGGATGCCAGAAATTCCGAAAGCTACAAACCATGTCGCGAAGGCTTGCCAATAGATTGCGACGTAAGCGAAGATCACGGTGATCGCTAACCAGATTCCAGAAGCGAAAGAGAGAATGCCTCTGACGAGCGTCACTAGCCCGACGATCCTAAGCAACTGGTCAAGCACGGGGATGCCCCACGGGTACAGGTTGCCTATCCCCTGATTGACTAGAAGGCAGATAAACCCTATCCCGATCCACTTGACCGCAGGTTCCAAGTCCTCCCAGCTCGCCCCCTTCGCCAGCGCCCGCTGCGCCCACCCAGCCGATTCGTCTTCATCTGTTGAACTTACGTCGCGCACGGAGGTCATCGAGTCGCGCGCAGTCTTTGGCGGTTCACTGCTGAAGAGGGCTTTCGAACTCGGCGTGAGCCTTTGGGACACGGTCGATGACTGTGGATCTCACCGTGCAACCCGGCCCGGCCTCAGGCATCCATGCTTCGAGCAGCTCGCGAAAGACGGCTCGACCCCCGTCGAGTCTTGGCCTCCTTTCTCTATAGGTGGTTAACTTCGGGTTGCGCCTTACCTTTATTAGGGTCTTGTATTCCCAACCCCGGATTTCTCGGCATTGGGAGTCATCAAGTTCTGTCCTAAGTGTGGCACCAAGATGACTCAAGACCGCGCTGCCAAACGCCCTCAACTCGTTTGTCCCAAATGCAGGCACAAGGAGGCCGCCAAGGACGTGAAGATACCCGTCGTCACAGGCAGAAGAAGATCAGCGGTTAGGGTCGTAGGCGAGGACAGCGGAGAGCTCAAGCCGATGCCCATCATCGATGCGGTGTGCCCAGATTGCGGGAACTCAAAGGCGTACTGGTGGTTGATACAAACGCGCGGCGCTGACGAATCTCCAACTCAGTTCTTCAGATGTACGAAGTGTGGCCACACCTGGAGAGTATCCAGCTGAGTTTGATTATCAGCTTTCCATCAAGGAGGCCAAGTAGTAGTTCAGCGTAACTCCCTCCCGAATTTCCGCCACTATCTTCAGCGGCAGATCCTTACCAAAGAAGAAGGTGACATCGGCCTTTGGCTGGAAGGATGATATCAGCAGGGAGAGCCTCCCGATGTCGTATCTTGCTGATACGCCGTCTTCAAGAGCTGAATCGCCCAAGGATCCCTTGGCTTGAGTTAGGGTCACCTCAGCGGACCTTCGCTCCTCTGACCTGGCTATGAGATTCAAGTCCTTCCCAGAGACGGAGAACTCTATTCTATCAGTGACCCCCTTCCCAAGGTCAACTATTTGTCTGAGATATTTGACATCGGCCTTGAAGTTTGAGGTGTAGTTTATCTTGGGCAGAGGAAGCTCCTTCCCCTCCGGCTTGAAGACCGCGAGGTCAGCTCTCCTTATGACCTCGGCCTCCGCCTGCATGACGAGGGCGCCCCTTCTGAAGTCGAGGGTCACCGGATCGCTGCCAATCATCCTGAGAAACTTCATCATCTCGGTTGCCTTAACCCCGAAGGTGTCTGGCTTCAGGACCTTGAACTCAGTGCTGGCTTCTGGTGGGATGTTCATGTCCACCATAGAGACCTCAGAGAGGTCTAGTGCCCTAATCGATATCCCGTCTGGCGATACCTTCAGAGGAACTTCGTCCGTCACCGCTGAGGCCGCCTTTATCGCGTCATGTAGGAGAGAGGCATCTTTCAAGGTTACCGTGGCGTATGACTCGGGCTCCTCGGACATCCAAGCGCACGTATTTCAGGGCTACGTTATTAATTTAAGGACCAACTCACTTAAGGTCGGCAGCGAGGCCTTGAACCCCTTCTTCTTGGCAAAGTACCCCTTCGTGCGTGGAGCTAGGGAATTCGTTGCAGAACACTTCGACCTGGGGGCAGTTGAGCTGACCGAGCCTGAACACGCCGCAGCGATTGAAAGGGGGTTTCAGAGGGTTTGCCAAGCGATCAGGCTAAAGAGGGTGCGATTCGAGGCGGAGAACATGATACACTACGACAGGGAGGTGGTGTCGTTTCCCATAGCGGTGATGCTAGTTGCCCTCGTCAACGATGACCTGCTCAGGAACATATACGCGACGGCTGAGGCAAAGCGTTGCAATGAGCTCATGCTACAGAACAGAACGGAAATACTCGACGTCGCCAGAGAACTCGACTTCCCGTTCACGGTCGTGTCAGAAGAGGGAGCTGGGGCCCTGCTCGCGATTCGTCTGGCCAACTATCTTTCGCACTCGCCACACCTCTGGGGGGAGAAGTGGAGGCTGGTCAACAGAACTCTTGTAGGGGGCATGGTGCACGTGACCAGCCATGAGTTCGCTAGGATACTGGAGGAGAGAATCAAGAGGACGATTTCGGATAGAACTAGGGTAAGCATGGAAGGCATGAAGCTGTCTGCTCTTCTTAGCCAGAAGAGGGACGAATTGATGAGAATATGGGGGGACTACAGGGCCAAGATCCAGCCCGAGGCCAAGGTCGAGCATCGGGCCATGCCCCCATGTATGACTAAGCTCACGGAGAGGATGACAGCGGGCCAGAACCTATCTCATGTTGAGAGGAGAACTATGGTGTCTTACTTGGCGACGATTGGACGACCAAAGGAGGAGATAATGTCCTTGCTTAGACACAGCCCCGATTTCAAAGAACGAATCGCCAGATACCAGCTCGAGCACCTGACTGGGAGGGGAGGGAGGGCCAAGAAGTATCTCCCCCCGTCGTGTGCAACCATGAAGACGTATGGCCTATGTTTCCCCGACGAATGGTGCGAAGGTATCAGACACCCTCTGCAATACAGGCGAGGCGCATGAAGGACCAAGACCTCCGGTTCTTGAGATCCGTCTTTGCCGAGTATTACTCGAAGTTCCATGAGGCGGTGTTCGTTCCTCCTCCCGTGAGCAGCAGAGAGCTAGGGTTCTCGATCGGGCCAGAAAGGACCATGGTTAGACATATGGCATTTGGGTCGCTAACTGACGTGAGAAGATACATCCTCGACAACGTACCGTGGGATGCTTACCACTCTTGCGCTACGTACGAGTCGCCCGATAAACCCATGGAGTATAAGACGGAGCTGTGGGTTGACATGGCCTTCGACATTGACGCCAAGGATGTCCAGCCAGACTGCGTCCGCAGTTCGACATATTGGATATGTGACAGGTGCGGTCTACACGGGAAGGGCCACGACAAGTATTGCCCAGAATGCTCCCAAGAGAACCACGTAGCGGAATTCATGAATAGGGATTGTATCTCCTCTACGGCAAAACAGACTAGGAAGCTGTGCTCTGCCCTCACGAATGAAGTCGGAATTTCTCCGAATGACATAACAGTCTACTTCAGTGGCCACATGGGGTTTCACTTGTACGTGACATCTAGGGAAATCGGCGAACTTGACTCCGACGCGAGAAGAGAGATAGTAAGTTACCTGGCACTAGCTGGGGCGGGTGAAGGCCTTGCGCCAAGTTTGGCCAAGGGTCCGATGATAAAAGCGACAGGAGCGCGAACGAGGATCCTGAGCGAACTCGCCTCGATGGTGTCTAGCCCAAGCGAACACAAGGACATTCTGGGAGATAGGGGCGTCATCCTGATCGAGAACAGCGCAGGTTCGCTGCTACCTAGATTGGAGAAAGGGATAATAGAGGATCTGCTCAAGTTGATCGGGGCTAGGAAAACCAAGAAGTTGCTGAAGCGAGCTTGGCAGAGAGCTGCAATAGTCGTGGATCCCTCGGTTACGGGGGACATCCATAGATTGTTCAGAATGCCTGGAACCCTTAATAGCAAGAGTGGACTCCCGAAGCAGCTGTTGAAACTGGAGGACGTGGAGAAGGACGTCTTCTCTCTCATGCCTGAGTATGGGAAGACAGACGTTCAGGTGTTCGTGACCTTCGCTCCCGAGATGGAGGTTGGACAAGATAGGGTAGGGCCCTTTTCGAACGAGGTTGCGACCATCCCCAGGCGTATAGCGGCCTACCTAGTGTTGAAGGGTGTTGCTACGGTTGGACGACGCGGCTAAGGAGCTAGTGCGGCTGTGGAGACTCGAAAGGGAGAGCGAGGAGCTATCCGATTTGCCAGCCGACGCTGTGGAGAAGATCAGATTGGCCCTCAAGAAGGTGAGGGAGTCCAACTACGGCAGAGACCGCTCCGGGATATTCTGGAGACTGAAGGCGTCGGAGATGGATATTGTGAGGTTCATCGCTTCTGACATCGTGTATTGCAGGGGCCTGAAGACGTTGCTCGGGCGAACTCAGGACGCAAAGGTATACGGCGCTCCGGATCATCATCTCCTGGTCCCAGTCTCTGAAACTAAGAAAATAGTGACGAGCATCTTGGAAAGCCTAGAGAGAGGACATACTGCCGCGGTCCAGACTCCATTCAGAGCTTGGGCCGCTGAAGAAATCGTGATGGTAACATCGCCGAAGGTAGATCAATTCGTTGATGAGTGGGGGAAGAAACATGGGCCCTATTTCGAGAAAGAGCTCGTGGTGTTACCCAAAAAATATGCGGAAATTCTTATAAGTCAGTCGCTAGTGTCGAGGATTTCGCCACAGTAGGTCTGGTGATTTGACATGAGAGTGCCTCCAGAGATAAGAACGTATTGCCCGAAGTGTAACAAGTACACAATTCACGCGGTCTCGCTGTACAAGGCAGGAAAGAGGAGGGCTCTCGCCAGAGGGGAAAGGCACCACGAGAGGGTTGACAGACACGGCTATGGCGGATCCAAAGCTCCTCTGGCAACGAGGACCGTCGTGAAGACGACGAGAAAGCAAAGTCTGAAGTTGAAGTGCAGGGTGTGCGGAGCGACGGTCGTGAGAGAAGGCATTCGAATCAAGAAGCTGGAGGTAAAGGCGAGTTGAGCGAGTCTGCCCGGCACCGCACGAGGGCTCCGAGGAGTTCGTTCACGATCATCAAGTGCAAAGCGTGCGGAAACGAGCAACCCGCCTTCAGTCATCCGGCCATGGAGGTTCGATGCAGCTCGTGTAACGCTCTCCTGCAACAGCCTACGGGCGGGAGAGGAAGTTTAATAGAAGGGGACGAAGCCCGTAGGCTCGAATGAGCGATTCTGTTGAGGGGGGACTCTTAGTGGGCGAGGTAGTCGACATAGAGGAATTCGGGGCGGTGCTGCGCTCCGCGGAATACGACGGAGAGATCTTCCTCCATGTTTCTGAGGTCCCTCTGAGGAGGGAGGAAAAGCTGACCGATCGCCTCAGAAAAGGGGCAATGATCGTCGTGAGACCAGTGAAGGAGGACAGGGCAGCGAAGAGGTTGTTCGTATCCCTTAAGGGCATTTCGAGGTCCGAAACAAAGAGCGGTCTACGCGCCATGAAAGAGGAAAGAAGTGCTAGGACGATCCTAAGGCAAGCCCTTCAAGAGTGTGAGATGCCCTTGACCACAGCGGCGGAAATAGAATCTCATGCGATTGAGAAGTTCGGGTCACTGAGTCGAGCCTTCAGGTCGATATTAGAGGCTGGCGATAAGGCATTGTCGAAACTACGGCTGCCGTCTCAACTGAGCACGGCGCTCAAGAGGCAGTTGGAAGCGGAACTAATGAAGAAGGCATACACAGAGAAGCGAACGATCGAGATGTATTTCACGAGCTCGGATGGTGCTAGCAAGCTGAGGACCATAGGGAAGAGGTATACTGAGGGGAAGGAGGGCCAACTGACAGCAACGATCAGGACCATATCGCCACCAAAATACGAGCTCGTCGTCCAAGGAAAGCGGCCGAAGGCGGTCAAGGCCGCGGCCGATGAGATCGTGGAGAAGGTATTGGCGGAAGCAAAGAAGCTGGGTGGAAGTGTCAGAGCCTAGCCAGCCGATTGATGGCTTCTTATGTACGCCTCTAACTTCAGCGAGCGGTGTGGATCCTGCAGTGCAAACTTTGGTGGAGCGGGGCTCTCCAGAGGCCCGCCGCACTTAGGACACCTAACATTGCTGAGCGTGTAGCTCAGACACCTTATGCATCTCCTCAACTCGGCAACTTTAATTATGCCCCCTTAAATCGCTTTGTAGTTCCATGTTCTCAAGCGGGATAGACCCGAACGTGTACTACTTTGCCCGACCGAGGATCTGGGTGAGAAAGAACTGGGCCGTGGCAAGGCCAGTTCTGATCTCCGGGTACCCGGGCCTCGGCAGGATCGGCGAAATAGTGTTGCGCTTCCTCGTGAAGAGCTTGTCCGCCAAGCAGATAGGGGTTGTGACATCTCCGTATTTCAGTACTCAGGCTATTGTCGGGAAGGACGGAATCGCCCGACTCACAGCCGTAAGGCTGTTCCTGAAGCCCAAAGCGGACGGAGACCTGCTCCTAGCCTTGGGCGAGCAGCACCAAGAGTTGATGGGTGGGGAGTTCGAGACGTGCAGAACCCTGTTGTCCTTTTTCAAGAAGGTCGATGGAACCATGGTGATCACGGTCGGCGGTCACATGGAGCCGGCTCGCGAGAGCTTGAAGACCATCGCTTTCGCTTCAGATGTTCAGACCGTTGCAGAGTTGAAGTCTAAAGGCCTGGCCATAGCACCGGCGGGAACTCCGATCGTTGGCACTGCTGGAATAATGTTGGGGCTCAGTAGGCTCCTTGGTTTGCGCGGCATCGGGATCTTAGGGCTGACGAACAGTGAGGGGCCCGATCTGGAAGCCGCGAGGCATGTGTTAAGCAACCTAAGCTCGTTACTTCAGCTGAGGATGGATCTCATGGAGTTCGAAATCGAAGCACAGAAATGGAAGCAACTGCAGATCGAATATCAAAAAGGATTGCGCAAGCTGGAGGGAGAGCAGGGACTTCCTTCATTTGTGCGCGGCGGCCCCGAAGGGCCCGACTACTTGGGGTGAAACTCACCCGCTCACGACTGGCGTTATGCTTATCGACGTTATCAGCATCTTTGCGGCTGCGGGGGTAATCGAGGTCATGGGCGTTCCAGGCGGCGCCCTATCCGCGCGTACTCTGAACGACAGCCTGAGCGTCCCGGTGTAGTTAATCGACATCTCTTGGGCAGGCCCCGTGCCGAACGAGAACCTCACTCTGTTTCCGCTGATGACGATGTTGTTCGACCCGGCCGCAGGGGTCTGGCTGAATACAACAGTCCCGTTGTCATCGACCAGCTCAACGCGTACAGACGCGTTCAGGCTGGCCGAAGTTCCGTTGAATTGGTAGGACCCGGCCACAGTGTCTATGCTGTGAACGTCGAATGATATTTCGGCCTCGGCGCCGCATCGATACTCGTCCGTCCAAGTCCAAGCACCTGTTTCATTTTGAAGCGAGGAGGCCTCGAGAGTTTGGAACATGTATCTCTCGTATACGTAGTTCACCCTGTAGACCGAGACGAAGCCCGGATAGCCCGCCACGGTCGTCGACCTGAAAACCATCGTAAAGTGCGGATCTTCTTCTATTGCTCCCTCAATCGGACCGAAAGACGATAGTATTAGGAGCTTGGTGAGAACGAAGTCCCTCTTAGGCAATATGATAGCAGGTTGTCCTCCGCTCGACTGAACTAGCCCCTTGTCAGCCAACAGCTTGGACAGCTCGAAGTCTCCGAACCTGTAGAAGGTCTCGTTGTGAGTCGGCTCGGTCTTTAGGTAGTAGCCGATCTCGGCCATCCACAACCACTTAACCTCGTCAGCCCAGAAGCCCATTTGCGTGTTGTACGGAAGCGTTGTAAATACGACCACATATGATACGTTTAGTCTTTTCATTATGGGAAGGGATATGGAATTGTTGGATATGAAGGCCTTCCCAACCAGAGCTACCTGCGTGGTATTGATCGTTGCGTTGTCTATTATGGTGGGGCGGTCACCCAGGGTGGTGATCCAGTACCCGTAGTCCCACCACGACATTATGACGCTGCCCGGCGGAGTGTTCTCGCGAATCCAGGCGACGGTCTCAAGCCAGTCGGGCCAGGAGATGGCAAATGGTAGACTCGCACCGGATATCGTCACTGGCGCTCCAGCGTGTCGGAGCCCTGTAACGACTGAGGGGGCCATAAGACCCGCAACGAGCAAGCCAGATAGCGCCACCCACGAAATCCCAAGCCCTTCGGCCCTCCTTCTGGCTTTGCGCCCTTCAATTGAGGCGCCCTCTGCGCCGACCGGGAAAACCCCCATTATGAGCCGCTGTCCACCGATTGATCCTAAGGACGAGCTGAATGGAGAGAAGATGAGCCCCAACCTGACCATCATTGTGGAGAAGTAAAGGGATGTGGCCCCCGCCAAGAGGATGAAGACGTTGTCTACGGTTGGCGATGTGATGCTAGTCAATAGCGAGAAGCCAAAGAGGAGAAGGAGGGGGCCGTGATCATTGAAAAGGTTGAACCAGCTCGAGACCTTGTGCTCTGATACGGATTCAATTATCGCTTGCTCGGATCGCAGCGCTGGGTTCAGTATCGCGGCTAGCTTTCCGTACAAACCTGAGAGCGCGCCAGTCTGGATGCCTATGAGCACGAGGGCCCCCACCAAGGCAAGTCCCCCCACGAGAAGGGAAATCTTGGTCTTAGGTGACCTCATTTTGTCCATTTCCCTCTTCAAGATTACGAAGCCGAAGGCGGCGACAGAAATCGCCAGATACAAGGACAGCATCTCCCCTTGGCTTCTTGGAAAGATTGAGGCCGCTGCCATGAATATGCCCTCAGTTATTGAGAAAACGACCAACATTCGGGATGGCTCAACGAGCGAGAGTAGCGTGAAGGCCATGGTCAATAGCGATAGCAATCCAGTTGCATAGACGTATCCTGTCCAAGTTATCCCGAGATATCCTAACGATAAGCCAGACAGGATGGAGTATAACCAAATCTGTCTCTCGTCGCCAGCCTTTATGGCCTTCAAGTAGAAGAGTAGCGTGAGAACTATCAGAGGTATGCCGAGCGTCTCGTGTTTGAAGAACCCCAAGTGAGTCCTCTCTATGTGACTACCATTGAATGCGATCAATATTGCCGATACGATCCCTGCCTCTCTGGAAGCGAGTTCTTTGGACAGCAGGTATACTGAGAGCGCTGCAAATATCCCTGAGACCGGCGGTATCAGGATGGTCAGAGACATGAGGTCGACACCAATGCCGATCACTCTAAGGACGAGTTGCAGGGACGCCGCAAAGAGGGGGAGACCGATTGGAGTCGAGACAGCGACGGGTCGTCCTCCAGGAACCCAACTCATGGTGTCTCGCCAGAAGAGGAAGGACACGACGCCGTTCTCGGCAATGTATTTGGCGCTTCTATAGTGCCAGTAGGGATCGAACTCGGAGAGGAAGAAACCGTATCTGAAGTTAAGTAGCCTCACCGTCAGGGCCAATGATAGGGCAGTCATCAGAAGTGCGAAGTTCAGGAAGTCACCGACATCGATGCGAGGTCTTTTCCCATATGTTGCTTGAAGGACGCTCGACAAGGATGAGAAGGCATTCGACATTGCGTCGCTCATTGCTCGTTTTGTCCCGCGTTTTAAACGTATCTAGGTGAATGAGGCCTTATCATTCTCGAGCGCGTTGAGCAGGCTTAAATACGACGACCTCGCGTCGTTCGCCAATGGATATCAAGGACTTGCTCCTCATTGTCGACCGGTTATCCAGTCGCGTGTTCGACAGTCTAGCCGAGGGAGGAGAGCGGATCAGGCGAGCTGAAGGCTCCACAGGTTCGCTTCTATTGCTTGGATTGATCTTCTTCATGTGTTTTCTACTAGCGGGAGGGCCGTTTGTCTTGGTCTACCGGCCAGCTCTGTTGTACCGTGCAGAAAACACGTTTGGGGCCACGTTTGTCTCGAGCGACGCTCTGACGCAGGGGGCTATAGAGGGCTTCATCGTTGGGGTTCTGTACCTGCTGGGGATGGGCGGGCTCTATTGGCTGTACTCGTCCTCTAGAGGAGGAAGGCCGTCTTCGATCGTAGCAATATTGGCGATTTCCTGCATCGCTATCGCCACAATACTGCTTTTCTTGGTGAGCTCTTGGAAGTCCTAGCCTACCAAGGAACTGACTTGAGCCCAAGTTTGTATGCAAGAAAATTCGCACTGAAATGCACGATCGGCACCGTTATGATGAAGACAGCACATCCGCTAGGCTCCAGAGGCAGGCCGAAAAGGAGCGCCGTGATTAGGGCGCCCACTACGAAGTCGTATTGATCCAACAAAGGGAGTGGCTGACCGGGCCGAACCTTGAGCCGCCTTTTGATGAAGGCGCCGAACAGATCCCCCAGCAGAGCACCCGAAGCCATGATGAACCCTTGGAAGCCCTGCGATAGCAGAAGGCCCACCATTCCGCCAGAAACGACACCGCCGAGGAAGCCCCCGATCGTCTTATTCTTTCCGAATACTGGTTCTGAGTCGAGGAACTTGGCCCCTCCATCTATTGCCGGGCCCCCGCGGAAGAGAACCGCGCTTGAGTTAGCCAGCATCGCCGGGAGCATCATGAGGTACATGCGTACCGCCGCTTCCGCGGCGGCCCAGAGAAACAGGGGGCCCATGTCCTCACCCATCTCGCGAACTTGTCAACGTAAAGCCTTCTGAACTCACGACTTTCGCACGCGAGCTCGATAGGTCTACGTCCCTGAAGGCATCCGTCGTGAGACGCGGCTGGGAGCCCATAGACACCTTGATGATGAGGTCAGGCCAAGACTGCAGTAAGTATGCTTCCAAGGTGTTGACGCCCGATTGGCTCCCCACCACAACTAGGACGTTTAGGTTCATTCTTCTTGAGGCCTCCTTCAGATAGGCGAACTGCTTCACGTAGGATGCGTTCACCGCCTTGAGTTTAGGCGGGGAGCTTGCTGCTATGGCCAACGAGACGAGGTAGTTGTCGCAAGGGGCATCGAAGAAGACGCTGCTTGCCTCCAGCGCGGCTGAGGTCAGGTCAGCTTGAACGATCGCGTCTTCTTGCGATTCCAACGTGGGGACGTATCGGAAGAAGACATGAGATAGGAGATCCTTTCTGTGTTCGATGATGTCGTATAGCCTGTCCACTCTCACAAAAGGCTTCGAGTGAATAACCAAGGAGTTTCCGCTGGTGAGGGATGAGCCGAGGAGACTTAGGAACAGCTCTTCCCTTTGAGCGCCTGGGGGGCCCAGAATGGCTACCGTCTTTCTCTTCTGATCCCACAGATCAAGCCCCTTGGCTGGCTCCATGTCCCGGGCCTCCTATGTCTGACGTCCACAATTCGAGCGGTTGGGCGTTATAAGATTGCGGGGCATTCTTTCTCGATATGAGCGAAATTGATTTCTTGAAATACTTCCCCTACGACACTCCTCGCCCTGGACAGCTGAAACTTGCAAGCCGCGCATATTCGGCCTTGACACGAGGACAGCATCTAGTAGTACAAGCTCCGACAGGGTTTGGAAAGACCGCGAGCTTGCTGACTGCTTCTCTGTCTGCAATAGAGAGGAGTGGGATGATGATCTGCTACGGGGTAAGGACGCACAGAGAGGCGGAGGTGGTGATCAGGGAACTTAGGAGAATAGAGCGGAAGCGTCGCTTCCCATTTGTAGCGGCCGAACTGAGAGGCAGAACTCACCTTTGTGCCATGGCTTCCATCACAGGATCCACCCCGGACATAGCCAGCCGATTGTGTCGCGCAATGATTGCGAGCAATACGTGCGGCTTCTTCAACAGGACGGCGAGACGCCGGTCCGATAGAGCTGGCGCCCGAAGGGAAGGGGTGTGGGATTACAGATGGGCGATCAGAAGTTGTAGGAATGAGGGGATCTGCCCATACTTCGTACTGAAGAGCGAGGCCATGGTCGCGGACATTCTCGTAAGCCCCTATCAGTACCTCTTGCTCGAACCGCTCAGGAGAAACGTGCTCAGGAAAGATCGACGCCCAAGAGCCTTGGTCGTCGACGAGTGCGTGGCGGAGGACACTCTAGTCAGCACCCCTGGCGGCGACGTAGAGGCCCGCAGGTTAAGGGAGGGCCACCGGCTTCTGTCAGTGTTCCCCGAACCGAGAGGACGGCCCTCGGCCGTCCTGAGCCGCGTGACAGGGGTGAGACACGCGTTCTCCGAAGAGACATTGGAAATCAGAACGGAAGATGATAGTGCCGTTAGCGTAACCTCGAACACAAGAGTGTTGGGCCTTACTGGATCTCTTCGCTGGGTCCGGGCGGACGCGCTTAAGCCACAGGATTTCGTCCTGTCCGCGGAAAACGGGCAGCTTCACCTCACAAGGGTCGTCGAGATACTTCGTAATGGAGGGGCATCGGTCTACGATTTCGCGGTGGTTCCACACCATAACTACGTTGCTAACGGCATAGTCGTTCATAACTCACACAACCTTCCCAACATGTTCGGGGAGCTCTCGTCAAGTCGGTTAAAGGTGATTGAAATAGAGGAGGCGTTGATCGAGGCTCTCGTCCTTCGGTCCCCCGTTTCCAAGTTCATCGAGAGCCTGCTCCGCATGTTGAAAGAGAGAAGGCCAGAAACGGCTGCAACGTTGCAGTTGCAGGGCTTCGTTGAAATGATCAGGGAAGCGCTCAAGGGTGTTGACCCCGTCCTAGCCATGGGAACCATGAGATCCACCTCAGAGAGATCACAGGGCGAGATCATTTCTCATGGCGGGACGTATGAGAGCGCCTTGGCCCGCCTATTTTCCTTCCTTCGGAGCGCCGTACAGACGCCGCCCGATGGGCTTCTGCAATATGTCTCCCGCGGTCGGTTTCCCGATGATTATTTGGAGCTGTCTTGGTGGGACCTTGAGTTTGGGCTGAAGTCGTTCAGGCCCTTCCGGTCCACGATCCACATGTCCGGAACCAACGACTGGCCCGACGCCTATGCCGCACTTGTTGGCCTTCCCAAGGAGCACCACTATCTGTCTGTAGACCCCGCCCCGGGCTTTGCCAATTGCTTCGTTGGAATACTCACGGGCGTGATGACCCGGGACGACGTTAGAACTCGCGAGAACTACGAGAGATGCTCGGGGGTACTGGCCCACCTAGCGAACTCGCTTCCGGGGAAGTCTGCCATCTTTGCGGCCAGCTTCGATGTCTTGAATGGACTGAGGCAGGCCGGACTCGACAATCTGCTCCCCATCAAGTCGTTCTGGGAGTCCGAGCGTATGGATAGTTACGAGCACGAGGTAATACTGAGAGAATTTCTGAGCGACAGAGATGAGGCCATCCTGCTTGGAGTCGCTGGCGGAAGAAGTAGCGAGGGGGTAGATTTCGGTCCGGGAGGTCTGAACAATTCGATCGTCTTTGGGGTGCCATTTCCAGAGCCGAGCCCCCTTATGCGAAGGTACGCCGATTGGTTGAAGAGCAGGTTTGGGGAACAAGGTACGGACTACGCCTACGTCTACCCGGCTGTGGTCAGAGCCGCGCAAGCTCTAGGCCGAGCGCCCAGATCCCCCGACGACAAGGTCGTGTGTATATTGGCTGACGAGCGCTTCTCCCAAGCTAGGTTGCTGAGGCGATTCCCGGTCTGGATTAGGAATAACTGCAGGGGAGTCTATCCAAACCACGTCATACTCGCTGGGGATATAGAAAGATTTTATTCGGCGAAACCAGGCTAACCGTAGCTCCGTTGCAAAGAAGCGGTCAGGGGAGATTTAGGGACGTACTAGCTGGAATGGATTCCGTCATGCAAGTACAGGGGCCTTTTGGAGATCCCTTCGAGGTGCCAAGGCGAATACTGGAGGCAGGGACTAAGCCCATCTTGTTCACAAATCCCTTCGGAGACGGTAGAAACGTGGTCTCAAATGCCTTCGCGACCAGGGAGAGACTGGCCCTCTGTCTAAACGTTGCTGATGCTGAGTTCCTCCGCTTTCTGGGTCGACTGACAGCCAATCCCTGCGGAAAGTATGAAGGCGTCGACATGGACTCCTTTGAAAAGAAGGGGGGAGGAGCCCTTCCCGCGTTTCAGTACTATCGAGCTGACGCAGGAAAGTACGTGACCAGCTCCGTTGTCCTAGCGGAAGATCCAGATTCACGGTTCGTCAACATGTCTGTCCACAGGATGTTGGTGCTGAACCACGGGCGATTCGCGATAAGGATGGTCGAGGGCCGTCACCTTCACAGGATTTTCACAAAAAACAAAGAAAGGGGGAAGGACACCCCCGTGGCCATACTTGTCGGGTGCATGCCGCACGTGCTCATCGCTTCGTGCTGTCAGTTGGAATGGGGGATGTCGGAAATGCGTTTGGCCAGCGCCCTGGCCGACGGGAAGCTATCCGTTGTCGAACCACCGGGCCTAGGCTTCAGCGTCCCAACCGATACCGAATATCTTTTGACAGGCAAGATATCTAAGGACGAGACGGTGCCCGAGAAACAGGTTGATGTCCTAGGGATTACAGATGCGGAGAGAGCTCAGCCCGTCGTCCACATCGCATCATTCCATCAAAAGCAAGATCCGATCTACCACGCCATCATGCCGGGAGGATATGAGCACAGGGTCCTCATGGGAGTGCCTAGGGCAGCGGCGATATGGTCATCGTTGGAGAAAGGGGGAATAGACGTCAGGGATGTTTCCCTGACCCCAGGCAGCGGCGGGTGGCTACACTGCGTGATAAGCATGAGAAAGAAGGGGGCAACTGAGGGCAAGGACGCCGTGTTGACTGCCCTGTTGGCGCACTCCTCCGTTAAGGGAGTCATCGTTGTTGATGAAGATGTGGATCCTAACACCTATGAGTCGATCGACTTCGCGCTAGCCACGCGACTTAGGAGCAAGGGACAGTTGATGACTTTTGAGGGGCTTCGGGGATCCACCTTGGACCCGTCGGCCGACAGACACAGCTACGCTACATTGAAGTGGGGATTGGACCTCACCTTGGAAATGGGGGAGGAGAAGAACAGATTCAAAAAGGAGCCTCCCCCGTGATTGCTCGTCTGTGTGGAAATTGGACCGAGAGCGGCTGCTTGAGATTCTGTGCCTTCCGTTCAGAGAGTCAGGGGAGAAGCCGAGGCTTGTACGGATAAGCAGGGCGCACGTTTCAGGGGTTTCGTACTTGAATATCGGCGACGCAGGGATCCGACTTCTCAAGGACATCGCGGAAAGCGGCATGATGGTGAAGGTGAGGACCACTCTCAACCCAGGATACGCTGAGCTTTCGGGAGAGCGGGGAGAGTGTAGCCCTGCGATTCTCGACAAGCAGAGGGAGATAGCTCAGTACTTCATCAAGATGGGAGCGCACTCTACGTTCTCCTGCACGCCCTATCTGGAGCAGAACGTGCCCAAGAGGGGCGAGCACATGGCTTGGGCAGAGTCTTCCGCGGTTCTCTATTCGAATTCAGTGATTGGCGCTTGGACGAATAAGGAGAGTGGAATAGGGGCCCTGGCAGCCGGAATCATCGGAGCGACCTCTAGGACGGGCGTCCACACATCGGAGGGAAGGCGCCCCCGACTGCTGGTCGAATATGAAGGTGATGTGGAGGATGAGGTCGTTGCAGGGGCGCTCGGTTATGTTGTTGGAGAAAGGTCTGGAGACGACGTACCCTTGATTGAGTCAGAGGGGCTGCTCAGCAAAGAGCGTGCCATTGAGTATCTGGCTGCTCAAGGGGCCAGCGGGGCTTCACCTATGTCCATCATACGAGGAATGACTCCGCTTGCGATCAGAGGACCCCCGGACGGATTGCGGAAATCGAGGATCCTAGACCATGATATTCGTCGCGTGCTTGAGGGACTTCAGAACACGTATTCCCCAGAGGCTATCCTCATCGGGTGCCCACATATGCCATATGCGTCAGTGCGAGGGCTACTATCGATCATAAATGGAAGACCACCTTTGCCCGTTTTCGCCTTCGTGTCAAGGCGAACAAAGACTAGACTGGCAGAGGCTGGCCTCCTAGCGAAGCTCAGGAGCCTGGGGATAAACGTGATAGCGGATGCATGCGTGATGTGGTGCGGGTTGAAGAAACTGGGATACAGGTCGGTTGTAACGAACTCAGTGAAGGGCGCCCATTACCTCAGGAATCAAATGCGCGTCGATGCTGGGCTGGCGCCATTGAGCAAGTTGTTTAAGGAACAGCCATGAAAACCCATCGCGTCAAGGTGATAGTGTCAGGCGACGCGGCCGGTAAAGTTCTGAAGTCTGATCTGCCATTATCGTTCTTGGGGGGCATAGATCCTCAGACCGGGTTGATAGTTGAGGAGGGGCATCCCCTGCGCGGCAAGGCCGTTGCGCGCCAGATCCTGGCGTTGCCCCATAGCAAGGGCAGTACCGTGGGGAGCTATGTCCTGTATTCGTTGTCGGCCATGGGCTTGGCGCCATCCGCGATTTTGATGAAGAAGATGGACATGATAGTGGCTGTGGGGTGTGTTCTAGGGGGGATCCCCCTAGCAATCGTTTGCGATAGATTGTGGGGCAAGATGAGGAACGGAATGCGCGCGAAGTTGGACTCGGATTCCTCCTCTGTGACTCTATCAGAACGATACCTTCAGTGAGGTAGGTTGCTCGCCGAGCACTTTTCTGGCCGCGCTAGCGACAGCCTCTCTGGCTTCTGGGATGCTGTACACTCTGACTATGTCTACGAACCCCCTCAGCCCTCTGGCCACCTCTGAGACATCGAACAGCGACCTGATTTGGAGCTTGCTTTCTTCTCTGAAGGCGACAGGTATCAGAAGGCCACCTTCCTCGTACGCTGGCCTGTAGGGCAGAGAAGGAACTGTGGACAGGTCCAGAGCGACGAAGTCGTCGTCGACCCCGGCCGCCTTGGCGATCTCCTCTTCCAGACTGTCTCTGATCTTGGGGGTGCTCAAGAGCCCAGACATTACCTTGTTCTCGTGGCGCATGAAGGCCTCATACGTCGACTTGAACAGGTTTCGAGAGAGAACCCCACTAACCAGTTCTCTGGCTTTTTTCATGTCTTCTGTTCTTTCTCTGCTCCGGACTATCGAGTGGATGACGTACCAGTCATCTATGCTCAGATAGTCTTCGGCGCTCTTGAACGCGGTTAGCCCGAGGTGCTCGTCCGCCAGGCTCATGGCTCTTGAGATCATGACGCCAGCTGCTCTCACAGTTTTGTGGAAGTAAACCGCTTTGAACATCATGAACCTAGCAAAGTAAAACGACTCTAACGCATAGAGCGAGGCAGAGTCCACGGCTAGGGTCTTTTCTACGGGAACCAGAGAGTCGATCAGACGGACTGTGTCGATGTGCCCGTATTCGACGCCGGTATGGAGCGAGTCCCTGACCAAGTAGTCCATAACATCGGCGTCGAAGTACCCCGAGACTATTTGATTCAGAAGGGGGTTTGACGATCCGCTCTTTCCGACTGCGAGCTCCGACATCTCCTTGGGATCGTATCCATAGCTGGCAAGGAGGTCCGCTATGGAGGACTTAGTTATGATCAGCTTCGTGAGATCTTCGTGTGTCAGGTCCCTCTTGGCTGATAGCAGGTCCTCATACATGTGAGAGAAGGGCCCGTGCCCCACATCATGAAGCAGGCCTGCGACCCTGGCCTTTTGAAGATCCTCAGGATCTAGCGCCGAGGATGAAACCAGCGACTCGGCCATCTTCCCGGAGAGATGCATCACTCCTAGGGAATGGGGAAACCGGGAGTAGTCAGCTCCGGGGTACGTGAGTTCCGCAAAGGACAGTTGCCTTATCCTGCGAAGCCTCTGAACGTGTGAGGAATCCATGACTTGCCTCTCAAGCTCTGAGAACCTGATGTATTTGTGAACGGTGTCCCTGATCTCACCTATCGTTTGCATGTGCCGATGAGCCGCTCCTCCAGTTTAATAATGCTTCCAGAGCGCTATCAGGTTCGCCATGGGAAGGGGAAAACTGATAGCCTTCGAGGGCATTGATGGAAGTGGAAAGACGACCATCTCGACCAGGGTATATCAAGCGGCCAAGAGCCAAGGGATCCCAGTGGTGTACGCTTTTGAACCAACGTTCTCGAAGGCCGGCGGCATCATCCACCTGATCCTTAGTGGGGACGTCGTTGGTTCAGGCGCGTTCCAAGCGTTAATGTTCGCTGCTGACAGGGTCAACCATTTCGATGTTGAGATAAGGCCGAACTTGGAGTCGGGGATCAACGTGTTCGTTGACAGGTACGTCCACTCATCAGTGGCATATCAGGGGGCGATGTTGAAGGACGAAGGATGGATCAGGACGATAAACAGATACGTCCCAGCGCCCGACTTGGCGATATACATCGATGTCGACCCTAGGTCCGGCCTTCGCAGGAGGGGCGGACGTAGCATATACGAGAGGACCGAGTTCCTGGACGAGGTCAGGGCAGTATACAGGAGAATGGTGGCGCAGGGCGAGCTTGTGGAAGTTGACGGCGAGAAGCCTGAGGATGAGGTCTTCAAGGAGGTATGGAAGCTCGTTCGAGACGAGCTAACGCTCTAGAGACTCACCTTCCTCGCTCGTTTCCTTCGTCAGCACATTCCTTATTTTGGTGGCCTTTACGTTTCCGATTCCCTCAACTTCCTTGAGCTCGGAGATGGAACTGCTGAAGACACCTATAGGAGAACGGAACTTCCTTAGGAGCTTCTCGGCCGTGGTCCTCTCTACATGCGGTAGCCCTGAAAGTAGGTATATCTGCTCCTCTCTAAGGGTCGGCGGCTTCCTCTCCCCTCTGACCCGCGGGAATCTTTTGTGTTCTATCTGCTCCCTCTGAGCTATATGGAACAGGTAGTTCGCCGCCTCCTGTGGGGACGACACCTGTAGGATGGGCACGCCGTAGTCGAGCAGGACCGAGATCAGGGCCCCTCTTAGGGCGTTCGGGTGAATCCCTGACTGGACCAAGAGGTCTGATCCCTCTAAGAGCAATACCGGCCGAGGAATGAGATCTCTGAGTTCCTTCATTTGCCCAAACAGCCTGCCGTCTAATATCGACGACGCAAAGTCCTTCGTCGTTTTGCGCTCGGCCACCGTGTCCTCGGACAGAATGTAGTCGCCGACGCTCAAGGTCTCGAACCGCAGGGAGGCACCCATGTTGGCCAGCTCCGCTACCACCTGCGATCCCCTTTCCCTTTCGTCCACGATTATCGTCACTCCCTCCCCGCGTTGAGGCTGTGGGACTAGGAATTTGGATAGTCCGGGACTGGTTGACCTCGCTTTCGCAGCCGCCGACTTCACTAACGCCCTCATGGATCTCTCCCTCCTCCTGGCTATCCAGAGGTACTTCTCGTCAGATGTCCCTGAGAAATAGAGAAGGTACGCGTCGCCTGGTGCAAATCTGGCCGTCCGCCCGAGCCTCTGCACCAGCCTGATGGCGCTCGGCGTGTTATCGTAGAAGATTACCACGTCCATGCCTGCGATGTCCAAGCCCTCTTCGCCGACCTGAGTCGCAACGAGCGCGCCTTGCCCTCTTCCCTTGAAGGTCTCGAGAACTTGTCGTTGCTCTTTTTGGGTCATGCCGCCACGCCCCCCAGAACCCCTCTGGCCGACTAGGAGGCTCGCGCGGACGCTCTTCCTGTTCTGCAGGAACCTCAACACCTCCTCCGCACATGCTCTGTACGACACGAAGACGATTGCTTTCTTTCCGCGGCTGACAACTTGATCGTCTAGGATCCTCCCCAACTCTGTGAGCTTTGGGTTCGGCGAGGAATCGGAAAGCTGGAGCTTAGCGAACTCCACAGCGTCCCGAACCCTTTGTGACGCTAGCAGCTGCTTTAGAGATTTGGCGCTGCCGCTTCTCCCGGCCCTCTCCACCTGGGAGTTCACGAACTCTAAGAAGAGCATTGGGCCTCCGAGATCCAGTCTTTCGATCATGAGCAGCAGCCTCCTTGCGGTGGCCAGCGTTCTCACAGCGTTGAGCAGCTTGTAGTTCCCTTCGGATACTGCTCTTCGCCTTAGTTCGGCCATCTTCTCAGTTATTGATCTGAAAGTCGGGCGTGGCCCCCTAAGTTCAGTACCGACTGACTGACTGGACAACAGGGCATTCAACTCGCTCAAGAGCAACCCCCTGCTTTCCTTCATCGGTGGAGGCATGGAGATCGGCACAAGATGCACGGTCGTCCTCTCGATGTATTTGCTCACCGAGTCGTCCTCCTCGGTCCTTGCGAGCAACCTCTCGGAGTTGAGGTTTGCCGAAATCTCGGCCAGCCTTCGCGGGTCACCTGGCGAGGCCGTGAAGCCCACGATGTGTGCGCCACTTCTTTGTCTCAAGTAGATCTGGGCTATAGATACATATGGATAGTTGCCGACTGCTCGGTGCGCCTCATCCAGTATGAGAGTCAGCACTTTTCCTAGGTTGAGCCTTCCCTGCGTGAGTTCATTCAACATGAGTTGAGGCGTCGCCACCAAAACGGTGGGAACGGAAGTAGTCCTATCCCTCTGAGGTGTTTCGCCTGTCCACAGGTCTATGCGACCTGGGCCTATCTTCAGGACGCGCGTCATAAGGCTCTGATGTTGTTGACAAAGCGGCTTGGTCGGAGCCAACAGGACGACCGAGGAATCTGGGTCCGCTCTCAGGCGTTCAGCCACTATCAAGGCAGCTACGATCGTCTTCCCGAGGCCGGTGGGCAATGTGACCAGAGAGCTTGCGCCCAGTGCGGAACGTGCCAACTCCACTTGATAGTCCCTCCACTCGATGTTGCGGTCTACTATCAAAGGATGGCCCAAGTACCGCCCGTTTTTAACGTACGGAATGGCGGCCTCGTCCATGAAGCCTTGTCACCTTCCCCGCAACATATCTAGTACGTCTCTGACGCAAGACAGGATGTTCTTGATCTCATTGGGGTCTTCTGTTCGCTCCAGGGCGTCGATCAGCAGAGATAACTTCGCGCTCAGAACACGATTCAACCTCTCGGTTGGATCCGCCCGCTCCTTGGGTTCCATCGCGGCCGCGGATGTGTCTGGCGCGGCCTGTTTCTGGTTGCGGTCACATGAAACGCACACGACGTTGCCGTCCTTCAGTCTGAAAAGGGGAGTGCCGCATTTGGGGCATGTCTCAGATAGCATCGCAGCGCCAGCGGATAGGAGCTTGGCCATCTCGCGTACTTTTTCTTCGGACATTATGCTTTAATAAGGAGCTTCAGCGCACGATATAGAAATTTCGGGGGTGACGCGGCCCTGACAACTGCGAAACAAAGAAGGGAGAGAAATGAACAAGAGATCCTCAAAGTCATTGAGTCCGTAAAGGCCGTCCAAGCGGATTTGAGCACGCCGAAGAACGTCAAGAGGTTGATAAAGGAGACTGTGGACTGCTTGGTCAGGACCGATCTCTCGCCCGGCATAAGGGCAGCATCCGCGATTCAGCTGATGGAAGAGGCAAATCAAGACACGAACCTGTCCATGCTTTCCAGAACGAGGATGTGGAATGCCCTGACCAAGTTGGAAACCATTAAAGACTGATGCTTTCTGCCTTACGTGGTTGCGAGGGTGGCCGAGCTAGGAAAAGGCGCGAGACTTAAGATCTCGTGGCGAAGGCCTACCCGGGTTCGAGAGCAGGCCCGAGATTCCCGGCCCTCGCACTAACCCTTTCGCTGCGAAGAGCCAGTCTAACGTTAAAATAATGGGAGCTCCTGCCTGTGAAGCGACGGGCCCGTGGCCTAGACAGGATTAAGGCGGCAGAGCGAAACGCCGATCCTCCTAAGTTGCAGATCGGGAGTTCAAATGCCCATCGGGCTGGAAATCTCCCCGGGCCCGCTTCGACGAGCAGGTGAAACGGTTGGGAGACCGAAAATCGGGCTCAACGGTTTTATACACAAAGAACCGGGGCTATGAAGCCATAGAGTTGGAGGAGACGACGGAGGTTCAGATTGAGGGGACGCTCCGCGGGAGCGACGTGTTAGTGATCAACCCGGATCAGGTTAAGTGGTTATCGGAAAGGGGCTTCGGTATTGGCAACGACCATCTCCGCCTGTCTCTCCCCGAGGCATTGTTTCTGGTCGAAATCAAAAGATTGAAGGTGTTCTCCAGTAGGGGCAAGTCTTACTCACTTGAGGATCTGGCAAGGAAGGCCAATAAGAGTGACAAGGCATCATGGTACAAGTATCTGGTACTTAGGGACTTGCGCACGCGAGGATATGTAACAAGAGAAGGATATGGCCTTGGAATTGATTTCAACGTGTACGACAAAGGGGAATATCCGGCTGAGTCGCCCAAGTTCCTCGTCGTCGGGGTTTGTGAGGGAACCCCTACGGAATTCGGGAAGCTGATCGACACACTGAAGAGAGCACAATCAAACAGGAAGACCCTCATATTGGGCGTCATAGATAGAAGAAACGAGGTCGTCTATTACTCATTGTCGAGGTCATTGTCATGAGTAGAGCTTACGTCCTGTTTAGGATAATGAGACCTGCGAACGTCTTTCTGATGAGCATAGGCGTCTTGGTCGGGTACGTCATTTCAACGGGGGCGCTGCGTGTATCCATCGAGCTACTCGCGGGAGCGATAACGTGCGGCCTGTATGCGGCTTTCGCCATGGTAACGAACGATGTCGCGGATATGGAGATCGACAAGATAAACGAGCCCAGCCGTCCCATACCGTCGGGCAGACTGAGAGCTGAGGAGGCGGCGGGCTTCTCGTTTGCGCTTCTGGCAGCGGGCATGGTGGCGTCGGGCTTGACATCCAACATCTGGTTCATACTGATTCCGCCTGTGGTAGCTTTCATGTGCGTTGTGTACAACCTCTATCTGAAGAGCATGGGATTCATAGGAAACGTGTTGGTCAGCGCCTTGGTCGCGTCTTCTTTCATCGGGGGTGGCCTCATCGCCGTCGGTCATATTGAGACGTACCTCACACTCTTCGCGCTGATGGCGTTCGTTGGCAATCTGGGAAGGGAGGTGCACAAGGGCATAGCAGACATTGAGGGAGACAGAACTAGAGGCGTGATGACGGTCGCCGTCGCTCATGGTGCCCAGAAGGCGAAGTGGTTGGCGGTGTCCTTGTATGCCACGGCCATCCTCTTGAGCCTCGTACCGATAGTACTGGGCATAACAAATCAGTATTACCCATTCGCAATCGGGATCGTAGCGCTCCTGCTCATGTGGTCTTCCATTAGGGTCTTGAGAATGCGCGACGCCGATGCTCTGAGGAAAGAGAAGAACCTAGTTAGGGTATGGATGTTGCTGGCGATGATTGCGTTCATAATAGGTGCTCTAAGGATTTGAGGCCCAAGAAAGGAGATCTCAGGCCTCTTAGGGGATTCAAGGAGACATCGCCTGACGAGTTCGCAAGGAAGATGAAGGTCTTGGAGAAGGCTCGGCAGCTGTTCGGACTTTATTGCTACGATGAGATAGAGATCCCGACCGTTGAACCCGCAGCTCTGATCGAGCTGAAATCCGGTGAAGAGATTCGGCACAGAATGTTCCGATTCAAGGACTTGGGTGGGCGCAACGTCGTGCTGAGACCGGAGGGCACGCCCTCGGTCGCTAGGTACGCTGCGTCTAGGTTGAAGGGGAAGCCGATGCCGGTAAGATTGTCCTACGTAGGGAATATGTTCAGATACGATGAGCCACAGAGGGGCAGGTTCAGGGAATTTACCCATGTTGGATTTGAACTCTTTGGATCCCGCAGTCCGATCGCGGACATGGAAATCGTGGAGATCACCTCAGAACTGCTGTCGGGCCTCGGGGTTCACGACTTCAGCTTCAAGTTCGGTCACCAAGGAGTGCTTAGGTCGGTCCTGGAGAAATCCGGTGTTACTGGCAACATACAGGATCGCGTCCTTGGCATGATAGACAAGGGAGAAGACAGCAAGGTCGCGGCCACCCTGAGGAAGGCACCGCCGGCCCTTCTCAGGACGATGAAGCGACTGGCAGCAACGAGAGGCAGCGACGTTAACGAAGTCTTCGGAGAGGCAGGATGCATTCTGAGCGATGTGCCCGAGTCAGCGCCCAGTCTCACCGAGTTCCGTGAACTGGTCAACTTCGCAAGCGAGGAAATCAAGCAGAGGGTCGTAGTTGACTTCGGGTTTGCTAGGGGGATCGAGTATTACACGGGCATGATCTTTGAGGTGTACGCGAGAGGCCTGAATCTTGCCATCGCTGGCGGCGGCAGGTATGACCGTCTCTGTGCCTTGGTCGGCTCAGATATTCCTGCTGTCGGAGTCGCGGTGGGCGTGGACAGGTTGATGATGGTCGAGGAATTCCCGCAAGCTCGCAAGGCCTTGCCGCTGGCGATCGTCCTGATCTTAGATGGAGGGGCACATCGGTACGGCCTCCGCGTAGCTAGACAACTTAGGGGGAATGGGATACCAGTTTTACTTGACCTGTCAAGCGGTTCTCTTTCCTCTAGGCTAGAAAGGGCGGTGAAGCGCGGCGGGAACTTCGCAATTTTGATCGGTTCGAAGGAAGCGGCAGAAGAGGTTGTGACCATGAAGGACTTGACCTCGGGTCTTCAAAAGACCTTGCCTCTAAAGGAAGCCGCTCAGACCCTCGTCGCGGCATCTCGCGGCCAACGTGAAGCTCACGCCTAGGGATGCTTGGTTCAGACGGGCCCGGAGGGATTTGAACCCACGGTCTCCGGCTTAGAAAGCTTACGCAACGACTTCGACGCCTTATCCTAGCTAGGCTACGGGCCCGAGCAGGGCTACCATCGTCAGGACAATAAGCTTTCCCCCGAAAGCTTGAACTACTCCAAGTAGAAAGAGGGCCTGAGGGGTTCAGCGAGCTTCGCCTTGCCGCCGGGATCGTGCTCGGCCACTTCCTCCGTGAACACCTTCACGTCTTTGAGCCCCAGTTCCTCGCTCAAGAACCATGCGTTGTCCCTAAGGAGCGCAAGCTCATCCATCCCCTTCAGTTGCGCCATCATCTCCTCACCCCCCATTTCCTTCGCCTTGTCCACGATCTTCGTGAGCATCTTCTGGACCACTGGGATGTTCGCGCCGAGCCCCCGCTGACGCAGATCAGTAACAACGGACCTTAGCATTTCTTGTGTTGCCTCACCTTTTGCCAGCCGTTCAAGGCACGATATCGTCAGCTCTCGCTTCCAGTCGGAGGCCACGTACAGGTACAGCTTGGTCGGATGAACCGGGATCACCTTCAACACGCTCTGCACATCCTCGATCAACCCAACGACGTGCTCCTCCTCCGCTTCGGCCAAGCTATCTTCGGGGAATTCGGCGAGTTCAGGCCAACCTGATTGAACAATAAGGTCCGCCATTCCCAGCATGCTCCACAGTTCCTCCGCGGTGTGAGGGGCGAAGGGCGCTATCAGCCTCACCCATCCGGAGAAGACCCGTGACAGGGTTTGCTTGTCGGGAGACCGCTGTCTCCTCAGGTACCACCGGATATCAGACCTGACGCCGTAGAAGATCTCAACTGCCGCCTTCCGCAGTTGGTGCACATCAAGAAATGTCGACGCATTTTTCACCCTCTTGCCAACCTTCGAGATCAGCCACCTCTCCACGACCGACGCCTTTTCTTCCCTGCTGGGCGGCAAGCCAACGAATTCCCGATACATATCGAGGATTGAGTTGAGGAGCTGGATAGATGCGACTGCGCTCTCCTTCTTCCAGTCTGGGTCATCGAGCTCGTCAGCGGCCAGTACGCCGGTCAGCCTTGTCGCGTCAGCTCCGTAATCATCGATGGCCTTCGAAAGAGGAATGAACACCCCCTTCGACTTGTGCATGGCCTCCCCCTCTATCCGCATGAAGCCGTTGACCGTTATCCCCTTGGGCCAGCACTTCTCCGGGAAGATCGCAGCGTGGTGGAAAACGAAGAAAGGTAGGTGGTTTGCCACAAGGTCCTTGCCCGAGCCCCTCAGGTCGACTGGGTACCAGTATTCGAAGTCCCTCTTGATCTCCCGAAGCGTTTCGTTTGACACCTTCGTCAGCCCGGCAATCTCGTCTTCCCTTCCCTTTCCAAGCATTACGTAGTCAAAGAATTCGGGCCGAAGGTTTTCGAGAGTCAGTTTGCCAGCGTTCACGAACTTCGCGATTATGTAGTATGCCATGTAGACCGTGGAGTCGCTGAGCGTCTCGACCATATACTGCGGATCCCAAGGCAGCTTGGTGCCTAGGCCAGAGGTCCTGACAAACGCCCAGTCGTCGTACCAGTCGACGAACCACTCCAGGTTCTTCCTGACCTCCTCGGGGTGAATTGACATGCGCCTCAGGGATTCCTTTGTCCTTTCCTTCCAAGCAGGGTCGGAGTAGGAGAGTAGGTACTGGTCCGTGAGGACCTTCACTATGCACCTCGTGCCACACCTGCAGACCACTGGTAACGGCAGGTCCAACATCTCGTCCCCCCTTCCCATCTCTTTGAGTAGCTCAGCCGCCTGATCCTTCGCCTGTCTGACCGGCATGCCAGTCAGAGGGCCGGTGTTCTGTAGCGTAGTGCCCCGGAGGAACTCCTCGCGGTAGACGTTAGCCGTGGCTTCCTCCAGCTTCTTGTCCTCCTGGCTCTCAATGCCCATCTTCTTGACGATAGCCTCGGACGGATTGGTGCCGAACCGTTCGGTCTTGATTATCGAAATCGACTGGATCTTGGCGATATCGTCCGCGTTCAGACCATAGCGCTTCGCAATTTGTGCCACATTCTTCTTCAGATCAATCAGGGCCATATGATCGTATGGTGCGTGCGCGGGCACGCTGTAGACCACTCCACTGCCGAGCCTCGGGTCAACGAAGTTGGCGGGCAGAACCAACACGTCCTTGTCAACGAGTGGAGCGGTCGCCAGCTTGCCTATCAGCTTCTCACCCTTGTACGACTCCAAGATCGATGCTCGTCTACCCAGCTCGACCAGTCGGGAGGCCGCGTCCTCGCTGATTATCCACTTCTCGCCGTCCACCTCGGCGGACACGTACGTGGCATCGGGGTTCACCCAGATGTTTGTGATGCCGAAAACCGTCTCGGGCCTGAAGGTCGCCGCGACCAGGTACCCCTCGCCTTTGACCTCAAACTTGATCAGCGTGAACGAAGTCGGGAACACTCCCTCGCCCTCGAGCCGGTCGTGGTCTCCAGTTGCGCTCTTGTCCTTTGGACACCAGACGACTGGATGCTTGCCGCGTTTGATGTATCCCCCCTCCCTTAGCTTCAGGTACTGCCACTCAACGTACTTGCTGTAGCACATGTCGTCGCTTGACGTGTGGAACTCCCTTCGCCAGTCGATTGCGACCCCGAGCCGCCTGACGGCTTCCTTGTTCTGCTTCGTGTAGTAGCGGGCCATCACCAGCGGATCCTTGAAGGTCATGACGATGTCCTCGGGCACCCCGTCCATGTCCCTCAGTATGTGGATGGTGAACTCGTCGCCCTGCTTGATCCTCTCAGATATGCCAGCTATTGTCACCCCGGTCCAGTGCCAAGCGAAGGGGAAGAGAACGTTGTACCCCTTTGCCCTGAGGTACCTCGCGATGACATCTAGGCGCGTCAGCGTGTACGCGGTCCCGACGTGAACTGGCCCGCTCATATAGGGAAACGGAAAAGTGACAAAGTACTTCGGCCTAGATGGGTCGACGTCGGCCTCGTAGGCCTTGGCCTTCTCCCACTCGTCTTGCCACCTCTGATCTTGGGTCCTGGGGGCCCTGACGCTCATGACGCTAGGCCCGACTTTTCTTGCCGAGTAATAAGCGTAAGACTTCCTCCTGCAGATCCTTCACAGAAGTCCCGCTCGACACCCCACCCTTGCCGAACTTGTCCCTTCCTCCGCCGCCACCCTTGAAAGTGTTGCCTATTGACTTCGCGACATCTCCAGCCGTGAGGCCAGAAGCCGGGCTTGCCTTCTCCCCATATGTTATGACGAACTCAGGGTACTCCCCGGCCAACGATACCATGAAACTGATCGTGTCAGGGTTCGAGGACACGAGTTCCCTCGATATAGGTATAAGATCACCTATCTTGCGCGACTCGTCCTCGTAGAAGCACAACCTCATCCCATCGACGGATTGAATGGATCGTGACAGCCGCTCGGCCAGACCCTCAGCTTCGGACTGCCTAATGAGTTCCAGTTCCTTTCGCAGAGTTTGGTGGTCATCTAGGAGTCGCTTCGTGGTCTCAACCAACTGGCCCTTGTTGGTTCTTAGCAGTTCGGCGACCTGTTCCGCCGCCGACTCGACCTCTTGGAAACGGTTGAGAGAAGACAGGCCAGTGGTGAAAGAAAGCCTTACCACCCCATCCTGGATCTTGTCAGCTTTCACGATCTTTATCATGCCGATCTGGCCCGTGTTGCTCACGTGGAGCCCGCCGCAGGCCTCTACCTCGTACTCGCCGATCGAGACTATCCTCAGCGTTTTGGACGGGACCACGCCGCCCTGGTAGATCCTGAACCCGTACTTGCTCTCGGCCTCCGTCCTGCCCAGCATCTCCACCTTCACGGGAACCGCCTTCATCGCCAACCTGTTCGCGCGCTCCTCTATCTCAGCAATCTCCTCTTCGGTGAGGGCATCGTAATGCGTCACGTCGAGCCTGGACTCCTGAACCCCTTTCTGGGCGCCGTGTTGCCAAAGATGGGTGCCGAGGGTCATTCTGGCCGCCCAGTTCACGATGTGGGTGGCGGTGTGTGCGCGCCTCAGAGCCATTCTCCTATCCTCGTCGACCTCCAGCGAGACCTTTGCCCTGATCTTCGGGAGAGCGCCCACCACCTTATGGACGATGACTCCGTTCCTGCTCTCCGCGGCCACCACGTTTGACTCCGCCCCATCGAACTTGACCTTGCCTACGTCTGAGGGCTGGCCACCGCCTTCTGGGTAGAATATCGTGCTGTCGAGAACGACAAGATCTGGCTTGACGACCGCCTGCACGACGCCCTCTGAATGGAGCATCTCTGGATCCTCGTAGTAGACCCTTCGTGTCTGAGGCAGTTTTTGAAAGTCTGGCTCGACGGCCTTTGCTGGGGCTTGGCTCCGCAGTTGCTTTGCGTGCTGGGCAGCGACCAAGCTGTAGAAGTCAGGAGGTATCGCGACATGCGTCCCAACCGCCTCCAAGATGTCGACGACCTCTTCTGGGGTAATGCCCTGCGAGTCATAGAGCTGGACGAGCTTGTCGCGCTGGAACGCCGAGGGGCCCTCCTCCTTGTACATTCTGTTGACCAAGCCCACCGACCTCTCGTAGTTCCTCGTGTACTTCTGCAACTCGACAGAGGCGACCTTCAGGACCTCGTCCTTCTGTTCCCTCAGGTACTGGAACTGCTGAGACCAGTAGTCGACCTGCATCGAGACGACTTCGGGCAGAAGATCTAGGAGGCCCAAGGCCCTCATCGTCCTAGCTGCCCTTCTGAACAGAAGACGAGCGAGATACCCCACCCCGATGTTGGACGGAACCACCCCCTCGGAGAGGATGAACACCAAGCTCTTCGTGTGATCGGCAACCTTGAAGATCCGCTCAAGCGGGCCTATCCTCTGCTCGAGCACCGTAGGCGACAGCCCAAGCCTTGACGAGACAGTAGTTCTAAGGGAAGGGAGGTCGAGCCCGTTTTGTCCTACCCCAGACAGAGCCTCGACGTACTTCCGCATGAAAGCCTCGTCTGTGGTGACCTTCGCCTCCTTTGCCAAGAAGGCCGTGACCTCGGGGTGGACTGCGAACATGGGGCTTGGCGATCCAGAAGCCACCCATAGAAGGCGTTCTATTCCGTACCCCGTGTCCACAGTTCGTATGGGGGATTCGATCATGTCTCCCCCGTCCGTAGTCTTGAAACGCATGAACACCAATGTCGCGACCTCCAGTCCTCCCGTTATCACCTCGAAGCACGGGCCGGCGTTTCCGCCCCCGGACCAGGCCGACTCCATGTAGATGATGTCCTCGCCCGGTATTCCCATTGCTTTTTCAAAGAACTCGTGGCACAGCCTCACTGTGTCCTCCTTCCAGTACACCTCCTTCTCCTTCGAGTTGAAGGCGTGGTGGCCCCCCATTTCGAAAATGCTCATGTGCCTCCCGAAGGTTAGGCCGACGTTGTCAAGGTCGACGAGCCTGATGCAGGGTTGCGAGACGACCAAGGGGTTTGCGGGCGGGGGGATCATGCCATCCGTCACGTAGGGCTGAAAGTCGACTATGCTGGCATCCGTCAGATAGAGGTCGTTCCTCCATCTAGAAACCACGGGGTAGGGCGAGACAACGGCATGGCCCTGCTGTTTGAAGAAGGAGAGGAACCTTTCCCTGATCTCGTTCTGGTCCTTCGTCCGTTTACCCATGGGCTTCCCGATGAAGGAGTAGTTGACTAGTGGGCTCTCGCCGAGCTTGCCCTTGAAGTCTCGGTGCGTCCAGTAATACTGGCCATCGATGTCGCTCTTCCTCCTGCTAAACCCGAGGGACCTGAAGACCGCGAGTGAGTACTCTTCGGGAGGAAAGGACGGCATTCGGGAACGGGCGAGCGTTTCCCTTTAAAACGATTGCCCCCGCGAGTGCGATCCCTGCCAAGAAAAAGCAAATAAGGTGCGCGGGCGCGTGAGGATGGAGGCCTGGTAGCTCAATCTGTCGCAAGGACTAAGGAGAGCGTCCGACGTTAGGGCGAAGCTGAAGACCGGATTGTTGCAGGTTCAAATCCTGCCCAGGCCACCGCGCCATCAAGATATTTTGGCTGCCTGCTGGGTCCAACACGATACCTCTAAACACGAAGGTCAAGGTTAAATAAAATCTCGAGGTGTGGCAAAGGTCGTGCGGCAGTCATCTAGTCTGGTCTAGGATCCGACCCTGCCAAACTCGAAGGTGCAGCCCGGTCGTCGCGCGGGTTCAAAATCGCTCGGCGATGAAAGTCCCGCCTGCCGCACTCTTCACGCAGGATAACAGCCAGTATTTGATTACCACGTACAGCCGTATCCTCTTCGGACTCTCTTTTTTGCTCGCCCCGTCCTCCTGCCATATGTCATACTTGATCATGTTCTCCCCTATAGGACATACATAGCAAGAAAGGAAGCAAAGGGGACAGTGAAGTTGTCGAATGGTTGCAAGGGGCCGATGCTGAGCGTCTCTGCTAATGTGCCAGCGAGGGATCCAACCGCGGCAGTCACTAATGTGCGATCAAGTGGAATCGAAGTTGAGAGGAGGGAGAAAGTTAGTAAGGCCACCAGCGCTCCTAGGAGGCCGCCACAAAACATCAACGTCGAGCCCTCGATGGATCTCTCCGAGAAGGGGTACTTGCGCCTGTTCTTTATCAAGGGCGCGAGAGTCGAAGCCGCCCCATCGCCCCAAGCCATTATCATGATCGCACCCATCACCAGATCTTGCCTACTCCAGCCGAACAAGACCAGAACTCCGATAGAGACGATGTAGTAGAGGGGGCCATAGGCATGCGCGATAGTGTGTTCCTTCTCATCAACCATAGAGGTTGTGATGAACGATGACCTTGCGAACGTCAGCGCGAACCCGACGAGCAGGCCCAGGCCGAGTGGGATCATGAAAGGATAATACCACTCCGAGCAAAGCGGCAACACCAGGATCGAGGCACCAGCGAAAAGGTGTATCACGTGCCTCGTGAAAACCGACCTCAGGGAATACTTGCGCCTGGCCAATTCAGCCAAGCCGATGAGCGCAAACACGTAGACGTAGACTGCGGCGACGAGGGCTATCGAGCCCATGTCGACGTCCATGGGTCGACCCGCCTTCGGTCATATGGATAAAAGCCTTGAAATCATAGGGGCACAAGCCTGGTAGGCGCTGAGTCCTGTCCACAAAGTTTTTAGTGCGACCGAAGCGAGGGGCACCGTGCGCCCTGAGAGCAGCGTAAGGACGATAGCCCTGATAGGCGGGACGGGCAACCTGGGGAGAGGGCTGGCCCTCAGGTGGTCTCCCAACCATAGGGTCATGATTGGCTCAAGATTCAGAAGGAAGGCCGAGGGAGCCGCGGAACAGGTACGCCAACGAGCTGGCCGAGATCAGTTTGGTCAGAACGTATTCGGTACGTTGAATAGGGAGGCCATCGCCGACGCCGACTTGGTCGTCTTCTGCGTCAGGCTTGAGCCTGCTCTCAAGCTCGCAGCGAAGATGAAAAAGAACCTTGAAGGTAAGCTGATACTATCTCCAATAGTTCCCATCGAAAGGAGGAAGAAGCTCTTCGTTCCGAAGCCAAGCAGATTTGGTAGTGCGGCGGTTCAGCTAGCCAAGGCTTTAGGCCCAAAGTCAAACGTGATTGCGGGGCTGCACACCGTGCCAGCAGCGATGCTATACTCGCTCCAGGCGCTACCAGACTATTCTGTAGTCGTATATGGAGAAGAACCCGGAAAGAGCGTCGTGATGGGTCTGATCAGCGAGATCGACGAGCTCCATCCGCTGGACGGCGGACCGCTCGAACTGTCGTTTCTATCTGAGTACACCACTCCGCTACTCATGAACTTGAAGAGGCTCAACCAGCCCGTGGACCGCTCGGTACGATACTTCTGAGTAGGTCGCAAAAGCGCGCTCGCGCTTTTGTCCGCGCAGATCCTTCTGCTTAATTAGGATGACAGCCCTCGCCAATAGGACATGAAGAGATCCATCAGGTGGGAAAGGGGAGCGATCGTCACCATAGATCAGGCTTCGCTCCCCCACCGATATAGGATCATGAGGCTAACCAGCTTGCGCCAAGTTCTGAACGCGATAGGGGGGATGAGAATCAGAGGGGCACCCTTAATCGGCGTTGCGTCCGGGTACGCGTTAGCCCTAGAGGCCTATCGTAACAGAAGGAAAAAGGACGCGGAGATCCTGGAGAGGCTCGACAGAGCTGGGGATCTGTTAAGGGGTTGTAGGCCGACCGGAAGGGATATGCACCGAGTTGTCGATAGGATCCTATCAACAGTAAAGGGATCACAAAAGGAGATCTGGAGGAACGCCTTAGCTGAGGCTGAAAAAATAGCTGGCGAGTACGAGGCGGCCGAGAGGAAAATCGTGGAGTCCGGCCAGAGGGTGGTCGAGGATGGCGACGTGGTGATCACGCACTGCAACAGCGGGTCGCTGGCGACGATACGCTGGGGAACCGCCCTCGGCGTCATCACCGAGGCTTGGAGGACCGGGAAGAAGATCTCCGTCATAGTCACGGAAACGAGGCCGGTGCTGCAGGGAGCGAGACTGACTGCGTGGGAACTCAAGCGGAAGAGAGTCCCGTTCAAGCTGATAACGGACAGCATGGTCGGGTACGTCATGTCGCGAGGCATGGTCACCAAGGCCCTCGTGGGAGCGGACAGGATATGGAGGGACGGTAGCGTCGCCAATAAGATCGGAACGCTGACGATAGCGACCGTAGCGGAGGAGTATGGAATTCCGTTCTACGTGGCAGCTCCGCTGTCGACGTTTGAGATTGAAAGCGACCCGAGCTATGACATTGTCGAGATGAGGGATCCGGAGGAGGTCCTTAGCATCGGTAAAATGAGAATCGCTCCTAGGGGCGTAAGCAGTCTGAACCCCGCCTTCGACATTACCCCACCGGATCGCATTACGGCGATCGTGACTGAACGAGGTGTAATACGGCCGCCGTTTGAGCAATCTATAGCCAGAGCTCTAGCGAAGGAGGATCGCACCTGCTAGATATCCGGCGAGCCCCGCTGCCAAGGTAAGGACAAGGAAAATCAGAAGGTACAGGTTGGAGCGCATCAGGTAGTATATTGTTTGGTCGGCCTCGCTGACCGGTGAAAGCGCTTGCAACATCCCCGATCCTCTAGGCCAAGGAAACAGGGACCCTGGTGGTGTTGTTCTCCAATGGAGCCCGTCGTACTCTATGATGTGTTTGTCGATGGTGATGGCAACCGAGGCCCAGTAGATCAACTGCAGCCCAGCTACGAGGGCGGCGAGCCCGAGGGCGGAAATGCTCCTTCGGTTCAAGGGTGTCATTCAAGCCTCATCTCCTCCCTCGGGGGGGTGATTGCGGTAGATATTTCTAGAGTGTAGAACAAATGAGCTGGCGGAGCATCAGCAGACGCTTGTTGAGCTAAGATATCGGAAAGCGAAGACCTTTAAGCAGATGGTTTCGGCTGGCCGACGTGGAGGCTCGTGAGAGTCATAGAGGGATTCCAAGGGGCGGCGTTCGGCTTAGCCGACGGAGTCATATGTACACTTGGTTTGATGGTAGGTGTGGCAGTTGCCACCTGGGATCTCAAGATGATCATCGTCGCCACCGTAGCCGGTGGCACAGCTAACGCTCTCGGCAACTCGGTGGGATTCTATCTTTCGGAGCTAACGGAGAGGAGCGCCCAGATCCATGAGATCAGTGAGGGGAAGAACCGCTCTGCCCACACGATGCGAGAGGTGTTGATGAGTGGCATCTTCTCTTTCGTCGCAACTGCGTTCGTGTTGGCGCTACTTCTCACGCCGTTTTTCCTAACGCCCATGACGACCGCCCTGCTCGTTTCTTGCGCTGAGGCTACCTTCGTCCTTTTCCTGCTGGGGTTCTACGTCGGCAAGCTCAGTGGCGAGAGTCCCGTCGGGATGGGCCTGAGATACGTTCTGCTTGGTTCCGCAGGCGCAATTGTGAGCTACATCGTGGGAGATGTCTTGAGGCTCTGGCTCACTGGCCTCTAGCGCGCTCTGGCTATTGAGATGCCCTGAATTCCCACTGGTCCGGAGACTTCGATATTTGGCTCAGGGCGCGGATGGCCTCGTCCTTCTGGAGAGAGTAGAAGGCTCTGACCACGTGTTTGCAAAACTTCTTGGCCTTGGATTGTCTCACCCAGTCGGGGCAGTCGTGCACTATCATGCGTCGCTTGAGATCCAATACAACGCGATACTGCTTCACGACCAAGATCGCCCCATCGTCGGTGACCTCTTCGATCTTTACATCGCCTTCACCTATTCCCTTGGCCCGCTCAAGCCTCAGGTCATCCGTGAACCTCAAGAGGCTCCCCTCCAACCGATCTTCGGGTTTGAGCTCTATCAGGCGGGAGAGCCTCCGCATTCTTGCTGGCCCCTTCGGCTTGGAGGGAAGCTTGGCTACCCATCGTTGAACTCTATCCAAGGCCGCGGACTGTCGCTCGGTTAGTTTGCCCAACATTTTCAGAACTTGCAGGCAGTTCTCCACGGCGTAACCGTGGTAGTGGTTGTTGAAGAAGCCGTACACGGACTGGCTCTTCTCTCTCGCCTCTTGAATTCTAGGGATCCAGAGCTTGAGTTCCTCGACCGTGTACCTGTAGTTGTACCAAGGCCGTCGGCCCCGTCCGTGCCACCTGAAATAGGAGAAGTCTGCCGTGATCTTAAACTCTGGCGGCAGAAGCGGCTCGTCGACAGCCGTGTAGGCGACGTTGTGGTCCGATAGTAGCCGCCAGGTCTCGTCGCTAAGCCAGGAGGGGTGCCTGAACTCAATGGCGAACCGAATTCCTTTGGGGAGCAGCTCCAGAAAACCCTCCAGAGTACTTGGGTCGTATCGAAGGCTCGGAGGAAGCTGTATCAGTATGCAAGCGAGTTTCCCTGCGGCGGACAGGGGCTCCATTAGATCGCAGAACTTATACAACGCGTCTTCGCTCTCTTCACCGCCCGCCAGTTTCAAGCTATGTGTGATCAACTTCGGCAACTTGGCGGCAAAGGTGAATCCGCTCGGACTGTTTCGGCTCCATCCTATGACGGTGCTCTTCGAAGGGTACGCGTAGAACGTCGAGTTTATCTCAGCGATGTTGAAGAGACCGCAGTACCTCTTTAGCTTGCTCTCCTTCTCATCGCCGTAGACTGGGCCCACCCATTCGGTGTAGCTCCAGCCCGACGTACCTAGGCTTACGTTCCCCATTTGGGCGGCAGCTGATCACACTTAAGTTGCGGAGCGATTAAGGCTTTCGCACCGATTGGGCGAGATCCATGTTGGGACAGGCGGATGGGCGTACTTCCGCGGCCCGTGGCGCAGAAACATAGAGGCGTACTCGCAGGCATTCAATTTCGTGGAGGTCAACTCAACGTTCTACTCTTACCCGGACCTACGGAGGGTCAGATCTTGGAGGAGGAGAGTTCCTGGGGGATTTCGATTCGCCGTTAGATCCAACAGAGATCTCACCCACCGAGAACAGCTCCAGCCTACCGACAGATCAATGGCCGCGTACTACAAGACCCTAGAGATCTGCGATGCACTGGGCGCGGATGTCTTGCACCTGCTCACCCCTTCGAGCGCCAAGTTGACAGAAGATAAGATCCGGGGGATCTCAGAGTTCTTCAAAACGGTCGACATCCAGAAAGCGCAGGTCGCTTGGGAGATCAGGGGGAACAGAGCGAAGACCGAGTGGGACCTTCTGACGCGCGTTATGCAAGATCATAACGTGATCCATTGTGCCGATCTGTCCGTGGAACTTCCCAAGGTGCACTCCGAGACCCTCTACACGCGACTACTGGGGAAGGGGAAGCATAACCTGTATCAGTTCGACGACGTTGAACTGTCCGAGATAAGCCGGACGGCCGAAGGGAAGTCTAGCAAGGCCTACCTGGTTTTCCATGGTGGGAGAATGTACGAGGATGCCGCCCGCCTTAAGGTGTACAGAGAAACGGGCAGGTTCCCGACGACTTCTGGACCGACCGGGCTGGACTCCCTCCTTGAGGTCATGAGCGAGGATGCGGTCTTTCCCTCAAGTCGCGCACAGCTGATAGAAGATCAAGGCTGGAAAGTGGTAGATCTCTCACCGGATGAGAGAGCGCACGCATCAGTTCTCCTCCACAAGCTTCCAGAAAAGGAATACTCGAATCTTGAAGAGATCCGTCGAGCTCTAGTCGATATCAGTCGAGGATAGTGCACGGCATATTTCCGCCTCGTTTCGCACGAACCAAGGGTCGCGCCTTTTGCAGTACTGCAGCCACTCTCTGCCGAATGGAATGTATCTCCTCATGCGAAAACCAACTTCAGTGGCAGCGCGCTCAGCGCGGCGGTGTATCCCGTGCAATGTCTCGACCTCAAGCGGGTAGCCTGAGTGTACGGCCGAGATCTCCCTCACGACCGAGGGCGCGTTTGTGGCAAGTATCACCCTCGAGGCGGGCACGGAGCCCAGTAGCCCCGCGACTGCGCGCGCGAAGTCCTCCAATGAACCGGTTTTTGGCGTATAGGCTCCTCTGCACATTCTCACTCTCCCACCCTGACTGACCACGCGGGTTGCTTTCGATATCGCGTCGGGACGATTCGCCTGTAGGGTCCAGATGAGCCCGGCCCCCTCTGAGGCGAACCCACGTAGCGCGAGCCAAGACAAGTAGTTGACATCCTCATCCTCTGCGTCTATGAACAGATCTGTAACCGAGCCGCCCAACTCCCTGAGCAGCGAGCCTACGCTAACCCTGAGCAAGTTGTTGTCCACGAGCGCGCCCAACTGTGTGGGTTTGACGGAAACGCCAGCTCTAATCCGGCGCCTTCGTCCTTCCCGAATCAGCGAAAGGTACTCCTCCAAGTTCGTCTTCACTACTCCAGTTTCCCGCGTCTTCTCCCCTAGGTAGTTTAGGGAAGGGGTTATGTTGCGTGAGTTGAGCTGGGCCGCGAAATCCAGCGCAGAACCTACGTCCTGAGCCGGCACCCATTTCTCTACCCTAGATCTCAGTTCCCCGCGGGGACCCATACCTATTCCCTGATCTGCCCCTGGCCGTGCACCACGAACTTGGTTGTGGTCAGGTCCCTCAGGCCCATCGGCCCTCTCGAGTGCAGCTTCTGGGTGCTTATGCCGACTTCCGCCCCGAACCCGAAGACGCCGCCGTCCACCAGCCTGGTCGAAGCGTTCACCAGCACCGTGGCTGAGTCAACCAACGAGATGAATTTGGAAGCGTCCTCAAGGCTCCTCGTCATTATCGCCTCAGAATGTTTGCTACCGTAGCGGTTAATGTGATCGACCGCATCCTCCAGCGAGTCGACCACCTTTATCGCCAATGTGAGATCCATGTACTCCGAACTCCAGTCCGCCTCAGTGGCCCTCTCAACATCGGAGACAACCCCCACGGTACGCTCGCATCCTCTAACCTTGACTCCCAACCCTCTGAGAGTCGTAACTATGTCGCGCAAGTAATCTGGAACCAGATCCTTGTGTAGCAGCAGTTTTCTGACGGCGTTGCATACCGACGGCCTCTGGGTCTTCGCGTTGATCACAATCTTGGTCGCCATGGCGAGGTCTGCATCCCCGTTAACGAAGATGTGGTTGTTGCCGGCTCCGGTCTCTATGAAAGGCACCCTCGAGTTCTCTCGCACATAATGAATGAACTCTGCGCTTCCTCTGGGAACCACCAGATCTATGGAACCTTCCTCGCGGAGGATAGCGTCCACGCCGCGTCGGTCCGTATTCTCTATCAACTGGATGGCATCCTTCGGAATGCGCTCGCTAACAGCCTCCCGAATGACACCGACGATGGCTTTGTTGGATTCGATCGCTTCGGTTCCGCCCCTCAACAGAACGGCGTTGCCAGACTTGAGCGCTAGCGACACCACCTCTGCCGTGACGTTTGGCCTAGCCTCGTAGACCACAGCGACCACACCTATGGGCACTCTGACCCGCGCGACCTGCAGACCTGTCGTCGTCACCCAACCCTCGACCATCTCCCCTACGGGATCTGGTAATCTCGCCACCGTCCTCATGGAGGCAGCCGTTCCCTTGACTCTGTCCATATTGAGCAGGAGCCGATCTCGAAGTGGCGATTCCGGGTGCGTCTCCGAAAAGGATGCGAGGTCCCTTCGGTTTGCCTCCAAGATCCCGTCCGCATTCCCTTCTATTGAAGACGCCGCGCTCAGGAGCGCCAAGTTCTTCTCTGAGGCAGGCAGTTGTGCTAGAACCTGGGCAGCGCCCTTAGCGAGTCGCGCTTTGCATCGCACCTCCTCCTCGACATCGTTCTGTGACCCCGGACTTGGGTTAGAACTCATCTCCTCTCACCGGTTCTTGGTAGAATGGTCGTGCCTCGAGGTTCCCCAATGATGGCCCTCCGTAGGGCGCCCCTTCGGAATCCATTCGATATGACCACCGCCACGCCCGCAGCGGAAGCAAGACGCGCTGCCAATAGCTTGGATCTCATGCCTCCTCTCCCCACTGGACCGCTCCCCTCGGCCGAAGTGAGCAGACTGCCAGGCACCCCCCTTGACACCCGAACAAGTGTGCGGGAGCCCTCTCGGGATCTTACGTACATGCCGTCCACATCGGTGAGCATGACCAATAGATCCGCCCCCACCTTGGAAGCTACTATGGCGGACAACCTGTCATTGTCCCCGAACCTCAGTTTTGATGGCACGTTCGCGTTCAGTGGCTTAAGTTCATGAACGGCGATCGCATCGTTCTCGTTCACCACGGGAATCACCCCGGAGTTGAACAAAGCTTTGAGGGTTCTCCAAAGGTTGGCGTACTTCACCAAGTCGCCAAAGTCCTCTTGTGTTACTAAGATCTGGGCCACCCTGAGTCCAGCATTGGAGAACTCCTCGACATAGGTGGTCATCAGCAGAGGCTGGCCTACAGCGGCGCAAGCCTGTTTCATGTCCATCGGTAGCGCGTGTGGTGATCCACGTATTCCTAGAACGTCCATGCCAGAAACGATCGCCCCAGACGTGACGACCGCCACGTTCTCGACGAGACCCTTCGCGTATCGCAGCTCCGAAGCGAGATCCCTTATCCGCCTGACGTTCAGTCCTCCGCCTCGCCTAGTAAGGTTGCTCGTCCCGATCTTTACCACGACCGTCTTTGGGATGGGGAACAGCCTTGGGCCGGCCATCAAACGCCCAGTCGCGGTGATTTCATATAAGGGTTCGAGCGCGCAGGCCTCGCTAGGAGTTTGCCGTCTAGCTTCCACCCGCTTGGAACGTGCACCACCCGTCCCGTAGAACCACCGAACGTCGCCGAAGCAAGTGGTGCGGGAGGTGGGATTCGAACCCACGAACCCCTTCGGGACGAGGGCCTGAGCCTCGCGCCTTTGACCTAGCTTGGCGACTCCCGCCTCTTTCACGTCGGACCTGCAGTTGTTAATAAGATTGAAGATAGAAATTGGGAGGCAAGGCACGAGGTGCATTCAAATTACGTTAAACGCCGCGGGCAGGAATCTCACGGTCCATAACCCGCTTTGAACCTGCAACCCCCGCAAGGGGGACCAGATCTCGAGTCTGGCGCGTTAGGCCTGATTCCGCCACCGCGGCTGTGTGAAGCCGATCGAAGCTGAGTTTTAACCTTACCCTTCGCCGACGGCTATGCAACGAGACTATTCCGTTGGTTCAATCAAGCGGGCTATCATCGAATCGGACCTGAGCGCTCGGAGGACGGGCTCTGATGGGGTGGCCAACCTGATCTTCCTAGTCCGTCCATGGCGTCCCATGTTCACGATCTTACCCCTGACCAGCCCCAACATCTCAAGCTCGTTCAGGAGCATCGCCGTCCTTCGGTAAGTCAGGTCCGGCACACCCAAAATAGAACAGGACTTGAGATACTCCGCGTAAACTTCTCCACTCGTCGGAAACCCGCCGATCCTGGAACCCTTGATGATGGAAGCCAGCAGAATCTTCGAGTGTAATGGCAAAGACCTGCCCACCTCAAATACATGATCCTCCTCTATCTTGTGCGCGGCAACCTCGACATCGTCTTTTGTGACGGTTGAGCCGCCCCGGCGCTCAGCGATCTCGCCGGCGACCCTGAGGAGGTTAAGCGCCCGCCTCGCGTCGCCGTGCTCAGAGGCCGACAGAGCTGAAACCAGGCTTATGACTTCAGCCGGAGCTGCGCCTTCATTGAAGGATACGGCGACCCTCGCCTGCAGGATGTCCCGAAGCTGATCAGCTGTGTATGGAGGAAAGATCACCTCCTCCTCGCAAAGCGTGCTAAGAACGCGAGGATCGAGATAGTCCTTGAAGGACAGATCGTTCGAGATCACGACGAGGGTGACCTTGGACTTCGGCAGGTATTCCGTGATCCTGCTGAGTTCGTATAGTATGTCGTCGCCCGCCTCCCTAACTAAGACATCGACCTCGTCGAGTACCATCAGGAGGTTGGTGGTCTGTGCCTTGAGCCTCGCGACGAGTCTGCTCAGCACCTCCCCTGTCGCGAGACCTGTGAATGGGACGCGCACCCCCAGCGCCTCGGCCAATCTTGCCAAGACCCTGTAGCCGGTGCCCTCTAGCCTGCAGTTGGCATATGCCGCGGTGAAAGGTATTGACCTGCTCTGCCCTTTGTCTTGCATCAACTTACTGATCAGCCTGACGCAGGCGGTCTTCCCAGTGCCGGTCTTCCCATAGAGCAAGGCACTCGAGGTCTTGCTCCCTCTCAGGAGGGGGGCCAGTACCTCCCCGAGACGCCTAAGTTCGTTTTCCCGGTGTGGGAGGTGCGCCGGAATGAAGTCGTGCCTGAGTGCATCCCGATCCTTGAAGACCCCGCCCCTCGTCAGGATTGAGTCCAGATAAGTGTCTAGCTCACCCAGGCTGCCGCTCTGATCCATTGGGTCAAGCTCGCCAAGGAAGACTTCGAGATAAAATTGGAACCTTGGTTTTTCTCGACTTTTTCCACTACGGCCGTCCGGGCTCCCCCTCACCCCTCTGCTTCTATTGGATGCGTGACGATTGCGTTTGCTTTGTTAGTACGAGTTTATGCGTACCGGATGCGTTCCTGTGCTCGAGGATGGCTAATTTCAGAACCGCATCTCCGGCCTGTATCTAATGCTCTACTTCCGTGGACTACCCCTGAATAACGCCTCTTGAGGTCAGGGCGGTTCCAGTGGAAACAATGGGGTGGGGGCAATAGCCAGCTTCCGCAGCGTTCTGCCCCTCTCCGGCGACGTGTGCGGTCGATCAACAGTTAACGACTGGGATTGACCCCTCACTTTCCATTGAAGGACGGAAAAGACGGAGTTCTCGGCTCAAGGGTGGCGGATGCTCAACAGAGGGGTGTCTTCTGGCTCAGAGCGGGGGAAAAGCTGTGAATCTCTGGTGATTGACGCAGCGAACTGTGAAGACCAGTTGCAGTGGAAGCGTGGGTGTGGAGAATCCATTATATGAGCGAAGGGGTACAAGGGTGTTTGGATGAGAAGGGGGCGCTTCACGGCCGAGCTCACGGAGGAGGATGGTTCGAGGGTCAAGGTGACGGTTGACGGCAAGAGCCTAGAGGTGTCTCTGGGGAGGTTCCTCTCGGTGCTCAGAGATCTGGGAGTTGCGCGCGGGCCAGATCCGCCCGTGGGTAAAGTCTCCGAACTCGAGCAGGTCTACATCCCAAGCGGCGTGGATTCCGAGCAGTTGGAGCGTCTCCTCGGTGCGGCCGTCAGCGTTGAACAGAGTACTCCTTCTGTGTGGCCAACGGAGGAAGATGCACCGGAAGTCGCCGACAGAACGAAAATGGGCAATGTGGTAGTGCTGATGCGGTCGTTGCCAAGGGGATGGTTCACGAGCCATGATGTGAAGAGGTTCTATGAGGAGCGCTTCGGGGTCAGGATGACCCTCAGCACGACTTCCATGTACCTGGGGAGATTGTGTACCCGTGGCCGACTGTCAAGAGTCAAGGCCGGTAGGTCCTTCAAATACAAGCTGGTTGAAGAGCACTAGGTCTCGGCCGGAATCGAGTACACGAACTCCTTCCCGCTGACCTGTCTTATGATCCTACCACTGGCGGCCATGCTCTTCAGGGCTCTGCTGAGGTGTTCACGGGTCTTGCCCAACCTGTCAGCGATGGCCCTGGCCGTAGCCGGCCCCGAGTCCCTCAGGATGAACAGTATCTCCTTCTCTAGTTCGGCGCTGGATGCCCTACGAGCTTCTGCGCGCTGAGGCCTCGTCCTTTCACCGCCCTCCTGCTCAAGTGTTTTCACCAGTTCGAGGAGACCTTGTGCTAGCTTGGCCTCCGCCACCTCGACGTTCTGGATTCGCCTCTCGAGAACCTCGATCCTCTTCGCGATTTGCTCCTCCCTCGCAGCGGACTCCCTCAGTTGCCCCTCGAGGTAGGAGACTCTGAGTTCCAGCTCCCTCAGCTTCTCCCTGTCTATGCCAAAGATCCGGGATAGCAACAGTTACAGCCCTCCGCTGAGCGCCCTGAGCACGTCGATCTTGGTGATTATCCCAAGAACCTTACCTGCATCCTTGACTAGGATCCCCTCGTGACCGCGTATGAACAGTTCCAGGATCTGGGGCAGCGGCGCGTCAGGGGAAACCACGGGGAAGTAGCCGCTTATCACATCCATGACATTTCTCTTGTAGAACTTTTTCGGATTGTTGAGATATGAAGACAACAGCGCGACGAGGTGGTCCTCTTCCACACATCCAACTGGGCTCCCCTCCTTCGTCACAGGAAGCTGGGAGACGTCATGGGCAGTCATGAGTTCTATAGCCTTGGAGACAGGTTCGTCGTGGCGCACCGAGATCACTTCAGGCGTCATAATGTTTCTCGCGTTGAGCTCGCGAGGCGCTGGACGAACCAGAGCACTAAGGATCTTCCTCAAGGTAGAGACCCTTGGGTCGACGACCCCCCTCTCTATCTTGGCTATCAGCCCTTGGCTTAGTCCCACCCTTGAGGCTAGCTGCCTCTGCGTCAAGCCGGCCTTCCGCCTCATTTGCCGGATCTCTTCTCCTGTTGGAATCTCCCACACGCCGCCCCGGGTTGCATTATCATGATATTAGTTTTCGTGGCGTTGGTCACGATCGCTTACCGGTCATGTCCTTGACGGTCTTGGCAATGATAGCCTGGGACTTCTCAAAGATCTGTTCGATTTCTCCGATCTCTACGGTGTCCTCGGTCTCCGCGAGCTCGCGCAGAAGGCTGCCGACTATCGTGATATTGTCAATGTCACGTTGGCTGAGGACTCCCTCGTAGACCAATAGAGCCAAGGTGTATATGGCCGACTGGATCTTTCGGCGGGCCTGCGAGAGGCTCCTGAAGAACGCTCCCTTGGAAACTCTCCTGCCCGACAGCGCGCGGCTACCTCTCTCCCCGGTTGTGTGGTCCCCGCCAATGTAAGACAGTACGGCCGCGAGTTGGGTCCGGGTCAAGCTCGAATTCTGGGTCAAGAACGCCCTAATCGCTCCTTTTTTGGCCTTCTTGTCGTAGTCGACTGAACTACCCATTCTCGTTATACACTTCCGTATGACTCATGGCACCCGAGACTATGTATCGTTTGCTATCCTTCTTGGGTCCCCCTCTTTGGAGATGCGATGAACGTGGTTTTCGCCTTGGGTGGGCTCAGGTGGGGCGGTCACGACCCCGCACAACCATCTGGAAACCTTAAAGGCGGGGGACGGCTCCCGCCGTCGGAATTGGGACGAAAGAGAAGAAAGGAGCTGAAAGTTGTCAGAAGGAGGCTGCCTTCCATCTTCAATTGTCCGAACTGCGGAGTGAACTCAGTATCTGTGGAGATCGAAGGCGCTGACAAGCGAGCCGTGGTCAAGTGTGGCTCCTGCGGCTTGGCTGGCGAGTTCCAACTGAAGAACATCCAGAAGAAGATTGATGCTTACAACATGTTTGTTGATTCCTTCTTCGAGAAGTCAGGAGCTCAAACAGAGGTAACCCAGGCATGACCGTGCCCGGCGAAGTTGTCAGAATAGGTAGGACAGAGGCCCTCCTGTACGAGAAGTTGCGCCGAGACGGGTTCCTGCACTTTGTATTAGTCGATCCGGAGAAACCTGGGGACCTGAGGACTCTCTCGCGCATAGCCACTGAGGAGGGCGTCTCCGCGCTCTTTGTGGGCGGCAGCACGGCCCAGGTCACGTCCGATTATGAGTCCGCGATATCCGAGCTAAAGAGGAATGGAACTCTCCCTGTCCTGATATTCCCAAGTGGGACGGCTTCGGTGGCAAAGGGAGGCGATGCACTGTGGTTCATGAGCCTCCTGAACTCCGAGGATCCTCACTACATAATAGGTGCTCAGATGCTCAGCATCGGCGCGATCAAACGTCTTGGACTTGAGCCCATTCCCATGGGCTACATCGTCATCGGGCACGGAGGCACAGTGGGATTCATTGGGCGCGCTAGGCCGATCCCCTTCGAACATCCAGAGATAGCCTGCGGCTATGCCGCGGCAGCTGAGGCCTTGGGTTTCAGGTTCATCTACTTAGAGGGCGGGTCTGGCGCTCCCGAGCACATACCGCCCGACTTCATAGCTGAAGTGAGGAAATCTGTGAGGATACCCTTGTTTGTAGGCGGTGGAATTGCGAGTGGAGAATCTGCCGAGAGGCTGGTCGAGGCCGGAGCGGACGGGATAATCACGGGGAACGTCCTCGAAGGTGAGTCGCAGATCCGCGGGAAAATAAGGGAGATCTTGGGTGGCTGTAGACGAGGCGTGCAGAAGCGCGAACCCAAAGCCTAATAGCAACTGGGCCCTGTGGTATCAGAGGTTTGGCCCGGGCTCTCGACAATTACCAAAAGGATCTGCTTGATGAGACAAGCAGACTATACAGCATCGCGGCGCGGGCTAGGAAGCGCTGCCCGGATTCTTCCGCCCAGGTTGACTCGAAGCTGGTGTTCTCACACGGACAGACGATCGAACACCTGGTGCGCCTAAGGGGCCTAGCAGAGCGATACGAAGAGTGGCTTGGTCAGCTCCCGCATACTCAGATTCCGTTCAAGATCGCAGAGGATGTGGTCTACGGACACTTCGGCTCGTTCGATCAGGATGAGCTTGCGCTTCTGGCCATAAAGGCTGGGGTGGCCTGCATCACGCCGCCGGGCACAACGGCTGCACCGATAGAAGGGATCGTGGGCGCGAAGGTCAGGCAAAACTACGACAGGTCTCCATACTTGGCCATCTACTTTGCCGGGCCGATGAGGTCGGCGGGAGGAACCGAGCAGGCCCTGTCCGTCCTGATAGGCGACTTCGTTAGGTCCTCGCTTCATCTGTCCAAGTACATGCCGACCAAGGAAGAGGTCGCGCGGTTCATAGAGGAGTACAGGCTTTACGAGCGGAAGGTTTCGCGCTTCCAGTATCGGGTGCCGGAGGATCAGCTCCTCTACGTGTTGGGGAGAATGCCCATTGAGGTGACTGGGGTCGGAACCGATCCGGTCGAGGTCGTCACTTACAAGAACTTGCCCAGGATAGAGACGAACTTCGTTAGGGGTGGCGCCCTTCGCGTTCTCATAGATGGGTTCATCGGCAGGAGGGCCAAGGTCATGAGGTTCGTCGAGGAGTTGAACTTGCTAGGGTGGGAGTGGCTCGAGTCACTGGAAGTCACTCAGCGAGAGTCCACTTACATGGATGAGGTTCTCGTGGGCCGGCCTGCGATATCATCCCACGAAAGGTTTGGTGGACTCCGGATACGCTACGGAAGAGCTAGGAACACCGGGCTGGCCTCTGTCGGGATCCATCCTGCCTCGATGGTTTGTCTCGACTCTTTTGTCGCTGTAGGATCTCAGTTGCGAATAGACAGGCCTGGGAAGTCGAGCGCCGTAATGCCCGTCGACTCGATCGAGCCACCCGTGGTCAAACTGAGGGATGGTTCTGTTGTGAGGATAGGATCGCCCGAGGAGGCCGAGCGAGTAAGTGACAAGATCTCGGAGATTCTCTTTCTCGGGGATGTGTTGATATCCGTGGGCGACTACATCGAGACCAATCACCTCCTTGACAGACCCGGGTTCGTCGAGGAGTGGTGGAGCGCGGAACTGAGAAGGAAGGTCTCCGAGGACCTTGGGGGCCTCGAGGCTTGTTCAGAAAAGACCGAGATCGCGCCAGACCGCCTTCGTTCCTTTATCGAGGGTCCTCTATACTCGAGGCCGGACTTCAAGGAAGCCTCTAGGATATCGGGGCGGCTGGGCATCGCCCTTCACCCCTCGTTCGTTCAGTTCTGGGATAGGTGCAACGCCTCTGAGCTTTTCGACCTGCTACTCCACCTGAAGAAAGGAGCAACCTGGGGTGGAGGGGCCCTGATCCTCCCTCGTGACGAGAAGATCGAGGCCTCGCTAGACAAAGCACTAGTGACGAGGCGAGTGGAGGGCGACAGGATCATCCTGAATGAGGAGGAAGTGCAACTCCTCATCGCCCTATCTTCATCTCCCACCCTTCCGCTCCCGCAACCGGACGAGATGGGACTGGGCTACTTGGCGAGGGCGACCGGACTGCCGCTGAAGGAAAGGTCCGGAACCTTCATTTCCGCTAGAATCGGCCGACCTGAGGCAGCTAAGCTTCGCCGCATGAAGCCGCCGGTCCAAGTGCTGTTCCCAGTGGGAAATGCGGGCGGACCAACTAGGGATGCGCTCGGCGCAAGCGCGAAAGAAGCTACCAAGGTCGAAGTCGCCAACAGGAGATGCCAGTCGTGCGACAGGCCTTCGATCTATCTAAGGTGCTTGAATTGCGGCGGCGAGACGCAGGCTGAATACGTCTGCTCCAAATGTGGCGCCCGCATCGAGAACTCGACATGCAGGGCGTGCGGCGGCAAGCCGAGGCCGTACTCCCGCAGGGACATAGCACTCGATGACGAGATCAGAAGAGCGCAGAAGCGCCTGGGCCTCAGGTCATTGCCGAAACAGGTCAAAGGTGTGAAGTCTCTGATAAACGACCTCAGGGTTCCCGAGCTGTTTGAGAAAGGCCTGTTGCGTGCTATTCACACGCTATACGTCTACAAGGACGGCACGTGCAGGTTCGACGCGTCAAATGCGCTGCTGACCGAGTTCAGGCCCTCGGAGGTAGAAGTCCCGATCTCGACGCTGAAGGCCCTAGGCTATGAAGAGGACGCGCACGGCCGCCCGCTCACCTCTCCCGACCAGCCGCTGCCTCTCAAGGTCCAAGACGTGATACTGCCTAGGAAGTCGGCCCAGTTTCTGTTGAACCTAGCGGCTTTCTTGGACAAGATGCTCGTTATGTGCGGCTGCGAGCCATACTACAACGCGAGGAGCAGCGCCGATCTCATAGGGAGGCATGTGGTCTCGATCTCCCCTCACACCGTTGGCGGCGTGGTGGGAAGGATAATCGGATTCACGGGCGCGGAAGTACTGTGCGCGCATCCGTACTACCATCAAGCGAAGAGGAGGGACTGCGACGGAGATGCCGACTCGTTCACTCTCGCGCTCGACGTTTTCCTGAACCTGAACGCCGCGTATATGCCAGATCGGCCGGGGGGGAAGATGGACTCCGCCCTCGTGGTACTCCCCCTCGTGAACCCCCGAGAGATAGACGACCAAGTATACAACATGGAGAACGAGACCGCCCTGCCCGCAGCCTTCTACAGTCACGCCGAGTCCGGGGGCAGCCCAGCCGAGCTACGTGAAGCGCTCCAGCTCGTAGGGGAACGCCTACCACTAGACATATCGTCGACGCATCCGACCGCGGTCTTCGACTCGGGGCCTAAGATGTCGCGCTACAGGACGATAGACAGCACGTCCGGAAAGTTCATCGCTCAGCTCTCAGTATTGGAGAAGCTGAACGCGGTGGAGAAGACCAAGGTGCTACAAAACATGCTTGATACACATCTCATAAGGGACTTCTCCGGCAACGTGAAAGCCCTCTATACCTCCGGCTTCAGATGTTCAAAATGCGGGGCACGATATAGGAGACCTCCCATGTCTGGGCGCTGCAGCTCGTGCGGTTGCTCAATCCAGCCGAACGTGTACGTCGCCAACGTGGTCAAGTACTACGAACTGATCAAACATGTGGCGAGGAACTTCGAGCTTGAGCCGTATTTCGTGGAGGCGATAAACGCCCTAGGCCAAGAGGCAAAGCACCTCGTGAGTTCGACATCCAAGGGGCCGACGGAGGACGATAGAAGATCTTCGACGCTGACCAGATTCATGGATCTTGGCTCCGAGTGACGCGCCGGGTCGTCGATCTGACTCGCACAACATTCGAGCCGCAGTCGGGGCACTTCTTCAGTGGCCTTCCGTACAACTTTCCGCAGGCAGAGCAACGATGCAAGTACACGACCTCCCTTGCTATGCCCTTGTGAGTCACGGGCCGATAGCTCACGTTCATGCTCGAAAGCAGGTTCTGCAGGGCATAGTCGTCTGTGAGCACGGTCGCCTTCTTCCCCGACCCAGAGAAGGCCACGGCCGCTGCAGCGATCTCAAGGTCCGCTTTCGACAGCTTCCCGAGCTCACCTATCTCCGTGGCCCGCTTGCGAACAAGCCTGAGCGCCTCCTCGTCCACCGCGACGCTTCTCACCCTGCCTTCCTCCATGTGGGCGACAGCCCTGTTCATAGTTCTCGCCACGCGGCTGGCTTCCTCGAGAACGCCATCCGTAATGTACAGTTCTCGAACCTCGGGCGGTAGCGCCCCCACCACGAAAGCTCGGGTATCAAGTATGTAGACCTCACGCGGCGGGGTCATTCCGTTGTGACCCGTTCCACTCTCTTGATCAGATAATCTCCCGTAAACCTTATCATGCGCACGGTCTCGTCGCTCTTCGAAACGGTAACAACCGCGTCCTCCTCCAACGGATGCTCCGCAAGACCATCCAGGACCAAGATCGGCTTGTCCTTGCCGCCGGTCTTCTGGATTGACAGCGTTCTGTCGCTATGAACTACGATCGGAGGCCAGCGTCGGCGGGGCAAGATCGGGCACAGAATGATCCCCGGCAGGCTATCGTCTAGGGCTGGTCCCCCGGAGGCCAAGCAGAAGGCGGTCGAACCAAGTGGCGTAGACACCATCACTCCACTTGCCACTAGCTCGATCTGACCAAGGCCACCGATGTCAACTCTGATGGAGAGCACCCCCTTCCAAGATCTTGAGGCGAACACAACTTCGTTCATTGCTTTGCGATTCCATCCGTCGCTGACCTTCGCCGAAAGCTTTCGGACGCTCTCTATGGTGTATTTGCCGTCTGAGATGGCGGCAAGCTTTTCGGGCAGCTCAGAGAGTTCGACCTCCGCTAGGAATCCTTTGTTGCCCATCCCTACGTGAAGGACCGACGTAGATGGATTGACCAATCCGGACACCGCATAGAAGAGCGTCCCGTCTCCCCCCGCTGCGATCATAAGGTCACATTCAAACTTCGGCGAGGTCACGGAGGGGTCAAAGACACGATACTCGAGAGTGGATTCCTTGATGATTTTTTCTATTCCTACGCTTCTGACCCTGGCTTCGACATCGGAATCTCTCGCGATTACGAATATCCTTTTATAATGCCGCATCAGATTGAGGAAAAGCATCTCCGCTTATTAAGCAATAGGGTGTTGAACATGAGCAAAATCAGCGACCTCGGCTCCATCAAGGAGGGCTCTTGGCTCATGGTGGACGGCGAACCATGTCAAGCCGTAGAAGTAACGCACTCGAAGCCGGGCAAGCACGGAAGCGCTAAGGCCAGAGTTGTGGCGATCGGCCTCTTCGATGGCGCTAAGCACACACTGCTGAACCCGGTTGACGCTAACGTCGAGGTTCCCATCATAGAGAAGAAGACTGCACAGGTGCTCTCCTCAACCGGCAACTTGGTACAACTCATGGACATGCAGAGCTATGAGACTGTAGAGCTTCCGATCCCTTCTGGGGAGCTCGCGTCCTCCATCAAGCCCGGCGCCACAGTCGAATACTGGCAGGCGCTGGGAAGGTACAAGATCATCCGAGTCAAAAGCGAATAGATGTCGCTGCTGGGAGCGTCAACGCTGTTCGCGTGGCACGAGGGAAAGTCGCCGAGCCTGTACCGCGCCATAGAGGAGAGGAAAGGATTGATGTGGGAGATAGTGGACGACTCGCGGCTACGAGTCGATGATGAAGCTGCCGACAAACTGAGGGTCTTGCGCAAGGAACACGGAATAAGGTTCTCGGTACATACCCCCTTCCTGTACAAGGATGTCCTAGCCTCGGACAGACTGAAGAGGGAGGAGAGCCGCTCTGACATCCATCGATCCTTGGAGTTAGCCAATCGTTATGAGGCCGAGTACGCCGTCATACATCCTGGCTACAGGAACGACAACATATCGGCCGAGGAGATCCTGGAGGTTCTGACCGGCCTGTTGGATCACTGCGAGCAGATGGGAATCGTGGGGCTCTTGGAGAACCTGACCAGCAAGGCCGTGCTCTACCGGCCCGAGGACTTATACGCGCTGAAGAGGGCCCTGAAGGGAGCGCGCTTCGTGTTTGATGTTGGACACGCTAACATGGAGGGAACCCTCGAGCCCTTCCTAGACGCAATTCGAGAGATGTCCTATTTTCACGTTCACGACAACAATGGAAAAAACGACGACCACTTTAGACTTGGGAAGGGTTCCGTCAACTGGGAGCTCTTCTTCTCGAAGGTGGTTCGGTTCAAGCCCGAAGCGCCGATAGTGATCGAGAACGTATCATTACAGGACTTGGACGAGAGCTTGCAGTTCGCGCTTAAAAGGCTCTCTTGAGCACACACCAACATGCGAGATCAACTGACGGAAGAAGTCGCCGACTACTCGATCAGCGAGGTTCGGAACGTCCACGATCTGGTTTCTCGGCTGGCCCGCTCCGGGGGATTCCAAGCGCGAGAGGTTGGCAGATCTCTGAGAATACTGACCGAGATGATGAAGGATCCCGATTGCACGAGGTTCCTTTCGTTCACGGCCAACATTGTCTCTACGGGCCTGAGGGGAGTCCTAGCGGACGTGATCAGAGAGAGGATGGTCGACGTAGTTGTAACGACAGGCGGCACGGCGGACCACGACATAGCCAGATCTCAAGGCGGCCGCTATTACTGCGACCAATTCTTTGCGGATGATTCGGACCTGCGCAGGCGACAGATACACAGGCTTGGAAACGTCATGATACCGATGGGATCATACGGCCCGATCATAGAAGCGTTCGTGAGGGAGATGGTTACAGAGCTTCGGCCCGATGCTCCCATGTCCCCATCTGAGATCTTGGCTGTGGCCGGGAAGAGGATTGAGGACAGACATTCCATCTTGCGCGCTGCCTATGAAACTGGGGTTCCAGTGATCTCGCCGGGGGTAGTCGACTCCGCTTTCGGGACGGCGCTCTGGTACTCCTACCAAAGGGGGGAGTTCAAGTTGGATGTTCTCAAGGACATGACCCTAATATCTGACAAGGTCTTCGAGAAGAAGAGGACTGGCGCGATCATCCTAGGAGGCGGCATAAGCAAGCACCATACCCTATGGTGGAACCAGTTCCGCGAGGGTCTGGAGTACGTCGTTGCGATCACGACAGGAACAGAGTTCGACGGTTCACTCACGGGAGCTAGGATCAGCGAAGCCATATCTTGGAGGAAGGTGAAGTCCGAGGCTCAGCAATCCACCGTAATAGGCGATGTTACCGTGATTTTCCCGCTGATCCTGGCCGCCTACCGTCAGTCCCTGATGCAAACCAAGTGAGAGTTACTGGCCCCCTTCCTCTGCAAGGGCCTTGTTGATCTGATCTTGGAGGTAGTGATCCTTGACCCTGACAACCCTCTTACTTACCCCCTCGACCTTCAGCAGCTTCTTCTTTATCATGTTCCCTATGTAGAGGGCCATGACAGGGGGGCACATGGGCATCGTCAGGCGATAGACAACGCGTGCTTCGTCCCCTTCGATTGATATTTCGTCGATGAGGCCCATATCCACTATCGAAGCGCCGATCTCAGGGTCCATAACGTCCCGCAGTTCTTGGTACACCTGAAGCTCCTTTTCATTCAGAGTCTCGGGGTCCATCGGCATAACACCCTAATAGCGATTCTCGATGCCTTAAGTCTATCGTCAAGTCCGAGGCAGGCAGGAGAAGCAGAGTTCCTACTAGGTATTCAGACGGGCAAAAATATGGAGAGGACCCCTAGACTCCTATCAGGGTCTCGGTCCTCTTGACGCCTGGGGTTGCTTGGATCGCTTTGATGCCTCGCTTGATTCCGGCGATATCTGGGACAGTGAATGAGACAACCGCGTCGAACCTACCGAAGGTCAGGAAAGCGACTTCGACTCCCTTTATCTTCTTGATCTCAAGCATGATCTTCTTGGGGTCCTTCCCTGAGAACCTAACCAAAGACAGTGCCTTCATCGCTCATCACCCCCTTTGGACCTCTATGAGGGTCTCAGTTGCTGTTACGCCCGGAGTTCCGAATATCTTAAGCGCTAGGTCGGAGAGTTCCTTCAGGTCCGCCACCTCGGCGAGCACCGCAACGTCCGCCCTACCTGCGACAGCAAAGGCGTCCTTGACTCCGCCGATCTTCTTCAGGCTGTCGACTACCTCATCGAATTTGGCTGCTTCGGCAAAAACCAATATCGCGGCTTTCATCTTTTCTTCGTTAGTAGCGGTTCCGTAGAGAATATTAGGCTTTAGGCTCGGAATTTCGAGGCGTTCACCCGTCACCCTCTGATTCGTAGTTCGAAAAACTCCGCCGACCTTGGAGTAAGTTAATCGGAGACATCGCATCACGAGCGGAAGGTCACATGCGGCAGTCGGCGGGGTCGGGTCTATCCAACGGATAAATCCATTCGAGGGGGCGATGGTCCCGTCACAGAATGGTGGTCGTCATCAAGAGAGCATCGAAGGAGGAAATCCCGGCACTGAGCAAGGAGCTCTTGACCCTATTGCGAGACAAGGACAGCGAGATCTATCAGGACAATGTGGCCAAGTTCGGCGTTTCGGAGGATTACGTCAGGAGAGCTTTCTCGGAAGACACTTTGCTGGAAGCAGCCCTCTCCGGTCAGTCAGGGTTCTTCCTAGCTCTTGAAGACGGAGAGATCATAGGGTTCGCCCAAGTTGTAAAGAAGGACGCGACCACAACTGAGCTGGACCGAATCATCGTCTTTCCAGAACACGTCGGAAGGGGGATCGGCACCCGACTGTTGCACGATGTCATCTCGGATGCACGACGGAGGGGAGTGAACAGTATCGTCGTAAGCGCGGGGAAGGAAGAAACTCACGCTAGGCGTTTCTACGAGAAGAACGGTTTCAGACAAGCCAAGGAGACCACCATAGAGGCTCCCTGGGGTAAGAGACTAGCGTTAGTCATCTACGAGCTCCGATTGAGCGAATGAGGGCGGCCTCCGCGCAAGATTTGGGCAAGTGGTGCGGGAGGTGGGATTCGAACCCACGAACCCCTTCGGGACAGGGTCCTAAGCCCTCCGCGAACTTCCAGTTCTCTGCGCCTTTGACCTGGCTTGGCGACTCCCGCGATGGAAGCACCTCCTCAAACTCATCTTATCTACCTTTCTCGGTCGTCGTGTCCAGTAGTTTTGGGACTCGCATCACTAGATCCGCGCAGGCTACTTCAGGAAACGGTCCCTGTAACTGCCGGTCACGCGCTGGAACGATTCCCCCAGACCTATGCCGTATGTCTCCGCTAAGACGAAGATAGAGTACAGCAGGTCAGAAAGTTCCGTGGCTAGCATCTCCTTCGTCTTGGGCTTCTCGGGAGGTTTGTACCCCTCTAGGCCCTTCACTACCGATGCAACTTCACCGGCTTCTTCTAAGAGGTCTGTCACTATGGCGAACGGGGTCCAAGTCATGGATCTCCGTTGGTTTATTTCTTGGAAGAGTTCGTACGAGGTCTTCTGGGCTTCGGCTATACTTAGTCCCAACATATTGGCGCTAAACTCGCTCCGATTGAATGTTATAGCATTTCACGCGTAAGTACTTCTGAGCAGCGCGCGACCGCTTGTCACTGGGGATTGAAGCAAGCGACGTAATGGCCAACTTCTAGCTCGCTTAGTGGAGGGGGGTCCTTATCGCATCGATCCACACGGAAGGGACAACGTGGATGGAACCGGCAACCTCTGGGAGGGTCGATCGCACTCGGTATCTCGCCCGTTGTACCCCATTTTTCCCATCGCAGTTCAGTCGAACTGAGGTCCGCAAAAGCAGAGAAGAGGAGCCTCGAGTAGGGATGGAATTGATGTCTCATGAAATTCTCTGTAGATGCTGTCTCCATGATCTTGCCAAGGTAGATCACCATGATTCGGTCGCTCATGTAGTATGCCACTCTGAGATCGTGGGCTATGAGCAGGTACGTCAGGCCGTACTGTTCCTTGAGTTCCGTAAGAAGATTGAGGACGCTTGAACGGATGCTGATATCGAGCATCGAGACCGGCTCATCTGCTATGATGAATCGGGGATGCAGGGCGAGTGCTCTCGCTATTGAGACCCTTTGTCTCTCGCCGCCGCTGAGTTCGTGCGGGTAGTTATCTATGATGTCTGCGTGGCGGAGGCCCACGCGCGTCAAGAGATTGATGCACCTCTCTCTCATTTCATCCTCATCGCGGGCGGTCCCTTGAATGCGCATGGGGAACGCGATGGTTGAGAACACCGTCAACCGTGGGTTCAAGGACTCATATGGATCTTGAAAGATCATCTGGACAGCTCTCCTATAGGCCTTGAGTTCTGAACCACGGAACGACGCTATATCGCTTCCCTCAAGAAGGATGCTGCCCTCTGTGGGGGGCGTGAGCCTAGCGATCGCTCTCCCAACGGTGGTTTTGCCGCTTCCGCTCTCTCCCACCAAGCCCAACACCTCACCATGGCCGATGGAAAAACTCACTCCATCAACCGCGCGGACGATTCTCCTACGGAAGAGTTCAGCACTTTGGGCCGGAAAATGGACCTTAAGGTTTCGTATCTCAAACATCTGGTTGCCCCCCTGCTTGACTACCTCAACGTCCTGATCGCTCGTCATCTGTCGGTCACGTTGTGGCAGGCCACATAATGTTCTTGCTCCACCTCGAGCAGTTCCGGTACCTGCTTTGAACACACCTCAGTCGCTACCGGGCACCGGTCCCTGAACTTGCATCCTTCAATCTCGGCAGCTAGGTCCGGGGGAGATCCTGGTATGGACCAGAGCTTCCCTCCCCTTTCTGCCAGGCCCATTAGCGATCTGACCAGACCCGACGTGTAGGGATGTAGGGGATTAGAGAAGAGTTGCTTGGTGCCAGCCGTCTCTGCCAGCTTTCCTGCGTACATTATGGCGATCCTGTTGCTGAATTCGGCAAGAGTCGATAGATCATGGGTTATGAAGAGTACAGAGAGGTCGAACCTCCTCTTCATGTCTTTGAGGAGTTCCAACACCTGCCTCTCGACTACGACATCCAACGCGGTCGTCGGCTCGTCGGCGATGAGAAGTGTGGGGCTCAGAGCTAGCGCCATGGCTATGACGGCGCGTTGTCGCATCCCCCCGCTGAACTGGTGAGGGTAGTCGGTCGCTCTCGATCTGCTGATGCCCACAAGGGAAAGCAGCTCTTCCGCTCTGGCGAGCGCTTCCTGCCTTGAGACGCGTTCATGCACGATTACTGCCTCGGCTATCTGATCCCTTATCCTGTGAACTGGGTTCAGGGAGTTCATGGCGCTCTGAAAGATCATCGACACCTTCTTCCAGCGGAAGGACCGGAGTTCCCTTTCATCGAGGTCTAGAACCTCTGCCCCATCACAGTAGATACTTCCACCTATGATCCTGCCTGGAGGCTTGACGAGCCTGAGAATCGCATAGGCCGTCGTGCTCTTACCGCATCCAGATTCACCGGCGAGGCCGACCACTTCTCCTCTTCCGACTTCGAAGCTGATTCCGTCGACTGCCTTGACTTCTCCTCTCCTAGTGAAGAAACTCACGCGCAGGTCCGTGACGCGGAGGGCCGGATTCACCTCTTGCTACCTCCTCCTGAGTCTAGGGTTTGCGATTACGTTCACAGTAGACCCGAAGAAATTTGTCCCGAGCCCCATCAGCGCGATGCACAGGCCTGGAGCTGTGACCCATGCCCATCCTCCGTTGTATATGGCTCCTCCCATTTGCGCAAAGTAGATTATGGTTCCCCAGCTCATCTGCGACGGGTCGCCGAGCCCCAAGAAGCTAAGAGAAGCCTCGGACATGATGCCCGAGATGATGGTCAGGATCGCGTTTGCCATTACGAGCGGGAGTATGTTGGGGAGTATGATCAGGAACGTGATCTGAAGTTGGCTTGCCCCGGCCATTCTCGCGGCGTCTACGTACGGACGCTGCTTCACGGACAAGGCTTCGGATCTCACCATCCTGGCCATCGCGGGCCACCCGAAGGCCGCCAAGACAGCAATGATGTTCCATATGCCTCGGCCGAGCATTGCTGCGACGAAGATCGTAAGAGGGAGCTTGGGTATTATTATCAGGATGTCGCAGAATCGCATGAGAACCTCGTCGACGAGCGAGTGGGATGTCGCAGCGATCAGCCCAACTGTAACTCCTATTGCAGTCACCACCAAGGCGACGACTATACCGACGAAGAGGGAGACTCTAGCCCCCCAGATGACCTGACTCAGGACGTCTCTTCCAAGGTTGTCCGTTCCGAGTATGTGTTTCCAACTAGGAGGCTGGTAAGGAGCTCCTAGGAGAGCGAAGGGATCGTAAGGGGAGACATAGGGTGCAAGTAGGCCTATTGTCGCGAAGGAAACGATTATGCAGAGTCCAGCCAACGCCCTCTTGTCATGTCGGATGGCACTCCATATCTCACGCCATGCTCTGATTCCGCGATCTTCTCTGACGGCTTCCCCCGGGCCTATCGGCAGCGTTTCCTCTCCCGGTTCTCTTACTCCATTCCCCCTCATCTAGTATCGAATCCTCGGGTCAACAAAGACATAGAGGATATCTGCCACCCAATTCGCTACGATTACCATTATGGTTATCACATAGAAAAATCCCTGGACCAGCGGGTAGTCTTGATTCAAGATAGCGTTGAACAGGAGCAGCCCAACCCCCGGGTAGGAGAAGACAGATTCGGTGACGATGGCCCCCCCGACCATTGTACCCATGTGTAGTATGAACAGCGTCAGGACGGGAAGGACAGCGTTCCTCGCGGCATGCCTGAAAATTACAGCCCTCGTCTCAACTCCCTTTGCCTCAGCGGTCGTCACGTAGTCTTCCCCCATCGTGGAGGCCATATTGTCGCGCATGATAATAGTATACGACGCAAAGCTTCCTGCGACCAGCGACAACACAGGAAGGGCAGCGTGCATCAGAACGTCAACGACGAACTCCAAGGAGAAGAGCGTCTTGTAGATCACGCGGGTTGAGTAAGCTCCCGCTGGCGGAAAGATCGGGATATACACCCCAAAGAGCATTATCAGAATCATAGCTATCCAGAAATAGGGCGTCGAAAGAAGGAACATAGAAATCCCAGAGATCGCGGTCTCAAGTCTGGTTCCTCGTTTCCATGCTGACAGTATCCCGAGCAGTATTCCGATGATAGCGGTCAATAGGGTGGATAGAGCTAGTAGGAAGATGGTCCAAGGCAGATACATAATCACAACATTCCACACCGGGGCGGGATAATACGAGTAAGAGATCCCAAAATCAGGCGGAAATGTCAAGATGACGTTTCTTACGTACAGTAGGAATTGCTCGCTGAGGGGCTTGTCCAAGCCGAACCTGGCGCGGAGAACAGCCGCCACTTCGCCGGGTAGCCTATAGGAAGAAGCCATCATCTCCTCTGGGCTACCTGGGATCAGGCGGGGGATGGCAAAAATGAAGATGAGGGCCACAGCATAAGTCAGCAATGCGTTCATGCTCCGCAAAACTAGATAGCGTCTAGATATCATGGTACTCTGGAGACGGATACGCTATTCAAAGGTTTTCCCCTCGTCCGCAGAACACGAGGCATATTCCGATTGCTGTCATTCTTGCTCCCGCCGACCACGTCGGGTCGGAAGGGCTCATGTCTTGCACTTACTCTAGATCGCGAACTTACGTGAAAGTTCGTAAGCTCAACAGAGGAAAAAGGGAAAAGGGACCCTCCAGGCGAGGGCCCTTTCATCGTCTGCGAACAGCGTATATGACGGCAGCCGCGGCTATCAGCATGGAGAGGCCGACGACACCGTATACCCAGATCGGCAGGCCGGGCTCCGGGGCAGGTGCTGGGACAGCCGGGAGGTGCAGGCTAAGGAGCAGTTCGCTCATTGGCCAGTTGAAGCCCTTCTCCATTGGTTCCCATCCCTCAAACGTATCAGTTCTGTGAGCCCATATGTGCCTCGCGTAGTACAAGGAGACGAAGGGCAGCTCCTCAGCTATGATGCCCTGGGCCTCGTCGTAGATCGAGTGAAGTTGCGCCGGGTCCGAGGCTTGGCGGCTCGAGGTCATCAACTCACCATAGCGAGCGCTGGCCCACCGGGTCCACCCTCTGTAGTATATCGTCTGTCCTATCGGTGTGAGTTGGGGATAGTAGAATTTGTTCAGGACGAAATCCATGGAGAGCGGATGATTTGTCAGGATTACTCCCATATCGTAGTACCCGTAACCGTAATTGTTCACGTATACCGCGCTTGAGAGTGACCTGACCACCACTTCAAGCCCAATGTCCTTCAGTTGCTGAGCAACAACCGTTGCGATCAGCGTCTCCCCTCCAGGCCTTGCCATGATCTCTAGAGTCAGCCTTGTCCCATTGGCATATCGCCAGAATCCGTCCGTTCCCAAGACGAAGCCCAAGCTTGAGATCAGCGCCTTGGCTCTGGTCACGTTGCGTTGATACGTAGGCAGGCCCGGTGCGAGCCATTCTCCGAAATCTGAGGGAAGGAATCCATAACTTGCGACCGTACCATAGCCTGAGGCGGCTAGGTCCACTACTTGCTTTCTGTCCAAGCCGTAGGCTATGGCTTGTCTTAGTGCTTCTTCAGAGAGAGGGTACTTGAGATTGTTGACTAATATCCCTCCCCATCTTGACATCTGCCACGCGCCGTAGGGGTGCGTTGAGAACGTCTTGATCGTGACATTTGTCAAGCCGACAAGACTCGGCACCTGAGCAGGTGATGGGACCTCCACTATGTCGAACTCCCCTGCCGCCATTAGGGCAGGGATGTTGGCGTCGGGTGAGAGCAGAGTAACGGTTATGCTCGATATGTGGGGCTTAGGTCCCCAATAGTACTGGTTCGGGACGAGCCTGACCACAGTGTCGCCCGGAGTGAAGCCGACTATCTTGAACGGTCCCGTACCTATTGTCTCAGTGAATCTTGTGGAGTTAGGAGCTAGAAACAGATCTACGGTCTTCCAGAAATGCTTCGGCATCGGCGTTAGCGCTAGCCAGTATACGAGGAAAGGAGAGAATGGCTCCTTGAGGTGGACCTTGAAGTGTTTGCTGTCCACAACCTCTATCCGGTCGATGTACGGTCGGATTCCCCACTCATCGATCTCTGGGACCGCTTGGATGACGTCATAGGTGAACGTTATGTCATCCGTTGTGACATCGGTCCCGTCCGACCATCGCGCATTGTTGCGGATCGTGAAGGTGTACTCCAAGCCGTCTGCCGAGACCGACCATGAACTGATTATCAAGGGGATGAGAGTACCGTTCGGCGCCTGCCTCGCACCGGTCTCGTGCGCTAGGCGAAGAAGGTTCTCCAAAAGTATTATCGGCCCGGCCGCGGTGACCCCCCTCCCCTCCAGGTACATTACAGGCCCTGTTGCCACTAGTCCGACTCTCAGGTCTCCGCCCTCGGGGATCGTGACTTGCCCTTGAGTGACCTGTATTAGAGACAGCAAAGATACCATCAGCAAAGTTGCCGACAAGATCGCAGCGACTCCAGTCTTATGGAAGTGTTTCAATTCTATCGCCTTCCGATTTCACTAGTCGGTTCAACAGATTTAAGCGTTGTGCGAACAGTTCAGCAGTACCTCCGTGGCATGGTGACTCCCCCCCCTCAAAGCTCCCTGTTGCCAGACATCACGGTGCGTCATCGTCGTGAAGCATCTAGCGCGCTGCCTCTGGGTAGCCTTCGAGGAGAGCCTGGTGTCTGGAATTCCATTATGCCAACTGGCAGTGCGCATGAAGAGCGTCGAGGCAAGTGGACAAGTGATCGCTTGAACGAGCGAGAGACTAAACACGATAGATTCCTATGGCTAAGATCTTGCTGAGTCTGGGTTTGCCAAAGAACCCGTCTTTGATCTCGGGCCGTCAGCGACCATCCATTTTCTGACGAATTCAGAGCTGGCAGACATCAGGGAGGCCTTCGCTCCTCACGCACGGTTCCGCTTATAAGGAAATGGAAGAACTGATACAACGAGCGAGAAATTGGAAAGGCCGATCGAAAGGCGCCCGGTACAGCCGAGGCCTCTTCACCTGCTTCTATTGATAGCGGTCGCCGCATGGCTGATTCCCCAAGGGCTCTGCTACACGCTTGTCGAGCACTCTGTCTGCAAGAGTTGGACAGATCAAGGGGATCCCATCGCAGCCGACAAGTTTCTGCTTACGGACAACAAGGTCTACCTCTACGTCAAGTTCAGGTGGACAGACGTTCAGGAGTTCGAGCGTTTGTGGGGGTTGAGGGTGTGGATTGGGATGAGAGGGCTCAGCTCAGCGGACGCGATCGAGGGGGCCATCCTTGACATGAAGGTCTTCAGGATTACTCTGAAGGATCCGAGCGGAGTGGAAGTGAACCTACCATCGCCAAGGAAAATGCACAGAGTCGTATGTGATCCGCCCGGATGCATTAGCTCCGGATTCTGGGAGATCCTGACCATCACCGACACCACCAAGAACGGCCGGTGGAAAGTAAGCTGGTATGAAGGCGATAGTTTGAAGTTCGCAGACGAGTTCGTAGTGGGAGAGGAAACTCCTGAGCAGTCTTTCTTGGAGAGGTACATTTTGTTGATAGGTCTGGGTTCAGTCATAATCATTGCAGCGATAGCAGTGGTGGCATTCGTTCTTACGAGAAAGAAGAGGACAGTGGAGCGTCCACCGCCATCTCCCCCTCCTCCAGCATGAGGGCGCCGATCCGTACATCACATCAGACCAGGCCCATTGTCTCGGTAACCTAGCCTCCGTACAAGTATCTCAGCAACAGAGCAAGTGCGTTCGAAGCCGAATGAGATACAATACAGCCCCACGCATTCTTGGTTCTGAGGAAGAGGCAACCGTTGAATAACGCCAACAAGAAGACCGGGATCAAGACTAGGGGCGTGGTGAAATGTTGCCCATGTATGGACACGAAGAGGATCGACTGTAAGAGATTGACTATCACATTTCTCTTGGACATACAAGATCCGTTTGGCTCAGCGAAGTGCGCGAGGGCAAAACTTCTGTAGGCAACCTCCTCATACGCCGGATACCAGACGACGTCCAAGAACAGCACGTAAAGGTCAGGCGTCTCGCCCGCGAGAATAAGGGGAAGATAGTACATGAAGATCGGGTAGTATACCAAGATCAGGGCGAAAGCTATCGCCGCACCGAAGACAATCGACAACCACAGGTTCTTGGTTGAGAAGCCCAGCCAGCCCAAGCTTCTCTTCTCGACCAGCAGCACGTATAGAATGGGGAGCAGAATCAGCGGGAAGAACCAACCGTCCAACCACAGGGCGAATAGAATGAAACCAGGTATGATCGTATCGATCCAGACCCGCCGATCCTTCCACCACGTGCGACTATCGTGTCGCTCCGAGGGCATCCCCCGTTCCATCGAAGACACGTATATTTCTGTTGCAGTCAGCGAATGATGGGCGCCAAGTAGCGAAGCCGGACATCCCTATCAATGCCTATAAGGTCTTGGTTGTCAACCGAGATGGATGGCCGTGTTCATATGCGCGAACTATGAGACGATGGTCTCCGAAGTAGCCTCCTTCGCGCGTGCGCGCTACTGTGACAACCTGCTCAGTGGCGGAAGATGTGATTTTGTCGAAGGGATGGAATGCCCTTTTGCGAAGAAGGCAGGCGGACGTGAACTGGATAAGGTGAGACTATCCCTCGGGCAAGAACTGCAATATTGTGCCACAGTACGTAGGACGGTCAAACTAAGGGACAAGGGGAAGGTTGTGATGATATTGAATCCCGTCTCAGGGAGTTCCTGGAAGGAAGCAGGAGACGATCCATATGGCAGGACACATTTCGACTTCGAGATCGTTGACTTGTTACTGAAGAATTCATGGGATTTGGAAGGGATGCAGAGACTGTCGACCCCATCCAGCTGGGAGGAAAACCCATAGGCACCCGCACGCTCAGAAAGGTATCTCAGAGTGGCCACGAACGCGCGAGTCCTTAGGCACAGGATACAAGCGAAGGCGAGCTCCCTTCGCGCGCTACTCGGAGATCCTGAGATCCAACAAGTAGTGGCCTCCGCATAATAACCCTTAACGCCCTCGGATGCGATCATCGGAAACTCGAAAATCTCAGTGCTCCGGGCGGGATTTTCATCTTTTCGCGACTTTGAACCCGCGATCATCGGCTCGAAAGGCCGGTATGTTTGACCGGGCTACACCACCGGAGCACTAACGCGCACACTGGACTCCGTCTATTTAGTTTTTCTAACTCTGGTTCCTTTCCCGCGCGTTCCTCGTTTTCCTGCCTTCCTGACCCTCTTAGGCCTCTTCACGACGCGGTTCTTTGGTGCGCCCTTCTTGAAACCGACTTTGATCTCCATGTCGTCGAGCGGGTGACTGACCACGAACAGCCCCTTAGGGATCGCATCGCTGAGCTTCACACTCCTGCTCCTGACCAAGTATGCCAGTGTATTCAACCGACCCGCTATCAGTCCCTTCGACTCTTGGTCCAAGCCCGCCAGGTGAACCGTGTTCAAGATCTCCGTTGGATTCAATCCGGCCATCTTCCTCGTCAGCTGAACTCTCCTAGCTATGTCTCGAACCAGTCCCTCCGCTATCAGTTCTTCATCTCTCGTGGCGTCTAACAAAACGAAGACCCCGCGCCCATCCTCAGCAACTTTACCCTCAGGCGGCGAGTACGAGAGGCTCAGGTCCTCAAGGCTCAGCTCGAGCTCCTCCTCCCCTACTCTTGCCTTGGTCCTTCCGAGCTCAAGTATCTCGTCGGCGATCTCGCGCTCCCTTCCCTTCACTTCAATCTCCAGAAGTGCCAGTCTACCCTTGAGCCTCGGGCCAAGTTTAGAGTAGTCTAGGGCAACGTGAGGCACAAAACCGGCAGCGCGTCTGGACGGCGCTACCTTGGTATCCTTAACGTTTGCCTGTTCGCTGAGGATCTGCTTTGCCTGCTCGAGCTTCTCCCTCCTGCTCGCGTCCTCTGATACCACTATCAGTTCCTTCAGGGGCCACCTTCGCCTCAAGCCCGCCCTCTGCCTTGCGGAGTTGACCACGGGCAAGACCTCAAGCACCGCGTCAAAAGCGCCCTCTTCCCTGTCATTCACCAGGTCCTCCCTCGGGCTTGGCCACCTACAGAGATTCACACTGACGGGAAGAGCGCTGTCGAACTTCCTAAGCACGCGCTGATGGAGATACTCCGACAGAAATGGGCATATTGGGTTGGACAGATAGACCAGGACGCTCAGGCAATGAAACAGCACAGCATATATGGTGTTTCTGCGCCTCTCCGCGGCTGCCCCCTCTTCCCATAGATCCTTTCGGATGGAAGGCACGTAACCTCTGCTCAGATGCTCGATCACGAAGTTCTCGAGTTCCCTCAAAGAGACGTGGTACCTCCCTGTTTCGAACCCTTGTGTGACCATCCGCATGAGCTTCTGCAACTTGCTGAGCAGCCAGCGCTCCTGCGTTCCCATGTCCCCGTTGCGGAGGGCCCATTCGAGGCCAGACTTCTTGGGATCGTACTTGTCGTACTCGGCGTTCTGCAGGAAGAATCTGCTGAGGTTGTACAGCGTGTTCAGAACCTGATAGGGCCTGCTGGTCATCTCGCTCTCGCTGAAGCTTATGACGTCAATCGGTGAGGACTTCCAGGTTAGGTAGAATCTCAGAAGATCCCCGGAGTACTTGTCGATCATCTCCTCGCTATCGACCACGTTGCCGAGGCTCTTGCTCATCTTCCTGCCCTGTTCATCGACTACCATGTTGTAGAAGAGGAACGCCCTGTACGGGGACTCCGGCCTGTCCTTCAGTATGACGTTCAGCTTGAGGAGCGTGTTGGCCCATCCTCTGGTCTGATCTATCGCCTCGGATAGGAACTCGACCGGGACGTACTCTCTGAATTCCTCGTCCGTCAGGCTGGCATATGGGGCCGAACCGCTGTTGTGCCAAGTATCTAGGACGAAGTTCTCCCTCCGCATGACGCCGCCGCACTTCGGGCACACCATCGTTATCCTGTCGATCCACGGTCTGTGAAGTTCGAAGTCCCTACCGTCGGGCAGTTCTCTCGCCCTTTTGATTATCTCTTCCTTGGAACCGAAGAACTCCTTTTCGCCACATGCCTCGCACACGTATATCGGAAGAGGTGCACCCCAGTATCTGTCCCTCGATATGCACCAAGGACGGGGTTCCTCCAATGTGGCTATGAACCTGTTTTTCGGAGATTCATAGAAGTACTCGACCTTTTCCGCAGCCTGGACCAACTCGTTGATTATCTTGTCCGTCCAAAGATAGTATTCCCGCTTTCCTATGAAGACCAACCTGTGATGCGAACGCCAACACGTCGGGTACTCATGGACCGCTTTGTCCTCGTGTATTAGCGCACCCCGATCTCTAAGCAGTTGGATGACCTCTGCGTCCGTATCCCTACAGAACTTGCCAGCGAAGTGCCCGGCCTCTTCAGTGAACTTGGCCTCCTCGTCGAATGGAGAGAAGGTGCGGAGTCCTCTTTTCTGGCCGACGACGAAGTCTTCCTCGCCGTTGCCCGGTGAGATGTGGACAACACCGGTGCCTGTCGTGAGGTCCACGAAGTCCTCCCCGACCACCGAATGGACTGGGGCACCTTCCTCCTTGAACTTGCGAAGCCCGTCTATCAAGTCGATAAGCGGGTGTTCGTATCGAAGCTCCACCAGTTTGCTGCCCGTGGTCTCCTCTATGACCTGGTGCTGACCAGAAGGGCGTATCGTGTCCAGTACTGCCAACCGATCCTTCGCGAGCACCCAGACCTCATCATCAACCCTTACCTTGCAGTAGATCGCACTCGGGTTGACCGCGGCGAGCATGTCCGTCACTATCGTGAAGGGCATTGTGGTCCAAAGGACTAGGAATTCGTTCTCCGTGCCCTCCAATTTGAACTTGAAGAATATCGAAGGGTCCTCCAAGGTCTCGTAGCCAAGTCCGACCTCCATGTTGCTCAGTGAGGTTTGACAACTGGGGCAGTATGCAACTACCCTGTAGCCCTCTCCCAGCAACCCCTTATCCCATGCAACCTTGAGGTACTGCCACTCCCTCTCTATGTATGCGTCCCTGTAGGTCATGTATTCTCTCCCGTAATCCATGAGCATGCCAAACTTCCTGTCGACGCGCAACCAGTCTTGGTGGTAACCCTCCACCACCTTCTTGACCGCCCCGATGAACCTCTCTAGACTGATCTTGGTGCCGATCTCGCGCTTACTCGTAAGGCCCAATTCTCTTTCGACCTCAAGTTCAACCGGCAGGCCCTGCGTGTCCCAGCCAGCTCTGTACAGGACATAGTAACCTTGCATTGTCTTGAGCCTATACCAGGCGTCCTTGATCGCCCTGCCTCTGGAATGACCCACATGGCACCTTCCATTCAAAGTGGGTGGCCCTTCAACGAATCCGAGTCTGCCCACGTTGTCGCGTGACCTCTGCTCTTCTATCAGTTCTCTGACATGCGTCTTGTCCCAGAACTGCCTAACCTCGGACTCGATGGCCTTCGCATTGTATGTCGGCTCCAAGATCTGTGGCCCCCCACTTAGACCCTGTATTTTTTCCTTTTCTCGCGGTGCTTCTTTTAACTCCGCGGACCTCTAGCTGTCAGCCCGTTGATATGGTGGGCCCGGGGCGACTTGAACGCCCGACCAACGGGTTTCACAGTAGGCTCCTATGAGCCCGGCGCTCTGCCATGCTGAGCTACGGGCCCAACCGAACGTGAAGAACCCGCGATTTAGATAAAGATTTCCAAGGAACTACTCGCAATCGGATGAATGCCCCATCAAGGTGATCGAATTTGATGGCGCCGGCGAGAGGATTTCCGGAAGCGAGCACTCGGACCTCTGACCGACGGGTCTATGCCCAGAGTTAACAGCCTCGACGCTGACTCCGCCGCTCTACCGTCTGAGCTACGCCGGCTGGGTCATCGATGAGACCGCCATATTAATGCTTACTTGTAATTGGAGGGTGCTATTGTTTCTCCGTTAGTTTGGATATCAGGCCCACCAGCCCTATCCCGCCCAAAAAGATCCCGAGGCCCACGAAATACATCCAGAAGCCTCCCAGCTCCGTCTGCGAAGTATACCCCATGAACACTATCAACGCGCCAACTCCGACCAACAAAAGGGAATAACCCTTTGCGAGCGCGTGAAGCAGCGGCATGCGTTTTCCAGTCACCGGAGCCGGGCTTTGTCCTTTTAAACAATTCAAGGCTCAATCTAAACGAGCAACAACGATGTCAAGGCGAGCGCGGCCATGGCCAGGCTCAGTTGCCAAACCCTGAACTTAGTGGAGAGACCAATGAGGGCTCTTATGCATAGCAGGCCAACGACAGCTCCGGTCGCCCAGCCTATCAGAACTCCCTCGAGCTGAACGCCCAGCTGGGCATCAGGAACGGTTGCCCACAAACTGACGACGGTCGATCCAATCGTTGCGATCACCCCGGTGAAGAAGCTGAGTCTCAGGGCTTCGTCGGTTCTGAAGCTCATGCTGAGCAAGCCTAATGTCGTTGCGCCCGATCTGCTTACGCCAGGAAGTGCGGAGATCCCCTGAAGCGCCCCAACGACGAGGGCATCCGCCGTGGTCAGTCCGGACGCATCCCGGCTGCCTAAGCGCCGCTGTAACATATCCACGTACGCTACTGCAAGGAACGCCAATGCCATCAATAGGATGAGTGACGCGCTGTCCACGGCCGCCTCGCCGACAAAGAGCACTATGGGGATCCCTATCGCTGCGGTTGCCACCAAAGATACCAAGAGGAACATCACCTTGCTTGCCCCTGCCTTCGTTCCCCTTCCAAAGATGACGTTTGCTGAAGCCGCATAGTCCTCCTTCAGATATATGAGGCCAGCGAGAGCAGTGCTACCTTGCATCAGGAGCGCCAAGAGATACGCTGTGGGGAAGTCAAACCCCATCACCCACATCGCATAGATCAGGATTGCGGTCTTGCTGCTCAGCGGGATCCACTCCGTCACCCCCTGAATTACCCCCAAGACGATCCAATGAATGACGGAGAGCATCGCATCTAAGCGCCCAGTTCATCCAGCCTCTTCTTCAGGTACTTGTCAACGATGAAGCTCAACCCGTACTTGCTGAACGCTTCCTGCTCCGCCTTCTTCTTGATATCAAAGAACGTATCAATTTCCTCCCTCCACCTACCCTTCTGATACCTCACGTCCCTCTTGATTTCGTTCAACCTCCTCAGATCCCTGTCCGTCAGCTTCGTGCTCGGCAGGTCGTACCTCGGTATGTCGCTGGCATAGACTCCGGCCCACTTGGCGTCCGGAGTGACCAGATCTGAGATATGCGCCGCGTTCGCAGACCCAGAGATGATGACCTGACATATGTGCAATCCCCAAGGATCCGCGTCGGCGAAGAGGTACACAGGAAGGCTGAGTTCCACGTTCAGCTTCCTGATCAACTTGCGGGTTGAGCGCGGGGCCTGGCCTGCGGTGTGGATGAGTATCGCGCGGAATCTCTTCCACGCCTTGTCCTCAACGAACCTTGAGAACATGGCGCCCTTCTCTATGGCGATAACCTTGTCTGCACTGGTCTCTATGAACTCGGCTGTCGCGAGCGCAGGGCCGACCATCACTCCGTCGGGGTGCATGGTCAAGTTGATCCTCTTGCCCTCGTAGCCCTTCACTGTGTATTCGACTACGGCGTCGCCGAATATTGCAGATCTTTCCTCGGGATACACATTGAAGTCCTCGCGCGCGTACGACAGGACCGATTCGACATCAGTGATTATTCTATCGGACTCATACTGGTCCTCGAAGGAGATGTCCTCCGATCCCTCGGCCATGTAGAACATGTCTCTCAAAGTCGATGTCTTCCCCGTTTCGACCAGCTCCCTGGCGACATTGAGTGTCCAGACCGTCTGGCTGATGGGCTTCAGGTGCCTCACGTTCGCGGAGCTCCTCACTATCTTTCGATCTCCAAGTACATAATGGCCCTTCTTCGGGTTGTATACTATGTTGTCCGTCGTCCTCGATGGCATCACTATCTTGGGGAAGTCGCCCTTCTTCACGTCCTCCAGGACCTTTCTCGCGGCTTCCTTGACGCTTACAAGTACGCTCTTTTCGCTCACCTTCTCTCTAGGCGCTTTTCTTCTCTTCCTCAACCTAGGGTCTTCCTACCCCTCAGGAAGGCCCTTTTTTGCCTTTTTCAGAAGAGCCCGAACGTCAGGAACTTCCTTGACCTTCGCTGCCTTGGCCGCGTTCTCCACTATGATCGGCAAGTACCTCTGGAACAGGTCCGCCCTCCTCTTTTGGACCCCTATCTTCCTCCTTCTCGATATGTACCTGTAAAGGTCCCTAGCGACATTGCGAAGCCCGTTCAAGATCTCCCGTTCGATCTCAGGCCTGTCCGCGATGTATTCCTTCCCGACCGTCTTGTACGGCACCTTCGTAGAACATATGTGAACGAATACGGCGACAGGGTTGCTTTCAAGGGAGACCCCATACCTCCTCCAGTTCATCCCCTCGTTGATCACCTTCCAAGACACATCGGCCGATTCATCGTAGAGGAGCGGGATCCTGTTGGCGAACCTGTAGAGTGCTATCCTCGGGCCGGCCGCTATCCTTCCTCCATAGGCGATCGCAACCTCAACGATGAAGGGGTGCCCTGAGTACGCTGAGGGCCTCCTGGTCTCGGCGGACACGAACTCAGGTTCCATCTCCTTCCTTATCCCCTCCTCAAAGAGATCCTCGCCCAAGGGCGAGAGCGAGGATGGGTCCGGCGAGAGGAACCCCTCGTATGATACCAGGCTTCTGGCCAGAGCGACGATCTCCTTGTGGGACAATTCCCGAGGCTTGGCGTTTCTGATCGAGAGCCCCTTCATGAATTTCTTGGCCGTTCTGCTTCCAACTCGCTCAAACTGACGGGACAGAAACGACGCCAGGTCCCTGCTCTTACTCACTGCCATCATCCTCCTGAGCATCTCGACATCCACGCCATGGGGATGGGGACGGGTGACCTTTGGCGGCTTCGGCATCTTGGTGGTCGACCTCGTGAACCTGTAGAGCTGTCCGTTTGGATCGATGAAGGTGAGGTTAGCATACGGAGCGACCATAGCCGTTTGCCAGAAGTAGTCGACTATCTTCGAGGCTGCCCTGACGTAGTTTCCTTCAAACAGGAACGAGACCTGAACGCCTCTCCACTTCCTCTTGAGCTTGAAGTCTCTGTGGGAGAACACCTTCGGCTTGTTCTCGCTGATGTCTATCATCAAGCGAAACTCGTTGCCCCTCGCCCCGTCGCCCGAGACTATCCTAAGCGGCTCGTTCGTCGTGATCTGCCCGTACAGGTATGCCATCTTCCCTCCCAAGCCGAACGTTCCCCTGCTCTGCTTCAACGCGTACTTCGATCCAAACAGTACCTGCCCGAAGGCGTTGGGGATCATGTCCGGGGGGACACCTCTTCCGTTGTCTGAGACCGTGAGCTCGATGATCTCCTTGTCATCTTCCTTCCTCACAACTCTTGTCCTGACGCATATGTCTGGAAGGATCCCGGCCTCCTCGCACGAGTCGAGCGAGTTCTCAATCAGCTCCCTGACTGCCATGTAAGTCGATCTCACAGGATTTGTGAATCCGGCGATGTCCCTGTTTCTGTAGAAGAAATCAGCAGGGCTGATCTCCATGAATTCGGCCGCGTTCATGCTTCGCCTTCCCTCCTCCACAGATCGCGCTCCCGCTTCAATACCCTCATCCTCGAATCTAGAAATCGGTACACGCTCTGGTGCTGAAAGCCCCTCGATAGCCTCTCGATCGCCTCGCGCGCGACATCTATCGTCTCAGAGGGCCCCAACACCCCTACTTTATTCTCGTAGATCGATACGGCGCACCCGGTGACCTCCTCCACCTTCTGCCTGGCCCTGCCCCTTTCTCCTATTATCCTCCCCTTGACTCTGGTCAGGGTTGGCTTGGAGCTGCCGACGATCTCCTCTAAGTCCAAGACGACGAACGAGAGGTCCTTCTCGATCATGTCGCGAATAGCTCGCTCATCGAACCCGGCGGAGATGGCGGCCATGATCTTCGTCACAGCCAAGTAGGCCTCAGCTGCTTTCTCGGAGCCGTACTTCACGGACACGCTGCCCGTTTCATCGTCGATCGCCAGGCTCACGTTGAAGCGCTCCTCGATCAATCGCCTGGTTCTCCCGCCCCTCCTGAGCACGTCTCTTGCCTTCTCCGGCGGGATTCCAAAGAACCACATGTCAATCACTGGGCCGCAAACCATCCAAGATCTCTTCTTGACTGAAAACCTTCACGCCGAGCTGAGAGAAGTACCTGTTGATGTTCGACGCATCCCTGATCAATAACGTCTTGGCGAGCGGATGCTTGACCGACACCCCCTGTGAGATGTCTATGGCGTAAGGCGAACCATCAAGCACCATGACGTTGTATTCGCTCAGATCCCCATGGACGAGCTCGCCCTTTAGGCATGCAGTTCTTATGAAATGAACTAACTCATGATATATGGCATCGGGATCGTCCACCACCGCTTCCTTCAGCAGGGGCGCCCTTACGCCGTCTCTGCCTATGAAACTCATCGCGAGGACGTTTCTCCTGAGCGCGACTGGCTCGGGCACCTTAAGGCCGATGTCGAACAATGTTCTTAGGTTCACGCTCTCTTTCTTCGCCCACGTCAACACAATCCCCGCGCTAGTCCCCTTCACGCCCTGGAACCTCGGGTCCCCAATAATGTACCTCGAGATAGACTTCCTGAACTCGAGGTTTCCCGTAGTGTAGATCTTGATGGCGAGCTCCCTCCCACCCTCCCCTTGAGCGTAATAGACCTTGGACTCCTTGCCGCTGCTCACCGCACCACCGAAGGTCGTCAGCACGCCATCGTTGAGCAACTTGTATATGGTCAGTAGCGTGGGCTTGTCAAAAACTCCCTCCAGATACTCGAACTCCTCCGACCTCTTTCTCAGGAACCTCTGGTGCTTCTCCTTTGCCGATTCGGCTCGGGACAGCCTGTCATACACTTTTTTGCTCATGCGCGAGCTCTTTCATGATTCCCTTTGAGATCAGATAGTCGACCTGATTTGCGGTGTACCTAAACAGGATCTCGCCGTGGCTCTCTTGGAACTGCCACGGCTCAACCAAGACGATGTCGTTGACCCTTACCCAAATCCTCCTTCTGAGCTTCCCTCTGACTCTGCATCTCCTCGTTACTCCATCCTGACAGAAAATAATGGCCCAACCCGAACCAAGCAGGCCAGCGACCTTCCCTATCAATTGGTTGGGACCAGGGGTAACTATCGTCTTGGAGATCTCCTCCTCGGTGAATACCTTTCTCTTCCCCATCGTCGCCCCTTCAGGTCAACACACTGATAAGCTTAACTGAAGTGACTGCTTCATCGATTAAATCTTCATGAAGATGAGGTGAGGGACATCACCGAACATAATGACTGACTTCGGGTTGCCATATCCTCGCCCCAACAGGAACTCGACGCTCTTGCGCCCGATGGCATTTATGGACTGCGCGCCGGTAAGTTCATGAACAAGATCTTCGACGTCCACCTCGGCTTCTCCGTAGAAGGTCCGTCTTATCATGACCCTCGCGTTCTTGGGGCCGGTCAATGTCTTGTCGAGGACATCGGGGTCACATATGGCCAACAGCACGGTACCGCCAACGTTATGTTTCTTGGCGATGAGCTTCAACCGCCAGTCGCCCTTAGATCTTCTTCACTGACACCCTTGCCCCGCAACTTGAACACACGAGGTAGAGGATTCCTTTCTCCTTGGTCATCGACGTGTCCGGCCTATTGCACACTGGGCAGATCACGTACTCCCTCATGTACTCCTCCACGAGAGAGTCCAACTGCTGAGTTCGAAACTTGCCCTTCAGAACGACCTTCTCTTCAGCCCTAGAGCCGGAGGTCGCGAGCCTTGTGACTATGTACTTCAACAAGTGGTCCCCGTCTCTCATGAGAACCTGCGCTATCTTGTCCAAATTGTCTATCACTGTCTTCATGCCCTCGTTGAACGACTGAACCGGAGGAACCTCGAGCCTCTTGGTCGGCCCCGCCGTCGGAGTCGCCGATAGCACCCTGTCGAGCAGCTTCACGTAATCGCGTTCCTCCAAGTTCGTTGAAGCCAGATTCGCGAGCCCGTTTATATCTTATTCGGGCCTATTCGCCTCGCTCATGTTCCGGGTGTAACAATTATGAATAGGGCAGGCATGTCTCTCACGCCTTATGAAGGGGGTTGGTGACGAGGAGAGGGGCAGAAGGAAGATCGAATGGGCTCAGAACCTCATGCCCGTCGTGAGGAGCATCGCCTCGGAATTCTCGGCCGACAAGCCACTTGATGGCGTAACGATCTCAGCGACTTTGCACGTGACCAAAGAGACCGCGACCCTGATCCGGGCGCTTCTCGGAGGAGGAGCTGAGGTGACGCTGACCGCTTCAAATCCCTTGTCAACTGACGATGACGTGGCGGTGGCTCTGTCCGCTGACGGGGCCAATGTCAGGGCTTGGAGGGGAATGTCCCCTCAGGATTACGTGGGGGCTCTGGACTGGGCGCACTCGCATCGGCCCCGGATCATAATCGATGACGGCGCCGACTCGATAGTTCGCATACATGAAACGGGCAAGGGCATAGAGGGGGTCACTGGCGGCTTGGAGGAAACGACGACCGGCGTCATGAGAGCCAAGGCCCTGGAGCGAGAGCGCAAGCTTCGGTTCCCCATCATAGCGGTGAATCAAGCTGAAACCAAGAGGCTCTTCGACAACGTTTACGGCACGGGTCAATCCTCCTTCGACGGCATCTTGCGCGCTACGTCGATGATGATCGCGGGCAAGTGCGTCGTCGTGGCCGGATACGGCCTGGTCGGCCGAGGCATAGCGATGAGGGCGAGGGGATTGGGAGCTAGAGTTGTGGTGACTGAGGTCGACCCCATAAGAGCTCTTGAGGCCATCATGAACGGATACGAGGTAATGCCTATCGCCGAGGCCAGCTCGGTCGGGGACCTGTTCATCACGGCCACCGGCAACATGAGCGTGATCACCATGGACCACATCAACAACATGAAGGACGGAGTGATACTGGCGAACAGCGGGCACTTCGATGTCGAGGTGGATGTCTCAAGCCTCTATGCCGCGGCAACATCCAGAAGGGAGATCAGGCCCTGCTTAGAGGAGCTGACGTTGCCCAACGGCAGGAAGGTTTTCTTGCTGGGGCAGGGCCGCTTGGTCAACCTCGTGTGCGCTGAAGGCCACCCACCTGAGGTCATGGACATGAGCTTCGCCAATCAGGCGCTGTGCATAAGGTACCTTCTTGAGAGCGCTCCCAAGGAACTCGCTGTACTGACCGTGCCGGAGGAGATCGACAGGAGCGTCGCGGAACGCAAGCTGAAGTCAATCGGTTTGAAGATAGACAAACTAACGGAGAAACAAGAAGAATACCTGAGAAGTTGGCGCATCTAAACCTTATATACGACGCCTCTCGCTGAGGCCCGTTCTAGGGTGATCAAAACTCGACCCTTGCTCTCGACCTAAGGTGCGGATAATCACTGCTGCCCTCCCTTACGCGAACGGAGAGCCTCACCTCGGACACATAGCTTCCACCTATCTCCCCAGTGACATCTACGCGAGGTTCAGCAGGCAGAGGGGATACGAGGTCCTCTTCACTTGTGGCACCGATGACTACGGAACGCCGATCCAGATAGCGGCCGAACTAGAGGGAAAGGATCCCCGCGAGTACTCGCAGTACTGGCGAGAAAGATGGCACCGGGATCTCGACAAGCTCGGAATATCATTTGACCTGTTCGATGGCACGGACACTCCGGAAAACAACAAGCTTGCGCAGGACTTCTTCACCAGGCTTAAGGAGAAGGGCTACATCTACGAGAAGGACGTGACCCAATACTACTGCGCGAGCGAGGACCGCTTCCTTCCAGACAGGTACGTGTTAGGGACCTGCCCTCATTGCGGGGCCAAGGATCAGTACGCGGATGTGTGCGAAGGATGTAGCAGGGCACTGAAGCCCGGTGACCTGATATCGCCCGTGTGCTCCACGTGCAAGAGGCCCGCCTCGCTGAAGAGCTCCAATCACCACATCTTCGCCCTGTCCAAGCTCTCCGATCGGCTGAGAGAGTGGCTTGAGGGAAATCCACGCCTGCAACCCGAAGTGAAGAACTACGTGCTCTCTTGGATAAGGGAGGGGCTACAGGACTGGGACATAACTAGGGACATAACTTGGGGGATCCCAGTTCCGGGAAGGGAGGGAAGCCAAAGCCTGTACGGTTGGTTCGAGAATCACCTGGGTTACATCTCGATAACTGAGAAGGAAGCAAGGAGAAGGGGGGTGAGAGATTTCGTTGAATACTGGAACTCCTCTGAGATTTCGCACTTCATAGGCAAGGACATAGTCTATCACCACTACTTGTTTCTGCCCGCGGAGCGTCTAGCGGACGAACGCTACAGGTTGCCGGACGAACTCCCTACCAGAGGGTACTTGCTCCTTCAGGGGAAGAAGTTCTCGAAGAGCAGGGGATGGTACATAAGCCTAAGGGAGTTCTTGGAGCAGTTTCCGGCGGACTACCTTCGATTCTACCTAACGTCGACAACGTCATACGGCCAAGCGGACGTGGACTTCCGGTGGGAGAACTTTGCCGATAAGATCAACAATGACCTGATAGCTTCGGTGGGGAACCTGTTCTTCAGGATAGTCAAGTTCCTAGAGGTGAACTTTAACTGTGAGGTTCCCGCTCCAGCGGGCTGGTCGGACGAGGAGGAAAGCCTGAAGAGAGAGGCAGCGGGCATCTTGGGGAGATACGAGGAGCTGATTGAAGCGAACCAGTTTGCCGAGGCCCTGAAGTTAGCGGTCGAGTTCTCTCACAAACTGAACCAATACTTCCAGATCAACGAGCCTTGGAAGAACAAGGAGTCCGCGCCCAAGGTTCTTTACTCCGAAGTTAACTGCTTGAGGACCGTCGCGATACTGCTCTATCCGTTCGTTCCGTTCTCTGCGTCTACGATGTGGGCCGTCCTAAACGCTGAGGGGGACATATCCAGAAACTCGCTTGACACCGCGAAGGACTACGTGATCCCGGCTGGCCACCGCGTCGGGCGAGCGACAATACTGTACGAGAAAGTTGCAGAAGAAAAGATAGAGCAACAACTCGAGGCGTTATCTCGATAGCACCATGAAGGCATACGTCGAGTCGTACGGGTGCGCGGCCAACAAGGCTTACGGGATATCGTTAGAGGGCGCTCTGGGGAACAGGGGCATCGAACTCAGCGACTCTCTCGATGCGGCGGAACTGATAGTGGTGAACACCTGCACCGTGAAAGGCCGGACCGAGGCCAGAATGCTCGAGAGAATCAGGGCCCTCTCAGGGGTAGGAAAGAAGGTGATCGTGACTGGGTGCATGGCGACCGCCCAACGCGGGCTGGCCGCGTCCTTAGTTGGCGCGGAGAACGTGGTCCCCCTCGAATCGCTGCTAACCCCTCAAGAGTGCAAGGCCGAGGACGACTGGTCTCGAACAGTCCCGCCCCTCCCCTCAAGGCCCCTTGGAAGAACGGCGGTGGTGCCGATAGCGAGAGGTTGCCTCGGCAGTTGCAGCTACTGCATAGTAAGGCGGGCTGTCGGCCCGCTAAGGAGCCACTCAATCGTCGCATTGGTCACTCACATAGAGGAGATGGTCAGAGGCGGAGCGGCCGAAGCGTACCTAACGTCACAAGACCTCGCTGCCTTCGGAACTGACAACGGCGAGACCCTGGTGGAGCTGCTGGAAGCCATCTCAAGCATCCCAGGGGACTTCAGGGTCAGGCTTGGCATGATGACCCCAAATGGGGCCGCCCCGATCATCGACGAGATATTGCGCCTCTTCGAACGCGACCGAAAGTTCTACAGGTTTCTTCACCTCCCCCTTCAGAGCGGCGATGATGACATACTCAAGGTCATGGGCCGAGGGTACGGACGCGCGGATTTCCTATCGATCGTAGAGAGGGCGAGGGCTCGGGTTTCCTCCCTGACCGTCACGACTGACATCATAGTGGGCTTTCCATTCGAGGACGAGCCAGCCTTCCAGAATACCTTGACGGCAATTCGGTCGAGCCTCCCAAACAAGGTGAACATATCGAAGTTCTCCCCCAGGCCTCACACGATAGCCTCGTTGCTTCCCCAGGTCGACCGAGCCACGGTCGAATCCAGGTCGAGAAAGGCACACGAGACATGCAAGGAAGTCGCCAAGAAGGCCAACGAGGGTCTAGTCGGCGAGGAACTTGAGGTGATTCCCCACCGATCTTCGGAGGGGAGCTATTCGGGAAGGGCGTTCAACTTTCTGCCAGTCAAGATCCTGACGACCAAGCAATTGGAACTATACAGATCAGTGACGGCCAAGGTTGAGCGCGCCTCGGCCTCCGGCTTGGTAATGCACTTCTAAAGGACTCACGGGTTCTACTTGTACTCGGCCTTCTTCCTTTCGTATTCGGCCCTGGTTCCAACAGGCCTCGCGGGAACCCCGAGGACCACCGTATTGGGCTCCACATCTCTAGTGACGACCGCGCCAGCCCCGACCACCGCGCCCTCGCCTATGTGAACTCCAGCCACCAGTGTAGCGCCTGCGCCTATGATTGCTCCATCTCCGATCTTCACACCGACCATCTTTGATGAGGCAGGGTATCTGTCGTTGGTGATGGTCACGCGTGGCCCCAGGAAGCAACCGTTTCCGATTTGGGTCAATGGTGGGATGTATACGCCGGATTGCACGCTCACGTTCTCGCCTATCGTCGTCTTGCCATCAATTATTGTCCCGGTTCCGATCAAGCTGGATTTACCTATGACCGTTCCCTCCCTTATCAGTACGCCGTGACCTGTCGAAACGGATGAACTCAAAGACACGTCCTCGTAGACCGTTGTGTAGGAACGAATGACGCAGCCCTCGCCTATCTTCGAACCAGACGAGAGACCATCCAGGAACTCTGGGCCGAGCTCGCCCTTCCTCGTAAGCCCGCCCCACTTTCCCTTAGAAGGGTAACCAACTGTGCAAATGTCGCCGATCCTAGTTCCTCTCCCGATCTCTGTGGGACCGAGGATTACGTGATCTCCCTCGAACACCACGGACGAGATGTCAAGCTTCGCCCTTTTGGAGATGAAAACAGCCATCCGGTTATCGCGAAGAAAACCATATTATATGCCTTCCCGCGCCCAAGGACGCGCCATTGAATACGCGTGCCGCGCGACTGTCAGTATGCGTGCTACTGAGTCTTGTAGCGCTGAGCGCGATTTCCTTTCCTTACGCGGTGTCCCAATTTGCGCGGCGGCCATCGCTTCTGAAGAGAGTCATCGACGTCAAGGAGTACGGCCTCGTGTCCTACAATGACACGTTCATGCTTTCCAGATACGATCTTGAGACGAGCGGGAACGCCTCATCGTTTGTATTCACGATCCCTGAGGCGTACGCTCGATATGTAATCAAGCTGCCCAAGCCTTTCACCTTCTCGGCGGGTGGATCCGAAATCACAGATACTTTCGTCGTCTCGGAGGCCTCCGGCGCGATTGAGATCACGGTGGCGCGGGCTTCCCTAATCAACATGGCGGTAGGTGACTACGCCAACTTCTCGATATCCTATCGCCTCTTGCTGAAGCCGGAGCAGATCGCGCGGCAGCTGAAGAACCTCACCCTTCCTCTGAAGTTCGATACCACCCTGCCGGCCCGTTACTTCTCGGCTAACATAACCATACCCAAGAGCACATTCTGGGCGATCCCCTCGTACTTCGAGAAACAGGACATGGACAGCCTTACAGTCTTCTACGATCCATATTTCCTAGAGACGAGTCAGAAGTTCGAGCTGATCTACATAATCCTGAGCTCCCAAATATTCAGCCTGACCGTGTCCTCGATGTACAAGACCATAACCCTCGACCCCCTGTCTGGGCTTACTGTTGAGGACGGCTTCTCGCTCCGCTCCGATCCCATAAGTCCGAGCGGCGTCATCCCGCCAGTCTACATCACGAAGCAGGCGTTCGATGTGGCGGCCAGGGACTTGATAGGCCCGATCTCGTTTCAGGTCACGGACGTCCCAAACAGCACCGTCGTGATGGTCTCGGTCGAGCCGAGGATAAGCCTGAGGAGCGGCGGCAACTACACCTTCTTCATCTCCTACAAGCTTCCCGCGTCGAACTTCACGAACAGGGAGGGGGACAGGATCATTATCACGGCCCCTCAGTTCCGGAACTACACGCTCTACGTGCATAGCTACTCGATCTCGGTGAACATGCCGATCGGGGCCAAGATTGAGAGCATACAGATGGCGGGGACCAATCTCACCGCCGTGGAGCATCTCTCATCGAACGTCGCTCGGGTCTCGCTAAGCAGCCTTCCCTTCGACATTCTGTCCAAGGGCTTGGTCATCACGGCGAACTATCCAATACTCTGGGCAGGATACACTCCATCGGCGCTGGTCTTCATAGTGGGCACAGTGGCACTGGGCGCATACTACACGGTGCTGAGGAGGCCCGCGAGGCCCGAGAAAGTCGAGGCAGAGCCCGCGGTGAAGCTCGCCAGCGAGGCGGCGCGCTCGATCAGGAGGTCTCTCGCCATATTCGCTCAGATCCAAGAGCTTGAGGCTCGATACTTCGAGGGCGACATCAATCGCAAGGAGTTCAGGGGGCTTCACCACAAACTCAGGTCGGACCTAGAAAGGGCGCTGTCAGAGGTTCGCGACCTTAGCAGGAGGCTGCCCGGGGCATCCGCGTTCTATGCCAGCAAGATGAAGACTTACGAATCTCTGTGGGCCGAGCTACAAGCTAAGCAAGCCTCTAGGAGGGAAGTTGGCTTTGGGTACCTGAACAAGAAGATATCCCGGGCCGCGTTCGCTGAGCTGTCGGAGCGCTACTCCAAGGAGACCTCAGATACGGTCTTCAAGCTCAGGTCGCTTCTCGACGAGTTCCCCTCAAGTTAGTGCTCGAACAAAGCCCTTAAATCAAACATTCTGTGGGCATCCTCGCCCGGGAAGCCCGGTGGATGAGTAGCCCGGTGGTGCAGCGGTCAAGCATGGGGACTTCAGTCTTCCTGAAGCCATAGGGCTTTGGACCCCTTGACGAGAGTTCGAATCTCTCCCGGGCTACCAATTCATGAAGTCTAATATCTTGGATGAAATTGGAGGTAGGGAGCGACCGGCATGATCGAGAAGGCGAATCACATCATCCTTCCGGTCTCAGATGTAAAGGGAGCTGTGTCCTTTTACGAAAACGTCCTTGGCCTCAAGAAAACGATAGAACTGCCCAACATCGCATTCTTTGACGTTGGAGGAGTACACTTTGGTCTCGCACTAGGCGAAAAAGTTGGAATCCACCTGCTCGTAGACGACTTGGACGGTGCCTATCAGATGCTTAAGGGGAAAGGGGTCAAATTCATTTCCGAGCCCAAGGATCTGCCTTGGGGCGAAAGGACAGCCGCTTTCATTGACCCCTATGGAAACACGTTCACACTTGAACAACTCAAAAGATAGAATCGCGATAGGTTATCGTATACCCTGCCCAAGAAAAGGGACGTTCGTGACAAAAGAGAATCGATCCCTAGCCCAGATATCTTGAGCCGACGTTTGGACCTACCTCGAGCTATCCATCAACCGGCAAGGTTCTTGGAGGGGCCAGGAGCCGCCTCCTACCCCCCTGGGAACGAAATAGTCCTTGTCCTTTCTCGGATGTCCGACCCTTAAGGTCGATAGCGTCCTCCTTACCATCGTCACCTTAGGCAAGGGTAATATCGACAACGCGCACGACGAAGGCATGCACACCGCGGAAGAGTTGCAGGAGAAAGCAGCAAGATATTTTCAAGAACGTCCTCACAACTTTCCTGAGGGCCGACCATTCAACTGCTGTGAGACCGTCATCCTTGCTCTGACGGAACACCTGGGGGAAGAGTCCGACCTGATCCCTAGAATCGCAACGGGCGTCGGGGCCGGGTTCTCGTTGAACGGGCTTACATGTGGGTGCATCTCGGGGGTTGCCATGGCCTTGGGTGTGAAGTACGGAAGGAAGAGCAACGAGGACAACCCGCAGGCCACCTGGAAGAGGGTTGACGGGTACATAGAGGCCTTCAAGGAGACCTGGGGTGCGACTACCTGTAGAGAGCTCACAGGGTTGGACATCAAGACTGCCGAGGGCCTCAAGGAGTACTACCGAAGCGTCCATGACTACGCCTGCACCGAACGAGTAAGGTTTGCAGTGAAGAAGGCCGTAGAGATCATAGAAGAATAGGAGAGACGTGACGGGCGCCTAGGGACCGTGTCTTGGACCGATGGCCGTGCTGCTGAGTCTCACTAGACGGAGGATAGGTTGAAAGGGCGTCCCTTCAGCGATATCTTGTCAGGGAGCCTCTCCTTGTGCTGCCTCAAGAACTTTAGGTCTTCTTCCATCTTCCTCAGGTCATCTGGGTAGAGGGTAGGTATCTCGTCCTCGATGGGATACCATCTTCCACAAGCTTGGCAATAAAGGACGCCCGTCTTTATCTCGAGCCAGCGGATCAGGTCACCCTCCTTCGTCTTCGTCTCTCGCCATCCTTCCTCCAAAACGATCAGCTCCAGCGGGTACTTCTTGTCCATGGGACACGCCAACAGATCAAGTAACTCATGCTTCAAGCCTACATCACTCCGTCACCGGCTCGCCTATAACCTTACAGACAACCCCCCGATCCTTTGGCTTGTCGCCCTTGACTATCCCCTTGTAGTCCACTATCACGGCCGGCCTCTTGAGCGGGCCAGCGAGTTGGTCGAAGGTCAGCTTCGCGAACTCGTCGTGCTCAACGGCGACGCAGACTGAAGAGGCGCCTGACAGCGCTTCGTCGAGCTTGGCGGCCCTCCTCACGTTCTCGTATTTGAACTGAACCCGCGACGCGATCGGGTCGAAGGCAGCGATCTCGGACACCTCAGGAGCCAGGCGTTGAATCAGGTCGAGGCTTGGCGACAATCTGGTGTCTCCAGTGTTTCCTCTGAACGAAAGGCCCAGTACCGCGACCTTCGCGGCTTTCACCTTGATCTTTGCCTTCGTCATAAGGTCGATCAGATCAGTCGCCCGTTTCCCTGGGAGGTCCTCATTGCTCTTCCTGGCCAGCTCAACTATAGGGACCGGGACCGAGCTCTTCCGCGCTCGATCGATGACGTACCTGCTATAGATCGGAATGCAAAAGCCACCGACCCCAACCCCAGGAACGTGAAGGTGGCAATACTTCTGGGAGTTCGCGGCATTCCTAGCCTCATAGTACGATACGCCTAGCTCGCTCGACAACTCCGCAAGCTCGTTAGCCAACGCGATGTTCACGTCCCGATATACGCCCTCAAACAGCTTCTCGAGCTCGGCTGCAGAGGTGCTGCTCATCCCGATGACTCCCCTTTTCGATATTCGGCCATAGAGCGCGGACATTATCCTCAGGGCCTGTTCTGAGTCGGATCCTATGACCTTCGGGTAGTTCTCAACTAGATCCTCAAGCGCCCTGCCGACGAAGATTCTCTCAGGGCTATAAACCAGCCCGAAGTCCTCTCCCTCCTTAAGCTTGCTGTGCCGCTCAAGTAGTGGCTTGAGAACCCCTCTCGTCGTTCCAGCTGGAACGGAGGACTCCAGGTCCACCATCCCCCCCTTCTTCAAGTTCTTGCCTATGTGAGCGCCGACATCCTCCAAGGTAGAGAAATCCGGCCCTCTTGATGAGTCGAAGGGAATCGGCACCGCTATGATCTGTAGGTCGGTCTGACTTGCAGCCAACGAGGTATCGTCGGTGATCGTCAGCCTGCCCGCTTTCAAACATTCCTTGATGCCATCCGCCAAGCCCTTCTCCTCTGGGAACGGCGACTCGCCCCTGCCTATCATGTTGATGTGCTCGCGGTCCTTGGTCACGCCTATGACCTTAGCGCCAGCTTTGCACCAGACTATCCCCAAAGGCAGCCCAACGTGACCGAACCCGAAGACCCCAACCGAGAGCTTCCCCTCTTCTAGGAGCCTTGAAGCATCTGAAGGATCGAGGCCGTAAAGCTTCGTCATTAGCTGTCCGAGCACCGTGAATTCTATTTTAATCTACCCTGTTTTGAGAGAGCACCGGCCTTGAAGGTCATCATGGACGTACTGACTCCGAAGCAAGCGCGCTTCTTTTCGAAGTTGGGAGAGCGTCTGAGCCGTGAGGGAACAGGGATCGGCTACACCACCAGGAAGTACTACGAATCGGACAGGATGCTGAAGATCCTAGGAATCAAAGCGACCAGCCTTGGGCGGTTTGGGGAGTCTCTGTACGAGAAGGTTCTGTTCTCGGCTCGCAGGGTGGAGGCCTACGTCAAGTTCCTGACCAAGACGAAACCGGACTTGGTGTTCACGTTCGGGTCGCCAGATGCTTCGAGGGCAGCGTTCGGGCTGAAAATACCACATATGATGGCCAATGACTCACCTCACGCCGAGGCAGTCGCGAGGCTAGCGGTCCCGCTATCGCGGAAGCTCTTCACCCCCTGGATCATCCCAAAGGGCTATTGGGCTCGATACGGCATTTCTGAGCGCGATGTGGTGCACTACAACGGGCTGGACCAGGTTGCTTGGATGAAGGGAACTCGCGCCATAGAACCCGATGAGCGCCTCAGGGAACGACCGATCATAGTATACAGGCCCGAGGAATACAAGGCCGCCTACGTAAGTTCCGAGGGACCATCAGGGGTCAGGGTGGTCAAGCAAACGCTGACAACCCTGCAGGCCGAGTTCGATCAAGAAGCGTCGGTGATAGTCTTGGGACGGTACGGCCATCTTTCTATGTACCGCAAGCTACTGGGGCCATCGGTCATCATCCCGAGGTATCCTTTGGATGGAATCCCTCTTCTGAGGAAGGCCTCTGCGTTGATAGGTTCAGGCGGCACCATGACTGGTGAAGCAGCCCTGTTGGGAATACCCACGATCAGCCTCTCCCGATCGGTGAATCTGGTGGAGAAGTTCCTGATGAAGAAGGGGTTGATTTTCAGACCTACAACACCCGAAGCCACCGCCAACCTGATCTTGTCATTTCTCCAAGATGGAAAGAAAATGAGGCGCCAGATGGAGAGGGCGTCCAAGATATTGGAGCATATGGAAGACCCGACCGAGAGAATATGCTCGTTCATCACCCAGCAGGCTAGCTAGTTCCCGCGCCAGCCCGCCGTTCTGTCGATAGTCGCCTGAACAGCCTGCGGAAACTCTCCCGCCAAAGGTACAACCACAACATGCCTGCAGCGACCGTGGCCAGCGTCTGAAGGACGGTCGTCATACCCCTACCGATGGTCGGAGCTAGGACCCTATACGCCCACACTAGGATCTCAAGCCATACGCGAGGCGCTATCGTCATGAACAGCGCGATCGCTACCAATATGGTCAACACTGGCCCTGCCTTGAACCCCATCTACGCGCTCCACCCCCAAGCTAGGAAGCCGGACGCTAGCGCGATCAGGGCCATCACGAGGGTCAACAACATGTATCCACCGAAGACCTCTTCCTCGCCTTCGTACCCCAAGAGGAGCATGATCCTTGTGAGGGTCAGCGGGGCCCCTGGGTCTGGATTCGACGATAGCCTCCCATCCGCGCCCACCAAGATCGGCCTAGTTCTCAGTTCCGACCTCTCGAAAAGTCCTCCGTAGGAGAAGATGGAGAAGAACGAGTTGGTTATCGGAACCATCATCATCAAGACCCCAGGGAGCTCCAATCCGAACACGATAGCGAACGCTCCTACGGCTCCGCCCATCGCCAAGGTGCCGGTGTCTCCCAAGAAAACCTTGGATGGATACTTATTGTACGCGAAGACGACGAATAGCGTCGGCAGCATCATCAGCGCCGCCCCGAATATTGCCGTCACATCCATTCCCCCGACGAAGAAGCACTTCATGAACCAAGCCAATACTAACGAGGCCAGCACGATCAGGGACGTTCCTGATGCAACCCCGTTCATTACGTCGAACATGTTTGTCGCGTTCGTTGTCACCGCGATTGCGATCAGGACGAGCAAGGGATACAGAGTGGGGATGTTGAAGGTCACAGATAACGGCAAGACCAACGTTGAGGGATGCGTTTCCAACAGCACGATGGGGATCCCCGCGAGGGCACATAGTGCGGGCTTGACCCTCTTGTCGAGTTTGAACAGGTCGTCAGCGACCCCTATCGCCCCTGATGCAATGACAGTCAGGAAGACCGCCGTCGCCTCATTTGTGAGGCTGCCCAGAAGAGCGGCGACTGCAACATATGCGCAGATTCCGGCCAGTAGTGCGGTTCCCCCCATCTCAGGGATGGCGGGCCTGTTAGGCTTGTGAACATCTACTCCGACTATACCTCGACCGGGGAAGCGTTTCATCACGACCTTAGTCAAGAACAGATACGTGACTACGAGGCCCGCCACGGCAGCGGCCACCAAGCCCAGCATGCGCCCGCGATGCCTCCGTCTCCCTTAAAAGGTTGGCCACGAAGGTGATTTAGGATAGGGTTCACCCTGATTGGGTGCTCGACATTTCATCGAATATTCCGTCTTTTGAAGTGTTGCCATCCTCCTCTAGCGATGGCTCGTCTCTTCCCCGTTTCATCCAAGATCCACAACCCTCTGGGGGACACTGCCCTTCCGATCTCATAGAGTTCGAACTTCTCATTTTCCGCTATCCTGACAGCCCTCTTCCACATGTCCTTCCTTATCGACAACACTAGGTTATACTCCTCTCCACCGTTCAGCGCTAGGTCAAGGGGATCCAAGCCGCTCTCCTGCACGAACTCTTCAAGTCGATTCACGTAGGGAACACGCTCTAGAACCACTCCCCTTCTGGAGTTCGCTATCATATTGTGAAGGCTGGCCGAAAGGCCGTCGCTGGAGTCGGTGGAGCCACTCAACACTCCAGCCTCTGCGAGGGATACCCCTGCCTTCACGTGCGCCCTAGGCCTAAGTACCGAGTCAACCATCTCGTCGAACTTCGCACCAGTTCGAGGGATCTTTCCCAGAAGTATCAGGAGCCCAGCTGGCGGTCCGCCGAACTTCCCCGTCGTCGCGATCACGTCCCCCTCCCTTCCTATGATCCTGGGGATGGGCCTGGTCTTGCTCAGCCCTACGGCAGTCATGCTCAAGGTCAGCTCCTTGGCCTCATTCGTGTCGCCGCCTACGAGTTCTCCGCCGCACTCGGCGATCCCTGACCTGACTCCCGCAAGGATTCCGCGGAGTTCACTCATCGTCGTGCTAGACTTGAGACCCAACGACATCAAATGATATCTGGGCCTATGACCCTTAGACCCTATGTCGCTCGACGTCATCACGACGGCCTTTCTAGCCGCGAGCTGGTACGTCATGCCTGGCGGGACATCGGTGCTTTCGACCAACATGTCCGTGGACCATGTAACGAAGGTTCTCCCGATCCTGAACGCCCAGGCGTCGTCGTATTTCTCGAGGATGGACCTCTTGGGTCGCCACAGCCTCTTGAACAGTTTGATTACTTCTAGCTCGCCCATATCCGCAGCCGTTCGATCGTCCAACGCCAGAACACGGCGCCGACGCAATTGAAATGATTTTGGGCTTCTGTATCGTCAGCGCCTCGCTACCGCGTTAATGCTTTAAAACGACGGCGGCCGTCCTCCGTTCAGCCCCGGTAGTCTAACGGTAGGGCGGCAGTTGAAGGCTGAGCCTCGTAAGCTGCAAGTTGCGAGTCCGAATCTCGCCCGGGGCTCTGGAAAAAACGAACACAGACGCCAGGACGACAAGTCAGCAAGGAAAAGAACCCGAGGAGAGGTTCAAGTGGCCAGGGTCAGTTGACATCCAGCGCGGGTGCTTCTTACCAGACCAAAGGAAAGAGCCTGTACCTCACCCTTCCGGCATACTCGCGATATCCTAGCAGTTCCTCTAGTAGGGTCTTGTCCTCCAACCAAGTGCGCGCCATGATCAGTAGAACGTACACCCCTGACGGAATGAAGGTGACGAGAGATCCGATTATGAGAGGGACGGACAAGATCCAAAAGATCCCCCCAAGATAACCGGGGTGTCTAACCAACCCATATGGCCCAGTTGTTATCACTCGGTGGCCTCTATCCTTCTGGATTCGGACAGTTGGCTCGAAATAAGGGTTGGTCACCATCGCCCAATCTACGAGGACAGCGCCAACGACTGCCAGCGCCACGCCTACTCCAACAAACTCAGCGCTGAGGCTGGACCAATGAAATCTGCCCACATCTAACCCAGCCACGGCGGGCACGACAAACATAGCGGTGAGATTGGTCACCCGCATCAGGACCTCGTCCCATGAGTTCGAGCCCTCTCTCGTCAATTTAGCCCTCTGATTGAGAAGCTCTGGACTGAGCTTGTAGACAATGACAGTTCCCGATAGCCAATGTACAATGGAAAGACCGAAGTAGAACCACGCCCGCGGTACGTCGATGTGACCCGCTGAGGCGAAGAAGACGACCATCATAAACGCAAACAACAAACAATACACTACGACAGTCCTGATCACAGATCTTCTGAGTTCCGCGTCTTTGGCGCTAGCATCTACGCCGGATTCACCGCGTTCAGCGCCCATGCCTCCTCACGTCTTCATCTGATCCTTGAGCCGGCTCGTCTGGGGTCTTGGTCGTTGCCCGTACCTCTGGGTACTCGTCATCATAGGTTGGCGCGCTGACATCTTACAACGAGGATGCATGGAAACGGCATATAAGTGCGCACGCAAGTGGTGCCGCAAGATACGAGCAGTTCTTGTTCATGGATAGACCCTCACGGTTCCAACGCTCTATTGTCCCACGCCAGAACGACGTTTCAATAACCGGAACCCAATCTGGGGATTTCTCCTCCCAATACACCGCTGATCCTCGCGCGTAGCGGACTGCTCCCAAGACTCCAGTGATTTCTGATGGTGCGAACGACTTTCGTCTACCAACCGGGACTCTAGGCAAAGTCACTTTTTCTCGCCAACGCGCGATGCTTGACGGGTGCGCCTCGGCCTTCATCGATTGTTACATGCTCTCTGACTGCGATGAGGTGGTCTACGAATCGTTCGAATGCGAACAACCCTGCTCGCCTCCCCCTATTACTACATCATCGGCGTGCAAATGACAACCTGACCTGAATCGCCTTGCCCAAGGTTTCTAATTGCGCGAGCGTTCACCGATGACCAACTCATCGCACTATAAGCGTGAAATACGGTAGTCCCTTCACTAGAATCCGAAGTGCTTATAGCCGACAAGCCAAAGCACACCAAAGGAGTTTGGGGGATCGCGCCATAGAGGCCCACGGCCTCACCAAGGTTTACACCACCAAGAAGCCCGCTGGGAAGGGCGGTTACTTAGCCGGCATCAGGAATCTTATCGCACCTCAGATGACCTCCATAAGGGCCGTGGACAACTTAGACCTCGCCATCGACGAGAGCGAGATATTTGGGCTGCTGGGGCCTAACGGTGCAGGAAAGACAACCACCATAAAGATGCTCTGTACGATCATAGAGCCGACCTCCGGTTCGGCGACTGTCGCGGGCCTCGATGTGGTGAAGGAGGCTGACAAGGCGAGGGAGCAGATAGGCGCGGTGTTGGAGGGAGAAAGGGCGCTCTACTGGAAGCTCACGGGCAGGGAGAACTTGGAGTTCTACTCCACGCTTTACCACGTTCCGCCCGAGATCACAAAGGGCAGGGTTCAGGAGCTACTAGACTTCGTTGGTCTCACCGACTGGGCGGACGAGGCCGTTGAGAAGTACAGCAAGGGGATGAAGCAGAGGCTCACCATGATGAAGGCCCTAGTGCACAATCCGCCGATCCTTCTGTTGGATGAACCAACACTAGGATTGGATCCCGTGGGCGCCCGCGAGATCAGGAAGAAGATACTTGATATGAAGAAGGAGGGGCACACCATACTGCTGACAACTCACTACATGCAGGAGGCCGACGAACTCTGCGACAGGGTCGGGATCATTGACCAAGGCAAGCTCATAGCCCTTGGAACGCCGAAGGAGCTGAAGGACGGCCTGAAGAAGAACGACATCATTGAGTTGGAGCTCTCGGGCTTCAGCGAAGGTCGGTTCGAGGACCTCAAGCGAGTAGCGGGAAGCATAGATTGGATCGTGCACACTTGGATAGATCATGTAGTAGGAAGCGCGTACGTGAAACTTCAGACACCTGACGGTCGCCGCGTGCTCCCTGATGTCGTCAGACGATCCACGGAACTAGGGATGAAGGTTGAGTACGTCAAGTTCAGCGAACCGTCTCTTGAGGACGTGTTCGTCAACCTCACTGGCAGGAAATTGAGTGAAGGTGCGCCCGCTTGAGGGAAAGCCTGACGAGAAGAACACTCACCTCAGAGTTGAAGGTGCTCTTAGCGTTCAACAGAAGGGAGTTCCTAAACTACGTAAGATATCCTCTCAACCCAGTCTTTGACCTCTTGATGGAGCCGCTGTACTTCGTCAACTGGTTGCTCATAGGTCTCTTCTACGTCGGAGTTCCAACTTCGGCGAACCTCATGACCTTGGCTGGAACAGGCGACTATATCTCATATCTGTTCCTCGGTGGCGTCCTGATGAGCTTCGCTAGGGGTGCAGTAGACACTGTAGGAAACTCTTTGCGAACTGAGATGCGGACCGGAACTCTCGAGTCTTGCTGGATAGCGCCCATAAGCCGATTTACTCTACTGACCGGCCGCATCATCCTAAACCTGGTTTTCATGGCCGCATTCAACCTTCTTTCTGGGCTGCTCATATACGCGATCTTCAATCCCGTGTGGAATCTAGATTGGACGACTCTGTTCCTAATACTCATCCTTACCTTGCTCTCGAACTATTCGTTCGGCATCCTCATGGGCGGCGTTGTCGTCATCTTCAAGGAGATATGGTCCTTTAGACAGCTGTTCATGTCGGCGCTCTGGGTCCTTGCTGGAGCCAGCTTTCCTGTTGAAGTGCTACCCGTTTGGGCCCAATCGCTTTCACGAGTCGTCCCGTACTATTACAGCCTGAAGGACTTTCGAGCGGTGGTCCTAAAGGGATCGACCTTGTCCGAACTCTCAGGTGACCTCCTTCTTCTGCTGGTATTCTCAGCGGTCTCCATGATGTTAAGTTACGCCCTTTTCAAGAGGCTCGAGCGGATCGCCAAGAGGAAAGGGACATTGGGATTGTACTGAGGGCGATGTTGAATGAGACCCGTTTCGTTGAGCAAGAGAAGCATTACGTCTGAGGCGAGGGTCGTAGTCGCTGGGGTAGCGGCTGATCTCAAACACATGAGAGCCTACATGCTCAATTTCGTGGGGTCGCTCTTTGTCCCGCTGACCTTCTTGGCAACGTTCTACCTGACAGTAAGCGCGCTGACAGGCGGAGATCTTTCTAGGTTTCATGAGATGACCGGCAGCTACGATATTTTCGCGTATATGCTAGTGGGGTACATATTCACATCTTATGTCGACGATGCTCTCTTCGCAATAGGGGAGAACCTGAAGGGAATGATGGTCTACGGCGTCTTCGAAAGCATCTCGATGGTACCGATAAGCAGAATCACGTTTCTGGTAATGAACACCCTCTCGACCTATATCTGGACAACCATCTACACGAGCATGATTCTCGTTTCGGTTTGGCTACTCTTTGGGTTTGTCCTGAGAGGAAATCTGCCCCTCGCGGCCCTCGTGATCGTGCTATCAGTGGTCGCCCTGTACGGGTTCGGCTTCTTCTACGCTGGGTTTGCTATACAGCTTAAGGAGACGTTCAAGCTCAGTTCCACGATCCGCTTCATAGTCCCGATCATATGCGGCTACTCCTATTCTATAGTAGTCCTCCCGGCACAGATCCAAACTATCAGCAGAATCATACCGCTGACCTACTCAGTTGACATGATGAGGTTCTCGATCTTGGCGACGATCCCGCTCATCCCTACCCACTTGGAACTGTTGATTCTTGCGCTGTCAGCGCTTGTGTTTCCCTACCTCGGCTACAGAACATATCTAAAACTCGAGGCAAGGGCCAGAAAGGAGGGGACGCTTGGAAGATATTGAACGGGCTCCCAACTGCAAGCGGGCGCAGGAGAGGATTCGCGCAATATTAGCTCACCCAAGCGATTCTGTATTCCACGCTATACCTCGGCACTATCCCGAGGGTCGGTCTAAAACTGCGACTACAACCTAGGATTCATTCAACCTGCATAGGGCGCAGTTCACAAAGGCTAATTAGCCTAGCAGCCGCAACCTCGCTTTGATGTTATCTAGGGCCTCAAGGCTGTTTACAAGGGCGAAGAGAGTCCTCCTCTTCGATCACTCCGTCTACTCTGAGATCAAGGTTGACGCTTCAGCGATAGAGGACGGAGTCCTCCTCATCCTGATAGTTGGCCTGCTGGTGGGGACAGCACAGGGGCTCGGCCTATACCTCAAGTTTGCGACAATGCCGAGCATGCAAGACATCGCCAGAATGGTGAAGGAGGGACCGTGGTTCCCTGCCTCCATGCCTTCCAACATCAAAGAGTACATAGAAGGGCAGATCGAAGCAGGATTCGAAATAGCGGAGATGTTCGTTACCCCAACCCCCCTCAGAGCCTTGGGCGAAGTGATCAGTCAGCCCATCAGCATGCTCCTCGGTTGGCTCTTGTGGGGAGCTCTAGCACACTTCTCATCACGCCTTCTCAAGGGCACAGGGTCGTTTGGAGCTACGCTTTCATGTCTCGCCTACTCCATAGCGCCGCATGTCGTGAGGGCGGCCGACTTCCTTCCGGGCTTCAGTGGTCCATCTGGCCTCTTAGCGACCATCTGGGGGTTCGCGTGCTTCGCAGCTGGACTGAAATACGCCCAGGGGCTTTCAACCGGCAGGGCGGTCCTTGCAAGCATTCTTCCCGCCTTGATCCTGCTTTCAATAACAGTGCTCCTCGCCTCCGCATTGATGTCGATTTTCTTCGGCATCGCGGCCCTGCTGATTGGGCTCGTAGTCCCAGTAGCTGTCATATTGGCAGTGTACCTCGCGAGGAGATAGAAAGCCCCTCGGTTCTCGCCTAAAGCCCGTAGGACACGGGAAACTCGCTCAATGTCAGCTTCATAGTTCTATCCGGCTTGGTCGATGGTCCATAGGATGCGGCGGGTCGGATTCGAACCGACGAACCTCTGCAGGAGAGGATCTCTCATCATGCGACTTGAGTCCCCCGCCTGAAGTCGCCTTGTGGTTTGACCTGGCTTGGCTACCGCCGCTGAATCCGAGCCATCGGCCGACATAATTAAGCGTTAGTTGCAATTAGCAGCCCGGCGGCCGATCTTCAAGCGCAATAACATAATAACCGGCCGGTCAACGCACTCGTTGTGATGAAGCTTTCCAACATGTTCGGCAACTCAGTTAGGGTTAAGGTACTGGAGTGTCTATTGAAAGGGCCGGGGACGCTCTACAGCCAGTCGGAAATCTCTAGGCAGGTCGGCTGCTCCGTCTCAAGCGCTGGCAGGGCCATAGCTGCGCTGGAAAGGCTATCGCTCGTTAAGGTCGTCTACCTTCCTGGAGAGGCGAAGGTCGTCGCGATAAACCACGAAAGCCCTATTACCCCCATTCTGCTGAAGCTTCAAGAGGACCTCAAGTCCATACCATGAGCCTCTTCAAGGAGTTCGTACTGAGCGATCCGCCTTCTACACCTAACGTTGCACTTGTAGCGGTCCCGGGAACCCTTACCCTCGGACGACACGTCATAGACAGAGTGATGGACTTGACGAAGGCGGTCGAGTTCTCAAAGTGCGTGCCCCAGTTCCTGCCCGATGTCCTGTTGGGGGAGGAAGACGGCAGGCCCTACGTCCCCGGAATCGACCTTTACAAGTCCACGAGGGGAAAGCCGGACCTTCTCATAGTCACGAGCAACTTCCAAGTCGGCCTGTCTCCCTCGCCTCACTCATACTGGCTGGCGGAGTACATCGTCAGGAAAGTTCGGGAGGCGTCCTCGGAAAGGATCTTGGTCCTGGATTCTGTGATTAAGGATCAGGAAGGACAGACCGGTATCTTCTACGTCGCGAACAGCAAGACCTCGGCCAAGTGGGCGAAGAGCGTTGGGCTGCGTCCACTTCAGCTCAGAAGAATCGGGGGACTCTCCTCCCTGGTTGTGCCGATCAGCCGGCTGTACAAACTCGAGGCCCTCGGGGTGGTGTCGGTGATCGGCGACGCTACCAAGGCGGCCTCTCACGTCAACAGGACCTTTGGTGCCTTGGTGAGGCTCATCGACCTGCAGGTTCCATGAATTCGGCCCTATTTGATCCAGCCCTCGACAAGTGGCGCTGGTCTATGCTCCTTCTTCTCCAACCCCAGGCGACAAAGGGGCTTGCCGAGATGTCGCATCGATCCCGGATCGGGTAGATATCTTCCTGGCTCTATACGCCTCTCGATCTTCACGAGTTCTGGATTGCGGATCAACCGCCCGCACTTAGGACAGACATAGCCCTGCCTGAGGCCCTTGCTCTTGCAACGCTTTCCGCAGTCCGAGCACGTTGGGGGCCTAGTCACTGTTCTCGCAACCACCTCAACCACATCCAACCGTTCCAAGTTCAAGCAGACCGTTCGACCCCTGCTCCTCGTTCCGCCGCAAACGCTCACGCGGTCGTCGACCTCAAGCCCCCTCGCGATCTTGGTCAACTCCCCTGACGGCGCGAAGCAGATGACCTCCATCTCTCCACTTTCACCCTTGACGCAAAAGAGGACATGCCCTCCTCTGAGCGTCTCGGGCTTTCGAGAGACCGTTCCTGAAACGCACGCCACGGAATAGGGGGTCGTGTTCGTCGCGTCAACCCTACGGGGAGCATCAAAATGCGCGTCCGTCCCTTGGTTGGTCTTGTATATTGCCCATCCCGCAACGGGCTCATTGAACTTCAACATCGAAAAAGCGTGCAACAAGGCCTCAGGAAGTTCGCCTCTGATCCCAACTAGGACCGGGTCTGGCCCATGAGGCGTCAGCAATACCCTGTTGTTCCTGTAATCGTAATTGTTGAATGTCAGGGGGCTCGTCTCCCGATCCATCGTGATCACGCTATCCTTGTCGACTCGCCGGGACTTACCCCAGAACCGCCTGTCTCTGTACGCCAACAGCTCATAGGTATGATCTCTAGACAGATCTGCTCCAAGCGCGGCTAGAGCACCGACAGCGCCCTTCTTTGATTCCTTGAGGAACAACAGTTCCACGCCAATCTCTCTTGCAAGCTCTATTGCCCGATCCGGAGGAACGACTTCAACCAGGGCCGCCCTGTAGAACTCCGCTAGGGCCTCCTTCCTGGGTCCACCCAGGGCTACCGCGATGGCCGGCTCGGTTCCCCTCTCCCGAAGCTGAGAGTGCTCCTTGGCCGTATCAACCACCATTTCAGTGATTGCCGCTGGATCCACGTCCACTCTCAAGCGAAACGACATCTTGACCGCGCCGTTGCCCTTGGTCTTCGGAGGGTAGTTCGGGTTCAGCCTGACCAAATACGGGTAATCATCAGCTTGTAGTTTGAACTTCTCGATGGCGCTCTTGAGGGCGTTGTAGGCGACGAAGGTTGTGCACCCTCCCTTCAGGGAATCCGTGTCATCAATCCCAATCTCCAGCCTCGTGTCAGCGCGGTTCAACGGCTTCCGTCCTATTTCGAACCGGATCCTAGGTAGTCGCGATTTAACCGTTGTAGGCCAACGTTATGGCGAGAGCTACGTCTCGGGAGAACTCAGGGCCGCTTACCTCGATCGCCCCGTTCTCCGCTGTCACCTCTTGAATTTGTATCGTGGCACCCGTGTAGGTGTCGTACCAGATGATTCGGTACCTTCCCTCGGCAAGCCCATACACAGATACGCGCAGGTCACGAACCCTAGGAGGCTCGTACCCATTCCTCACGTTCCACCAAGTGTTCTCCGCGTCCTTTATCCAAGCTACTACTGCTGTCTCGTTTCCTAGAGATATACTGTACAAGGGAATCTCTGCTGTTACATTGACCCTCCAATCTCGAAGACGCACGGGAGGAAATACCAGCTCCCTAGTGAACTGCGACAGCGGCCTGAACTCATTGAACAAATCCAACGGCTCGATGTAGTTGTCCCACCACCAAGACATCGCCGTAACACCGGAGCCAGATAGCGCCGTGGACCATATTCCATTGTGGACATTTAGGCCCGCTGGATCTATCTCCGTCGGAGGGCCTCTCCAGTCCGCGGAGAACTCACCGACAATCGCCGGCTTGTTATGCCTGTTGACCAAATCTCTGACATAAGTCGAAAGATCGTGCGCTAGATCCCGGGAACTGTATATGTGAACCTGTGAGAAGTCGATCTGTTCCAGCCCCCACATTTCGTCGTCAGCGTTCGGATTCGAGAAACTGGTCGATATCAGGTGTCCGTAGGGGTCGGTCCGCCTGAGCCACTCACCGACTGACTTGTGCCAGTTCCTCACGCTCGCCCTCTGGTAACCGTCCGTAAGATCGACCTCGTTCCACAGCTCCCAGGCCATCAGGTGAGTGCTGTACCCCCACCTCGCGACGATGTACTGCGTCCTTTGCAGGAACAGCTGAGTCGCCCTCTGGTTCACGAAGAACTCAGATGGTGAGTTCAAGGGCCCGCCGAGCCGAGAGTTGTAGGGATTGTCATTCCATTGAGGATTCACGGTCGCGCTGAACTGCCCGTGGTTTATCAGACAGAGCATGATGTAGATGTCGTTCTTCTCTGCCTCATCGAGGACCCAGTCGAGCCTCCAAGCCCTCTCAAGGTCGTAGAACCCAAGTTGGTTCCACTCTATCCCGAAGCTCCACGAGGCCATCCACAACCTAGCCAAGTTGATCCCGTTCTCCCTCATCTTCGAGAACCAACGCTCGTAATCGTATGTTCCGTTCGACCCAGTGTACCAGCCGAGGTTGATCCCCACGAAGAATATCGGCCTGCCGTCATCGAGCTGGAAGTAACGCCTGTCGCCCTCATGGACCTTCACGAAACCCGTTTCGTTCGAGGGGACCGCCCTGAAACTCCCACTTCTGTTGTCCGAGTACTTGGGGTTCCTCGCAACTACCTCAAAACTGTATTCTCCGACCTCAGTGGGTGTGAACCTCACCTTCCAGAGGGGTCTTCCGATAGGCCTCAGAACTTCCCTGCCTGCGTACGATCTCTCGTAGTCTTGGTACAAGAAGGCCGGAACTGGATGGGATGCACCGGACTCCGACCTGAAAGTCGCAACTATATCCAGCTGCTCGGGGTCGAACGGGTTGGTATACGTGGCCTCGACTTGGAGCGAGACCTCGAACCTAGTGTAGACGGGCACATCGTTCGCGCTCTGAGAGATCGAGGCTATTTTCACAGGCGTAGGTTCCACTCCTGGACCTCCAGACTGCCTGATCGATATAATTAATGCGACGGCGAGCAGTGGAACAGCGAGAGCTACCACGAGCCACCTATCCATCGATGGCGGAAAATCGGGTTTTCTATTAAACGCTTTTGAAACCTGAGGGCGAGAGGCATGGGCGGATCGAACTCTCGGTTCCATCACCGCTGTCGCTTTGTATGCGACTTCACGGAGCCGGATGTGTCGATCAAAGTCATCAGTCCAACTTGCGCGCCGTTCCTAATTGATGAAGGTTGTTGACAAATAGCGAGGTATGAACGCTTATAACGAAAATGCATAGCACACTCAACATTCATGGATTACTCAGAGGATCAGAACCGTAGGGTCATCAACTATTACGACAAGTCCGCCGAAAGTTACGATAGGGAATACGACAACCCGTACTTCAAGCGACTCTACGACAAGATCACTTGGCGCTACATAGAGCCCTACCTGCCCGACGAAGGCGTTGTGCTGGACGCGGGAGGAGGCACAGGGAAGTGGACAATGCCCCTCGCCGAGAGAGGTTTGAGGGTGACTCTCTACGATGTATCGAAGGAGATGCTGAACGTCGCGCGGCGCAAGATCAGGGAGAGCGAACTACAAGCCTTAGTCACATTCAAACAGGGCGACATATGTCGAATAGACTACCCGGAGAATAGCTTCGATTTCGTCCTCGCCGAGGGTGACCCCATCTCCTACTGCAACGACCCCGACGAGGCGGTCAGCGAGCTGGCCAGGGTCCTGAAGCCAAACCGCTTCATTGCCGCGGGCGTCGACAGCTTGTTCAGCGTCGCTAGGGGGATGCTAGTCCGGAGGGGGCCAGAGGAGGCTCTCGGTGTACTCCGCGAGAAGCGCTTCTTTGCAGAGCAATGGGGGTTCGATTGCTGGGCGTTTTCGCCGGATGACCTGAACCAACTCTTCGAGAGGAACGGCTTGGAGGTCGTCAAGATGGTGGGCAAGACGATCGCATTCGTATCTCGACCGGAAACAGAGCCTCTCCTACAAGACGAAGAGAAGGCGAAAAAGCTCCTGGAGCTAGAGCTGATGCTCTGCGAGGAGCCAACCATAGTCGGCTACGGCGGCCATCTCCACATCGTCGGAAGGAAGAGGGAGATCGAACCCAGAGGTGAATCGGAGGTCAAGATTCCGATTCTGGAAACCACTGTATGAGCCATGTGTCTATCAGCAGGTTCTAACAGAGGTACAAGCCCCCAGAGTGCTTCCTTCAAGAAACACCCCACGATCTTGACCTCATTCGTGCTTCTGTTCGTTGGCATATTGCTCGTCTACTCGTTGTGGTATCAGGACCAAGTTCTGGTAATCTCAAGCGATCACTTCGCAGTGCACTACCGTCCTGAATTCAGTAGGTATGCGAGGTCGGTTCTCAACCTACTGGAGGTCGCTCTGGAAGGATACCAAGAGGAGTACGGCCTCGCTCTCCAGCAAGACGAGGTGATTCACGTCCACATCTCTAGGGATCGGGCGTTGTCAAATCGAGCGCCTCTGTACGTGGCGGAGCGGACGATATTCTGGAACATATCTCATGACATACAAGTTCTCCCTCCCGGCGTATATGGCTTCGTCCATGAGCTCGCGCATATCCTGGCAATATTCGAGAGCAAGACTTTCAGCGAGGGATGGGCCCACTACTCGGCTTCCGTGGTACTCTCAAGGTATGTCTACCCAAGGCTTGGCGACGGCGCTTGGCCTGAGCCGTACAACTACTCGCGGACCGAAGGAATCGAACGCCTTGTCTCACAGCTAGAATCCGTGGAGTGGCTAACGTACCGTGCGGCTGCCAAGATACTATTTTTCATCGATCAGAGACATGGTCCCACCCTGATTGGAAATGCCTACCTTTCAGTTCGACAGCGGATTGCGGCCGGGCTGAACATACCAATCATTTTCGTGGATCCTACGGTCGACGAGTTCAAGCAAGAACTGGTCAGACTGTCCGGCGACGCATCCATCCTAGAGATATTTGAGAGCTACTGGTGGTAGCTCGCATCAGAGTCAAGGAAGCTCTGTCCAAGGGAGCGAAGAATGTCCACGTTTTCGCACAACCATCTCTCATGCGAGCTTAAGGGTGAGGGTGTCACCAAAGTAATTGTTGAAACTATAGCCGATTACCTTGAGCGAGCGAGTATCTCCAAGTTCTAGTAAAGGAGTTGAGAAGGCGAGAGCTTGCGGACGGGATCATAGGCTACAAACTATGGCGCGATCTTGATAGGCTGAAGATTGACGATGTCGATGCGTCAGGCGAGGACGTGACAGTCTGGCTCATGTATCCAGCAAAACGAGCGGATTAGGAATGGTGGTAGCGAGGGATGGAGTCACCGCGACGCTCAACACGTCGCTTTTGAACCATCGTTCTCGGGGTTATGAGCCCCGCGGGTTAGACCTAACTACCCTACTTAGCGCGCATGCGCGACTCGCTTTTTCCTCGCCGTTTTTGCTGAACCAGTCGGCTGCTCTTAAGTTTTTGCAGCTTTGATTACCACACATCATCTACGCACGGACGACAGATCGCGTCTTGAGCCTCGTATCCACGGGAATGGTCAGGAAACCTTCTTGTAGTAGCAAGCATCGCACACAGTGACATAACGTGAACGACGCCATAACGGAATTCTGGAACACGAGAGACCCTGATGCCTTTGACGCCGGAGTCAGAAGGTCAGGGAGGATGGAGGCCGTCAGACGGGTGGCTACGATTTCAAAGCCCCATGTACATCGAGAGGGCGCCGTGTCGATCGACCTTGGCTGTGGCACCGGCTTGTTCTCGGAGGCCGCAGGAGTCAGAGACATCATCGGTGTTGATTTCTCCTCATCCCTCTTGGATTTGGCCAAGACAAGAATGAACACGGTCCTGCAAAAGAACATCTTCGATCTCACCTTGGCGAAGGATTCGGTCGATAATGCGATCTCGCTGTTCGTGATAGACGACTATCCATCCGAGAGGAAGCGGGCGTTCTTCAGTAAGGTGTTCTCGTTCCTCAAGCCGGGCGGGCACTTCTTCTTTGCTGCCTATTCTCCACGTGACGAGCGCATGGGTAAGATGCGCGAAGCGATCGACTCGAAGGCCGGGGCACGCCTCGAAGTCCATCTTGAAGATAGTGCCTCGTATGAAGACAAGCTGAAAGAGTGCGGCTTCATCATCGATAGTTCCGAGGTATTCAGGACGCATGGGGTGTTCGGGATTGGCTTCCGTGAAATGAAGCTCAGAAGAGAATTCATCATAATCTCCGCGCGGAAACCCGATGAATAGCTTCCTGAGGCGCATTCAAGTTCGCGGCGGTTCATATCGGTGCCTTCTCAAGATCGGTTGCCAGCACGCCTGGTTCTACCCTAGAATGTGGCATCCGCCTAGTTTCTGAGCGGAAAGGCTTAAATATATACGTCTCGTTACGTAACGTGACGAAATTGCCAACTGTCAGGGTTTCTGTTCGCAGAAAGAAGGCAGTGGTCCAACTAGAAGCCGATAACGTCGAGGAGATGAGCCGCCTGCTTGAGGGCGTGCCAAAGCTCCTAGGCCGAATAGATGAGGTAATGGAGAGCGCAACTGTGGTGGGAGAGGATGTGGACCTGAAGGGGATAATGCGGTTCGACGATAAGGGCTCGCCCATACTGAAGGTTATGGACAGCTCCGTCACCGACAAGGAGGCAATAATGCTGCTCCTGCTCCCCGCTGGCGAGAAGGGCCTGAAGAGCGGCGACATAGGCGTGCAACTCAGCCTCAGCGGGATCGTCGCTGCCGGTTATCCCGCACGCTTGACGGAGATGAGAAGGGAAGGGATAGTGATGCGAGCTCCAACCGGCGAATACGTGCTGACGGAGAAAGGAAAAATGGTGGCCGCGGATCTGGTCAAGCGGCTGAAGGGGGTGGTCCAAGAATGACATCCGAGGACCTCGAAGTGTTCGTGGAAGTCAAGAGCGGCGGGAGCACAGTCTCATCTAGGTTCACTGGAGATACAGAGGAGGTCGTCAGAGCGGTTCAGAAGTTTCTCTCAGACTCGATACCCGCTTTCTCATTAGGAAGTAAGATACTCCTCAGGATGCCGTCCGCATCGGAGCTGGCCGACATGCTCGGCAGCGACGTGAAGATAAGCGGAAGCGACATCGTGTTCATCAAGAAGCCCGCCGACGCTGTCGGAGGGATAAGGAAGGCCCTCGTGGCGTCCAGGGTTGCTCACGAGCTTGGGACGAAGCCCTCCCCGAATCTTTCAGTGAAGGAGATAGCGATGGCGACCGGCATAGCGGAAAAGACGATCAACAACAATCTAACCAAGCTGACCAAACAGGGACAAGTAGACAGGGCGGCCAAGGGAGTGTACAAGATAACCGACAGGGGCGTTCTAGAGACCAGCCCGATGGTCTCAACCTCGGGAGAGGTCAAGTAAGATGGATGTAGCGGGCAGTGAGGTTCGGGGGATCCTCACATTAAGGGGGACGAAGAATAATGACCCGCCACACCCAGGTTGAGGTACTTCTGTCTGAGCGTATAATAAACTTACCATTCGGTAGCCAGGTCCACGAAGAAGAGCGGCCGGACGTGCATGATTTGTCCAACCAAATCACAACCGGTGATGTCGAAACATGCGAGGTTGCCCTACTCGGGGGATCCGGAAGGAAAGTTCCGGTCGCTGCGGTCGATTGCTCCAACGTACACCTCGGATTCGGCGGAGGGTTCAGTTACGAGGCTGCTCGGGCATCAATAGTCACTAGGTCGGCCGCAGGCGACACACACGTTACGAGGATCGGACCCCTAGTCGCCAAGCTACCCACGGATTCTGCCCTTAGTCAGAGCTACGTCTTGTACGCGCTCGAGTCGTTCGCTCAGGAGCTTGCCTTTGACCAGGTCAGGGAAGGGATCGTCCTACTGGATGGGATAGCGCTCGCCGACGGCGCGCTGTGCCAGGTTTCAAGTCGCGCCAAGGTGGTCGGGCTGAGCAAGACCGTCCCCCCGCAAGGCGTCCACGACAACGGCTTCGGGTTTCCAAGCGAGCCTTTCGTCATGACCAAGCGACACTCCAACCTGTGTCTGGTCAGGCTGTCGAGGGGCGGGTTCGTTCTCAGGGGAAGGGTTTGGTCAAGACGATCCACTGACATGCCCTCGGTGTTCTCCTCCCTTTCAGCCAGCGACGCATCGGACATGGGATATCCCGACACCCTCAGGCTCGCCCACATGTTCTCAAAGATCCTACCAACCGAAGCGATCTCCGCCAGGATAGCGATAACGGAGAAGCACGGAGTGAGGCTGTCTGAACCCCTAGACGGAAGGAAGCTCTTGCTAGGTTCGATGTGGGCGTGAAGAATGTTCTACCTGCTCTCTAGGTTCGGCGAGGACTACGAGGTTCTTGAGCTGCCCGCGGGCAGGTCGCACGTGGGCGATTTCCTAACGCTCAAGGACGGCAGCGATGACAGGTCACTAGTTCTCCAAGTCGTGCACATCTCATACCTCAAAGTTCCCGGAGAGCTTGAGGAGATAATCAGGATGGCCAGGGCGTCTAACGTCCTGATGGATTCGCAATCGGACGAGCTGTTCGAACAGATTCGCGAGGAGGTTATGAACTCCAAGGTGCTGAGGTGCAAGGTCCGGGGTTCCGTGATGGACTCCTCGTTCACGGGAAACGCCCTGTGGGCGCCTTCGCGAATGTCGGCCACAGTAGTTCGCACTACGCTCAGAGAGATAAGGCGGACCGTGAGCGAGGAGCAGATGATCCCATTCCCCATGGGGGTCTTGTTGGATGACGGCTCCGACCTTGTCATCGATCTGGCTGACCTTGACGGATCTCTCACTCTGATCTTGGGCAGAAAGGGGGCGGGCAAGTCGACCCTCGCGAAGTCATTGATCAGGGGCCTCGCGGAGAACGGGGCCAAGAGCGTGGTCCTCGACATCAACAACGAGTACATGCCTTCCTCCAAGGACTCGAAGTTCGTTCAGCTGGACCCCGGAAGGAACCTGACCTTCGAGCTTCGCTTGATGCCGAAAGCGGTGTTCCTTTCTCTCTTGGAGGATTTAATGGATCTACCGCAGACATCCATGCTTGAGATATCGCGGGTGTGGGACCGCCTCGAGGCCTCAGGCCGGCTTTCCTTCGGGGGCCTCAGGAAGGAGATCATATTCACCAAGATGAACGACTACGTAAAGGATGCCCTGACCAGGCGCCTAGAGGTGATCGCCAACTCTGGTATAATCACGGACAGCCCGGCGAGAATAGGCGTGGTCTCCGAACTCCAAAGAAGTGGGGGGCGGTGCCTCTCTATCTTCCTCAGAGGCCTGCCTTCGATGTTCAAGAAGCTCGTGATAGAGCTGGTAATGAAGAACATCGTACAGGCCATGGAAAGGGGGGCTCTAGAACCGATCTTCCTCTTCGCAGAGGAGGCGCACATCTACCAGGGCATGTCCTTCTGGGAGGATCTGGTTACTAGGATGCGTCACCTCGGCGTGTCCCTCGTATTTGTCACTAATGAGCCCAACAGCCTCTCGAACTTCATATACAGGCAGGCCGACTCGACATTCCTGTTCAACTACTCAAACGACAGCGACCTCGGATTCCTAGCGAGGGTCACGCAGGTTGACAGCGAGTCCTTGACATCGTTCGTGCGCGGCCTTCCCGAGCTGTGTTGTCTGGCCGTGGGCAAGGTGTGCTCAAACCTTCCGGTACTCTTCCGGGTGCGACAAGACGAGCAATTCGTGGGAGGTGGCACCAAGCTCTTCTTTAGGGGTAGGTTGGCTCAACCCTTGAAGAGCTCAATGCCGGGGTAGTCTGAACGATCCTCAACGTCGCGAAATATCCTCAGCAGTCGATTGTACTTGGCAGTCCTTTCTCCCCTGGCCGGCGCGCCGGTCTTTATCTGACCCGAGGACTTGCCCACAGCTATGTCCGCTATGTAGGAGTCCTCCGTCTCCCCGGACCTGTGGCTAACGACCACCCTGTAATTGCTCCGATGCGCCAAGTCCATCGTTTCGAAAGCCTCGGTCAGAGTTCCTATCTGATTGACCTTGAACAGGAGCGCGTTGGCGACCCCCCTCTCGATGCCCAACTTCAGCCTGTCCTTGTTTGTGACGAAGACGTCATCCCCTACGACCTGAATGTTCGAGCACTTGCGGGTAAACTCGGCGAAGTTGTCCAGGTCGTCCTCGGCGAGGGGGTCCTCAACCGAAGCCAACCGATAGTCCCGAACGAACTGCGTGATGTAGTCGACCAATTGACCCCCTGACAGTTCGCGGCCATCTATAGTGTATCTTCCGGAGCTCAGATCAAGGAACGAGGACGCCGCGCAATCCAAGCCCAGGCGCATCTCCTTCGTTGGCGAATACCCTGCCTCCTCAGTTGCGCGAGTTAGGGTGTCCAACGCCTCGGCGGTCTCACTAATAGGTGGCGCGAAGCCGCCCTCGTCGCCCACGTTCACCGCTGCCCGCCCGTACTTTCCAGACAGTAGCCTCTTCAACATGTGATACGTTTCGACTCCCGCCCTCAGCGCCTCCGGGTAGGATCGGAAACCCGCCGGGATCAACATGAACTCCTGTATCCTCAGTTCGTTCCCCGCGTGCCTTCCCCCGTTTATGACATTCATCATTGGAACTGGGAACAAGTATCGCCCGTCCTCTCCCTTGAGGTAGCGGTATAGCGGCAGCTTCATGTGATCGGACGCAGCAATGCATGAAGCGAGCGAGACCGCCAGCATCGAGTTTCCTCCCAACTTGCTCTTCTGGGGAGTGCCATCAAGCTCGATCATCTTGCGATCGATCTCCTCCTGCGCGAGTGCGTTCATGCCGACGATCGCTGGGCCGATGATCTGATCAATTGATCTCACCGCCTTCTGAACGCCCATGCCCAAGAACGAACTCGGTTCCTGATCTCTGAGCTCAATGGCCTCGAGCCTTCCCGTGGAGGCCCCGGACGGCACGGAAGCCCTTCCGAAGCTTCCATCCTTGAGCTCGACCTCAGCCTCGACGGTCGGATTCCCCCTTGAGTCCAGAATCTGAAACCCGCGAACCCTCCTTATGGTGCTGCCCTTGCCCATCGGTTCGTGTCGGCTGTTGCTCCGTTAAATGCTTTCAAGAGAGCAACGAAGGGACAATGAACTCGCTGAAGAATGCCAACAGAAGCGCGCCGAATATGAGGTCCTTCCCCCTGTACCGATTTATCTTGGTCGTGTACAAAAGTACCCCAAGCACGACCATCGGAGCATAGACCGCAGTCATGACAGCCATCGATGCAGTCAATACTGACCTGGCAACCCTAACCGCAATTGCCTGTGCGCTCTCCAAAACGTTGTCGATGATGTCCGAGAACCTGTTCATCCTCTGCGAGAAGTTATACTCGTCAGGGATGGCCGCCGCCCTCAGTGAACCAGTACAAAGCAACGCCAACGAGAAGGCGCTCAACGCTACGACAAGGGGCGACGCTCTCTTCATCGTAGTACGAGTGGCAGCTGTCTTTTAAGGGCCCCATGAGTTTTGGTGGGGGAGTTTAGCCTCAAGGACTGAATTGGCGCCAGCTTCCCCCAACGCCTTATGCTTAAGAACGTGGAGGCCCTTCGTACAGACGGTGATGGTGGGGGGCCTGGGTGCTCGCCGTACCCTATCCCGAAACCGGCGATACGCGGGGGCTCGCAACTTGAGGATAGCGAGGCGGGGTCGCGTCCTTGCTCCTCACGCTCGTTGAAGGGCCCGGATCGCTGGGCGGTGGTAGAGTGCGATAGGAGCTCGTAGGGGCTCCGAAATGCTCGAATCGCCGAACTCGCTAGGCTCGGGAGAGAGCAGCGCTAAGGCGAACTTCCCGCGTTGGCGAGTAGGGTTCCGGATGGGATGTGGAGCGTTGGCACGGCCTCAAATCGCGAACCTTGAGGTCCGCCATCACCAAAGGGATAAACATCACCAAAGGGATAAATTTCATGAGGAAGGCCGCCACTTGGGCCGGTCGTCTAGCCTGGTTAGGATACCACCCTTACGGAGGACTTGAGACAGGTGGGGGCCGTGAGTTCGAGTCTCACCCGGCCCACTTGAACCGGTTACCCTGATTTTCTCGAGTTCAATTCTGGACAAGTTAATAACGGATGTCGTCACTTTAGCCCGTCTTGAAGATCCTGAAGTCCGACAGGCACGAGGGGATTCTGTCCGCAGTCCCGGATGCCCCAGAGGACCTCTGGCTTCTTTTCAACTTCGTTAGGGAGGGCGACAGGGTGGTCGGTAGGACTTACAGGGTCCTTCGCGTCGGCTCCGAGGAAAAGTATGAGAAAGTGAAGAAGCCTATGACCGTGAGAATATCCGTGGCCAAGAAGAGCCTGGACCTGCCGGCCTCGAAACTGAACTTCACAGGCACGATAGAGATGGCCCCCGATGACGTAGAGGGGGTCAGGGGCCGATCCCACACCATATCGGTCGAGCTGGGCAAGAGGATCACCGTGTTGAAGGCCGGGCGAGATCTCATGGCTTGGGAGCTTCTGAGTCGAGCGCGGACCTCCAAGCTAAGGGTGCTCGTGCTTGCGATCGAGTACGGCAACGCGGCCGTAGGGATCTTCTCCGACTCCGGTCTCCTCGAAGCTCAGGAGATTCAAGGCAACATATCTGGCAAGGAGAACCCTGACGAGAGGCGCAAAGACACCATAGAGTTCTTCAAGCAGGTGGCCTCAGTAACGCAAAAGCTACTTGAGAAGGCCGATGGTCAGATGGCGGTCGTCGGCCCGGGGTTCGCCAAGGACAACTTCTTGTCGTTCCTTGGGGACAAACATCGTGAACTCAGGTCGCAGGTGGCGCACATCGGTGCCTGCACCAGCGGGACGACAGCTGGGCTGCTGGAGTCAATAAGGAGCGGGGCCCTGATCAGGTTCCTCAGGGAACTGCGCTTCTCTCAGGAGTCCCAGTTCATCGAGGAGATCCTGAGGCGCTTAGCAAGAGAACCGGAGACCGTAGCCTTGGGCTTGGATGAGGTCTCGAGGGCCTCCAGCGCCAGAGCCGTTTCGCATCTGCTCGTTCTTGAGTCGATCCCGCTGGAAAGCGAGGCCGCCTCGCAGCTCTTGGAGTCGATTCTGTTGGGAGTACAGAAGTCCGGCGGCGATATCACCTTCGTGAGCCTGAGACACGAAGGCGGCAAGAAGTTGAGGTCGTTGGGATCCATCGTTGCGCTGCTTCGCTATCCCTTTTACTCAAGGGAGTCCAGAAGCGATGTCTCCGCCTGAGAAACAGTTCACCGTCTATGACTTGGTCGTCCTTTCGGTCCTGCTGGGCACGCTGGGCTACGGCTGGGTTTTGGGGATACTAGGGACGGAGGCAGCGGCCCTGTCCTTGGTCGGAATCATCTCGTTGATGCTAGCTTACGCGACCCTCAGCAGGAGTATGGCGGCGCTGATGGACCCCAGCGGAGCTACCAGAAAGATGCTTCACATAGTCGGAGGGTCATTCATAGTCATGGGGCTTATCCTGTTCCCCAGAGACATTCCTTTCCTGAGCCTGGCCCTGCTACTGACGTACCTTGTCTATGAAGCGTTCAGGTGGCTTGCTCCCAGGAAAAAACTGTGGATGTCGTCGATGCTTGAGTTCTTCGGCAGCTCTGAGGAAACGTTCGGGCGGCCCTTCTGGGAGGCAACGTTGGGTCTGGCTGCGGCCTGCGCGATCATGTACACCTCCGAAACAGTTGTAGCGCTCGTTGCGTTGGTTAACCTGACCTTCGGCGACGGCATCGCCGGATTGGTGAGGGAAGGGATGGGCGAGGAGACAAGAAGCTTCGGTGCTTGGAAGGGCTGGGTCGGATCCATCGTCGGAACCATCGCCTCCGCTCTCATTACACTCGCAATATCAGGCAACATCGTCCTTCTGATCCCAATCATCGCGGGCATGGTGGTGGAGCGGCTTCCAATCCCGGTGGACGATAACCTCAGCGTCCCGATATCGACCGCGATAGTGGCAAGGATTTCGTTGGAATTGGCAACCCGCCAACCCACGTGATGCTCTAGACCACGTTATCTAAGGTGAGCATCGACGTCCTTCCCTCCTTCATTAGATAGACGCCAAACGTCGTTGGCGTCGGCCGTATCCCCAAGTTAGCTTGGTATGTAGTGGTCTCCTGCCAGGTGCCGCTGTTGACCATCTGGGTTCCCCTGTAGCTGGTGAACCCGGAGACGTGAACGTGTCCGGTGTGAAACACGTCGGGCTTCGTCATGATTGCCAGGTCGTCCTCTCCCTCGACGCATATCTGGGTGTTCCCCCCGTATATTGGAGCCAAGTGTCTGGCCCTAAGAAGGAACCTCATGCCCTCTTGAGGCGTCGAGTAGTCTATGGATGGGACGGACGACGCTATATCTTCCAAGCTCTGGCCGTGGTACACTAGAAACCTGACCTTGTGCAGTGAAAGTTGAGTTGGGTTTCCCACCACAATCGTGTTCCCTCTATCTGAGACAAGTTGGTCCAGCAGGTCCTTCGGGATGGGAGGCTGGGGGATCGCGTCCCTAACGATATCATGATTTCCTGGGCCTATCACTAAGTACACGTAGTCCGGTATCTTGGCCAGGGCCTCAACGGCCTGCTCGTACTGTCGGTCGACGCTGACGATCTCCAATTCGCGCTCCTGCTTCGGGTACACGAAAACGCCATCAACTATGTCTCCGGCAACGATCACATACTTCACGGAATTGGCCACTTGTTGCGACGTAATCGTTCCCTTTGTGCCGGAAAGCCAATCAGTGAGCGCGCTAAATTGTTTGCTGAGAAAGTGCTTGCTGCCGACATGCAGGTCGGACAGGAGAAGGGTCGATATCGGGGAGCGGGTTCTCCTCGTGGGGGTGTCTGGGACATCAGGAAGAACAACGTCCGTCACCAGAAGGAGGTCCTGAAACTTCCTTACCTCGAGACCGACGACCATGTCGACGACGAGATAGGAGAACTTCCCCTCAAGCTCCGGGCTAGACCTCTTTGGCATAGTTACCGTCGCGGAGTCGTCCAAGTCCTCGACCAAGATCCTCCTGTTCTCCTTCTTCGCTACCATCACGATGGTCTTGAACGGACCTTGGGACGAGCTCCTTGAGATCTCGCTGATCGGCACAGGGCTCCTGAAATCGGGCCTGGCCCTAAGTAAGCTCTCCAGCCTTTGAAACCTGCTCCTGAAGTACCTGACCCGCGACTCGACCGAGTCCGACACGAGGACGGTTTCCGGCGGGCTGTACAGCAACTCCACCTCGGGGTCCACCTCCTTCGCCAAGGGCATCCTCGTTCTGCGCCCAGCCTCTATCGCCTCGCCCTTCGACATCGAGATCGCTGCCAAGACGTGCCTCGCCTCAACCATGCTGGCCTTCTCCTCCCTCGCCATGCGGATCGCGTTCGCGACGGTCTTCTCGTAGATCTCCTTAGTCGCAGACCCTCTCAGAAGGTCGAGAGCTTCCCTGTTCACCAGCAGTCCCTCAGAGACGAACCTGTTCACGATCTCCGCGGCTTCCATCTCTGAGTTGCTGGGCAACTGTCCATAGCCGGAGGTCTCGGAGCGAAATTAAGCTTGTCTCCTTCACGTTTAAATAACCTAGGCCCCGTCGGGGGTCGAAGATGCCGAAGAGGGGTTCAAAGCGCTCTCGTTCCAGATTGCCAGCGACCGGCATAGGCATCATGAGCCTCCTGGATGAAGATACGGGAGGCCTGAAGGTAAAGCCCGAGCTGATAATAGTCGGTGCTTTGATATTCATCGCGGCAAGCGTGGTTGGCCTAATTTTCTTCCCGGCTTAGCTATTCGGATCCCTCGGAGGACATCGGTTCTAACGAAAGCGGTATCTCTATCGCAGTTACGGCGCGGGGCCCCCTCTCATCTTCGACCTGATCCTCGACCAGGGATATCACCCCGACCGCCAGATCCTTGTAGAAGGACCTTCTCAGGGCATTGGCCGCGTCGATCGCCTTCGGGATGTTATCTCCCCTTGCCCTGATCACCAGCCTGTTCCCTCCCTTGTTGAAGTAGGTCACACAAGCTGTGACATAGGCCCAGACCTTCTTCTGCCCCACCTTGACGGTGAAAGGTGTCTCTTGGTCCGATCCGCTCTCCTGCATCCTCATCACCTCTGGGATATCTCCGTCTTGCCTGAGATCAACAGGAACAGCTCGCCTGACAGATTATCCTTTCGGACGGCGACCCACTTCAGCAGGGCTGGCTTGCTCCTGTCCAACTCGCTAACTTTCCTGACATCACCCCTCCAAGCGACCGCCTTGATCAGGCCAGTGTCATCAGCGATGTTGAACTCTGCCCTCTGTATCGTGCTGCCGTCCCGTGCATTGATGTCTTGCACTCGAACGTTGGAGAAGATCATCCCCTCAACCCAGATGTTCCGCGCGCCCTCTTGTATGTCCTTGACCTGCGTAGCCGCAAATGACGGCTCGTTCAGTTGCTGGAGGCTCGGCCGCGCGACGTTCCTCGTCCTAAGCCGACCGTACGCGCCAAGGCTCAGGGTCACGGATGTGCCGAACGCCCTCGCCCTCGCTCCCGAGATCTCCAATATATCGCCCTTGGCCAACTTCGGCATTGAATCTATCGCATCGCCCCAGACCATCAGACTGGTCGAGCCGGTCTCGTCGTAAATTACGACCTCCTTGAACCTTCTTTCCTTGGGCTCGGCCGAAGCTAGGGTCTCTTCGGCGAAGACCTCAGCGACCCTGCAAACCAATCTAGGCACTATCCCCTCGCGCAATTCCCCTATCTTGACCTCCTCCTCCGCCTCGGCCACGGTCTCCCCGAGTTCGACCGCGCTACCTTCGTCTACGGAGAGCTCCATCCTTCCCGCTAGCCCCAAGCGAACTCTTGCACCAACTATGTTGATCTGTCTTCCCACATCGTCCTCGTCGGCCAACAGTGCCACCTTTCCCCAGAGCGCGGCTTGGACCTCGCCCTCTTGGTCTCCTATCGTTATCCTTCTCATTTCGCTTGGTCCCCTAAATCCGGTGAACTGCCGCGTGGGTGAGACCCATCTTATCAAACCCGACACGTTTGCCAGCGAGGGCTTCTCCGGAAGCTTTGACGGTCCAACGAAGAAGCTCTGCCTGCTCGGCAGCTGTCCGAAATTCTGCACCTTTGTCATGGAACCGAAGCTGCCGATGTGTACCTCTATCACACCTAACCTCCCTTCCTTGGAATAACCTCCCTGCACCTGCACAACATCTCCATCCCTCAGGGAGAGGAGCCTAGGCAGCTCCGATTTCTCCCTCCAAAGGAGAACGATGGCCCACCCGGTCTCATCGCCCATGAAGACCCTGGAGAGGTTTACCTCCTCCCCCGTCTGAGTGGACACCGCCCTCTCAGAGATACCTATGACCCTTCCAGTCAGGGTTATCCCCCTCATCCCTGCGACAAGCTTCCCGATCTTCAGGGGCTGATCCAGCGAAGTCTGCTCGAGCCTGACCCCAAGCTCCTGAGCCACTAGGAATATGGAGTAGAGCATGCGGTAGCTCTCGCTGGCCTTGACGGACTTCATCTTCTGCTCAAGCATCGCCATCAGCTCCTCTCTCGTGAGATCTGGCTTGTTGCTCAATATCAGCGAGATGTACTTGTCGGCCAGGCTCTGTTCCATCAATAACACCAGGCCGGTTCAGCCTATGCTTAAAATCTTTGACTTGTGCTCGGAGTGAAAAACACAAATATTGGCATACGGCCGGCTGGCGCGATTCAAGATTGAAGCCGAAGGTCGACAGGGATCTTTGCATAGGGTGCGGAGTCTGCGTTAGCCTTTGCCCGACGGTCTTCGCACTCGACGAGGAAAATAAGTCAAAGGTGATAGACGAGTCCGGTTGCGGCGCAGACTGTGACTGCGATGCTGCCGTGGCGAGTTGCCCAACAGGGGCGATCTCCCTGTCTGATTAGCGTTCTCTCGCCGAAGCCTCTACCTCGCCCTCCTCTTTATCCACATGATGATCAAGGCTATGGCGAGGGATGCGAGCCCGAGTATCATAAGGATCGGCTCAAGTATCTGAAAGAAGTAATCGACTGACATCGAACGTTTACCTCGTCCGTGGGCTATTTTAACCTAATCGAATCGCGCTCAAGCGCCAGGGTCCTGGCTGAAGCGGGCGGCCCTCGCTCTGTGTTGCCCGCGTTCGATTTCCCTCGAAGTGATCCAACCTGCGCGAGCAATCCAAGAGAAAGCTTTAATGCGTCACAGGGGGCGAGAGTCCGCGCGCCATGAAAAGGGAAGAGCGGGCCATAATCTTCCCCATCGGGGAGGCCGTATCCTTCAGCATTGAGAGCATCAGGCGCCGTTTCACTCGAGCACTCATTACAATAGTGTCGATCGTGCTCGGGATAGCGTTCCTCTCTGCCCTTCTGACGATCTCCAGGATAGTTATGGAATTGAGCGGCCCATCCGCGGGCGCAGAAGCCTTGCCGTCATATCAACTGTGGATGGCGGTAATCGCGCTGTTGGTTTGCGGGGTCGGGATCATAAACAGCATGCTCATGAGCGTCACGGAAAGATACAAGGAGATAGGGACGATAAAGACCCTCGGGGCCGAGGACATTCACATACTCGAGCTGTTCCTAATCGAAGGCGCGATGATGGGAATGGTAGGAGGAGTCGTGGGAAGCATCGCGGGATGGGGCGTAGCCTTCGGCATATACTACTTCCAATCCCAGTCGCCCGCCATCGCCAATGCGGTGGTGGAAGCAACCCTGGGTTCAATCGACATAGTGGGCTACTCGATGGTGTTGAGCGTGTTCCTCTCACTCCTATCGTCGATGGTGCCCGCATACCTAGCGTCCAAACTGAACCCGGTTGAAGCCCTGAGGTACGAGGTGTGAGAGGATGGCTTCCGCCCTCAGATACGAGTACACTGTTGAGACAGAGGACCTGGCCAAGACCTACATCATGGGGCCCATTACGGTTAAGGCCCTCGACGGGGTGTCGGTCAAGATCCGAAGGGGAGAATACCTCTCGATCATGGGCCCAAGCGGATCCGGCAAGACCACCTTCTTCAACATGGTCGGTGGGCTGGACAGGCCAACGCGAGGCAAGGTGTACATCGACGAAGTTGACATCGCGAAGTTGGACGCTTACGAGCTCGCTTGGCTCAGGGCGAGAAAGATCGGATACATATTCCAGACGTTCAACCTGATTCCAGTTCTGACGGCGCTGGAGAACGTCTCCCTTCCCATGATCTTCGCGGGTGTCGGGAGGGAGGAGAGGCTAGCTCGCGCCAAAGAGTTGCTCAGCAGAGTCGGGTTGGGCGAGAGGATGGACCACAAGCCAGCCGAGCTCAGCGGAGGGCAACAGCAGAGGGTCGCCATAGCCAGGGCCCTAGCTAACAACCCCGTCATAGTGCTTGCAGACGAGCCAACCGGCAACTTGGATCTCAAGACTGGGCTTGACATCATAACTCTCCTCAAGACCCTCAATTCGGAGAAGGGAGTGACCATAATCACTGCCACTCACGACCTCAAGATGATCGATGTCAGCGACAGGATATTCTGGATCAGGGACGGCAAGCTGGAGCGCATCGAGACCCGAAAGGAGGTCTCAGTCAGGCCAGTGGGAAGAGAATAAGACAGAAATTCGACCGCCCAACCAGAACAGCATATGTGGGGCAGCATTTCGCTCGATTCGATGCGCTCAAGGGCATCCTCGCGCAGGGTATTCGTTTCGCCCGACTACTTCATCGACCACTTCATCAGGTATCCGAAGGCTTACCCCGTTCTCTTGAAGGACCTCGAAAGGATAGTGCGCCAGCGAGGCGGAAACATCCTAGGGACCGAGCAGTACGTCGCGAAAGGGGGGAACGCCGTGAACACGGCCGTCGCCCTAGGTCACCTCGGAGTCCACGTTACGCTGTACACGATGACCGACGAAATCGGGCTGAGCTTGCTCAAGCTCTTCGCAGCTGGCCTGCCGGTCGACTTGGGGCTCGTTGATTCAAGGGGCTCAGCCTCCATGACGGCGGCGTTGGAGGTTCCCGGTGAGCGCGGCCAGCTCTCTAACATAATGATCAGCGATTCAGGAAGCCTTTCCTCAATCGGCCCGGAGAACATCGGCAACGACGTTCTGTCTGCGGTCGGAAGATCGGACATTGTTTGTTTCTTCAACTGGGCGCAGACCAAACGAGGAACGGACATCGCAGAGAAGATATTCACAGCCGCCAAGCAGAACAAACGATGCCTAACCTTCATCGACATCAGCGACCCCTCGTATCGCCAGGTCGAGATCCCTCAGTTGGTCAGCAGGCTGTTCAGGAAAGGGCTCGTGAGCGTCCTGAGCCTGAACGAGAACGAACTCGTCAGAATATCCGAGTCGTTGGGGATGCCAACCCCGACCGATCCGCGCAATCCGTCCTCCGAGTTCCTGAGAGGCTTCTCCGATTCGCTGGGTTGCTCAATAGATTATCACACCTCCGACTTCTCCATGTCCGTCTCAGACGGAAAAGTATCGGCCGCCCCATGCTTTCAGGTCTCCCCGGTTAGGATGACCGGAGCTGGCGATACTTGGAACGCTGGCGACATCTTTGGTTACTTGGTAGAATTGGATCCCACCCAAAGGCTACTTCTTGCGAACGCGGCCGCAGGATTCTACATCTCTAACAGCAAGCCAAAGCCGCCGACCCTTGACGAAGCCGCTGGTTTCCTGAAGGCAACCCCCACGAAACAATATTACCCTCGAGGCTGAGGCCAAGCGAGACATGAACGAGGAAGGCTGGCGCGCCGCCCTTTCCAAGCTCGACAAGCAAGACATGTACGGAAAGATACTCAAGTTCCCATCCATGATCGGCCACTCCATCCTGATCACATCCGAGCTGCATATGCCTCGCGTGGGCGAACCGGACGCCGTGGTCTGCTGCGGTATGGGCGGCTCGGGGATGGGACTGGACTTGGTCAAGGCTTGGCTCGTCGACGAGGCCACCGTTCCAATCGAGGTGGTCAAGGACTACAGGCTCCCCGGATATGCGTCAGCCAAGACCCTGGCGTGCGTGGTGTCGTACTCTGGAGATACAGAGGAAGCGCTCAGCTGCATGAGGGACGCGTTCAAACGAGGGTCCAAGTTCCTGTCGATAAGTTCGGGCGGAGAGGTCGAGGAATTCTGCTCCAAGCATGACACGCCTCACCTGAAGGTCCCCCCAGACCTCCCACCTAGGTCAGCTTTGCCGTACCTCTTCGTCCCCATAATCAAGTTGCTTCAGGACAACGGGGTGATCCCCCCCAAGAAGATGAAGGAAGTCGAAGAAAGCGCCCGCCCTGTTGAGATGGAAGTTCAGGCCGTGAGGATCGATGTGCCAAGCTTCAGGAACGAGGCGAAGACCTTGGCGTCAACGCTCCGTGGCCGTTTCCCCGCGATCTATGGCCACGGGATCCTAGGGAGCATCGGACTCAGATTCAGGCAACAGCTCAACGAGAACGCGAAGATGTACGCCATCAACAACAACTTCCCCGAACTGGATCACAACGAGCTTGAGGCCTCGCACTTCGTCAACAACGAGCGCGCGATAGTGGTCATCCTAAGGTCTCGATTTGAGTCAGATCAGGTCGCGCGAACGATAGATGCCTCGAGGGACATATTTAGATCAAAGGGACAAACGGTTCTGGAAGTGCGCGCCCAAGGGGACACGCCGATATCTGAGGCACTATCCCTCACAGTCAAACTGGACATGACCAGCCTGTACCTAGCCCTGCTGAATGGAGTTGATCCCGTTTCCACACCAAGCATATGGGCGCTCAAGGAGAGACTCAGTTCCAACCCTCGATGACCCTAGAATTTCGAAGGTCCGCTCGGGCTCATGTCGCTTTGTAAACCGAACGTTTTTATTCGGATCGGATCGGCAGCTTCCGAGCCCCGGTAGCTCAGAGCGCAGACCGCGAGAAGCCCGGTAGAGCAATGCCTTGGTATCGCAGACAGAGAGGCAGAGGTCACGGGATCGAAGCCCGCCCGGGGCTTAACTCGACAACACCAAGACGACAGGTGGCCGTTCTCTCGATCTCACGAAACACGGAACACCACGCAAAAGGCAAATAAGGGAGGGGAGCTGCTCAAGCTTCTAGAGTGGTAACCAACCTACCTCCCGACGCTGTAGCTCAATACAAGAAGGTGGTCGAGTCCAAGTCAAAAGCCGAGAAGCTGAAGAACCTCCGAATCTTCGCCTCCCTAGTCCCAGAGCACAAGGGAACCGAGAAGCTCAGGTCGAACATCAAGAGACGAATCGTGAAGCTGGAGGAGGAGATGGAGAAGGAGAGGGTGAGGAAGCGACAATCCAGGCGCCAAAGAACATTATCGATATCCAAGGGGAAGGACGAACTGCTCCTGCTGCTATTCCATCCGAACCCGGAGCTCAAGTTCCGCTTCTTGTCGAGGATTCTGAACGCCTCCTCAACTGATCTCTACTCGGATGCGGTCAGACCCCATTCCAGCAGAATAGGCGGTGTGAACACCGTGTTCCTTCCTATGAACTTCTCCTTGGCAACGAGCTCTGACTACTCGGACCTCGTCAGACAAGCGGACGGCGCCCTGTTCGCCGCCTCCTCGCAGGAGGACCTACAGGGTTGCGGCGATCTCATAAGCTCGTTCAAGAAACAAGGTATCTACTTCACCTGTCCGGGTTCCGAAGTCAGGCTTGTCCGATCGTCTGCAAGGGGAGCGGACGTAACCGGTCACTCGGATCTACTGAGCAGGGACGAAGCTACCGAGTACCTTTCGCAGATGAAGGTAGAAGGCGCCACCGTCGAGCTCTCAAGGCTCTCCACCAGATACTCATTGGAATCGATCTCAGCCAGAAACCCGACTCTGATGAGGTTCTGGATCATGCTTGACGATGAAGCGCGAGGCGCCCATGAACAGGAGGTTGTCCTTCTCAACCAGATCATACCTGCTATTATCAAACGCCTGTCCGAAGTTGCAGACAACCCGGCGGCCCTAGTGGAGGACGTTCTGAGTGGCATCGGGAAAATCAGGGTGAGAACGAAGGAGCCGAGGGAGAAGGAGGTCCCCGAGGAGCCCGTGCTACTGAAGGAGGGGGCAACCGTCCTAGATCTGGCCAAGTCCATTCATGGCGAGCTGGCCGCAGAACTCAAGTACGCGATGGTCTACAGGCAGTCTGAACAGGCCAGGTCAATGAGGGTCGGGACAGGATTCAAGCTCAAGGATGGGGACATCGTCGAGATTCACTAGAGCAAATCAACGCAGAAACGGGCCTCGATCTGCGAAGCGGTTCGGTCGACAAGCTCATCACAGATTAGACTGGAGCGGAGACACTTGAATACGTACCGGAAGCTTCAAGGACGCGCATAGCTCAAGGTTGATTGGCTCACTAAACTACCTCCGCGGTGCGAACGAACCTAAACCATTAATACCTCGCGTTCTTCACCACGAAAGAGAGGGCATTTGTCACGCGGGTCCGCGGGGGCCTCAAAGACCGGACTGGAGCACGAGATCGAGCTCCTTGAGGAGATGCGAAAGCAACTCAACGTGACGATCTCCATGCTCCCCAGCGCGACGAAAATCGACCCCGCGGAACTCATTCACCTCAGGAGCCAAGGAACCAAGCTACTCGGCGCAGTAGAGAAGGCCATATTGAGGAGAGAACTCACCCTGAGGCTTGAGGAACTGGAAAGGAGAAGGCCGGTGCTGAGGTCATTCAACCAGAAGTACGAGGCCCTGCTGGACCTGAGGAACGCCCTGCACTCGAACGCGGGTGCTTCCGGCCGCAGTTCCTCGCCAGAGGTTCCAAGGCCGGTGACGAACGTGTCCAGCGAGGACTTCCTCAATGAGTTGAGGCGGGTCAGGGAGCAGATATTCCGCGCTCTCTCCGAGCTGAACGAATCGGAGGAGGGCAGATGATGTCGGAAGAAGTCCTCCAGAAGAGGAAGGTCGCGGTTGTCAAAGCGCTATCATTGGTCAAGGAAGTTCCTCGCTTGGGGGTCGGCTCCGGTTCGACCATGGGCCTGTTTCTCGTTGAGCTTTCCAAGCTGATCAAATCCGAGGGAAAACGCGTAAAGGTGGTTCCCTCCTCGTCCCAAGTTGAGGTTGAATGCTCAAGGCTCAGACTGGAGCTTTCTTCCCTTTACGATGACCCAAACCTGGACGTTGTGATCGACAGCGCTGACGAGGTCGATTCGAACATGAACCTGCTGAAGGGGGGAGGCGCTGCGCTCACGAGGGAGAAGGTTCTTCATCGCGCGAGCGACAAGCTGCTAATCGTCGTTGAGGATGAGAAGTCGGTTAGCAAGCTCTGCACAAAGCACCCTCTGCCCGTCGAAGTTCTTCCGTTCGCATTACCTCTTGTGAACGTTGAGATAGCAAGAGAGTTCTCAACAGAGCCGAGGGTCAGGACGATCCCCGGAAAGGCAGGCCCACTCGTAACCGATAACGGGAACTATGTCTTGGATGTTCCATTGAGAATGATTGGGGATCCTCCAGCCGTCCACGCCAAGCTGAAGGCACTGCCCGGCGTGATCGAGACTGGGATATTCCCCTCAAGGGACGGCCTCTTAATACTGGGTACAGATGGCGGACCTAAGTTAGTGGAGATGAAGGCCGCAGAACGAAAGGGGGTCAGCTAGCGCAATGGCGAGTGAGAATCGCAACAGGGAGTTGGTGCTGAAGGAGGCCTCGATCTCCATCGACATAGTGGTCCGCAGGCTCAAAGCCCTCAGGAACAGCATGCTGTCAAGGGCTGGGTCCTACTTCCGTTCCCTCGTCGACCTGCAAGCTAAAGGTAACATACGGGCGTCGGCCTACGCGGACGAGATAGCCCAGCTCAGGAACCTCGCCCAGAAGCTTTACTACGGGGAGATCTTGCTTGAGAAGGTCAAGGTTAGGTTGGAAGTGATCTCACTCGTCAGTCCTGTCGGCGAGGAACTCAGGGTGGCGGACCAGCTGATCTCGGAAGTCAGGAGCGCCTTTGAAGGGATCAAGGTCGACCTCACCGAGATGGACAGGATTCAAACTCAAGTTTCTGAGATCATGGAGTCGACCGTGGCGCCTCAAGTGGAGCTTCCCACACAGGTCTCAGAGGCCAAGAGTCAGGAAGTTCGCCAAATCCTCGCTGAGGCCTCAACCTTAGCGGCTGAGCGCATAGCCAAGGAGTTCCCACAGGTTCCGGTCCCAGAGAAAGTTCCCGAGGCCAAACCCGAGGAAGAGATCGTAAAGGAGCAACTGCCCCTCGAGGAAAGGCTATTCACGTATCTGTCTGGGCGCAGCGGAGAGTACTCGCCCGACGAGGCCTCTAAAGCTTTGGGAGCGAGCAAGGAAGAGATCGCGAGGGCGTTGAAGTCCCTCAGCGACAAGGGAAGGATCGTGCTCGAAGAGCCCGAAAAAGAATCAGAGGAGGATTAGGCAGTACCCATTTCCTCATTCCAACGTTGATATCTCTGCGCGAGGTCTTGGCTGACCGAGGGCCTTCTTCTCTCTGTCGCCCAGATGAAGTCATCTCGCCCAGCTTTTCTGATCTCCCCTGCTCCTCCTCTCTCTTCGAACAACTCCTCTCGCAACTTGTCGTGAACATCACCCACGATCTTCGCAACGTCGTCTCCTGAGTAACCTTCAGTGATCTGGGCGAGCTCATGGAAGTCAACGTCCGCAGAGATCCCCAATCCCTTTGAGTAAAGCTCGAATATGCTCACCCTTGACTCTAGGTCCGGCGGGCCGACGAAGATCCTCTTATCGAACCTCCTAATGAAGGGAGCGTCGAGCCCCCAGGGCTTGTTCGTCGCTCCTATTATGTAGAGGAACAGACCTTGGTTCTCTTTCTCTTGTAGGCCTCCCATCTCGGTCAACAGTTGGTTCCTAATGCGCACCTCGCCCCCAATCTCGAACTCCCTTGATCCTATGATGGACTCTATCTCATCTAGAAATAGGATGATCGACCTTCCTCTCTTGGCGATATCCCGCGCGACCTTGAAGACCCTCGCGAGGTTCTTCTCGGATTCACCCAAGAGGTGAGACATGAGCGAGGACGGTGAGATCTCATAGAAGTCGGCGTCGATCTCGTTTGCGACGGCCGCCGCCAAATGGGTCTTCCCGCATCCAGGAGGTCCGAACAGCAGGATGTTCTTGTTCCATCTCGTCTTGTAGAGGTCGGGCCTCTTGTGGGGCCAAATGATTGCATTTCTCACTGCCCTCTTCGCTTCGTCAAGCCCTATGACCTCACCCCAGCTAACCGCCCCTCTTCGTTTCACCATGAGATTTGATATCGGGACCTCCTCCCTTGCGATGGAAACCCTGATTGGTGCCTCCGTCCTGAGTTCCTCAACCCTGTTCTTGTAGCGGTTGATCAGGTCAAGGTAGGCCTTCTTGATTGCGTCGTTCCCGACCATCTCATACAGCTTCGTAAAGAGAACTATGACCTCCCCGTACTGTCTCAGGGCCTCCTCCCTCTTCCCCTCTTGGTCCAGACGGACCGCGAGTTGCGCCCTTTGGACGGCGATGGCCTCGAGCTCGTTGGTTCCCATCGTTCCGCCTGCATTTATCTCGTATATTTGGTTTTTTGGTTTAGACTGATAGACTAATTTCTGAAGTAAGGGCGTGCGCCAGCAGAAGTGGAGAGGAATGGTACTGAACTTCCTTTTCGGAAGAAAGGAACAGAAGCCGGTCACGCCGATCAGGGAACACGTGGATCCTAGGGTCAAGATGGGCGAGGTCTCAATAAAGCTCAGAGTGCTAGTTGACAAGCTCCAGAGGAGCTACGACGCGCTTTCCGCAAAGAAGGACCAGCTCTTCGAGAGGGTCGTCCGAGCTGAGGCGGAGAAGGACAGGGAGAGAGCAGCCGTTTACGCAAGCGAGATCATCCAAGTCAGAAAGATAGCGAAAACGATACTTGTGGCAATAACAACGCTGGAAAAGGTCGTCCTGAGGCTCGACACGGTCAAAGAGGCCATGGAAGCCAAGGAGATACTGTCTTCACCTGAGCTCGGCGTGCTGAGGCCCCTCACCGAAACCCTAAGAGGTGTCATGCCGGAAGTATCCCTTGAACTGGGCAAGATCAGCGAGAACTTGGAGGAGGCTATGCTTTCATTCGGCACCATAGACGCGTACAGCTACATGCCTGAGGTCAGGGACCAAGACGTCCAAGCCATACTGAAGGAGGCCTCTGAGGTGGCAGTTCAGAGAATGAAGACCTCCTTCCCGGAGCTCCCAGCTATAGCCAGGGAGGACGAAAGGTCACAAACCGGCTGGTAATAGGAGCCATCAAGCTTTTTACCAAACAAGGGAGCGCGTGGCAAGGGGGGCGTCGGCTAGCATGGCCTAGGCTTCATGGCTTGGGAGCTGCGTCTCGCCGAGAGCCCATGAGACCCCAGTTCGAATCCGAAGCGAAAGTCTGGGCGCCCCCACTGATCCCTCTCGTCGCACACCGTTCGCCATCGGGGGTCAACTGAGCGTCGATCTGTCTCGACATGCACGTTCATTTCCACTGCACAATCCAGCTTGGGAAGGGTCTGTCCTTCTCAGCTGCAGACTGCATGTTGGGGGCGATGATGATAGGGATGAGAGGGTGTCGTACATCAAGTCTGGACTCTCAAACTTAGCTTCTGGTCGCGCCAACCTCACGGAGACTTAAAACAGCACCCCTCCTCAGCTGCCTGGCACGATGATAAGGAACCCGCACCTCCTTTCGCTAGGGGAGGGACTTCTTGTCACGTTTCTGTGGTCCACATCGTACATCCTAGTAAAGATCGGATTGAAAGACTTGCCCCCCTTGACCTTCTCAGCATACCGATACGTACTGGCGTTCTTGGCCCTGTCAACACTGAGCTTGCTCCGAGGGGGGCCGAAGGGCACCCGCGTTCAACATAGTCCGCTCCTACTGGCGGGGATGGGTCTCCTAGGCTACACAATAGCCCAAGGCTTGCAGTACGTCGGTCTGCTGTACCTTCCGGCTGTCACCGTGACCTTTCTCCTCAACTTCACGCCAGTGATCGTGCTCATCCTCGAGGTGGTCGCGCTTGAGAGAAGGCCGAGCGGCTGGCAGCTCTTGGGAGCGCTGGTTGCATTAGCTGGCGCTGCAATCTTCTTCTCGGTTCCACTTTCGTCCCTCGAAAATACTGGCGTCCTCTTCGTGATCGCCTCTGGCTTGGGCTGGGCCGCCTACATGACGATAACCAGAAAGATTTCGCTGGGACGCGAGGTCGACCTCCTCAAACTGACCAGAGTCAGCATGGGGTATGGGTCTCTATTTCTGCTCGTCTCCTCCGTGTTGACGGAAGGCATCGTCTTTCCCGAAGCTTCGGAGTGGCTGATCATCATCTGGCTAGCGATCGTGAACACAGCTTTGGCGTTCTACTTGTGGAACCACGCCTTGTCAAACGTTGGCGCGTTTGAACTATCCGTTTTGCAGAACACCATGTTGATTCAAATCGGTGTCATGGCGGTCGTCTTTCTAGGCGAAGAGCTAACGTTCTTGAAACTTGTCGGCATGTCGCTCGTCTTCGTCGGCGTACTTATGGTTCAGCTGGTAGGCCTCAAATCCGAACCCGTACAGTCGCGGGCCTGAGCTAAACGTCCGCCTCTCGGCTGGGGTCCAAGGGCCACCGATGAGCGCGCACCTTGCCATCTGAACTGGGTGGTTGCACTGAGGCACGCAGTCAAAGCTCTTCCTTAACCGACTCGAAGCAGACGCACGTTTCGGTTCGGGACACTCCCCCCATCATCCTGATCCTATCAATGACGAGCTTCCCGACATCCTCGACCCTCTCAGCCCTGACCTTGACCAATATGTCCCACTGCCCCGATATGAGGTGCACCTCCTGTACGTTCTCGATCGCAGCGATCTCCCTAGCCAGCTCCCTTTGAGACAACCTAGGTATCGGCGAGAATGACACCATGACAAACGAGGTTATGGGCTTCCCAAGCTTCGCGAAGTCCAGAACGACCGTAAACTTCCTTATCACGCCGTCCTTGACGAGCCTCCTGACCCTATCTTGAAGGGTCGCCCTTGGTATGTCCAGGCTCTTGGCGAGTTTGACCAGCGGCTTGCTCGCATCCTTCCTCAGCGAGTCGATGATCTCGTAGTCCTTGCTGTCCATAGGGAACTCCATCATTCTGCCGACAATATAAGCTCAGGTCGACCTTCGGCCGGCATTGGGCCGGCAACACAAGAAGAATGGTTATCTTGAGTGCCCTATCCCGGCCGGCTTATGCCAGATGGTTCTGCGCCTTCTTCGGGGGCGGGGTGCCAGGTTCCAATGCCGCTGGAGAGGCTGTCCGCCAGCGAGACCGAGAGGAGGCAGCGCATCGGCCGGATCATGACCAGTGTCCTTAGCTACCTTACCTACGAGTTTCTGAGAAGAGGGTTCGAGTGGCTGCTCCCTGTGATACTGTCCAAGTCAACCGATCCCCTATGGCCGGACCCAGGGGCCTCTCTAGAGAAGCGCGTCGAGTTGGAACTCTACGGCGAAACTGTCAGGGCCACGTGCAGCATGATAGTGCACAAGATGGTCGCATGTTCCCTAATGTATCCCAAGCTGTTCACGCTTTCACCTAACATAAGGATAGAGAAGAGGGACAGAGCCAACAGCGGGCTGCACATCTACGAGTTCACCCAACTGGATTTCGAGATCAGAGACGCCACCTCCAAGATAGTCACGCATCTGGTCGAGGAAATAACATGCGGGCTGATCGCCAGCCTGAGGAGGAGCTCGAAGGAGGATCTCGACCGCCTGGGGAGGTATCGGTCCCTGAAGGTTCCAAAGAAGCCGTTCAAGGTTCACGATAGGGAGGAACTCGAAAAGGACTATGGGCCTGATTGGTCCGAAAGAATAGCGCTTGATGTTGCGGAGCCGGTCTGGGTCACAAACATCCCGAGGGAGTTCTATGACTTCGGGGACGGAAAATGGGACAACTATGACCTGATCCTGCCGAACTACGGAGAGGTTCTATCCGGCTCAAGGAGAGAATGGTCCTACGACAAGATCGTCGAAAAGATGGAAAGGGACAACGTGAGAAGAGGAAACTACGAACTGTTGCTGAAGTTGGCCAAGGAAGGCAGGCTGAAGCCATCGGCTGGCGCTGGAATCGGAGTAGAGAGGTTGGTGGCTTGGATCGTGGGTGCCAAACATGTAGGGGAGACACAGCCCTTTCCCAAGATACCGGGAAAAGTCTACGACCTGTAGCACTGGAGAGTCAGCGGAAGAGGACCAAGAGGCGGTAGACCCGTAACCCAAGTATCTTGAGGATGCTCGCAATCGGTGCGGACGAGACGAAATTCCCATAATGCTCATAAACATGGAGGCAGTTCCTCGATTAGGATAACGATGGAAAGAATTGGCCGCATGGACCAAGCCGGAAGGGTGGTGATTCCCGCCGAGTGGAGGAGAAACTGGGGAAAAAGGTTCTGATCGTCAGATTGGATGACCGACAGGTTCTAATCCGATCCCTCAGAAAACGCAGTAAACTCACTGACCTGATCGATTCCATCGAGATTGAAGATGTGGAGGATTTTGGGGATACCCACGAGCTAAGAGGGGCCATGTATGGCTAGGTTTCTCGACTCCTCGGTCTTTCTCCACGCTTATCTCAAACCAAAGAGGAAGCTGAAAGGAACCGAGAAGGAGGTCAAGGAGAAGGCCTCAGCCGTACTTTAGAGGGTCGAAAAAGGAGAGCACGTTGTGGCCTCAACTATCCACCTCCCGGAAGCCGTCAATATAGTTGAAGCGAGACTGGGCTTGGATAGTGCGACTGAGTTCTTGGAAAACATCTTGGCAACGGAAAATATCACTATTGAAAGAGTCCAGCGGAAGGATTATGAGGCTGCCTTGGCCCTCGTTTCAAGATCAGTCCGAACAACGCTGTGGCATGTCTGATCTCTCAAAGGACGAACATAGGCAAGGTATGCAGCTTTGACAAGCACTCCGACAACGTGCTGTTCATCAAGAGGATCTCTTGACGATCAGTGTACGTCAACCGCCATCGAGGCAATCAGCGCTACGGAGGGATTCGGAAGGCTCCGCACGCAAATGAGGGGTACCTGATCTCTCGTCCGGCTTGACAGGCATCGAACAACACTGTGGGCGAGCGCTCTATTCTCTCAAGTTGCCGCATGTTTTTAGCTCGCCATTTCACGAGGGCGCCCATGCCCGATGAGTTGAAAAGGGCGCTAGGGCTCTTCGAATCTACGGTTTACGGCGTAGGCATCATCTTGGGAGCGGGCATATACGCTCTCATAGGACCTGCTGCGGGTATGGCTGGCAATTCCCTATGGATCTCCTTTCTTTTGGGTGCACTCATAAGCTCCTTCACAGGGTTAAGCTACGCTGAACTCTCAACCATGTTTCCAAGAGCAGCAGCCGAATACGTGTACGTCAAAAAGGCCTTCGGAAACGACCTTCTGGCATTTCTGATAGGTTGGCTGGTCGTCTTTAGCGGAATTGTATCAGCTTCTGCGGTAGCCCTCGGCTTTGCCGGATATCTCAAAGGTCTCCTTGACCTGCACGTGGTCTTGACCGCCGCTACTCTGATAGCCTTGCTTTCATTCCTGAATTTCTGGGGCATTAAGGAGTCCTCGAGATTCAACGTACTGTTTACAGGAATAGAAGTAACAGGGCTACTACTCATAATCCTTCTAGGCCTACCCAAATTTGGTGAGGTAAACTACCTAGAAGCGCCTCATGGTGTTGGCGGCATTTTTGCAGCTACGGCCTTGGTGTTCTTTGCTTTCATAGGGTTCGAGGATGTGGTTAATCTCGCCGAAGAGACTAGAAACCCTGAGAAGGTATTGCCGGTGGCACTCATGCTCTCGGTTGCGCTTACAGCAACGTTTTATGTTCTGGTCTCCATTTCTGCAGTCAGTCTCGCTGGGTGGCAAGATCTGGCAGACTCCCCGGCACCGCTTGCATATGCTGCCTCGATGGTGTTCGGAGACAGAATGTACCTAGTCATGACATGGATAGCCCTCTTCGCAACTGCCAACACGGTACTGATTATTCTGATAGTGACTAGCAGGATGCTTTATGGAATGGCATCAGACGGTTCGATGCCCACCGTGTTTTCTCGGGTCCACCCTGTGAGGAGAACGCCTTGGGTAGCCATAGCCCTCGTCCTCGTACTCTCTTCGCTCTTCACCCTGATCGGCGAGATCGAAGTTGTCGCTGGCATCACGAGCTTTGGAGTGTTTGTCACATTTGCCCTGGTGAACCTGTCGGTGCTGTGGCTGAGGTACAAGCAACCGAGGTTACACAGACCGTTCAATATGGGAGACTTTCCCCAATACCGTTTCTAGGTCCAGTTTCATTCACGGGGACTCAATTCAATTTGAGCATTGGCCGACTTGGAACTCGCCTTGAGCGCAGAGGGCCCGTACGACGAACAGGGCATAATCTGCATCGCGCGCGACCTCGCTTGCTCCTATTATGTGCCTCAACCGTACTCTAGCGGCGTATTTTCGCTACCGTCTTCCCACTCGATCCAATTCCCGCGCACGGTGCCGGAGATTCTACTTCCGTCCGGTCGCAACTTCAGAGGGGGCACGATATCCTCCACGTTCGGGTTCTTGAACCCAAGTGAGCTTAGGAAGGTCTCGTAACAGCTCGGACCCGTTCCACTGTATCCAAAAGTCAACAGAGAGAAAGGATCCGTGCCGCCAAGCTCACGGGCAATTGGGAAGGCGTAGGACTCTCGCCCGATATCATATCCGGCTAGCCTGTGCTTGACGGGTAAGACCGTCCCGTCGGAGAAGACGAGTCTGCTATCGTAAGTATTCTTATTCACGAATATCACTTCATTCAGACTTCCGTGAGCAGCCGTCGCTTCACCTGCCAACCTGATCATCTGTTGCTCGTATGGCATTCCAGAAATCTTTGCGCGGATGTCGATATATAAGACTGCGTATGTCTGCATCAAATGCCAGCCTTCCATCCTCGACTGAAGGCGGCTGTGCTCGACGAGATGGCTCAGGACGCAATCTGACTCATAACTTGTTGCTACAAACTCTTCCACGGTTATGAAGGGACTTGATGATCCACATGTCCGTGGTCGCCGGTAAACTATATCCCGACCGACGGCACAGACGCGTGCGCTTGCCACCAACGCAGTTTCGGCTTTCGCGGGTTATTGAATCTTCTATCCTTCTGTCGGACATAAATATGGATAATTCCTGAACATGGTAAGCGGATAGAATGATGGAGAAGAAAGGGAAAGTCGGACCCAGAGGCATAGTGACAGCTCTCGTAACGCCACTGAACTCCGACGGGTCCTTGAGAGCGGACGCTCTGGCACAACTTGTGGATCTTCAACAACAAGCTGGGGTCCACGGTCTCTTTGTCCTTGGAACATATGGAGAGGGGCCGTACATAACCCCAGAGGTAAAGAAGCAGGTCGTAGACGTATTGGCTGAGCGCTCCAAGAGGCCGATCATCTTACACGTAGGAGCCGCATATCTGCGCGATACTCTCGATCTGGTGAAGCGTGCTAACGAATATGACAACATGGTCGCCGTATCGTCAGTCGGGCCGTTCTACTTCAGGCCTGATACCCAAGCTTTGATACGGTTCTACGGTGAAATAGCTAAGGTTTCTAGAAAACCCATATTCGTATACAATAACCCGGGAAGACAAGGATACAACATCGAACCAGCCACCTTCGGCAAGATAGTAAGGGAGGTCCCACAAGTCGTCGGAGTCAAGGACACGAGCTACAACATGGAGCAGGTTCAAGAGCTAGTTCAGCAGTACGCCCAGGAGTACACCGTATATGGAGCAGGCGACTCGCTCATCTTCCTGCAGCTCACCTTGGGCGTGACTGGCCACATATGCGGCATATCAAACCTGTTCCCTGAGCTTGCGGTGAAGCTCTACGATGCTTTCTCGCTTCGCCGCTATGAAGAGGCAAGAGCGCTTCAATTCGAACTGAACGAGATCAGAAAAGTCATCAGAGAACCTGGGGTCGACATTGCCCCGCTCAAGATGGCGTTGAACCTGCGAGGAATAGATGCTGGCGTGCCAGCTGCACCGCTGCGTCCGTTGACTGATGAGGAAGAGGAGCTGTTGGTCAGTAAGCTGAAAACCGTTGCCGACAAGTACTTGAAACCCTAGAGAGAATCCCCGGAGGCCGCACTCGTCCTCGAGTGAGTGCTCACCCAGAAGAACCTACCGATGCGGTCAGACCGTAGCTCCGCCTTCCGGGAAGCCTTAAGTGTGATCGGAGTTTCATAGTCATGCGACCTCAGGTTGAAGGCATCTAGAATCGCTATCGTGAATTCCCATTCTTTTGGACGTTACGTGCCAGAAGCCGTGGAGCTGTTGCAGACTATTGGTGATGTGGAACGAATCTTCGTGCAGCCCGAAGTAGGCTCGTCTGAGCTTGCAGCCCGACTTGGCGGATTCGACGCCATCGTCGCGTCCACTAGTCCTCGGTATGATGAACAGTTCTTTGGGCTCAATGCCAGCGTGAAAGTCTTGGCCAGACACGGCATAGGGGTTGACAACATTGACATCAAAGCGGCCACCGAGCACGGCGTGGTGATTACCGTTGTCCCCAGACACGTTGAAAGAGAGGCTGTCGCCGAACATACGATAGCCCTCATGCTATCAAGTCTAAGACGTATCACCGGTGCCCACACAGCAGTCAAGGAGGGCCGCTGGCATGAGAGGAGCAGCTTCGTGGGCTTCGAGCTAAGGGGCAAGAATGTTCTTGTCTGCGGCCTCGGGAACGTGGGCTCGCGCGTAGCCGATATTTTGAAGAACGGATTTCAGGCTGAGGTGCTGGTCTACGACCCGTACATCGATAGAAATACCACAGAGCAAGGCGGATTCAGATACGTACCCAAGCTAGAAGATGGGCTGAAGGCGGCTGACATCATCACCTTGCACGTCCCTTTGACCGCTGAGACGCGGCACCTCATAGATCACAAAGCACTCGCAATCGTGAAGCGCGGCGTGATCATAGTTAACACATCTAGGGGAGAGATCGTTGACGCGCACGCGCTCGTTAAAGCGCTAGACGACGGCATTGCAGGCGCTGTTGCCATGGATGTGGTCGAGGGCGGGTCCATAGGGGCGGACGATCCGTTGTTGAAATTCGAGAACGTGATCATCACCCCTCACATAGCAGCCTACACCTCCGAAGGACTGAAGGGGATGGATCTGACGGTCGCGAAGGATGTCATTTCCGTCCTCAATCACGAGAGGCCTCTCGGGCTCCTGAATGAGGAGGTCCTAGCAAGTCCAAACCTAAGAACTAGGATCCCCCGAAATCCAAAGTGACCCAGGTGGACAGCGTGCAATACGTAGCAAGCATCGATGTTGGGACCTCAGGCATAAAGGGTGCGCTAGTAGACGAGGACTGCGGGATCGTCAGGAAATATCAGAGAGAACTCCCGGCCATCACATCAGGAGCATTCCATGAGCATGACCCTCGACTTGCGTACGAGACCTTCCTTGAGGTCGTCCGAGAACTGGTCAAGGGCTATGGAAACAAGATTGCAGCGCTCTCGTTTGACACGTACAACCACAGCGTCATTTTACTCGATTCCAATGAAGCCCCTCTCACTAATATTCTGACAGGCTTAGACCTCCGCGCCGGCAACTACGTTAAGGCATGGTCCGATATCGTAGACCCATACGAAATTTATTCGGCCACCGGTTGCCCCCCGTTGTTTGTATACGTACCGCCGCGGATGTTATGGTTCAAGCGAGAACGACCGAACATCTTCAAACGAGCTCGGAAAATCCTCGGCATCAAGGACTATCTAATGATGAGAATCGTGGGAGAACCCTACGCGGATTACGGTGTGGCCTCTGGCAACGGCGTGCTCGATCTCCGCTCCTTGAGATATAGCGACGTCGTCCTTTCATCCCTCGGCATCTCTGAAGATTCGCTAGCGACATTGGTTGAAGGGGGAAAGCTCTTGGACTCCCTACCGGGAAAGTGGTTGAAGGAGGTAGGCATAACAAGTGAAAGGGTGCCCCTGGTACCCTCCACGTTCGACGGAGCTGCTCAGAGCTTCGGCCTTGCCTCCATCCTGCCGCGGGCCGCTGTGAATCTCGGCACGACAGCTGTGGTTCGGACCCTTTCGGAAATTCCGGTCGTTGACAAGAAAAGCGATATGAGATACTTCTGCTACTATGCAGCGAACAAGCTCTATGCCATAGGCGGTTCATCAAGCAACTGCGGCCTCGTGCTGCGGTGGTTTGGGGACTCGTTCTGTGGGATTGAACCCACCATTAGTTCAATCTCGGGCGCTGAAATACACGAGCTACTGGACGATGCTGCTGCGAGGGTCCCTTCAGGCGCAGCAGGGCTCATATTTCTGCCATTCATATGGGGTGAAAGGTTCCCGTTTAGAGATCAACACGCATCAGGGGTTGTCTTCGGTCTGAGGCCGCATCATACCCGTGGACATATGATACGAGCCCTTATGGAGGGAATAGCGTTCACATTAAGGGCGATCTTTGAGTCGATGGCTGAGAATGACGTGACGGTCTCTGAAATCTACTTGGCGGGAGGGGGCTCCAGATCCAGCTTATGGCCTCAGATCCTTGCCGATGTCTTGAATGTACACGTCAAGAAGGTCAACATAAGCGAGGACGCTACCTGTTTGGGCAACGCTGCGCTAGCGCTTGGCGCGATGTTTTCGAGGGACATTGAACAATGCGTCAGTGGGGTCGTGCGAGAGGAAAGAATCAGTGCCGGTATTCAAGAAAACATTGGAATCTATGAAAGGAACTATCGTTTGTACGAAGCGCTCTATGTGGCTCTGAAGGATCTATTCGCACGCTCCGCTAGTTCGTCCAATGTGGATAAGTGGATCGAGCGGCTTCCATATTGAGATGGGTTTGAATTCATCGGAATCTGCGGTTCCCAGCCCTAGTTTGCTTGACTTCGAAATCTACACGTACACGCGCAAGGTCAGGCTGTGACATGGTGTGCTGCAAAAGCTTTTTAGAATCCTCACCAGTTCCAAAGACAGGAAGGATGCAAGCTACTGGAACACTGGAGTTCTCGGCCGTCGTAAGGAAGGAAAGGAACCTCTACGTGGCTCTCTGCCCTGAAGTTGATGTTGCGAGTCAGGGAAAGAGCACGGAGGAAGCCATAGCAAACTTAAGGGAAGCTCTCGAACTATACTTTGAGGACGAAGACGTCGAGAAACCTCTTGAGACTGAAGCGCCGATCGTAACGATAGTTCGAGTGAGGGTCCATGGCTCTGCCGGTAGTCTCAAGACGTCAAGTGATTAAGGCGTTAACAAGAGCCGGATTCGAAGTTGCCGACTTGGGGAGAGAATATCGGGCTTTAGAGTCGGACTCTGGCGCGCCTCGCTTCTCGGTGCTGGCCTTGTACGCCATTGTTTCTTGAATCCCGACTATTCTAGCTTCTCTATCAGCTTCATTCCTTGAAGCAAGAACCGTGAGAGATGGAATGGGCCCTTCCATAACGAACCTTTGAGTCTGCTTGCCAATGTGCCATCCCGGTGTAGGTAGGCAAACCACTCTCCATACTTGTGATCGGGGAAATGCCCGAAGGAATATCTGTGTACCTTTTCGTACCAGCCAAGATACTTATCCTTGCGAGTAATGTGGTGCGCCAACAGAAGCGCGTACATCGCTTCAGTATGCACCCACCAGAGTTTCATGTCCCTTTCAAGATGCGGGGGAGGCTTATCATCTAGATCCACATAGTAGAAAAGGCCCCCGTATTTCCTGTCCCATCCCCGCTTCAGGGACCAATCCAAGATATCCAGTCCAGCATTAATCAGAGATGAATCGTCTCGGTCCATCCCCTCGTGCAGAATGAACCAAGCTACCTCGATAGAATGACCCGGGCACACCAGTCTTCCCTCGGGACAATTAAGGAACTCCCCGTTAGGACCCACGGTTTCAAGCAACGCGCTTTTGTCGCGTTTCAGAAAATGATTCAAGATTTGATAGATCGAGTCATCGATCGCCTCTTTGTATGACGGGCTAGAATCTATCGTCGTCATCTCTTGGCTTATACATATCATCATCATCCGGTAGGAAAGCGACTTCATGTCCCGTGCTTGCGGAAATACCTTCGGAGGGGTCGTGCTGTCAGGATTCCTGAACAACCTCAGCACCAAGTTATACGTGTCCTTCGCCCGCTGAAGCGCCTGTTCGTTATTTGTGCTCCTGTAGTATTGTACAAAGGCCATGACCGCGAACATCTCGGAGAAGAAGTAGCGTCTTTTCCTTAGCGGCCTGCCATCACGTGTGACCTCAAAGAACATTCTACCGTCAACATCAAATCCATGCCTTATGATGAAGTCATAGCCGAGACCCGCAGCATCAAGCCATTCCCTCCGAGGATCCAGATCATTGTAGAGTTTCGAGAACAGCCATGCCTCACGACACTGAAGCCACATTCCCTTATCCTCGCTGAAGACGGACCCATCCCTATCGAGATAGTGGAGGTAGCCGCCATGCTCGTGGTCCAACGAGTGTTTCAGCCAGAAGGGAACGATATCCTCCACCAGCGTCCTGTAGTATAGGTCATGAAGTTTCCTTGCTGTATGTCTCTTCATACGCGTCCATTCCTAGGCGGGTCCGAGAAAAATAAAAGACTTCTGAGGTTGCTTGCCTTGGTCCCTAGGCAATTCGGGCTGGGTAATTCCCCACTATGGTGGGAAGGGATACGTACACTACCACATTCCTGATTTCGTAGTCAAGACCTACGATTGCTTCTACGTCGTGGATGCTGAGGGCGAAGAGTATGATACCTCCAGGTTCGATGCAAGGATCGAGGGCTGGAACCGGCGTCAGATCTCATCCACCGTCGGAAGATCCTCGTAGGAGTTCGTGAAGACAATGCACAACCTGTTCTTGATGTCCATCAGCTCGTACAACAAGGAGAGAGTCACGTCTCTGAGGCCGCGAACTTACCACGTAGCTCGGAAACCCTCCCATATTCCTCTCCAAGTTGAGGCATGATTCTCAACGCGCATCAGTCGGTTCGAATCCGACTCTCCAGCCAGGGTGGTAGACGTGCCTGAACGACTGTGACATGCTTCTGAGTATGGATACCGAGCTTGTCAGGAGGTTGCTTGGAGATCCTGAGATCCTCTCCCGGCTATCGAATCATGTACGCAATGCAGAACGGTGCCCAGCTCAAGCATGGTAGAGTCCACATCTCCGCTAGCCCATTTCCGCCTGGCTCTCCAGACAAACGGTATCAAAGAGGCGGGGTGATGTGGGTGGTGCCTGCTTCTATCGAAACCCAAGGCCTGTGCACGGATCTTATCGGGTCGCACGTCGTATTTGGGGCGGGGGACTCGGTGGGTAGAGCTTATGAATTGGGCGCAGATGACTGTCAAAGACATGAGAATAAACATCGGCGTCGTAGGGTCGGGCGAGAGCCAAGAGCCTAGCATAGCACACAAAGCCAGGCGGGTCGGGGAGGAGATCGCCAGGGCTGGCTGCATCCTGCTTACCGGTTCGGGCCCAGGCGTATCCTATGAGGCGGTCAAGGGAGCGAAGGAAGCGGACGGTTTCACAGTGGGGTTCTCGCCGGCCTCTGGGCTCAGAGAACATGAGGGGACGTACGGCTTCCCGACCGAGCTATTTGATATCTTGGTGTTCACTGGATTCGGCCTGAAGGGAAGGAACGTCCCCTTCATTCGGACCTGTGATGGCGTCATATCAATCTCCGGCAGATCGGGACGCTCAACGAGCTGACCATAGCGTTTGACGAGCGCAAGGCCATAGGGGTGTTGTCGAGAAGCGGAGGTGTCAGCGATACTTTCTATGACCTAGCGGTAAGAACGGGGAAGAGGGGCCCGAGAGTAATCGAGGACGAGGATCCAAGGGCACTTGTGAGAAAGGTTCTAGACGAGATCAAACGTCAGGGGAGCAGTCGTGTTCGAAGTTCTCGGGCCCGAGCCAAGGGCTGAAAGGCCCGCATGTGAGAGAGCTAGATACGGTCATCTTGAGCTCTTCTGGGAGAGGTAGAGCGGGAGGCTTCCAAACCGGCAAGGGCTTGAATCTGAATAGGATTTGGACCGAAATGGGTTTGGGTCCGTTGAAATCCACGGCCTTCGGCCTCATAACGTGTGATTTCTCGTAGGCCAGACGCGCACCGAGCTACTCCAATTCGTTGAGCCACTTCAGTCCCTGCTTTCGCAACCTTGATTCGATGGGCTTCATCTCTTTTTCCAGTCGCTTGAACACCGGAATGGCACCAAGCTTGTCGGAGGTCGAGAGGACATAACAATCGGCTAGGGAAAGCCGAAGTTCCTTCTTGAGTTCGCCCGCCTTCACAACGACCTCTCCGTCCGGCGACGCCACGCGGACTCCCACGCCCCTAAGGTACGATACATAGTTCATGGCCTCTTCGTTAGGTTTATCGAACCCTGCCAAGGCGTAAATGCGCGTCGTCACGTAGATCAGCTCGCTGAGAGTGATCGGAGAGAGGTATAGCTCGATTTCACCCCTTTCACATTTGAGGAGAAGCTTGGCGACTTTTTCGCGGTATGGTGACTTCGCGACCACGTACTCCACCAAGACGCTGACATCAACGACGTACTTTGACGTCAAACGCCTCAGCCACCTTTCTTTCCTCCAGTTCCCTTTCCTCCCGCTTTATCCTCCTAACTAGATCGGCCGCAGATTTCGGGCTTACTTCGGCCAGCTTCACCCTGATCGGCCTCAGGACCAAGGACCCATCCCTCGCCTCCAATTCCACGATGGAGTCCTCCTCCATCCCCACCTCAACCCTCACTGCCTTTGGTAAGATTATCACGCCCTTCTTCCTGACCTTCACCAATGCCCTCAATGTTGAGCTGAGTTCCTAGTTTGAAGATATTAAAAGGTTTACCCGTTGTCCAAAGTAGAACTCAGTCTCTCAGTCCAACCGTCTCCTTCTCCTCAGGCAAAGCGATGATTGAGGGCACCATCGCCGCAATTCCAAGAAATCCAACTCGTCACCTATGCGCTATGTCCAGAATGCCTTGTGGTCCCTGAGCACCAAGCCCTTGGTCTCGGCGAGCATCAGCTGAGCGGGCTCCCAAAGGCGGTGGATATCAACATCCACGACGGTGCTGGCGATTGTTGCTGTAGTTACCGATCCTCCTCGCATACTTCCAACCCAAGCAGGCCAGCCGCAGCGATGATTTCATCCCTGTGATCTCCCAAGAAGCTGACCCTGTGGAGGCCGAACGTGTCCCAGTCGTAGTTCTTCAGTATTCTCTTGGCATCCGTCTCCACCAGCACTTTCACCCGGCAGGCAGGGCAGGCCTTCTCGTCTCGAACCATGCCAACTATCCTTCCACTTCGGATCGCGATCTTCTTCTTCAAGACGCTTATCTTGATCGTTGTCAGCGCTTCCCCAGGTGGGAAATGTACAAGTGGCACTGCGCCCAACCCTGGCGTCTCCGTCTCACCATGCGTATCTATCTCGTAGGGGAGTGGTTCTCTATCTTTGCCGTGCATCCGAGTGGGGGCGTAGCAATGCATGTATGTCGCCCGATTGTGGACCGTGTCAAGTGACTGGTTCGTTATGATGCTGGGCAGGTCAAACAGATATCTGACGAAGAGGGCGCTGATGCCTGAATCCAGGTCGGATTCACAGATCCCAGTAGATTCCTCGTCCATGAGTCTGGAATATGCGAAGCATGGAGGAGCGGGAATCTTCCCCGTTAGGAAGAGCGTTCCACAGTCGATCGCTACTGCGTCTGCTCCATTTCTCTCCATCAACTCCTTTGACGCGAGATATAGCTTGACCGCGTTCTCAATGGCCTTCTCAGCGACATCGGGATTGATGACTTTTGCACCTCTCCTCCATTGCTCCGCTATTCTCCTCGTCTCACCAACGTCGACCTTGCGGTAGCTCTCTAGGATTTCGTCCGGGGAGCGCCTTAAGAGGCCGATCCCGAACACTTCCTCTAGGTTCTTCCGGTAGAGGGCCTCATCCCTCCGCCAGGAGTGGGCCTGATCGGTGCCCACCAGGTCTATGTAAGATTCTCCGATAGACCACTCCGCCTTCGGTTTCATCATCTCTTCCAACATATCCTTTACCCAGGGTTTTTCGATATCAGGTTCCATGAACTCCATGAAACCGCCCAGATCGACTTCGACCTTTTCATCCAAGGTGTAGGTCAAGATGTTCTTACCTTTCATGTTGGATATCCTTCGCAACATATCGATGGCTTTCTCTATGTCTTCGAAATTGGGCGATGAGATCGGCAGGACCCTGTATCCCTTCCCCTTTACCCTATCGTATGTCTTGAGGAAGGTCGGATCTCCGCCATAAGGATAGTTAGCCAGAACGGTCGGGATGTTGAGTTGGATCAACTCGACTCCAGCATCAATGATCCCAGGATCGCCATATTGCCCAATCGTATAGATGAATAGCCCGTCGCAGCCTTTCACGTCTCCTTTGATCCTCTGCATCAAATCGGAGCGGTACTTGGTGACGACTTCCTCGTCTACAAAATCTATGTCCTCGAACTTCGCTCGAAGCCTTTCGAAAACGGATCTTTTGTACGCCTCGTTGTCAAATCCAACGTACGGATGACCAGCCTCGAACTTCGGTTTGCTTATGAAGACGCAACAGATTATCATTCTCTTCGCCCTTCGTCCGCTTCCAGATTGCCTTAGCTATGTTTATTTGGATTTCAAGCAGGCCAAGGGGATATTCAGCAACCACAAGGTCGACAGTGCTTGCCAAAGAAGGAAAGCGCCGACGTAATGCATGCGGCTACATGTTTGCGATCAAGGGTGATCCTGATCTCGAATGACACTGACTTCAACAAGATGAAGAAAGCAGGGATAATCGAGGTGCGAAGTATCAGCGAGGCCGTCCGAAGGATGCGGCCACCAGTCTATGAGTCCGTCGCTACGGATGTTGAGGATGACCGACTGTGCGTGAAGGCGGCTGAGAAGTCCTGATACGTGAAGTGAGTACTCTTCTGATGTGGATAGGTGGACCGGGCGGGTTCTATACCGAAACGGGTTCGAGTCCTTGACAGAACAGCGAATCTGCGGTTTTCTTGCGATTGTTCGGCCCAATCGCGCGTTTTCGGATCTGACGGGTCAGCGAAGTATGACGGCGTTAGGAAATCACAATCGGACTCCGAATGGGGGTTCATTCAACCGGTTGACACACGAACCTTGTGCACGTTTTTTGCATTTCCCTCGGCATGACATCAGAGGTATTGGATGATGGATGCTCTTGGTGATGCTACCGATGACTTCTAGTCAGCAGTCCCCCTCTGTCAACCATGGACGGGAAGAACGGAAGTGTTTCGCCTCAATGCAGAACATCGTCAGACTCATTTAGTGGTTTGACTCGGAGGACCTGAATCATGTTGTCGTTCACAGAGGGGGCTCATGGTGGGGCCAAAGAGGAAGACATCTGGAGATGACATTTCGCCATTAGACATACTGAGGTGCAAATTGCGTGAGGGTGGGCGCATCGAGCATCTCGTGCATGGTAGGTGTGAATCATCTCGTGATCTCATACGCATCGCACTCGGGCATCGTTAGACTTCATCACTTCGGAGGGTATGAGACCGTGAATATTGGCGCCTGATAGTTAGGGGATGGAGACGATCCAGCTTTCCTTGTAGTTAGTGTGTAGGTTAGTTCTTGTCGCGCGAGAGGTGCAACGCAACGTGCGATCAGCTATTTCCTGACCGTACTCCTGATCCGGCTCTCTATGCGGTCTAGGATATCCTTTCCTAGATATTTTTCCAGTTCGCCTTTTCTACTCTTCACAAATCTCCGTCCCTTGTCGGTAGTTGTGTATCTGGTTGTGCTCCCTTCACGAGCGTTGAGGATGTTGTTCTGGGTCATGTTGTACACAATCTCCATGATGTCCATACCATCAAGGTCGAAGTGCTTGTTGTATTCTCTGAGAACGGAGTCAACTTCTGGCAACACGAAGTATCTTAGTTCATATTCGTCAATCGTTCCGCGTTCCCCACAGGAGACGTCAATGATAAACGGCACTAGCAATCTACCATACGAAACGCGGTCAGCTACAGCCGTACTCATTCTATCTTCCGCCGTCGATACACACTAATATAAGTTCGGCGAATGACCTGCCTAGGTGGGTCATTACACTGTTATAATTATAAACGACGTAATATTTAAGCTTTTGGGCGCGGATTTCCCTTACAACTACCTTCTGAGAAAAACCGCCAACCTTCCTTCGGGATCTGGTTTGCAGTACTCTTCTATCCATTCCTCTACTCCTTTCACGAACTGCTGTTGGTATTTTTCTATGCTTGTTCTGACTGCCTCTCTGTCACCGGTGACAAAGGCGTACACCTGTGGTGAAGTGTTCCAATACTGAATTAGACCTTGAACTAATGAGGACACTTTTCTCAGTTCCTCTGGTTTTCCGTCTCTGTCCAAGATCCGAATGCTCTTAACAGGATCGCGGCGATAGGGTGTGAACATCCTCGTAGCAAGAATCGTCTCTCCTTCCTTGATTCGCGAGTTAATGGTATTCTCAAGCCCATAGATCTCAACGTCGGTGAAGCTGACCAACATGTTGAGTGGGTACTCCACGGGTTCCTCTCCTCCTGAAACCGTTTCGATATACCTCGCTACATCATCATTGATGCTTTTGAAGACCAGTAAGTCTTTCCATAAGGGCACCGGCAGTCTTTCCCGTCTACATATGGCTCTAAGGTAGTCCCTAATCTGGCTTTCACATGCCTGGTCCGAACATTGGTTACGGAAATATTGCAGGAGAAACACGTCATCGAAGCTACTACCATTATGAACGTAGTTATGAAAATGAAGCAGAGATCTTAGCCCCTCATCTTCCTTAGCGAAATGCCCAGTTACTCTTCGGACCAACTCGTCAAGCATGACGACCACTGGATGAAAATACACCCATTGGTGAAGCCTGTATCTCTCAGATATGGTGCTATCAATTGCACTTAGCGCTCGGATAGAGGGCGCTGGGGTGAATATGTCCATGACATTTGTTATGTATATGTTGAGGAAAATTCGACTCAAGTCATATTTCCCGAACCCCGCTCCACTCATATAAGCGTCACGGAGAACGTAGTCTAGTTTGTCCGCGTCCAGTTGGCTTTTCCAGACAGAATGCAAAAACATATAGGTCTGAAACTCCTCTCGTGGACTCCCTATCTTCGGAGGGCACAGGACGTTCAGTACATGATCGAGGTCATCACCTAGCATCGGCCCGAGAATTTCCTTAGTAATGAGGAAGCTAGCCTCCTCATGAGGAAAAAGTCTGTCCGACGTTTCGGGAATCAGCGAACGATCGTAAACACCGTAGTCTACTATGAATCGTTCGAAAGTATGAGAAAAGGGAAGATGACCGACATCGTGCAACAGGCCCGCCAGTCTGACTATCTCCCTAAGATGCTCTAGCGTCAGCGAATTTCCAAATACCTTTTTGGCCCCCTGCTCCCATTCCTTCCATGTCTCGGACATCTTTGAATTTTCGTGCAAGGAAGAGAGGAACTCTCCCGCCAAATGCATTACGCCTAGGCTGTGCTCGAATCTACTTCCGAGAGCGGAAGGATAGACAAGGTTCGCCATCGACATCTGCTTTATGTGTCGAAGCCTTTGAAAGTAGGCCGTGTCAATGATTCGATTTTCTCGGTCACTTATTGAGATGTATTCGTGAATGGGATCTCGGATAGACTTCATGAATTTTTGCTTCACCCTATAGAGGATATTTAAGACTAACCCTAACAGACCGAAGCAGATCGGCTCAGAAAGGGCGATCTAGCACGTTTGGTCATAAGGGGACTATCACGGTGTCCACTAGTGTGAGAATATGCTACTATCCATTCCCCCATTGGATGACATCAGATGGTCAGACCTGACCCTAGGGTATCCCCATATCAAGATGCCCATGCTATATACCTGGTTCTGATGGACTGCCAGGTTGGCTAACCAAGTATCTGGATTCGGCTTCATCAAGCTCACTGTTAGCCCGTGGGAGCGTCTGATGGCCCCGGTGCTGTACATACCTACGAAAAGACATAATTATGCCATGGAATGACGAATCCGTTGTAGAATGTTAAGGCCCATAACATGGATGTTGCTGGTGGCGTTATTGCCCTCGACCCTCATATCTCCCGAAGCATTTCCCGCTTCGTCGGCGTTGACCGCGACACACTCTCAGGAAGATTTCGTTCTGGATTGCGGCGTCGACTTTGACTGGGTCTATCCCGGGGAGAACGTTACTTTCTGGGTCAGAATTCATAACCGGGGCCTTACTGTCGCGCCTAAAGCGAATGTGACGCTTACTCTGCCGTCTGGACTCGATGGAGACACAAGGCCGAGAGACCTGGGGGCCGTGGGTCTGAATCAGAGTCGCTTGTTTGAATATCCTGTCAAGGTGAGACTTGATATCGGACCTGGGGACAAGGAGATCAGAGCCAGAGTCTTGTATGGAAGCCGGACCAAGACTATTTCCACGAGTCTACACGTGCGTGAGAGCCCGATCGAGATCAAAGTGGAGGATCCGAGTCCGTCGACAGCCAAGAGTGGAGAGCCAAAGGAGATCAAGGTAAGTTGCACAATTCGGATCAAGAGCGAAACCGGATTGGAGGATATCACAATCCACCTCGATGTCGACTCTGCCATTTTCGAAGTTCTGAGGGGTTCCTTTCACAGCGACTATATGACGGAAGGCGAGAGCCATACAGCCTCCCTAGAAGTCCGAACTAAAGCTTCCGCGAAGACGGGAGACTATTACCTAGCTGTCAAGATAACCTTTTCAGACAAGTCCAGGAGCCACAATATCGTCGAACGTAAGAAGGTGAGCATAACAGATTGTCTTGTAGTCACCGCAGCCTTCGGTTCGGCGCTGACCGGGAAGGTGCAATCCTTACGCAACTTCAGAGATCAGTACATAATGAAAACCCGGACTGGGAGGTCCTTCATGAAGTGTTTTGACCTATTCTACTATGCATTTAGCCCTAGCCTCGCGGGCTTCATCGGTCAGGACGAATCCCTAAGGGCCCTCGCAAGGGTGGTTCTGTATCCGATGTTCGTGGCTCTGGATGTCGCTGCCGCCACGTATTTCGTGGCGCCTTTGAGTGACGAACTTGCCGCAATCCTGTCAGGAGCGGTAGCGACAGGGTTGCTTGGAGCGTTCTATATTGCTCCAATTCTGTCAATTCTTCTGTTTAGGCGGGAGACGCAGAAGAAGGTTGGGCGAGGCAGACCAAGAATTGTGGAGGCGTCTCTACTGATGCTCTGTGCAGGTCTGGCGGTCGTCATGGTCGGGGAACTGTTATCCAAGGATACGTTGGGCATTGGGGCCATGCTGGCGGCGTTAGGTCTTGGTCTGACATCAGCATACGTTGTAGCCTCAGTGGTAGCAAAAGGGGCGGTGCTGATCGCAAAGATGCTACATTTGACCGATCACAGCTTAATGGCACAAAACCCGGCCCGGGGCTGAAGACCGCTTTACGCTCACAGCATTAGTGAGAAGGGGGCGCCGCGCGCGTTGATCTTCCAAAGCCTTTGCCAGCTCTCTGACAGCCAGCACGGCCACCGGAAAAGTGGTAGGTATACTCTAGAAAGGAGGGGGATGCTAAGACTTATAAACTCTCGGGTCGAGGTCTCAGACCAGAATTGGACAGGCAGAATGAGCGCCGGATCCTCGTACGGAGGGTTTTCCACAATACTGACAGAGAGCTGTACAGGCTCGGAAAACTGGCCGGGATCCCTTGGTTCGACCAGTTTCAAGCCAAATTTGAAAGAGACAGGTACGCCTATTTCTCAGACGAGGAGAAGAAAGATGCCATAGAGCGAATAACTTCGGTCTCAGAGGTAGCGGACGGCAAGTTCTTGGAAGCGTTCAATGACCTCTACAGACAGGAGAGGAGGTGGCTTGATATCCCTAGGTTCGTGGGTGAGCATTACTATTTCGATGAGAGTTCCGGCCTGGCCCTCGACAACAAGCAAGACAGTATCAGAGAGGACATTATGAAAGCGATAGAGGAGACGAAGGAGAGAGGCTATTTCTTCCTCAAGGCGATCGTGCAGTTGCATGAGGAGGAGAAATGGGACCGTGCCTACGGCGGAGCCACCTGGGTGGACATACTGGCAAAGATAAGGGAGCTTGGAGGAACATATCCGCCTCCGCGTGACTTAGTCGTCCTAAAGTCATACAGGATCTACCACAAGACCGGGAGTAGGAGGTATCCGACCCACACCATACCTGAGGAAATTCTCCCGATCGTTGAAGAGGTTCTGACAGGGTGGTCACGCACTCACATTACAAATCCGAAGGAGGAGGCAGAGTAGGGACGATGGGTGTGGACAAAATGGGATCCTCTGGCCGCTGGGGGCGTCATTCTAGATGGAATCCAGCGACCCTACAGAAGACCTGCCAGAGTTCCAGTCTAGAACGCTCATCGTAACAAGTTCCTCCTAATATTCCTTGCCATCGAAGAGTTCGACGCCGGTCTCGAGAGGCCAGTGCATTCAGTATGACAACTCGGTCATGCGCGCCTTGCCTATTCGAATCTATCGCGGGAGCTGAGATGAACACGTCCATCTGATCGGACGCTAGTAGCAAGGCAACAAACCGTAGGATCTGCCTAGTCAATGCTTAGATTGCGAACGTGGAGAGGTCCTTCTGAGTTGACTGAGCCCTGGATGCTTGATTTCCTGATAGTATTTCCTCCTGGGGTGTCTATCCTCATGTTGATCGGCTTCACATTGGCCGGAATTATGGAGCGTAGGCAAGGCCACATCGGTCGAGTGGGCATTGCGATCAATGCTTTCTCGCTCTGGCAATTGTTTTACAGGAGTTGGACGGTACTGCCAGAGTTGGTGCAATGGTATTTGAATCTCGGAACAATATTCGCACTAGTTGCTGTCCTATCATATCTTGCTAGAGAGTCCTTGCCAACTGAATTCTACTCGCTAGCGTTTCTTCTGTATGGATCCCTCTCCATCGTTATTGCAGTACTGGGAGCAATATGGTGGGGAGTACCAATTTGGTGAGCACTCAAGATACCTCGACATCTCCTTATGTGGAAGCCCAGCATCAAACACGAGTACTATGTCCACTGGCTGGTTAACGAGCTGACCAGCAAAGGTCTGGTGTGCAGGGTGGCAAAGATAGGAGAGGAAAAGCCCGACATCGAGGTCCCGTCCCTTGGGACGGCGGTGAACATAGAGCTTGGCAAATCAGACATCGAGAAGAACGTTGAGGATGCGCTGAAGAGGTTCGAGAAGGTCATAGTCTGTTCAGATAGCAGAACTCTCCTTGGAAAGCTCGGACAGCAGAATGAAGACGAGAGAGTCTTGATTTCAGAGGTCTGGAGCGTCCCAGGCTTGATTCGAATTGACGCTGACTGATGCCCACTCTTTGGTTTTCCGAAAGAGGAGGGAGAAGGAAGAGAATGGTCTTAGTCGAGGACAAAGAGAGGAGGTGGTCTGGTGGATGAGGAAATACCAGAGCTGTACGCGACCGAGGGCGTGTCCTTTGATGAGAAAGTCATCTACAGGAGATACCGGATAGAGAGGCTCGGCTACTACTGGCTGATAGCTGAGCTGGACAGGGAGAGGAACCTAGCCTTCGGCTATGCGAACTTGAACAACGACTTGCTCGCTGAGTGGGGCTACATAAGCATAGACGAGCTGCTTGAAAACGGGGCCGAGTTAGATGAGAGCTGGAAGCCTTGCAAATACAGAGATGCGGTCAAGGAAAGTGTCGAAGAGAAAGACCGATGATGGTGCGTTACACAGATACTTGCTTACTACTCTTCCTTGAGTAGCTTGACCTTCATTTCATGGAACGGTACGCTGGCCTCAAAAAAGGACGCCAATTCATCATATGATATGAACCCGTAGCGGTCCTTCATCTTTCTGTATGGATATTTCTCCACCTCCATTTCAAATTTGGCCTTTCTCTCTTCCGGACTCCAGGCCAGAATCCGCTCCCGTTTTGCCGAGCTAGACCAATTGATGGAGGATGCGGGTCTCCTTCCTCCTGCCGAGTTTGAGGCCGCCGAAGAAGAGCGTTTTCAGGAGGAATACGATGAGTGGCTGAAGGGCCTTCCTTATCCTGAAAGAGCGGAGCGTGAACTAGAGGACCGACTGAGGAGCATCAAATCTTCAGTCAAGGAGGAGATCAGGAAGGCGGCCATCGAGGTTGAATGAAGTCAAAACCTCCCACGGGCGAAGTATGAACGGCCACAAATATAGGGCATGTACTCCGCTATTCAACTCGTTGAGCACCGGAAGAAAGATTCAAATTCAGCCTGTGACGGACATCATATGACGTAAATGGCCCAAGGCTCGGATGACCTAGAGAAGCTAAAGTTGTTTACGGAGCGACAGGACGCAGAAGCTAGACTACATTGGAGCCGAAACAGCTACTTCTTGGTGGTCATGAGCATTCTTATGGTAGCCTTTGGCCAGAGACTTGTCGAGGATCAACTCCAACTATCATTGTTTCGAATCTTGATCGCGCTCGGAGGAGCAGCTTTGTGCGCTGTGTGGCTTCTCATACAACATCGAAGTAGCAAATACGTGATACATTACAAGACTGAAGCCCGGAGATTGGCAAAGTCAACGAATACAACTGATGTGTACCCCGAGGAACTTGGTGGTATCGAGATACGAAAACTGGCCTATGCGCTTCCAATCGTTTTCTTGTTGGTCTGGGTGGCTTTCATAGTGATGGTAGTGGTAACTCTATAGGATCTTGTGGGAAATTCCATCTGTCGCGCGACCGAGCTGATGAGTTGCCTACAAACTCCCCGAGGCCACCGCTTCGCTGTCAGAAGTCATCCTATTATGGTTGAGGGTTCACAGGAGCGCATTCATTTCATATATGAAGGGCCACCCGCATAGATGACGCGAGGCCAGCAGATTGTTGGGGAGCTCAGCACAACTGATGCAACCTGAAGAGGCATATCTCGCGAAATGGATGGGCTTAGTCATCAGTTCAGGAGGAAGGCGAGAGGCCTCTAGGTATGGTCGCGCGCGATGGACGAACATGCACTCCTGTAGGATGAGGTCGCAGAAAAGTGGAAGGCATAATAGCGCTCGCGCGTCACAGAGTACGAAAAGGATGCTTGTGTCTGACTGTAAGTTGAGGAATCTATTCAGGCTTCAGGAGCGTTTCGGTCACCGGTACGAGGACAAAGAGCATTATGAGTGGATCATCATCACGCCTGCTGAGGCCTTCGAGCGACGAGACTTCGGACTGGCAACTGGACTCGAAGGCCCAGTACTCAACAAAAGGGCTCTCACTGATCCCTTCACATCCAAAGTCGAGGTTCTGTCTGCTGAGGCAGTCGAGCTGGAGTGTAGGGTGTGGACCCTAAGAGGGGTTGGTAATGGCTAGGTGCCCTCTGTGCAACAAGAACTTCGCCGACCTCCTTATGCACCTAGTGTTCTCGCATGACATAGAGGATATCGAGCACTTTAACGCTGAGGTCAAAAGTCTTGAAATAGCAGATAGAAGAAGAAGGGATTTCCACGGGTACGTGACTCAGTTGCAGGATCAGAGACGAAGGGGCGTGATTTCTGCCGAGCAGTACCGTGAGCTTGTTTCGAAATGGATAAAAGAGCATCCCCAGGAGAAACCGCAGAAGGATGGAGGTTGACCAGAGACGGAAGAAGAAATCGTCATAGAGGGTTTTAACCCTAGCCTCCCCCTTTCCGTCATCGACATCGGGGAGGGCAATGTTAGGCGGTCTCAACAGAGGGCAGGACTTGAGGCTCTCAAGACGAGCATCGAGAACTTCGGACTGATACAACCAATCATCGTGATTCCAAAGGGACAACGTTACAAGCTCGTAGTCGGACAACGCAGACTTCTCGCCTTTCAGAGCCTCGGAAGGGATACAATCCCCGCAATAATCGTGAAGCCAATCGGGGTTAGAGGTCAGAGGATCGTCTCATTCGGCGAGAACATTCATCGAAGGAAATTGCCATACGACGATACGATCAAAGTATGCGAGGAACTCTACAAGGAGACCACAGGATCAAAGTTCCAGAGAGTACAGAAAATTGCTGAAAGCCTCGGCATACATCCTCGGACGGTATCTCAATACCTTGCCTACAAGCTCATCCCGAATGAAGTGCAGAGGCTGGTCACAGAAGGAAAGCTGTCGGCTAAGCGGGCCTATGCTGTGACCTCTGCTTTTTGGCCAAACAAGGAGAAGATAATCAAGATCGCCAACTATATGACAAGATTGACAAAACCGGAGCTGGAACGTGCCCTGGACATCGGAAGAAAGAAGCCAGATGCCTCGCCTGAAGAGATTGTCGAAGAAGCCAAGAGATCCCCTCCTCCACCCATAACCATATCGTTCGATCGTGAGTCCTATAGACTTCTGCAGGAAATTGCCAATGCGAGGAAGGTGGAGGTCGTAGACCTCATAAAGACTGTCGTCGACGACTTTATCAAAGAGGAGTTCGCTCCATGAAGAAGTTCAATGAGGAACGGACTATTGCGAGGCTTTACCTTAATCTCAAGGGTGGCAAGAGAAAGAAGGACGATTGGATCAGCATTGCCACAGACCTAAAACGCCTCTCGGATTTCTACAAGTCCCCTACTGAGACTGCACGCAAACTCAGTGTCTCGTACGAGCTGGTCAGGTCGATCATCAAGATACTGGACTTGCCGAAGGAGGTTCAACAATTGGTCAAGGAGGACAAGATCCTATACGATGCGGCCCAGAGGATCACGAGACTGAGAAGCCGTGGTAAGCAAATAGAGGTGGCAAAGGCCGTCGCAGGCCTGACCTCTCATGAAGCAAGGGACATAATCCAATATGCCAAGAGATACCCAAACGCAGACCTAGCTGATTTTAAGAGAAGAGTGATGGGTCAGAGGCCGACGAAGGAAGAGCTTCATCTCATGATAATACCCGTGAGGCAGGAAACATATAGGAGGCTTCAGACCTTTTCCCGAAAGCAGAAGACTTCTGTGCAGAAGCTAGTCGTTGGCATGGTCAACGAGTGGCTCGGTAGGCAGGAGGCAGATCTATGACTCTTGTAATCGCTGCCTGTGGGCCTGATTTCGTCGTCTTGGGGGCGGATAGCAGGGCTACCATCGACAGCGGGGCCGCGAGAGTGGAAGTCAACATAATGGAGAAAATTACGCCTGTCACCAGTCATGCTGCGATCTTGCTTTCAGGCGAAGCAGGGCTCGGAGACCAATTGATCGAGAAGTTCAAGCTATCGCTCAAAAAGAAAGACTATGGTGCAACGTCGATTGCCGAACAATTGACGGACTTCTGCATAGAGGACGCAAAGAAACACGTGGGAGTTCCAACTTACCCGAGTTATTTTCCCAACCTTGTATTCATAATAGCCGGTCTTGATAAGAAGGGTAGTAGATATAGGGTCCCACGATGCTACACGCTTGACAGCCTTAGGGGGTTCAGGCTTGGGTTGTCCAAAGGATACGAGATCCAAGGTAAGTCGATGATTGCCCGTTACCTGTTCGCGAAGAATTTCCAATGGGACATGCAACTTGATGATCTCTGCAGGCTTGTCGCCCAGACTATCTACGACGTAATGAGCATCGATGGTGATGTGGGCGGAAGGATTAGACTGGCCCGGATTGACCCTGCAGGATATACAGAAATCCCGGAGTCCGATGTCCAAATGGAATACATAATACCGTGGGATGTCGAACGACTAAAGAAGCTTGTCGAATAGTAGCGGCCTTCTTTAGTGCCCTAAGTCATGCATTCGCTCCCGCAAGGCGAGTGCACTTTGATCCGAGGGAAATGACGCCGTTTGAAGGATTCCGCAAGCGCTCTTAACGTAGTGACAACGAGGCGCTGTTTCGGGAAGTGTTTGGAGCTCTCTTCCAGCAGCATCGCCTTTCGATACAGCTCTGGATGCCTCTCGTAGAGTTCACGCCAACGTTCCATTGTGTTGAAGGGGCAAAAGAAGCACCCGCTCTTTATTGGGACTGACAAGCCTTCTTCTTCTATTACCTTTTCGCAATCCTTGCGAGTCATCTTTGCATCAACTAGGGGGTAGAGGTTTGTGACATAGTCAGCTCTACTGTCTTTCATCCTCTCAATCTCATCATAGGCTATTCCGAGATACTGATACACGTGAGAACCAAGAGAACGATAATACCGGTAGATCGGAGTTATTTTGTAGTCTCTCGTGCACCAGCGCCAGACCTGAGAGGGAATGACCTCTCTCCTAACACAGGTGTCATAGAGCGAACCGTTTGTGGAACCAACTTTCATGAAAGGCACGCCCCTCTCTTTGAGATAGTTGGTTGCTGTCGCTAGGTATCGGCAAGTCTCCGGGAACTCCCCGCCAGTGTCGGCGAAGACAACGCGGTCAAGCTTTCTTCCCGTGTTGATCAGATGGACCATCAACGCGGTGGAGTTTACTCCCGCGCCATAGCTTAGCACATATCTAGCTCTGCCCAACTACGCGAGCCCCATCACTCTACCTATCGTATTGTTGATATATCTTTCTCCTGCGTCCTCCTGCATCCGAACCGAAAAGTTCTGAGTCCACAGAAATCGTGAGTTCCAAGCTTGGGTCTGGTCGTTTTCTTGGAGCTTTGCTGATATCAGTGGTGCCGCTGTCACTTCTTCGCGAGCTTCTTGATTGTCTTGTAACCGTTCTCAGTGAGCGCCACGAGCCCCCGCCTTATCTTGACCACAAATCCCCTCTGCTCCAAGCCCTTCAGGGACCTGTACACTGTGGTCTGCGTGCGCTTCACGAATGACGCCAACTCCTTAGGCGAAATCGGCTCTCCTTTCTCAGCCAACATGGACAAGAGCTCTCTCGATGTCCTCGTGAGCGGGGCCTCGATCCTCTTCGCGACCTCCGAAAGCGGAATCCATTTTCCACCCACGTAGACTTTCACTCGCGGTCTTCTTCTCTTTCTTTCGACCTTGTTCCGTCTTGCCATGTCTGAGGATGACAGGTTATCGTAGTTAAATGTTCTCATTCCTCGTTCGTGATCAGAGCGTACGCTGTTGAAGCATGAGCGTGGCTTTGCGAATCTGTCGCACGCCAACTTGAAGAAGCGCACTCACCCGTCGGAGGCCGGCAAGGCGCTCATGAGCAAATACTCGGAACATAGTTTGATGAGTAGAACACCGCACATCGATGAGCAGACTTTGAAGAAGCTCCCGTACTGGAAGGCTTGGCTCTACAAAACCTTGAAGGAGATAGAAGAAGAAAGGCGACTAGCCTAGTTTCTTCAAGAGCATGGACCTGAGTGTCTTCTTGAGATACCTTTGAACCTGAGGAATTCTGACCAACTCGTTCATGGTCTTGTTCTCCCAGTCCATCGCCTCAGCGTCTATTGGAAAGGCGCACCTCTTGCAGTACATCGCATCCGGCGAGTTCTTTTCCTCACACCTCGGGCAGACTTTGACCCTGAACTTCTCCTCCTTTCTTTCCTGGGCTTTCAGGCCATGAAGCTCCAGCAAAGCGTTGTCAAGGTCCCTTCCAGATAGATGAACGTAGATCTGGGCCATCTTGCTACCCATGGTCCATCCCATCAACTGCTTCAGCTGTTGCTCAGTTAGCTTGGTCGCCAAGTGCGTGACTCTGGAGTGTCTGAACAGATGCGGGGTGATCCTCTTCCTTATCTTGGCCCTCCTTGCGAGGCCTTTGAACAGCTTGTCAACGGCACGATACCCAATCGGCCAGACGAATGCTTCTCGGTTCTCTCGTTCAGGAAGTGAGTTGATCCATTCAGCCAGAGCTGGTGCAGAGGCAACGAGCCTTATCCTTCTGTCCCCAGTCTTACCCGTCACCATCACCACAGCCCCCAGATCATCGAACGTTATGTCCTTAACTCTCATGTTCAAGATCTCCCCGATTCTAGCCCCGCTCTCGTAGGTCACCGACACGAGCGCCTTGTCTCTGATATTGTTCGCGACCTGGATCAGTTTCTTGACTTCATCCTCACTCAACATCTCCTCTGGGAGCCTGCTGTTGCCATTCCTCACCGTGGTTGTGATCCAGTCAACTTCTTCTGGATAGGCGCCTCTCTTCTGAATACCCCTCAACCACCTGTAGAACTTCTTCAAAGTGACTCTGTAATCGTGCTTCGTCCAGTCCGACCAGTTCCTGTTCCTCTCAATTCTTTCAACAACCCTGACCATGTCCTCCTTGGTCGCGCTCTCGAACCTCTTCCCCAGCATCCTCTCGACCTGTAGCAGAGTGTAGAGGTACTTCATCACCCTGGAGGGGGCCAAGCCTTCGGCGAAGCACTGTTGCTGGAACTTCAGGAGTTTGAGCTTGTTGTGGTCATCTATGCTCTCCGACTTTCGGATTCTATCTAGGATGGCCGTCAGCCTTCCATCGTAGTTGTGGATGTCTCTGTTACTCCTCACCTTTACTGTTTGGTCTCACTGATACTTAAAGGCCCATCATTCTGAACAAAAGTGCAGAGCCCTGAGTGTGAACGGAACAGAAGTTCACGCCTATGGGCCACATACGGGGACCAAGCCTATGAAATCATGTCCTTCGATACAACAAGATCAATTCCGGTCGAATGTCCCTTTCTCACTCTGATATCTTTCAGCTTGACGAATCCCCTTCTCTCCAGATCGCTCAAGTAGTATTCCAAGCTCCGCCTGCAGACCATCAATCCTTTCTTCTTGACGGCCTCTTCAACCAATCCGGTGTAGATGTCCTCTCCCTTAGCGGATAGTTCAGCGATCACTTTCAGGACCTCGAACTCCCTCGGCGCTTCCTCCCTCAATTCGTGCAACTCAGATAGGAGAAGGTTCTTCCTCTCTTGTTCGAGAATTCTCTTCACGACCTCAATCGTTATCCTCCGTGCTCCCGCTTTTTCCGCCTCTTCTATCGCGTCTAGCAGTACCTTCAAGGCATACCTCGCACTCCCCCCATTGGCTTCTACGAACTCCGCTATCTGTTGTAAAGCGCTGCTATCCGCTACCGGCCTTCCATACGCTTCTAGGGTTCTGCCCTTCATAATCTCATGTAGCCTGTCTGCGGAATAGGGCTTGAATTCAAGTACATCGGGTCTGAGCCTTGAGTAAAGTCTTTCGCCGACCATGTCCATAAGCTCGAACTTGCTAGTAGAAACTAGAATCAGGCCAAACTTGGGAAGCTTCTGCATCATGTCGTGAAAGCTCCAGAGCAACTGCTCCACATCTTCCATCCTGTCGAAGTTGTCAAGGACGATAACCAGCGTGAACCTCTTCATCAACAACTTCCTGGTGACCTCTGTCACGAGCTCTTGAGAGGTCAGCCTCTTCCTCAGCTGTCCGCAAACTTTCGAGTGGATCTCCTGTAAGCACAAGTAAGGAGTCAACGAAGTGCAGGACAAGTACGCGGTGACCGAGTTTTCGTTTGAATCCTCGAATTGATCCAATACCACCCTCACGACAGTGGTCTTGCCAACTCCAGGAAAGCCGTGGACGTAAAGGACCTTAGAAGTTCTATTCGACAAGACATCCTTGAGATGACTGGCTATGACCGATTGCTCGTTCTCTCTGTCCACTATCGTTCTGGGTAGGTATTCGTCTGAAAGGGCCTCTGAACTTGAATCGCGCAAGTGATCACCTGGGCTTCTCTTGATTATTTTGGAAAGGCGGGTTTAAGTTCTTAACGCGCAAACTCTCTAAGAAAGCCCGCTCGTCGCTGAGAACTAGGTGAATTACACAGCAACCACGCCGGTCCGAAGGCTAACGAGGAAAAAGCTTTAATATATAACGGCGCTATATTTAGATTAGTGATATTAGGCGCATGTCGCGGCCAAGCTAGCGCAGAGGGAGAGAAGGGGAGGGTGCTGAAATGTTGCATTGCGAATTGAGAAGCCAAGATCAAATGCTTCTGATATTTGACGCAGCAATAGACTATGGGCATCTCCGCCAGAATTTGGTACACGCACTCATATGCTTGGCGAAAGAGGAAGCGATATTTCCTTTCTCGCGGTACTATTTCACGAGATACTTTGGTCCGTTTAACAAGTATTTGCAAATGGACATCGACGGGTATGCAGACCTAGGAATATTAGACAAGAAAATGACCTCCGCATCAGTAGGGCAATATGCCTACCGAATTACGGACTTGGGAACGTCGCATTCTTCTGAGATTCGAAACAAAATCGATGACTTCGACAAAGTCAAGAACTTCGTTGATGAAAAGATGAAGGCAGGACATGATGTTATCTTAGACGATGCCTACCGTTGCCTAGACAGCCAAGTGAAGAGGAGCCTAGGCAAGTGAGCTCGCGCTCACTCCACTGAACTGGATGAGGTATGTCAACTTCTCTGGAGCATATTGCCTCTTTTCGTGACCCTGTCCGCGGTCCTATCAAATTCGGCGAGGCACTCGCCTCTGTTATCGACACGTACGAAGTTCAGAGATTACACTACATAAGACAGCTCTCCACTGTTTATCTAGTTCACCGGTCGGCCAACCATACGAGATTCGAACATTCAATCGGGGTGGCGCATCTTGCGAGCAAAGCGATACGTGATCTTCAGTTGAAAAAAGACCTACCGAAGGGTGTGTCTCTATCGGCAGATGATAGGATGGCAGAGGAATGCGCAGGGATTATTCACGATGTTGGACATGGTCCCTTCGGGCATATGACGGAATCCGTTCTTGCATGGCTAGGGATAGAGCCATGTGAACACGAATCTTATACAAGAGAAGTTATCAAGGGCAAGTTTGAAGACATGGACAAAGAACAAATACAACGATATCCTCATAAAAAGTCACTATCTTCGGTGCTGGACACGATAGGCAAGATCCTGAATCTTGGTGTAGAGGAAATCGCGTCTCTCGCCACAGGCGAGTTCCGCCCCGACAAATATTTCATGGCACAGCTCATCCATTCCCCGATTGATGTGGATAGATTCGACTTTCTCTCACGCGACGCATACTTCGTCGGTCTGGGTCGAGGGAGCGTGGATGTCGATACTCTAGTAGGCGCACTCACGGTGGTCAGAACCGAACACAGACCAAAGCAACCGTGGCCCGCCAATGAGCTTGCTGTGGACATCGGAGCGTTGATCGCGACCGAAGCTATGTTAACAACTAGAGATCATATGTACGCAGAGGTTTATTCTCACGCGGTCAATAGGGTAGCACAAGCGATGCTCGTCAGGGCGACCGTGAGGTTACCAGCCGTAAGAAAATCCTACAGAGAGCTCCTGCGTCTAACGGACCACGGACTGTTGTCTAAGCTACGAACTGATGGGGACGACTACGGTCGCCTTGTTGCTTGGTGCGTCGAGAACAGAAGAGTCTTTCAGAGAGTCCCGGAACTTGAATATACATATGATGACCTGATCTTGGCTGGCAAATGGGATGAATTCACTAGATACATCAATTCACCCACTAAGAACATAGAACTCGAAAATGAGCTTGCATCGGAGTTGAACCCGAAACCGGCAGAGGGAGAAATCATAGTAGATCTCCCTGACCCACGACGCGCTCGGTTTGTGGAAGCGGGCGCCAATATCTGCACCCGAAAATCGGCTAGGCCTCTATCCGAAGTATCTCCGCTGGTAAGATTCCTGAACGACACGACGATGAAACGCAGATGGAGGATGATGGTCTTCGTCTCCTTTCCTAAGGACGATATACGGTATTCGAATCTGGTTAGGAAATTCAGAGACAGATTCAAACTCGGTGAACCCAGTGAGTATCCGGTACCGCAAGTAATGCCTAGCGCACTTCGCGAGACATGAGTGACCTGCCTGCTTTCAGAAGACCTTCTTTGTACTCCTTGAGCAACAGTTCCGGGTATGATTTCAGTATTTGAGGGCCCACTGCACCCAAGCTACGAGCTGTTTCGATCATGTCTAGCCCGATCTTCCGAGTGAACCTTCCCTTCCCGATGTACTCGACTTCAACGAATGAGCCGAGGTTCCGCACAGCGTCAATGCAGATTTCATAATCCTTAAGTCGGAAGGCACTCCTCACCTTGCATACATCAACCAACTTCTTGAATCCGAGCCTTGTTAGGATTTCTTCCATTGACTTAGGATCACCTACCGTACACCCCTTCTCAGGCCTATCTTTCACAACTGAACGCAGTACGGGGCCCTTGTAGGTCAGTTGATGTACGGTTCCTTCGCGCCTCAACCTGAAAGCCTCACGAGCTAGGTTGGTCTTCCTACACGGATGCTTCATATACCGGTCTGCCTGCTGCGATATCTTCACGAGCTTTGCACCGAGGGCCATTGCCTGCTTCTTTGCATACCGGGCCGATTTGATCCGGAACTTGACCTCTCTTTCTCTTGGGCCTCCTTTAAGCTTGTAGACCATGCCACGCTCCACCTCCGATGCGGGACATATATAATTTCTAGCCTATCGTAGGTCAGCCCTATGTAACATGGATTCATATCGGACATCACATGAAGTCAGTCATTGCCTGAGGCATCACGACTCATCCCACCCGATCGATCTCGGTCGCACGCGATTTGAGTCGCACAGACCGTGAAAGATCCTGGGCGGTATTAATCTCCCGTCGTTTCTGAAGGCTGATTATGAAAGCATGCGAATACGCTGACTGCAGTCAAGAAGCAGTCGGTTGTTTGAGCTTAGGAGGCTACAGGACTTACTATTGCTCGAAGCACTTGAGGAAGGTCAAGCGGCAACTCGTAGGAATCTAGGCGATATCATGAAGAAGGTACTGTTTATCCACAGGTACGGAAAGGAGTGGGAGTGCAGCATTCACCTAGTTGAGGACAGGGTGGCCGACAAGGCACTGGGCTTGTTCAGAAGCAGGATGCGGGACATGGCGTACAGGCTGGTCGCCCGGAACGACCTGGCCACACAGGACCAAAGACTGAAGGCTGATTGGAACAGCCTAGACACGATCGATGTCATCCTAGCGTACTTCAGAAGGGGCGAGTCTCATTGAGAGTGCTGAAGACCTTAGGTCTGTAGCGAGATCCTACGGTGAGCTTAGGTCCAAGGTCATCGAAGACTTCAAGGAGATGGACAATTACGCGCTGATGCTGTTCAAGGGATTTTTGCGGCACGTCAAGAGCAGGGTGGGCGAAGGGCTGAGCTTTCCGGAGCTGTTGGACGAATTCCTCTCGGACGAGCTTGACCTCGATTATGAGGAAGATAAGACAACTAGGCTCTCGCTGACGAAAAGGTTCCACAGTTTGGCCAGAAAGCATGTCCCGAACCCAAGAAGACAAGCCAGCCTATCACAATATCTTGAAGTTTAGGCACCGTCTTCGGTCTTGAGCTTGTCAAGCTCCCTTTCTATTTCAGATATGACTTGGAGGGTCTTTTCCTCTAAGGGATCAATGTGCGCCAGGATTGGATTGACGATAGAACTCCTGATTTCAGGATACGCGCTCATCGCACGTAGGACGCCATAATGCATGCTGAACTGCATGTCGATCTTCCTAGCCATATGCTGATACTCGTAGTAAAGATGAGAGATCTCCCTCAACAATTCATAGTTCTCTATTGAATCTAATCTCTTTTCCGATGTCGCTTGCCATGTGCTTAGGTCCAACGTATAGAACAACACCGATACCGGTATTTCTCTCTTTATCTGCTTGAGCAGATCGTGATTATGTTTGATCTCGTCCTTGAGTGCGAGAAGGACTCTTGAAGCTTCTTCTTTTCGGTGTCTCATCGCTATTTTTCGGTCGACCCAGAGTGCAACAGGAATTCCGACCATGACGCCAATTATCGTCGCTAATAGACTGCCAAAGAATTCTAAGGACAATAATGGTTCGAGCATACGGCGCTGGGCTATAACCTTTCGAGGGCACTATTAACTTTAGGGTGTCAAACCATTTAACACGCAGAATCCGGGGAAGGACCTGCCCTCAATTTAATCCAGTTTCATGCCAACTAGCAAAGGGTGTAGAGGTGAAGAACTATTCGCCTTGGGACGCCAGGGAAGAGCTCTACGTGCTTGAGAACACCCTATACGAAAAGGCCACAGTGATTGCCCAGAACAAGGACTCCTACGAGCTGGCGAGAATGGTGGTCGTGATAAACAAGGAGATGTACCGATATGAAGAAGAGGCCAGAAGGCTGAGGCTGACGGGGGAGCTTGACCCAGACGTTTGCAGGGAGCTGGCGTCAGGCTACAGCAACATCAGGCGGAGGGTCTTGGACTTGATAGCTGAGCACAGGCTGAACGGCGAAGTGAGCAGGCTGTTCAGGATAATGAGGTTCAGCAACGAGGTAGCAGGCCTTTACCTGACCGAGTACCTCGAGGAGATACAAGGTGTCAAGAGATGAGAGGCTTCTGCCCGAAGTGCAAGGAGTACAGGAGCGAAGACGGAGAGAACGCCTGGGGGATCGCCTGGGTCAATGAGACGCCGACTTGCCAGAAGTGCGGCTCATACGTTGATGTCCTGGACGATTGTGAGGGTGAAGTCCACCCGAGCGACGGAAGGCCGAAGAAGCATCCGAATATGACGAGGTGATGGCAGTGGCAGAGAAAGTTGAGATAGAGTTCGTGACCCTTCAATGCGGGCACAGCGCAGTGACTGACATAGGAGTCGGAACTTGCGGCAGATGTGGAAGGCTCTGCTGCAGAGAATGCCTACAACTGATAGACGAGAGGCTGCTCTGCCCAAAATGCTTTAAGGAATTCGTGAGTCGCTAGTCATTTATCTTTCTTAGGTATTAGAGACCTTAAGAAACACTGAGTGGCTTCATCACTGACGACACAGCTGGCATCATCAGTGCCTTCGTTCATTCTGAATGTGATTGTTTTCGCATCAGTCTCAGAGAATTCAGGCCTGCCAGAAACAAGATGTGTATGCATCGATACTTGTCTTTGTCCCTTCGGACATACCCTTTCATATGGAAGGGATGTCTTTGTAGGCGTCCCAACGCTACCCAATACCATTTTGTCAACCGAACCGGTGTCAGGATTCACACAAGCATATGCGCTAATCTCTGCGTCCACGCTCTTGCTTGCTTCGTAGATGGCCTCGAACATCTCCGCAAAGCCTTGCGCACAAGGGCCCTTGATCTCTAGCGTATACTTGGTGAATTCGACCGTACACTTATTAGAATGTTCTCTCATTTTCCTCACTCGGGATTTGCTCGTGACAGTTTAAACATAATGGTGCCCGAGACATAAAGCGCAATGCGAGCAGTAACCTTAGCCCATCATTAATTCAGGTGAGCCAAGAACCTCTTCTCATGTGGAAGATTCACGATCAGCTCTGGGAGTGTGACATCTGCGGATCAATCGTAAGAAGGGACCAGATAGAGGGCGAGCTTTTCACCGAACCGAATCTAAGACCTACTACTGAAGTTGAGAAGGCCGAGGATCTGGCCGAGCAAGCGTTGCAGATGGATGAGGCTGAGATTGAGGATCTGGTTCATACAGCACTAGAGGAGACCAAGTTCGAGTCTTCGGAGCTGAGGCCTGAGCTGGGTTACGAAGTTGAGCCCGAGGAAGACCAAACCGAGGTGTACTAGATGAGGAGGCTCACTGTGAGGCTTTCCGACGAGATGGTTGAGAAGCTAGAGGCGATATCGAAGAAGTACGGGCTGAGGGATTTGGAAGAGACCTTGAGGTTTGCGGCCCGCTTCACTTCACTGACTCTTGACAAGATCGAACAAAGAAGAGGAAAGCCACGCGTTTTGATCTCAAGTGAGCAGACATGACCGGAGACACACTTCAAGAGCTTATGCAAGATGCCCTAAGGGAGACGCTCGAGGAGTCAAAGGAACTGGCCCGGTCCCAGACCGAAAGTGTCCCGAGAGGAACCGCAACGCTCAAGACGAGCAGGCTCAAGGAGTTTGCAATCAGTGCTCTGCCCGAGGGTTCAGCCCTTAGAAACGTTCTGTTGAGCGAGAGGGATGAAGTCGATGTCGATGAGTTTATCGTGAAGATAGATATCTGGCTCAAGCTCCTCAGGATGGAATCTTCATGATGGCCTTCCCGTTCGGAAGGGCCGCCACGAACTCCCAACCTTGTGCCAAGGACTCCTCTACGTCCTTGAGTTCCACCACCTTCTGGCTCGCCCCGTTGTTGGCCATGTTGCCCAGCAACCTCTGCCTCACCAGTTCCTGGAACTCCTCATCTCCCATACCCAAGACATCAATCTTCTCGGCCTCATCCTGCTTGAGGCCCGCTACCAGCAACAGTTGCTTCCTGAACTCCTCCTTGATCTTCTCCTCGCTCGTGGCCTCAGCCTTCGTCGTCTGAAGGAAGTCTTGGGACCTCCTGTAAGCCCCCCTCATGTCCTCTATCACCTCTTCTGGAAGTCTCTGCTTGTTCGTCGTGTACCTGTTCTCTATGTCGCCCTTGTGCCCCATCCAGAAAGTCCTGTAGTCCCTGAGCACAAGGCCCTTTGACTCGGCCAACATAAGCTGTGTATCGAAGTACGACCTCAGCACGTACGGTCTCCAAGGGAATCCAGCGGCCCTTATCGCTTTTCTGATCAAGTCTCCGATGTTGATCGATGTGATGAAGGGATTCCCCTTCAGCTTCGGCGTTATCAACGGAGAATCAAGGCCTATCTTCTCCCCATGCCTGACCCTCTCCTCGAGGTAGTCCTTCACGTACCCGCACCCCTCCTCGCTCAAGAACGTGAAGTACTGGTGCCTTGCCTTGCTCAGATCCCTCCTGACAAATACCATCGCAGGAACCTCCTTGAACTCGATGGAGCCGCCCTTTACCTTCAGCTCGGGGATGTCACCAACCTTCAGCCCATCGTCGCCTCGATAGTTTCCGAGCACCTCGATCCTCAAGCCGCTCTGTGCCACGAGCGCGCACGCGACCCTCGCCCTCTTGTCCCCGCTCAGGAAGATACGCTTGAGCTCGTCCTTCGCGGGAACCCTCTCCCCCCTGAGCGAGGGCGTGTCCCTCGCCCCCCTTATCTTCACCTTGCCCCTGAGTTGCTTGCCGTTGTACGTTATCCAAGATCTGACCGACTTGATCACAGTCTCGACGTAGCTACCAGCCTTCTTCTCGCCCTCCATCTCAGAGACGTTGTCAACTATCAGGTCGAAGAGGTTCTTCCCGCTCATGCGGGCGAGCTCCCTCGGGGTCAAACCGTTGCGCGAACAGAACTCACCGAGCTTCCTCAGGTAAACATCGGCTGTGGTATACGATCCTCTGGAGAGATTGTCGTACCACCTCTTTACATCCTTGTCCTCTAGCAACCGAGCGTGCCTGCCCTTCATCTAGGTTGAAGAAGCGCGGAAAGCTAATAAATCTTGCTCGTTCCAAACCAGGATTGGTATGGACCGGGCGGGACTTGAACCCGCGATCTCTGGCTGTTTCGAGCGTTTGCGAAGCCAGTGTCTGTACCAGCCTAGACTACCGGCCCGCTTCTGCAAGGGTGCGCGTTCTCTTTTAACCATTGTTTCGTGGTGGGCCAGGGCGGACTTTCCGGAGCCCGAAGCGAATCGAGCGCCACTTGAACCGCCGACCTCCCGGTCTCAGCCAGTGATATCAGCTTCGCCCCGCTCTAGGGACGGACGCCCTAACCATCCTAGGCCACTGGCCCACTGATTGGCGACCTTTATGCCGAAGTTTTAACTTTTGTCAACGCTTCAGTATGGCCGCCACGCCCCCAAATCCCTTCAAAAGCATCCTGCCCTCCTCAGTCTTTGAGGAGATGACCTCCATCTCAGCCTGCGCCTTCTCAGCCATCTGAGAGAACTGATCGAATACGCGATACTCTGGCTCGGCCACGAGGGTGGAGGTCGAACACCTAGGGCAGTACTCTGACTTCACCGATGCCGTCAGAAGTTCAAGCTCCGGCTCCGCTACCCTCCTCTCCTCCTGATGTCCGCACGAACTGCAAGTGACCTTCACGACCACCTCATCGAGATCCTCGGATACCAACAGCGTGAGAACCTTGTGCGACTCCAGTGCTCGTTTCACCTCATCCTCCCCGTATACCCCTAGGCCCGAGTCCTTGGAAATCTCGGCCAAGAACCTCTGGACGATTCGCCTCTCCTCCACGAGCTCTATCCTTTCGAGTTTCTCGGAGGCCTTCTCCAGCGCCTCCTTCACGCCCTGCTCCTCAGTGTAGGACGTATCAACGACCGCGGCCACCTTGTCCTTCAGTTGATAGTTCAAGTAGTCCCCCTGAAGGAACTCTGTCTTGGTGGTCCCTGGCCCTCCAACTATGATCTTCGTGAGCTTCGGCAACGTGAGGAACGCGTCGTTAACGTGGTTCCCCACCCTCTTGTAGAAGTCGTTCAGGGCCATGTCCCTCAGCCTCTCAAACCTCCTAGCGGACTGCCCTCCCTTGCTTGACTTCCCGGGAACGCCCGACGTGTAGTTTCCCAGAACTTCGATGGCCTTGCCCTCAACCTTCGCTATCGTGGCTTCTGAGTTCTCAACCAGTATCACCCCGAGCACCTCCTTTGGCCTGACCATCTCGAGCAAGGGCTCCAGATAGAATCCGTCGTCGCAGCTGTAATACGACACGTTGACCGGCTTGGGTGGCACTATCTCATAGAGCTCTATGACCTCGGAGCCAGGAGCTCCCCTCGGAATTGCCCCGCAGAATATCACAAGCCCAGTCTCAGGCGCCTTGTCGTATGCCTTCAGCCTCTGCATCGTCTTGACCAGGGCCTCCTGCACGTTCTTCCTCGTGGTGCGGGACTTGATGTTCGAGGCCTTCCCATGCTCGTCCCTGAGCGTCTCCGCGACCTCGCTGATCTGCCTCCCCGGTGGGATGTACGCGCTTATGAGTTCGGTCCCTCGGCCCTTCTTGCCCCGCAAGATCCTCAGTAAGATGGAGAGCCTCCTCTCACTGATCTTTTCGGGACCCGACATCGAACAAATCAAGCCGTTGGCTTCATCCTTTAAATAGATTCCTTTCGAATTCGTCGGAGACGCTTCGAGTTGAGGATGGTGATTAAAGTCGGCCACTCAATGGTTGACTATCCCCCGAAGGCAGAATTATACAAGGCTACAGCCCAACTTTTGATGTCCTTGTCTGACAAGGGCCACAAGGTCGTGGTCGTAGTCGGAGGCGGTCCTCAGGCAAGGGAGTACATTCGCGCTGCGAAGTCCCTGGGTTGCGACGGTGCATTCAGGGACATCCTAGGGATAGAGGCCACCAGGTTGAACGCTCGCATGCTCATCGCAGCCATCGGGGAGAGGGCCTACCCGCAGCCCCCGACCGCAGTGGAGGAACTCAAGGACGCGATCCTTTCGTACAACATCGTAGTGATGGGTGGCCTCACGCCGGGGCATTCAACGGACGCGGTCGCAGCGATCGCGAGCGAGGCCATCGGCGCGGACCTCTTCATCAAGAGCATGGAGGTCGGAGGAATATACGACGCGGACCCCGAGAAGGTGCCATCCGCGAAGCTCATGGAGAGGATAACTTACGACGCGCTCCTCAAGTTGGTGCTGCAACGCAGCAGCACGGAGGCGGGAGACTACAGCCCCCTCGACCTAGTCGCTTTGGAGATACTGCGCAAGTCCAAGGCAAAGGTCCTCTTCGTCGGACCCAAGGGCGACGACATCCTGAAGGCCGTCAAGGGCGAGAAGGTAGGTACGACCGTAAGTCCCTGAGAGGTTCTGTTAACTCTTCGGCTCATTGAGGCGCCACCGCGTGAGTTAACTTGCTTCCATCTACTCTCAGGATTGGCGGGACAAGCCCGCGTTCCTGTCTCATCGTTTCACTTGGAAGCCCTTTGGAACGGTCGAACCTCAACCGTCCCCGACGGGATATGTTCAGGACCGCGACCAGGTCGCGGTCAAACCATTCCCCGCACTTCCGACACCAGAGTTGCCTATTTTGCGCCATGTCCCTTGTTCTTGGGATTCTCTCCCCGCATTTGGGACATAAGGAACTCGTGTCTCTAGTGTCGGATTTGGTCAGTTGAATGGCTGGGATTCCCTCCCATCTCGCCTTGTATTCTACCTGGCGTTTGACCTCAGCGAAGGGCCAAGCATTCATTCTTCCACGATGGAAGGCTCCTTGGCCGTTGCCCCTCTGATAGAGTCGTCTGATATGGCGGATGTCCTCGAAGACAATGGCCTCTCTATTTTCTTTCGCCGACTGAACAATGGCCTTGGAAATCCTGTGGAGAATCTGAATGACTCTGCGCTTCCTGCGGATGCCGTATTTTGACGCTATCCTCTCTCTGATTTTATGGTCGTTGCGCTTGAACGACTTGACTATCTCCTTTGTGACCTGACCGATTCTGACTACCTCCCTCGTGTCGTAGAAAGTCACGTGCTCCGAGTTGCCTACAGCTATGTTTTCGAGGTTCCTGTCCACTCCGACTGTGCTAGCAAGTTCCTCCATCTCCTCCACATCCTTTGAGATGCAGAGAGACAGAGACCTTTCGGTCAAGACGAAGGAACAAACTCTTAGCGTCGAGTCGGACAGAACCTTCATCGTATGATTCACGAGGGGGATCTGCTCGTATTCTCTGTCGCCAACTGGAACGAGCAGGTTTCCATCCTCGACCTTGAAGCCGTAACAAGATATTAGTATGAGTTTCCGCGTATGTGGGTGTCTGGTCGGATAGCCTCGCCTGAGCGACTTCTTCCTGGAGGCTAGTATCCCTGTGGCTCTGGAAATGGCACAGAGCCTGTAGTAGGATGGGATATGAAAGCCCTTGAGTTGCTTGTAGGCCAACAGCGATAGTTTCTTCAAAGTTGAGGCGTCGTTCTCCAGGCCGATCCTTACACAGGCGTTCGTCATATCCCTGAAGGTCTGCATGAGGTTAAGTATCCTATCTGAAGGATGGAACGACTGTTTGATCGACTTCCTTGCTAGCACGTTCTTGGAAGGCAGGGAACGGTACTTAAACCCAATGAGCCGAGAGTTAACAGCCCCCCCGTGAGACAAAGAATATATCCGATCCTCCCCCGTGGCGCTCAAGGTGGGGCCGTGGTCTAGCTAGGCAGGACGACAGCCAAGTAGACCGTCAGGGGCTCCAGCCAGAAAATGGGTCTTCCGACCCTCTCGGGGATGAGGTGAGGTTGGAGCTGGGAAGAGACCCGTTTGTGAGCGTTCAAAGCCTGTTGAAGGTGAGAATCGCTCCGGCCCCACCTTCTTCAGATCATTGATCGGGATTCCTAGCCCGGCAAACTCTTAATAACTTCTGACCGAAATAATTGAGCGAGGAGCTGAAAAGATTGGCATTCACGCATGCGTATGTGCTGGTCAACGTCGAGATCGGCGCGGAGTCAAAGATAATCTCCGAGATGAAGAACATATCCGAGATAACAGAGGCCTGGGTCGTATACGGTGTGTACGACATCGTTGTGAAGGTCAAGGCAGACAGCCCTGAGAAATTGAAGGAAGCTGTCTCCGAGAGGATAAGGAAGATAGATGGGGTCAGGAACACGTTGACCCTGATACCGATAGAAGGATTCTCGTAGACTGAACTTTAGGTGCATGTCTTGTGGTTAGACAGATCTCAAAGAGAGAACAAGAGCGCATGCTCAAGAGGCTCGGCATAAACCTAGAGGAACTCCCCGGGGTGAAGGAGGTCAGGATAGTGGGGGAGAGCGAGACCCGCGTCATAAGGGATCCCTCGGTCTACAAGGTGAACTACCCAGGACAGTCCGTCTACCAAGTGACGGGAACCGAGGAGATAGTAGAGGAAGGGATAGAGGAGGAGTACGTACCAGCGGAAGAGGACGTATCTTTGGTTGCACAGCGCACTGGCAAGACGCTGGAGCAGGCAAGGCAAGCCCTGACAACAACGAAGGGCGACCTCGTTCAGGCCATACTTCTCTTGAAGGACTAGCTGCCCAGATATGCTCCGATTCAGTAGCGCTTACGAAACAGAGATAAGCGGCCGAGGGGACCCCGAGCCGTGTACTGCGAGATCTGCGGTAGAAGGGTTCAGAGCGGACTATCCTTGGTTAGAGTCGGTGGAACAAACCTTCGCGCCTGCGCAGAGTGCTCCAGAGGGAGACCAAGGGCGCAAGTTCAACCCTCCGACCGCATCATCAGCAGGTCAAAGACCCGTGAGACCAAACGCAAGTCAGCCCCCGTGATCACACGCAAGCCGCAGAGGCCCAAGGACGTACCGGAGCTATCGCTGCGGCCTACGCGCGGATACGGCAAGGCGGTTCAGAGAGCCAGGGAAGGCAAGGGGATCACGGTGGATGAGTTCTCCCGCTCGGTAGGGATAAGGGAGTCGCTCGTCAGGAAGATAGAGGCCGAGAAGATCACGCCGAGCATATCCGACCTGCGCAAGATAGAGAGGGCCCTTGGAATCAAACTCATCGAGGAGTACTCGGAGGAGGACGAGGCCCATGTCACAGGAGAGGAGTCGGCCGTGACGCTTGGCGAGGCAACTGGGTTCGAGAGGCTCGACTGACATGAATAGGGCCAGCGCTCACCTTCTACCTGAGGTCTGGGTGTTGAGGCTGGGTCACAGGCCCTTCAGGGACAAGAGAGTGACCACCCACCTCGCCCTCGCCGCCAGGGCGCTTGGCGCGAGAGGCATGTTCATCGAGGGAGATCCGGATCGCAACGTCGCGGATAGCGTTAGTCGTATCGTAGCCAATTGGGGAGGGGACTTCCAGATCAAATTCGTCTCGAGCGCAGAGAAAACCATAGATGCCTGGAAGGGAAAGGGACTCATGATTCATCTCACGATGTACGGACTTCCCTTTGAGAAGTTCATTGAGCCGATCAGGAGGAGAGGGGAACGAGTGCTGGTAGTGGTGGGCGGAAAAAAGGTTCCGGGATCGGTGTATTCGCTGGCTGACTTCAACCTAGCTGTCACAGGCCAGCCTCACTCCGAGGTCTCTGCCTTAGCCCTCTTCCTGGACAGGCTGTACGAGGGGAAGGAAATCACTAGCCACTACCACCGAAGGCCTGGAACGGTCGTCGTGCCCTCTCCAGCGGGGAAATCCGTCTTGGTGAAATCGCGCGCCCAGCGGAAGCAACGAGCGCGACGTTCCATGAGCTAAGGTTTTTCAGTTGGCGAGACACGAAATAACACATGCAATCTGCCGAGGCCTATGACCATTACGTCAAGGTGGCTGGCGTGGTCGGCGGAGATGATGCTGCTGGCGTCGTCTCGGCCCTCATCGCGTTGAAGTCAGCTACAGATGAGCAGATAGCGAACCACGCCAACCTGAGGATCCCCAGCGTGAGGAGGTCCCTATACAAGCTGCTGAGCCTCGGGCTTTCCAGATATGAGGAGAAGAGGGATCCGGAGACCCAGAGGACATACTACGTCTGGTCGCCCGCCGTAGATCAACTCGAGGGCTACATCATGAACATGAAGAGGACCATCGCCGGCAAGATAAGGACGAAGCTCGATCATCTTCGATCTCATGTGTTCTTTCACTGCGACGACCCTTCTCACAAGAAGCTCACGTTCGAGGAGGCCATGGAGTCCTTTTACAGGTGCCCGGTCTGTAACAAACCCTTGGCGCAAGTGGACAACACCGACCTTATTAAGAGACTTGAGGAGAGGCTCGCGCTCTTGGAGGGCGATGTTAAGGAGGAGGTGGCGGAGAGAAAGAGCCCCTATCCCTCCCTAGAGCAGGCCAGAGAGATCCTCAGTTCAAGGGGTGCCTCAGAGCAGTTACTGAGACACTCGGAGAAAGTTGCGGAGGTAGTCTCAAGGCTCCTTCAGAGGCTGAAGGACAGGAAGATACATGTCAATGTCGACCTCGCCCTCGCGGGGGCCATGCTCCACGACATTGGCAGGACCAAGACGCACGAAGCGTCACACGGGATTGAGGGCGCTAAGATCCTACGCGAGATGAAGATGCCTGAGGATCTGGCCCTAGTAGTTGAGCGACACGTCGGCGGCGGCATAGGAAAGGGAGAGGCCAAGAAGCTTTTTGGGCTGGAGGGCGACCTCAGCCCGAGGACCATCGAGGAGAGGCTAGTCAGCTATGCCGACAAGCTGGTCGCCGGACCAAAGGACATTCCTTTCTCAACAACAGTCAAGCAGTACAGGAAGAAATTCGGAAGGAACCACCTCTCGGTCAAGCGCCTGATCCGCATGGAAAAGGACATGAGGTCATTGCTCAAGGTCGGTGCCGCATCCAGCCGAGGATCGAAGAAGAAATAGGACGAGCCTGTCCATCCGTTAGAACAATATCGCTCCGGGATTGGTAAGCCCTGGGAGGGACTTTCAGCGGGATCCGTTTTGAACCCTCAACCAATGGCTTTCGCGGATGTCCTACAAGGCCATCGCTCCACCAGATTGAGCTACCAGGGCTTGCTTCCGGGTTCAGAGCGCGCCTTTTATCTGTTCTCGATCAATCCAAGACAGATATCGGAACTGAACGTCCACGCCAGCGACACTACTCGATCTCCATGTTAGTCATGTCACCGCTTCACTAGGCCTGAGTTGCGCATCGGCAAATCTTTTAGGCGAGCGGCGCTCCCCAAATTGGCCGCCAGTGAGAGTGATACGCTCGTCGCAGCTGATGCGAATATGCGCATTAGTGTTAGCCGGGGGCATCATAGTCCTAGCTTTTTCTCACCTAGTGATCGGCCACTTGAGTCTCGATGCGCTTCTAACTGTCGGTGGAATAGTCTTGGCGATACTAGCGGGATCTCTGCCAGACATGCACAAGAGCGGCGTTGTGGAGGCAAGAGAGCGGGAGGTCATACCAGTCGCCGTACTCACGTTCATCGGAATACTGATGTTCTCTTTCGGGTCGTACACATTGTTTCAACCGTCATCACTGTTGTTGCCACTGTGGGTAACCTTCCCCGCACTGTTGATCTTTGACACCAGCAGGCGGTTCATTTCCCTGAAGAAGCGCCTAGCCTCAGAGACCCCACCAGCAAAATAGTTTTCTTTCCTTCAAACATTAAATAACGCAGACGCCCGCTCAGAGTTCAGCCCGGATACCCTAACCTGGTAGGGGGCAAGCCTGCTAAGCTTGTGGTCCGCAAGGGCCTTAGGGGTTCAAATCCCCTTCCGGGCGCATCAGCCCTCATCGTAGACATAGCCGGTTGGCGCCTATCGTGATGGTGTAACAGTTTTAGAGTCACTACGGGATGCATGGACATAATGCCAAGCTGGAGGTCGTACCTGAACTCTGATCCTACTGGATGGTTGCTGGAGAAAGATGATCCCTCTGTACGCTACTTCACACTGGTCGACGTCTTGGATCGGAGAAGGGATGACTCCGGGGCGACCCAAGCACATGAAGACATCATGAAGACCGGCGTGGTGCCAAGGATCTTGGCGAAGCAAAAGACAGGAGGTTACTGGGGGCGCGCCCAAGACTTCTACATTCGTGCCAAGTACAGGGGGACGGTCTGGCAACTGATCGTCCTAGCCGAACTCGGTGCGAACGGCGACGACCCTAGAGTCGAGAGGGCATGTGAGTTCATCCTTGAGAACTCGCAGGATCGGCAGAGCGGAGGGTTCGCCTACGTCGGGTCGAAGAAGAACGGTGGCCAACACAGCTCGGTTCTGCCCTGCTTAACTGGCAACATGGTTTGGAGCCTAATCAGATTGGGTCGACTGGAGGATCTAAGGGTTCAGCGCGGGATAGACTGGATTGTTCGCTATCAGCGTTTCGATGACGGAGTTGGCCGCGCTCCTGAGGGGTGGCCCTACGACAAGTACCGGAACTGCTGGGGGAAGCACTCTTGCCATATGGGAGTTGTCAAAGCCATGAGGGCACTCGCAGAGATCCCTCGACGCAGGAGGAACAAGGGAGTAAGGGCTACCATAGAGGCCGGCGCAGAGTATCTGCTCGCTCATCGCATCTACAAGAGGAGCCATGATCTCTCGAAGATCTCGAAGCCGAGTTGGCTGAGGTTCGGTTTCCCACGAATGTGGAACACCGACGTGTTGGAGATCCTGGGCGTCATGACCGCTCTGGGCTACAGGAACGAGGCGATGCAGGAGGCAGTCGACCTTGTTGTTTCGAAACAGGATGCGCGCGGCGAGTGGAAGCTAGAAGACACCTTCAACGGTCGTTTCCAAGTGAACATAGAGAGTAAGAACAAGCCCAGCAAGTGGGTCACCCTGAACGCAGTGAGGGCCCTGAAAAGATACTACGCTTGACATTGCCGTGGTTCGGCGGCCTCTTCGTGTTTACCTTACCAGCGGAAAATCAATAAATCGCGACCTTCTCGCGGAGAGCTGCTATGACGCCAAGCGAATACGAGGAGAAAATTCAGGGTCTGGTCAACAGCTATGTTTCTTCTCTGGTTGCTGTCGTGCGAGCAGTTGAACGCCAATATGGAAAGGAGGGTAAGCAGCTGGCGAGGCGGGCCTTCATGGAGATCAGAGAAGGTAAGCGAACACCGGGAGATCCAAGCGCCGATCTACATGAGTTCTGCGACAGCTTGGACAGAGGATGCATAGTCACTCATCAATGGGTGAGGGTCGTGGACGAGCCAAACAGGGTCAAGTACAACTTCACGAGATGCATGTGGGCAGAAGCCTTCTCCTCTCTCAACGCCATGGACGTAGGGCACTGGTTCTGCGACACGGATGAACCTGCCGTGAGAGCCTACAACCCGAAACTAGGATTCAAGAGGACGAAGACGCTGATGGACGGAGACGATATCTGCGATCACGAGTTCTTCGTAGAATCCTGAGCCGGAGGGTCGTTGGCCATCTATGGGGCCGACAAGTCAACGAACGAGGTATTATATCTAGAGTTGATTCCTCTAACAATAGTTGGGCGCGGACGAGGGAAATGCAGGGGAATATAGAATCAGGGCTGAGCTGTTCGAGGTGCTCTCCCACGAGACCAGGATCGAAATACTAAGAACCATCGAACGGCAGCCCACGACTTTTGCAGAGCTCAAGAAGACTTTGAGGATGGAGAGCAGCGGAAACTTACAACATCACCTGGGGAAGCTGGGTGATTTGGTGAAGCAGACGAATGATGGGCGGTATTCCCTAGGAGATGACGGAAGGGAAGCTCTGAAAATGTTAAACGCCATAAGAGCGCAAGCCCGTCCGCCAAGCAACGCCTCGGAGAAGGTGCACGACCTTGGGGAATCTGGGTCTCTGCTCAGGCCATCGCCGTGGAGGGTGGTGAAGCTGGCGATATTAACGCTAGTTGCCGTCTTCTTCCTCTTAGCCTATCTGGCTGATCCAACAACAGAGAACCTCCTATTCCTAGGGTCGATTTCGTCCTGTGTGGTAGCTATCGTTCTCGGCACTCTAGTGACAAGCATCGAAACATGGAGGAGAGTTGTCACCTCGCTCGCGTTCCTCTTCATGTCGCTCTCCGTGTTCCTTTACGTCTCTTCTATGCACTTCCTTACCGTTGATAGAGCAGTCAACGTGGTTCTCTTCACCATGTTCCTCTGGGTTCCCATATACATGCTATTTTCACGCGAGCTACTCAGAGCGTACGAACGAGAGCCACGACCGCACCCTAAGTGAGTCCGCAACGTGACCTGGTTGCTTATGAAGGAGAAATCCGCCAAGCATCTTCATATGCGTCGTAAGCACGCGCGCGGAATTCCCAGGGCGTTGAGCAGTCTGATCCTCATCGGATGGGCTAGGATGTCGAAGAGCTCCGCCCTCTTCTTCGAGTCCTCCTATGGGTTCCTATCAGATTCAGCCATCGAGGTTTCACGAAACCTTTCCGAGATTCAATACCTCATCTCTTGAGGCTCTCAATGGTGGTTGAGTGCCGGGAGCGGGCCTCGATCCCGCGATCTCCAGATTATGAGTCTGGCGCCTTGGCCTTCTTTCTAGCCGATTACCCGGGATCCTCTGGGCCCTCGGGTCATTACATCCCGGCTTTCCGGCACTCGTCGATAGCGCGGCGCTCCGAATTAAAAGCTTAACGATGGAAAACTTCCATCGCACCTCGAATCATCCTCTGATGCTTAATAATCGGGTCGAGGTCCGTCGTGGATGAGGCCGCGCGATCGGGTCGTCGCAGCGTTGGAGCTACAGGAACCGGATCGCGTTCCTCTGTTTGAGATGCACGTCCCCACCACCATAGCGCAGAGGGCATTGAATCGCCAGGATGTGCTGATGGGCGGATCTGACGTATGCTACCGGTCGATATTACAAGGGGCCGACGTGAACCAGATCAACAACAGGATTGCGGACGAGTACGTGCTTTGCACCCGCACCTTGGGCTTGGACTTCATCAGGGTCCCGGGCGCTTTCCTGCCCGGAGTCCACGTTGGGAGGTCAAACGGAGAATGGCTCATAGACGGCAATAGGTACAGATACGTCTCCGGATCCATGTGGCGGTTGGATGAGCCGGATGCCTACGACCCGGACGAGGTCCTCGATGATGCGCGCAATTGCGGCCCGCCCAAGATCCACAGCGAAACGTTCTCGATTCTGAGGAGGATACGCGACATAGTCGGTGACGAGTACTTCCTGTCCTTCGACGCGGATGGCTCTTGGGGGCCGATCGTCAGCAATCCTAGCCTGCTGAGACATGTCCTTCTGTGGATGAGAAGGAGGCCGGAAGTCGTGGACGCCGTGATCGACAGGAACACATCCCATGCCATAAGGCTGGGGGAGGCGGCCATAGATGACGGGGCTGACGCCATACTGATGTGCGTTGACTACGGGCTCAGCGACGGGCCTTGGATGTCGCCGCAGATGTTCAGGAGGTTCGTCAAACCTGCGTTGGCCCGCCAGGCCAAGGCTTTCTCGGACAAAGGGGCCTGCCCGATGTTGCACTCCGACGGGAACATAACGCCCCTGCTTCCCGACATAGTAGATGCAGGCGTCCGGGCCTACCAGGGCATCGACGTGATGGCCGGAATGGATCTCAGAGAAGTGAAGCTCGCCTTCGGGCATAGGCTGTGCCTGATAGGGAACGTTGACCCCAGGGTCATAGAGTTCGGAACGAGGGCGGATGTTGAAGGGGAAGTTCGAAGGTGTTTGGAGAGTGCGGCTATTGGAGGCGGGTTCATGTTATCCGTCTCGGCCAACGTTTCTGCCAACCTTAATGCTGACAATTTCATTTACATGCTGGAGCTCGCACGGAAGATGGGCAACTATCCGATCAGAGTATAACCCCCTTCTAGGTGGGACTCGCCAATGCAAACCACGGGGCAATGACTGAACAGCGCGCAACCAGCAACGCAGTTATTCACGAACTTGGTGCCGCTGGCCAAATCTCCTGATATCGGTCACCCTGACTCCCATCTTCTTTGCGTTCTCGATGATCAAGGCGAGGTTGGGTACGAAATAAGCAGGTCCTGATCCTTGCCAACTGTCTTACGCGACCCTCTTGTGGTTTCCGGAGGGTCAGGTCCTGTCCCAGTAGGGTCTCGTCTGGACGTACTTCAGCTTGGCCTCCAACAGGTCGCGAAATAGTTCTTCCTCGTCGTAATGCATCCTCGACAATATCCTCAACGCTGTCTGTGGCCCAACGCCATACACCGACAGAGCAACCAGCCCTCTCCGACCGTACGAGTTAACGATGTCGGCGCTTCTCCTGAGTCCTGACAGAAGCTCCCTCTCCTCGTCGTCTAGTTTTACCCCCAGAACCCTCTTGCTCACGACTTCCTCCGCACGTTGCCTGTACCTCGGCAAAATAGCCAACAGCGTGGAGCCGCAGCTCGCACACCCCGGTTTCTCCTGAAGGTCAACTATCTTGGCCGACTCCAACCTGTGCCCGCAGTCCACGCAGATCAGCTCCACCCTTGAGAACATGACTGAATTTCTCACCCGTTCGAGCGCGTCCTTCTCGGCGCCTTCGGGCGCCATGGTCTCGGGCATTTCTGCGAACCTGTCCAGGATGTGATACGAGATCGGCGTGGCCCTCTCTTCTGAGAACCAAGAGACCAGTTCGACCTCGCCGCTCGATATCATAGATATTAGGCACTTTGCGGCGTCCAAATCGATCTTCTCGAGGAGGACCTCGCGCATGGTTTCGTCGAGTATCGGCGTCTCCTTGAACCTGTGGTACATGTCTAAGAGGGCTCCCTCGGACAACGCCAACCCCCTCTCTATGGCTCCGAACCTCTCTGCAACGAACTTCATGTAGTAGCCGAACGGAAACCTCTCCGAGATCCTTGAGTCGAAGTCACGTTGCGCCTCCTCGGCCGTCCTCGGTATGGCTTCGCTCACTAGAGTTTCGAGGTTCTGCCGCGTCACCTCGACCGGGAGTTCCACGAGTACCCTGTACCCGTCGGCCCACCAGTTCCTTATCATCCCGCTTCGGGACATCCTTCCGTCGACGATGTATCCGAGCGCTCTGTTCGCCAACTCTCCCAAGCAGGAGTTGATTATGAGATACCTGTCGAATCCCTCCACCACGACGGTCTGGTCGGTGGGCAGTGGTGCCCCGATCCTCAGATGCTCTTCGATCTCCTCCACGATCCTTCTGGAAACGTTGCTCTCAACGTCGAAGGTTTGGCTCAGCCAAGAGGATGTCTGCTGAGTTCCACCTTCCTTCAGCCTTGACGCTATGAGCCGCCTGAGCTTGCCGACCTCGTTGGCGAGCTCGAAGGGCATGGGAAGTATCTCGCCGTCCCATCCCGGCAATGAAGCCCTCGGGTCTTGGACCGGCGTGACGTAGACCCTTCCGTCCTCAGAGACGCTCTCTATCTTCCAGACCAGGCCCCTGCAGATGAAGTTCATGCCGAGCTTCGCCCTCATTGCGATGAACTCGTCCCCCACCGTCCCTATGATCCTGTCAGTGGTGAGATCGACCACGGGATACCTCTTCTCGTCCGGTATCATCGAGAGGTTGGCGAAGTAGTACTGTCTGGACCTTCTCGTCGGGATGATCCTGTCGCCGTCGATCGCGAGCAGGCGAAGTCGACCCAGATAGGAAACCACATCCATTAGCTCGTCCCTGCCTATGTGCTTGAACGGATGCGCCTCCCTGAGCCTCCTCAGAGCCTCCTTTACGTCGGTTCCTCCGAGGTCCATCGCAAGTCCGATCACCTGATGCGCCAAGACGTCCAGCGCTTTCTCATGGATGCGGGTCCTCTCCACCTTCTCCTCCTTCGCCCGCTTGACCACGGCGATGGACTCGAGGGCGTCGTCCGTGAAGGCTGTGACCACTATCCCCTCAGAGGTCAACCCGAGCTTGTGTCCGGACCTGCCGACCCTCTGTATCAGCGGCCCCACCTGCCTCGGCGAAAGATACTGCACGACCAAGTCCACGTGCCCTATGTCTATGCCGAGTTCGAGCGTGCTGGTGCAGATGATCGCCTTGAGCCTCCTCTGCTTGAAGTCCTCCTCGATCCTCTCCCTCTCCTCCCTGGACAATGAGCCGTGGTGAATTCCGATCTTCGGATCAATCGAGCTGAGCCTGACCGCCAGCATCTCAGCGATCTGCCTGCTGTTCACGAAGACGAGCGTTGACTCGTGCTCCTCCGCAAGCTCCCTTATCCTAGCCATTCGCGCTGCCGCCTCAGGAGAAGTGTACAACACTGCCGCTAGGTCATGATCCTCCTCGCTCGGCTCAGGCCACTCCACCCAATACTTGTATCCTTTCGGTATCTTGATGTGAATTACCTCGACCGGCCTGTTCGCGCCGGCCAGGAACTTGGCGGCCTCCTCCGGAGAACCCACCGTGGCGGAGAGCCCTATCCTCTGGAACTCCCTTCCGACGGCTACCCTGAGCCTCTCTAGTGCGATGGAGAGCTGAGCTCCCCTCTTGGTCTCCGCGATCTCGTGGATCTCATCCACGATCACCCAATTGACGGACTTTAGGTTCTCTCTCATCCTCTTTCCTGGGAGGATGGCCTGAAGCGTCTCCGGCGTCGTTATGAGGAGATCGGGCGGTCTGACCGACTGCCTCCTCCTCTGGGCCGTCGGGGTGTCGCCGTGCCTCACCTCCACGGTAAGGCCGAGCCTGTTGGCCCACCTAGTGATTCTGTCCAACATGTCTCTGTTTAACGCCCTTAGAGGCGTGACGTAGAGGACCGAGATCCCGTGCCTCTTCCTCTTCTTGGTCAGACCATCGAACACTGGTATGAGGGCGGCTTCCGTCTTCCCACTACCGGTTGGGGCGATGACCAAGACGTTGGCCCCAGCTATTATTCGAGGGATCGCCTTGAGTTGGGGCTCGGTGAGGTCCCCAAGGCCCATTTCTCTGACCAGAGCCCTGACAGGCTCCGAAACCTTCGCCAGGACATCTTGGTCAGGAGGAGAATCGCCCGCCGCCAACTTTCGAGTCGTGAGGCCGATGCCAGCTTATCAGATTTTGCCGAGCACCGAAAATGGAGAAACGCCTCACATGGCTCCGGGCGCTCTCGCAGGGCCCTGTGGCTCGATCAGAGCAGGCTCTCCCTGTTCATCGGGTATACCGTGGTGGATCGTATGTCATCGGACGCCAACACGAACTGCGTTACCCTGTTGACCCCGATGCCGCAACCCGAGTGCGGGCTTCCGTGCCTCTTGTAGAACTCCAAGTACCAGTCGAAGTCTTTCGGGCTCCCGCCCCTTTCTATCAGCGTCTTCATCATGGTGGACGACATCAATCTGTCGACCAGCTTCACGTACCTGTATTCCCTCTCGGCAGCTCCCGCAGCCTCTCCGCTATAGGGAAGAATTAGGTCAGCGCTCCTTACTACCCTAGGATCCTGCTCGTCCTCTATCATGTTGAAGAACTTGATCTCCTTTGGATAGTGCGTTATGAAGAGCGGCTTGCCTCCCATCTCCTTCACCAACAAGCGCTCGTGTCGGCTCTGCAGATCATCGCCCCATCTCACTCCCTCCTCCGAGAGCATCTCAACCGCCTGCGAGTAGGATATTCTCAGGAACGGCTGTTTCACCTCACCGAGCCTTTGGGCATCCAGTCGAGCCTCGTGCAAGGTCTCCTCCGACTTGACAAGTTCTCCAACCATGCTGCACAGTACTCCCTCGATTTCGGACAGGAGTTGGTCGAAGCCTCCCTTGAACTCAAGCTCAAGCAGGCTGAACTCGGTCAGATGGCGGTCATCGACCCTATCCTCGGCCCTGAAGCTAGGGCCAACGCACCATACCTTTGACAGATAAGGCGTGAGTACCTCCAAATACAGCTGGCCAGTCTGCGACAGATAGGCTCGTTCCCCGAAGTAGCTGAGCCCAAAAAGGGTATGCACGTTCTCGCACGCGCCCGTAGCCTTAGTGATGTGAGGGACGGTGACCTCCACGTAGCCATGATCCTCCAGATAGTGCCTCGCGCCCTTCATGAGGACGGCCTCGACTCTCGCTACATCGTGCAGTTCCTTCGACGGAAAGATCTCCGGTCTATTCTTGGTCTGAGTTAGTCGCGTATGATCCATCACCAAGCCCCCCAAGGGAAGGCTAGGTGATTTTCCTCTCCACAAACCGTGGCCGGTCGGAACACGACCCGCAGCCACCTCCGGGTTGGTCGGTTAATAAGACTTTTCGACGCCCCGACGCAGTCGGCGAATTCCTAAACCGTGCCTTCCGTTTAGCCCTGCCGTGGCCTTGAGCGTCCGCCTCGGAAGAAGACGAAGAACAAGGCGGCACCCAGAAAATAGAGTATGCCGCAGACGTAGAACGGAAGCTCCAGCATCCCCTGCTTCAGCATCGACCCACCTATCCCTTGGCTCACGGCATTGGGAAATCCCCATGCGACTCCCGAGAAGGGAGAGCATATTGCGGCAGCTGAGGCTCTCTCCTCTGGATGAACGACGCTCATAGCGAACGCCGACTGGATCGGTGAAGATAGATTCATCAAGAAGGCTCTGAAGACGTACAAGGCCGCGACGATACCGTACGAAGCCGATACGGGCATGATCAGGAGAAGGCCCGTGGCCAAAAGTTGCGTGGACACGATGCTTCCGACCGGACCGAGCCTTCGGCCCAGCTCAGGCGTTATCAGATAAGAGACTGCCATGAGGGCATTGGCGATCACTGTTAGGATGCCCAGATCACCTCCACCGACTCCAAACCTAAGATAAAACCACAGAGGAAGCAACGGGATGATGAATCCAGCACCCAAGCCTATGGCTGCACTCACGGTTGCCAGTTTCGCTATCTCCTTCCTCGACCTTGAGGGGAATATCGTCCTTCCACCTGGTCTCCCTTGGCCCTCTTTCAAGGGCAAGAGCGCAAGGGAGGACATGAGGCAGAGGGCAAAGGCAGCCACAAACATCGGCTGATAGCCTAGCACCGGGCCCACCCCCATCTGCTGCATTATCCAATCAGGAATTCCACTGGCGAGCGCGCCCAACGTGGAGCCCGCCATGAAGGCGAAGGACCACAGACTGTACGCGACCGTCCTCTCGTCTTCAGAGGTTCTCTCCGCCATCAGCGCGGTTGAAGCCGTGAAGGTCGAAAAGCCCACACCGAGAAGGAAGCTCGCAACGTAGAACGCGACTACATCAACGGACACCACATACAGCAACCAGGCGACTGCCAGCACGGCCCCTCCGATCACCGAGATCCACTTCTTGCTGTACCTATCCGACAGGATCCCGACTGGGATGGTCAACAGGGCGCCCGTCAGCGTAGACACGCTGAAGATGAGCCCTATGGTCGCCTCGTCAATTCCTATCACCTTGAGGTAGATAGCCTGGATTATCATCAGGTAGCCGTACGGCAAGCTCGCTAGCCCACCTGACAGTACCATCAGGTTCACGTCCCTGTTCAGCTTGGTGAACCTGTCCAGTCCCAGGGGCAAGCGCGCCAAGTGGCCCTCCGCGATGCCACATATGGATAGGTAATAAGCTGGCTCCGAGCTACTGAGCTTCCGCGGACATCTCCGGAACACGTTTATCTGACCCCAATTCACAGCCGCCTCTCGAATTTGGCCCTCATCCGTGCCCTCGCCTTCATGTGTGACCCCGCTGGGGTTTCGGAAGCATCTTCAGTCGGGGATTACCTCATGAGCTTGACTGAACAGCTGGAGTCTCTGGCAGACGCGTCTGTCTTGTTCACACGACCCATCTGGTCCCGAAGAGTTGTGCTCCCTTGCTTTCATGCTCTAGACGGCGGTGCGATTCGAGAAGTTTCAAACCAGATCGACGAAGCGGCGCCGAGCCTCGGCGTTGGATTGGTCGCATTTCCATTAGGAGTTGCGGACATCGATCAAGTGGCCGACGGGATCGCAGCCAGCCTCAGTGAGACCGAGTCCACGTTCATCTCGTTGAAGCTATCTGAGATGGGTAGGGAGCTGACGCCCGACCGGGCCGAGGCGGGAGCGAGACTGCTAGCGAGGATCGCTGAGAAGGGTGGACCGGCGAACTGTGCCCGTTTCGCTTTCTCTTGTGGAGATCAGCCCGAGACTCCGTACTTCCCGGACACATCATCCCAAAGAGAAGGTTTCACGCTGAGCCTGAGGTACGTCCCGGATCTTCAAAGCTTCTTCAACCAAGGCCGCGAGAACGTGAGGGACCGAACCGCTTCTTTGCTCAAGGCCGTCGAATCGGAAGCGCTATCGGTTTCGCGCCGCTCATCCATCGACTACATCGGAATGGACTGCTCCCTTTCTCCTTGGATGGAGGAGAGCGCGGCCGACTTGGTAGGGACAGTCATGGGGAGCGAGTTTGGAGGGCCCGGGACGCACCACGCCACCTCATGCCTGAACAGGCTCATAGGTGAGGCTTCCCAAGGGCTAAGGACATGTGGCTTCAATGAAGTCATGCTTCCCGTTGCTGAGGACTCCGAGCTGAAGGAACTCGCGCTTGAAGGTCGGATCGATGTCTCAACATTGGTATCGTTAGTATCGGTCTGCGTCGCCGGTCTTGACATGGTGGCGCTGCCACTCTCCACAGAACCGCGATCCCTGGCCAGACTACTGCAGGATGTTTCCTCGATAGCTAATGCGAAGGGAAGACCGGCTGGCATCAGGTTGGTCTTGGCAGACGGAAAACCTGGCGGCGAGGTCGAGATGGGACAGTTTGGCCGGGTGCCCATAATGAAGGCTTGCTGAGCAGTCGGCCTTCAATCATCAGCCGCTTGGGATACTGCTAAAAGCCATGATGAGCGGGAACTCAGCGTATCAAAGATGAAGCCGCCCAGAGTAGTTCTTCTCACCGTCATCATCGGCGTGGCGATCACCGTCCTCAGCGGCTTGGTCTCCAATACTCCAGCGGGACTCGTAGGTGCTGTCCACTACGGTTATCCTCTTCCCTGGTTGCATCAAGTTGTCTATCCTGGAGCGCCAATAGAGGTTGACCCAGTGATACTAATGGTCGATATTGCGGTCTGGTCGGTTGTCGGTGGACTGGTCCTACTCCTAATGGGGTCGATCAGGAAGAGCTAAAGCTCGTCCCGGCTCTCCCGACCTAGTCCGTTTCCAGCTCGGCTCATTCCGAGACAAGGAAGATTCCCCCAAGGAACAACCATGGAGCGCCCATCCTTTGCAGGTTCCTATTCTCCCGTATCGAGAGACGGGTGCCGCCTCAGGGTACGATCACTTGGATCTGCATACTTGACGCGCAAGCCTAAAAACACTCAGTGATGGCTGCCAACAGGATGAGCGATCAACCTGAATTGGAAATAGAATTCCAAGCCGGATCCTACCTAGTTCGTGTAAGAGGACGCAATATAGATAGCGTCTTGGAAGTGGCAAGGGAAGCTCGTAGAGCCTTAGGCCACGAGGCAGAACAAAAGGGGGCAGTTCAGGTCGTCGAGAAGGATCTGGCAGAATTCATCAAGCAAAAGAGTCCGAAGACCGATATGGATCGAGTCATATGTGCATGCTACTACCTGACGAAACATCGAAAGGTCAGGTCGATAACCAAAAAAGACTTGGATGGCCTCTTCCCCGAGGCTAGAATGCCGATGCCTACTAACATGAGCGATATGATAAACAAGAATATTGATCGGGGATATCTTGCTCTCACCGGGAAACTGAAGAAAGGTTTGAAGTCTTACTATATGACGACAGAGGGGGAACAATTCGTAGAGACCGGCCTGAAAGAGGAGGCGTAAATACCAACCGCAGTTCGACGACCTTGGCCTTGATGGGTGAAATGGTGCGGGGGGTGGGATTCGAACCCACGAACCCCTACGGGACTCTCCGCGATCTCAGGAGCCTCAGTCCTGCGCCTTTGACCTGACTGGGCGACCCCCGCTTGTTGTCGTTTCTCTCTGGTCGAGATTTAACTATTGTGAGCGAGAACGTCCACCACGCTGATTACTGTTGATAATCACAGGCCACGAGCTTCGCCATGACTTTAATGGAGACAACAATCACTCTTTCCACAATGATTCTGGTGAACGCGCTGACAACGCAGCCAGTTGAGGAGCAGCAGCTGGAACTGGTTGAGAGAAAGGGGCGAGGCCACCCAGACACGATAATGGACAGCGTCGTGGATTCCATCTCAGTGGCATTGAACAGGGAGTACCTTAAGAGGTGGGGCAAGATCCTCCACTACAACCTAGACAAGGGCTTCCTCGCAGCCGGTAACTCGAGGCCGCACTTCGGGGGCGGCAAGGTTCAGAGACCCATGCTGATGATGTTCGGGGACAGAGCTACCGTGAGGGTCGGCGGGGAATCCATCAATCTGGACTCCCTGATTGAGAAGGTCACGCGTAACTGGGTGAAGCGCAACCTGAGATACGTTGACCCGCGGAAACACCTGAGGATTCAAAACAAGATCGGCAGGAGCGCCGAGAACCTGGCGGACATCTTCGCAAGGGGGGGCGATTTCTTGGGGGCAAATGACACATCCGCCGCGGTGGGCTACGCCCCCAACACGAAGACTGAAACCCTGGTGAAGACCGTAGAGCAGCACGTGAACTCGCCTGACTTCAAGCGCAGGTTCCCAGATACCGGCGAGGACGTGAAAGTCATGGGCAGGAGGGTCAAGGACGATCTGGAGCTGACCATTTCGATCGCCTTCGTCGACCGCTTCATCGATAGCGAGTCGGACTACTTCAGAACGAAGGAGGAAGTCAGGTCGGCCATCGAAGAGTTCGCGAGGGAGAGGTTCACATTCAGCTCGCTCAAGGTTCTTGTCAACAACCTTGATGAGCCCGAGAGAGGGGTTGACGGACTTTACCTGACGGTCACGGGAACGTCTGCCGAGTCCGGCGACAGCGGTCAGGTCGGGAGGGGAAACAAAGCGAACGGCATATTCTCGCTGTGCAGGCCCTCAAGCTCCGAGGCAGCCTCGGGCAAGAACCCGGTCAGTCACGTCGGCAAGATATACAACGCGATGTCGTTCCAAGTCGCCGAGACAATAATCGAAAGGGTGGAAAGCGTGCGCGAGGCCTACTTCTGGATGCTCAGTAAGATCGGTGAGCCGGTGAACCTCCCCAACATCGCGGCCGCACAAGTGATCCCAAGGGTCTCGTCTGATCCTGAGGCCACGATGAAGCAAGTCAGAAGCGTCGTCGAGGATTGCTTGACCGCGGAGGCCTTCAGGGAACTAATGGGCAAGCTCACCAGAGGAGAGCTGAGCCTCTGCTAACCTTTTTATCAAGTGGGGTTCGAACTAGGCTTCCCTATCGTTGGAGAGCATCTCATCAGCGCTGTCTGAAGCCATCAGGCGCTTCACCGGAAAGGCGTACGTCAGGGACGCTGACGTAGAGGAGCTCATACGGAACATCCAGCGGTCCCTACTGAAGGCGGACGTCCCGGTCGACCTAGTCCAGAGCCTCTCGGACGGGATGAGAACCGCGGCCTCAAAGGACACGCCGGGGCTGTCCAAGAAGGACGCTGTTGTGAACTCGATCTACGATGAGCTGGTGAAGCTCGTAGGAGGAAGCCCAGTAGAGGTCAAGATCGAGCGCAAGCCTGCCATCTGGATCTTCGTTGGGATCCAAGGCTTCGGCAAGACCACCTCCTTGGCCAAGCTGGCCATCCTCTACAAATCGAAGGGCTTCAAGGTCTGCGTGATCTGCGCTGACACCTTCAGGCCAGGCGCCCTCGAGCAGCTCAAGGCCCTACTTGCCGACCAAGATGTCCCCGTCCTCGGCGGCTCCATCGGCGAGGACCCTTCCGCTCTCCTCAGCCGGTCGGTGGTGTCGCTCAGGCGGTCCGAACCTCAACCCGACATAATCATGGTGGACACAGCAGGCAGACACAAAACGCAAGACGGCCTGATGAAGGAGCTTGCGGGGGTCGTCAAGGTCACGAAGCCCGACGCCACCTTCTTAGTGATCGACGCCGCCATCGGCCAAGTCGCGAGATCCCAAGCCGAAGCCTTCAACGCAGTAGCGCCAGTCGGCTACGTGATGCTCACCAAGATGGACGGGACCGCAAAGGGCGGCGGAGCCCTCGCGGCCGTCGCCTCGACAGGGGCCAAGATAGCGTTCGTCGGAACTGGCGAGAAGGTCACGGAGATCAGCCAGTTCAACCCCACTGAGTACATATCCGACCTGATGGGAATTCCCGACCTGAAGTCCGTGCTCGAGCGCGTCTCGCGCTCCATGAAGGTCATGGAATTGGACAGGGCCAAGGCCTTCGCCCTGGGTAGGTTCACTCTTGAGGAGTTCGTGGATCAGATGGAGGAAGTTACCAAGGGAGACATCACGTCGATGCTCATGAGGTTCTTGCCGAGGGGGATGAAGATCCCCAAGGAGATGAAGGGGATGACTGAACAGAAGGTGAAGGCTTGGCGCTCGGTCCTAGACTCCATGAACCGTGAGGAGCGCAACGACATCTCGGTGATGAATCAAAGCAGGATCAGGAGGGTCGCTAGAGGCTCTGGGAGATCCGAGAGGGAAGTCAGGGAACTCCTCCAACAATACAAGAACTCCAAGAAATTGGTGAAGCGGTTCAGGGGCCTGAGAGGTGTGAAGGGCCTTGCCTAGGGGATCAGCTCAGGACATCCTTGATACCTGCGCCAAGGTCTTGGCCAAGTATCCCCTTTGCGACAGATGCTTGGGCAGGCAGTTTCGCCTACTTGACGAGAGGGATGACAACCAAGTCATAGGCTCCTCCTTGAAACTTGCCCTGTACTTGGAAAACTCCTCTCCCTTCGACATGGGTGGCACTAGGCCCTTGAGGGTCCTCAAGCGCTTGGCATTGTCAGGTCATCGGCCGTCCGCATCAGCGGTCAAGGCCCGCACAGGAAAAGCACCGAGCGTCGAGCCTTGTCCTATCTGCGGGGGATCACTGTTCACGAAGATCCGTGACTTGGCCCTGAAGTCCGCGTCGGAGCTGCGAAAGTATCAATACGCCACGTTTCAATTGGGGTCCAAGCTCCCCAGGAAGATCGTTAGGCTAGACGACGAGATCAAGATGATATTCAAACTACCCCATGGCGAGAGCGTCAAGACTGAGTTCAACAGGCTTCTGGCCAACGAGCTGTCCAAGGCAACCGGAAGCAGGCCCGTCTTTTCTGGGGAAGCTGACATCGCCGTCACCTTCGACCCAATCAGTGAGAGCGCCGAAGTTTCTCCCTCTCCACTCTACATATCCGGTCGATACAGAAAGCTGAAGCCTGGCACGTCACAGACTAGGAAGAGGGGAGTGAGCCCGCTCACCTCCATCGAGGGGATGTTAGCTTCGGTCTTCGTGCCCCTCCTGAAGGCCGAGGATGTCAAGTTTCACGGTGCGGGCAGGGAGGATGTAGATGCCCTGATGCTGGGCCGCGGCCGTCCGTTCGTGCTGGAAGTGGTACGCCCACGAAAGAGACGCATCGGCTTGGCCAGGGCTCAGAGGGAGTTCAACGAGCGCTTCAAGAAATCTGTCCAGGTCGGCTCCCTCAAGCTGAACTCGCGCGCGAGCATCGTAAAGCTGAAACTTGGGGGGGAGCGGTTCGACAAGAGATACCGAATCATCATCAGAGTGGAGGAAATGCCCTCAGAAGAAAAACTCCGCGAGGTGGAGAAGATGTCGACGAACCTGATGATCGAGCAAAGGACCCCGAAGAGAGTAGCTTGGAGGAGAGCAGACAAAGTCAGGAAGAAGAGGATCAGGAGCTTGAAGCTGAAGAGGATTGGAAGGAAAAGGTTGGAGGCAGTCATGGAGACCCAAGCAGGTACGTACGTAAAGGAGTTCATCACTGGGGACGAAGGGAGAACGAGGCCTTCGCTCGCCGAACTGTTAAATACGCCAGCGAATTGGGAGGCCTTGGAGGTACTTCAGATCTTAGGTGGTTAACTTGCCCAAGTCCAGGGGCCCAAGGTCCAAGACTAGGAGGTTGTTCTCCAAGAGCCTCAGTCGAAAGGGGCTCAGGTCACTTGGATACTTGCTCAAGGACTATGAAGTGGGCGACAAGGTGGTGATAACCATCGACCCTGCTGTGCACCGCGGCATGCCGTACAAGAGGTTCCACGGAAGCGTTGGTCAAGTTGTGGAGAAAAGGGGAAGGGCCTACGTCGTGAAGGTGACAACTGGCAGAAAGGAGAAGCTGATCTTGGCCAGGCCCGAACACATCCGGCCGGTGAGCTCCTGATGGTTCGCAAAAAGATGGAGGAGAGATACGTCACCAACGCTGAGGCGCAAGAGACCCTCAAGTCCATCGAAGGTGAGAAGTCGTCGTTCATCAGATCCGTTGGCGAGTACATAAGGGACAC